>Ga0207848_100002_pt1 | contig 920205 bp, 865 predicted proteins | sample TtaePargueraPR_10_FD_187737 | JGI IMG/M metagenome (GOLD analysis project Ga0207848, IMG submission 187737) | Aerobic enrichment media microbial communities from Bioluminiscent Bay, La Parguera, Puerto Rico - Tt and M2 (3) (SPAdes) | ecosystem: Environmental > Aquatic > Marine > Unclassified ... | reverse complement strand
GTTCTCGTAGGAGAACTCCTTCTGGAGTGCGTCACGCACCACTTCTTTGTAATGTTCGCGCAGGCGCGTCATTTTTCCGTCCCTCAGTTGTCGATGACTTCGCCGCTGAGCTTCGCTACGCGAACCTTGCGACCATCATCGAGGGTCTTGAAACCGACGCGGGTCGGCTTGTTTTCTTTCGGGTCGACAATCGCCACGTTGGAAACGTTGATTTTCGCTTCCTTCTCGACAATGCCGCCAGCATCAGCACCGGTCGGACGCTGGTGACGTTTCACCAGGTTGATGCCCGAAACCAGAACTTTGTTCTCGGTCGGGAAAGCGGCGATAACTTCGCCGGTTTTCCCTTTGTCTTTACCCGTAAGAACAATGACGCGATCACCCTTTTTAATCTTGGCAGCCATTACAGCACCTCCGGGGCAAGCGAAATGATCTTCATGTAACCACGCGAACGAAGTTCACGGGTCACCGGGCCGAAAATACGCGTACCGATAGGCTCACCGTTCGCATTGATAAGAACGGCAGCATTACGGTCAAAGCGGATCGCCGAACCATCGGAACGACGAATTTCCTTTGCGGTCCGAACGATGACAGCTTTGTGAACTGCACCCTTCTTAACACGACCGCGCGGAATGGCTTCCTTGACGGAAACCACGATAACATCACCGACATTAGCGGTTTTGCGCTTCGAGCCGCCCAGCACCTTGATGCACTGAACACGGCGAGCGCCGCTATTATCGGCAACGTCCAGATTGGACTGCATCTGGATCATGGGTTTACCCCTTGACTATGGTTGGGCTGAGGACTCACTCCTCGACCACTACTTCCCAAGACTTCAATTTCGAGATCGGCCGGCATTCGCGAATACGAACGACGTCACCCGTCTTGAAGCGGTTCTCTTCATCATGCGCGTGGAATTTCTTCGACTTGCGCACATACTTTTTATACAGCGGGTGCATGACCTGGCGTTCCACACGGACCACCACGGTCTTGTCGTTTTTTGTCGAAACGACTGTCCCCTGCAATACACGCCTCGGCATGTGTCTTAACTCCTATGCGTGTCCAGTTAGGCCGCAGTAGCACCCTTCTCGTTTCCGAGAAGGGTTTTGATGCGGGCGATATCACGGCGGACCTTACGGACCTGCGCAGTGTTCTCGAACTGACCGGAAGCCTGCTGGAAACGCATATTGAACGATTCCTTACGCAGGTCGAGCAGCATCTGTTTTAGTTCATCAGCGCTTTTCGCGCGGAGATCAGCAATTTTCATCACTAATTACTCCCCTTCACCAAGACGCGTGACAAACTTGGTCTTGATCGGCAATTTTGCCGCTGCGAGCTCGAAAGCCCGACGTGCAAGATCCAGCGGAACACCGTCAAGTTCAAACATAATCCGACCCGGTTTTACGCGTGCCGCCCAATATTCGACCGAGCCTTTGCCTTTACCCTGACGGACTTCAGCAGGCTTCTGCGATACCGGGAGATCCGGGAAAACACGGATCCACACACGGCCCTGACGGCGCATGTGGCGGGTGATCGCGCGGCGAGCCGCTTCGATCTGACGCGCCGTTATACGCTCCGGCTCCAAGGCTTTCAAGCCATAAGCGCCGAAATTAAGTTCCGTACCACCTTTGGCCTCACCTTTAAGGCGACCTTTGTGTGCTTTACGGAACTTTGTACGTTTTGGAGAAAGCATCTCTCTATCTCCTTACTTACGACCTGAACCAGCCGACTCGAGCGCTTTACGCTCTGAAGCCAACGGATCGTGAGCCATGATTTCGCCCTTGAAGATCCAGACCTTCAGACCGCAAACACCATAGGTGGTGTGAGCTTCCGAAGTGCCATAATCAACGTCCGCACGCAGGGTATGCAGCGGAACGCGACCTTCACGGTACCATTCGGTACGAGCGATTTCAGCACCACCAAGACGACCAGCAGCATTAATACGAATGCCACCAGCACCGAGACGGATTGCGTTCTGAACCGAGCGCTTCATCGCGCGACGGAACGAAACACGGCGCTCAAGCTGCTGGGCGATGTTATCAGCGACCAGCTTGGCATCGATTTCCGGTTTACGGATTTCGATGATGTTAACCTGCACTTCCGACTTGGTCAGTTTCTGCAGATCATTCTTGAGCTTCTCGATGTCCTGGCCTTTTTTCCCGATCACAACACCCGGACGGGCGGAGTGGATCGAAATGCGGGCTTTTTTCGCCGGACGTTCGATAATCACCTTCGAAACACCCGCCTGTTTCAGACGGTCGAAGATGTATTTACGGATCGCCAGATCTTCATGAAGAAGGCCAGCGAAATCGGACTTGTTGGCGTACCAGCGGGAATCCCAGGTACGGTTAATGCCAACGCGCAGACCGATCGGATTTACTTTCTGACCCATTACTCGGCCTCCTCACGTTCGCAGACGACGATGCGCATGTTGGAGAACGGCTTGACGATCTTGCCAACGCGACCGCGTGCGCGGGCCCGCCAACGTTTCATCACGAATGCCTTACCAACAGTCGCCTCTTTGATATAGAGACGGTCGACATCAAGCTGGTGGTTGTTCTCGGCGTTAGCAATCGCCGATTCCAGCAGCTTTTTGACGTCCTGCGAAATGCGTTTATTGGAGAAGGTGAGCTCTGCCAAAGCAGCCTCTGCCTTCATACCACGGATCGACTCGGCGACGAGGTTGAGCTTACGCGGGGAAATGCGTACTGCCCGGAGCGAAGCCGCGGCCTCGTTATCCGCCAGCCGACGGATGTCAGCTTTTTTACCCATCGTTACTTCCTCTTCGCCTTCTTGTCGGCCGCGTGACCATAGTAGGTACGGGTCGGCGAAAACTCGCCGAACTTATGACCGATCATATCTTCGTTCACAAGTACCGGCAGAAACTTCTGGCCATTGTAAACCCCAAAGGTGAGGCCTACGAATTGCGGCAAAATCGTCGAGCGCCGCGACCAGGTCTTAATTACCTCATTCCGGCCTGAAGCACGGACTGTTTCGGCTTTCTTAAGAAGGTATCCGTCTACAAACGGACCCTTCCAAACGGAACGCGCCATAGTCTAGCCTCCTCCGTTAGCTCTTATGACGACGGCGCATGATGAGCGCGTCAGTCTTTTTGTTCGAGCGGGTACGTTTGCCCTTGGTAGGCTTGCCCCACGGCGTAACCGGGTGACGACCACCCGAAGTGCGACCTTCACCACCACCATGCGGGTGATCGATCGGGTTCATGGCAACACCACGAACCGAAGGACGCTTGCCAAGCCAGCGATTGCGGCCTGCTTTACCAAGGTTTGTGTTCTGCTGGTCCTGGTTGGACACGGCACCGATGGTAGCCATGCATTCACCACGAACCAAACGTACCTCACCGGAGGACAGCTTAAGCTGGGCGTACCCCTGGTCCTTGCCGACAAGCTGCACATAGGTGCCTGCCGAACGTGCGATCTGACCACCTTTACCGGCTTTCAGTTCGACGTTATGGACGATGGTACCGACCGGAATATTCTTCAGCGGTGCGGCATTACCCGGCTTAATGTCTACGCGTTCGGCAGCAACAACGTTGTCGCCGACAGCAAGACGCTGCGGTGCGAGGATGTAGGCCAACTCGTCATCGGAATAACGAACCAGGGCGATGAACGCCGTGCGGTTCGGATCATATTCCAGACGTTCGACCGTACCGACGACATCAAACTTGGTACGTTTGAAGTCGATGATGCGGTAACGACGCTTGTGACCACCACCAATACGGCGGGCGGTGATACGACCAGAGTTGTTACGGCCACCTTTCTTGCGAAGACCTTCGGTCAACGCTTTGATCGGCTTGCCCTTGTGGAGATCGGAACGATCGACAAGAACCAGCTGACGGCGACCAGGAGAGGTTGGTTTAAACTTCTTCAAAGCCATGTCTTAGATTCCCGTCGTCACGTCGATGGACTGACCCTCTTCGAGGGTAACCATCGCTTTCTTGAAATCGCTCCGGCGACCGACAGTACCGCGAAAACGCTTGGTCTTGCCTTTTACCACAGAGGTATTGACCGCCTTGACCTTCACCCCGAACAGACCTTCCACAGCAGCCTTGATCTCCGGCTTGGTGGCGTCGATCGCAACTTTGAACGCAACTGCGTTGTGTTCAGAAATCAGCGTCGACTTTTCAGTGATATGCGGGGCGCGGATGACTTCGTACATCCGCTCTTTGCTGATGATCGTCATTTGAGACGTGCCTCCAACGCTTCGACCGCACCCTTGGTCAGCACCAGGGTGTCACGGCGCAGGATGTCATAGACGTTAGCACCAATCTCGGGCAGCACATCAATCTGCGGGATGTTGCGCGCAGCGCGTGCAAAGCCCTCATTGACCTGCGAACCGTCGATGATCAGTGCAGATTTCCAGCCGAGCTTAGCGAAAACTGCGACCAGATTCTTGGTTTTGGCGTCCGAGAATTCCGCGGAGTCCAGAACGATAAGCTTACCGTCCTTTGCTTTGGCCGACAGAGCGGTTTTCAGCGCGAGCTTACGGAATTTCTTGGTCAGATCGTGCGAATGATCGCGAACACGCGGACCATGCGCTACACCACCACCACGGAACTGTACGGCTTTACGGGAACCGTGACGTGCACCGCCACTACCCTTCTGACGTACGAACTTTTTCGTGGTCGCAGAGATCTCGCTTTTTTCCTTGACCTTATGGGTCCCGGCGCGACGCTTTGCCAGCTGCCAGTTCACCATGCGGTGAAGGATGTCACGACGAACGTCCAGACCAAAGATCTCTTCTGCAAGATCGATGTTACCTGCCTTGGACGCGTCAAGTTTCAGAATATCGTGCTTCATGATGCTTATTCCTTATCCTCGGCGGCAGCTTCTTCAGCAGCCGGGGCAGCAGCACCCTTAAGCGCGGCCGGGAACGGCAGACCTTCCGGTGCAGCACGTTTCACAGCATCCTTAACAAGGACATACGCACCAGCATGACCCGGAACAGCACCGTGAACCAGAACAAGGCCCTTGTCAGCGTCGGTAGAGACGATTTTCAGGGACTGAACGGTAACGCGAGCCGCACCCATGTGACCAGCCATCTTCTTACCTTTGAAGACGCGGCCCGGATCCTGGCACTGACCGGTGGAACCATGCGAACGGTGCGATACAGACACACCGTGCGACGCACGCAGACCACCGAAGTTATGGCGCTTCATCGCACCGGCAAAACCTTTACCGATGGAGGTGCCGATAACGTCAACGAACTGGCCTTCGACAAAGTGGGCAGCCGAAAGTTCGGCACCAACTTCGATCAGCGCATCTTCGCTAACGCGGAATTCAGCAAGTTTCGCTTTCGGCTCAACCTTGGCTTTTGCAAAGTGACCGCGCATCGGCTTCGATACGTTTTTCACTTTTGCTTTGCCATAGCCAAGCTGAACAGCAACGTAACCGTCGGTGTCGCTGGTACGATTAGCAACGACCTGAAGGTTATCGACTTTCAGAACGGTGACAGGAAGGTGCACGCCTTCGTCCGTGAAGACGCGAGTCATGCCAACCTTCTGGGTAATAAGTCCACTACGCATTGCGGCTTACTCCCGATTAAAGTTTGATCTCGACGTCGACGCCTGCAGCCAGGTCGAGCTTCATCAGAGCATCAACGGTCTGGGGAGTCGGGTCGACAATGTCGAGAAGACGCTTATGCGTACGGATTTCGAACTGTTCACGCGATTTCTTATCGATGTGCGGAGACCGCAGAACAGTGTATTTCTCAATGCGGGTCGGCAGCGGAATCGGGCCGCGGACCTCTGCGCCAGTGCGCTTCGCCGTATTGACGATCTCGCGCGTGGACTGATCCAGCACGCGATGGTCAAACGCCTTCAGGCGAATGCGAATGTTCTGACTATCCATGTAATTATGTACCGGAGCCCTCAAAAGGACACCGGCCCCTCAACTGGAGTTGACGATTGCCGCAAAAGTGTTGCGGGCGGCTTACATAGCCGCCCGCTTCACAAAGATCAAGAGAAAATTACTCGATGATCTTGGCAACAACGCCCGCGCCGACGGTACGACCGCCTTCACGGATTGCGAAACGCAGACCTTCGTCCATTGCGATCGGTGCAATGAGGGTCGCGGTCATCTGGACGTTGTCGCCCGGCATAACCATTTCCGTGCCTGCCGGCAGCTCGATCGAGCCGGTGACGTCAGTGGTACGGAAGTAGAACTGCGGACGGTAGTTCGAGAAGAACGGCGTGTGACGGCCACCTTCATCCTTGGTCAGGATGTAAGCTTCTGCAGTGAACTTGGTGTGCGGCTTGATCGAGCCGACATGTGCCAGAACCTGGCCACGTTCGACGTCTTCACGTTTGGTGCCGCGCAGCAGCGCGCCAATGTTGTCGCCAGCTTCACCCTGATCGAGCAGCTTGCGGAACATCTCAACGCCGGTGACGATCGTTTTGACGGTGTCTTTGATACCGACGATTTCGACTTCTTCACCAACCTTGACGATACCGGTTTCAACACGGCCGGTCACAACCGTACCACGACCCGAGATCGAGAACACGTCCTCGATCGGCATCAGGAACGGACGGTCTTTCGGACGTTCCGGTGCCGGGATGTAGCTGTCAACAGCTTCCATCAGTTTCAGGATCGCTTCTTTGCCAATCGCGTCATCACGACCTTCAAGGGCAGCAAGAGCCGAACCTTTGACGATCGGAATGTCGTCGCCCGGGAAGTCGTAGGACGACAGAAGTTCACGGATTTCCATTTCGACGAGCTCAAGCAGCTCTTCGTCATCGACCTGGTCAACCTTGTTCATGAACACGACGAGGGCCGGAACGCCAACCTGACGGGCAAGCAGGATGTGCTCGCGGGTCTGCGGCATCGGGCCGTCTGCTGCCGAAACAACCAGGATGCCGCCGTCCATCTGTGCCGCACCGGTGATCATGTTCTTGACATAGTCAGCGTGGCCCGGGCAGTCGACGTGCGCATAGTGGCGGTTCGCCGTTTCGTATTCGACGTGCGCGGTCGAGATCGTGATACCACGAGCTTTCTCTTCCGGCGCCTTGTCGATCATGCTGTAGTCCTGGAACGATGCGCCGCCGCTCTCTGCGAGAACTTTGGTGATCGCTGCGGTCAGCGTGGTTTTACCGTGGTCAACGTGGCCGATGGTGCCGACGTTCACGTGCGGTTTTGTACGGGCAAATTTTTCTTTAGCCATTTCTAACTCCGTTTATTCTGGCTTCGCCTTAGCCGGCCGACTTGGCCTTGACTTCGTCCGCAACTGCCTGCGGGACGTCGGCGTAATGATCGAACTGCATCACGAACTGGGCACGGCCCTGGGACATGGAGCGCAGGGTATTGACGTAACCGAACATGTTCGCCAGCGGGACAAACGCGCTAACAACGCGTGCGATACCACGGGAATCCATGTCACGGACCTGACCACGGCGACTGTTAAGGTCACCGATGATGTCGCCCATGTACTCTTCCGGCGTCACAACTTCGACCTTCATGATCGGCTCAAGAAGCTTCGGACGAGCTTTCGAGAGACCTTCACGGAAGGCGGCACGAGCTGCGATTTCGAAGGCCATGACGCTCGAGTCAACGTCGTGATACGCACCGTCGGTCAGGGTGACCGAGAAGTCGGTGACCGGGAAGCCGGCAATCACACCGCTGTTAAGCGAGGTTTCAAGACCCTTGGCAACACCCGGGATGTATTCCTTCGGAACGTTACCGCCAACGACGGTATCCTTGAAGGAGAACCCGCTGCCCGGTTCACCCGGGGTGAAGGTCAACTTGATACGTGCGAACTGACCCGAACCACCCGACTGTTTCTTGTGGGTGTAATCGATGTCGACTTCCTGGGAAATCGTCTCACGATAAGCAACCTGCGGCGCGCCGACGTTTGCTTCGACCTTGAATTCACGCTTCATGCGATCGACGATGATGTCGAGGTGAAGTTCGCCCATACCGGAAATGATGGTCTGGCCGGATTCGTGGTCGGTTTTGACGCGGAACGACGGATCTTCCTGTGCAAGACGTGCAAGGGCGAGACCCATTTTCTCCTGGTCGGCTTTCGATTTCGGCTCAACAGCGATCTCGATAACCGGATCCGGGAATTCCATACGCTCAAGGATGATCGGCTTGGCCGGATCGCAAAGGGTATCACCGGTGGTGGTATCCTTCAGACCAACCAGAGCAACGATGTCGCCCGAGCAAGCGTATTTGATTTCTTCGCGGTTGTTTGAATGCATAAGCAGCATGCGGCCAATACGTTCTTTTTTCTCTTTGACAGAGTTGAGAACGTAAGAACCGGCTTCAAGCATACCGGAATAGATACGTACGAACGTCAGCGAGCCAACGAACGGATCGCTCATGATCTTGAATGCAAGACCGGAGAACGGTGCTTCGTCGTTCAGCGGACGTGAGTCCGGCTCGTCTTCGGTGCCCGGCTTGATGCCGCGCACGTCTTCGATGTCGTCCGGAGCCGGCATGTAATCGATGACGGCATCAAGAAGCGGCTGAACGCCTTTGTTCTTGAACGCGGTGCCCAGAAGGACCGGAACCAGTTCGCCTTTCAGCGTACCTTTACGGATGCACTTCTTGAGAACTTCCTCGGACGGCATTTCGCCTTCGAGGTAAGCTTCCATGGCAGCTTCATCGCACTCGACAGCCTGTTCGATCAGAGCTTCACGGTACTCTTCAGCCTGGTCCTTGAGCGAGTCGCGAATGTCGCGATATTCGAATTCTGCGCCGAGGCTCTCGTCTTTCCAGACGATTTCCTGGTTTTTCACCAGATCGACAACACCTTCGAATTCCATTTCGGAACCGATCGGCAGCTGCATGACAGCCGCGTTGGCACCGAGACGGTCTTTGATCATCTGGACACAGCGGAAGAAGTCCGCACCGGTACGGTCCATTTTGTTGACGAAGCACATGCGCGGAACGCGGTACTTGTCAGCCTGGCGCCATACGGTTTCGGTCTGCGGTTCAACACCGGAAACGGCATCGAAAACAGCGCATGCACCATCGAGAACACGAAGCGAACGTTCAACTTCAATCGTGAAGTCAACGTGGCCCGGGGTATCGATGATGTTGATGCGGTTATCTTTCCAGAAGCAGGTCGTCGCAGCAGACGTAATCGTAATGCCACGTTCCTGTTCCTGTTCCATCCAGTCCATGGTTGCGGCGCCGTCGTGGACTTCGCCGATTTTGTAGGACTTGCCGGTGTAGAATAGAATTCGCTCGGTGGTCGTCGTTTTACCAGCATCGATGTGAGCCATGATGCCGATGTTGCGATACCGAGAGATCGGAGTACGTTGTACCATAATCGACTCTTGATCTTGAGGTCTGAATTACCAGCGGTAATGAGCGAAAGCCTTGTTGGCTTCGGCCATACGATGGGTGTCTTCGCGCTTCTTGACAGCCGAGCCACGGTTGTTGGCTGCGTCCATCAGTTCACCGGCGAGACGACCGATCATGGTCGTTTCGGAACGCTTGCGAGCAGCGTCAACCAGCCAGCGAATGGCCAGTGCCTGACGGCGCTCGGAACGAACTTCAACCGGAACCTGGTAAGTAGCACCACCAACACGGCGCGAACGAACTTCGACGTTCGGCTTCACGTTGTCCATGGCTTCATGGAACTGGGCTACCGGATCGGCACCCTTGCCTTCCATGACTTCCAGTGCACCATAAACGATCTTTTCGGCGGCAGATTTCTTACCGTCGAGCATAAGGCCGTTCATGAATTTGGTCAGAACCTTATCGCCATATTTGGCGTCAGGCAAAACTTCGCGCTTTTCAGCAGCGTGACGACGTGACATCTGAGCTGCTCCTTATTTCGGGCGTTTCGCGCCGTATTTCGAACGACGCTGTTTACGGTCTTTGACACCCTGGGTATCGAGGGTACCGCGAATGATGTGGTAACGCACACCCGGCAAATCCTTTACGCGGCCGCCACGGATCATGACGACAGAGTGTTCCTGCAGGTTGTGACCTTCACCCGGAATGTAGCTGGTAACTTCGTAGCCGTTGGTCAAACGGACACGAGCAACCTTACGAAGTGCCGAGTTCGGCTTCTTCGGGGTCGTGGTGTAGACACGGGTGCATACGCCGCGTTTCTGCGGGCAGGCTTCCAGTGCCGGAACCATGTCGCGCTGGGTGCGCGGAGTCCGCGATTTGCGGATCAACTGGTTAATAGTGGGCATTAACTTTCCCTTTGTACTTTAACGGACGCCACAAGGGCGCTGCTCTATCGACGCACGACGAACGACCGCATGCCTTTGCAAATCCTGCAAACGCAAATACGGACCGCCCATTACGCAGGATCACCCTGCCCTCGACGGCCGTTAGAGTCGCACTCAAGCGACGGGGGGCAAAACCGCCCGTTGCCAAGCAATTTGGCACCGACACAGCTACACCCCCCGAGATTCGGTGGGCGCATACTAGTGACGGCCCCATTTCGCGTCAAGCAAAACCCTGTGGGCCTTCGAGTTGGCGCTTCAAACGCCGAGGCGAACCGGTGCATCGATAGATAATTCCCGGTTCGCCTCTGATTCTTTAACAAGCTTGCGCGGCGATGTTACTCGCCGGCTGGCAATGACGGGGACTCGGCATCGGCCTGCGGGCCGAAATTGTCGCCAATTTCCTCTTCTGCCTCGATCTGTACATTCTTGTCGCGTTCGGCGGCCAGTGCACGGAAACGGTTCATCACCGCACCGGTACCTGCCGGGATCAGACGACCCACAATCACGTTTTCCTTCAGACCGATCAGGGTATCGGTTTTGCCCGATACGGCTGCTTCGGTAAGAACGCGCGTGGTTTCCTGGAACGACGCGGCCGAGATGAAGGAATGCGTCTGGAGCGATGCCTTGGTGATCCCCTGAAGGACCGGTGCAGCTTCGGCCAGTTCGCCACCTTCTTTAATGGCACGTTCGTTTTCGGCATCGAAATCGACACGGTCGATGATTTCGCCAACCAGAAGCGTGGTGTCACCGGTTTTGGTAACTTCCACTTTCTGAAGCATCTGACGAACGATGACTTCGATGTGTTTGTCGTTAATCTTCACGCCCTGCAAACGGTAGACTTCCTGGATTTCGTTGACCAGGTAGTCGGCCAGTGCCGGGACGCCCATAACGCGCAGGATATCGTGCGGAACCGGCGAACCATCAAGCAGCTGATCGCCCTTCTCGACGAAGTCCCCTTCCTGAACGGCAAGGTGCTTGCCTTTCGGGATCAGGTATTCGACCGGTTCGGTCAGACCGCTATCCTCAAGCGGATGAACGATCACGCGACGCTTGTTCTTGTAGTCCTTGCCGAACTCAACACGACCGGCGATGTCGGCGATGATGGCGTGGTCCTTCGGCTTGCGCGCCTCGAACAATTCAGCCACACGCGGCAGACCACCGGTGATGTCACGGGTTTTCGAGCCTTCGCGCGGAATACGTGCAAGCACGTCACCGGCGTTGACTTTCTGACCGTTCTCGACCGAGAGAATGGCATCAACCGACAGGAAGTAACGGGCTTCAAGACCGTTTTCCAGGTTGATGACCTCGCCGTTTTCGTTACGCAGCGTAACGCGCGGCTTGAGGTCGGATGCCTTCGGCATGCTCTTCCAGTCGATAACCGTTTTCGAGGCGATACCGGTCGCTTCGTCATAGACTTCGCGAATGGTTACGTTCTCGAGAAGGTCGACATAGTTCACATAACCTTCTTTCTCGGTGATGATCGGCAGGGTGTACGGATCCCACTCGGCCAGTTTCTGGCCACGCGTGATCTGGTCACCGTCATCAGCAAGCAGTTTCGCACCGTACGGGACGCGGTATTTCGCACGTTCACGGCCGGTTTTGTCGATCAGCAGGATCTCGAGGTTACGCGCCATGACGATCATGACACCGCTCGAGTTCGTAACAACCGCACGGTTCTTCAGTTTGACGGTCGCATCGAAGTTGGCTTCGACACCCGAAACTTCCGCACCACGCTGTGCCGCACCACCAATGTGGAACGTACGCATCGTAAGCTGCGTGCCCGGCTCACCGATCGACTGTGCGGCGATAACACCGACAGCTTCACCGATATTGACCGTGGTACCACGTGCCAGGTCACGACCATAGCAATGGCCGCAAACGCCGGTTTCGGCATCACAGGTCAGGACCGAACGGATACGCGCCATTTCGACGCCTGCTTTTTCGATCAGATCAAGGTGATCTTCGACAACCATTTCGTTCTTCGGAACGATGACTTCGCCGGTTGACGGATTGACAATCTCGTCAGCGGTGAAACGACCGAGGATACGATCAGACAGCGTCTCGATAACTTCGCCGGAATCGACAACCGCAGCAATGTCGAGGCCGCGTTCGGTACCGCAATCATGCTGGGTGATGATGCTGTCCTGTGCGACGTCGACGAGACGACGGGTCAGGTAACCCGAGTTCGCCGTTTTCAGTGCGGTATCGGCCAGACCTTTACGGGCACCGTGGGTGGAGTTGAAGTACTCCTGCACGGTCAGGCCTTCTTTGAAGTTCGAGATAATCGGCGTCTCGATGATCGAGCCATCCGGCTTTGCCATCAGGCCGCGCATGGCAGCCAGCTGACGCATCTGGGCGGCAGAACCACGGGCACCGGAGTGCGCCATCATGTAAACCGAGTTCACATTGTCACCTTCTGCCGTTGCCGAGATGACTTTCATCATCGCTTCGGAAACGTCATCGGTGCACTGCGACCAGGCGTCAACGACCTTGTTGTATTTCTCACCGCGAGTGATCAGACCGTCCTGATACTGCTGTTCGTATTCCTTGACCTTGTCATGGGTCGCGCCAACCAGGGTTTCCTTGGCTTCCGGAATGATCATGTCATCCTTGCCAAACGAAATACCGGCTTTGCATGCCCAGTTGAAGCCAAGACCCATCATGCGGTCAGCAAAGATAACGGTCTCTTTCTGGCCACAGTGACGATAGACGACGTCGATAACGTTCGAGACGTCTTTCTTGGTCAGCAGCTTGTTGATGGTCGCGAACGGGATGCGCGGATGACGCGGCAGCAGTTCGGACAGCAACATGCGGCCAACCGTGGTCTGAACACGGATGGTGATCGGTTCGTTGTTCTCGTCGACGGTTTTGTAACGTGCATTGATTTTCGAATGCAGGGTCACAACACCGGCATCAAGAGCCTGTTCGATTTCGGCGATATTGACGAAGGACATGCCCTCGCCCGGCTGACCGTCGCGTTCCATCGAGATGTAGTACAGACCAAGGACAATATCCTGCGACGGCACGATGATCGGTTTACCCGAAGCCGGCGAAAGGATGTTGTTGGTCGACATCATCAGGGTACGCGCTTCAAGCTGCGCTTCAAGCGACAGCGGCACGTGAACGGCCATCTGGTCACCGTCGAAGTCGGCGTTGAAAGCCGTACAGACGAGCGGATGCAGCTGGATTGCCTTACCTTCGATCAGGGTAGGCTCGAAAGCCTGGATACCAAGACGGTGAAGGGTCGGTGCACGGTTAAGCATGACCGGGTGTTCACGGATAACCTGTTCAAGGATATCCCAGACTTCGGCACGCTCTTTTTCCACCATGCGCTTTGCAGCCTTGATGGTGGTCGCCATCCCGTACAGCTCAAGCTTCGCATAGACGAACGGCTTGAACAGTTCGAGCGCCATTTTCTTCGGCAGGCCGCACTGATGCAGTTTCAGGTTCGGACCCACGGTAATAACCGAACGACCGGAATAGTCGACGCGTTTACCCAGAAGGTTCTGACGGAAACGGCCCTGCTTGCCTTTAAGCATGTCCGACATCGATTTGAGCGGACGCTTGTTGGCACCGGTGATCGGACGACCGCGACGGCCGTTGTCAAACAGCGCATCAACCGATTCCTGAAGCATACGTTTTTCGTTACGCACGATGATATCGGGCGCACGAAGCTCGATCAGGCGCTTCAGACGGTTGTTACGGTTGATCACACGACGGTAAAGGTCGTTCAGGTCGGACGTTGCGAAACGGCCGCCATCCAGCGGAACCAGCGGACGCAGTTCTGGCGGAATGACCGGGATCACTTCAAGGATCATCCATTCCGGACGCGCGCCGGACTCCTGGAAAGCTTCGATCAGCTTCAGGCGTTTGACCAGCTTCTTGCGCTTGGCTTCGGAATTGGTTTCCTTGAGGTCGATTTTCGCGGTTTCGCGTTCGTCATCAAGATCGATCGCCGCAAGCATGTCGCGGATCGCCTCGGCACCGATACCGGCACGGAAGCTGTCTTCGCCATACTCTTCCTGTGCGGTCATGTACTGATCTTCTGAAAGAAGCTCACCCATCTTGAGCGGGGTCAGACCCGGCTCGATGACCACATAGTTTTCGAAATACAGAATGCGCTCAAGATCCTTGAGCGTCATGTCCAGCAGCAGACCCAGACGGCTCGGCAGCGACTTCATGAACCAGATATGGGCAACCGGTGCCGCCAGTTCGATATGGCCCATACGTTCACGACGTACTTTGGCCAGAGTCACTTCGACGCCGCATTTCTCACAGATAATGCCGCGATATTTCATACGCTTGTACTTGCCGCACAAGCATTCGTAATCCTTCACCGGACCAAAAATGCGCGCACAGAACAGGCCGTCGCGTTCCGGTTTAAAGGTCCGGTAGTTGATGGTCTCCGGTTTCTTGATCTCGCCGAACGACCAGGAGCGGATACGCTCCGGGCTGGCGATCTGAATCCGGATCTGATCGAAGCTCTGGGTGCCCTGCGGCTGCCCGAAGATCTTCATCAACTCGTTCATAAAGGCTCTCCCGCTATGCCCGGTCTCGCCGGGTTTCGCCAATTTTCAGGCCGAAAGATGCTTGATGGCGGACGGGATACCCGAATGGTACCCGCCCGCCAAGCTATTAAAGGTCGTCTTGCTCGAGCTCGACATTGAGACCCAGCGACCGAAGTTCTTTAACGAGAACGTTAAAGGATTCCGGAATGCCCGCCTCGAAGGTGTCTTCGCCACGAACGATCGCCTCATAGACCTTGGTACGGCCCGAAACATCGTCCGACTTGACGGTAAGCATTTCCTGGAGGGTGTAGGCAGCACCGTAAGCTTCGAGTGCCCACACTTCCATCTCCCCGAAACGCTGGCCACCGAACTGTGCCTTACCACCCAGCGGCTGCTGGGTAACAAGCGAGTACGGACCAATCGAACGGGCGTGGATCTTGTCGTCGACCAGGTGATGCAGCTTGAGCATGTAGATGTAGCCCACGGTCACCTTGCGATGGAATTTCTCACCGGTACGACCATCATAAAGGTCGACCTGGCCAGAACCATCAAGGCCTGCTTTTTCGAGCATGCGAACCACATCAGGCTCACGTGCACCGTCAAAGACCGGGGTTGCCATCGGCACACCACGACGCAGGTTGTTACCAAGCTCAATGACATCGCCATCGCTCAGCTCTTTAATGCCGGTGACGTATTGCTCGTCCTCGTACACTTCATTGAGCTTGCCACGCAGGCTGTCCATCTCGGCACGACCATCGGCAACAGCATCGACAAGCTCGCCGATCTGTTCACCCAGACCGCGCGAAGCCCAACCAAGGTGGGTTTCAAGGATCTGGCCGACGTTCATACGCGACGGAACACCAAGCGGGTTCAGAACGATATCGACAGGCGTACCGTCTTCGAGGTGCGGCATGTCTTCCATCGGCATGATGCGCGATACGACACCCTTGTTCCCGTGACGGCCGGCCATCTTGTCGCCCGGCTGCATTTTACGCTTAACCGCGACAAAGACTTTGACCATCTTCATCACGCCCGGCGGCAGTTCATCACCAGCCTGAAGCTTGTCGACCTTGTCGTCGAAACGAGCCTGCAGAACAGCAATCGATTCCTCGAACTGTTTCTTCAGGGCTTCGATGTCGGACATGACACTGTCATCGGCAACGGCAATCTGACGCCACAGACCACGTGCGACACCCGAAAGGGCGTCTTCGGTGATCTCGCCATTCAGACCTTTCGGTCCGTCGACCAGGGTCTGGCCAAGCAGCAGGTTTTTCAGACGACCATAGAAGTTGCGTTCCAGGATCGCACGTTCGTCATCACGGTCTTTTGCAAGACGTTCGATTTCGGAACGTTCGATTGCCAAGGCACGTTCGTCCTTGTCAACGCCACGACGCGAGAACACGCGGACTTCAACAACGGTACCGAACTGTCCCGGCGGGACACGCAGCGACGTATCACGGACGTCGGATGCTTTTTCACCAAAAATGGCGCGCAGAAGTTTTTCTTCCGGCGTCATCGGGCTTTCGCCCTTCGGCGTCACTTTACCGACAAGGATATCGCCCGGTTTGATTTCCGCGCCGATGTAAACGATGCCCGCCTCATCGAGGTTTTTAAGGGCTTCTTCACCGACGTTCGGAATGTCACGGGTGATCTCTTCCTGACCCAGCTTGGTATCGCGGGCCATGACTTCGAATTCCTCGATATGGATCGAGGTATAAACGTCATCACGTGCGATACGCTCGGACAGAAGGATGGAATCCTCGAAGTTGTAACCGTTCCAAGGCATAAACGCGACCAGCACGTTACGGCCCAGAGCCAGTTCACCCATATCGGTACACGGACCATCCGAGATGATGTCGCCCTTCTGGACAACATCGCCCACCTTCACCAGCGGACGCTGGTTGATGCAGCTACCCTGGTTGGAACGCTGATATTTCAGCAGGGTGTAAATATCGACACCCGATTCCGATGCGGCGATGTCACCGGTTGCGCGGATAACCATACGGGTCGCGTCAACGGATTCAACAACACCATCACGGCGTGCGATCAGGGTTGCACCCGAATCACGTGCCACCGGAACTTCCATGCCGGTACCGACATACGGCGCCTCGGAGCGGATCAGCGGAACCGCCTGACGCTGCATGTTCGAACCCATCAGTGCACGGTTCGCGTCATCGTTCTCAAGGAACGGAATGAGCGCGGATGCGACCGATACGAGCTGCTTCGGCGAGACGTCCATAAGGTCGATCTCTTCGGAGCGGGCCATATAGTGGTCACCGGCTTTACGGGTGTTGATTAGTTCGTTCTCGAAGCCGAATTCCTTGGTCAGCGGTTCGTTCGCCTGTGCAATGACATAGCGACCTTCTTCGATGGCCGAAAGATAGATGACTTCAGGGGTAACCACACCATCGACAACCTTGCGGTACGGGCTTTCGATGAAGCCGTACTGGTTGACGCGGGCAAAGGTCGCCAGCGAGTTGATCAGACCAATGTTCGGACCTTCCGGCGTTTCGACCGGGCAGATACGACCATAGTGGGTCGGATGAACGTCACGAACTTCAAAGCCTGCACGCTCACGGGTCAAACCGCCCGGTCCAAGTGCCGAAAGACGACGCTTGTGGGTGATTTCCGAAAGCGGGTTGGTCTGGTCCATGAACTGCGAAAGCTGCGAAGAGCCGAAGAATTCACGAACGGCAGCCGCAACCGGCTTCGCATTGATCAGGTCATGCGGCATGACGTTGTCGATCTCGACCGAGCTCATACGCTCGCGGATCGCACGTTCCATACGCAGCAGGCCAACACGGAACTGGTTTTCCATCAGCTCGCCGACCGAACGCAGACGACGGTTGCCAAGATGGTCAATATCGTCGATTTCGCCACGACCGTCTTTCAGGTCGATCAGAACGCGGACGACTTCCAGAATGTCTTCACGACGCAGAACACGAACCGTATCCGGGCATTCCAGATTAAGGCGCGCATTCATTTTCACACGGCCAACAGCCGAGAGGTCGTAACGCTCTGCATCAAAGAACAGGCCTTTGAACATGGCTTCCGCACCCTCGATGGTCGGCGGTTCGCCAGGGCGCATGACGCGATAGATGTCCACAAGGGCTTCTTCGCGGTTGCTGTTCTTGTCCAGTGCAATGGTGTTGCGCAGATACGCACCGACATTGTTGTGATCGATCATCAGCAGACGAACGGTGTCGACACCCCATTCTTTAAGCTGCTCGAACACACCTTCGGTCAGTTCGTGGCCGGCTTCGGCAAGGATCTCGCCGGTTTCGCCGTCAATCTGGTCTTCTGCCATGAACCAGCCGTTAAGCTGTTCTTCCGGCACCAGGATGTGTTTGACACCCTGCTCGACAAGCTTGGCAGCGGAACGCTTGGTGATCTTGCTGCCTGCGGCGGCAACGACTTCACCGCTGTCGGCGTCAAGCAGGTCAAAGACCAGCTTCTGACCGATATAGCGATCTGCATTGAAATCGGTTACCCAACCATCCTTGGTGCGGCGGTATTCTGCCGACTCATAGTAATAGTTGAGGATTTCCTCAGGCGTCAGGCCTTCGATTTCCGACGGATCGACAGAACGGCCTTCTTCGGCACGCTGTGCACGCAGGGCCTGGGACTCTTCGTTCTCAAGAGCCATAAGCAGCGTGGTCGCCGGCAGTTTGCGGCGACGGTCGATACGGACATACAGGATGTCTTTCGCGTCGAATTCGAAATCGAGCCACGAACCACGATACGGGATCACGCGCGCAGCAAACAGGTACTTGCCCGAGCTGTGGCTCTTGCCCTTGTCGTGGTCAAAGAAGACGCCCGGCGAACGGTGCATCTGCGAGACGATAACACGCTCGGTGCCATTCACGATAAAGGTACCGTGTTCGGTCATGAGCGGCATGTCGCCCATATACACGTCCTGTTCCTTGATATCGCGGATCGAACGTGCACCGGTATCTTCGTCAATATCCCAGACAACCAGACGCAGTGTCACGCGCAGCGGCGCGGCAAAAGTCATGCCACGCTGACGGCACTCCTCGGTATCGTATTTGGGCTGCTCCAGCTCATACGACACAAACTCGAGGGTTGCGCGCTCTGAGAAATCTTTAATCGGAAAGACGCTCTTGAACACTTCCTGGAGGCCGGCATCGTCCCGCTGCTCCTGCGGGGTACCAGTCTGCAAAAACTTGTCGTAAGAATTCTTTTGAACCTCAATCAGGTTCGGGAGCGGAGCGACTTCGCTGATCCGTCCAAAGCTCTTGCGGATGCGCTTTCGACCGGTAAAGGACTTATCCATCATCGTTCCTTTAATCGCGCCTCCCCACACCGTCGTAACTCGTTCGTCCCTGTGCCACCATGCAAAAAGCATACAGCACAACGACGCCCGAGCCCCGTACGGGGCGGGCGTTCACTTGATTATGACCGTGGATGTTATGTGACATCCAACATGAATGAGATCACTGATCCCTCGGCTGTCGACGCCGTCAAAGATAACCTCTGACCTAAACGGCCTTACGTTATGTACGATTACCTTTGGCAGCGTCAACCGTAAATTTCCTTTTCGCGTCCCGACAGACCGGACACCCATTGCCCGCACCGTAGAGACGGATAGGTCGGCGACCCGAAGGCCGCCGACCCAAACCTTGGCAAGAAGCCGTCGATTACTTGAGTTCGACGGTTGCGCCAGCTTCTTCAAGCTGCTTCTTGATCGACTCGGCTTCGTCTTTCGACGCGCCTTCTTTAACAGCTTTCGGTGCGCCTTCGACCAGGTCTTTGGCTTCTTTCAGGCCAAGACCGGTGATTGCGCGAACTTCTTTGATGACGTTGATTTTCTTGTCACCAGCAGAAGCCAGGATAACGTCGAATTCGGTTTTTTCTTCTGCAGCAGCAGCACCGGCAGCAGCGCCACCAGCAGCAGCAACAGCAACCGGAGCAGCGGCGGAAACGCCCCACTCTTCTTCGAGAAGTTTGGAAAGCTCTGCAGCTTCAAGAACGGTGAGCTTCGAAAGCTCTTCAACGAGTGCCTTAAGATCGGCCATTTGTATAAACTCCTAGGCTTGAACTTGGATAAGTTGGTAAATTGGGTTACGCGGCTTCGCCTTTTTCGGCGTATGCCTTCAGCACCTGGGCAATCTGGGCCGCCGGCTTGGAGGTCAGCGTAGCGATACGCTGTGCCGGGGTCTGGATCATACCCACCAGTTTCGCACGCAGTTCGTCCAGCGACGGCAGTTCTGCCAGAGCTTTGACGCCCTGTTCGTCCAGAATCTGTTCACCGATGGCGCCAGCAACAAGAACGAGCTTGTCATTGGCTTTTGCGAACGTTGAGGCCACTTTCGCGACCGACGCGGGATCAGCCGAATAGGCGATCGCGGTCGGGCCGGTGAAGTGGTCTGCAAGACCGGCAAATTTGGTGCCTTCCAGAGCAAGTCGCGTAAGCCGGTTTTTGGTGACCTTGAAGCCCGCACCAGCATCACGCATCTGCGCACGAAGAGCGGTGATTTCCGCAACCGTCAACCCTTTGTACTGGGTAACGATAACGCCTTCCGCACCTTCGAACACTTCGCGCATTTCTGCTACGAACTGTGTTTTATCATCGCGGTTCACTTTAAGTCTCCGACATTGCTTATTGCCCTGAACCCCATGGGGGGTTCACAGACGTGACCAGTCCTTTCGAACCGGTCTGTGACGCCCGTCCGTTTGCCAGATGTCCAAGCCTTTTGTGATGCCCCGTTAACCGGGGAAAACTAAAAACCGGAACCTCTGCCTATGCAGGAGATTAAGAACGGCAAATACCGTTCACCTGCAGTCTGGGACAGACAGGTAGAGAGGATCTTGCAACCCTCTCCGGTCCTGACCGGCCGCATGCGACCGGTCAGAATTCTTGAATTACTTCGATGCGATGTCCGCAATCGACAGTTTCACGCCAGCGCCCATGGTCGAGCTGATGGCGGCGCGCTGCAGGTATACACCTTTTGCGCCTGTCGGTTTCGCTTTGACGATCGCAGAAACGAATGCCTTGGCATTTTCAACAAGCTGTTCTTCGCTGAAGGACGCCTTGCCGATACCGGCATGGACAATACCATTCTTTTCAGCGCGGAACTGAACCTGGCCAGCTTTGGCATCGGAAACAGCCTGGGCAACATCCATGGTCACGGTGCCGAGTTTCGGGTTCGGCATCAGGCCGCGCGGGCCCAGAACCTTACCGAGACGACCGACAACAGCCATCATGTCCGGGGTTGCAATAACGCGATCATAGTTCAGATCGCCTTTCTGCATTGCTTCCATCAGGTCTTCGGCGCCAACAGCGTCCGCACCAGCTTTCTGGGCTTCTTCTGCTTTGGCGTCTTTTGCGAAGACGGCGACGCGCATGGTTTTACCGGTACCATGCGGAAGCGAAACAACACCACGGACCATCTGGTCTGCGTGACGCGGATCAACACCAAGGTTCATCGCGATTTCAACGGTTTCGTCGAATTTCGCTTTTGCACCATCCTTGACGAGCTTGACCGCTGCGGTCAGTTCGTACTGGGTGTTACGGTCGATGCCCTCATAAGCCTGGGCAAGGCGCTTACCAGTCTTGGCCATCGTCTTACTCCACAACCTCGAGGCCCATAGCACGGGCAGAACCTTCGATCATCGCCATCGCGCCTTCAACGTCAAATGCGTTGAGGTCAGCCATTTTGGCTTCCGCGATTTCCTTGACCTGTGCTTTGGTCACTTTACCGATGTAACCTTTACCGGTCGTACCGGAACCTTTCGGAATGCCTGCTGCCTTTTTCAGGAAGTAGGATGCCGGCGGGGTTTTGGTGACAAAGCTGAAGGAACGGTCGGAATAAACGGTGATGACGACCGGAATCGGCATCCCTGGTTCCATCTGCTGGGTCGCTGCGTTGAACGCCTTGCAGAATTCCATGATGTTCACGCCGCGCTGACCAAGAGCCGGGCCGACGGGCGGCGACGGGTTGGCTTTGCCGGCGGGAATCTGCAGCTTGATATAGCCGTCGATTTTCTTCGCCATTAGAGTACCTCATTACAGAAGCGCGCGGTACGGTCATGGCTGACCTCCCGCGCTTTAAAAACTGTCCGCATCACGCAGACAGAAACTTCACTTGTATCAGCTCGTCAGAGCTTTTCGACCTGGGTATATTCCAGCTCGACCGGGGTTGAACGACCGAAGATCGAAACCGACACCTTAAGGCGCGCACGTTCTTCATCAACCCCTTCGACGACACCGTTAAACGATGCAAACGGACCGTCGGAAACACGGACTTCCTCGCCAACCTCGAACGAAATGGTCGACTTCGGACGCTCGACACCTTCCTGCACCTGATGCAGGATGTGCTGGGCTTCCTTTTCGGAAATCGGCATCGGCTTGCCACGGCTGCCAAGGAAATCGGTGACCTTGGCGGTGTTCTTGACCAGATGCCAGCTCTCATCCGTCAGGTCCATATTCAGCAGCACGTAGCCGGGGAAAAACTTCCGCTCGGCATTGACCTTCGCACCGCGACGAACCTCGACAGTTTCTTCCGTCGGAACCAGGACCTCTTTGATTTCGCCCTCAAGACCTTTCTTGATGGACTGCTCGCGGATCGACTGGGCGACTTTTTTCTCAAAACCCGAATGGACGTGCAAAACGTACCAGCGATGCGCCATGACTTAACCCCCGACACCAAAGATCAACTGAACGCCCCAGGCGAGAAGCTGATCCACAACAAAAAAGAAAACAGACGCCAAAGCCACCATGACGAAAACCATGATGGTCGAAACGGTCGTTTCCTTGCGGGTCGGCCACGAAACCTTTTTAGCTTCGGTGCGAACCTGCTGTACGAATTGTGCCGGCGACGTTTTAGCCATTGTCGGGGTTACACCGCTTTCAAAAATTCAATTCCAAGACCCGGGTAAATGGCAGGAGCGGAGGGACTCGAACCCACGGCCCTCGGTTTTGGAGACCGATGCTCTACCAACTGAGCTACACTCCTACAAGGTAATCAGAAAGTTGAATTTCTTCAGGTCTTTCCGACACAGTCCTGCCCGGGCGGCAGGGTGTGCGGGCGGCTTATATCCGCCCGCACATCAAAGATCAAGCACCCAATGGTGCAAATCTTCAAAAATTATTCGATGATTTTCGCAACAACACCGGCGCCGACGGTACGACCGCCTTCACGGATTGCGAAACGCAGACCTTCGTCCATTGCGATCGGTGCAATGAGGGTCGCGGTCATCTGGACGTTGTCGCCCGGCATAACCATTTCCGTGCCTGCCGGCAGCTCGATCGAGCCGGTGACGTCAGTGGTACGGAAGTAGAACTGCGGACGGTAGTTCGAGAAGAACGGCGTGTGACGGCCACCTTCATCCTTGGTCAGGATGTAAGCTTCTGCAGTGAACTTGGTGTGCGGCTTGATCGAGCCGACATGTGCCAGAACCTGGCCACGTTCGACGTCTTCACGTTTGGTGCCGCGCAGCAGCGCGCCAATGTTGTCGCCAGCTTCACCCTGATCGAGCAGCTTGCGGAACATCTCAACGCCGGTGACGATCGTTTTGACGGTGTCTTTGATACCGACGATTTCGACTTCTTCACCAACCTTGACGATACCGGTTTCAACACGGCCGGTCACAACCGTACCACGACCCGAGATCGAGAACACGTCCTCGATCGGCATCAGGAACGGACGGTCTTTCGGACGTTCCGGTGCCGGGATGTAGCTGTCAACAGCTTCCATCAGTTTCAGGATCGCTTCTTTGCCAATCGCGTCATCACGACCTTCAAGGGCAGCAAGAGCCGAACCTTTGACGATCGGAATGTCGTCGCCCGGGAAGTCGTAGGACGACAGAAGTTCACGGATTTCCATTTCGACGAGCTCAAGCAGCTCTTCGTCATCGACCTGGTCAACCTTGTTCATGAACACGACGAGGGCCGGAACGCCAACCTGACGTGCAAGCAGGATGTGCTCGCGGGTCTGCGGCATCGGGCCGTCTGCTGCCGAAACAACCAGGATGCCGCCGTCCATCTGTGCCGCACCGGTGATCATGTTTTTAACATAGTCAGCGTGGCCCGGGCAGTCGACGTGCGCATAGTGGCGGTTCGCCGTTTCATATTCGACGTGCGCGGTCGAGATCGTGATACCACGAGCTTTCTCTTCCGGCGCTTTATCGATCATGCTGTAGTCCTGGAACGATGCGCCGCCGCTCTCTGCGAGAACTTTGGTGATCGCTGCGGTCAGCGTGGTTTTACCGTGGTCAACGTGGCCGATGGTGCCAACGTTCACGTGCGGTTTTGTACGCGCAAACTTTTCTTTAGCCATTACACTCAGATCCTAATCCGAACCAAAAAAAACACGTAAGAACCCACCGCACGAGCCGACGGGATCATATAAAATCTGGAGCGGGTGAAGGGAATCGAACCCTCGTCGTAAGCTTGGAAGGCTTCTGCTCTACCATTGAGCTACACCCGCATATTCTCTTTGCGAGCTCTCGCGAGGGCGAGAGAATGGTGGAGGGGGCAGGATTCGAACCTGCGTAGACTAAGTCGGCGGATTTACAGTCCGCTGCATTTGACCGCTCTGCCACCCCTCCATCAGGGTCAAAACGTTGTCGGGGTTACCCCCCGGCTTCGTTCGGCGAGGGAGGGAATACGTTGCAGGGCCCTTCCTTGTCAACAGCAAAAAAAACACGAAATCGTATTTCCTTTCCTATATGTTCCCCATGCTTTCGTTCCAAAGCGAAACAAAGTGCATTCACACCCTTACCGTCCGGAGGTTTCCGCCATTATGTCGCGTCGCAACAATTCACGTTCTGCCAACCGTTCGACCGGAACGGGTCCGGGCGACAGCTTCCCGCAAGACGATGATAAACGTGACGGCAATTCGCGTCGCGGACGAAAACGCGGTCGCGACGGCGGCAATGCAAGCAACGCTTCGCGCCTGATTCTGTTTGGCCGTCACCCGGTTCTGAACGCGATTTACAATCCGCAACGCACGATTCACAAAATCTGGGCGTCCGAGGCCGTGCGCGATGAAATCGTTGCCGCCCTTGCCGATACCGAACGCACCGATGTGCAGCTTGACGCCGCCGGGCGCACCGATCTGGATGAAATGCTGCCACCGGGCACCGTCCATCAGGGCATGGCCATGCATTGCGCCCCCCTGCCCCAGATTTCCGTCGAAGAACTGATCGCCGACACCAGGGACGAGGAACAATGCACGGTCCTGATCCTTGATCAGGTCACCGACCCGCACAATGTCGGGGCGATTCTTCGCAGTGCCGCTGCCTTTGGTGCGGCCGCCGTCATCGTGCCCGACCGTCACGCCCCGCCTGAAACCGGCGTTCTGGCAAAATCGGCCAGCGGCGCGCTTGAAACCGTGCCCTATATTCATGCGGGCAACCTCAACCACACCATCGAAAAACTCAAAGCCGCCCACTTCTGGCTGGCGGGCATGGATGGTTATGCCGAACAGACCCTGGCCGAAGCCAAGCTGAAGGGCCGTGTCGGAATCGTCATGGGCTCCGAGGGCGACGGCCTGCGCCGCCTGACGCGCGAAAATTGCGACTTCCTCGTCAAACTGCCGATGTCGGACCGCATCGAAAGCCTCAATGTCTCGAACGCGGCCGCGGTTGCCCTTTACGAACTGTATCGGACACGCGGCTGAAAACCTTTGGCGAATCCCGTGATGCCAAACCGGCATCACGGCCCGCCAACATCCGCGACAGGACCGTGATTTTCAGGGATGCAATTTTCTGATCTTTTCCCTGTTTCAAAGTCTTGCATTCGCGAACGGCCCGGATTATGTTTCGCGCCGCTTGGCCGGCATAGCTATAATTGGTAGAGCAGCGGATTTGTAATCCGAAGGTTGGGAGTTCGAGTCTCTCTGCCGGCACCATTAAAAGAAAACCCCGCATCGCCTTTTTGGCTGCGGGGTTTTCTTTTGGCTGATGGATGATCTAGTTCGCGATCATCCGCCCGCCCAGCAAAACAAACGCCGTCCCCATCACGCCCTGAATGGCGCGGTAGGCGCGGCGATAAACGCGCATGACGGCCTCGGTTGAAAAGAACCACGCCAGCGCCAGATGCCAGCCAAACGAGAAGGTCGTCGTGCCCAGCACAATCGCCAGCCCGACCCAACCCGGCGCATCGGGGCGAAGCACAATCGACATGATCGAAAACCAGAAAAGGGCGGCCTTGGGATTGCTCATCTGCACCAGAAGCCCGCGCCGCACATAACGCCATAGCGGACGATCCGCCTTCGCATCCGACACCGGAACCTCAAGCCCCTGCCCCCGGCTTTTATAGGCACTGCGAAGCGCCATGAACCCCATATAGATCAGATACCCACCGCCGATCCAGCGAAGGGCAATCGCCACTTCCTCGGACGCGGCAAGGATCGCGGTCAGGCCCAGAACCGTCATCGTCGACCAGCAGATCGTGCCCGTCCCGATGCCAAGTGCAATCCCCAGTCCCGCACGGCGCGACACCGTCATGGAGGCACTGGTCACTGCCAGAAAATTCGGACCGGGCGACATGACCGCCATGGCAAAAATCGCATAGGCGGTCAGAAGATAGGGGACATATTCCATCACGTCCTCGGATTTTATGGTGGCTGGCAGCTTCGCCGTCATGCGGGATTTGCGCGATAGTGCCAGTTTTTCGGTAACACGGGAACGGGAATTCCCTGCAATCTCTCCCTGCCCCGGCACCGAAACTGCGGCACCATAGACTCCCGCTTCCGCGGGAGTGACGGGCAGATTTGTAAAGGCCCCTGCCCGCGAAGGCGGGCATCCAGTCAGCGGTACGGCAAGCTCAATACGATGGCGTTACCGTCTCATTGCCAGGGGACACTATCGTTTCTCGACCAGAAACCCCTCGGCCATGAGGCTGAAGGCATCAACCGCCTTGGGCAAGGCTGATTTCGGATCATCGCTGTCTGCGACCCACAAGGCCGCATTGAGCGCGGCACCGCACAGAAGACGCGCAGCCGCATCGATATCAACTGGCTTCATAACGCCGTCCGCGATCAATTTCCCGACCACCTGTTTCGTTGCTTCCAGACACGCATTCTGGCTCGGCCAGTGCGACGGGTCCCCCAGAAAGGCCGGACCATCCAGCAGCACGATCCTGCGCACCTCGGGATCAAGCGCCATCGCGATATAGGCCGCACCTTCGGCCAGAAGCTGTTCCCACTCGTCCCCGGCGTCTGCACTGGCGGCCTGGGCGCGTGCGACCATCTCGCCATCGACCCGCGCCACCACGGCCGCAAGCAGCCCCTTTTTGTCGCCGAAATTGTGATAAAGCGCCCCGCGCGTCAGGCCAACCGATGCCGTCATCTCATCCATCGATGATGCGGCAAATCCCTGTGATCCGAATGCCTTGCGCCCCGCGGAAATAAGCTTTTCGCGGTTTTCTTCCATCGTTTCCTGGCGACGTCGTACAGCCATTGCATGTCTCCTTTTTGATTGCCTGATATATATCATTTCACATACGTCACGTATATAAAACTTGACATACGCTATGTATCTGAGTTTTATATACGCATCGTATGTGAAATTGCACGCCGGATACAACTCCCTCGGCAGCATTTTCAGACACACATAAAGGAGAAATCCAGATGGCACAGCGTAACGCCGTTTTCCCTGCCGGTCGGCATGACCTTTACGAAAATCAAACCTATTCCGCCGCGATCAAGTCGGACGACCTTCTGTTCGTCTCCGGTCAGGTCGGCAGCCGCTCTGACGGCTCACCCGAACCGAATTTCGAGGCACAGGTCCGCCTTGCATTCGCCAATCTTGAAGCAACGCTCAAAGCAGGTGGCGCCACGCTTGACGATATCGTCGACGTCACGACCTTCCACACCGATCCCGAAAATCAGTTCGGAACGATCATGAAGGTAAAGGGCGAAGTTTTCCCCGAAGCCCCCTATCCGAACTGGACGGCAATCGGCGTCAATTGGCTGGCCGGGTATGACTTTGAAATCAAGGTCATTGCCCGCATTCCGGGCTGAAACCTGAACCGGACAAAATCCGGCCTCAACATTTTCCAGACACACACCAGACCCACGCAAAGGATAATCCACATGGCACAGCGTAACGCCATTTTCCCCGCCAACCGGCACGCCCTTTATGCCGAACACGGCTATTCCGCGGCGATCAAATCGGGCGACCTTCTGTTCGTTTCCGGTCAGGTCGGCAGCCGCCCTGACGGTTCGCCCGAACCGGATTTCGAGGCACAGGTCCGTCTGGCATTCGCCAATCTTGAAGCAACGCTCAAGGCTGGCGGTTGCACGCTTGACGATATTGTCGACGTGACAACCTTCCACACCGATCCCGAAAACCAGTTCGAAACGATCATGAAAGTAAAGGGCGACGTCTTCCCCAAAGCCCCCTATCCGAACTGGACCGCCATCGGCGTCAATTGGCTGGCCGGGTTTGACTTCGAAATCAAGGTCATTGCCCGCGTTCCGGACTGATGGTCACCGGACTTGAAACGCAAAACGGCGCGCGAGAAGCCCCTCGCGCGCCGTTTTTCACACTATCAGATGAGTGCCCGCCTACCCGCGTTTCGAGGTCGCGTAACGTTCCGATTCCTCGTAATAGGCATCAAACCCGATCCGATTGCGCAACTGGCCCCAATCCATCAACATATCGGTGCGTGGCTTGCCCGCTTTCATCAATTGCAGGGTTTCAACCATCGCCTTCATCGCTGCTGCCATAAGCGATAATGGATAGGCCGCGATCTGATAGCCGATATCACTCAATTCTTCGGGTGTCAGATCGGGGGTTTCCCCGCCTTCGACAATATTGGCCATTTTCGGCCCCGGAAGGGCGACACAAAGCTCGCGCATTTCCGCGACCGTTTTCGGGGCTTCGACAAACAGAATATCCGCGCCCAATTCGGCAAATTTCGCGGCCCGGTCAATCGCCTCGCTCAGGCCATGCTGATGACGGGCATCGGTCCGCGCGAGTATCAGGATATCCGCCCCGGCTTCCCTTGCATCAACGGCGGCCTTGATACGGTCAAACGCCTCGTCCCGACCAACGACTTCCTTGCCCTTGGTATGGCCACAACGCTTGGGCGCAAGCTGATCCTCGATCATCACCGCGGCACAGCCTGCCTTGGCAAAGCCGGCAACGGTGCGTTTCACATTCATCGCATTGCCATAACCGGTATCGCCATCACCGATCACCGGGATGGAAACCGCATCAGTGATGTTGCGCGCCTGATCAAGAACTTCGCCATAAGACATCAGGCCAAGATCAGGTTCGCCGATCCGCGAAGCCGCGGCCGAAAAGCCCGACATGAAAGTCAGGCCAAAGCCTTCCTGTTCGATCAGCTTGGCCGACAGCGCATCAAAGCAGCACGGCATGGTAATCAGATCGCCGCTCGCCAGAAGCGCACGGAGTTTATCGGCAGGAGAGATTTGTTTGGTCATAAGCGTCACATTTTAAAGGGGATATACAGGGCAAGATCATGCCAGACATACAGAATGGCCGCCGTCAGGAACATCAGAAGCAGGAACGGCAACACGCCGCGCGCCACTTCGCCCAATCGCGTTTTCGCCACCGACTGAATGACATAAAGGTTCAGCCCCACCGGTGGCGTGATCAGCGCGCATTCAACCATGATCACCATATAGACCCCGAACCAGATCGGATCGAAGCCAAGGGCCAAAGCTGCGGGCAACAGAACCGGCGTCATGATCAGCACCATTGAAAGTGCTTCAAATACCAGCCCCATGATCAGCAACACGACCGTCACGACAAGGATAAAGCCAAGTTCGGTATCGATCCCCTGGCTGATCATCATCGAGATATCCTGCGGGATGCGATACAGCGTGATCGCCTTGCCAAACACCTTGGCCCCGGCAATGATCAGGATGATCGCAACCGTGGTCGCCATGGTATCAAAAATCGCAAGCTTCAACGCCTTCCAGGTCAGAACCCGCATCGCTGCCGTAATCAGAAGGGCAGCGGCAAAGCCGATGGCCGCGGCCTCGGTCGGGGTAAAAGCCCCGGAATAGATCCCCGATATGATCAGCACCGCCAGAAGCACGGCAGGCAGGGCCTTTAACGTGGCGCGCTTGCGTTCATCCCAGCCGCGTTTGGGTTCGCGTTCCTGCCCGCCAAACCGGGCATAGATCATCGAATAGACGATAAACAGCAACAGCAACGCAATGCCCGGCCCGACCCCGGCAAGGAAAAGCGCAATCACGGATTCTTCGGTCACGAAGCCATAAATGATCATCGGGATCGAAGGCGGGATCAGGATGCCAAGCGTGCCGCCCGCCGCCATCAGGCCATAGACGAAACGCTTGTTATAGCCGCGCTGGACCATTTCCGGGATGGCGACCGTGCCAATCGTGGCCGCCGTTGCCACCGATGATCCCGAAATCGCGGCAAACACGCCACACGACAGGATGGTTGCGACCGCAAGCCCGCCCGGCCAATGACCGACCCAGGCACTGACCGCGGCAAACAGGTCATTGCCCACCCCGGCGCGCAGCAGGATGTTGGACATCAAAAGGAACAGCGGCACCGACAGCAGGATAAAACCATCCAGTGTCGACAGGATCGCCTGCGGTGCCATCAGCGGCGAAAACCCGCCAATGATCAGCATGCCAAGACCAAGCCCGCCCAACGCAAAGGCCACCGGCACACGGATCAGCAGCAAGGCGAACATTGCCGCAAGTGTCAGGATAATTGTCATTCGTGCGCCCCTTCCGGAATATCCTTGCCGCGGATCACGCCGACAATTTCAATGACGGCCTGAACAGCCAGAAGCGCAAAACCGATCACGACCGGGATTTCCGCAACCCATGCCGGAAGGTCAAGCATCGTGCCGCTGGTGCGGCCGCGCTCGAAACTCTCAAGGAAGATTTCCCAGCCCTTGAACGTCACCATGACGGAAAACACCAGAACCACCGCCATCGCGATGATTTCAAGCAAGCGGCGCATCCCCGGCTTGCAAAGCCGGGTGATCGCATCGACGGAAATATGCCGCCGTGCCGCCAATGCCCATGGCATGCCAAGCAATGATCCCCAGATCAGGCAAAGCTGCGAAAGCTCTGCCGCCCAGATGGTGGGACGAATAAAGAAATACCGGGCCACGACCTCATAGGTCAGCATCACACCCGCTGCGACAAACAGCAGGGCCGCGATCCAGGCCAGCAAAAGCATCAAACGATCAAACATGATAAAAATCCTGGCCGTACCGGCATGGTGGCCTCCGGTTGCGACCGCCTCCTGAAAAGAGAGACTGGTGAATAGATGAAAAGACATCACCGCAACGGCGGGGCCGTCTAAAATGCGGTGATGTCTTCTTTATTGGCAGTTCAGTCTATCGTCCGCGAACAAGGCTTAAAGCTTGCTCGCCGCGTCAAAGACCTGCTTGCCCAGATCGCCGGTATGGCTAAGGAATTCCTCGTAAACCGGTTTGGCAACTTCACGCCATGCCGCCATTTCCTCTTCGGTCGGGGTATAGACGGTCATGCCGTTGGCCTTGGCTTCTTCGTAGGCTTCGGCTTCGATCGATGACATGCGGTCACGCACGTCTTTTTCCGCATTCATCGCCGCAGTCGAAATGATGTCGCGCTGCGCATCCGAAAGGCCGTTCCAGAAATCGGTATTGATCACCACGATGAATTCAACATCGGCATCGTTGGTGGCGGTCACTGTATCCATGACTTCCCAAAGCTGGCGGGATTTGACGCCCGACATGCCGGTCATGCCGACATCAACCGTGCCACGCTGATAGGCGATATACTGCTCGGACCCGGAAATAAGGGTCGGCGCACCGCCAGCCGCTGAAATGAAATCGCCCTGGGTTTTGGAAAACACGCGGACTTTCTGGCCTTTAAGACCTTCCGGGCCTTTGATCGGGCCACCGTTCGACAGCATGATCGATCCGCCATATGCCTGCCACCACAGGACGGTCGCGCCGGTATCGGCAATCGCCTCGTCAAGCGGGCCACGCACCGGCGATCCCTTGGCAACCGCGGCACGGACTTTCTCTTCGGAATCAAGCAGGAACGGCTGATAAAACACATCGACCGCCGGAACATCACCGACATAACGGGTCAGCGATGCGACACCCATCTCAATCGCCCCGGAACCGACGGCGGCGGGAACTTCCTTGTCCTTGTAAAGCTGCGCGCTGTCATAAATCTCGACCGCGATATCGCCGTTCGATTTTTCCTCGACCTCGTTCTTGAACATCAAAAGGTTCTGACCAAGGTGGCTTTTCATCGGCAGTTGCAGCGAAATCCGCAATGTCAGATCGGCTGCAATGGCACTATGGGTCATGCCGGTAAAACCAACGGCAGCCATCAGGGCCGCCGCAAGGGCAAATTTCTTCATGACGAACGTCCTCCGGGGTTTTTTATTTTATACAAAAGCTTTCAGGCGCAAAGATGCGCTCAACCCGGTTTGGCATTCAAGATGTTTTGGTCATACCACTGTCACACGCATTAACCCTTAGTGCGCTGCACAGCAGCATGAAGGTCTTCTGTTCCGGGGGAAAGCGCCCTGCCCGGCAATCACATGCTGCAATGCAAAAAGTGAATAATCGGGCTGATTATTCACTTTTTCTACGTAATCTGGCATGCCAGAAAAACGGTTTTGAATACAGAATACGGGAATCGTTCACCTGCGCGTTAATTGGCAAGCCGCTTATACATCACCGTCGTTGCGCTCAGCTTTTCGGAAAACGGATCGCGGGCATAGGCCGGGATCACGCCCGCCGTTTCAAAGCCGAGCGAGGCATAAAGCGGCTCCGCACTGTCGCCGGTTCTCGTATCAAGTGTCAGCAGATGACGTGCTTTCGCAAACGCCCGTTTTTCCAGCGCTTCCATCAGTTTTCGCGCAATGCCCATGCGGCGATATTGCGGATGCACCATCAGTTTGCAGACCTCGCCACGATGGATCTGATTGGGCATGGTGGCGCAATCAAGCTGCACGGTTCCGACCACCTTGCTGCCGTCTAACAGCGCCACGAACAGATCGCGCCTGCCGTCCCGCATCGCTGGCAGGACCATATCGCGCCAGAAGCCAATTGCGGCGGCGGCATCAAACGGTTCGATAAATCCGATGCTGGCCCCGTCATGCACGCAGGCGTGCAGCATCTCGCCAAACGCCTCCAGGTGGCTTTCAAGCTGATCGGCGTCAAAGCTTGCGATGGTGATCTGGTCGCTCATTTTTTTGGGGGCCTCATACTTTCATACGATGAAAAGGTGATAGATCGCGCCTTTATCGGCGGGGGCTTCAAAGCTGCTGGGGCCTGAAAGCCGGTATCGCAGGCAATCCCCGACATTCAGCACATAGGCCTTGCCCTCCACCGTGATATGCAGTTGCCCGGCCAGCATCACCAGATGATGTTCAAGCCCCGGGCGTGGCGTTCCCTCGTATTCGATCCGTGCGCCGGGATCGAGTTCGCATTCGATGACTTCCGCCATCAACCCCTGCGCGGGTGGCGAAACCGTCCGTCGGAAAAATCCGGTTTCCAGGTCGGCCCAGGTCCGCTGCAAACCGCGGTAGACAAGCGGTTTGAACTCGTCCTCGACCATCTGCATCAGGCGCGACATCGGCAGGCCATAGGCGGCACAAAGCTTGCCCAGAACATGCGCCGTCGGGCTGACCTCGCCATTCTCAAGCCGCGACAGGCTGGCCCGGCTGACGTCACTGCGCGCGGCCAGCTCCTCCAGCGACCAGCCCCGCTCCGCCCGCAACGCCCCCAATCGCTCCGCAATCCTCCGATCCATCATCCCACCACCTCAAGCTCGATAATCAGGGAATTATTCCCATATATGAGAAATCGTCAACGAGAATCGATGTGGTTGTTGGAGGAGCCGGCGTATGGAGCGGGAGTGGGGGGACGAGAACGAGAACGAGAACGAGAACGAGAACGAGGACGAGAACAAGGACAGGATGAGGATGAGGGCGAGGAAGGAAGAGGGTCTGTGGGTAGGCGTGTTGGCTCGGAGCCCCCCTGCTCCAGTTTGGTTTGCGATTCTTGGTGTTCGGGCTGTGGGTGCGAGGGCGGATAGAGGGAAAGGCGTGTGGCGTTTGTTAGGCTTGGGTTAGGTCAAATCCGTCGCGGGTCCAGCTTTGCAGGCCGCCTTTGAGGTTCATCACCTGACAGTCGAGGTGGGGCAGAACGGCGTTGGCGGCGCCAAAAGATCGCTGGCCGACGGCACAAATGAAGACCAGATCCGTCTCTGTATCGTCGGCAAGGTCGACAAGTGCCGGAATGTCGAAATTCGAGGTCGGCATATTGATCGCCCCGCTGATATGGCCGGACTTGAATTCGTCGGGTTCGCGGACATCAATCAGGGTCACATTGCCCTGTGCGATCAGGTGATCGAGTTCACCACTTTCGACGAAAGTCACACTACCATCGGTCATTCGTTACTTCCCTTCGGGGCAGGTTTGGCGCACAGTGGACGACAGTGGACTGATATAATTTTGCAGCCTGACTGTGCAATTGCAAAACGGGTGCGGCGGATGTTTTCGTCGGCCAGCCAAGCTATTCCCGATGTCGGGGCCGGTCACTTTGAAGTGATCGTTTCGCATGCGTTTTTACCAACAATATTCGTAAGTTGGCCATTGCGGAATGAAACCGGAAGCCCCACGTCAAAGGGACAAGGTTACAGGAGCAGACCCTATCCGGGTGTATTCACCGGTAAAGTTTGCCCGCAACAAAAAGTGACTTTGGGCTGCCGCGTGCCGGGGCCGCAAAATTTCCATCATCGGTTGCAAATATTGCAAGCCATTCTAAAAAGTCATCAAAGCCGTTTTCTTTGCCAATATCTGGCAGACCTTTAAACGAACCTTAAATAAAGTTCATTAGTTTATTTACTCACCGCCCGACTAAACGAGATGTTTATTTCGGGCGCAGACAGAATGAACGGCGGCTATTTTCAATGCCACCGCAGTGCAGCAAACCCGCTGCATTCTTGCAACAGGATCGGGCCCACCGCCCCCATCAGGCCGGTTAAGCCCCAAGATCAAAAGAACACAGGAAACGACATCTGACAGAAGTGCGATAACGTTGGAAAGGAGACCGCGCCATGGCTGAAGACAAGGACATCTTCGAGCTGTATGCGGAAGGCTATGACGGAAAACGCGAAACCGAACTAACCATCCGGGACTATCTTAATCTATGTCGCGATGATCCATCGGCCTACGCATCCGCAGCCGAGCGGATGATCAAGGCAATCGGCGAACCCGAAATGATCGACACCTCGACCGATTCCCGTCTCGGCCGAATTTTCCTGAACCGCACCATCAAGCGATATCCCGCCTTCGAGGATTTCTTCGGCATGGAAGAAACCATCGAACGCATCGTCGGTTTCTTCAAATATGCTGCCCAGGGACTGGAAGAACGCAAACAGGTTCTTTATCTGCTGGGCCCGGTTGGCGGCGGCAAAAGTTCGCTTGCCGAACGGCTGAAGGAACTGATGGAAGTCGAGCCGATCTATGTGCTGAAAGCCGGCGATCAGATCAGCCCGGTTTTCGAAAGCCCGCTTGGCCTGTTTAACCCGGCCAAGATGGGTGATGCGATCGAAGACAAATACGGCATTCCCAAACGCCGCCTGACCGGGCTTATGTCACCATGGGCGGTCAAACGGCTTGATGAATTTAACGGCGATCTTTCCAAATTCTCGGTCGTTAAACTGATCCCGTCGCGCCTGCGTCAGATTGCGATTGCCAAAACCGAGCCAGGCGATGAAAACAATCAGGATATTTCGTCGCTGGTCGGCAAGGTCGATATCCGCAAACTTGAATATTACAGCCAGAACGATCCGGATGCGTACAGCTATTCCGGCGGGCTTAACCGCGCCAATCAGGGACTTCTTGAATTTGTCGAGATGTTCAAGGCCCCGATCAAGATGCTGCATCCGTTGCTGACGGCAACACAGGAAAGCAACTATATCGGCACCGAAAACCTTGGTGCGATCCCGTTCCAGGGTCTTATTCTGGCGCATTCGAACGAGGCCGAGTGGCAAACCTTCAAGGCCAACAAAAACAACGAAGCCTTTATCGACCGTATCAGCGTGATCAAGGTCCCCTATTGCCTGCGGGTGACAGAGGAAACCCAGATTTACGACAAGCTGTTGCAGGGGTCCGAACTGGAACAGGGGGCATGTGCGCCCGGTACGCTTAAGATGCTGGCACAGTTTTCGGTCCTGTCGCGTTTGCAGGAACACGAAAATTCAAACCTGTATTCCAAGATGCGGGTCTATGACGGCGAGACATTGAAGGATGTCGACCCCAAAGCCAAATCGATGCAGGAATATCGTGATACCGCGAGTGTCGACGAAGGCATGGACGGCATTTCGACACGGTTTGCCTTCAAGGTGCTTTCGGAAACGTTCAACCACGACACCCACGAGGTTGCGGCCGACCCGGTCCATCTGATGTATGTGCTGGAACAGGCAATCCGGCGCGAACAATATCCGGAGGAACGCGAGAAGGATTATATGGATTTCATCAAATCCGAACTGGCCCCGCGCTATGCGGAGTTCATCGGGGCGGAAATCCAGAAGGCCTATCTCGAAAGTTATTCCGATTACGGCCAGAACCTGTTTGACCGTTATGTCGCCTATGCCGATGCATGGATCGAGGATCAGGACTTCAAGGATCCTGATACCGGTCAGTTGCTGGATCGCAAGATCATCGATCAGGAACTGTCGAAAATCGAAAAACCGGCGGGCATCGCCAATCCGAAGGATTTCCGCAACGAGGTCGTCAAGTTCGCCCTGCGTGCACGTGCCAATAACAAGGGCAAGAACCCGGCATGGACGTCTTACGAAAAACTGCGCGAAGTCATCGAAAAACGCATGTTCAGCCAGGTCGAAGACCTGCTGCCGGTGATTTCCTTCGGGTCGAAAAAAGACAGCGACACCGAGAAGAAGCATAACGAGTTCGTCAAACGCATGATTGATCGTAACTATACCGAACGTCAGACCCGTCGTCTGGTCGAGTGGTATATGCGTGTGAACAAGGCCGGTTAAGCCCAAGCTGCGGCTTTGCCGACCCGCACCGGGCGGTTTGTCCCCTTGTCCGCCCGGTGCACCGAGTTCCCGGCCGACGGTTTTCCAACGAGCGTCGGCCGGGGTTCTCGAAACGATACGTGCGCAAGCAAGGATATGATGGCCCATGCTTTATATCGTCGACCGCCGCAAGAACCCGAAAGGCAAAAGCCTTGGCAACCGGCAGCGCTTTATGCGGCGCGCAAAGGCACAGATCAAAAAGGCGGTAGAAGACACCATTCGCACCCGCGGCATTACCGATATCAATAGCGGCGATTCCATCACCATTCCGGGAAAGACCCTGCATGAACCGGGTTTCCATCACGCACGCCGCGGCGGGGATCGCAATTATGTCCTGCCCGGCAATAAAAAGTTTGTGCCTGGCGACCGGATTGCCCGCCCGCAAAGCGGCGATGGTGGTGCCGGCGGATCACAGGCCAGCCCTGACGGCGATGGCGAGGACGAATTTCAGTTCAGTCTGACCCGTGACGAGTTTCTGGATATCTTTTTCGAAGATCTGGAACTGCCCGACCTTTTGAAAAAAAGTCTGAAACAGACCACCGCCTATCGTACGGCGCGGGCCGGTTTTTCGGTCGAGGGTACGCCATCGAACCTCAGCCTTGTGCGCACCATGCGCAATTCGCTGGCGCGCCGGATCGGTTTGCGACGCCCGAAAACGGCACAGGTTCGTGATCTTGAAGACAGGATCGCCGCCCTTCAGGCCAAGGCGGAAAAACGCCCATCCGGCAAACTGACCAAGACGGATGAAGACACGCTTCACATTCTGTTGGCCGAACTTGAGGAAGCCAAGCGCCGCATGAAGGCGATCCCCTTCATCGACCCCATCGACACACGGTTCAACCAGTTCCAGCAAATCCCCGATCCAAACACCCAGGCGGTCATGTTCTGCCTGATGGATGTGTCCGGATCAATGTCCGAGCAGATGAAAGAACTGGCCAAACGGTTCTTCATGTTGCTGCATCTGTTTTTGCACCGCAGATACGAGCATGTCGATGTGGTGTTCATCCGCCATACATCGCGCGCCGCCGAAGTGGACGAGGAAACGTTTTTCTATTCGCGTGAAACCGGCGGCACCATCGTTTCCACCGCGTTAGAGGAAATGAAACGCGTGCTGAGGGATCGTTACCCGACTGATCAGTGGAACATCTATGCCGCACAGGCATCGGACGGCGACAATTATTCCAATGACGGGGTAAAATGCACGGCGTTGCTGGCCGAGGACCTTTTGCCGAAATGCCAGTATTACGCCTATATCGAAATTACCGACGAGCGCGAGGCCGAGATTTTCTCGTCCGCCGAAGGGGAAACCGCCCTTTGGAAGGCCTATGCCCCGGTTGCACGCACCAATGCGCGATTTGCCCTTAAACGGGTGACCAAGGCCGCCGATATCTTCCCGGTATTCCGGGAACTGTTTGCCAAGAACCGTGCAGAAAAACTAAGCGGGGTCAAAGGATGACCGAGAAACGCACGACCAAAGCGGACATGGAAAAAACCGCCGCATCCGATAGCGCGCCCGGACTTCTGTTTTCCGGTGCGGATTGGGATTTCAACACCCTGAAAGCCACCTATGACGCGATTGAGGATATTGCGATCAGCGAGCTGAAGCTGAATGTCTATCCCAATCAGGTCGAGGTGATTACATCCGAGCAGATGCTGGATGCCTATTCATCCATCGGCATGCCGTTGATGTATCACCACTGGTCGTTCGGCAAACGGTTCGTGCGCGATGATGTGATGTATCGCAAGGGATATCAGGGCCTTGCCTATGAGATCGTGATCAATTCCAACCCCTGCATTTCCTATGTGATGGAAGAAAACACCATCGTCATGCAGGCCTTGGTGATTGCCCATGCGGCATTTGGCCATAACCATTTTTTCAAGAACAATTACCTGTTCAAGCAATGGACCGATGCGGAAGGTATTCTCGATTATCTGCAATTTGCCAAACGCTATATCGCCAAGTGCGAGGACAGGTACGGCTTTGATGCGGTCGAACGGGTCCTGGATGCGGCACATGCCCTGATGGAACAGGGGGTAAACCGGTATTCACACCCGGAAAAACCCAATCTGGCCGAGGAACTTGAACGCGAACGCGAACGCGCGAAATACGAGGACGAGACCTATAACGATCTGTGGCGCACCCTGCCCCAGGCCGAAAAGGACGATGAAGACCTTGATGAAATGCGCCGGAAAATGCGGATGGAAGAACGCCGGGCGCAATTTGGCCTGCCGGAAGAAAACCTGCTTTATTTCCTGGAGAAAAATGCCCCGTCCATGCAGTTGTGGGAACGCGAGATTTTGCGGATCGTGCGCAATATCGGGCAGTATTTCTATCCGCAGAAACAGACCAAGATGATGAATGAAGGCTGCGCGTGCTATGTGCATTACGCGATCATGAACAGTCTGTATGACAAGGGTCTGATTTCCGAAGGTGCGATGATGGAATTCATCGATTACCATTCGCGCGTCGTGTTTCAGGCCGAATATGATGATCCGCGCTATTCCGGGTTCAACCCCTATGCGCTTGGCTTTGCCATGATGCAGGATATTCACCGCATCTGTGTCGACCCGACCGAGGAAGACCGCAAATGGTTCCCCGATATTGCAGGCAATAATGAGCCGGTTGAAACGTTGAAAGAGGCATGGGCACATTACCGCGATGAAAGCTTCATCCTGCAATTCCTGTCACCCAAACTGATGCGCGACATGCGGATGTTCCTGATCGAGGATCTGAGTTCCAGCCCGCATCTGGAAGTTGCCGCCATCCATGACGATAACGGATATCGCAAGGTGCGCCGCGCGTTGGCGCGTATGCATGATATTTCGGTCCGCGAACCGGACATGCAGGTGGTTGATGTTGATATTCGTGGCAACCGGCAACTTTACATCCAGCATACCGAACATGACGGTATCCGGCTTGAAAAGTCCGAAGCGGAAATGACGCTGGGCTATATCGGGCAGTTGTGGGGATATGGCGTAACATTACAGGCCGTCGACCATGAAACCGGCGAAATCCTGCATGAAATGGACTACACCCCCGAAGACCTTGCCAACGCCTGATCATGGCGTTGCGGCAGTTTAGCCGATCCAGAATCCGATCCGTATCGTTGAAATACGGCGGAACAGGATTTGTATTTTTGCGCACCAAAGAAAACCTGAAGCTGTATCAGGCCACGAACCTATCCATCTAAAACCGTGACTTCGGCACAACCACCCCCAAAGATTGTGCTTTATCAGCAGGTACAATCGATTTATTCACAGGCTCCTTAATTAATAATGGAAATCAGTTGCATCACTTTCATGCAACTGCATATTACTTGCGGTATTAATTCGTGCCGCACCCGGTGCGGTTTCGAATTCCCGGTTCATAGCGCAAGATGGAAAATCGATCCGATGGCGTCCCGCCTGGCAGCCCGCATTGCACATGCTCTTGTTCTGCTGCTTGCCGTTTCGGTTGCGGGCTTTGCCCTGCTTCGGCTGATGCCGGGTGATTTTGCCGAAGTCCTGTTGATGGCGCAGATGGATGGCACCCTGCCCGATGCCACCCAGGTTGCGCGATTTGCCGATACGCATGGTCTGAATGATCCGTTGCCGTTGCAGTATCTGCGCTGGCTGGGCGGATTGATGCAGGGCGATCTTGGCCTTTCGCTTGTGACCCGCGAACCGATTATCACCGACATTCTGTTGCGGGTTGAACAATCGCTGATCCTTGCGGTCTGCGCACTGGCGGTTGCCCTGTTGCTTGCGGTGCCGATCGGCATTGTGTGTGCGGTTTATCCCGACAGCAGAATAGATCGGATTGCGGGGATCATCAGCGTGATCGGCATGTCGATCCCGAATTTCTGGTACTCGCTGTTGCTTGCCCTGCTGTTTTCGCTTGCACTTGGCTGGTTGCCGACCGGAGGGCACGGCACATGGCAGCATGCCGTTTTGCCGACCCTTGTGATTGCGACATCCATCACCGGCGTTCTGTCGCGGTTCGTGCGCAGCAGTCTTCTGGAAGAATTGTCAAAACCCTATATCCGCACCGCACGCGCCAAGGGCGGGAGACGGCGGCGCGTGGTTCTGCATCATGCCATTCCCAATATCGTGCCGGGTCTTCTGACATTTTCCGGGCTGCAATTTGCCCGGATTTTTGATGGCATGATCATTGTCGAAACGCTGTTTGCGTGGCCGGGGATCGGGCGATATCTGGTGGAATCGCTGCTTAATCGTGATTATCCGGCGATACAGGCCTGTTTCCTTCTGATTGCAGCATCCTACATTCTGGTCAATCTGATCGTCGATATCACCATATCGGTTTACGATCCCCGCACGCGCGAGATCGTCTAGATGCTGGCGCGGTCCTTTGTTCCCAAATCCGTCGCCCACGAAAAGCTGGCCACCCTTCTTGGCCGGAATGGCAATCTGTATGCAGCCATTGTCGTATCGGTGATGGTGGCGATCCTGATCCTGCCGTTCTTTGCGCCGCATGATCCCTATCAGACGCAATTCCTGTTTCGGTTGCAGCCGCCAAGTCTGGATTATCCGCTGGGCACGGATGCGATGGGGCGCTGCGTGTTTTCGCGATTGCTTTATGGCGCACGGCTTACCACCGCATCGGCGATTGTCGTGGTGATTGCGTCATCGCTGTTTGGCAGCCTGCTTGGCACGGTTGCGGCAATGATCGGCGGGACACCGGACCGCATCCTGATGCGGTTCTGCGAGGGCATTTCGGTTTTCCCGGCACTGGCAATCAGCATGATCATTGCCGGGGTGCTGGGGCTTGGACTTAACGCCGTTATCATCGCCCTGATTGCCATTCACTGGACCGACTATGCCCGGATCGTTCGCAATGCGGTGATTGTCGAACGGGCCAAGCCCTATGTCATGGCAGCCGAGGCACTTGGCGCACCGCATCACCGGATCGCAAGACGGCATATCCTTCCCAATATCGTCGGGCCGCTTCTGACGCTTGGTGCCTATTCCATGTCCTGGGTGATCCTGTCCTTTGCCGGGCTCAGTTTCCTTGGGCTGGGCGTTGAACCGGGCACGCCGGAATGGGGCCTGATGATTGCTGAATCCCGCAACTATCTTCGCGATTACCCGCGGCTGGTTCTGGCGCCGGGCCTGACCATTGCCGGGTTTGTCATTGCCGTAAACCTGCTTGGAGACGCGCTTGGCGATCGTTTCCGGCTCAGTCAGATCAACTATCTTCACTAGAAGGATCATTATGACGATATTCAGGAAGACCCTTTGCACTTTTGCCTTTGCAACACTGGCAATCGGTGCCATCGCAACCGCACCACAGAAAGCAGCGGCAACCGAACAGGATACGCTGGTTGTCGGCACCATGTGGGAAGCCCTTCCGCTGGCGATGCAGCCGCGCCGGTCACGCTTTTTCAATGAAAGCGAGATCCTCGATACGCTGGTCAAACTGGATTATGACCTGAATACCATTCCGGGTCTTGCGACATCGTGGGAACGCGTTTCACCGACTGTCTGGCATTTCAACCTGCGTGAAAATGTCGTCTTCCATGACGGAACAAAGCTTGATGCCGAGGCGGTCAAATTCTCGCTCGAACGGGTGATTGCGCTGCTGCCTTATGCTGCCGATCTTTTGAATATCAAACAGATGTCGGTGGCCGAACCGCTGGTTCTGGAAATCGAGACGAACGAGCCGTTTGCCGCACTTCCCAACCAGTTGACCGACGCGATCACCGGCATTTATGCCAAGGCATCGTTCAATGATGCGGGCGAGTTCGTCAAACCGGTCGGCACAGGCCCCTGGAAGTTCGAGGAATACCGAAAACAGGACCGCACCATCGTGACGCGTTTTGATGGGTATTGGGGTGAAAAACCGGCCCTTTCGAAAGTCGAATACCGGTTCATCCCCGATCACAATTCGCGCACGCTGGCCCTTGAGGCCGGTGAGGTTGATTTCATCGACAATATGCTGCCATCCGATGTGGCACGTCTGTCACGCGATGAAAACTTCAAGGTTTATTCCAAACCGATTGCCGGGCTTTATTACGGTGCGTTCAATGCCGGGGACAAAAGCCCGCTTTCGGATGTGCGCATTCGTCAGGCGGTCAATGCGCTGGTGGATCGCGATCTGATCGTCAAGGGCGCGCTTGACGGAATTGGCGAACCGGCATGGGATTTCTTTGGCCCGCAATTTGATTGGGCGCCCAAGGCCGATGAACCGTTCAAGCTTGATACCGATCTGGCGACGTCGCTTCTGAACGACGCCGGATATGAACAGAATGACGGCAAATGGGAAAAGGATGGTGCACCGTTGACACTTCGTATCCTCAGCTATTCCAGCCGGACCGAAATGCCCGCGATTACCGAGGCGCTTGCCGCCCTTCTGAACCAGAACGGCATCGCCACCGATGTGCAGATGTATACCTGGGAAGGGATGCTTGATCTGGTCAAGCGCGGTGAATATGACATTTCGGTCGTGTTCTGGACCCCGGAAATGACCGGCCATCCGGACCTGCACCTTAAATCGCAGTTCCATTCGCAGGCCGGGCTGAATTACCAGTTCTGGAGCAATGCCGGTTTTGACGAGGCCGTCGATACCGGAAGGACCCTTTCGCCCGGTGCGGAAAAGGACGAAACCTATCGCAGGGCGGTAAATATCCTGCATGACGATGCACCGATCATTCCGCTGGTGCACAAGGTTTCGGTCGGGGCCTCGGCCAAGGATGTTGAAGGTTATCGCATTCATCCGTCCGGCTTCTTCTATGACTTCAAGAGTGTATCGAAAGACTGATGGTCTTCCCGTCCCCGGCATTATCGCCGGGGACGGGATTTTGCACGGTTATCTTGCAGGAAACAGCCATGGGACTTTGCCTGTTTATCAATCCGATCAAGGGGGCCGGGGATGATTTGCCCGATGTGGGTGATCATGCGCCCAACATCGCACAGATCGATCATTACGACCTGAGCGATATCGATCTTTCACCCTATGCCGCCCTGATGTTACCCGCCCATCTTGATCAGCGGTTTTTCGGGACGCTGACGACCAAGATCGAGGGGTTCCTTGCCCAAGGTGGGACGCTTGTGTTTAACGGGCATGTCGCATGGCCGATGTTGCCGGAATTCGAGACTTTTGTTCCGCTTGAAAGCCAGTCGCTTGAAAATCTGATCATTCATCGTCTTGCCGATCATCCGGTTTTCGAGGGCGTGGATACGCAGCATCTGACATTCCGGCGCGGTGTGGCGGGGTTTTATGCCCGCGGTTACAATCCGCCGCCCAAGGGTGCTATTGCCCTGCACGGGGTTGGCCCGGACCGGTTGCCGTGCGATTGGGTTTATCATCGCCCCGAGGGCGGACGCATCCTGATGCATGCAGGCAATGATTTATGGATGTATGCCGGATCAAAAGACAGCACCGCACGGATCGTGCCGCAGCTTTGCCTTTGGGCCGGTGGCGATGATCACGGACAGGGAGGCGCATCATGACCAGCAGGATTGCAGCCCTTGATGGCGGGACCTATTACCATCACAGAACGCTTTACGAGCCGCGCTATCGCGAGTTTTTTGATGGTGTGATCTATACCCGTGAACTGGGCGAGACGGTGCTTGAGGATTATGACACGCTGATTGTGTCATGCCGTACCGATCCGTCCGTGTTGCGGCCGCACCGTGAAAAGTTCAGACAGTTTCTTGAAAGCGGCAGAACGCTTGTCATCATGGGGTCGACCGGACCGGCGGAATGGATTTCGGGGATCGAATGGCATTTCACCCCGACCAATTTCTGGTGGTGGAAAGAAGGCGGCAGCCTTGGCCTTCATGTAACAGCCCCCGATCATCCGTTATTTGATCACATCACGCTGGCCGATGCGACGTGGCATCATCACGGGCATCTGATCGTGCCCGAGGGTGCGGTATCGCTGATTGATGTTGGTGATCTGGGGTCGGTTCTTTATGACGACACGGTCACCACACCGGGCCGGATGATCGTCACCACGCTTGACCCGATGTATCATCACGGCAGCCATTTCATGCCCGCGACGACACGGTTTCTTGATGGGTTCCTGCCGTGGTTAAAGGGCATGACGCCGTCCTGAGCAGTCATAGCAAAAAGCCGCCCGAACGTTTGGTTGCGGGCGGCTTTGTTTATCGGGCAGTCGGATCGGCTATTTCACCGTGGTCAGATCAACCCCGAACCATTTTTCCGAAAGGGCGCCGAGCGTTCCGTCAGCCCGCATGGCATCGACGATTTCGGTGATTTTGGCATTGAATTCCGCATCCCCCTTGTCGGTTGCGATGGCGAGCGGTTCATAGACCAGCGGCTCGCCCACCATGCGGAACGGCATGCCGTTTTCAATTGCGGCGGTTGCTGTCGGCACGTTGGACAGAACTGCGTCAATGCGCACACCGTCCCCCAGACGCAGATCATCAAAAGCCATGCCATCCGACTCATAGGTCTGGATCCGGCCCGGTGTGACTTCGTAGTCGAAGGGCGGCACGCCCTCGACATCCATTACAAGGTTATGGCGCAGGTAATCTTCATACGAGCAGGCGGCACAGGCCCCGACCACCTTGCCATCCAGATCGGATGCAGACTGATAGGTTGTGTTGTCCTTATGCGTGACCAGAATTGCCGGGGTATAGTAATAGACCGCCGGGAAATCGAGGACTTCGGCACGTGCGGTTGTCGGGGTCATGGAACCGACCGCGATATCCCACCGCCCGGCCCAGCGTCCGGCAACCTGTGCTTCCCAAGAGGGTGTCACCGGCTTGAATTCCGCGCCAAGCCGTTTGGCGATTTCACGCGCGACTTCGACATCAAAACCGGTTAGCTGATTGTTTTCATCGGTAAAGGCAACCGGCGGATAGCCATCGGCCGTCGCACCGACCAGCGTTCCGGTTTCCATCACACGATCAAGGGTTTCGCCCGCCATCCCGTTGGCAAACGGCATAATTGCAAAGGTGACCCCGACCAGAAGCATCCCGGTTTTGTGAAAGCCCATTTCCTAAAACTCTCTTTTTGTGTAGTTCTGACGCAGTTTTATACAATTTCATGAAAATGTCAGCGCCGATGACCACGCCCCTGCCTGAAAACGCATCCCGCCCCCGAACGACAGCCGGCCCCGGCTGGCCGCTTGGGCTGTTTTCGGGGATTTGCGGTGTGATCCTGATGGCAGCCCAGCCGGGCATCTGGATCGGCATGGATAACATGATTGGCGATGTCATCGTAGCCCTCGTTATAGGCGGGTTGATCTGGCTGAATTTTCGTCTGCTGCATAATCTGCCGTTCCGGGTGCAGACCACGATCATCTGGGCGGAACTGCTTTTGGGTTTTGCCCTGTTCTTTTACAGCTTTGATCTCAGCTTTGATTTCATCGGCTCGCGCCTGCCCTTCCTGCTGGGGCTCAGGCTTGAAGGCGAGTTTCTTCAGGGTGCGGTGCTGACGCTTTTCATCTCGCTGGTGTCGATCTTTTGCGCGACGGTGCTGGCCCTGGCGGCAGCCCTTGGGCGTTTATCGAAGAACGGCGTGTTTTACGGGATTTCGACCTTTTATACTTCGTTCTTTCGCGGAACACCGCTGTTACTTCAAGTCATGCTGATTTATCTTGGCCTGCCGCAGGTCGGCATTGTCCTGTCGGCTGTCCCGGCCGGGATCATCGCCCTGTCGCTATGTTACGGGGCCTATATGGCCGAGATTTTCCGGGCGGGCATCGAAGGCGTTCCCGAAGGCCAGACCGAGGCCGCGCTGTCACTCGGGCTTAAACCCTATCAGGTCATGCGTCTGGTGATCCTGCCACAGGCCTTGCGGCTGGTGATCCCGCCAACCGGCAACCAGTTCATTTCGATGCTGAAAGATTCGTCCCTGGTATCCGTAATGGGCGTTTGGGAGCTGATGTATCTGGCGCGGACCCATGGCCGGTCCGAATTCAAATATATGGAAATGCTGATTTCGGCAGCGCTGATTTACTGGGCGCTTTCGGGGATTTTCGAATTCATCCAAAGCCGGATCGAGAAAAAGCTCGGCAAGGGTGTGCGGGTCTGATCCCACAGGCCCGTCTGCATCATTGCCATTCCTCAACGTTGGTTTTGCGCCGAACTCCGCCCAAAATCCGCATTCAACTACGGATGCGGATTTTTTGTTACGAACTCGAAACTTGCTTATCGGGATCAAACAGAAAACCCTATTAGGCTCAAACAGGCATAACCGGACCACGAGGGGATTTATCGCTTGACGAATCGTTATGATATAACATAACAAATAATACCTCACCAATAGCCATTCCCCGTTTCTAACCGGATTGATGTCATGCCAATTTCTGCCCTTCGTCGCGCCCTGCTTGCCCTGCCGTTACTTGCCCTGCCCTATGGGGTGCAGGCAGCCGAAAATCCGTCGGTCGTTGTATCGATCAAGCCGATCCACGGCATTGCCAGCGCAATCATGGCAGGCGTTGGTGAACCGGTTCTGCTGCTTGATGGTGCCTCATCACCGCATGCCTATTCGCTGCGTCCCAGCGAAGCCCGGTCGCTTCAGGAAGCTGATCTGGTGATTTATGTGTCGCACAGTCTTGAAGGGTTTCTGAAAAAACCGCTGGCAACCCTGTCGGGCGATGCCCATCAGCTTGAACTGGCCGATATTGAGGGACTGACCATCCTGGCAATGCGTGAAGGCGGCGCGTGGGAAGCCCATAGCCATGACCATGGCGGCCATGACCATGGCGGCCATGATCACGAAGATGAACATCATGACGAACATGATCACGATGCCCATGATCACGATGCCCACGACCATGACCATGACCATGACGGGCATGAAGATCACGCCCATGCCGAAGAACATGACCATGACCACGAGCACGAGCACGAAGGTGAAGAAGGTCACCATCATGATGAACACGGTATTGATGCCCATCTCTGGCTTGATCCGGCCAATGGCGCATCTATCGCAAAGGCGATTGCCGCTGAACTGGGTGAAATTGATCCGGACCATGCAGGCACCTATCAGGACAATCTGAAAAAGTTCCTTGCAAGCCTTGATGCACTTGGGAATGATCTGGACAGTCAACTGGAACCGGTCCGCAGCAAGCCGTTTGTCGTTTTCCATGATGCCTATCAGTATCTGGAAGCGGGATTTGGCCTGAATGCGGTTGGTTCGATTACTGTTTCACCGGAACAGAAGCCCGGAGCAAAGCGCCTGCATGAGATCGAAGACAAAATCCGGGACAGCAATGCTGTCTGTGTCTTTGCCGAACCGCAATTCCGCCCGGCCATCGTTGAGGCCGTGGTTGCCGATACCGGCGCGCATATCGGAACGCTTGATCCGCTGGGCGCGGATATTCCGGCAGGACCGGATGCCTATCAGAACATCCTGCGCCAGAATGCTGGCGCGTTGGCGGACTGCCTGTCGCAGTCCTAAGACGTTTGTTGCCGGTATGCTTGCATCCGTCCTTTGGGTCGGATCAGGCATGCCGGCATCAGCACATCCGCATGTCTGGATCGATGCCGATGCGCAGATGATTTTTGAAGACGACAAAATCACCGCCATCCGGCTGCATTGGGTGTTTGATGACCTGTTCAGTCTGACGCTGATTGACCAGTTCGACAAAAATCATGATTTGCGGTTCTTTGATGAAGAAAACACCGACGTTCACGACAATGCGTTTGCGTTGCTTTCCGAAGTTTCATGGTTGACGCATCTGCGCCGGAACGAGGAGCTTGTTACCTTTGCCGGGGCAACGGACTTCAAGGCAGATATTACCGATGACCGTCGAGTGAGTTACGATTTCACCCTGACGCTTAAAGAGCCGCTTGACCCGATAAAAGATGCCGTTGCCCTGTCGGTATATGATGCGGAATTCTATATTGATGTTGCCTTTACCCAGGTTGATCCGATCCTGTTCAAGGGTAACCGCCATCTCAAATGCCACTATGAAATGAGCGAAGATGAAAAGAACCGCATCTATTTTGATCTGGTTTCGCCAATACGCGCCGACCTTGCCTGCCAGAACGAGGTTGCGGATGCCGGTTCTGATCATGGCCTTTCTGCTGGCGATTTCGTTTCTGCCGAGCAATCAGGCAGCAGCACAAGCCAGTAACCTTCTGGGCCGCGGCACAAGCAGTGAACAGGCCCCGAATACTCCCGATCAGACGACACAAAATGACAGCGAGAGCCTGATCAGCCTGCCGGGATGGCTATCGGATATTGTCGGTCAGGTGGTGGTGATCCAGACACAGCTTAACCGGCAGATGACAGCAACATTACGCAGTGCCAAAACCGGCGGTGCGTGGTGGCCGGGCCTGACCATTATCGCGCTTTCATTCGCCTATGGCGTGTTTCATGCGGCGGGCCCCGGCCATGGCAAGATGGTCACAACGACCTATTTCCTGTCGCGTGATGCCGGATGGAAACAGGGTGTTGCCATGGGCAGCCTGATTGCCGGCGTTCAGGCAGTAACGGCCATCGTTCTTGTCGGGTCGCTGACCCTGATCCTTAATCTTGGCCCGGCGGCAATTACGCAGAACGGACTGGTTCTGGAAGCCGTGTCCTATGCCCTGATTGCCGGACTGGGCGGATTGATGTGTATCCGTATTTTGCAGGGACGTGATGATTGTTGCGATCACGGCGGGCATGACCATGACCATCACCACCATGCACATGACCACGCACATCATCATGCCCACGATCACGAACATGCAGACCATCAGCATCTCAATCATGAGCATGAGCATAACCATGACCACGCCATCACCAAGTCCCGCTGGCAGATGATTGCGAGCGGGATTGTGGTCGGCCTGCGTCCCTGCACCGGGTCGATACTGGTGTTGCTGTTTACGCTGGCAAATGGATTATTCCTGATCGGGATTGCCTCGGCCTTTGCCATGGCGGCCGGTGTGGCGCTGACCATCAGCCTGATCGGTCTGGCGGCCATCGGCATTCGGACCGGCACGCAGCATCTTTTCAGTGTTTCGGAAAGCACATCGGGCTGGCTTCGCCGCGGGATTGGCTTGGCGGGGGCCGCGTTGATTACCCTGTTTGGCCTGTTGCTGCTGCTTTCGGCAGCCCGGCAGCTTGGCTGGCTGTAAAAGATAACGGCCCGCAAGATTGCCTGCGGGCCGTTTGATTTAAAGTGCCGCCCCAATTATTCGGCGGTCACGACTTTCATCACCAGTTTGCCATCCGGCTTGATCGGGCCGTCTTCCTTGGCACCCAGCGTATATTCGAAATAGCCGGTTTTCATACCGCCCTGTTCGGAATGGATCATCAGCATCAGCATTTCACCGGATTTGACCGGTTCCTGCAGGATGGCGGTAACGTCCATGTTCTCGCCCTTTTTCAGCGGCGCATAACCGACAACCGGGCCCGGCTTCATCGCGGAATCGGTGCGATGCACCACCAGCCAGCCATTTTCGTCAGCCATGATTTTTGATGCACTGACGGTTCCGCCCGAAACATCCTGATCCATCGCATCGACCATCGGCCCCATGGCGTTGGCAGCCGTCGGAATGGCGGCAGTCAGGGCACCGGCCATCAGCGCCCCGCCGAGAATACCGAACATCTTTTTGGTCACCAGCATTTGAAGTCTCCTTGTCTGTTGAACCGGGACAGGCTTTTGTCTGCCGTCCGCTCGTGTCGCGCTTTGTTGCGCACATCGAAGCTACGCAGGCCAGACCGGCCGGGTTTCAGATCGGGAAACTTTTTTTGAAATCAGTGTTCGACCGGGATCAGACGGCCATGAATGGCAGGCCCTGTCGGACGCCCGGTTGGCGATCCGCCTTCGGGTTCCAGACTGATGCCAAAGGTCGCATTGCGCAGCAGGGCCGGATCAAATTCCCCCAGCGACCGGGTTGTCGGCACGGACGCGTTTTCAAGCAGCCCCAGCGATTTTGGTGCCGGGCCCAACTGATCGGATGCGATCCATAATTGATAGGTCTTGCCTTCCGGCAATGTTGCCGAAACCGGCCGGATGATCACGGCACGGGTATCCAGATCGATGCTCATGACAAAGGCGGGCTGGGTATCGTCACGATGGAAGACGGCGACAAATTGCCGGTCCTGAACCGGGGTGGCAAAATCCGATACCAGAACGGCCACCATCAGGCTTGCCGCCAGTGCGCCGGTGGCAAACGTCCCGATCCGCCAGCGGGCAAGTTTGCGTTTAAGCAGATCGATTTCGACAATATTATCCGCCTGCGCGCGTGCGCCTTCTATCCGCGCACGGATACCGGGAAACAGATCGCGCGTCGGCATTTCATCGCGGTAATGCGCGTTTAATGGCGACAGGCGTTTTTCCCAACCGGCAATCGCGGCATCCAGATCATCCTCGTGCGACCGGCGTTCATCGACAGTGCGGCGCATGTCGGAATCAAGCGTTCCCAACACATATTCCGCGGCCAGCATGTCGATATCTTCCCGGTCGGTCATGATCCGAGGCATTCCTTTAATTGTTTCAGGCTGCGATGCAGCCATGTCTTGATCGTGCCGACCGGCTGGGCAAACCGTTCTGCCAGTTCGGCACGCGAAAATCCGTCAAGATAGGCCAGCCTGACCATTGTGCGGCGATCATCATCCAGCCCGCCAAGGCAGATTTCAAGCTGGCGCAGGTCATCATTGCGTTCGGCATCATCGGCAACCGACAGATCATCGTGATCGGCCAGTTGATCGATATCGAAATTATCAACCACCGCGTCATGACGTTTGTCACGGCGCAGCGCGTCAATCGCCCGGTTACGCGCAATCGTTGCCATCCAGGTGATGATCGACGCACGGCCCGGTTCGAAATCACCGGCACGTTCCCAGACCCGCACATAGATTTCCTGCAGGATATCCTCGCTTTGGGCCCTGTTTTTCAAGATACGCAGGACAATGCCGAAAAGTTTCGCCGATGTCGCATGATAAAGATGTCCGAAGGCGTCCATATCGCCGTCGGCCGCACGTGCCAGAAACTGTTCCAGATCCCGGATTGATATCCCCATGCCATCCGCCAATTATCGCCGCCGCAACCCTGCGACGAACCAATGTACCATTTTCCGGGATATTTGATCCCGAGCCATCAATTCATACGTGCAGATTGGCAGGGTTGATCAGTTATCCGGTCAGAAAAACCTGTATCCATCAGCATTTATACTGGTCAGGGATGGCGTCGGTTGCCTTGATCAGGGCATCCATCACCATCCGCACCGCGGGCGAGCGGCGAATATCGGGATGCACGACCAGCCAGACCGGCTTGCTGAGTTCATTGGTCACGTCATCGGTGACAAGTTCCAGCCTGTCATCCTCGTCCGCCAGATAACGCGGCAGAAGGCCAAGCCCGTATCCCGCGGCAACAAAGGCCAGCACGGTCTGGGTATCGTCGGATTTGACCCGCATCGGCAATTTGCGGTTAAGCTGATCCCATACCCAGCCCTGCTGATAGTCACCAAAGCTATTGCGCCCGTCCGCACAAAATTCCCAATCCTTTTCCGGCACATTGGCGGTGTAACCGCGCACGGCGTAAACCGCATATCGTATGTCGGTCAGCTTGCGCGCGATCAGCCCGCTTTGATCCGGGGTTGCCATACGCACCGCCACATCGGCCTCGCGTCGTGCCAGATTGGCGATCACGCTGGAACCAAGGATTTCATATTCCAGATCGCGCTGGTCTTTCAGAAGTTCGGCAAGGCGCGGCGCAAACAATATGCGGCCTGCCACTGGTGGCACGGCAATGCGCACCACACCGTGCGCGGTTTCATCGCCACGTGCCTGGCGTTCAAAGGCAAGAACGTCTTCCTCGATCTTTGCCGCGACGGGCACAAGATTTTCACCGGCATCGGTCAGCGACCATCCCGTCCCCAGCCGGTCAAACAGCCGCGCCCCGACATCCTGTTCAAGGGCCTCGATCCGTCTTGCAACGGTGGTGTGATCCTTGCCGAGCTTTCGGGCGGCACCGGAAAGCGTGCCTTCGCCTGCCAGTACGACAAAATATCGCAGATCGTTCCAGTTCATGATGGCTTATCCCGCTTGCGCAAATTTGCACAATCATAGCGCATTTTATCGGGATTACATGAGATTTATGCGCATGTCATGATCACGCCATATCAAACGAGCCCCCGAACAAGGAGATTTCGACATGGCCGTCTCCCATCATATCGAATGCGATGCCAATGTCCGGTTGAACCGCCCCTCGCGCCCCACCGTCTCGCAAATTGCGACGACTGCGATTGATGTCCTGCTGGCCGCGTACAAACGCCATCAAAGCCGCGCAGCACTTCACCGGCTGTCGGATCATCAACTGTGCGATATCGGACTGGAACGCAGCGAAAGCGGGTATGTATCCCGCGACAATTATTAAAAGATTCAAGGCGGTGCCTGATCAGGGTTCCTGACCCTTTCATTCTGGCAATCGACACGCTTTGATATGCCTCCCTCAGGCAGCAAAAGAGATCCCGCGCAGATACACAGCACGGGGTCTCTTTTTGTTTTTCACACCTGAAATTCTGCCGAAATGCTGTCGGCAGCCTTGATCAGGGCGTCCATGACAAGCCGCACACCGGGCGAACGGCGCATATCGGGATGCACCACCAGCCATGCGGTTTCGCGGCTTTCGCCCGCCATATCGGCCCGGATCAGTTCAAGCCGTTCGTCCCCGTCCGCCAGATAGCGTGGCAACACCCCCACCCCGTGCCCGGCGGCGATGAACTGGCGTACGGATTCCGTATCGTCGGCCCGGAAACGGCAGGGCAGTTCACGCCCCATAATATTGCGCACCCATTCCTTTTTGGCGGCCCCATAGGATGTATCCTCGTAGCCGCAAAATTCCCAATCCTGTTCGGGCACGCGCGCGCTATATCCCCGGGCGGCATAAAGGCCGACGCCAAGTTCGACCAGCTTGCGGGTGATCAGGCCGGGTTCGCGCGGGGTGACCATGCGCACCGCCAGATCGGCCTCGCGCCGAGCCAGATTGACGACATTGGACGCACCGATAATTTCAAATTCCAGCCCCTTGTGCGCGGTCAGCAATTGCGCCAGACGCGGGGCAAACAAAACCCGCCCTGCCACCGGGGGAACCGATATGCGCACCACACCGTGGGCGGCTTCGTCGCCTTTGGCCTGCCGTTCAAAGCCAAGCGCCTCGGCCTCGACCCGTTCGGCCACCGGCACAAGGTTCTGCCCGGCGATGGTCAATTGCCAGCCGCGCGGCAAACGGTCAAACAGCTTGGTTCCCACCGCGTCTTCAAGCGCCTCGATCCGGCGGGCGACGGTGGTATGTTCCTTGCGCAACCGTCGGGCAGCCCCCGAAAGGCTGCCTTCCTCGGCAAGGATCAGGAAATAGCGCAGGTCGTTCCAGTTCATGTGCATGACCAGTTCATATGATCGGGGATCACCAGTTCCGTTTATTTTTGCACATTAAATCTGCGAAACAACCAAATTCCCGTTTTATTTTGCATATGAGAGGATCAGTTCATCGACGGAATACGGTTTTTTGCAAACCAGGAGGACACCATGACCTATCGGCCCCCGACCAAAGCACAGGACTTCGACATCCGTACCGACCCGATCGCCAACCGCGTGCCGTTTGGCCGTCTGATCGACAAGATCACCAACTATTCGGCCGACGCCCGCAAACGCAAGAACGAACGCGAAGTGATGGCGCATCTGAGCGACGATCAGCTTCGCGATGTCGGGCTGCAACGCACATTTGATGGCCACCAATGGCGCGTTACGCGCATTGTCTGATGAAGATCCCCCGCCCCACCAATGAAAAAGGAGCCCGTAACGGGCTCCTTTTTTGCAATCGTCTATCAGGGGCAATCAGCCGCGCAGTTCGGCAACCTTGTCGGTGGCTTCCTGTGCAAGGCGGGTGATGGTTGCCCAGTCACCGGCCTTGACCGCATCCTTGGGTGCCACCCATGAACCACCGACGGTGATGATGTTTGGCAGGGCCAGATAGTCACCAAGATTTGCCAGCGACACACCACCCGTCGGGCAGAATTTGACCTGCGGCAGCGGGCCGGACAGGGCTTTGAGCATCGAAACACCGCCCTGCTGTTCGGCGGGGAAGAATTTCAGCATGTCGTAACCATGTTCAAGCAGATACATGATCTCTGAAGGGGTTCCGGCCCCCGGAAGCAACGGCACGCCGGTATCCTTGGCCGCCTTCAGAAGGCTTTTGGTATGGCCGGGCGACACGGCAAAGGCACAGCCGATTTTTGCCATGCGTTCCATCTGCTTGGCATTGATCACGGTGCCCGCACCGGTAATGGCATCTGGCACTTCGGCGATGATGCGTTTGATGCTTTCTTCGGCTGCGGCACTGCGCAGGGTGATTTCAAGCACCGGCAAACCACCGGCAACCAGCGCCTTTGCAAGCGGAACGGCATCATTGGCGTCTTCGATCACCAGAACCGGCACGACCGGTGCCTTGGACAGAATTTCGCGTGACGAAAGGCTCATTGGGTATCCTCCAGTTTTCGGTCAGGCCGTCAAAATCTTGGCGCAACCGAGCAGGGCCGGGTATTTCGCCGTCATCAGGCGCACCGGCACATCATTCATTAAATCATGGAAACGGCCCTTGGCGATCATACGATCCTTAAGGCCGCTTTGTTTCATAAAGTCGGCAATGCGCGGACCAATACCGCCACCGATAAATACGCCGTCAAATGCGCCAAGCGTCAGGACCAGATCACCGGCCACCCCGCCCATGAACAGACAGAACCGATCCAGCACCTTAAGGCAAAGCGGATCGTTTTTCTGCATGGCATTTTCAACGATTTCAGCGGCACTGAGCGGTGTCACGTCGATCCCGTCAATGGCAGCAAGCGCGCGATAGAGGTTTTCAAGCCCCATACCCGACAGGATACGTTCGGCCGACACACGGCCCAGCTCAGCCGTCAGGAATTTGACGATTTCATAATCAAGATCATCAACGGCGGGCAGTGACACATGGCCGCCTTCGCCCTGGATCGGAATCCAGTGATCGTCATGTCGCAGAAGCCCCGAAACGCCAAGCCCGGTCCCCGCCCCGATCACCGCCAATGGCAATCCCGGGCGCCCCGGACCATCAAACAGCGTGATCAGGTCTTCGTCGCCAAGATAAGGCACGGACATCGCAAGACCGGTAAAATCATTGACCACCACCAGACGGTCCAGACCAAATTCGGCCTTGAGCGCGTCCTTGGAAAACACCCAGGGGTTATTGGTGAATTTGATGATGTCTGCGGATGCCGGGCAGGCCACGGCAACCGCAAATTCATTCAGATCCGCGCAATCGGTTTTCACCATGAAATCCCGCATGGCATCGCCGATGGTCGCATAATCGCGGACCGGCAATGTCATCGGTGATTGCGGATTTCCATTTTCGTCAATCCAGGCAAAGCGGGCGTTGGTTCCGCCGATATCACCAACCAGCCGCATTATGCTACCTCGACCTCGGCTGCCCCCGGAAGCACCGCACTGGCACCCAGTTCGGCCAGTCCGACATGTTCGCGGAAGACACCGAACAATTCACGACCGAAACCGGTCTGATGTTCGGCCTTGTTATCAAAGGTTGCGAAGTCACGCTTGGCCAGTTCGGCCTCGGTCACGTTCAGGATCAGTTCGCCGGTTTCGGCATCAAGACGCACGATATCGCCGTCTTTCACCTTGGCAATCGGCCCATTCATCATGGCTTCGGGGGTGACATGGATTGCCGCCGGGACCTTGCCCGATGCGCCCGACATGCGGCCATCGGTGACAAGGGCGACCTTGTAACCAAGGTCCTGCAACACGCCAAGCGGCGGGGTCAGTTTGTGCAGTTCCGGCATGCCATTGGCCTTGGCCCCCTGGAAACGAACGACGCAGACAACGTCGCGATGCAGTTTGCCGTCCTTGAACGCCTGCATCATTTCTTCCTGCGAGGTAAAGACCGCAGCCGGGGCTTCGATCACGCGGTTTTCAGGCTTCACAGCCGAGACCTTGATCACCGAACGGCCAAGGTTCCCCGCCAGCATGCGAAGGCCGCCATCGGCACTGAACGCCTTTTCGGCCGGACGCAGGATTTCCTCGTCATGGCTGGTGGCCGGGGCATCACGCCACGACAATTTGCCGTTATCCAGATACGGTTCGGTCCCGTAGGCCGCCATGCCGCCGGTATGGATGGTCTGAAGATCGGGATGCAGAAGACCGTTTTTCAGAAGGTCGCTGATCACAAAGCCCATGCCGCCCGCGGCGTGGAAATGGTTCACATCGGCCTGCCCGTTCGGATAAACACGGCACAGAAGCGGGATCAGACGCGACAATTCATCGAAATCTTCCCAGCGAAGTTCGATACCCGCCGCACGGGCCATCGCCGGAAGATGCAGGGTATGGTTGGTCGACCCACCGGTCGCAAGCAAGCCGATAATGCCGTTCACGAATGCCTTTTCATCGAGAATTTTGCCAACCGGACGGTAATCATTGCCAAGCTTGGTGATCTGAAGCGCACGACGGGCGGCTTCTTCGGTCAGGGCATCACGCAGATCGGTGTTCGGATTGACAAACGCCGCACCGGGCAAATGCAGGCCCATGATTTCCATCAGCATCTGGTTGGAGTTCGCCGTACCATAGAAAGTACAGGTCCCCGGGCTGTGATAGGACGCGGTTTCCGCTTCGAGCAGTTCCTTGCGGCCGACCTTGCCCTGCGCGTAAAGCTGCCGGATGCGAGCCTTTTCATTGTTGGGCAAACCGGACGGCATCGGACCGGCCGGAACAAACACCGCCGGAATATGACCATAGGCAAGCGCCCCCATGACAAGGCCCGGTACGATTTTATCGCAAACGCCAAGATAAAGGGCGGCATCAAACACATCGTGGGACAGCGATACCGCCGTCGACATCGCAATCACATCCCGCGAAAACAGCGACAGTTCCATGCCCGGACGGCCCTGTGTCACGCCATCGCACATGGCGGGCACGCCACCGGCAACCTGTGCGGTTGCACCGGCTTCGAACACGGCCTTTTTGATGCGGTCGGGATAGACGCCCAGCGGCTGATGGGCGGACAGCATATCGTTATAGGATGTCACGATGCCCAGATTGGCACCTTCGTCACCATTGATGCGTTCCTTGTCCGCCGCACTGCACCCCGCAGACGCATGGGCAAGGTTGCCACATGACAGGGATGAGCGATGCGGACGGTCGGACGCGGCAGCTTCGATGCGTTCCAGATATGCCTCGCGGGTCGGCTTGGAACGTTCGATGATGCGTTTGGTAATCTGTTCTAATTCACGTTTCATGGGGTTCAGCCTTTCGGGTTCTCGGCGCTCCACCACAGATCGACGGGGATGTCAGTCTGCTGCAAGATTGCGCGAACCGGCATTTCTTCGATCTCGGTGCCGTTTTTCGCGGTTTCAAAGGTCGACCATTTGGATTGTCCGGTAATATGGATGCCAATATACCGGGCATTGAGGATGGCGGGCAAAGTCATGCTGATGCGCGGGACCGGGGATACGGTCGGGCGCGCGGCGGCAACCAGTTCGCCATGGGCGGGATAAAGTCCCTTTTGCAGGGCATCGGGCGCGGATGACGGGAACAGGGATGCCGTATGACCATCATCACCCATGCCCAGATACACGATATCAAGCGGCCAGTTCAGATCGGTGCGAAGGCGGCTTGAAACCGTTGAAATTGCGTCTTCGGGATTGGCATCGCCGGTTTTCAGCGACACAAAACGCGCATGCTGGGCTTCATTGATCAGGAAATGATCGCGAACCAGCTTTTCGTTTGACTGATCGTCATCCAGCCCCACCCAGCGATCATCGCCAAGGGTGACGGTGACTTTCGACCAGTCCAGTTTGACGGTCGAGAGTTTTTCAAAGAGCGGTTTGGGAAAACGTCCACCGGCCACCGCCATGCTGGCATGGCCGCGGGTCGCAATGGCGAATTCAAGGCGTTCCACGGTTTCCTTGACCATGGCCGCAAGCATGTCATCGCCGCTTTGGAAAATGCGTTCGTTTGTCATGTCTTCGTCCAGAAAATTGGGAACCGGTTCATCGTCACGCAAGGCCGCCACACCAAAAGGTGTTGCGCCCCGCATGTCATCAGAACCCGGCTTCTTCGTTCCAGGTCCGGCCGTCACGCTCGATCAGCGCAATGGCCGCCGAAGGCCCCCACGTGCCCGAGGTATATCCCTTGGGCGTGATGTGATTGCTTTGCCATGCTTCCTGAATGGCATCGACCCACTGCCAGGCAATGTCCTGCTCGTCACGACGGACGAACAGCGTGTTGTTGCCATCAATCGCATCGAGCAAAAGACGTTCATAAGCATCCGGGCTTCGACCACCGAACGCCTCGGCAAAGGATAGGTTAAGCGCGGTCGGACGCAGGCGCACAAGACCCGGCCCCGGGTTCTTGGTATTCAGAACCAGATGGATGCCGTCATCAGGCTGCAAACGCAGAACAAGGCGGTTGGCCTGATAATTGGTCATGGATTTTGCCAGCGGGAAAATCTGGTGCGGCACATCGCGGAACTGGATGACAATTTCCGAATGGCGTTTCGGCAAACGTTTACCGGTCCGCAGATAGAACGGCACCCCGGCCCAGCGCCAGTTGTTCAGTTCGGCCCGGATGGCAACGAATGTCTCGGTGGTGCTGTCGATATTGGCACCTTCTTCTTCAAGATAGCCCGGGACTTCCTTACCACCGACGGCACCGTTGCGGTACTGGCCGCGGACGGTTGCGCTGTCGATATTGGAATCATTTATCGGTTTGAGCGCCTTGAGCACCTTGACCTTTTCATCGCGCACTGCGTCCTGATCGAGAACATGCGGGGCTTCCATCGCGACAAGGCAGAGAAGCTGCAACATATGGTTCTGAACCATATCGCGCATCGCACCGGCATCGTCATAATAGGACCAGCGCCCTTCGACGCCGACTTCCTCGCCAACCGTGATCTGCACATGATCGATATGCGCGCTGTTCCACAATGGTTCGAACATCGCATTGGCAAAGCGCAGGATCAAAAGGTTCTGCACCGTTTCCTTGCCAAGATAATGGTCGATACGGAAAATCTGGTGTTCTTCGAAGACTTCACCGATCTGGCCGTTGATTTCACGGCAGCTTTCAAGATCGTGGCCCAGCGGCTTTTCAAGCACAACGCGCGAATTCGGTGTTACCAGACCGGCTTTCTCAAGGTTAAAGGCCATATCGGCAAACAGCGACGGGCTGGTCGAGAAATAATAGACACGGTCCCGGTCCGGCTGATCGGCAAGTTTTTCATGCAGGATCTTAAACCCGGTTTCATCGCCGGCGGAAACCTGAACATAGGCGATGCGGGCTGCAAACTTTTTCCAGACCTTGGCGTCAAATTCGCCTTTGGGAATGTACTTTTTTCCGGCTTCTTCCAGCTTGGCGCGGAATTCGTCATCGGAATGTTCGCTGCGCGAGGCGCCGAAAATGCGGGTGGAGTCATCGAAACGCCCGGTACGTTCCATTTCGTAAAGTGCGGGGAAAAGTTTGCGTAACGCCAAATCTCCGGTCCCACCGAAAATCACGATATCAGCGATACGATGCTTCAGCCGTTGGCGCTGCGTCGTCGTTTGTGTCATCTTGCCCTAAGCCTTCCAAGCGAACTGCTCTCACTCGTTTCCTCCCCGTCGTAAAGGTGGGATCCCGAGCCCGAAGGGCTCTGGCAAACGACCGGGCCACGGTATTTACCGTGTTGGCAGGCGCCGGGTTTTCGCCCCGTCACCGCCTATCCTGTTGCCAGCTGGGCTCTGAGCGGTTCGTTATCCACATCAAGGCGCCGTCTGGCTTGTCCGTTCTGATCGAACAGATAGCAATCTTCCACCCGGGCATGAATGCCAATGGATGATCCTGTTACAATTGCCGTGTCACCCGTGACACGGGCAACAAACAGTTCATCACCACCGGCCTGCACATAGACGAGACCCGCCTCGCCCAGATGTTCAACCACTTCGACCGTTCCTGACAGCAGTGCCGTGTCCTGATCGGCAAGGCTGCAATGTTCCGGTCTGATGCCCACTGTTACACGATCTCCGGCGTCAAGACCACTGCCATCAACAGGCAGCGTCACCTCTTTACCGGAATCCAGTTTAACCGTAACAGTTTGTTGCGAACCCCCCATCACAACCGCCGGAACAAAGTTCATTTTAGGCGACCCGATGAAGCCCGCAACAAATTGATTTTGCGGATGATGATAGAGTTCAAGCGGGGTCCCGACCTGCTCGACCGAACCCGCCCGCAAAACCACGATCTTGTCAGCCATTGTCATGGCTTCGACCTGATCATGCGTCACATAAATCATCGTGGACTTCAATTTTTCATGAAGTTTTGTCAATTCGATGCGCATCTGCACGCGCAAACCGGCATCAAGGTTCGATAACGGCTCGTCAAACAGGAAGACTTTCGGCTTGCGCACAATCGCCCGACCAATGGCAACACGCTGGCGCTGCCCGCCCGAAAGTTCCTTTGGCTTGCGGTCCAGCAATTCTTCAAGTTGCAGCACCCTGGCCGCGGCCATCACACGTTCGCGTTGTTCGTCCTTGGTCTTTTTCGCAAGATCAAGGCCGAACGCCATGTTTTCATAGACCGTCATATGCGGATAAAGCGCATAGGACTGAAACACCATGGCCACACCACGATCCTTTGGCGCCCTGTCATTGACGACCTCGCCACCAATGGAAAGTTCGCCGTCGCTGATATCTTCGAGCCCGGCAATCAGGCGCAGCAAGGTCGACTTGCCACACCCCGAAGGGCCGACAAACACGCAAAATTCGCCATCGCGGATGTTCAGATCGACACCATGAATGGTCTCGATCGGACCGAAACGTTTTTTAACCTGCTTAAGAACCACTTCAGACATGCGGGTTCCTCCCTCACTTGTCGATTTATATCGTTCCGAAATAAAAGCCCCAGCCCGGCAGCGAAAGCTGATTGCCGGTAACCGATCCGCTGTTAAGGGCGAAATTCGCATCCGAACGCCCGGGCAAGGTCACGGTTCGGGCATCGGGCGTCGTATTGAACACGCAGATGGTCCGGACCACGCCCGACATCCGGGCATAGGCGATGACATTGTCATCGATATCGAGCATCTCGATATCGCCATCGATGATTTCCGGATGGATTTTGCGCCACGCCAGAAGATCACGATAGAAACTGCGCAGCGAATTGGGATCATCCATCTGTTCGGCCACCGCAAGCCCGCTGTGATCCTGCGGTACCGGCAGCCACGGCGCGTCACTTGTCGTGAAACCGCCATGCGGAATGTTGGCATTCATCCACGGCATCGGGGTTCGGCAACCATCGCGCCCCTTGAATTCCGGCCACATTTCAATCCCGTAAGGATCCTGCAGCAATTCATAGGGGACAACGGCCTCTTCAAGGCCAAGTTCTTCCCCCTGATAGATGCAGGGCGTGCCACGCAATGTGGTGTAAAGGGCCGGGATCATGCGAAGGCGGGCATCATTATCGCCGCCCTTGTCCCTGCCCCAACGGGTCGCGACCCGGACGAAGTCATGGTTCGACACCGCCCAGCACGGCCAGCCATCACCAAGGACGTCAAACACATTGCGCAACATCCCGCGGATCAACGGCGTTTCAAGCGGGCTTTCCAGCAGATTGATCGTATAGGCCATGTGAAGCTTGTCGCCCCCGGCGGTATATTCCGCCATGGTCGCCAGCGAATTGTCCGACCCGATTTCACCAACCGTCGTTGCCCCCGGATATTTGTCGAGAACCGCACGCAGTTTTTTAAGGAACGCGATATTTTCCGGTCGCGTTTTGTCATAGACATGCATCTGGCGGGTATAGGGGTTTTCCTTTGGCGCGCCTTCGGGCCGGTGGGTACCCGGAACCCATGGCGGGTTATCGCGCAATTCCGCGTCATGGACATAGAAATTGGCGGTATCAAGCCGGAAACCATCCACCCCGCGACGCAGCCAGAATTCCACATCGTCAAGCAACTGGGCCTGTACATCCGGGTTATGGAAATTAAGGTCCGGCTGACTGACCAGAAAGTTGTGCATGTAATATTGCTGCCGGGTGGTATCGAACTTCCATGCCGAACCACCAAAAATCGACAGCCAGTTATTGGGCGGCGTGCCGTCGGGCTTGGGATCAGCCCAGACATACCAGTCGGCCTTTGGATTATCGCGTGATGACCGGCTTTCCTTGAACCAGGCATGCTGATCGGAACTGTGCGACAGAACCTGATCTATGGTGACGCGCAGGCCAAGCGAATGGGCCTTTTCAACCAGATGGTCGAAATCGGCCAATGTTCCGAACATCGGATCGACATCGCGGTAATCCGCCACGTCATAGCCGAAATCCTTCATCGGCGAGGTAAAGAACGGCGACAGCCAGATACCATCGACGCCCAGATCGGCAATGTAATCCAGTTTCTGGGTAATGCCGGGCAGATCACCAATGCCATCGCCGTTGGAATCAAAGAAACTGCGCGGATAGATTTGATACAGGACGCCACCGCGCCACCAGTCAGGATTTCCGGCCAAAGCCATTTAAGTCACCTTAGGTCATGTGGGACGAGAAGCCGCATCAGCCTTTGACAGCCCCGGCGGTCAGGCCGGAAACGATGCGACGCTGGAAAATCAGAACCAGAACAATCAATGGGACCGTCACGATCACCGATGCCGCCATGATATTGCCCCATGGCATTTCAAACTGGCTGGCCCCGGAAATCAGGGCGATGGCAACCGGCACGGTGCGCTGTTCATTGGTCAGGGTGAAGGTCAGGGCAAACAGGAATTCGTTCCATGCCATGATGAAGGCCAGAAGCCCGGTGGTGACCATGGCAGGCCACATGACCGGCAGGAACACCCGCGTGATCACGGTCCAGGGGCTGGCCCCGTCCATCACGGCGGCTTCTTCAAGTTCGCGCGGTAATTCGCGCATGAAGGCGGTCAGGATCCAGACCGTGAATGGCAGGGTCAGCATCATGTATGAAATCGCCAGCCCGAACATCGAATTATAAAGCCCGACCGCGCGGATCAGTTCGAACATGCCCGACAGCACCGCGACCTGCGGGAACATCGACACCGACAGGATCGTCACCAGCAACAATCCGCGCCCGGCAAATTTAACCCGCGCAAGCGCATAGGATGCCGTCACCCCCATCAGAAGCGACAGGGCAACAACCATCACACTGACAAAGATCGAATTGAAGATATTGCGACCGAAAGGCTGCCCTTCAAACACCGACAGATAGTTCGAAAAACTGAAACTTTCGGGCAGGTAATTGACGTCAAACAACGCCGATCCGGTTTCGAACGCGGTCAGGATCGCATAGTAGAACGGGAAGACGGCAAAGATCACGATCGCCGCCACCAGAAGATAGAACCCTGCCTTCATCATCAGGGATTTGACATTGCGGTTCATGTTAATGTCCCCCTTCGTCAAGCCGGACCCGACCGATCATCATGTAGGCCATGATCGAAAAGGCGATGACCAGAAACAGCAGCGTTGATGCCGCCGAGCCATATCCGACTTCCTGAAAATCGACCAGAAGCTGCCGGGCATAGACCGACATGGTCATGGTGTTCGGATTGTTTGGTGTCAGGACATAAATCACGTCAAACACACGCAATGCATCAAGGGCACGGAAGATCACGGCCACCATCAATGCGGGTTTGATCAGCGGCAGGGTTACCTTGAAAAACACCCGGACCGGATGGATGCCATCAACACGGGCGGCTTCGTAACAGTCACTTGGCAGCATCTGAAGGGCTGCCAGTGTCAAAAGCGCCATAAACGGTGTGGTTTTCCAGACATCAACCATGATCACAGCGACCATCGCCGTATCCGGATTGGCCGTCCAGGCGATCGGCGATGCAATCAGCCCCAGCGACATCAGAAGATCATTGATGATGCCGAACTGGTCATGCAGCATCCAGTTCCACATTTTGGCCGATACAATTGTCGGGATCGCCCACGGGATCAGAACCGCCGCCCGCACCAGACCGCGCCCCTTGAATTCCTGATTAAGGACAAGGGCCACGATGATCCCCAGTACCGTTTCAAGCGAAACCGAAATCACGGTGAAGTAAATCGTATTCCAGACCGCCTGCCACCATTCCGGATCGGCCAGAAGGCCGAACGTCTCGCCATCATAAACCGCATAGAAATTTTCAAAGCCGATAAAGCCATAATTTCCAAGGTCGGACAGATTGGCATCGGTAAAGCCAAAGATGAAAGTCCGCAGCAACGGCCAACCGGCCACTGCGGCAAGAATGACCAGCATCGGTGTTAAAAACAGCCATGCCGAACGCCGTCTTGCACGCGTCAGGGACGAAGCTTGCGCCATGGGAACCGCTCTTGATCTTGAAGGGGGATGTTCGGTTATGACCGCCATCCATCAAACCGGCCTAAGCAAACCGGTACGAAAACAGGATCGGGGCAGTACCGGGCGACCCTCGTCCCCGGTACTGCGAGATCCGTTTACCAGCCGGAACGCTTTACACGTTTCAGGTTGCGTTCAAGCCCGGTAACCGCCTGATCGACGGTTTGCGATCCCGACAAGGATGCATGCACCGCCTGCCAGAACTCGCTTGATACCTGATTGTATTTCGAACCGGTCACGGTTGACGGGCGCGGTGCCGCACTGGTGAATGTCTCGTACAGATCGCCAAAGAACGGATTGGCAGAAAGGACTTCCTCGTCCTTGTAGAGATCGGCAATGGTCGGGTTATAGGAACCCTTGATCGCACGGCGTTTCTGTTCTTCGTAGGAGGTCAGGAATTTCACAAGATCGGCTGCAAGTTCGGGATTTTCCGAATATTTCGAAACCGAGAGCTGCCAGCCACCAAGGGCTGCGGCCGAACGGCCGTCTTCACCGCCTTTGGGCAGGGCAGCAACACCGACCTTGCCCTTGACCGGGCTGTCTGCCGAATTGGCCAGCGCCCAGGCGTAGGGCCAGTTGCGCATGAAGACCGAATTGCCAGACTGGAACACACCGCGTGCTTCTTCCTCGGCATAGCCAAGAACACCTTCGGGCGAAATGGTGCCGATCCAGTTTGAAGCGGTTTCAATTGCCTTTTTGGCCTGATCGTTATTGATCGAAATATCGCCATTCGGTTCGACCACCGAACCACCATTAAACGAAACCACCCATTCCAGCGCATTGCAGGTCAGGCCTTCATAGGCACGGCCCTGAAACACATGGCCCCACATTTTGTCGTTACCGGCCTTGCGTTCGCCTTCCTGGATTTTCTGCGCTGTTTTTGTCAGCTGTTCCCAGGTTTCAGGAACAGTTTCGCCATACTTTTCCAGCAGATCCTTGCGGTAATAAAGCACGCCCGCATCCGTGTACCACGGCATGGCGACCAGCCGGTTTTCAAAGGTGTTGTTGGTGACGATGGCCTCAAAATGCTGCTTGGCTTCGTCCGCCATGTATTCGTTAAGATCAATGAAGTGATTGCCCAGGATCCCCGGCCAGATCACATCAATCTGGAACACATCAATGTCGGACGATCCGGCGGCCAGAATCTGCTGATAAAGGGCCAGTCGTTCGGTGGTGGAGTTCGGGGTGGAAATCACCGCGACTTCGTTGCCTGTCTGCTTTGCCCATGCATCGACACCTTCCTGACAAAGCGCAAGTTCCTGTCCGACGGCACCACAGGAAATAGAAATCTTTGCGGCGCTGGCCGATCCGGCCATCGCAAAAGTCGCGCCAAGAACGCCTGCCGTTGCGAGCAGTTTTTTCATCAAGGTCATCTAGACCTCCCTAGGATGTTATCGGTTTTCCCATGCAGCTTTTGGCAGCTGCTTTTATTCATTTTGATTGGTCTTTTTGTCCGGGTCGGGCGCCCGTACCGGAACCCCAGGTGCAATCACCGGCTGCAATCTGTTTTGATGATTGCTTCCCGGCGCGAAGCCGCCCGATTGAAAAAGGATACGCCTGATCGCACCTTTTCAAAGTGTCATATCCTTCAAAGGATGATACTATTCTGCAAATTCGCGACAATCACGACACGAATAGTAGGACGATATGCGGATCATCCAGGAACGGATCACGAATCCACAGGGATATAGCTGGGGTTATTTTCACTATGTCTGGGATGATTTTCGCTGCAACTGGCACCAGCACCCCGAATATGAGATGACCCTGACGCTGAATGCCAAAGGATCGCGGTTGATTGGCGATCACCGGCAGGCGTTTGACGGGCTGGATTTTGCCATGGTCGGCCCCAACCTGCCCCATCTTTGGGAATGCAAACGCATTGATCCGTCCCGCCCGATCGAGGTTTATGTGCTTTGGCTGTCGCAGGAATGGATGGAAAACCTGACGCGGGATTTTGTTGAATTTGCCGATTTTCACGAATTATTTGCCCGTGCGCGTCGCGGTCTTTCCTTTACCGATGACGCCGTCGCACGCGTTCGGGAAATCTGCCCGCACCTTGATGATGCCAAACCGCGGCGGCGCTTTATCCTGATGATCGAACTGCTTGAAGCCCTGCTTGCCGGGATCGACAAACCGCTGGCATCGGCCAATTTTGGCGGCGAAGCCGGGAAGAACAGTGAGTCTATCCGGGTGGATCGCGCACTGGCTTTCATTCACGCGCATTACGCCGAACCTCTTCGGGTATCGTCGCTTGCCGATGTGGCAGGGGTCAGTGAAAGCAGTTTTTACCGGCTGTTCAAACGTTATACCGGGCGCAGTGTTGTCGAATATCTGAACGAATACCGGATTTCGCGGGCCTGTGTGCAGTTGTCGCGCACTGATCTTCCGATCTATCAGATCGCCGAAAATAACGGCTTTAGCAATCTTTCGAACTTCAACCGGCGTTTTCGCCAGTATCGAGGGAAATCGGCCAGCGACTATCGCGAGAACATTCGTATTCACGGCCAGTTCCCCGATCACCCGCCAATGCCCGATGCCCGTATCGGTGCCGTTCCGGCCCGTCCGCTGCCAAGCGAGATAGACGGAGTTCCGGACCGACGCACCGCCATTCCGGCATCCGCCGCAGAATAGTCCACCGCCATCGCACGACAGAACATCGGGAATGCGATGATGTTCCGTTTTTCATTCCCCTGCGGTTCATCATTTCGGAAGACTCGCGCAAAAGCGTTGGTTTCTGCGGGTTTCATTCAACCTGATACCGGTGATGCACCGCCGATGTTCTCATTGTCCTTCGAAAGACAAGAACATCGAGACCATATAAATTTCATTAAAAATCAACAACTTAAATATTTTATCGGCTTTTGTTCTAATTTTGTTCTTGTGAGAACAAAACAGGATCAGTATGGTTTCTTCAGACAGATTGAGGAGGACACAGCCATGATGAAGTTGCTTGAAAATCCGAACCGCCTGAACGAGCTTTGCAGCACGGTTGCCGTGGTCGGAAGCACCGGATTTTTCCTGTTCGTTATCGGACTGGGAATGGCGCAAACCCTTCGCGGTCTGATCTGATCAAAGCTCATACCTTTTGCGAGACCCGGATGGACTTCCCATCCAGGGTGACGACCGGCAGGCAACCCCGCACCCATACCCTGTCCCGTCTGTCGGTCGTCCCTCATCCATCGATCCGGATTTCGTGAATTGTAACCTGCATATTACTTTCGCTATTCCGCGCGACTTGACGCTGCTGTTTCCCCGACGGCAGCGTTTTTCTTTGTTCGGCCCGCAAACGGGCCGAGTCCCGAAAAAACTAACCCTATGTATAGGTCGAAATACTTTTCCCCCGCCTTTCGGACCGCGAACTATTGTTGCAACGCAACAACTTACGCTGCATCGCAAAATTTCACTCGACAGCACCCTGAATGTTGGTTTGAATCAAGGTGAAACACGAAAGTTTGGAAATTCATCATACTTTTAGGTTATTGATTGAAACCTGAAGTATCGTAGGGTTCTGATGAATGCAGGATTTCTGTTTATCGTGATATTGCGGGATGTTAACCCGCAATGATCACCCCGTCCCGCCGGTCGCCCGCATGAGCCGGCCCGGGATTTACGAAAAACAGAAGGCCTGCCCACCGGAAATTCTTTCGGAAAAATGCAGCCGGGGACCAACACGGTCGATGCACCCCACACCGAACCTTTGCATCGCCGGGGAGTGAGAGATTAATGCTGTACCATCTCTATGAATTGCAGCACGCCACCATCAGCCCGTTGCGCATGGCAGCGGATGCGAGCAAGAAGTGGCTGCGCAATCCGGTCAACCCGCTATCCTATACCCATCAGGGCCGTGCGGCCGCCGCCGCGTTTGATGTGTTCACCCATATCACGCACCGTTATGGCAAACCGGAATTCGGCCTTGATACCACGGTCATCAATGGTGAAACCGTCGCCGTGACCGAGGAAATCGTCCATAGCGAACCGTTCTGCAATCTTTTGCATTTCAAACGCGAAACCGATCACCTTAAAAATCAGCCGGATGATCCGCGGCTTCTGATCGTGGCCCCGCTGTCGGGTCACTTTTCAACGCTGCTGCGCGGCACGGTCGAGGCATTGCTGCCTGATCATGATGTTTACATCACCGACTGGATCGATGCCCGCATGGTTCCGGTGCATCAGGGGCATTTCGACCTTGATAGCTATATCGACTATGTCATGCAGTTCCTGCGCAAGCTTGGCCCGAACACCCACCTGATGGCGGTGTGCCAGCCATCGGTTCCGGTGGTTGCGGCCGCATCGCTGATGGCCGCCGGGAACGAGCCCTGCCAACCGGCATCGATGACCCTTATGGGCGGACCGGTCGATACCCGTGAAAACCCGACCGAGGTCAACAACTTTGCCAAGCAGCACAGCCTCGACTGGTTTGAACGCCATGTCATTACGCATGTGCCATTGCCCCATGCCGGGGTGATGCGCCGCGTATATCCGGGCTTCATGCAGCTTGCCGGTTTCATGAGCATGAACTGGGACAAGCACGTTTCCGCCCATCACGAGATGTTCACCCATCTTGTCGAGGGGGACGGCGAAAGTGCCGATGCCAAGCGCAATTTCTATCACGAATATCTGGCCGTCATGGATATGAGTGCCGAGTTCTATCTTCAGACGCTGAAAGCCGTGTTCCACGAACATCAGCTGCCCGAGGGCACCATGCGCTGGCAGGGGGTTCCGGTTGAACCGTCGGCCATCACCAAGACCGCCCTTCTGACGGTCGAAGGCGAACGCGACGATATCACCGGTATGGGTCAGACACGCGCAGCCCATAAGCTTTGCGCCAATCTGCCCGATAATATGCGCATGCATCACATTCAGAAGGGTGTTGGACATTACGGCGTGTTTAACGGTCGTCGCTGGCGCGAACAGATCAGCCCGCGGATCAAGGATTTCATCCGTCGCCACGATCAGCAGGGCAAGGGCCGCAAAAGCGCGCCTGACATGACCCGGATCGAAGCCGCCGAATAAACAGCATCCCGATCTTCGGATGAATAGAACATTCAAAAGCCGCCCTTATCCGGGGCGGCTTTTGGCTTTGACGGCTATGTGATTATGGCGGGTTATCAGGGATAGGAAAGAACCAGATTGCCATTGTTCACGCGCGCGCCGTAAACGCCCTCGTCATGATCCACACCAATTGCCGGATTGCCCAACTGGGCAACAAGATAGGCATATACAGTCGGCCGGGAAGAGGTCCACGCCCCGATCACCCCGGTAATTGTTGTCTGTGCCAAGCCCTGGCAATGCACCAACGCGGCATCAATATCGGCGTTGGTGACGAAATCGTCGACAGCAAGCGGCAAATGGATGCCGAAAACCTCGCCATTGCGAATGCCAACGATCCCGATACAGCTTGTGAAAGTCGAGAAGCGGATTTCGGCGGCACTTGCATATTCACATTCGGCGATAGCTAGCGGGTTGGCGGCCTGACTGAAAACATATGGCATTGGATTGTCCCTGATTTGCGAAAGATAAAAGATAACTGACGCATCAGAGACGGGTGGTATCCGACCCTGTGACAATCCCTGAACCGACGCAATTTTACCCGCGTAAAACAGGTAGAATAGAAAACCAGATCAGGGATCAGATCATGCCGATACCCCCCGCGCCAAAACTACAAAGCTTTGATACGGCTGGCATCGCAATCGTCATCGGCGCGACCGGCGGTATTGGCCGGGCATTTGTGAGACATCTTCGCGATTGTGGCCGGTTTGATGGTGTGATTGAACTGTCGCGCGGCACCGAACCCGCCATCGATTTCACCGATCCCGGCAGCATCGAAAGTGCCGCTGCCTTTGTTCGCGATCAGGCATCCGCACAGAACCAATCCGTACGTCTGATCATTGATGCCACCGGCTATCTGCATGATGAAGTATTTCAGCCGGAAAAATCATTGCGCCAGATCGATGCCGATTACATGGCGAAATCTTTTCTGATCAACGCCATCGGTCCGGCCTTGCTGATGAGGCATTTCACGCCACTCTTGCCACGTGACGGCAAATCAGTCTTTGCCACCCTGTCGGCAAAGGTCGGCAGCATTGGCGATAACCGGATGGGCGGCTGGTACAGTTACCGGGCGGCAAAGGCCGCATTGAACCAACTGGTAAAATGCACCGCCATCGAGCTTGCACGCAGCAAACGCAACGCGATCTGCGTCGCCCTTCATCCCGGCACGGTCGATACCGGCCTTTCGGGCCCGTTTGCCAAATCGGGGCTCAATGTACAAAGCCCCGATCAGGCAACGGCAAATATGTTGATGGTGATTGACGGATTGCAGCCGTCACAAAGCGGCGGCTTCTTTGCCTATGATGGCAATGAGTTGCCGTGGTGAGATGCAATGATCAAAGAGGGCGGGCCTTGAGCCACATGAACAGCGGCACACGCGACCATTGTTTGAGCATGTCACGATCAGCCTGATCGGGAGCCGGCTCACGCATGGCCGATACACCAAACCCGGCCTTGCCCAACGCATTGATGTAATACTCAAGCGGCCGCGACCATCCGGCAAAATGCATGATCAGGCCATCACGTTCTTCGCTGCCTTCAAACCGGCGCTCTCCGAAGTAACTGCCCGTCAGGACGAAGGGGGCATCAGGAGCCGTCCCGTCAAAGCGGCCACGGTCCCTGAATGGATGCACAATCGAAATCACCAATTCCCCGTCCTTACGCAAGACACGGCGAATTTCATCCAGCGTACCCGCAAGATCATCCACATCCATCAGAACGTTATAGGCCAGCACAAGATCGAAGCTTTCATTGTCAAAGGGCACATCATTGCCCGGTGCGATATGATAGGACGATCTGGTGTCGGTATCGGCTTCACGCGCCGCCAGAACAAGGTCAGCTACCGGGTCAATGCCCGTGACGTCATAGCCAAGTTCGGCCAGAAGCCGTGAACCGCGCCCCTCACCACAACCGACATCAAGTGCAATGCCGGTTCCCGGGCCGACAAAGTCAGCAAAATTTTTGCGGAATTGCCAAAAGGCATCGTGCCCCGGTTTACGCGCCCAGGCGATCCAGTTTTGAGCGATATCGGACCAGTGGACATGATCCTTGCGAAAACCGGACATCGGTTTCTCCTTTGGCTTCTCGAGAATCTCAGTCAAACAGGCCGTTTAACACGGCATGCTGCAACAGAATGACGGTTTTCGCATCCCGGATGCGGCCATCCGAGATCATGGCCAGTGCGTCCCTGAAGGGCACTTCAAGCACATGGATGTCCTCGCCCTCTTCATGCAAACCACCGCCCTCGCCCGCGCGATGATCGCTTGTGACTTCGGCCACGAACAGGTGCAAACGTTCGGTAACCGAACCCGGGCTCATGAACAGATCGAACACCTTTTGCGGTTTGCCGATCCTGTAACCGGTTTCTTCTTCGACCTCGGCAATCACGGCGGATGCCGGATCGCGATCGTCAAGCAACCCTGCCGGAACTTCGATCAGCATGCCGTTTTCATTGCCATTCACGAAGGATGGCAGACGAAATTGCCGTGTCAGGATCACGGTGCCAGCCGCGCGGTTATAAAGCAGGATGGCCGCCCCATTGCCCCGATCATAGGCTTCGCGTTGCTGGGACTGCCATTCGCCGTTGCTTCGGCGCAGATCAAAGCTGACGCGATACAGGTGATACCAGTTATCCGACAGGCATTCGATGTTCTGAACGCGGATATCGTCGTTTTCCGGCAAGTTCCAACCTTTGGGAAGCTCGGTCATGTCAAAATATCCGTCAGCGGTTCAGAAAAGCAGACAGGGTCAACAATACCGCATCGGGTTTTTCGGCGTGAACCCAGTGGCCTGCGCCCTTGATGCTGGTAAAGGCCGCCTTGGGAAACAGCGATTTGATGTGATCGCGATCCTTGGGGTCGACATAATGCGAATTGGCACCCGATATGAACAGCACATCGCGATCAAAACTGCCCCCCACCGTTTCGGGCCAGCCGGTAATGTCGGAAAGGTGGTTGGCCATGGCATCGATATTGACCTGCCAAGACATTTTGCCGGTTTCCTTATCGGTCGCGACATTCTGCGCCAGGAACTGACGCACGCCCTTTTCCGAAACGCCACTGACAAGTGCATCTTCGACTTCGGCGCGCCGCGATACTGCATCGAAATCCACCGACTTCATGGCACTGATATAGCCGGTATAGTCATGATCATAGGTTACAGGCGCAATATCAACCACAACCAGATCGGCAACCAAATCCGCATCCTGTGACAGGGTCAGCACCATTGATGCCTTGCCTCCCATCGAATGTCCGATCAGGTGGACCGGGCCATTGGCAACATCCCGGATCAGCTCGGCGATGTCCGATGCCATCGCCGGATAGGTCATGTTCATGTCCCAGTCGGACCGGCCATGATTGCGAAGATCTGCGGTGACCACGTGATACTTTTCCGCCAGACGCCGCGCGATGGCGGTCCAGTTACGCGCCTGCCCGAACAGCCCGTGCAGGATCACAAGCGTGCCATTGTCACGGTTTTCTTCGCCAAAGGCATAATGGGCAAGTTTCATCAGGCACGCTCCGCAATCGGGTTATCTGGTTATTCCCCTTAATAGCGGGACCGGACGGTGGCGTGAAGCCCTGTGGAGGGAATGGGAATCAAAACACCCCCGCATGGGAGGAATGCGGGGGTGTTTCTTGGGTCATTCGACCCGGTATTCATCGCCAAGCGTTAAGCTTAGGCACCAGCCGGACGGCCACCCGGAAGGCGGTTACCGCCAAACAGGGAAGCAATTTTGCGGGCCAAAGTAACAACGGCTTTGCGGATCGCCTGAGCACGGAGTTTTTCGGCTTCGCGCTGCAGCGTGGTCAGATCGTAATCACCATAACGACGCATGGCTTTATCCTTTCCATAACAGGCGGAGCTATGTGCGCTCCGGTTTCGCGTTGATTTGTTCTGAAGCCGGTGTACGCCTGTTTATTCGATCCTACGAGACGAGTTTTTTCACCTCACCCATGCATTTGACGCATATCCAGACACAAGTCCGTCATAATCATTTCATGCGAAAGACGCATGATTGTCTCATGACAAATAAGCCATTCAACTTGAACGAAATTTTCCCCGACCTGTTTTACACAGTTCAAACACAATCCGAACAGGCCGGATCAATTAGACCTCTATCCTTTGCATATAAAGGGATTGAGGCAGATCAAACAGGGCGTTTCTGATGCTTCAGACGGGGTCTTAAATGGCAATTTGCCGACAAAACGGCTTTAAATTGCAGACTCGATTCCGGGAACTGCACACCGTTCAATTTTGCATGGCTGATTAAGAAATCGCAGAACGGCAATAGTGGTGCGCAAAATTGCCGTTCTGCGATCTTCGAATTATCGCACGAAAGTCGGCGAATATTCGCGGGTTCAGTCCAGGGCATAATTCAGATATTTGGGTTCAAGATATTCTTCCAGCCCCCAATGACCGCCTTCGCGGCCCTGCCCGCTTTCCTTCACGCCGCCAAACGGCGCACCTTCGTGGGACGTGGTGCCATCGTTGATACCAACCACCCCGGTTTCAAGCCCATCGGCGATCCGCTGGATACGGCCGATATCACGACTGAAAAGGTAAGACGACAGACCGGCACGTACCCGGTTGGAAAGTTCGATCACCTCGGCCTCGGTTCTGAAACGATAGATCGGCGCAACCGGGGCAAACAGTTCCTCGTTAAAGCAATCGGTATCAAGGGACACATCGGTCATCACCAGCGGCCGAATGAAGTGGCCTTCTTCGGGGCGGTCAGCACCGTAATGCAGGGTCGCGCCACGTTTTTTTGCGTCATCGATCAATCGTTCAACTTTTGCCACCGCCTGACGATTGATCAGCGGGCCAATATCCGTACCGGGAATGAAGCCGTTACCGATGGTCTGCGCATGACTTGCGGCGATGAATTTTTCGACAAAGCTGTCATAAACCCCGTCCTGCACGAAAATGCGGTTGGCACAGACGCAGGTCTGGCCGCTATTGCGGAATTTGGAAATCATGGCCCCGGCCACGGCGGCATCAATATCGGCATCATCCATCACGATGAAGGGCGCATTGCCGCCCAGTTCCAGCGACAGTTTCTTGACCGTCGGCGCACATTGCACCATCAGCCGTTTGCCGACCTCGGTCGAGCCGGTGAAGGACAGCATCCGCACGCGCGGATCCCCTGTCAGGGCCTCGCCAATCGGCATGGGCTGGCCGGTCACGACGTTAAACACCCCCGCCGGGAAGCCGGCCATTTCGGCAAGTTTGGCGGCGGCAAGGGCGGAAATCGGGGTATCTTCGGCCGGTTTGACAACAATTGTACACCCCGCCGCCAGCGCCGGGGCACATTTGCGCACGACCATGGTCAGCGGGAAGTTCCATGGCGTGATCGCCGCCACCACACCAACGGGATGTTTCTGCACAACCACGCGCCGATCACGCTGGGTCGCGGGCATGGTTTGGCCATAGGCGCGCTTGGCTTCCTCGGCATACCATTCGGCATAGGCAATGGCACCGACCACTTCGCGCAATGCCTGATCATAGGGTTTACCCTGTTCAAGCGTGATCAGGGCGGCAAGATCATCCTGATACTGTTCCAAAAGATCGCGCCAGCGTTTGAGGTAGCCCGAACGTTCCTTTGCCAGCATGCGCGACCATGCCGGAAATGCCGCATCCGCTGCATCAATCGCGCGCCGTGCCTCGGATGTCCGCATGAAGGGCACATCGCCGATCACCTTGCCGGTTGCCGGATCATACACATCAATGGCTTCGCGCGAATCAGCACGTGCCCATTCGCCATTGATAAATGCCTTATCAAGGTTCCAGTCGGCGATCAGCCTGCGGGCGCGCGATCTGCCATTGGAAATGGCGGTTTGGCTGGCATCGGGGGCGGCGTTGGACACAGCGGACATTTGGGGGCGTTTCCTTGTGCACGTCATTTACAATAATTTATTCGGTGATCACGCGGTTGTGATTCCGAATTTCGGGGCGCAATTGGGAGACTAAGCGCACCGACAAGTCATAGGCAACAATGCTTGTGACCTTAATATAAGAAATAAAAGACCCGGGGTCGCTCGCAATACCCCGATCCGTCAGAGAGTTTCAGAGAGACAACCAACGAGAGAGCCATGAAGCATATTGTGACCGCCGGTTTGATGACCGCATCCCTTGCCCTTGGTCTGGGGGTATTTGGTACTGCACAGGCCGACGAGGCGATGGATAACGAAACCGTTCAAACCCGTCAGATGCTGATGGATGGCATCGGTGGTGCGATGGGGACACTTGGCTGCTACATGAAGGGCCAGTGCGAACTGCCCGATGGTGTGATCCGCAACCTTGCCAATGGCATTGCGTTTTCCGCCACTGCCGCCCCGGCCGCGTTCGAACCCAATACAGCCGACGCATCGGTAAAAACAACCGCCAAACCGGATGTCTGGACAAACTGGGACGATTTTTCGGGCCGTTTCCCGGAAATGAAAACCGCGGCGATGAACCTTGCGGCCGCAGCCGGTGACAAGGGCGCAATGGGTGCCGCCCTTGGCGAACTTGGCAAATCCTGCAAAGGCTGCCACGACGAATACCGTTCGAAGTAACAGATCGAAGATACCGGACACGAGCAAGCTCGGACATCCCCGAAAGGCCCTGTCATCCCCCCATGCCGCCCTCCCCCGGCAGCACGACAGGAAAAGCCTTTCGGGGATTTCTTTAACCCGCGATGCCGAGCCTAAAAATAAAGGGTCATGGTAATATCCTGATCATGGTCGCCAAACCCGCGACCAAAGATATTTACCCCGCCCGGATTTTTGGCGTTGTCATCAACCCCGATCCGGAACCGGATCGAGTGATGATCCATGATTTCCAGCGTATGGATCGTTTGATCAGAAATCTTCTGCCCGTCGATCCAAGTACCCTTTTCATCGATCACCCAGGTCTTGAGCTGACCATATTGCGATCCTTCCAGCTTCCACCAACCGGGGGAATACAGGCCACGCCGATCACCAAAATCGCCGGGTGAAGTCCACATGCCGACATTGACCCCATTGATCCAGATCGAAATATCCGATGGCCATTCCGCGTTGGTTTCCGGGGTTTCCGAACTAACCTCGGCAGTGATCTCGATCCGCTTTGGCAACCGTCCGGTGACCTTGGCATTGTTGGGGAATTTGTATTCGACATGTCCGCGCGTGAACCATAGAAGGGCTGCCTGCATCCGCTGCGGGTCCAGAAACACATTGGGCACATCAAGCACACCAATAATCCGTTCAATCGAACACATCCCACAAGGTGGCCCGACATCAAATTCGGTGAACAGGCCAATTGGCATACTCACGACAACCCGATCATCGTCCGAGCTGGTTTTATCCGCATCAAAGCGGATATAGATTTCACTGTAAGCTGCCGAACAGACTTTCTGATTGCCCTTCTTGGCCTTCATGGTCTGGGTTTCAACCAATCCGGCCTTTTCAAGCGTCTTGATATTGGTTGCAACAGTCGATTGCGGCAATCCCATCATGTCGGCGATTTCATTGACATTTTGCGGGCCGTGTTTGCGCAGAAGATACAGGATATCAATCCTGGTTTTCGATGCCAGCCCCTGAACAATGTCGGCGTCTTTCACCGGATCGACTGTCAGTAATTTTGTCTGCATGACTTTTTATTGTTCCCTTCAGCTTTTCCGATCCATCGGCCAATGCATATGCGGACTGCACATATAGCCAGGAATGGCGACGGCCAACTTATCCCTTGATCCCCGATGACAACATGATCGCCTGCGTCACGCGGCGCTGGAAAACCAGATATGCAGCAGCCACTGGCATCGCTGCCATCACGGCAACCGCCATATCACGCGCATACTGGACGCCAAACGAATCACCGACCTGCGTAATACCGACAGTAACCGTCATCATTTCTTCGGAAGTGGTAACAAGAAACGGCCACAGGAAGTTGTTCCAGGACATGATAAAGGTGATGATCGAAAGTGCTGCTGTAATCCCCCAATTCAACGGCAGATAAAGCTTGAACAGAATCTGGAATTCGCTGCAACCATCAAGTTTGGCAGCCTCGCGCAGTTCACGGGGCACAGAGTCAAAAAACTGTTTATAAACAATCACAACCACCGGAATGATCACCTGCGGCAGGATGATCCCGCCCCACGTATTGACCATGCCGAATTTATGCATCAGCACGAATTGCGATACCACGAGTGCCTGTGATGGCACCATAAAGCTTGCCAGCACCACCAGAAAAAGCACGCGACGACCGGGAAAGACCAGTTGTGACAGGGCATAACCACACATCATGCTGATCATGATGACGATGCCCGTAATCAGAACCGACGTCCCGATGGAATTGATGTACCAGCGCACAAGATTGGTATCGAATAACGCAAAGGCATAGGAAGAAATATCGAATGTCTGCGGCCAGAACGAAAGACTGCCAACGACTTCCGGTTCCGGCTTCAGCGATGTGACAATCGCCCAGTAAAGCGGGAATGCCCATGCACAGGCTGCGATCAGGGTAAAGATCAGAAGCAGGATGTTGCTTGGCGAAATGCGTCCCATCATTATTTCCCCCGCGCTTTAAGCAACTGATATTGCAGAACCGACACCGCCACGATGATGACAAACAACGCCACCGCAACCGCCGAGGCGTAACCGCCCTGATTGCGCCCGAACGCCTCGCGATAGACAAGTTGCAACAACACATAGGTCGAATTGAACGGCCCGCCTTGTGTCATCAGGTAAATCTGATCGAAAATCTTGAGCTGCAGGATCAGTTGCAGGGTCAGAACCAGCGCGGTCACCGGCCATAGCAAAGGCCACGTGATACGACGGAACTGCTGCAAACGGCTCGCGCCATCAAGCGATGCGGCTTCGTAGTAATCGTCGGGAATATTGCGCAGGGCTGAAATGAACAGCAACACATTGAACCCGTTGGTCCACCATATGGTCACGAGTGCCACCATCGGCATTGCCCATACCGGATCACGGAATACACTGATACGGCGGCCGACGACGGCTTCGATCAGGGGCTGGACGACCCCGAACTGCTGATCAAGAATCCACTGCCAGATTTGTGTCACGACCGTCACCGGCAGGATATAGGGCATGAAAAACAGCACCAGAATGCCTGCCTGTATCCAGCCTTTCAGCCGGACGACCATCATCGCAATGCCAAGCCCGATCAGAGTATTCGGCACCACCGTCAGCAACACGAAATAAAGCGTGTTATAAACCGAGGTGTAGAACAACTTGTGTTCGAACATCCGGATATAATTATCGAACCCGATCCATTCACCTTCACCGATCAAGGGCGCGTCGGTAAAGCTCATCGCGAACATTTTGTAAACCGGATAGGCAAAGACCACGAGATAGCAGATCACAAATGGCGCAATCAGCAGCAAGGCCGTTACTGTTCTGTTTCGGGATTTCAATCGCATTGATGCCGCCCCATAGCCATGAAAGTCACGCAAGGGATCACCGGCAGCGATGGCTGGCAAAGGGAGGAATGCCAGCCACCACCGTCACCGATGATCAGTTAAGTTCCAGGCCCTGGAGTTCGTCACGCACCATGTCCAGCGCATCTTCGGGGTCGAGCTGCCCGTTGAGTGCAGGAACAATGAAATTCTGCGTGGCTTCGTAAATCGGCCCGGCGACACCGGCAATCGAGATTTCAGGATCGAAAACAGCGGTTTCAGCAAGTGCGGAATAGGTCGCATTTGGTTCCATTTTCTTGAACTCGTCGCTTTCGGCAACCGCCTTGAAAGCCGGTATATGCCCGGCATCAGCCCATGAAAGGCTGTGTTCGTTCATCCAAGCGATGATCTGCAGGACCGTTTTGACCTTCTCAGCAGAAATCGGATTGGCTTCGCTGTGCGGGATGGCAAAGGCATGAGAATCTGCCCATGTCGCTTTTTGATCCATCAGAACGGGGATCTGAATGGCACCCCATTCGAAACCAAGATCGCCGTTCTTGGCCAGATCCTTCATTGTCGGGACTTCCCATACACCATTGATATGCATGGCGGCACGACCCGATGTGAACAGCGCGATGGATGCCTCGTAGGAAATCAGCTCTGGCGAATAACCCGATGCCACCCAATTGGTCATCGCATTCAGCGCCTTTAGCCCCGCATCACCGGGGAGGATTTCGCCATCTTCGATAAATGGGGCGCCTTGCTGGGCAAGCAGCGTATAGAATACACGCCACATTGATCCGCCTTCATCCGTATGCAGAGACAGCGGAACCTCGACCCCGGATTCTTCAAGTTTGGCAAGGGCTGCGTTGAAGTTTTCAAGCCCGTCCAGCCCTTTTGGTTTGCCGTCTTCACCAAGCAGGCCGGCCTTATCAAGAGCGTCCTTATTGTAATAAAGAACGATGGAATGGATATCAAACGGCAGGCCATAAAGCTGATCACCAACCTTGGCTGCGTTGAAGCTTGACGGGAAATAATCATCGGGCGACAGCCCGGCGTCGGTCAGCTCATCAGCACTGATCGGACGTAACTGCCCCTGCGGCACGGCCAGCGGGAAACGCGACAGGTGATAGGTCATGATATCGGGTTGCTGACCCACCGCGGTTGCGGTTTGAACCTTGGTATAGAACGGAACGCCCCATTCCAGTGTGGTTGAACTGATATTGATATCCGGATGGGTTTCGTTGAATTCCTTGATCAGTGCCTTCATACGCACGCCATCGCCGCCTTCAAGGAAATCCCACCAGGTAATCTGGGTCTGGGCGTTGGCGACGGCAGAACCGCTTATCAGGATAACGGCCGAAAGACCGGCCTTGATGAAATGTTTCACGACGTTTCCTCCTCGTTCGCCGGGTGATGAGACCCGACCTGAAATGCCCTGACAGGTTTCTCGTTATGATTGTATCCCGTTTCGGGCGACTGTAGTCCGGTGGGCTGCGACGTTATCGCAGGCGCGCACCATCGGCATCGAACAGAAACAGGTGACGTGTCGGCAAGCGCGCTGATATGTGATCCTGTGCGATATGATTGCGATCCGACCGGCGCTCGATTGTTACGCGCACGCCACTTTCAGTCAGGCTGTGGACGTAGCTGACCCCGCCGAGTTCTTCGGTAAATTCGGTTTTAAGCGTTAGTTCCGCGGCGCGACCATCCGCGTCTGTCACGTTACCGGTTTCGATATTTTCCGGACGGATGCCCAGCGTGACGGCAGTACCGACTTTTGGCACTGGTCCGGAAAGGGTCAGCGAAACGATACTGTTTGGGGCTTCATCCAATCGGATATCAACTGCGTCCGATGTGCCACTCTTTGATTTGGCGACAGTGCCGGTCAGGAAGTTCATTTTCGGCGAACCAATGAAACCGGCGACGAACTGGTTATCGGGATTATCGTAAAGATCAAGAGGCGATCCGATCTGCTGCACGACGCCCGATTTCAGTACCACGATCTTGTCGGCGAGCGTCATGGCTTCGACCTGATCGTGGGTGACATAAATCATCGTCGCCCCGATCTGATTGTGTAGACGGGCGATTTCCATGCGCATCTGAACGCGCAATTCGGCATCAAGGTTGGATAAAGGTTCGTCGAACAAAAAGACCTTTGGCTGACGCACAATGGCACGTCCGATGGCAACGCGCTGGCGTTGTCCACCGGAAAGCTGCGATGGTTTGCGGTCCAGATGCTGATCAAGTTGCAGAATGCGTGCTGCTTCTTCGACCTTGGCCCGGATTTCATCCTTTGGACGACGGGCAATTTGCAGGCTGAAGGCCATATTGTCGTAAACCGTCAGATGCGGATAGAGCGCATAAGACTGAAATACCATCGATACGCCGCGCCTGGCGGCTTCCTGATGGGTGACATCCTGCCCTTCGATATTGATGACGCCGCCTGTCGTTTCCTCCAATCCGGCAATCATTCGCAACAGCGTGGATTTCCCACAGCCCGATGGACCGACAAAGACGACGAACTCGCCCTGTTCGATCGAGATATTCACATCATGGATAACTTCGACCGGCCCGAAGGCCTTTTTGATATTGCTCAGCGTAACACCGGACATTTCCGTAATCCTCCCAAGTCTGAACCCGACATGATGGCGGGCTGACCGGTACTTCCGGCCAGCCCGTAACCATCAGGCCGATGCATCAAGAGAAATTCGGAGCATGTGATAGGACAGCGGCTTGAGAGTTCCGGCAAGTTTGCCGTCCTCAAGTCCGATACCGCTGCCCTTTTTCGGAGTTACAGTATCCGGTGCGTCAATCGAATTGCGATCTTCAAGCTTGTAACCGGACAGCTCGACATGCTCGATCACCCTCGTTTTGCCAAATCCTTCAAGGGACAGATCAAGACCAAGGTCGCTGTCGAGGTGGCGATTGATCAGGAATATCGCAACAGACTTACCATCTTCGGCCTGCACAGCCGACGCATCGAGATAAGGCACGTCCTGAGATATATCACAATCGTAGCGCGGGACATCCACACTGACATTCAGCGCCGTGCCCCGCCCGTGCTTTGATGCGAACTGCAGGGGATAATAAATCGTCTGCGCCCACGCCGGCCCACCCTCACGCGTCAGAATCGGGGCAATGACGTTCACAAGCTGCGCCATACAGGCGATCTTGACGCGGTCAGAACGGCGAATGAATACGTTCAGCAGGCTGGCAATCAGAAGTGCGTCTTCGAAATTATAGACTTCTTCAAGCAAGGCCGGTGCGACCGGCCAGTCCCATTCCTTGATCCGCTGATCATCAGTTTTGCGGTCGTGATACCAGACATTCCATTCATCAAAACAGATTTTGACATCCTTTTTGGAACGCTTCTTGGCCTTGATGTAATCAATCACGCCGCCGATGGTAACGATATAGCGGTCCAGTTCCTCGGCACGGCCGAAATAGCTCAGCGTGTCCTTTTCCTCGTTGCCGAAATATTTGTGCAGCGAGATGTAATCAACACTGTCATAGCTTTCTTCAAGCACCGTGGCTTCCCAATCGGGATAGGTTTTCATCTTGTCGTTCGACGACCCGCAAACCACGGTTTCAAGTGACTGATCGAAATATTTGAAGGCCTTGGAAACTTCGTTGGCAAGGTGTCCATAGTCCCGCGCAGTCTTGTGACCGACCTGCCAAGGACCATCCATTTCATTGCCAAGGCACCAGATGCGCACATCATGCGGATCGGCGTAGCCATGGGACTTGCGCAGGTCCGACCAATAAGTTCCACCGGGATGGTTGCAATATTCAAGGAAGTTGCGTGCATCTTCCAACCCGCGCGACCCGAGATTCATCGCCAGCATCATTTCTGTATTGGCAAGCTTTGCCCAATCGGCGAATTCATTGACCCCCATCTGGTTGGTTTCACGGGTACGCCACGCCAGATCAAGCCGCGTCGGGCGCTGATCGCGCGGACCGATACCATCTTCCCAGTTATAGGCCGAAACGAAATTGCCCCCCGGATAGCGTACAATCGGCACATCAAGCCCGCGCACCAGTTCCAGCGTGTCCTGACGGAATCCATTTTTGTCGGCGGTTTCGTGGCCGGGTTCATAAATACCGGTATAAACCGCACGACCCATATGTTCGAGAAACGAGCCGTAAACCCGCTTGTCGACAGTCGCGATTGTAAAGTCCCTGTGAATGGTTGCGCGTGCCCGCATGACTGTTTCCTCACCTGTATTTTGTTCTTTGATGAGGTCAGCCTAGGAACACAAAATTTATATATCAAGTAATTTGTTTTATATCAAAATTACTGATACATAAATTTTGGTATATATCATGTTTTTCGGTTTCAATGCCCGCGGAATTCTGACGGTCAACTCAGTAACTTACCGCAATGCAACACATTTTCCAATTTAGTATGATGATATGATAAAATATTTCACCCGCTTCTGGCAATGGTAACCATTCCCCACACCGCCAGACCACAAACCACGAGAATCGCGATCCCGAGGACCGGGGAAGCAAAGCGGATTTGCATGAAACCGGTGGCGACACTTTCGGGGACTTTGCGCATGCCGGTGATCATTGCACCGATCAGGTTCTCGCGTTTGATCATCAGATAGAAGATCGCGGCCAGAACATGCAGTGCTACCGCTGCGTAAATCAGATTGATATTGGTATGGTGAATGAAATTCATCGTGCTGGCAAAATCGGAACTGACATAGGCAACCAGCGGACCGTCAAAGAACAGGAAGGTATCCTCGCTGGTGAAAAGGCCGCTTATTGCCTGTATCGCCACGAGCAGGATCAGCACCACAACCATCCAGCCGCCCGCCGGATTATGCCCCGGATAAGTCAGGTCGCGGGCCGAGCCGTTTGGAAGTTTGCGCATATAGCCGATCACCTTGCGCGGTCCGGCAAGGAAGCTGGTAAAGCGCGCGTTCGAACTGCCGACAAATCCCCAGATGATGCGAAAAAGTACGAGTGCGAGCACGCTGTATCCTGAAATCGCATGGATATCGATCATGACTTCCTGATTGGACCACCAGGATGTCACAATCGCGATCACCAGCGCCCAGTGAAACAGGCGCACGGGAAAATCCCAAAGCCGGACGGTTTTTTGCGGTTCAATCTGATCGCTCATATGCAGGTCCCCTTTTCTGCTTTTTGCGCGGGCAAATAATGCAAGATTGTGATGATGCCCCGATCCGGCCGAAAGTGCAGGTCAAATTCCGGTTATCACAGCAAAAAATGTGGAAAATCTGCTTATTGAGATATTTGAAGTTTGCAAATCATTATCACAAGCAGTAACTATTATGCGGAAGCATGATGGGCTATGCCCTTGGCTCACCTTCAGGGACAGATGGGAACTCCTATGAAACTCGTTAAAATTCTGGGGATGGCTGCACTGGCATCCACCCTTGGCGCACAGGCCTATGCCGCGCCGGGCGCAAAAGACGTCCTGACCACCTATGCCGATATCGCACATGCCGGTTACGAAGACTCGGTTACCACCGCCAAGCAGCTTCAGTCTGCTGTCAACGCGCTGGTTTCTGATCCGTCGCAGGCAACTTTCGATGCAGCGAAATCCGCATGGCTGGCTTCACGTGTGCCCTATCAGCAGACCGAAGTTTACCGTTTCGGCAATGCGATTGTTGATGACTGGGAAGGCAAGGTTAACGCATGGCCGCTGGACGAAGGTCTGATCGACTATGTCGAAACCGATCTTTACGGCGAGGAAAACGAAGAAAACCCGGCCTATACCGCCAATGTCGTTGCCAATCCGAGCCTGAGCATTTCTGGTGAAACCCTTGATGCGTCGACCATCGATAGCGCGCTGATCGAAAGCCTGCATGAAATTGATGACGTTGAAAGCAACGTTGCAACCGGCTACCACGCTATTGAATTCCTTCTGTGGGGGCAGGACCTGAACGGGACCGAAGCCGGTGCCGGTGCACGCGCCTGGACCGATTATGCCGCGGGTGATGCCTGCACCAATGGCAATTGCGATCGTCGTGGCGCTTATCTTAAAGCCGCAACCGATCTTCTGGTTTCCGATCTGGAATGGATGACCGCACAGTGGGCCGATGGTGGCGAAGCACGCGCAACCGTTCTGGAAGGTGATGGCGTTCCGGGCCTGACCGCGATTGTAACCGGCATGGGTTCGCTTTCTTATGGTGAACTGGCAGGCGAGCGCACCAAGCTTGGCCTGTTGCTGCATGATCCGGAAGAAGAGCATGACTGCTTCTCGGACAATACCCACAATTCGCACTACTATGACGCGCTGGGCATCCAGAACGTTTATCTTGGCCGCTATACCCGTGTTGACGGTTCGGTCGTCGAAGGCGCATCGCTTTCGGACATGGTTGCCGCCAAGGATGAAGGCCTTGATACCGAACTGCGCGCCAAACTGGCGGCATCGGTTCTGGCGGGTAAAGCCATGGTCAGCCGCGCACAGGCAGGCGAGCATTTCGACCAGCTGATCGCGATGGACAATGAAGACGGCAATGCCGTTGTTCAGACCTTTGTCGATGCGCTTGTCGATCAGACCAAATCGATCGAACAGATCGTTGCCGCGATTGGCGTTGACGGGATCGAGTTCGAAGGTTCGGACAGCCTTGACAATCCGACCTCGATCAATTGATCAGATACGATCCGCATTCGGGGTCATACCCCAAATGAGTCCGACGGCGGGGGAATTTTTCTCCCGCCGTTTCGCTTTTACGATTAGAAGAATTCCATGCAGCTTCCCGCCATGCGCCTTTCCCGTTTCATGATTGCGACCATTCTTGTTTTCGGGGCAATGACACCGGCATTTGCCGACGAAACATTGCCCGCCGATGCCCTGCCGGGCGGGGCGACGACATGGCAAAAGAAAACCGGGCGGATGGCATTCACCCATCATTCGGCCAATATGACCTTTGAAAAGCGGCTTGATTTCAAGCTTGGCGAGGCCCTTTTTCAAAGGCTTTGGGTAACCGCCCCGACGCGCACCAAGGCTGCAGACGGTTTGGGACCGCTGTTTAATTCGCGCGCGTGCAACGGGTGCCATATCCGCAACGGTCGCGGCCATCCGGTCGATGCAAACGATCCGTCAGCCGGGGCAACATCCATGTTGCTGCGCCTGTCGATCCCGCCGCAAAATGATACGGATAGGGAATTGCTGGCAACGGGGCGTGTATCGACCCTGCCCGATCCGGTTTATGGCGGACAGTTTCAGGATTTTTCGATCCCGTCCGTCCCGGCCGAGGGCAAGGTTACAGTCCGTTATGATACCCAGACCATCGAGCTTGCCGATGACAGTATGGTCGAATTGCGTCATCCGACCTATGGCATGGCTGATCTGGCCTATGGGCCATTGCATGATGATGTAATGATTTCACCGCGCATTGCCCCGCCAATGATCGGGCTGGGATTGCTGGAAGCCATTCCAGATGAGGTCCTGCTTGCCAACGCCGATCCGCAGGATCGCGACGGGAACGGCATATCGGGCCGGGTCAACCGGGTTTGGGATATTGCAAAGGACGAGGTCGCCATCGGGCGGTTTGGCTGGAAGGCCGGAATGCCAACCCTTGATCAGCAAAACCAGAATGCATTCCAGTTCGATATCGGCCTTTCAACTCCGCTTTATCCGAACGCATACAGCGACTGCACCGAAGCCCAAAGCCTTTGTCGCGGTGCGCCGAATGGCAACGATCCCGAGTTCGATAATCTTGAGGCCCATGACCAGATTACCGATCTTGTGCTTTATTACGCGCGGAACATCGCCCCCCCAATGCGGCCCAACGCATCCGATCCGGATGTCATGGCCGGGCGAGAGATTTTCAATTCAATCGGATGCGCATCCTGCCACACGCCAAGCTATCAATTGCCAGAACGTGCCGATATGCCGGAACAATCCGGGCAGGTGATCTGGCCGTATAGCGACCTTCTGCTGCATGATATGGGTGACGGGCTTGCCGATCATCGGCCCGAAGCCGAGGCCAGCGGCACGGAATGGCGCACGCCGCCCCTTTGGGGATTGGGCCGGGCGCAGGAAATCGATCCGCGTGCCGGTTACTTGCATGACGGGCGGGCGCGCAGCATTCTGGAAGCCGTATTGTGGCACGGGGGCGAGGCAAAACCCGCGCGCGACGCCGTCACATTCTTGCCATCATCGGATCGCAGCAAGTTGCTCGCGTTTCTGAAGTCTTTGTAAGCCTTGTTTTAGACGCCTTACTGTTCGGGGGATATCATGCCTTTCCTGTGTCACACTCGCAAAGCCGCCCTTTTGGGGGCAACTGCCTTGCTGACGGTGGGGTTGGCACCGCCCGGTGCACGCGCCGATATCCCCGATGAAAATTACCGCCCGGTTCTTGAACATCTTCTGGGCGTGGTGATGCCGCCAAAGCTTGATGCGCTGCATGATGCAACGGACAATCTGTCTGAGGGGATTGATGATTTCTGTGCCGAACCCGATCAGGATGGCCTTGACGAGGTGCGCGAGGATTTCCACGCGGCCATGGATATCTGGCAGGAAATACAGCCCTGGCGCATGGGACCATTAATTGCCGACGGTCGTGATCAGCATATCGAATACTGGCCCGACAAACATGGTACTGCGACAAGACAGTTCCGCAAACTGATGTTTGACAAGCCCGCGATCTATACCGACCGGGAAAAAATTGCCGAAACCAGTGCCGCCTTGCAGGGTTTTCCGGCGCTTGAGCAGGTCCTGTTTGACGACAAGCTGTCACCCAAGCTTTTGGACGATGACGAAGATGGCGTGTTCCTGTGCGGTTATGGCGGGGCCATTGGCGCCAATCTGGAACGCATGACCGGTGAACTGGTTGATGAATGGCCAGCTTTTGCCCAGGGCATGATGGAAGCCGGCCCGGACAGCATGGATTACCCGGATGCCAAATTTGCCGCGACCGACCTTTATCGTGCGCTTCACGAAGGACTTCTGATCATTGTCAGTCAGAAACTTGGCCGTCCGCTTGGCGACGGACCAAAGGACGGCAAAGCCAGCCGGGCCGAAAGCCCGACATCCAAACGGTCCCTGCGCAATATCGCCCATAACCTGACCGGGCTGTTTGCGATTTATGACGGCAAATGGGGCGATACCGGTGAAGAAGGCAAAGGCCTTTCCGCCCTGATCGACAGCAGCCTTCTGGATCGGTCCTTCCGGCTGAACTGGCAAACCATGGTGGATGCACTTGATACGCTGCCGCCATCGATTGTCGAACTTTTGGATCAGCCAGACGGTTATCAGAAACTCGCCGACTTTGCCGGGCAGGTCAGCTTCGTCAATACGCTGGTCGAAGGCGATGTTGGCGGCACAACACAGTTGGGCGGCGGGTTTAACGCACTTGACGGTGATTAGGCGAACGGGAGGCCGGAAAATGAAACATCAACGACGCGAGTTTTTGAAACTCATGGGTGTTGGCGGGGCCTTTACCCTGTTGCCGATCAGCATTGCGCGTGCGGCCGCACCAACATCTATTGAAGACCGGGCGCATTATATTTCCGCCAGTGCCGGGGATCATGATGATTTTTATGTCAGCGCCTTTAATGCCAATGGCAAGATCCTGTTTGAACAGGCCCTGCCTGGCCGGGGGCATGACCTTGGCCTGCGCCCAAACCATGTCGATGTGGCCGCAGTTGAACGCAGGCCGGGTCTTTATGGCCTGATCCTTGATCGCCATAGCGGCGAGATCCGCGCCAAGCTGCATTGCCCGGAAGACCGGCGGTTTTACGGGCACGCGGTTTATTCCAATGACGGCCGGTTCCTTTATGTCACCGAGAATGATTTTGATCATGCCCGCGGGGTTGTTTCCGTCTGGGATGCCGAAGACGGGTATCGCCGCATTGCCGAATTTGACAGCTTTGGCACCGGACCGCATGAATTGCACCTGATGCCCGACGGCAAAAGCCTTGTCATCGCCAATGGTGGCTTGCACACCCACCCGGACTTTGATGGCCGCACCGCCCTTAATATCGACAGTATGGAACCGAACCTGTCGATCATTGATCGGCATACCGGCAAGCTGATCCATCAGGCGGCACTTAAAGCCGATTGGCATCAATTATCGATCCGCCATCTTGATGTTGCATCCAATGGCACAATCGCAGCCGGTTTCCAGTATCAGGGGGAACTGACCGATCAGGTGCCGCTGGTCGGGTTATGGCAGCCGGGTAGCGAAATCCGCCCGATCGAAGCCCCGGATAATGTCCAGCTGCGCATGCGGCAATATTGCGGATCGGTGCGCTTTGACGCATCGGGACAGGTATTTGGCATTTCCTGCCCGCGCGGCGGATTGATAACGTTTTGGGATGTCAAAACATCGGGCTTCCTGACCCATATCGCAGCCCCGGACGGCTGCGGCCTTGCCGCGACAGATGTAGCAGGCCAGTTCGTTGGCACCAGCGGGCTTGGCAATGGGTGGCGCATGGATGCGATTCGCCGAAAACGCGTCGAATTACCCGACGATTCGCTTAAATCGCTTCATTGGGACAATCATCTGCGGCGTATTTCCGTTTAAATATTGCCGTTCAACCCAACCTGAAAGGCTGTACTGATCGTGCGGCCTTTTTGGCATTTTCGACCTGAAATCCGCAGAAAACCGCGACATTAACCAACCATTTTAGTCGGGATAGAAACACCCCAAATCTCTCAACCAAAAATTTTATGCAAATGCGAACGATTTTCACTTGCGCAGTGATTTTTCCTGACCTATAACGGGTCTCGACACAGCCCGCGAATGCAACCCATTCGCACTTGTCCCCAAAAGGCTTGTCTCTCACCTGCGGGTCTCTCTCCCCGCAGGCCTCTCAAGGTGGAACAGCGGTGGTTATCGATGCGGGAAACGATAACCGCCGCTTTCTCTTTTCAGCACAAAGAAACCGGCATTGTTCCACGCACAGATATTGCGTGCGGACGGATAAGACATCAGACGTTATGGGATAGTTTGTCCCCGGCGGATTTCAGCGCATCGCGATATTGCGCATAGTTTTTGCGTGCATCATCCTTGGGTGCCACAATGCATACCGTTGCAACACACACGCCGTTCTGATCGCGGATCGGGGCGGCGAAGCAATGTGTGAAGGTGTCGACGATGCTGTCGAAGGAAAAGAACCCGTCTTTTGCCGCCTGCCGGATTTCGGCGATATAGGCATCAAAATCGGTATGGCTGCCATCGGGCAGGACAAAATCGTCGGCCGGGATCAGATCGCGGATTTCATCATCGGAAAAATGGCCCAGCAACAGCCGCCCCGATGCCGTCCACGGGATCGGAGTACGTTCCCCGACATTGGCGCTGATGCGGAACGGACGGCTGCCTTCGCGTTGCAGGGCGACGGTATATTTGTTGCCGTCCAGCATGCAGAACTGCGATGTTTCCTTGGTGGTGGCGGTGATTTCATCCAGCACCACACCGGCTTCGCGGGTCAGATCGAAATATTCGCGATAGGCCAGCCCAAGGAAATAGACACGACGCCCAAGGAACACCGATCCGTTGGCATCGGTGACCTCGAGCATGCCATGTTCCAGTAGAACGCTGATCAGATCATAGATCGTAGAGGTCGGCGCGCCGAGCGCCTGGGCGATCTCGGCAGGCCGTTGCGAGACTTTGACAGAGCGCAAATGATCAAGAATATCAAACGCCCGATCAATGCCGCGCGCTCGTTTCCGTATTTGCCCTTCTTTCATAAGTCCCCTCTTCGCTGGCAATCAGTTCTTTGGATAGAGGTTTTTATGCCTTGCGAAAGGCAATGCAGTCGACCTCGACCTTGCAATCCACCACCATTGAAGACTGAACGCAAGCACGCGCAGGCGGATGATCGCCGAAATATTCCTGAAAGACGCCGTTGAAGCTCCAGAAATCACGGGCATCATCAAGCCAGACGCCAATGCGCATGATATCGCTTGCGCTATATCCGGCATCCTCGACGATTTTCAGCATGTTTTCGATAGCAATGCGGGACTGCTCGACAATCCCGTTTCCAACGACTTCGCCATCACGCATCGGCGTTTGTCCGGACACGTAAAGCCATCCATCAGCTTCCGTAGCCTTTGCAAAAGGCAGTGCCTTCTGACCGTTTCCTTTTGCTTCACCGACACCGTGTCTTTTGATGGTCATTCAATATCTCCTGGTCTTCAATCACATTTCAGAATTTGCAAGAAAGCCCCGCAACCGGTCTGTTTCCGGTGCGCCGAAAATCTGTTCGGGGGGACCTTCTTCGTGGATACGGCCGTGATGCATGAACACGACCTTGCTTGAAACATCGCGGGCAAAGCGCATTTCATGGGTGACAAGCAGCATGGTCATTCCGTCGTCGGCAAGATCGCGGACAACGGCCAGAACTTCCTTGACCAGTTCCGGATCAAGGGCGGATGTCACCTCGTCAAACAGCATGATGCGCGGGTTCATCGCAATCGCGCGCGCAATCGCGACACGCTGCTGCTGTCCGCCAGACAACTGACCGGGGAAATGATCACGTCGTTCAATCATGCCAACCCGTTCAAGCCATTTTTCGGCAATGGCATAGGCTTCGTCCTTTGCCATTTTCTTGGTCTTGGTCAAACCCAGCATGACATTGCGAATGGCGGTCATATGCGGAAACAGGTTGAATTGCTGAAACGCCATGCCGGTCATGGCGCGTTGACGCGCGATATGACGTTCGGAAAGACGGCGGCGTTCACCACCGTCGTGTCTGTAGCCGATGGCTTCGCCGTCCAGTTCGATGGAACCACGTTCGAAATCTTCAAGCAGGTTCACACAGCGCAACAGGGTTGTCTTGCCCGAACCCGATGATCCGATCAGCGAGACGACATCACCCTTTTGCATGGTCATATCGATGCCCTTGAGGACTTCGAGATCACCAAAACTTTTGTGAAGATCGGTAATTGTCAGAATGGGGGACATGGCTGCCTCATTATGGGATCGAGATGCGGCGTTCGACAGCACGGCCGGCCTGTTCGATCAGGAAGTTCAGAATGAAATAGACGAAACCAACGAACAGATAGAATTCGAGGCTGAGATAGGTCCGCGAAATGACCTGCTGGGTTGCCAGCAGCAATTCAACCACACCAATGATCGACAGCAGTGTCGATGCCTTGACGATTTCGGTCGCGGTATTGACCCAGGTCGGCAGTATCTGGCGCAGGGCCTGGGGCAGCAGGACATAGGCAAAGGTTTGCCCGAAAGTCAGCCCGATTGACTTGGCGGCTTCGGTTTGACCGGCCGGGATTGCCTTTAACGCACCACGGACAATTTCCCCGACATGGGATGAACAGAACATCGTCAGCGCAAGCACACCAGCCTGAAACGCGCTAAGATCCAGCCCGACAACCGAAAGAATATAAAAACAGGCAAGTATCAGAACGAAAACCGGAGTTCCCCGCAGGAAGTCGATATAAAGGCGCACCCCAAACCGGGTCGGCTTATTGCCATATGTCATCGCCAGACCGACGAAAACGCCAAGGAACGTTCCAAGCAGCACGGACGCGACGGAAATCAGAACCGTATCGCCAAGCCCGGCCAGCAGGTTCATCCGGGCATTCCACAATTCGGTCAGGAAAAGAGAAAAATTCATGTGAAAGCCTTTCAGCGCGGAACCGCAAGACGTTGTTCAAGCTGGCGCAGGAACCACGCGATGACATAGCAGGCCACCACGTAAATCAGTGACGCAACCATCCATGTTTCAATCACACGGAAGCTTTCGACATTGATCTTGCGCGCATAAAACGTCAGTTCGGGAACCGCGATGGCGGCTGCGAGCGACGTGTCCTTGAACAGCGAAATGAAATTGTTCGAAAGCGACGGCAACACATTGCGCAACATCACCGGAATGATGATGTGGATTTTGATTTTCAGTTCCGTCAGACCGATGGCAAGCCCGGCTTCACGCAGGCCCTTGGGCAAGGCGACGAGGCCCGAACGGAAAACTTCCGCCAGATAGGCGCCGGCATAGATCGACAGGGTAAAAATGAAGGACGGTATCTTGTCGAGTGCAATGCCAAGCTGGGGCAATGCGAAGTAACAGAACAGGATCAGGACAAGGATCGGGGTATTGCGGATCGCAGAGACATAAGCCACTGCGATCCAGCGTAAAACCCGGTGACGGGACAGCATCCCGAAAGCCGCCAGAAGTCCGATCCCGCAACCAATCGCAATCGAAACAAGGGCAAGGAACAAGCCAAGGCCAAGGCCCTGCGCCAGCAGTTCCCAATTGCGCCAGATGACGCTGAAATTGAAATCGTAGTTCAAAGCGGTTCTTCCCGGATGCTGCTAGGTTATTTGTATTCGACGGGGAAGCCGATCTGCGGCACCGACAGTTCCGTGCCGAACCAGGTTTTGAAGCTGTCGGCGTAGAACGGGAATTCAACACCGGTCATGCCTTCGTGCAGAACCGTGTTTACGAAGTTCAGCCAACGCTGATCGCCCGGCTTCACGCCACAGGAATAGCTTTGCGGGTTCCAGCCATATCCGGCGTCATGGTAACGGCCCGGGTTTTTGACCATGAACCAGCGCAATGCCGACTGATCAGTTGCGGCAGCATCGGCACGCCCGGAATTCAGCGCCTGATACATCAGATCCACACTGTCATACTGATCAACTTCTGCCTCTGGCAGGGCAGCGTGAACCATTTCTTCGGCGTAGACGTTCTGAAGAACGGCAACGGTAACATCCGATCCGGCAGCTTTGAGCGCCTCGTAATCGGCGTAGTCGCCACCTTCCATCTGCAACAGACCAACGCCTTCACGGTAATAGGGGATCGTGAATTCGATCTGCTGGGCGCGTTCGGCGGTCACCGTCATGAACTGGCAGGTCAGATCGACCTTGTCGGTCACAAGGTTCGGGATGCGGGCATCGCCGGACTGCTGGACATATTCGATTTTATCGGGATCGCCAAACAGGGCCTTGGCAACAAGGCGGCCCATATCAACGTCAAAGCCCTTGAGCTTGTTATCCGAGTCAATGAAGTGCCATGGCGGGTTGGTCGAGCCGGTCCCCAAAATCAGGTAACCGCGGTCAAGGACCTGCTGGAGCTTGCTGGCTTCCTGTGCAATGGCCGATCCGGCAGTTGCGGTCATAAGCGCCGCGACTGCGATTGTTTTTAAGTAGGTCATGTTTGTCTCCGCTGATGAAAAGAGCCAACCGTTTTTGGTGAGTCCCGGTTAATTCCGTTATACCGGAATCAATATCGTTGTTACGGATTTAACTTGAAACCAAAATCTAGCCATGTCAATTCGCTTTTGCGAAACCCGCGGTTTTCCTTGGCTTTCGAAATGTAGTGACCTCGGCACCCGGCCGGTCTGATGAGCGAATTTTCACGGAAGTGATGACCTGTGCATCCTGTCAGAGCAGGCCGTTATCCGAGTATTTCTGCGCGAAACGGCGAACACGAACACGGAGAAGATCGGGAGTCGCAACGCGATAGGTAGCAAAAAAGAATTCGGCCGCTATCACGAGATGCAATAGCGACCGACTTTCGATGATTTTCTGGAGTAGCTTGTGCGGCTGAGGGATCAGCGGTTGCGCAGCGCGATCAGCAGACGAAGGCTGTTAAGTGTCACCAGAACGGTTGCACCGGTATCGGCCATCACCGCCAGCCAAAGTCCCGTCAGACCGGTGATGCTGGTGACCAGAAAGACAGCCTTAAGCCCTAGTGCCAGCCCGATGTTTTCGCGGATTACGCGGCGCGTGGTGCGGGACAGCTTTACCAGATTAACGACATCCGACAGCCGGTCCTTAACCGCCACCGCATCGGCGGCCTCAAGAGCGATGTCGGTGCCCCCGCCAATTGCGATGCCGACATCCGCCGATTTCAGTGCCGGGGCGTCGTTGATGCCATCACCAACCATGGCAATCGGCCCCTTCCGTGCCGGATCATTGCGCAAATCAGCCAGCACGTTCAGCTTGTCTTCGGGCAGAAGCTGCGCCCGGTAGTCCATACCAAGTTCACCCGCCATGCGTTTGGCAACGCGTTCGGCATCACCCGTCAGCATCACCGGACTGATGCCCAAGGCGTTCAGCTTGGCAAGCGCATCCCGGGCATCCGCACGCGCGGTATCTCGCAGCGCAAGTGCGCCAATGACATCACCATTACGCAGGATGACAACGGCCGTGCTGCCGGCGTCTTCCTGTGCGGCAAGCCAATCGGCAACTTTGGCAGCCGGTTCGATATCAAGGCGTTTGGCCGCCCCGACGCGATAAAGCGTGCCATCAATCCGGGCTTCGACCCCGGCGCCGGCGATCGTACGCGCATCGGTGATTTCCGGCAGATCAAGTTTCTGTTCCGTCGCGGCATGAACCACCGCCTTTGCCAGCGGGTGGGAGGTCACGGTTTCAAGCGCGGCAGCAATCGCAAGCAGCCGGTCCTCGTCCATATCGCCCACCGACATCATTGCCGTCAGCTTTGGCTTGCCTTCGGTCAATGTGCCGGTTTTGTCAAACGCCATGGTACGAACCGCCCCGATGGCCTCAAGCGCGGCACCGCCTTTAACCAGCAGACCAATTCTGGCCGCACGAGCCAGGGCGGACGTGACCGCCGCCGGGGTGGAGATTACCAGCGCACAGGGGCAGCCGATCAGAAGCAGGGCCAGCCCGCGATAGATCCATTCTTCCCAACCCTGCCCGAACAGGACCGGCGGAATGACAACCGTCAGGGCGGCAAGCGCCATGATGATTGGCGTATAGATACGGGCAAATTTGGTAACGAAACGCTCGACCGGTGCCTTGTGCTTTTCGCTTTGTTCAACCAGATCGATCACACGATCCAGCATGGTTTGCCCCGCCGCACGGGTTACGCGCAGGCGTACGGGCCGATCGGTGACAATGGCACCGGCAAAAACCTCGTCCCCCGGTTCGGACGGGACGGGAACGGATTCACCGGTCAGGTGGCTGTTGTCAATTTCGGCTGCCCCGTCGGTCAGGACACCGTCGGCCGGAATACGTTCGCCTGGACGGACTTCGACAATATCATTCAGTGCAAGCGCGGACGGGGCGACCGTTTCAAACACATTACCCGATGCCGAAACCCGCCTTGCGGTTTCCGGGGCCAGTTTCATCAGCGATTTAACCCCGCTGCGTGCTCGCCCCGCAGCAACACCTTCAAGGCTTTCGCCGATGGCAAACAGCAGGACGACCATACCGGCTTCAAGACTTTCACCGATTGCAACCGCGCCAAGAACCGCGACACTCATCAACAGTTCGATGGAAAAGAATGCGCCGCTTGCCGCCAGACGGAACGCCGTTCTCATCACCGGCAATGCCGCGATGACCGAGGCAATGGACATGGCATAAGCATCGGTGACCGGAACCAGCCAGCTAACCAGCCCGCCCAGCACAAGCCAGACCGCCGCCCATGCAATTTCGTCCCCGGCTTCCGGCCAGGGGGCCAGCTTGCGCAGTAGGGATTTGTCATTGGCATCGGTATCTTGCGACGCGGCATTATCCGTCGCAGCCGGATTGGCAGAACCACAGGAACCGCCAGCGCAGCAAGCGGATTCCGATGATTTCGCCGCCCCCGGAATTACCTTTTCCTTTGCCGGATAACCCAGTTTGGTCAGCATGGTGCTGATATCGGAACGCGTTTCGGCACTGTCGTCGCGAAGACCCAGCGTCACCATTTCGCGCATCATCGATACATCAACACATTGCACGCCATCACGTTTGGAAAGCGCGGTTTCAATTTTCGCCACACAGGACCCGCAATCCATGCCCGATACAACCCAATGACGATGCGAAATGCCGTCGCGATGGCGGGCCAGCACATCGTCAACCGTGCCCTGTTCCCTGCCACTCAGTTCGGATTGCGCGTGCAGGCCATCGGCGGCAGCAACAAAGCTTTGCCCCGGTACGGCGTCGTTCAGAGCCGCAATCAGCGATGACTTGCAGCTTTCACAATTTCCAATGGCCGGGAATTGATCCCATTTTGCGATGACGGACATTCTGGACCTCGCCAACATTCAAATTTATATTCATGCGTTACATTCAAATAACAATTCATATGTTGTGGAGTCAAGAACATTCAAACCATGATTTGAATGTTATCACACACAATGCCCGACGCCTCGAAAAAGTTGATGAATTACGCCAGCACTGCAGCCATAGTGACCACCCGATTTAAGAACCAATGCCAACCGCCCGATGCCCCGTATTGTCATTTGCAAAACCTGCCAGCCAGCACCCGATGCTGATCCGACCTCAAAGGTGGATTTTGTCGATGCGGATGGTTTTGCGCGGCAGTTAGGCACGGCACTTGATCAGGCGGAATTGCCCGAAACGTTTGAAGTCACACAGGTAGACTGCATGGGATCATGCAGCGACCCGACATCGGTTGCACTTCAGGGAATCGGGCGGGCAAGTTATCTTTTTGCCGGATTATCGGCGCGTTACGACATTGACGATATCATTGCCACCTGCCGGGAATATCTGAACGCCCCGGATGGATGGATCGAAGACGCACGCGGCTGCGGGCGTCTTCGTTTTTGCCTTAAGGCCAGAATTCCGGCCCTTTGATCAAGGTGCCACCGAAACAGCCATTGTCTGACGCAGCGGCTTATCACCGACGGCAAGCTGGCTGTGATCATTAGCCGTCAGCGTTACCGTGACCTCGTTATCGCCCGCCGGAAGCTCTGCGATATGGAACCACGGGCCATACAGGCGGGCAATCTTGGTGCCGTTAACATAAACATGGGCATGACCTTCTCCCGGGACATGCGTGCTGCTGGCATGTTCGGGGGCAAACCGGAAATTCTGCACCATTAGATGCAAGTTCCAGCCACTGACCGGGTCCGGTATCATCGCGACATCAAGACGTGGTGCATCAGTGCCCGCAGGTAGTGAAATAATGGCGTCGTGACTGGCATGTGCCGCCCCCATCTTCATTTCACCGTGTGCGGTACCATGTCCGGCAACGCCATGCGCCATCGGATCGCCGTGATCGTGCCCGTCAAGGGTGATGCCGTTACCAGCCGCCACCAGAAAACCGATCCCCCCGCCGAAAACCAGCCCAATCCCGAAAAGGGCAAGTGAACGTGACATTTTATTCCTCGTGAAAACCCTGAAAATAAATCGGGCGCGCCCGTGGCACGCCCGAAAAGGATCGTACTTTGAGCGCGATCAGGCGGTCTGGGCCTGTGCGGCCCGTTGTCCTTCGCGTTGCCAGAAATATCCGGCAAACAGGCCAACCAGCACCCAGGCAGCAAGACCGACACCAAACGCACGGGCAGCAAAAAGCGCCCCGATTTCAGTCGGTACCGGCCCGGTAAAGGTATCGGGCTCCGGCGCGCCAATGACATGGGGGGCAAGCAGCAGAACTGCGGCAATCCCCCACGAAACCCAATTGCGACCAAATGCAATCAGCCAGACGGCAATTGCCGCCGTCCCGACGGTGGCAAACCACCAGACCTGCCGTGCGTAAACGTCTGCGGCTGCAACACCGGGCACTTCAGGTGCAAGGGTAAAGCCCGGTGCAAAATGAACGATACAGAACCCGGCAATGCCCCAGATAATACCCTGACGACCAGCGACCTCGTGACCGCGGCTTTCAGCCAGCGCCATGGCCGCAACCAGAATAAGCGCATACCCGGTATAGACCAGCATGGTGAACAGGACGCTTAACCCGTCGCGGACAAGATCAATGCCGCCGACATCCTGATGTGCACTAACCGCAGCACCGCCGAAATGAACCAGCTCGCCGGTTTCATAAAGCTCCGCATGCAACAGAACCGGTTGCACAAAATAAAGCTGAAGCAGGGCCGCAATAAGACCTGCTGCAGCACCAGCGAACAATGCGCTGGTGAAAATGCGTGACATCATGGCTCAGTGACACGGAAAGCCGGTTGCATGGCGCACATCATGTGCTGCATCGTGCAACAATTCAGCCTGAACATGGCCGGTCACAAAGATGATCGCGAGGCCAAAAACGGCACAAACGATGATCGGCAGAAGAACCGATTTTTTTGAAGCGGCAAATGCCGCGGTCTGCGTGGTCATAAACTTCTCCTATGCTGTCACACCCGACAGTCGGTTCGGGTCCATGCCTGGCAGGTCTCCTGGCTTGCGGGTCATCATGCGTCGCCGACCTTCCCTGCTTTCGCAAGTGGCGTGATGGCGGGCACTTTCCGCATACAGTCGCGGGGGCGGCTTTGGCTTTGACCGCCCAAAACAAACGGTCTTCCAAATTCCCTCTTCGTTTACCTGCCCCGAGCAGACAGGTAAAAACCAAGCAGTTCGTTTATGACGGTAATTCCCCGCAAGCGCAATGTGAAAACCGGACGCGACGCGGGTTCATTCGTCGAATGTGGCAATTTCACGACAACGCAAAAGACGTATGTCAGTCGTGGGTCACATGGGCAAAGACATCACGAACAACACGGGAAATATGTTCGTCATCAATCTGATAGAAGATATGACGCCCGTTTCGTTCCGATGCCAGAATGCGCTGATCGCGCAACTGACGCAGGTGATGGCTGGTAAGCGATTGGGACATGCCCGATGCCTCGGCCAGTTCGCCAACGGTTTGCGGCTTTTCCATGCAGCGCAGAACAAGCTGCAGCCGCCCGGCATCCCCCAGAAGCGCAAAGATTTTTGCCGCTGCCTCGATATCGGGTAACGACAGGTTATGACCGGTCGCACGTGATGCGTCACGCGTTACGGCTTCGCCCTGTTCGGTGGAAAGGCCAAGACGTGCGGCTGTATCGCATTCCTGACAGTCGTTGCCGTTTTCAGCCCCGGCGATCACGGGACGCGCCGAGGCAATTTCGACCTTGCGGGATTTCGTTTTGCTTTGTGACATCCCCCTATTTTCCATGCCCAGCTTCACTTGGCAAGGGGACTTGATGTTTGCGCGCATGGAACTCCACCCCGCAGGGAACGTTACAGGTATGACACACCATCGAAAGTGCCAACCAGAGCAAGGAGACGCACCGATGCAAGAGCAAACAGCACTCGACATTTTCAATCTGCGCCAGTCCCGTGACAGTTGGGAACGGAATGTGGCCGGTTACTGCGCGAAAAACGACATGCAGGTCGGAAATCTGCCCAAAGAGATCACCGGACCCTATAACGAGATGAATGAGGCATGGGAAAAGCTCAAGGCCGAAGGTGATGCGGCAAGCAATACCACTGCAGAGCAGTTCCACAAGGCAACCGCAAAGCTTGAAAAGGCGTGGAACGACATGACGGGCAGGTAAGCCCGGGATTTTATGCCTTGTGGTGTAAATGCCCCAAAATCGCCTTTTCATTGCAAATCGATGACACGATTACACGCCAGATTGAACCTGTCTGGAAAAGCAAAAGGAGGCTCCCATGACAGCCCGCCCCATTCCGGAGCACGCCAAGCTCCATCAGGAATTCAAGGATTGGGAGTTCGGCCTTGCAGCACATTGCAGGGAATCCGAAAGCGGCCTTGAAAAACTTCCAAGTGAGGTTGTTCAGGCGTGGGATGACATGGATGCCGCCTGGAGCGAGATAAAGGATCATAGCGACGATATCCCGCAAGAATCCCTGCAGCGTTTCCGTGAAGCAAAGCAACGTTTGCAGGAAGCGTGGGATGCGATGATCTCTTCCGAACGGCATTAACGACGCCGCGCTGGAAGCAGCCAGACTTTTTCGTCTCCCTCTCTTCCCTGGCGGGTTTTCCTCCCCTCCCCGCCATCCTTCTACAGCCGGGTGTTTCAACCGCCCCGGCTGTTTTTTTGTCTGGATTTTGGCCGGACATGGCCCGCCTGACGCGCAAATCCCGCTTGCGCGGTAAAAATCCGGATTGACTCATTTCGATAAAAAATTCATATTTTATTTTAATTAATAAATTCTATTCGTTATTTAAACGTCGCCTGAATGTTTCCGGATGGAGCCCCGTCATGTCCGACACCCTGAAAAATGTCCGCACTGTCAGCCGCATTCTTGGCTGGGTATGTCTTATCGCTGTTGTTTTTGAAATCTGCCTCGTGCCGCTGATCTGGCATGTGGATGGCTGGATCGATACCAGCGCCAGCCAGATGACCCTCAGCCTTGAAGAATTGCGCGCCCTTTCCGGCTGGCAGAAATATGCCGTGATGGCATCGATGATGCTGCCGACACTTGTTATGGCCTATGGGCTTTGGCGGTTGCGCAAGATGTTCCTGTCCTTTGCCGAAAACCATATTTTCCAGCCTGCCCCGATTGCCCATCTGAAAGCATTTTCCGTGGCCCTTATGGCGCAAACCCTGATCAAGCCGCTTTCAGGCGCACTGACCTCCGTGCTGGCGACTATTACCCGCCCCGAAGGCGAACGGATGCTGTCTATCGGGCTCAGCGATGCCGAGGCCAGCACCCTGTTTCTGGGCGGGTTGCTTTTGGTGATTGCGTGGGTATTGGGAGAAGCCACCCGGATCGAGGACGAGAACAGGAGCTTCGTCTGATGGCGATCATTGTCCGGCTTGACGTGATGCTTGCCCTGCGAAAGATGAAGTCCAAGGACCTTGCCAGCCGGATCGGGGTAAGCGAACAGAACCTGTCGCTTCTGAAATCAGGCAAGGTGCGCGGTGTGCGGTTTGAAACACTTGCCGCGATTTGCCGGGAACTTGATTGCCAACCCGGTGATCTTCTGGAATTCGTTGCCGACGACCTGTAAGCTCTTGTGATCATGACGGGCCCGGTTAACACGGGGCCGTCCTTCATAAGAAACAAAGCAGCCAATTTAACGGCTGTTATCAGGGAAGACGTGAATGGAAAACAAGGTTGCCCTCGTAACAGGTGCCGCACGTGGCATCGGACTTGCCACCACGCATCTTTTTATTGAACTGGGCTGGCAGGTTGCGATGATTGATCGCGACAGCGCGGAACTTCGCAACGCATGTCGCGATATCGCAAATGCCAAGGCATTTGAATATGACGTATCGATCCCAGAGCAGGTCGATCTGATGATCGACGAGGTCCTGACCGAGTTCGGACAGATCGATGCGGTTGTCAACAATGCCGGGGTTGCCGATTTCCTGCCGATCCATGAAACCGATTTCAGCGCGTGGCGCCGGATCATGGAAACCAACCTCGACGGGACCTTTCTTGTTTCGCAGGCGGCGATCCCAGCGCTCAAGCAGACCAAGGGCGCAATTGTCAATATCGGCTCGATTTCCGGGCTTCGGGCATCGACCCTTCGGGTGGCCTATGGCACATCGAAGGCGGCCGTCATTCACATGACCAAACAGCAGGCGATCGAGCTTGGTGATTTTGGTGTCCGGGCCAATTGCGTCTGCCCCGGCCCGGTCAAAACCAAACTTGCCATGGCTGTCCATTCGCCGGAAATCATATCGGCCTATCTTGATGCCATGCCGCTTGGCCGGTATGGCAGCGAACGCGAGATCGCCGAAGTGATTGCGTTTTTATGTTCCGACAAGGCGAGCTACGTTACCGGTCAGGTGATCGCCGCCGATGGCGGGTTTGAAACGGCTGGTGTCGGGCTCCCGGCCCTTCGCAAGGCTGCCGAAGAATAATCACTTTGAGTGCGATCACCTTTGGCTGAATGCGCGAACTCCGTTGCGCAAAAGTGTGATCGCTTTCCCTTCTTCCTGCGTATGGCAGGGAAACACCCTCACTCAAAGGTATTTCCTTGCCAATCGAACTTGCCCTTCTCGTCCTTAATGCCCTTTTCTGCCTTGCGTTTCCTTGGGTTTACAACTGGTCCTATGGCAGGCAGGTCGGCGGCAAACGCCTGATGGGCAATCGCGACAACCTGCCCGAACGGCAGGGCTTGGCCGCGCGCGGCCTGCGTGCCCATCAGAACCATCTGGAAAATCTGGTGCCGTTTGCGATCATCGTTCTGGTCGCGCACGCAATCGGTATCTCAAACACTGTCACTGTGACCTGCGCGGTTGTCTTTACCATCGCCCGCCTTGCTCATGCCGGGTTCTATTTTGCCGGGATCACGCGCCTTCCAGGCATCAATGGCGTGCGCTCCATTGCCTACTTTGTCAGCCTGTTTGCGATGCTGATCTTTGGCTCGCAATTATTTGGGACTTAAATATCGGCGCAACCTCTCGACAATTGGGAATTCGGGCGTTACGAGATAGGCGGCCAAACCGGAACGGGTAGGGTCATGACTTAAAGCTTTTACCCAAGGATTTGCCGTGAGCACGCTGCCCCCCTGCCCGAAATGCCAGTCGCCCTATACCTATGAAGATGGCGAATTGCTGATTTGCCCGGAATGCGCCCATGAATGGTCGCAGCAAACCGCAACGGGCGGAGACGAAACCGAATACAAGGATGCCAATGGCAATATCCTTGCCGATGGCGATACGGTTTCGATCATCAAGGATCTGAAGGTCAAGGGTGCGTCACAGCCGCTTAAGGTCGGCACCAAGGTCAAGAATATCCGCCTTGTCGAAGGCGACCACAATATCGATTGCAAGATCGACGGATTTGGCCCGATGAAGCTTAAATCCGAATTCGTCAAAAAGATCTGATTGCGGGCCTCGCCGCGCAAACCATGCGCCGACGACATTGCGACCGGATTCTGGTATAATGTTGTCGTCTGATACCGGCTTGAACCATCCAAAGGAAACGGGGCCACCATGCGCCACCTTGCCCTTATCGCCGCAATAGTCGCGACCCTGTCGCTGTCCTCCTGCCTGACCTTTAACTGGCAGCGCAGTGTTCAGCAGGTTTTATCGAATGCATGCAACTCGACAGGGGATTGCGGCTCGGATGGGCCAAACCGCGTTTCCAACTGACAGACAGACTTTGGCAAAGTCTGTCTCCCTTCTTATAATTTAAGCGAGAAGGAGATTTGACATGCATATGTCCCTGAAACCACAACTGAAGCGATGATCCGCGAAAAGGTTGAATCCAGCCATTATAATAATGCCAGCGAAGTGGTGCGCGAAGCATTGCGCCTGATGCAGGCCCATGAAGATGTTCAGAAACTGAAACTGGAACGGCTGCGCAGCGAACTTGATAAAGCCGAAACCGATTTCACAAATGGCGATATGGTAACATTGCGCAACGACGCCGAACTGACTGCCTTCTTTGAAAAGCTGTGAAGCAGATTAAACTTTCGACATCGGCCCAGCAAGATTTATAGCATATTCAGTAGTACACGTCAGATCGTTGAGGCAATGAACAAAAGAAACTGTATCTCGGTAAAATTCAAACCAATTTCCTATCCATCAGAAATAATCTCGAAATCGGCGTTGACCAGTCAGCTTTAAAGTCCAGACTATAACAGCCTGAGATATAAGCAGCATCATTTTCTATAGAATCGAGAGTAGCCCTGAGATGATTGTATAAATTATTCGTCACTGATTAAATACCCTAACAAGCATTTAAAGCTGCCCCAAAACGCCTAAAAAAGAAGTATTTCCTATTGACACTCACCCTAAAGTTATAATTATTTAATATAATAAGCATTAGAATCTAAACGCTGGAAGAAAAATATGTTAATAGAAGGCCCCTTCGAAATTCAAATATCTGATACTGCCGAGAAACTTGATTTAAATACACTTTCAGCCAGCGAAAGAGGGAGTCTGATTGCAGGCTTGCAGTACGATCCAAATATCTATTTTCTTTACCGGTTTTTGTAATAGCCCGAGAAAAAGACCCAAAACCATTTTGGACAAGAAGAGAGTTTAAAAAGAAATCATTCGAATCAGTTAAACGCATATATATGCGAGTGGATTGCGATCAGGATGGAATATCTATAGCAGGATGCTACCCAGCTACTATCAACAAAGAAGGTGAAGCGCAGTTTGACTTTGAAGCATTTGCAGAAGCCAATATTCTCGCCGTTGGGAAAGCAGGGCTAAAATTAAATGGACCTGTAAAGAATTCCCTACGCAAGTCACAGCCACTGGTTGTATCTCAAAGAACAAATAGATGCGCAGACTGGATATTTGCCAAATCCTGGTTCTAAGCCGGAAATGAATTAAAAGCAGAGGTCAATTGTGTTCTTCAAAAGTCTGTTGAACAACGCTCTCTTGCATGTGCCGTGGCCTTTAAAGATGAAGGACGAACTTTGGAAAACCTAAGTTCCCGTGTTGGGCTGCCATCATAAAACCTCTCATTAAGAGTCTTTTTTGCACACCAGCAGTACAGAGAAGAAGCACAAACACTCATTAGCTTTATTCAGAAACAACAAACGGCGCGCCCAATGGACGCGCCGTTTGTTGTTTCTGGTGAACAAAGCTTATTCCCACTTAATAGAAGCATTGTCATAACGCATTAATTTATATGGAATATATTTTCACTTTCTAACAAATTTCTAACTATTTCATACACTAGCAAGATAGAATGTAATTATTGAAACTCAATAGTATCAATGCGTTAGAAAAAAGGCGATTGGAAAGTGCGTACCCATCTACCTACAAACACTTAAGTACTGACTATCCACCAAATCTACTCTCGTAAATTGGTTCAATAATCTTGTTGTACTGCCAAGCACTTCCAAGTACTGACAAATGATCATCGTCCGCGTACAACCACTGATTTTGCGAGTTCACCGCAAAACAAACATTATTTGTGTTACAGAATGCCATATTAGCATCCAAAATCTTCAAGCCTTTGATCTTACTAAGCTCATTGCGGTACTCGTATTGTCTATCTAACACTTCACTTAAAGCTTGATCACATTTCTGAGCAGAATCATTGTTAAAGGGGCGAGGCAAACAAGATCGTGCTTGAAACTTCAATTCTGGATTTTCGGTGACATAAATCAAATCTACGTTTTTTAATTTTAGGGCATCAACCGTTCTCTGTAAGCCGCTAAAATATTCAACTTTATTCAATAACGGTTCATTCTGCTTTGAGCTAGAAGGCTCATTGCCTTCCCAATAAGTCGGCCCCCTTGTAAATATAATTACGCTATCTAACTTTTTGAGTGATTTGACATTAGAGATAATTTCATCAATCCGTTCGGAACAAAGCCGTTTCTCATCTTCATCCCCCCCCCAAGGCGAGCCAATTAATGGAGGGCAAGATGAGTTAGCTAGCAAAACAGTGGTGAGTCCAAATCGCTCCAATCCCTCTGAAATTCCTGGAAAAGCTACGTGCGCGTGACTGTCACCTATTACAGCAACAACACCATCAGAACCTTTGACGCCAACTTTGCAGTAATTAAATTTACTATCTGTGATACCCAAAAAGCTTAAACAATCTCTCTCCTTAGCAACCGTTCTCTTTAGCTCATCCAAATTGGAATTGTACTCAAGCACGGCATTTCTCGTTTGTACCCCATTCGTCATCTCAACTGAATAAGCAGCCACTCCTAGCACAGACAATGCAATTACAAGGTGTTTTGCCCTTAGTGCATATTGATTTTTCTTTCGAATAGGGGTTTCAACAAACCTATACGTAAGCCAAGCTAAAATAATTGCTAGTAGAACTGCAATGATCCTTGCATCTCTATGAGGCAACTCACCTTCTACAATCTGCAAGAAAGATAAAATAGGCCAATGCCATAAATACAGTGGATAACTTATTAATCCAAACCAAACAGCAATTGGGTTCATCAGAAATACACGGTTTAGCCAAGCCTTAGAGCCACTAGAGATCACTAATACCGCGCCCAAAACTGGAACTAAAGCCCATATAGACGGAAATGAAAGGCTCTCATTAATGCGGATTACACCATACGCTAATAGCAAAAATCCGAGAAAAGACATCAAATTAGATGTTGTAGAGCCATCAGCATCAACTTCTTTAGAGTGAATAACTCTAACTAAGAACTTATCGACCCACAGCCTAAATTGACTTAGGATCTCTGACTTATATAAGAGAAGCCAAGCAAGAATGCTTCCACTTAACAACTCCCAAAAACGACCTAGTGGCCAAAAAAAGGTTTCTATTGGATGAGACTTTACAAAACGTAGGTTCAAATAAAACGAAAGCACAGCTACTAAGATTGTAATCGTCAGCAAATTAAACTTACACTTCCAAGCAAGCCAAAGTACAAAAGGCCAAACAATGTAGAATTGCTCCTCAACTGCCAAACTCCATAGGTGAAGCATTGGCTTGGTCTCAGCGGCGTTATCAAAATAGCCACTTTCATCGACCAAAATAAAATTGGTTATGAATGCCGCACCACTCACAACGTGCTTACCGAGCTGAGCAAATTCATCCGCTAATAAAGCAAACCAACCAAAAGCTAATGAGCACGCCATCACAAGGATGAGAGCTGGGAAAATTCGTCTGATACGACGACCAAAAAAGTCTGTGAAACTAAATTGTCCTTTATCCAAAAGTTCAAATATATGGCTAGTAATTAAAAAGCCACTAATCACGAAGAAGACATCGACACCGATAAATCCACCCTTTAGCCAACTAGGAAAAGCGTGAAAGGCGACGACTGATAAGACGGCAAAAGCTCTTAATCCATCAATTTCAGAGCGGTAGGAAGATTTGTAGAGTGGTGATTGGTTCACTTGGTTTACTTGGTTTACTTGCTTCACTCGGTTCACTAAGCAAAAATTGTCTAACTTCATAGATATCTAACTCGAAAAAACACCGTTGACTACAGATTTTATGGCGTCCACCCCCACTTTTCCCTCCTACTTACAGCAACTGAAACAGAAAATAACTTTCTGCCGTCTTTCAACTCGTCCTGCAAATCAAAGTGCGTCTCTTCTGCTCTGTCGATAGCCTCCACTCTGCGTTTGGTACTAGTTTTTCGTAATAAAGGTTTTCGTTGCTACCCACATACGACACTGCCACACACCATACTTATTCTCTTTGATAGTCACTCTGCGGCCGTATATGGCTATCCGTTCAGTGCTCAAAATCTACGCTTTGTAAATTCCTAACTTTATTTCTAACACTAAAGAAAAAAAGCCAACAAAATCAACTGTTGGCTTTAGAGATTCCTAACAACTTGCTAACTATTTATGCGATTAAATCAGAAAGTTATCGCACTTGAACTACTCCCACTCGATCGTTCCCGGTGGTTTCGAGGTATAGTCATAAGTGACGCGGTTGATACCGTTGACCTCGTTGATGATCCGGTTGGCGATGCGGCCAAGCAGTTCCGGCGGGAAGGCGAAGAAGTCGGCGGTCATGCCGTCGGTCGAAGTGACCGCGCGCAAAGCGCAGGCATAGTCATAGGTACGACCATCGCCCATCACGCCAACGGTACGGACCGGCAGCAGCACTGCGAAGGCCTGCCAGATGGCGTCATAGAGACCGGCATTACGGATTTCTTCGAGATAGATCGCATCGGCCTTGCGCAGGATATCGAGCTTTTCGCGCGTGATCGGCTGGCCGGGGATACGAATGGCAAGGCCCGGTCCAGGGAACGGGTGACGGCCGACAAAGCTGTCGGGCAGACCCAGTTCACGACCAAGGTCACGGACTTCGTCCTTGAACAATTCGCGCAGCGGTTCGACCAGTTGCATATTCATGCGTTCCGGAAGACCGCCAACATTGTGATGTGACTTGATGGTGACCGACGGGCCGCCGGTGAAAGACACGCTTTCGATGACGTCCGGGTAAAGGGTCCCCTGTGCAAGGAAATCAGCACCGCCGATTTTCCTGGCTTCTTCTTCGAACACTTCGATGAACAGGCGGCCAATGGTTTTGCGTTTGGTTTCCGGATCGATTTCGCCTTCGATCGCACCGATGAAGGTTTCGGACGCATCAACATGGACCAGCGGAATGTTGTAATGGTCGCGGAACAGCGTGACCACTTGATCAGCCTCGCCCGAGCGCATGAAACCATGATCAACGAACACGCAGGTCAGCTGATCGCCAATCGCTTCGTGGATCAGAACCGCGGTGACGGAGCTGTCAACGCCCCCTGAAAGACCGCAAATGACCTTGCCATCGCCGACCTGTTTGCGGATTTTGGCAATGGCGTCGTCTTTATAGGCGTTCATCGTCCAGTCGCCAGAGCAACCGGCAACACCATGCGTGAAGTTCTTAAGCAGCTGCGCACCATGCGGGGTGTGGACCACTTCGGGGTGGAACTGCACGGCATAGAATTTCTTGTCGTCGTTGGCGATGGCAGCAAACGGTGCGCCTTCGGATTTGCCAACAACGCGGAACCCGTCAGGAAGAGCATCGACACGGTCGCCGTGGCTCATCCAGACCTGTTCGCGTGCACCTTCGGCCCAGATGCCGGTGAACAGCGCGCAGTCTTCGATCACATCGACAAAGGCACGACCGAATTCACGGTGATCGGACGTTGCGACCTTGCCGCCGAGCTGGTTGACCATGGTCTGCTGACCATAGCAGATGCCAAGCACCGGCACGCCAAGTTCAAAGACCTTTGCCGGGGCTGAGGGCGCCTTGTCCCAATGGACCGATGCCGGGCCACCAGACAGGATCACGGCCTTGGGCGCGTATTCGTCAAGGAAAGCATCCGAGACATTGTTGAATGGGTGGATTTCGCTATAGACACCGCTTTCGCGCACGCGGCGTGCAATCAGCTGGGTGACCTGCGATCCAAAATCAATAATCAGCACGCGATCTGTCATCGGGCCGTATCTCCGTCGAGTATGGGGTTGCGCCGTACATACGCCAAACCATCCGTCTCGGCAACCCGGCGCAAACGGTTACCTTGGGATGCATTCATGAAATTCTTATGCCGAATTCCGGTATTTGGGGACAATTGCGGCCTTTTCCTGCCGGAACGCCCCCGAAAAGAGCACAATTGGTCCCTTTTTCCTGCGCAATGCGTCTGTAACTTGGTTTCCAACGGAGCACGGAGATAACCGCGTCCGACAGAATTAGAAATCATGAGCAAATCAAGTTTGACCATGCAAAGGGACACAGACAAATGACACAGAACAAAGGCAGTAAAATCGCGCTTGCCGTCGCTGGCCTTCTTCTGGTCGCTGGTGCGGCAACGGCCATTGCGATGACCCAGTCCGAGAGCAATAACCCGGCGTCGCTGTTTGGCACTGAAACCGGTACCGAGAACAGCGATACCATGACCCCGGCACCTGATGCCCCGGCAGCCGAAACCGGCGAAGCGCCGAACACCGTCCTGCCGGACGACAATCAGGAAGTTCCCGGCATGAAGGGTCTTGATGGCAATGCAGGCGAAGATAGCAGTCCGCTGGAACTGATGCCGCAGGATGATGGCGGCACCACCGGTGGCGAAGCTGCCCCCAAGACGGAATAAAAAACCGGCCGGGTAAACTGTGGAAGATCCAATCTTCACATAGCGTTCACGGTAAAATGCACTTGTGAAAAGAACTGGCCCTGTCCCCATTCGGGACAGGGCCATTTTTCCTGCCGCAATTTTACAGTTTGCAAGCAGACCAAGGGCGGCATCGGACATCGGGTTGTTTGCGATGACCATGGCCGCCATTGTCATTATTTCACCTTGCCTTTGGCCGTGCGTTCAAACACCGCAACAAAGAAACCGTCCGTGCCATGCTCGTTCGGCGACAGGCGAAGCCACGGCTTGTCCTTGCCACCGGGGACCGGAACGGATTTCGGGGCGTCGGGCCAGATTTCACTGATCGGAACCGGTCGGAAATCCTTGCGATCACGCATGAAGGGTTCGATCAGGCGTTCGTTTTCTTCGGGCATGATCGAGCAGGTCGCGTAAATCAGACGCCCGCCCTTGGTGACCTTTGCCGCACCGGCCTTCAAAATCTTGCTTTGGTTTGCCATCAGGGTGCGAATATCGCGCTGCCCGATGCGCCAGCGCAGCGCAGGGTTGCGGCGCAGAGTGCCAAGCCCCGAACAGGGAACATCAAGCAGAACACGGTCAAAGAAGCCGGACTTATTACGAAGCCAGCTATCACGTTCATCGGAAATGATGCGCTGCTGGATACAGTCCCCGGCACCGGCACGTTTGGCACGTTTGCGCGAATTATCCAGGCGACCGCCATGGGTATCGCAGGCAAGGATACGGCCCTTGCCGCGCATGTCGGATGCCATGCCAAGCGTCTTGCCGCCACCGCCAGCACACATATCAAGGATATGCATGCCCGGCTTGGCATCGACCAGACGCACGCAAATCTGCGATGCTTCGTCCTGGATTTCGATCAGGCCGTCCTTGTAGGCCGCCGTGACCAGCATATTGACGCCAAGCGGCAACCGCAGGCCATTGGGCGCATAAGGAAGCTTTTCGATATTGTGGATGCCATCGGCCTGAAGCGATTTGATGGCGTCCTCGACCGTACCACGCAGGCGGTTGACACGCAGATCAAGCTTGGCGGGCTGATTATAGGCCGCCATTTCCGCCGGAAGGTTTTCGTGATGGAGCTTTAGCAGCTCGGCATAAAGCCATTTCGGCAATTCGGTTTTGACTGCGCCCGGCTGCCCGTCATGGTCAAGGGTTTTGCCGGTCAGCTTGTTGATCAGGTGTTTTTCTGCTGGATGCAGCGGGTTCGGGCAGAACTGTTCACCGCTGAACATATCGGAAATGTCATCGGCACTGCGGTTATCCTGCAAAACCAGTTCGGCGATCATGCGCGCACGACCGTCCTGGAATTCGTATCCGCATTCGGCAAGCCACCAGCCCAGACGCGCCTGATGACGGATCAGGTTATAGAAACGTTCGCTGATCTCGCGACGATCGCCACCACCGATATAACGGCGATTGCCAAAATAGCCGGAAATGACGCGGTCTGCGTCGTCTCTGGTCTGGGTCCAGCCATCATAAAGTTCAATGACAGCCGCGATACGTGCACCGGGTTTCAAAACGAATGTCCAACCTGTCTGAGTGTGATGTTCCTGTCCCGATATGGGAATTGCCCGAACACCATACGATAAAAAAGGCGATGACGGCAGGATTGCCTGCCGCCACCTGAAATTTGTGCCCGCTGATATCACGGGTTGGGCCATTCGCCAACAGCGACAAGCGCAAGGCAGCCCAGCCAATTGATCAGCGCGCCCGCGATCAGTTACCCGGCCGATAGTTCGGCGCTTCGCGGGTGATGGTCACGTCATGGGCATGGCTTTCGCGAAGGCCCGCATTGGTGATGCGGACAAACTGAGCCCGTTCGCGGAAGTCGGCAAGCGTTGCCGAACCGGTATAGCCCATCGATGCCTTGAGCCCGCCAACCATCTGATGGATGATCTGACCAGCCGGACCCTTGTACGGGACGCGGCCTTCGATGCCTTCGGGGACGAGTTTCAGGTTATCCTGAACGTCCTGCTGGAAGTAACGGTCCGCCGACCCACGCGCCATCGCACCGACCGAGCCCATCCCGCGATAGGATTTGTACGAACGGCCCTGATAAAGGATGACCTCGCCCGGGGCTTCGTCGGTACCGGCCAGAAGCGAGCCAACCATGCAGGTGCTGGCACCCGCAGCCATTGCCTTGGCAATGTCACCCGAAAACTTGATGCCGCCATCGGCGATGATCGGAACGTCAAGCTTGTGACCAATTTCCGCGCATTCAAGGATTGCCGTCAATTGCGGGACACCGACACCGGCAACAATACGGGTGGTGCAGATCGACCCCGGACCGATGCCGACCTTGACCGCATCCGCACCGGCTTCGGCCAGTGCCTTGACGGCTTCGGGGGTGGCAACGTTACCGGCGATGATCTGGGTATTACCGATCTTTGATTTGATATATTCGACTGCCTTGATCACGCCGGCCGAGTGGCCGTGTGCGGTATCGATGACCAGAACGTCAACACCGGCCTCGACCAGCGCCATTGCGCGTTCAAAGCCGCTTTCGCCGACACCGGTTGCGGCGGCGACACGCAGGCGACCGCTTTCGTCCTTGCAGGCATTCGGGTGCAGTTTGGCTTTTTCGATATCCTTGACCGTGATCAGGCCGGTGCAGCGATAGGCTTCGTCAACCACCAGAAGCTTTTCAATCCGGTGCTGGTGGAGAAGTTTCTTGGCTTCTTCGGTGTCAACGTTTTCCGTCACCGTGACCAGATCTTCGTGGGTCATCAGTTCGGAAACCGGCTGCGAACGGTTGGATGCAAAACGCACATCACGGTTGGTCAGAATGCCGACCAGCTTATTGCTGGCGCGTTCGACAACCGGAATACCGGAAATGTGGTTGATGTCCATCAGGTCCAGCGCGTCGGCCAGCGTCTGATCCGGGTGGATGGTGATCGGGTTGACGACCATACCGGATTCAAATTTCTTAACGCGGCGAACTTCTTCGGCCTGCTGTGCGATATCGAGGTTCTTGTGAATGACCCCCATACCACCATGCTGCGCCATAACAATCGCCATCGGGCTTTCGGTCACCGTGTCCATTGCGGACGACAGAAGCGGAATGCGCAGGTCGATATTTTTGGTAATGCGGGTGTTGGTCTGCACCTGTGCCGGCAGCACTTCGCTGGCGGCGGGTTTGATCAAAACGTCGTCAAACGTCAGGGCTTCTGCAATGCGGGTCATATGGGGCCACCTCGTTAATCTGAGTTGGCGCGGAACTTATACACGTTATGGCCTTTATGCCAAGTTTTCTGCGCCCATAGCAGCCCTGTTATTTTATTGCTGCATTATCCGGGCAGTTCCGTTAGAAACTGGTAGATGGGGCTGCTATCTGGCGCAGCCCCTTTTTCATGCCCGGATCATGCCGCTGTTTTGCAAGGCATAGCAAGCTTTTGCCGCAATCGCGAAAGCCGCCCTGCCCCTGTTTTACGCGGGCGCAGCATCCGGAACCTTCAGCACCTTGTCGATGAACCGGCGCACATCGCCATCCAGTGAATCGGCCTGCCCCAGAAGATTTGTCGCCTCGCTATGAAGCTGCAGGACGACAGAGCCGGACTCGGTCGTGCCGCTGGCAACGTCGGCGAGGATCGCCGCAATGGTTTGCATCCGTCGAACCGCCTGATCGATCCGGTCACTGATGGCACCGACAACTTCGGTCTGTTCGCGGGCGGCCTCGGCAACCAGACGGGCACCACTATCAATCTCGCTGATCTTTTCATTGATCTCGCGCACCGATGAAACCGCCTCGCGGGTCATGGATTGCATTTCACCGATTTCACCAATCACCTGTTCGGCGGCACGCGATGTCTGGGACGCCAGATTTTTGACTTCGGTCGCGACCACGGCAAATCCCTTGCCTGCCTCACCCGCGCGCGCAGCCTCGATCGTGGCGTTCAGCGCCAGAAGATTGGTCTGATCGGCAACATCGGTGATCAGTTCAACCACCTTGGTCACACGAAGCGCCATGTCATCAAGACGCGTGATGTGGTCATCGGCAACGCGGGCCCGGCTGACCGCTGCTTCGGCCAGTTCGGCCGAACCATTGATCTGTGCACCGATCTGACGGATGGATGCACTGAATTGTTCGGTGGCAACCGCGATGCCGTTCAGGGCCTCGGTGCTGTCGTCGGCAGCAAGACGCATATCATTGGCCTGTTCGGCAATGCGGCTAACCTGCCGGGACAGGAAATCAGAACTGTCGCTAAGCTGTTTTGCGCTGCTTGATACCGAACCAACAACTGACTGGATATCTTCGCCAATTCGCCCCGCACTATAGGTAAAGCTTCTGGTCTTTTCAGACATGGCATCAAGGGCCGCATTGACTGTTCCGGCATAGCCGATCAGATCACCACGCAATCCCTTGGGCAGGATTTTGCGATAATAGGATCCGCGTGACGCGTGGCCCATGGCCCCTGCAGCTTCCTTGGCGAACGCCTCGGTCAGGTCAAGCAACTGGTTCACCGCATTTTGCAAGGGCGCAAGATATCCCTGCGTTTGACGATTATTGACCCTGACACCCATTTTCCCATCAGCAGCGTCATGGACGATATCGTGCAGTTCATCAATGATCCGCTTGTGGCGGGTAATGGCAACAGTGCCAATCAGAGCCAGTACGAGAAGGCCAATAATCGCAATCACGGAAACAAGCGGTGCATGGCTTGGAGCCAACAGAAGGGTGCCGATCAACCCAAAGGCCAGAACCAGGCCAGAAATCAAAATCCGTCGCAGATTAGAGAGTGAAAACAAACTGATCATAGTCGATGCCTGCCTGCCCCAGGAGGTTGCCAAGTTTTTGTGCACTGCGTGCCATACCGTCCTTGCGATTGCGTTCGCGTTCTTCTTCGGCACGAAGATCGGCATAAAGCGGAATAACCTGTTCGACTGCTTCGCGGCGCGGCACCCGACGGTTTGAATGATAGCCAATGATGTTACCATTTGGCCCGAAAGTCGGCGTGACATTGGCCAGAACCCAGTAATGATCACCATTTGCCGAACGGTTGATCACATAGGCAAAAATCTCGCGCCCCTTGGAAATCGTGTCCCACAACAAGGCGAACACGCAGCGCGGCATATCCGGATGACGGATAATGCTGTGCGGTTGCCCCAGAATATCCTTTTCACGATATCCTGCGACCCGCAGAAAGACGTCATTTGCGTAGGTGATACGCCCCTTGGTGTCGGTCTTGCTGACGATAATTTCATTATCACCAAAATGACGCTCAACACCGGTCAGAAAAAGCTGATCCTGTTTCATGAATTGCACCCCGTTTAAGGATCAATGGTCCCACAACCGATCCTGACATAGCGAAACCCCGCCCGGGGCGCGCAGTTTTGCGTCAGTTTCATCCGGTGCGGAGACTATTTGCTAGACCAATGTATAGATTATGCCCGCGGGGTACTTCTTGACTTAGCGCAATCGGGTTCATGAATATTTCGCAGCCGACACAACCCCGACGGTACGGATATGAATTTTTGCAAATAAAAAAGCGCGCCGATCTTCTGGCGCGCTTTGCATTTTACCGTTCGGGTATTTTATTCGACCGGTGACCAGCCATCATCTTTTCGCAACTCTGCATTGGCAATGTCATCAGCGGCATTGTTCTGCCCGCGGAATCCGGTAGCGATCAGATAGGCTTCCGGGCTTTCCGGGCGCGATGCCGGCGGCTTGGCATGCTTGGAAACGCGGAAATTCTTTTTAACCCGGTTCAAAAGGTCATTTTCCGTGCCGCCCTTAAACACCTTGGCGATGAAAATGCCGCCCGGTGCAAGGACTTCCTCGGCAAACAACAGGGCATGTTCGACCAGATCGATAATACGGATATGGTCGGTCTGGCGATGGCCGGTGGTTTCGGGCGACATATCGGAAATCACCGCATCAACCGGCCCGTCAAGGGCCTGCTTGATCATGTCAGGGGCCGCTGGATCAAGGAAATCCGCCTGCAGACAGGTCGCGCCGGGAAGCCCTTCCCATTCAAGGATATCAAGACCGACGACCTGGCCACGGCCCTGTTTCGACCCGACCATATCAACCGCAACCTGCGTCCAGCCGCCCGGTGCCGCCCCAAGGTCCACAATGCGCATGCCCGGACGCAGCAGATCAAACTGGTTGTTGATCTCAATCAGCTTGAAGGCGGCGCGCGAACGATAGCCAAGGCGCTTGGCTTCCTGCACATAGGGATCGTTCAACTGACGGTCGAGCCAGCGGGTCGAGGAAATCTTGCGCCCCTTCGCACTTTTGACGCGCGTCCGAAGCCCGCGCCGTGCGCCGGTATCGATCGCGGCAATGGCTGAACCCTTGCGGCGGCGCGTCCCGCCTTTTCCGCTGCTATTGTCGGTCATGTTCTTTACCTGAACTGAAACGTGTTAAAGGCCAGTACGATCCGATGGCATGATGCCGATCATGGATTGGCCGAAATATGGGACACTGTATGACGTCGCGCGTCGCACGGGTCAATAGCATGACCATCCGCGCGCATCAAATCGACCAATATCCCCTCGCGCAAGCCACGATCGGCCACTTTCAGCGTCGCCAAAGGCCAGATATCGCGAATCGCGGCAAAGATCGCCGCCCCCGCATCCATCAGTTCAGCCCGCTGATTGCCAATACAGGGATGGCCTTTGCGCTTGTCGGCTTCCATGCGCAAAAGCAGTTCTGTGACGCGTTCCGCATCATCGAACCGTAAATCCGACCCGTCGACCTTGTGACGTTCATACCGTTCAAGACCAAGCGCGATACCGCAGAATGTGGTCACGGTGCCCGATGTACCAACCATCTGTACCTTGCCGTCATCCAGAATATCCGAACAGCAATTGCGGCTGGCGAAATCACGAAGCCGGTCACGGATTTCGGTGCGCATTGCTTCAAACCGTTCGCGGCGCTGTTCGATGCCAGCATAACGTTCGGTCAGACACAGAACCCCGCACGGCATCGAAAGCGTCTCGATACACTGGGTCTGGCCCATATTATCGACCTTGATCCAGCAGATTTCCGTACTGCCACCACCAATGTCAAACACCACCGCATAGGGGCGTTCATCAAGCAAGGCCGAGCAGGCCTGAAGAGCGAGACGGCTTTCTTCATCCGGATTGATGATTTTAAGTTCGATACCGGTTTCTTCAAAAACCTTCTGAACAAATTCGGCACGGTTTTCAGCAGTACGGCAGGCTTCTGTCGCCACCGCACGCAGCTTTGCACCGGGATGTTTGCGCAGTTTCTTTGAGCAGACCTTTAACGCGTCAATCGCACGATCCATCGCCGCCTGACAAAGATATCCCTTTTCGCGGACACCTTCGCCAAGGCGTACAACGCGTGAAAAGGCATCAATCACCTTGAACCCGTCATTGCACGGGCGGGCCACCAGCAAACGGCAGTTCGAACTCCCCAGATCAATGGCGGCATAAAGCGGGGGGTGGCTGGTCGCGGTAGTTACAGGGCGTTCTGCAACCAGACTGTCACCAGACAGGCCTGAAGATGCCGCCGCTGACGGCGCATCCATTACGGCACTTCCGACCATGGCAGCACCGCCGTCAGGGCGGATGGCCCTGTGCGTGTCGCTATGGGGAGATACCTGTTTCACCTTTGTAAACCTGCCTTGCCTGTTACATGCCAATCCAATGATCACATCAAGACGACATTTATATGACGGTCTTGCGAATCATCCATATGAGTTTACCGACAATGTAGCACAAGGCAAATCCCGTATGCATTTAACACATAGGCGTGTGCGTCTGACCACATGGCGGGGAAAAAAGGTCTTGCCAAAGTGCCACCGGTTTTATAAATAGCGGCCCACGCCACACGGCGTTCAAGGCTATGTTGGGGAATAGGTTAACGGTAGACCTACGGACTCTGACTCCGTCAGTCCTGGTTCGAATCCAGGTTCCCCAGCCAGCCTTTGCTTGCCTTGCAAGCTTTGGTGATGCACGGCCCAGCCATTTCGGACCGATCAGAAAATCACACCAAACATACCCCTGCTGGGGAATAGGTTAATGGTAGACCCGCGGACTCTGACTCCGCTAGTCCTGGTTCGAGTCCAGGTTCCCCAGCCATCTTTCTCCCCCTCCCACTCCAAGATTTTTGATTTTTCGCGTGGCAAGGCACGCTGATTGTCGCCTTTGGCACAACAGTCATTTTCCGGCATCGGCAGACAATTCCCGACCGGATGACGAGATATTTTGCCTTTAAGGGGAACCAGCCACCGCGTTTTACGTTGGTGGTCATACGATCTGTGACAAATCACAGGCAGCAAATGCACATTTGGCAACAAAGGAGCATGAGATGCTTACCGATATGTACCGATCCCGACACTCTTCCCGTCCGACAATCATCGATCGTGTTGATCCGGTAATCTGGTCCGACAAGGACCATTGCCCGATGATCTCGGCCGAGGATGAGAAATTTTACGAAAAGAACGGCTTTCTGTTTCTGAAAAATGTTTTCAGCGAAAAAGAGGTCGCACAGCTTCGCCGTGAAGCCGATCAGGTTGAAAATTCGGATCCGACCGATGACGAGGTTGTTTCAGAGCCCGGCAGCAACGAAGTGCGCAGCGTTTTCCGCGTCCATGATAAAAGTGACGTGTTCGCGCGCCTGATATCCGATGACCGGCTGGTCGCGATTGCCGAACATTTCCTGAATGACGATGTTTACATTCATCAATCGCGGGTCAATTTCAAACCGGCTTTCAAGGGCAAGGAATTCTTCTGGCATTCGGATTTTGAAACCTGGCACACCGAAGACGGCATGCCGCGCATGCGTGCCTTTTCGATGTCAATCACATTGACTGATAACTCGGCCCATAATGGCCCACTGATGCTGATCCCGGGATCGCATAAGCAGTTCATTTCCTGCGTCGGGGAAACGCCCGACCAGAACTATAAAAGCTCGTTGAAAATACAGGAAATCGGCACCCCTGATCAGAATAACCTGTCGCAGATGGTCGACGAGAACGGGATTGTCGCGCCGGTCGGCCCGGCCGGTTCGGTTTTGATCTTCGACTGCAATACATTGCACGGGTCGGGCAACAACATTACCCCCTACCCGCGATCGAACCTGTTTTTCGTTTACAATGCGATGTCAAACCGGCTGGTTGCGCCATTTGGCGGTACGAAGCCACGCCCGAACTTTCTGGCAACACGCAAAGATATTGTTCCGGTACGGACCGGCCGGCACAAAATACGGGCCGCCGAATAACCCGATCAGGATGACAGAAAACAGGGCGGCGATGATCCTTCCGCCCTGTTGATATCGCTAGTGGCCTTTTCGCTTATCGGCCGCGTGCCCGCCTCGGTCAGGATGATATCGACCGGAATGTCATATTCGTGCGGAAAGATGTCAGCGATGCGCGTCGCTTCAAACCCGGCACCGATGACAAGTGGACGAACCGCCATCGCGGCAAGTGTCCGATCAAAAAACCCGCCACCATATCCCAAACGGTAACCACGGCCATCAAACCCGACCAATGGCGCGATCATGACATGGACAGGCACGACCGCCGTTCCGACCGGTTCAGGAATTCGGGCAAAGCCGGGCGCCATTTCTGTTTGCGGTGTCCAGTCATGAAAGACCATCGGCTGATCCTTGCCCGGTACGACTGGCAAGGCGGCCTTTCCACCGCGATCAATATGATCGGAGACCACCGCACGCAGGTCGACTTCATTCTGTATCGGCCAGTAAAAACCGATTGTGGCGTTGGGGCGCGCGGCAAGGATATCGGCAAGTCCCGCGCAAACGGCAGCCGATCGTTCCGCGTAAATCGCCGGATCCATTTGACTGCGCCACGCCAGAAGTTGCTTGCGCACCGCCTTTCGCCACCCGGATATGGCAATATCGTCAGGCTTTTCAGGTGGGGCAGGCAAAATGATCCGGGTCATGGGGCGTAACCTGATGGCGATTTGGGAAACAGATGCGATAGCAATCCTATCGCAAAAATGGTCCTGAAACGAATAACGCGCCGGAGACCGGCGCGTTAACGGTTGTCAGCAAAAGCTGCAATCCAAAATCAAATTACATGATGGAGAGTTCTTCTGCCGACATGCGGCCGTTACGACCTTCAATCAGCTCGAATTGAACCTTCTGACCCTCATCAAGTCCCTGCAGACCAGCGCGCTGAACAGCGGTGATGTGCACGAATGCATCCTTGCCGCCTTCGTCCGGGGTGATGAAGCCATAACCCTTGGTCGCATTGAACCACTTAACCGTTCCGGTAGCCATATCCGTAGTCGTCCTTAGTTTTGGTAATCGCATTTCCCAAGCGCGGAAAATGCTTAAGTTACGTCCCTGCATTATACCTTCAATGCCGCCTGGCAACCCTCAACCAGAAGGCAACCACGCAGCCCAAAGATACACTGCATCGTTTCAACAATTACGCGAATTTCGGCCTTCACGCAACGAATTCATGTTTGAAGTTCTTTATTCAACGCTGATGGTTAGCCGGTATTTCGCGAATATTGCTTGCTGATCAGCGGTCAACTCTTGGCACAACCAGATCGCGCCGGGAGGCCCATTGATTTCAAACGAATTTCTAATTGTGTTCGCACCTGTAACAGCAAGCCGCGTGAAGGCAGACTGATCCCCGACAGGGGAACACCCCGGAAAGCAAGGATTCCTCTTGGTTTCAGATAGATCACACAATATTCACCGCATATGCCAGAGACAGAGGATCAGTACCGGTCACTAATCACAGCAAATCCTTCAAAGGGGCGGGCTCGTTCAACTTGATCAAGCCGTCAGCAACTGCCGATAAAGCGCCTGGCCCCTCATCCGTTGCGCTAAAATTAATTGTGAACATTTTCACAATTTAATGCACATACAGGTTGTTTTTAAACATTTCCGCACACGTAAAAAAGCAAGTACCGTGCCGATTCTCCGTCAACGGCCAACACCTGACAAGATGATCAAAGTACCGGGGAATGACTTTCAAAGGGTTCTGAAATCGCCCCTTCACGGCCACCGGCAGAACGGATTGTCTGGACGCGCTGGTCAAACTGGCCAAGCAGAAACCTGGCATAATCCGTATCATGGCAAAGGAGACCAAGTCTGACATGAACAATCGGAGGGATCGGAGCGGCTATCAAACCCTGTTCATCCTTGTAACGCCCATCATGGGCAATGAGCCCATCAATGCGCCCTTCAAGCAGCAGTTTTTCCCCCTGCTCCAAACTGCGCATCCCATAGAATTCGATCCTGCTGTCATAGGGAACCGATACTGGCGGCAAATTGGCAAGATGCCCGATCAGAAGACTGTCACGAACTTCTGGATCATCTCCGCGCCGGATATAAAGAATCAGATCAAACGTGACATGCTCGTTCGCAGTGATGGCCCCTTCCAAAGGGGCCGGGACACGCAGAACCACACAATCAAGCTCTTTATTGTCAAACATTTCGATCAGACGATTGTAGGGAATTCCGTCATTTAGATGAAATTCGGACTGCTCTATCATCGCCTGAAAGAAGGGGCGTTGCGTTGTGGTCAGTGACGCCTTCCACTCCTCGGCCAACCGGATTGTAATGCCGACCTCAAGCCGGGACTTGTCAGGGTCTGCAAGACTTACCGTTGGCACAAATCCCGCAATAAAACAGGCACAGGCGAGGATGCGGGAGAATAGCGGACAGATCATTTTCAACCAAAGCACCCCAATGCGTTCATGGTTGCTTCGATATGGCGCTGTGCGTATCCCTATTCAAGAGATCGGGCCAAAGTGCAGGGGCGGGAAATCGTAACCGGACTTTCGATTTCATTTCCCCGCTGAATTACGAATCACGTGCACTCAAAACAGCGTTTCGTTGATTGCATCAGCCAGAGTCTGGCGCGACTTTCCTACCCGCAAAAAGCGGATAGATGAAATTGAGATATTCAACCAACTGAAACAAATGCCTGTAGCCGTTGGGGTTTTCGGCATCACGCCTTGATCCCATTGCGCATGTTCGATTTTGTCATGATTGAGGACGCGGTTTCTCGTGACAAGCAGATGCAATTCGGTTGAAGATAGAAATAAATGTGTGAAACGCAGCACACAGCCACAATATATACAAAAAACGAGCAAGCCGGAAAATACCGGATCTAGTGGGACACAAGCAGTTAGTAAAAAAGGTTAAGCCGAAGACCGGATCGGAAAACATAAATTGACTGCTACGACAAAGATCGCCAATCCACGCGACATTGCGCACAATGTCATGACGCTGGTCGCCGAGCTGAACCTGCAGCCTACGCCGCAGGTTTATCACGTATTTTACAGCTACCTGACCGACGAGATTCCAGAGCTAAGCCAACTCATAAAGGTATTGATCCGCAACACCCAGGAATTGGACGAAGAGACCGTTTTCCGGATTTACCACAAGTTTCTTGGCGCACATGCCATGCAACAGCGCCTGAATCTGGGGGTGGAAGGATTGCAGGCCGCTGTTGAACGCGTCGAGGAAGCCGTACATAACGTTATTCGCGAAACAGAAGGTTTCTGCGAGCATCTGGATAATGCTTCCGACCAGCTAAACGCGGATGATGTCACGCTTGAAGTTGCCCGCGACGTAACGCGCGGACTTTCAAGTGCCACGCGGGATGCACATGGTCGCTATAGTGAATTCAACGGATGTCTTGACGAATATCATAATGAGGTTCGCCGGGTTAGAAGTGAACTGGAACTCGTGCGACGGGATGCCCTGACCGATACATTGACCGGCATTGCCAATAGAAAGAATTTTGATGCCTCGCTTCGCGATGCGGTGACCACGACGATGGAAACCGGTGCACCGCTAAGCCTTTTGATGATCGACATCGATCACTTCAAAAATTTCAATGACAGTCACGGACATCGCGCAGGCGACGGCGTTTTAAAGGCTGTGGCACGCGTTCTGGTCAATTCGACAAAAGGGGCCGATACCGTTGCCCGGTATGGTGGCGAAGAATTTTCTGTCATTTTGCCGGACACAACGGCCGAGAATGCCGCCAAACTTGCCAACAAGTTGCGTGACAATGTTTCAGGTCAAAGAATTATCAACAAGAAAACCGGTAAGGATTTCGGTAAGTTAACCGTTTCAATCGGCTTGACGTCTTATAAGCTTGGCGAGAATATACTGGAGTTTGTTGACCGTGCTGACGGCGCCCTTTATCAAGCCAAACAGGAAGGCAGAAATACCTGCATTATGATAATGTGACATATCTGTCAGGTTGAGACTGGAAACATCGACGCGTTCTCCCAACCTTATCGGTATGAGAATATGGACACTACCAGTCCTGGGGGCTGCTGCAATAAACTGACTGTCAATCCTATCGCAGGAGCTGACGATAAATCAGACCAGCAGTGCCAATCCGGGCGGAGCAAATAAATGAACAAACCGACGCGCGAACGGAAACTGGATCTTGAACACAAGGTCTTTAAATCGTTCGAGGAATGCCATTTCCAAAAGTCCGACCTTTCGGACGAGGCTCTTTTTGTCCTGAAGATGGCCGAAGGATCGGTTGTATCCCTTCCCCTTAAGGCGGTTTGCAAGGAATTCGGGATCGACCCGGATTCAAATGATGGTGAACTGATCGGCCTTGTCGACAAGTCACTGGATTTCGTCAATGTGCTGCGCCCCGGCGATAATTTGCCCCTCGAAGTTCTGACGGGTGAGGCGTCATGGGATGTCGATGAAGATCACCGTGCGATCGCCTATAACCGCCTGACCATGCAGCTTGTCACCTGGATGTCCGGGAACGAGGAACTTATTACAGATCCCGAACAACTGATGCAGATCGCCGAAGACCCAGCCACCAAGAAAAAGATCAACCAAGCTTTTGATGAGGTAGCCGACAAACTCAATATCGGCCGTGAAAATCGCGAGGAAGTCGTCAATCTGGTTCATCAGGTAGCCGAAGAACTTTCTTATGTCGAAACGCTGCGCGACAAATATCGCAATGTGAAAAAGATCGACCGGAAACTGCAGGAATTGCGTCGTATCTACGCCCACGAAAAAGGCGTTCTGGAGACGGTTACACAGGTTATCCGCCTGATTGACGATGCGATGAAAAAGTTCGAAACCAGCTTTGACGAGATTGACGCCAATACCGGCGAAATCATGTCGGTCCTGCGTAACTTCACGACCCAGCGCCAGTATATACGCAACAAGCGCGATGATCTCTATCGCCGTCTGCGGGCATGGGAACCGCTTTTTGAACGCTGGGATACGATGGAACTGGAACGGGGCGCACCGGCTGTACGTCTGGTACGCGACACATACCAGTTCCTTGCGCCGCGTTTCATGAAGGTCAAGGAATGGCTGATGATGACCAAGGTGCAGGACGGAATTGCCGCAGGCCAAAGCTTCAAGAATGAAGACGAACGCATGGGGGCGCTCAAAGGCAAGATGATGCAGTGGTAACAGCCGTTGCTGTCCTTGCTTGCGGGCATCGCAAAATGCAAAAGCGCAGCATCTGCTGCGCTTTTTGTTTTGGGTATTCCCGTCCCTATTGCTTCATGATTTTAAGCGCCACATGGCCATCAATCATTGTTATCGACTTTTTCGAGGATGCCGGCACGGGCACGCGGACATCAATGCAATAGGCAATCAGTGCTGCCGCCAGTTCGGCCCCTGCGGCGGGGACGATAATCGGATCACCATGATCGGCAATGATATTGAGCCGCGCTGCAATTTCAGGCGATTTTTCAATTTCAAGCTTTCCGATCTGACCAGGCGGCAAAGGTTTTCCGGTGCGGCGACGATATCCGACCAGCGCCTTGATGAGTTCGCTTTCCTCGAAAATGATACAGCGCAACTCGCGCATGATGGCTCTTCCTGCAAATAATTCTATACAACGATATAGGGCAGGACAATCCGACTTTAAAGAGGTTTTACAAACAAATAGCCCCTTAACTCGAAGCCAGCCAAATCCCGACGCCGATCATCAGCGTCCCGGCGATCCGGTTAAGGACACGAACATTGCCGCTTTTTTCGAGGAAGTGGCGCAATGACCGTCCGCCAGTTGCGTAAAGCGTCATACAGATCAGTTCTGTCACCAGAATGATTGCCACCAGCACTGAAAGCTGCGGCGCCATAGCATGTTCAAGGCTGATAAAGGGCGGCAATAAAGCCACCATAAACGCCCAGCCCTTCGGATTGGCAATTGCCGTCACAAACCCCTGAGAAGCAAGCGTGAAAGGGGTTGCCGGGCGCGAGGCATCGACTTCAGCGCTAAATGCCATGCGTCCGCGCGAACGCCACATCTGAATACCAAGCCATGCCAGATAGGCACCGCCGACATACTTGAAGACCGCAAATACGGCCGGATATTCCAGCATTATTGTCGCAACACCAAGGGCCGAGGCCACCACGACAATGCCAACGCCCACAAGTTCGCCCATCATCATCCAGACGGTACGGCGCACGCCGATCGTCATCCCCATGGTCAGCGCCAGGGTCATGCACATCCCTGGCGTAATCGAGACAAAAAAGGCCGTCGGGATAAAGGCCCCGATCAAAGACAGGCTTACCATCGTGTATATCCGTAAGTTGGTGGCGGCACTTGATACGAAACGTTATCGGAAATTGTCTGGGGCATTTCGCATCAGTCACACAACAGATAACCAAGAATTTGAACACTTCAAGCGCAATCTTTGGCATGGGAGACCTGCAATTTGCGGAACTGATCAACGTCCCTTTATCCTATGAGGCAAGGCCCCGGACGGGTCTGTGGTAATCCCATCGCGCTAATTTCCACCCTTAAAAGCACATCAAAGATACAAAAATTACTTGACCTAGACGGGCGGTCCTACGAAATTGGGTGCGTCGCCAGCACAGCCTGGCACTTCGATACCATTTGATGAAGACCGATGACCGCAGACATTTGCAACATTCCTGCAATTGCCGATCGCTTCGAAGCTGATGCCTCGGGCGGTTTTGTGCTGTCTGCTCTAAACCTAATTCTCGGTCTCCTTGGTCTCGCAGCGCTCGGGTCGCTACGACTTACCCGCCCCTGAGCGTAAGAAGACGGTTCGGATCACCCAAAAAGTCGATCCATTTACCGCAGCTCAGGGGAACAAGTCGCGCCACAAGGCCCGCACTCTTTCCAAATTGAAGTTTCAAATTTCGGGCAAAGTCCCGCTTGATCAGGAATTACTGTAATGGCTAGTGCTAACGACAACCGCGTCATCATTTTCGACACCACCCTGCGCGACGGCGAACAGTCCCCGGGGGCGTCGATGACGCTGGACGAAAAACTGCGTGTGGCACACGCATTGGCAGAAATGAAAGTCGACATCATCGAGGCAGGCTTTGCCATCGCATCGAATGGCGATTTCCGGTCCGTCAATGAAATCGCCAAACAAATCAAAGGCCCGACAATCTGTTCCCTGGCACGTGCTGCCAAAGGTGACATCGAACGTGCCGCCGAAGCACTGGAACCGGCAGAAAACAAACGCATCCACACCTTCATTTCCACAAGCCCCCTGCATATGAAATTCAAATTGCAGATGGAACCGGAACGCGTTCTGGAGAAGGTAATTGAAAGTGTGACGCTGGCGCGCAAATTCACCGACGATGTTGAATGGTCAGCCGAAGACGGGTCGCGTACCGAGCACGACTTCCTGTGCCGTTGCGTCGAAGCCGCGATTGATGCAGGTGCCACCACCATCAACATCCCGGACACCGTCGGCTATACCACGCCAACCGAATATGCCGACCTGATGACCATGCTGTTCAACCGTGTGCCAAATATCGACAAGGCAATCCTTTCGGTTCACTGCCATAACGATCTGGGCATGGCCGTTGCAAACTCGCTGGCGGCTGTCCATGCCGGTGCCCGCCAGATCGAATGCACGATCAATGGTCTGGGCGAACGCGCAGGCAATGCGGCACTGGAAGAAATTGTGATGGCGCTGAAAACGCGCAACGATGCCTTCCCGTATGAAACCGGAATTGATTCAACCAAAATCATGAACGCGTCGCGTCTGGTTTCGGCCGTGTCGGGTTTTGTCGTCCAACCGAACAAGGCCATTGTCGGGGCCAACGCCTTTGCCCATGAAAGCGGCATCCATCAGGACGGTTTTCTGAAGAATTCCGAAACCTATGAAATCATGAAACCGGAAAGCATCGGCCTGAACAAATCAAGCCTGGTCATGGGCAAGCATTCCGGTCGGCATGCCTTCAAGGAAAAGCTCAAGGAACTGGGCTTTGCCGATCTGGGCGACAACGCGATTGAAGACGCATTTGCCCGCTTCAAGGAGCTGGCCGACAAAAAGAAAGAAGTCTATGACGACGATATCGTCGCACTGGTTGATGACGGCATGCGCGACAACGAACATATCAAGTTCGTCTCGCTGGCGGTCACCTGCGGCTCCAAAGGTCCGCAAACCGCTGAGCTGGAATTGGACGTAAACGGCGAAACCCGCACCGCGAAAACCGTCGGCGACGGGCCGATTGATGCGACATTTAACGCAATCAAGGCGATTTACCCGCATGACTGGAAACTGAAACTCTATCAGGTTCACGCCGTGACCGAGGGAACGGATGCACAAGGTACCGTTACCGTCAAGCTTGATGGTGAAGACCGCACTGTTGTTGGCAACGCATCAGATACCGACACGGTGGTTGCGTCCTGTATGGCCTATGTCACCGCGGTTAACAAACTGATCGAAAAAAGCCAGAAAACTGCACCGGATGCCATGGCATCCTGATTGCTGTAATCCGGCCTTAAGATCAAGGGGTGGCAATTTGCCACCCCTTTTTGTTTGAACAGTCCAAATACAGTCATTTCGTGATATAATGCGGCGTCAATCCGAGGAGGACAGATGATGACCCAAAACCCTGTTCTTCCGCGTCATCGCCGATATGTGCCCCTGTATCTGTTTATCCTTTGCGCCGTCAACTTGGCGACGCTGGTGACACCTGCCCGTGCGGCGTCGATTGATACCGCAGAGAAAGTCGATATTCCGGCTCAGCCCTATCCACGAAGCGGATTGCGTCAGCGGCTGATAGATGCTGGCAAAAACATTCCCGCGGTCGATACCAGTCTGCAATTCGATATTCCGGGTCTCTATTACCCGCCTGCGGATACAAACGGTAAAACCGCCGCGGTGATTGTCGTTCCTGATTGTGATGATCGCTTTCCTGAAGACTGGATCTCAATCCTGCATGATGCCGGAGTTGCAGTACTTCGCATATCACCCGGACAGGCCCACCCGTCACAAAGCTATTGTACGGCCGGCACGCTTGATAATCCGAAACATGGCGTAACCTATTGGGCATTTGATGCGCTCAGCGCGCTTGACTATCTGGTGGCTCAAGATGGCATCGATCCGGACCGGATTGCGATTTTCGGTTATGGATATGGGGCGGCGGCCGCCCAATTTGCGATCTATCGGCACGGTCATGCCAAACGTTTTGATCAACGGTTCGTTGCGATGGTGGGACTACGTGCCCAATGCATGTCGGAAATGGATAATTTCGTTCCGGCCCTTCTGGTGACGGTGAAGGGGGATCGGCTTAATCCACCGGCATGGTGCCAATGGCGCATGGATCGCGATCTGCGTCCGGACCGCGAACCAGTAATGTTTAAAATGCTTCAAAGCGACGAAACGCCTGAAAAACAAGCGACTCGCAAATTTCTGAAAGTAGAAACAGGACAGGACACAACCGCCCTGATTCTGGATTTCTTGCGTAAAACTGGAATAATTCTCAAGGGTGATAAACCTTGAATGAAAACGCCAACTCCATATGGCGGATCATCTTTTTGCATCTTATTTCAAGACTTCTGACGCGTCTTAATTATTCCTCAATTCCCTGAGCAGATTATTCGTGCATCGACTGGCGCGTTACGCTATCAAAGCCGGTACATTCGTATTCAAGATTTTACTATTAACCGGGGCATAGGGCAGGAATGTTTTCCAAGCTTCTTGGGGTTTTATCCTCCGACATGGCGGTGGATTTGGGCACCGCCAACACACTGGTTTACGTCAAAGGGCGTGGCATCGTCCTTAACGAACCATCCGTGGTAGCCATCACCGACGAAAAGGGCAAGAAACAGGTACTTGCCGTTGGGGAAGAAGCTAAGCAGATGCTCGGGCGTACGCCCGGTTACATTCAGGCCATTCGCCCGCTGCGCGATGGCGTGATTGCCGAATTCCACATCGCCGAAGAGATGATCAAACACTTTATCCGTAAAGTGCATGGCCGTCGCAACTTCGCCAGCCCGGAAGTCATCATTTGCGTTCCATCCGGTTCAACCGCTGTTGAACGTCGTGCCATTCAGGAAAGTGCTGAAAGTGCCGGCGCACGCAAGGTCTGGCTGATCGACGAACCGATGGCCGCCGCCATTGGCGCCGGTCTTCCGGTGACCGAGCCGACTGGCTCGATGGTTGTCGATATCGGTGGTGGCACCACCGAGGTTGCGGTTCTGTCGCTTGGCGGTATCGTTTATGCCCGTTCGGTACGTGTTGGTGGCGACAAGATGGATGAGGCGATCATCGCCTATATCCGTCGCACCCATAACCTGCTGGTTGGTGAAAGCACCGCAGAACGCATCAAAAAAGAAATCGGTTCGGCCTGCGCACCGGACGATGGTGATGGCGCAACGGTTGAAATCCGTGGCCGTGACCTGATGAATGGCGTTCCGAAGGAACTGATCATTTCCGAACGCCAGATCGCAGAAAGCCTTGCAGAACCGGTTTCCGCCATTATCGAGGCGGTCAAGGTCGCCCTCGAACAGACCCCGCCAGAACTGGCAGCCGACATCGTCGACAAGGGTATCGTTCTGACCGGTGGCGGCGCGATGCTTGGCAATCTGGACTATGTCCTGCGTCATGCGACCGGCCTTCCGGTTTCGATTGCCGACGATCCGCTGTCCTGCGTTGCGCTGGGTACCGGTCGTGCACTCGAAGAAAAGAAGATGCTGCGCAACGTGCTGCACACCGCCTACTAAGGCAAAATGGCAAAAAACATCTCACCGGGTCATGTCCTGACTGGACGCGACTCGGTGATTTCGTTAAGGTTGAATATCCCACGGGGATTTCGGGACAACTTTCTGATCTAATGCGGGGAATATAGTGGCTCAGCATGGCGGTCCGCAGCAGCGTATCTTTTCGCCGTTACGTACGGCGCTTCACCGCTTCGCCTTCATTCTTCTGATCGTTTCTGCATTCGGCCTGATGCTTCTGGGCAAGGCCGATACGGTTTTGATCGAACGGATACGTGCTGCTTCGGCAGACCTGGTTTCGCCGATCATGAATGTCGTATCCCGCCCCGCAGCCAGCATCAACGAGCTGACCGAACAAGCCACCAACCTGTTTAATCTTTACGAACAGAATGAACGCCTGCGTCGCGAAAATCGCGAATTGCTGGCATGGCAGCAGGTTGCCCGCAATCTGTCGCATGAAAATGCGCGTCTGCGCGACCTTGCCGGCTATACCAGCCCGCCCCCCTTGCGCCTTGTAACCACACGCGTGATTGCCGATATGGGCGGAGCCTATGCACATAGCCTTATGGTATCTGCCGGTTCGCGCGACGGCGTATCCAAGGGACAGGCTGTGATGTCCGACGAGGGGCTTGTCGGCCGTGTCGCCGAAGCCGGGTATCAGGCGTCGCGCGTTCTGCTGATCACGGACATCAACTCGCGCGTGCCGGTGATTGTTGAAAATTCGCGAGATCGCGCATTCCTGTCGGGTGACAACACAGACCGTCCGCTACTGACCTTCCTGACGGCGGATGCCGCCGTCGCACCGGGGGATCGCATTCTGACATCCGGCCATGGCGGCGCATTCCCGCCGGGTATTCCGGTTGGGGTCGTATCGTCGGTTTCGGAAAATGCCGTACGTGTCGCACCATTGTTCCGCCGCCACCAACTTGAATATCTGCGTGTTGCCGACTATGGCCTGCAAGGGATCCTGAGTGATCAGGCAATTCGTCGTAACGAGATGCAAAGTGACGGCGTTATCCCCAACGGCGTTGGTATTGTGCCCAATGACGGGAACGATACGGCAACAGACATGCCGACGGCAAACCCTGCACAGCCTTCGGACCAACTTCCGTGAAGCCCGGTGTCTGGCACAGGCTGGATATCATTGCGCGAGGCTTGTTTCCGGCATTCAGCGTTTTCATTCTGCTGCTGCTCAATTTATTGCCGGTAAGCGTACCATTGCTGAGCACCGCGTCACCTGCCCTGCCATTAATGGCGGTCTTTTACTGGTCAGTAAATCGACCGGATCTGCTGACGGCATTAACGGCATTCTTTCTGGGGCTCTTGCAGGATTTGCTGACGGGGCTGCCGCTTGGTGTCAGTTCGCTGGTTCTGTTGCTGGTACAGACAGGATCTGCCAGTCAAGGACGCTTTTTCCATAACAAGCCATTCAGCGTGATGTGGTGGGGCTTTGCATTGGTAGCGATCCCGGCCCTACTCGTGCAATGGCTTTTGAGTTCTGCTTTGATCGGGGCGTTGTTGCCGATCAAGGCAACATTGATTAGCTATGTATTGACGGCCGCACTTTTCCCGCTGGTTGCGTGGGTTTTGGCGCGTGCGCAAAATACGCTCCTGCGCCATATTTAGAACTGCGCGAGCCGGTCAATATTGATAATTTGGCAATAGCTGGCGGTTATGCTGGAAAGACAGTTTTCAACAAGCACCGCACAGGATAAAACGGGCATACAAGTTTCCCGAATTCCGGCGGAGCAATCCGACCAACAGGTTTGACGACGCCTATGTGGCACCGTGACTCAGACAGATTTCGCATGTTTACCCGCCGTGCCCTTATGCTCGGCGCGGGACAGGGTGTATTGCTGACCGGTCTTGCTGCACGCATGTATTATCTGCAGGTGATGGAAAGCGACCGCTACAGGGTGCTTGCCGACGAAAACCGGATATCGCACCGCCTACTGCCGCCACCGCGTGGTTTGATTACCGACCGGTTTGGTGCGCCTGTCGCCGTCAATCGGCAGAACTATCACATCATGATCGTTCGCGAACAGGCGCAGGATGTGCGCCGGACCTTGGAAATCCTTGACCAGATCATTGAACTGGGGCCGGATACGATTGAACGTGTTGAACGCGATGTTGCCCGCAGGCGGTCTTTTGTCCCGGTAACGGTCCGCGACAATCTGACATGGGAAGAAGTCGCCCGCGTTGGGGTCAATGCGCCGGATCTGCCCGGCCTTATCATTGACGCCGGTCGTTCCCGCGATTACCCGGAAGGACCACATCTGGCCCATACACTGGGCTATGTTGCAGCCGTTTCGGAAAAAGAACTGACCGGTGATCCGTTGCTTGAACTGCCGGGTTTCCGGATCGGTAAAAACGGTATCGAAAAGATTTATGATCTTGCCCTTCGCGGCAGTGCTGGCACCAGTCAGGTAGAAGTCAATGCATTGGGTCGGGTGATCCGGGAACTTGACCGCGAGGAAGGCGACAGCGGCAGCACCGTTGTCATGACCCTTGACCTTGAGTTGCAGCGTTATGCCAATCAGCGCCTGTCGCGCAAGGAAAGTGCATCCGCAGTTGTGATGGACATCCACAATGGCGAAGTGCTTGCGATGGCATCGCACCCGACATACGACCCGAATGCTTTTACCAATGGCATCTCGCACAAGCTTTGGAACAGTCTGGTCAATAACGAATATTCACCGCTGTCCAACAAGGCAATCACCGGCACCTATGCGCCGGGCTCGACATTCAAGATGTGCGTTGCCCTTGCCGGACTTGAAGCAGGTGTCGTTACCGCCAATCAGCGTTTCTTCTGCCCCGGTCATCTTGATCTTGGCAATGCGCGGTTCCATTGCTGGAAACGTGGCGGGCATGGCTGGGTCGACATGCATGACTCGATGAAGCATTCCTGCGACGTTTATTATTACGAAATTTCGCAAAAAATCGGAATCGACCGCATTGCTGCCATGGCCAACAAGCTTGGTCTTGGCGAATTGACCGGTATTGACCTGCCCAACGAACGTTCCGGCCTGATCCCGACGAAGGACTGGAAGGAAATCCAGCTTGGCAAACGCTGGCAGGGCGGGGAAACACTTATTTCATCAATCGGTCAGGGTTATGTTCTGGCAACGCCACTGCAACTGGCGACTATGGTTGCGCGTATTGCATCCGGGAAGGCCGTAAAACCGCATCTGACCCGCGACCACGTCACGCCGGAAGGCATCACCAGCCGCCAGAATGAAGAATTCCCGGAACTGCAGGTCAACCGCGCCAATCTGGCGCGCATCCGTGACGGCATGAATGGTGTAACCAATGAATTGCGCGGAACCGCGCATCGGTCACGCATCGACATCAAGGGCATGGAAATGGCCGGCAAAACCGGCACCAGCCAGGTGCGCCGCATTACAATGCGCGAACGACAGACGACCGGGGTTCTTGATAACGATGAACTGCCGTGGAAATACCGCGACCATGCGTTGTTTGTCGCCTTCGCACCGGTGGATAATCCACGCTATGCCTGCGCGGTTGTCGTCGATCACGGCGGATCGGGTTCCGGCATTGCCGCGCCGATTGCACGTGACATCCTGCTCAAGGCGCAGGAACTGAAATCCGCCCGCCCTGGTATTTCGGCGGCCAATATTGCATCGACCGCAGAATTGCTGCATCCGGCACTGCGCGACCGCGACGAAGAAGAAGGCTAGAAACATGGCATCGCGTAGATACCGTATCGGCGAAGATCCGGATTACGTGCCAATTGGCCGTCGCCTTCTGATGCTGAACTGGACGCTGGTGATGCTGATCGCGGCCCTTGCCGGGATCGGATTTGCCATGTTGTATTCTGCCGCCAACGGATCGTTCGAACCATGGGCAGAACGCCAGATGATGCGATTTGCCGTTGGTGCAGCCTTGATGATTGTCATTGCGGTTACAGATATTCGTGTCTGGCTAAAACTCGCCTATTTCTCCTATTTCGTTGCGCTGATCCTGCTGATCGGTGTCGAAATCAAGGGCGATATCGGCATGGGGGCGCAACGCTGGATCAATCTTGGCTTCTTCCAGTTACAACCTTCCGAACTGATGAAAATCTCTCTGGTGTTAGCCCTTGCGCGCTATTTCCATGGTCTGACCGTCGAGGAAACCGGGCGCATCCCGCTTCTGGTTCCGCCTTTGTTGATGGTTCTGGCTCCTGCAGCACTGGTGTTACGCCAACCTGATCTGGGCACGGCTCTTTTGCTGATCGCGGGCGGTGGTGTGATCTTCTGGCTGGCCGGTGTAAGGGTCTGGAAATTCGCCCTGATCCTTGGTGCGGCTCTGGCGATCATTCCCATTGGCTGGCAGTTTTTACGCGACTATCAAAAAAACCGTGTTCTGACTTTCCTTAATCCCGAAAATGATCCGCTTGGTGCTGGCTATCACATTACGCAGTCAAAAATCGCTCTGGGGTCTGGTGGCTTGTTTGGCAAGGGATACATGCTTGGTTCGCAAAGCCACCTGAACTTTCTTCCCGAAAAACAGACGGACTTTATCTTTACCATGCTGGGTGAAGAGTTCGGTCTGGTTGGCGGGCTGGCATTGTTGCTGCTTTACACCATGGTGATCATGTATGGCTATGTGATCGCCCTGCGTTGTCGCAACCAGTTCGGTCGTCTGGTTGCCATCGGGATTACATCGACATTCTTCCTGTATGTCTTCATCAATATCGCGATGGTAATGGGTCTTATCCCGGTGGTGGGTGTGCCCCTGCCCCTCGTGTCATATGGTGGCACGGTGATGATGACCATTCTCGTCAGCTTTGGCTTGCTGATGAGCGTTTCAATTCATCGCGATATACGCATTTCCAGACAGGGTAATGACGACGGTCGGCAGTAACGCCAGTCTGTCCTCAGCTTTTTACCTGCACTGATAAATGGGACAAATCGGCAAACGTACACCGGTTCCGGCCGGTTTCCTTGGAACGATAAAGCGCCTCATCGGCCAGCGAATAGAGAATATCTGCCAAATCCGAGTTTTCGCGTGACTTCAGCAATGCCACATCGCGGGCAATCTCGGCATCCATCTTTGCAATCGCTGCCTGCGTCGGCAATGATATCACACCGAAACTTGACGTATAATTCAAATGCTTGCCGCCAAAGGCAACCGCGTCCTGCTCAAGTGAAGCACGAAGGCGTTCGGCAAGGATCATAGCCCCTTCCTTCTCTTCCCCCGGAAGCAGAACGGCAAACTCTTCGCCACCCAGGCGGGCGGGAAGGTCAATATCGCGCAGGCTGCGTTGCAAAAGTTTCGACAGCGATGCCAGAACCGCGTCGCCTGCCTGATGCCCGTACGTGTCGTTCAAAAGTTTGAACTTGTCGATATCCAGCAAAAGGATGCTCATCGGCGTGTCGCGACGTTTCCAGATCGACAGGTTTTCTTCCAGACGCGTCATGAAAACACGCCGGTTGGCAAGACCTGTCAGCGGGTCCGTCGAGGCCAATACTTCAAGTTTGCCCATAGCATCATTAAGTTCACGCGTCCGGCTTTCCACCCGTGCTTCAAGGTTTACATTCGCATCAAGCAAATCGTCACGCGCACGTTGCAATTGGCCGATTTGGCCACGGATCATACCAAAAAGACCAACCGTAACCGATCCCAGCAACTGCACTTCATCGTCATGCCGGTGCATGGGGGGCATTTCAAACGGGTGCTTAACATCCGTCGGGTCCGATTTGACGATGTAATGCGCGAGCTTTATCAACGGCCGGGAAAAAACAAAGTAACTGAGTGCGGCAAACACCACAGCCATGGCTACGGCGAACACCATGTTCGCCAGAAATGACCAGGCAGAACGGGACATGAATACAGTCACAAAAACCTGCGGATTAAGTTCGACGACCATCATCCCAACCGAGCCGGAGGATGGTCCCGTATCGCCCGGCAACAGGATTTCACGTGTCTGCAAACCGCCAAACAACTGTTCGGCCCACCTCGAAACCGGAATTTCCCCCGTTGCCCGTTTGCGCTGATACAGAACCGAACCGTCCTCATTTGTGATTGTGACTTTTGAAACGGAACGCTGCACCATCATGCCGCGCACGATTGCCTCGGCAAGATCGGTGTCCCTCTTTGTCACCGCCTCGTTAGCAACGGGTACACTGCTTTCAAGAACACGTTCATTGGCCTGTCGATAAACATCGCCAATCCAGCGATAATCGCTGACAATCTGGAAGGCGGTAATGATAAGGCCGAGCAATATCGCGGCAAACAGGGAATATTTAAGCTGCCTTGCAGCCACCGAACTGCCAAGCTTCAGTGCAGACAGGTCCTGCGCTTTCTCATTTCCTGTCTTGGACACGCCTGAGCCTTTCTGTTCCAGCCATTTTATCCAGTGCAAGGCCACTGGTTTCAATCCCGTTTCGATACCGGGCTTAGCCCCTTGATCCCGAACTGATAGTCTCTTTGTTCCGGGTTGTTGACAAGACTGAACTGGGAAAAATCAATTTTGTCCCAGTCGCGTTCCCCAAGTACACGTTGGTAGACTTGCCGGTTTTCTGGCGTTACGGCCTGCATTCTGAAGAAAACTTCGGGGTTATCCCTTAATCTTTCAACACCTTCGAGATAGTCTTTTAGCAATACCATGATCCATGCACCGGCCAGAAAATGCCCGCCATGTGTCATGGTCATTTTGCCCGCAGCAACGCTCTCAAGCCCTTCGGCCGACCAGTTCAAACCACCAACAAAAACATCCTGCCCGGGGATTTTTCCAGCTTCTTCTATCGCCTTGATCGCACCAAGGGCAATGTTATCGTTTGCCGCCCAAACCGCGTCAAGACAACCATCGGTCGCAAGCCAGTCAGCCGTGCGGCGATAAGCTTCCTCGAAAGACCAGTTGGCGACAAGACGGCGCTGTTCACGCAAAACCGGATATCGTTCAAGTGCGGTATCAAGCCCGTCAATGCGCAGCAGGGAAGCCGGTGTAACGCTGTCACCGGTCAGTGACAGCAGACAGATATTTTCAGGCATCCGGCCCCTATTGGCATCGCGTGCCGCCGTAATCAGCGATTGGGCAATTTCAAATCCGGCACGTTCGTTATCGGGGACAAGGGTGGCGATCCATGTCGTTAATTCCGCCCCTGGCCGACCATATCGCTTCTTCTGCTCTTCTGTCAGGTCGTTCAGCAACATCAGAACCGGTATACCGCGTTCCTGCGCCTCAAGCACGATACGCGTCCCCTGCTGATGTTCGTTGACCGCGATAATATAGTCGGGGGGCGGATTCATCGCAAAAACGCGATTGGCACTTTCGGCCATCATCGCCCAGTCACGGTCGCTATCGAAAACGGTCAGTTGAAAGCCGAACTGGTCGGCTGCCGCCTGCATGGTATCGCGGACATCTTTCCAGAAACCGCGATCCCCATAGCCGGGATTGATAAAGGCAATATGCGGCTCGGCCAAATCGTTTGCCCCGCTTGCCTCGGCGCGCGCAGCAACAAAAAGCAGGCACAATACGGCGAGCCAACATCCAAGCCTCAAAGATCATTCCCCCGACACTGGTCACAGGACTTTGGCGCCGTGTTAGCACGACGACCGCCCGTTTATATTCAGTGCCGCCGCAATAACCAATATTGCCGACAAGGTCAAATCAACTAAGCCCATACGTAAGGATCAGGATGCCAGCCCCGCCCCATCAAAACGCAACAGGACTTCCTGCTGAACCGCACGGAAAAGTGCCGCATAGTCAAGATTAACATAGTCGATCTGCCATTCAACAAGATTGGCAAAAAGTTCGGCATTTGGCGTATCGATGAAGATCATGGTCTCAAGACCGCGCCGCTTGGCTTCCTCTATCGCTTCCCGGGTTACATTTTCTTCCAGAAACTCGAAGATATGCGCCTGTTCATGGTGGATGGCGTGCTCCAGCGAGCCGGCCACATGAAGCTGGACATTGCGTTTCAAATCCGGGGCAATCCGACGCAAGTCGGTGCGGATGTCGGCGGAAAAGGAACTGACAAAAACGTCATTGCCGAACGCAAAATCATCCAGCATATCCACAACCCGGCCCGCATCCGCCTGCTTGATCTCGCAATAGATTTTAACCCGCCCCTTCAGGCGCCGCAGAAAGTCGTCCAGTCGTGGAACCGGTTCACCGGCGAAAGCCGGACTGAACCATGAACCGGCATCCAGACGGTCAATTTCCGCACTGGTCATTTCTGCGATCACACCGGTACCGTCAGTTGTTCGATCCACAGTTTCGTCATGCATGACATAAAGAACATTATCGGCGGACTGATGCACATCGAACTCGATATAATCCGCCCCCGCGATAATCGCGCTTTCGGCGCTGGCAAAGGTATTTTCGGGCGCGTTAAGACTGTCACCACGGTGATAAACAAGTTGCACTGGCTTCACGGGACCCTCCATATGGCTCGGTTCGCCACAAGGAAGGTATGCCGCACGTCTGGCAACGGGCAAGCTTGAAGGGCAAATTTAACCTTACTGTTACCTTGCAAAGCGATGTTGAGATGCCATCGGACACAACAAAACATCACATCACCGCAAAAGCCTGATGCTGGTTGATCTTGGCAAACATGCACAGGCCTATCTTATGTCGCGCAACGCCCGGGCCAGTTCATCGGTCGACATGTCTGCGCGGTTCTCTATTCCATGCTGTTTGGCAAGGTAATAAAGATCATCGCGACGCCATTTTTCATAGGCCGGTTCGAACTGTCGGTCTCGCGGTGACGTTCCTGGTGTGGTTCTAGAAAGTTTCTGATAGCTAGCCACTTTTGCCTCCTGAGGGGATGGTCTTAAGCGGAACTGGCATTGGGCTATTACAAAGCCCTTTATGACACTGCCATTACATTTGATGTGGGGCGCAATGACAGAATGTCTATGTTTTCGAATAAAATTTACTGATTTCCCCCGTAAAATCATGATCTGAAACGGGAATTTCCTACCGGGCTTGAGGCAATAAATATAATTTATCAATAAAACATCATCGGATCGTAATTTTTACTATTTCCTGTTCACGGAGTTTGTTAGCGTCATCGGCAAATCAACAATCACAATCAGGGAATATGCCAATGGCATTGCATTTTGAACGCGCAGAACTGGCTGCCCGCCGGGCAAAAACGGTTGCCAGCCTCGAAGCTGCCGGCTTGGACGGCCTGCTGATGTTTCGTCAGGAAAGCATGTTCTATCTGACAGGATATGACACGTTCGGTTATGTCTTTTTCCAGTGTCTGTATCTGGGGGCTGACGGGCGTGTGGCCCTGATTACCCGCGCGCCCGATTTGCGTCAGGCACAGCACACATCCGACATTGATGACATTCGTATCTGGGTTGATGGTCCGGATATTAACCCAGCCCTGCAACTGCGTGATATGCTGGCCGAATTTGGCTGTGGCGGCAAAAAGCTTGGTGTGGAATACGAAGCCTATGGCCTGACGGCTGCCAACGGCAAAAAGCTTGAGGCCGCCCTTGACGGTTTCTGCACGCTCACCGATGCATCCCGTCTGGTATCGGAACTGCGCGTTGTGAAAAGCCCGGCCGAACTGGACTATATCCGCACTGCCGCCAGCCTTGCCGATGATGCGTGGGATGCCGCCCTTGAAACCGTCCATGCCGGTGCCTTCGAAGGCGATATTCTTGCCGCCATGCAGGGTGCAATCTTCAAAGGCGGCGGGGATTATCCCGGCAATGAATTCATCATTGGCGCCGGGCGCGATGCCCTGCTGTGCCGTTATTTCACGGGCCGCAAGCATCTGGCGGATACTGACCAGATCACTCTGGAATGGGCAGGTGCCTATCGGCATTACCATGCCGCTATGATGCGCACCATTCCGGTAGGCAAAGCAACATCACGCCATGTTGAAATGCACAAGGTCGCAATCGATGCCATGGCGGCCTGCCGCGAGGCGCTTAAACCGGGCGAACCAATCGGGGATGTGTTCGATGCCTATGCGCGTGTTTGCGATGCAGGCGGCATGAAGGCCCACCGCCTGAATGCATGCGGTTATTCAATGGGCACGACCTTTGCGCCGAACTGGATGGACTGGCCAATGTTCTATCACGGCAATCCGGTGATTGCCGAACCGGGCATGGTGTATTTCCTGCACATGATCCTGATGGATAGCGATAGCGGCATCGCCATGTGTCCGGGACATTCTGTCATTGTTACGGAAACCGGGAATGAGGCGATCTCACGCCATCAACTGGACCTGATCATACGCTAAATCACCACAGTGACCGACCAGGAAGAAAGGCCGCGCAGATAAAGCGCGGTCTTTTTCATTTGCGAGAATCAGTCTTGCAAGGCTTTACGCATGGCATTGGCGGTGTCCTCGGCAAGACGGTCAAGTTCGGCAATCTGGTCGTGAATTGCCGTATCAAAGTCGCCGTCATAAAGTTCGAGCCTGCGTGCATTCGCAAACAGCTTTTCAGCAGCCAGATTTGCCGCCATTCCCTTGATTGTATGTGCTGCCCGACGAAGTCTTTCGCGATCACCATCTGTGATCGCAGCCATCATCTTTTCGCGTTCTTCCTGATAGGACGCCGGTAGCAGATCAATCAGGCTTGCCATCTGATCGGCACCCAATGCACTGCTCATTTCATCAAAGCGCATCTTGTCTATCAGGTTCATCTTGGTCTCTTTGGCTGAAATGTTTTCGACAACCGGCTTTGGCGCTGGTTGTTCCAAGGTCGAATCAGGTAAAGGATTTACAGCCTCGGCGAGATCAGGAACGCGCGTATCCAAAACAGCGGGACGGGAAACACCGCGGCTTCTGAGGAAGCGCAAAAGCACACCATAAAGCCTGCGTTCCTCAACGGGTTTGGTCATGACTTCATCCATTCCCGCAGCCAGAAAATCGCGATGCCGGTCGCTGAATGCTTCGGCAGTGACACAAATGATTGGAATGCGTCCCCCCCTGGTGACACGTTCCAGTTCACGAATATGACGGGTCGCACCCTCTCCGTCCAGAACCGGCATATGGGCATCCATCAGGATCGCGTCATAGGAATTGTTCTGGAAGGCATGCACCGCCTCCCGACCATTTGGAACAATATCGACGATCAGTCCGTGACGCTGCAACAAGCCGCGGATCACATTGGCATTGATCTCGTTATCCTCGGCAACAAGAATGCGACGGCCAGAAAGCACACTGTCACCATTACCCTCGGCAATCTGGCTGCCTCCCTGCGCATGCAGTTCCGATTCCCGGGCTTCGAACGGCAGCCAAAGGTCAAACCGCGTGCCCTGTCCTTCGGCACTGTTGACGGTCATAAAACCACCCATCAGCTCCGTCAGGCTGCGCGCGATCGAAAGCCCAAGCCCCGTTCCGCCATATTGACGCATCGTGGAATTATCGGCCTGACTGAAAGGGGAAAATATCTGTTCCTGTCGGTCCCGCGGGATACCGATGCCGGTATCGATAACCGCGAAATGGTATACTTCCTCATCCGAAATCAGATGTCGAACGCGTTCGGGTACAATTTCCTCGTGCGTGACTTCCAGTCTCACGGATCCCTTACGGGTGAATTTGACCGCGTTTGACAACAGGTTCCAAAGGATCTGACGAAACCGGACCTCGTCACCGATAAACATTCGCGTTGCCAAGGCCACATCATCGCAATGCAGGGAAAGGTTCTTTTCGCGCGCCATATCGGCAATCGCACGAAACAGGTCATAGGTGATATCGGATGGGTGAAACGGTCGTTTTTCCAGTTCGACGCGACCAGCCTCGATCTTGCTCATATCAAGGATATCATTCAAAAGCGCCATTAGCGCCCGGCCCGACGAAAGGATCGCGCTGACCCTTTCCTTTTGCGCATCGTCAAGTTGGCTTTGCTGTAACAGTTGCGCCATGCCCAGAACACCGTTTAACGGGGTTCTGATTTCGTGACTCATCGTGGCAAGGAATTCGCTTTTGGCAGAGCTTGCCTGAAACGACTGGCGATAATGGCTGCGCAGTTCCAGCAACATGAAAGCCAGCGCGCAACTGTAACTGATCAGGCGGGACGGAATGATAAAGCGCGCAACAATATCAGCATGTTCTGGCCCGAAGGCAAAAAACGCCAGATGATTAAAACATCCGATCAGAAGCGCGAAACAAAACAAGGCTTCGGAAAGGGTAAATCGGTAGTGGCACCGGACCAGATACCCTGCGGCACAGGCAAAAATCATTACCATGGTGGGAAACAGGATCAGGGTACTGATATTTTGCAGGGCACCGCCGACATCACTTGAAACATCGGGCAAGAGCCAAACCAAGAATGCCAGAACGGCACATCCAGCCACGATCATTCCCGGTACCAGTCCCCATACCTGATCATTACCCGGCCTGTTTTCCTGGCGGTTCGCGATATACCAACTCATAAGCACCAGCGAGAACGAACCAAGCCGTAAAACAAGGATCAAAAGACCGGTAAAGGATCCAAGTGCCTGCTCTTGCCCCAGCAGGGCGCGACCATACACGAGATTGGGAATACCCAGAATATCGCTGAAAAGAAGCAGTCCCATCGAGGCTGCGACATACAAAATCTGTTTGCGCTTGGTGATGTCAAAAACAATCCAGCCAATGCATATCGACAACAGTGCAATAAATTCGACAACCACCAGAACAGAAATGGTAATTGCTGAAACCAGATCATCGTCAAGTGACGTGAAAAACAGAAAACCAGGGCTAATGATACAAAACGCAAGAAACGCGATACCAGTAAGGCTCAGCATCTTGGGCATATTGGCATCGACCCCGGTTCTGGTCTTTTGACCGTTGTTAGTGTGCCATCACGGCAATTGGAACAATATCCCTGCCAAGTCACGCCCGACCCGAAAGTTCGACAATAATGTCGTCGACCCATCGCAGGGTATTGTCATCCATAGATTGCATATGCCGGTATTTTGCAAATTGCTGCACAATCAGTTCAAGCCGTTCACGAAAGACCGGTGGCTGCTCCAGATCAAGCAAACGATCCGCCATCGGATCGAAAGCAGCATTCTGGAATTCAAGCGACAGACTGATCCGTGGCTCGCTGGCAAAGGCACTTGCCCGTCCCCCCCAATGATACAAATCCTGTCGCCACCCCATTACAGTCCCCGGCCCGGCTGGCAATGCCCGAACGTCTTGCAAAGCCACATCTTCCGGTTTAGCAACCGGCTGATGATAACACTTTTCGAATGAACGCGGCAATACGTACATACAGCCGTTATCAGGGTTTGCAATGCCCAGTGGCACCCAAAGCGACAGACTGATCAGCATGTCATCGCCGATTGCACTTTCCCCCTGATAATCGCGATGAGGGGGCCATCCACGCCCGTCCTCCCCGGGATTGACATGCCAGGCCCAAAAATGCGGAAGCAGCTTAACCCGATCCCCCAGGAAATGGTTCAGCAACGGGCGAAGCCGTCTGAAAACCTGCCATGCCTCGTCGTAAAGATAGATCATCGCAGGCGGCAAGCCATTCGCCACCAGGTTTTCGATCCCGGCCCGCAAATCCATCAGGCTGTCAACGGGCAAAAGGTCCCTGATCAGAAAATACCCATCTTCCCAGAACCGCTCCGAATGGGCAGCACCATCGAACCCGCCCTGATCGGCTCCGATTGATGGCACGTCCCCGATCCGGGCATCATCGGCGGAAATCGTCAATTGCGGATTGATCGAAAGCCAGCTTGCACGTTCGCGGGCTTGAAATGCGGTTATCATGGCGGAAATCCAAAGCAGGTTTTCGCGGACGATACGAAGTCACCTGCTCCCGCGCAAGTCCGACTTGCGCGCGAACCTGTCACGCGTTACGCAGATAGCATTCTGTTTTATTGTTCTGCACAGCCATTTCCGGTCAAAGGCACATAAATGACCCTGCAATCCCCATCACATGGCGGCGCCATCGACAAGGCAGCCGAAAAATATGGTATTGCGCCGCAGGAATGGCTTGATCTGTCAACAGGCATCAATGCCACCCCATGGCCGATATCGTCTTTTGATCCCATCCATTGGCAACGCCTGCCACTGGCAAGCGAATTGACTGCATTGAAGCAGGCCGCCGCCGACTATTACGGCATTCCTGATATCAAGCATATTGTTTGCGCCCCGGGAACACAGGCATTGATCCAGACCATTCCCTTCTGGTTTGCAGATCAGGGCAAACGTGCAACAGCCCATATCATTGGCCCGACATATGCCGAACATGCCTTGGGCTGGAAACGCGCCGGGTTCAAGACAAGTACCGTCATGACAACACCGGAAAACCGCAAGACCGCAATTGCAGATATTCTGGGATCACCGGGCGGCAGAGATGACATCGTCATTCTGGTTAATCCGAACAATCCCGACGGCGGTCTGATTGACCAAGTCACGCTGACCGAACTCGCCCGAATGGCGACAGAAAACGGCAAATGGCTTCTGATTGATGAGGCCTTTATGGATTGCAGTCCGAAACACAGCATCTGTCCAAAGTGCCATGAACTCGACCATCTGATTGTTTTGCGTTCGTTTGGCAAGTTTTTCGGTCTTGCAGGTCTGCGGCTGGGATGTGCCGTCATGCGTCCCGATCTGGCAGCGGATTTGACTGACCGTATAGGCCCATGGGCAATCGCCGGCCCCGCACTTGCCATCGCATGCACAGCATTTGGCGACCGGGCGTGGCAATCCGGTATGCGCAATCAGCTGTGTGACGATGCAAAACGCCTTGATGCCCTGATTGACGCACATTCCGATCTGGCTTTGCTAGGTGGAACGTCACTGTTCCGGCTTTATCACGGCAAAAACGCCACAGGTCTTGCCAACCATCTGGGGACACAGGGTATTCTGGTACGATTGTTTGATGACAATGCGGACCGCATCCGCTTTGGCCTGCCCGGTCAGGAAAAGGATTGGCAACGATTGGAACGGGCACTGGCAGCTTTCAGAAACTAGACTGCCTATTTTGCCTCGTTTTCTTCCCAGGCCTGCTTTTTGCGATAAATGGTCGACGGGCTGACGCCAAGCGCATCCGCGGCACGCGGGATTGATCCGCCGCACCGCGCAATCGCTTCTTCTATCGCCTGCTTTTCCACCAGCCAAAGCGGTTTGATTCCGGCATAACGGCTGTCCATCGGCAACCCGGCGGGCATCGATGCCATCGCGAACCGGCCATCCGCGCCAATCATGGCCGGAGCCGTATCCCTATGATGTGCTTCTGTATCATCGCGCAGGTTGCGCGCACCGGCCAAAAAGGCCAACGCATCCGGGTCACCTTCCCAAAATCGACCGGCATCTTCCAACCCGTTTGACACAACCGGATGGGGTGGTGGTGCTTCGATGGATCCCGACCCAAAACGTTCTTCGTCCGTGCCGCTGTTAACCGGGCGGGGCACCATCGACATGGTGACTTCGGTGCCGTTATTCAGCACCACAATGTTGCGGATGATGTTCTGAAGCTGGCGGATGTTGCCCGGCCAGGCATAGCGCGCGAACAAAGCGGCCACGTCCGGGCTGAACCGTTGAAAATCACGTCCCTCTTCACGGGTGAAGCGTTGCAGATAGAAATTGGCGATCTGCAGGATATCATCATCGCGATCACGTAATGGTGGCATGTGAAGCGGAATCACATGAAGACGATAATACAAATCTTCGCGGAAACGTCCGGCACGTACTTCTTCAAGCGGATCGCGGTTTGTTGCGCACACAAACCTTACATCAACGCTTTCAATCGAACTGCCACCGACTTTCTGGAACGTCCCGGTCTGGATGAAGCGCAGAAGCTTGGTCTGCAGATCAAGGTCCATTTCGCAAATTTCATCAAGAAACAGCGTTCCGCCAGCGGCCCTGTGGGCAGCCCCTTCGCGGTCAATTACGGCACCTGTAAACGCACCTTTGACATGACCGAAAATCTCGCTTTCCATCAAATCCTTGGGGATCGCACCACAGTTCAGGGGAATGAACGGTTCGTTGACGCGCTCGGACCGGCGATGAATTGCTTCGGCGGCAAGTTCCTTGCCGGTGCCTGACTCTCCGGTAATGAAAACCGTTGCCCGGCTGGGGGCTGCGTTTTCAATGATGCGATAAATATCATGCATCGTGTCCGATCCGCCAATGATGTCAAAATACATCTCGTCGGTGATATTTTCGCTGTCCGCTTTTTTTTCGGTATCATTGACCGCGGCCCGGCCTTCAAGCGCATCACTGACCGTGACACGAAGTTTGTCGGCGGTGAAAGGCTTCAAAAGAAAGTCCCACGCCCCGTCACGCATCGCCTCGACCGCGATATTGACCGAACCATGCGCTGTGATCACAACCACCTTGCATTCCGGCGCGGCCTGATGGGCAGCACGCAGAACTTCCCGACCATCCATGTCTGGCAGGATCAGGTCAAGTACCAGAACGTCTGGCGGATCACTGCGCAACCTTTTGATCGCATCCCGACCGTTGACGACATGCTCGACCTTGTGACCGTCCGCACGCAAATAGTCCTGATACACCCGCGCGAGCGACAAGGTGTCTTCAACAACAACAATGCGTGCCTGATCTGGCATTTTGTGGTTCGCATCCCGATCTAACCATCTATCGGCAACCATACCGATAGTGACATTACATGCACAACTGCTAACCTGTAGTCAGCTGATTCGTTATCCCATACAAATCAGCTTTTGGTTAAAAAAAGGCATAGTTTCAGTAACATTGCTCGCATCCGGGAGTATCACGGCTTGAATTACACCACCGAAAAATCCGGCAACACGATCAAAGTAGAACTGAATGGCCGATTTACATTTGGGGACCATTCCAGTTTTCGCAAACTGATCGAAGAAATCCGCAGTCAGGAGGCCGAAATACAAATTCTTGACCTTTCCGGGGTTGAGTTTATCGATTCAGCCGGGCTTGGCATGCTGCTGCTTGCACGTGACGAAGGTGAAAAATCTCGTGCCACGGTCATACTCAAAGGCGCGCAGGGACAGGTCAAACGCATGCTTGAAGTTGCGCGGTTCGACACTCTGTTCAAACTGGAAGACTGACAATGCCTGCAACCGGCGAGGTTCAGCCACGCCCATTTGTTGCCGTTGCCGAACCGCTTGACCGCGCGCGGGCGGCACAAGTGCTTGATGGTCGGCATATCTTCGGGGATGGAGCCGGTGCTCATGCGGAACTTTTCTTTGGCCGAAGCCCTGAAGATTTTCCTCACAGCAACCGATATCAGTTATGCCTGATTCCGTCCGAAACCGGCCGGGAATGGTTGGGGGCGCTGGTCCGCCTTAACTGCAATTACTTTGTTGAATGCTATGACGGGCTTGATTTGGTCGACCTTGGCCCGTTGCGAACGGCCAAACGAGGCGCCAACTGGGATCTTCTGGTCTGCATGTCGACACAAAGTGCGTATCAATTGCCGATGGCACGCAAATTCGTCACGGCCCTTCGCCACCGCGGTATCATTCACGATACGATCGCCCCGACGGTCGAAATGGCGGTCCAGGAAGCCTTCGCCAATTCGATGATCCACGGCAATCTGGAAATGAATACGACCGGCCATCTGTCGATGGATCGCTTCAACGAACTGGGTGAGGAAACAGCACGCCGCCTGGCATCACCGGTCTATGGCGGGCGGGTGATCATGCTGACCGCGAAAAAACGACGTAATGGCAATGTCGAAATTTCGATCAATGATCAGGGAAGCGGCTTTGTCCCACCCGATGAAGCGCCAGTTCCCAAACTGCCCGGTGCGGAATCGACCTTTGGTCGTGGCCTGCCCCTGATCAGAAGCCTTTGCCACGATGTCAGCTTTGATCGCGGTGGACGGACAATCCGGCTTACCTTTGCGCCCGACACTGCGGCATCCCTGCCGTTGAATACGACTTTTGCCGCCGGACTGGAGGCGGCTGAACGTGCATCGGGCGAAGCAGACCTGCGTAACCCGCGCGATGCCACGATCCTGATTGCCGACGACACCATGATCTCGCGCGAAATCATCGCGTCCTATCTGCGATCGGATGGCTTTACCAATCTGGTTTTTGCCAAGGACGGCGAGGATGCACTGGAGCAGGCAGGCAAACATAATCCCGACCTGATCATCCTTGATATTATCATGCCGAAAATGGATGGTTACGAGGTCTGCAAGGTTTTGCGCGCCGACCCTTCATTTGCCGAAACCCCGATCATCGCCCAGACAGCCCTTGAAGAAAACGAAGGTCGCACCCGTATTTTCGAAGACGGTGCAACCGACCTTATTCTGAAACCGCTGAACAAGGCGGAAATGATCGCACGCACGCGCATCCATCTTGAAAACCGCCTGCTGGTCAAACAACTGCAGGCCTATCAGGAACGCACGCAATCCGAATTGGAAATGGCGCGCGACATGCAGGAAATGCTGATACCCAAGGCGGAACAGTATCGTGGTATCGGTCTTGATTATGGCATGACCATCAGCGCCAGCTTCCAGATGTCATCCGAACTTGGCGGTGATATGTGGGGACTGGCCCCGATTGATGACGACAGGCTTGGTGTTTACATCGTTGACTTCGCCGGTCACGGTCTTGGTGCAGCGCTGAATACATTTCGCCTTCACTCCCTGATCTGGTCGGATGACCGACATGACGATGATCCGGGCGCGTATCTGGAATCCCTTAACCGCCACCTCAAGGGGCTGCTGCCGGTTGGGCAATATGCGACCATGCTTTATGGCATTATAAACCGGACTGCCGAAACATTCCGCTATGCCAGTGCTGCTTGTACGTCGCCGGTTCTTGGCAATGTCAAAACCGGCTCGACCACGTTTCTTGATGGCTCTGGCGTCCCGCTTGGCGTTATTCGCGATGCCAGATATGAAACGCGTGAAACCGCCTTTGGTATTGATAACTTCCTGCTGCTATACAGCGATGCTCTGATTGAAACCGTGCTTGATGACGGCGCGCTGCTTGAAGGTGAACGCCTGCTGCATCTGGTGCAGGATATTATTTCGGAAACAGGCGGCATGCCCGATCTGGCATCCCACCTTGCCGATCAGTTCATGGATCGGGCACCGGTCAAACTGCATGACGACTTTACCGTGGTGTCATTGCAACCCAACCGGCAAACCCCGGAAAACCGTTAATTCAGGAACCACGGCTGTGGTGGGGAAAGTTCCTGTGCAGGCATATGATCCTGCAAATCCCAGACACGCGCAGTATCAGCAACCACCTTCCAGGTCGCAGATTTGTCTTCCTGGATGCGGCTGGTGATTACCGAGCGGATCAATGCAGCCAGTCCCTTTCGGGCGCCGGCATGATCCGGATCAGCTGATAACACCGCCCCCAGTTGATTGAAGGCACGCATCCTGTCGCGGCATCCGACAAGGTCGGCGGCGACCACACGCAATTCACGGGCATCGGGCCGCAGGCTGATTGCGATTTCAAGATGTTCGAGCGCGGTTTCACGCGCCCCGTTCTGCAAATAGGTCCGGGTCAGTCCCAGGTGGGTTGCCGGATCAAGATCATCCAGCAACAGGGCCCGTCCAAACGCATCAAGTGCAAGACTGCCAAGCCCCATATCCAGCAGAACATGCCCCATTACCCGTAATCGGGCGGGTTGGTCAGGCAGCGTATCAATCAGATGACGAAGACGGGTGCGAATTTCAGGCGCCAGATCAATGCCATCAATCGTGACCGCCGGTATCTGGGATGAAATGTGCGTCTGGCCTGACATCTGTCCGAAGCCCTGTTCCCGTCTGAGATGGCGAATCGTAACGACTCGCCAGAATCCTTGCAATAGCCAATAAAAACAACGAGTCGTTTCAATTGCTTAGATCGGCCGCAAAATCGGTATCCGGTGCTGTCCGGCGCGCGACGCGGACATGTGCCACTATCTGCCATGCCGGATGACCAGAAGAATACCCTGATTGGGTTGCGGGAAGATTAACCGGGAAACCGACATCAATAGGGCAAATCCGCAGCCGATTTTGCCCTATTTGCGATCACGTATCTAATGATGGGAACGTTATGATTTTGCGTCTGCCGGTCGGGGGACTGATGGAGGATCTGTCCGATCCAGACCTGCCACATTGGGCAACGCGTCCCAATCAATCGTGGCCGATGGCCGGGCAAAGAAATATCCCTGCGCCAGATGCCCGCCAAGACGCAGAACCTCGTCACGTTGTTCGGGTGTTTCGATCCCCTCAATCACACAATCCGTGCCCAGATTATCGCACATGTCGATTACGGTTTTGACAATCCGCTGACTGCGTTCGCTGGTAACAATCGGTTCGATAAAACTGCGATCAATCTTCAGACAGTCGAATTCCAGTTCATGAACATAGCGCAGGCTGGAATACCCGATTCCGAAATCATCCAGCGCAACCTTAGCCCCGTGGCGGCGCAGATAGCGGATGCTGGCACGGGCCGACACAAAATCGCGCAGCAAAGCCGTTTCCGTCACTTCAAATGTCAGACGTCCCGGATCAATCCCAAAGAATTTGATCTGATCAATCAGCCAGTGCGCCATGTCGGGCAGAACTATATCGCGGGCCGACAGGTTAAACGACAACGGTACATCCTGTGGCCAGGCGATCATGGATTTCAGGGCCTTCTGGAACAGGATCGTCGACAAAGTCCCGACCTGCCCGGTTTTTTCGGCCACCGGGAAAAACATTTCGGGTGAAACCCGCCCCATTTTGTCGTTATCCCACCGGGCAAGTACCTCGATCGAATGCAGTTTACCGCTGTGCAAATCAAAAACCGGTTGATAGTGGATCGACAATTCGCTTTCCAGATCGGCCTTGCGCAGGGCCTGTTCGATCTGGCTGTCATGGCGGATCAGGGTTTCGTGATGGGCGGCAAACAGAACCGGATGGCCCGGCATGTTTTTCTTGGCGTAGTAAAGCGCGAAATCGGCACGCTCGAACAGGGCGTTGGGTTTACGCGCCACCGCCGGGTAGGTCGCAAAACCAAGCGATGCGGAAAGCTGCACCGTTCCCCCGCCAACCTCGAACGGATCATTAAGCGCTCCGCAAAGTTCCCGTCCGATACGGATCAGTTCCGCGGCATCCGTAATATCGTCAAGGATCACACCGAATTCATCCCCACCCAGTCGCGCCAACAAGACATCCGGTCCCAGAATGTCGCGTAAGCGGGCGCTGGCTTTGACCAGCACATCATCGCCAGCCGGATGGCCATGCACGTCATTGACCGGCTTGAATCCGTCCAGATCAATCATCGCAACCGCAAAACGCCCGCCGTCCTTTGCGCGTGCTACCGCTTCGTCAAGATGGGAAAAGAATGCGCGGCGGTTGGAAAGACCGGTCAAGGCATCACGAAAGGCCAGTTCACGGTTCTGGTTGGAAAGCTCGATGGTTTTGGTGTGCTGCTTTTCCAGATCGATTTGCGATTCCACCAGTCCGGAAAACGCCGCGTAGTAGCTTCGGATGATCTGGACAATCATCAAGGATACCATCGCCATGTTGGCCGCAATCGCGACGTAAACCTCGTTCCCGGTAGACCCGAAATGCAGGATGAAAGATCCCAGAACGATGATGACGACCAAAAGAGCAGCCGGGGGAAAATGCAACAGACAGAAGATGCACCCAACCACGGTGATCGAGATGAAATAGGCGACATGCCCCTGTTGATAGGCATCACCATAACCAAACATCTTGATCGCCCAGGCGGTGAAGACGACGCTAATGACTGCGGCCAGAATGCGGATACGGCGCAAATGCAGCACCGCACTGGCAAAATCATTTGCCGTATCACGCAAGCGCATCCATGCAAGCCCACGGATCAGACAGACAATCCCCAGAACCGCTGGAATATAAACCGTCATCCAGTCGGGTGCGGTTCCGTAATGCGTAAAAGCCAGTGCGACCGCGTTGGCAAAAAGCAGGATGTAAAGTAACGGGATTTGACGGGAAAGGGCCTTGACCTGCGCGCGAACCAGTTCGGGTTGATCTTCCCGAACGCGGAACGTCCCGACAATGCTCCGGCACAAATCCTTTAACGCCACACCGATGCGCTTTCCCCGAGGTTTTCTTACTATAGGAAAATCTTATACGAAAATCCGCGGCAAATGCAGCCCTTTCAGTGCGACCTCAAACAATCGGATGATTTTGCCCCTGATCTCCCTGAAAACTTTTACCCATTACTGCCGGTTTTCGATTTTTTGCGCTTGGCTTTGGCCACCTTTTCCGCTGCCGCACGATGCGCAGCACCAAGTGCCATATGGGCAAATTCCATCAATTGATCAGGCTCGTCCAGCCAGTCACCCGGAACCTCGAAATAAGACAGTGTCATCGGGCGACCTGATGGCACACAAAAGGGTGCCATACCTTGCGCATCGTAGTCCCCGGCAGTTTGTTCATCGCCTTTCAGATACAGCACATCTTCATCAATGATCGCAAAAAATACCCCATCGCAATAAAGCCCGAATGCACCAAACATCCGGTTCGGGCGGATGTTTCCCAGTGGGGATAACAATTCGCTTACCATCTGGACAAATTCGTTATCGGCCGATGCCATTGAGGATTTCCCCCTCGACGCCTTCGGAAATCAGGTAGTCACGTAATGTCCGCCCCGGTGTCGGTCGGAAATGATCTGCGGTGATCTGCATGTTCTTGATCCGGTCTGCACGGAAAACGCGGAAGGCCTGGCGAAGTTCGCACCAGCTTGCCAACAGCCAGATGGTACCAAAAAACAGCATCCCCAACGGCCAGACCCGCCGATTGGTGTCATCCCCCTTGGCATCGGTATAATCAATGTTGATCAGGTGCCGTTCACGGATGGCACGACGCAAATCGGGCATCGAAATCGCAATCGGGGCCTGTGCGATTTCGGCAATCGCAATCGGCACCCCGCCAATAAGACCCCGCATTTTTTCCGGCAAGACCGCCTCGATCTTGGTCAGGGCATCGCCCGCGGCCCGCGCCATCTGCGGATCGGTCCAGCTTTGCACCATGCGTGCGGCAACCACCAGTGCCTCGATCTCGTCGGCATCAAACATCAATGGCGGCAGGTCATAACCATCGCGCAGGATATAGCCTACCCCCGCCTCGCCTTCGACCGGAACACCGGACGCGGCAAGATCGCGAATATCGCGGTAAATCGTGCGTTCGGAAACTTCCAGTTCCTCGGCAAGTTCGCGCGCCCGGCACAGTTTGCGACGGCGCAAAATCTGCACAAGACGGAAAAGTCGGTCGGCCCTTCTCATGTTCGCTCCTTTCTCAGCATGACCGAGAAATTATCATAACGCTCCTGACAGGCTCCTGTCAGGAGGCATGTGCAAACATGACAATTATCGGGAACAGGGTTTCAACATTCGTCAGGAGAAAACCAATGAAAGTCACCAGCGCCTTTCCGATTATCGTCACCGAAAAACTGACAGAAAGCCGGACTTTTTACGAAGAACTCGGCTTTGTCGCCGTCTTTGCTGGGGACTGGTATATCCACCTTGTCTGGCCAGAATGCATGGAAGTCCAAATCGGCCTGATGCAGCCCGACCATCCGACACAGCCGCCGCTATTCCATGGCCGCACCATGGGCGACGGCAGCATCTTTGGCATCAGCGTCGAGGACGCCAAAACTGCCGCCGATGAGCTCCGCGCCAAGGGTTTCGAATTTGCGCTCGAACTGCGCGACGAACCATGGGGCCAGCGTCATTTCACCCTGCTTGACCCCAATGGGGTAAGGATCGATATCGCCAGTCAGGACGCCGAAATGAGTGATGAATATGCCAAGGATTTCCTGATGCCGGTCGAAGGCATCCCGGCCTGATCCCTTCGCGTCACCAATATTCGCGCTCTCCATCACCTGATTGCGGAACCAAACACATGATCCCTGACCACATCTCGTCCCCCACGTCAGATTTTAAAAAAACCAACACCTTCCATGTCACTCCCCTTGCTCCGCTGGGGGTGTCATGAGGAAAAAGGTATTTCTGCCAACCTTGATGTTCTTTTTGCTGCCGGGGTTCAATACCCCGGCACAGTCAACCGAACCAGGGCACCCAATGAACACCGATGAAAAACAGGTTCTTGATACCGTTCTGTCAATGACACGCGCATTTGAAAACCGCGACATCGAAGGCGTTCTGGCGCATTATGACCATGATGCGGTTATTGCCTTCAAACCGGGTACTGCCACAAGCGGTGCCATGGAAATCCGCGATCAGTTCATTCAGTTCTTTGCCATCAACCCGGCCTTTGATTACGGCGGACACAAGGTATTCGTCACCGATGATACCGCCCTTCACATAGCGCCATGGACGATGCAGGGAACGGCGCCGGACGGAACGCAAATCAATGATAACGGCCTTTCGGTTTCTGTTCTGAAACGAACGAACGGCAATGTATGGCGGATCATTATGGATGATCCCTATGGCGGGTTACTGGCACAGTAACCCCGGATTTTTACGGGATGGCGTAACCAACCACGTCATCCCGTGCTTTTGACAAAGGCATCAATCGCGTTGATCGCTTCGGCAATATTGCCTTCCTGTGTGTGACCGGACTTCTTGCGCGCGTCGAAATCATGATCACCGTCGGAGACCCAGTGAAGGGATACCGTATCGGCCAGATCATAACCCGCCACCTCGTGCGGACTGCCAAACGGGTCGCGCGTGCCGTGACAAATCAGGGTTGGTGTTTTCATCGTCTGTAAATGCGCAGTCCGCAGGTTTTCAGGCTTCCCCGGTGGATGAAACGGATAACCAAGGCAGACGACACCACGCACGCCAAGGTCATCTGCGACCATACTGGCGATCCGCCCGCCCATTGATTTGCCACCGATCACAAGATTTGCAGGTGTGCCAAGCTGTTCCACAACCTGCTGATAAGTTTCGATCAGAACCGGAGCCCTATCCGGCCCACGCTTTTTCCCGTCCACCCGGCGTTTCGCCATATAAGGAAATTCAAACCGCGCCACGCGATAGCCACATGCCGCCAGACCGGCCGCCATTTCATTCATGAACGGGCTATCCATCGCGGCCCCCGCCCCATGCGCCAGCAAAATGGTCTGCTTGGCATCATTAGGCCCGTCAAAGATAAAATCGATGGTCATGACAATCGGGTTTCCCTGTTCCTGTGGCGATCAAAAACATAAGCCATCGCGATTGATCGGGCCAAGTCCCAATCCCCCGTCCGCCCGCTGTTTCCCCGCTATTCATCCGAAAAACTCGCCATATCAGGATGTTTCGGTTTATCATGATCCTTCCCCAAAACAGTGCGCCAGACTCAAACGGCGTCGCCATCCGCCCCGATCCGATACCTTGCCCCAATCAGGTGCCCCATGCCCAAAGACCAAATCCTGCTGGATCCGGCGCGTACCGCCCTTGTCATGATCGACCTGCAAAACGGCATACTGGCCCAATCCCTGCATCCGCGAAGCGGTGAGGCGGTGCTTGAAAATGCCCGCAATCTGATCGCCAAATTCCGTTCGGCCAACGCCCCCATCGTTCTGGTCCGCGTTTACTGGTCTTCTGACATGGCCGATGCCCCGCATCAGGTGGTTGATCTGCCATCCGTCCCGGCGAAATGCCCGCCCGAAGATTGGGGCACCCTTGTGGATGACTTGATACAACCCGGCGATATCGTCATTACCAAACATCAATGGGGCGCATTTTACGGCACCGATCTTGATCTGCAGCTTCGCCGTCGCGGAATTGACACCATTGTCCTTGGCGGTGTCGTCACCAATTTCGGCGTGGAATCCACCGCCCGGTCGGCGTGGGAACACGGCTATAACATCGTGATTGCCGAGGATACCACCGCCACCAAATCGGTCGAAATGCACCAGTTTTCAATCACCGAAGTCCTGCCGCGCATTGCGCGTGTCCGCCAATCAGCCGAACTGACCTTTACCACCCCATAACCCTGCCGCCCCAAACAAAGGCTTCCCCGTGCCAGATACCTCGCCCCATGCGCCCCACGCACCCAAGTCCCCCAAACCCAACTCGCCCCCTGATCGGGAAAAGCTCGGCAAAATGCCGCATCTTCTGCAATGGGGATTGCTGATTGGCGTTTCGCTTGTGCTGTCCGTGATCCTGCATGATGCGGATATCCCGGCCGCCCTTTTGCTCGGCCCGATGATTGTCGGCATTATCATGGGCACCAATGGCGCCACCATCGCCATGCCAAAGCCGATCTATCTTGGCGCGCAATCGGTGCTTGGCTGCATGGTCGGCGGATCGATGACTGCCGGGATCATCACATCCTTCATGCATGACTGGCCGCTGGTTCTGGGCGTTACGGCACTGACATTGATCGCCAGCAGCTTTTTGGGCTGGATATTGTGCATCAAGCAGGTCCTGCCGGGAACGGCAGGCATCTGGGGATCATCGCCGGGTGCCGCATCCGCCATGGTCATCATGGCCGAGGCCTTTGGCGCCGATGCCAGACTAGTGGCCTTCATGCAATATGTCCGGGTGGTGATTGTAGTTGCCGTGGCATCAAGTGTTGCCAATTTCTGGGTCGATCCGGCATTGGCGGCGGCCCATCCGCATCAATGGTTTAGCCCGTTTGATATCGGCGATTTTGGTATCACAGTGGCAATCGCCGTCATCCTGTGCATTGTCGGGGCAAAGTCACGTTTGCCATCGGGGCCGCTTCTGGTGCCGATGATCGTCGTCATGGTGTTAAGCATCACCGGTATGGTCGATATCGTCCTGCCTGAATGGTTTCTTGGCCTGACCTATGCCGTGATCGGTTGGATGATCGGGTTGAAATTCACGCCTTCGGTTTTGCGTCACGCAGCCTATGCCCTGCCGAAAATCCTGATTTCGATTTTCGTTCTGATCGGTTTTTGTGCCGGGATTTCGGTATTGCTGGTGATTTTCATGGATGTTGATCCACTGACCGCCTATCTGGCCACCAGCCCCGGCGGGCTTGACTCGGTCGCCATCATCGCGGCCAGCACCAATGTGGACCTGTCCTTTATCCTGGTGTTACAGGCAACGCGCTTTTTCATGGTGCTGCTGTTTGGTCCGCCATTGGCCCGCATGGTGGCAAAACGCACATCGAAATTCCCCGACAGGATAGTCTAACCCTTACATCGCAAGGATCTGACCGACAAAGCCCTCCACCCGGTGGCTGAGTTCCGATCCTTGTGTTTCAAGATTCCGCGCAGCATCGGAAAGTTCGCCCGCGACCTGCCCGTTATGGGAAATTGCTTCTGCAATATCGGAGACACTGGCACCCACCACACGCGCCTGTTTCAACGCATCAAGCGCATCCCCGGCAACGGTGCGACAAATTTCAACCTGCCCACCAGTTTGATCCGCGGTGATTTCAGCGCGCGCCTGCAAGTCGCCCATCGCATCGGAAATCCGGTCGATATCCCCACTGGCCTTTGAAATCGCCCCGGTGACGCCATCCATCCATTGGGCGATTTCGGCGGTTGCGGCTTCGGATTGCCCTGCCAGGGCCTTGACCTCCTTGGCGACAATGGCAAATCCTTTTCCTGCTTCGCCAACACGTGCCGCCTCGATCGAGGCATTCAGCCCCAGCAATTTGATCTGGCTGGCGATGGCAGAAATCGTCGCCAGCATCTTGCCCGCATCGGCTGCACGCGCCTGCAATTTGGCAAATTCATCGCGCATGTCACGTGCCTGCGCCCCCAATGCACGGGTGGTTTCCACATTCGTCCCCGCATCATCACCAATCGTGGTCAACGCCACCTGAAGCGCATCCATCTGCCCGGCGACATTTTCAATCCGGGAAAGGGCGGCATGGGCCGCCTGATCAATGCCCTTGCCGCATGCATCCGTCCGCCGGTTGCTATCGCCCAGCACATCAAGCGCACTGCGCATCTGGCTGACCGCGGCACCCAGCATCCCGACCGTGCCCTGCACCTGGCTTTCAAAATCCGATGCCAGTTTTTCGCGCGCGGCCAGCGCCGCATCACGTTCGAGCACGCGTGCGACCTGCCCGCCAACAAAGCCAAGCAGTTCAAGCATCTCGTCATCAAGACGGGCGATATCACGACTGAAAAATTCGATGACGGCCACCACTTTACCGGCCATTTTGACCGGTAGCGCGAAACAGCCCTGCAACCCGTTCCGGGCAGCCCCGCTGGCGCGCAGGAAGCCGTCCTTAGTAACAACGTTTTCGATGCAGACAGGTTCCCCCGTCTTTGCAACCGACCCGATCAGGCCCTGCTCTATGGTAAAAACCGTTGCCTCGGACTGCAAACGAAAATCTGCCAGATCACCCGGTGATACGCCCCGCCCGATCGACCAGATTTTGGCCGAAGACAGCGTATTGTCTTCGCGAAGCAGATAGGCATGACCGACAGGCCAGTGGCAATAATCGCAAACCGCATCAAGTATACCGGCAATCGCCACGTCACTTTGTCGTGCATCATCGGCAATTGTCCCAACCGTGCGCAACAGGCGAAGAATATCGCCAAGCCCGGCCTCGCGGACCTGTTTTGAACGGCTGTCTTCATCGGGGGAAACGGAACGCATGAAACCGGCAAACATTGAACTTCTCCGAGGCATGGGACATCTGAAATCGACCGTGCATAACACCGTCCGGTCGCGCGATTGTCTTGCAAGCCTCGTTGCCTGCCGATTGTTCGTGACTGCGCCTTTGCAATCACGAATATGATGCTAACGTGATTTTGCACCTGCGAAAAGAATTTTCTGTGCGCATCGGCAGAACTGCGCATCCCAAAGAAAAAAGGCACCAGCGGCGGACTGAATTATCCCGCCACCGGTACCTTCAAACATGTCTTTGGCAACAGGGGACTAACGCAAAACCTTGCGGAAAACACCCGATGCAACCATCACACCGAAAATCACCAGTGCCACCGCAATCGCCAGCGCAAGATTGCCTTCCTCGCCAAGCAGGAACACACCGCCCAATGCGGTCAATGCCGGGGTCATCGCACCAAAGGCCGAGGCACCGGTTGACCCGATATGACGCACCGCAAGCCCATAGGTCACCACCGCAACGCATCCCGCCAGCAGGCCCTGTGTGACGAGCAACAGCAGCACGTCATCCATGGGCGCATCAGGGATGTGCGTGCCCGTAAACAGGGCTACCACCGCCATGATCACAAACGACCAGAAGCCGACAAATGCCGCCGCTTCCAGCGCACCAAGGCCGCTTTGACGCATTGCATGGGTATAGCATGCCCACATGAATGCCCCGGCCGACACAAGACCATAGCCATAAAGGATCGTGTCACCGGTCGAATGGCCGGGTTTAAGCACCGCCAGAAGGACGATACCGGTAATCACCGTGGCATAACCCGCCAGCCGGACCCAGCCCGGCCGTTCACCGAACATCACAACCGCAATCAGAACGGCCCAGACCGCCATCACACCGGGCAGCAAAATGCCCACATGGCTTGCCGGAACATATTGCAGGGCACTGGCCACGAGAAGCGTATAAAATGCGCCTGATCCCACTAGCATGATCAGGCCATTGGCAATCGAAAGCCCCTTGGGCCAGATCCCGCGTTTAAGCCAGATCGGGGCCAGCAACACAAACGGCACGACAAAGCGCAAAAGCCCGATATCGACCGCGGTAAAATCGGATGTCATGGCATAGCGCGTGACAATCAGCCACGCCGCCCAGATCGCCACCGTCGCCAGGGCCGATGTCACACCGACCAGACGGCTTTCTGTTGCACTGTTCATGGCAACAGCAGAAGTTCGAGACATATCAGCATTCCCGCTAAAGGGTTGATTTTGCGAAAATCAGACCACGCAGCCCCAATCAAGGCAAGAATTTTGACCGTGGGTCAGCTATGCATAACCGGCCGCAAACAAAAACAGGGCAGAACGGATTGCCCGCACTGCCCTGTTTCAAATCAGTAATATCGAAATCAGATGCCAAATTCGGCAAAGAAGTCATTACCCTTGTCATCGATCACGATAAAGGCCGGGAAATCTTCGACCTCGATCTTCCAGACGGCTTCCATGCCCAGTTCCGGGTATTCAAGGACTTCGACTTTCTTGATGCAATCCTGCGCAAGGCGCGCGGCCGGACCACCGATGGAACCGAGATAGAACCCGCCGTGTTTTTTACACGCATCCTTGACCTGTTTCGAACGGTTGCCCTTGGCAAGCATGACGAACGATCCGCCTGCGGCCTGGAACTGTTCGACATAGGCATCCATACGTCCCGCCGTGGTCGGGCCGAACGAACCGGACGGCATGCCTTCGGGCGTTTTGGCCGGGCCCGCATAATAAACCGGATGGTTTTTCATGTAATCGGGCATGCCTTCACCGGCATCAAGGCGTTCCTTGATCTTGGCGTGCGCAATATCACGCGCCACGATCACGGTCCCGGTCAGCGCCAGACGCGTCTTGACCGAATACCCGGAAAGCTGTTTACGGATTTCATCCATCGGACGGTTCAGGTCAACCTTGACCACATTGTCATCAAGATGTTCGTCCGACACTTCCGGAAGATATTTTGCCGGGTTGTGTTCAAGGTCTTCGATGAAAATGCCGTCCTTGGTGATCTTGCCCAGAACCTGACGGTCGGCCGAGCACGAAACGCCGATGGCCACCGGGCAGCTTGCCCCGTGGCGCGGCAGGCGGACCACACGGACATCGTGGCAGAAATACTTGCCGCCGAACTGTGCGCCAATGCCCATTTCGCGCGTCATCTCAAGAACCTTCTGTTCCCATTCAAGATCACGATAGGCCTGGCCATGCACACCGCCTTCGGTCGGCAGGTTATCGTAATAACGTGCCGATGCCATTTTAACGGTCTTGAGCGCTGCCTCGGCTGATGTTCCGCCAATCACGATGGCAAGGTGATAGGGCGGGCAGGCAGAAGTACCCAGCGTTCTGATTTTCTCGTCCAGAAACTTTCGCAGGCTTTCCGGGTTCAGAAGCGCCTTGGTCTGCTGATACAGGAAGGTCTTGTTGGCCGAACCGCCGCCCTTTGCCATGAACATGAATTTATATTCATTGCCCGGCGTCGCATACAGATCGATCTGGGCCGGAAGGTTCGAACCGGTGTTCTTTTCTTCGAACATATTAACCGGCGACACCTGCGAATAACGCAGGTTATGTTCCTGATAGGCACGCCAGATGCCCTTTGACAGCGCTTCTTCATCGGCACCATTGGTGATGACCTTGCCACCGCGCTTGCCCATGACAATCGCCGTACCGGTATCCTGGCACATCGGCAAAACGCCGCCAGATGCGATATTGGCGTTTTTCAGAAGGTCCATCGCAACGAACTTGTCGTTCGGCGTTGCTTCCGGGTCATCAAGGATTTTGCGCAACTGTTCGAGATGGCCCGGGCGCAGCAAATGCGAACAATCGAAAAACGCCTGAAGGGTCAGTTTCTCAATCGCCTCGGGTTCGACTTTCAAAAACGTCTCGCCATTGACCTCAACGGTTGAAACGCCCTCGTCACCGATCTTGCGGTAAGGGGTCGTGTCCTTACCCTGCTCGAACATGGGTTTATAGACAAAATCACTCATGGGATAAGTTCTCGTCTCTCTCAAAAACAAGGTGGGTTTGTTTTAATTTGTGCCGTTCATAACGCCAAACGCGGCAAATTTCCACGATACATTAGATGAACAGACTTCCGGCAATCGGCGGGAAACCGGACCGGGCATGCGGGAAAGAAAAAGGGCGAGCCAAATGCCCGCCCCTTTGAAACTCATTTTTTTCGAAACGCATCAAGGGCGATGACTTCGCCGGTTTCACCCTGTTCGGCGGGTTTTTTCTTGCCGCGCTTTGAAGGCTCGGTCACCAGCTGCGGGGTCGCGTCTTCATCGCCATCAACCAGATCGGCGTCAAGATCGTCATCTTCGTCGTAATCGAAATCATCGTCGCCCATTTCTTCTTCGACGCTGAAGGTCAGCATGAAATTGGCTGACGGATCGACAAAGGCCAGCATGGCATCAAACGGGACAACCACGGTGGTTGGCATGCCATCGAAGCTCATGCCGACCGAAAAATGATCGTCTTCCGCTTTCAGGTCCCAGAACCGGTGCTGCAATACAACGGTGATATTATCCGGGTGCGCCTTGCGCTGTCCTTCAGGCAAAGCAACGCCGGGATGATTGGTCTGGAACGTGATGTAATAGTGATGCTCGCCGAAAAGGCCTTCTTCGGCCACGCGCGAAAGGATCTGCTTTACCACGCCGCGCAGCGCCTGATCGACCATAAGGTCGTAACGGAATTCTTCCGGTTCCTGCATCGATAATCCTGTGTCTGGCGGGTTTCCTGACGATTTCAGGATGTACCCGTCATTTATATATGGCACCTGATCGCGTCATTTGCAGATGACGCAATTGAATTGCTTCTATTCATAACGGAGACGGGGAGAAATACAAGAGCGGGGCGTTCTGTTGCTAGGTGCCCCATCCCCCACCAGACTACCGCTCCCGGCAATCGGAATTTCGCTTTGGTGCTAGTACCGCTTAGGCGGCAACAGCAACCGGAGCATTGTTGTCGTTTGCGTTTACAAACATTAGCCCGATAACGGTGGTACCATGCCGAGCGCCAACAGAGGCTTTTACTACACACGTCGATCCTATTTCGGCCCCAACATCTTCGCCTGAGTCGGACGAAGTCAGATAGATGAAAGTTGGTGGAGCCGCCGGGTACCGCCCCCGGGTCCGTAATGTCTATTCTGCCAAGTCGTGTAACGCCATAGTCGGGTTGCCCCGACAGCCCCTATATAGGTCAAATGGGCCTGCTTTCGCAAGGGAATTGGCAAAAACTTTCACCGGGTCGAGCTTTAAGCCGACAAAGCGAACGAGCGACGCCCTGCCATACAGCCCCCAAGCCCTGATACCGTCACCGGGTGACTTGCCGCCCCATCCATTGCCAACTATGCTGCCCCAAACACGATTCCGAACAACAGGATGCGGCATGCAGCAATATCTCGATCTGATGCGTTTGGTGCGCGATACCGGCGCCCATAAGGAAGATCGCACCGGCACCGGCACGGTATCGGTCTTTGGTCACCAGATGCGGTTTGACCTGTCAAAGGGCTTTCCGATGGTCACCACCAAAAAGCTGCATCTGAAATCGATCATCCATGAATTGCTGTGGTTTCTGGCGGGCGATACCAATGTCAAATATCTTCAGGACAATGGTGTGCGCATCTGGAACGAATGGGCCGATGAAAACGGCGAACTTGGCCCGGTTTACGGTGGTCAGTGGCGGTCATGGCGCGGGGCAAACGGCGAAACAATCGACCAGATCACCCAACTGATCGACCAGATCAAAAACAATCCCGACAGCCGTCGCCTGATCGTTTCTGCATGGAATGTGGCCGATGTGCCGAACATGGCGCTGCCGCCCTGCCACTGCCTTTTCCAGTTCTATGTCGCGGATGGCAAACTGTCCTGCCAGCTTTATCAGCGCAGTGCCGATATCTTTTTGGGTGTGCCGTTCAATATCGCGTCTTATGCCCTGCTGACCATGATGATCGCACAGGTCTGCGATCTTGGCGTTGGTGATTTCGTCCACACGCTGGGCGATGCCCATCTTTACACCAACCATCTTGAACAGGTCGAATTGCAGCTGTCGCGTGAACCGCGCCCATTGCCGACCATGAAAATCAATCCGGCGGTCAAATCGATCTTTGATTTCAAATATGACGATTTCGAACTGACCGGCTATGACCCGCATCCGCATATCGCGGGCAAGGTAGCCGTCTGATGCCAGCGAATAATAACGACCGGATCGAACGGGTTGCCGTGGTTGCCGCCGCCAAAAACGGCGCAATCGGCAAGGACGGCTGGATGCCCTGGCACCTGCCCGAAGACCTTAAACGGTTCAAGGCGCTTACCCTTGGCAAGCCGATGATCATGGGGCGTGTGACGTTCGAAGCGATTGGCAAACCGCTTCCCAAACGCACGACCATCGTCGTGACACGGGATAAGGACTGGACATTTGATCATGAAAATGTCCGGGTCTGTCATGATATCGAAAGCGCCATTGCACTTGCCGACCAGATTGCGGCCAAGGACAATGTTAACGAAGTCATCATTGCGGGTGGTGCACAGATTTACAAACTCGCCATGCCCTACACCACACGGTATGAGCTGACCGAAGTCCATGCCGACATTGATGGCGATGCGTTTCTTGATCCCCTGCCTGCGGAGAAATGGCAGGAAACCGCGCGTGCCACAGTCAACAATCCCGATGGGCCGGATTACAGCTTTGTCACGTTGAACCGCATCCAGGTGACAAGCTGACCGGGTAACTTTCTCCAACGAAACAAAACAATTCCTGTTTTCGCATTTCAATTCTAAAGTTTTTTGTCGGCAGGGCGTCAAACCGCCTGTCCGATAAAACCAAGAATGAAAGAGGACAGGTAAACATGTTTGAAGAATTCAAGAAGTTTGCCCTGCGCGGCAATGTTGTCGATCTGGCGATCGGTGTGATCATCGGGGCGGCATTCGGGCGGATTGTCACATCCCTTGTCGGGGATGTCATCATGCCGGTGATCGGTTATGTTTTTGGCGGCCTTGATTTTTCGAACTATTTCATCGCCCTGTCGGATGCGGTAACCGCAACCAATTATGCCGATGCCAAGGCACAGGGTGCAGTGATCGGCTATGGTGCCTTTATCACGATTGCACTTAACTTCGCGATCATTGCCTGGGTGTTGTTCCTCGTCGTCAAGGCGATCAACAAGGCCAAGAAAAAAGAAGACGAAAAGGCCGGTGAAACGCCACCGCCCGCAACGCCCGAGGATGTCGCCCTCCTGCGCGAAATCCGTGACCTGCTCGCAACGCGCAAGGAATCGTAATCGCCATTTGCGGACTCGGACATCATGGATGCGCGCAATACCGGTTGTTTCTGACTTTGTCGGTTGATATTGCGCGCTCTCACGCCTATTTTTGTTTAAGTTTCAGAACATTCATTCCAGTTACTGGAACAAGAAAGGATCATCGATGGCCCGCCCCCGCGCATTTGACGAAGAAAACGTTCTTGATAACGCCATGAATATCTTCTGGAGCAAGGGCTTCGAGGCAACCTCGGTACAGGACCTTGTCGAGGAAACCGGGCTTAACCGTGCTTCCATGTATTCAAGCTTTGGCGACAAAAAGGCCCTGTTCCTGCGCGTTCTTGATCATTACAGCCAGAAGATCAGCACGAACCGGTTTGCCAAACTGCGCGAAATGGCCGATGGCCGCGAAGCGATCATCGCGACGTTTCGCGATGCCAGTCGCGTCGGATGCGGCGAAGGCCGCCACAAGGGATGCCTTATGGTCAATTCCGGCATGGAACTGGCGCCGCATGATCCCGAAACTGCCGCAATCGCGCAGGCGGCATTCAGCCGGGTCGAAGATATGTTTGCCCGTGCGCTTCGTCGCGGCATGGAACATGACACAATTGCCCGGGACAAAAACATCCGTTCGTTATCCCGGTTTCTGGCAGGCTCCATTCAGGGGGTGCATCTGATGGCGCGCCGCGGGGCGGACGAGGATACTCTTGCCGATTACGTCGATACCATCTTGTCCACCCTTGATTGATCGCCCCGATCTCGGAACAATGTCGGCCAGCTTCCAACTGGTGAATTCACATTTGCCCGTTTTGCGTGTATATCCATCGCAGGTCACGCAACCATGTACGGGAAATGGCATGGACCAAGATACAAAATTCTGGGACAAGGCCGCTGCGAAATATGCCCGAAAGCCCGTCAGGAACCAGACGGCTTATGTCGAAACACTGGACCGTACCCGTCAGTACCTGACGCCGGATCAAAATGTCCTTGAAATCGGATGTGGCACCGGTTCGACAGCCCTGTTGCTTGCCCCCTCGGTCGGACATATCACCGCAACCGACCTGTCCCCCGCCATGATCACCATTGCCCAGGACAAGCTCGCCGATGGAAACCATCCGAATGTCCGCTTTCAGGCCGCCCGCCTGTCCGATGGCAATCTTGCCGGTCAGATATTTGATGCGGTTCTGGCGTTTAATGTCCTGCATCTTGTCCGGGATATTCCCGCTGAAATCCGCGCCATTCATCGCTTGCTTAAACCCGGCGGGTTCTTCATTTCAAAAACCGGCTGTATTGGCGAAGCGGGTCGTTTTCTTGCCATTCTGATTGCCGTCATGCGCAAGCTTGGCTTTGCACCATTTGTCAATTCCCTACGCTATGGCGAGCTTGACGCCATGATTGCCTGCGAGGGTTTCGAAATCATCGAAACCGGCCTTTATCCAGCGTCTGACCATGCCCGGTTTGTGGTTGCCCGCAAACTTTGATCGCCGACCAGCCTTCATCACAGTTCGGTGATAGGACGATTTGTTGATTGTTATTCCAGAATGATCATTCCATATTTATCCTCATTCAGCCAGATAACAGTCACGAGGAACGAAATGTCCGCGATTACACCCCTGATGCCCCGCCAGAAAGTCCCGTCCCTTTCGGTCCCACTTGTTGGCGGCGGCACATGGTCGCTTGCCGATCAGACGCCGGAAAACTTCACCATGGTTGTATTCTATCGCGGTTTGCATTGCCCGATCTGCGGTAAATACCTTAAGGACCTTGATAACAAGCTGGCCGATTTCGCCAAGCGCGGCGTCAATGTGATTGTCCTGTCCTCGGACGCCGAAGACCGTGCGACCGAGGCCAAGCAGAAATGGGCGCTTGAAAATATCGATCTCGGTTATGGGCTTAGTCTTGAGAAAGCGCGCGAATGGGGCCTGTATATTTCGTCAAGTAACGGTGTGACCTCGTCCGGGTTCGAAGAACCGGCCCTGTTTTCCGAACCGGGTCTGTTTTTGGTCCGGCCTGATGGCACGCTTTATTTTGGCACGGTACAGACCATGCCGTTCGCCCGCCCGGCCTTTGCCGAAATCCTTGGCGCGCTTGATTTCGTAATTGCCAAAAACTATCCGGCACGCGGCGAAATTGTTGATCATACCAATCCCTGATCACCTCAAAGCCGTATGACAAAACAGAACAGGCCGGTTTCAGGGAAATGAAACCGGCCTGTTTTTCATTTCGGGATGTTCAACCTCGGCGGCCCTAGCTGGCATAGCCTCAACACCGATTGCCCCCTTAATCCGTATCGCTATCGTCTTCCTTGCGCAGACGTGGTCGCAACACGATCCAGGCCGCCACCAGCGTCAGCGCCGCCATGCCAAACCACGTGATGGCATACATCAGGTGATTGTTGGGGAAACTGATCCGCGTCAGGCCACCAACCGGCAGCTTGCCGGGATTATTACTGCCATCGGCATCAATGAAATATGGTGCAACATCGTCCGGGTTAAGGCCGCGTTTGGCCGCCATGGCGCGCACATCGCGTGAATACCAGCGATCTTCGTCGGGCACGTTGTCCCGGATAAAAGTACCGCCCGGCTCATCCATCCGCAAAAGGCCGGTAACCCGCGTATCGCCCGAAACCGTGCCCTTGGCCCGGCTATCGGGTTCGCGGCGGTCTGTCGGAACAAAACCGCGATTGATCATGATGATCGTACCATCGACCCGCTCAAACGGGGTCATCACCCAGTATCCCGCACCGTAATCGGTGGCGACATAAACGTGACTTTCAAGATCATTGCGGTAATGGCCCAGCAGGGTGACCTTGCGGTATTCGTCGCGTTCACGGGTGACATTTTCCCAGTCGGCCCGGTCCGGTGCGGTTAACGGATCGCCATGAACACGGGCATCAACCCGTTCAATGAGATCAAGCTTCCACGCCCGGCGTTCAACCTGCCAGATGCCAAGTGCCGAAAAACCTGAAAACAGGATCGCGGCCAGAATGCAAACCACGATACGGGTTCTGGTCGACGGTCGTGTATCGGTGGACAATTGGGTATCAGCCATTGCGTTGGACTTTCAAAACATCATCGGAACGAAAAAGGGCGCGATACCGGTAAAAGTATCGCGCCCCCTATGACATAAGCCAAGCCTAGCCGAAGCTTCGGATCATTTCATGATCCATCTGCGGCATCATGTTGGTGTTCAGGTGATACATCACCCACAGCGAACCAGCGATGGCAATCGCAACGATCACAAGGGTAAAGATCAGCGCCAGCATGTTCCAGCCGCCTTCGGACTTGGTGTTCATGTGCAGGAAGTAGACCATATGGACGACGATCTGCACGACACCAAGACCCATGATCCAGGCCGCGGTTGCCACCTTGCTGTCCAGAACCCCATCCATCACCAGCCAGAACGGGATGGCGGTCAGGATTACCGACAGGATGAAACCGATCAGATAGCTGTTGAAAGTGCCGTGGCTGGCACCGTCGCCATGATCGTGACCGTGATGGTCATCATGTGCATGAGAATGCGTGCTCATCCCAGAACTCCCAGCAGGTAAACAACGGAAAAGACGCCGATCCAGATCACGTCAAGGAAGTGCCAGAACAGCGATAGGCACATCAGGCGACGCTTGTTTTCCGGAACCAGTCCGCGCTTGCCAACCTGAACCATCAGGGTAACCAGCCAGATGATCCCGAACGTCACGTGCAGGCCGTGGGTCGCAACCAGCGTATAGAAAGACGACAGGAAGCCACTGCGCATCGGGGTGGCACCGATATGCCACAGATGATGGAACTCATAAAGTTCCAGCCCGACGAAGGCGATACCGAACAGGCCGGTAATCGCCAGCCACATCTGGGTTCCCTTGATGCTGCCCTTTTCCATCGCCAGCATGGCAAAGCCATAGGTGATCGAGGAAAACAGCAGCATGGAAGTGTTGATTGCAACCAGTTCCAGATCGAAAAGATCCGCCGGCGAAGGCCCGGCCGCATAATTGCGGCCGAGAACGCCATGGGTTGCAAACAGGATCGCAAAGATGAGGCAGTCGCTCATCAGATAGAGCCAGAAGCCAAGCATCGTCCCGTTCTGCGGGTGATGCTCTTCCTTCAGGTAAAAGACCGGCGCTTCGGTCTGAGAGGCAGTTGTATTCGCCATTGTCATTCCCTTACGCCTGCTGCTTTGCCAAAAGGGCAGTACGTTCGTCTTCGGTTGCAACAACTTCGCTAGCCGGGATGTGGTAATCACGGTTGTAGTTGAAGGTGTGTGCAATCGCGGTACCGATCAGGGCGATGAAGCTGACGGCTGCAAGCCACCAGATATGCCAGATCAGCGCGAAACCAAGGACAAGCGACATACCGGCAAGGATCGCACCGGCACCGGTGTTTTTCGGCATGTGAATGTCGAGGAAACCGGAAGTCGGACGGACAAAGCCGCGCTTTTTCATATCAGCCCAGGCGTCAAGATCGTGAACAACCGGGGTAAATGCAAAGTTGTATGCCGGGGGTGGCGACGAGGTCGACCATTCCAGCGTACGGCCATCCCACGGATCGCCCGTCTCATCACGCAATTCTTCGCGCTTGATGAACGATACGACCAGCGACATCAGGAACGATGCAATACCGATGGCAATCAGAACCGCACCAAAGGCAGCAATGATGAACCAGATTTGCAGCGAACCGTCATCGAAATGGTTCATGCGGCGGGTAACGCCCATCAGGCCCAGAACATAAAGCGGCATGAAGGCGAAATAGAACCCGACCAGCCAGAACCAGAAGGACATTTTGCCCCAGAACGGATCAAGCTTGTAACCAAATGCTTTCGGGAACCAGTAAACGATACCGGCAAACATCCCGAACACCACGCCACCGATGATGACATTGTGGAAATGCGCAATCAGGAACAGGCTGTTATGCAGCACGAAGTCGGCCGGCGGAACTGCCAGCATCACACCGGTCATGCCACCGATCACGAAGGTCAGCATAAAGCCCATCGTCCACAGCATCGGAACGTCAAAGCTGATGCGGCCCTTATACATGGTGAACAGCCAGTTGAAGATCTTCGCCCCCGTCGGGATCGAGATGATCATCGTCGTGATGCCAAAGAAGGCGTTCACACTGGCACCCGATCCCATGGTGAAGAAGTGGTGCAGCCAGACCAGATAGGACAGGATGGTAATAACGATCGTCGCATAAACCATCGAGCTGTAACCGAACAGGCGTTTCCGGCAGAAGGTCGAAACCACTTCGGAAAACACGCCAAACGCCGGCAGGATCAGGATGTAAACTTCCGGGTGACCCCAGATCCAGATCAGGTTCACATACATCATGGCGTTACCGCCAAGATCATTGGTGAAGAAGTTCATGTCGAGGTAACGGTCAAGCGACAGCAGAACCAGAACCGCGGTCAGAACCGGGAAGGCGGCAACGATCAGGATGTTGGTGCAGAGCGAGGTCCAGGTGAAGACCGGCATCTTCATCATCGACATGCCCGGTGCGCGCATCTTGACGATGGTCACAATCAGGTTGACGCCCGACAACAATGTGCCGACACCAGCAATCTGCAAGGCCCAGATATAGTAATCAACCCCGACGCCCGGACTGTAAACAATGTCTGAAAGCGGCGGATAGGCCAGCCAGCCGGTTTTGGCGAACTCGCCGACAAACAGCGAAATCATGACGGTGATCGCACCGGCCGTCGTCATCCAGAAACTGAAATTGTTCAGGAACGGGAAGGCGACGTCGCGCGCGCCGATCTGAAGCGGCACGACGAAGTTCATAAGTCCCGTCACCAGCGGCATCGCCACGAAGAAGATCATGATCACGCCGTGGGCGGTAAAGATCTGGTCATAGTGATCTGGCGGCAGGTAACCAGCAACATCGCCAAAGGCAATCGCCTGCTGGGCACGCATCATGATCGCGTCGGCAAAGCCGCGCAGCAGCATGACAAGGGCCAGAATGATATACATGATACCGATCTTTTTATGATCGATAGATGTGATCCACTCGCGCCAGAGGTATCCCCAAAGCTTGAAATAGGTCAGCGCGCCGAGAACGACGATACCACCCAGAACAACCCCCGCGAATGTCACGGCCAGGATAGGCTCGTGGAACATCGGGAAGGAGTCGAGTGAAAGCCGGCCAAATATAAAATGCAAAAGGTCCGGATTTGAAAACATCGGATTACTCTTCTTTTCGATGCGGCAACGCACCGGCCAGGCCGGTGCGCGAACCGCGAAGGGCCGGTCGACTTACATCAACCGGCACTGCTTCAGAACCCTGTCGACACACCGGCAGGAACGGGACTGAACCGGTCATCTTCGACACTGTTGTCAAACAACGGGATCGAAGAAATTTCCTGGCTCAGACCACCTGACGGTGTGGTGCAAAGCGTTGCCACATAAGATTTGGTTGACGGCAAAGGCTGGCTGCCGCGTTCACGCGGGGTATCGTATGTCAGCGACATAACGTTATAGATCCCCGCAATACCGCCGCCGCCCTTTCTGTCGATATCCATCATCTCGTTCATGCACATCTTCGATTGATCGACGCACATATTCAGGATCGCCTGATAAAGTTCCGGATCGACATTGCCGAAATAATGAACCGGTTCGGCAATGCTCGGCTTTTCAAGTTCGAGATATTCCGAACGGCCAAGACCGCGGCTATCCTCTCTCACCTTCGCAACCCAGTCATCAAAACCGGCGTCGCTCAGTCCGTGGAACTTGAAGCGCATGTGCGAGAAGCCCTCGCCGCTATAGTTCGCCGAGAACCCGTCATAGACACCTTCTTCGTTGATCACGGCATGGAGCTTGGTTTCCATACCGGCCATCGAATAGATCATCCCCGCCAGTGCCGGAATGTAGAAGGAGTTCATGATGCCGGAAGAAGTGATCTTGAACTGGATCGGGGTATCAATCGGTGCGGCCAGCTCGTTGATGGTCGCAATACCCTGCTCGGGATAGATGAACAGCCATTTCCAGTCGAGGGAAACAACTTCCACCACCATCGGCTTGTGATCTTTTTCAAGCGGACGTTCCGCATCGATACGATCAAGCGGGCGGTAAGGATCCAGGGTGTGCGTACTGACCCAGGTGATCGCACCCAGCGCGATAATGATCGCAAGCGGGGCAGACCAGATGACAATTTCCAGCTTGGTGGAATGGTGCCATTCAGGATCGTACTCTGCATCCTTGTTGGATTGACGGTATTTCCAGGCAAAGAACACAGTCAGCGCCATCACCGGAAGGATGATGATCAGCATCAGGATCGTGGAAACAACGATAAGGTCGGCTTGCTGTGACGCAATATCACCAGACGGGTCCATCACGACCAGATTACATCCGGTCAGTAACGTGAACACAGAAGCAATTGCGACGCCGCGTGCAAGTTTTGAAAGCATGCGCTTGTACTTTGTCAGTCTCTGGAAGATGTTCTCACAAACAACCATATGCTTGCGAGCCGCATAACCAGCCCACCGGACCGGCACGCGTCGTACCCCAACCGTAGCGGCATATAGGAATTCAAATTCCAAACTTCCACGGAAGAGACACAAATTCGGCGAACTTTTTTCACAAATTCACCAGCAGAAAATTTCGCTCACTTGCTATAGCTGCGCCGCAACAATGTCAAGCAGGCCGCCAAACATAGGCTGGTGTTTATGACAATTATCAAAAAGTTGTAAACCATGCGTTGTGCAACGCAACACAATAATTGACACTGACGTTTGCAATTCACATGTCTATAATTAGACTCGATCCAATCAAGAAGGGTCCAATGAGAAGCAATGAAGTCAGATATTTAGGGAGACAGGCGTGACCCAATCCACTCATTCCTTAGCGACCTCCACCTCCTCGGGTCTGGAACGCGACGCACGCCAACACTCGGCTGGCACAGTCAACGATCCCGGTCAGATCGCGCTTGGCGTGATTATCGGCCGGTCGTCGGAATTTTTCGATTTCTTCGTTTATTGCATCGCATCGGTGCTGGTGTTCCCCCAACTTCTGTTCCCCGGCGAAAGTGCAATCGTCGGCACCATCCATTCCTTCTTTATATTCTCGCTGGCTTTCATCGCCCGCCCAATCGGCTCCCTCGTCTTCATGACGGTGGACCGCCGGTATGGCCGCGGTACGAAGCTGACGGTTGCAATGTTCCTGCTTGGCGGTTCAACTGCCGCGATGGCCTTTTTGCCAAGCTTTGACAGCGCAGGCATGTTTGCGATCTATCTGCTGTGCGCTCTTCGCTTTACGCAGGGTCTTGCACTTGGTGGCGCATGGGATGGTCTTGCTTCCCTGTTGGCGCTCAACGCGCCCGACAATCGCAAGGGCTGGTACGCAATGATGCCCCAGCTTGGCGCACCGCTTGGCTTCATTCTGGCATCCTCGCTGTTTGCCTATTTGATGCTGACCCTCTCGCCTGAAGACTTCCTTGCCTTCGGCTGGCGATATGCCTTCTTCGTTGCTTTTGCGATCAACGTGGTGGCCCTGTTTGCCCGACTGCGTCTGGTGGCAACATCGGAATTCGGAAGCCTGCTTGAAAAGAACGAACTTCAGGCCGTCCGTGTCCGCGACACCATTCGCCATAACGGGCGGACAGTGCTTCTTGGCGCGCTTGTACCGCTGGTAAGCTACGCACTGTTCCATCTGGTCACCGTCTTCGCCCTCAGTTGGGTCGTGCTTTATACCCCCGCCAATCCGGGACAGTTCCTGTTGACCCAGGGTGTTGGTGCGGTGCTTTGCGCGCTTGGCATCATCGCATCGGGCTTCATCGCAGATCAGATCGGCCGTCGTCGCCTGCTGGGTTATTCGGCAGCCATCATCGCGGCTGGCGCCCTTCTGACGCCACTTCTTTACGCCTATAACATCATCAATGAAGGCATGATCGTTCTGGGTGGCTTTGCGGTTCTGGGTCTGTGCTTTGGTCAGGCGGCCGGCACACTGGCATCGAACTTCAAACGCGAATACCGCTATACCGGTTCGGCTCTGACATCCGACCTTGCATGGTTGCTTGGTGCAGGTTTCGCCCCGCTGATCGCCCTTCTGCTCTGCGTGGCCTATGGCCCGATTGGCGTTGGGGCGTATCTGCTTTCGGGGGCGGCGGTAACGCTGCTCGTCCTGCATTTCAACAAGCAGTTCGGACAGAAAAACACCGACTGACAGATCTTTCCCGATTTGCAATCAAACACCCCCGGCAGTCACCTGCCGGGGGTGTTTTTGTTCCACGGCTTGCAATCGCGTCCGGCCAGTGGTCCAATTTGACTGCCCCAATTACATGACAGGGATTTTGAAATGGACACCACCATTACCTTGATCAGTGTTTTCGCAATCTTCATCCCCGCCCTGATGCTGCCCGGGCCGGATTTTGTTGCCGTTGTCAGGTCATCCATGACGCGCGGGACCAAAGCCGGCCTTCAAACAACGATTGGTGTTTCCGCAGGCCTCGGGCTTTATGCAACGCTTAGCCTGCTGGGCCTATCGACCCTTCTGGTCGAATATCAATGGCTGACTTGGACCGTTCGGGTGCTCGGTGGATGTTATCTGATTTATCTTGGCATGAAGCTGATCCGCGCCCGGCCAAAGGCGGATGATTTCGCCCTCACTTCTGACGAAACCACATCAAAACAGCGCGGTAATCCGGTCCTTTTTGGCTTTCTGGTTACGATGACCAACCCAAAGGCAATCGTTCTGTTCGCCAGCGTCTTTGCCACCGCCGTCACAGCCGAAACACCCGGCTGGCTGATGGTTTTGATGATCGGGCTTGTCATCTTAAGTGCGCTGGTCTGGTACACGATCATCAGCCTGTTCATGTCCTCTGCCCCGGTCATGAAACGCTTTGCCCATGCCCAGCACTGGATCGAACGTGTTGCTGGTGTCTGTTTCATCGCGATTGGCGGACGTATTCTGGCCGACGCACGCAATCCTGTCTCGCCCTGAAAAAAAGCCCCGCCTGAACCGACGGGGCTTTTGATACAATGATCTGCTGATCAGCTGTAATTCGACGGAAACAGCGCGCGTTTGGCAACGTCGTCCATTTCGGACTTGAAGGCATGGTCGCTGCCGATCTTGCGCGCGCGTTCTACCGCTGGCCGGGCGCAGATGCCCTGATACCATTTTTTCAGGTTCGGATAGGGATCAAGCGGTGCGTCACTTTTCATGACGAATGCCGCACGTTCGATCCAGCCCCAAAGCGACATATCGGCAATGGTGTAACTGCCCCCAACAACAAATTCGCGCCCGGCCAGATGGTCATCCATCACCCTGTAATGGCGTTCGATTTCCTTGCGATAGCGGTTCACGCCGTAATCATTGCCAGCCGGTGCTACGTGCTGAAAATGCACGGCCTGCCCGGAAAACGGTCCAAGACCCGATGCGATGAACATCAGCCAGGACAGCAATTCTCCACGATCTTCCACCGCACCAAGGAACTTTCCGGTCTTTTCCGCCAGATAAATCAGGATGGCGTTTGAATCAAAAACCCGGGTTTCCTTGCCGCCCGCCCCGTCGGTATCGACAATCGCCGGGACCTTGCCATTGGGGTTGATCGCACGAAACTCGGAACTGTGCTGTTCGCCCTTTTTGGTGTCTATCGGCACGATTTCATAAGGCAGACCTGCTTCTTCAAGGAAAAGCGAAATCTTGGCCGGGTTGGGGGTCGGATGGAAATAAAAGCGGATCATCGGGGTCTCCTGATAAGGGGGGCGAAACCGTATTTTCCGCCTGCCCTTGAATTATGGAATGATCAGTTTAAATTGACGTATCAGAAACGTGTTGGCAAGGTCATAGTTTGAGATGAGCCACACATCACGAAAGTCAAAGGAGGCTTCGCCCCATGATTGATCTTTATTACTGGCCAACGCCGAACGGCCACAAAATCACGCTTTTCCTTGAAGAGGCCGGACTTGAATATAAAATCCACCCGGTCAATATCGGGGCTGGTGATCAGTTCAAACCGGAATTCCTGGCCTTTTCGCCCAATAACCGCATGCCTGCGATCATTGATCAGAACCCGGCAGATGGCGGTGATCCGATCACGGTTTTTGAATCCGGTGCGATCCTGCAATATCTGGCAGAAAAAACCGGCAAGTTCCTGCCGACTGATGTGCGGGGCAAGAAAACCGTGATGGAATGGCTGTTCTGGCAGATGGGCGGACTTGGCCCGATGGCCGGTCAAAACCATCATTTCAGCGGTTATGCGCCGGAAAAAATCCCCTATGCCATCACGCGTTATGTCAACGAAACCAATCGCCTTTATGGTGTGCTGAACAAGCGCCTTGAGGGTCGCACTTTTATCGCTGGTGACGATTATTCGATTGCCGATATGGCCTGCTATCCGTGGATCGTCAGCCATGAAAAACAGCAGCAGGACCTCAATGATTTCCCCAACCTGAAACGCTGGTTTGAAAACATCAAAGCCCGTCCGGCAACCATCGCGGCCTATAAAGCCGGCGAAGGTCTTCGCAAGGAAGACGGACTGAGCGAGGAAGACAAGAAAGTCCTGTTTGGTCAGACGGCAAAAACCGCCAAAAACAACTGATCCCCAGACATCAGCAATCGGCATCCTCCATCAGTCAAATGGCGGGGGATGCCAAGGATGATCGCGAATTCGACGTAATTGACTTACGGTCAAAAACACCTTTAAACTGATCCACAAATCATTGAAAACGTAAGCGTTCACGTCAGCCAACGCACTATCCGCCTGATCAGGCCGGAGGGTGCGTTTGTGACTCTCTGTCCGATGGCACGAACAAACATTGATGGAGGGTTCATGCTTCCCCGCCTTTGTCTGCTGGTTTCCTGTCTTGTACTGATTGCGTCATGCGCAGTCCCCCCGGATTCCCCACGCTTTGAGCCTTCCGCGGATCTTCCGCCCTTTGATCAGGACAGTTTTGCGGACTATGTGCGTGAAAACCGCACATGGATTGCCAAGCACCGCGCCTTCATCAGCGACGACCACGATCTTGAAATCGATATGAATGCGCCCTTTGAAATGCGCCCGGAAACCGCACCCAAACGCGGCATTCTGTTTGTGCATGGGCTTGGTTCCAGCCCTTGGTATTTCAGCGATATCGCAACAGCCATGGCAAAGGACGGATGGCTTGTCCGGTCAATCCTTTTGCCCGGCCACGGAACGAAATCCGCTGACCTAATGCTGCCGGATCTCGACGATTGGGAAAAGATCATTGCCCACCAAACAACATTGCTGAAAAACGAGGTTGGCGAAGTCTGGCTGGGCGGGTTTTCAACCGGTGGAAATCTGGTAACCAGCTATGCCGCGCATGATCCAGATGTGAACGGTCTTTTGCTGTTTTCACCGGGGTTTTATCCGTCAAACGGGTATCTGTTTCTCGCCCCGGCAATTTCATATCTATGGGACTGGGTTGATATCGATACCGAAGATAATATTCCCAATTACCAATCCCTGCCCTCGCACGGAGCCAGCCTTTATTACCAGACCGTCAGCAAGGTTCAGGACGATCTGGCCCACGCGGATTTTAACCGCCCGGTGCTGATCACCATGAGCCAGCATGACAGCGTCCTTGATCCCATCACCACACTCGATGCCTTCCAAAGTCGCTTCACCAATCCCCGGTCGCGTTTTGTCTGGTACGGCGAAACACCGCCAAACCTTGACGACCCCCGTGTGACCGCGCTTTCCAGTAATCTGCTTGATGACCGCATAAGCACCTTTTCCCACATGAACGTGCTGTTTACGCCTGAGAACCCCTATTATGGCAGGCGTGGCAGTCACATCATGTTTGAAAACGGCCAGGAAGGCATTCCCGTGCCAGAGGATTCAGAAACATTGTGGTTCGGGGCATGGGGCCAGATAACCCCGGGCAAATATCACGCCCGCCTGACATGGAACCCCTATTTCAACAACCTGCTTGCCGATATCCGCACGGTTACCAGCCAGCCATGATCCTTGTCCTTGTCCTTGTCGACATGCCCGTCCCTCATGCGTCGGCATGGCGATGACATCGTCACGGCGTTGATTCAGCATTGATCCGAACTGAGCATTTTCATTATTGCCTCATATCTCAAAATCCGATAAATGTTATGTTATAACATAACATATAAAAGGAACCACCATGCAACGCCTTCCCGTTACGGTTCTGTCCGGGTTTCTTGGTGCGGGCAAAACCACCCTGCTTAATCATGTGCTGAACAATCGTGCCGGACTGAAAGTCGCCGTAATCGTCAATGATATGAGCGAGGTCAATATCGACGCCGACCTGATCCGTGATGGCGGGGCGGCACTTTCGGCCATGGATGAAAAGCTGGTCGAAATGACCAATGGCTGCATCTGCTGCACGCTGCGTGACGATCTTTTGATTGAGGTCCGCCGTCTGGCCGAAGAAGGCCGGTTTGACTATCTGCTGATCGAATCAACCGGCATATCCGAACCGCTACCAGTCGCCGCGACATTCGATTTCCGCGATGAAAATGGCCACTCGCTGGGCGATATCGCGCAACTGGACACGATGGTTACAGTGGTTGATGCCGCCCGCATGATCGCCGATTACAGCAGCACCGATTTCCTTAATGACCGCGGCGAAAGCCTTGGCGAGGAAGATGACCGCAGCATCGTCGATCTTCTGGTCGATCAGATCGAATTTGCCGATGTGATTGTGCTCAACAAGCTTGATCTGATTGGTGCGGATGAACACAAAATCGTTCTTGGCATCATTCGCGCGCTCAATGCCGATGCCAAAATCATCGAAACGGATCATGGCCAGGTTGATCCGCGTGATATCCTGAATACCGGCCTGTTTGATTTCGACCGTGCACAGGATCACCCGCTTTGGGCCAAGGAACTATATGGCTTTGCCGACCATGTGCCCGAAACCGAAGAATACGGTATCAAAAGCTTTACCTTCCGCACCCCCTTGCCGTTTCACCCCAAACGATTTTACGATTTCATCCATTCCGAATGGCCGGGCATCGTGCGCGCCAAGGGGCATTTCTGGATCGCCACCCGCCCGAACTGGGTTGGCGAAATCAGTCAGGCCGGGGCTGCGGTAAAGCACGAGGCCCTCGGCACATGGTGGTGCGCCGTACCGCGTGATCGCTGGCCCGACAACAATGACTGGCGCGATAAAGTTTTATCAAACTGGGATCCGACCTTTGGCGACCGTCGGCAGGAAATCGTCTTTATCGGTCTTGCAGATCAGATGAACGAAGCCACCCTGCGCGCCCGTCTTGCAGACTGCCTGATAGACGAGGACGAGGCGCTTAACGCCGGAAAATTCGAACCCGCCCGCTATAAATCCCTGCCCGATCCGTTCCCGGTCTGGGGCAGCAAAGCCGCAGCATAAAAAAAGCCGCCAGCCTTTTAACAAGGCTGGCGGCTCAATGACCTTTGCGAAGCCGCAACTTAGGCGCTGCGAACCTCGGCCAGGAAGGCTTCGACGGCATCGTTCAGAACCGCTGCCTGACGCCCAAGACCTTCGGCAAGGCCAAGCACCTCGTTCGAAAGTTTTTCGGCATCATCGGCGGCCGACGAAACGCCCGTGATGTTTTCCGAAACATCACGGGTGCCGTGCGCGGCCTGTTCGACATTGCGTGCGATTTCCTGGGTTGCGGCTCCCTGTTCTTCAACGGCGGCTGCAATCGTGGTTGTCGCACCGTCAAGACGGCGGATCGTTTCGGCAATCTCGGCAATGGCCGTTACCGCGTTGGATGTCGCAACCTGAATATCACCGACCTGGGATCGGATATCCTCAGTCGCACGGGCGGTCTGGTTGGCAAGGTTCTTGACCTCGTTGGCCACCACGGCAAAGCCTTTGCCCGCATCACCGGCCCGCGCCGCCTCGATGGTCGCGTTAAGTGCCAGAAGGTTGGTCTGTTCCGCAATGTCGGTAATCAGCGAAACGACTTCGCCGATCTGGTTTGCCGCCTCGGCCAGAAGTTCGATCTTCTGATGGGTGTCTTCGGATGTCCGAACCGCCCCATTGGCAATGCTGGATGATTGCGCCACCTGATTGCTGATTTCTGCAATCGAGGCACTCAATTCCTCGGCTGCCGATGCAACCGTTTCCACGTTGCTCGACATTTCGTGCGAGGCTGCGGAAACCAAGGTCGACCGCTGTCCGACCTGTTTGGAGGTATCCGTCATCGCATTCGCCGATGTCTGCATATGGCCCGATGCTTCTGTCACCTGCCCGACAACGCGGCCTACCGTCGCCTGGAAACTGTCGGCAAGCTGGCGCATTGCCTCGCGCTTTTCGGCTTCGGCACGTTTTTCCTGTGCGATTTGCGCCTCGCGCATTTCTTCCATTTCGATGGTCTTCGATTTGAAGATATCCATCGCACGTGCCAGGTCGCCGATCTCGCTTTTCTGATCGGTGTATTTGACTTCGATCTTATGATCACCCTGCGACAGACGCAGCATGTTCTCCGAAATCGCATAAAGCGGGCGGGTAATCCCACGGCTGATCATCAGCGACACGCCAACAACCGCACACAGAACCGCCAGTGCAACCAGCCCCATGACCAGCATGCTCTGCATGAAGACGGCGTTCACATCATCAATGTAAATACCGGTGGCAACAACCCAGCCCCACGGCTTGAACGCCTTGACGAAGGAAAGCTTCGGGCGAAGCTGGTCAGAATTCGGTACCTGATAGGTGTAATCGACAAAGCCCTGGCCGTCTTCTTTGGCCACACGGGCGAATTCGCGATAATGGTGTTTGCCCGACCCGTCGACAGAATTGCTCATATCCTTGCCAACAAGATCCTTCTTGATGTCATGAATAAGAACAACCGGTGTATAATCAAACACGAAGAAATAGTTGGTTTCATCATACCGAAGGGCCGCGACCGCTGCCTTGGCCGCATTCTGGGCCTGTTCGGTTGTCAGTTCGCCGGACTGTTCCATCGCATGGAAATGCCCAATCAGGCTGATTGTCGATTCAACCAGGTTCTGTGTCTTGGCCTTGCGATCCTCAAGCATGTTGCTGCGCAGTTCGGTCAGACCGAATGCCCCAACCAGCAGGGCAGCAAGAATTGCCCCCGCGACGATGATCAGCATTCGCGTGCCGATCTTCATTGAATTCAGATTGAACATTTCCATCCCCATATACCAGTGTCGGGTCATCACCCGACATGTTGGCAACGTTTTATTCTTTTCAAGGAACCCCTTGCCCTCGCCTCGACCATGAGTTGAATCAAAGCAGGCTCGGGAATAGTCAGACTATAATATTGAATATTATATTTACACATGCTTCGGCTGTGATTTTAGTCACTTAGGCAACTTAATTTGTCGCGGGTTATATGGCATAATCACAAACGGACAGGGTTGAACGCGCCGATGGAAACGGAGCCATTCTCATGACCGACCCGAATACTGCAAAAGCATCCAGAACCCACGGGAATATTATTCCCGCCCTGCATTATGACGACGCCAAAGCCGCGATCGAATTTCTGTGCCGCGCTTTCGGCTTTGAAAAACACGCGATCTATCAAAACGAGGACGGCATTGTCGAACATGCCGAACTGGTTCTGGGCAATGGTATGATCATGCTGGGTCAGGCCCGCGACAGCGCCTATGGCAAACTGACCCGCCGCCCCAACGATATTGGCGGGGTAACCCAAAGCATCTATATCATCGTCCCCGATGCCGACCTTCACTATGCCCGCGCTGTTGCCGCCAGCACCGAAATCGTCATGCCACTTGAAGAACAGGATTACGGCGGCAAGGTTTATTCCGCACGTGACCCCGAAGGCCATATCTGGAGCTTCGGGACATATGATCCCTTTGGCTGATCCAAAACTGCGCCCCTTGCGAAAAATCGTTTTTCACCAATCTATTGGAAGTCAATTGGCAATTAGGGGCATCAGATGATCAACAGCACCGAAACCGTCTTCCGGCCCAATCACCGTACGCGCGTTTTTGCGCTGATTGCGTTCATGGTGCTGTGTCTGATCATCTCGGCGGCAGGCGGCGCGGTAACGGCGACCAGTGTCAATGACTGGTACCCGACATTGCAAAAACCGTTCTTCAATCCGCCCAACTGGCTGTTCGGACCGGCATGGAGCCTGATTTATTTCCTGATCGCATTTAGCGGCTGGCGCGTCTGGCTAAAGCGCGGGATTGACGGGGCAAAGGGGCCGTTTGCGGTATATGCCGCACAACTCACCCTGAACCTTCTGTGGTCATTTCTGTTTTTCGGGGCGCAATCGCCGCTTCTGGGGCTGATTGATATTGTGCCGTTGCTGATCCTGATCATCATCAATTGCGCAATGTTCTGGCGGATCGATCAATTGGCCGGAATGCTTTTGGTGCCCTATGCATTGTGGGTTGGTTTCGCCACCCTGCTGAACGGGGCGATTTATTTCCTGAATCCTTAATTGAAGTTCGCCGGAAATCCACCATTGCGGAATGGCGATCAGGCTCCTACGTCGGGCACATCCTAGCGTGCGTTGAACCGACCAAGGAGGCTCCGATGAGCATTGCAGCAAAGGAAGTCCACCTTTTACATTACCCGGATGGTGTTCCCACCAAAGACGACTTCACCGTAAGGGATAGCGTGTTGCCGAGGCCCGCAATCGGCGAAGTGCTGATTGAAAATATCTGGATGTCGGTCGATCCCTATATGCGCGGTCGCATGACCCGACGCAAAAGCTATATCCCGCCATTCGAACTGAATGCCCCGCTTGAAGGCCACGCGATTGGCCGGGTCATCGAAAGCCGCGATCCACGCTTTGCCGAAGGATCGCTTGTCACCTCCATGACCGGCTGGCGCAGCCATGCGATACTTGAAGCTGACTATCTGCATCCCATTCCCGATATGCCCGACATCGCCCCAGAAAAATTTTTAAGCGTGCTGGGCATGCCCGGCATGACGGCCTGGGTCGGGTTAAACCGGATTGCCAATTGCAAGACAGATGATACCGTCTTTGTTTCTGCCGCCGCCGGGGCTGTCGGCTCTGCGGTTTGCCAACTGGCAAAAGCCAAGGGATGCCATGTCATCGGATCAACCGGCGATAGGGAAAAGGCAAAATGGTTGCGCAATGAACTTAATGTCGATGCGGTGATAAATTACCGCGATACCGACGACCTTTCAGGAAGCCTTGGCGAAGTCGCGCCGCAGGGTATTGATGTTTATTATGAAAATGTCGGCGGCGCACATCTTGAGGCTGCCCTTGATCATATCAATACTGGCGGGCGGATTGCCGTATGCGGCATGATTTCGCATTACAATGACAAATCCCCGCAACCCGGGCCACGCAACCTGTTCCGATTGACGACACAACGCGCAAAGATGGAAGGCTTCATCGTTAGCGACCATTGGGGCAGTTACCCCGATTTCGTCCGCGAAGGGGCCGATCTGGTGCGAAGCGGGCAACTCAAAAGCCGCGAAACCGTAATCATGGGACTGGAAAACGCCGCCAAAGCCTTTATCGATCTGTTCAAGGGCCAAAATACAGGCAAGATGTTGGTAAAGCTGGCTGATTGATTCGCCAAAGAAGCCCAAAAGAACAAAGCCCCGCCACATCAAAAAGTGCGGGGCTTTATCGTTGGGGTGATGAAATCAATACGCCGGTACTCCAGCATCCCCTGCATCTGCGGCTTCCACCGGCTCGACATCGCCGACCGGGGCGACATTATCCATTCCCAACCGCCCGACAGACGGCAGGCGCAAAGCCGGACGATTGAAATCGATGCCAATATTAAGCCCCAGCAGGTTCAATTCGATCCCTTCTTCAAGGCCGATGGAAAAACCAAACAACCCCAACAGATTGGCCTGCACGCCCTGCCCGCTGGGCGATAGCCCGACCGGATCGGTGATCGCACGGAAATCCTTGCCGATTGCATTGGCTGGCATATCAAGATCAAGGTCGGGCACCTTGCGCCCGATATGGGCGACAAAGGTATTGCTGTTCGGCCCCGGATAGCTGCGATACTGATCCGGATAGGGATATGTTTCAATCGCGGCTTCGATCTGATCAATCAGGTCATCCACACCCTCGCCGCGATGATCGGCAAGAATTTGCGGTTCAGACCCGAACCACAAGCCATCGGGCAAGGCATAATTCTTGCGCACCACATTGCCACCGCCCCAGCCAACCACGTCATAACGCGTATAGCTGGTATCACCCGCGCGTTTATAGATGATCCACGGATGAACCGCAAAATAACCGCGCCAGCCATAGGTGTGGGCTGCCATCACCTGCACAATCGCAATATCGGCATTCGCTGCCGGATCAGGAGCTACACCCGATGAATGTCGCGGCGCATTACGCCATGTCTGGCGCTTTTCCGCCTTTTCGGCGGGCGGGTCCTGCGCAAGGCTGATGCCGAACGGCAGCACAAGCATTGCAAGCAGGCCCAGAATAAAATTTCTGCCTTTTCTCACCAATCAATCCTGTCAGATGTCATATTTCACTAATGTTACGATGTGATCCGACAAATAAGATCAAAAAATGGCAATTGGTTTGCGAAGCAGCATCAAAAAACTGTGAGGCCTTGCGACAATTCTGCGACATTTGGCTTTCCGCGTCTTTATGGCCACGCAGCAAAGGTATTGTCGCGCGCCCGTTCCTCAGCCCGACGCAGGCGGCGGTAAGCGCCCGGTGCCTCGCCCATGTAACGTTTGAAAAACCGGCTGAAATAGGCTGGATCGCGAAAACCAAGTCCATAGGCAATCTGCGCCACCGCAAGCGGGCTTTGTTCCAGCCGCATGCAGGCTTCGCGAATGACCCGCTCATGCACAAGTGTTAGGGGCGGCTTGCCCGTCGCCCGCATCACCGCCGACCCCAGCCGCCTTTCACTGACACCAAGGGCCGTGGCGTAATCGGCAATGTTCCAGTGTTCTCGAAAATGCAGCTCCAGCGCCTGTAAAAACCGCTGAAACGTGATCGAACCGGGGCGATGTTTGTCACGCTGTTCCATCACCCCCTCGGCCAGACGCAGAACCATGGTCAGGATGATCTGAAGATGCGCCCCGACCACCATCCCCGCCCCAAACGCGTTCTGCATAAGTTCCGCCCGGATCGCATCAAAACTGCGCGCCAGTAACGCCAGATTGTTACTGCCCTCGGCCGGGGTAACGTTATGAACCGTATCAGCCGCAAACCGCAACGGCAGCCCCCCACCGACCAAGGGCAGCATGGATGTGCCGGTTGAACCGCCCCCGCAATGGCGCGCCACCAGATCATCAGTCACCGACAGCAGATAGCCATCCGCCCCGGCCGAAACCGAAATCGCCTGCGTTTCGCCCAGCGGCAACCACACAAGTGCCGGCGCACGGCAATCGATCATACCCTGACGCAACCGAATGCGCGCCCGCCCCGACAAAATCAAAACCGCATAACACCGATCCCGCCGCGCGGGATCATTCATCACCCAGTCCTGCACGGATAACCCATGATCAAACCGGTCCATCAGTGCCTGGGTTGTCACCGGCATCGGATCGTCAAACGACCGCACGCCGATTGGCGTAGCGCGATGATCTTCTGCCCTTTCCGGTGAAACCATGCCTTTTTGATCCTGAAATATTCCAAATGGTTATATGTAAAATAATACAATTTTTCGTCTTAAAATGTCAATTTGACTGTCTTTACATTGGAAGCGTTCCAGCGCCTACTAATATCGCGGCTCAGGAACCGTCAAAAATAACAAGACATATCGAATAATGCGTTCCCGTTATTTCGCACGCGCGAAGAAACGGGCAGGAGGATACGTCGAGGATTTACTTTGAACATCAAAGTAGATGACAGGTCTTTTGTATCTATCTTCCTGAATACGACGCCAAAGCGGGAAAACCGGGAACGCTGCACCAAAGGCTCTTACAGCCCTTGGGTGATACAATTTCATGCGTTATCACCGCACAGCAGAACATAAAGAAGTCAGGAGAAACGTCGTGAACGATGCCAAACTATTGATCGACAACGAAGCCGTGAATGCCTCCAACAACCGGACGTTCGAACGCAAAAATCCGGTCACTGGCGAGGTCGCAACCATTGCCGCTGCCGCAAGCCCCGCCGATGCCCGCAAGGCCGCCGATGCCGCTGCCGCCGCATTTCCCGAATGGTCAAAAATGGGCCCCGGCGCACGGCGCAAGATTTTGCTTAAAGCCGCCGACATCATGGAAGCCAAGGGTGCCGAATTTGGCGATCTGGTGCTTTCGGAAACCGGCAGCACACGCATGTGGGGTGGCTTCAACGCCCATCTGGCCGCCAATATGCTCCGCGAAGCCGGGGCGATGACAACACAAATTCAGGGCGACCTGATCCCGTCCGATACGCCTGGCCTGATAGCCATGGGCATTCGACAGCCGGTTGGCGTGGTTCTAGGCATTGCGCCATGGAATGCACCGGTCATCCTTGGCACGCGCGCGATTGCCATGCCACTTGCCTGCGGCAACACCGTGGTGCTGAAGGCGTCCGAACTGTGCCCCGCCCTGCATCGCCTGATCGGCGAATGCCTGGTCGAGGCAGGTGCCCCGGCCGGAGTCATCAATGTCGTGACCAACGCCCCGGAAGATGCCCCGGAAATCGTCGAAACCCTGATCGCTCATCCGGCAGTGCGCCGTATCAACTTTACCGGCTCAACCCGCGTTGGCCGCATCATCGCCAAACTGGGGGCCGAACACCTTAAACCGGTTCTGCTTGAACTGGGTGGCAAAGCGCCGTTCCTTGTGCTGGACGACGCCGATATTGACGAGGCGATTAATGGCGCAGCATTCGGGGCCTATATGAATCAGGGCCAGATTTGCATGTCGACGGAGCGCCTGATCGTTGACAATGCGGTTGCCGATGATTTCGTTGCCAAACTGGCCGCCAAGGCCAAAACGCTGACCGCTGGCGACCCGGCAAAGGCCGAACATATTCTGGGCGGTGTCGTAAATGTCGAAGCCGTCAACCGGATCGAAGAACTGGTTGAGGATGCCGTCTCCAAGGGGGCAAAACTGGTCGCCGGTTCCGGCAAGGCCCGCGATGGCGTTCTGATGGATGCGACCCTGCTGGATCACGTTACCCCCGCGATGCGGATTTATGCCGAGGAAAGCTTTGGCCCGGTCTGTGTCGTCATCCGTGCGGGCAACGAAGACGAAGCTGTCCGCATCGCCAATGACAGCGAATATGGCCTGTCATCTGCCGTCTTTTCCACCAACATCCCGCGCGCGATGGAAGTCGCCAAACGGATCGAAAGCGGCATCTGCCACATCAATAGCCCGACCGTACAGGACGAAGCCCAGATGCCGTTTGGCGGGGTGAAAGCCAGCGGCTATGGCCGCTTCGGATCGCAGGCATCGATTGATGAATTCACCGAAATGCGCTGGATCACGATCCAGAGCGGCAAACGCCACTATCCGTTCTAGGCATATCAAGTTCCGCAGGGGGGAAGCCCGGTCGTACTCCCTCAGATGATCGACCGGGACCTGTGGCAGGCCGCCTTGCGCTTAACGGCGCAGGGCGGCCTGTATCGTTACTTCCAGCATATTGGAAAATTTCGACCGGTCTTTTTGGGTAAAGCCCGCATTGCGGCCCTGCTCCCCGGTGACTTCGCGCATATGGGCGGCGATTTCACGGCCAGCCAATGCATTGCCGATATTCGCCTCGGTAAATTCCTGGCCATTCGGGCGCAAAACACGTGCCCCGATTTCAAGCCCTCGCGATGCCAGCGGAATATCGTTGGTTACGATCACATCGTTCTTGACGGCATTTTCGGCAATCCAGTCATCGGCCGCGTCGGGTTCCGGCGGCACAATCACGATCCGGACCAACGGATTGCGCGACGGGCGAATGCCACCGTTCGATACCATGATCATTTCCAGACGATGGCGTTCGGCCACGCGTTCGCATTCCGCCTTCACCGGGCAGGCATCCGCATCGACAAGGATACGCGGCCGCATCGCCGCTTTATTTGATGTATTTTCAGACATGGCGCGATAATCGTCAGGCAGATGATAAAGTCAAGCCATCAGGCGATTGTTGGCGTTTCATGTGCTGCCTTGGCATCCTTCATCATCATCAACACCACCCCGCCAACCAGCGCGAAACCACCAGCCACCAGAACGGTTGCCTGGAAGGAATACCACGTTGCGATGAAACCGGTTGCAAGATTGGCGACAAGGCCACCGATGAACAGGGTGCTGACATAATAACTGGTTGCGACACCGGGGCGATCAGGGGCGAAGTTTTGAACAAATGTCATGCTGATCCCCGCAAAGATGCCGTAATAAATCCCGTCAATGGCCCCAAGCACCAGCACATCGGCAAGACTGGTCGCGTTATAGATCAGCCCGAAGAAGATCGCGGCAAGCACGGCGGCCAGTATCATACCGCCGCGCTCGCCGATCTTTCTGATCAGAAGCGCGCAGTAATAAATCACCACCACCTCGACAAAGCATTTCACCGTCAGTGCAAAACCAGCCGCCGATGCAATAAGCCCAAGTTCGGTTGTGAAATAAAGCGGCATGGCGGTTACGAATACGACATTCCCCGCCCCGATGAAAAACACCGGCACACAGGCCAGAAGCAATCCAAAATTGAACGGGATTTTCTTGCCCGTCACAAGCGATCCGGGATGATGGGTCTTGAATGCCGCCGGGACGATAAACAAACATACGATAAACCACACCGCCCCAAGGGCTGCGATGCTGTAATAGGTCACCGTAAAGCCAAACGCGCCAAAGACCGATAATGACGCTGCCGGGCCAACCATCCAGCCAAGCGATGTCTGCATGCGCAGAAACCCGTTGAATTTTACGACGTCGCGCCCGGTCTGTTCGGCAAACAGGCGCCCAAATGAATACATCACCGAAAGCGCGCCAGACCCGATGCCAAGCAGGATCGAGGCAAGGCAAAGATAGACCCAGTAAACCTGAAACGTCGCAAGCATCGCCATGCCACTGGCAAAGCAGACGATGCTGGTGATCAGAAGCGCCTTGATCGGCACCGCCCGGTCAATCGCGCGGCCAAATGCCCGGTTGGTCAGAAGGGTTACGACGACCTGAACAATCGCCACCATGCTGACCTTCCATGGCGGCTCCCCCAATCCCTCAATGACATAAAGTCCGCCCAGCGGTGCCGCCGAAGACGCGGTAAACGCCCCCATCAAAAGCAGGCCAAGCACCAGAAAAGGATAGCGATCCAGAAAGGCGGTTACACCGGATACCGGCCGAAGATTTCCATTTTCAGGATGTCCGCCATCCTGTGCCGTACCGGTCTGATCGCGCAATTTCGTGCCCCCGCCTCATCATAAGCCCAAAGCACGTTTTAGATGATCAACCGCCGATAGGAAACACCCCTAATTGCAAATCTGTGAAATTGTCACAGTCCGGGCACGACACGCTTAGGCAAGCCCGCCGACAAAACTGGCAAGTTCCGCGGTTTTCGGATTGGCAAAAACCTCTTCGGGGGCGCCGCTTTCATGAATGCGCCCCTGATGCATGAAGACCAGTTTGTCGCAAACCTCGCGCGCAAACCTCATTTCGTGGGTCACCATCACCAATGTCATGCCTTCCTCGGCAAGCTGGCGCACCACGGCCAGAACCTCGTTCACCAGTTCGGGATCAAGGGCGGATGTTACCTCATCACACAGCAACACACGCGGCTTCATGGCAAGGGCGCGCGCAATCGCCACGCGCTGCTGCTGCCCGCCTGAAAGCTGATCGGGGTAATGCATCATCTTGTCGGCAAGTCCGACCTTGGCCAGCATTTCCTCGGCCACGTCCTTGGCTTCGGCCTTTGACTGCTTTTTCACGACCTGCGGCGACAGCATAACGTTTTCAAGCGCGGTGTAATGCGGAAACAGATTGAACTGCTGAAACACCATGCCGACATTAAGCCGCAGGGTCAGCAGATCCGTATCGCGGTCACCAACCTTCTTTCCCGCCACCATGATCGTCCCGTCATTGATGGTCTCAAGGCCGTTGATGGTGCGCAAAAGCGTGCTTTTGCCCGATCCACTTTTCCCGATCAGGGCAATCACCTGCCCCTCCTCGATCTTAAGGTCGATACCCTTAAGGACTTCCAGCTCGCCAAAGCTTTTGTGGATAGCGTGCAGTTCAACGAGCGACATGACGAAGTTTTCCTTCCAGATGGCGGGCATAAAGCGAAAGCGGGAAACAGATCAGAAAATACATGACCGCCACACAGCCATAGACGGTAAACGGTGCATAGGTCGCGTTGGTGATCATGGTCCCGGCCTTGGTCAGCTCGACAAAACCAATGATCGACGCAACCGCCGTCCCCTTGACCACCTGCACCGAAAAACCGACCGTCGGCGGCACCGCAATGCGAAGCGCCTGCGGCAGAATGATATAGCGCATCTGCTGGCGGAAATTCATGCCAAGACTTGCCGATGCTTCCCATTGGCCAAGCCCGATGGATTCAACGCACCCCCGCCAGATTTCGGTCAGAAACGCACTGGTAAACAGCGTTAACCCCAGCATCGCCGCGATCCAGGGCGAAACATCAATCCCGATCAGCGGCAGACCGAAGAACACGATGAATAGCTGCATCAAAAGCGGCGTGCCCTGAAACAGTTCGACATAACCGCGCACCAATCGCATCACCCACGGATTGCCCGCGGTTCGAACCATCAAAAGCAAAAGCCCGACAATTCCGCCCAGCACAAAGGCGGTAAGCGACAGCAACACCGTCCAGCGCGCTGCCAGCAGCAGGTTATAAACAATATCCCAAAGGGTAAATTCAGACATGACTGCGCCGTTCAAACAGGAAATTGCCGAATATCTTCAAAACCCAGCGCAGCAGAACCGACATCGCCAGATAAAGCGCCGTCGCCACGAAATAGACCTCAAAAGCACGGAAATTGACGGCCTGGATATAGTTCGCAGCAAAGGTCAGTTCCTCGGCTGCGATCTGCGAACAGACTGACGAGCCCAGCATGACGATCACGATCTGGCTTGAAAGGGCCGGCCAGATTTTCTTGAGCGCCGGACGGATAACGACATACCGGAAAATCTGCACCCGGTTCATCGCAAGACTTTGGGCGGCCTCGACCTGCCCCTTGGGGATCGCAAGGATACCCGCCCGAATGATTTCGGTCGAATAGGCCCCAAGATTAACAATCATCGCCAGAACGGCGGCCTGAAATTCACTTAGCTTCACGCCAAGCGCCGGAAGCCCGAAAAAGATAAAGAACAACTGCACCAGAAACGGCGTATTGCGGATCAGTTCCACATATATGCCGACGATCTGGCTGATGACGGGGGCACGCGATGCGCGCGCCCACGCCCCCAAAGTTCCCAGACTGACGCCAACAATGGCCCCAATGACGGTCAGTTCGGTTGTCAGCACAACCCCATCAAGCAGCAATTCCCAATGGGGAACGATTGCACCGAAATCGAATTTATAAGCCATTGAAACCAAGCAATCCGGTCAGTGGTGAAGCCATCAGGCAATCAAGTCAGGATCAAAGCTTTTCCGGCAACGGAATGCCAAGCCACTTTTCGGCAATCGCGTTCAGACGGCCATCGGCAATCGATGCCGCAATGATCTCGTTGACCTTGGCTTTGAATGCGTCCTCTTCCTTGTTCAATCCCACATAGCAAGGCGAGTTCTTGATCAGGAATTTCGGTTCCGGCTTGCGCGGCGGGTTGCGTTCGATGATTGCGGCCGCCGTGACATTGCCGGTCGCAATCAGGTCAACCTGGCCTGAAAGGAAGGCCGAAATCGTCCCGTTATTGTCTTCGTAGCGTTTGATTTCGAGATCCGCCGGGGCAATCTTGGTCAGCTCCAGATCCTCGATCGCACCACGCGTCACACCAACCGAATGCCCTGCAAGGTCTTCGGCACCCTTGACCGCGATATCAGCCGGACCGAAAACGCCGTTATAGAACGGTGCATACGGATCAGTGAAATCAATCACCTTTTCGCGGTCCGGGTTTTTGCCAAGGCTCGAAATCACCAGATCGACCTTGCCGGTGGTCAGATACGGGATGCGGTTGCTAGATGCGACCGGCACCAGTTCAAGTTTCACACCAAGGTCATCTGCAATGAGCGCCGCCATATCAATGTCATAACCCTTGGGCTGCATATCCGCACCCACGGTGCCAAACGGCGGAAAGTCCTGCGGCACGGCAACCTTCAAAACACCGGCTTCCTTGATGGTATCAAGCGCGCCTGCCGATGCACCGGCCAGCGGGGCCGCAATCATGGCAATCGCGGCGATGGTTGATTTCAGAAATTTGTTCATTTGCCTCTACCCGTATGAAAGTGGATTATTCGACTTATTTTTAATCTGTATAAAATAACTGCATAAAATTTATGCTATTGTCCATGGGTAAATTTCGCACTTGCGAAAAATGGCAAGCTGATTAAAGCTACAAACCTTAAATATATTGGATTTTTGCGTTGGAAAAATTTTAGCACCACTGGTCAGACCAGTTATGGAATCCGCATGTCACGCATTGAAACCGCCCCGGAACGCGCCGCGCGCGCCATTCGCAACCTGATTAAAAGCAACGGCTTAGGCCCCGGCGACTCTTTACCGGCCCAGCGCGAACTGGCCGCCACCCTTGGCATCAGCCGCGCCAGCCTGCGTGAAGCCTTGGCAACACTCGAAGCCATGGGACTGATCCGGGTTCAGGCGGGCAAGGGTGCCTATGTCGCCGACCCGCATGACGGATTGCCGCGCGATGACAATCAGAAACGCCAGGCCGCACAGGTCTATCAATTCCGCCTTGCGATCGAACCCTATGTTGCGGGCCTTGCCGCACAGGCCCGCACGCGCGATCACCTGATCGCCCTTCAACGCAGCATCGATGACATGCAAACCGCGTTCGAGGCCGACGACCTGATCACCGCGGCCAATGCCGATACCGAATTTCATGAAATCCTGCTGTCCGCATCGGGCAATCCGCTATTTGCCGCCGCGATCTTCCCGACGGCGCAAACCATCCATGAAAACCAGATGCTGCCCTTTGCCAATGCCGCCGCGATCAAGGCCCCGTTGCGCGAACATGAACAGATCCTGCGCTATGTACGCGACCGCAATCCATCGGGCGCACGCGATGCCATGCATTTCCATGTACTTAGCGCCGCGACCCGGGCCAATATCGCCTTCCTGCGCCCCTAGGGTATGGGCACGTAAAACGTACAGATAAAACAAAACCCCCACCCGGTTGCCCGGATGGGGGTTTCGCAAATCAGCGCCTTCGCAAGCGAAGGCAAACCGAATTAGGCAGCGGTCAGATCGTCAGCCGAAACGCGACCCGAACGGGAGTCGGTGCGCAGTTCGTAGTTGATCTTGTCGCCTTCCTGCGGGTGGTTCATGCCAGCGCGTTCAACGGCGCTGATGTGCAGGAATACGTCATTTCCGCCTTCGTCCGGCTGAATGAAACCAAAGCCTTTGGTTGCGTTGAACCATTTAACGGTACCAGTTGCCATCTTTAAATCTCCTTTAGAGTGTCGATTGGCGTTACGGTGCATCCCGCGTGGATGCACCAATCAGTTTGGAAAGCTGCCTCAGGCGGTTTCGCGCCTGCTGCGGCTTCCGGAATTGTTTTCAGAACGGCGCTCACCATTCGGGCGTGCGCCCGGGCGACCACCAACTGGCTTGCCGGGGCGCGCACGGCCGGGGCGTGCGTTGCGGGCTGCCGGCTTGCCGGAATTGCCCGGCTTACCATTTGCACTCGCACCGTTGCCGGTCGTGCGGCGCTCGTCCGAGCTACCAAGGAATGAAAGGTTCGATGCAATACGGTTGTCACCGCCGCCCGCGCCGTTCGAAGCCACCTTCTTGGGCGTACGAACCCGGTTATCGCCATTGGCGTTACGGGTATCACGGGCATCGCGGCTGTCACGGCGCGCGCCATCACGGCCCTGCGGACGGGCCGCTGCACGATCAGTACGCTCGTTATTGCGATCATTGCGTTCGTTGCGATCCGCACCACCTTTGATACCGCCCTTGTACCGGCCGGAATTTTCCGAACCATTGGCTGCATCACGCGTGGTTTCTTCGGTGCGACGACGATCATTGTTCCGGTCATTGCGATCATTACGACCACGGGCCTCATTGCGACCCTGACCATTACGACCGCCGGCACCCGGACGACCACCACCATTGCGACCACGTCCGCTACCGTTACCATTGCTGGCGCGACGGTCCGGATTGGCATCACGTTCGGCTTTCGAAATCGCGTCCTGCTCGGCGGCTGCCTTGGCATCGCGACGATCGATGACCGGGATCGACTGACGGGTGGTTTTCTCGATATCACGCAGAAGACCGCGTTCTTCTTCATCACAGAAGGCAATCGCCGAACCGCTGGCACCACCGCGGGCGGTACGACCGATACGGTGCACATAGCTTTCCGGGACGTTCGGAAGTTCGAAATTCACAACATGGGTCACCCCATCGACATCAATGCCGCGTGCGGCAATGTCGGTTGCGACCAGAACGCCGATCTGACCATCCTTGAACGCATTCAGCGCACGTTCACGCTGATTCTGGCTTTTATTGCCATGAATCGCGGCAGCACTGATTTTGCAGCTTTCAAGATGACGTGCCACACGATCCGCCCCGCGCTTGGTGCGGGTGAAAACGAGGGTACGTTTGAAAAGCGGGTTATCAAGCAATTCCGCCAGAAGCTGACGCTTGCGGTTTTTCTCGATCATATAGACCGACTGCTCGACACGTTCCTGGGTCGTGGCAACCGGGGTCACCGAAACCTTGACCGGATCGGAAAGCATATCACCGGCAAGCTGACCGATCTGGGTCGGCATGGTAGCCGAGAAGAACAGGTTCTGACGATCACGCGGCAACATCTTGATGATGCGCTTGATCGGCGGCAGGAAGCCAAGATCAAGCATGTGATCGGCTTCGTCGAGCACGACGACATCAACATTGTTCAGCTTGAGCTTGCCTGCATCAATGTGATCAAGCAAACGGCCCGGCGTTGCGACAAGAACGTCGACACCCGGCGTAATCGCCTTGATCTGCGGGCCATGTGCGACACCGCCAACAACAACGGCAACCGTGGTGTTCATGAAGCGGCCATAGGCACGGAAGCTGTCGCCAATCTGGGCAGCCAGTTCGCGCGTCGGCGCAAGCACAAGCACACGGCACGATTTCGCCGGAGTGCGGGTTTCGTTTTTGGAAAGACGGTCCAGAATCGGCAGTGCAAAAGCAGCAGTCTTGCCAGTGCCGGTCTGTGCTATCCCCAGAAGGTCTTTACCTTCAAGGAGAGATGGGATGGCCTGTGCCTGGATCGGCGTGGGCACATCATACCCTTCATGCTTGAGAGCGCGAAGGACGGGCTCGGCCAGGCCGAGATCCGAAAATTGGGTCAAATAAAAGTATCTCTTGGTATTGCGGCAGCAAAGGGAAGGGAATCGGCCCTTGAATGTATTACGTCAGCTCTGCGCCTTGCATATTCTTTCGGAAAAGCCCGCGTAGTAGGGCCCTTCAATGCGGTTTTCCGGTAGATCACTCAACAGGCGAGGCCAATAAAGTCCCCTCTACGCTTCTGGAGCGATCAGATAACAAGGGCACCATGCGCAGAGTTTTCATCACTTGTCAAATGGGTTGTTTCAAATGATCCATGCGTAAAAGGCAAACAAGCCCGGCAATTAAGCGCGCCGGGCTTGTTTTATTTTTAATCGCCGCGGACTTAATTGGCCGCACAAGGGCTCCCTGCCCCACACGGGTTATATGCCCCGCAAGGATTTACCGCTGCACACGGGTTGGTTGCGGCACACGGGTTCATATAATCGCTGCGGGGATTTACCGGCGCACAAGGTGCGGGGGCGTATCCGGCGCCACAGGGCGAAGCCGCGCACGGGTTCCCTGCCCCGCATGGATTGTAGGCACCGCACGGACTGGCAGCACACGGATTGGCCGAACAGGGACTTGCAGCACAGGGGTTGGCACCGCACGGCGCTGCTGCGCAAGGGTTATATCCGGCGCAAGGATTGGCAGCACACGGGTTCGATCCGCACGGGTTCCCCGCACATGGATTGCCCCCCGCCGACGGTTTATTTGCCGGATTGCTGATTGCGGGTGGATTGGCGGGTGCATTGGTGTGATTGAAATGATCAAACGCCACCGTGCCGCTGACCGCGAGGAAAACCGCGCCAAACAGGATTGTATTTTTTTCGCTCATGACTTTTTAAATCCGTCCATGCCAAAGACCGGGCGAAGCGCAATCCCGATCCAGCTACCGGCAAAGGCGGCAACAAACCAGAGCCAGCCATGCACGCTGCCCGATGCGATGCCGCTAAAGAACGCGCCGATATTGCAGCCAAATGCCAGACGCGCCCCGTAGCCCATCAATATTCCACCAATCGCTGCCGCCAGAAGCGATGCAAACGGTACCTTGACCTTGGGCGCGAATTTGCCCGCAAGGCTTGCCGCCAATGCCGCCCCGATCACAATGCCGAAATTCATCACCGACGTATTATCCGCCAGTACCGAGTTTGAAAGCGCCTTGGCCGGACCGGCCCAGTTCCAGAATTCCCAGGTTTCGACAGGAATGCCAATGCCTTGGGCGATCTTCGCACCCCAAAGACCAAACCCGAACGTGATAGACCACGGATGCCCCGCGGTCAAAAGCGTTGCGACGTTAAGCCCCGCCAGAAGCACACCGGTCCCGACCATCGGCCATGGACCATGCAGCAACCGGGCAAAGCCCGCACGCGGTGCGGCCGGTGCGGCTTCAATCGAACCATGCGCACGCTTTTCAACCCAGACCGTGATCAGCGCAATCAATGCCAGCCCGGCAAAGGTCACACCCAAACCGCCCCAGATACCGAACTCGGTACCAAGGCTCATGGCCGGAAGGGATGGCAGTTCAAGCCACATTGGCAAATGCGCCGTACCAATCACCGCCCCGATGATAAAGAATGCAAGCGTCAGCAACATGCGCGCGCTGCCACCACCAACCGTAAACAGCGTGCCCGATCCGCATCCACCGCCAAGCTGCATGCCAAGGCCAAACATGAATGCACCGACCAGAACCGAAACACCAACCGGTGCCACCGCCCCCACAATCGGGGAGCCAAGAGGTGCGCCAATGGCAAGCAACGGAATAAATGCCGCCGCCGCAACGCCGATCATCAAAAGCTGGGCCCGCATCGCACGACCGCGCTTTTCAACCGAAAACCGCCGCCAGCCACCGGTAAAACCGAATGACGCATGATAAAGGGCAATGCCCAGCAACCCGCCAAGGCTGTAAAGCACGGCCTGATGGATATCGACGGCCTGCGCAATCAGCACCGCGACAATCACAAACAGGATGGCCGTGACGGCTGCGGGCCCTTTGTCAAAACTAAAGCCCGAAGCACGGACATTAAGGGTCGTTTCAGACATGGTGGTGACGCTCTATCTGACAGGAAACCTGAAAACGAACGAAACCGGGAGGCCCCGGTTCCGTCAAAACATGATGTATTATAGGGGCGTTACGCCGTATTTCCGAATTATTCCGGAATGACCACTTCGCGCGACGGATCAGCCGCCCATTCGGTCATCGAGCCGTCATACATACGAGTGTTTTTGTTGCCCATCACTTCCGAAAGGCCAAACCATGCAACCGATGCCCAATGGCCGGTATTGCAATAGGTGATTTCTGCGCCGTCCTTGGCAACACCGGCATTTTCCACCAGCCCTTCGATCACATCGGATGCAACAAACGCACCCTGCTGATCATTATAAAACTCGGACTGCGAAATATTGACTGCCCCCGGAATGGCACCGGCACGGGCGACAACACCGCTTTTGCTTTCGCCTTTATATTGCGAAACCGGGCGGGCATCGACCAGCGCAACACCATTTTCACGCGCCTTGGCAACGTCATCGGCGGTCGCCAGAAGCTCAGGGCGGAAATTGGCATTGAAGGCCACGGCCTGCGGTGCAACCGCCTCGTTTGAGACCGGCTTGCCCGCGGCTTCCCATGCACGCTGCCCGCCATCAAGGATGGTCACGGCATCATGACCCAGCACCTTGAAGGTCCAGTAGACACGCGTGGCCGAACCGAAATCCGAGCTGTTCTGACCGGCCGGGACGACAACAACCTGTTTGTCATTATCAATGCCAAGGCTGCCGATCCGGGCCGATATCACATCAACCGGCGGCAACTGGCCAACAACATCACCAACCTTGGCGCGCCAGCCGAACTTGCCATAAGGCGCGAAAACCGCACCCGGGATATGCCCGGCATCATAGGGGCTGCCTTCTTTGGTCAACGAGCGGATATCGACAACCACCAATGACGGGTTTTCCAGATTATCCGAAAGCCATGCGGCATCGACCAGCGGCTTTTCCGTCAGGCGCTCGGCCTGTGCTGCCGCGCCGCCAAAGACAATCGCCACTGCCGCAGCAGCAGAAAGAATAAGAGAACGCATGGGGCCTGTCTCCGATTTGGTGAATTAGAAATCTGTGAAACTTATATAATCACCACGTATACAATGTCAATTAATCTAAAATAACAGTTATTTTTTGTTATATATTGAAGCACCGTTAATTGAGCAGCCCTTTTGCCTTTAAACGCTAAGGTCTCAGCCCGTTCAGATACCGTGCATATTCGCGCGCAAATGCATCGTGGGTTTCGCTGTTGCGCAACGCGGGCGGGCGGGTCAGGAAGCCATGCAGGGTGGCGATGATGAATTCCGCCACCGAGGACGGTTCGATGTCGGTGCGGATGGTTTTATTGAACTGCCCATGGCCCAGATGAAGCGCCAGTCCGCGCCGCCAGTATCGGTAAACCCCATCAATCCGCTTGCGCAGATTTTCATCAAGTTCCGCCGCCCCCGATGCCAGCCGCGCCAGCGGACAGCCACCTTCAAGCAGTTTCGGGGCATCCTTGGTACCAAGGCTATCGACCTGCCCCATCATGACCGGCAGAATGTCTTCCTCGCCATCCAGCGGTTTTAGCCAGACATCATCAATATATTGCGGCAGGCATTCCTCGATCACGGCATAGGCGAGCTTTGCCTTGCCGGGAAAGTGATGATAAAGCGCGCCCTTGGTCGTACCGGTACGGTCCAGAATCCGGTTGATCGATGTCCCGGCAAACCCTGCCATGCGGATTTCATAGAATGCGGCATCAAGGATCAGCTTGCGGGTTGCCTGCGGATTGCGGGGCTGACGCGTTGTCAGCGCATTTTGGCCATGTTCGGCAATGGCATTTTCAATCGCACCTTCATCGACCGGGTCATCCGGATGGGAAATCCGGGCCAGTGCGGACGTAATGCTAAAGGGCGGTTTGCTCATGATTTTTATATCTTGTGCCATGTTTGATAAGGCTGCCCAAGGTTCCCCTGTTTTTGCCCCAACGTCAATACGAGAGCACATTGCACCCAACGTGACCCTGCACACAGGATCCCCGCGCGCCAGATGATCCAGCCCCTTGCAATTCCAAGCAAACCAGTCTCTATTACGGGATTGCGGGGCCGTAATACGGTTCCCATATCCGGCCGGAAACGGCATGGAAACGCGTATCAAGACCAGGCCAAACGCCACCTGACACGATTATGGTGGCATGCGATGACAGGATCGCATTCGATCGGAAAGCAGATGCATATTCATTCCATCGCCTTTGTCGCTGCCGACACCAAAATTGCCCAGGACGCGATGTATCGCCTGAAACATCGCTACGGCCATGTTTCGCCGGACACCGCCGATGTCATTGTTGCGCTTGGCGGCGATGGTTTCATGCTTGAAACCCTGCATCGTTATATGGGCCGCAAGGTGCCGATCTATGGCATGAACCGGGGCACGGTCGGCTTTCTGATGAATGAATTCCGTGAAATCGATCTGCCCGAACGCATTGCCGAGGCCCAGACCGTCGAACTGCACCCGCTGCAGATGGAAGCCCACACCATGCAGGGCGAAAGCATGTGTGCGCTTGCGATCAACGAAGTCTCGCTTTTGCGCGAAACGCGACAGGCTGCCAAACTTCGCATCAAGATCGACGGGGTTGAACGGCTGGCCGAACTGGTCTGCGACGGCGCACTGGTCTGCACACCGGCTGGAAGTACGGCCTATAACCTGTCCGCGCACGGTCCGATCCTGCCGATGGGAAGCGGCCTTATGGCCCTGACCCCGATCAGCCCGTTCCGCCCGCGTCGCTGGCGCGGGGCACTTCTGCCACACGGTGCCGAAGTTGTTTTTGATGTGCAGGACCCGCAAAAACGTCCGGTTTCCGCCGTGGCCGATTATACCGAGGTTCGCGATGTCTCGCGCGTGATCATCCGCGAAGACAGCAACATGAAAATCAAATTGCTGTTCGATCCCGAACACAATCTGGAAGAACGCATTCTTAAGGAACAGTTCGTCGAATGAGTGCCGCCAACACCACCGCCATGCCGTCCGAGGCAACCCTTGACTGGCTCGCCAAACTGATCAGCCATCCAAGTGTCAGCCTGACCCCGAACCTTGCCCTGATCGAACAGGCGCAAGGCTATCTTGAGGACCTCGGCTATCTGTGCGCGGTCGTGTTTGACGAAACCAAAAGCAAGGCGAACCTTTACGCCACCATCGGCCCCGCGGTTGATGGCGGCGTGATCCTGTCAGGCCATAGCGACGTGGTTCCGGTCGAAGGCCAGAACTGGGCATCCGATCCCTTCACCACCGATATCCGCGGCGACAGGCTTTATGGCCGCGGCGCATGCGACATGAAGGGCTTTCTGGCCTGCCTGCTGGCCAAGGCGGAAACCTTCAAAAATGCCGATCTGCGCGTGCCGATCCATCTGGCTTTCACCTATGACGAGGAAGTCGGCTGCCTTGGTGTGCCAAGCCTGGTCGAGGCGATCAATGCCCTGCCGCACAAACCCGCGATGTGCATCGTGGGCGAGCCGACCAACATGCAGGTCATCACCCAGCATAAAGGCAAATATTCCGCCCGCGCGCATTTCACCGGACGTTCCGGCCATTCATCCCTTCCGGGTGAAGGGGTCAACGCAGTTGAATTTGCATCGGAATTTGTCGTCTTCCTGCGCCGCCTTGGCCAAAAATTCCGCAATGAAGGCCCGCATGATGACGAGTTCGTTCCCAACCATACGACCTTCCATAGCGGCGTGATCCATGGCGGCACACAGCTCAACATCATCCCGCAGAATTGCTATGTCGATTTCGAATTCCGCAATCTGCCCAATCATGACCGCAACGAGCTTAAGGGCCTGATTTTCGATTATCTCGACAATACCCTGATCCCGCAAATGCGCGAAACCTATGACGATGTCGGGGTCGAAATCGAAGTCGTATCCGACATGCCCGGCCTCGCCACCGGCGATGACGAGGAAGTCACCAGACTGGTCATGGAACTGACAGGTGCCAACACCACCGGCAAGGTCAGCTTTGGCACCGAAGCAGGTGTATTCTCGGCAATGGGCGACATCCCCACCGTCGTATGCGGCCCCGGCAGCATCGAACAGGCCCACAAGCCCGACGAGTTCATCGAACTCGACCAACTCGCCCGCTGTGAAAAGTTCCTTGATAAGCTTTTGGCGGTGCTGGTGCGGAAATAACAAATCATCCGCCAAACAGATGCAAAAGCCCCCGCTTCGGGGGCTTTTTTATTGGCAAAGTTTCAAGCACTTGACCAAAGAATAATCCATACCGTGCGCAAGCGACTTGACGCCAACGCCGCCAGCAGACAAAACAAAGGGCCGGTGCAATGCACCAGCCCTTCTTACGCACGCGCAACGGCGGGGTCGGGGGACTGCGCAGACAAGTCTGCAACCGTCGCGAGCGCGCCGACAAAGCCGGTCTGTTAAATCAGACCGGCTTTGCTTTTTGATTTATTCGGCCGGATGTTCGTGGGCCGCCTTGACGTCACCGCGTTTCGAACGGTTCTTGGCAAAGGCACCAACAATCAGCACGAAGAACAGCGGCACGAAGAAGATCGCAAGGATCGTTGCCGCAATCATGCCGCCCATAACCCCGGTACCCACCGCAACACGCGCCCCCGCACCGGCACCGGTACTGATCGCAAGCGGCAGAACACCAAGCGTAAAGGCCATCGAAGTCATGATGATCGGACGCAGACGCTGACGCGCGGCCTCGATCGTGGCTTCAAGCAGCCCCATCCCCTGATCATAAAGTTCGCGTGCGAACTCGACGATCAGAATGGCGTTCTTGGCCGAAAGCCCGATGGTGGTCAGGATCGCGACCTGGAAGTAAACGTCATCGGGAAGCCCGCGCAGCAAGGCTGCAATCACGGCCCCCAAAACGCCCAGTGGCACGACCATCATCACCGAAACCGGAATGGCCCAGCTTTCATACAGTGCCGCAAGGCACAGGAAGACCACGATCATCGACAGGGCATAAAGGGCCGGGCCCTGCTCGCCTGCCTCGCGCTCTTCATAGGAAAGCCCCTGCCATTCAAGGCCGATGCCGCCCGGAAGCTTGGCAACGATTTCTTCCATTGCCTTCATCGCATCACCCGATGCAACACCCGGTGCCGCCTGCCCCTGAATATTGACAGACGAAAGACCGTTAAAGCGTTCCAGACGTGGTGACCCATATGTCCATTGCGTGGTCGAGAAGGCCGAAATCGGCACCATCTCGTCATGGCTGTTGCGGACATACCAGTGATCAAGGTCTTCGGGCATCATGCGGTATTTCGCATCTGCCTGCATATAGACGCGCTTCACACGGCCTTTTTCGATGAAGTCGTTGACATAGCTCGACCCCCAGGCGGTTGCCAGCGTGCGATTGATATCGGCAATATCAACACCCAGCGCGCTTGCCTTTTCCTGATCGATATTGATGTCGAACTGCGGCATGTCATTCAGGCCGTTCGGGCGAACACCCACAAGGCGCGGGTCCTGTGCCGCCATGCCAAGCAACTGGTTGCGTGCCGCCATCAGGGCATCGTGCCCCGAGCCGCCACGGTCAACCAACTGCATGTCAAAACCGTTCGCCGTACCGAGCTCGATAATCGCCGGCGGGGCAAAGGCAAAGACCATGGCCTCGCGGATCTGGGCAAAGGCACCATAGGCCCGCCCGATCACCGCCGCAACCGACTGGCCCGGTTCGTTACGTTCCGACCAGTCTTTCAGGTTGACGAAGGCAATACCCGCATTCTGGCCACTACCGGCAAACGAGAAGCCAGCCACGGTAAAGATACCGTTCACCACTTCCTTCTCGTCTTCCATGAAATGCTTCTCAAGCTTCTTGAGAACCTCGACCGTCCGTTCCTGCGAGGCACCGGCCGGCAGCTGAACCATCGAGAACATGATCCCCTGATCCTCGTCCGGCAGGAACGAGCCCGGCAGACGCACAAACAGGAAGGCCAGACAGCCGACAAGAATGCCATACACGAACAGATAGCGCCATTTGCGGTTCACAACATGGCCGACACTGCCCTGATAGAAGTTGTTGGTCTTGTCGAACCCGCGGTTGAACCAGCCAAAGAAACCTTTCTTGGCATGCGGATCACCCTTGGACGGTTTAAGCATGGTCGCACAAAGTGCCGGTGTCAGGACAATCGCCACAATCACCGACAGCACCATCGCCGAAACGATCGTGATCGAGAACTGGCGATAAATCGCCCCGGTTGAACCGGCAAAGAAGGCCATCGGCACAAACACCGCCGACAGAACCAGCGCAATACCAACAAGCGCGCCGGTAATCTGGCTCATGGATTTGCGCGTCGCTTCACGCGGCGGCAAACCGTCTTCATGCATCACACGTTCAACGTTTTCGACCACCACGATGGCGTCATCAACCAGAAGGCCAATGGCCAGCACCATGCCAAACATGGTCAGCGTGTTGATAGAATAACCGAACGCCGCCAGCACCCCGAAAGTACCCAGCAAAACCACCGGCACCGCAATCGTCGGGATCAGGGTCGCGCGCCAGTTTTGCAGGAACACGAACATCACCACGAAAACAAGCACGATGGCTTCAAACAGGGTGTGAACCACTTCCTCGATCGAAACCTTGACGAACGGGGTCGTGTCATAGGGATAAACCACTTCCATCCCCTGCGGGAAGAAGGGTTTGAGTTCCTCGACGCGCGCCTTGACCGCCTCGGCGGTATCAAGCGCATTGGCCCCGGTCGCAAGGTTGATACCGATACCGGTTGCGGCCTGCGCATTATAACGCGCAATCACGTCATAGCTTTCGCCGCCGATCTCGATACGGGCGATATCGCCCAGACGGATTTGCGATCCGTCCGTATTCACACGCAGCAGAATATTGGCAAACTCGTCAACCGTCTGCAGCTTGCTTTGGGCGGTAATCGTCGCGTTGATCTGCTGGCCCGGCACCGAAGGCGCACCACCGATCTGACCGGCGGTGACTTCGGTATTCTGGGCTTCAATCGCGGCACTGACATCGGAAACCGTCAGGTTATAGGAAATCAGCTTGTTCGGGTCGAGCCAGATACGCATCGCGTGCTGGGCACCGAACACCTGAACCGAACCGACACCATTCACACGCGCAATCGGGTCTTCGATGGTCGAAACCACGAAATCCGAAAGGTCTTCGGCATTCATCGAACCATCGGCCGACACAAAGCCCAGAACCATCAGGAACGAACCGCTCGACTTCGAAACCGTGATGCCCTGCTGCTGGACTTCGCTTGGCAGGCGCGACATGGCGGCCTGCAACTTGTTCTGCACCTGGACCTGCGCGATATCAGGATCGGCTTCGGGTTCGAAGGTCAGCGTGATGGATGCACTACCCGTCGCACTACTGTTCGACGACATATAGCGCAGGTAATCCAGCCCGTTCATTTCCTGCTCGATGACCTGCGTCACCGTGTTTTCCACGGTTTCCGCCGAAGCCCCCGGATAGGTCGCCTCGATCTGCACCGATGGCGGTGCAATCGACGGATATTGTTCGATCGGCAGCTGCAGAATGGACAGCCCCCCCGCCAGCATGATCACCAGGGCCACAACCCAGGCGAAGACGGGGCGATCAATAAAAAACTTTGCCATTAGAAATCGTCCTTAATCTTCAGCTTACTGGGCTGAACCTTGGGCGGCACCCTGGGCGGCATTCGCGGTCTCGACAGGCTGTCCCGTCACCGGTGCACCCGGTGCAATACGCTGAATGCCATCGACGATCAGCTGTTCGCCGTCCTCGACACCATCCGTCACCAGCCAGTTCTCGCCTTGCGATTGTTCGATCTGGATATCCTTTGAAACAACCTTGCCATCCCCGATGGTATAGACATAGGCCGAGCCATCCGGGCGGCGCATAACCGCCTTCTGGGGGATAAGGAAGGCCCCTTCAAGCTTGCCCTGACGCACCTGTCCGCGCACGAACATGCCCGGCAGCAGCACACCATCCGGGTTCGGGAATACCGCACGCAGGCGGATCGTTCCGGTGGTTTCGTTCACCGTTACGTCGGAAAACTGCAACGTCCCGGTATGCGGATATTCAACACCGGTCGCATCAATGATCAGGGAAACCTCGATCTTGCCGTCTTCAACACCCTGGATACGGCCGTTCTGGATCGCCTGCTTGATCTTCATCAACCGGCCACCGGCCTGCGTCACATCGACATAAATCGGATCAAGCTGCGTGATCGTGGTCAGCGCATCCGTCTGGTTGGTCGTCACAAGCGCACCTTCGGTCACATCCGATGCACTGATCTGGCCCGAAATCGGGGCGGTTACGGTGGTGTATTCGACATTGATACGTGCCTGATCGACCTGTGCGCGTGCGGCGGCAACTGCTGCTTTCGCCTGCGCTTCTGCGGCAATCGCGTCATCAAAGGTCTGCTCGGAAACCGCCTGGGTTTTCACAAGGCTTTCGTAACGCTTGCGGGTTTTGGTCGTCTGATCAAGGGTCGCACGCTGCCGGGCAAGTTCCGCCTGTGCCGCGTCAAGTTCCGCCATGTAAACGGCCTGATCAATCATATAAAGCTGCTGACCGGCTTCAACAAACGCGCCTTCGGTAAAGTTGCGTTCCTTGATGATACCATCGACCTGCGGGCGCACGGCAGCCTTGCGGAAGGCAACGGTACGACCCGGCATTTCCTCGATCAAACCGACGGTCTGCGCTTCAAGCGTCACGGTACCAACCGGCGTTGCCTGTGGCTGCTGCTGTGCGCTGGCATCCGACTGTTGCGCTTCTTTCTGCTCATCACAGGCCGCAACCATCAATGCAAGCACAGCAACGCCTGCAAGTTTCAAACAAGATCGCATAGACAAAATGATTTTCCTTCTCACAGTCCTGTAAGCAGCGCTGCCCTGTCGGGGGAATATCAGGCAGCTTTGCCATTGAATTATTAAATACTGTACGGTACAGTACACATTGTGCGCTGCACGATCAAGAGCCAAAAACAACGTCGATAGCAAAGATCGAAAAACCATGAGCGAAACGTCAGAAACCCAAGGAAAACAATCCAGTCGCGGCTTCGCACGGCGACGCGCGATGATGGATGCTGCATGGCAGCTTCTGTTGGAAAAAGGTTTCTCTGGCGTTACGCTAAATGACGTAATTTCTCGATCCGGTGGCTCACGTACAACTCTTTACGAGGCATTTGGCGGAAAGGATGGGCTGCTGACAGCCGTCATGACAGAACGGTGCATGGAATTTTCCGCGGAATTGCATATTTCGCTGGAATCCAATCTCCCTCCTCGTGACGCTTTGACGGACTTCGCCTTTAAACTATCGACCAAGATACTAACCGAGGAAGCCGTTCGCTTCACGCAGATTCTGTTCTCCGAAGGACAGCATTTCATACCAATGGTTGAGAAGTTCCTGGAAGTCGGCCCCGAAAGCACCCGAAAACGCCTTGCAAACTACCTGAAACGCCAGAGCGACCTTGGCAATCTTGTCATCGACGATCCCGATCATTACGCCGAAATCTTTGATGCGATGATTGTTGGCGACTGGCAGAATCAGGTCATGAAAATGATTTCTCCGCCCAAACTCAGCGAGGAAGAGATCACAATAAGGGTCAAACGCGCCGTCGATGTCTTCCTGTGTGGCGTGACCGTCGAAAGCAAGCGCGACAAAATTGGCTGCACCACCAACTGATCCGGACGGATATGCAAATCGCAGATCACCCGGCCGAGCTGATGTGATACACTTCACACTTGGGCCATTCAGGGCAACCTGAAGGCAGCCTGCAACAATCCCTGCCCCATCTTCACCAAATTTGCGCTAAACAATGGAACGGTTCAAACCATTACCCTTGGGGGCCCCGATCATGCCTGCACGCCGTATTGTCATCGGCATTGGTGTTTCACTGATTTCCCTTTGCGCAACCAGCGCAACCGCCTTTGCACTTGAAACGCAAAAGGCCCGCGAAATCATGGATGCGATCCTGATGCAGAACGGCATTTCCGCCACCGAAATGTCAGCGGAAAACAGCAACGGTACCGTCATCTTCACCTATGACGACGTCCGCCTTGATCTAAGCGGTTATAGCTCGGCGCGTGAGCTGGTCCTTGATGATGTCCGGGTCACGATGAACGACACCGATATCGCCAATCAGGTCGATATCGGCGTAACACTTCCCGAACGCGGAAAGATGCTGGCCGAAGCCACCAGTGACCAGCGCGAACTGACCATGCGCAAGGCACTTGGCAGCCTGCGCTGGGACCATGTTAACGGTGTACCGGTCAACTTCACCGGTTCGGCGGATTTCCTGATCGGTGATGAACCGGTGACGCGCAAACACTGGCTGATGAATGGCCTTGTCATTCGCTGGATGCCCGAAGAAGCCCGCATTTCCTGGCAGGCTGCCGAATGGACCGGCCCGAACCGGGAAAAACGTGGCTCGGTCAAATCCACAAGCTTCCTGCTTTATCCCGGCGAAAACGATGAAACCCATCTTGATTACGCCCACGACGGCCTTTGGCTGCCAAGCCTTCTGCAACCGCGCACCGTGCGCATCAAAAGCAGCAGCACCGGCCTGCCCTGGTCCGAAGCCCGGCCGATCCTGCAAAAGGGCTTTAACGACATGATGACCGGCCTTGCTCCGCGCGCTGCCCGCCGCCAGATCGCCAATGATCTGTGGCAAAAGGCCGCCGATAACGGTGCCCCGGTCAAGATTGACGAAATCTATGTCGAAGGCCGCGGCCTCGAGGCACTCGGCAAGGGCGAGTTCATCGCCCAAAAGGCCGCGCGGTACGGCTTTTCCGGCCAGCTTGACGTTGATCTGATCGGGCGCGAACGCCTTCAGGACCTGATCGGCACCCCGCAAAGCCCGACTTTGCTGGGCGCGCTGGTACCCTTTGCCGTCGATGGCCTTGCTGCCGGTGAACCGGGCACACAGGGCACAACGAATTACGACGTGGAACTGCTGCGTGATGGCCGGATTGTCGTCAACGGCATCACCGTATTCAGCGGCACAAGTGGCAGCTGACAGTTTGGGGCGAACGGAAACCCAGATGCCAATCACCTGCAACCGGGTCGTTATTTACACAAAAAAAATCGATGAAATGATCCGCTTCTATGGCGATCTTTTCGTCTATCGCGCAATCCGTCACGAGGGCGACCGCATTGTCGAACTGCGCCCGGCAACAGATGGGCTGATCCTGATGCTCCATCCTGCGGGCAAGGGACAGAAAGAAGGCCAGTCCCTCATCAAACTGGTGTTTGACGTCAAGAATGTCGACGCCTTCCGCAAACAACTGGTTGCCCACGGCGTTGATGTCGGCCCGATCCATCAGGCGGATGGCTATCAGTTCGCCAATATGAAAGACCCGTCCGGAAATTCGGTTTCGATTTCCAGCCGGGCCTTTGCAGTCGGTTCCTGACCGGGCTTAGATACCCTGCCCGCCGGAAACCTCGATCCGCTGGGCATTGACCCACCGATTGTCTTCTGACAGCAGGCTGGCAATCATCGGCCCGATATCATCAGGCACGCCCACCCGGCCAAGTGCCGTCATTTCGGCAAATACCTTGTTCAGATCCGGTGTATCTCGCACCGCACCGCCAAGGAAGTCGGTTTCAATCGCGCCCGGGGCGACCGTATTGACCGCAATGCCGCGTGCCCCAAATTCCTTGGCCATATAAAGGCTCAGCACCTCGACCGCGCCCTTGACCGCCGAATAGGCGGAAAATCCGGGGAATGCCCCCTTGGTCAGCCCCGAAGACAGATTGACGATCCGCCCGCCATCGGCAATCAGCGGCAACAAAGCCTGCGTTAGGAAGAAAACCCCTTTGAAATGCACATCAACCAGCTTGTCGAACTGTGCCTCGGTGGTTTCGGCAATCGATGCCATGTCGCCATGACCGGCATTATTGACAAGATGGTCAAACGTTTCCCGGCCCCAGACGTCGCGCAATCCGGTGCGCAGATTTTCGGCAAAACCGGCAAAGCTGGAAATGTCAGCAACATCAAGCTTCAGGGCCAATGCCTTCCGGCCCATTGCCTTAATCTCCGAAACCACTGCATCGGCATCGTCAGATCGGCTGTGATAGGTCACGATTATATCCCCGCCGTGGCGGGCAATGGCAAGGGCGGTATTGCGGCCAAGGCCACGGCTGGAACCGGTTACAATTGAAATCTTGGTCATCGGACAACTCCTTGGTTTGGTGATGTTGGTTCACGCTGTTTGGTGTTGTCCGTTATACTGCTGCCCCCTCCCGCCCGTCGTTGCCGGAACCTCGGCATACTTAGCCTAATCCTCCAAACCATATTTACGACGACATCAATCGGGATTAGAATCATGGCATGACAAACGCGCTTCTCACCTCGGTCCGGTCATGGCTTGATACCCGCGCCATCGACAGCGGATTGGCCCAGACCCCCATTCCCGGCCTGACGACCATCCGGTCCGTCACGCCAAGCGGGCTGGATTATGCGATCTCGCGCCCGCTGGTTTGCCTGATCCTTCAGGGCAGCAAACAGGTTGCCCTTGGCAATCGGACCTTCACCCTGCGCCCGGGTGATACCCTTCTGATCACGGCCGATGTCCCGACCGTAAGCCAGATCACCGATGCCAGTCCCGATGCGCCCTATATGTCGCTGGTGCTTGATCTTGATCCGTCGGTCATTGCCGACCTGTCATTGCAGATGGGCACCCCGCCGCAAAGCGATGATGCCGCCGTCATTGTCGCCCCCACCGATGCCGAGGTCGCCGATACCGCCCTTCGCCTGATGCGTCTGCTTGATCGTCCCGATGCCGTTCCGATGCTCCATCAATCCCTGATCCGCGAATTGCATTACTGGCTTCTGACCAGCCCGCATGGCACTGCCATCCGCCAACTTGGCTGGCCCGACAGCCATACCCAGCGCGTGGCACGTGCGGTCGCCATCCTGCGCGAAGAATTCAGCAAACCCCTGCCGGTGGACCGGCTTGCCGCAACTGCGGGCATGAGCCCGTCCTCGTTTTACCAGCATTTCAAAACCGTGACCTCGCTGTCCCCGCGACAGTTTCAAAAACAGCTCCGCCTGATCGAGGCACGCCGCCTGATCATGGCCGAAGGCATGACCGCAAGCAGTGCCGCCTATGATGTCGGCTATGAAAGCGTGTCGCAGTTCACACGCGAATATCGCCGCATGTTTGGCATGCCGCCGGCCACCGACCGCGATATGGCGCGGGAACAATCGCCTGCATCCCGGGCCGCCGAATAACAACATCACCTTTCCCTGATAATTCTACAGTGCTGCGCGTGACATCCTGTTGACGGGCCGTGACGAACTTCGCATGATCCGGTGACACGGTCGGTCTGCCACATACCGGCCTGATAAATCAGGGAGCTTCGTAAAAAATGAAAATCTTCAAATCCGGTCCGCTTTCCGGTCTTCTGATTGCTGGCGCGATGCTGGGGGCCATCGGCACCGCATCTGCCGAACCGATCAGGGTCGGTATTGCCAATTTCGGTGAACATCCACAGCTGAACGCCGCCATCGCCGGTTTCAAGGAAGGCATGGCAAGCGGCGGCTTTGCCGAGGGAACCGACGTTGTCTATTCCGAAAGCCACACCAATTTTGATGCGTCTCTGGTGCCCCAGATGATCGCCAAATTGCAGGCCGAAAATCCCAAACTGATCTTTACCGTCACCACCCCGGTTTCCCAGATCGCCAAAAAAGCCTTGGCCGGATCGGGCATTCCGATTGTGTTTTCCGCCGTGACCGACCCGGTCGCCGCCAAGCTGGTCCCGTCTTGGGAAGCCGGTGATGAAGGCATGACCGGTGCATCGGACTTGCAGGATATCGACGCGGTTCTGGAATTCACCAAACTGCTGTTGCCGAATGCCAAACGTCTTGCCCTGCCCTATAACCCGGGCGAAGCCAATGACGTCGCCCTGCTTGAAAAGGTGCAGGAACTGGCCCCGGCACACTTCCTTGAAGTCGTTCCGGTCGGCATTGACAACGTCAATGATATCCAGCAGCGCATCACGTCGGTCGCTGGCAAGGCCGATGTCATCTATACCCCGGCATCAAACCTGATCCAGCCAGCAATTGCCGCGGTTTCGGCGGCTGCACGCCAGATCGGCGTTCCGATTGTCAATTCCGATAGCTCGGCTGTTGCCAATGGCACCGTACCTGCCAGCTTCTCGGTCGATTATGCGCAGGTCGGTTTAAGTGCCGGCATCATTGCGGCGGAAATCCTCAATGGCAAGGACGCGGCATCCATCGCACCGTCCAAACCATCCTATGTCAATCACGAGCCACTGATTTCGAAAAAAGCCGCCGATGCCTTTGGCATCACCATTCCCGAGGCACTCGCCAATTGCGGCTGCGTCATCGAATAATCTGATCCGGCCTCACATGACATTTGGCGCCCCGCGTTCCGGTATCACCGGGGGGCGCCAATGTTGCTTTACGGAGGATACGGATGCTTGAAATCCGGTCTGCACGAAAAACCTTTTACAAAGGCCAGCCCGACGAAAAAGTCGCGCTTGATGATCTTTCGCTGACACTTCAAACCGGCGAATTCGGTGTTGTCATCGGCTCCAACGGGGCAGGCAAAAGCACGATGCTAAACGCCGTTTCCGGTGCGATGCCCCTTGATCGCGGCCAGATCCTGATCAATGGCGATGATGTCACCAACACGCCCGTGCATAAACGCGCCATGCGGATTGCGCGCGTGTTTCAGGATCCGATGCTCGGTACCGCCGCCAGCATGACGGTTGCCGAAAACATGCTTCTGGCCGAACTGCGCAGCAAAAGCCGCACCTTTGCCCGTGGGCTTAATGCCAAACGCCTTTCGGATTACAAGGAACGCCTGTCGATCCTGGGTCTTGGCCTTGAAAACCGGCTTGATACCCGTGTTGAACTGCTGTCTGGCGGGCAACGTCAATCGCTATCCCTCATCATGGCGGTCGGCGGATCGCCCGATCTGCTGCTGCTCGATGAACATACCGCCGCCCTTGATCCGCGCACTGCCGACCTTGTCATGGGGGCAACCGTGCGCGCGGTTGATGCGCTTAAACTCACCACGCTGATGGTCACCCATAACATGCAGCACGCGGTCGATTACGGCCACCGCGTCATCATGCTGGACGCGGGCAAGGTCAAACTGGAAATCGGCGGCGAAGAAAAGGCAGGTGTCACGGTGGCAAAGCTGATCGATCATTTCTCGGTCAAATCCGATGCCATGTTGCTGGGGGCCTGATTGATGATGGAATTCCTTTCTTCGACCTTCACAAGCTATGTGGCACTTGTACCCGTGACATTGGCCCAAAGCCTTATTCTGGCTTTCGTCGTTATGGGGATCATGATCCCGTTCCGCACCCTGCATTTCCCCGACCTCACCAGCGAAGGCGCCTATCCGCTGGGCGGTTGTGTTGCCGGGGTATTGATTGCCGCCGGGGTCAATCCGGCCCTGGCGATCGTCGCTGCCCTTCTGTGTGGTTTTGCTGCTGGTTGCTGTACCGCACTGATCCATCTGCGGTTCCGCATCCATACGCTCCTGGCTGGGATTCTGATGATGACGATGCTTTACAGCATCAATCTGCGCATCATGGGCAAATCGAACCTGTCGATCTTTGGCACCGGTTCGGTATTTGACTGGGCGCCCTTCGTCACGCCGGGCTTCCCGGCGGCCAAGATCATCATTGCCGGGATCATCGGGGCTGCGGTGTTCGTTGCGCTCAACTGGTTCTTTAAAACCGAAAAGGGCACGGCAATGCGTGCGGTCGGCGCCAACCCGGCCATGGCCGAGGCCCAAGGCATTTCCGTCTGGGTTTCAACCATCGGCGGTGTCGGCCTCGCCAGTGCCTTTTCGGCCACCAGTGGCGCGCTTATGGTCCAGTCACAGGGCTTTGCCGATGTAAATATGGGCCTTGGCATCCTGATCAATGGCTTGGCCGCCCTCATGATCGGCGAGGCGATTGTTGGCAAACACAGCGTCTTTCGCCAGCTCCTCGCCCCGTTTGTCGGTGCGATCATCTATTATCAGCTTGTGTCGCTCTGCCTGGCCGCCGGTATGCCTCCGCCCGACCTGAAACTGGCAACCGGGCTTTTCGTGCTGGCCATGCTGGCCCTGCCCAGCCTCAAACGTGGCCGCGGCGGTGCCCCGGCCCGCGAAAAGTTCCGCGAATAAAAACAACGGGCGGGGTCACATGATCCCGCCCTTTTCGCCTCTGGTATAATAATGCGCGCATCATTCCGGATGCTGCGATCATTTCGACTTACAAGCGCAAACCGGCCAGCACCTCATTTATCATCTGCTTAAGATCAGAACGTGCAACACCATCACGAGCCTGCACCGACATTCCCTGCATGACGGTGGCTAAATAAAACGCCTTGGCATCCGCCGTTTTCTTGTCGAGCCAACGGTTTAGCGTTTCTGCAATACGTGATTGCATCTGACTTCGTCGCATGGATAAAGACGCCGCAATATCCGCGTGATCCGCCCCATATTCGAGCATTCCCGTAGAAATCATGCAGCCTGCTTCACGTGCGGGATCTGTAATCACCTCCACCGCCCGGTGCAGCAATCCACTGATCGCATCCTCAAGTGTCGCCGCTTCGGTCAGTCCATCAAGCGCACCGGGCAATCCATCATAAAGCTCTAGAGCCTCGCGGAATAATCCGGCCTTGTTGCCAAACGCACTGTATAAACTGGGCGGTGCAATACCGATTGCCCGTGTCAGATCATTGATCGAAACGGCTTCATATCCATGACGCCAGAAAAGGTGCATGGCAGTTTTGACCGCTTCATCGCGATCAAAACTGCGGGGGCCTTTCCGTCTGGATACTGGTTGTTTGTTCATGGTTGTCACTAAATACAAGACACCCCAAAAAGGCAAGGAATTGACGGGCAATCACAGTGTGTCTGCCGCTTCAACAGAACAAAGCGGCAGACACACAGAATATCCGCTATACGGCATCAACCAAAATCTTTGCCAAATGATCAGGCATATCGATCATGACATCATGCCCGCACGGCACTTTATGCGTCACAAAACCGGAATCTGTCTTTGCCTTTTCGTAAGCACCGCCAAACGGCGAAATATCCTTCCATCCCTCGGCATAGACGAATGTTTTTTTCGCAACCCTTTGATAATCGCCACCAAGTTTTATGCGCTCGCTGAATGTCGCAAGCGGCTGCGCGGTGCATTTGCTGTCCACATAGGCCTGATCGGCCTCGTTCACCCGAAAGATCGAAGACGGTATAGGCGGGATTGTATGGCCGCCATTATTGGCGGCACTGTTCAAATGAGCTTGCACGGCACCCGGCGCATCAAGATCAAATAACGACTGTCCATCAGCCGGCATGAAAGCATCCAGATAAACAATCGAGCGGATCGCTTTTAGCCGTTTATCCGCGACACCGGCAATCACCATTCCACCATAGGAATGCCCGCACAACACGGCATCATCAATGTCTTCAACATCAATCAGACGAACAATATCCTCGATATGGGTCGAAAGATTGATCGATCCGGAAAATTGATGCGCATTCTCGGCCATACCGCTTAATGAAGGCGTCCAAACCTGATGCCCCGCCTTGCGCAAAAGCGCGGCAACTCGGCCATAACACCACCCCCCATGAAACGCACCATGCACCAGAATGAACTTTGCAGCCCCCTTGCCGACAAGTCCTTCAGAGGCATCCGCAGCTTTTGCGGGTGCAGCAACCACTGATGCCATTCCCAGCATGCCCATCATACCGGCATTCTTGATCAGGTCGCGCCTGTTCATCGCCATCTTGCTTTCCATCCTTTGTTTGCAAGGCCATTCACGCCCGCAGTAAAAATGATAATTTGTAGTGATCACTAAACATAACTTGACTTCCTGACGCAAGAGATTATTTGTATCGATCACTACAAATAATTATCAGGACGTGCATTGGCGCTCCCAAGAACCGAATGCTTCGCAGGATACACAATGGATTTACTCACCGATAAAACGGCATCCATGTCTTTTTTCCCCGGCTTTCGACGGCTGGATGTTACGGTTGATGATGTTCGGTTTGCTGGCGTAATTGGCGGAAATGGCGCGCCATTGCTGCTCTTGCACGGCTATCCCCAGACCCATATCGCATGGCGAAAAATCGCTCATGATCTTGCGCGCTCATGGACACTTATCATTCCTGATTTGCCAGGATATGGCGCAAGTCAGATCGGCACCACAAAGCCACGCTGGACAAAACAGCGTGTGGCCCGGTCCCTGACGGCCTTGATGCAACATCTTGGATATCAGAAGTTTGCGGTTGTCGGGCATGACCGCGGGGCACGTGCAGGATATCGTCTTGCCATGGATTACCCGGATTTGGTGACGGCCTTCTCGTCCCTTGCGGTTGTTCCGGTGCTTGACGCAATGTCTGCTGTTGATCACCAATTCGCCGCCAGGAATTTCCATTGGTTTTTCCTGTCACAACCAGCAGGTTTACCTGAAAAACTTCTGGCAGCAGCACCCGATGCCTTCATCGAACACAGCTTGGCAACAATGGCCAACGGCCTGGACAATATCGAGCCGCAGGCACTTGCCATCTATCGCGAAGCCTTTCGCAATCCCAAAGTACGTCACGCCATTTGCGAGGACTACCGGGCAGCAATGAACGAAGATATGGACCTTGACCGGATCGACAGAACAAACGGCAAAAAGCTCTTGTGCCCGGTCCAGGTCCTATGGCCAACGAGTGATCCCCGAAACACGGCCAGGACCCAAATCGAAATATGGTCGCAGTGGGCTAACGACGTCACGGGAATGACGATCCACGCAGGACATTTATTACCTGAAGAATCCCCACAGGCAGTCATTGCCGCCCTGCGCAGCTTCCTGCCGATCCGCGTCTAAAGACACTGAAAACGTGATAAAACCGCCTAAGAGACATAAGTTCCTTACGGTCCATATTGCCAGAGCCGCAACTCTTTAAAGCAACAATGACGGTTGCTGCAAAAACAGTACGAGATCCATCACCTCGGCAACCTGCCCCTCCGGCCCGGTCATCCTGCGCGACACATTCCCGGCCTTGTGCAAAATCCACTCACCGGGTTTAAGTTCAAGCCCGTCCAGCTCTTCCTGAAGGGTCGGGAACTGGTGTTCGCCATTACCCTTGCGCCACGGCGGGGCCGATGCGTGCGCGATACACAGGAAATATCCGCCCGGCACCAGCTTTGCCATCGCACGACGAAGGATATCGGCCCGCGCAAGGGCCACCGGCGACTGAAAATAGGACGCGGTGACAAGGTCATATTCCCCGTCCGGCATCTCGCGTTCCAGATCGCAGGCGACAAACCGCACCCGGCCCGCAAGATCACTCCCTACCAGACGCTTCTGCGCCCGCGCAATCGCGGTTTGCGAAATATCAGCCCCCGTCACATCCCAGCCCCGCCCGGCCAGCCAAAGCGCATCATCCCCATGCGAACAGCCAATATCCAATGCCCGCCCCGGCGTCAGGTCGGCCACATACCGCACCAGCAACTCCCCCGGATTACCCGAATAATCGGTCTTTTTTGTCCGATAATGATCTTCCCAGAATTCAACCGGGTTTTCCGGCCGTTCGGTCGCGTTTTGCATCGGAAATGCTCCTTCATCACAAGCCACATCGAATCACGTAACTTATGATGTATCGTAAAAGCCATTCCCGTCAAGCCCACCAAACAAGACAGCCGAAAACAAAACAGCCCGGCGGAATAGTGACCACCGGGCTGTAGATGAACGTGCGGGCCAGAACGCAGAACGCGCCTAGCTCAGATATTTATTGAACCACGCAATCGTGCGATCCCAGGCAAGCTTGGCCTGCTCCTCGTCATAGCGGGGGGTGGAATCATTATGGAACCCGTGATTGGCGCCCGGATAGATATAGGCCTCATAAACCTTGTTATGTTCCTTTAATGCCGCCTCGTAAGCAGGCCATCCTTCATTGATCCGCTCGTCAAGTTCGCCATAATGCAACAGCAACGGTGCCTGAATGCGCGGCACATCGGCCACGTCCGCCTGACGGCCGTAAAACGGCACCGCCGCCCCCAGTTCCGGATAAGCCACCGCCGCCGCATTAGAAACACCCCCGCCATAACAAAAACCGGTTATGCCGGTTTTGCCCGTGGTTGCCTCATGCGCGGTCAGGAATTCGATGGCGGCAAAGAAATCATTCATCAATTTGGTCGGGTCTACCTGGCGCTGCAATTCGCGCCCCTTGTCATCATTGCCGGGATAGCCGCCAACCGATGTCAGCCCATCCGGGGCAAGGGCAATAAAACCCGCCTTGGCCACCCTTCGCGCAACGTCTTCGATATAGGGGTTAAGCCCGCGATTTTCGTGCACCACCACCACGCCGGGCACCTTGCCCGTCAGATTTGCGGGCTTCACCAGATAGCCCCGCACCTCGCCATGGCCGTTGGGCGACGGATACATGATATACTCCGCAACAATGTCGGGATCGGTAAACTCGACCTGTGTCGCAAGCGCATAATCCGGACTAAGCGACGCCAGAACCGACATTGCGGTGACCCCGCCGACAGTATATTTCGCGGCCCGGTCAAGAAATTCGCGGCGCGAAATGATCCCATGCGCATAGAAATCATAAAGTTCAAGCAGTTCCGGCGAGAAATCTTTGGCAGTCAAACGGTTCATCGTAAGCTCCCTGTTTCGGATGGGCCGGGGCGGAAATCATGATGCTGGCGGCAAGATTGCGAAAAGTTTTCTGCAATCACGCGGATCGGGCAAATCACAAATCCGCTACAGGTGAACCAGTTCACCTCATGGCCCGTCACCGAGTCACCCATCACCGTGTGGTGCAGCTTAACCCGCCATCAACCACAAGCTCGATCCCCGTGACATATTTCGCCCCGTCCGATGCCAGATACAAAACCGCCTCTGCCACATCCCACGCATCACCCATATGCCCCATCGGCACCTGCGCATTGCGGGTTTCAAGAATGCGGTTGATCTCGGCCCCGTCATAAAGCCGTGCCAGCGATGCCTCGACCAGTGGCGTGTGAATAAGCCCCGGCACCACCGCATTGACCCGCACATGATGCGGCGCATATTCCACCGCAAGCGATTTGGTGAATTGCGTAACGGCCGCCTTGGCCGCGGCATAGGCCGGATAATCAATTCCCATCTGCCGCGCCCCGCTGACCGATCCGATATTGATCACCGATCCGCTTTTGCGTTTGCGCATCGCGGGCATCACCGCCTGGCAGCTATGGAAAAACCCGGTGACATTGGTCTTAAACGCGCTGTGCCAGTCTTCAACGTCAAGCCGTTCAAGCCCGCCGCCAATCACCATCCCGACATTATTGACCAGTACATCAATCTCGCCCAGCGACCCGCGCGCCGTCGAAACCGCAATATCGACCTGATCGCGTTTGGTGATATCGGCGGTCAAGGCAATGACCTCGCCGCCTTCTTCCTCGATCAGCGATGCGGTTTCATCTGCGGCGATCTTGTTGATATCAACGACCGCCACCTTCGCCCCGGCCCGGGCCAGCAGCACGGACGTCGCCTTGCCATTTCCCCATCCCGGCGCACAGCAGCCACCACCAAATACCAGAACCGTTTTACCCAAAAGACGCTGATCCATGATGTCCTCCCGGAACGTTGCGGAATTCTACCAAAGGTTTTCGTTTTCCGATAGAGACACCAACCAGCAACCCCGCCATGCAAAACGGCCGTATCACGGGGATACGGCCGCCTGCATCTTCACGGATCGGAAATCTTACCAGCTATATTTCAGCGTCGCCAGAACCGTGCGGCCATCGCCATAGAATGACGAAAATCCATTGTTCGATGCTACGTATTCCCGATCAAACAGGTTGTTCGCATTGATCGCAAGGCTGACACTATCGGTTACCTGATAATTGATCATTGCATCGGCCACCGCATAGGAACTCATTGAATACTGGTTTGCAGAATCCCCGTAAGTCTGACCGACATAACGCACCCCACCACCAAGTGTGAGATCACCAAACATCCCATGCTCAGGAATAGTATAGTCCATCCACAAAGAAGCAGCGTGTTCTGGAACATGATCGGGGCGGTTTCCTTCATTCCCCGAAGTCCCATCTTCGGTAATTTCCGCATCCAGATAGGTATAGGCCAATGTAACGTTCATCCGGTCCGTCAGGCTCATCTTGCCTTCAACTTCAAGACCGCGGGAATTAACCTCGCCAATCTGCTCCTGCAGCAGACCACCATTCGATTTGACAAGATTGGTTTGTGTCAGGTCAAACAACGCAACGGTAAACAGGGCATCGAATTCGCTGGGCTGATATTTGACACCAACTTCATACTGCGTACCTTCCTGAGGCTTAAGGTCGCCTTCAACCCCGGCTGCGTTGCTATATACCGGCTGGAAGGATTCCGAATAGTTTCCATAAACAGAAACCTCTTCCGTCACCTTGTAGGTCAGTCCCGCACGCGAGGTGAATGCATGCATGTCATGCTCCTCGCTCGTGCCGAAATAGTTCTCAAGATCGGACTGGACATAGTCGTAACGACCACCAAGGGTCACAATCCAGTCCCGATCAATCGTCAACTGTTCCTGCGCATAGGCGGCATAACTGCGCTGTTTGATCTCATGATCAGTCCAAGGGCTCAGAGTAATGCATGAAACACCGCAATAAACCGGATTATTGAAATCAACAGGAGTGGCAGTACCACTCAGAGCTGTTTCCTGCGTATCGGCATAACTGTATTCAAGACCAGCCAGCGTCTTGCTATCAAGATAGGCGTTAAGTGCCGTGTCATATTCAAGCTGGTTGTCGATTAAAAAACTGTTCGTTTCGCCTTCAAGTGACCACGCTGAACGATTGTTCGCCGGATTGGAAGAACTGACATAAACCTGTTGCTGATCAAGTGTCAGATGCGTAAAGCGGGCATTCTGACGGAACTGCAACTGGTCGCTCAATTGGTGCGATAGCTGATATCCAAGGTCATATTGCTCGGTATCGAATTCGTCGAAATCCGGTTCCCCAAGGAACGTATCGGGATCGACATCAACACCGGGAGGGAAAGCATGCCCGACATTGCTGTCGCGTTTGCTGTAACTGGTCAGGATCGTCAGTTCCGTTCCGGCTTTCGGCTTATAAGTGAAAGCTGGCGCGATATAGGTACGATCATCCTGTGAATAATCTCTTCCCGCCCGATCAGCATCCTGCCAAAGCCCGGTCAGGCGATAGGTCCAGTTGCTGTCTTCCGCAACCGGTCCTGTCACATCTCCCCCGACCGTCAGGTGGCTTTGCCCGAACGTGGTGAAAACTTCGCCACCAGCTTCGTCTTGCGGTCGCTTGCTGATCATGTTGACCAAACCGCCAGGGGCATTCATGCCAAACAGACTGGATGTCGAACCTTTCAAGACATCAATCTGCTGCATGCCATAAGGTTCAGAACGACTTGCGGTCCAGTTGTAGCTGCGCCGCGCCAGACCATCGGTAAAACTCCCATACCCACCTGCTGGATAAAAACCACGAATACGGAAATAGTCATATCGAACATCTGCACCGTATTCTGCAACATTAACCCCTGATGTATAGGCTAGGGCCTGTTGTAGATCCTGCACATTCCGCGTTTCCAGTTCCTTCTGCGTCACCACGGACACGGCGGCGGAATCATCCAAAATCGGCGTGTCGGTTTTCGATGCCGTGCGCGACCGGCTGGCAACAACGCTATCGCGTGTCGGCCCCATCGGGCCATAGGTACCCTCTGCATTGCCCTCGACCCGGATCGGATCAAGAACCTCGCCTTCTGCCGCTGCCGCACCGGTTGCGATCTGCTCGACCACCACGGTGCCATCATCGGAAATGTTATAGGTCAGGCCACTTCCGGCAAACAGCCGGTCCAGCGCCTGCTGCGATGTCATGCTGCCGCTGACCGCTGGCGCATCAACCCCGCGCACAAGTGCGCCATCAACCGTGATCTGAAGACCGGACTGCTGCCCGAACAGGGCCAGCGCGCTGGTCATGGATTGCGCCGGAATCTCAAATGCATGTGACGCGGCAAGGACCCCCGCCCCGCTTTGCGCCACCTGTGCCTGCGCCATCACCGGTGTCGCGATCAGCACCGGCACCAATGCGCTTGTCACCAAAAGCGCGCTTGCAAAAACCGTCTGTCTGCCGCGGCTCCGCATGCCCGCCTTACCCCCTGTGGTCATTCCATGGATCTCCGTTCTGCGTCATATACATGATCACAAATGAGAATAACAACGCTTCTCATTTGCGCTTAAAACACAAAACGTGCCTCGGGGATTTTTTTTCAAAAAAACTTCGGAAAATTTTTCAGATTTTTGTCAAACGGCCTGTTTCAGGCCGTTCTCAGGATGCCGACACCAGCAAAACCCACGGCGTCACCTGCCGCACCACCGCATTTTGCGCCCGTGCAATCCCGCGAAGGGCCGCCAGCGGATCGGCAAGGTTATAAACCCCCGTGACCGGCCGGGTCGCCAGCGCATCATCGGTGATGATGATCCGGCCCGGATAATAGCGCCGCAGCCCGTCAATCACGGTACCCAGCGGCTGATCCTGTGCTATCAACTGGTTCTGCCGCCACGCGGCAACCTGACCTGCAGGCAATTGGCCACGCGCCCCCGCCCCCTGCCATGTCACGCTGGCACTTTGCCCGGCTTCCAGCAACTCTGCGACCGGCGGGGTGATCTGATCAAACCCGACCCGCACCAGACCATGCTCGACCGCAACATCCGTGCCCGCCTCATTGCGCCGCACGTCAAACCCGGTACCAAGCACCGTCACGCCAACCTCGTCGGCAAAAACCGTAAAGGGCCGTTCGGCATCCGGGGTGACCTCAAAAAACGCCTCGCCGCCCAAAAGGTCGATATGGCGCTCGCCCGCCTCAAACCGCACCCGGATCGCACTTTCGGGTGCCATCGTCACCGTGCTGGCATCGGCAAGGGTGATGGTGCGCATCTCGGCGGTATCGGTCACATAATCGGCCTGCCAGCCGGTGACGGCGCGGGTAACGATCCCCGGCCCGATCACGGCGGCAAAAAGCGATGCGGCAATGGCAAGCCCGCCACCAAGCCACATCGTTCGCCGCCCGAAAGCCGGGCGCACGACATTATCTTTGCGCGATGATGATGAAACGGACGATCCTTCACCCCCCGTTCGCATCTCACGAACGAAGGGCTGCCAGCGATCAGCATGCTCAGGCGCACCAGTCGCCATCACATCGGCGGCCCGGCGCGTGGCATTCCATGCCTGCATATGTGCGGGGTCACGTTCGCACCATTCCGCAAATGCGCGCAGAATATCCTGATCGTCCGGCTCTTCCTGCAACAGGATCAGCCAGTCGGTCGCCTCCCGTGAGGCCTGCGGCGGGATCGCATCTGTGTTCGCTGCCATTCTCGTCTCTATTCCCGGTCGGTATCGCAGATTGCGGGTGCGCACCGGCCTGCCCCGAAAAGAACCAAAGCTAAAGTTCCTACAACTACTAAACGCATTTGCGGAACTTTTTTCTATAAATATTGTGAACCCGGCTCATGCCTGATCCAGCCGCTGTTTGCAATGCTCGATCCCGTCCGCCACCAGCTTGTGCGCCAGCGGCACGGAAATATCGAGGAAGGCGGCAATTTCCTTAAGCTTTGCGCCACCAAACCGATGCATCTCGCATGCAATGCGGGTGCGTTCGGGCAATTCGTCCATCGCCGCCATCACGATCGCATATTCATCCTTGTAAAGGGCGACGGTTTCCGGGTCCGGGGCAATATCGGCCGATATCCGGGCCGCCTCGTCAAAATCCCCGGCACTGGTCACGCGGTTTTCCCGCGCCAGCCTGCGTTTGCTATCCAGCGCCAGGTTGCGCACGATCCGGTAAAGATACCCCGTCGCATCCTCGATCAGCCGCCGGTCCGATGCCGCGTCAAACCGCAACCAGGCTTCCTGCACCAGGTCTTCGGCCTGCACGCGATTGCCCGTGATGCTGCTGGCATAATTCACCAGCGCCGGGCGATGCGACATGAAAAGAACAAGGGCGTTGGGGTTCGCGGACAAAGCCGTATTTCCTCGGGACGGCACAAACAACGATGCTTCACTAGCAGATATTAAGACTGATTATCAATATCTTTCGCAACATCTCGCCTGCACATTCGAAAAACTTCATTTACCAAATGGCGCTATACTCCCGCCAAAGACGAAAGAGGGAACCGCCATGATACGCAAACGAAGCCTTGTCATCCTGATCACCGGGGTCGCCGCCGCGGCCTTCCTGCTGATCAGCAACCAGCTTGCCCATCGCGGCGAGGAACAGGGCGATATCACTCGTGGCAAGGCGATTGCCGAACAGACCTGCCTGCGCTGTCATATGGAATTTGCCGGTGATCCCTATCCCGACCCGGCGATCACCACCGCCCCGCCACTGGCAAGCTTCGGTCAGCGCTGGCCGATTGAAAACCTCGAAGAGGCCCTTGCCGAAGGCATCACCGTGTCGCACGATCAACTGACCATGCCGGAATTCACCTTCACCCCTGAAACCATCGCCGATCTTCTCGCCTATCTTGACGATCTTTCCCAAAGGGCCGATGCCAGACCGGCAAACTGATCCGGGCGCGTGGCGGCCATGCCCCGCCGACGGATGGTCTTTTTATCAAAAAAACCTGCCAATTATCCACTTTGCGCAAGCCCTTATCCACATTGCGCAGAATAAAGTCCACGCTCTCAGATAGCGGGTTGTGCCCTTTGCGAAAGTCGCCCAAAGGAATGGGAACCTCTTATTTCTCATGACCAAAGGCGTGCTGTTACATGGATCCGCATCAACCATCCCGGCGGGCACGTCAATTCTCGTGCTGGCGCGGTATCTTTGTGCACACCCGATATGGTCTTGTCCCCCTGATCCTGTCATGCGCCGCGCCAATCGGATCGGCACAGGCCGCAACGTTCAATGTCACCAACACCGCCGACAGCGGTGCCGGTTCCCTGCGGCAGGCGATTTTTGATGCCAATGCTGCGGGCGGCACCAACACCATCGATGTCCAAAACGGTCTGGGCACCATCACGCTGACCAGCGGCGATCTGAACGCGTTAAACAGCAACATCACGCTGAACGGTAATGGCAATACGCTCAGTGGCAATAACGCGTTTCGCGGCCTGTTTGTGTATTCCGGCACCGTGGCCATCAACGACCTGACCATTGAAAACGCCGTTGCTTCGGGCGGCGACGCAGGTCAGGCCGCCGGCGGCGGCGCCGGGCTTGGCGGGGCGCTGTTCGTCAAGGATGGCGCCAATGTCACCATCAGCAACCTTGTCGCGCAAAACAACGCCGCAACCGGCGGTGATGGCGGTGCACAAACCGCAAGTGGGGTCACCGGCGGCGGCGGCGGCATGGGGGGCGATGGCGGCACGGTTGTCAGTGGCACTAACGGCGGCGGCGGCGGCCTTGGCAGCGGGGCAACCGGTGGATCAAATGGTGGCAATGGCGGTGACGGGATCGCCCAGGGCGAAGGTGCCGGTGGGGATGGCGCCAATTTAGGTGGCGGTGGCGGTACGGGTGGCAACAATGGCGGCGGCGGCGGTTCCGGCGACCAGTCGGTCGGCGGCGGCGGTGTCAACGGCATTGATGGCACGTTTACCGACGACCCCGATGGCGGCTTTGGCGGCGGCGGCGGCAAAGCCGGTAATGGCGGTTTTGGCGGCGGGGGTGGCGCATTCCGGGGCGATGGCGGTTTTGGCGGCGGCGGCGGCGGTGGTGGCCTTGGCAGCACCGCCGATGTCGGTCAGGGCGGATTTGGCGCGGGCGACGGTGTCTCAAGCGGTACCATCTCTCAGGCGGCCGGGGGTGGTGGCCTTGGTGCCGGGGGTGCCATCTTTGTGATGGATGGCGCAACCCTGACCATCGCCGGAACCCTGACCGTCAATAACAACACCGTCACCGGCGGAAACGGCGGAACCGGTGCGGCGGGCACGGCCGAGGACGGCTCTGCCTTTGGCGATGGTGTTTTCCTGCAAGGCAGCGGCACCCTGACCTTCAATCCCGATACCGGCGATACACAAACCCTTGCCAATACCATCACCGATCAGGCCGGATCGGGCGGCACCGGAAGCTGGGCACTGACCAAAAACGGCGCAGGCACCCTGACACTCAGTGCCGCCAACAGCTATTCCGGCGCAACAAACCTTTCGGCGGGCACATTATCCCTGTCGGGATCGGGAACACTCGGAAATGCCGCAGGCGCACTTAATCTGACCGGCGGCACGCTTGATCTCGGCACGACGACACAGACCCGCACCGGCACCATCACACTCAATGGCGCAACCGTGTCAAACGGCACATTGTCATCATCGGGAACCTTCGATACCCAATCAGGCACCATCAGTGCCGTTCTGGCCGGGACCGGGGCGCTTGCCAAAACCGGCACCGGCACCGTCACGCTCAGCGGGGCCAACACTTATACCGGCGCAACAAACCTTTCGGCGGGCACATTATCCCTGACAGGATCGGGAACACTCGGGGATGCCGCCGGGGTGCTTAACCTGACCGGCGGGACGCTTGATCTCGGCACGACAACACAGACCCGCACCGGCACCATCACACTCAATGGCGCAACCGTGTCAAACGGCACATTGTCATCATCGGGCACTTTCGCGACCCAGTCGGGCACCATCAGCGCCGTTCTGGCCGGAACCGGGGCGCTTGCCAAAACCGGCACCGGCACCGTCACACTCAGCGGGGCCAACACCTATTCCGGGACCACGACTGTCTCGGGTGGCACATTGTCGGTTAACGGCTCTGCCACTTCGTCGGCCTTCACGGTCCAGAACGGCGGTACCCTTGGCGGCACCGGCACCGTAGGGGCGACGACCTTGCAGTCGGGCGGCATTCACGCGCCGGGCAATTCCATCGGCACCCAGACCGTCAATGGCGCCTATGTCCTCAATGCCGGTTCAATCCTCGAGATCGAGGTGGATAGTGCTGGCAATTCCGACAAGGTCATCGTGACCGGCACGGTCGATATCACCGGCTCGACACTGCGGGTCAAAGGCGTATCGGGGAACAATTTTTCCGGTCAAACGACCTATAATTATGTGATCATCGAAAATGATGGCGTTGATGCAATTACCGGCGATTTCGCAGCGATTGACAATCAGCTTGCCTTTTATGACGCCGCCCGTTCCACCGTCGGCGGCACCGGCAATGATGTCTCCCTGACACTGACCCGCAACGCCAGTGGCTTTACCGACATTGCCACAACCCCCAATCAAAAAGCCGTCGCTGGCCAGGTCGGGAACCTTTCGGGCACGGACGGCACCACCATCAGCAACGCCATTCTCGGCCTGACGGATGCCGGGGCACAGCACGCCTTTCAACAGCTCTCAGGCGATATCTTTGCCGCGGGCCCCACCATGAATGACCGCATCACCCATCAGGCCACCGGCCAGATCGGGGCACGCCTTGCCGATCTGAATCGCAGCCGCACCATTGCCCAAACCATCAGCGGGTCCCTTGTCGCCGCCAGCAGCCTGTCCCCCGCCGAGCTTACCGGCTTTGCCCGTTCCGGCCCGATGGCAAGTGACAGTGAAATATATGCCAGTGATGCAAACATGCTCTCGCTGGGGGCTGAAAATGCACCACAGGTGACGTCCGCCATCTGGCTTCAGGCCATCGGCGCAACCGGCCGGATCGATGGTGATGGCAATGCCGACACCACCGATTACCAATGGACCGGCATGGTTGGCGGCTTTGACACACAGCTTTCAGATACCACCATTCTGGGGGTCTATTTCGGTTATGTCGACGCCAGGAACCGTCAGGCTGGCCGGGATGCCACCCTCGATAGTCGCAATTTCATGGCCGGGCTTTATGGCACGCGTGACCTTGGCGATGATTTGCGGCTTTCCGGGCAGGCCGGATGGACCCGAACGGCAAATGACAGCCGCCGTAATCTTGTTTTTGGCGGTATTGATCGTACCGCCACGGCGGATTACACCGACAATGCGCTCAATACCAATCTTGAACTGGCAAGGGGATTTGACGTTGCCCATAACTGGCGGGTTGTGCCCTATGGCGCGCTGGGCGTGCTCTGGAACGATCGTGACGCCTTTACCGAAACCGGGGCCGGCTCGGCCAATCTGTCACGCGCATCTGACAGCACCCTGACCGGAACCGCAAGCCTCGGGCTAAGGATGGCGGGCATGTTTGAAACCGGCAATGGCAAAACCCTGATCCCGCAATTCCGGCTTGGCTGGGACCATCACCTTGGCCCGACAGCCAACAGCACCACATTGGCCTTTACCGGCACATCCTCCTTCACGGTCGCAGGCAGCGAAACCGACCGCGATACACTGGTCGGCAATCTCGGCATGACCCTTGCCGATGACGATGGCTGGAGCTTCTATGCAGATTACCAGCCCTCGATCTCCAAAAGCCGCCGCGAACATGCCGCCAGTGCCGGATTCAGGATGAAGTTCTGAGCCCCACCGCACCCGAAGTATTCACACCAAACCCGCCGCAGGATGGACTCCCGCTTTCGCGGGAGTGACGGCAGGTGTGCCATACGACCAGCCCCAATCCGCTGCCCCATGCGCAACCCTTCGCGCAACAGGGACAAACAACTGGCACGCCCCTCCCCCAACCCGTCATTCCCGCGAACGCGGGAATCCAGTCCTCCGTGCCACCTCCTCAAAACCGCCCACCGAACTCGCAGCACCGTAATCTCTCACCCTCGCGGGAGTAACGGATAATGTGTCCTGCCGCCCTTACCTCCACCAGCACCCCCGCCACAATCCCGACCTCACGCTCATGTGATCTCACGTGATTAAATCGCACACGATTTAATATTGCACGATAATAAATTCACGGCTACAAGCATCTCATCGAAACAACGTTTGGCCGGTCACCGGCGAAACCGGGAAAAGGGAAGATGAAAATGCTGAATGTGAAAAACCTGCTAAAGGCGACTGCCTTTGCCTTCGGTCTGATGGCCGCGCAATCTCCGGCCTTTGCCGCTGACACGGCGGCCGCGAATGCCGCCAACACCAAACCGACCATCCTTCTGGTCCATGGCGCCTTTGCCGCCTCTGATAGCTGGGATGGTGTCGCGCCGATCCTGCAGGACGAAGGATATCGCGTGATCAGCGTTGCCAACCCGCTGCGCAGTGTTTCGGGCGATGCCGCCTATACCCGCTCGCTTATCGACAGCATTCCGGGTGACGTCGTTCTGGTAGGTCATTCCTATGGCGGGCCGGTCATCAGCAACGCTGCAACCGGTGCGGCCAATGTCAAGGCACTGGTCTATGTCGCCTCTTTCGCCCCGGAAAAGGGTGAAACCATTGCCGAACTGGCCGGAAAATTCCCCGGCGGCACACTGGGTGAGGCCCTGGCAGCCCCGGTTCCGCTCGGCAACGGTGTGAATGACCTATATATCGATCCGGCGAAGTTCCACGCGCAATTTGCCGCCGACGTTCCGGCCGAAAAGGCCCGCCTGATGGCGATTGCCCAACGCCCGGTCACCGACTTTGCGCTGAACGAACCGTCTGGCGTTATCGCATGGAAGGATGTGCCGTCCTACCACATCTATGGCACGGCCGATAAAAACATCCCACCCGCCGCAATGGAATTCATGGCGAAACGCGCCCATTCAAAGGAAACCGTCGTGATTGATGGCGCATCCCACGTCGTCATGGTGTCCCACCCCAAGGAAGTTGCCGACCTGATCCTGAAGGCCGCCAACGCCAACTGATCCTTAACGCCTGCCTCCCTCAACATCTGCCCAACTTCACGCGCCGCATCCCCCCATGCGGCGCGTTTTTTATGCGATGCGGCTCGTTCCCCTTCAGCCCACCTACCCGCCTCTCCATCGGCACCGTCGGCACCATCGCTCCGATCCTCACCGCCCGATCTCGCTGCCCTTTGCACCGACTCCCTGCCGCACGCACGCCGTTTAACGAAATTTTTCGGTCAAACGCCCCGGATCATCCGGATTTGCAACGCACCCACCGCACCATTCCGATCCCGGCCAAAGTCCCGAAAACCGGCACGCTGCCGCCATTCGCGATTGCAAAACATCGTCACCCTTTTCATTTCCGCTTGACTTGAACCGATTCAATTCCAAAATTGGTCTGACGTCTGATGGCTGACCACATATCCGGTCGCCGGGGCGATGTGAAAATCAGATAAAGGTGTGAAGTGTCGCAATCGGCAGGTGCCACAATCCGACCCATACAGACATCGGGGCGTCGCGATGCGATCCTTGAATCCCTGACGCAATTCATCGTGCAGTCGGATTTGAAACCCGGCGATCAATTGCCGCCCGAACGCGAACTGATGGCGGGCCTTCAGGTCGGCCGATCCAGCATCCGCGAGGCAATCGGCCATATGCAGGCCCTTGGCATCGTCGAAATCAAACGCGGATCGGGCACCTATCTTAAACGCCCGGTCAGTGAGCAAACCCTGTTCATGCCGCTTTCCATCGCCACCCAGCGTGACGGGTTGTTGCAAACCCTTGAAGTCCGCCGCGGCCTTGAAGTCGAAGCCAGCATGCTGGCCGCCAAACGCGCAAGCGATGCGGATATCGAAGCAATGCGCACCGCCCTTGATGCGATGGAAGCCGAACATCTGGAATTTGGCACCGCCGGCCAGGCCGACCTAGTCTATCACCTCTCGATCTACAAGGCGTCGGGCAATCCCCTGTTTGAACAGTTGCTGGGTCAGATGCGCGAAGCATTCGAAAGCTTCTTTGCCCAGCCCTTCAACCGCCCGGACTTCGCCAAGGAATCCTTTGAATTTCACCGCATGCTGTTTGACGCGATTGTCGCGCGCGACCCAGAAGCCGCCCGTCAGCACACGCTTGCCATCCTTGAAATTGTCGAAAACGACATCGTGAGAATGTCCAATGAACAACAATAATTCCGATAAACCGGCAAACAGCAGAAACGAAAACGAGGTCCTGTCCCCCTCGACCCGGCTTGCCTATGACGAAACCCATTTCGCCAATGCGGTCGTACCGCCGATTTTCCAGAACTCCCTTTTCGTGTTCGAAAACTTCGCCGAAATGGTCGAAACCTATGCCGGGCGCAAAACCCGGCCGGTCTATTCGCGCGGCCTCAACCCGACCGTCCGCGCGTTCGAGGAAAAAATCGCCGCCCTTGAAAAAACCGAAGACGCCCTGGGCACCGCAAGCGGCATGGCCGCAATCTCGTCCGCCGTCCTGTCGGTGGTCCGCCCCGGGGACCGGATCGTTGCGGTCGAACATCTTTATCCCGATGCCTTCCGGTTTTTCGAGATGTTCCTGCGCGATATGAATGTCACGGTCGATTATGTCGATGGCCGCGATATCGATGCGGTGCGCGCCGCTATTCCCGGTGCCAGGGTCCTCTATCTTGAAAGCCCGACAAGCTGGACCTTCCACACCCACGATATCAAAACCCTTTGCGATATCGCCCGCACCGCCGGGGCGGTCTCGATCATTGATAATAGCTGGGCATCGCCGATTTTCTGCCAGCCCGCAACATTGGGCTGCGATGTCGTGGTTCATTCCGCGTCAAAATATCTTGGCGGGCATAGCGACGTGGTCGCAGGCGTGATTGCCGGATCGGCCGAATTCATCGGCAATGTCCGGTCCACCATCCTGCCTTATCTGGGGGCCAAGCTTTCGGCCTTTGACGGCTGGCTTTTGCTGCGCGGGCTTCGCACATTGTCCGCCCGCATGCATGAACATGAAAGATCGGGGCTGGCCATTGCCGGTTTCCTTGCCGACCACCCCGAAGTCATCGCGGTTCACCATCCGCGTCTGGGCGGGCAAACGCCCCCCGGCCTGACCGGATCATCCGGTCTGTTTTCGTTCGAGTTCACCCCGAATGTCGATATCCCGAAATTTGTCGATGCGCTGCGCATCTTCAAGATCGGCGTGTCATGGGGCGGGCACGAAAGCCTGATTGTGCCTGCGCTGGTGACGCGCGCACAAGTCGGCGGGCCCAATTCCGCACTGCGCTTTGGCGTACCGGAAAATCTGGTCCGCCTGCATATCGGCCTCGAAAGCCCGGAAGACCTCCGGGCAGACCTGACACAGGCGATCGGGGCAAGCCTGAAGTAAGAATACTCTTTAAAACAGGGAACTTCACAATGAACTGGAAAACAACATTACTGGCAGGTGTAACCTCTCTCGTTCTGACAAGTCAGGCCCATGCCGATACCACGCTGAAACTTGTCGAAGTCATCACAAGCCCGGAACGCACCGAAACGCTCAAAAGCCTGGTCGCGGAATACGAGGCGGCAAATCCCGGTGTGACCGTCGAAATCACATCGCTTCCATGGGGGCAGGCCTTTGAAAAATTCGCCACCATGGTATCGGCGGGCCAAACCCCCGATATCGTTGAAATGCCCGATACGTGGTTAACCCTCTATGCCAATAACGGCGCGCTCGAAAGTCTCGAACCTTACATCAAGGAATGGGACGGCGGCAAAACGCTTAATGACCGCGCGCTTGAATTTGCCCGCTCGGCCAACAACACCGCCTATATGCTGCCTTATGGCTTCTATCTGCGCGCGATGTTCTATAACAAAAAGCTGTTCGAAGAAGCCGGTGTGACCGAAGTCCCGGTAACGCTCGATGACTTCCGCGCGGCTGCTGAAAAGGTATCCGCCCTTCCCGGCAAATATGGCTACTGCATGCGCGGCGGGCCCGGCGGGCTGAATGGCTGGGTGATGTTTGGCGCGACCGCCGCCGGATCGAACGAGTTCTTCACCGAAGACGGCCAAAGCACCTTTGCGACTGATGGCTGGACCGACGGTCTTGAATATCTGATCGATATCTACAAGGACGGACTGGCGCCCAAAGACAGCCTGAACTGGGGCTTTAACGAAATCGTCGCCGGGTTCTATTCCGGCACCTGTGCGATGCTGGATCAGGACCCCGACGCCCTGATCGCGATTTCAAGCCGCATGAAAGAAGAGGATTTCGGCGTCACCACCATGCCAAAGGGCCCGTCGGGCAAGGCCTTCCCAACCATCGGCTATGCTGGCTGGTCAATGTTTGCCAGCAGCGAGCATAAGGACGAGGCATGGAACCTGATCGCCCATCTTGAATCCAAGGACAGCAACCTTGCCTGGAACAAGCGCATCGGGGCGCTGCCGATCCACAACGGTGCCGAAAGCGATCCGTTCTTCGCCAGCCCGCAATTCGAAGGCTGGTTTAACGAACTGTCCGATCCCGACGTTCACCCGACCGTCATGCCGACCCACCTCGAAGAATTCGCCTTCTTCAAGGACAGCCTTGTGATCCGCACCAGTCAGGAAGCCATGCTCGGCCGGATTTCGCCCGAAGAACTGGCGACCGAATGGGCCGAATACCTGACCCCGGCACAGAAAAAATGGATGGCGGCAAATCAGTGACCACTGCAATGCAGGCCGGAAAACTCCCCGTCGAAAGGCGGGGGGTGATCTCCAGAAGACTGTCCGGCATCCTTGAACCCTATCTTTATGTTTCCCCCGCCCTGATCCTGATCATCGCGGTGATGCTGATGCCCCTCGTTCTGGGGCTAAGCTATGCCTTTCGCGATATCCGTATCCTCAATCCGTTCAGTGGCGGCTTTGTCGGCACGGCCCATTTCCAGACCCTGATCACCGACGACGCCTTTCTTGGCGCATTGGTCAATACCGCGTGGTGGACTTTCGGCTCCCTGTTATTCCAGTTCACGCTTGGCCTGATCCTTGCCCTGTTGCTTAACCGGGATTTCCTTGGACGTCGGCTGGTTCAGGCGCTGGTCTTCCTCCCGTGGGCCGTGCCGACCTTTTTGTCGGGCCTGAACTGGGCATGGATGTTCAATCCTGTCGTCGGACCGCTGCCGCACTGGTTTACCGCCCTTGGCCTGATGGAAACCCCGTTTAACATCCTGTCCGATCCGGACCTTGCGATGTGGGGGCCGATTGTTGCCAATATCTGGTTTGGCATTCCATTCTTTGCCATCACCCTGCTGGCCGCCCTGCAATCCATCCCCAAGGAACTGTATGAAGCCGCCTCAATCGATGGCGCGACCACCCGCCAGCAATTCATCAGCATCACCCTGCCGTTTCTGGCCCCGACCATTGCGATCACGCTGATGCTGCGCACCATCTGGATTGCAAATTTCGCCGACCTGATTGTCGTCATGACCAATGGCGGCCCGGCGGACTCAACCCAGATCGTCGCATCCTACATCTTCACCCAGGCCTTCCGCCGTCTTGATTTCGGTTATGCCTCGGCAATTGCAGCCGTCCTTCTGGTTCTGCTGCTGGCCTATGCGCTGGGTGTGATTGCACTGCGCCGCGCCATGACGCATGCCGACAGCTAGGGCAAGGGATCAAACAACATGAACGTTTCCGGAAATTCACCCGCCCGTAAACTGGTCTATTGGGGCAGCCATTATCTGATGATCGGGGCCTTTGTCGTCTTTGCCCTGTTCCCGCTTTACTGGCTGCTCAAGGTATCGGTCACGCCCAACGACATCCTGTATACCGAAGGGGTGCGGATGTGGCCGTCACGCACCACGTGGGAAAACTATTTCTTCGTCCTGACCCAAAGCAACTTTCCGCATTATTTCCTGAATTCCGTGATCGTTGCGGGCACCACCGCGATTGTGACCACCATGGTCGCCGCCGTGACCGGCTATTCATTTTCGCGCTTTGCCTTTCGCGGCAAGGTGATCATCGTCGCCCTGATGCTGATCACCCAGATGTTCCCGCTGGTCATGCTGATTGCGCCGATCTTTAAAATTCTGGCCCCGCTTGGCCTGACCGACAGCCTGACCGGGCTGATCATCGTCTATACGGCGTTCAATGTGCCGTTCGCGACCTTCCTGATGCAGTCCTTCTTTGACGGCATTCCCAAGGATCTCGAAGAAGCCGCGATGATCGATGGCAATACCCGCTTTCAGGCCTTCCGCCGCATCATTCTGCCGCTTACCCTGCCCGGTGTGGCGGCAACGCTCGGCTTTGTTTTCACCGCCGCCTGGAGCGAGCTTTTGTTCGCCCTGATGCTGGTCAGCAGCGAAAGTGCCTCGACCTTCCCGGTCGGTCTGCTGTCATTCGTTTCAAAATTCAGTGTCGATTTCGGTCAGATGATGGCCGCCGGTGTGCTGGCCCTGATCCCGGCCTGCGCGTTCTTCCTGCTGATCCAGCGTTATCTGGTGCAGGGGCTTACCGCTGGCGCTGTGAAAGGATAAGAGGACCCAAATGGCTTCCATTGAAATTTCAAATGCCGTCAAAAGCTATGGCGCGGTCGATGTCCTGCACGGGATCGACCTTGATATCCAGGACGGCGAATTCATCGTTCTGGTCGGCCCGTCGGGCTGTGGCAAATCGACCCTGCTTCGCATGATTGCCGGGCTGGAGGACATCACATCAGGCGCGATTTCCATCGGCGGCACGGTCGTCAATGAATTGCAGCCCAAGGACCGCGACATCGCCATGGTGTTTCAATCCTATGCGCTTTATCCCCATATGTCGGTCGCCGAAAATATGAGCTACGCGCTCACACTGCGCAAAACCGCGCGGGAAAAAATCGCTGATGCGATCACCAATGTCGCCGAAATCCTTGGCCTGACCGCCCTTCTCGAACGGCGGCCAAAGGCCCTTTCAGGCGGGCAGCGCCAACGCGTTGCCATGGGGCGCGCCATTGTCCGCAAACCACAGGCCTTCCTGTTTGACGAACCGCTGTCAAACCTTGATGCCCGGCTTCGTGAACAGATGCGCACCGAAATCCGCAAACTGCACCGCCGCCTTGGTGCGACCTCGGTCTATGTCACCCATGACCAGATCGAAGCCATGACCATGGCCGACCGGATCGTTGCCATGCATGACGGCATCATCCAGCAGGTCGGAAGCCCGGTCGAAATCTATGACCGCCCCGCCAACATCTTTGTCGCCAGCTTCATCGGATCACCGGCGATGAACTTCCTCAAAGGTGCCTATGAAATCGCGCAGAACGGCACGGCTGGCATCCGCCTGACCGACGGGGCTTTCGTCCCCGTCCTGCCCGCACGCGGGGCAACGGCCAATCAGACCGTGACCCTTGGCGCACGCCCCGAACATATCGCGATTGCTGCCGATGAAAATGGCGAAAATGGTGGTAATGGCGGCATTCCCGCCCGGGTCGAACTGATCGAACCGATGGGGCTTTCAACCCTTGTTCATGTGTCACTCGCGGGCAATCCGGTCAAAATCTTTACCCTCGATCGCCCGGATTTCGCCGTCGACAGCTTCATCCATATCACGTTCGACATGGAAAAAATCCACGTCTTTGACACCGAAACCGAATTGCGCCTGCCCCCGGAAAACGAGCCCCACACGGCCCAATCGGCCTAGACGTTCGCACCGTCGTCTCCCGCGCCGATTGCACCTACAATCCCGGCGCATCTGCTCAAAGGCCGCAGCTCTCCCTCTGCGGCCTTTGTCTTTTGCATTTGCCCCCTGCAAAGTCCTTTTGCCCCACCCATATACAATGGAACACACGGTTGAATTGCGGCAACGATAGAATACCGCAACCAATCACCCGGTACCGCCGGGAAAAGGACACGGATGACATTCTTTCGCAAAGTCTGGCTGACAGCGGCCTTTTTGCTGCTGGCTCAAACACAGATACAGGCACGCGCAAGCGAAACCACCGAAACGCTGGTGATCGTCACCAACGATTACCCGCCCTATACCCATGCCACGGCGCGCGAAAGCTTCCTGCCTGATCTGTTTCGCGCCATCGGCAAAGAAATGAATGTCCGTTTCGAATTTCATTTCAGACCGTGGAAGCGCGGCGAACAGGATGTTGAAAATCTCGAGGCATGGGGCACATTGCCCTATCGCTGGTCCGAAGAACGCGACCGGAAATTCAATTTCTCCGACCCGCTCTATATCGAGGATTCCCCGTTTTTCGCCTATAACGCACAGGGTGCGAAACCAACAATCCGATATGAAACCCTGACCGATCTGCATTCCTACCGCCTGGGCGGGATACAGGGATATTATTATCAGCCATGGTTTGAGGAAGCCGGGCTAAACGTCGAATATGCCCTGTCCGAAGAACAGAATTTCAAAATGCTGCAACTGGGCCGGATTGACCTGTTTTCCACCGCGCGCTCGGTCGGATGGCATGTGATCCGAAGCCTCTTCCCACCCGAAGAAGTTGAAAAATTCTATACGCTTGAAAAACCGCTGCTTCCGGGCGCTGGCCTGTTTCTGATGACCTCAAAGGACTATCCGAACGGCACCGAACTGCTTGAACGCTTTAACGCTGCCCTCGCCAAGGTCAAACAGAACGGCACATTCGAAAGCCTGATGAACCGGCATGAATTGTCGGTGAATTACTGACCCGCCTGCGAAAAGGGCCGCAGCACTTTGCCACGGCCCCTGATCATGCTGATTTAGCGGCTTCATTACCCTGCTTGCGCACGGCTTCCGCACTGGCAACCACATCTTCAAGATAGGTCCGCCACGACGGATCAACGCTGATGCCGAAAATATCGGTCAATGTCTGCTCGACATCGCCGACTGACAGGTGATGCACCTCTTCCTCGCCCGTCCGCAACCGGATGGTCAGGCGATTGTTCAGCAACGTGAACCTTGCATGCGGGGCGCTTCGCGCCACCATCAGAACCTTGGCAAAGCCGCTTTCGGGATGGGTGCTGGCGTAAAAGTTCATCACCTCGTAATCGATATCCTCGACCGGAACGATATCGACCTCATGCACCGGCTTCCACACCCCGTCGCGTTCAAGCTCCGTCAGGTAACGGCCATTGCGTTCCCGCACCCGGAAGGTATCATGCGGGGTGACCTGTGGCACCGAAACGCCCAGCAAAAGCGGCGCGGTCGGTACACAGCCGCCCAGCCCGACATCAACCAGCCACGCCTCGCCATCCAGCGTGACACGCATCGCCATATGGCAGCGCGGCCGCGGGCCATCGCCCTCGTTATAGCCCCACAAAACCCGCCCGGCGAGGCTTTCGACCTCAAAGCCAAGGCTGCGCAACACGCGGCGGAACAGGCCGTTCTGCTCGAAACAATAGCCGCCGCGTCCTTCAAGAATGATCTTGCGGTCAATATCCTCTGGCGCAAGGCTTACCCCCTTGCGACACAGCACATTGATCGCCTCGAACGGGATATGGGCGGGATGCAGCGCATGGAGATCGCGCAAAACCTCAAGCGTCGCCTCACGCGGGCCCTCATAGCCGATCCGGGCGAAATAGGCGTCCAGATCAACCTGCGGCTCAGGCAGCGGAAAGGGCTTTGCCCAGCTTGCGTCAATCGCGTTCTGCACGCTGGAAGTGATCGCGGCATCATCGAATTTGGGGGCATTTATCGGCAGATGCGTATTCATCGGGGGGCTCCGTGTCTTGTCCGTTTGGGGCGTGATGTAATCAGGACTTCCGTTTCTGGAGCAGGACCATAGAACCTCAAGCTAAGTTCAGGTCAATAGACTATTTCAACATTTTTTCATCGAATGTTCTGCGGTTCTGCACGCCAATGAACGCATATATATGCGACATTGCGGCATTCGAAAGGCCGCAAAGGCAATTTTCCACCTTTTATACGCAACAACCAAAGCGTCGCGCGACAAACCCGCCCGCTCTGTGCTATCGAAATGGGTATATGGTTTAACATGTGCGAACGGCCATCCCCGGAAACCGGATTTCCGGCATCGCCTTTCGACGGTTCCCGAACAGACAGGAAGATGACATGCGTACTGTTTATGTGAACGGCGACTATCTGCCGGAAAATGAAGCCAAGGTTTCGATCTTTGACCGTTCCTTCCTGTTTGCCGACGGCGTGTACGAAGTCACCTCGGTACTCGATGGCAAGCTGATCGATTTTAACGGTCACATGAACCGTCTGGCGCGTTCGCTCTCGGAACTGGGCTTCACCTACAAGGCCGATATCAACGAACTGCTTGAAATCCACCGCGAACTGGTCAAACGCAACGACATCACCGAAGGCCTGGTTTACCTGCAAATCTCGCGCGGGTCGGCCGGTGACCGTGATTTCGCGATCAAGGATGACACCCCGGCCACGGTTGTTCTGTTCACGCAGTCCAAATCCCTGATCAAATCGCCGCTGGCCGAACGCGGCCAGAAAATCCTGACCTATCCGGATGTCCGCTGGCGCCGGTCCGACATCAAAACCGTGCAGCTTCTTTACGCGTCGCTTCTTAAAACCGAAGCCGCCGCCAAGGGGGCCGATGATGCGTGGATGGTGCTGGATGGCTATGTCACCGAAGGCTCGTCAAACAACGCCTATATCGTGACGCAGGATAACGTCATCGTCACCCGCCAGCTTTCCAACGACATCCTGCATGGCATCACGCGCAAGGCCGTCCTGAAATGTGCCGAGGAATTGCAGCTCAAGGTCGAAGAACGCCTGTTCACCGTCGATGAAGTCTATGCCGCCAAGGAAGCCTTCTCGACCTCGGCGTCGGCCTTTGTCTGCCCGGTCGCCGAAGTCGATGGCAAAAAAATCGGCGATGGCACGCCGGGCCCGATCGCCAAGCGGCTGCGCGAAATCTATATCGACGCCAACCGCGCCACCGCGATCTGATCCATCAGCATCTCGCGTCCCAAACGCAAAACGCCGCCTTTAACGGGCGGCGTTTTTTTGTTTGTCTGAAATAATCGGGGCCTCGCGACCAAACCAGCGGCCACAAGCCAAGGAAGCCGTTATGCCGCCTTGGCCTGTGTGGTCGCGGTCCGCGCATTATCAATTCGGATGATCCGGTCGGCAATGCGTTCGGCCAATACTTCGTCATGCGTCACCAGCAGCAATGCAAGATCGCGTTCGCGAACCTGTGCCACCAGAAGGTCGATCACCCGTTTCTGACTGACCGGGTCAAGCCGCGATGTCGCCTCGTCGGCAAACAGCATCACCGGATCCAGAAGAAGCGACCGCGCAATCGCAAAACGTTGCAATTCCCCACCCGAAATCGCCGAGGGCGGCCTTGCCAGAAGCCCGCGATCAAGGCCAAGGCTTTCCATCATCGCTGTCTGGCGTGCCATGTCGATCCCGTGCAACCGCCGAAGGTCGTCAAATCCCTGACCAAGCGTCTGATGGGCGATAAAGGCCGATGGCGGGTCCTGATAGATTTTCTGGTATCGCATCGCCGGAAGATTTCCCGGTCGCGCCACCGTCCCCTCCTGGAATGGCATCAATCCCAGCAAAATATTGCCAAGCGTGCTTTTGCCGCTGCCGCTTGGCCCCAGGACCACGGTGATCTCGCCCCGGTTAAGCGTGATATCAAGCCCGGAAAAAAGCTGCCTTTCGCCAAATGATTTGCCGATACCGCGCCCGGTGACCACCGCTTTATCACCCGATAACGTCGCATCGTTACGGGGATGCGGATGGTCGCGCACCGGCCAGTTGCGCGGCAAGCTCGCCACCAGATCCCGGGTATAGGGATCGGACGGCGCAGACAAAATATCCGCCGCCGCCCCGGCCTCAAGCAACCGGCCACGCCGCATCACGCCGACCGTCCCGCCAACCTGTTCGGCCAGCTCAAGATCATGGGTGATCACCATCATCGCCCGGCCAAGTGCAATCTCGAAGCGCAGCAATTCGCCCACCACCTTGCACAATGCCCGGTCAAGCCCCTTGGTCGGCTCGTCGGCCAGCATCACCGGGCTGCCGCCCGCATGGGCCATGGAAATCGAAACGCGCTGTGCCATGCCGCCCGACAATTCAAACGGATAGGCATTTCCCGCATGGGCAAGCCCCACCGCCGAAAGTTCACCATCCGCCTTCTGCCCGGCTTCCCGCGACGGAACGCCATGCAGGGCGGTGTAAACTTCCGCCACCTGCCCCTGCACCCGCATGGTGGGATCAAGCGCAAGCCACGGCTCCTGCGGCAAAAGGGCAATCTTGCGTCCCCACAAGGCACGTCTGGCATCGGGGCTCTGTGTCAGAAGATCCACCCCGTCAAACAGGATTTTCCCCTCGCACACCAGACTGTCAGGCAGGCTGCCCATCACCGCATGCATGATCAGGCTTTTGCCCGATCCGGTTTCCCCGATCAGGCAAACCGGCCTGTCCGGGCCAAATGCCAGCGACACATCATCAACCAGAACCGTGCCACCCTGTGTGCGCACCGTCAGATTTTCGATACGGATATCATGCATCAGCTTTTCCTTCCGGCCAGAAGCTGCAACGCCAGAACCAGCAGGAAAATCGCCGCTGCCGGCATCATGATCTGCAACGGGGCCTCGCTGTAATAGGGCATCAGTTCAACAATCATCGCGCCAAGCTCTGGTGTTGGCGGGCGCAGGCCGACATGGATCGCGCTTAGCGTACTGACCGCAATGATCGCCGATCCGGTGGCAAAGGCAAAAAGCGTGATCATCGGCCCGGCCAGCGCCGGGAAAATGATCCGTGTCACGATGTAAAACCGCCCAAACCCCAAAAGCCGTGTGGCTTCGACACTGGGCGATGTCATGACACGCGCCGTTTCAATGCGCGCCACCCGGAAAAACTCGACCCAAAGATAAAGCGCCAGGCCAAGATAAAGCGGCCCGAACTGCCCCGGCGCAAATGCCAGCAACAGCAGAACCAGCAACAATCCCGGCAGGGCCAGAACAATATCGGAAAGCGCGACAAGCCCGCGTTCGATTAATCCGCCACGTGCCGCCGCCAGAATACCCAGCAAAATCCCCGGCACCGCCGCCGTCAATGCCGTCACAAAGGCCATGACAAACGAAAGCTGCGCACCGAATGCAAGACGTGCGAGCATCGAACGACCGAAATGATCGGTCCCCAATATATGCGCCGCATCGCCCGGCGGGATCAGAACCGCATCGTAATCCTGTGCCAGCGGATCAGTATCAATCAGCATCGGCCCGATAAACGCAAACGCCAGAAGCGGCACAATGATCGCCACCCCCGCCATGCGTGCGGTTGTCCAGAATCCGCCAGCCTGCTGTTCGGCCAGACCAGCCGGAAGATGAGCAAGTGATCCGGTTTTCATCATGCTGCCCTCCGCAAACGCGGATCAAGCCGCAGACACATAAGATCGACCACACTGTTCAGCAGCACGAACAAGCCCCCCATGGCAAGGGCCGTGCCCTGTACCATCGGCACATCGCGCGCGATGATCGCATGGACAAGCGCATGACCGATCCCCGGAAAGGCAAAGATCGATTCAACCACGACCACCCCTTCGACCAGATACACCATCTGCAAGCCCAGATAGGTGACAACCGGCAGGGACGCATTGCGGACCCCGTGGCGCATCACCACCGCCCGGTCAGACAATCCCTTGTACCGGGCATGGATGAAATAGGGGGCGGATGCCACCCCCATCATGGCATCGCGCATCACACGCGACGACATCGCCGCAAGACCAAGTGCGAGGGTGAACGACGGCAGCACAAGGTTCTCCCAGCCACCAAACCCTGCGGTCGGCAGCCAGCGCAACGTCACCCCGAACACCATCATGAACAGGATCGCCAGAACAAAGGGCGGCACGGCACGCAAACCGACCGCGACAAGCAGCATCACCCGGTCATAGACCGATCCGGGAAACAGCCCGGCAATCGCCCCGGCCACCGGCCCGATGACAAGCGACAGCACAAAGGCCGTCACCGCCAGCCAAAGGGTATAGCCAAGCTGCAAACCGATCTCGTGGATCACCGGTGCCCCGGTCACCAGCGAATGGCCCAGATCAAACCGGACCAGATCGCCCATCCATGACAGGAACCGGACAAGGATCGGCTGATCCAGGCCAAGTTCGGCCCGGACCATATCCGAAATCGCATTATCCATCATATCCGGGCCATACCGGCCTGCGGCAATCCTTAATGCCGGATCACCCGGCAGGAAATACATCAACGCAAAACTCAGCGTGCCGACGATCAGAATAACCGCCACAAGCTGCATCAGGCGGGTCGCAATCAATCCCTTCATCGAGCCCACCGCAGATCGGCAAGGTAATAATTCTGCTCATACGGATCGATGCGGACATTTTCCAACCGCGCACTCGATGCCATGGCAAGCTCGCTCCAGACCAGCGGAATGGTCGGCAATTCGGCCTGCAGGATATCGGCAAGCTTCTTTTGCATCTGCGCGCGCACATCCCCGTCCGTCGTCTTGCGCAAATCGGCAATCAGGTCTTCGGCCTCGGCATTGTGCCAGTTCATCGCCCCCCAATCGGCCCCGCCGGGACCGTAATCTTCCATCACCGTCGCCAGTGGATCGGGCACCATCGAAAAACTGCGTGTCACAAGGGCTGCCTCAAGCGTACCATCGGCATGACCGGCCGGAATTTCGGTATAGCTGCCCACCGAAATCTCAAGCCCGATGCCAACATCGCGCAACTGTGACTGCAATGCCGTGGCAATCAACGGCAAATCCGGCCAGCTTGCATAGGTCCGCACCGTCACATCAAACCGTTTGCCATCCTTTTCAAGGATGCCGTCCGAACCGGCAACCCAGCCCGCATCGGCCAGCAATTCGCGCGCCTTTTGCGGATCGAAATCAAGAACCGGCATATTCGCATCATACCAGTCGCGAATTTCGGGCGGGAACATCTGGCTTGCCGCCAGATCGGTGTTGCGCATCACAACCCCGGCAATCGCCTTTCGATTGATCGCAAGGCTCAGCGCCTGCCGCTCCACCGTTTCGTCAAAGAACGGCTGCGCCAGATTGAGTTTCAAAAGCCGGGTCCGCGGGACGGTCGCCACCGTCACATTCACGTCCGGATTGCCTTTAAGCTGTGTGACCGCAACCGGCAACAGCGACAGAACCAGATCGGCATCGCCACTCTGCGCCATCATCGCGCGCGTCTCACCACGGCTGACCGCAAGATAGCTGACCTTCTCGATCTGCGCGCGGCCGTTCCACCATTTGTCAAACGCCGAAAGCTCGATCCGAAGCGGCGGCACAACCGCATCAACCCGGTATGCGCCGGTGCCGATAATCGTCTGGACTTCCCCGGCATCGTCAAACGATGCCGGTGCAAGGATGATGGTGCTGTAATGCGCCAGAAACGCCGGCAACATCGCAAACGGCTCGGACAGCGTGATCACGATGTCATTGCCCGATGCGGAAATGCCGGTAATCGGTGCCTGGCGCAACACGCCGGGGCGCTCGAACGCGCGGTTAAGATCGGCGGCCACAATTTCGGCCGTCATCGGCGTGCCATCATGGAATGTCACATCATCGCGCAGGCTGATTTCCCACCGCAGCCCATCCTCGCTTGCCTGGCTGCCTGTCGCCAGCATCGGCACGATCTGGCTTTCGCGATTGACCGTAAACAGCGTTTCGGCGGCCTGCATGCGGCTGAAAAGATAGCCCGACTTGGCCGGATCAAGTCCGGAAATCTCAAGCGGGCTTGCAATATCAAGCACATCGTCATTCGCCCCGGCCATCGCCACACCGGTAATCCCTCCGGTGGTTTCAACCGCCCCGGCAACCGCCAGAATACCGGCAAGGGTATAAAAACGGGCAAGCAGTGCTCGCGTCATCATCTTCTCCATGAAACAAATTTGTTATGATATAACATAACACTTAAAATCTGTTCCAAGGCAGAAAGTCAACCGTTTTTGCGAACGTCTCGCAAAATTCATCCCCCCTTCCCGGAATGCCGGCCGACCGCTTTCTTTGCTGGCCTCAACCGGCACTTTGCCCTAAAGCTCAGAAAACAGATGGTGATTGCGATAACCCACCATCACACAGGGAAAGCGCCACGAACCATGAATGCACAACAGCCCCAGCACAACCTGACCGGCATCATTCTGATGTGTGCCGGTGTCGCCCTGCTGTGTGTCAATGATGCCCTGGCCAAGGGGCTGATGGATCATTATTCACCGATCCAGATCATCTTTCTGCGCAATTCGATTGCCCTGCCCTTTGCCGCCCTGCTGGCCATAAAAATGGTCGGGTTGGGCGGCCTGCGGTCCAATCGTATCGGCGTGCATTTCATGCGCACCGTCATCTGGATCACCGCGACCATCATGTTCTTTACCAGTATCCATCTGATGGGACTGGCGGAGGCCACCGCCCTTGCCTTTGTCGCCCCGCTTTTCATCACCGCGATTTCATCGGTGCTGATTGCCCGGGTCGGCTGGCGGCGCTGGGTGGCCGTGATGGTCGGTTTTCTGGGTGTTCTGGTGATCGTGCGCCCCGGTGCCGCAACCTTTGAACCCGTCTCGCTCTTGCCGGTGGCGACCGCCTTTACCTATGCGCTTCTAATGCTAAGTGCGCGCCTGCTTGACCCCCGCGAAAGCATGTGGACACTTCTGTTTTACCTCAGCTTCACCAGCACCCTGCTCAGTGCCTGTGCTGTCTGGTATTTCTGGACCCCGATCCGGGCAGAGGATATCGGGCTTTTCATCGCCATCGCCTTTGTCGGCACCAGCGGCATGACCCTGATCACCCAGGCCTTCCGGGTGGCTGATGCGCCAACCGTCGCCCCGTTTGATTACACCGCCCTTGTCTGGGCCACCGGACTTGGCTGGTTTTTCTGGGGCGAAACGCCCGATCTTCTGACCTTTGTCGGTGCCGCCATCATCACCGGAAGCGGCATCTTCATCATCTTCCGCGAAAAGCGCGTGGCCGAAAGCTGATGCTCCCCCAAACCGTCATTCCCGCGAACGCGGGAATCCAGTCCTCCGTACCGCATCCTCAAACGCCGCCAAAGGACAAAGGGCCTAATCCACCGGCCTCACCCCATAAGTCGCCATCGCCCCGGCCCGCATGTCGGCCTCGTTAACATCGGCCCTGAACCGATAGCTCGGCGCAATAATCTCGCGCGCCTGATCAATTGCCACATCAATCACCATGCCGACCTTAAACGCGTCCCCCGCCATACCCTGCAGGATCGCTTGCCGCTCGGCAAAACCATCATCACCGTTTTTCAAAAGCACGGCCCGCCCATAAAGCTGCCAGCCCTTCTGCGAGAACACATCAACGAAACTGACACAGACACGCGGGTCATGGCGAATATTCCTCACCGATTGCGGCGATGCAATATTGGCAATGATGATGCGATCCTCGCCATAACAGGCAAAGATTTCCTTCGGACTGACCGACGGCCCGTCTTCGGAAACGCTCGCCAGCCAGCACAAAACCGACCGCCCAGCATAATCGCGAATGTCATCTGTCAGAAGCATGGTTTTTCCGGTTTGTTGATGCGCCAACACTCTGCCACCGCAATCCCGAAACCACAAAAACAAAACCCGCCTTCCAACGGGAAAGGCGGGTGCAAACGGAATTACAGCAAATCAGTAATTGGCTTTAAAAGGCGGCTCTCGCCCGTCCCTTGCGGCAAGCTCGGCAATATTGCGCAACAGATTACGCTTGCTTTGGGTGCGCCGACGGCCGGAATTTGGCTGCACATTACCCTTGCCAGACAGGCCTAATTCGGCCCGTTTCTGGCTGATGCGTGCTGCCAATTCTTCAATCGTGATTTCGCGCATTAAATTTAACCCGTGTGACAAGCCGGACAACAATGAACACACCCATCGCTGCTTGAGTAAATTGTTTTCGCCTTGGCCACTGCCCCATGACACGAAGAATAGCTACCTAGATACGTCTTGCTATTCACCATTTTCAACCAAGCACATCCAGATTCATGAACCTCATGATCTCCTGAATAATCTTGAGCACGATCATTTACATAGTAATCAAGCACCTGTCCGCTCCTTCTACAATTATTTCAGAAAGAACATTAGAACATACTTTTATATAAACCTAGGGTTATATAAACACCCACCCTCAATAGGTAAACCTAAAGTACAGGCTGCCCTCACCAGCAAAAATCCCCAACCGCATAGGTAATGCTGCGCCCGGTCGCGTTCAGCAGCGCATCAAGCCTGCCCTTTTCCGGCAATGTCCCGCGCGGCGCGCCAAGTTCCTCGGCATGGATGCCGCCCGTCACAAGGGCGACATCAAGCCCGGCATTGTTTGATCCGGCAACGTCGGTCGAAAGGCTGTCGCCGACCACCAGCAGCTTCGCATCCGGGCCCTTGTCAAACAGTTGCAGGCAGAAATCATAGGCACTCGCCAGCGGCTTGCCCTCCCAGCGGACATTGCCGCCCAGCACTTCATAGCGCGCGGCAATGGCACCGGCACAGATGATGCGATCGCCGCCGCGGATCACTTCGCGGTCCGGGTTCGGGCACAGCATCGGAAGGTCGCGCGCCTTGGCGGCATGCAGCAGATCCTCATAGACCGAAACCGCGTCATAATCGTCATTCGGCCCCGTCACCAGAAGCCAGTCGGCATCGGCCACATCCTTCACAATCTCGACATCCTGCCCTTCAAACATCGACATGTCGCGCACCGGGCCGACACTCATCACCCGGCGGCCAAGCTTGGCGTACCAAGGATCGGAGCGTGCGAGAAGCTGGCTATAGGCGATCTCGCCCGATGCCACCGCCGGACCATAAAGGTCGCGCGCAATACCCATATCTTCCATCCGTGCGACCACGACGCTGGATCGGCGCGGCGCGTTCGACAGCAGGGCAACCGGCACACCGGCCTTTTTCAACGCCTCCATCGCCGGGATCGAGCTTGGATAGGGCGTAACCCCGTCATGCACCACGCCCCAAAGATCAAGGATCACCGCATCGTACTGTTCGATCACTTCCGACAGGCCGTTGATCATCTGATAGCTGGTGCCAACCGTCATTCACGCATTCCACTTCATGTTAAAATCGTCGTCATCCTCGCGGCGGGCTTGATGGGAAAGCCCAAAGCCATCCCACCCAAACCGTCACTCCCGCGCACACGGGAGTCCATACCACCACAGGTAAATCTATTCCGCCGGTCCGTTTTTGGGCCCAGACTTTGGTCCAGCCTTTGGCTCGGCCTTCGGCGCAGCCTTGCTTTTCGCCGCCGCAGGTTTCGCCGCAGGTTTCTTGGCAGCAGTCTTCGCTGCGGGTTTTTTAGCCGCCGGAGCCGCTTTCGCCACCTCGGCCTGGTCGGGTTCCGCCTTCGCCGTCACCGCCGCCCTGGCCGCGCGCGCCTCATCCACCGGGGCGCTGCGCCCGGAAATTTCCGGATAGGCCGCACCAACCGCATCGGCAACACTGGCAAAACCATCCTTGCGCAGGCGTTTGGCCAAATCTTCCTTGATATCGGTCACAAGCTCCAGCCCGTGATAGACAAGGGCGGAATAAAGCTGCACCAGCGACGCACCATTAAGGATCTTCTCATAGGCATCCTTGCCCGATGCAATCCCGCCCACCCCGATCAACGGAATTTTGCCTTCGGTCAGGCGGTAAAAATCGGCGAGAACCTTGGTCGAAGGCTCCATAAGCGGCGGGCCGGAAAGACCGCCCTTTTCATCCTGATCATAGGAATTAAGCCCGACCGGCCGATCAATCGTGGTGTTTGAAACAATCATGCCATCAAGCTTGAGCTTGAGCACCACCGCGGCAATATCGGCTTTGTCTTCCTCCGTCAGGTCCGGTGCGACCTTAAGCAGCACCGGCACCCCCTTGGCATGGCTATCGCGCGCCGAAAGAACCGACGTCAGAAGCTTTTCAAGCGGCGCACGCCCCTGAAGCGCCCGCAAACCCGGCGTATTGGGCGAGGATACATTGACCACCAGATAATCGGCATAGGGACCAAGGGCCGCAACGCCCTTCACATAATCCGCCGCCGCATCTTCGGAATATTTGTTTTTGCCAAGATTGGCACCCAGAATGCCCTTGCGTGCGCGCTTGCGCAGGCGTTCGGCAACCACCGCCGCACCCTCGTTGTTAAAGCCCATGCGATTGATCACCGCCCGGTCGGAATAAAGCCGGAAAAGCCGGGGCTTGGGATTACCCGGTTGCGGTTCGGGGGTGACCGATCCGATTTCAACAAAGCCGAACCCGTGGGAAAGCGCCTGATTGGGCACCTCGGCATTTTTGTCAAACCCTGCGGCAAGCCCGACCGGATTGGCAAATTTGCGCCCGAAAACCTCGGTCTCAAGGATCGGCGTGGCATCGAGCGCATCATCATCGCGCGGCACCAGATTGTTTTTCAGCGCGCAAATCGCAAGACCATGCGCGGTCTCCGCATCGATCCAGCGCACAACCGGCAAAACCAGTGACTTGTACCACCCCACGCGACCTGCTCCGTGCTTGTAAATACCTGCCTTGTTCTTACGCTGTGAGGGAGGATGGGGCAAGGATCAATGGCGTCAGGACATGGCAGACAACCCCATCGCGACGATCTGCATTTCCGACAAAATGTCAGCTATATCTAACATTTCATGGAAGAGCGCCAAAACTGATGAATTTGTCAGTTATTTCTGACATTCATTGACTTCTCTTTCATTTCCGGCATAATGTCAAATATTCCTGACATTTTTGATACTGACATGACAGCACTCATCAAAGATACCCACGATCTTGCCACGGCGATCCGAACCCGCCGCAAGCAGTTGAAAATGACGCAAACCTATCTTGCATCCATGATGGGCGTCTCGCGGCAACTGATCGGCGAACTGGAAAAGGGCACGCCCGGCGTCAATGTCGGTCTGGCGCTGGATGTTTGCCGGGAACTTGGCCTGAAACTGGGGTATGAGGACGAACATAATGACCATACTTGATGTATACCTTGAAGGTTTTGACACAAAAATCGGCCAAATTTTCTCCAAAGATAAGGCCCTTCACTTTTCGTACAGTAACGATGCACACTTTTCTAATCTTCAGATATCCATCACCATGCCTGTCGAACAGGAGTATTTCGAGGACCACACCACGCGCGGCTTCTTTGCCAATCTGCTGCAGGAAAACAACGCGCTTGAGCAGGTCATGGCAAAGCATCGCATCGACCGCGACGACATCGCCGGATTGCTCTACCACGTCGGTCGCGATTGCCCCGGTGCCATATCCTGCGTACCAGCGGGTGAAAACCCGTCAAAAATGCCCGGCAACATCGTCCGCGATTATGACGCGATTTCAAATGAAGACCTTGGCAAAATCCTGATCAGCCTTCGCGACCGTCGTCGCCTGCCCGATGGCAGGAACGATCCCTCGCCCCTTGCCGGGGTGCAGGGGAAAATCGCCGTAACCCGGCTTGAAGATGGCCAGTTCGCCCTGCCCAAACCGGGCTCCGGCGCGCCAACGACCCATATCCTCAAAGTCCCGTCACAGGGTAACGAGGCCCTTGTGCATCAGGAAGCCGCTCTGATGGCACTCGCGGCCAGGGTCCTGCCGCTGCCGGTAGCACATGTGGGGGCAATCGAAATTGCAGGCTGCGAAGCCCTCCTGATCGAACGGTTCGACCGTAAAATCGAAGATGGAAACATCTATCGCATTCATCAGGAAGATTTCTGTCAGGCGCTATCGCTTGCGCCCAGTCTGAAATATCAACGCAACGGGACGGAGGAAAACAAATTCTCGGCCATGGGCGTGGCGCGTGTTCTCGATGAAACCGAAGTCCCGCTGATCGCGCGACAGCATTTTATGGCCCTGTCGATCTTCAATCTGGTGGTCGGCAATACCGACAATCACGCCAAAAACCACGCCATCCTTTATCCGGCCTTGGGCCACAAACCAATCCTCGCCCCGGCCTATGATATCATCCCGGTTGTTCTGGATCGGTCCGTCACCCACGATTTTTCATTCAATATCGGTCAGGCCGAAAGAATGGCCGATTTGACCGCACCGGATATCGCCGCCTGCATTTCCGCTGTCGGCCTTGCGCGCACCATGCGCACCGAAAAATCCCGCGCCCGCTATTTCAACGAACTGCGTGCGCTTCTACAGGATGTCGAGGACTCACTGGATATGATGGAAGGCCCAAGCCTTAAGGCCTGCCGCGACATGATTTCGCAAAATATCGCCATTGTCGCGGAAATTCTCGACGTCGCCGTCACGCAGCAATCCCGTGACACCTTCGTCGCCCAAGGCGGCGGTTGGGGCATGGGCTCCTAAACCCGCTCCTCCATCCGCGCGTCAAACGCCACCCGCGCCTTTTCCACCTCGTCGTAATGATCGCGCGTCCACGTATAAAGCGCCTTGAACGGCTCCACCAGCGACCGGCCAAGATCGGTGATTTCATATTCGACCGCGACCGGCGATGTCGCGATCACGTGGCGGGCGACAATGCCGTTGCGTTCAAGCTTGCGCAGCGTCTGCGTCAGGGCCTTCTGCGTAATGCCCTCAAGCCCGCGCTTGATCGCGTTAAACCGCAACGGTCCATGGGCCAGCACCGCCAGGATCATCATCGACCATTTATCGGCAATCTGGTCCAGAAGCTCCCGGCTCGGACAGTTCGAGCGGAACATCTCGATCGAACATTCTTTCATTACCATGGCATTTCCACCTCATTTCCTCCGGCTCGGAGCCATCCAGGTTTCCTCAAGTATACCTGGTAACTTCAAGGTGCCTGATTGACAGTAGGTATACACTGTATATCTAGTAGCGACCATACACCCAATTCCAATCGGAGGATAGCCGATGTCAGATACCAATGTTCTTTTTCAACCCTTCAGGCTGAAAACCCTGGAGCTTTCCAACCGCATCGTCATGGCACCAATGACGCGTTCGCACGCCGTTGACGGCATCCCCGGCCCGGTCAATGCCGATTATTATCGCAAGCGCGCCGAAGGCGGTGTCGGCCTGATCCTGTCCGAGGGCACGGTGATCAACCGTCCGTCATCGCGCAACGATCCGGGCATTCCGTTCTTCCACGGGGCGGATGCGCTTTCCGGCTGGAAGGCCGTGGCGGATGCCGTTCATGGTGCCGGAGGCAAAATGGGTCCGCAGCTTTGGCATACCGGATCGGTCAAAAGCTTCCAGACCGAATGGGTGCCCGATACCCCGGTCGAAAGCCCGTCGGGCCTTGTCGCGCCGAACGAGCCGCGCGGCAATACCATGTCGGATGCCGATATCGCCGACACCATCGCCGCCTTCGCCCAGGCCGCCCTTGATGCCAAAAATGCCGGTTTCGATACCTTTGAAATTCACGGCGCGCACGGTTACCTGATTGATCAGTTCTTCTGGTCGGGCACCAACCTGCGCACCGATCGCTTTGGCGGCAAAACGATCAAGGAACGCGCGACATTTGCCCGCGAAGTCGTCGCCGCCATGCGTGCCGCCGTCGGCCCGGATTTCCCGATCATCCTGCGTGTCAGCCAATGGAAACAGCAGGATTTCGCGGCCCGTCTGGCAACAACCCCCGATGAAATGACCGACTGGCTTGGCCCGCTGGTCGATGCCGGGGTGGATATCATCCATGCGTCCCAACGCCGCTTCTGGGAACCGGAATTCCCCGAACTGGACGGCGAAAACGGCCTGAACTTTGCCGGATGGGCCAAGAAACTGACCGGGGCGGCCACGATTTCGGTCGGCTCTGTCGGGCTTTCCGGTGATTTCATGACCGCGTTTGCCGGCGAAGGTTCGGCCACCGCCGGGCTTGATGAATTGGTCAGCCGCATGGAACGCGATGAGTTCGACCTGATCGCGGTCGGCCGTGCGCTGATCACCGATGCCGCCTGGACGGCCAAAGTCCGCGACAACAAAACCGATGCCCTGCTGGGCTTTGATCCGGCAACGCTGGGCGAACTGGTCTGATCGACAGGCTTTGATTGCAGAAACGGCTTCCGGCCCATCTCCGTCATTCCCGCGCAGGCGGGAATCCAGTCCTTTGACTCAACGGGGTATGGTTTCCGGGGCGGCCTGTTCCTCAACACAAAAGGGCGGTGCCATCCCGGCATCGCCCTTTCTTTATGCCCGCCTGAAAACTATCTGAAGGAAAGCCACCGACAAAAAAAGGAGGCCCCAGATGAAACCCCCAATGGATGCCACCGAAATCACCCGGCTGCAAAGCCGCCTCGCCGCCCGCGATCCCGGTGAATTTCACTTTCCGGAAATTTACGGCCCCGGCTGGGACAGGCTTTATATCGGGGACAAGGTCAGCATCGGCCGCCATTTTCTGCAAGCCGTGCGGGCCGGATATTTCCCCACGGTCGAGGATACCGGCAAAAAGCGCGGCGGCGGGCGGGTCTATCGTCGGCTGTAACTATCCCGCCCGCAGGTCCGCAGGCAGGATGTGAACTTCGTTATCATCAAGTTTCAGGTCATCGACCCGCGCAACATGCTCGACCGAAAGCTGATCATAAAGATGCGGGAACAGCGTGCCACCGCGCGCCGGTTCCCATTTCAGCTTGTCATCGACCGCCTCGACCGGCACATGCAAAAGCCGCAGGCCCCCGCGTTTCGGGTAATGCAGCGCAAGCGTCGCCGCCAGCGTATCGATGGTGGAAAAATGGATGAAGCCATCCGCAATATCGTGCGGTGCCCCAGCATAATGCCCGGTCGCAAGCGCCTCGGCCCATTCGTCCGAACCCAATACGCGGTAAATCATGGTATGTGATGTATTTGTCATCCCGGGAAAATAAGGTCCCCCGGCCGGTTCGGCAAGCAGCCGCAATGCCGAACGACAAAAAAACCGGCTTTATGTTTTTTCCCTCTTGCGTCCGGCACAAGAACCCTATACCGGTGAGAGGAAACAAGATACTTATGTATAGTTAAATTAGACCAGTTAAAATCATCCGGCAAAATCAGAAGACCAGACCACCAAACCGGACACGAGCACGCAGAACATGGCGACCAGACAGGCCAAACGCGCCCCTGTAGACCTTCCCGACACCACCCGCCAATGGGTTTCAAATGATCAGGCCGCGAAACCGGCCGCCTTCCATCGCGGCCCAAAGAGCCACGTTACAGAGAACCAGCACCGCCCGGCGACAGAGATCATCGACATTCACAAGGATTTCAGCGCTTTCAGCGGTCCGAATTTGCCCAACATCTGGCCCAAGGCTCACCTGCCCCGGCTTGTCGCCCGCCTGATTGCGGCCATCGGCACCGCCTGCGTCCTGTTTTACCTTTATAGCGAACTGGCCCGGATCGCATCCTGATCCGCCTCATCACCTCACACCGCCGCCAGCAGCACCCACGCCAGACCCGCCATTGATCCCGCCGAAATCACTATCGCGGCCAGCATCAGCGCCCCGTCGCGCACAAGGATCGCAAGCCCGAAGGCGGCAATCGCGCTCATCGGTGCGATCCCGGCAAAGGGTATCATTTCAAAAAACGGCACCACAGCCGAAAGCAGCAGGCAGATCACCGCTGCCACCCGGACCGCATGCCGCCCGGTTAATCCCGGCAACCGCCCGTAAAACCAGCGATCAAGCTTCCCCGCCACCGGTTCGATCCGGCGCATCGCATCGGCGACCCTGGCCCCGTCAAACGACCGGCGACCCAGGATACCCGGCAACCATAAATGCGACCGCCCCAGAACGATCTGAATGGTAAAAAGCGCGACAATAATCGCAAGGATCGCGGGCACCATCGGAATACCCGATAGGGGTGTCACCCCGATCAGGCCCGGCACAAACAGGAACGGCCCGTAACTCCGCCGTCCCAGCACGGCCACCATATCCTCGACCGAAACCGCGCGCCGCCCCGCTGCCCGATCCCGGATCCGCGCCACAATCCCGCCCACGGAACCCGGCCCTGCGTCCGTCATGCCAACCCTCGCTGCCTGTTTGCAAAATCACGTTGTCCCTGCAACGCGGGGTCGGCGGGTTTGTTTCAGGGTGTACTGCCTGCCTCGGGATTGTTGTGCTCCATGCGGCGTATCGTGGTAACTTATTGGCTAATCTGATCGCAGTTAAAACGCCCCAAAAGGACTGCAGCCATACATATCCACAAAGATTTCATCTTTTTGATCGGCCCCGGCGGCGTTGGAAAAACAACGACGGCCAAATATCTCGCGCCACGACTTGGATATGACTGCATTGACCTCGATGATTACTTTTGCGAACGCATTGAGAATATTCGCGTTTTTATCGCGAACTATGGATATCGGGAATATGTGATTGCGAATGCACGCTGCTTTCGCGAAATCGTCCAGAATTGCCAACGCGATACCGTCATTTCACTGTCCTCCGGCTTTCTCATCATCGAAGAAGCCGCAGAAGTGGTTGAGGCAAATCGCGAAGCTGTCCAGCGTTTGGGTACAACGGTTCTGCTCACCCCGTCGCACGACACTCAAAAGGCAGCAAACATCGTGGCTAAACGTCAGGCAAAACGCGGGCTTGGCTTAAACGAGCAGCAAGAACACCAAAAATTTCTGACGCGCATGCTGGTCTACGAAAGATTTGCCCAGCATGTCGAGATTTCGAGCGGCGATCCGGCGGATATCGCAGACCGGATCATGAGGAAAATTGCCCCTCAATCTACTGTCGATGGCATTCGCACGGGACTGAAGCAGATTGTCGAAGGTCAGGGGCGGGATGCGGAGGGTTTCTTTAATGAATTGGCAGTTAGCAAATTGAATATCTGATTTTATTGGAGATTTTGAAGTAGCGAAATGACCCGAGACAAACAGAAAAAATCCGAACGCCAATTCGTGGAATCCACCGCAAAAATACTGGAACTGAATTGGAAAATTATTGATGAGGGAGAAAAACCCGACTTCATCGTTGAGCATCTCGGTGCCAAATTTGGCTTGGAAGTAACCGAGATTTTTAATGGCCCGAAAACCCGTAAAGGTAGTGCGATAAGGAAACGCAAGGAAGCACATCGCATTTCGCAATTGCGGACATTACAACAGGTATATGAGGCGGAGACTGGAGTGAAGCTCTATCTTCGTTTTCTTAGATCACCAGCAAACAATTCACGAGGTAACATTTCCGATATTGAACTTGAGGAAGTTCATAAAGCCCTTCTTGCTGAGAACCTCGAGAGCAAGACATTCGGATTTTCGCAAATGCTTGACCTGCCGAGCGGAGGAAAACTCCAGATAACCATTTACCGGCATTCGGATTGGGTGATCATCAATGATCAAGTCGGGCTTGTCCTGCAATCACCAGCAGAGAAAATTCAGGCGGCAATTGATGACAAGATTGGCAACCTTGAATGCTATAAGGGCAGAGCAGGAGACGACATCCGACTGTTGATTGTTGCAGACCGTCGCAACAATAGCGGGAAAATCAGCATTCCTGAAAATCGCCTTATTGAAATTGATCGCAAAGGCTTCTCAACAGTTTATTTCCTCTCTCACCCATACGAAGCGATTACACTATAAAAAACTAAAAAATCGCAGATCACTTATGAGTTAAATCAATAAAACAGTTTCTCGCGGCACAATTAAACTTATACCACTTCATCTTACCAGATGAATTTGAAATAAGCCTTAAAGTACACTCTACCGCTGGAATATCAAAAGAACCTGTCAAAACACTCTCACCAACCAAGTCACCATCCTTCTCCGAATAAGCAGAGAGATACAAATTAACTTCTTGATCTGGCTTTATTATCTCAGAAGACAAAAACTCAACACGCCCTCCCACTGACTCTTCATAATTTATGATATTTTCTGGCTCTGTTCGCAAAACCTCTATGCATAAATCATAGTTATCCGTTAAGAAAATGGACGATAATTTATAATCAAAATCTCTTCTATTTCTTATAGTCACAACGGTATAATTGAAATCAAATAGCCTACTACCAGCACTATGATGGACACTAATTTGAGGCCAATGAGACTCTCTTCTATCACTCAACTTCCATATAAATTGGATAATTGAGGGTGCTAAAGCAAAAACACCCGTAACAGCTCCAACCCAAGCTGCTAAATTGGCCCACTCTGTCAAGAACTCGAACAATCTCATTTATACCCCAAGGCTATATTTTTATATTTTTACACCACCCATGATTGAACATCATAATCTTATCCTAGGATCAAACTTTCTTACCCCCATACCCTCAAAAAAAAACACAACACCCCAGATCAGGTTGATATGGACCAGTGCCTCTATAATCGCCGAGGCATGAAGCGGACGCAGGACACCGGAAATCAGGCCTCCCCCTCCGCCATAACATCCGCCACCTTCCGCGCCACCCACGCCACATCCTCACTCAGTTCAAGCCCGCTTTCCTCAAGCCCGGCAACCGGGAACCATCGCGCTTCCAGTGCATCATCCCCCGCAACCGGCTCCCCACCTTTCCAGCGGCACAGCATCGCAATCAGGATGAAATGGCGTTTGACCTGCCCTCCCGCATCGCGATCAAAGGCATCGAGTGCCGTCAAAACACCGATGGCTTCCGCCGAAATGCCGGTTTCCTCGTGAAGTTCGCGTAACGCGGCCTGTGCAAGGGTTTCCCCGGCATCAATCTTGCCGCCGGGATATCCCCACATGCCCTGATCGGGCGGATTGGCGCGGCGCACCAGCAAAACCTGCTGATCACGCACGACAACCGCAATTGTCGCCGCAATCGGCCGTTCCGGTGATGGTGATGATGGAGACGATAAAGGCTTATCAGGCATGGCGGCCTCGTCTGCGGCGACCGGCAAGGGAAAGACCAAGGCGGTCCCGTCCCTTCGCCGGCATGATCCGGATCAGGTTCAAAGGGTCGGTGCATTGTCGATCATATCAGCCACACCATCCGAAACAACCCGATACAACCCGCCCCCACCGCCGCAAACAGGCCACCACCCCGTCACGCGCCACCCTCCCCGATCTTCTTATCCGCACTCCGCTTAACCACACTCACCCCCAGAACGCCCAGCGCAATGCCCCAGATCGGGCTGGTATTGACCAATGCCGCAATAATCGCCGGGGCCTGAAGCGGGGTCAGGATGATGGCGGCCGCAATCGATCCCATGGTCATGATCCAGGTCAGTGCGACGGCATAGCCAAAGCTCGGCCGCCAGCGCCGCACAAACGCATCCTCGCTTTGCACCTCGGCCCGGATGGTGCGGTTGATCGTTGTCAAAATCCCCCGGTCCCGCGAAAGCTCGATTTCCGCCATGCGTTCGGAATGGCGGTTGGCCTCCATGATTTGCGCCGGGGTGACATCCCCCTTTGTCACCGCATCGCCCACCTGCTTAAGCCCCTCGGCCGCGGTTTTCGCGACCGGATGATCAATGGTGTCAAGCCCCGCCCCGACCGCCTTCATCAAAAGCGGCAGGCCGATCTGTGCCAGTAATGCTGGTATCACGTGATACCTCCTTCCTTTTAAAAATGCCGGTTTCCTCAGCCCGCCAACACAACCCTGAATAAATTGACGCGAAAATAAAAAACCAATAGATTTATTTATCAAATCTAATGTTCGCGTTTGGATGCAGGGGATATCAGGGGGCCGTCATGAAAAGATTTCTTGCCGCAATGCTATTGTTTCTGGGGATGAATCAGGCCAATGCGCAGCAGCTCCCGCCACCAATCGACCTTGGCATCATCAATATCCCGCAACAGACACAGGTCTGGTGCTGGGTCGCCGTGGTTGAACAGATCGCGCATTGGAAAAACCAGACCCATCCCAATACATCCCCGCATCAGTGCGAACTTGTTTCTGTCGCAAACGGCATGTCGCAACCGACCTGCTGCAATTCAGCGCTCGTGATGTCCAACCCGATGCTGGCACAGCAATGCATCCGCACCGGGCACGACCCGGAAATCATGCAATTGCTGAGCATGGTCAGCAACAATGTCGCCGGTTATGGCATGCCCGCCCACCCGATGGTGCTTTACAACACCCTGGCATCGGGGCGTCCGATCATCCTGAAACTGCAAAACACCCCCTTTTCCGGGCATGTCGTGGTGCTGCGCGGGATGGCATGGGTGCAAACCCCGATGGGGCCGACAGCAGTGCTTTATATCAATGATCCGCTGTCCTATTTCACCCAGCCCGTCCCGTTCCAGAACATCGCCCATATGTGGTCCGGGGCCTTTATCGCCAATTAAGGCAGGGCTTTGGATCCACCCGATAGCCATGACGGCAATAACGACCATCGGGTTAGTTAATCCCGCGATAAAATAGGTGCCCGCCAATCTCGGCCACCGGCACCTGCCCCCGCGCCCAATAGGGATCAACCGCATGGGTGTGATAATGCGTCGCCCCCATCGTCATGTCGGCAATCTCCCCGGCAAGGGCACGGGTCGCCACCCGTTTGCACAGCCGGTATGCCGGGTCGCGCGCGCTGAGTTTAAGCAACTTCGCCCGGTTCGGGTCGCCTGCGTTCCAGCACGAAAACTGCCCCGGTTTCAGGCACACCTGCGACACCGTATTGCCCCACCAATAGCGCCCGCGCGCTTTGGCAAATGCCACCCGATTGAGGATCACGCAGGCCACCGCCTCGATCCCGCTCAAACCCTCGCCGCGCGCCTCGCCATAAAGGGTACGCGCCAGAACATCACCCACCGGCAAAATGTGCGGGTCGGTGATCGCATCCATCGTCAGAACATCATTCATCGCTGTTTCCTTATCCTGTTTTCCGCCCGGCCTCATGCCGCTGGCGCATTGTGGTCAAGCTTCGCCTCGATCCGCAGCAGATGCGCGGTCAGGCGTTTTTCAATATCCTTGAGGTACGGGATCGAAACGTAGTTTCGCGCCACATCCAGCTTGAAATCCGCCAACCCGTCGCGAAGTTCGATCATCTCCGCATCATGGCTGGCGCGCAGGCTTTCAAGCCGGTCGGAAAACTCGCCGCGCATCCGCCAGGTCAGCCAGAAAAGCCCCGCCACCGCCGGGATTTCCACCGCCGTAATCCACCAGATCAGATCAACCGGTCCGCTCATCACATCCTCCTGCCCCTTTGCATAAATCGCCCATGAAAAAGGCCCGCATCGCTGTCACGCCATGCGGGCCGGTCGTTGTTGTTTCGTTACTGCCGGGTTTGTTTCAGGCCCCGGCATCCCTGATCAGGCGGCGTAACCGGCTGACCATGGCGGTCATCATCAACCCGCCAATCACCCCGATATGCTCCAGCGCAAAGAACATCGAAATCTGCGCCTTTGGCCCCTCCATGTTCCAGAAACCATGCACGATCACGATGGTCAGAAGCAGAAACACCGAAAGCGCCCCGCACGCCAGCCACACCGCCCGGTCCATCAGCACCAGAACCGCACTGACCAGAAGGGTCACCGCGACCACAATGTTAAACAGCCATGCGGGCGAAAGCCCGGCGGCGGCCATTTCCGCCACCCCGCCGTCAAAGTCGATCAGCTTGGCCGCACCCGACGCGATGAAAATGATCATCAGACATATCCGTGCGAGCAGCCAAAGCCACCCGCTTTGCAGGATCGCGTCAATCACACGCGGCGGCGCGGCATGCCGGGGCTTCATGAAAATCTGTTCCATAATCCGTCTTTCCTCCTGATGGGGCGCCCCGTTCCGGGGCAGGAAGGCCATGCTGCAACCTTAACCAATATTGAGGTCAACACGAAAAAGAACCGCATTTTCATAAATTTAACCCCCTCAAAACCATCCACCAAACCCGCAGCCCGATGGACTTCCGCCTTCGCGGGAGTGACGACATGGGGGATATCGCCCGCCTCAAGCTCCACCTCAAGCTCCGTCATTCCCGCGCAGGCGGGAATCCAGTCCTTCGTGCCGCATCCCCGGCATCATCCTTCCGCCCCGAAACAAAAAAGACCCGCAAACCGAAAGGCTTGCGGGTCAGTCAAGGAGGTCACTCGTCGAAACTCAAAAGGCGCAATATCATCCGAATTCAGGGTTCGGGGCTCAGGCTCAGGTCTCACCGGCCCCCCCCCGGCCACAATCGGCCGGCGGGCATCCCGACACAGGCCGTACCATGCGCGCTCGAATGCGCTTTTGAAGCCGTCGCGCAGCGATCTTGCCGCGCTACCGGTTCAGGCATGGGGCCCGTTCAGTTTCACTTCCAGTTCCTGCCAGGCCTCGCCCGATGCCACAAGGCAGCTTGCCCCGTTGGGCGAGGTAAACAGGATGGTCCAGGTTTTGCCATCGGGGGCTTTTAACACCTCGATCACGCCGCCATTGGCGGTTACACCGACCGCAACCGGTTCTTCGGAGTATTTGGCACTCAGGCTGTCAAGCACCTTGGTCCGGTCTCCGCAGACAGGGGATGCGGCATTGGCTGGCATGGCAAGCAGGGTTGCGACCGCAATCGCACCAACTGTCACGGCGATGAGTTTTGGAATGCTCCTCATGGTCAGGCCCTCCTTCAAGGGATCACAGACGGCGCGCTCCGGTTGAAATCAGGAGCAACTTGTAAACCAGTCTATAAATTGACCAACGCCGCAGAGCGGAAATAGGTCCGGCCCAATCGCACCGGCAGGCAAATCATTTCGTCAAATATACGCCTTTAGTATAGATAAATTTCCGCAAAACTATTCCTTCATATAGTTAACGTAAGCATGAAAGTTGAATTTTCCATGAATATCGCGCTTTTGTGATCGACGATGTGCATAAGCATTTGTGAATTCACGGAATATTTTACGGTTCAAACGTCTTTTGCGCCGCAAATGCCGCCCCGGATGGCCGCCAGTCGCCCTCCGACCGGGCTTTTTCCACCCGCGGCAGGCGCACCGGCTCATGGATCAGGCACCCCGCAACCGCATCAAGCCCGTCATCATGCTGCCCCGTTTTGCCCCGGCGGCGCGCCCGGCCCTCGCCCGGACGCCATTCGCGCATTTCACGGATGAACGGCGTCTGCCAGATACGCTCATGCGCATGCAAAAGCCCGGCACTCAACGCCGCGCCAAATGCATCCTCGATCCGCACATCCTTGTTTTGCGCCTCGTGATGTTCGACCACACTTGCCGCCCAGTCGGCCTGCTTTAAGGCGCGCCGCAGGATGTTGGGCAAAAACCGCCCGACCCCGTTGGTCTCCACCCGGACGGATGGCAAATGATGCGCCTTGATGAACGCCGCCGCCCCGGCACAGATCTGACTGGCTTCATCGGCTTCGTGCAGGCGCGTCGCATCAAATGTCAGCCACGCCATATCATGCAGCCAGTATTCCCCCTGATCACAGACATAAACGCACGCGATCACTGCGCCATCGCCCTCATTTGCGCCACCAGGTACGCCCCCGCCTTTGCCAAAACTCGGATCAAAATGGCACGCGCCCGCCATCATCTGCCGATCCCCGATGGACAGACGAAGTGCGCCATTGGCCTGCGCGATCACCGCATCATCGCCATAACGGCGCAACCGCGCAGGGTCGAGAATCCCGTCACTGGGTGCGACCATCTCCAGCATCATCTGGCTGGCAAATTTCCGCTCCCCGGTATGGGTTCGGATGTCCTCGATCTTGAGGATCGGGAACCGTTCCGGCCAGCTCGATTGCCCCTGATCATCCAGGATCGGCAGGCAGAACCGCTCAAACCCCGCCAGAAACGGGGCAACCTCGCCGGTTTCGGCCCGGATTTCGTCGGCATAGATCGAATAATAGCTATGCGGGGTGCCGACATAAATCTGCGTGCCATCGGGCGACAGGACATAGGCAATCTCGCCCAGTTTTTCGCGCAGTTCGGCACGTTTATGGGCGCTATCGCTATTTTTGGGCACCTCGACATCATCGCAAATCACCACATCGGCCCGCGATCCGGTGATATTGGCGCCGATCCCGGCCGCCTGCATCGACGGATCACGCAACACACCCGCTCGCTCGACGGTAAAACGCTGTGTGCCCCAGTCAGTACGCTTTTCGGGCAAAAGCCCGACCAGCAACGGATGCCGTTCGATCACGCGTTTGACATTGCGCACCATCTTTTTAGCCAACCCCAGATCGGCCGCCAGAACCAGAATGCGCAAATCCGCATCACGATACAAAAGCCACGCGCAAAACAGCCCGACCAGAGTGGACTTGCCCGAATTGCGAAACGCCATCAGCAAAAGCTGCCCCTTCCCCGCTTTCCAGCAATCCTCAAGCCACGCCGCCATATCGCGATGATGCCCCGGCAACCCCAGCCCCATCATCGCATTCCAGATCCAGACAAACTCGCCAAACCCGGCACATCTCGCCCGCCCCCGATCAATCACCTGCGCCATGCCCGCTCCCCCTCATCGCTCAACCCGCTGCACCATGGACTCCCGCCTTCGCGGGAGTGACGAATGTGTAGAAAGCCCATCCCCAAAGCCGTCATTCCCGCGGACGCGGGAATCCAGTCTTTCGTGCCGCATCCTCAAACCCGGCAACCAGAACCACCCGTCAGCATCACCAAAAGCTCCGCCATCCGGCCAAATCCTGCTATCCTTCCACGATGAAACAGCCCTGCGTCTATATCCTTGCCAGCAACCGCAACGGCACGCTTTACATCGGCGTCACCGCCGATCTGCGCGCCCGCATCTGGCAACATCGGACAGCCACGGATAAGGGCTTCACCCAACGTTACGATGTCGGGCAACTCGTGCATTTTGAACTGCATGACAGCATGGAAAACGCCATCCTGCGCGAAAAGCGCCTTAAAAAATGGCGCCGCGCCTGGAAGCTCGACCTGATCGAAAAACACAATCCCGACTGGAACGACCTGTTCGACAGCCTGAACGCATAAGCAGCTATAAACTCTCTTCCGTCATTCCCGCGAACGCGGGAATCCTGCCCTTCGCGCAACAGCCTCAAAACCTTCCACCGAACCCGCAGCCCGATGGACTCCCGCCTGCGCGGGAGTGACGAACGGGTGGAAACCGTATCTCAATAAACCGTCATTCCCGCGCAGGCGGGAATCCAGTCCTTCGTGCCGCAGCCTCAAAACCTTCCACCGAACCCGCAAGCCCGATGGACTCCCGCCTGCGCGGGAGTGACGAACGGGTGGAAACCGCATCTCAATAAACCGTCATTCCCGCGAAGGCGGGAATCCAGTCCTTCGTGCCACAGCCTCAAAACCTTCAACCGGACCCGCGGCCCGATGGACTCCCGCCTGCGCGGGAGTGGCGACAGAGTGGAAAAAACCTTCGCGCAAAACCGAAGGCCTCCGCCCCTACCGTCCCGCCTTCACCGCCCCAAACCGTAACCCGTCGACCAGAAGCTCCACCATGCTGCGCGTATGCGCCGCCCCCGCTTCGTCGCCCACCCCGGCGACCGAAAGGTTGCCGATCGCGCGCAAAAGGTCATAGGCGGCAATATCGCTGCGCACCTCGCCCGCCGCCGCAGCAGCTTCCAGAAGCGACATCAGAACCGGCTCGAACTTCGCGCGAAAATAATCGGGCAGCGCATCAAACGCCGGATCGCCGGAATGCAGCGCCGCCGCCAGCCCCTTTTTGGTCGCGATAAAATCGGTATAGCGGTTCAGCCAGCGCACCAGCGCCTCGCCCGGCGGATAATCCGCCGCAAGCGTTTCCGCCGTCGCCGCACAGGCATCAACCTCCCGCCTGAAAACCGCCGCCACAAGGTCGGATCGGGTCGGGAAACGGCGATACAGTGTGCCTACACCAACCCCGGCCCTGGTGGCAATTTCGCGCACCGGCGCATCGACGCCCGCGGTCGCAAAAACCGCCTTGGCCGCCTCCAGCACCGCGTCCTCGTTACGCTTGGCATCGGCCCGCACCCGGCGTTTCGGTGCGTTACCATCACTGTCAAAGTCATGTTTTGTCATGGTGTCCGCCACGCATGGCTTCCTTTTTCCGGCCGGTCCAAAGACCTTGCACGCAATTACCCTTGATATACGGAACAACGTTCCGTATATACATCTTATCAAGTGGAACAAAGTTCCGTTTATTATTGGATCAACGTTCCGTTTTTCTTATAGGCGAGGCCCCCGACCTTCGCCAAGCAAAACAAGGCACCACGTCATGAACAATCTGCTTACCGATGCCCGCCATATCCCGACCGGCCCGTCCTTTCCGACCCTGTGCCTCAATCCCGTCACCCTCCCGGCCCCGGATCGCGGGTTGCCGCTTGAACTGCGCATCACCGCTCCGCTCACCCCGCCCTCGAATGATCGGGACCTTCCGATCCTTCTTCTGTCGCACGGGCATGGGCCGTCGCTTTATATCCCGTCCAAGGATGGCTACGCGCCGCTTGCGAATTTCTATGCCGCCCACGGCTTTGTCGTGATCCAGCCGACACACGGCAATTCCAAGGTCGCAGGTCTTCCGGCCGATGCACCGGGTGCGCCGTTTTTCTGGCGCTCGCGCGTGCTGGATATGAAGCTGATCCTTGATCAGCTTGACGCGATAGAGGACCAGTTTCCCGCCATCGCCGGGCGGCTCGACCGTTCCAAAATCGCCGCCATCGGCCATTCGCTGGGCGGGCAGACCGTCGGCATGTTGCTTGGTGCCCGTCTGACCGATATCAACGACCCGGCCGCACAGAATGTCGATCTGATCGAACCGCGCATCACGGCCGGCGTCCTGCTGGCCGCCCCCGGCAAGGGCGGGGATAGCCTCAGCGACTTTGCACGCGCAAACTACACATCTCTCAACCCCGATTTCAGCCACCTGACGACCAGAACCCTGGTCGTTGCGGGCAATGCCGATGATAACCCGCACCTGACAACGCGTGGCCCCGCCTGGCACACCGACCCGTTCCACCACAGCCCCGGCGCCGATGCCCTGCTGACCCTCATTGGCGGCAAACACGGCCTTGGCGGCATTGCCGGTTATGATGCGAAGGAAACCGACGACGAAGACCCCGACCGCCTCGCCATCACCCAACGCATGACGCTGGCCTACCTCAAATCCGCGCTTGATCCGGCTGATACGTCATGGGCGAACGCCGCCAAGGCCCTTGCCGATCACGCCCCAACACATGCCCATGTCACACTCAAATAACGCCTGAAACCGGCTGGCTGCATCGCACCCAAGGTGCAGCCACCGCGCCCGCAGCCCCATGGACTCCCGCCTTCGCGGGAGTGACGAGGGAGGTAAATGTCACCTCAACTTCCGTCATTCCCGCGAACGCGGGAATCCAGTCAGCCTTTCCGCATCCTCACAACCACCCGGCGGTCACAAAACCCGCCCCTAAAAAACCCGCCCCTAAATCACCCGCCAAGTCTCCCCACTGGCAAGGTTGCGGACATAATCGACCGCCTCCCCGTTCCAGTGATAGGAAAAATGATCGCCCTGCACCGGGATCGGCACCACATCGGGCCAGAACGCCGCGATGCAATGCCCGCCGTCAAACCGCACGCTCGGCCAGTAAATCCCGTCCGATCCCGCCGCCCGTCGCTCCGCGCCAAATTTCTGTGACGCGCCATAATCATCAGGATCCAGCAGATCGGGTTGATCGCTCACGTCATCAAACACATGATCGATCCTGCCGACCAGCTCGCGAAACTGCGATGTCCAGCCCGGCTCCTCGTCGGTCGCCCGCATCATGCGCGCATGGTGATGCACGGTTTCGGCAATCGCCACAGACCGGCCATCCCCCGCATAATAAAGCCCGTATGTGCCATCGGAAAACCGGCCGGGGCGATAGGGTGAACAATGGACAAACGGCGCCATCACATAACTCGCCCCCGGCCCCGATACCCGGCGTTCGACCGGCACCTTCGCCAGATTGCCGATGCTGTCACGAATACGCGGGTTCATCTTGGCTTCCGCCGATGCCAGCGCCTCCCAATCGGCGGGATCGGCGATGTCTTCAAACAGGTCAATCGGCGGATAGATCGACCGGATGATCCGCACGCATTGCGGCCACGCAATATGCCTGCTCCTGCTCACCAGCCGCCACGCTCCGCATCAAGGTAACTTCGGATATCGGCAATATCCATGATCTCGCCGCGCAACATGATCTCCAGCGCAGATTGCCCGCCAAACGCCGCATTGGGCTTGCGGATCCACGCATAACCGCGCGCCGGTTCACGAAACAGATATCGCAACCCTTTGTGAATCCCGATCAGCATCGCCATGCGCGTGCGCAAATCACGATCAATCCGCCCGATATCCTTCTTCTTCCACCGCGCCCATGTGCGCGCGGGCATATCGCCCAGCAACACGCGCGCTTCCTGATCGCTCAGATCCCAGACACCAAACAGATTAACCGTGGCCCGCGCCAGTGCCGCCGCCTCATCCTCGGTAATCACCGCCCGATCCGGCCGCGCCCCGGTCGGCTCCACAATCGCGAATTCCATCACATACCTCCATTTGGCATCAATATAGCATTTTTATGCCAAATGGCAAATGACGGGATAGCAAAACCACCCACCGAGCCCGCGGCCCCTTGGACTCCCGCCTGCGCGGGAGTGACGAAAGGGCGGAAAGGCCTTACCTCCCACCCAAAAAACCGTCATTCCCGCGAACGCGGGAATCCAGTCCTTCGTGCCATATCCTCCATAACCACCGTCTAACCCTCAGCCCCCGCCAATGCCCCCCTTGCCTCCGCAATCAGCTTCCTGATCTCCTCCTCCTCCATCGCGGGCGACTTCGCCTTGTCATTCTCTGCCGCCCCGTCCGGGCCAGACGCCCAGCGCAGCAGTTTGATCAGCCCCTCCAGATGCGAAAGCCCCGCCTTGCACGCCGTTTGATGGGCGGCAAAGCTTTTGGCATCCATTTTAAGGGCTGCTGCCTGCGCCATCCGGCGATAGGCATTGCGCGCCCGGTTGATATCGCCGGGCAGGCTTTGCAAAAACTCCGCCCGCACCGTCTCAAGTTCCTCCATCCTGTCCTCCGTTTCCGATTTCGGGTCCATGGGGTTAATTTCCCGAATTTGCCGAAAGGGCGATCAGGCGTTCATCGCCCAACCGTTCCGGCCAATAGGAAACCCCGCGCAAATGCCCGTTTAAGGCCCCGCTTTGCCCGGCATAACTCCCCAGCCGGATCGTGTTGAAATTGCGCGGCATAGCAAAGCCGCCCGGCGATTTCAAAATCGCCCCGTCCTTGGCGACCGCCACCCCGTCATCCTCCCACGCCAGCACGATCCGCCTGCGCGTTCCGGGCACAAGCCCGCCATAAAGCGACTGCGTAATGATCGGCACGCCAGCCTTGCGCAATGAAATCCGCAACTGATCGGCCGCACTGTCATAACCAAGATCAAGATGATCATCGTTCAAATTCCCGGAATGCATCTGCACGATCCGCCAGATACCATCCCAGGCCGTCGGCAATTCCAGATCAAAAACAAACGTCCCGCGCCCGGTTACGCCCCGAAACCAGTCACCGGGATCGAGCATCACATCATCCATCGCCCGTGCCGCCGGAATGCCATTGCTGATCAGATCGCTGGTCAAAACCGGCCCGGTCTCAAGCTGCGCATTCCAGATCAGGATCGATGCCGGATTGCCCGAAATCGCGGTGCTGATTTTCGGGTATCGGCTGGTGCCCGATGCGGTTTCCGCAAACCCCACCCGTCGCCAGCTTTCATCAAGGCTCACCGCATGGTTTGACGCCCCATTCACCCCGCCCAGCATAATCTCCGCCACGCCCGAAACCGCCCGCGCCCAGACGCCAAAGCTGTAAACCGCCCCCACGATCAGGTCATCGACCCGCTGATAAAGCCCTGCCGTGTTGCCCGGAAGGTCAAGGCGTGTGGCCGTGATACTCCCATCCGGGGCCGCAACCCCGGATGCGCTTGCGCTTACCCCCGCATCCTTTTCCCAAAGCGGATTGGCAAACGTTGTGGAATAGCGCAGCAGATTGCTTGCCGCCGCCTCGATCAAAAGCCCCTTCGCCCGGCCCAACCCATCATGATCATGGCCCGGCATATCCACGCCAATCTCGGTCAAAATCCCGTCCGCCCCGCGCACGATCTTGGGGCTCGCCCGCGTCACGCGCAGGCAGCTTTCCAATGGCGCATATCGCATGCCCATTTTGCATTCTCCGTCCCTGAATAATGAAATGTCTTTGGATCGACGACCGAGCCTGCCGCCCGATTGACTCCCGCCTGCGCGGGAGTCACGAACAGGCGGAAAAGCCTCATCCCCATAAGCCGTCATTCCCGCGAACACGGGAATCCAGTCAGCCGTGCCGCAGCCTCAAAACCTACCCGCCAATCCGATGCAGATGAAACCAGCTCATCACCGAACCCGCCGCAATCTGGCGCGTGATGCTGTCCGAATGGCGCACCCGCAGCCGAAGCGCATTATCGCTCGCAATCCCGATCCGGGCGATGCCACTCACCCGCACACTCTGCGTCGCATTGCTGCCCGACCCGACAATATCGGACGCCTGCAAATGCGTGCTCCATCCCGCCGCCCCCTGTCGTTCGACATAAGCACTGACCGCCACCGCCGTCTCCCCGATGGCGAAATTCACCCCGGCATCGACATGGTAAAAACCGGGCGGAAGGCTCCCGACCCCATGCAGGGCGGCGTCATAAAGCCCGTGGCTATCCTCCGCCACCTGATCCCATTCGACGATGAAATAACCACCCGCCGGAATATCCTGCCCATTGGTGCGCAAAAGCTTCACCACCGGCCCGCCCTCGCGGATTGATACCGCAAACCACCGCGTCCCATCACAGATCAGATCAACGCAATCCCCCCGGATCGGCAGGGCATGAACACTACGCACGCCCCCGCCATCCAGCGGCACAATCTGATCCCCGCTGGCCGCCGCGATATCGACCATCGTGCCATCGCCATTGACCACCCGGTATCGCACCCCGTTGCGCGCGGCACTCACCCCCGGAAGGCTCAACCGCCCGCCATTCGATAACCGCACCAGCGCCCCCGTCTCGCGGATATCCATGATCCGGTCGCCCGGCGCATCAATCACCGGCATCCGGCGTTCATCCTGCCAAAGCGTTACGTTTTGGGCCCGCAGATCAAGGTCAAACGCCGCCCCCGCCATCTGCTTCTGAAACCCCGCAAGCGCGGTTTCGGCCCGCGTTCCGGCGGCCTCGGCCCGGTTCGCCGCACTCATCGCCATCGCACCATGCTGCCCCGCCGCTGCAATCTCGCCCGCATCCGGCCCGTTCGCCAGCCCGTCGCCCTGATCGTTCCACACCAGGGCCCGACCGGGCACCATCCGCGGCAATGCCAAGTTCCCCTTGCCCTGATCGGCGGGATCAAGCCGCAAACTGCCCACCATCGCCCGATCAATATCGCCAAGGGCCGCGGTCAGATAATCCAGATCCCGATCCACCGCATCCCCGCGGGGCGATGCCGAACTGCCATAGGCACTCAACCGCCGTAACCGCAAATACCGCCGGATCGAAATCACGGCCCCCACCGATGGCGCGACCTCAAAAATCACCTCCCCACCGGGCGCTTCTTCGGCGTCATTTAACGCCACATGAAATCCGGTCGTGACCGGCTTTCCATCAACGCGTACCGCCACATCATCACTGCCAAAAACCGCAAACTGAAACGGAAAAACCGTACGTTCCCCGTCGCCGGCAAAGCCGACACCCGCCCCGCCAGCAGCCTTAAATACCACGCCCATCTCATCCCCCTAAAAACCCGAAACCGAACCCGCCGCCCTGGACTCCCGCCTGCGCGGGAGTGACGAACGGATGGAAAGGCCCTACCCCAAACCTCGTCATTCCCGCGAAAGCGGGAATCCAGTCAGCGGTGCCACAGCCTCAAACCCAACCACCGAACCCGCAAGCCCGATGGACTCCCGCTTTCGCGGGAGTAACGAAAGGGCGGAAAGGCCCTACCCCAACCCCGTCATTCCCGCGCACGCGGGAATCCAGTAAACAGTGCCGCACACTCAATACCCCCCCACCAACCCCTTAAACCCTCACCACCCATCCCGCCGTGCAAACCACGCATTCAACCGGGCGACCGTGTCATCCTGTGACGACCGCAAAAGCGATGTTTCGCGATAGCTCGCCTGCCGGTTGACCTCTGCCCGTCTGCGCGCCGCCGCATCGGCATCGGCCTGCGTTTCCGACAATGCCTGTTTTTCAAGCCCAGCCAGAACTGCACTGGCCGATCCGGTGGCCCCACTTTGCAGCCCCGCCGCCCCTTGGCGTGCGCGTAACCGTGCCTGCCGGATGCGCAATTCCTCGGCCCGTTCGCGTGCGCGCTCCGTCTCGCTGGCATTGATGCTGGCAATATCGGCCTGCCGGTTGGCTTCGGTCTGGGCCGTGCGGCTTTTCTGATCCGCCCGGTTTGATGAAATCTGCTGCCCGGTTTGCAGGGCAGAAAGTGCCATTGGTGCATAGGATGCAAACGCGCCCATCAGTCATTCACCCCCAATTCGCTGGCGACCCCCAGCAATAAAAAAGGCCGGGGAAAATCCCCGGCGATCCGCCATAATCCATCATTGTCCCGCCCGGCACTGCCGCGCCGCCAGCCAAGGGCGCGCAAGCTCACATCACCGCTATAGGCCGCGTCTTCGCTCCGTCCTCTACCCAGCGTCACATCGCGCAATCCCCGCCCGGTATCAACGCGCAATTGTTCGGTCTGCTGCACCCGAAACGTCACCGACACAAGCCGCAACGCATTGCCCCCATGTGCCCGCGTGCCATCCGACCCGGCGGGTGGCAGGGCGGCAATTTCATGGATAAACGGCAACCCGGCCACAACCGTTGAAACCGCGTCGGGCAGGCCGATCGTGCCGCCCGACACCGTAATATCGCGATAAAGCCGCCCATCGGCCCACACCGCCAGCGTGACATTTTCCAGATCACCAAACCCGCCCCAATGGCGGCGCGGGCTTTCGCCCTCGGCCAATTGCGCGGTGATCGAAAGATCAAGCCCGCAGGCGTCATCAAACCGGCCAAGGTAAAATTGCCCAGCCCTCTCAAGGCAAAAGTAAACCTGCCCGCCCGCCACCGCGACGGCACGAAACGCCGCACCCTCAACACTTTGCGCTGACCAGGCGGTGATCGCCTCGCTGCGATAAAGGGTCAATGTGCCAAGGCTGCCATCGCCCATCACCACATGCAAAAGCCTGCGATCCGCATCAAACGCCTGATCGACCGGGCCCTGCACCAGATGGCGCGATAAAAGCGCCAAATCCGCCGCCCCATAGGCCTGCTCGACATCGGTAAACAGAAATTCGCGCAATTCCCGGCCACTGCGTGCGGCAAAGATCGTTGCGCCATCCACATTGACCAACGGCACCGTCCGGTCCGCCCGGCTGCCAATCCGGGTCTGGCGCGTGACCTGGATATTGGCCGGTGTTAACGGATCACCCGTCACCATCCATTCCGATCCGCTGGTGAAAACCTGCAAATGGCGGCCTGCGAAAATGCCGGTAATCGCATTGACCTGATCGGCCAGCAGGGCAAATTCAATCGCCTCGTCATCCAGCCCCTCGCCCAGATCGAAATTGAACAGGTCGCCCGATTTCGACATCCACAACCGGTTGGGCAAATCCCGCGATCCGCCAATCACCATCCGGTCCTGATGAAACGTCACGCTACGCGGCCAGCCACGAACCGGCGAAAAGACCTGTTCCTCAAAATCCTGTGTCGTGCTGGCATTCGGAAGCACCTCTTTCAAGGTAATGGTTGCCAGTGTCGCACTCGAAACCCCGGCAATCTGCCCCTCGATCCCTTGGATGCGCCAGCGCGTGCCAACATGCCCGGCCTCAAAAAGCGGCGAACTGGCGGTGATGCTGATCGTGCCACCAGCGCCACCTGTGCCCGATGGCGTGATCGAAACCGCCGGATCACCAAATTTATAGTATGGCTGAAACTGCTTCACCGCCGTTTCGCGCCACGCCCAGTTGGTCAGCTCCCACGTCCCCGCCCCGTCGTCTGATCCTTTACGCGTCAGGCGCATCGGCTCGACCTCCGGGTGGGTGACAAGCAGCGTATCGGCACTTTGCGTCCAGTTCAGAAGCGCATGGTGGATAATTCCAAACGGCGTCTCAAACCCGACAATCGCCACCCCATCGCGATAAACCGTGCCCTCGTAATCCCCAAACACCATCAGATAGGTCTGCTCGGTATTGAACTCGAACGGGATCAACCGCACCGGGCCGGACACCGCATCAATCAACGCGATACCGGGCCTGCGCCGCACCCCGCCGCTCGGCTCGATAAACACATTGCGCAAGCGCGCCGCCCCATTGCCATAGGCATTCAAATCCGACCGCCCCCACAATTCCGGCGCCAGTTCACCGGTCGAAAATGTCGTCTTTTCCAGAACCCTGCGCGCCATGTCGTTAATTCCCCGATCCCCAAAACAAAAAGGCGACCAAAATGGCCGCCTTTCCGTCATCTATCTGATCCGTGATCAATCAGGCGTTACGCCGCCCGCTTCCACAAACCATCTTTTTCCACAAAGCACTCTTGCCCATAACCATGTTCAAGGTCATCGATCCGCGAAAACAGATCTATCAGGGCGAAAGCCTGATCGCAGCCTTCTTTCTTAAGAAGATAGAAAGCACGCAGCAGCTTGTCAGCAGTCGGATCGATAGGGTCGGCTCGCTTGCCTTCCCATCTCGCAACCGCTGCACGTGATTTACTGATGATATGTCCCAAAGCTTCTTGTGACAGCCCCAGCATCGAACGCAGGAATTTCAATTCCTGCCCACGGATGGGACGGTTGCTCTGGGTAATGTCCAGCGCAATAGCCTCATGCAACTCGTCGATTGCATGAATACGGTACCCGCGACCATAAGGCGTTTCTTTGACTTCAAAGCCGTTGGTCAGATACACGTAATCCAGTCCACACTGAACATAGTGCAACGTTTCATCACGACTCATTTCGGGTCCATCCACATAACAGTTTTCACCAGAATGGTGTCATCATCCTGGAAAATGATTGTTGCCGCACCGGCCTCTCGACCACCGGGCATCCTCTTCACGACGACAACTTCCCAATCTTTGTGTTCATTTTCGACAGGAGCACCCTGAACATCACCTGTCCTAAGAATTGCCAGGACATCGACCGTGGTCAAATCTCTTTCATCAAGACGTTCAAATGCGTGGTCGGAGAGAAAGAAACGGTTTTTCCTGACCCGTTCCCTGATAACGGTCTGTGCTTCATCTGCACGCAGGCGGCTCCAGTGGATCGGACGTTTAAAAGGAATAATTTCGGCATCGGGATTTTCTTTCCCTATCTCCGGCTTTTCCTTTTCTCCATCCTCTGCCATACCTTCTCCTCTCCGTTTGTGTATCAATATGATACATTTCGCATCGAATGCAACTCAATTTCTTATCTTATCTTTTGGATAAAAATCCCGCTTTATAACGATTTCGTTAGCCCCGCGCCCCGATCAGGGTAAAATCCCCAATCGCCCGCGGGGTTGATTGCTGCGCATCGGCCAGCCTCGCGCTGCGAAACTGGTCCTCGGCGCGTTTAAACAGATATTCCGCCCGCGATGTACTTTCGGTCAGCGGCACACAAAACTCCGCCGCAAGGCGCATAATCAGCGCCAGATCGAAAAAGGCGGGAAACGCCCCCTCCGCCATTCGCCCGACATAGCGCAGATACGCCCGATCCGGAGTACACCTCACCGCCCCCTGCACCAGCTCAAACTCCGGCACCGTCCCGCCATCCGTCTCAAGCGACAGCAACCGCATAAAATCACCGGGCAGGACAAACATGCCCTCGCCAGCGCCCAAAACGTCCTCACTTTCCCTCCGCGCCAGCCAAGCGCCCCTTGCCGCAAACCGCCACGGATACGCCGCCAGCATCCCGTCGCGAATGGCCGGATACAGCATCCCCGCCACCTCCGCCTCGGCGGTATCATCCTCGAACGAAACAATCGGTGCTGCCCCGATCATCACCAATGCACGCGCACAAAGTGCGATGTCGCTCAGTGCCATATCGCGTTCCCTTCAATTCCCGGTTGCCGATATCGTTGAAATATTGTCAAAATCCGTCTCAACCGACCGTGACAGGGCCGGGCAATTTGAATGGAGCACCAATGTCCCGGTTCCCGTATGTCGCATCACTTGTTTTCGCGGGCACTTTGGGCCTGTCTGAACTGACCCCGGCCTTGGCGTCCTTCGCCACCCCAACACTGGCCACCCCTGCGGAAATCGCCCAGAACACCGATGACGATCCCCTGATCCGGGAATACTGGCGCAAGTCCTACGCAGGCAATGCCGAGGCCCAACGCATACTGGGCGCCATACTGTCCTACGACTATGCCGAGGACGGCGACATTGACGATGATGAGCACTTCACCATCACCCGCCTGCTTGAATGTGCTGCCCTGCAGGGTGACCAGCCCGCCATTGATCAGCTGCAAAACATCAACGCCAGTTTCGATATCAGCGAAACCGGCGAATGCTATTACACCGGGGCCGGTTACACCGCCGACCAGAAGCAAAACGCACCAGACATTTCCGACACCGCAAACAGCCATGATGGCGATTATGATGGCGATGAAGACGCCCTGCGCGCCCGCGCCATGAATGGCGATCCGGCCGCACAGTTCGCCCTCGCCGAATATCTCGAAGGACAATTCCTCTTCTTTGATGCCTTCGAAGAAGCCGAAGGCTGGTACAATTGCGCTGCCAAACAGGGTTACGCCCCGGCTATCGCGGTTCTGGCCGACGGCGATGCGATTACGACCTACCCGGCATCAGAACCCTGCCCCTTCACCAACCGCACCATGGATGCCGACGGCACGATAACCGAACGCTTTACATCCTCCAGATCCATCGTGATCGAACCGGCACCTGCTGCTCCTGCTCCTGCTCCTGTTTCAGCCCCGGCCATCGCATCCGAACCGGCGATGACCGCGCCGACACCCGATACCGAACCGCTCTTTGCCGCTGCGCTGGCCGCCTATCATGGCGATGGCGTGCCGCAGGATTTCACCCGCGCGATGGAACTGGCCCGCAAGGCGGCGGATCATAACCATGCCGGCGCGATCAACCTGATTGGCGTCATGTATCTCAACGGATCTGGCGTCGCACCCGACGCCACCGAAGCCGCCTATCACTATCGGCGCGCCGCCGATCTGGGCGATGTGTCTGCGATGGTCAATCTGGCCGATTGCTATCTGCATGGCATCGGGGTCGATGTCAGCCTTCCCCGCGCACGCGAATGGTATGAAAAGGCCGCCTCCGACGGCGACGCCTACGCTCAATACAACCTTTCCGCCATCTACCAGTCCGGGGCCGAGGGCATTGACCCCGATCCGGCGCTGGCCCGGAAATGGATGAAGCTTGCCGCTGAAAACGGCGATCCCGACGCCCCTTACCATTACGGCCATTTCCTCGAATACGGCATCGGCGGCCCCGAAGACCCGGCAGGCGCAATTGCCTGGTATCAGAAGGCCGTCGAACTTGACGATACCAACGGTTTTGCCGCCATGGGCCGGATGCATTATTACGGCGAATACACCACCGAAGACCTCGAACTTGCCTGGTACTATCTTTCGATTGCCGCCGCGCGCGATCATGTCGAAGCCAAAACCTGGATCGAAGTCGCCGCCCCCTCCGTCACCTACGAACAACGCACCCGCGCCGCCGCCCAGGTCACCAGATATCTGGCCGAAAAAGGGGCGCAGTAAAACCATCGGACGGCAGGCTCAGCGCCGGTTTTAAGGATGCGGCACGATAGACTCCCGCTTTCGCGGGAGTGACGGAAAAAGGCTCCTTTTCCCTGCCGTCATTCCCGCGCAGGCGGGAATCCAGTCCTTCGTGCAACAGGTAAAAGCGGGGCCCGGAAACCCGGACCCCGCCCATCATTCATCCGTCAGATATCAGGCCGAAGCCGCCACCGGATAAAACGCCTTGATCGCATAGGTCACCGCAACGTTGCGCGGACGGGTTTCTGTCCCTCCCGTCTCACTGGTGGGTACATTTTGGAAAGGTGATCCATTCCCCATATGCACCTTGCCAGCCATCCCTGTGTTAACACCCCAAGTCTCTATACCGTGAGAATGCGCTTTGAATTCATCAAGTTGCGAAGACGCGAACGCACGTCCCTCATCCACGCCACGACCGGCATCCAGACCTCGCAGGAATTCCCCACGAAGGTCCGGCAGGTTAAAAGTAGAAATCTGGTCTCCATCGCCCCAAACCGTGCCGATGGCAGCAAACAGATCGGCATATTCGGTCCGCGAAACCGCCGAACCGTCACAAACCAGCCAGCCTTCCGGCGGGGTCAGCATGGCAAAGGCGGTGACCGAACCGATTTCGGAACCGAAACCGCCACCATTGCCGCCGTTACCGCCATTGGCAATCAGGGTGTTGATCGCCTGCAAAAGCTGGGTGTCATCCTGACGGTCCGGCGCGATATTGGCCGCCAGAACAACGTTCAGAACTTCGCTGGCAACCGGTGTATTACACTGCATGGATATTCTCCGTTTTGGATAAAAGAAAACCCGGCAGCGGGATGCTGCCGGGGCGGGGGAATTGGGTTTGAAACCGTAAAATCAGACCTTGATGATGTAGTTCAGCACCACGAAAGGCTGCATGTTGTTGTGGGGCTGATCGCCGCCGGTTGAACCCGATGACATTCCGCCGCTACTTTGAGGACGTACCGTTGAATATGGTCCGCCATTCAGAATCTCATTGACCAGATTCAATGAATGACTGTGCGACGGCATCTCATCGACCGTAAGCTGATGGTTTTCAGCCCCGGCCATAGCACCAAGCACACGATCGCTCAGATCAACACCCTGACCGGCACCAATCGCGGTGCGACCCCGCAGATCAGGAAGCTTGAAGCTGCCCGGTGCTTCGCCTTCGCCATAAACCGTACCGATCACGGCAAACAGATCGGCATGCTCGCTTGCGAGAAGTTCGGTGCCATCACACAGCATGAAGCCCTCCGGCGCCGTCGCACCGGCAAACGGCAGCACCGTGCCAAGCGGTGTCGCACCACCGCCGCCACCATTGCCGCCACCCGAAATCAGCGTATTGATCGCCTGCAAAAGCTGCGTTTTGTCATCGCAGTCCGGCCAGATACCCGCCGCCTGGATAACGTTAAGCACTTCGCATTCGACTGGTTTGGAACCCTGCATGGGCATTCTCCTTTGTTGGACATAAAATGTTGGACATAAAAAAAACCGCTCCTGCCGGGGCAGAAACGGGTCGAGGGAAAACGTAAAAATCTGTTGGTAAAACCGCCAAAACCTGGCGGGGCGGCCCCGATCAGTCCGTATTCGAACTGCCAATCGCCGTCATATCGCGCACATCAACACCCAAAGCCCCCGAACTCGCAACGACGAACAATCCGCCTGACATGTTGGCATCGCGGTTGGTATTGGCGATGATGATGTCACCGATCCGCAGCATGTCGCGCGCATCGGCAAAGTAACCCGCCGTATCAACATCGGCGGCGAAATCCGGGGTGATGTAATGCCAAAGCGTAAAGCCGTTGGCATAGGCCAGAACACTGAGGTTTCTGGCTTTAAAACCTTCTGCCATTTTGGTCTCCGTTATCTGTATGGAAAATCGTCAAAAGCCGCGGCCTATTCCTTGGCCCGGATGCAGCTCACCCCGGCATCATCAACAAGCACCGCCCCCTGGCTCATGGAATTGTTGACGAAATGCGCCGCATGGTCGCCGTGCCAGGTAATGTCGGACTGCACATCGGCCCCAATCGCATGGCCAATCGCGGTGCGGTGATACCAGAAGCACGACCGGATGCCATCCGCCACCGGAAGCCCCGAATGCGGCATCCACAGCGTGCCAAGCCACCGCTTGGCCTGCGTTCCCTTCCACGGCAGATCATCATCGCCGACATAATCGGCATTGGAAAATTCGTTGACCTGCAAAAGCTGCGACCATTGTTTCCAGCCAACAATCGCATAACGCTGCCCGTCATCGGGCACATCACGGTTGCCCATGCCCTCAAAGGCGGCCATCACCTTGCCAAGGGTCAGGCCGGTATCATTGTGATCAATAAGCTCCTCGCCGCTTGCCAGCGCATTGATGATCAGATCATCGGTCTTGCGCCCCAGCGCATAAGCACCGGCATTGGCCAGAACCATCTTTTCATCGTGATTGGTCTTAAGCTCGTCGAGCGCATCGACCCAGTCGCCTGCATAATAATCGCGAAGGTCACAGCGCACCGCTTCATGTTCGGCATTCATCACCGGCACCTTGCCGTGGCGCGCCTTGGTGGTCGCCTTGCCCTTGCCGACTTTCTGAAAAACCGTGCTGGCCCCCTTCACACTGTTTTTGACCCGCACCGTATTGCGAAGCTTCGATCCCATCCGCTGATAGGCCTGATGCACATCGGCCTGGAAATGATCGACAAAGCTTTTATCGATTGTCACGCTCATTGGTTTTGTATCCTTCTGCCCTAAAACAATTTTCCGACCACCGTGGCGATGAAACAGCCCGACAGCGCTGCAAATCAGGCAATTCCGCCTTATTTGCACCCCGAACCGGTCATCTTGCGGTCATGGTTGAGTGGTTTGGTGTTGTCGTTCGGAACCCCGCCTGCTCGGCCGGTTTCGAACACCTGTCCGGTTTGGCCGGACCTGTTGCAAAATTGATGATCTGGAGTTTGCGTTGCGCGCAAAACTGTTTGCCACCATCGCCCTGATCGGGATTGGGGCAGCGGGTTATACCCTGCTGCCCTATACCCCTGTTCCCGGCTATTTCAACGATTTCACCAGCCGGGTTTCGGCCCTTGCCGGGTTTGGCGCGGAAAATATCCGCAACCGGGTTCTCCCCGATCTCGAAGCCGAACTGTCCAACGCCGATCTGGCAATTGGCGCACCTGTTTTCGTGCGCGTCTTCAATGCAGATCGCGATATCGAAGTCTGGCTCAAGGCAAACAACCGTTACCGCCTGTTTACCCGCTATAATTTCTGTGATGCCGATGCCATTACCCACGCCAGTGACGGCGATGGAAACTCCACCGGTGCCGATAGTGCCACCATCGGCAATGCTGCCGATCTTGGCGTTTACCATGTCACGCGCGACGACCTTGCCCCCAACAGCCCGTATCACCTTGAAATCGCCCTGACCCCGCTCACATCGGGCAGCCCCGAAGAAATGGCAGAACAGGCCCAAACCGGCCAACCCGCCCTTCGCGGCAATTGCGAGGGCACGGGCGGCATCGCCCTTGAAAACGGCGATATCGAGCCGGTCTATATGCTGATCGATACGGCCCTTCGCGCCGGTCAGGCACAGGTGCCCGTTCACGTCTTTGAAAAACGCCAGAACATGGATGATGCCGTAACCCTCACCGAAGACGCCTTTGCCAGCGTCCCGGCGCCGGGCCTTTATGACGTGTATGCCACGTTCGAGCGCACCCGCATCCCCCCCGAAGTCCAGAAAACCGATGGCCGCTATCAGGTGAACTAGGAAATGCCATGCAGGCGGTCAAAACCTGCCTGCACCTCGGCGACAATCGCCGGATCACGGTCGCGCCAGTATCGCGGATCATTCATTTTGGCCCGGATATCAGCACGTAAATCACCTGTCGCATCGCTTGGCCGTCCGGCACTCAATCCCGGCTCCGCCCCGCCGCTCATCAACCGATGAATGCTGCGCACCCCATCTGCCGTCTGACACAGAACCTCAAACGCCGCGTCGGGCAGGTTCTCGCGCCCCCATTTTTCAATCCGCGGCGCGATCCGCTTCCAGTTTTCCGCCCCGCCAAACTCGGCCGCCAGGGCGGCCCGATCCGTGGCACGCTTGCCTGCGACCTCGACCTCGCCAACTAACGGCCCGATCACCTCGGCCGCCAGATCATAAACAAGCTGCGCCTGCGCCCCGGTAAATCCCGCTTCATGCAACCGCGCATTCAAGACCGGATCAACCGCCCCCAACACGTCATCAACCGCAATCTCATATCCGTCGGGCGTTTCGGGAATGCTGTCCGGGTTAAGGGCCGCGATGGCTTCATCGGCCTCAACCTCACCTTCCGGCAAGACACCAGCATCGGAAACCACATCCTCCGCGCCACTTTCCAAATCTTCCAACGCCTCAGGCACGCCACCCGCCGCATCAGCCGGGCGCAACAGATTACCCTCTGCTCCATGCCCGGCTTCTGACCGCGTCAGGTTCTGCTCAATCGTCATGATACACTCTCCCCTCTCCGCGCAGCCTCTTTGCTGCCCGGTTCCTGTTCATAAAATTGCGTTTTTCCTGATTAACGATACACGCGACACCAAGTCTGGATTCCCGCCTTCGCGGGAATGACGGTTGGGGAGAATGATACCGCCCCAATCTCTCCCGTCACCACACCCTCCCCGTCACTCCCGCGAACGCGGGAGTCCATCGTGCCGCAGGCTCCAAACTCACATCAAACGCTCTACCTAACCCACCTTCGCAGGCAGAAGCACCTCAGGACCAACAACAGAAAAGGGGGGCACCTCGCCCCCATCCGCTACGCCTTCGTTTACGCTGCCTCTTGCAAGCTACGACCAGCACCCGCGGCCTTAAGCACCGCACCCTCCCCGCCAAAATCGCGGATGCGGCACCGCTGTCTGGATTCCGGCCTTCGCGGGAATGACGACTGGAACGAATAGTCGCGCCCCCTCTCCGTCACTCCCGCGAAGGCGGGAGTCCATCGCGCCGCATGCACCAAACTGGCATCAAGCACACCGTCCGCCCGACTTCACAGGCAAAGGTGTTCCAACAAAAACGGGCAACCTCACCCTTTATCCGCCGCGCCTCCGTTTACGCTGCCCCTTGCAAGCCGCGTCATCTGCAAAACCAGCGACCGCTGCCCTTCACGCATCCAGATCGCCCGATCCGGGCTTTGCGGGCCAAGCGCCGTTCGAAGGATGCTGCGTTCAAGCTCCGCCAAAACCTTCTGCCCCGCACTCGTGCCAAAACATTGCTGCCAATGAACCCGATCCACCTCTTCGGTTTCGTCGTCGGCGGCGGACGCCAAGCCGTCAAACCAGTCCCAGCCACTCATACCGCATCCTCCAAAACGCCCGCCTCAAGTGATGGCTCGACCGGCGGTAAAACCGGCATCATCGGCCTGAGCAAATGGTCCGGCACGCCAAACTGATCGGCAAGCCAGCGGACCATCTGCGGCATGTCGACCTCGCCCAGCGCCTCCGGCCCCAGCGTCGCAATGCGTGACAGCCAATCCATCGCCTGCCCGGCCTGTACCCGTTTGGGCAATTGGGCCAGCGGCGCGCTATGGCGCAACTGCACCACATCACCGTCAAGCGGCATATCGGGAAGCTCCCCACGCCGCACCAGAATATGGATCGCCCGGCGAATAAGCGGATAAAGCAGCTCCGCCTGCAACCGCCCATAAGTCGCCCCCAGCAACCGGGCATTTTCCGATGCCCGTTCCAGAACCTCGGTCGCGGTCATGCCGGGCTGGTCACTTTGCCCCAGCCGGTCGGCCAGCAAGCACCGCCGGATGCGATCGCGCAAATCAGACAGCACCAGATCGGAAACATCAAACCGCCCCGGCGCATCAAGCGGCGTTAACCCCGCCGAGCCCACCGCCTTCGGGATGATGCTTCCGGGCACCAGCCGGATCGCCGCCGGGTTCAAAACCCCGTCATCATCGGCCTGCCAGATGCCCGTCACCGCGATGGATGCGTTTTTAAGCACCAGCTCGACAACCTTGTTCGCCGTCTTGATATCAGGCAGCGCCTTCATCACCGGCGACCTGCCATAAACCTCGCCCGGTGCCTTCATCCAGCGAAACGCGATATAGGGCGACACCTCAAAACGGTCCCGATGGATCACCCCATCTTCGCCGGCCAGACCACCCGAAACCCGACCGTCATCTTCGAAAAACACGCAAAGCTGATAGCCCCCCGAAATCCCCGGATCGGGCAAAACCGCCTCGACCACCGCATAACGTTTCGGGCTATCCCCCGCATCCCGGTCATCCCTTGGCAATTTCGCCTCCGGCCATTGCCGGGCGATCTCGTCCCGGGTTAGCGACAGCTTGCGAAACACCGCATCCATTCTGCCGTCAAAGCGTTCCTCGAACGCCACGTCTCGAAGCGGCACCGCGCCAAACCGGAATGCCGACGGGCTTAAAAAATCATCCGCTTCAAGCCGAAGGCACGCCGTCCCCGCCGTCACCAGATCAAGAAACGCCTGATGCATCTCGACTGCGAAATTGGACCGGTCAAAATGCCCCTGCAAAATGCTCGCGGCCCTTGCAAGCCGCGCGGTCAGAATGTCCCGATCCGCATCCGCCACATTGCCGCCCGGCTCAAACGTGAACCAGCCACCGCTCGGCGGGGTGATTTCCGCCATCAGGCTGGCCGCAAGCTGCTCGACCGCATCGGGGGCCGTGGCATCAAACACCCGATCAAATTTCTTTTCCCCACCCGATGCTACCGGCTGCTCGCTTGCCCCGTTGCGTTGCGGCAGCGCGAATTCATAACATTCCTGCCAATGGCGCATCCAACCGCGCTTCTGCCCCATCGCCGCCCGGAACCGGGCCCGCAAATCGGCAATCGCAATCGTGCCGGTTTTGGTTCCGGCATTGCTGCCTGCCACGGCGCTCGCACCAGCACCAGCACCAGGGCGGCCCACCGGCTCCTTCGCCATCCGGCCAAATCTCGCCGTCGTCTGGTCTGCTCTCGACAGGCGGACATCCTCCGGCCTGGCTTCGGCCTTGTCGGTTCCCGTCCGGCCAGTCCCAACCCGACCATCACCACGCCGCGTCTCCGCACCGTTGCCCGCCGCTCCATCGGTGGCGGCCCGATCAGACGTCGGACGCTTTGCCGCCACACCCGTCTTCCGCGCCGGGCGGACCGGGCGCGCTTTGCGGTTCTGCCGTTCTGTCATCGCCTAATCCCCCAAAAGATTTTTGCCGCCCGCCGCACGGTCGATCCGGTCCGAAAGCAACCCGCGAAACCCCGTACCGATCAGACCGGCCCGGCCATAGCGTCGCCGCTCCAGCGCCTCGGACCGCGCCCGTCGTGCCGCTTCTGCCGCACTTTCCCCGTCATCGACAGTCGCCGGGTTTGCGGACGGACTGGTGGCAATTGGTGGTGGCGCTGCTGGTTTTGGTGTCGAAAACAGACTGCCCATGATGCCCCTTTGCCTCCCTCTGCCTCATCCCATAGACGGGACCTGAAAAACCAAACGCCCCAAACCGGGGCCCAAAAACAAAAAAGCCCCGAAACGGGGCTGAAAACAAAACGCCCGCAACGCGATGAAGCGATGCGGGCGCAATTGTGGTGTTGACTTCTCCCTTATGGCACAAAGAAAAGAACAAATCAAGAACATTTTTCAGAAAAAAACACTCTCCCACGATAAGCCTTTGTTTCTGCGCGTTTTATCGCGCAAAAAAGTTGATGCGGCGTCACGGTCCAGAACCCGGAAATGCCCAGCAGCCGTTTGACGAACTCGACACATGTAAACGCGCCCAACCGCACCCGCTTTGGCACTTCCGCCGGATAACTGACCCAGATGCAGTCAAACCCGCGTGCCCGGTAATGGGCTTCGGGGTCGAACAGAACCGAATAATGCCAGACATCACACGCGATCCTGTGGCTTTGCGGATCAAGGCAGATCCACTCCCCGGCACGTCCGCCCGACATCAGCACGAAACAATGCCGGAAACCGGGTTTCAGCCACCGCAAAAGCCGCTTTTCCGGTGCATCGGCAAACACGACAAGCACATCGCGCATGACGGGTTCGGTTGGCAGATTTGCCCCCGGATATGCGGGCTGTTTCGCCGCCGCCAAAGCAGGTGTGATCGCCTCTCGGGTCAAAGTCTGCATGGCGGCAATTCCCCCGTCATTTTGATCATTTTCTCGGGATGGTGAAAGGCATCCTCGGCCCCCGGAAGGACGATATCACGCGCAATCAGCGCATCCTGCAAGGCCGCCATCGCATCGCACCAAAGATCATATTTCGGCTTTTCCCGCCCATCGCGCGGATCGGGCGTGCGTTCCACCAGCCCGTAATATTCGATCACCTGCAAATGCCGGTCGCCCAGTACATTTTCACGCCGTAACCGCATGACCGCGTTATAAATATCATCCGGGTCGCACGGGCGCACAACGTCGCTGGCATCGGCCACCACACGTGCCCCTTCGATCCGTGACGCCTGGCACCGCACAAACCAGAACCACGCCTGCATGGCACTGGAAAACGGGGTCGTCACGCGGTCCGCTATCGGCTTGGGAAAAAGTCTCTGTTCACTCATTTCGCCCTCCTGCTGATCTGCCTGTCTCGCATCAACACCCCGAAAAAGCGTGCAAACCTCCCCTTTTGCGCATCATCGACTGCGCAAAACCGCCAATTGCCGGATATGTAAAGATTGCCAACGTGATACGTGCAAAACCCGGCTTATATGCCGTTTTCCGCCATTCTGACCGCATCAAAGCTATTTCCGGATGCACTTCCGGTGTTGATCCACAAGCTATAATCCCTTTTTGTTCTCGTTGTAAAGGATTAATTTCCTATTTCGCGAACAGCCGCAAAAATGCTCGACTTGGCGGTCACCGGATGAATAATGGCCTTTCAGATATCCGCAACCAGACGAGAGACTCCCATGAGCTGGGCCAGCATCAAAATGACGGAACAGGAAGCAATGGGAATATCGACCGATTTTGTCGATGCGTTTGAAAAGCTGTTCATTGCCGCCAGAAAACCGCGTGACGCTGCCCTTTTCTGCTCGCGCGAACTGGGGCCGGATGATGCGTTTTTCCTCTCCCCCGGCGCGCAAAAAATTGCCGCCTCCCTTCTGGCCCTTCGCCCGGCCACGAAATGCAAGGCCCCGTCGAAAAAGGATGTGATCCTGCTGGCGGGCCATGATGACGGGATTGCGCTTCTGCGCTAATCCCGCGCTCTTCCTGCCCCGTTTCATCACAAAACCGCTTCTGAACTGTCTTCATGGATGCCTGACCGGGGATGCCCCATCGGGCAATTTTTCATCACCGGCCATGCGGTCCACTGCATGCCGATCCACTGACAGTCAGGAGTCTCCCATGGCAAATCCCCCGTCCCCGCGTTACGAGCTTTACAAGGACAAGAAAGGCGAATGGCGCTGGACCTATATCGCGCGCAACGGCCTTAAAATCGCGATGAGCAGCGAGGGCTACAAAGCCAAAGCCGACTGCATCCACAGCATCGATCTGCTGAAATCATCCAAGGACGTTCCGGTGCATGACGCCACGGCTTAAGCCCCTCTGCGAAAGACAAAACCCCGGCATCCATTGCCGGGGTCGATACCCTTTTCAGGTGCTTCGCGATTTTGCTTCGACTTTCGTGCATGAAAGGAATTTGTTCCTTTTCGGTCGCCCTTTCATCCTGCTAGGATGACGCATGATCCGGCAAGAACAGATATGGGGCGCGCTTGACAAGATCGCCGAAGATAACGGGCTGTCCCCCTCCGGACTGGCCCGCTTGGCGCAGCTTGATCCGACCACATTCAACCGGTCCAAACGCAAGACAAATCAGGGCAAACCCCGCTGGCCCTCGACCGAAAGCATTTCAAAGGTGCTGTCGGTCGCCAATGTCACCTTTCAGGAATTCGCCCAGCTTGTCGATGGTAACGGGGCCGGGCGCGTGCCGGTCATCGGCTTTGCCCAAGCCGGGAATCGCGGCTTTTTTGATGATGCCGGTTATCCGGTCGGCGGCGCATGGGAAGACATTACCTTTCCCGCCCTGCATGATCCGACCGCCTATGGGCTGCGCATCGCAGGCGATTCCATGGCCCCGGTCTTTCGCGATGGCGATCTGATTGTCGTCTCCCCGGCATCAAACATCCGCCCGCAGGATCGCGTGGTTCTGAAAACCACATCGGGCGAAGTCATGGCCAAGGAACTGGTGCGCCGCGGGGCGATGGGGGTGGAACTCAAATCGCTGAACCCGGCTTATGAAGACCGCTATGTCGAGGCCCGCGACATTGACTGGATCGCGCGCGTCCTTTGGGTCAGCCAGTAAAAGCACCCCACCCTTTGCAATCTCCTCAAATGGGGATGGTGCATCGGGGAATTTGCGTGATAATCGATCTGAAACAATGCGGTTGGGATATTCCTTTTTGCGTATGATTTCCCATCTGAAGCAATAGCGCCCCAACCCCGGGAAGGATCGAATTTGCGTCTGGGCCCTGTTCATATCATCCGCTTTGCGGCGATCACGCTAACCTATTTCGTTTTCGGTTATGCCGGGTTGCAGTTTCCCTTTTACGGCAGCAGCGTCACCCTGATCTGGGCCCCATCCGGGATTGCGTTGGGCGCCCTGGTTGCGTTGGGGTGGCGATATTTTCCGGCGGTATTTCTCGGCGCACTTCTTGTCAATCTGACAACATCCGCGCCGCCGGAAACGGCCGTTCTGATCGCGACCGGCAATACTCTGGCCGCAACCCTTTCATCGCTTCTGATCGTCAGATTTTGCAGCAAGACACCCCTTCTGTCCGCGCGCGGCATATTTGGCCTGATTGCCATCGGCGGGATCGGCGGCCCGGCACTTGCCGCCCTTTGTGGCACGCTCAGCCTCAGCCTGACGGTAATCGGAAATTTTGATCAGTTCACCACCATCTGGCACGGCTGGTGGCTTGGCGATCTGGTGGGGGCACTGGTGATCGGGCCGCTGGTCCTGCGCCTGATCCATCAGAAATGGCGCGCAAACGGCTTGGCCTATTATGCCGAACTTGCCTTTGTCTGCGTCGCAACGATCATTGTTTCGTCTGCCGTGCAAACCACGCCGCTGATCGCCAAGCCCGAATATCTGTTCATCTTTGTCTCCCTGCCTTTTGTCTTGTGGGGGGCCATCCGGTTCGGGCTGCTTGGCGCGGCACTGGTCAATGCCCTTATCGTGATTGATATCGTGGTTTTTGCCGCAATGGGCGAAAGCACGTTTCTCAACATCAATATGAATGTCGGGCTGGCAAACCTTTACAGCTATGTCATCGTGGTCACCATCGGCACCCTGTTGCTGGGCGCGGGGATCGAAAAAATCAACATCGTTACCTCGCGCACCCGCGACGGCAGGATTTCAAACGATATTCACCGGCTGCGCCGCAATCTTGCGCTGATTGTCGGTCTGCTGGGCTTTTCAATATCCGGGCTGGCGGCGTGGTACACGTTCGGTCAGATCAACGAGGCCACAGATGCCCAGACCGAACAATATCGCCGCGCGTTCGAGGCATCGCTTCGCGAGGAACTCGGCCGTGCCACCGACAGCCTGATTGCGGTTCGCACCCTGTTTGACGTGCATGGTGACGTGTCATTCCATACGTTCAACGCCATGATCGGCCCGTGGGTGGAACGGCGCGCGGGTGTCGGGGCGCTGGAATGGGTGCCCTATATCGAAGGCCGCGCCCGTGCCCTGATCGAGGAAAACGCATCGCTGCGCGGGGTTGAAAATTTTGAAATCCGCAGTCTGGTCGATGGCCAAATGCAACCGGCACCGGAACGCGATGCCTATTTCCCGGTTTTCTATATCTTTCCGCGATCCGGCAATGAAAACGTGATCGGCTTTGACCTTTCAAGCGAGGAAATCCGCAATCGCGCCCTGCAAACCGCCATCCGTACCGGCAACATTACCCTGACCGAGCCCGTCAAACTGGTTCAGTCCTCCTCGTCCGAGGTCACAGCCCTTGCCTTTCTGAATGTTCCGAACCGGCGCAATCCCGGCGCGGCACCGCTTGGTCTTGCCGTGGGTGTGCTGCGCCTGACAAACATGATCACGCGCGCGGCACGCATTGCGCGCCTGCCATCGGATTTTGAAATCCATCTGGCCGATCTGGATACACCGGCAGGCCATCAACTGATCTATTCCAACCGCAGGCCCGACTATGCGATGAGCCACATCGCGGACGAAATCACGGCAGGCTACAACCCCAAAGTATCGACCTTTACCTTTGGTTTCCGTGACTGGACGATTGTCCTGCACGGCCCCGGGGCACGCCTGAACGGGCTTTTATACTGGCAGCCCTGGGCGATCTTTGTGTTCGGTGCGACCATCAGCATCCTTTTGATGGTTTATCTGCGCTCGCTGACCCGGACGGAAAGGCGGATTGTCGATCTGGTCTATCAACGCACCAGCGAACTTGATAACGCCCGACAGGAAGCCGAAAACGCCATGAATCAGGCGCAGCAGGCGGACCGCGCGAAATCCGAATTCATCGCCCATATGAGCCACGAATTCAGGTCCCCAATGACCTCGATCCTGGGCTACGCCCAACTGGCACGCGATGCCATCGACAAAAACGAACCGTCCGAAACCATCCGAAGCTATCTTTCGACCATCAATGGTGCCGGACGGCATGTTCTGTCGCTGATCGGTGATGTCCTTGATCTGTCAAAGATCGAAGCGGGCAAACTTGTCCTTGAAGAAGTCCCGACCGACATCCACGCGATATGCGAGGAAGTCGTTTCCATGATGATGGTCCCTGCGCGCAATCAGGATAACCGCCTGCATCTTGAAATCCCGACCGATATGCCGCGATGGGTAATCGGCGACCCGGTCCGCATCAAGCAGGTGCTGACCAATTTTGTTTCCAACGCGATCAAATTCAGCCGGTCTGGCGATATCCATGTCATCGCAACCCCGCAGGAAATTGCCAACGGCCGCATGGCATTCCGCATTGCTGTCCGCGACGAGGGGATCGGCATCCCCGCCGACAAATTACGCTCGATCTTCGAGGCCTTCACACAGGTCGACACATCGACAACGCGCCGCTTTGGCGGCACCGGTCTTGGCCTGGCCATCTGTCAGAAAATGATCCTTGCGATGGGCGGCACGATTGATGTCAAAAGCACCGAGGGCAGGGGCAGCACCTTCTGGTTTGACCTCAACCTGCCGCTGACGGACGCGCCAAAACTCGGCAGCGACGCCGAAGACGACAGTCAGCTCGGCCTTGCCGATCCCGACAAGCCGCGCGTATTGGGGCGCAAACTTCTTCTGGTCGAAGATATCCAGATCAACCGCATTCTCGCCCAGAAACTGCTTGAACAGCAGGGCCATGAAATCAGTGTTGCCACCAACGGGCAGGAAGCCCTGAACCTGCTGCAGGAACAGGACTTCGACGCGGTTCTGATGGATGTGCATATGCCGGTCATGGACGGGATCGAAGCCACCCGCCAGATCCGCAAATTTGCTGACCCCGTCAAGGCAACCATCCCGGTTCTGGCCCTGACCGCCGACACGTCAAACGACAATCTGGCCGAATTTCGTGAGGCCGGCATGGATGCCCATTGCACCAAGCCGCTAGATATCAAGGCCATCAACCATGAACTCGCACGCCTTGATTACCGCATGCTGTCTGAACGCAAACAGCAACTGACCGGCACCGGGGACTAAACCCGATACCGGTCAGCATGCATGCAATATCGCTTAATCAGGTGTAATCAGCCCCGATACGAAATCCCGATCATATCCGCCAGGTGTTTGGCAACATTGGGCCCGGCGGCCAATATCGGCCCGCCATTTTCAAGCACATCGGGCAGATCAAGGAAGTCATTGCACCAGCCGCCCGCCTCGCGCATCAAAACGATCCCCGCCATGCAATCCCACGGATTGATATGCGGCTCGTAATAGCCGATCAAACGCCCGGCACTGGCATAGGCCATCATCAACGCGCATGATCCGTTGCGGATGAACATGCCTTCCTCGTCCAGCAACTGGCCGATCACCGGCACGATTGAACTGCTTGGCAGGCGATGCGACATGCCGATCCCCATCACGCCATCGCTGACCCGTTTGGCATTGCTGGCCTTGACCGGCTCGCCATTCACACGCGCCCCGTCGCCGATAACCGCACTGAAAAGCTCGTCATTGCACGGATGGTAAATCAGGCCGATGACGGCTTCCTTGCCGATCATAAGGGCCACCGAAATACACCATGTCGGCATCTGATTGACGAAACACGCCGTGCCATCAATCGGGTCAATCACCCAAAGGCAGTCATTGTCACCCTTCTCGATGCCCATTTCCTCACCAAGGAAACCATCCTCGGGAAAGGCATCGCCGATCCGGTCGCGAATGATCGCCTCGACGTTTTTGTCCGCGATGCTGACCATATCAAGCGCGTTGGTTTTGGTTTCAATCGCAAGATCGGCAGCGTCGCCTTCATAATACTCCATGGCGCGTTTACCCGCCTCGCGGATCACGTCGCGCGCATGTTCAAACCGTGCCTCGATATCAATTCCCGAGAATGCTTTTTCCACTTTGTCCCTGCCTGAAACAGTTTTGTTGTTGATCGATTATTCTGCCGAAACGACGGCCATGCCGCGTTCAGAAAAGCCGATGGCAACCTCTTCGCCCGCGATGATTGGTGTATCGATCCGGTGATCGATCACAAACAGCTCGCCAATCGGGGTTGCCACGGAATACTGCATCTGACTACCAAGATAGGCTGCATGCGTAATGTGACCTTTTAGCGACGTTTCAATGACATGCGCATCACCCGCAATCGCCGCCAATCCGGTCAATTGCACCGCATCGGGCCGCACGGCAACCCGGACCGGTCCCTTTGCCTGCCCGCGATGGCGCAAATTGCATTGCGCCCCCCCGATATCGACACGGGCATGATTGCCATCGATATTGACGATCTCGCCATCGACCAGATTGGCATCGCCGATAAAATCGGCAATGAATTCCGATTGCGGCTGTTCATATAATTCACGTGGCGTGCCCTGCTGCGCGATCACCGCCCGGTTCATCACAATGATCCGGTCCGACACCGCCAATGCTTCTTCCTGATCGTGCGTCACATAAACCGCGGTCAGGCCAAGTTTCTGCTGCAAATCGCGGATTTCGGTCCGCACATGACGACGAAGCTTGGCATCAAGGTTTGATAACGGCTCGTCCAGCAACAGAACTTCGGGTTCCAGCACCAGCGCACGCGCCACCGCAACCCTTTGCTGCTGCCCGCCCGAAAGCTCGGATGGCAGACGACTGCCATATCCGCCCAAGCCCACAAGGTTCAAACCTTCCTCGGCCTTTTCCCGGGCCTCGACCTTGGCAACGCCGGTGACACTCAGCCCATAGGCAACATTTTCGGCCACCGTCATATGCGGAAACAGGGCATAGGACTGAAACACCATACTGACATCACGATCCGTCGCCGGAAGCTGTGTGACGTCCTTGCCACCAATCAGGATACGGCCATTTGTCGCATGTTCAAGCCCGGCAATCATCCTAAGGGTCGTGGTCTTGCCACAGCCGCTTGGCCCCAGAAGGGTCACAAGCTCGCCCGGATTGATGGTGAAAGATACATTGTCGATCGCGGTAACTGCCCCGTGACCATAGGTCTTGGTGACATTGTCGAATACGACCGAACCCGCACGCGTTTTCAGTTTCATGAATGCTTCTCTCTCAGATTTCCTGTCGCTGACTTGTCCGGTGTTACCTCAACCCGGTCCTCGCGGCGCAAACGCCGTTGCCCGATCAGGCCGTTCACAACAAGGATCGCGGTCAGCATGACAAGGATCAGGACACTGCAATAGGCAATCGCAACGCCGTATCGCCCGTTTTCCACAAGCCCGATGATATAGGATGTCGCCATATTGTGGTCGGCACTGACCAGGAAGATCACCGCACTGACCGACGTGATCGCGCGTACAAAGCTGTAAACCAGTGCCGCAACAATCGCCGGACGCAACAGCGGCAGGATCACACGACGGAACGTGGTAAAGCTGTTGGCACCAAGCGTCAGGGATGCTTCATCAAGGCTTTTGTCAAGCTGGCTCATGGCGGCAATCCCGCCGCGCACCCCGACCGGCATATTGCGGAAGATAAAGCAGATCACAAGGATCACACCCGTGCCGGTCAATTCGAACGGCGGCACGTTAAACGCCAGAATATAACTGACACCAATCACCGTACCCGGAATGGCAAAACTCAACATCGTGCCGAATTCAAACGCGCTCTTGCCCCGGAAGTTCTGACGCACCAGCAGATAGGCCGTCGTCAGACCGACCGCTGCGGTCAGGGGTGCCGCAATCGCCGAGATGTTTAACGTGGTCCAGAAACTGTCCCATGCCGCGCCGGCCCAGACGATGCCATGCTCGCTCCAGCCAACACCGAACGCATCGCCGTAATTATCCAGCGTCAGGCTGTTATCAAAGCCCCAGCGTTTGACGAAACTGCCATAGAAAATCATGCCATACAGCACGACCGTAAAGATCGCCCACGGAATGGCTGTGAAATAGCACGCCAGACGCATACCGGGATTAAGCCCGACATGCGCACCGTTATCGGCCTTGCCTGATACCGTGGCATAGGATTTCTTGCCCAGCCAGAAACGCTGTGCGGCAAAGGCCGAAAGTGTGAAGAACAGCAGGATCATCGCCAGAACGGCTGCGCGCCCGGCATCGTTCTGCGCGCCGACAATGGCAAAGAATATCTCGGTCGACAGCACTTCGTAATTGCCGCCCAGGACCATCGGGTTGCCGAAATCGGCCATGCTTTCGATGAAGGCCAGCAAAAAGGCATTGGCCAAACCGGGCCGCATCAGTGGCAGCGACACATTAACGAATGTCTGCCACCGCCCGGCCCGCAGGGTTTGCGATGCTTCTTCCATCGACGGGCTGACACCTTCAACCACACCGATCAGCACCAGAAAAGAAATCGGGGTGAAGGACAGGGTCTGTGCCAGCCAGATTCCAGGGAGGCCATAAAGCCAGCGCCCTGCCTCCACCCCGAGCAGATCAGCAAAGAACTGCGTAACAGCCCCCGATCTGCCAAAAAGAAGGATCAATGCCAGACCGATCACGAATGGCGGGGTAATGATCGGCAGTACCGTCAAAACCCGAAGCGGCTTTTTGAACCGGAACCCGGTCCGCGTCACGACAAGCGCAAATGAAAGCCCGAGCAAAGTGGTTGAAACAGCGGTCAGAACCGCCAGAAACGCCGTATTCCACGCAACCCCGCAAACACCCCCGGCAAGGCAGCCCAACCCCCAGATGCTGTCGTCAAAGAAATTGCGGATAAAGGCCACGCCCGAAAGGTTGCCATCAATATCGACAAACGATCCGATGAAAATGCGCGCAACCGGAAAGAATACAAACAACCCGACAAGCGCAATAACCGTCCCGATGGCGGATGTGACAAACACATCGCCCCGCATCGCCCCCGCCGCGGCAAGACCGGTGCAAAGCATTACAAGCAGGCAGGCCGCGGTAAACATCGCGCCATAGCCAAGGCCATATTGCCGGACATCAAGCGGGCCAAATATCGCATCAAGCCAGCCAAATCCCCAGCCGGAAATGCCGACAAAAAAACCCTGCCCGACCAGATAGACCAAGCCGCCCAGCCCGCATGAAATCAGGATACGAGCATAATGCGGATGATCGCGCCCGGCGCGCGCCAGTGCGAGTGGTGCCAGCAGAAATGCCGCAATCGGCAACAGCCAGAATTTTTGATGGAAGGTCGCTTGCAGGATCGCAGGCGAATAATCGCCATACATCGGATAGCCGTCATACAGCCATTCCAGGGTCCAGAACCCGTATTCCTGCTGATACCAGGGTAAAATTGCAAAACCGATCCAGCCGATCACCAGCCAGAACCAAAGCATCCGGTTCACGAAACTCTCCTGCACGCCGAATTGGGAAGTCTGGCCCTGTCCGCCCGATGGTCGCATCGGACGGACAGAACCGTTAAGGCAGATCGCGCTTATTGCGGCGCGGTTTTGACTTCTTCGTCCCAACGCGACAGAAGATGACGGCGGGTTTCCGCATCCCCGTATTTCGCGAAGTCATAGTCAATCAGCTTCAATTCGGTCAGGCGCGGCGCGCCATCGGGAATTTTGGATTCTTTGTTGGACGGCACCTGATAGCTGTGCGCGTCTTCGGCAATCGACTGGGTTTTCGGTGACAATGCGAATTCGGCCCAGATTTTCGCATTTTCAAGGTTACGTGCACCTTTGATGATGCTCATGGAGCCCACTTCATAACCGGTCCCCTCGCACGGCGACACCACCGTCAGGTTCGCCCCCTGTTTGATCTGGGCGACCATGTCATGCATGAAGGTAATGCCGATTGTGGTTTCCCCAACCGCAGCCGCCTTGATCGGGGCGGAACCCGATTTGGTGTACTGGTTGACGTTCTTGTGGATTTCCTTCAGCAGATCAAACGCCTTTTCCTCACCAAACAGCTGCACCAGTGTCGCAAGCGCGGTATAGGACGTCCCCGAAGAATTCGGGTTGGCGACCTGAATTTCACCTTTATAAGCAGGGTTTTTCAGATCTTCCCAGCATTTCGGTGCCGGCAGGCCCTTTTTTGCCAGAAGATCGTTGTTATACCCGATGCCAAGCGCCCCGGCATAAACGCCAACCGTGCGATAATCGGCATTCTTGGCCTGACGCACGGCCCAATCGTTCAAATCGCCCAGTTGCGGGGATTCATAAACTTCGGTCAGGCCTTCGGCAGCGGCCTGAAGATGCGGGTCGCCCGTCCCGCCCCACCAGATATCAAGCTTCGGATTGGCAGCCTCGGCACGCACCTGTGCATAAGCCTCGCCCGAACTTTTGCGAACCATCGATACATCGATGTCATGTTCCAGTTCGAACGCGGTTTCCATCATCTCGCACCATTCATTATCGGCCGAGCAGATAACATTAAGCCGACCCGCCGCATTGGCCGAACCGGTGGTCGCAACCGCCATCAGGCCTGAAATCGCGACAGTGGCAAAAAGAGAATTTCTGATCGTCATTTGGGTTTCCTCCCGGTTTGCATTTCGTTGAATGCACACGTGTGCATTACCATTGCGCAAATCACGTGCTGGAATGATTTAATCATAAATTCTAAAAAATGACAGAAAAATTCCATTTAAGGAGAAAAAGCGCTCCCTAAAACCCATTAATGAACTGATTTAATTAATTATTTTATCGAACCGGAAAATACCCCACACAAATCCATACGCAGCCCAACACAATGGTTCCCGCCCGAAATCAATGGCACACGTGTGCGCACAATCCGCAGAAACACCGCGAGTCAGCCGTTTTGGATAAAAATCGAGGAAAAACTGGCCGGAAAGCCACGATAAAGATCGGCTCAGGCCGTCCGGCGTCGTGTCATTTCAACTGGCAGGATCAGCCGTTGATCGGTCAGGGCGTCGCCCCGGATGCGTTGGCGCAACCGATCCACCGTCATTTCGGCGAGCTTCGTGGCACTTTGGCACACAGTGGTCAATTGATAGGCCCCCTGCCGGGCTGCGGCGATATCATCAAACCCGACCACGGCAATATCTTCGGGCACGCGCAGGCCCAGTTCAAACCGGGCCGCGTCCAGAAGACCCAACGCGATATGGTCCTTGGCACAGAAAATTGCGTTCGGCGCGGTTTCGGGTGTTGCCAGGAATTTAAGCGCGGCATTAAAGCCACCGTCATAATCGGCACTGTCGCAGACCAGCGGGGTAAAGCTGATATCCCCATTCGCCAAGCGCGGCGCGATGCGCGACACAAAGGTTTCCCCGCGAACATTACCACTGAATGTGCCGCCCTTGACATTCAGAAACCCGAACCGGGTTTTCCCGGTTTCAAGCAACAGGTCAGCGGCCATTTCGCCGCCACGCACATTATCGCAATTGATAACATCCGCGCCCTCAAGCCGCCCGGCGCGATTGACCAGAACGACCGGCACATTGCGTTTCAGGAAATGCACGCCCACCTCGGGCGGCGGGCTTCCGGATGTCACAACCACACCTGCCACCTGATATTGCAACAGATGCATCATCGATGTGCCCATCTGGGCCGGGTCGGACACATCAATCACCAGCGGACGATAACCGGACTGCTGAATGGCGAGTATCAGTTTATCCAGGAACTCAACGCGGAACGGATCGGAAAGGCCCGATGTCACCAACCCGATCAGATCGCTTTTGCGCGTATTCATCGACCGGGCGATTTTATTGACATGATAGCCAAGCCGGTTGGCGGTTTCCTGCACGCGCTTGCGGGTCGCATCCGATATCCGCCGGTCGCCCGACAAACAGCGCGAAACGGTGGATCTTGAAACACCGGCCTCGCGCGCAACATCGGCCGAGGTCACAATATGCTGCATATCACGGCCGGGTTCCGCCCCGTCTGCGTTTGCGCGATTGTGTTTTGCCTCGCTCATCCCCGACATTTCCCTCGTCATACCGGGCCAAAATGCTTTTACACCCTGATTTCACGGGCCCCGTTACGGCAAAACACATAGCACAGCCCCTCTGATCCGCCAACGCACACGTGTGCATAATGCGGGATATTTCACAGAACTGTCATTTATCGCAACTTCCTTAAAAACGGCCTCAAACCGGCATTTCCCCTGTCAGTTTTCTTTGACCATGATCACGCAAAGACCCTATTCTGGATGCCTTGCATCGCCCCGCGACATGCAAATGCCACCCGAAATTTGATCAGGAGCAAGAAGAATGGGTCACGCCACCACCGCAGACACCAAAGCCGTCACGACATGGACCTGGTACAAAGGCGAATGGCACGCAGGCAATCCGATGATTATCGGTCCGCAGACCCACGGCATGTGGATGGCCTCCACGGTCTTTGACGGTGCGCGCCGCATTAATGGCAAGATGCCCGACCTTGTGCCCCATTGCGCCCGTGTGCTGCGCTCGGCTGAACTGATGGGTCTTGCCCCGAAAATCACCACTGATGAAATCGTCGCCCTTGTCCGCGAAGGCGTTCAGAAATTCGATCCGTCGCTCGCCCTTTATATCAAACCGATTGTCTATGGCGGCGAAGGTTTCCTTGCACCGACCCCCGAAAGCGCACAGTTCGTACTTTGCATTTCGGTATCCGACCTGCCGGACGCGATCAAAACCGGCTTTACCGCCCGCAAATCAAGTTTCCGCCGTCCCTCGCCCGAAAGTGCGCCGACCGAGGCCAAGGCATCCTGCCTTTATCCCAATGTCGGCCGCGCGGTTTCCGAGGCCACAAAGGACGGTTTCGATACCGGTGTAATGCTGGACCCGATCGGCAATGTCGCGGAATTTTCATACGCCAACCTGTTCTACGCCAAGGATGGCAAGGTGTTTACACCCGTGATCAACGGCACGTTCCTGAACGGCCTGACCCGCCAGCGCGTGATCAGGCTTCTGCGCGAAGACGGCGTAGACGTCACAGAAAAAACCGTGACCTATACCGAACTTGAAAATGCCGACGAAATCTTTGGCACCGGCAACTATTACAAGGTCGCCCCCTGCGTCAAACTTGATGATCGCAACCTCCAGCCCGGCCCGATAACCAAACGCGCACAGGAACTTTACTGGACGTTTGCTGAAAACAGCTGATCTGGCCAATACAAAATATGAAACGCCCGGAGAGATGACAATCTTTCCGGGCGCTTTATTTTGACAAACTTTGCCAAAAAATGGGATAATCACGCCAATGGAGGATAACATGGCGACGATGAATGTATCCCTGCCCGATCTCATGAAAGAATGGGTCGAAGCACAGGCGGACACAGGCAAATACAGCAATGCCAGCGACTACGTCCGCGATCTGATCCGCCGCGATCAGGAGCGGGCCGAAAAACGTGCGCTGATGCAAAAAATGATTCGCGAAGGAATTGAAAGCGGTATCGTCGAAAACTTCAGCATGGATGCCCTTCAAGCCGATCTTGACGCAACAGATGCCTGACTACCGCGTCAGTCGGGCCGCACAGACCGACATTGTCGAAATCGGCCGCTATACCCAGCGCGAATGGGGTATCCCACAACGCCGAAAATACCTTGATGGTATGGATCGGCATATGCAAATGCTGGCCAATCACCCGCTGCTTGGCACTGAGCACACGGAATTTGATCCGCCTGTGCGCATTCATCCATATGACCGGCATTTGATTGTTTATGTTCAGGAGCAGGATGGCATCCTGATCGTACGCATCCTGCATGCCAGCATGGATGTCACTTCGCGGCTCTAACAGAAACGGGCCGGTGTAAACCCGGCCCGTTCCCTATCCAAATCCGCCAACCTCGGCCTACTGTGCAGCAGGCATCACCGGTACACTGCTGCCCGCGACATAGGGGTATTTGCCAAAGATCGCGGCGACGGCGTTGCGCACGCCCAGATCGGGATTATTGCGAAACTCGCTATCGATGCGCCCGATAGCCGTGCCTTCCCAGATCATCTGGTCTGTCCGGCGATCCACCATATCGACCGTAATCGTTCCTTCGGTATAATTGTCAACATATCCCGGTTCGACATAGCCCGGCCAGCCGACATACATCCCGCTGCGATAGCCGTAATATCCCCCATAATAGACCGGCGGCGATGTCCGCGTTTTTTCCTCGGTCTTGAGATGATAGTTGATCAGGATATCGGGGGTATTGATATCAACACTGTATCCCCGCGCCTCTAACGCGGCGCTGACAGCGTCCTCGATCCGCTGACCATGCAGGGTGGCGTATTTTTCGTCCGACTTTCCGGCTGACTCATAAAAGGCAAAGGTCCGGTAACGCGAAAAATCGGCCGCCGGATCGGCATCGGTATAGACGCGCGGGCCTGTCGCGCAAGCCGACAGCAGCATCGCCATTGCACCCGCCATCATGATCTTGACCATATTCATGCGGTCATCCTTTCGATGTTTGCCCGTTGATATTGACTATCATTTACCGGCATTCTACCGATGAAACCGGTGAATGGAAATTCCTGATTTCGTTTGAAATTCAATTCTATCATTCTGGCAACCCGATGGCAGACCGGCATGTTTAACGATTAAACCCGGATCGTAACAGCAGGCCAAGGTTACGTGGATTTTCTCCGACACGCCGCCAGGCATAGGCCCACCAGTCTTCCCCGAACGGGGCATAAAGCCGCAAGCGGTAACCACGCGAAACAAGATCACGTTGCAACGGCTGATTGACACCGTAAAGCATTTCAAATTCAAATGTATCGCGCGGCCAGCCACGTGCGTCGGCAAGGCTGGCAATCTTTTCCAGCAGCTCGCGATGATGAGAGCCGAAAACCGGGGAAAATCCTGTCTCACGCGCCCGGTTGGACAACATCATATCTGCCAGCTTCAGGTAATTGGCATCAATATCGGAACGTCGGGTAAAAGCCACACTGGCAGGCGGGGCCATCGCCCCCTTGACCAGACGCACCATCGCGCCCTGATCAATCTTTCGCATCAGGTCGCTTTCGGTCCGAAACAGCCGTGCCTGCAAGGTCTGGGCAACCGGACGCCCCAAATCACGCAATTGATCGTGCAGCTCCAAAGTATCATCGATCATGCCGAAATCTTCCATGTCGATCATAAGGCGACGGCAACGTTCGTCATTTTGCCCGGCCGCGATTTCACCAATCATCCCGGCCAGTTTTTGCGCATTGTTCCGCAACATCGCCGGGTCCTGCATATAACCAAGCTGCGACGGGTCAACCGAAACATGGACATCAAGCCCAACCTCGTCCAACTTCGGAACCAGATCGGCAAGCTGGGTAACCGTGCGCGTGACCTGCGCCGGGTCTGTGACATATTCGCCCAGATAAAAACTGGAAATCCGGATACCCTGCCCGACCAGTTCTCGCGCTCGTGCCACATGATCGGCTCCATTGGCACCACTCACAAATTGTGCCGCCAGCCCGGTTTTCCGCCCAACTGCTTCGCCAGCACGTCTTAGTGCGGGGCTGCATGCCACCGAAATCATCGCCTTTTGCCAGAAACCCATCGTCAACTCCGCCTTGGTCAGATGCAAAAGCATCACCATCCGGGATATGCCATCAAATTTATTGAACGAAATGACACCGGATCAAACAAAAAGCGACCCGCCAGATGACGGATCGCTTGGTATTTCACGGCAGTCTTTAAACCCGAACGCTTACGCGCCCAGTTCTTCACCGGCAATCGCACGGTCGATCAGCTGGATGCTTTCATCAATACCGTAAAGCGCAATGAACGATCCCATACGCGGGCCCTGTTCCTGCCCCAGCAGGATTTCATAAAGCGCCTTGAACCAGTCACGCAGGTTTTCATAATTGTGGTTTTTACCCACCTCGAACACCTGCGTCTGGATGTCACCACCATCGGTGTCGGCATCAAGGGTTTTGAGCATATCGCGAAGCTCGGTCAGGGCTGCCTTTTCGGCATCCGTCGCGGCACGGTATTTTTTCGTCGGTTTGACGAAGTCGTTGTAATAGTTGATCGCGTAGCCAACCAGCTTGTCGAGATACGGTGCGTTTTCCGGCGTTGCGCCCTTGGCATAACGCGAAATGAATGCCCATAGAAGTTCCGGGTCGCTGGTATTACAGACCGAAACCAGATTCAGAAGAATACCGAATGACAACGGAATATCACGTTCCGGTGCCTTGCCTTCATGGATGTGCCATGCCGGGTTCTGCAAAAGCTTTTCCGGGTCGGTTTCGGTTTTCAGCTTGTCGGCAAAGGTCAGATATTCATCAACCGTCTTCGGGATGACATCGAAATACAGGCGCTTTGCGGTTTTCGGCTTCTGGAACATGAACAGCGAAAGACTGTCTTCCGGCGCATATTTCAGCCAGTCTTCCATCGAAATGCCGTTGCCCTTGGATTTCGAGATTTTCTGCGCGTTCTCGTCAAGGAACAGCTCGTAATTGAAGCCTTCCGGCGGGGTACCGCCAAGCGCCTTGACGATCTTGTTGCCAAGCTCAACCGACGGAATAAGGTCCTTGCCCGCCATTTCGTAATCAACGCCAAGCGCATACCACCGCATCGCCCAGTCCGGCTTCCACTGCAATTTGCAACGCCCGCCCGTGACCGGGGTTTCGATCAGCTTGCCGGTTTCGGGATGTTCATAAACGATGGTCCCGGCTTCAACGTTAAGCTCGGTCACCTTGGCCATCAGGACCTTGTTGGTACCTTCTTCGACCGGCATGAACGGGCTGTATGTCGCGCGGCGTTCTTCACCAAGGGTCGGCAGCATGATTTTCTGGATTGCATCATACCGTTCCAGAAGACGCAGAAGCGCTGCATCGAACATGCCCGAACGATAGCATTCGGTCGAAGATTTGAATTCGTAATCAAAGCCAAAGCTGTCAAGGAAATCGCAAAGACGCGCATTGTTATGATGCGCAAAGCTTTCATGCGTACCGAACGGATCCGGCACGCTGGTCAGCGCCTTGCCAAGATGCTGCGCGACCATGTCCTTGTTCGGGATATTATCGGGCACCTTGCGAAGGCCATCCATATCATCCGAGAAGCAGAAAAGCTTGGTCGGGATATCGGACATGGTTTCGAACGCGCGACGCACATAGGTCGTGCGCGCAACTTCGCCAAAGGTCCCGATATGCGGCAGGCCCGACGGCCCATAACCGGTTTCAAACAGCACATAACCCTTCTCAGGTTTCTTCTGTTTATACCGCTCAACCAGCTTGCGGGCTTCCTGAAAAGCCCAGACGTTGCTGTTTAGTGCGGCATCACGAAGATCGGCTGTCATTTTTGAAACCTTGTTTGTCAGTTGTATCGTTGAATTATCTGGAAATCCGGCCACGCATGAAATCACCCGGATTTCGCGCGTGCGCGAAGCTATCCCCGCAGGCCCGCAAGATCAAGCCCGGATCGGGCATGACCGGGCTGCAACGCGCAATTTCACAGGTAAAGCGCCTCGCTCATTCCTACTCTGGCAGAGAGTACTGGCGATGAGATGCGCAAAATTCGCTTATCAGATCAGCCACATACGCCAAAAATGTGAAAAGATATAAACCTACACCGACGAGTGGTTGAAAACCACGTAACGAACGCAGATATGGACATATGAACAAACTATCCGTGCACTCAGAAAACAATAACAGATCCGGGAGTGGGTCATCGAAACTGGCGACAATCAGGTGGACATACCACCAGTTCAGGCGATTTATCGCCATGCACGGGAGAAACGCTGATTGGCTGAGACGTCAGACATAGGAAATTTGTCGACACCGCACGCCGATGGCTCCGGCAGTAAGGCGACGGCACAACATACCGCCTTCGGGGAGGATCACCGTTTCCGGCGCGTTGTGGAATATGCGCCGAACGCGATGATATTGGTTGATGCCGCCGGGCTTATCGAAATGGTCAATGCCGAAACCGAAAAGGTGTTCGGCTATGCGCGCGACGAATTACTCGGTCAGCCGGTCGATGTGCTCGTTCCTGACCGGTTCCGCCATCATCATGCCGGGCTTCGTAACAGTTTCATCGCAGCCCCCGGACCGCGTCCAATGGGGCCGGGGCGGGATCTTTATGCCCTGCGCAAGGATGGCAGCGAGTTTCCCGTCGAAATCGGCCTTAACCCGATTGCCGAAGGTGACCGCGTGCAGGTTCTGGCTGCGATTGTCGATATTTCTGACCGTAAAAGCCGTCAGGAACGGCTTGAAAAATCCCTGCAGGAAAAGGAAATCCTGCTTTCGGAAGTCCATCACCGGGTCAAAAACAACCTGCAAATCGTCCATAGCCTGCTTGATATGCAGACCGCAAACGTCAAGGACGATCTGGCACGTGAAATCCTGCGCGATAGCTGCAACCGCGTCCGGTCAATGGCCCAGATTCACCAGACCCTTTATCAAAGCGAGGATGTCTCGCGCGTGGATTTCAACTATTTCTGCGATGCACTGATCAATTCGCTGCTGGTGACCTTCAATACCGATCCCGACCGCATCAATTTCGAGCGCGATCTGGGATCAGTGTCGCTACCGATTGGCAAGGCCGTGCCTTGTGGCCTGATTGCCAACGAACTGATTACCAATGCGCTCAAACACGCCTTTCCGGGGAACAGCCCCGGCAATATCAGCCTGGTGGCGCAGGAACTTGATTCCAACCTGATCGAACTGAGCCTGACGGACGACGGCGTCGGTTTTCCCGACGGATTTTGTGTCGACAGCAGCGACGGGCTTGGCTTGCAACTGGTTGAACTGCTAACCGATCAACTGGGCGGAACGCTGGATATCCGATCCGGCAAACCGACCCGCATCACCATTCGATTCACGATACAGGATTGAGGATCGCCATGCGCAAACCGATCCATGTCATGATTGTTGAAGACGAACGGATCGTCGCACTGCATCTGCGCCAACAGCTTGCGCGGCTGGGCTATGACAGGACATCGGTCCATAGTGCCGGGATCAATGCCCTTAAGGCGATTGAAACCGATGCGCCCGACATCATCCTGATGGATATCCGCATTGACGGCGATCTCGACGGCATCGAAACCGCGGCGGGTATTCCTGAACATCTGATGATCCCGATCATATATCTGTCCGCCTATTCAGAAGACACCACACTGGAACGTGCGCGAAAAACCCGTCCCTACGGCTTTTTGCTAAAACCGTTTTCCGAACGCGAACTGCACGCAACCATCCAAATGGCTCTTGAACGCCGTGAAGTCGAACTGGCCCTTCGCGAAAGTCAGGAACGGCTGTCACTTGCCATGCATGCTGCCCAGATGAGCTGCTGGGAAGTTGATGTTTCCACCCGCAAAATGCACAGCACCGGTCTTGGAAAATTCATCCCCGGCGAGACACATGATGCCGAAACCATCACCGAAAGCTGGGATGGTTTCCTTGAACGTGTCTCATCCGAAGACCGGGACATGGTCCGCAAGGCATTTGAGTACGCCGTCCTGAATGGCGAATTTTACGACATCGTATTTCGCGGCCAATCCCACGATAACAGCCATCAATGCTGGTTCCGGGCCCGCGGTAAATCCTATATCAATGACCGCAAGGGCACCCAGCGCATCATCGGTGTGATGCAGGACATTACCGATCAGCGCATCACCAATGACAAACTCCGTCAGGCAATGACGGTTTTCGAAACGACCCAGGATGGTATCCTGATCCTTGATCCGGACCTGAACATCACCAGTGCCAATCGTGCCTACTGCCAGATCACCGGTGCCGATCCCCTGACTGTGACCGGCACCCCTCCTTATATGATCGTTCCCGAACAGTTTCCGCCTGCCTTCTATCAGGAACTGTTCCATACGCTGCGCACACGCCGCCACTGGCACCGCGAGATTGATACGCGCGATATGTCGGGCAATCCGATTTCAGTCGTGATGCAGATCATCGCGGTCGAGGATGATGACGGGGTTCTGACCCATTTCGTCGCCATGATTTCCGACCGCACCGCTATCCGACAGGCAGAGCAGGAGCTGCATTATCTGGCCCAATATGACGGGCTTACCGGCCTTCCCAACCGGTTGCTGGCAACTGACCGCCTGAACCGTGCGATTGAACGCTGTGAGAGGACCGGGGCGGTTGTCGCCTGTCTGTTCCTTGATCTCGATGATTTCAAGAACATCAACGACACGCTGGGCCATGCCGCCGGGGACCAGGTCCTGCTGATTGTTTCAACCCGCATCAAGGCACTGACTGATCGCACCGATACGATCGCACGCCTTGGCGGGGACGAATTCCTGATCGTGCGCGAAAACATGCATAGCCATGCTGCCGCAGGCAACCTTGCCAGCCAGATCATTCATGAATTGCAAAAGCCGTTCTACATCGTCGGTCACGAGCTGACATTGTCCGCCAGTATCGGCATTGCCCTTTATCCCGAAAATGCCCATTCGCCGCAGGACCTTATCCGGCTGGCCGATACCGCCATGTATGCCGCCAAGGATCAGGGGCGCCGTACCTATGCGTTTTACAAATCGGAAATGACCGAAAGTGCCACGCACTATATGACCCGCAGCCTCGAACTCAGACGTGGCCTTGAAAAGGATGAATTGAGCCTTTACTACCAGCCGCAGGTAGATGCCCATACTGGTGAAATGACCGGGGCTGAAGCTCTGATCCGATGGAACCATCCGGAAAACGGCCTGCTGGGCCCGGCCGAAATTATCCCGGTCGCCGAACAAAGCGGCCTGATTGTCGAAATCGGCCAATGGGTTGTCGAAGAAGCCTGTGCACAGGCAAGCCGCTGGCAGAATGAAGGCCAAAATCCGATCCGCATCGCGATCAATGTTTCGGTTCGTCAGATGCGCTCGCCGGGCTTTGCCAAAGCGGTACAAAGTGTTCTGACCGATACCGGACTTGATCCGAAATGGCTGGAAATCGAAGTCACCGAAAGCATGATCCAGGACGAAGACATCATGATTGATACGCTCCATGAATTGCGTGCGGTCGGTGTTTCAGTCGCGATTGATGACTTTGGTACCGGCTATTCCTGCCTGCGATCCATCAAAAGCCTGCCAATTGAACGCATCAAAATTGACCGCGCCTTTATCAACGGTATTCCACAAAATACCGATGATGCCGCCCTGGCCGAGGCCATGATCGCCATGGCACGCACCCTTGGGCTTAAAGTTACCGCCGAAGGGGTCGAAACCGCTGCACAGCGGGACTTCCTTCGCACCCAGGGTTGCTCCGAATTGCAGGGTTTCCTGTTCAGCAAACCTGTTCCCGCCGAACAACTTTTCGCAGTTACACACCACAACGCGAAAATTTCATAAAACAATCGCGCATTTAAAAGCCATCAAACCAGATAATTCCCCCTTACCGAAAGTATAGGTTGCGTGGTACTATTCCTTATCAAAAGCTGCCAAGCCATTGAATAAGGCAGCACAGGGACGGACCACCAGGATTACTTCAGAGGTATAGGTTTATCTGAGGGGACCTTTTAAATGCGATTTTCCAACCTGTCTCTAGGCGCCAAGCTGACCTGCGTAAGCGCACTTGCCATCGCCTTCTGCCTGATCGTCGGCATCTTCCTGCAAACGGCTCAGACCAGCAAAACAACCGAAGAACTTACCGTGGGCGAAGCCCGTTCCGTCGGGCAGTTCCACGCCGAGCAGGCCAGCCGCGTGCTCAATGGCGGCATGCTGGTTGCCAAAAACCTTGCCGGTGCATTTCGCGCACTCCGTGAACAGGGCGGTGCAGACCGCAAGGCCTATAACGAAATCCTCAATCGCACGCTGATCGACAACCCGTCACTTGCCGGGGCGTGGTCGGGCTTCGAACCCGATGCCCTTGATGGCAAGGATGCCGACTACAAGGGCGAAGGCGAACCGTTTGGCGACGGCACCGGAAAATACGTCACCTATTATTATAACTTCGGTGGCGGCATCACCCCCTACCACCTTACCGGGCTCGATAATCCAGAGGTCAATGAATATTACACCGAACCCAAACGCACCAATAAGCCCTACCTGACCGATGCCATCACCTATGACATTCAGGGCCGCGATGTGGTTCTGACATCATTTGTATATCCGGTGCAGGACAGCGGCGGAAAATTCCTTGGCGTGATGGGCGTCGATCTTGAATTGAATGCACTTTCCGAACGGTTTGCCCAACTCGCCCCCTTTGGTACGGGTACCGTCAATCTTGTCTCGGCCCAGGGCACATGGGTTGCACATGAAAATCCCGATATTCGGGGAACCAAACTGGATGCTGCCAAAACTACCGATGCCGCTATCCTCGATGCGATGAAATCGGGCCAGTCGCGCCAGATTGATGACGGCGAGTTCATGCACCTGATCGTGCCGGTCGCCATCGAGGGATATCCCAATCAGTGGGGTGTGGTTGTCAACGTGCCGCTCGAAACCGTTTTTGCCCCGGCTGACAGCCTGCGCAATGCAACGCTGATCGGTGGTGTGGTTCTGCTGATTGTGGTGATTGCGGTGATCCTGCTATCGACCAACGCCATGGTTGCCCGTCCGATGACCCGTGTTGCGGGTGTGATTGCCGATCTGGAAAAGGGCAATTTCAATGTCACGGTCCCCTATCATGACCGGTCCGACGAGATCGGCGCAATTGCCAAGGCGCTGGAAGCTTTCAAGGAGGCATCGGCAGGCATGCAGCAGGCCGAACGTGATAAACGCGAAGCCGAACACCGCGCCAGCGAGGAACGAAACCGCACCCGCCTTCAGATGGCTGACGAGTTCGAAAAATCGGTCGGCTCCATCGTTGTAAAAGTTACCGATAGCGCGGGCGACATGGAAAAGGTATCACGCCAGATGCGCCGTGCGGCCGATGAAAGTTCCGAGCAGGCAACCGTGGTTGCCGCTGCCGCCGACGAGGCCAGTGCAAATGTCCAGACCGTCGCCTCGGCGAGCGAGGAACTTTCCGCTTCCATTCAGGAAATCAGTTCGCAGGTCGCACGATCATCGGAAATTGCCAACAATGCAGTTGATGAAGCATCGCGTGCCAACGCCATGGTTACCGGCTTGGCCGAGGCCGCAGATCGCATCGGTCAGGTTGTCAGCCTGATCAATGATATCGCGTCCCAGACCAACCTTCTGGCGCTGAACGCGACTATCGAGGCAGCTCGTGCGGGCGAAGCCGGCAAAGGTTTTGCCGTCGTCGCAAGCGAGGTCAAAAACCTTGCCAACCAGACCGCCAAAGCGACCGAGGATATCGCCCAGCAAATCGGATCGATCCAGTCTGAAACCCACAATACCGTGGGCGCGATTGAAAAAATCACTGAAACGATTTCCAATATCAATGAAATCACCAGTGCCATCGCGGCCGCGGTCGAACAGCAGGGTGCCGCAACCGCCGAAATTTCGGGCAATGTGCAACAGGCGGCAGCGGGCACGAACGAGGTATCATCCTCTATCGGGATTGTGCGCAACACGTCCCAACAAACCGGAGATGCCGCATCCAATGTTCAGGCCGGGGCAACCGAACTTGCCGCACAGGCCCGCAACCTCGACACCCAGGTCAAAAACTTCCTTGACCGGTTGCGCCATATCTAAAGCTTCGGTCCGAATAGTGGACCCTTGCTCCGAAAACCGCTACGTGATTTCAGTCGTTTCGGAATGTCTCGTTTTTAGAGGCACAAGACTGCGACTGAAATCACCACCGCGAGCTTCAAATGCCTGCACATCGCCTGTCAGAAATTTCACGGGCTTCCTCGCTGCCGCGACTGTGACTTGCCGGGTTAAGGTGCCTGAATATGGCTCGCCTCAACATTGCAAAACCCTGGCGAACAACTTTTACCCGCTCAATTCTTGCCTGTTCGCGGATTTGGTGAAGGGATTCCTGATCCGCGCCAAAGGCAGAAACCGGATGGCGAGAGACATCTTTGATACGATTGTTAGAAAATTTGTATGACATCTTGCGTTCTCCTTCGTCTTTCGATGCCATAAATCTAACATTCCACTGGTATTCATGCTTGCCAGAAAAGCTGCGCCTCTGTTAGTTTTTCTATTATGATAAAGAACGATATTGCGTGGTTGCCACTGAATTCCCTTCGGGCTTTCGCCGCAGTTCATGAAACCGGCTCTGTCGGGGCGGCTGCGGAAATGCTGAGCGTGACTCATGGCGCCGTCAGCCAGCATCTGCGCGGTCTTGAAGACCGATTGCAACGTAAATTGTTTACCCGGTCGGGCAACCGCTTGGTCATGTTGCCCGAAGCCACGGATCTGGCAGAAAATCTGCTTCGGAATTTCAGGGCAATTGCCGGTGACATCGAACAATATCGGCGCGATGAAAATATCCTCAACATCACGGTGACACCGCATTTCGCCCAATACTGGCTTCTGCCGCGCCTTGGCGAGTTTCTAAAACGTCACCCGGAAATCGACCTGCGCATCAATGCCGATGCGGCCATGCATGATCTTGAACACGGTAGTTTCGATGCCGCGGTCCGGCATGGTGATGGCAACTGGCCCAGACTTAACAGCGAACGGCTTCTTGAAAGCAGGGATGTCGTCGTCGCTGCCCCCTCGCTTCTTGAATCTGTTTCTGTTCAAACGCCCCGGGATCTGGTCGGGCTGCCATGGATACTTGACGAGGACAGGGACATCGAAATGTCGCATTGGTTCGATGATCATGGCGTTGCCCATCAGGCGCATACAAGGATCACCCGACTGCCCAGCGCGCTGACACTCGTCGCGGCACTAGACGGGCATGGCGTCGCGTGGCTCCCGCATGTATATGCCGCCCCATATCTAACCAGCGGGCGTCTGATACAATTGCTTGGCGATGACACATGGTCCAAACAGAATACGCGCCACTATTATCTGTGCTGGGCAAACAGCAAAAACAGCCCGGCTTTCAGGACATTCCGGCAGTGGCTCCGGCAGCAGCTTGCCCGCTAGGTCTAGACGACTAGGCAAGCTTCAGGATCAGTTATCTGTCTGGTTGCGCATTTTTTCGGCTTCGGCATAGAACTTCTTTTCCCACTTGTTGTGGTTATCAAGCCCTTCCTTGATGAAAGGCGTGAAAATCGCAAGGTTCATCAGGCACCAGTTCACCAGCCGGGCGGGAAATTTCATCGGTTTGACGAAATCGACAAACAGGACAACCCGCGTCTGATCCGTATGGTTCCATGCTTCATGTTCATAGGAATCATCAAAAATCAGCACTTTGCCCTCTTCCCAGTGGCATGTCCGGTTGCCCACCCGAATGCCAAGCTTATCTGGTTGATCCGGAACGATCAAGCCAAGATGCATCCGCAACACACCGTTATAGGGGCCGCGATGCGGCGGCAGGTGTTTTCCCGGTTCGAATATTGAAAACATTACCGTCGTCAGACCGGGGATCTTGTTCATGATCCGCCAGGTTTCGGGGCAAGCCCGGATGTTTTGCGCGGACTTCAAACCAAACCCCAACAGGAAGAAGGTTTTCCAATCCGCATCGCTGGAGATTTCTTTGACATCGGTCGAAATGTCATGGAACGACGGCAACTCATCCTTGCGCCGAAGAATTTGGTCAAGCTCCTCGCGGATGGCAGGCCATTCTTTTTCGATTTCCGCAGCCCAGGGAAAGGTTGCATTGTCATAAACTGCCGGATTGCCGAACTTTGCATATTTCCGGTTCAACCGTTCTGCGCGGGAAACAATCCCCATGAAAAACCGGGTGATGCGACTGGGACGATCCATCGGACGGATACCGTCCGTCCCGAAACGATGTTCGGGCTCCTGACCAGCAGCACGCGGGATGCTCGTGTCGTAATTATGCAATTTTGCCCTCTTTGTTATACAACAGACTAAACATTCGAAGGAATTGCCGGAAATGACAGACAATCATGGCAATATATTGCCATCCTGATTGTCGGCAAAGCTCTTACCCGGGACAAAACGTGTTCGCACCCTTCCGGTTCCAGAAATCGGCGCAGAATCGGAATGCTTTTTATCCATTCCGCCCCCTTGTTCGGCGCTCCGCCACGCCGTGTCTCTCCCGAAACCGGCAAAATGACATCTGAAAAAATTCTAATCTGTCCATGAAGACAAAGCGTTGGTTTTGCGACTTTGTCTCATGTCAATAATCAGACTTTTTCAGCTTGTATTTCTCCCGGACATACTCTTGTAATCAAAAATAGAATTAGCACATGCTACTAAACTGCATGAGTGTGTTCACGTTGTAATACTCCCCGAATAGTTATGGCTTCAAGGGTCGCCTCATCATGTTCAGAAATTTTCGCATCACTCATCGCCTGGCCGGACTGGCGACCATACTTCTGGCGTTCAGTTGCCTGATCGGATCGGTCGGGATTTACAAGATGACGGTGATAGGCAACGAACTTGAACAGGTTGCCGCCCGCGATCTACCCCTGACCCTGATGCTTGAAAAAATCACGCAGCATCAGCTCGAACAAGCCATTCTGATGGAAAAAACGCTGCGCTATCACAATGTCGATGCCCATGCCGCCACCGAAACCGAGGCCGACCTCCGCCATCATTTTGAAGAACTGGCAAAACAGACCGATAGCGAGCTCGCAACGGCCCATCAGATGGTCAACAGCTATCTGGCAGATACAATCAGCGACGAGGCCCGAACAGAATTTTCCGGTGTCGAAGCAGCCCTTGCCCGTATCGAAACCGATCACCGCACTTACGAAACACAGGTAAACGATATCTTCAAAGCACTCGATAATGGCGCAAGCCCGTCGGATGTTGCTGATGCCGTGATCACCACCGAAGGGCTGCAAAACGATCTTGATGCCGCGATTGAAAATCTTGTCGCCGAAGTAGCGGCCTATACCGCCGCCTCCATGGACACCGCCCTTGCAGATGAACGGATGGGCAAGACACTGATTACCGCTTTGTCCGGTATCGTCTTGCTGTCCGGCATTGCACTGGCCTGGCTTCTGGGCCGCTCCATCACCCTACCCTTGCGTCGCCTGACAAATGCGCTTGCCGATCTGGCAAAGGGCAAGCTTGATACGCCAGTTCCGGCTTCCAAATTCCGCGACGAAGTCGGTGACATGGCTGATGCAATGCGGGTCTTTCAGGCCGACATGATGAAGGCCCGTGCGCTTGAAGCCGAACAGGTCGCCCGGCGGGAACGTGATGAGAAACGCCGCGCTGAAACCGACCGTCTGGTAAAGGAATTCTGCGAAACCCTTGTCGAAACCTTTGCCGATATCGTCAAAAGTGCCAAGGATGTTCTGGCACGTGCCGAAATGATGCAAACCCAAAGCGGACAGGCAGGATCACTTGCCGGTGCGGTCGCCACCGAAGCCGAAGAATCATCTGCAAGTGCCCAGTCACTGAGTGCCGCGACCGAGGAAATGGTCGCCGCCATCGACGAAATATCATCCCAGATCACGCAATTTTCGGGCATTGCGAAAAATGCAGTTGAACATTCTGCGACCTCACAGGCGGAAATGCGAAACTTGCAGGAAGTCGCAGATGAAGTCGGCCAAGTCGTTCAGTTGATTACCAAGATCGCAGATCAAACCAACCTTCTGGCGCTTAACGCCACCATCGAAGCGGCCCGTGCTGGCGATGCGGGCAAGGGCTTTGCCGTGGTTGCAGGCGAAGTCAAAAGCCTTGCCAATCAGACGGCCAAGGCCACCGATGAAATCACCCGCAAGATCGAACGTATTCAAAGCGTATCGCGCAATTCCACAGAAGCCATCAACAATATTGGCACGGTCATCGGCAGCATCGATAACTATGTCACCGCCATCGTTGGTGCGGTCGAGGAACAAAATGCCACAACGCGGGAAATCGCGCGAAATGTCGATTTCGTTTCCGAAAGTGCCAAGCGTGTTTCGGAAAATGTCACCACCATTCAGTCCAGCGTGACGAACGTCGGCAGCAGCGCGGTTACGGTGCATGACAATGCCGATCACACCGCCCATCAGGCCGATTTCCTGAACGGCAAAATCGGCGAGTTCATCACCGCCATGAAACGTGTCCAGAATGACGAACCGGACACGGGCATCCGATATGCGGCCGACAAACCGGTAATGCTGCGCGCTGCCGAATAATCCCGAACACAGTCGTCCAGTCCGCATCCTAGACAGGCCGGAAATATCCGGCCTGTTTTCATGCAGCCCTTGCATCCGACCGCCAATCGGGCAAAGCTTTGTTCCATCATAACACTATAAAGGACCACACTCATGCTGCCGATCCCCGTCACCGTCTGCCTGACCGGCATCTTTGCCCTGATGTTGATTGCGCTCAGCCTGAATGTTTCCCTGCGGCGGCGCGATCTTAAACTTTCGCTTGGCGATGGCGGGGACAAGGTTCTGCTGCGCCGGATCCGGGCTCATGGCAACTTTGCCGAAAACGCCCCGTTCTGCATTCTGGTTGTCCTGGCACTCGAGGCTGTTCTGGCAACATCGGGCATCATCTGGCTGATTGCGGCGGCCTTCGTGATTGCCCGCCTTCTTCACGCATGGGGAACACTGACCGGAACCCTTGCCCTGATTGCGCCCGCGATGGTGATCCAGCATGTCCTGCTGGGTTGTGCGGCGATCTGGCTTCTGTTCCAAAGCATCTAGCAGCGGCCCTCTCGCACGAAAACAACCCGTGACTTAATTATCAGTCAAAAAACAACACGCATCGCATTTACCTCCCCATATGAGGATATGGCGGCTAACGGAAATAACTATACTTCCGCTTAGTCAATTCACTTCGGTTTTACCGGTCTGCACCGGAAGCCAGTATGGGAAGGGTAAATCTCATGATCTCCGCTATTCGGAAATTACGGATTTCGCACCGCCTGTTCAGCCTCGTCGGCTTTTTGATCCTGTCGACCGTCTTGGTGGGCGGATTTGGCGTCTATACCATGACGAAAATAGGCCACGAACTGGAAGAAGTTGCTGATCGCGACCTGCCGCTAAATGCGCTGCTGGAGAAAATTACCCAACACCAGCTCGAACAGGCCATCCTGATGGAACGCGCCCTGCGCATCGGCAATGTCAATGCCCATGCGGAAACCGAAACTTTTGACACGGTTCGTCACCATTTCGAGGAAATCGCAGCCCAGACCGATGTCGAAATTGCCGCCGCTCGCGCCATGGTCGATGAATTTCTGAAAACCTCGCTGTCTGAAGAAACAAGGCTGGAATTTGATCTTGTTTCCGGCGCGCTTGACCGGATCGAAACGGAACATCGCGTGTATGAAGATCATGTCGAAAGCATCTTTGACAGCGTCGCTAAAGGTGACATCAACAGCGCCAGCCTGATCGAGGCCGTGATCCGCACCGAAGCGGAACAGGAAAACCTCAATACCGAGATTGAAAACCTGCTCAATCGGATTTCCAGTTTTACCCAAACCTCTATGAATATGGCCCTTGCAGACGAACGCAACGGCAAGATGATGATTGCCATTCTGTCCAGTCTGGCGACATTGCTCGGCATCCTGATGGCGGTTCTTCTGGGCCGCAGCATTTCGATCCCGATGAAGCGGCTGACCTTCGCACTTAGCGAACTTGCCGATGGCAAGCTCGACACGCCCGTCCCCAACAGCCGGTTTGAGGATGAGGTTGCCGAGATTTCCGTTGCAATGAAGGTTTTCCAGAAAAACATGATCCGTGCCCGTGAGCTTGAAGAAGCCCACAAGCGGATCGAGGAAAAACAAAAGCAACGTCAGGCCGAACGCAACCATCTGGTCAGTGTTTTTGGGTCCTCGATCGGTGCGGTCTTTGCCCGTATCCTTGGCAGTTCCGAAGAAATGGTCGAGCGCGCCAACACTGTAAATGCCAACTCGGGCGATACCAACAATCTCGCAACATCTGTGGCGACCGAGGCCGAAGAATCATCTGGCAACGCGCAGGCATTGAGTGCCGCGACCGAGGAAATGGTGGCCGCCATCGGCGAAATTTCATCGCAAATTACTCAGTTTTCCGATGTTGCCCGCAATGCCGTCACCTATTCGGAAACCTCGAAAAACGAAATGCGCAGCTTGCAGACAGTTGCTGATGAAATCGGCCAGGTGGTGCAGTTGATCACCCAGATCGCCGAACAGACCAACCTTCTGGCGCTGAACGCCACCATCGAAGCCGCCCGTGCCGGTGATGCCGGCAAAGGTTTTGCTGTGGTCGCAGGCGAAGTTAAATCGCTGGCCAACCAGACGGCAAAGGCGACCGAGGAAATTTCGGATCGCGTCGCCCGCATTCAGCAGGTTTCCAACAGCTCGGCCGAGGCAATTTCAAATGTCTCCGAAATCGTCGACAGCATCGACCAGTATGTATCGGCCATTGTCGGCGCGATCGAGGAACAGAACGCCACCACGCAGGAAATCTCGCGCAGTGTCGATTTCGTTTCCGAAAGCGCACGTCGCGTTGCCAGCAACATCACCGGCATTCGCGGTCGCGTCGAAGACGTCAAAACCGATGCCGAGGAAGTTAATAACGCGGCCAACACTACCGCTGCCGAGGCCGCCCTGCTCAGCCGCGAGGTCGAGATATTCCTGAGCGCCATGCAAAGCAATGATGTCGATGACGACACTTATGAAAGCCATGCAATTTCGGTTGCCGCCCGGACCGATGGGGATCATGGCAACTGGCAGGGCAATGCAACGGAAATTTCCTGTGCCCATCTGGTGGTGCGCCCGGCTCTTGCCGTGACACCGGGCGAAATCGTCGATCTGCGTCTACAGGACGTCCCCGATGCGCTTCGCGCCCGCCTTGCCCGCCAGGAAGGCGATTGCAGCATCCTGCAATTGCCGCTTGATACCAATCATCTGGCAAAAATGCGCCAGCATGTTCGGAAACTGGTTGCCTGAACGTCTGCCTTTGCCTCCCTGCTGTTAAAACAGCAAACTTGGCGCAATGTCCGGTTGGATGTCGCGCCTTTTCTTTATCCGGACTATATTGACGGGATAGAAAACCAGACATTCCGGTCGGAAACATGAACCAATTGCCCCAAACCGCTGCCATCAACACCAAAAGGCCACCGCCCGGACTGGCTGTAGAATTGGCTGCCAAATTCGCCACCTATCCCCGCAAAGCAGACGCGGCGTTGATCGAGGTCCGGGGATGGATTTTCGAACTGGCGGCGAATGATCCCGCAATCGGCAGGATCACCGAAACCCTGAAATGGGGCGAACCCGCATGGTTGACGCCGTCCCGGTCGGGCACCACCATTCGCGCCGACTGGAAATCAAAGACCCCCGGTCAGATCGCCATCTATGTCAATTGCCAGACGGACTTGATTGACCGGGTGCGCAGTCATTTTGAAGGTATTTTGCAATGCGAGGGCAACCGGGCAATCATCCTGCCGCTGGATCGCCCCCTGCCCGAAGGACCGGTTAAAACCGTGCTGGGTTGGGCACTGACCTATCATCACGACAAACGCAAACGCTAGGGTCAGCGCACAACACGCCGATTGCTTCCACTATTTCCGCGATGCGTTTGCTTCAAGCGTATCGCGTAGCTGGCCCAGATCATCGATCAGGCGTTTGACAGTTGAAAGATCAAGTTCAGCCGCTTCGCCAATGCAGCGTGGCACATCAAGCGCCTTTTGGCGCAGTGCCTTGCCCGCCGCAGTCAGGGTGATGCGCACCGAACGTTCATCCTTCGGATCGCGGGTCCGTTTGACAAGACCCGCCACCTCAAGACGTTTTAACAACGGTGTCAGCGTACTGGATTCCAGAAACAGCTTTTCACCGATGCTGCGCACCGGCTGGTCATCCTGCTCCCACAGGGTCACCATCACCAGATATTGCGGATAGGTAAGCTCAAGCGCGTCAAGCAGCGGCTTATAGATACGGTTGAAGGCGTGGCTGGCGGCATAGACCGAAAAGCACAGGAAGTTTTCAAGCCTGAGCGCGTCGCTATCATGATCGTCCATGGTGGCGTCCTCCTTTGTCCGGCCCGACCTGTCCGGATAATATCCCGATTGTCTGCTTTGCGGCTTAACGCAAGGACCGTTTTGAGATCAAACTCACATTAATATATCGTACACGATTTAATTACAAGCGACTTAATTGCATGGCTCGTATTCTCAAATTTATATCGCACACGATTAAATCGTGCGATATAAAAATCATCGAAACGGAAAACGCCGCACAGCGGCTCTAAACAGACAGCTAAAAGGAACAAGATCATGAATACATTCAAAACGACTGTTGCCTCCGCTGCGATTGCTCTGGCAACCACCCTGACCGCCACGACCGCTTTGGCCGATCCGGTTCTCGAAAACAACACTCAGAACTTCATCAATGTCCTGAACGCTTCGGGTGGCGCACCGATCTACACGCTCAGCCCGACTGATGCCCGCAACGTTCTGGCCGGCGCACAGGCAGGTCCGATTGCAAAACGCGCCGCCGACGTCACCGATACCGTCTTCCCGGTTGGCCCGACGGGTGAAACCCGGGTCCGGATCGTCCGCCCCGAAGGCAACACCGACCGCCTGCCGGTTGTCGTATACTTCCACGGTGGTGGCTGGGTGCTGGGCGATAAGGAAACCCATGATCGCCTGATCCGCGAAATCGCCGTACAGGCAAATGCCGTCGTCGTCTTTGTTGATTATGAACGTTCACCCGAAGCCAAATATCCGATCGCAATCGAACAGGATTATGCCGTCACCAAATATGTCGCCGATCACAGCGAACAGCTTAACGTCGACCCGACCCGTCTGGCGATTGCCGGGGACAGTGTCGGCGGCAACATGACCGCGGTTGTTTCGCTGCTGGCTGAACAGCGCAAAGGACCAGAAATCATCGCTCAGGTACTGTTCTACCCGGTGACCGATGCGAATTTTGAAAACGGATCCTATACCGAATTTGCCAATGGCCCGTGGTTGACCAAGGCGGCAATGGAATGGTTCTGGAACCAGTACCTGCCGGAAGGAACCGACCGCACCGATCCGAAAGTAACGCCGATCCACGCCCCGCAGGATTTGCTGGCCGGACAGGCACCCGCACTGATCATCACCGATGAAAACGACGTGCTGCGTGACGAGGGCGAGGCATATGCCCGCAAGCTCAGCCAGGCCGGGGTGGATGTCACAACGGTTCGCTATAACGGTACGATCCATGATTTCGTCATGCTCAATGCCGTTGCCGATACCCCGGCTGCCAAGGCCGCAACCGCCCAGGCCAGCCAGTTCCTGAAGAACGCCTTCTACGGCGAATGATCTGAACTTTCTGCAACTTCTTTCGGGGGCGCGGTTGCGCCCCCACCCACCCGGCGACATATCACTTGGGGCACAACCGAACCAACGCCCTGATCAGCCGGTTTATCGAAACCTTCGAACCATCACGTTCAAACAAAGGAAGAAAACCATGTCTGTAGATGTCAAATATCGCGCAACAGCAAGTGCAACCGGTGGCCGTGACGGCCGTGCGAAAACAGAAGACGGCAGCCTCGATGTCAAACTGACCACGCCAAAAGAACTCGGCGGTGCAGGTGGCGAAGGCAACAACCCCGAACAGCTTTTCGCAATGGGTTACTCAGCCTGCTTCATCGGCGCGATGAAATTCGTATCCTCCCAGGGCGGCCCGAAAGTTCCGTCTGATGTTTCGGTCAAGGCTGTTGTCGGCATCGGCCCGCGTGCGGCTGGCGGTTTTGGCCTTGCAGTTGACCTGCATGTTTCGCTGCCGGGCCTTGATAAGGCCGACGCGGAAAAGCTGGTCGAAGAAGCTCACAAAATCTGCCCTTACTCCAACTCGGTCCGCGGCAATGTCGACGTAACCTCGCACATCGTCTGATCGAAAACCTCCCCCTCTTCGGCAGGGACCTCCCCCGATCCGCAACTGCCGAAGCCAAGCCCGGTGCTCTCCCCGCACCGGGCTTTTATTTTTTAAAGGCATTTAACTGTTGCCCGATCCGGCCCCTGCCCCGATGATCCTGACCAATCAAACTGCCATATAAATCAGACAGGAAACATCCATGTCCCAGCAACTTACCGTTCTTGCCATCGCACGCGCCAAGCCGGGCAAGGAAGCCGAACTTGGCAAACGTCTTCTGGCACTTGTCGAACCGTCACGCGCGGAAGAAGGCTGCATCAGCTACGATATCCACCAGTCCAACGACGATCCGTCGATCTGGATGGCGTATGAAAACTGGCGTTCTGACGAAGATCTGGCGCTGCATTTCGACACCCCCTATCTGCGCGCATTTGCCGAGGGCGGCGAAGAAGTTCTTGCCGAGCCGGTAAATATTCAGAAATTCAACATCAAATCCTGATCATTCTCCTCCAATCCCCGACGGAATGCAGACCTTGCTTTTTGCGTTGCTGCTCTCGGCCTTTACCTCCGCTACCATCCTGCCCGGTACGTCCGAGGCAGCGCTGGCGGCCCTTGTTGCATCGGGCGATTATGCCGTCTGGCTTTTGGTCGCGGTGGCAACGCTTGGCAATGCCATGGGATCATGCGTCAATTGGGGACTCGGGCTTTATATCGATCATTTCAGGGATCGCCGCTGGTTCCCGGTATCACCCGGTGCGCTTGATCGCGCGTCACACTGGTTTGGCAAATACGGGCTTTGGTCGCTCCTGCTTGCATGGCTGCCAATCATTGGCGATCCGCTGACACTGTTTGCCGGTGTCATGCGGGTACGCTTTGTGCCCTTTATCGTGCTGGTGACGATTGGCAAAGCCGCACGCTATGCGATGATTGCCGGTGGGGCGGGTTGGATCGTTAGCCTGCTTGGACACACATAATATTCACCAAAATAAATTCACAATAAAAGTCGAAACGCGCAAATTTTCAAAAACACAACAGCCACATCAATTATATAAAAATATAGTTCATTTGCTAATATTATTCCCACGTGATTTAGTTTTGTGAAATAAAAACGAGCAATTGTTTATAAATTTCACAAAATCAATGGGAGTATATTATGAACATGGAAATTCCAGTCTGGGTAAAACCCGCAATCTGGGGCGGTGTCATCGGTGCGGTTGCCATCACAATTATCGGCTTTAGCGCAAGCTGGGTCGTTTCGGGTAGTACTGCAACCGAAATGGCCAACAATCAAAGCAAGGATGCGGTCATCACCGCCCTTGCACCGATCTGTGTGGCACAGTTCAAAACCCAGACACCAAACAACCAGACCATGCAGCTTGCCGCCCTTAAAGAGGAAAGCTCTTACAAGCGCGATGATTTCGTTGTTGAAGGCGGCTGGGCCACCATGCCCGGTAACGATGCCCCGACCAAGGAAATCGCCGACGCCTGTGCGGAACAGCTGATGAAGCTGACATAAACCAAGCGGATCACCTCCCCCGAGGTAATTGATCCGTCCAAGGCGGCATTCGGGCCAACTCCCGGATGCCGTTTTTTTAAGGAAGATTACAACAGGCAGGGCAATATCGTTCAATAAACCGGCAAGCCCGCGGCGCATTCTGGGATCAATCAAAAACACCAGAGGAACGCCGCCCGATGCTTGCCGCCGCCCCAAGCCTTTATCTTTCAATGGCTGCCTTCGCGCTTGCCGCCTCCATCACGCCCGGCCCGGTCAATATCCTGATCCTGAGTTCCGGCGTGCATTACGGTTTCCGTCCCAGCCTGCGGCTTGTATTCGGGGCCACCAGCGGCTTTTGCCTGTTGCTGCTTTTGATCGGGTTGGGCCTGCATGAATTGCTGGTGATTTTCCCAAACCTGACGACAATCATCCAATGGGCCGGGGTCGCCTTTTTGCTGTTCATGGCCTTCAAACTTGCCTCCGCGTCGGGTGAACTTGGTAAAACCCGCGCGGGAAAAGGCCCATCCATGATGACCGGTGCCTTACTACAATGGGTCAATCCGAAGGCATGGCTGGCGGCGGTTGCCGGTATGGGGGCCTACGCTGCCAATGGCGCACCGGCACTGGTATGGGAATTCACTGTGCTTTATTTCGCGGTATGCTTTGCCTCGGTCACATGCTGGGCTTATGCCGGGGCGTTTCTGGGACGATTTTTAAATGATGCCGCCCATATCCGGCTGTTTAACCGGATCATGGCCGCCCTATTGATCGCAAGTGCGGCTTATCTGATCGTCAACTGATGGCATCAGGCAACATGCGCCATCGCATAATGGCGAGGAGTGGTCGCCATCAGGCGTTTGAAAACGCGCTGAAAATGCGCCTGATCGGCAAAGCCGCAATCAAGGGCAACGTCAACAATCCGCTCCCCACGCTTTAGGGCATGGCGCGCCTTCTGGACCCGGCAATTGATCAGATAGGCATAGGGCGTCATGCCATGTGCCTTTTTGAACGCCCGCACCAGATAGGATCGCGAAACGCCGATCACACCGGCAAGGTCATCCAGATTGACGTCTTCGGCGAAATAGGTCCGGATATAGTCCGCCACCCGATCCATTTTGCTTTTATCCATTGCACCGGCATCCCTGCGCAATATACCGCGCCGGTCAAGCGCCACATGCAGATCGGCAAAGAATGAGACCATCGTGCTTTCCTTGGCCAACCGGTCACAATCAGGATTGATCAATGTATCGGCAAGGTTTTGCAAACCGGAATACAGCACCGGATTATGGCTGATAGTGTCGGAAAACATCGCAAACCGCCCGGCTGCATCGGCATCGATTTCGACTTGCAAATCCAGAAGCCACGCCGGATCAACAAACAACATATCATAGCACCATCCACCACCCGGCACCGGGTTACAGCCGTGAACATCCTCGGGATTGAGAACAACAACCGATCCCTTGCCGGTTTCATGGGTCTTCCCCCGGTTCCAATAGGTACTGCGCCCGCCCTTGACGATGCCGATTGAAAACGTGTCGTGGCTGTGCCGGTCATAACAAACACCCCGCCCGTCATCGACCCGGCGCAGTTCGACAAACGGCAAACCGGCATCGCGCCAAAATTGCTGTGCGCGCTGATTTTGTTCTGGCTGTATCGCTGTCATGCTCTGTTTGCTAACGCTAAACCAAGAAGCCCCAACGCAAATGCTAGGATTCCCATAGCTGTCGCAGCAAGCTCACCTTCGCCCCATAGCCCCAGCGACGAAATAGAAACGATAAGTGCGATTAAAACAGCTGCGGGGCCCTTTGCATTAAGGCTTATCGCAATATTCTTTAACCACTCCATGTTTCCCCCAATGCCAAAGTCTAAAAACTGCAAGATAAGTTAATTTCCCCGGTGGCACCAGTGGCCGGACCTGATTATAGTCCCCCAAATGTTCGATGATCGTTCTGATCCCACGCCGAAATTCATGCCACCCGACGCACCCGTCATGGTCGTCGGATTGCGTCATGCTGTTTTCCTCTCGCCCGACGGGGAAATAGAAGAATTGCCGCATGGGGCGGCGGCCAAACGGGCGCGATCCCAACGCCCGATATTGGTTCATACCCCGGCATCTGCACGGCGGATGAAATGCGATCCGTTTCCGGCCCATGACCTTTTGGAACTTTTTGCCTTTGTCCGCCCGGCGCAGTTTTGCGTCCCCACGCCACGCGGGCTTGCCATGGCGACTGGACAGCAGGCATGCGATGATCTGATAGGACAGGCCGAAGCCTTGGCCGAGGCGATGAAACGATTGTTGCAGGAACTTGCCACCCTGCCGCGTGAAAAACGTGCACGTGCCCTTTCCATCGCATGGCCAATGGCGCGAGGACACTGGATGTGGGGGGTGCCGGTTCTGGCCGCCCTTGGTGCGGATGGCGACGGGCCGCATAAATTTGCCGTCTATGAAGGGCTTAAAGTCTGGAAGAAAATGGGCGAATGGGCCGAACATGCCCCGCCGCCGCCGCCCGGCAACAACCCGGTCGATCCCAAGGATGCCCGCGAACGGCTGAAAAAGCTTCTGGGCGAAGGGGCGGAGGAACGCCCCCAACAGGCTGATTATGCATCCGCCGTCTGTTCGGCCTTCGCGCCCCGAACCGCCGAAGGCACGCCCAATATTGTTCTGGCCGAGGCAGGGACCGGGACGGGCAAGACGCTGGGCTATGTTGCCCCGGCCTCGATCTGGGCGCAAAAGAATGACGGGGCGGTGTGGATTTCAACCTATACCCGCAACCTGCAACGTCAGATCGATCAGGAACTAAACCGTCTTTATGACGATCCCAAGGACAAACGCCTGAAGGCGGTCGTGCGCAAGGGCCGCGAAAATTACCTGTGCCTTCTGAATTTCGAAGAAGCCCAAAGACCCTTGGCGCAACAACCCCATCAGGCGATCCCGCTGGGGCTGATGGCGCGCTGGGCATCGCAAACGCGTGATGGCGATATGGTCGGTGGTGATTTCCCGGCATGGCTGACGGAACTGATCGGCAACCGTTTTACCGGTGCATTGGCCGATCAGCGCGGCGAATGCATTTATGCCGCCTGCCCGCATTATTCGCGCTGTTTTGTTGAAAAAACCGTGCGCCGTGCACGATCCGCAGAAATCGTTGTCGCCAACCATGCGCTGGTCATGGTGCAGGCTGCGCTTGGCGGGCTTGACGATGCATCGATGCCGACACGTTATGTCTTTGACGAGGGGCATCACCTTTTTGACGCCGCCGACAAAGCCTTTTCCGCCCACCTGACCGGCCAGGAAGGGGCGGAATTACGCCGCTGGTTACTGGGGGCCGAAAACAAGGGCCCGTCGCGCGCGCGCGGCCTTAAACAACGGCTTGAAACCCTGATCATGGATCGGGATGAGCTTCGCGATGCCGTCAACGCTGTGATCCAGGCCGCCCAATGCCTGCCAGAACAGGGCTGGCTGATGCGCATTCATGACGGGGCCGAACATGCCAAGGGTCCGGCGGAATTGTTCCTTGCCCATGTGCGGGCACAGGTCATGGCACGTGCCGCCGAAGGCGACCGGGGCTATTCGATTGAAACCGATTGCAAACCGGCCATTGACCCGGTTCTGGCCAGTGCGGCCGATCTTGATCGTGCGCTGGCCGCCCTTGAAAAACCGGCCAAGGCCCTGATCAAGATCATCGCCCATATGCTGGATGAAAAGGCAGACGAGCTTGAAAGTGCCGAACGCCAGCGTCTTGATGCCGCGATCCGTTCCCTTGAACGGCGTGCGATCATGCAGGTGGCGGCGTGGCGCGGCATGCTTGAAAGCCTCGTCGATGCCACCCCACCAGAATTTGTCGACTGGTTTGCCATTGAACGGCAGTTTGGCCGCGATTTCGATGTTGGCATGCACCGCCATCATATCGACCCCACACTGCCCCTGACCGCGGCCCTTGCCCCCTCAGCCCATGGGCTTGTGATCACATCGGCCACGCTCCGCGATGGCACGGGCGATGAAATGTTTGACTGGGGTGTTGCCGAAGACCGCACCGGGGCGTCGCACATGCCGATGCCTGCGATCCGGGCGGCGATGAAGAGCCCCTATGACTACGCCAAACAGACCAAGGTTTTCATCATCAATGACCTTGGGCGCGATAACCCCGACCATGTAGCAGCGGCCTATCGTGAACTGTTTCTCGCGTCCGGCGGCGGTGCACTTGGCCTGTTTACCGCGATCAACCGTTTGCGGGCGGTTTACGAACGCCTGACCGGGCCGCTAGATGATGCCGGGTTGCAACTTCTGGCGCAGCATATTGACGGCATGGATGTATCCACCCTGATTGATATTTTCCGGGTTGAACGCGATGCCTGTCTATTGGGTACCGATGCGGTACGCGACGGGGTCGATGTGCCGGGGGATAGCCTCCGCCTGATCGTGTTTGACCGCGTGCCATGGCCCCGCCCCGATATCCTGCACCGGGCACGCAAGGCCGCATTTCATGGTGCGCGCTATGACGACATGCTTACCCGTCTGCGGATGAAGCAGGCCTTTGGCCGCCTTGTTCGCCGCGCGGAAGACCGCGGGGTATTTGTGCTGCTTGATAACCGGATGCCATCGCGATTGCTGGGCGCATTCCCCGAAGACGTCAATGTCCAGCGGGTCGGCATGCGCGAAGCGATTGAACAGACGCGCACATTTTTGCGCCCCGGTCAGGATTGAGTACCTGGGACACCTTACAGGTCTTTCCCCCACTCTTTCGCCCACAACCCCAAAGGTACCAGCATTTCATAAAGTTCCCGTCCGCGCGGCGTAACGCGATATCCCGTGGCATCGTGATCAACAAGACAGGCAGCGCGCAGCTCGGCGATCCGGGTATTGAGCGTTGTGGGCGACAGGTTATCACATTTTTCCTGAAGTTCGCGGAAGGTACAGGGCCCCTGTTCGGACAGGGTCCAGACAATTCCCATCGCCCAACGCCGCCCCAAAAGATCGAATAGCGCCATGATTGGCGCGCCGCTTTGCGAACCGCGAACGGGTTTTCCGGGGGCAGGTATTTTCATCCTTCGGTCCCTCTTGCGTGCTACATAAATGGTAGCATTTGCCGAATTGGCCTTTTATTGCTATGAATATTGTAGCATTCGCCCTACAGGAAGGAAACCGATATGGCCGAAACGGATTTTGAAATCCTTGATCCGCGATTTAAAACGCTGGTGAAAACCAGTGCGGTGATCGAAAAACTCTGGTCAGGTGGCCGCTGGACCGAAGGCCCGGCCTATTTCCCTGCGCTTAAATCGCTGGTGTTTTCCGATATACCGAATGACCGTCTGATGCGGTTTGACGAGACTACAGGTCAGACTGGCATTCTGATGGGCGGGCGTGATCGCTATGTAAATGGTAATACCGTCGACCGGCAGGGTCGGCTGATCAGTTGCGAACATGGCGGGCGGTGCATTACACGTACCGAACATGACGGTCGCTTGACCGTTCTGGCCGACCGTTATGAGGGCAAACGGTTCAACAGCCCCAATGACCTTGTCGTCAAATCTGATGGCTCGATCTGGTTTACCGATCCGGCATATGGCATTGATTCCGATTATGAGGGCTTTCGCGCCGAACCCGAAATCGATGGTTGCCACGTTTACCGGATTGACGGCGTGACAGGCAAAATCACCCGCGTTGCCGATGACTTCAAACGCCCTAACGGATTGGCATTCTCCCCCGATGAAAGCAAACTTTACATCGCCGATACCGGTGCCACCCATTTCGAAAGCGGCGAACGCCACATAAGGGTTTTCGATGTCCGCGATGACAACAGCCTTGCAGGAGGTGACGTTTTTGCCCAATGCAGCAACGGGCTGTTTGACGGCTTCCGGTTGGACAATACCGGACGGCTTTGGTGCAGCGCCACCGATGGTGTGCATTGCCTAACCGATACCGGTGATCTGATCGGCAAGGTTCTTGTGCCTGAACGGGTCTCGAATGTCTGTTTTGGCGGCCCGAAAAACAATCGCCTGTTCATCACCGCGACCGGATCGCTTTATTCCGTCCTGCTGCCGACCACAGGCCTTCGGGCATTTTAAGGCCATGGACAAAGCGCGTTTGACCAACGCGACCTTTCACCCCATATCCGAAGGGCGAGATGAGCCGACACATAAGAGTATAAACCGATGTCCCGTCCACCCCTGAAGGAAGCGATAGAACATTGCCGGGCCGAGGTTATGGCGGCCTCGGGTGTGGTTGGCGTGGCGGCCGGTGTGTCGCGCATCCACCCCGACCGCCAATGCATTCATGTTTATGTATCCTGTCCTGGCTGGCCAGACGGCGTTCCCCATGATGTTGACGGCTACGACGTAGAGTTGATTCCAGGCAAGGGTTTTACAGCCTTTTGAGTGCCATAAACCCCTGCCATGCTGAATAAAAACGGCGATGAAAGCCGGAATAATCCGGGGCAAGCCGTGATAACAGCAATAGGGAATTCCAACCATGACACGGGCCAATTTTGCGCAATATCGGGACTTCATCCGTCAAACCAACCAGTTCGATCCGCTGCTGGAACGCGGCGAGATAAACGGTTATTCGCTGGGTCGGAAAACCGTCAAAGGCACTGATACCGGCGAGCTTGCCATCGTCATTTTCGTGAACCGGAAAATCGCGGCAAGCCAGCTTGCACTGTCACACCGCATCCCCAATCTGGTACAGCATCCCGCCAGTAGCGGTGGCACGGTCGATTTCATTACCGATGTGCAGGAAGCAAGCTTCTCGCGCCGTCCGTTAACCGCGCGCGAACGCCCGGCCACCAGCGGCATCAGCATCGGCCATGCCGATATCACCGCCGGAACCCTAGGCGGATTGATGCGCGACCGGCGTAGCGGGGCGGTCGTCATCCTGTCGAACAATCATGTTCTGGCCAATTCGAACGATGCGCGGCCGGGCGATGCCATCCTGCAACCGGGCATCGCCGATGGTGGCCATGATCCGAATGATGTGATTGCCGGTCTGGCCCGATTTGTACCGATCGATTTTCGCGACAATGCCGAAAACCGTATGGATGCGGCGATTGCCGCACCGCTTGAACCCGCGACCGAATATGTCCGCTGGCATACGCAGAATATCGGGCCGGAAACACCGGGAAAAACCCGCAATCTTGGCGATGGCGACCTTGGCACGGCAGTTCATAAAACCGGGCGCACCACCGGCCATACCAAGGGATCGATACAGGGTCTTTATGCCACCGTTCAGGTCAATTACGGCGAAGCCGGAAACGCGGTTTTCGTCGATCAGGTGATCATTTCCCAACCGCTGGGTCAGGGTGATTTTTCACGCGGTGGTGATTCCGGTTCGCTGGTTTATGACGATGACAATGTCTGCGTCGGGTTGCTGTTTGCCGGATCCGAGAGTACCGCACGCGATCCGGGCACAACCATCATCACCCCGATCGAGGTCGTGATGAAGGAACTTGACCTTGAACTGATCGCGCCCGGCGCCTTTCCGCATGATCCATGACCGACGGGCTTTAGCGGACGGAAACCTTGCCCATCGCCATCGACACCATCAGGTAACTGAAACCTGATGACAGCAGATTGATACCCAGCAAAAGCCCTATGGCCCATGTGGCCGAACTTGGCAGCTCGGCGAAGATCAGGATACCGGCAAGTACCGCAATCCCGCCAGAGAACAGCATCCATTTCCAACCGGGAAACTGGCTGAGCCGAAACGCCATGACGAGTTCAAGAAGCCCCTGCAGGATAAAGGCGATCGCCAGCAAAACCGTCAGGGTCACAATCCCGGTCAGCGGGAAGAACGCAAGCCACCCGCCAACAAGCCCGAACAAAACACCCTGAACGATGTCGATCCAGCGTCGTGTCGGGGTATCGGCATTCCATGCACCGTAAAAGTGCCCGACAGCCCCAATGATAAACAACCAGCCGATCACGGTTTTAAAGGCAATTGTGGTCGCAAACGGAAAGGCAACGGCAAGGATACCGAGCACCAGCAAAACCAGCCCGACGATACGCAACCGTTTGCGCCCCTTTTCCAGAAGTCCGCGCATTTCCGGCGTGCCGTCATTCACGATAAGTGTCATTACCCTGTTCCTTTGCTTCAAAGACGCCAGTTGCAACTATAGCCTGTACTCGCCCTCATCCCCTACCAAGTCTGCATTGATGTTACGCACAAGTGCAAGGCGCAAAGCATTGAGGATCGCAATAACATCAATACCTTCCTGAAGAATTGCCCCTGTCACCGGACTGATGAGGCCAAAGGCGGCAAAGCCCATGGCAATGATCGATAACACCATACCGCCAATCACGCTTTGCAATAAAATACGGCGCATGGCGGTACTGATATGAAACAGTTCATCGACGGTTTGCAGCGAACTTTCGGGGATCACGGCACCTGCGGCCTCGGCGGTAACCGAACTGTGCTTGCCAAAGGCGATGCCAACGGTTGCAGCCGCCAATGCCGGGGCATCATTAATGCCATCCCCCATGAAAAGCGTCGGTGCGCTTGCCGCCTCGCGGCGCACGATGGCAACCTTTTGTTCCGGGCTTTGCGATGCAAGGCTTTCTTGAATACCCAGCAATTGCGAAAGATGGCTGACCTCGCTTTCGCGGTCCCCAGATAACAGCATGATCTTTTTGAAATGGTGGATCGGCGCCAGATGGCCGACAAAATGTTTGCCGTCCGAACGCGGACTGTCGCGGAAACGAAAGGTCGCACCATAAGCCCCGTCTATCATGATCGCGCATTCCAGCCCACTCACACTGGGCGGCAGGATATCGGCCATCGCCGGATCGCCTGCAATCAGCTTTTTACGATGAGTCACCGCAATTTCGTGGCCATCAACTACACCGGTCAAACCCTGGCCCGGTTTTTCCGAAACCCGCACCACATCACCCAGTGCAAGCTTTCGCGCATCCGCCGCGGCCAGAACCGCCATCGCCAATGGATGTTTGGAATACCGTTCCAGACTGGCAGCAAGCCGCAGAACATCGCTAGCGTCGTTCCCCGCAGCCGGCAGGATTTCGACCAGTTCCGGACGCCCGTAAGTCAGGGTGCCGGTCTTATCGAAGATTGCGGTTCTGCAGGTTGGCAACCGTTCCAGAACCGTCGGATCGCGGATCACGATCCCGCGCCTTGCCGCCATGGAAATCGCGCTCATGATCGTGATCGGAATGGCAATTAAAAGCGGACAGGGTGTTGCCACGACAAGAACCGCCAGAAACCGCACGGCATCGCCGCTTAGATACCAGGCAGCAAACGCCACCAGCAGCGCGAAGGGCGCGAACCATGCACCGATCTGGTCGCCCAGCCGCCGGATTTTCGGGCGTTTTTGTTCGGCTTCCTGCATCACCTGCATGATCTGGGCATAGCGCGACTCACGTGCACGCCGTTCGGCCCGGACCACCAGCACCGCATCACCATTGATCGCCCCCGAAAGCACCGATGCCCCGGGTGCCTTGTTGACAACATAAGGTTCCCCGGTCAGATAGCTTTCATCCATGCTGCCATGACCGTCCACAACAACCCCGTCCACCGGGGCGGTATCATGGGGAAAAATGGCAATCAGGTCGCCGATGGCAATATCATCAAGTCCGATATCGGTGATGTTTTCACCATCTTTGCGATGCGCGATTGTCGGCATGCGATCCGCCAGCGCGTTCAGCGCCGATGACGCCTTTCGCATGGCAAAGGCTTCCAGAACCTGACCACCGCTTAGCATCAGGATAATTAGCGACGCCGCCAGATATTCGCCCAGAACAACACCGGTGACAAAAGCAATGACGGCCAGAAAATCCGCCCCGAAATCGCGTTGCAGCACCTTCTGGGCAATTTCAAAAAGCAAAACCCCGCCGCCCAAGGCCAAAAGAATAAATAACGGCCAATCCGTTGCCGCAACCCCGAAAACCGGTGCCATTCCTATCGGCATCAGGGCAAAATGCGCAACAATCCCGGTCACGGTTAACGCCAGCACCGCGCGGTTGACACGCTCAGCCGACCACAAAGGCTTTGTGTGCAATCGCATACCGCCGGGCTGATCGGCTTGCATATCGGTTTCTCCCCGAATGGCCAAAGCAGGATGAACAGCCTAATCCGAAACGGGGTTTTCGCCGAAAACTATTTGCCAACAGCATCATGAGGGACGCGATAGCCATGATGGCGATCAAGCCGTGGAAACCGGAGACGGAATTTCCTGGGCTTTCCGAACGTTAGATCAAGACGACCTTTCCCCGTATCCAAGGCAAACCAACGGATTTCAATTGTTACAGGAACGATTATAAAAAATCGGTGATAAGTGGTTCACACCAACAAGTTTTGACACCCCGTCTTCAAGGGATTATTGAAGGCGTGTATCTTTCCGGAATGGATTGAAAGCCGTGATCAAAACCTGCCAGACATATTCGGCACTCAGACGCAGCATGTCCGTTGCTGTCGCGTGCTTTTTGCTGGCGAATGCCCTGATGTTCGGCTTTATGCATGCGCCGGTCGCGCTTGCCAATACACCGGCCGTTGCCGCAGGCAACGCCGATCAGAACTTTATTCCGCTAATCATCTGTACAGCCAATGGCATCAAGACGATATCCGTCCCTGCCGGTGCGACAGAAGAAGGCGGATCATCCCCCCATTCCAGTGCCTATGAAGGTTTCCAGTGCGCGATCTGCGGCCTTGGCAATCATGCGGTCGGCCTGCCCGTCGAACCGGAATTGCCCCTGATCCATCGCGTGCGGATGTCCAATACGGTCACCGCACTTCATATCACGGCACGCCTGCATGACTTCTGCCCGATTGCGGCATCACCACGTGCCCCGCCCTTTCCCGTCTGACTGTCTCCCGGCCTGATGGATGATGTCTGTTGCCCTTCTTGGCACCGGACCACCCGGTACGGCCAATTTCAGATTGTTTAAGTTCCGGGTAGGGATTGACCGGCCTATGCGCCTGTATCCCAACAGACCCGCGACCGAATTGGGGATATCGTGATGCCAAACGCATCGGCACATGCCAAAAATGCGCCCAAAGGGACAAGCAGCCTCTATCGCGCTGTCTGGCGCTGGCATTTCTATGCCGGACTTTTTGTCCTGCCTTTTATGATTCTGCTGGCCGTTACTGGTGCGGCCTATCTTTTCCGTGACGAAATCGATGACTGGATTTATTCCGACCTGAAATTCGTCAATGTTCTGGATGTACCGCCGCTTCCGATCAGCACACAGGTTGATGCCGTGCGCTATTTCGTCGGGGACAAACCGGTCAAAATCATCACGCCGGCCTCGCCGGACCGCAGCACCGAAATCGTCATTGCCACATCGGGCGGTGATCGTCGGTCGGTTTATGTCGATCCCTATACAGGATTGGTTCAGGGGTCGATGCCTGATCGCGGCACGATCATGTGGCTGGTGCGCCGCATCCACAGCCTGGCCGAATTCGGCACCATTGCCAATTACCTGATCGAAATTGCCGCGGGCTGGAGCATCCTGCTGGTCGCGACCGGCACATACCTTTGGTGGCCGCGCGGCGATCAGACGGGCGGCGTGCTGACCGTGCGCGATACGCCTGCGCGTCGGCGCTGGTGGCGCGATGCCCATGCGGTAACCGGTATTTTTGTTGGCTTCTTTATCGTGTTTCTGGCCGCAACCGGCATGTTCTGGTCGGTGTTCTGGGGCAAATATGCCAACGAATTCGCCAACGGCACACCCAGCGGCTATCCATCGGGTGTGCGCGTCGAAGTACCGCTTTCGACCGTGCCGATGATCGAGGCATTTGGCGAAACCGGCTGGACAACCGAAAACGCCCCGATCCCGATGTCGGTTGACGGCATCGCAAACGCCGGGGGTGTCAAACCAACACCCATCGGCATTGATGCAGCCGTGGCAAAGTTCGAGGAACTTGGCATTGCGCCGGGCTATGCGATTTCACTGCCAGGTGGCGAAACCGGCGTTTACAGTGCATCGATCTATCCCGATGACCTGTCCCAACAGCGTGTCATTCATCTGGACCAGTATTCAGGTCGACCACTGATCAATATGGGATATCAGGATTACGGCATCTTTGGCCGGATCATGGAATGGTCGATCAATGTCCATCTTGGTCAGGAATACGGGGTGATCAACCAGATTGTCCTGATGATTGTCTGTGCCGCGATTGTCTTTATGGCCGTTTCGGGCGGGGTTATGTGGTGGAAACGCCGCCCTGCCGGATCGCTTGGCGTACCACCCTTGCCACGAAGAACAAAAAGTCTGGTCGGAGTCACGGCAATCCTTGCGATTGGCGGCATCATTTACCCGGTTGTCGGTGTATCCATGCTGGTGATCTGGTTGCTGGACTGGTTGTTTGTTGCCCGGCCCGCCCGCGCATTGCGCGCGGCCTGATTGTTAGACAAAGCAAACCGACCATCCGGCCGGACAAAAGATCTGGTGTCGATACGCGGCACCCCGCAAGATGCCGCGTATCTCCCTTGTGCCATCGGGAGTTCCCCCATGAACAACGAAGACGCCTTGAAACATCTTGAGAAACTTGCTGAAAACCCGGCCCTTGATATGGGGGCCAATACAGCCATCGGACATCACGAAGGGGACAGCGAATATATCTATCGCATCCTGTCGGGCCTTGTGATGCAGTGTCACTATGCCGAAGATGGCGAACGTCAGGTCTGCCGCGTGTTTCGTCCCGGCGACCTCATCGGACTTGAGACCGTTGTCGAACCGGGTCTGTCACTGATCAGCGAAACCCTGACACCAACGGTGCTTATGCGCATTCCGGTTGCGCGTGTTCGCATGGCCCAGACAAACAATCCCGAACTGCAACAGGCGATCCTGCGGCTGCTCGCGCGTGAGGTTGTCGATGGCTATAACTGGAAGGTCAATCTGGGGACCGGGTCGGCGATGCGCCGGATTTGCCGTTTCCTGCTCTGGAGTGCCAAGGATGATCACTGCCCGCTGCCAACACGTGACAAGCTGGGCAGCATCATTGCCACAACCACCGAAACCGCAAGCCGCATGATTGCCGATCTGCGTCGTCAGGGCGTCCTGCGCAAAAGCCGGTCACGCCCGTCAACGGTCGTGATCGACCGGGATCGCGTGCGCCAGAAGGCCGGTGATTTCTGGGATCACCGCGCCGCGTGATAACGGACGAAACCTGTTGAAAACCGGGAATGCGGTCGCCTGCATGATCAGTGCGGCCGCGAGTTCCCGCCAAAGGACACATCGAACGGCATGGTCACGTTCGATTTCAACAGCACTTCAAAATCGCTGGCCGGGATCGGCTTGCTGAAATAGAAGCCCTGCACCTCGTCGACCCCTTCGGAAACGATGCGTTCAAGTTGCATTTCCGTCTCGATCCCCTCGACATTGACCGCCATGCCAAACGACCGCGCCAGGAAGACCACCGCGCGCACGATTGCCGCATTGCCATCGCGACTGTCCAGATCAATGATAAACGACCGGTCGATCTTGATCTTGTCGACCGGGAACCGTTTCAGATAGGCCAGCGATGAATAACCGGTCCCGAAATCATCAATCGCAATCCGGATCCCCTGATTGCGCAGAATGCCCAGTGTGATCGCCGCTTCGCGCGGGTTATCCATCACCGCACTTTCGGTAACTTCGAACTGCAACTGAGTCGGGTTCAGACGCGACCGTTCCAGAACATCGCCGACACTTTCAATCAGGTCCTCGTGCCGTGCCAGCTCCAGCGGCGAAAGATTGACCGAAATCGTCAGTTCACCATAACCGGCATCGACCCATTGCCGGGTCTGTTTGCATGCCTGATTGAGCACCCAGCGCCCGACATCGGCAATGATCCCCATGCGTTCGGCCACGGGAATGAAATCGACCGGGCTGACCTGCCCGCGGGACGGATGGAACCAGCGCACCAGCGCCTCCATCCCGATGATCTTGTGGTTCGCGATATCAATGATCGGCTGATAGAACAGCTCCAGCTCGTCATTTTCAATCGCATGGCTAAGGTCGCGTTCAAGCGCCTTGCGTTCCTGCACTTCGACCTGCAAACGCGGCTCGAAGAAATGATACCGGTTGCGCCCTTCGGCCTTGGAGCAATACAGCGCCAGATCGACATTGCGGAAAAGGTCCTTTTCATCGCGCCCGTCCTGCGGGAACATGCAGATTCCGACCGATGTCGATGCCTGCACCTCGTTCCCGTCCAGCATGAAGCGTTCAGACACCCGTTCAATCAGGCGCTGCGCAACAAGGGTCACTTCCTCGACCGTGCCCGGATCATGGATCAGGACGGCAAATTCATCCCCGCCAAGGCGTGCGACAACATCCTCGTTACGCAGGCAGACCCGCATGCGCTCCCCCACCCCCTGCAAGAGTAGGTCGCCGATGGGATGTCCAAGCGTATCATTGATGTCCTTGAAGTTATCCAGATCAAACAGCATCAGCACAAAACTGCGCTTTTCATGCTTGCCGCGCTTGACCGCGGCAGCAAGGCGTTCCTGAAACAGGGTTCGGTTGGGAAGTCCGGTCAATCCGTCATGATGAGCCAGGAACTGGATGCGGGCTTCGCTGCGTTTTCGATCCGTGATATCCGTGATCGATCCTTCGATCAGAACCGGCACACCTTTGTCATCGCGGACCAGTCGGGCATTTTCCTCAACCCAGATGATCTTGCCGTCCCGGCGGCGCATTTCGGCTTCAAAACCCTGAACCGCGCCATCACGCAACAGCTTTCCCGTCAGGCGCAATCGATTGGTCGGGTTCAGGTAACATTGCGAAAACCCGCTTTGTGACACCAGTAATTCATCGGCACTGTCATAGCCAAGGATCGATACAAAGGCCGGATTGGCCGACAGGATATCGCCAAGCGGGCGGCTTTGATAAAGCCCTTCGGCGGAATTTTCGAAAATACCGCGATATTTTTCCTCGGCCCGGCGAAGAGCACGTTCGACCGACAGTTTTTCGGTCACATCCTGCCCGATGCAGATCACACCCGATACGTCGCCATCTTCACCAAAATGCGCACGCGCATTCCATTGCAAAAGGCGCACCTCACCGTCGCGACGACGGAATGAAATGACTTCGTCCTTGATGATCTCTCCGGAAATCAGGCGCTTGATCGCCTGACGCACCTGATCGCGTTCCCCCGGAAGCAACAGAAAATCAAAGAAATTCTGCCCCGCTGCTTCCATCCAGGAATAGCCGAATGTCCATTCGCATTCGCGGTTATATTCCAGAATGCGTCCTTCGCTATCAAGGAACAGGATCACGCTACCCGCAGTTTGCACCAACGCACGATAACGTTCCTGTCGACGGCGTAGATCATATTCCGCCTGACGGCTTTTGGTGATGTCGGTAACGGTAACGCTATACCCCAGAAGCGATCCGCCCTCGCCCCGGATTTCTGTCGCGTTGATCCGCACCCAAAGCTGACTGCCATCCTGACGGCGCATTTCAACATCGCGCGCCTGAATGCCGTTGCCTGATACAAGATCGCGGCGCAAATCGCGCAAATCCTCGGATCGGGCATAAAATTTTTCGGGATTGGTCAGATAGGCCTGACGGAGTTCACGGACATTGTCATAGCCAAACAACGTTGCGGCTTCTTCGTTCACACTGGTCAGGGTGCCATCAGCCGCCAGATCGATAATGCCATGCACGGCATGTTCAAGTGCCCGGCGATAGCTTTCCTCCCGCGTGCGTTCCTGCCCGAACAGCGCAATCGCATCCTGCGTCGGCAAAGGCATGCGCTGCCACTGGTAAATCCGCTGCCCGTAATGGACCGTTCGAACCTCATCCCAGTCGCCGTTATCCTCCCCTTCTTCGAACAGGGCGCGTTGTCCGGTTGGCTTGGTCAGCGACAATGCACCGGGCAGCCCCATTTCGAGGGCTGCCTGTTCTGCTGCCTTGTTCGAGAATCGCAAACCGCCATCGCGTTCGACCACAAGAACCGGTTGCGGGGAAATCAGAACCCCGGTGCCTGTCGTTGCATCGGCATCCTGCAGGGCGATGATGCGGACATAAACCTGTTCGGAAAATGAAAGCTGCCATGCAAAAAACTGAACATCGCGACCGTCGATATGGTCAACACGCGAAAAATAGCCAACGGCATTAAGGGCTTCGGCACTGATTTCACGAATGTTTCGGGCGATTTCGGGATGGGTATCGATTTTTTGCCAGGTATCATCGGCAAGGTCGGGCGAGATCGTCTGCACCCACGGCGCATTGACAAGAAGGCTCTCGCCGATGGGATCATAAACCCCCGACGGTACACGAAGATGCCCAATCAACGCCGCAAGAGTTCCCGCAGCATTGCTTGAAATGATAACTCCCATACCCGGCTTATTCGTCATTTTTGTTATCGCTGCGAGACCATAACTATTACCCCATGCGCTGCAAAGGCCTATTTTATTCCCAAGAGAGAATGCGATGCGTTCCTGACGCTAACATGTTGTAATTTTTTAAGCATCCCCTTCGGTTCACAGCCTCTACGCATGAATGCGTAGCAAGCCCCCCTGTGTCCCGACGACCAAAGGATGCCTCATACTTCACTACGCAATCATTAAAATCGTGAGGATTTAAACGGTTAACTGTTGCCGGGGATCAAATACCGTCTTAGGTTCTATGTCCATCGGAGTTGTCACACGCCATCAGCCGGTGCGTCGACGTTCGGCGGGAATATCCGTTAACGGTCAGTCACCCGGAAAAGGAGTAATCATCGTGATCTCGCATCAGGACGCCTTGATTTACACAATGGTTATGGTTTCGGCCTCGGATAACGATATTACCGACGCAGAACTGTCCGCAATGGGGCGTCGGGTTCGTTACCTTCCGATTTTTGCCGGCTTTGACAATGACGGTGTCACCGCAGTTGCACGTGACTGTGCCAAGTTACTTGCCGAAGAAGACGGGCTCGACAGCACGCTGGATATGATCCGCGAAGCCCTGCCGCGCAAATTGCGCGAAACGGCCTATGTCTTTGCCTGTGAAATTGTCCTGTCTGACAGCGAAATCAGCCAGGAAGAACTTCGCATTCTCGAATTGATACGTCACCGCCTTGATATCGACCGCCTTGTAGGTGCGGCCATTGAACGCGCGATGGCCGCGCGTTATGTCCGCCCTGGCGAATTCTAGGCCCGTGAAGATAAAAGCGAAGACAGCACAGAACGACCACATAATTTCCATTCCGACGACATAGCGTCGGCCGATAGTGACGGAACCCGAATGAAACGCGCATAACATCAGGCAAGTGCCTTGAATTGCTGCTTTCTTTGTCAGACCGCCATGTTATGGCCGCACCTGCATTTTTACTGCCGCCCGCCCGGTTCCCCGAACCGGGATGTTTTTGATCGCCTGATCGCTTTGACCGTCACATTGAAGGCCCACGCGTTGGCCAAAACGAAGGAACACCGTTATGACCGCACTTGCCGGGGAAAATATCGCATTCATCGGTTTGGGACTGATGGGCCGCCCGATGGCGCTCAATCTTGAAAAGGCCGGCGCGATCCTGACCGTCAATACGCGAAATCCCGAAACGCTCAATGCCTTTGACGATCTGGGCGTTGCAACCGCCCCGACCCCCGCCGATGCCGCCGCCGATGCCGATATCGTCATCATCTGTGTCGCCAATACCGAGGCGCTTGAGAATGTCCTGCTTGGCGAAGACGGCGTTATTGATGGTATGGAAGAAGGCACCATCGTTGTCGATATGGGCACAACCGCCATCGATGCAACTCGGCGCTTTGCCGATGCCGTCGAAGAAGCAGGCGGTCACTGGATCGATGCCCCGGTATCGGGCGGCACACACGGCGCGGAAAACGGTACACTCACCATCATGGTCGGTGCCGAGGAAGAAGACTTCCAACGTGTCCAGCGTGTCTTTGGCGTTCTTGGATCACGCGTTACCCATGTCGGGGAAATCGGATCAGGCCAGATCGCAAAAGCAGCCAACCAGATGATTGTCGGCATCACCATCGGTGCCATTGCCGAAGCATTTTCCATGGCGGACGAGGCCGGGGTCGATCTACACAAATTGCGATCCGCCCTGACCGGCGGCTTTGCGGATTCTGCCATCCTGCAAAAACACGGCGAACGCATGATCGAACGTAATTTCGAACCAGGCGGCAAGGTTGTCACCCAGCGCAAGGATCTGTATCAGGCGCTTGAATTTTCCGAAGGCGAGCTTGGCCTTGAATTACCCTTCTCGCGCCTCGCACTCGAACTTTACGAAGAACTGATCGAAATGGGCGGGGGCGATCTTGACCATTCCGCCCTGATCAAGATTTACGAAGAAGAATAACGCCGAAACGCAGGGTCGCACAAAGCGCCCCTGCTTTTTGCAAACCGCGCTTCACCTTGTCCTGACAGATGCGATCCCACCCGATAAAGATAAAGCATATCACTCCCCGACTGCATCGGGACCTCGCCAAATGCCTGCCAGCTGGGAATGACAAAGGCGCGCGATATTACGATCCCGCCGGGCACCATACGCTGATTTAGTACATCGCCGACATCAGCCATCACGCGCGGGTCAAGGAAGCACACAACAACATCCCCCGGGTCCTGATCACGCTTTCTGAAATCCGCACGCACCAAAGAGAGGTTTTCAAGCTGGGCGAGCCGTGCACGAATGCGGCTGACAGTATAGGGCAAAGGCGATAGTTCGATCCCTGTCACGGTAATGTCAGGCCGGGCTCGCGCGATGCTGATTGCCAAATCTCCCCACCCCGATCCGAAATCCGTCACCCGGCAGGGTTCCTTGGGCAGATAGGATATGATTTCCGTTCGTGCCTTGCGACCACTTGGCATCGGCACCGCACGCAGCCGGATCGCATAAATCAGGATCAAGGCAATAACGACGCCCAGAATGACAAGGATGGATAATTCGCTCACAGGTCGGCTAACCAATCTTGGCAATGTATGTTACGGTCCATTCCCTACTCCTGCCACAGGGATTGAAGCCCGGCAAGTTTTCCACCCGCAGTCAGAGCAAATACGCCAACATGAGCCAGCAAGACCCCGATACCCGCATCAACGAACTCGAAATCCATATTGCCCATCTCGAAAGCGCGATGCATGACATGTCCGACATGATCAAATCGCAGTGGGACCGGATTGATCTGCTGGAACGGCGCAACAAATTGATGGCCGAAGATATTAAACGGCTTGTTGATTTCCTGCGTACATCACCAGAAGATGATGCACCGCCGCCTCATTACTAAGGCGGCATAATCCGGCCCTGCGAAACTGCGAGATGCCTGTGAACAATCCTTATCTCGACATCCCGGTTTTTAACGATTTCGCCAAGGTTCTTGATCCGTCAATCTATCACGAACTGCCAGATGACTGGTGGGTCGGCACATCCGATATTGCCGGATCGACCAAAGCCGTCGCAGCCGGCCGGTTCAAGGATGTCAACATGGTCGGGGCCTCGGTAATTTGCGCGGTCAGCAATGCGCTTGGCCATTCCGATTATCCTTTTATTTTTGGCGGCGATGGTGCCGGTTTTGCCTGCCCGCCCGATCATATTGATGCCGTGCGCGATGCCCTTGCAGCCACTGCGACATGGGCGAACGAAGCCCTTGGTTTTGATCTGAGGGTTGCCTTGATACGGATTGCCGAAATCCGGGCAACCGGGCGCAATGTGCGGGTGGCACGTTACGCGGTGTCACCGCCGGTTTCCTATGCGATGTTTTCCGGGCGCGGCATGAAATGGGCCGAAGACCGGATGAAACAGGGGGACAATCTCGTTGCACCGGCCCCCGCAGGGACCCAGCCGAACCTTAGCGGCCTGTCATGTCGCTGGTCACCGATCAAGGCAGCCGAGGATAGCGAAATCCTGTCGATCATCGTTCTGCCCGGCGAAGACCGACCTCTATTTGATGTCTGTGCTGCGAAGCTGTTTGACATCCTTGATAGCAGCCCGCGAAAAAGCAGCCCGATCCCCGCTGCCGGACCCGCATTCAAATTCCCGCCATCGGGTCTGCGGCTTGAAGCGCTGGCAACGCGCGCACCAGGCGGATCGCTTTTCAAGGCATGGGTACAGGCGCTGTATATTTCCCTGATCGCGCTGATCCTGTTTAAAACCGGGAAATCCGTCGGCGGCTTTGATCCGGTGCGCTATCGCGACTATACGGCACTGAATACCGATTTTCGCAAATTCGGTGATGGACTGTGGATGACGGTCAATTGCACACCCGATCAGTCACGCGATATAGAAGAACTTCTGCTCGAAGCCGAACAGCACGGCGACATTCACTTCGGCGTGCATCACCAGAAAACCGCCCTGATGACCTGCATCGTACCATCCGTCACCAACGATGCGCATTTTCATTTTCTTGATGGCGGCGAAGGCGGCTATACCGCGGCAGCAACAGCATGCAAAACCAAAATGCAGAAAATGGCCGATGCCCTGAAACAGGCCAGACATGCATCAAATATATCGCCAGATCCAGCGTGATGCTTTTCTTGCATCGTGAGTATAGTTGCGCGATCCTTGTCGCTTCCAGCATCAAGGATGGATTGTTATGGATACCCGCGAACTTCAGGCATTGATTGCCGTGGCCGATGAAAAATCCTTTCATGGGGCGGCTACCCATCTTGGCCTGACGCAGCCTGCCATCACGCGCCGCATCCAGCGCCTTGAAGAACGCATTGGCACACAGCTTTTTGACCGGTCATTGAAACCATTGCAACCGACCCCGGCCGGGCATCGCGCATTGGCCGAAGCCCGTGATCTTTTGCGCCGCCTTAACGGTTTCACCGAAAGCATTACTGGCAACAATGCCGTGACGGGGCCCTTCCGCCTTGGCGTCAGCCACGGGGCAGCGCCTCTGCTGGCGGCACGTGAACTGCGCGACCTGCACACACGTTTTCCTGACATGTCGCTTACGATCAAAAGCGGCTGGTCAAGCGAGCTGTTGCCGCTGATGCGGCGGGGTGAAATTGATGCCATGCTGTCGCTGGATGGTCCACATGGCACAATCGGTGGGACCGATGTCCGAGATATTCCGGCAAGTCTGCGCGCGCAAAAGCTTCTTGATGACCAAATCGTTGCCATCGGACCACGATCGGCCAAACACCACCCGAAAAACATTGCCGAACTGGCCGAACATCCAATGGTTCTGATGCCGGATGGCTGTACTTTCCGGGCACTTGGCAATGCGTGGGCGCGTCAGAACGGGGTGCAGTTCAAATCCGTGCTCGAAGTTTCCGCCCTTGAATTGCAGATCGAAATGGTTGCCGCCGGTGCGGGATATGGCATCATGGCACGGCGGTTCTGCATGCACAGTCCGGCGGCAAACCGCATTCGCATCCTTGATGTTCCCGGCATGAACTGGGATATGGGGATCATGCTGATCCGCCGTCAGGCCAATACCGATCTTGATGATATCATTGATACCGTTGGCAAAATTGTCGTCGAAGCCGGGGCGATATCCGATCCGCTGCCAGATAATAATGCGAAAAAGTTATCAGCATAATAATCCGAATGAATTGGACGCATTAAACCATCGCGTTCAAAATCGGAACAATTATTGAAATCCGCTCCGGAGTAGCCCGATGAGCCCCACTCTTCGCACCGCCAGATGGTTTCCCTGGCTTGTTCTTGTCGCTGGCTGTCTTGTCCTGGCAGTCAATCTTGGAATCCGACCGTCGCTTGGCCTGTTTATCCCCGATATGCTGACGGCCACCGGTTGGAGTGCTTCCACCTTTGGTCTGGCCTTTGCCATTCAGAACCTGATGTGGGGTGTTGCCGCCCCGATTGCCGGTGCCCTTGCCGATCGCTATGGCACAACCCGCACCCTGATCGGCGGGGCACTGTTTTATGCGCTGGGTCTGTATCTGATGGGGACTTCGACCTCCCCACTTGAACTGCATCTGACATCAGGCTTCCTGATCGGGGCGGGTGTCGGTGCCACCAGCTTCCCGGTCATTCTGGCCGCCATCAGCCGTGCCTTCCCACCCAACAAACGCAGCTTCGCCCTTGGCCTGGCATCTGCCGGGGGCTCGGTCGGCCAGTTTATCATGGCCCCGACAACCCAGTTTCTGAATGACAGTGTCGGCTATGTGTCTGCCCTTGCAATCCTTGCCGTCATGTCAATGATCATCGTGCCGTTTGCCTTTGCACTTACGGGCAAGGCCGAGGCCCACGGCCCCAATTCGGGGGGTGTTGATCTTGGCCCGACCGGGTTGGTCGCGGCCTTTCACGAGGCGCGCAAACATCGTGGCTTCCTGCTTTTGAATGCCGGCTTCTTTGTCTGCGGGTTCCATATCGCGGTGATCGCAACCCACCTTCCGACCTTTACCCAGCTTTGCGGGTTACCCGGTTCAGTTGCGGCACAGGGACTTGCGATTGTCGGCCTGTTTAACATTGTCGGCACGCTGACCGCCGGTTGGGCAGGCGGCAAATGGCGTAAAAAATGGGGCCTGTCGTTTATTTACGGCATGCGCGCATTGGTCATTCTGATCTTTATGATTGCACCCAAAACGGCTGAGACCATCTGGCTGTTCTCGGCGGTGATGGGGGCCTTGTGGCTGTCAACCGTGCCACTCACTAGCGGCATCATCGTGCAGGTTTTCGGCCCGCGCTATATGGCAACGCTGTTTGGCATTGTCATGCTGTCCCACCAGATCGGTGCGTTCTTTGGCGCGTGGATGGGTGGGGTCATCTTTGATCTGACCGGCAGTTTCGATGGCGTCTGGATCGCTTCCATCGCGCTTGGCATCTTTGCCGCCCTCGTGCATATGCCGATTGACGACAAAGCCCTTCGGGTCGAAGCCAACGCCTGACCAGTGACGATCCTCAGAAAACAAAAACCGTGACACAGACAGTCTGCGTCACGGTTTTCTCATATTAAACCATCGTCACAATGATCTTGCCGCGCGCCCGGCCCGATGCTTGCCGGGTAAAGGCATCGCCGAACTGATCGATTGGCACGGTCCGGTCGATCAGGACCTTCACTTTATTCTCGTGTATCGCTGAAACAACCCGCGCCAACCGTTCCCCGTCAGACATATGAAACACAAACTGCGCATTGACATTGTGCGCATGTGCCAATGCCTCGTCCGGCGGGGCAACAAGCGATAGCAACCTGCCGCCGCTTCGCAGAACTCCAAACGATTTTTGCTGTGTTTCGCCGCCAATGCTGTCGATCACCAGATCGATGTCCGAAAGCATTTCAGCAAAATCAGCATGACGATAATCAATCACCTGATCTGCGCCCAATGTCCGCGCAATGTCGATCCCGTCCCCGGATGCGGTTGCAATCACGCGCGCGCCGGCCGCACGGGCAAACTGGATGGCAAAGCTGCCCACCCCGCCTGCCCCGGCATGGATCAGAACGGTCTGCCCGACACCAAGATCGCCCATCTCGAACAGCACCTGCCACGCTGTTCCCGCCGCCGTCGGAATGCCTGCGGCCACTTCAAGCGGCATGTCTTCAGTTAGCTTCACAAGGCAATTTGCCGGAACACAGGCGAACCCGGCAAAGGCACCACCTGCGACCGGATCAAGCCGGGCAATAACCTTGTCACCTTTCTGCCAGCCGATCACATTTGCGCCGACGTCCTCGATCATCCCGGAAATATCTGATCCCATCGTGTATCGGAATTCCAGCGGGAAATAGCCCCGCAACACGCCGCTTTGCAATTTGACATCCAGCGGATTAAGAGCTGCTGCTCCCACCCGGACCAGCACGTCCTCCGGGCCGATTTCCGGTGTGGCAATATCGCGGATGACAGGTGCCGTATTGTAATCATCAAGTCTGACGGCTTTCATTGCGAGGCCTCGTGATCGGTGATTGGCCATGCGCCCACCTGATACAACCAGCCAAGCCAGTCTTCCAGATGCCATGTATGGGTCACCTTGCCGTTTTCGACATAATGGAATTCGTGGATCGGCATGCGAAAAGCGCTGCCTGTCGGCGCAATCCCGAACCATTCGCCTGAATGCGTGCCGGTGATTTCGGCGCGCACGGCAACCCGGCCCGGTCCGCCAATCATTTCGTGGACGATGATTTTCACGTCTGGAAAGGCAGCCTGAAACGCCCTGATCAGCGGCTTCATGCCGTCGCGTCCCGGTTCCTGCCCTGGGGCCAGCGGGATATCCTGCCAATCACGAGTAACCGCCTCATCCAAAAGGTCCGCACCTTCGCTGAAAGCCCCGTACAGTGCTTCGATGGCCTTGCGATCCGGGTCTGATACCCCGGTAATCGCGGGCGTATTGATTTGATCCGTCATTTTCATTTCCCATTCAGGATTGTTGGATATGGGGAAATGCTACCGACCCTCTAGACATACTTGAAATCAATATAAAATATTTGATAATATCCATCTCATGGATTTACATGGCATCGACCTCAATCTTCTGGTGGCCTTCGACGCGCTTATGAAAGAACGTAGCGTCACGCGTGCGGGCATTCGTATTGGCCGCACTCAACCAGCCATGAGTGCCGCACTATCGCGACTACGTGGGTTGCTTAATGATGAACTTTTCATCCGCAGCCCTGCGGGTTTGCAGCCAACCCCGCGTGCCCTTGATCTTGCCGAACCACTCGGCCATGCACTGACCGAAATTCAGCGCACGCTTGAATTCACCCAGACGTTTGATCCGACGACGTCCACCGCGACCTTTTCCATCGCACTTTCCGATCATCCGACCTTTAGGGTCCTGCCGGTACTACTTGATGCCCTACGCCAAAAGGCACCGGGCATCACGCTGCGGATCGGTAACTTCACCGCGCGGGATGACGCCATTACTCTGCTTGACGCGGGGGAAGCAGACCTAACGATTGGCGTCTCCCCCACGGCAAGCGGGCGCATACTGACCCGACCACTGTTTTCGGAAGACTTCGTTTGCGTTCTGCGCCGTGACCACCCAGCAACCAAGGCACCGCTGGATCTTCCGGCTTTCCTTTCGCTATCGCATTTGCTGGTATCACCGGAAAATGACCGCTTTGGTCTGGTGGATGCGGCACTGGCAAAAATGGGCCATAAACGCCGCCTTGCCGTGACCCTGCCAACGATGTACGCCGCCCCGCTTGTGATTGCGCGCTCCGATCTGATCGCAACCCTGATGGCTGGCGTCATTCCGGCGTCTGGCCAAGCCGATGCACTTGCCGTCCGACCGCCTCCCATCGACCTTGATCCGATAACATTTACGATGTCCTGGCACCGCCGCAATGATGTCCATCCCGCCCAACGCTGGCTGCGCGATTTCGTCGCAGGCCTGCCGCTGGATGACTGAGAAACAAGGGATCGGGCTTTGATGCCCGATCCGATGTCTCGACAATCAGAATATAAAGCGGTGTCAGACTAGCCCACCTGCATGAAATAACGCAGGGTCGGCTCGACAAAATGCGGGTTTTCCCAAGTCGGATACTGGCGACGAATTTGCCGTTCCAGTGCGGCGGGGTTACTTGCCGCAATTTGCACGCGCTGTCTAACATCGGCAAAATATGCCAGAACTGCCTCCGGCAATTCGGTTCCCGCAAGATTGCCGTGACCGGGCACAATCATTTTGGGCGCAAGGCCGATGATATCGCGCAAAACCGTTTCCCAACGGGCAATGTCAATTTCCTCGGCCTCAATCATGGGCGGAAAGAACGGCACGATTGGAAACATCCGTTCTTCCAGAAGATCACCGGCAAAGACGATGCCGTCATCGGGCAGATGAATGATCTGGTCACCCGGCGTATGAGCCGTACCCCATGTCCGCATTTCAACCATCCGCCCACCCAGATCAATGCGAGCCTGCGCCCCGTCATAAGTATCATGTGGCCCTGTCAGAACCACATCATCCAGAAGATGAGCCTGCTCGGGTAGCAAAATCCCGTTACGAAAACCGTTCAGAAGGATATCGCCACGGCGTGCAAGATGATCGCGCTGTGCGCTGTTGTAATATATTCGCGCATCCGAACGGAAAACCTGCGCACCAAAACCGTGTTCGGGATGGGCATGGGTCACTGTCAGAATGATCTTGCGGACCGGAGCCAAACGCCGCACGACATCCAGAACATTTTCGGCACTTTCGATGCCAAGCCCTCAATCAATCACAAGCACACTATCGCGTCCGACAATGATCCCGACATTAGGCACCAGCGTGATGCGCTTGTCCGGCAGGATGAAAACACCGGGCGCAATTTCCGACGGAAACCGGGCATCAACAACCGGCACCGGATGCGATGAAACCGGCCGCTCTACACTTTCACCGGCGTCCTGTGCGAAGACCGGCAAACTTGGCAACATGCCCGCCACACCAGCGAACAACGAAAGTTTGAACAATTGCCGCCGGTCCATAGAGGCGAGATCGAACGAGGGGAATTTTTCCATTGCAGTCACCTTTGCGAACAATGGTCATGGCGCGGAGACGCCGGGGACATTCATACAATGGATAAAGTTTGAAATCAGGGACCATCCCGCTCAAATCGATAATCGATATATGGCCCCATCTACCATATCGATATCGAAATCACCTCTTTCCCGCGACACGGCGTTAAGCTAAAACCCGCTGATGGACAGACCGATTTACATGACCCCCGAAGGGCTCGCAGCCCTTCGCTCAGAACTTGATCACCTGTGGAAAAAGGAACGGCCCGAAACCGTTGCCGTGGTTTCATGGGCGGCAGGCAATGGTGACCGGTCGGAAAATGGTGATTACATCTATGGCAAGAAACGCCTGCGCGAAATTGATCGCCGGGTGCGGTATCTGCGCAAACGGATCGAGGACGCAGTTGTCGTTGATCCGCGCGAACAACCCGACCACAGCCGGGTCTTCTTTGGTGCCACTGTCACCTATGTGAATGCGCGGGAAGAAGAAGTCACCATCCGCATCGTTGGTGAGGACGAGGCCGAAAGCCTCAAAGGCAAAATAAGCTGGATTTCCCCCGTCGCGCGCGCCCTGATGAAAGCTGGTGTCGGTGATGTGGTGACGCTACGCACGCCAGCGGGCGAGGACGAGCTTGAAGTCCTCGAAATTAGCTATCCGAAAAGCTAAACACGTTCGTAAATTGTCGCTGTATCAGCCACACGCGACCGTCACGCATTGCTTTTCCAACACGCCCAACCGCCAACATTCTCCAAATCACAGCAGCCACTAACGGAGCCCCAAATGTCTAATGGATGGAATGAATCTGCTGATGTATGGATTGCGGATAACTCCGGCGATGGGGATTTCAGCCGCCAACATGTCCTCGACCGCCCGATGCATGAGCGCATTAACAAACAAAAATTTGCCACTGCACTGGACATCGGCTGCGGTGAAGGACGTTTTTGTCGCATGCTTTCCAACCTAGGTATCGCCGCCACCGGCATTGATCCCACAGAACGCCTGATCGAACATGCCCGATCCTGTGACCCAAACGGCGCATACTATGTTCACTATGCTGAAAAGCTCGATCTCCCCGATGGAGCATTCGATCTTGTAACCAGTTATCTTAGCATGATCGATATTACGGATATTGATGCTGCTGTTTCTGAAATGGTGCGTGTTTTGCGTCCTGGTGGCACCTTACTCATTGCCAATCTGAACAGTTTCAGCACAGCCGCAACGCCGACAACTTGGGTAAAAGGTGACAATGGATCCGAACATTTCTGCCTTGATCGCTATATGGAAGAACGTTCGGAATGGGTTCAATGGCGCGGCATTCGTATCAAAAACTGGCATAGACCCTTTAGCCGCTATATGAAAATTCTGTTATCTCACAATCTTGTACTGCGCCATTTTGACGAACCATTGCCCGGCTCTGAACATGGCGGTATGTACGAACGATACTACCGGGCCCCTTATTTCCACATCATGGAATGGGAAAAGCCGTAACTGGATGTCATCCCCCGGTCAGGGCGATTTCATATCCGTCCGGATCACGGACAAAGAACTGATGCGTGCCGTCCTCAAGCTCCGTCACCGGCTCTGGCTTGAACCCGGCATCGTTTATCGTGTCAAACATGCCGTCGACATCATTGCATTCCAGATACCAGACCAGCCCGGCAAAGGATGGTCGCATCCGGCGTTCTTCATGCGAAACACCGCCATGCGCGGCCAGCATTAAACGGATTCTGGTATCCCCGTCACCTGCTTCCAGCATCGCCCAGACCGGTTGCTCATCCAGATCGGACAAGGTACGCGCCACCACCTCAAACCCCAGCAAACGGTAAAAATCGATGCTGCGGTGAATCTCGGCAACGTTTAAAAGCGGTGTGGCGGCTGTGATCATCATGATCCTGTTAAACGCAAAATCGAGGCACGATTATGCCCGCCTGCACCACACGCGTATAGCCCCTGCCGCGCCCGATAAGGCCGTCTTCTCATATCCGGCTTTTGACCCGTCTGGTCGGTTCGGCCTGCAACGGGTCGTCGGGCCAGTGATGTTTGGGATAACGTCCCTTCATCTCGGCCTTGACCTGCGCATAGGAGCCTTTCCAGAACCCCACCAGATCAGACGTTACCTGAAGCGGCCTTTGTGCTGGCGACAGCAGATGCAACGTTACCGCCACCTTGCCCCCGGCGATTTTGGGAGTTTCGGTCGCGCCAAACATTTCCTGCAACCGGACAGGAAGCCCTGGTGTTTCGCCACTATAATCAATGCGGATATGGGATCCGGTTGGCACGGTCCAGTGGGTCGGTGCCAGACGATCAAGCTCTTGGCGCCTGTTCCAGTCAATGCCCGACAACAGTGCCTCGGCCATATTGACCTGTTTAAGCTGGCTGCGTTTATTGATCCCGCCAAGATATGGCATCAGCCAATCCTCAAGCGATGCCAAAAGCGCATCGTCGCTCATGTCGGGCCAGTTTTCCGGATCGACCCGATGCAGGAACGCGATCCGTTCGCGCAGTCCCTCGGCCGCCTTGTCCCAAGGCAAACAATGCAGGCCAAGACGACGAATGCCTTCGATCATCGCGGTCGCAATCACATCCGGTCCGGCCTCGTCACGGGTGGCCTTTTCATCAAGCACCAGCGCCCCGATCCGCCGTTGCCAGCGAGCCTGCACCGCATCGCTTTGCGCATCCCAGAAGACCTCTGTTCCTTCGGAAATCTGATCGGCAAAGTGGGTTTCAAGACTTGCGCGCGACAAAGGTGCGGCAAGGTAAATCCGTGCTTCGCGCGCCTGCCCGTCAAGCTCCGCCACCGCGATATAGGGTTCGTTCGCCAATGCATCGTCATTGGCCAGTATCCCGCCACGCCCGCCCGACAGGCGATACCGCGCATCCGTACCCTTGCGTCGTTCGCCAATCCGGTCGGAATAGGCAAATGCCAGAAGCAACCCGACCTGATCCGCATGATCCACAGGGCCGGCCTCAATGTTGCCTGCGTCGGACGCCACTTCTTTCTTTGCGACCTCGCCCAGTCGCCGTGCAAGCTGTCTTGCGGCTTCCGTGATCATTTTTGGGGCCTTGCGGGCCAAAATCGCCTCGACCCGAAGCCGTAAATCCGCGCCGCGACCGCGCATGAAATCCCGATCTGACAAAAGTGCTGCCAGCGCACAGGCAACCTCGTCCAGTCCAAGGCGCGCGCCACGCAACATCATATGTGCCAACCGCGGATGCACTGGCAACCCGGCCATCGCAGTTCCCATTGGCGTGATCCGGTTAGCATCGTCAATCGCCTCAAGCCGCCGTAACACATCACGTGCCTGTTCGATCTTTGCTCCGTCGGGCTGATCCAGCCACGGCAGGCTTGCCGGATCAGACACGCCCCAGCAGGCGAGCTCCAGCGTCAGCGGCGCCAGATCGGCATCGGCAATTTCCGGCGTGGTAAAAGGCGCGCGCGCGCGATGTTCGGCTTCTGCCCACAGGCGATAGCACACGCCTGGCTCCAATCGTCCGGCACGACCGCGACGTTGTTCGGCACTGGCCTGCGATGATTTGACCGTCACCAGCCGCGTCATGCCCGATGCCGGGTCAAATCTTGGCAAACGCTGCAATCCGCAATCGACCACCACCCGAATGCCATCAATCGTTAATGACGTTTCGGCAATCGCGGTTGCCAGCACCACCTTGCGCATGCCATCGGGTGCTGGCTCAATCGCAATGTCCTGTGCCCTGGTTTCCATCGCGCCATAAAGCGGCGCAATGATCACCGATGGATCAAGCCCGTCTTTCAACGCCGCCTCAACCCGCGTGATTTCCCCCTGCCCGGGCAGGAAGGCGAGGATCGACCCGCTTTCGTCGCGAAGTGCCAACCGGATCGCCGCCGTCATTTCCCGATCAATCCACGCATCGGGGCGGATCGGGATATATTTTGTTTCAACCGGAAAAGCGCGGCCTTCGCTGGTGATCACCGGGCAACCGCCCATCAGGGCCGCAATCGGATCGCCATCAAGGGTTGCCGACATTACGACAATGCGCAAATCATCGCGAAGGGCGGCCTGCGTTTCCATCGCCAATGCCAATCCCAGATCGGCATCAAGCGACCGTTCGTGAAATTCATCAAAAATCACGCAGCCAATGCCTGACAGTTCCGGGTCGTCCTGGATCATGCGCACCAGAATACCTTCGGTCACGACCTCGATCCGAGTTCTGGCGGAAACCTTGCTGTCAAACCGCACGCGATAGCCGACTGTCTCGCCGACGCCCTCGCCCATCAACTGGGCCATCCGGCGAGCGGCCGCCCGCGCGGCAAGCCGCCGGGGTTCGAGCATCACGATCTTCTGATCATTCCGCCATGCACTTTCCAGCAACGCCAAGGGAACCTTGGTCGTTTTCCCAGCCCCCGGCGGGGCCTGCAAAACCGCATTGGTACCGGTTTCCAGCAGGACACAAAGGTCAGGCAGAACGGCATCAATCGGAAGGACGGGAAAGGCTTTGGGCATGAACGGCTTTCTGATTTCTGGTTTGGAGCCGGTATCTGCCCCGGTTATTTCCCAAAATGCGCAAACGGGCAAGGTTACGTGTCGCTGGCAATCGCCTTAATCCGCCGCGCATTCAGGATAATTCCCCGCTCCCCGCCAATCCGTTGCAGGGTTTTAAGCCCCCGCGTCAGGCGATAAAGCGCTTCCATATCCCCGCTTACCCGCATTTTCTGCGCTTCAATCCGGGTCACTTTAAACAGGTCGCGAAATACATCCTCGGAAAGCGCACGAAGGGCTTCCTCCTTCTCCAGCCGGGCCGGATCCGGATGTTCGAAAACCAAGGGTTGGCCAGGGTTGAGTGCTTCTGTCATCGTGGTCTTTTCTATCACAATCGACAATGCCCAGACCATCCATGCCTGCGTCCAGCGCATGTAATTACGCCGATCCACACCAAACCGCCAGCGCCCGGCATAAAAAACTCCGCGCTTGGCATCAAACAATGCATCACAGACCCAATCTGCAATCTTCTGTGCTGCTGTCAGTTCACCAAACCGGCAAAGTGTCGCTATGGCTTGTGCCACCGCATGACAATCCACATAACCATCCCGCCCGGCAAAGCTGCGCGGATGGCCATTCGTATCAAAGCATTCCGCGCGATAAAACGCATATCCGCGCATGATCGCGTCATCCAACCCGACCATCCCGGATGCGCGGAACCGATCAAGAAGATCAAGGATGTATCCGGTATGAAAGCCATCAATAAAGCGATGATGCACCCGCGTGCCATATTCCCAGGCCCCATCGGGCCGCTGTGTAGTCAAAACCCGCGCAACCGACTTCTGGCTCATCTCATTATCAGGATCAATCCGATGCAATGCCCACGCTGTCCAAAGGCTGGCATTGTGGATTTCGGCATTCCCTTGGTCGACATAGGCAAAATATCCCTCCCGCCAAAGCCGACGCATAAACCCCGCCGCACGTTGCATCACCGGATCGGTTGAGGACATACCCCGCTCCATTAGCGCATCAACCGCAAAGCTCGTGACAATCGCATTGGACGCACCGCGCGCCACATAAAAGGCGCGCGCCTGCCACGCAAACGGATATCCCCAACCACCATCCTCGTTTTGCATCTGGCAAAGCCTGCCCGCCACATTGCAAAGCCGCACGCCGTCGGCGGTACCCAGAAGCAACGCCAATGTTTTCGGGTTTTGCAATGCCGGAATCATCGCGATGTAGCGCAGTGCCCGTGGCCCACGCTTTATCGCCTGCAACCAAACCAGCCGCGCCAGACGAAACTGCCCCAAACCACTTAACCGGAACAATCGGCTTTCAAGCCCGTCAAACGGATCGGCCCCGGTAAAATCGGCGGCAACAATCTCAACCATCACCCGGTCGCGCACGGCGATCAGATCATCGATTTTCATCTACGGCCTCCCGCATCGCGATCCCGGCGGCCATCCCGCAACAGATCAGATAATGCCCGTATGAAAGCGTATTATCCGTCACCATGGTTACAGCTACCGATGCCAGAATACAGACCGCCAACCGCGAACCCCGCGCAAGCCATATCAGCATCCCCCAGCCCATCAGCCAAAGGATTGCTCCGATCAATCCCGTCTCGAACAGGATCCGGAAATGATCATTATGCAGCGCGCCGAATGCCGCCGCAGACGGCAAATCTTGCAAAATCGCCTCGACACTGCCCGCTCCAAAGCCAAGCCATTGCCGCGCGGCGGATGCCGTTTGCCAATCATCCCAGAACATCCGCCAGAATGCCAATCGCCCGCTGCCATGCGTCATCAAAAGGCGCGGCAGCCAGATCGTCATCATCACCAACACCGCAATCAAAGTCGGCAAACCGAAAAGCCACGTCATTGCTCGCGAAAACCGAACCCGCCCGACAAAGGCGATCATCAGCGCCAAAACCGCAATCCGCGTCTGGCTCAGGACCACGGCAACCGCTGCAACCCCACCAATCCATCCGCACGCATGCCCCCGCATCGCGTACGTCAATGCAAACAACCCCAGAAACAGAAACGGATGATTAAGCCGCCACCCTTCATGGGTGATCTGAAAAACGCTTGCCATCGGCAGATACAAAATCAATGCTGGCGCCATCACCCGCAAACAATCCCGCCCCAGCCATAGGCCGCATATCAGGCCAAGCGGCAGGATCAGAAGATTGCCGATCAGCCGGACTTTCTCATCCGTCCCGCCATAGCCAAGCCCAATAACCCCGACCAACCCGGCCAGCAACAGCACGGCGACCAACCCATCCCCCGTCAATCGCCCCCGCAAAATCGAAGGCACAACCCAAGTCCCCCAAAACCCGATCAGGATCAGCTTCGCCAGCATCCCGCCAAACCCGGTCAGCCAAAGGGACGCCAGCATTGCCACAATGCCCAGCAAAAGAACGGGCATGTTTGAGCCGGTCGGATCTCCGACCGTGTCAGGCTTAGCGTTCATTTCGACCATGAATTGCCCCTGCGACACCCCGCCACACCACGCTGCGGGACAAAACCGAAAAACTCCGCTATCGTGATCAGCTTGAAATCATGGATATTTTCGGAACGCTGATGCAGCGACTCGTGCCATTTTGCCTGACATCCCAGATCGTTCTGGCCCCGATCATGCTGGGCAGTGCACGACCTTGGGCGATGGCGGTTCTGACCATCCTGACCGGCATCGGGTTGCTGGCGGCGGGATGGTTCGGCCACGCGAAACTGACCCGGCCGATCAAACAGGTTGGCATTGCCGGGGCTCTCCTGTCTGTATGGCTGGCCGTGCAGGCCGCACCGATCTGGCCAACGCTGCCTGCCCCGTTCAACACATCGCACCTTGCCCTTTACCCAACCGCCTTCCTGCCAATGATCGGCAGTGTTTGGTGGCTGGTCGGTGTCTATGCGATGGCCGCCGGATGCGCGCAAATGCAAGGTGATAAATTCACGCGCATAATCGCATGGGCCGTGATAATTGCGGCAATTCTGCAAGTCGCACTTGCCTGTCTTGCCGATATCTTCTCGTTTGAAAGCACCTATTGGTTTGCCAAGCAGGCCCATCTTGGTGACTGGACGGGAAGCTTTGCCAATCGCAACGCCTTTGGCGGCCTGATGACGATTGCGGCGATCTGCGCCCTTTACCTTTTCTGCGCCAAAGGCACGGCCACAATCGGAAGCCGGATTGATCACGCGGCTGGCTGGATCGCACTTGCGCTGATTTTCACATCCGCCCTGTTCGCCAGCCATTCGCGAAGTGCGGTTCTCGCACTGGCGATTGCCCTCATCACCTTTGCAATCATGCTTCGCCCAAAAGCAAACCGCCTGCTGCCGCGCATCACCTATCCCGTTCTTATCATACTCTGCGTTACAACTGCCCTGATCGTCATCGCCATGCTCATTCCCGATCTTGGCAATCGCTTTGCCGAACTGGCGCGCCCCGATCTGATCCAGCGCGATGACGCATGGCACACTGCCATCATCGCCATATTCCATCGCCCATTTACCGGCTTTGGCCCGAACGCGATTGCGCTGGTGATGGATCATTTCGCAACCCTTGGCCTTAACCGCAAAGCCGCATGGTTCAGCAGCCATAATTTATGGCTTGATGCCGCCCTCATCTTTGGCATTCCCGCAACGCTAGCGATGGCTGGTTTTATCCTGTATCGGCTGGCACGCACTTTCCGAGCAGCCGAAAACCGTCTGGATCGAACGCTTATGATCAGCCTTGCGGCTCTGATCGGTATCATGTCCAGCATCGGCTGGGTCGCGTCGATGCCTGCACTCATTCTGCCCTTCCTGTCCCTTCTCGCCGCGCTTGAAGCAAGGCCGAAAGTACAAAGCCGCGCAGCATCACAATATCGGAACGATCCCCGGCAATTCGTGCGGCCCGATCCAGTTCTTCGCCAATCGCCTGCGGATTAAAGTCTTGTTGCCGCGCCCGTGCCAAAGCCCGAAGCGACATCAAAACCGGATCAAACGGCGCATCCAAAAGCTCCGCACTCGTCAATATCTCCAAAGCCACCCAGTCGCCTGATTTAAAAGCTGCCGTGACCGCCTGCTGCTTTGCGTAATAGGCAAATCCATCCCCATCACGCAAAGCGGCCTCGATATCCGACACATTCCGCAATGCCGCCATCTCAGCCCCAAGGCGGCCCAACCCGATCCCGATCAACACCAGCCCGGCAAATATAGGGATCAGACGAAAACGCATCAGGCGTCCTCCGCCCTGTCGGCATTGTCCCGACCATACGCAGGTCTGCCCCGTGTGGCAGCCAGGACAAGACCATCGGGCACCAGCCCGGCGGCGTTCAACTGACTGATGGCATCGCGCACATCGCGGCGTTTGCTGTAACCACGGCGCAGCACCAGCAACCGGGCATCCGCCGCCCCCATCAGCAATATCGCATCGGCCACCGATAAAACCGGCGGACTATCAATCACGATTCGGTCATAACGACCGCGCAGATGATCCAGAACATCCCGCAATCCATTCTGAAGCAAGCCGGTCGCAAAGCTTCCCGGTACGGATGCCCGCGCACCGATATAGTCAAAAGATTCGCTATCTTCCCCGCTTTGAATGGCGTCCTCCAACGTCCCGTCACCGGCCAGAGCCGCCGTCAAATCCGACAGGTTGCCAACACGCGCAAATCCCGCTGGGTGGCGCAGATCGCCATCAAGCAGAATCGTCTTCATCCCCGCAGTCGCAAAGCTTGTCGCAAGATCACGCGCCAGTCTGCTTTTGCCCTCGCCCGGCATAGCCGACCCGATGCAACTGACATGGGCGCGGCCCGCATGCACGCGCGTTTTGGCAAGGATATTTATCAAAACCGCCAGATGACCAACCGCTTCCTCCATCGAAACCGCATTGGCAAAGGGAGCATCAACTTGGGGAGTCCGGGCATAAAGCGGAATACCAAACCGATCTTCCAACTTCCCGTCATCATGGATCGCCTGATCGAAATAGTGTCTTAGCATCCCCGCAACAATGGCGGCAAAAAGCGCGACCAGAACTGCCGCCATCCACAAATCGCGGCTGGTCGGAAACTCCGCCGTTTCAGGCAGGCTTGCGGCCTGCATCACCGTCACATCACTTTGAAATGCAGCCAATGCGATGCGAAGTTCCTGCTCCGTTGTGCCAAGCGTGTCGGCTTCGCTGCGCATCAGTTCCACCGCACGCAAAAAGGCGGCCTGCCCCTGTGCCTTTTCATGGCGGACAGTCAATTTTTCCTGCCAGTCATCACGCTGGCTGCTGATCACATCATATTGTTTTTGCGCATCTCGCAGATCAAGCGCGATCTTCTCTGCCGCCACCAACACGGCGTCGCGCAGATGCCGCTGCACGGTTTCAAGTTCGCGATGAACAGCAATCATCGCCGGATGCTTGGGACCGTATCGCTGATCCAATGCCGCATGATTTCGACGCACCTCGTCATATTGCCCAGAAAGCCGTCGAACCGTTTCATTATTGGCAATCGGTGGCAGGGCCAGAAGGGCATCAATCGACTGCGCATTCTTGCGCGCATCTGCCATCAGGCGTGCCCGTTCCAGATCACGGCGCGCAACCTCCAGCGCGCCATTCAATTGATAAATCCGGTCCAGCATCAAACGGCTTTCATCGGGTTCGATAAAGCCTGCCTGCTGCTGCCACGCCGAAAGATCGGTTTCGGCCTGCGCCAGCTTTGCGTTCGCGGCCAAAAGCTGTTCGGACGTTTCCATCAACCTCGCGCGAAGTCCCTGTTTGCGTGTACTTTCGCGCTGCCAAAGGTAACTGTCGATAACGGCATTCAGGATTTTCTGGCTTTGCGCCGCATCATGATCGGTCACACTAACCTCGATCACGGACGCATTGCCAATGCGCACCACCTCGATCCGTGATCGCAGGGCACCAAGTACGCGGTTATCTCCTGCTTCATTTCCCTCACTTCCGTCAATCGCGGGCACGATCTGAACGCCCTCGCCGCGCAGGACCGAAAGTGCGGTTGCCAATACTTCATTCCCGCGAAGCTCCGCCATTGCGGTTTCCAGATGCTGCGCGACCCCGCCCCCGTCTATCGGGGTATCTTCGCGATCGATCACAAAGGCAATTTCGGCCACCGAACGATAGGTTGGCATCAGTCGGGGAATAAGAGCCGCGGCCACCATCAACACCGCAACAAAAACCAGCATCACAATCCCGCGGCGCTGCCACAGCACCGCGAACAGATCGATCAACGTCAAGTCTGTATCCTTGTCGGTTTGCAGTTGATCCGAATGCCTCATCGCGGGCTGACCGATGGCTGTTCAATCCAGTCCGACTGATCGGTATCTGCCCTTTCTTCCGTAAGGCTCGTGTTCCAGCTTTGCGTCGCCGCGGGGTCCCATTGCCTATAATAGGTGCTGAAACGAATTGGCAAAAAGGGCTGGGGTGGCATTGATATCGATCCGGGACTGCTATTGTCGGTTGTCTCTGACGCAACGGCTTGCGCGAGATATCCCGCATCAAAAAACCGCCTTGAGATTTCAGGCATCGTTCCTGCTGCCATCGCATCACGAATCATGGGTTCGGGATACATTGCCACCACCCGAAGCACCGCCTTCATAACGATCAATTCCATCAGAAAACTGCCTGTCCCGCCGGGCATGAGCATCTGCGTCAATGCCAGAACCCGATCCAGAACCAGCAAGACCATCCTGAAATCCTCTGGCCCCAGATTGCCTTCGCTTGTCACCACATCCCGCCCCAACAATCTTGCAATCAGGGCATCGACCGTATCGTCAATTTCCACAGTGTCGTTTTCGGATAGCTGATCGGTCAGGAATTGCATGATCTGGCTTGCATTTGCCTCGACCGCTTCGATTTCAGGTGGGGGTAAAACCACCTGTCCGCTGGCATCGGCGGGTGTCAACACAAGCCAGATCGCAAATCCGACAATCACGACCCAACCTGCCGCACGGTAAAATCGTCCAGCCCATGCCCGCAAGATTGCAGGAATGATACTCCCGGCAAACCGCCATAGCCCGCGACCATACCGTGGCCCCATCGTGCGCGGTGCCATGGCAATGCGCCATGCAAATTCCAGCCCGCATCGCTGCATCATCGCTGGTGCCCGCCGGATATCACCGGCCAGCACATCAAACGCCCCCCCAACCCCCATGATAAAACGGCATCCGGTTTTCGGCCCGTAATTCACCACAAACGCATCCTTGCGCGGACTGGGAAGGGCAACAAACACCACGTCCGCACCGCTGGGACGAACCTTTTCGGCCAGTTTGGCATCATCGGGGTCGTATCCGTGATGGACCCCGGCAATGATCAGTTCGGGAAAATCGCGGCGAAGGCGTGCTTGCACGCGATGCAGAACATCATCACGGGCGCCTAGCAAAAAGACCGAATGTCCCGCCGCCTCAAACCTTGGCAAAAGGCTTTCCATCAAATCAATGCCTGTCACCCGTTCGGGCACCGCAAGGCCCAGCAATCGCGCCGCCCAGACAATCCCCATCCCATCCGCCGACAGGCAATCGGCCTGTGCCAAAACACGCCAAAGACCGACATCTCGACACGCTTGTGCGAATTTGACCGCATTTAACGACAAATGGCAGAAACAGCCTTCTTGATGGATATTGGAACAGATGTGATCGGCCAATGACGCCTGCCTGCGCAGATCAAGCATCAGGCCGAAAAAGTCCCCTCGGTCGCTGGTCATCCCCGCCGATCTCTCCCCAATGTCCCTTTATGTGATGGCTGCAATTGTTCGCACCCCGACAACCATCTGACAAAGCATTGAAATTCAAAGTAACTTATGATTGTTTTGTCATCAAGACAAACACCAAAGAGTGATGGCGCGTGAAGATCATTCTGCTTACGAATATCGTTCCGCCCTACCGGCAACGCGCCTATGGCATGTTGGCCCGCCTTGTTCATGCCTGCAACCCGGCCCGCAATCCAGATGGCGACTTCCACGTCATCTGTACCCAGCGTCAAGAACCCCAACGCGCATGGCCAATGCTGACCGGCGATTTCGCCCAATCAATCCTGCCTGGCATCAAAATCCCGCTTGGTGAAAATCGCGTGATCCCGATTAATTTCGGTCTAATCCGCGCCCTTGACGCCGCCCGGCCTGATGTCCTGATCCTTGCCGGTTTCGGACTGGCACAATGGCAGGCACATCTTTATGCCCGCCGAAACAATATCCCGACCATTTTACAGTTCGATGGTTGGGCCGGATCGGACGCCACCTATCAGAATCGTCTTCGCGATTGCATCCGGAAAACGATGATCGCGCATGCCAAAATCTGCATTGCCGCCGGGGAAAATGGCCAAGACTGGTTTGTCAAATCCGGCAAGGTCAGAAACGATATCCTGATCGCCCCGATCCCGCCTTCCTTCACGGCTCCCAATCATCTTCCCGGCTTTGATGACCGTCCCGTCGATCTTTTATGGTGCGGAAGACCAACATTATCCAAGGGCTTCGAAACCTTCCTTGAAATTGCAGCCGGACTACACCGCCAAGGCCACGCAAAGCGTATACAAATCGTCGGGACCTGCGACCAGAATGACCTTGCAAACCGGCTTGCGGGACTAGGTCTGAGCAAGGCCACCGACCATATGCCCGAAATCCCCCCGGCGAAATTGCCCGGCATCTATCAGCAGACTAAACTCTGCCTCCTGCCCAGCCGCAATGATGCTTATGGCGTCACCGTGATCGAGGCCATTGCATGCGGCACTGTCGCCCTCGCAAGCAACCGGGTCGGCTGCGTTCCCGATATTCTCGGCACCGCCGAAATTCCGCCTTGCAACATCGTGCCCGCATGGATGACGGCCTGCGCGCGATTGCTAAGTGATCGCGCCGCATGGCAGAAAACCCAAGCCCGGCAGCATTCCCGCATCGCCAACAACACCCCCGCCCATCACGCCGAAACCATCTTGCGGGCTTGCAAGATGGCAACCAGCGCGGAGGTGCCTGATGCATAACCGCGTTTTGGTCAGTAATGCCCCGGTCTGGATGATTGGCCGCAATGACCAGCTCCGCATTCTCGCCGCCCATCTAGCACACCATAACCGGCTGGTCCGCTGGGACAGTTTCTGGCGTCATGACGGTAGCGGTTTTCTCACCCCGCCGGCCCGGCGGGTGGAACCACATCTTTCCACTGTTCCCGGCCGACACCTCTTGCCCGATATTCTGGGAAAGCTCGCACAAAAGCTTCATCTTCCCGCGCGAAACCTCTATTCTGATCTGCCTCTGTCATGGCTGGCGCGTCTCCATATGCCCGATGCCCGTATCCTCCACGGTCAGGGAAATTACAGCCTTCCCGCCATGCGAGCTGCCCGTGCGCATGGCATGACGATCATTTCGGATGTCACCGGCCAGCTTGCCCCGGTCCGCTATCGCCAGCTCGCCGACGAATATCACCATCACGGTTTGCGTTATCGCGAGATATCAAACTTCCTTGCCCGCCGCCGCATCGCAGAAGCCCGATTTGCCGATGGCTTTTTTGCACCCTCCGACGTAGTTGCCGCCGGACTTGAAGAATGCGGCATTGATCCGGCACGCATTCATCTGGTGCCCTTTGCGTCCGGCCTGTGTTCTCAATTGGTCAAAGCCGAACGAACGACACAAAATCCCAGCATCACCCGCCTTCTCTATGTCGGCAATATCTCGATTGCCAAGGGCATCCGAATTTTGATCGAAGCCTTCCGTGCGCTGCGCACCCGTCATGGGCCTTCCATCACGCTTGATCTGATCGGTGCGGCACAGCCCTGTGCGTTCGCCTATCTTTCCAAACTGCCGCAGGGTTGCGTCTGGCACGGTGCAATGCCACAGGCGAAGCTTGCCGAGCATTTGCTCTCCGACGATATATTCGTCTTCCCCAGCCTGTCCGAAGGCAGCAGTCTTGCCGTGCTTGAAGCCATGGCGGCTGGCTGTGCCGTGATCACGACCCCAGATGCCGGAAGCCCAATTACCCATCAAAAAAATGGGCTCCTGATCCAGCCCCGCGATAGCAACGCTCTGATTGACGCCATCCAGGCCCTGTATGCCGCCCCGGCACGTGTTCAGGCACTTGGCGTCGCCGCCCGCGACCTGATCGCAACCAATATCACCATGGATTACGGCACCCGATCCGAAGCCGCCTATGAAAGGGTTCTTGCCCACCATGCATAGGTTCCGCACGTATATTTATCCGCTCTGGATGCTCTCAGCCAATCTGATCACACGCCTTGGCGGTATGATCATTCTGCTTTTGATCGGCCATCATTTCGCCCCCGATCAGTTAGGGGCCTATTTCGCGGCCGTTGCCACCATCGGCCTTGCCGTAACCATCGCGCAGGCCGGATGCGGCCTGCTTCTGATCCGGCTCTATCAGGCAAACCAGCGCCGCGCCGCCTTCGCCCTTTGCGCGCTTCGCCTCACACTCGCTATTGCGGCAACCGCGTTTGTCGTCATCATGACAGACATCCCCCCATCGCCGATTCTTCTGATGCCCACGGTCGCGGCTCTCGCCCCGGACTGGATCATCACGGCACGCGGTCAACTTTCCAAAATCGCCCTGATCACCGTTCTAGGACAAATCGCCGGAATCACCGTCGCTTTCGTTGCCATCGTCACCCAAAGCAATCTGGCCCTCTTTGCCATCGCACCAGCAATCTCACTGGCAAGCCTGATCGCGGGTGCCTTGCTTGCCCTTCGCGATCATGCCTCTCACCCAACTGCCATAACCAAAATCACCCACAGCCAGATGATCAATCTGATCGGCTTCACCCTGCTGGCTGGCGCACTCCCCAATCTTGATTTCGTGCTGCTCGGCCAAAATCTGCCCAACACAGCGCACGCCAATCTAATGCTGGCCCAACGCATATTCCTGATCACGGCGGCGATCATCGCCAGCATTTCGGCGGCATTATTTGCCAAAAAGCAGGCCGGGCTGCTCCGCGATATCTGGCTGATCGCACCACCACTTGCCATGACTGCAATACTTCTGATGCTGCCCGAAAAGCTTGCCCTGCTTTTTTACGGCACTGTCAATGTCAACCTCGTCGCCTTGTTGCGCACAGGGGCCTTCTGGCCCGTGCTGCTTGCGATGGTCTCACGTCAAATCCTGATATCACAGGAAACCGAAAACCAGCTCTTCCCCGGCTGGATTTGCCTTGCTCTTCTTGTTGTCTCAGGCGTGCTTCTTCCGACTTCCCCTCATGAAACCGATGCTGTGATCATTATGCAGCTTCGCCTGAGCCTCTGCCTGATCCTGATCGCGATATGTCACCGCAATCCCATTTTGCGGAACAAACCGGCATGAAGAAATTGCAGGCCGAAATCATCAATAACCGCCTCATCACCGGCCAGTATGGCGATATCCGTTTCGGGCCCTGGAGTTTTGAATGCTCTGATAGGTACTCTTTCGTCACACTCAGCGATCAATGCCGCAACACACGCCAGGTTGGCGATCACTGGCAACTGGCCGAAGGCGACTGGGCGCTTGATTACCAGACAAGCCAGATTGATCCCGCAACGCTTCGCATCCGGGCAACACTCTCCGCTCGCCGCGATGGGCTGTTACAGGATGCCGTCATCCGGCTGATCTTTGACAAACCCACCATTCAATCCGGCGAAATTGCCGGTCGCAAATATCACCACACTGACAGTGACAGATACCGCCTGCATCCCGTCCGCACCGTCCGACTAATGGGAACCGATGGCACAATCATTTCCGTCACGCTTGATCGTTATGACGGGGCCGGTCGCTTTACGCCTTACATTTATCTGCGTGATCGCGGCGATCACTGGATCATTCACGCCCGCCTGCTGCCAATCGATCCGGTTGATCACGTCTGGTTGCGCTGGGCCAACCGATTTTTCACCCTGTCCGCCCCGAATTGGCTGGCGCAGCTGGTCTGGAATTTTCCGGGTGGCAAAGCTGCTTTCTGGCGCTTGCGCGAACGACTTGGCCGACGCTGTCCCGAAATACAGGCAGTCCCGCTTAACAGGCTGAAATCAAGTCAGTCCCTGATGCTGGAGGTCACATGTCGCTTCGCTTAGTGCAATCTGATTTGCACGAACGCTGCCTTCGCCTTGCGCGTTTGATTGCCGATCAACAGGCCAATCAGCAGTTCGAAAATGGCGATTTCCCCCAGCACAGCTTTTACGCCAAGGCCTATGCCGTCGCCCTTTGGCAAAACCTTGGTGACGATCACTACACTGCGAAAATTAGGGCGGCCGTCAATGCGCTGAAAACCGAAATCCAGGACCAGCGTTATCATCGCGAATTCATCGAATACGCGCTGGAAAACTGCCCGGACATAAACGCCGAAACCCGTAATGCCATCTTGCGAAACGCCCCATACCAATCGCCCAATGTCGCAAACTGGCACATCCTTGCAATGCACATCCGCCAATCCGGTTCATGGCGGGATAAACTGCGTGCAAAACTGGACTGGCTTTATATTCATACCCGCTTCTGGCGCGCACCAATCTTCATGGACCGCCCCGGCTGTTTTTCCGCGCAATATCATGCCTTCTGCGCCGCCTTGCTGACCGATAGCCCTATGCCAGCCCAACGCAAAATCGCGGCGAAGGCCACTGATCTGATTGCCCGACTTTGCGCAACAACAGGCATCCCCAACCTTGTCGGGCGCGGTGCCGGACAGAGCTTTGGCGCAATGACCGCCCTTTATGCCCTGCTCAAACACGGCTATCGCGCTGAGGCCGAAGCCATCCTGTTTCACCTTGAACAGACATTGCTGCAAACCGAAACACTGCCACTCAACCTGCTTGCCCCCAATCCTTTACCAGATGATCCCGGCCCGGACAATCGACAAACACCGGGCTGGTACAGCTATAACCGGCATTACGATTATCTGGCTTTTACCGGCTTCTGGCTGCTGCGCGCAGCAATCGATAGCTCGCCCGAACGTGCACCAACAATTGGCGCCAATGCCGATTTCCTGCTGATCCACGACACCCACCATTATCACGCCCGCATGTGCCTGCGCGGAAAGTCGTCCTATGATATCACGACCGCGCCGGTGTTGATCACAAACGGTCATGTGTTCCTGCCTCCCACCGGCGGCGAAGAAGACTTTTCAAGCCTTTATGGCCCGGCATCACTATCACTTCCGGCCTTTGCCGATCAACAGGCGTGCAGCACCTTCACATCCGGCACGATAGGCGATATCACCGCAAAGATCACATTCCGACTGGCAGGCCGCCGGGGCCAGCGCGACATCACATTCAACGAGAACGAAATTGTCATCCATGATCAGGTCGATACAGACAGCCGATCCAACCTGCATCTGTTCCGCCTGCTGGTCCCCGCCGGTTTGGCCTTCGAAAAACCCGGCGAAAACCGGATTGATTTCCCCGATTTGAACCTCCACCTGATCGCGGACCATCCGCTCCATATCACCGATGATGGCCTGTTTGCCGTGACTGGCCCGGTCAGAACGATCTTTGTCCCGAACCAAGGCACCGCAACACTTCGCATCGTCTGGAGCCCCTCATGACCAAGGATGATGCGATCACCGTGATCACTACGGTTCGGGATGGCGATGCCTTTCTGGAACGCTATTTTGCCAATCTTTACAAAATTCTCCGCCCGCAGGATGGTGTCATCCTTGTCGATGATGGTTCGGTAAACCCGGTCATGCCTCCCGGCCAACCAACAAAGGTCAAACTGATCCGCAGCACTCCGATTGGCAGGGGAGCCGCCCTTAATCTTGCCATTTCCAATGCGACAACCCGCCTGATTGCCATTCAGGATATCGATGATGTGTCTCACCCGGATCGCCTGTCGATACAGGCGGCCTTTCTCATGGATCGTCCAAACGCCCTTGCCTTCGCCGCAGGACAAGAAACAGCCACGCCAAACGCCAGCAACCCGTGGCAGCAAATCCCGGCCACACGGCTTTATCGCAGCAACCCGCTGCATCACTCGTCATTGACGTTTCATCGCGATATATGGGAAATGGCCAGTGGCTATGATCCGGTACTGCCGTGCTGCATCGATCTTGATTTTTATCTGCGCGCCGCAAGCCTGCCCATGACCTCCATCTGGCAGTTTCGCCGACAATTGATCACGCGAAACACTAATCCCGCGACACGCCATTTTGCATCCATCCCCGACCCTGTCTATCAAGAAACTTTGCGCATTGTTCTGGCCCGACATCGCCGGGCTATCGCGCCACCACATTGGATGCGCATTTTCGATCTGAAACGTTTGTCGGGGATTGGCCGATGACGAAACCACCGCGGATCATTGCCTTGGTGCAAATGCCCCCGCCGATGCACGGGGCGGCAACCATGAATGAACGGGCTTTGGTCGCGCTTCGCAAAATCTGTGATGTGACAGTGCTTGAAATGCGCTTTGCCAAAAATCCCCGCGATATTGCCAGAATGAGATTGGGTAAACTGGTTATGGCTCTGGGACTTTGGCTAAAACTATTGCTCGCACTCCGGCGAAAACCCGATGCTCTTTATATCTGCTTTGCCCCAACTGGGGGCGCGTTTTATCGGGATTGTCTTTATGTGATGACAGCCAAAATCCTTGGCATCGCAACCATACTGCATCTGCATGGCCGTGGATTGCAAACCGGGCGCGGCCACTGGTTAACCGCATTTTTGCAACGCCATGCCTTTGCCGGGCAAACCGCCATTATTCTGGGCAAGGCCTTGCGCAATGAAATTGATGGTCTTCAATGCCGATCAAAAATCATCGCCAATTGCCTGCCCGATACGGCCTTCATGATCAATCACGACCCAACGATCAGTACCATAACGCCGCGTCTGCTTTATCTATCAAACCTTTTTCGCAGCAAAGGTATCACTGATGTGCTGGCGGCCTGTGCAATCCTCAAACAACGTAATATCGATTTCGCGCTTGATATCGCCGGCGCTGAAGGCGACCTCTCAACCTGCGAACTTTCAAAATTGATCCACAATTTGAATCTTTCGGATCACTGTCATTATCATGGTCCGGTCGATGCGGATATCCGCACCAAACTTCTATCCAACGCCAACCTCTTTCTGTTTCCGTCACGCTACCCGAACGAAGCACAACCTCTTGTCGTACTTGAAGCCATGGCCGCAGAAGTTCCCGTCGTCAGCTCCACCATCGGAACTTTGGTTGATATCGTTCGCGATGGCGAAACCGGCCGCATCTGCCTGCCCGGCAATCCGGAAATGCTGGCAAATATTGTTTCAGATGCCCTGACCCAACCAACCGAAACCCACGAAATGGCGCGAGCTGCAAAGGCCTTTTGCAATCAGCACTTCCGGGCAGATCGGTTTGAGAAGGAACTTCAACAACTGATCAAGGAAATCATTTCTTGATCTCTTTAACCACGCCTGCCCAAATATCCAGCAAGCCTTAATCGTGAAAGATACCGTCATGACCCGCGATGAATTCAACGCATTTTGCCAATCGCTGCCGGTGACAACCCATGTCGTTCAATGGGGTGGGGCGGATGTCTGGAAAGTCGGCGGCAAGGTCTTTGCGATTGGCGGCTGGACCAAGGGTCATACGCTTGGCATTACCTTCAAGGTATCCGATATCGCCTACGAGGTTTTAAAGGAACAACCTGGTTTGCGCCCTGCCCCGTACCTTGCCTCGCGCGGGATGAAATGGATCCAGTATTATGACGTACCGGGACTTGATGATGCGAGCCTGCGCGACCATTTGGCAGAATCCCACAAAATCGTCTCGCGCGGCCTGACCCAAAAGATGCAGCGCGAGCTTAATCTGTATCAGGAATAAACGGCGCAGCTTTTACAAGCGCCAAAGGTCGATGCCTGCGGGCACGTCGTCGCGCGGCAGAATGGCGCGCACATCGGCAACAAAGCCGGTGCCATCCTTCAAAAGCCCCTGCACCAGCGGCCAACCCTTGGCAACATATTCTCGGTGTGACACCGCCAGCACGACGGCATCCGCCGGTTTCAGGTCGGCATCACCACACAATTTCAGACCATCGAATTCATGCAGAACTTCCTCGGCATCGGCATGATGATCATGGACCTGAACATTTATCCCGGCATCTTCGAGCGAGCGGATGATATCGATCACGCGCGTATTTCGAATGTCGGGCACGTTTTCCTTAAAGGTCAGGCCAAGCACCGTAACGGTCGGGTTCTTGGTCGCCCCTTCGCGCAGCAACGCGCGAATCACCTTGTTGGCAACAACCTCGCCCATGCCGTCATTCACCCGGCGACCGGCAAGAACCACCTGCGGATAATAGCCAAGTTCCTCGGACTTATGGGTCAGGTAATAGGGATCAACCCCAATGCAATGGCCGCCGACAAGCCCCGGCGTAAAGCGCAGGAAATTCCATTTGGTCCCGGCAGCATCCAGCACGTCACGGGTATCAATCCCCGCCCGATCAAAGATCAGCGAAAGTTCGTTCATCAACGCGATATTCAGATCGCGCTGGGTATTTTCAATCACCTTGGCGGCTTCGGCGGCCTTGATGGTCGGTGCCTTGTGAATACCGGCCTTGACGACAGAGCCATAAACGGCAGCAACGATGTCAAGCGTTTCTGGCGTCTGTCCGGATACAACCTTGGTGATGGTGGTAAAGCGGTGTTCGCGGTCACCCGGATTGATACGTTCGGGCGAATAGCCCACCGTAAAATCGGTGCCAGCTTTCAGGCCCGAAAGCTGCTCAAGGATCGGTACGCATTCTTCTTCGGTTGCGCCGGGATAAACCGTGCTTTCATAGACAACGATATCGCCCTTTTTCAGGATCGCGCCAACTGTTTTAGATGCAGACCGCAACGGCGACAGGTCAGGGCGGTTCGATCTGTCAATCGGGGTCGGAACGGTCACGATATGAAAATCGGCCTGACGCAAATCGTCCGAATCATCGCTAAGAAGCAAATCGGCCGCTGCAAGCTCGTGATCATCAACCTCGCCGGTTGCGTCATGCCCTGCCTTAAGCTGCGCAATGCGGGACTTGTTGATATCAAACGCCACGACACGACCGGTTTCGGTCCCAAACGCCACCGCCACCGGCAAACCGACATATCCCAGACCGATAACCGAAATCTTGCGCCCGTGGCTCATTGCTTGACCTTTGCTTTGCCGCTTCAAACTTCTATCCAGCGTATTTCCAGCAGTCAACAAAAGAGCCCCGAAACAAAGCAGGGCATCTTTGATCAGATGCCCTGTCTAAAGCCTTATTGCGGCAAGAAAAAGTTCTACCCCTTGACCACAATATTGATCAGTTTCGGGGTCGGCTTGGCGATATAGATCACCTTGACGATCTGCATGCCTTCAAGATGGCGGGCGACATTTTCATCGGCCTTTGCCATTGCTTCGACCGTTGCTTGATCGGCATCGGCCGCCACCATGATCGAACCGCGCTTTTTGCCATTAACCTGAACCGGGACTTCAAATTCGTCGTCCTTAGCCTTTTCGGCGTCAAATGCCGGCCAGTCAAACTTGATCACCGATTTTTTGGAACCAAATTCGGCCTCTGCCATACGGCTCATAAGCTCTTCGCCTAGATGCGGCGCAAAAGGCGCGACCATCAGGGCAAGCGCACGAACATGATCGTCATGCACTGCATTCTGGCGGGTCATGGCGTTGGTCAGTTCGATCAATGCCGCAATTGCGGTATTAAGCCGCAGTTCGGCGATGTCGTTGGTCACCTTGGCGATGGTTTTATGCAACAGCGTTTCGATTTTGCCATCAACATCGCTTGTGCGTTCCATCTGGGTTGCGACCTTCCAGACGTTGGAGAGGAAGCGCATCATGCCGACAATCGCATCGGACTGCCACGGTTTGGAGCTATCAAGTGGCCCCATATACATCTCGTAAGTCCGGAAGGTATCGATCGTATACTGATCGCAAATTTCTTCCGGCGGGATGCCGTTTTTATACCGCTTGCCCATCTTGCCCGGAACGGTGATCAGTGCCTCGTCCGTCTTGGCATTGAATGGCTGCTTTTTACCGTCAACATCCCGCATTTCAACATCATGGATGTCGACATAAACGCCGCGCGCGTCAGTATAGGCATCGGCCGTAATCATGCCCTGATTGAACAGCTTCTGGAACGGTTCGGGTGTCGCGACATAGCCAAGGTCAAACAGAACCTTGTGCCAGAAACGCGAATATAGAAGATGCAGCACCGCATGTTCCGCGCCGCCAACATAAAGGTCGACAGCACCCGGCTTGGCATTGCCATTGTCATCGGTGGTATTGGCCCAATAGGCCGCCGCCGCATCCGATGCAAAGGCCTGATCGTTCTTTGCATCGAAATAACGCAGATAATACCAGCATGACCCGGCCCAGTTCGGCATCGAGTTCGCATCACGACGGAACGAACGTACTTCGTAATCCGCACCGGCATGGGTATGGGTCGAACCAACAGCCGCATCCACCGGCAGGACCGAACCATCGGCAAGCACGATCCCGGTAACTTCCATCCATTCCTTGGCACGCGCCAGCGGCGGTTCGGGCTCGGAATTCGGGTCTTCGTTTGATTGCGGTTTGAAATCGGTCATTTCCGGCAGAACCACCGGCAGGGCCGCCTCGGCCACGCCATGCACCTGACCGGTTTCCTGATCAAACAGCACCGGGAACGGCTCGCCCCAATAACGCTGACGCGAAAACAGCCAGTCGCGCAGTTTGTACTGAACCCGACCGCGGCCAATGTTCTTGGCTTCCAGCCATTCGATGATTTTCGCCTTGGCATCCGGGGTCGAAAGCCCGTTCAGGCTGACCTCGTCATTGGCGGAATTGATTGTATCGCCGATATCGGTCTGCGCGACTTTGAAATCGCCCGGTGCGGTTTCATAGCGCGCCAGCAATGCCGCATCGTCAAGATCGACCGCATCAGCCGGAGCATTGGCCCGAAGCCAGCTTTCCGACGGCTTGGTGGTGGCAACAATCGGCAGATCAAATTTATGGGCAAATTCGAAATCGCGCTGATCACCGGCCGGGACCGCCATGATTGCTCCGGTGCCATAGCCCATCAGGACATAATCGGCAATCCAGACCGGGATCTGCTGCCCATTGGCCGGATTGGTGGCATAGGCCCCAATAAACACGCCGGTCTTTTCACGGTTGGCTTCATCCTTGGACGATACCGGACCAGCCAGTTTGACCTCGGCACGATAGGCCGCAACCGCGTCCTTCTGATCGGCTGTCGTCAGCGCATCAACCAGCGGATGCTCAGGAGCCAGCACCATATAGGTCGCGCCAAAAATCGTATCGGGGCGCGTGGTATAGACTGCGATCTTATCCTTGCCGCCATCGGCCAATGCCACCGGGAAATTGACCCGTGCACCGACGGAACGACCGATCCAGCCTTTCTGCATCTCGACAACGCCGTTTGGCCAGTCAAGCCCTTCAAGGTCAGCAACCAGACGATCGGCGTAATCGGTAATGCGCAGCATCCACTGTTTCAGCGGACGCTTGTAAACCGGGTAATCGCCGCGCTCGGACTTGCCTTCGTTGGTGACTTCCTCGTTCGACAGGACCGTACCCAGCATCGGGCACCAGTTGACCGGAACTTCATCGACATAGGCCAGACGCCCGCGGTCAATCGCGCGGTCAATTTCCTTGCCTTCTGCCTTCGTACCTTCGCCTATGACGGATTTTGGCTGCGGCACGCCGTCTTCATCCAGAAGCCACTCACCGCTTTCAAGCAGCCCACGGAGCTCCGCAATCGGACGGGCACGGCCCGTGATGGCCTGCCCCTGCGGGCCCTTCCATTCGACGGTCGGGTCATAGAAGCTGTTGAAAAGCTGAAGAAAAATCCACTGCGTCCATTTGTAATAATCGACATCGGTCGAGGCAAAGCGACGATGCGGATCATGGCCAAGGCCGATCACCTGCAACTGGCGCAGCATGTTTTCGATATTAGCTTCGGTCGTGATGCGCGGATGCTGGCCGGTCTGGATGGCGAACTGCTCGGCCGGCAGGCCAAAGGCATCAAAGCCCATCGAATGCAGCACGTTGAAACCGCGCATCCGTTCGAACCGTGCCTTGACGTCGGTCGCGATATAGCCCAGCGGATGACCGATATGAAGACCAACCCCGCTTGGATAGGGGAACATATCGAGGATAACTTTTTTCTTTTTGGTGGCGTCGAAATCGGCATCGCCCGGATTGGGGGTACGATAGGTATCGTTTTCCCGCCAGTAATCCTGCCAGCGCTTTTCAAATTCGCGCGCACTTTCCTGATAGTTCGCCACCGTCAAACAGCTCCTAAGCTCAAAATACCGGATGCGGAGGATATCTCGACGCGCCCCGGCCCCATCAATTCAGATAAATTCTGATCAACCAAACCCTGTTCAATAATCGGGCTTGGCCCCTGTTGCAATATCAGAGTGCAGGATAACCGCCACAACCGAGCCTGATGCAAGTCCGAAAACCCGCGTATCGCGCATGACGGGTTTGCACATCGCCCACCCGAACCTATATAACTGTCTATGGCCTTTTCGCCCCGATTGTGCGATATTAACCGCACGTAAAGACTTCCGGCGCGCGATCCGTACCAAGAAGGTGCCCGCGCAGGCCATCAGGAAATCACCGTGTATCAAGCCCGACCAAGGACTTAATACACATATAACCCGCGTCCAGGGAGGACGGCATGGATATCACCATCGGCGGACTGACATCGCAGGCAGCAAACGGCTCCAGCCGCAGCGCGCAGTCTTACCTGCCCGGTAATGACGACTCGAAATCCGGGTCGAACAATTCTATTGCCTCCTCTTTTGCCAGTGCGACCTCGGTTTCGCTTTCTTCACAGTCAGCCAATCTTCTGTCGGCCGATCAGATCGTTTCGGCAATCAATGAAAGCCTGTCTTCGACCGGCCTTTCGATCCAGGGTGTCGATCCGTCCGATTACACCCCCGAAGCGGTTGCCGATCGTATCCTTGCCCGTGTCGGCGATCTGATCGCAGCCAATGCCGGAAGCGAGGAAGAAGCCCGCGAGATTTTCGATCAGGCCAGCGAAGGCATTGCCAAGGGACTTGAACAGGCACGTGAATTCCTTGAAGGGCTTGGCGCGCTTAATGACACGATAAATGGCAATATCAACGAAACCGAAGATCGCCTGAACGAGGGGCTGAAATCCATCGAAGCCCGCCTGACCGAACTGTTTGAAAACAGCACGGCCAAGGAAGCAGCCGATACAACGCCGGAACGTGATGAACAGGTCCTTCAGTCGCAGGTCACTCAGACCGCGCAGGCAAGCCAAGCCTATGCCGAAGCCGGCAGCAATGCGCAGCGTAACGCCCCGCGTTACGGCACGTCCGCCATCTGATCCTCGCGATCATAAGCTCCCCCATCCAAACCGGCAGGCATCCCCTGCCGGTTTTGTTTTGCACCCTCACAGCCCCGCCGGTCCCGGCCCGTCATCACCGCCAACGCGAAAAAGCTTTCTCCCCGCATCCTGTATCTTGTTAAACGCATCCTCAGCCATGAAGCCCGACACGAATGCCATGAAGGTCACGAGGAATGCGCTGATTTCGATATTGCCCGATCCGTCCGGCCCGCCCTGGGTCACCATCAGCATCCCGGCCTCGGTAAACAGGAAAATCGCGATTGCGGCAGCAATCCCCTCGCCGGTCATCACCATCAGGCGGCCCGCCGCAGCAAAACCGGTTTCGGGCGCCTGTTCTGCCGGAACCGGCGCCATATCGCCTTCGGCCATCTCAATATCCGCCTCCCCGCCCTCTCCCACCCGGCGATAACGACGGGTAAAGCTGACGACGGAGCCAAGGCCACCCGCCGCCACCGTCACCAGCAGTGTCAGGACAATCCCCGGCATCTGAAGCAGAAGCGACAGCACCCCGCCCAGCGGCTGCTGAAACAGGGCGACCAGCGACCGTCGCCCGCCATCATCCGTCGCATCCTCGTCGGCCCAAAGGGCGGCATGTTCTTCGCGCAGGTCGGAAAGTTCCGCCATCAGACTGGCGCGCAGCCGGTCGGCCTGCGCCTGTTCGGCGGTGATATTGGCCCAGGCCACCTGGGCGCGCGCCGCTTTCTCGCCAAAGCTCATTACCGCATTGCGGATCGCATCAATCCGGCTTTGGATATCGGTTGCAAAGGCCTCGCTCACATCGGGCGCAAGCTTCATATGCGACAGGGCAGTGTCAAGATTGGCTATCACTTCCTTGCCCTCATCGGTGCGCGCCGTGTCGGGCGAGGGTCGCCCCGCCTCGGCACTGAAATCGCTTTGCGCCAGAAAGGCAAAGGCCTGATTAAGCGCTGCAAGGTAATCGGTGCGAAATTCCGGGTCAAACCGGTCTGGTTGCGCTGCCATCACCGCGCCGAGCCCGGCATAAAGATCAAACGCGGCCCGCCACGCGGCAATCGCATCCTGCCGCAGGGCCAATCCGTGCCGGGCCGCATTCAGCGACGCGGCGTCCAGCATCCTGATTTCGGTGCGCATGGCATGGATATCGCCCTTAAGCTGCGCCTCGTGATAACCCTGAAATACCAGCCGCTCCAGATCGCCAGGCGAGCTTAGCTCAAGCTCGCGGCTTAAAAGTTCGCGCTGGATATCGGCGGTAAATCCGGCAAACAGGGTCACGACAAACCCGACATACAAAACCACCACCAACCCGGTCAGCATGACAGAGCCTAAAATCGCCGCCCCGCGAACATATAAAACCCGGCCAAACAGAACACGCCGGATCAGATCGCCCAATCCTTTTGCCCCTACGCCGCTGCCAGATGCACCAGATAACGGCGGCCGTGCCGCAGCCCCCGAAGATTGCCGGTCATTCTCCTCTGCCATGGTCTGCGTCTTGCTCTCCGTCCGGCTATGCCGTGATCACGGCGGCCCGCGCCGCCTCAAACCTGACGCTCCCAGACCCGCCCTTGTGACGGCGGCCTTTCCCTCATGCACTTGCCGTCGTCACAATCACTCCCGAACTCCCCGCTCCCCGTTCGTCACTCCCGCGAAGGCGGGAGTCCATGCCGCCCCGCGCTCCCACGCGGGATCGCCCCCATCGTCCCACAAAATAGCCTCAAACCCCGACAATACTTCGCTCGCAATTCAACCAAAAAACCAAAGATTTACGGAACAAAACCCGGTCCCACCGGTTCTACAAAAACAGGTTTTCAAAGAATGGCCAAACCGGCACCATGCCGCCCACTGACCCACCCGCAACAGCAGAGGATTTCCCATGTTCCATCGCGAAAACATCTGCCGCCCGAAATCAAATGTCGCTGCTATCCCCACCGCCACCAACGTCAACAATGCCCGCCGCATGGCACTGGCGACCGCGGCCACCACGGCGGCGCTGCTTGCCCTTGGTGTGGCGATGGCACTTATGCCCGGCCATGCCCGAGCGGGCGAGGAAGCCCAATCAAGCTTTATCAATACAAACGGCGCGGAAATCGGGACGCTGACGGTCAATGGCGTGCCGGATGCCGCGATCCTGAAGATCGAGCTTCGCGACCTTCCGCCCGGGCAGTGGGTGGCGTTTCATATCCATGAAAATGGCGAATGCGATGCGCAGGGCGGCTTCAAATCCGCTGGCGGCCATTTCAACCCAACGAACAAATCCCACGGCCACGAATTTGCCGACGGCCCGCATGCGGGCGACATGATGAACCAGTATGTCAATGACAAGGGAGAACTTTACGCCCAAATCCTCAATAACGCCGTGCGCTTTGACGGCACCGGCGAAACCGACATCCATGGCAAGGCCGTCATCATCCATGCCGGTGCGGACGACTATAAATCCCAGCCGTCAGGCGATGCGGGGGACAGGGTTGCTTGTGCAGTGATTAAATAGAAGACGAATCATGCGCCTTTCAGGCGCTGCTCTGCTTTTCAAAAGAAACTAGCTCCTAGTAAATCGATGACATCATCTTGCAACGATCTAGGTTTACATCCAATAGTTTCATCTCCTTAGTTTTGAAGAGCATTTTTAAAGTGTGGCACCAACTCTCCTCAGACTGGCTGAACTGGGCGGATCAACTCGCCCCCGCAGCACAGAAGATCAACCGGCATCTGATCGACGCACTCGATCTGCCGGTTTTGGCGCGTGCCGCCGATGGGCGGCAATTGGTCATGCTTGATCTGGCGTCCGGGGTTGGGGAGCCAGCATTCGGGATTGCGCGGATGCTGGCTGGTGAGGATGAGCCCGCCCTGCACGGCCATGTGATCGCATCCGACATCGTGCCGGGCATGTGTGCCGGGTTGGCCGAACGCGCCGGGGCGGAGGGGATTGGCAATCTGTCGGTGGTTGCCGCCGACATGGAAAAGTTGCCCTTTGGCGCGGGCACGATGGATGCGATTTCGTGCCGGTTTGGCGTGATGTTCTGCCATGATCCCGATGCCGCGCTTGGCGAGGCCAACCGGGTGTTGCGTACCGGTGGCCGGGCGGCTTTCATGTTATGGGTGCCGATGGTCGATAATCCGTTATTTGCCGCCATGGATGGGGTTCTGGGCAATATGCTGGGCACCGGGTTTGCCGATGCCGGGCTTGACCTGTTTGGCTTTGCCGATCCGGCGTTGGCGACCGCGCGCATGGCGCGGGCCGGGTTTGGCGATGTCACCGTCACCACCCACAATCCCGCCGGGCGCATCCCGGAACGTGCGGCATTCTGGAAGCCGCAGATGGAAATGCTGTTTGGTCCGCAATTACGTGCCGCCACGGATGCGGAACGTGGGGCGATTGATACAGCGATGTTCGAAGTGCTCCGTCCTTATGTGACGGACGGGTATTTTCAGGTTCCGATTTGTTTTCATGTACTTGCCGGGGTGAAGGGGTAAGACCTCGCCTCAAAACGGCGTTTTTCCCTTGATTTCCGCAAACCTTCGTGTCAAACCGCGCGCCTTGGAAGGGATGTTTCCTTCCCCTGTCGTAGCACCAGGTTAAAAACACGAAAGACATGACATATGAAGACGATTGTCGTCTGTTCTGGCGGGCTGGATTCCGTCACGCTGGCCCATAAGGTCGCGGCCGAGCATAACTTGCATTCCCTGATTTCGTTCGATTATGGCCAGCGCCATAAGAAGGAACTTGATTACGCCGCGCGTGCCGCACGCGATCTTGGCGTCAAACATCACATTGTTGATTTGACACCGGTTGGCGCACTCCTGACCGGGTCGTCATTGACATCTGATGATATCGATGTGCCCGACGGCCATTATGCCGAAGAAACCATGCGCATCACCGTTGTGCCCAACCGCAATGCCATCATGCTTGCGGTTGCGTTCGGGGCTGCGGCGTCGGCCGGGGCGGATGCAGTAGCAGCGGCCGTTCATGGCGGGGATCATTTCATCTATCCCGATTGCCGTCCCGATTTCATCAAATCGTTCCAGACGATGCAGAACCACGCCCTTGAGGGTGTGCGCGACGTGTCGCTTTATACCCCGTTCCTCCACGGATCAAAGGCCGATATCGCCGCCGAAGCCGGGCGTCTTGGCGTTCCGATTGATCGCACATGGTCCTGTTACAAGGGGGGGGGAAACCATTGCGGGCGATGCGGTACCTGTGTCGAGCGGCGCGAGGCGCTTGAGCTTGCCCGTGTGCCCGATCCGACGGTTTATGTCGATCGCGATTACTGGAAACAGGCAAGGGCGGAGCATATGGCGCGCAGCCTTGGGGCAGAGGCGGAAGTACGACCTTCCGGGGACTAAAGCCGCTGGACCAAGCATGGTGGGGCACGATGGATGCCCGCTTTCGCGGGCATGACGAAGGTAAGGTAATCCCCCCAAAACCGTCACTCCCGCGCAGGCGGGAGCCCAGTCTTTCGCACCGCAGACTCACAGACACAACCCAACCCGGCCGCAAGCCCTCCGCCGCATCGCGGGCACGGGCGCGCCGTATCGAAAGCCATTATGATGTTTACCATCACCAAACAATTCGCCTTTTCCGCCAGCCATCAATTGGCCGGGCTTGATGCCGATCATCCGTGTTCGCGCCTGCACGGGCATAATTACATTGTCGAAGTCGAGCTTCGCGGTGCGGAGCTTGATGCGCGGGGGTTCGTGCGCGACTACCGCGAACTGGGCCCGCTCAAGAAAATGATTGATGACGAATTTGATCACCGCCACCTGAACGAGGCCCTTGGCCACGATCATGCCACCGCCGAACGGCTTGCCCTGTTCTTTTACGAATGGGCGCATGACCGCTGGCCCGAAGTCAGCGCGGTACGGGTTTCCGAAACCCCGAAAACCTGGGCGGAATACCGACCATGAGCGGGACGGAACTTGCGCCAGAGCCTGGAGCGGAGCTGGCATCCGATAAAATCCGCATATCGGAAATTTTCGGGCCTACCGTGCAGGGCGAAGGGGCGCTGATCGGCATGCCGACAGTGTTTGTCCGCACCGGGGGATGCGATTTTCGCTGTTCATGGTGCGATACGCTTTATGCCGTCGATCCGGCCTTTCGTGCTGACTGGAAACCGCATACGGCGGCCGAGGTCATGGATCGCGTCCGCACCCTTTCGGGTGGCAAGCCGATCCTTGTGACTCTTTCGGGCGGCAACCCGGCGATTCAGCCGCTGGGCGGGTTGATTGCGCTTGGCAAACGCAATGGCTTTACCTTTGCCATCGAAACCCAGGGCAGCATCGCGCGTGACTGGTTTGCCGATCTTGATTACCTGACGCTAAGCCCCAAACCACCAAGCAGCAGTACTGATTTTGACCCGCGCGCCCTCGCCGCCTGCATCACTGCTGCGCGCGCCAATGGCGTGCTTGACGGTCCGGCGATCACGCTTAAATTCCCGGTCCGCGATGATGCCGATCTGATGTTTGCCGACCATGTCCGCAAACTGCACCCCGATATCCCGGTTTGCCTGCAACCGGTCAATACCACACCTGCCGAGCCACATCCGGACGGGGCGAATGGCGTTGATATTGCGGGACTGACGGAACGCTATCGCTGGCTGGTGGATCAGGTATCAGAACGCGGCTGGTTTAATATCCGTGTCCTGCCGCAATGGCACGTCCATGTCTGGGGCAACCTGCGCGGGGTGTGATTTGCAGCTGTCGCTTTATGCAATAGGGCGGGCACATTGCTCTCCTATGAATGCGGAGCCGCCAGATCACTAACTGAATGCCTGCCGCATTTTTTCTTATCTCGTCCCCCACATCCCGCCAAACAGAACCACCCCATTTGCGAAATTGCGGGGCACTCACCATATTTAAGAGAGAAAGCCGGTTTGACTTCTCGCGCAGGACGCACATAAAGACCGGCAATCATGCTGTTTTGGGGCGAGCAGGAGCGGATTAGATCCGCCCGTTACACGGTCGCGCGAAACTGCCGGAAGCTTGGCCTTTGGTCCATTCCGGAAGCCCGAAGGAGCCATGATCATGACGATCACCCGCACCACGCATCGCAGTGTTACCTTCTATCACCCGTTTCGTCTGGCCGGGCATGACCGGCTGTTTCCACCCGGCATTTACGAGGTCGAAACCACTGAGGAACTTGATGCAATGGCCGCTACCCGGACCTATAAAAAGATCGAATGCCGCATGCCGGTTCTGGTCGAAGGCAGCCGCGACATGGAGGAAGAAATCCTGATTGTCGATCCCGCCGCCCTTGATGCGGCACTGGTTCTTGATGCCGATCCGCTGCGCGAGGAAGAACGCGAAGCCCTTCTCGGCAGGCCGGGCACCCTCGCAAAACCACCGATTGCCAATGGTGGCGCCAGCCAGCATTAGGGTAAATACACCAGCGGCGTGATCCAGCCCTGTTCCTGCATGACTTTTACCCCCTCCAGCAGCGGTCCGGCGATCAGGAACCAGCAGCTATCGCGAATGGTGCGCAGGAAAACGGGTGGCTGACAGACCAGCGGGCTTTCATCGCGCCATCGGAAAGTTGCCGGGCGAAATCGTGGCACCGTAATCAGGTAACGGTAATATCGCGGGCCGAAACTCTGCTTTAACACCGCCTCCTCGCGCAGGGTCACCTCGCGCAGGACAATCCAGCAGACAATTGCAAACAGTTCGGCAATCACGAGGCTACCGCTTTGCGCCCCTGCGCCGAATGCACCGATGATCGAAAACAGATAAAGCGGATTGCGGCACAGGGAATAGGGACCGGTCATCACAAGTTCGGTCTTTTTGCGCCCGCCGATATAAAGTGCGCACCAGCCACGCCCGACGATGCAGATCATGATGGCGATAATCCCGGTCGCCTCGATCACATCATGGATGTTTGTCGTGCGTTGCCAGCTTGCCTGTGCGAGCATCACCAAAAGAAGCATCATCAGACCGCCGATCCGCAAGGTTCGCTTGCGGATACGCTGCACATTCCGAAGACCATCATCATGGCGCTCGGCGGCGTTTATGACGCTGCCGTCTCGAACGACCGTGTTTCGGTCATTATTCTCGCCGGGTTTGCTACTGGCATTATGGCTGGGCTTGAAATGGTTTTTCGGTTGGATCATGTCGGCAGGTTCCTGTTTTGAAATCCTGCCAACCCTGCCCTATTGCGCTGCGTCCGACGTCCGGCCCTGCCCATCCGGCCCGTCCGGTGTCACTCCGGACGCTTGCGATTCTGCGACGGCCCGCGCGTTCGCCCGCACCGCACTTGGCGTATCCCCGGTCAGCTTTTTGAACGCCAGATTAAAGGTCGATTTCGAATTGAAACCGACACTTAGCGCCACATCCAGGATGGTGCGGTCCGGCTCGGCAATCAGTACTGCACGGGCTTCCTCGATCCTCGCCCCATTGACATAATCAAAGAAATTCTGCCCGATATGATGGTTCAAAACATAAGATAACTGATTGGGTGAAACCCCGATGGCACGGGCAAGCTTCGGAAGGGAAACCAGCGGGTCCAGCAGCAGATCTCCGCGCTTGCGAATCTCATCAAGCCGCCTTCGCGCCAATGCCACGCCGTCATCGTCAAGCAACGGCCGTGTAATCGGTTCCACCTCGGACCCCGGCAGAGAAGGCGCAGAAGGAACCGCCGCAGAAACAGCATTGCTTTCCGAGCCGTGTACTGGTTCGGTCAGGTCCTCTTCATCCACCTCACCGTCGCCCGGCCAATCGGGCATGACAAACAAAACCGGCTGGGTCGCAATCTCATAGCTAAGCGCAAACAGCAGTAGCAAAAATGCCACCCCGGTTCCCGACATCGCCAGGTCTTCAACATAGAAAAATGCCGCAATCTTACCCATAAGGGCCGTCAGGAAGATCAGGCTGACACCACCGAGAATGACCGCCATCCAGCGGCGCATCGCGTTGCGATCCGCTCCGAGCTGTTCCTGTGCCTGACGAAAATACCGATGCGCCACCTTCCAGATCAGCAAAACATAAGTCCCCGCCTGCGCGAAAATCGCAAACCAGCAAAAACTACTGATGGCGGCAGGAACAGTAAAACTGTGTTGGAAATTATCAGAAATGGGCATGCCATTGGTGATCGACCATGCCATGAGGTTCAGAACCACACCTGCCAACACAAAATGTACCCAAGGCTGACGTGACGGGACTCCCGAAACTTCGCGGAAGTAAAGATAAACAGCCGGGGCAATCAGGAAATTTGCCGGAATGAATATCATTTCGACAACCTGATAGCTCTGCGGGGAAAAGAAGACCTCGGCGACATCTTCGAACAGGTTGAACGCCACGGACGTCAGGAAAAGCATCATCCAGCGATTGGCGCGGAACGCGCGCGCGCCCTCGGAACGCAACAGCAGGCAAAGGAATGCTGCCTGCGCGATGCCAGCTACAGCCACAATCAGATCAAGATAGTCATATATGTCGTTCATGAACCTGTCTTATCCCGTTTGATCGGAGCCCGGCATTGCCCCCTTGCCGGGATGAAGAATTATCGTCCTATATCGTTTCAATATGCACAAACAAACACAATCGGCGTCCGACAATGCACAGCCGGACGCCCGAACAGGCGAAATCAGACAGTTTGCTTCTTGGACCAGCATGGCTGCCCCAAAACGGATGATGAAACATTCGTCAGTTTTGTAACAAACCCCTGCATCGATCGTCATGAAACTACAACGCGTATTAAATTGACTATATCAATTCGATATACTAAGAATCGATATATATCGAACTGATATAGTCATTCCAGCATCTTCCCCCGCCGGAATGGCAATCGGATCGAGATGCATAACAGGATGGATACCGAACAGAATATGGATGTACGCACTTTGTGCCTTGGCGCCCTGATGGGTGGTGAAGCAACCGGATACGAGATTCGCAAAATGTTTGAAGATGGCACTTTCAGCCATTTTCAGATCGCGTCTCTTGGTTCGATCTATCCGGCCCTGACCAAGCTGACGCAGGACGGCATGGTGACCTTTGTCGAACGTGAACAGGAAAATCGTCCCGACAAAAAGGTTTACCAGCTGACCAGTGAAGGCCGCCGGACATTCCTGCGGACACTTTTGCAGACCCGTCCGGGCGAGGATCGTTACCGGTCCGACATCCTGTTCATGCTGACCTTTGCCGAGGAATTGCCGATCGAGCTCACTGAGGCCCTGATCGATGAATTCGCCGCCCGTCACGAAATGATGAAAATCGATATCGATCCGGACAATCCGCAAAAGGATGAATGTCCGCTTGCCCATGGTCGCGATGAAGACGGCCAACCAACCCCCGGGTGCCGCTTTGTTGCCGGACTTGGACAAGCGATGTGCGAAGCGACCCTTAACTTCATCCGCCAGAACAAGGCAGGTCTGATCGAGGAATTGCGAACTCGCAAAGACAAGAAAGCCTGACCTGTCGATAAGAATAAAAACAATACCAGAAACAACAACAACAACAAGAACCGCAAGGTCACCCTGAACGCGTCACCGTATCAAGTGCCACACGCATTCCGTTTGGGCATATCTGAGGGAATTGAACCATGAATGCTTCACGCCTTGTCGCCATCGTACTTGCCCTTGGGGCTGTACTTTGGGTTGGATCGGGATTACTGGCCGGGGACGAACCGGCCGAGACGGCGGAAACTTCCGCATCCGGCATGGACGAAAATGCCGCCCCGATTCCGACGGAATCACCATCAGCCGGGCACGCCCCACGTGCCGCCGTCCGCGTCAGAACCAGCGAAGCCGTCGAACATGTCGATATGCTGCGTATTTCGGGACGCACCGAAGCCGTTGTGTCGGTTGAAATCCGTGCCCAGATCGATGCAACCGTCGAACAGATCGGCGCGGTCAAGGGACAACGGGTGAAGAAAGGAGACCTGCTGGTCAAGCTGGCGGTTGAAGACCGTTTGGCCCGTGTTGAAAAGGCGCGCGCCCTTGTGGCCCAGCGCGAACTTGAAAACAGTGCAGCCAAAAGCCTTGCAGAAAAGAATTATCGTTCGAAAACCGGCGTTGCGGAAACCAAGGCGCTTCTGGAAGAGGCGCGCGCGGATTTGAAACTCGCACAGATCGAACTGACCCATACCGAAATCCATGCTCCGTTCGATGGTGTCGTCGAGGACCGCCCGGCGGAAATCGGTGATCTTTTGTCGATTGGCGATCCGGTCGCGACCCTGATCCAGGCGGACCCGATGCTGGTGGTTGCCCATGTTCCCGAACATTCGATTGGCGATATCCAGAACGGACAGCTCGCGCATATCACGCTGTTTGATGGTCGCGAGGCAGATGGCGTTGTGCGGTATGTGTCGCGCGTTTCAGACAATTCAACCCGGACCTATCGGGTCGAGGTCGAAATCGAGAACACCGATCTGAGCATCCCTGACGGCATGACCTCGGAATTGCAAATCCCGATTGGCACCAAGATGGCCCATCGCGTTGTCCCGTCGGTTTTGACGCTCAATGACGAAGGCCAGGTCGGCGTGCGCGGAATTGTCGATGAGAACAAGGTTGCGTTTTATCCGGTGCAGCTTCAGGGCGGGAACCGTGACGGTATCTGGATCGGCGGGTTGCCCGAGAAGATCGATCTGATCGTTGTCGGCCATGACTGGGTCAAGGAGGGTGCGACTGTCGATGTCAGCCGCCTTGAGGCAGACAATGGGTCCGAAGGGACGCAGGACATGGCAGCAGCCCCCAAGGAAACGGTCGCGCGATAAGCGTGGCATTGAGGAACCGGAGACAGAAGAATGTCCCTCATTGATATTGCGCTTGACCGCTCGCGCACCGTTATCCTGACCCTGATCCTGCTTTTGGTGACCGGTTGGGTGGGGTACAACGCGATCCCCAAAGAAGCCGACCCGGATGTGCAGATTCCGGTCCTTTATGTGTCGATGCATCATGACGGTATTTCGCCGGAAGATGCCGAACGGCTTTTGCTGCGTCCAATGGAACAGGAACTTCGCACCATCGAGGGTGTGAAGGAAATGACGTCGCAATCCTATCAGGATGGCGCATCGGTTACGCTTGAATTCTATTCAGATGTCGATATTGACGACGCGCTTGCCGATGTGCGTGAACGGGTCGACATTGCCAAATCCGAACTGCCCGACGAAACTGACGACCCCGAAGTTCACGAGGTCAACCTGTCGCTGTTCCCGGTTCTGGTCGTGACACTTGCCGGTGAAGTGCCCGAACGTACCCTGTTGCGTCTGGCGCGCGACCTGAAAGATGACATCGAAGGCATCCCTGCGGTCCTTGAAGCCAACCTTGCCGGTGACCGCGAGGAACTGGTCGAATTTGTCATCGACCCGATGAAGGTCGAGGCCTATCGCCTGAACGGTGTCGATATCGTTTCGCTGGTCCGCAATTCAAACGCACTGGTGGCGGCCGGTGCCATCGATACCGGATCGGGCCGTTTCAACATCAAGGTTCCCGGCCTGTTTGAAACGGTCAATGATATCCTTGATATGCCGCTGGTCGTCGACGGGGATTCCGTCATCCGGTTCCGCGATATCGGCGAAGTCCGCAGAACTTTCAAGGATGCCGAAAGCTTTGCCCGTCTGAACGGCCAATCAGCCATCGCAATCGAGGTTTCCAAACGTGTCGGCGAAAACATCATTGATGTGATCGACAACATCAAATCTGTTACCGCCGACGCCGCCCAATCCTTCCCGCCCAACGTCACCGTCAGCTATTCGCAGGATAAATCATCAGATATCCGCACCATGCTGACCGACCTTCAGAACAGTGTGATCCTTGCGATCCTGCTGGTGATGGTGGTGGTGATCTGGTCGCTGGGCTGGCGGTCGGGGCTTTTGGTGGGGCTTGCCATTCCGGGGTCGTTCCTGACGGCCATCCTGATCCTTTGGGCGCTGGGCATGACGGTCAATATCGTCGTTCTGTTCAGTCTGATCCTTGCGGTCGGGATGCTGGTGGATGGTGCAATTGTTGTAACCGAATATGCTGATCGCAAGATGCTGGACGGATTGCCGCGCAAGCAGGCCTATCCTTTGGCGGCCAAACGCATGGCGATGCCGATCATTGCATCCACAGCAACGACGCTTGCGGCCTTCCTGCCACTGGCATTCTGGCCCGATATCGTCGGCGAATTCATGAAATTCCTGCCGATCACGGTTCTGTTTACCCTGTCGGCATCGCTGGTTATGGCCCTGATCTTTGTGCCGACGGTGGGCGCATGGTTTGGCAAGCCCGGTTCGGCATCAAGCGAGGCACTGGACGCGGTTGCCGCAAGCCGGATGGATCGTTTGCGCGACCTTAAGGGCGGAACAGGTTTTTATGTCCGGCTGCTTAAAGGTTCATTGCGGTTGCATTGGCTGGTTGTGCCGATGGCATTTGTCATCCTGATCGGTGTGTGGGCGGCATTTGGGGTATTTGGTCGCGGGGTGGAGTTTTTCCCCGCGGTCGAGCCCGAAGTCGCCGCCGTTCAGGTACGTGCACGCGGCAATATGTCCTACTATGAACAGGATGCGTTGCTCAAGGAAGTAGAGGACCGCATTCTGGGCCTTGATGCCAAGCACGAAGGCGAACACTGGTTTGATACGGTCTATGCCCGCTCGGGCCGCAGTGCAAGCAGCGGCGGCAACGATACCCCCGAAGACGTGATCGGTGTCATCCAGCTTGAATATGCCGACTGGCAATCGCGTCCGAAAGCGACCGAGATCGAACATCGCATCCTTGAAGAAACGGCCGATCTGGCCGGATTACAGATCGAAATTCGCGCCGCCGAAGCAGGCCCGCCACAAGGCAAGGATGTCCAGATCCAGTTGCGCTCGCTTTATCCCGACGCGCTGGATGAAACCGCAACCATGCTGATGACCGGATTGCAGGAAATGGGCGGTCTTTACAATTTCGAAGACGGCAAATCGCCCCCGGGCATTGACTGGGAATATACTGTCGACCGTGCGCAGGCCTTGAAATTTGGGGCGGATATCACCCAGATCGGCAATGTGATCAAACTGGTCACCAACGGGATCAATTTTTCGACCTATCGTCCGGATGATTCAACCGAGGAAATTGACATTGTCGGGCGTTATCCGGCTGAACACAGATCGCTTGAAGAACTGCAAAGCCTTCAGATCGTGACCGACAAGGGTCTGGTACCACTGGCGAATTTCGTCAAACGCACGGCAAAGCCCAAAACCGGCACATTGTCACGCGTTGACAGCCGTCGTGCCCTGACGGTGAAGGCCGACGTTGCCGAAGGCATTCTGGTCGACACCAAGGTCCAGGAGGTCAAGGAATGGATGAAAACCCTTGATATCGATCCACGGGTTTCGGTCGAATTCAAGGGGCAGGACGAGGAACAGCAAAAATCTGCAGACTTCCTGAAAAACGCTTTTTCGGTCGCTTTGTTCATCATGTTCGTCATTCTGGTAACCCAGTTCAACAGCATATCCAGTTCGCTTCTCATCATGATCGCGATTGTGATGTCAACGGCTGGTGTCTTCCTTGGCTTGATGATCACCGGGCAGGCGTTTTCAATTGTCATGAACGGGATCGGGGTCGTGGCACTAGCCGGCATTGTGGTAAACAACAACATCGTTCTGATCGATACGTTTGACCGGCTCAAACACAGTGCCGACAGTATCGAAACCGCGATCCTGCAAACCGGGGCACAGCGTTTGCGTCCTGTGATGCTGACCACTGTTACCACGATCCTTGGTCTGGTACCGATGGTGTTGCAGATCAATATCGACTTTGCCGAACGTTCGATGTCGATTGGTGCGCCCTCTACTCAATGGTGGGTCCAGCTTTCGACATCCATTGCGTTTGGTCTGGCATTTGCCACCGTCCTGACCCTGGTCTTTACCCCCTGTGCGCTGATGATGCGTCACAAGGCGGGGATCGGCTGGCGGAAACTGAAAGCACGAATAGCAGAAAAATTTGGCCGGGATAGTACACCGCAATCGGCCGATCACGGGGCGTAAAACCCGGCGACCTCTGGCAGAACAGAAAAACCGCGCGACATTCCCCCCGACCCCGCCGCGCGGTTTGACCGGCCCCCAGCTACACATTGGGGGCCGGTCACTTTTTGGGGGAACAGACAGGGAAGATCATAAGCCGCAACAAGGCGGAATGTATCAGTTCGAAGGAACACCTTCGGGTAGGGATTGCGCCCATATCTTTTGATAAACACCGCTTTTTTTCAACTCACCCAAAGCATTTTCCAATCGGGTAACGATGTTCGGATCGGTTGACCGGCTGGCGGCAAGATAAAGCTCGCTGGAAAGTTCGGGTATTTCGGCTGAGACCTGTAAAAGATCGACATTGTATTGAAGGCTTCCAGCCCGATAAGGCAGCGAAAGCGCATCCCCCGCCACCAGATCAGCCCGACCGGCATAAAGCAGGCGCAGGGTTGCCTCGGCCGAAGGGACGAAATCAACATCAAAACCCTGATTTTGCAGGAACTCGGCCTTGACGTCCTTAAGCTGACCAGCAATCCGGAAGGTTTTCAAGGCGTCCCAATTGGTTCCCACCGGTACGTCGCTACCGCGCAGTGAAAATAGTCTTACATGATAGGGAGAAACCGTACCAACCCATCGAAACAGGCCTTCCCGATCGGAACGACGGGCGATACTGAAAATCAGGGTATCGGGCTGGGCCTGTGCTGCGGCAAAGGCGCGTGCCCAAGGTTGCGCAGTAATCCGGCATTCTATATTCGCGTCATTGCAGATCTGGCGTACAACATCGACTGCAGGGCCAGAGACATAATTGCTGTCTTTGCTGACAACAACATAGGGTGGGAAAGGCGTTGTCACGATATCGACAGTTTGCGCATGGGCTGGGCTTTGCTTCCATGCCGAAAGCCCGCACAAGACAAACACCATCGCCACAAGACGAACGACCGGAACGGATAAAATGGCAACGGGCCATGGCGGAAGTCTGTCAAAGGTCATTACCGCCTCATAGCGATGAAAGGCGTCTTATTTTTCGTTATTCCCGTCAGCAGCATCGTAGCGAGGAACATACGGATCACCAAACAGCAATTCCGCTCAGGTTCCCTTATCGAAAGTCTAATGGTCTTATTGCACATGAGGTAGTGCAATTTCTATTTCAAGACCAAACCTAGTGATAGGAGAAATCCTTCGTTCGGATAGCAGAGCCTACATAATTTGCTAATGAATTCGGCGCTATCCTGATCACAAAACAATAACGATCCTTGTAAATTCGGGAATAAAACATGGGATTGCGGATGATGCGTTGGCGCAAATATCGCGCCGTATCCGGTCTGATCGGACTTGTCGCCCTGCCCTTCATGACAGCGGTCGCTAACGCTGATGCCCCGGGCATCCTGACTTGGGCTGTCCCGCCTTTCGCTCCAGCCTTCATTTCCGAAGATGGAAAACTTACCGGTTATGCCTCCGATACCCAGAACTGGTTTGCCGCGCGGCTTGACGATTATCAGCACGAAATCATGGAAGTTCCTCTGGCGCGGCTTCTGGCGGAAATGCGCAACGGGGCGGCCGATGACCATCCCGGTCATATCCGTTGCAGTACGACCCTGATCCCGACCGACGAACGGCGCGAATATATCAGCTTTGCCAAGACCATTCTGCTGCATCTGCCGATTTCCGTCGTCATCCGCGCGGAGGACGAGGCAATTTTCAAACCCTTCCTTGACGAAGAAGGACATATCCAGCTTGGCCAATTGATGGCGCACGGGGATATGACCACCGCCCTTCGGATCGGGCGATCTTACGGGACACTGATTGACAATTATGTCGAAAGATATCGCAACGCCCCGCAAATCATGCCGGTGGCCGACGATAGCAAGCTATTGAAACTTCTTGAACTGGGCCGGATCGACTGGACATTCTATTTCCCGTCCGAAGCGGAATTTTACCGGCGGGAAATCGCGCCCAACCAGATGATCAAATCATTGCCGATCCGTGGCAATACCAACCTGCTTGAAGCGACCATCGGCTGTGCGAAAACACCGGCTGGCCAACAGGCGATTTCCCGGATCAACCAGATTGTCGATACCAATCCCGACATGCCATGGACCAACTTTTATGCTGCCTGGCTTTCCCCTCAGGATCGCGAATGGTTTGTGGCGGCACGGGCGCATTATATCGACCCCAAACAGTTCGAGGCACTTCTGACGCCAAGAAAATAAACCACGTCCCAATGTCTCGCCAAACAACACCCTATCCTAAAGTGACTAAGCCTGCCCGGGTGTTGCGGGCCGTTTTCCAAACCTATCCGCTTTCTCATATCCAACATGCAAGCCCCTTTGCCTCGGTTAAATCGGACTGCAACACGATTTTCCATTGTATGACTATTGATCTATGCTGATGACCCACCACTTTTGGATAAGCATGGATGAAAACACGGACCCGCGCATCTTGGCGACCGGGTATATTGGTATGTGCAGTCGCTATTTCAGTTCCCTCATAATTGCCGGAATTTCGGCAATGCTGGTTTCGCAAATACCTGCGGCAATGGCGCAGGAAACTTTGCCGCTGCTTGTTACCCCCGTGACCCCATCAACAGCGAAAACCAGAACGGATATTGTCTGGGCCGTAGACGCCATCACGCCGGGCTTCATAAAGGTCGAGGGTCGGTTGAACGGCTATGGTGCGCAAATGCTGGACTGGTTTATCGCGCGTATGCCCGAATATAACCATCTGGTGCAGATCCTGCCGCGGCGCAGTGCCTATGATGCCATGCGCGCGGCGGGAGAAAGCGGTAAAACCATCTGTATCCCCGGAACCCAACATACCCCGGAACGCGCAAAAGATTTCGCCATGAGTGGCACCGTCGCACCATTGCTGCCGCTTTCGGTTGTCGTTCTAAGCAGCGCCCGCCACTCCTTCCGACCATACATGCTGGCAAACGGAACAATCAATCTGGCCGCGCTGCTTGGCGATACATCGCGCTATACAGCACTGGCAAAGGCCCGGTCTTATGGACCGGAAGTTGACAGCATTCTGGCAACTGCGATTAATGCGCCAAATGTTTTGCGCACTGATAACCAGTCAAGCTTTCCGATGATGCTGGAAATAGGTCGCATTGACTGGATGCTGGCCTATCCGGTTGAAATCGAGTTCCATCGCCGTCAGGCAAAGGATGCATCCGACACATTGTCGTTGCCCATTCAGGGACTACCCCGTCTGATGAATATCAGCGTGGCTTGCAGTCGGTCGGAAAACGGTATCGGGGCTGTCAGCGAGATCAACGCCATCCTTGCCAGCCACCCCGCTATGCCGTGGCTTGAATATTATATCGATTATCTTGGCCACGAGGACCGTGCCCGTTTCCTTGATGCCCTGAAAGAATTCAAACAGTCACGAGATCTTCCGGTCGGACAATAACATCGCCCCCAAATGAAACAGGCACCGCCAAAACGGTGCCTGCCAAAGAATTTCGGTCGGATAGCATCAATTCTGATGAACCCGGTTCAGCCCTTCTTCGGGATCGTCATCGGGTTCGCCGTCATCATCTTCTTCCTCGGCACGAACTTCGTCCTGCTGATGTTCTACCCCCATGCGGCGATACGAACGATATGACAGCGGGAAGGTCGCAAAATAGACCGCGGCAATCACCGAAAGCGTCAGCCACGGCGAGGACACCAGAAACGCGACGGAAGCCCCGAATGCCAGCATCAGCGGCAGAACCCATGCGCGCGGAACCTTGACCTTCTTGAATGAATAGGTCGGCATCCGCGACACCATCAGACCGGCAATCAACACACCGTAAGGTGCAACGATGTAGGGGCTGTCAAACACGCCACGCCCGAACTGGAAAGTGAGCACAATCGGCCACATCGCAAGCGCCGCTGCCGCCGGGGCAGGAACCCCGGTAAAGAAACGATAGGCCCAAGTCGGCAATTCCGGTTCGCCCAGCATCTGGGTATTGAACCGCGCAAGACGCAGCGCCATGCACACAGCAAACAGCAGCGACAAGGCCCAGCCGATCGGGCCGAATTCATGCAGCGACCAGAAATACAGCATCATCGCCGGTGCGACACCAAAGCAGACAAAATCCGAAAGGCTGTCAAGCTCGGCACCAAAGCGGCTGGATGCGTTCAGCATCCGCGCAAGACGGCCATCAAGGCCATCGATGATCCCGGCGATCAGGATGGCGGCAACCGCAGCTTCCCATCGATCCTGCATCGCAAAGCGGATCGATGTCAAACCAGCACACATCCCCATCAGGGTCGCCACATTCGGCGCCAGACGGCTTAGTGACAATGCCTTGAACCGCCGGGGGCGGCTCTGTCGGATGCCGCCTGCCATTAGCGGATCTCCCCGACTGCGGCTTCTGCCCCCTTGGCCGCAATATCGGCAAGGATGGTTTCACCGGCAATCGTGGTCTGGCCAACGATGACTTTGGGTTCGACACCTTCGGGAAGGTACACGTCAACACGCGATCCGAAACGGATCAGGCCGAAACGTTCGCCAGCTTTCAGCTGCGAACCTCGGCCGACATCACAAAGGATACGACGCGCGACAAGACCCGCAATCTGGACAACGCCAAATTCGCGGCCTTCCTTGTCACGCACCAGAAGAATCTGGCGTTCGTTGTTTTCCGATGCCTTATCGAGCTCGGCATTAACGAATTTGCCAGGCACATAGGCCTCGCCAATGATTTCGCCATTGACCGGACAACGGTTCACATGAACGTTGAACACATTCATGAAGATCGAAACACGCGTACGCGGCGTTTTATCGTCCAGTTCAAGTTCCTTGGGCAGTGGTGCCTTGGAAATCATGCAAACACGGCCATCCGCCGGCGAAATGACGAGGTTCTCGTCAACCGGGGTGATACGGTCCGGATCGCGGAAGAAATAGGCACACCAGAGTGTCAGGATCACACCGATCCAGCCCAGCGGTTCGGCAATAAGAAACAGAACCACGGTGATCGCCGCGAAAATCGCCACGAATTTCCAGCCTTCGGGATTGATCGGCACAAGAACGGATTTCAAAGTCTTTATTCCCTGGTTGCCATGGGTACGGGCATAACAATTCCGGCAATGATTACCGGTCGGCCGCGTTACTACCATCTAGTGATGACAAAGGGCAACGCAACCTGCAAATAAAAAGGGGCAAAACACCATTATCACGTGTTTTGCCCCCGGAAAAGAAATGCAGTTACTGCTGTGCGGTCCCATTTTCCGGAAGCGCAAAAATCTGCCCCGGATAAATCAGGTCCGGATCACGGATCTGTTTGCGATTCTGGTTGTAAATCACCCAGTATTGCAGGCCGTCGCCATAGGTCCGGCGCGCAATCCGCCACAGGCTGTTACCCGGCTGCACAACATAACGCGAACCCGGTTCCAGAATCTGATCCGGGCGGGCACGTTCAAACGGCAATTCGACGCGTGCGGTCACCTTGTCAGACGGATCAAGCTGATCGGCGCGTAACTGATACTGGCCCGGCTCGATCGGCTCACCAATGGTCAGAGCCCAGTTGCCATCTTCCCCGGTTGTTGCACTGCCGACAAATTTGTTATCAAGGTAAACACGGACGCTGGTGTCATCATCGGCCTTGCCAGACATGGCAACGCGACCTTCTTCGTCATAATCGACAACATCAATTGACAGGCGTGGCATGACGGCTGCAGGTTGTTCGGCGGTCGCGGCCGGCATTTCCGATCCCTGCGGCATGGCTTCGGCCAGTTCGCGGGCGGTTTCCTTGCTCATATCCTCAGGGGCTGGTCCCTGCAGGACGGTGGCAGCGCCGCCTTCCTTGGGGACGCGCATGGCGATGATCGGCTGTTCTGCCGCATCATCGTTTTTGGCGGTATCATCGCCCGATGTCTGATCGGCAGTTGCAGTGTCACCGGCAGCCGGTTTTTCCGGGATCAGAACCACGACATTATCATCGCCCCTGTGAATTTCACCGGTGCTGTCTTCGGATTCAAGTGACAGTTCCCGATCACCGCTTGCCAGCGGTTTCTCGGGCAAAACCACCCATTCACCGCGTTCATCGGCGGTTGCCTGTCCGATAACTTCGTCACCCTCGCGGATGCGCACGGTGCTGTTCGGGGCAGCGCGGCCAGCAATCACGGCATTGCCATCCGGGCCGATGCGCACGACGTCAAAGCTCGGCGTACGAACTTCGGGTGCTGCGTCGGTTTGTTCCGGCGCGGCCTGCTGCGTGTTTCCGACATCCGGTGTCACGGCGGGCGGAGCTGTTGTTCGTGCCGGCGTATCGGTTTCGTCTACCGACTGTGTCAGCATGTAATTCAACGAGATCGCGGCAACAATCAGCAAAACGCCAATGATGACGAGGATATAAGGTCTTTTCACCGGTAATATCCTTGAACGGTGGTTATGATTATTACGGGTGGCGTCGAAACCTTGTAACTGGCAGTCATTAAGTCCCCCAAACGCCCCACCCGACGCGTTAATTCGAAACTTGTACTACTTTCGGCACACAGTTTCCATAACGTAACAAACCGAGATTACAGTGCAACAGTTAGGCAAAGATGAATAGAATCAGCGCTTTTGGTCAAGCCTTGTCCCGCATTCCTTAAGGAATTGACTGCATTGTCGCCCCGATATAGGCCACAAGTGCCGCCACCAACACCGGCAATGCCAGAACCGATACCCGCACCAGCATCGCCAGAACCGCACCGCCCGGCCCTGCATTCGCACCGATATCGGCTGGCAAAAGTGCTGCAATCCGCACTGCACCCGATCCGGCAAACACCACCAGAACCAGAACCGCCATGGCAAATGCTGACGCCGGTGCTGCCAGCATCACGCCCGATGCGCTCGCCATCAGCGCGGTACTGATCGCCAGCCACAACGCGGCACGATATTGCGGGGCGGCCTTTTCGGAAACCAGCGCCACCATAAGGGCTACCGAAAGACCAGCCTGAAAAACCACCTGATCGCGCAGGCCGAACTGGGCGGCGATAATCCCCTGCCCGACCGCAAGCGCCACAAAGGTCGCAACCGGTGCCGGTCTTGCGACATCCTCGTCGCTTGTGACATTGGATTTTGTCGATGTTTTGGCGGTTTTTGCAGATTTGCCGTTCTTTTTACCCCTGCCCTTGGTCCTGCCCGGGTCTTCGTCCTCATCAAAATTCGGGCGTGTGACCCACAGGAAGGACGCCCCGATCAGGATATAGGCACCCCATACCAGCGTCACCAACCCGCCTGGATGATACAGAAGCCCGGTAACAGGAGCCGCCAGAACCAGCCAACCGCCCAGCAACATCAGAATGGCCGCAACAATCGCGCAAGGCCGCGCACGCAGATGTGCAAAATCAAGGATTGCGCCACAAACCCCGCCCAGCACCAGCATAAGAAGCGCGGCACCCACACCGCCACGCGCGGTTTCCGGCAAACCGATGGCCGCCGGAACAGCCACCGCTACCGCCGGGATGACAGCGGCGAGTACCATGCGCCGGGCCATTACCCGCTCAAGCCCCAGCCAAAGGGCGAGCATCAAAACCGTGGCGATAACACCGGACACCAGAATGGCGAGCCAAAAGGGACTGTCGACAAACACGTTGGGCGATCCTGCCTTCTTGTTGTTTCGTTTTCAAACCTGCGAGAGGAACGGCATTGAGCACGCAGGCGCTGATATCCATCCCACAATCAGGTTCAGAACCTGTTAACCATCGGCGAAAAATTCGCCCCGGCTTATCGCGCCCGATCATGCCGATTGCCAAGGCAAAAATGCGGCAGGGTTCACATGGTATCAATACGGGCTGTCACAGGATATTCGCAAAGGAAACTATTGACCCGATAATGGCGCAATAGGCTATGCTTGCCCCCTAGACGGGCCACATCGCCGGTCGGTACGGCGCGTTGCATACGTCGTGACCGGGCGAAAGTTACCTGCGAGATAACAACAAAGAGGCAGGTTGCCATGACAAGAGTAAAATCGATCTGTGTTTTTTGCGGCGCTTCGAACGGCAAAAACCCCGAGCACATGGAAAACGCGATTGCATTTGGCAAAATGATGGCCGAGCGCGGTATTGCGCTGGTTTATGGCGGCGGGCGCATCGGCCTTATGGGGGCGGTTGCCGACGCGGTGATGAAAAACGGCGGCAAGGTCATCGGCATCATCCCCGCTCATCTTGACGATATCGAGGTCGGCCATAAAGGCCTGACCGAACTGATCGTCTGCAAATCGATGTATGAGCGCAAGGTCGAGATGTTCAAGCGTTCGGACGCCTTTGTCACGCTTGCTGGCGGCCTTGGCAGCCTTGACGAAGCGTTCGAGGCACTGACCCTTCGCCAGCTTGGCATACATGACAAGCCGCTGGTATTCCTCAATGCGCTGGGATACTGGGACAAATGCCTTGATATGATTGATGGAATCATCGAGGACGGCTTTGCGCGTGAGAGCAACCGCAACCTGTTTACGGTTGCCGAAACCCTTGATCAGGTCTTCGAACAGCTTGAAGCCGAACCCGCCCCGAAATTCGACCCGCGCGAAAAGCTTCTGTGATCTTTTGAATGTCCTTGGCCAGCGTTACAACCCGGTCTGGCCAAGGATTCATTCTTGATCGGGCATTCCTCCCGACCCTGTCAACAAAACATATATGTTGACGCCAAGCGCCAATTACCCCCAACATATAGATATCACGGTCCTTCGATACTCTCGAAGGCTAAGAGGGAATACGGTGCGCCGCAAATTTCTGCGGCAATGCCGGAGCTGCCCCCGCAACTGTAAGCGGTGAGCTGGCATCCACAAATGGTCACTGAAGCGATTTTGCGCTTCGGGAAGGCCGGATGACAGCGCCATAACCGCAAGCCAGGAGACCTGCCGTGGTTGATGTTTTACGTTCTCGGGCGGGGTGCCCCGGTGGAACGCTTGCGACCCGGCAGTTTTTTGCCACAGATTTCAGCATGCGTCCGCTTGGCCTTTGCCCCCAACTATTTGGGGTTAAAGATGTCTCTTACTCTCGAAGCGGAGCGCCATGACGCTTCCGATATTGTCGTTTCCCAATCTGCATCCAAACAGGCAAATGCCTCATCGGGCGGCCATCAGGTCATCCGACGCAACGGATCCGTGACCGACTTCAACCCGGCAAAAATCAAGAATGCCCTGACAAAAGCGTTTCTGGCAGCCGAAGGCGAAACCGCATCCGGATCACACCGGGTTCATGACATTGTCGATGCCATGACAGAACAGGTTACATCGGTACTTCTGCGCCGCGCGGTCCCCGGCCATACCCTTCAGATCGAAGATATTCAGGATCAGGTTGAACTGGCCCTGATGCGCAGCGAGCATCACAAAGTCGCGCGCGCCTATGTTCTGTATCGTGAAGACCGCGCGCGCGAACGCGCCAAACTTGATTCACGCAAGAAAAAGAAGAAAACCGACCAACCGAAGCTAAATGTCAAACAGGCCGATGGCACAATTGTTCCGCTCGACTTTGACCGTTTGGCAATTGTGATCGACGAAGCATGCAGCGAACTGGAAGGCGTTTCCCCCGATCCGGTTTTCGAAGAGACCAAACGCAATCTGTATGACGGTGTTTCAACCGCGGAACTGGCTCTGGCCCCGATCATGGCGGCACGTACCTTTGTCGAACGCGAACCGAATTACGCCTTTGTCAGTGCACGGCTGTTGCTAGACAAGTTGCGGTTTGAGGCACTCAGTTTCATCACCGGCCGCCCGGATCAGGCGACACAGGCCGAAATGAAGGATCGTTACGCGACTTATTTCCCCGCCGCCCTCAAGGCCGGGATTAAAGCCGACCTGATCGACCCGGAACTGGCAAGGTTCGATCTGAAAAAAATCAGTGCCGCAATCAAACCGGAACGCGACCTGAATTTCCAGTATCTGGGTCTGCAGACACTTTATGACCGCTATTTCCTGCATATCAAGGGCACCCGTTTCGAATTGCCGCAGGCCTTTTTCATGCGGGTTGCGATGGGCCTTGCGATCCGCGAAGTCGACCGCGAAGCCAAGGCGATCGAATTTTACAATCAGCTTTCAAGCTTTGTGTTCATGGCATCGACCCCGACATTGTTTAATTCCGGCACGCTGCGACCGCAATTGTCATCCTGCTTCCTGACCACTGTGCCCGACGACCTTGACGGCATTTTCAAGTCGGTGAAGGACAACGCGTTGCTGGCGAAATATTCGGGCGGTCTTGGCAATGACTGGACACCGGTTCGCGGCCTTGGGGCACATATCAAGGGAACCAACGGCGAGAGCCAGGGCGTGGTGCCGTTCCTGAAAGTCGCCAACGATACCGCCATTGCGGTCAATCAGGGCGGCAAGCGCAAAGGCGCGGTCTGTGCTTATCTGGAGACCTGGCATATCGATATCGAGGAGTTTCTCGACCTTCGCAAAAATACCGGTGATGATCGCCGCCGCACGCATGACATGAACACTGCCAACTGGGTGCCGGATCTATTCATGGAACGGGTGTTCAATGACGGAGCATGGACTCTGTTCTCACCCGACGATACGCCTGACCTGCACGACCTTTACGGCAAGGCGTTCAAGACAGCCTACGAGGCATACGAAGAAAAAGCAGCCCGCGGCGACATCACCAATTTCAAAACTGTCCGGGCGATTGACCTTTGGCGGCGCATGCTGACCATGCTGTTTGAGACCGGTCACCCTTGGATAACCTTCAAGGACCCATGCAACATCCGATCCCCCCAGGGCCATCGCGGGGTGGTGCATTCATCCAACCTGTGCACGGAAATTACACTGAATACGTCGCATGACGAAGTTGCGGTCTGTAACCTTGGTTCGATCAATCTGGCGGCCCATGTCACCGATAACGGTATTGATCACGAGAAGCTCGCCAAAACGGTCAAAACCGCGATGCGTATGCTTGATAACGTCATCGACATCAATTTCTATACCATTCCCGAAGCACGTTACTCCAACCTGCGTCATCGCCCGGTCGGCCTTGGCCTGATGGGTTTCCAGGACGCATTGCAGGCGATGAAAATCCCTTATGCATCGGATGCGGCCATTGCCTTTGCCGATGAAAGCATGGAAGCCATTGCGTTTCACGCAATTGCCGCCTCTGTCGATCTGGCAGCGGAACGCGGCCGGTATGAAAGCTTTGACGGATCGCTGTGGTCGCAAGGCATTCTTCCTATTGATTCCCTTGAATTGCTGGCCGAAACGCGCAACGAGTTTGATGTTGATCGCAGCACACGACTGGATTGGGATGGCTTGCGTGAACGGGTCAAAACCGTCGGCATGCGCAATTCCAACACCATGGCGATTGCCCCGACAGCAACGATTTCCAACATTTGCGGTGTCAGCCAATCGATTGAACCGGCTTATCGCAACCTGTTTGTCAAATCGAACATGTCAGGCGATTTTACCGTGGTCAATGCCGCCCTTGTCCGCGACCTGAAGGCACGCGGCATCTGGGACGAGGTCATGATTTCCGACCTTAAATATTATGATGGCAGCGTGGGTCAGATCGACCGTATCCCTGATGATCTGAAAAAGCTTTATGCCACAGCGTTCGAAATGGATTCAGCATGGTTGATCGAAGCGGCGTCACGCCGTCAGAAATGGCTCGATCAGGCCCAGTCGCTGAACCTTTATATCGCCAACCCGTCGGGCAAGAAGCTGGACGACCTATATCGTCTGGCGTGGTTGCGCGGGCTTAAAACCACCTATTACCTGCGATCCAGTGCGGCCACCCATGTCGAGAAATCAACATTGAAGGGCACAGACGGCAGACTTAATGCCGTCTCAAGCGGACAATCCGCTCCGATTTCTGCCAGCCCGGTACCGGCAGCTGTGATCACGGCCTCACCATCGGCCTTGCCAGTCACAGAAACCGACACGATTGCCGAAGATCAGGCATGGGGAAAGGCCTGCCTGATCGATGATCCGGAATGCGAAGCCTGCCAATAGGCAGCGGGTAAACAACATTAAAATCGGGAACGAGAACCATGCTTGACTGGGTAGATAACAACGCCCCCTCCGCCACTGGCAATACGACTGACAACCCTGCATCCAATGATGCCGGAACACCAGATGCCACCGGTCTTGGCACGATTGATCGCGGGGCCGCCCGTGTGACAGTCAGTGACAAGGCGATGATCAATTCGCGCGCGGATGTGAACCAGCTTTTGCCGCTGAAATACGGCTGGGCGTGGGAAAAGTATCTTGCGGGGTGCAATAATCATTGGATGCCAACCGAGGTATCCATGCAGGCTGATATAGCACTCTGGAAATCGCGCGACGGATTGACCGAGGATGAACGCAGGATGCTCAAACGCAACCTGGGTTTCTTTGCCGCATCGGAAAGTCTGGTTGCGAACAATATCGTACTTGCGATCTATCGCCACCTAACCAACCCGGAATGCCGCCAATATCTGCTGCGTCAGGCATTCGAGGAAGCGGTTCATACCCATACCTTCCAGTATATAGTTGAAAGCCTTGGTCTTGATGAGGGCGAACTTTTCAACATGTATCGCGAGGTGCCTTCGATTACCGACAAGGCGGCTTGGGCACTTGATTATACCAGGCATCTGGACGATCCGAACTTTGCCACCGGCACCCCAGAGCGCGATCAGGATTTCCTGCGTGATCTGGTCGCATTCTATGTCGTTTTCGAAGGCATGTGGTTTTATACCGGCTTTGCGCAAATTCTGTCCCTGGGGCGGCGCAACAAAATGGTCGGTATTGCGGAACAATATCAGTACATCCTGCGCGACGAGAGCATTCACCTTAATTTCGGGATCGATGTCATCAACCAGATCAAGGCGGAAAACCCGCATCTATGGACCGGGGAATTTCAGGATGAAGTTCGCGGCATGCTGCGCAACGCAGCCGAACTTGAAGCCGCCTATGGACGCGACACGATGCCGAGCGGCTTTCTGGGGCTGAATGCGCAATTGTGCGAACAATATATGCATTTCATTGCCAACCGTCGGTGTGGCCAGCTTGGCCTCGCCCCGGTCTTTGCCGAGGTCGAAAATCCGTTTCCCTGGATGTCCGAGGCGATGGATTTGAAGAAGGAAAAGAACTTCTTTGAAACCCGCGTCATCGAATATCAGAACGGTGGCGCCCTTAGCTGGGATTGATCCCTGTTTGATCAAAAAAGAAGCGGTTGGCACAGGGTCTTGGCCAACCGCTTTTGACGCATGGGAGTGATATTTGCGCCAAGTTCAGACGCTGTAATCATACAGCGTCAGGGAAAGAGTTACCCGTCAGACCACACCGTTGAACGAAAGTGGGCGGTGATCCTCGTCGATTGCAACCATGATGAATTCGCCCGCTCCGCATTTCCGTCTTTCATCGGCATGCAGGTTTTCGGCCCAAAGCTGAACCTCGACCCGCATGGAACTGCGCCCGGTTGCGATGACCCGCGGGACGGTAATCACGACCTCGCCACTTTGAATGTGGCTGGTGAAATCAACCCGTGTTGATCCCGCCATCACCACGGTTTTGCGACAATGGCGTGATGCCGCGATAAAGGCCGCCTTACCCATGGCTGCAAGTGCATTGCCACCATAAAGGCTGCCGTAATGGCTGGTTTTTTCGGGAAAGACGATTTCGACCATCGCCGGATGGATATCGGGATCCTTGATATACTTAACCGCATCGGGCAGGGGCGGCAAAGTGCCGCCCCGTGCCTCAAGATGCGATCCGATGGCCACCATGTTGAACACACCGCGCGAACAGTGGCGACGTTCCCCACTCAGCGGCCCTTCGGCATTCATATCCACTTCAACCGAGAGGGATTTGCGTCCGACGCGCACCACCGATCCGACCAGTTCGACAATATCACCGATTTTCGCAGGAGCATTGAAATCGATGCGTTCGCAGGATGCGGTGACGAAATCGACATGCCCGTGACGGGACGCCGCGATAAATGCGACCTTGTCCATATGGGCAAGTCCCGTGCCACCAAACAGCGTTCCGTGATGATTGGCATCACCGGGAAACACGATATCGGCAAGCCGGGTCGGGCCGGAAAATACCGGATGATCCGGGCTCATTGTGCAGCCTCTGCCATGGATTTCCTTAACATCCGGGCTGCTTCGACCATGTTGATCAAGGCCGGACGGACTTCTTCCCAGTTGCGCGTCTTAAGGCCGCAATCCGGATTGACCCAAATCTGGCTTACCGCCAATTGCCGGGTGGCAGCAGCCAACAGATCGACCATTTCGTCAATCGTCGGCACACGCGGGGAATGGATATCGTAAACGCCCGGTCCGATATCGTTCGGATAGGCATAATTCACGAATGCGTCGAGCAATTCCATTTTCGACCGCGATGTTTCGATGGAGATCACATCGGCGTCCATGGCTCCGATGGCTTCGATAATGTCATTGAACTCGGAATAGCACATATGGGTGTGGATCTGGGTTTCATCGCGCACCCCGGATGCCGACAGGCGGAAACATTCGACAGCCCAGTCCAGGTAGGCCTTCCAATCCCCGCGACGCAGCGGCAGGCCTTCGCGGATGGCCGGTTCATCAATCTGGATCAGGCCGATACCCGCCACTTCAAGGTCTGTAACCTCGTCACGCAGTGCTAGGGCAATCTGTGCACAGACATCGCGACGCGGTAAATCATCACGGACAAACGACCACTGCATCATTGTGACCGGGCCGGTCAGCATCCCCTTGACCGGGCGATCCGTCAGGGATTGGGCATATTGCGACCATTTTACCGTCATCGGTTCGGGACGCGACACATCGCCGAAAATCACCGGTGGACGGACATAGCGCGAACCATAGCTTTGCACCCAGCCATGTTTGGTAAAGGCATAACCCGCCAGCTTTTCGCCGAAATACTGGACCATGTCATTGCGTTCAAATTCGCCGTGAACCAGTACATCAATACCGATTTCTTCCTGCCAACGGATGGCGGCCTCGGTCTCGGTCTGGATAAAGGCGTCATAGCCCGCCCCGTCCAGCGTTCCTTTCGCAAAGGCTGCACGTGATTTACGCACATCGGTCGTTTGCGGAAATGATCCGATTGTTGTCGTCGGGAATTCTGGCAGCCCGAGTTTTTCCTGTTGCGCAGCCCGGCGTATATCAAACGGGCTTTGACGTTTGGCCATATCATGCGTCACGGCAAGGGCGCGTTCGGTCACCAGACGGTTATGAACCTTGGTCGATTTACGACGCGCGGCAATGGCTGCCGATGCATCGCGGAATTCGGACGCAACCGAACCAATGCCGTCGCCAAGGGCGCGCGACAGGATTTTCAGTTCTTCAATTTTCTGAACAGCAAAAGCCAACCAGCTTCTAAGATCAGCATCCAGATCGCTTTCCTGTTCCAGATCGATCGGTACATGCAGAAGCGAACAGGATGGTGCAATTTCAAAAAGTGCAGCACCACGGGATGCAATAGCCGGTGCGATCCGATCATAAATCGCCTGCAAATCGGCGCGCCATATATTACGCCCGTCGATCACACCAAGCGAAATGACCTGCTCGGGGTTTGCCCCGGCGATCACCGCGTCAAGCTGTTCGGGCGCGCGCACCAGATCGACATGTAACCCGTCCACCGGCAATGACAGGGCAGTTTGCAGGTTGTCACCCAACCCACCGAAATAGGTCGTTAGCATCAGTCTGAGGTTCGGCACTGCTTTGCCCAGAACCTGATAGGTCTTTTTAAGGGCCGCGCGATCCGCATCGCTCAGGTCCAGCACAAGACAGGGTTCATCAACCTGTACCCATTCCGCACCGCTGTCGCGAAGCTGACGCAGGACTTCGCCGTAAACCGGTAACAATCGATCCAGAAGGGATAACGGATCAAACCCTGCTTCGGTGCCTTTGGAGAGTTTCAAAAAAGTGACCGGACCGAGGAGAACCGGGCGGGTTTTGAAACCAAGCGCCTTGGCCTCCCGGAACTCGTCAACGGCTTTTGTCGATGCCAGTGTAAAATGCTGCTCCGAAGACAGTTCGGGAACCATGTAATGGTAGTTGGTGTCAAACCACTTGGTCATTTCCAGTGCCGGAATGCCCTTTTGTGTGGTTTTCCCACAGCAGCTCTCTTCCTGTGTGTCACCACGCGCCATGGCGAAATAGGTCGCAGGTTCAATCAGGCCGCCCTGCCAATCATAGATATCGGGGATCGCACCGACCATGACACAGATATCGAGTACATGATCATAGAAAGAGAAATCGTTGCTTGGCACATTATCGACGCCAAGGCTTCTTTGCCTCGCCCAGTTGGCACAGCGCAATGCAGATGCCTTTTCCTGCAAGGATACAAAATCCGATTTGCCGGACCAGTAATCCTCAAGCGCGAATTTAAGCTCGCGCCGCGGACCGATCCGGGGCGTTCCAAGAGTTGAAACCGGAATGGAAGTTTTCTTTGACATAGGCTTACCCCAATAAATGGGGGCAAAGGCCTGGCGAAAGCACATGCGCCCAACCGGCAAAAATACCCGGTGGGAGCACAATACTCCACCGGGGCACCCCGCCCGAGGACGTAATATGAAGTCGCGGCAGGTCTCCTGGCTCACGGGTCAGTGCTTTGCCCGGCCTTCCCGAAACACCAGAACGTTTCAGTGACCATGAATGGACAAAAGCTCGCCGCTTACAGTTGCGGGGGCAGCTTCGGCATTGCCGCATATGACATGCAACGCACCGAATTCCCTCTTAGCTTCTACCCGACAGGCGGGCAGAAGAACCATCGACAGGCATACAGTGCAGATAAACATCCAACCTGTCAAGAAAGACATAAAGATTTCTTTATATTGAATCTATGCGTCACCATGAAACTGCACATTTTCATTAGCCAAATTCAAATCAACATACTGATATCACGTTTATTGTAGAACTTTGATATATATCAGCGTCGCTGCATATACCTCCTGCTTTACTTCGCGAACCACCATCATTTGGGAGAGAGCAAATGAAATCATATCGTGGTTTAGCGGGCTGCCTTGTTTCGGTTACTGCCATGCTGGGGATCGTCGGGAACGTTCTTGCAGCAGAAACGCCATCGCCTGCCGATCTGCGCGAAGCCGCCCTTGAACATTTCGAAGTCATTCCGTCAATGGTACCGGCCGTTTCGGGCAATGCCGTCACCCGGGAAAAAGTCGAACTGGGCAAGATGCTGTTTTTTGATCCGCGCCTGTCATCCAGTGCGCTGATTTCGTGCAATACATGCCACAATCTGGGAATGGGCGGGGATGACAACCTTGAAACATCCATCGGCCACGGCTGGCAGAAAGGCCCCCGTAACGCCCCGACCGTGCTGAATGCCGTGTTCAACGAAGCGCAGTTCTGGGACGGCCGTGCGGAAGACCTAAAGGCACAGGCCAAGGGGCCGGTTCAGGCGGGGGTCGAAATGGCCAGCACTCCCGAACGTGTTGTCGAAGTGCTGAAAAGCATGGGCGATTACGTACAGAAATTCGCCCACGCATTCCCGGGGGAAGCAGATCCGGTAACGTTTGATAACATGGCCAGAGCAATCGAGGCGTTTGAAGCAACCCTGATTACCCCGGCATCACGGTTTGACCAATTCCTGGAAGGAAACGATGCCATCCTGACCAAAACAGAAATGGCCGGGCTTGAACTGTTCATCGATACCGGTTGTGCGTCATGTCATAACGGGGTGAATGTCGGCGGGACCGGTTATTATCCGTTCGGCGTTGTTGAACAGCCGGGTGCCGAAATCCTGCCGCCCGATGACAAGGGCCGTTTTGCCGTCACCCAAACCGCGACGGATGACTATGTCTTCCGTGCGGGGCCGCTTCGTAATATCGCGCTGACCGCTCCCTATTTCCATTCTGGCAAGGTCTGGAATCTGGAACAGGCCGTGGCGATCATGAGTTCCAGCCAGCTTGGTGCCGAACTTGATGACAGTCAGATCAAGGCGATTACCGCCTTCCTCATGACCCTGACCGGGGAAGCACCGCGCGTGGAATACCCGATCCTGCCGGTCAGCAGTAAAACCACACCCAAACCGGCCGCAATGGTCGCAAACTGATCCCACAGGGGTGTGGAAAAGCAGAAAGTACCCGCAAAGATGCGAACCCCGACACGCCCTTTGCGAACCTGCCGCCCGACACAACCCGGGCGGCATTTCTTTTGCCTATTTCAGTTCCATTCCCTCACCGCCAGAGGCCCGTGCACCTGATAACTGCATCACCCGGCGTTTATAAATATCAGCAACCCAGTTGGTCGCCTGCTTGATACCTTCGGCCGCCCGCAGATCGCGATGAACAATCAGCCAGATATCGGAATCCAGCGTCTCAATCGGGCGCGAAACCCGGGCCAATGCAGGATCGCGGTCCCCCAGGAAGCATGGCAAAATCCCCGCCCCGATCCCGGTGCGCAACGCATTTTGCAGCATCGCGGTATTGCCCGCGCGAAACAGCGGCTTGTTACCGTCAATATGGGCCAGCAACCAGCGCTGGCTTTCATAAAGGTCAAATTCCTCGGAAAAACAGATCCACGGCGCATCAGAAAACACCCGATCCGGTCCCATGCCACGCATATCATACGCCAATCTCTCGGTCGCATAGATCGCACAGGAAATCGTCCCAAGCCGCTTGGTGATAAAATCCCCGGTCAGGGGCAAACCATGCCGGACGGCAAAATCCGCCTCGCGCTTGGTCAGCAACTGCGTATCGTCGGATTGCCGGATTTCAAGGTAAAGACCGTCGGGCTTGCTATTGATCTGGCCAGCAAGAAACAGTGCCGACCACGCACTGGCGGTCAGGCGGACCTGCCGGTCTCGAATGCCCGATATCGCGTCACCCTGCCGGTGAAAGGCAAAGGCGGCTTCTTCCATCGCCTCGGCGCGCGGGCGCAAATCGCGTCCGGCCTCTGTCATGCGCAATCCTTCGGGCAGGCGATCAAACAGCACGACACCGACAACGTCTTCAAGGGCGGATAAGTGCCGCCCCAATGTCGGCTGACTGACACCAAGCTCCTGCGAGGCCGCCCTGAGACTGCCGGTACGCGCAAGCGCCAGGAACACGCGAATATGATCCCAATCGGGTTTTTTGGTCGTCATCGGGACCTCGGCTGATGGTGGGGCGCGATACAGGATTGAATAACCGATCATCAAACAACCCTATCGTTATTCATTATTGGATCACCACCCGCACCGCAAGTCATGGTTGCACGGGTACCTCCATAAAACCGCAAGCACCTGTAAAGTATGACTATTCAGAATCTTTGGACTTGGGCAGATGTTCAAAAATGCTGCCCGGTCCGGTCCATTTACCATCGGGTTCAGTCGGCCAGCGTTGATCGACATCGGATGCAAGATCCGCCAGCGTGACCGATGCGAACCGTTCAAGCAGAAGTTGCTCGGCCGCGTCAAACGAACTGCCAAGGGCGGCATTCACCGCCTGTTCGACCAGACATTCGGGATGTTCGACCGCAACCCCCATGGCAAAGATCGACGGATTGCCAAGCGCGTTATGGATATCAAGAAACGTGATTTGCGATAGCGGACGAATGATCACCCATCCGCCGCCATGCCCCTTTTCGGACCGCACATAACCGGCATCGCGCAGCCCTGCCATCGTTCGGCGAACCACCACCGGATTGGTGTCAAGCATCCGGGCAATCATATTGGATGTCATTGCCCCGCCAAACCGGTCCATGTGGATCAGGACATGCAACATGCGGGAAAGACGGCTGTCACGGCGCATCAACGGTTTCCTTGGGGCTGGCATTCATCATATCCCAGACTATCGGGCTTTGGCGCATATTCGCAACACCAAAAGTTTCAAGATGCTTGACTCCAGAAAGTTACGATACTTATAAAGTTACATGATTGATTTTAAGGTATCACAGGAGTCCCGATCATGTCTGACGCCACCCCCATCCCGTCCGCAACCCAACCGGCTTCGGCGCCTGATTCCGAAAAACTTTATGACGTGATCATTATCGGTGCCGGTTTTTCTGGCCTGTCCGCCGCGATGCAGTTGGCGCGCGCCCGAAAACAGATATGCATCATTGATGCAGGACTACCGCGCAACCGGTTTGCCGCGGCCTCACACGGATTTTTCGGTCTTGATGGCAAAAGCCCGGATGAAATTTCGCGTCTTGCGATGGCCCAGATCAGGGCCTATCCCACCGTCAGCATTGTGCACGGTATGGCAAAAGCGGCGAGCCGACTGAAACCGGATGCCGCCGGAACCGGGAACGAAGACAACAACCGTTTCAAAGTGTCGCTTGATGACGGCCGCCGCTTTCAGGCGCGTCGCCTGATCCTTGCCACCGGGGTCGTCGATACCCTGCCCGATATCCCCGGCCTGATGCCGCGCTGGGGCAAAACGGTGCTGCATTGTCCCTATTGCCATGGCTATGAAGTGCGCGACCGCGCCCTGGGCGTGCTGGCAACCGGGCCGATGTCCAACCATCAGGCCATGATGATCCCCGACTGGGGTCCCACGACCTTTTTCACGCAGGGGAAATACGAACCGGAACCCGAAATCCGTGCCCAGATGGATGCGCGCGGGATCACGATTGAACAAAGCCCGATTGTCGAACTGATCGGCGCAGCCCCCGACCTTGAGGCCGTTAAACTGGCTGACGGGCGCAGCATGCCCATTCAGGCCCTGTTTGCCGGACCCACCGTTTCCATGACCAACCCACTTGCTGAAATGCTCGGCTGCGCGTTCGAAGAAGGCTTTGCCGGACCGTTTATCAAAGTCGATGCATCACAGGAAACCAGTATCCCTGGCGTCTTTGCCGCAGGGGATGCCGCCACCGCACGGCATAATGCGACGCTGGCATCCGCAGCCGGTGTTCTGGCCGGGGTGGGTGCGCATCAGTCGCTGATTTTTAGCTGATCATACGGCCTGGTGTCACGGGTTAACAGCCGCCGCCTGTGGAAGTCCGCATGGCTGGCGGCAGCCTGCCCCGCGATACAAATATGAATAGCACCCCTTAAATATCGGGCATGGCTATTCATTCCTGAATCCAAGAGACTGTCATTGTTCATAACTTTTAAAGTTTTTTCATATGCCAGTTCTGATCCTGCTTGTCAGCACGACTGTCGTCTGGGCGATGCTTCTGGTGTGCAACCGGATCGCATTGACGGCGTTTGATGTCGATGTCTATGCCATGACGTGCTGGCAACTCGTCTTTGGCGGGCTGGCGCTGGTGTTGCTTGCCCCCGGTCGGACCATTCCGTGGCGACAATTCACGTTGCGGATCAACTGGGCCTATGGAATTTTGCGCGTCCTGACCGGGGTCAGTTGGACCGCGGCACTGGTTTATATCAGCGCGCCTGAAAGCGGGATCTTATCGCAAACCGGCATGCCGATGGCAGCCCTTGCCGCGTCCTTTATCCTTGGCCGCGCACCGGGCAAATCGGAATGGTTCGGCCATGCAATCCTGCTTGCCGGGGCTGGCTTCCTTGCATGGCATCTGCCCGACGGCTTTGCCAATCCGGCGGTGTGGCTGATGCTGGCATCCGAGGTTACGGCGATTTCATCATCGGTTCTGGCGGAAAAACACCCCAACAACCAGATCAGGGATGCATGGTCGCATTTACGTTTTACCGGGGTTTTGCTGCTGATTACCGCCTCGGTGTTTCTGATCTTCCCACCGCTGATCGGCGCCATCAGCCCGGTTCCGATTCCCTACACCTCGCTTGACGGGTTCTTCGGGATCGAAACCATATTGGCCGGTCTGATCCTTGGAACGCTGTTGCGCGGACCTGCCATGGTCCTGACATTGCGGTCGATCAAGACAGCCGGGATGGAGAAATACATCCTGGCGACAAGTATCCTGCCCTTTATCCTGCTGGGGCTCGAAATGCTTGCCGCACGGTTTGACCTGACGCCAGCGCCGACACATGACAGTGTTTTCTGGATTTCGGCCCTTCTGGTGATGCTGGGTATCATGCAGATCACCTATTCGAAACGCCGCCATGCCAAGCGGCTCAAGACATCTGGCACAACCGATCCGGCCCCGGCCTGAGACAGATAGATGACCGAACAAGACGCGTCCCCTCGCGCCACCAATGCAGGGTCGCCCACGCCCCCAACGAGCCCCCTCTCGTAAGGGCATATCCCAAACGGCCAGCCTCCCAAAAAATTGGCCGTTCGACCCTGTTTCCATCCGGTTAGTCTCCCTTCCGGATGGACCGAAACGCCCGGTTTCCCCGACCGGGCGTTTTCTGTTTCAGGATGCGGCGTTATTCCCGATAAAATTGCCAAACCATCGCATCTGAAACTTGAAATTGATACGCGCACAAATTCGCCTAAACTGCCTGCACCCCGAAAAGGGGCAAGAGGGACAACAAGCGCCTGAAAACGGGCCGCAAAACGCGCGGGGATTATCCATGACAAGCCTGCAACAGCCAGACAATTACGAAACACTCAAAGCCAAGATCAGCACGGCTGCCATTGTCGGTCACACCACCGACAGCACCGCGAAAATCTGGGTTCGGGCATACAGGGACGGCCTATGGACACTGATCGTAAGTGCCCAGAATCTGCCCGAGGATGCCTATGACCTGTCGGGCAAAAGCCTTGCTGCAATGAAGGATGAAAACGCTGATATCGTCTTCATGGCCGAACGCAATTTCACCCATCAGACCGACCTGACCATGACATTCGAGGTCAGCGGCCTTAAACCCGATACGCGCTATTACTATTATCTGGCGTCTGACAAGCTTGGTCTTGATCGCTGCATCGAGATGGGCGGCGATCACGCATACTGGTTCAGGACCCTTGCCAAAAACCCGCAATCCCTGCAATTCGGGTTTTATTCCTGCCACGACCCGTTCAGCGTCAAACCCAACAGCGAAGGCGCATGGGACAAGTTTTATGACGTGCTGAACGAACGAAGGGCCGATTTCGTGATTGGCGGCGGCGATCAGGTTTATTGCGACACCAACCATAAATCGCAAATCCAGGATGTCTGGGTGTGGCTTAAGAATAACAAAAACGCGTTGCTCGCGATCTATCGCAAGCCCGACGGAAGCCTCAATGAACCCGCCATCATCGACTATTTCACCAAACTTTACCGCACCTATTACCGGATTTACTGGCAGTTCGAACATCTGCGATATGTCTATCGCCGGTTCCCGCAATACATGATCTGGGACGATCACGAAATCATGGATGGCTGGGGGTCGTTAACTGCCAAGGAACGCAAGGCCAAGATTTGCAATTTCTTTCAGGATGACGACGAAGACGCCAATTACGAACTTGTGATGCTGATGTTCAAGGCCGCAGCACAGGCCTATCTGGAATATCAGCACGCCCACAATCCTGACAGCAAGATCATCAATGACGATCCCGATGCCAGTGAATGGGATTATCATTTCGATCAGGGAGCTTATGGCTTTTACATGCTTGATGTGCGCGGCCATCATGATTGTGAATTGCCTGACGGGCAGCGATTGCTTGGTGCGGAACAGTTCAGGCGTTTCAAAAAGTGGATCAATTCAGCCTCAATCAAAAAGAAAAAGGCGATCTTTATCTGTTCGCCGGTTCCCGTCGTTCACTGGACGGAAAGTGCGGTCAACACCCTCGACTTTGGTGGGCAGAAGGATGATTTCATGGACGAATGGGGTCATGAAACCAACCATAAGGAACGCAATGCGATGCTTGAATTGCTTCTGGCCCGATCGGCTGAAAGCAATATACCGATCGTGATCCTGAGCGGCGACGTCCATTGCGCCAGCGCGTTTCAGATCACCCATTGCACGACCTATCCCAAGGCGCGGTTGTTCAATGTGACCTCAAGTGCGATTTCGCGCAAACCGGCACCGGGCATTGCCACGGCTGCCATGCAGAAATCAACCGAAATAGACGGATTTGACGGTGGGCGATTTGAACAGATGTTCCGCTTTGCCGGGGAGAATAACTTTGCCATCATCAATGCCGATTGCCGGGATAATGATTTGAAACTGACGGCCACCCTTTACTGGGCCGAACCCGGATCGGAAAGTGTCACGCAACAGGTGATCAAGCTGGTCAGTTAAAGAAGCCGGTCCCCGTTGGAACGGGGACCGGCCAGGCCGCACTCAAGCTTTCGCTTGCGGGGTCGGGGGAACATGTGCGGCCTTTTCTGTCTGATTGCGCTGTATCCTGTTTTTAGTGTGCGTCGGCGGATGGTTTGCCCGATCTTGCCGGGCGCGCCAGTGGCAAAAGCAGCAAAGCCAGAATGAAGATGCCCGCCATAGCAAGCTGCACATCGTTAAATGAAATCATGCTGGCCTCGCGGGTAACGATATTGACGATGGATTTCATGGCACTTGCCTGCGGATCGGGCAGCCCCATGGCGCTGTATCGTGCTGTCATGGTCGCCAGATAATTCTGGAAGCCGGTGCTGGCCGTGTTGATATGCTCGGCCAGATGCGCGAAATGCAGGTCAGTCCGTTTATCGAGCATCGTGTTGATCGCAGCCAAACCAATCGCCCCGCCAAGGTTACGCATCAGGTTATAAAGGCCGCTGGCGTTTTTGATCTTTTCAGGCGGCAAGGTGCCAAGCGCCAGATTGGTGATCGGCAGCATGCAGAACATCAGGGCAAAACCCCGCACAGCCTGCGGCAGGATCAGTTCGTGAAACGATACCTGACTGTTCTGAAAACCGTTCAGGGCAACCCCCACCGCAAACAGCGCCAGGCCAAAGCCAAGAACGACGCGTGCGGGCAGTTTCGCCGTCAGTTTCCCGGCAATCGGGGCCGATATGAACTGGCAAATGCCGGTTACCGCCATGATGGTGCCGATTTCCAGACTGTCATAGCCGCGCACACGGCTTAGCAGCAGCGGCAGGATATAGACGCTGCCATAAAGCCCGATGCCCAGTGTGAAGCTGAAGATGCAGCCCATGGCAAAGTTGCGATCCCTGAATGAACGCAGATCGACAATCGGATGATCATAGGTAAACATGCGCCGGAAGAAATAGAGCCCCGAAATCACGCAGATAACGGCGCCATAAACAATGGCGCGTTCATCAAACCAGTCATCTTTCGGCCCTTCGTCCAGAATATATTCCAGACTGCCGAGGAATGCCGCCATCGCAAGCAATCCGCGCAGATCAAAGCCCCTCAGCAGCGAACGGTCGCCGCGATCCACGTCCAGCGTGACGGCCACGACAAGCGCAATCAGCATTCCCGGCAAGACATTGATCAGAAACAGCCAATGCCAGGAAAAAGACTGCGTCAGATACCCGCCCAAGGTTGGCCCCACGGTCGGTGCCATGGTGGCAATCAGGCCAATCATGACCGAGGCGGTATTACGTTTGTCTGCCGGGAAAATGATATAGGTCGTGGCAAAGACGGTCGGGATCATCGCCCCGCCAAGGAACCCCTGCGCGGCACGAAACCAGATCATGCTCTCGATCGACCAGGCAAAGGCAGAGGCGATGCTGAAAATCGTAAAGCCGATGGCGGATGCGACAAATAGCCAGCGCGTCGAGATCAGACGCGACAGAAAGCCCGAAAGCGGGATCATTACGACTTCGGCAATCAGATAACTGGTCTGAACCCAGCCGATTTCATCCGGACTTGCCGAAAGACCGGCCTGAATGTTTTCTAGCGAGCTTGCGACGATCTGGATATCAAGGATCGCCAGAAACATGCCGACCACCATCGCGACCCAACCGATAAACTTGGTGGTATCGACATGCTGCACCGGATCATCGGGCCGGGCTATGGAACCGGGGTTGGTGGCGGCACTGCTCATTTCAGTTACGCTCCGACAGTTCCGGTGCCGGTGTTACGACACTCGCAAGGCCGGTACCCGAGGCATGCTCTGCCCCATCGTCATCGCGGACATCGACATTTACAACAACCGACAGACCGGGACGCAGGGCTTTGGCAAGGTCGCTGTTATCAAGGGCGATACGCACTGGGACGCGCTGGGTGATTTTGGTGAAGTTGCCGGTGGCATTTTCAGGCGGCAGCAAACTGAACTGCGCGCCGGTGGCCGGGGCAAAGCTTTCAACCCGGCCAGTGATGTCGGCATCAGGAAAGGCATCAACTTCAATATTGACCTTCTGGCCCGGTGCCATATGGCCGATCTGGGTTTCCTTGAAGTTTGCCACAACATAAACGCCGGGCAACGGTACAAGCACCAGCAGCTGTTCACCCGGCTGGACCAGTGCGCCGGTCTGAACCGAGCGGTTACCGATCACGCCATCAAAGGGGGCATAGATACGGGTATCGTCAAGAGCCTGCTGGGCGATATCGCGCGATGCTTCGGCCTGCGACACAGCACGTTCGGCTTCGACCTTTTGGGCACGTAGAACACCGATCCTGCCCTGCTCGACCGCAAGCGTCGCATTGGCGGCGGCAACCTGTGCCTGTGCAGTCTGACGGTCGGCCTTGGCATAATCGAATTTCTGGCGGCTGGCCGCACCCTTTTTCACCAGATCCTCGTAACGCGCGTAATCCTCGGAGGTGCGATCAAACTCGACTTTGGCGATGCGCAGGTTGGCTTTCGCCTGATCGATGGCCGCCATCTGCAGGGTGATCTGTTCGTCCATGGTCTGAACCGCGGCACGGCGCGCCTCAAGTGCTGCCTCTGCCTGTTTCAGTTCGGCGCGATAATCTTCGTCCTTGATGGACAACATCAGTTCGCCCTTGCGGACGGGCTGGTTTTCCGCAACCCGAAGATCGCCGACATAGCCCGAAACCTTGGGCGAAATCGCGACTTCATCGGCCTGCAGATAGGCATTGTCGGTGGATTCGTGGAACTGACCTTCGGTCACCCAATAGAACCCGTAATAACCGCCCCCACCGATAATCGCCGCAGCGATCAGGGGCAGTATGACTTTTTTCACACTCATCGTCCGTTTGATCCTTTTGGTATTGATCAGTACCATTTGATCCCTTATGGTACCAATCAGTACCAAACGTCAAGTGCAGAATTGGAACAGTTGCTTGTCCGAGACGCGAAATATCGACCCAAGAACCCTGAAACGCCGCGAAGCACTTATCGATGCGGCCCGTGAACTTTTCTGTGAGCACGGCCTTTCGGGCACGACACTTGAAATGATCACGGCCGAGGCAGGCGGGTCACGCCGGACAATTTACGAGCTGTTTGGCAATAAGGACGGCGTGTTCGAAGCGGTGATTCGCGATTGCACGGGACGTGTGGTTGCGGTCATGGCCGATCTGGAATTGTCGCAAATGCCGTTGCGCGCCGCCCTGATCCGTTTTGGCGAAACACTGATGACACTTCTGACGACACCGGAAACCATCCGCTATATGCGGTTGTTTCTGTCCGAGGTTCCGCGTTTCCCGCATCTGGGCAAGGTGTTTTATGAAAGCGGCCTGATGACCGGACGTCGGATCATCACATCCTATTTCGAACGCCAGATGGAAGAAGGCAATTTCCCGAAGAGCGACCCAAAACAGGCGGCCGTGTTTTTCACAAGCCTGCTTAAGGCCGATTACGATTTCCGGCAGATGACCTATGTCGGCTGGGAACCGCATGCAAAGGATTTGCATAGCCATGTGATTGCCGCGGTCGATATGTTCCTACGCGGATATGGCATTGATCCGGCAACCGTCGACCAGAAAGCCCCGGTGCAGGCATAAGTCTGCCGCACCGGAGGTTCCCCGGCTCAGAACATGATCAGCAGACGATAGGCAATCGGTCCCATCATCGTGATCACCCCGATCCAGACAAGGGCAAGCCCCCATCCCCGGTCGCGGAAGCTGTATCCAACGCCCAAAAGGCAAAAGCCGACAATACACAACGCGATAATGATATTGGTTTCATAAGGCAGGTTCATGGTATCCCCCATGCGCTTCCGGTTTGGCGATGCCGGAGTCTTCCCCCTTGAACCCGACAAATGCGAGTTTGACCCATTCCATAACCGTTTTCTTTGATCAGGATCATGCCGCCTTACATGACATACCCCTTGCCCGTGTTTTGCATATTAATTCAGGCAATGGTGTAAATATCGGACAAACCAGCGTTTTTCCGGGTCATCTCGTAACCGGTCAAAGTGCAAAAACCCGCCAGTTTCCGCCTTGCGCGAAAGTCTTAACAAGGATGTTGCGCCGCCCTCTTTGATTTTCTGATTTCATCCTGTATGTTGCGGGCTCCCGACGCGGCCAGGGCGCTCCCTCGCGCGCCGGATGACATGTCAAATGGCAGCCGCGCTGTATCCTGGCCGCGGCCAGAAAGGGAGTATTCCATGAGCAAGATTCAAGTGAAGAATCCCGTCGTCGAGCTCGACGGCGACGAAATGACCCGGATCATCTGGGACTTCATTAAAACCAAGCTGATCCTGCCGTATCTCGACATTGATCTTAAATATTACGATCTGTCGGTTCAGAAACGTGACGAGACCAACGACCAGATCACCATTGATGCGGCAAATGCCATCAAGGAACATCGCGTTGGCGTAAAATGTGCGACCATCACGCCTGATGAACAGCGCGTCGAGGAATTCGGCCTGAAGAAAATGTGGAAGTCGCCGAACGGCACCATCCGCAACATCATCGGCGGTACCGTTTTCCGCCAGCCGATCATCTGCTCGAACGTTCCGCGTCTGGTTCCAGGTTGGACGCAGCCGATCGTTATCGGTCGTCATGCCTTTGGTGACCAGTACCGTGCGACCGACTTCAAGGTTCCGGGTGCAGGCAAACTGACCATCAAGTTCCAGCCGGCAGACGGTGGTGAGCCGATCGAACACGAAGTCTTTGACTTCCCGTCTTCGGGCGTTGCCATGTCGATGTACAACCTTGATGAAAGCATCATCGGGTTTGCACGCGCCTGCATGAACTATGGCCTTGCTCTTGGCTGGCCGGTTTACCTGTCGACCAAGAACACGATCATGAAAGCCTATGACGGCCGCTTCAAGGATCTGTTCGAGGAAGTCTTCCAGAACGAATTTGCCGATAAGTTCAAAGCAGCCGGCATCACTTATGAACACCGCCTGATCGACGACATGGTTGCATGCGCGATGAAGTGGAATGGTGGTTTCGTCTGGGCTTGTAAAAACTATGACGGCGACGTTCAGTCCGACACCGTCGCACAGGGCTTTGGCTCGCTCGGTCTGATGACCTCGGTTCTGATGACGCCGGATGGGCAGACCGTTGAAGCAGAAGCAGCACACGGCACCGTCACCCGCCACTATCGCCAGCACCAGCAGGGCAAAGAAACCTCGACCAACCCGATTGCGTCGATCTTTGCCTGGACGCAGGGCCTGAAATACCGTGGCGAGTTCGATGATACGCCGGAAGTCGTGAAATTTGCCGAAACCCTTGAAAAAGTCTGCGTCGACACCGTCGAAGCCGGCTTCATGACCAAGGATCTGGCACTGCTGATCGGTCCGAACCAGAAATGGCTGACCACCACGCAGTTCCTCGACAAACTTGACGAAGGCTTGAAAGTTGCCATGGGCTGATTGCCCGGCATTTTGCCAGAATGATGAAACCCCGCCGGTGCAAACTGGCGGGGTTTTGTTTTGCCTGCAACCGTGTGGAAAACACACGCTTTTGATGCCTCAATACTGCGCGCGGCTTAGCAACACGGCCAGTTCGCCGCTTTCGTCCAGTTCCCTGAGGGCTGTGTTGAAATCCTGCATGATTTTGCCTGCCCTGGGATGGTTCAGGCCGACCACGAAATGCAATGGCATGGTCGACAGCGGCTCGTCGATATGGCCGAAATGACCCAGTTCCAACCCGGCGGCCCGCATGGAATCGCGTGCTTCCGAGCGCGGGGCCACGACAATATCGACCCGCCCGGCTCCCAGAAGTTTGAAACAGGTGCGCATATCGGGCGGTGCATGGCGGGTTGCCCGCCCGGTTGCAAGCATCTGGCTTGTCCTGCCCAGTTCGGCATAACCCAGCGGCAGGCAAAGTGCCGCACCATTCAAATCATCGATGGTTTCAAAATTCTGGCGAGATTTCGCATACCAGCCAAACGCTGACAGGCTGGCAACCGGTTCGGAGAACAAGACCGAGCGCGCCCGGAACGGGGTATAAGCATAAGGGAAAGTGCCTTCAACCTCGCCCCTTACCGTCATGTCATAGCCCTGACGCCAGGACCGCCAGATAATTTCAGCATGATCATATCCGGCAATCTCGAATGCGCGGCGGACAATCTCGGTCATGATACCGCCATCGGGCAGATCACGACCGGTAAAGGGAGCAAAGTAATCCCCGGTCACGATCCGGACATGATCGGCTTTTGCCTGCGTCGCCATCATCAGCGACGCGGTCAACACCAGCATCATGACCCATTGTTTTTTCATTCCCGACCCACTCCGCAGGGCATTACTGCCCCCTGCATCTTATAGGTTAGGGGCGCTGGTATTTCTTTCAAGCCACGTAAGCTATTGAAATGCCCATGCCACATTATCGACGGATGTTCGCAAAAGAAAAACCCCGCCAAAAGTTTGACGGGGTCGTGAGAATTTCATAAAGATATTTTTCAGGAAACAGCCGCCGCACGGACAAACCGGCCACGCTGGTAATCGTCAAAGGCCTGCATCAGTTCCTGTTTGCTGCTCATGACGAACGGGCCATAGCGAACAACCGGTTCGTGCAACGGACGAGCCGCGATCAAAAGCATCCGGCCGCCTTCGGGACCGCCTTTAAGCATGATGCTATCACCATCTTCCAGCACGGCCAGATGATGCGTGGTGACAGCCTGATCGGCGACAATTGCGTCCCCGATAAAGACATAAACCATCGCGGCATGGCCTTTGGGCACCGGCAGGGTTACCTCGCGACCAGCCGCCAGTTTGGCATCGATAAAGACCGGCTTGGTAGCAATGCCATTAACCGGGCCGGTTTTACCCATGAATTCACCCGCAACAAGCCGCAGATCAACACCGTCTTCGGGGCTGAATTCGGCGACGTCGCTACCTTCGATATTCTGGTAACGCGGGGTGACCATTTTATCCTTGGCCGGAAGATTGATCCAAAGCTGGAAACCCTGCAAAAGACCGTTTTCCTGTTCCGGACTTTCGGAATGCAAAATCCCGCTGCCTGCGGTCATCCATTGCACACCACCCGAACGCAGGACACCTTCATTGCCCATGTTGTCCTTGTGGCGCATGGCACCTTCGACCATGTAGGTCACGGTTTCAAAGCCACGATGCGGATGCTCGGGGAAACCGGCAATATATTCGTCGGCATTGTCGGTCGAAATTGAATCGAGCATCAAAAACGGATCAAGCATATCGAGCTGCGGCGATCCAACCGATCGTTTAAGCGACACACCAGCCCCATCGGATGTATCCATCGCGCGAAGTACGCGGGCAACGCCACGCGGGGTTTTACCCTGTTCAGACATCGGGTCCTCCTGTCAGCAACCGGAAATGCGTTCGGCTGCGATCCGTGAAACTTTCATACCCCTCAATCTGGCAGAAAACTGTCGCGAAACAATGATCAATCAGGCATCTGATTGTTTCCGTACTCACCCCAATCTGGTCAACAAAAAGGCCACGCAGACCTATCTGCGTGGCCTTTCATCAATACTGTAATCCTTCAAACGGCCAGCTTGGCAGCCAGCTCTGCGACGTGTTTCCCCTGGAATTTGGCGATATCAAGCTCATTCTGCGATGGCTGACGCGAACCGTCGGCACCGGCCAGTGTTGTTGCACCATAGGGCGAACCGCCGGTGATTTCGTCCATATTGGTCAATCCCGCACAGCTGTATGGTACGCCAACGATGACCATGCCATGATGCAGAAGCGTGGTATGGGTCGAGGTGATGGTGGTTTCCTGACCGCCGTGCTGGGTTCCGGTCGAGGCAAAGACCGAACCGATCTTGCCGATCAATGCGCCCTTGGCCCAAAGGCCGCCGGTCTGATCAAGGAAGTTGCGCATCTGGGCCGACATATTGCCAAAGCGTGTCGGCACGCCAAAGATGATCGCATCATATTCTGGAAGATCCGAAACCGCAGCAACCGGCGCAACCTGATCGAGCTTCGCACCCGCAGCCTTGGCGACATCTTCGGGCATGATTTCGGGCACACGTTTTACATCGACATGTGTACCCGCCACACCACGCGCACCTTCGGCGACCGCGTTCGCCATGGTTTCGATATGCCCGTACATTGAATAATAAAGAACCAGAACCTTGGCCAATTTTGCCTCCTTGATTAAAAAAAACTGTCGCCTCCAGCATGCGACAATTGCCGCCTTACGAAAACGATCACATTGGAAACAGTCTATTTCGCCCCGTCTGTCCGGGTCAGAACGCATACTGCCCCGAAACTGTTCCGGGGCAGCGGTATTTGATCCTTCCGGTCAGTCCTGTTGCGGTCTTGCCGCCAGATATTCGACAACCTGATCGGGGAAGTCGGTAAAGATGCCATCAATCCCCGCATCGTCAAAAATCGCCTTAAGCGCGATATCCATGTCCCCCGCCCATTTAGGCAACTGATCCGCCCGCAGGGTATAGGGATGGACTTTCAACTGCGCGCGCTGGGCTGCGATCAGGGTTGGCGTCATGATCGCCTTGCCATCCGCACTAAGACCTTCGATGACCTGCGGCAGCCACGGGCCGATACCATCGACGACGCTTGCCATTTCCGCGACACCGTCATCGGTTTTCAGATAATCGTAATCCGTGCCTTCGGGCGCACCCCATTTGTTTTCACCCAGCAACTGAACCAGCTTGCCCTGATATTTCAGATCATTCCGAATACGCTTGGTTTCAGCCCAGTCAAAGCACTGGACAAAGGAATTGGATTCCGGAGTGCCATATCCCCAATGTTCCATGATCTTGATGACCGCAGCGGTCACATCCTGCCCTTCGGCCTTGTGCCAGGCCGGGTCCTTGATTTCAGGATAAATGCCAACATCGCGCCCGGTTGATTTGTTAAGCCCCCGGATCATGGCGATTTCTTCTTCCAGTGTGGGAATTTTAAAAATCGCATATTCGCCGGGGAAGCGATCCGGATATACCTGCTCGCCGGTATCGGCTTTGAACCGTTCGGTAACATTCAGGCTTTTGAGTTCTTCAAGCGTGAAGTCGATGGCGTAGTACCGGCCATCTTCACGTTTGCGGTCGGGGAATTTCTTGGCAACGTCGGTCGTGGTATCGATATGGATGTCATGCAGGACAACCGGCACACCGTCCTTGGACATTACCACGTCCTGCTCGATGAAATCCGCCCCCATGCCATAGGCAAGCGCCTTTGCCGGAAGGGTATGTTCGGGCAGGTAGCCCGATGCCCCGCGATGGGCGATCACAACCCGTTCAAGGGTACTGTCCTGTGCTATTGCCGGTGTAATCGACAAAGGCAGAATGGCAAGCGCCGCTCCCAGAATGGCCGCACGGGCAGATTTCATCAGCATCCCATAACTCCTTATTTCCGCATAAGTTTTGCCCAGCATAGTGACGAAACGATGCGGCAGGAACAAGGCAGAAGGCGATAGCGCAAAGTTTCTTGAAACTGTTACGCCTGATCGCCTTCCATGGATTGCTTTGAAACGGATCGTTCAGCCCAAAAGCTCGCCCGCGATTTCGGCCAGAAAATCGGGCAGCACACAATAGGCATAGGGCGCATAAAGCCGTTCATGACGTTGATGATATTCCCTGCCCCACGGGCCGATATTGACCACCGGATAGGTCAGGGCATTGTCAACCGGACGATCCACCAGTTCAGCTATCGGGGTAATGGCAGCGATGATTTCGGTATCGCCTTCATCGGTTGCATGGCCGAAAAAGCTCATATCCGATATACCCATGAAATAACCACGGTCACAAATTTGCGTTTCGTGACGGCCCTCTATCGTGGTGCGGGCCCGGCCAATCGCATCCAAAAACTCCCGGTCCATATCCTTTGCCATATCGACATGCACGGCCGGATAATGCAGACCGGCCATTCCGGTTACCACTGCGGGGCCACGCAGATGCGCCTCGGCCAGCATGGCACGCACCAGAACGCGGGTGCGGTTCAGGGGATTGTTATCCCGTGCCGTTTCAAGGTCGACCGCCTCAATCCGGTCAAGCGCATCGCTGCCCCCGGATGCAAACGCCATGTCACGCAATTGGGCAACCGTTACCATGCGCAAGGGCAGCAAAGCTGCCGGGGCGGCTTGCCCGTTGGCTTTGGCATAACGGGCAGCATTACCTGTGAACCGTTCAAGCGCTCGGTTTCCGGCATCCTCTACGATGTTGGTGAAGTCGCCCATCAGTTCAGCACAGCTTTTCCCCATCACCAGCCAGTTAAACGCCATCCAGACATGTTCGGGCGTGGTGACTTCGTAAATGTCGCGTACATCGCGGGCCTCAAGACAGACCGGGGGTGGTGCGGTTTCATGCATACCACGATCACACAGTTCGCTGTTGGCTTCGATCGCCTGCATGATTTCCGATGCGATGGCGTGGGCTGAAATGCCGTCAAACGGATAACCGACATGGGTTGGCAAACCGGCAACAAGGGCAAAGGGCAAAAGCTTTCCGACCGAGCCATGGAAAATTGCGCGCCCGATCTCGCCATTGCCGGTATCGCTGCTGGCATCCAGATTGACCCCACCGACAATGGTAAGGCCCCAGCGTGTGATCAGGTCGGGCAACGCGTTACGCAGGCTGCGCATGCCGCATGAATTGCGTTCTTCATCGGGGGTCAGGAACAGGACGACATTGCCCTGCCGGTCCGACTGCTGGCTGAAATGTTCCAGAAACGCGATGCCCGCCGCATCACCGCTTTTCATATCAAGCAACCCGCGCCCCGGGATGAAATCGCCGGTCTGAAAATCGCGAAGGGCAAGTGCCTCGGCATCGCTAAGATTTTCCCGGCTCGAAAGATCGTCAATCAGGGCCTCACACAGTGCATCAGGCTCAAAAGCCAGATGTTTCAGGTCGTGATAATTTTCAATCGAAACCACATCAAAATGCCCGGCCATTGCCATTGTCTTGCGCCCGGTTCCCCGCACCAGTGCGACAACGCTTTTGGCCATGCGGCTGCCACCCGCGACAAGGTGACTGTCGATCACCGCGATATTGTCGGGATTGTCCTGAAAATAGGGAATTTCGCGCAGGATATCGACGATCAGGCCGGTGATATCGGCTTCCCCGGCACTGCCGGTGACACTGCCAAAACGGGTCAGACGGTCGGCGATTTCAGCGGTACGGGCGTAAGGGGCCCATCGATCTTCCGGCATGGTCATTTATTTTCTCCCTGCTGACATGGCAGCAGGATAAGCTTTGCCGAAATCAGTTAAAATCCCAGTTTGATACAATTTTCGATTGGAAATTGATGTTTTCATCAGGATAATTGACGAAATCGTCAAATCAGGATGAAATCATGGATGATCTTGACCGTCGCCTCCTTGCCGAACTTCGCGTCAATGCGCGTGCTTCCGTCCCGAAACTGGCGCAGCTTTTGGGGGTTGCAGCCGGAACGGTTAAAACCCGCATGGACCGCCTGATCGATCAGGGGGTGATTGCAGGGTTCACAGTACGTCTGCGTGATGACGCAGCCGATGGGACCGTCCGGGGCGTGATGATGATCGAGCTATCGGGCAAGAATGTAAAAACGCTGGTCGCAAGCCTTCGCAAAAATCTTGGCTTTGCCGCCCTTCACACCACCAATGGCGAATGGGACCTGATCGCGGAAATTCAGGTGCCCGCCCTTTCGGATTTTCATCAGGTTGTCACGACCGTGCGCGCCATGGAAGGCATTGCCAAAACCCAAAGCTATCTGTTTCTGGGGCCTGCCTGAAATATCGGAGAAGCAAAGGCCGACAGGCATTTAACGGTTTAGCGCACCGGTCATCCGATCAAGCCCCTCAAGGGTTAGCGGATACATCCGGCCTTCCATCAGTTTGTGCATGATCTGGATCGAGCCGTGATATTGCCACCAGTTTTCCGCCTGCGGATTGATCCAGGCGGCATGCGCGAAATGATCCAGCAAACGTTGCATCCAGACCGCCCCGGCTTCGGCATTCCAATGTTCGACCGAGCCACCGGGATAGGTGATTTCATAGGGGCTCATGGTGGCATCGCCAACAATCACCAGCTTGTAATCCGCACCATAGGTCCGGATTACATCCCATGTTGAAACCTGATCGGTGCGGCGGCGCGCATTGTCCTTCCAAAGCCCTTCATAGGGACAATTATGGAAGTAATAATATTCAAGATGTTTGAATTCGCTTTTGACCGCCGAAAACAGTTCCTCGCAGACCTTGATATGGTCATCCATCGACCCGCCAATATCAAACAGCATCAGGACCTTGACCGCATTATGCCGTTCGGGCCGCATTTGAACATCAAGCCAGCCCTGACGGGCAGTGGATGAAATGGTACCGGGCAGATCAAGCTCATCTGCCGCCCCGGTGCGGGCCCATTTGCGCAAACGCCGCAGGGCCACCTTGATATTGCGCGTGCCGATTTCAACACTGTCATCAAGATTTTTAAACTCGCGTTTGTCCCAAACCTTGACCGCACGCCGGTGGCGGGATTTATCCTGCCCGATCCGCACCCCTTCGGGGTTATAGCCATAGGCCCCAAAGGGCGATGTCCCGGCGGTGCCGATCCATTTATTCCCACCCTGATGACGGCCTTTCTGTTCCTCAAGCCGCTGTTTGAGGGTTTCCATCAGTTTTTCCCAACCGCCAAGAGCCTCGATCTCGGCCTTTTCTTCATCGGTCAGGAATTTTTCGGCAAGCTTACGCAACCATTCTTCGGGAATGTCGGCCTCGGAGACTTCGTCCATGCCGTCAGCAAGACTAACAACACCCTTGAAATGTGCGCCAAAGACCTGATCAAACCGGTCAAGATGACGTTCGTCCTTCACCAGTGCTGCACGCGCCAGATAATAGAAATCCTCGACCGCATAGTTCGCAAGGCCCTTTTCGACGGCCTCCAGCAGCGTCAGATATTCCCGCAAACTGACCGGAACGCGGGCCTCTTTCAGCTTAAAGAAAAAGCCGGTGAACATGATGCTCTAACGCCCTTCGCGCCGCGCCATGAAGGCCAACCGTTCGAACAGGTGCACATCCTGCTCGTTCTTCAGCAATGCTCCATGCAGTGGCGGCACGGCGGTTTTGGCGTCCTTGGCACGCAATGCTTCGGGCGGCAGGTCTTCGACCATCAGAAGCTTCAGCCAATCAAGCAGCTCCGAGGTTGACGGCTTTTTCTTGAGCCCGCCGACATCACGCATGTCGTAGAACAGGTTCAATGCCTCGGACACCAGACGTTTCTGGATATCGGGGAAATGGACCGCAACGATTTCGGTCATGGTTTCGGCATCGGGGAAGCGGATGTAATGGAAGAAACACCGGCGCAGGAACGCGTCGGGCAGTTCCTTTTCATTATTCGATGTGATGATCACGATCGGGCGATTGGCGGCCTTGATGGTTTCCTGTGTCTCGTAAACAAAGAATTCCATCCGGTCGAGTTCTTGAAGCAAGTCATTGGGAAACTCGATATCGGCCTTGTCAATTTCATCGATCAGCAGAACCGGCGCGCTTTCATCCTCAAACGCTTCCCAAAGCTTGCCCTTGACGATGTAATTGGCAATGTCGTGCACGCGCGCGTCACCAAGCTGGCTATCGCGCAGGCGCGAAACGGCGTCATATTCATACAACCCCTGCTGGGCGCGCGTGGTCGATTTGATCGACCAGGTAATCAGCTTCTTGCCAAGCGATTTTGCAATTTCCTCGGCCAGAACGGTCTTGCCGGTTCCTGGTTCGCCCTTGACCAGAAGCGGTCGCTGCAAGGTGATCGCGGCATTGACCGCCACCATCAGATCCTCGGTCGCGACGTAATTTTCCGTACCCTGAAATTTCATTTTGCCCTGCAACATAAGTTGACGTTTACGTTAACCTAGGATGTTGCTGTTCGCAGGGCAAGGGACGAGTTCACGAGCCGCCCGGTTCAACGAGCTTGTGCCGTTACAGCCAATAGCTTACCATCATTGAAAATCATAAAAATTCCAAACTGTTATAAAGTTCTGGTGCCCGGGGGAGTTACAAAGCTGCGCGATTGCGATTTTGCAGTGCGTCAAGGGGAAGCTTGTGTGACATATCTTGAGAATCATAAGGTTCTATCATCGCGTGATCTTTGTGAGACCCGCGCTCTTCTGGCCGAGTTGAATTCCATTGATACACTGGACCTGATCGAACGGCCCGCATCTTTCGATGTCGCGGTTCAGGGCATCGCCTTGGGCGATTTGCACGTTTTGCATTCATCCTTTGGGGATTGTCGTATTCAGCTTCGGACACCTGAAAGCGATAACGATGCACTATTCATGATCATCCCGACCAAAGGGGATGGATCGGTGCAGCATCACGGACAGGCTTATACAATTTCGACCAAGCGCGGAATGATCCGCGACATGAGCATTCCGCTTTTCGCTGACGAAGACCGGTTTGCCTGCTTGGGCGTCCGTTTGCCCAAAGACATCATCGCCAGACATTGCCGGACACTTTTGGGCAATGATATGCCGACCATGGATCCGAGGTTCGAAATCAGCCTTGATCTGGACAATACAGCGGGTCGTCATGTCTGCAATACCCTGAATTACATCGCGCAAGCACTTGATGGTCCGCTTCACAATCGCGACAATACCATTGTCCTGAATGGTCTTCAGGATTTGCTTTTGACAAATATCCTGATGATGCTTCCGAATTCCTGTTCGGAACTTCTGCATGGGCAAACGAAATCCAACGCGGTTCCGCACTATGTGAAACGGGCACGCGATTACATCCACGCCCACGCCCATACACCGATCACACTTGAAACGCTGGCACAGCATGCGGATTGCGGTTATCGGACGTTACAAACGGCGTTTAATGCCGCCTATGGCATATCGCCGATGGCGTATCTAAAATCGGTGCGGCTAAGCCATGCCTATAAAGACCTTCTTGACAGCGAGGATGGTGCAAGCGTTGCCGAAATCGCGATGAAATGGGGCTTTGCCCATGCAGGACGCTTTTCGCAAAGCTATGCAAGGCAGTTCGGTGTTCTACCGTCTGAAACCCTTCGCAAGCGACAATAATTTGTGATCTCCGCCTGCCGTCGCGGGCAGGTTTGACTTTCTGCAGATCGGGGGGTGGAAATGATCGCCCCACCGCCTATAATCCCATCGAAATTCGATAAATTTGATGTTCCGGGCAACGGAATGACACCAAGGTTGGGAGAATTTGCATGACCACTATGTCCTTTGCGGATATGGGGCTTGCCGCGCTTAAACGCCGCCAATATGACGCTGCGATTAATATGTTGCGCCAGGCACTTGGCGAGGATGAGGATAATCTTGAAGCGCGGTTCGGGTTGGCCCGCGCCCTTCATGAAAAAGGTTCTCTGACCGAAGCACTTGGTGAATACCGTACTGTGCTGCAATCTGATGGAGGCCACGAAGAATGCCTGCATCACATTGCACGCGCGCTGCTTGAAAACGGGGATGCCCGTTCGGCACTTAACCATGTCGATGTCGTTTTGCGTCATCATCCGACCGATCCCGATTTGCTGATTTTACGCGGACAGGCCCTTCTGGAACTTGAGCAGCCCGAATATGCGTTAAGCGCCTTCCAGAATGCCGCCCATCACCAACCGGGCAATGTCAACATCCACCGCCTGATTGCATCAGCACATCGCGCCAATGACGATATCGAAAGCGAACGCCGCGCGATCGAGCAGCTTTTGCGGATCGATCCGGCATCAATGGTGGCTTCGAACGATCTGGGCGTTATCAATCTGCGCGAAGGGTATCTGATTGCAGCCTTTGAAGCGTTCGAACTGATCCTGAGCCATGATCCCGAAAATGCAGAAGCCGCCCTTAACCGCGCCATCACGCTGACCGTAATGGGCGGTATGGATGACAAGGCGATCTGGGACCGGGTCATGGAAATCAGTGCCGATCTCGACGGGATCGAGGAAACCCGCGCGCTTGCCGATGACCTTGCAAAACTACCCGGCAAAGACCGGAAAGCCAGTGAAAAGGCGGCAAAACTGATTGCACGCGCCGCCCATACACCGATTGATATCTGAAACTTATGCTGCCGGAACGTCTGCGGTTGCCTGCCGAATGCGCAGCCATCCCAGAATGCCGATCACGCATAGCATTGCGGCGATAAAGCCAAGGAAGAAGGGCGCGTAACTGGCGATACCGGCCAGAACCCCACCGATCAGCACGGCGGCGGCTTCGGCGAGAACATGGGCAGAACGGTAAACGCCAAGCGCCTGCCCCTGTTCATGTGATCCGGCTGCGTTGGAAATAAACAGGCTGGTCGTCACCTCGCACCAGGCAATACCGAATGCCGCCAGACACATCGGCACAAATATCCACACCAGCCCATCGGGGATCAGGAACGTGATCAGGCCGATCCCCAAAAACAGATGACCAAGGGTCCCCACACCGATCAGGCCGCAAATCTTCTGCGCACGATCAACCGTCAATCCGGCAAGGATCAGCGGGATCGAAATGATTGCCGAACACATGCCAAGGAAACTGCTGGTGACGTCGTAATTCTGTACCAGATAGACCCCGAAAAAGGCAAAGAAGATATAAACCGCGATATAGCTGAAGAACGAAATCACATAACCCGGCAAAAGGTCGGGGTCCTTGATCGTCGCCCAGACCGTGCGGGTAGCGGGTGGCGTCATACCCTTTGGCGTGCCGCGACGGCGCGCATATTCAGGAATGCGCAGGATTACGAATACCACCAGCAGGTTAAAGGCATACATACCTGCGGCAAAATAGAACGGCCAGGAAACGTTAAAGGACGGATGAATGGTCGGGTCGGAGAAAAAGCCGCCCATCAGCGGGCCGATGATCCAGCCGACATTGATCGCGACCGTGATCAGACCAAAATTGCGCACCTTGGTTTCCGGACGGCTGATATCCGATGCAATCGATTGGGCAATCGCCATATTGCCCTCGCACAGGCCCGACACAAAACGTCCAATCAAAACCAACGGCAAATTTGCAGTCGCCACCCCATAGGCGGTCACCAGATAGCCAAGGGCCGCACCGGTCAGCGACGCCATCAGAACTGGACGGCGGCCAAGCTTGTCCGATACCCGCCCCAGCCACGGTGCACCGATAAACTGCCCGATGGGATAAAGCGCCATGGCGACACCCAAAAGCATCGTGCGGTATTCTGTGGGCACCGAGGGATCAAGAAAACCCAGTTCGGGTTTCAGAAACATCGGGCTGAAAACAGGATAAGGCAGGCTGAACCCGGCAAAACCGAACAGCACGGTCAAAAAGACCGCGGACATGGTTTTGGTTTCCTGGGACATGGGGCGAATACTCCGTGGGGCATTTTGGTGGTGGTGGTTAATTGATAGCGTCGCCAGTGGCTATTTCAGATCGGCATAGCGGGCGGCAAGGTCGCGCACGATCTGGCGAGCGTCATCGACATACCATCCCGCCCCGGCCAAAAGATCGGCCAGACTGTCGCAGAAGATGTCAATCGCATTGCTGCGCAATTCAGTGCCATAATGGCGGTCGGTTATTTCTGAAAGGGCCAGGGCATTCATGCCAAATGAAAGCCCCCAACTGCCAAGATTGAGGTTGCGGGTCTGTGCGATCACATCGCCCGATACCCCCAGTTCATTGGCAGCATCGGACAGGAAGCTTTGGAACATTTCGGTGATACGTCCGATCCCGGCGAGCTGGCTTTGATGGTGCGACGGGGTTGCGCGCTGCCAGATCGAAGGGGCCAGAGCGAGATATTCGGCCTCAAACCATTGCGGGTGATCAATGGAAAAGCGGATATCAAGCAGGCTTGCGACAATGAACTTTTCCATCGCACTGCCGTCATGAGCATGGGCATAATCGAAAAACCCGGCGCGTTTTTGCCCCGCCAGAATCGCAAGCCCAAGCAGCAAGTCCTCCTTGCTGGCGAAATGGGCATAAAGTGTGCCAACCGAAATATCGCAGGCGCGGGCCAGATCAGACATCTTCAGTTCGAAAAACCCGTATTCCGCAATCAGCTCGCCCGCGCGTTCAAGGATCAGTTCCTCGCGCTGCTGACGTTTTTCAATGCGGTTTGGCCGCTGTCTCAGCGGTTGCTTTTCCGGGTCGTTCAGGGTTGCCATATCCCTGCCTTTCAATAAATGACGTAAAATCGAATTTGGTTCATTTTTTTAACACCAAACAATCGCGAATTTTGCATGGGTGGCATTCATCCGAACACTCAACGGATGCACCCAAACGCAGAAAACAGGGAACCGGCTTTAACCTCATACGTTTAACACTGGATCGCTGTCCCGGTTTCGGCTTTGCCAACGGGCGGCATTTGTCGCCAGGCAAAGCACACGGCAAGAACAGGACCGCAGTAAATGTTTCACCGATTTATCCGGATATGGGAATTTCTTGGTCACAGCTTGTGGTTTATTCCGCTGCTTTATGCAATTGGCGGTGCCACTGTTGCCTTGCTGGCAATTCGCCTCCCGGGCGAGGAGATGATTGCCAGCCTACCGGATTTCTGGCCGCGTTTCGGAACGGTTCAAACGGTACAGGACCTGACATCGACCCTTCTTGCCACCCTTGTGACCATGACCACCTTTGCCCTGTCCGTAACCATGGTGGTTCTGACACTTGCCGCCGGATCACTGGGCCCACGCACCATTCGCAATTTCATGGGCGATCCCAAAACACAAAATGCACTGGGCAGTTTTGTCGGATCCATTCTGTTTCTGATCACTGCCCTTGTCATCATGGGGGGCCAGGGCAAGGAGGATCAGGTCCCGCAAATTGCCGCCATAACCGGGATTATCCTTTTTGTCGTAAGCCTGTTTGTCCTGATTCTGTTTGTGCATCATCTGGGTCGATCCATTGTAGCGGATCAAGTCATCCAGAAAGTCGGCGGAAATCTGGAAGAAACGATTGCATCGTCGCTGGAAACGCTTTCAAAACCAATCGACCATGCAGCAGAAGCCGGATGCACCCTGCCTGATGCGGGAACAATCAACCCTGACAGAGCCATCAAGGCCGCAAAATCTGGTTATGTGCAGGGCATCGACTATGAAGGTTTGCTGGAGGTTGCGACCAAGGCAGACATTCATATCGCCCTGACAATCCATGCCGGACAGCATGTGATTGCCGAAGACATTATCGGAGAAATCAGCATAAATGCCGCCAATGCAACAGACGACATCGACGAATACCGGAATTTCATTACCGAACAGATACTGATTGGCAATCAGCGCACCGCGATGCTTGATATCGAGTTCGCCCTGCGCCAACTCGTCGAGGTCGCCCTGCGCGCATTGTCACCGGGCATCAATGACCCGTTTACCGCAATTGCGGTGATTTATCGTCTGGGCCGGGCCATGCCACAGGCGATGAATTTTCATTCCCCGTTGGGCCTTTGGCGGGACGAGCAAGGACAGGAACGGATATGTGCCCATCTTTCGGATTTCGGCGAGATGCTGGACGCGGCATTTAACCAGATCCGACAATCGGCAAGCACCAAGCCCTATGTGTTGTTGCCAATGGCAGAAGTTCTTGAAAGTCTGATCGGACAGGCCAAAACAGCCAAACAGCAGGACACCCTGCGCGATCATGCGCGCCTTATCGGACGGACGGCCGCGCGAAACATCGCCGAGGCGGCTGATCGCAGGGCGGTTGAACGTGCCGTCAACCGTGTCCTGCGACAGCAACAGGCCAAAGACGATTATTCAGCGGCCTGAACACGTGAATGGCGGGTCAGGTTATTTGCGATGCGCGTCACCGTGCCGCCACTGATCAGAACCAGCGAAAAGGCAATAGGCCAGGCAATGACAAATGCCCGCCCCCAGCGCAGCAGAAATTCGGGGTCGATACCAGTATTGATCAGTGTCACCAGCCCGGTCATCAGGGTCGACAGCCAGATCGACATCAGACCGGAAAATACAAAACGATAAAAACGTGCCGGAAGCATGTGAGGCTCCTTTGATTTGGTTCCCGTTTACGGTGGGCATGGAGCGGACAATGCGATAATCTCATTTTTGGGAATAGTGGATATTTTCGGGATTTGAGTTTCCATATATGGAACATGCGCAACTGGACGATTTCGCCCTTTTCATTCGCATAGCCGAACTTGGCAGCCTCCGGCAGGCATCGATTGCCCTGGAGGTTCCGATGGCGACACTTAGCCGACGCCTGCAAAAGCTGGAGGAAAAGCTGGGCTGCAAACTGCTGCTACGCGGCAGCGGACGGTTCGCCCTGACTGATGCCGGGCATACCTATTTCGACCAGTTACGCCCTCTGGTCACCGAAATGAACAGAACGCTTGAAAGTATCGACACACGCCATAACGAGCCTGCCGGGATTTTGAAGATCGCCTTGCCTGTCAATCTCGCCCGAAGCTGGCTCGCCCCGTTTTTCAGCACTTTTCTTCGTAAACATCCCCATATCGATCTGCGGCTGACCCTGTCCAATCGTGTATTGCCGCTTGGCGAATTCAATTTTGATGTCGCCATCCGCGTCGGCAAGCAAACCCAGCAATCTCTCGTCCTGCGCAAGCTGTGTGACACCTATCTGGTTGCCTGTGCCGCCCCGGAATATCTGGCGAAATTCGGCACACCGACATCGCCCGAAGAACTGCGTTATCATGCGATGATTGTCGCAAGTCCGCTTCGAACCTGGCGGTTGACCCACCGCAAAACAGGACGCAACGAGGTATTTAGCGTTGATGGCCGGTTTGACGTCGACGAGATCGAACTGGCATCACTTATGATAGAAGAAGGCCACGGCATCGGCCTTGTACCACACAGCATTATCAGCAATAGGCTGCGGGCTGGACGACTTGTAGCGCTTCTGCCCGACTGGGAAACCGAACAGCGCGATATCTTTGCTGTTTGGCCCGAAACCGATTTCATGCCCAAACGCCAACGTGTTTTCATAGATGAACTGGTGGCCTTTGCCACGCAAAACCCGGCAGACCGATAACCGGAAACCATCAACGCATGACCGGCGGTGGCATGCGTCGTTCAACCGACTTCGATTTCACGATAGATGTGTTGGTTTCCGCTTTGTCGACAATGCGATCCAGCAATGTATCAAGCTCCCCCATCGAGCGGACATAAAGCCGCGCAATATAACAATCATCGCCCGTGACCTTGTCGCATTCCCCGAATTCTGGAATTTCTTCGATCATCTGCTGAACGATATGCAATTTGCCCGGCAGCGGACGAATGCGTACGATCGCCTGCAGCGGATAGCCAAGTGCTTCGGGATTTACATCAATGGTAAAGCCCCGAATAACGCCGCGTTCCTCCAGACGCCGGACCCGTTCCGCCACGCCGGGGGATGATAGCCCGACACGGGCTGCCAGTTCCTTTTGCGAGATACGCGAATCACCAATCAGGATTTTCAGTATCTTCTGGTCGATTTCGTCGATCACTTTACTTTTCCTATAAATATTCGACATAAACTTTATATAATTAAGTAAAGAGCCGACATTTTCAATCTCAAACCATGGAACAAAGCCGAAAAAAGGCGCAAATTTCATCCATAAAATCAGTTTAACGGAGCATTCCGATGGATGAAAAACTGCGCGGCACGGTCGAAATGACCGCGGCCATGACGATTCTGGGCACAATTGGTTGGTTCGTTGTGATGTCGGGGCAATCCGCTCTTGATGTTGTTTTCTGGCGGTGCGTATTCGGGGCTGGGGCCCTGCTTGTCGTTTGCGCTGGCATGGGGTTTTTACGCGGACTTTTGAACCTGCGGATATTGGGTTGGGCCGCGCTTGGTGGTGTTGCCATCGTGACAAACTGGTTCCTGTTATTCCAGTCCTATTCGATGGCATCGATTTCCATTTCAACAGCCGTTTACAATACCCAGCCCTTCATGCTGGTGATGTTCGGTGCATTGCTGTTTGGTGAAAAACTGACAGCCAATAAATTTGCATGGCTTGCGATTGCATTTGGCGGATTGCTGTTGATCATATCGGGCAAGCCCGATGGCGGCTTTCCCGGCACCAATTATGCAGGCGGCATCGCGATGGCATTGGTCGCAGCCTTTTTCTGGGCGGTGGCTGCCATCATTACCAAAAAGCTGAAAGGTACCCCGCCGCATCTGATCGCGCTCATTCAGGTTTGTGTCGGTATTCTGCTACTCGCTCCCTTTGCCAATCTTGATAACCTGCCCGATACGCCATCAAGCTGGGGCGCGCTTGTCACGGTTGGCGTGGTTCATACCGGGATCATGTATGTGCTGATGTATGGCGCGGTTCAGAAACTACCCACCCATTTGCAAGGGTCGCTGTCCTTCATCTATCCAGTCGTCGCCATTCTTGTCGATCTGATTGCGTTTGGCTATCGCCCGGATACCGCCCAGATCATTGGGGCAGTGGCGATTGTGATTGCCGCAACCGGCATGAATCTTGGCTGGCAGTTCTGGCGTAGTGGAAAACGCAACCCGGCAAGAAATGCCGCTATCCAGAAATGATCCTACGACAGTTAAATCCACGCTGCCAACATCGGCAGAGGAGCTTCTGACAGTAAACGAAGATGAAGAAATGACGGACGAGGAAAAGCAGCAGAAACTTGCACAACTCAATAAGCATATACTGCAAGGCTGAAACTCATCACAGCGCCAGTAAAAAGGGCCCCTTGTGGGGCCCTTTTTTAAATTCGCACTGCAACTGCTCAGCCAGCAACCGTTGCCTCAATCGCGGCAAGTGCCGCGTCGGCCTGATCGGCGTCGGGGCCACCGCCCTGTGCCATATCCGGGCGGCCACCGCCCCCCTTGCCGCCAAGCTTTTCGACACCGACACGGACCATATCAACCGCGCTGAATTTACCGGCAAGGTCTTCGGTCAGGCCGACAACGATGGATGCCTTGCCGCCATCGATCGAAATCAGGGCAACAATCCCCGATCCCATCTGATCGCGCAATTCATCAACCATGCCTTTAAGTTCCTTGGCCGGGATACCGTCCAGAACACGCAGGGCCAGTTTGACACCATTGACTTCCTTGAACGCGTCAGCACCCGATGCCCCGCCCGAACCGGCTGTTGCCAGTTTCTTGCGCAGGTCGGAAACTTCGCGTTCAAGCTTGCGGCGTTCATCCTGCAAGGCTTTGACACGTGCCGGAACATCTTCGGGAACGGCTTTGAGATCGGCCGAAATGGTTTGCAGAAGCTGATCGCGGGCCGCCATATAGCTTGCGGCATCCGAACCGGTCAGGGCTTCGATACGGCGAACACCGCTTGAAACCGCACCTTCGGATACGATCTTGAACATACCGATATCGCCGGTCCGTTTGACATGCGTACCACCGCAAAGTTCAAGCGAATAAGCATGTTCGTTCGCTTCGGGCAGGCCCATCGAAACAACGCGGACTTCATCACCGTATTTTTCGCCAAACAGCGCCATCGCCCCCAGTTCAATCGCCTCGTCCGGGGTCATCAGACGGGTGGTGACTTCACTGTTTTCGCGGATCAGACGATTGACGTCGAATTCGATTATAGCGGCTTCTTCGGCGGTGATGGGTTTGGGGTGCGATACGTCGAAACGCAGACGATCCTTGGCAACCAGCGATCCTTTCTGGGTGACGTGATCACCCAGATGCTTGCGCATGACCGCATGCAGAAGATGGGTCGCCGAATGGTTCGCACGCAAGGACGAACGGCGGGTATGATCGACGCGGAATTCGGCGGCATCGCCAACCGAAACATCACCTTCGACAACCTTGCCCAGATGCACATGAAGCGCACCGAGTTTCTTCTGGGTGTCGGTGATTTCAATCACGGCACCCTTCTCGGTTTTGATCACGCCGGCATCGCCCTGCTGCCCACCGGATTCCCCAAAGAACGGGGTTTGGTTGGCAACGATGGCAACCTTATCGCCCTTGGTCGCGGTTTTGGTTTCCGCACCATCCTTGATCAGGGCCGTGACAACGCCCTCGGCATTTTCGGTTTCATAGCCCAGGAATTCGGTCGCACCATCACGGTCATTGATGTCAAACCAGACTTCCTCGGTTGCAGCTTCGCCCGAACCCGACCATGCGGCACGGGCCTTGGCTTTCTGTTCTTCCATCGCCGAGGTAAAACCGCTTTCATCGATGCCAATCTTGCGCGGTTTAAGCGCATCAGCCGTCAGATCAAGCGGGAAGCCGTAAGTATCATAAAGCTTAAACGCCACATCGCCCGAAAGGGTCGCGCCCTCGGTCATGCCATCGGTCGCGTCATCAAGCATCTTGAGACCGCGATCCAGCATGGTTTTAAAGCCCTGCTCTTCAAGCTTCAGGGTTTCTTCGATCAATGCCTGGGCACGGACCAGTTCCGGGAAGGCACCGCCCATTTTCCGCACCAGTGCCGGAACCAGTTTATACATCACCGGGTCTTGCGTGCCGATCATATGCAGGTGGCGCATGGCGCGACGCATGATACGGCGCAGAACGTTACCGCGGCCGGCATTGGACGGCAGAACGCCATCAGCAATCAAGAAGCTGGTCGAACGCAGATGGTCGGCAACCACGCGGTGCGACACATTATGCGGGCCATCGGGATCGGTGCTGGTGGCATCCGCCGATGCTTCGATCAGGGCCCGCATCAGGTCGATATCATAGTTATCGTGCTTGCCCTGAAGGACGGCGGCAATACGTTCAAGGCCCATGCCGGTATCAATCGACGGCTTTGGCAGACTGACGCGTTCGCCGTTCGCCATCTGCTCGTACTGCATGAAGACGAGGTTCCAGATTTCGATGAACCGGTCGCCGTCTTCGTCGGCACTGCCCGGAGGACCGCCCCAGATTTTGTCGCCATGGTCAAAGAAGATTTCCGAACAAGGGCCGCACGGACCGGTATCGCCCATCGACCAGAAGTTATCCGAAGTCGGAATGCGAATGATGCGGTCATCGGAAAGACCGGCGATCTTTTTCCAAAGACCATGGGCCTCGTCGTCGGTGTGATAGACGGTAACCAGCAGCTTGTCTGCCGGGAGGCCGTATTCCTTGGTGATCAGGTTCCAGGCGAATTCAATCGCGTTTTCCTTGAAATAGTCGCCAAACGAAAAGTTGCCGAGCATTTCAAAGAAGGTGTGGTGACGGGCGGTATGACCGACATTTTCAAGATCGTTATGCTTGCCACCGGCACGCACGCATTTCTGCGAGGTGGTCGCGCGTGAATAATCGCGCTGTTCCTGACCTGTGAAAACATTCTTGAACTGGACCATCCCTGCGTTGGTGAACATCAGGGTCGGGTCATTACGCGGTACCAGCGGGCTGGAAGACACGACCTCGTGGCCGTTCTTGCGGAAGAATTCCAGAAACGTGGTGCGGATATCGTTAACGGTCTGCATCTCTCTCCAACCCGGAAAACGCGGAACAATCGCTGCCGCAAACCTACGGCGCGACTGCCCTATTTAGCGGCTCGGCTCTGTGCTGTCCAGTCGGGGAAAGGCTTTGCAGTGTTTAAGTGACGATTTCTGCATCCGGCTTTGCACCGGAACACCACAACGGCATGACCGGGTATGCCTGCCTAATCAAGAACCGGGCGCATGAAACTGCGCTCGTAACTGATGATGCTGTGGTTACGTTTTTCAAGTTCGAGTGTCGCAACACACTCGTGATCATTCGCCATGCGGTTTCGGTAATCTTCGTATGCCGCAAGGCTTGGGAAGCTGAACAGGGCATATGCAATGTTGCTGGCACCCTCATGGGGCAGGAAATAGCCGTGATGCGTCCCGCCCATCCGGTTGACGATGGGAATCCAGCGACGGGCATAATCCTCGAACTCGGGGATTTTATGCATGTCGACAATATATTTGAGATAACAGGTGATCACGGCAGGAGCTTTCGTAAATTCCGAAACGCGTGATGGTTATTTGTCGACGCCTTCCTGAATCTGTTCGCCAAGTTTTTCAACATCGCGGCCAAATCCGGCGGCGGTTTCACACGCGGCAAGCGACATGCCAAAGCCCGCAATCAGGGCCAGTGCCAGAATACGTTTCACAAAAATAGTCATCGTTTGAATGCTCCTGCCTTTAACGACATGTTGATTTTGAAGGCGGCCGCGGCCTGCTTCTGACGCAAGGCATATGGCTTCCGAAATCGGTTGCTATCTTGTCGGGGTCACGTCCGGCTGGCAACTCTTTCCTGCATCGATGATTTAAAAGTCACGCAGAAAAACGGGCGTGCCGCAGCACGCCCGTTTCCGTTTGCTCGTATTATTGTCTATACCGCGATCAGATCGGTGGACGACGACCACGCAGTGCGTTGACCAGAAGCGAAACAACGAACAGTACGAGGAAGACGAAGAACAGGATCTTCGCGATCCCGACAAACGTACCGGCCAAGCCGCCAAAACCAAGGACGGCGGCGACCAGCGCCAGAATGAGACAAAAGACTGCCCAACCCAACATGATGTTATCTCCTTTTTAGGCTTTGGCTGCTTGCGGGTGATGGAGTTGATCCAAAAGTCCCGTCAGCGAGCGAAAATCCGCGATGATGCCTTACTCGCTGGCCTCATCCTGAATGGCTTCACCAGCATTTTCCATATCCTGGCCAAAACCCTCGGCGGTTTCACACGCGGCAAGGCCAAGGCCCATGCCGGAAATCATAGCAACGGCGAAAATCTTTTTCCAAAAGTCGGACATTTCGGTTTCTCCTGTTTGCTCGACGTGATTTTGTTCACACCATCCATAACGGAGCCGAAAAGACAAAGTTCCGTACCCTGCTGCCAAGCTGCTGATCTGACGCAATTAAGGCAAATCAAACACCTGTGTTTTTGCGGGCTGCAGCCAATCGTGATCATTTTGGGGCAAGTTGAAAAAATGAGGACGCTTTGGCCCTCATTTCCGCAACCGCATCTATATTTCCTTGGTCAGGAACCGGTCAAATTCAGGAATGCCGCAATCGCCGAAACAATCTTTTGATGAATCTGGACACGATCCGTACCGGGAGGATCAGAGCAGATTGGCTCGCTGCCCTCTTCTTTGAGTATCTCGGCGGCCCCCGGCATACATTCACCAAGAAATGTCAAATGATATGCTGGTGCAAACGTTGCTGAAGATGCGTTTTTGATCCGCGTAACCAGATTACTACCGGTCGGGCCAAAATCAGCGGCCACCCATTTGTTTTCTTCGCCAAGGCCGATAAAGAGCATGGCAGAGGTTACCTCTGCCAGACTGCGTTGTGTCGCAGCAAACCCCATACCTGGCTCTATTGCAACAGAGCGAACAATCCGGTCGTCACGGCTTGAAGCTGCGAAATCATCGGGAAGATGATCAGGATCAACACCTCCTTTGCGCAAAAAATCGCAATCCTGGGCACCACTGCCGAATTTGTCACAATATTGCGCATAAAGCGTTTGATCGAACCTTACCCCTGCAAGATTTAAGACCGTCGTGCCACCCAGAGAAAACCCAATCGCTGAAATATTCTGGCGATTGATGTAGGGGGCAAAAGCAGGATTGGAGAGGACCTGATCAAGGGTGGCACTGATATCCGCGGCACGTTCACCAATCATCGGAGTACGCCGGGGTGACGAATCGCCCGATGTCGTACCGGGATGGTTGACGGCAACAACAACCGCCCCGCGCAAAGCCAGTTGCGAGGACAGCCAGCCAAGGCCATCCATGTTGCCGCCCGAGCCATGGGAAAGAATGACCAACGGATGTTGCCCCGGTGCAATTGCCGCACCGATATACGCATCAGTTCCTTTCCAGATAATATTGCTGCCGACCGGCGCACGATAGATAAAGGTATCTGCCGGATACCAGACCGAGGCCGCGATTGGCATGGAACGATGGGCTGCGCGCACATCAAAACGGTCATATCCGGCATAATCGGTTTGCGGTTCCGCCAAGACAGGCGATGTCTTCAGGCCCGCGGCCAGAATGAAGGCGGCAGCAAGATATATCGGTTTCATCATCAGGATCCTTGTCATAAGTTAAGCGTGCCAGAACGTTTTTGCCCAAAATAGGATTTCCTGCGTCCTCAAACGGGTTTGTGAACGTCCCAAAACCGGTTTTGATACCTTTTGTCGGGAACTTACCGTCTGATGCTTGTCCTTCCCGTCCCTATTATTGTTGCCCTGGTTTTGGGGTTTCTATTTGTCCGCGCGGTTGTGGGCGGAAGAACCCCTAGGATGCTTATGGCACTGCTGCTGGCCTCTGCCGGGCAAAGCATTCTGGTCGGGCTTGTTCAGTATTATGGCTTTACCAACCTGCGATGGCTTCAACCCATCACCGCATCCATTATCCCGGCAATGGCATGGCTGGCCTTTCTTGAAGCAAGTCTTCGCGCACGCCTGCAAATACGGGATTGGGTACATTTCTCGGTACCAGCGATCATTGCCTTATGCGTGTTTGTTTTACCGGCCATCATTGACGTTGTCCTTTGCAGCCTTTTTGTCGGATACGGAGCGGCAATTCTGGTGATGCTTCATCGTCAGGGCGGCGATTTTGCCCATATGCGTCTGACCTCGGGCCATATCCCGGCACTGGTGTGGCGCTTCATCGCCTTCGCCCTGATCTCGTCAGCCCTCAGCGACATGCTGATCATCGTAGCCAAGATTGATGGAAACGATCAGATTGTCGGTCTGATCCTGAGCATCACATCATCCCTGGCACTCCTGACCATCGGCTTTCTGTCTCTGTCGCCCGACATTGCAATCGATGTTGATGTGGATGTGGATGTCCAATCAGGGGCTCAAAATCGGGTTTCCGATCACGTATCCGCCACATCCAGCACTCCGGAACATCGGACCATAATGGCCCGGCTTGAAGATTTGCAGATACGCGAACAGCTTTATCTTGACCCGGATCTGACGCTTGCACGCATATCCCGACGTATGGGCGTGCCGCTGAAACAGATTTCGACCGCGATCAACGCCACGACCGGTGAAAATGTCTCGCGCTTTATCAACAAGTACCGGATTGAACATGCTTGCGGTGAGCTGGACAAGGGTGAGACGGTGACAGCCACCATGCTAACAAGCGGCTTTAACACCAAGTCGAACTTCAATCGGGAATTCTTAAGGATAACCGGCAAAACGCCCAGCCAATGGCAACAGGAAACACAGCAACCCTGACGCCGCTTCGCGCCATATCGCGAAATCCTTGCCTGCCTGCGTTACACACGCAGCCAACAAAACGGATCAGACACAAAAACGGGCGCTCAAAGCGCCCGTTTGATTATTCAGTCTGCTTTTAATTACACGTCGTCATCGTTTGACGGTTCATCTTCGCTCATGCTGGTCATCGCCTCGGCGATCAGGCCGGCACTTTCGCGGATGCTACGTTCGATTTCGGCGGTCATTTCCGGATTTTCACGCAGGAAGGTTTTGGCATTCTCGCGGCCCTGACCGATCCGGGTCGAGTTGTAAGAGAACCACGAACCGGATTTCTCAACGATCCCAGCCTTGACGCCAAGATCAAGGATTTCACCCATCTTGGAAACGCCTTCACCATACATGATGTCAAACTCGACCTGCTTGAACGGCGGCGCCATCTTGTTTTTGACGACCTTCACACGGGTCTGGTTGCCGACGACCTCGTCACGGTCCTTGATCTGACCGATACGGCGGATATCAAGACGAACCGACGCATAGAATTTAAGCGCGTTACCACCCGTGGTGGTTTCCGGGCTGCCAAACATCACACCGATCTTCATACGGATCTGGTTGATGAAGATGACCATGCAGTTCGAACGCGAGACCGAGCTGGTCAGTTTACGCAAGGCTTGGCTCATCAGACGGGCCTGCAGACCGACATGGGTATCGCCCATTTCGCCTTCGAGTTCAGCACGCGGCACAAGGGCGGCAACCGAATCGACGACCAGAACATCAATCGCACCGGAACGCACAAGCGTATCGGCGATTTCAAGCGCCTGTTCACCGGCATCGGGCTGAGAAATCAGGAGTTCGTCGGTATTCACACCGAGCTTGCGGGCGTAACCCGGGTCAAGCGCGTGTTCGGCATCGACAAAGGCGCAGGTCCCGCCAAGTTTCTGTGCCTCGGCAATGGTGTGCAGGGCCAGTGTGGTTTTACCCGAACTTTCCGGACCGTAAATTTCGACGATGCGGCCACGCGGCAGACCGCCAATCCCCAACCCGATATCAAGGCCAAGTGATCCGGTCGAAATGGCTGAAATATCCACCGCACTATCGCGCTGGCCGAGCTTCATAATCGAGCCCTTGCCAAATGCGCGTTCGATCTGCCCAAGGGCGGCTTCGAGTGCCTTCTGCTTATCCATCGTATCTTTATCCACCAAATGCAGCGCGGTCTGAATCATTTTCCGAACTCTCTTATTCCACAGGGCCGGGTAGGATGCAACGCAGGCGGTTCCCCGGTCCTAAATGCGGAACGCCACCGCTAGGTGCCCCGCCGGATAACTGGCATCACGCCAACCATTTTCCGGCAAACGCATTAAGAACATAATGAGAACACTCTCATAAAAAAATAGATGTTGCAAGTTTGTTCTCATTCTAGCGATAGAGAATTCACACACGGCGAGCAAGAATGATCACGACACCCGCGCAGCACCTCAGAAAACAATTCAGCCGAAATCCTGTTTCACGTGGTTATTTTCAGGTGTTCGTGACGATGGGCGTGACCATGATCGTCATCGCCATGGTGATGCGCTTCGACATGCAGTTCGCCCGGAACGGAATAAAGCTGCCCATGGCGAACCCCCGGCTGTGCCAGAACCTGATCGGCAAATCTGCGGATATCGGCAAGCTTGCCGCGCAGGGTAACGCTTTCAAGGCAGGTATCATGATCGATGTGGAAATGCACGGTCGAGACCGTCAGGTCATGATGTTCGTGCTGCGCGCTCATCAAGCGTGAAGCCAGCATGCGTTCTTCATGATCATACACATAATTCAGAACCGCAATGCCAACGCCGCCAGTATCTTCGTCAAGCTTGGTGTTCTGAAGCTTTTCCCGAATCAGGTCACGAAAACCTTCGGAACGGTTGGTATAGCCGCGATGTTCAAGGAAGGCATCGAATGCCTCCATCAAATCGTCTTCGATCGATACGGTCACGCGGGTCATACGAATTCCCTTTCAGAATCATCAGCTTGACTCGTATGAACAATTTTGAAAAGTTCACACAGCCTTTCAACTCCCTTAATCTCCCAAAGGATAGCAGATGTTTCAATCAAAGTTCACAACCCCGCTTGCAATTGCCGCGCTGGGGTGCCTGATTGGTTATGGTGCAACGGCCCACGAATTCATCGCCAGCAGCAAAACCGACACTGCAAATGACAAAAACACTGCTGTATTCACCCTCGATTCGACCCATGTTTTCGGCTCCGCCGAAGAAGCCGAAGCCCCAAAGCATGTAGCTGCACAATTAATCACTCCCTCGGTCACCACCGATCTTGATGTTAGCGAAAATGCGGATGCCCCCAATCTGACCGGTACCTTTACCCTTTCCGACGAACCGGCATGGCTTGTCGGACATCGCCTTCCAGTGATCTGGTCACAGACACCCGATGGCTGGAAAGAAGGCGGGTCGGATGTGAACCCGGATGCCGTTGCATCCTCGCGCTTTGAAAAGTTTTCCAAAAACCTGACCGGCGGTGACGGAAATGCAGCGTTTGTTTCAACACCACTCGGCCACACGCTTGAGATCGTGCCTCTAAGCGATCCGCGCGCGACAGGCATCGGGGATGATATCGATGTTCAGGTCCTGCTGAACGGGCAGTCCTATTCGACCAGCGTTCTGGCAACCTATGCCGGATTTACCGAAACACCGTCTTCCTATGCTTATTATACCGAAACCATGAGCGACGATCGGGGCAGCGGCATTGCCAAAATCCGCATCAGTGCGCCGGGTCTATGGGTGGTCCGTGTTGCCGCTGATCTTCCCGATGTCGAGGAAGGTGTGGGCATGCACAATCTGCGTGCCACGATGACCTTTGACATTGCGCAATAACATTCCGTCATGATGGCATTTATTCGCCCCAGAATTCTGGCTTTGGCCCTGCTGCTGGCGGGGCCCTTGCCTGCGTTTGCCCACGGTGCCGGATGGCAAATCGACCAAAGCCAGTCCGCCACCGTCTATCAGTTCGGATATACCGATGGCACGGCAATGATGTTTGCCGAAGTCACGATAACCGGTCCGGATGGCAAGGTTTGGCAAAAGGGCCGGACGGATCGTGCAGGTCGTTTTGCCCTTGCAACGCCATCCCAGCCACGTGACGGGCAAACCGGTTCGCATTGGAAAATCCTGGTGTCGGACGGCATGGGGCATCAGGTCACCCTGACCCATTCGTCAGATATGACAGATACGCCAAACACAATAGACGCATCAAAATCATCCGAACCGGCCGCACCCAGCCTTCGCGGCACAGGTGCCTTGCTTGATCTTCCGCTATGGGCAGCAATCCTGTTCGGGATCAGCCTGATTGCCAATCTGGCATTCATCCCGATCTGGTTCAGGCAGCGGCAAAAACAACGATCAATGCAGGAATAAAAGGGCAACCCCGCCAAAGGCCATGCAGGTCCCGATGATGGCCTGCGGGCCGACCGGGCGGCGCAAAATCAGACCTTCGTAAACAATCAGCAGAACCGGCGGCAACGCCATCAGGGTCGAGGCAATGCCAACATTGGCATTCTGAACCGCCACCATCGAAAGCCATACCCCCAAAGCAGGACCGATAAAGGCACCAAGAAACAGCCAACGCCCGACATCCGGCGCACTACACGCCACGATCGTGCGTCGGGCACGCCCCATGGCAATCGCAATTCCCCACATGATCACAACCGCGACAAAAGTTCTGATCCATGTTGCCGACAGTGCGGAATAGCCGCCGATCAGTGCATATTTCGCCATCACCAGATTGGCGACCTGTCCAATGGCGCCGCCAAGTCCAAACAGAATACCGACCAGATAATTGCGTCCTTCCAACCCGACAGGACGCCCCTTTTTCATCATGATGACCAAAAGAATGCCGCCAATGCCAAGCGCAATACCCGACATTTCCTGAGGGCTGAGGACTTCGTCAAACAGAACCCAGCCCAACACCGCCCCCATGATCGGCACAGTCGACATCATCAGCATCGATAGCCGCGCCCCCAGGGTCACAAAGGCCTGAAACAGCATGGCATCGCCGATCACAAGCCCCAGAACCGAAGACAGTGACAGCCAGCCAAGCTGTTCCCATGTCACGGCATTCGGCCATGGCTGCCCTTCAAGCAGCCAATGCAGCAATGTAAGACACGTAATCGAGCAGGCAAGACGCCCGCGGTTGACTGTCTGCGCCCCGACCTTGCCGCCAATGTTGGAGAAAATCATGCTCGACGTCGCCCAGGCCATAGCGGCAGTAAAGGCGGCGGCTTCACCGAAGAACGGGATCATGCGGGGCTCTTGCTTGGACGTTGTTGTTTTTTGGCTGCCGGATTGTGGCGCAACCGGACCGGGAACATAAACCCGCTTTGCCGCATTTTGGCAATCTGAATTTCCGCCCGTAGATAAAGGCCAGGACAACATGGGTTAAACGATTAAATGAACCTTCAGCATTCGTCCCTACCCTTCGAACTTTACCCATCCACAAGGATCGCGTTTTGCAACGTACCAGCCTGATTTTTCTTCTTGGCGTAATGTTCGCCCCCTTCAATGCCACGGCGGAAACCAAAACGGTTTGTACCCTGATTTCGGATACCAAAACCGGCAAGACCATTGTTGAGGAAGGCGAATGTAAAACCCGCGCAACGGCGGCCTCGACCTTCAAGATCGCCATCAGTCTGATGGGATTTGATAGTGGCATCCTGATCGATGCCCATCATCCCGTATGGTCGTTCAAGGAAGGCTATCCAGACTGGCGCACCGCATGGCGCGAGGATACGGATCCGCAATACTGGATCGAACAATCCGTCGTCTGGTATTCGCAACAGATCAATATCAGACTGGGAGAGGCAAGGTTTCGCAACTATGTCACATCCTTTGATTACGGAAATGCCGATGTATCCGGGGATGCCGGAAAACAGAACGGCCTGACGCGATCATGGCTAAGCTCGTCCTTGCAAATCTCACCTGCCGAACAGATCGAATTCATTTCAAAAATGATCCGGGGCGAGTTGCCCATCGGCAAACAGGCCCGCGAAATGGCAATGAGGCTGTTTGACATGGGTGTTCAGGCAAATGGCTGGCATGTATTTGGCAAAACCGGTGCTGGCCTGTCGCAAAATGCCGATGGCCGCCCGATCAAGGGGCAACCGTGGGGCTGGTTTGTGGGTTGGGCAACCCGCGGCGAGCAAACCATCACATTTGCCAGACTGACCCATGACAGCACACGCCCGGCAAAATCGCCCGGTTTTGCTGCACGCGATACGTTTTTGGCCGAATATTTTGCAACAGACGGTGCCTTTTGACCGGGTAAATCCGTCTGTATCTTGCCAATTTCGGATCGCGGCCTATGTTGGACCGATTGCATAAAACAGGACAGACTGCATGAGCCGGAAAAACGACACCAATGCGGAAAGCAAACCCTTCAAGGGCATCCGCCGCCATCTGCATGACGGCGAGGTGGTCATCATGGATTTGCCGATTTCACCGGTTTCGATCCTTGTCCCCGGTCTCATCAAGATCATCTGGATTGCGGTTCTGATTTACGCATCCTACCACTGGCGCGCAATTTACGATTTCCTGATGCCACAGGCCCGCGCCCTTCTGACCGGACCTGAAGCCTTTGCCGCGCTGGATCGCGTTTGGGAAGAATATGAATTCGTGTTTTCAATTGCCCTGTTCGGGGTGATCATTGCGCTGATTTCGATTGTCTGGAAACTTTTGAAACGTGCCCTTGGCGTTTCAACGCGCGCTGCACGCGACAGCATTCTCTTGCCGCTTACGGCCATTCGCGATCTGTTTTTCTTTGAACGTGTCATAACCAATAACCGGATCGTCACACGCAGCGGCGTTCTGCGAAAAGATCAGGATGATCGCGGGTTTGAGTCCATCAAAAGCACCCAGATCAGCAAAAGTGTAATCGGCAATATCTTTGATTATGGCGACCTGCATATCACCGACCGTCTGGGCCACAGCTTTACGCTGCGTCAGGTGACCGGTCCGGAAACCGTCGCAAAGGAACTTTCCGATTTCTTCGGCCGTGTCCGCCCCGACAATCGTAACGGCGAGCCGATTGATATCACACATCGCGCCCGTGAAGAAGCGATTGAACACAACGAAAACAAGCCGCTGGCACGTCCGGAAGGGGAAGTGTTTTAACTTTTCACAATCAGGGAACATGACGGCGCCCGACGCGTCATAAAGGGCAGGTAAAGCCGCCCCGGTGCAAATGCGGCCAGATCCGAACAAAAGACGTTTTGATGCTGCCTGCAATTGCAACCCTTCCGCTTTGGTCCATTATCGGACTGTTTTCAATCTGTGCAGTGGTGATCGGCTTCGCCGGAACTCGGCTGGCAACGATTGCTCTCAAGCTCGCCGAACGGACCGGCATGGGACAAATCATAGCCGGTGCGGTTTTTGTCGGCATGTCGACCAGCCTGCCCGGAAGTGTGCTTTCGGTAACGACGGCGTGGCAAGGACACACCGATCTCTCCATCGGTAATGCGCTGGGTGGCATTGCCGCCCAGACGACCTTCTTGGCAATTGCAGATTTTCTGTATCGCAAGGGTAATCTGGAACATGCCGCGGCCAGCGCAACCGGCTTGGCGCAGGCGACCCTGCTGGTCAGCATGCTTGCCCTGCCGCTTCTGGCCTATGCTGGTCCAGACTGGACAATATTGCATATCCATCCGGTATCGATCCTGTTGTTCATTCTGTATGGCTTTGGCCTGTCACTGCTCGCCGAAATCAGGCATCAGCCAATGTGGCGACCGCGCAAAACCGACCTGACCGACGAGGATGCCAAGGAAGATGACGCAGATTACCATCCCGAAAGCACGCTTCGTCTGTGGGCAGAGTTTCTGGCCTTTGCCGCAATAACAACCGTCGCCGGTTACATTATTGGCGAAAGCGGACTGGCCATCGTCGATAAAACCGGCATTAGCGAGACAGCAGTTGGCACCTTCCTGACCGCGATTGCGACATCGCTGCCCGAACTTGTTTCGGCAATTGCGGCTGTCCGCATGGGAGCGGTCAATCTGGCAGTTGGGGATATTATTGGTGGCAATGCGTTTGATGTTCTGTTTCTGGCCGCATCGGACTTCGCCTATCGCGATGGATCGATTTACGCCGCATTCAGTCCGCAGCACCTGTTTACCATCGCCCTTGTCATCCTGATGACAGGCATCCTTCTGTTGGGGATGCTCAACCGCGAACGCAGGGGACTTGCCAATATCGGCTGGGAAAGCGTTTCAATCCTGTGCCTTTATGGCATGTCGATATTTTATCTTTCGGGATAGGTCGCAGATAACACCGGGCAAGTCACCTTACTTTTGGCGCCACTCAATAATCATTTTCAAAAACAATGACGTGCCTTCATCAAAGGCAGGAAGCAAATCAGCATGGTCGACGGCAAGCCAGCTGTAGACCGAAAGGCTCGTAACGGGAATTGCCTGGAATCCGTCCGGGGTGCCACCAGTGACCGACAACGAATAGCTATCCAGCAGCATTGCGTCCAATCGCCCGTATCGCAGCATCTTCTGCATCATTTCGGGCCCGCGCGGAACACGCACGACTTTGGGATGATCAGCCAATAGTACATCAGACCAGTCGGAACCAAGCCAGACACCAACACTCTCATCTGTCAGATCGTCTATCCCCGATATCTTTCCGGACCGCACCACCAGTATTCCGTCAACCAGTCCAACGCGGACATTTCCCCTTATGATCGGGCGGTCAACGCGTTGTTGAAATCCTTCAAGTTCGGCGAACGCACCATCAATTTCACCATGCGATAAGGCTTGTCCAACCCGTGCGAGCGGCATGCGTATCGGTTTGACGCATACACCCGCCTTTTGCATGGCATCGCGGTAGGGTTCGATCCCATCCCCGGTCATCCGGACTTCGGGCATGGCAATAATCAGGCACTTTTCAGTGGCGCCGGCTAATGTCGAATGGCTCAGGATCGAAATCAAAACCAAAATGGTCAGGCCGGATGCACCTGACCTGAACTTTCCGCAAAACGTCATCACCACTTTCCCAAAGCACCCCGGGACGCCAACGGCGTCCAAATCAAACAGACCGGGCACCCAACATAAGGGCCCGGCCTGTTATCATGATACTTACTTCAAATTCGGGGCATGGGGGAATTCAAGATTTCGAAAACAAGCACAAATCGCATTGGTTTCACCGTGCGGCGATCAGATGTTCGACCAGCGGCTTGTCTTCTCCCTGATGCAGTTTGTTGACCTGTTCCTGAAGGACGCGATCGGTGCCGGTTACCCGTTTATGATGGCGCAGATGTTCTATCCATGAGCCTTCAGACCAGACCTCGGTAAACAGATCAGCCTGCTTGCTGTCCTGATACAGGTTCCAATGATAGGCACCATGACGCTGGCGCGCCTTGCGCATGGCTTTCATCAGATCACCAAAAGTCTCGCGGTCCGTATCGGCAATGCGATAGGAAATCCGGATCATGACAGGGCCGCGATCATGTTCGACATCCTCACCGATTATCGGTTCTGGCCAATGCATCGATGGTGCAAGATCAAGGTCCGCCCCCTGATTAAGGGCAAACCGCATGGTGGCAAACATCAGAACAATCGCCCCGGCCGCCGCACATAATAGCGCCGTTTCAATCGAAAACTGGTCGGCAACCCAACCCCAAAGGATACTGCCACCCGACATCGCACCGAAAAACAGCGTCAGAAAGACGGACAAACCACGCGCCCGAACCCAATCAGGCAATGCCGTCTGAGCGGAAACATTGAAGGATGACAGAACGGCAATCCACGATGCCCCGGCAATAAAGGATGCGATCACCGCAACAACTGGCTGCTGGATCAGGGCAAAGGCAACAAGAACCGACGCCGTACCTACCGTTCCGGCCATTACGGTTTTATCAGCCCCCAGACGCGCCTTGATCCGGGGTAAAACAACGGCCCCGATAACCGCCCCGGCACCCACACTGGCAAGCAGGATGCCATAAAGCTGCGGACCGCCTGCCAAAACCTCACGCGCAATCAGCGGCAGCATCGCCCAATAGGCACTTGCAAAGACAAAGAACGCCACCGCGCGTACCAGCGTCGCAATGACCGGCGGGCTGTTAAATACATAACGAAGCCCCGCGCGCATCGCCCCGAAAACCTTTTCACGCGGCATAATCTGTTCGGGCTTTGCCGGTTTCCAGAAGAACAACACAACCAGAATGCCGACAAAGCTGATCGCGTTAAGTGCAAAAGGTGCAACCAGCCCGGCAGACACAATCAGGAACCCAGCCAATGCCGGACCGATTGCACGACTGACATTGATCCCCATCGAATTCAGCGCGATAGCAGGTGCCAAACGCGATTTATCAACCAGCGACGGGACAATTGCCTGCCAGGCAGGTGCCATGAGTGCCGCGCAGGTTCCCATCATGAAAGTAAAGGCAATCAGGATCGACGGCGTTACCAGTTGCAGATAAACAAGTGATGACAAAGCCGCCGCCAATCCTGCCATCACGAGGTTGACTGCAAGCAGCAACTTGCGACGATCCATCAGATCGGCCAGAGCACCGGCAAATATCGCGAACAGAAACACCGGCAACGTGGTTGCCGCCTGTACCAGTGCGACGACGAAGGGGGATGGTGAAAGTTCCGTCATCAACCAACCCGCACCAACGTCATGCATCCATGTTCCGATATTTGAAACAACGGTTGCTATCCAGAGGAAGGCAAAAGCACGATGGCGGAAAGGCGACCACGGGCCCGCTGCGGTTCCGGGGGTGTTTTCTGATTTTTGCGTATTCATCTTAAGCTTCCCCTATTGCACGGTCAGGATGTGATCGGTAATCACAAACCCAGCCGTCATCGCTACCACCAAAAGTGCACCGACAATTTTCGGAGGCGCCGGCAAAGGCAAATCAAGCCAGCGACATCCGCCACCAATCGCAAGTCCCAGTCCAATCCCGGTCAGAAGTTGCCACATGGTCCTACTCTCCAGCCTTGGGCACGTGTCCAATCGGACCAGCGCAATTTTTACGATTGTCACAGCGACGATGCGGGAACCAGCGATCCACCGCCAGATAGCCAATCGTCATGGCAAGTACCAGAAGCGCACCTGTCATGGCAGGTGGGGCAGGAACCGGGATATCGATCACCCGGCAACCGATGCCAATCAGGATCGCCAGCAAAAGTCCAAATACGATTTTCATGATTTTCAATCCGTTGCGGCATCCGGCCCATCGAAGCTCTGCCTGTTTGTCTTTCAGTGAACCGGGCGGGTAACGTGACCCGCCCGGCCCATAACGGCGCTAGACTGCAAAGCAGGAGCAACCCAGCGCGCCCCAGAACGATTTCGCATCCGCAACCGGCACAGGATTATTCCAGGCAATCCCGTGATCATGTCCGTGGACACCGCAACCATGATTACATGCGTCATGGCATGCGCGCTCCGCGTGATGAGCATGGGATTCCGGGCGCTGTCCGGGGCTTTGTTGATGCAAAACCGGACTCCAGGAAGGAGATGCTGGCGGGATTTCCGGCGACAGGGACTGATACCCTCCTTCGCCGTAAACCACTTTTCCACCAACCATGGTCATGACCGAGTTGATCCGACGGATTTCTTCGGGCGGGACGCTTAGATAGTCAGCGGAAAGGATGGCCAGATCGGCATATTGTCCAGGTGCCAGCGACCCTTTGACATCCGCCTCGCCCGAGAACCATGCCGACCCTTTTGTCCACAGCATGAGTGCAGTTTCACGATCAAGAACGTTGTCATTGTCGTAAAGCGACATACCGCCAACCGTCTTGCCGGTAGTAAGCCAGTAAAGACCGACCCACGGGTCATAGGATGCAACGCGGGTCGCATCCGTTCCCGCCCCGACCGGAAGACCATATTCCAGCATTTTGGAGACAGGCGGGGTCGCCATGGCGGCATCCTTGCCGTAACGGTCGACAAAATATTCGCCCTGGAATGCCATGCGATGCTGGATCGCGATCCCGCCGCCCAGTGCCTTGATCCGTTCGATATTGCGTTCGGAAACGGTTTCGGCATGATCAATGATAAACCGCGTCTTGAACGGCTGTTTGCCATTCACCCGTTCGAAAACACCGAGGAAACGGTCGATGGTTTCGTCATAGGTCGCATGAATGCGGAACGGCCATTCGCGTTCGGCCAGCAATTCGACGATGGGTTCAAGTTCGCTTTCCATGACCGGTGCCAGATCGGGGCGCGGTTCAAGGAAGTTTTCAAAATCTGCTGCCGACCATGCAAGATTTTCACCGGCGCCGTTCATCCGCAACATATCATCGCCAGCACCCGGTTCGGTCATTCCGACCCAGCGTTCATAATCGCTAAGCTCGTTTCCGGCATTTTGCGCAAACAGATTATAGGCGATGCGGACAGTCATCTGCCCGTCATCATGCAGACGGCGAATGACATCGTAATCTTCGGGATAATTCTGCCCGCCGCCGCCCGCATCAATCACACTGGTGATGCCAAGACGATTCATTTCGCGCATATAGTGACGGGTGGAATTGATCTGATCGTCGATCGGCAGCTTCGGTCCCTTGGCCAGCGTAGAATACAGAATCAAGGCAGATGGTTTCGCCACTAACAGGCCGGTTGGATTGCCCTTGGCATCCTTTTCAATGACACCACCGGGCGGGTTTGGTGTGTTTTTATCAAAACCAAGAACCTTGATTGCGGCCTGGTTCAATAAAGCACGCCCATAAAGATGCAGGATGAAAACGGGCGTATCTGGTGCGGCAGCATTGATTTCATCAAGCGTCGGCAGACGACGTTCGGCAAACTGGAATTCCGACCAGCCACCAACGACACGCACCCATTGCGGTGCAGGCGTGACAGCCGCCTGCGCCTTGAGCATGCGTAGCGCGTCGGCAACGGACGGCACGTTTTCCCAGCGCAATTCCATGTTGAAGTTAAGACCACCGCGAACAAGGTGGGTATGGCTGTCATTCAGCCCCGGAATAATCCGGCGTCCGGTGCCGTTGATCATTTTGGTTTTGCGATCGGCCAGTTTGCGTATCCCGGCTTCGTCACCGACCGCAAGAACCTTGCCATCGGCAATCGCGATGGCTTCTGCTTCCGGAGTCTTTGGGTCGAGTGTCGTGACCTTGGCGTTGTAAATGATGGTGTCGGCGGTGTCTTTCATTTGCTGGCTCCTGATCCCTGTAATCGGCAAAGTCGACAAGGCGGCCGTGGCGGCAACACCTTTCACGAAAGTCCGGCGTTTCATTGATTTGATCCCTGCAAAAAAGGCAGCCTGAGACAAGCGATTGACCGGTCCACTGCCAAAAAGAAAAGGCACGACGGAGATCCCCTTTCCGTCGTGCCCTCACATCAGGAAGCAGCCTGCGGTGCGAGGCGCGGACCGTGTTCGACACGTTCCGGTGCCTTGTGAACCATGGTGTAGGCATAATCGACGCCCATGCCATATGCGCCGGAATGTTCTTTCACGAGTGCCATTACATCGTTGTAGGTTTCACGGTGTGCCCAGTCGCGCTGCCATTCCAGCAGAACCTGCTGCCAGGTGACCGGTACGACACCGGCCTGAACCATGCGATCCATCGCATAATTATGCGCATCGACCGACGTACCGCCGGATGCATCGGCGACCATATAGATTTCATAACCGCCTTCAAGCATTGCACAGAACGCGAAGGAGTTGTTACAGACTTCGGTCCACAAGCCGGAAACGATCACTTTCTTGCGGCCATTTGCGGCCAGCGCGTCGCGTACTTTCTGATCGTCCCAGGAATTCATTGAGGTCCGTTCAAGCAGCGGGTTTTCCGGAAAGACCGCCAGAAGTTCCGGATAGGTATGGCCCGAAAAGCTCTCTGTTTCGACGGTCGTGATCGTGGTCGGGATGTTGAAAATCTTGGCAGCCTTCGCCAGACCAACGGTGTTGTTTTTCAGAACCTGACGATCAATCGACTGAACGCCGAATGCCATTTGCGGCTGGTGATCGATGAAGATGATCTGCGAATTTTGCGGAGTAAGAAGTTCGAGCTTTGACATGATAATTCTCCTGTTAATGACGTAAGTCTTACCTGTTGATCCCCACCCATTTTCATCTGTGCTCGGGTGATGAGGAGATAATGACATCTTTTAAAAATGGAACAATTCTGTTATTTTGAGACAAATTATCCCAAATTTGAGACAAATTAACGATGGATCGTTTTGCTGAACTGCGCGCTTTTGTCGCAGTGGTTGAGAATTCCGGCTTTACCGCAGCGGCACGGGCATCACGCCTGCCCCGGTCTACGGTAAGCCGATTGGTCATGGGTCTTGAAGAAAGGTTGAATACGCAGCTTCTTCAGCGATCGACACGAAGTGTCGCAACCACCAGCACGGGTCAGGTTTATTATGAACGTGCCCGGCAGGTGCTTGATGATCTTGACGAGATTGACCTTGCCGTTACGACAACGTCTTCGACACCGTCAGGACATTTGCGCATTAGTGCGCCCCTGCCCTTTCAGGGCATCAACTTCGCCCAAACCGTGGCGAATTTTGTAAAAGTCTATCCGGATATGACGGTTTCAATGGATTTGGAAACCCGACTGGTCGATCCGGTATCGGAAGGCTATGACCTGATCGTGCGAATCGCCCGCCCGGATGAAGAAACCAATCTGGTTGATCACCGCATCGCGACGCTGAAATATGTCACCTGTGCGGCGCCGATGTATGTTCGGAAATACGGAATGCCACAAACCCCGGCCGATCTGCGCAATCACAAGCTGATTGTCTACGCAAACCGCAATCGCATGCGGAACTGGGTCTATCAGACAGCCAATGGCCGGGTCGAAATCAAAGCAGAATCTGCGATGAAGACCAACAATATGGAAGCATTGATGGTCTGGGTCGAAAACGGTCTGGGCATATCCGTGCTTCCGGAATATGCCCTTCGCGATGCTTTCAAATACAAAAGATTGGTCAAGCTGCTTGAGGATTACGAACTGCCGAAGCTTTGCCTGCAGGTCATCTATCCGCCGACCCGGCATCTGTCATCAAAAGTACGCCTGTTCACCGATATGGTCGCCGAGGAATACTCAGCTGTTCACTTCTGAGACCAAAAGACTGTGTAAACAAGCCAACGGAATATCGATTACAGGACTTCCTTGACCTTAGTCGCAAGATCCTTGAGCGAAAAGGGTTTGGGTAGGAAGTGAACACCGTTTTCTTCGTCAAGTTCGTCACGATAGGTATCTTCGGCATAGCCCGAAATAAAGATGACCCGCAAATCCGGACGCTTTTCGCGCAGCATCCGGATCAATGTCGGGCCATCGATCCCCGGCATCACCACATCGGAAATGACCAGATCGATGGTCTTGTCGGTTTTGGCCAGAACCTCAAGCGCGTTATCGCCATTATTGGCTTCAAGCACGTCATAACCCTTGCCGCGAAGTGCACGAGCGCCGAATGTCCGCACGGCATCCTCGTCCTCGACCAGAAGGATCGCACCGGTACCGGTCAGATCGCGTGACGGGGCTTCTTCTGCCACCGCGCGGGTTTCGGCCAGTTCTTCCTCGGTCGCTTCGTAGCGCGGCAGATAGATCGTAAAGGTCGTTCCAACACCGGGTTCCGACTGAACGGCCACGAAACCACCGGTCTGTTTGACGATCCCGTAAACGGTCGAAAGACCAAGCCCCGTTCCTTCGCCGCGCTGTTTGGTCGAGAAGAAGGGTTCGAAAATACGCGTCAGGTTATCCTTGGGAATACCAATACCAGTATCGGAAACCTCGATCCGGATGTAATCCCCCGGCGGGATCAGTTCGGTGCCGGTATTACGCGCCTCGTCGACAATCTCGGTACCGGTCTGAACCGTCAATGTCCCGCCATTGGCCGCCATGGCATCGCGCGCATTGACAACAAGGTTGATAATCACCTGATCGAGCTGCCCCGGGTCAACCTTTACCAACCCTATATCGCGCCCGTGACTGACCTTCAGATCAATCTTTTCACCAATCAGGCGGCGCAGCAGGTTCGACATTTCTGCCAGCGCATCGGTAATATTGATGATTTTCGGCTGCAATGTCTGACGGCGCGAAAACGCCAAAAGCTGCCGGACGAGATTGGCAGCACGATTGGCATTCTGTTTGATCTGCATGATGTCGGCGAAGCTGGGGTCACCTGGCCCGTGCCGCGACAGCAACAGATCGCAGAAACCGATCATCGCAGTCAGCAGATTATTGAAATCATGCGCAACCCCGCCCGCAAGCTGGCCGACGGCCTGCATTTTCTGCGACTGGGCAAATTGTTCCTCAAGGTTCTTTTGTTCGGTCGTATCAAGGAAGTTCAGCAGAAGCGCACCGGCTTCACCCGAGCGTCCGGCCACACGTTGCAGGTAAATCTGTGCGGCCACCCCACGCGAACCCTGCAGACGGGCCTCGATCTGACCGCCCTTGCCCATACCCATGACAGCCTTGGACAGATAGCGCGCCACCTCGTCGCGATCCTCGGGAACGATCAGTTCAAGAATGGATCGACCGATCACCCGCTCATGACGTTGCCCTGCCGTTTCGATAAAGGCACGGTTCGCGTCGGTGACGGTACCGGACATATCAGCCAGAACAATCGAAAGCGGGCTGTCATCAAAGAACCAGCGCACCCGCCGTTCTGTTTCCGCAAGCGCATGTTCCCATTCATGAGCCGGCATCGGATCAGGGAAGACCACCGCCTGGCTTCGGATCGGGCCAGTGCCAGGTGCATTGATCGAATGGGTGACAAAGCATTTGATGGGCTCGCCGCCCTTGACCTTGAGCTTTACCTCGCCATTCATGCCATCGCCGACAATAAGATCAGCCAGTTCCAGCGTGCCGCTGGCAAAATCTTCGGGTTCACCGCCAAGCCAGCTTGCCAGACGCCGGTTCAGATAAAGAATGCGGCCTTCTTCATCCAGACCGCAGACACCGACAGGCAGACGTTCAATCATCTGGTCGGCCTGTTCGCTTCCGGCACCATCAGCCATCCGCGAGGCCACTCCGCCGACGGTCATTTCATCATCCGAACCGGTAACAAACGCACCAAAAGCAGCAGACTGTTCTGCAATAACAAGTGAACGACCCGGTTCTGGCATGGCGGAGGGATCAATACCGTCAACAGTCCAAAGCATCTGACCCGCACGGGCATTTGCCGCCGTCACTGAAATGCGAAGACAGGCCGTTCCGGCTTCGTAGGTTTCTTCAGCAATGTCTTCTGACGATGCGTCGTCGTTACCGGTATCATTCCCGATTGCGTCACTGTCCGCAGGCTCGGCAGGAGCTGCAAGGGCCAGTTGCTCGGGCTTTTTGGACTGGGAAAAATCGACATAAATCTCACCGGCCTCGCCGCGCATTGCACGCGTACGTAAATCGGCCAGTTCGGAACTGCCGACATCCAGATAGCTCAGGCGTGCCTCAAGTGCGGCAAGCATGTCTTCGCCCGGTTCGATACCGAGTTTGCGGGGAAAGGCAGGATTGGCATAAAGCGTGCGGCCATAGGCATCGATCAGAGCAACACCAATATCGGAATGCGCCAGACCATTCAGTAATGGTGCCAGGCCACGATCTCCGGCAGATCGCCAGCGTGCAGACAGTGACAGGGCGGCCACCGCAACGATCGCCACCCCCGTTACCATGGACCCGATGATCCACATGATACGCGCATCAAGACCTGCCTTTGCCATGACCTGCAACAGGACATAAACAAAAGCGACAAATGCGACACTTACAGCAAGGATAATTCCCCGAAACAGCACGCGACCGCCTTTAACGCCAATAACTTACAATATTGCTCTATACTTTTAGCTGCTATTGGGCTGACTGGCTACCGGCAAGTTTTACATTAGTCGGAAGACATAATGTACTCTGCCCAGACCCCAGACCTAGCGCATGATCGCAGCCGCAATTTCCTGCCCCAAATCGGCAATCGCGGCATTGCGTTCATCCATTGATGCAGATGTTTGGGTTATATAGATCGCAACAATCACCGGCTTTTGTTCCGGCGGCCAGATCACTGCCACAATCGCACGCGATCCAAACCCGCCTGCCCCCGTTCGGTCCGCAATCTTCCAGTCGTCGGGCAAACCGGCCCGCAGCAACGGACCACCGACCTGATTACCCGTTAGCCAGTCTTCAAGAAGCTGCCGGGAATCTGCGGACAGGGCATCGCCAAGCAATAGATAGGCAAGCGAAGAGCGCATGGCATCGGGTGTTGTGGTATCGCGCGGATCGCCCGGTTTTGCCGCATTCAGATCGGGTTCGATCCGGTCAAGTCGGGTCACATCATCGCCAATATCACGCAAATAGGCGGTAAGTTCATCCGGCCCGCCCAAAGCATCAAGGATAAGGTTGGCGGCTGTATTATCACTCAGATGCAGGGTAGCTTCGCACAATTCCCCGATCGTCATCCCACTATCAACGTGCTTTTCGGTTGTCGGTGAATAAGTCACCAGATCTTCGACGCCGTAGATAATCCGGCGATCAAGCGTTTCTGTTCCAAGGTCGACCTTGTGGAGTATCGCCGCACAGGCAAGAAGTTTGAACGTGCTTGTCAGCGGGAAACGTTCATCTGCACGATATTGCCATTCCCGACCGTTTTCCACATTCAGAATACTGACGCCAACCCGCGCATCAAGCCGGGTTTCAACCGCGTGAATGGCATCCGTCAGGCGGTCATTAGCCGATGCAGCCATCGGCATCCCGAACGGCACCAGCAACGATAGAACAGTAGCAGTTACCAGAACGGCTTTTTTAAACGCAGACATATTTTGCAGACTTCCCGGAAACAAACAGACAACGAAGCAGGCTGCTTGTTACCGGGATTAACGGCCGAATTTTGGCGCAATAATGTCGAAAGGTCGAACTTGCGAGTGGCCAGCAGGGCCTGCACTCAACCCAGCTTCTTGCCGCGCTGGCGGAAAACGAACGAGATGATTTCGGCAACCGCCTTGTAATGTTCCGGCGGGATTTCCTGATCAATTTCCACGGTCGCGAACAGGGCACGCGCGACCGGCGGGTTTTCCATGATGGTGACATTGTTTTCTTCAGCCACTTCACGGATTTTAAGCGCGATATTGTCCTGCCCCTTGGCGACACACATCGGGGCTTCCATTACACCGACATCATATTTCAGCGCCACCGCATAGTGCGTCGGGTTGGTGATCACGACGTCGGCACTGGGCACGTTTTGCATCATGCGCTGCTGGGCCCGCTGCATCCTGATCTGGCGGACCTTAGCCTTGATTTCCGGGCTGCCCTCAGTCTGTTTGTATTCGTCCTTGATCTCCTGCTTGGACATCTTCATCTGTTTATTGAATTCATACCGCTGATAAGCAAAATCCAGCCCGGCAATCACCGCTGTCAATGAAATGGCCGCGATCATCAGAATGACGATCATGTCGTAAAGCCGTTGCAAAAGTAATTCAATCGGGATCTGCGGGTAGAGTTCGATATCCATTAGCTCGGGAAAGATAACAAATCCCAATACCGCCCCGACCAAGGCAATTTTGAGTATATTTTTTGCGAACTCGACCATGCTCTTCATCGAGAAGAGGTTTTTCAGGCCTTTTAACGGATTGAGTTTCTCAGGCTTTGGTGCAATGCGGTCTACGGCAATAACCAGACCATTTTGCAAGAGATGGCCTGCAGCAGCGAAACAAACCAGTAGCAGAAATGGCAACGCCAGTATGTAAAACATTCCAGTCAAAATTTGCCTGAATAAAGCAGGTATTCCAGCGTTGCTAACATCCATAAGATGAGGGCGTGCAATATAGGCAACCGCCATATCGCGAATTGTTTCTGCCATACCAGGAGCGACCATCAGCATGACGAGACCACCACCAAATAGAAGCATGAAGTTCCCCACTTCCTTCGATACGGGGACTTGGCCTTTCTTTCGGGCGTCTTCAAGCTTTTTACTTGTGGGGTCTTCTGTTTTTTGACTGTCGTCGTCGTCTTCGGCCATCTCAGGTCCTTGACTTTAGCCACCCTGTTGTTGAACAGGGACAAAGAATTACGGATTTACAAAACTTTCCAATCCGTTTTCATAATAGTTAAGAAACACCATCATCATGGTAGGCAAAGCCAGAGCAAGCAACAAAAACCCTAATAAAATTTGTGCCGGCATAGCGACGAAAAACACGGGCAATTGCGGCATTAGTTTATTGAGCAGTCCGAGTGCGATCTGAAATACGATAGAAACCAAAAGAAACGGCGAAGAGAGCTTAATCGCGATCAAAAAACTTTCGTTAATTGCACGCGCAAAAAATTCACTCATATCACCAGCAGGCAACACCCCGCCGGGTGGGAAAAGAGAGTAACTCTCAAAGATTGCCTGGATCATCAAATGATCCATTCCTGTTGCGAACAGCAAAACCAAACCGATTTGAGTAACAAAATTACCGGTAACCGCACTTTGAGCCCCCGAAATCGGATCGTTGGTAAAAGCACTCGCAAGAGATGATGTATAGGCAATAATTGAGCCCGCTATCTGCAAGCTTGCCATCATAACCTGTGCAAACAGGGCAAAAAACAGCCCGATCGTAATTTCGTGAACTAGATAGACGAATGTCGTCAACGCATCCGCAGGCTGCTCTGGAATCAGCGGTGAAGACAAAGGTGAGATCAGGACTGAAACCCAAAAAGCGAATAAAAGCCGGGCACGCGCGGGAACCATTCTGGAGCCGATTCCAGGCATAAGGGCGAAAGCCGAGCCAATCCTGGCGAAACTCATCAGGACCACATAGACATTCAAGCTCAAAAAATCGTCGAGATTCATGCGACAGCTTTCGTCACCACATCGCCATACGACGAAAAAACTTCTGCAAGAAGAACAGTGCCTTCCTAATTAGGCAAACCAATAAAATGGTCGACCATTCGCCCCATAAACTCCGTCAGCTCGGTCATCATAAAAGGCAGAAGAACCAGCAAAGCGATAAAAATAACCAAAATCTTGGGAACGAAAGTCAATGTCATCTCTTGAATCTGGGTTAAAGCCTGAAAAAGAGCAATGATCAGACCTACCCCCAGCGCGATGAGCATCAACGGAGTCGTCACCTTGATCAACGTCCATACGGCATCATAGGCCACGTCCATGATTTCCGCTTGATCCATAGGGTCTTCCTGCCTCGTCTTCCGTCACGTTACATCATTCATACAGGATAAGGCCGGTGATGGGCCATGATTTCCTGCAATTTCAATTTGATCGCCCCGAAAACAAAAAACCGCACGAAAATCGTGCGGCTTGTCCCAGGCATCCGTCCGACAATTCAATCACTGTCAGATCGGCATGCTCAATACGCTTTGATAAGCTTCGACTGCCTTGTCACGGACACTGACCACGGTACGCAGCGTGACTTCCGCCGCCGACACAGCGGTGACCACTTCATGCAGCTCTGCATCGCCAACGATTGCTTTCTGGGTCATCTGTTCGCTGTTCATCATGGTTGCGCGGGCATCAATTGCCGCCCCCTTGACCATGTCGGCAAAACTTTCCCCCGGATTGACCGTCTGACCGTTACCGCCAACACGTTCGGCGACACTTGCGGTTTTGCCGCTTGCAGCGTTCCGGTAGGCAGAAATGGCATCGTTAAAACTGGCAACCATCGGTTCGTATCCTTAAAGCGGCGTTTGCAGACCAGATATTTTGTAAACTACTGAAGAATATCAAGCGTCTTAAGCAGCATGCTACGCGAAGACTGTATCACATTGAGGTTGGCTTCATAGCTTCTCTGCGCTTCGCGCAAATCCATCATTTCGACCAATGTTTCAACATTCGGGGTCTGCACATAGCCCTGATCGTTGGCGGCTGGATGGCTTGGTTCGTATTTCATACCAAAATCGGACTTGTCCGTCATGACTTTATTGACCTTGACCAGTTCGACGCCAACTTCGCGATCCATGACATTCTTGAAAGTCAGCAGCTTGCGGCGGTAAGGGTCCTGCCCCTGTGCAGTCGGCAGACTGTCGGCGTTGGCGACGTTCTCAGCCGCGATACGAAGGCGGGTACCCTGCGCGCGCATGCCGGCAGCGGAAATTTTAAAAGCTTTGTAAAGTTCCATGATCGCTTATTCCTTCAACGCTGCCAATTAACGACCCAAAGCCGAAATCATCATTGTTTTGTGCTTGGCATAAAGTTTGGTCATGGTCTGATAGTCGACTTGGTTTTCGTTCATCTTGACCATCTGCTCTTCAAGGATTACGGCATTTTTGCCGGGTGCCACTTCGTAGTTCTTGCGTACCTCTTCGTCCTTGAAGTTTTGAGGTTTATGCAGCCCTTGGCTATGCCCCGGCTCAGTAGCCTTCATAGCTAGAATGAACTGGCGATCACGCCCAATGGTCTTCGGGTCAAAATTTTTCAGGTCGTCAGGGCGATAGTTCGGTGTATCGGAGTTGGCAATGTTCTGTGCAATGACTTCCTGACGCTGCGTCAGCCAGTCCATCTTTTCTTTCAGATTGGCGAACATGCTGAGTTTGCCGATATCCATTGCCTGCTCCTGTTATCGCGCCCCCAGTATTGGGCGGTCCGGTAAAGCCGAAGTTAACGCACGGCCCGGATCGAGACCGAGATTATGAGAAAGGCGTTTTTTTGCCGCCCGGCCCAATGCTGAAACCTACTTTGCATATACCGTGCCAAATGTCGGAAAATCGTTAAATTACAATGTCAGGCTTAGCTGTGATTGGTGGCACTGGACCGCGGCGAACAAAGCGGGCATATTGTGTCGCGTCTGGTGAATTTCTTTCGCCATCTATCGAAACCGGGACATTTCATGCTCTATCTCACACGAAAAGTTGGCGACTCCGTTGTTATTGACGACAACATCGAAGTTACCGTCGTTGAGGTTCGCGGCAAAACCGTGAAGCTGGGCTTCACCTTTCCCGAAAATGTGCAGGTCCTGCGTCGCGAACTTTATGATCGCATTCAGGAAGAAAACCGCTCGGCTTCGGCAAGTGCGGATCTTGTGCATCAGTTGGGCCAGGTGGCCAATGCGGTTGCCGACAATATGAAAAACAGTCCTGACGCTGACCAAGACGACGGTAAAGACTGATTTTCCGGTTGCGCAATCACCGGCATGGGCCGGGGATGCAAGACCACCGACATACGACAGGCAATCTCGTCATCCTCCTGGCAGGTAGCCGGGATATTGACCCCATCTGTCGGATTTGCCTATGCCGTCGCCTACCTGCTCCGTTACAGCATCATCAACATTCTGACCGGTTGCAGGTGACGGCAACGATTTGTTGACCATCTTCTGGCTATGGTCGAGGCTTGTGAAGGGCGATAGAGCCGCGCAAAACGCGGGAACTTGACGAGATGGGCAAGAATGACCGGTAACCGACCCAAGGTCGACATCACCGATCCGCGCGCAATCCGCACGGAAAATCTTGCCGCGCCCGGTTCCAACGACCAAAAAGCCGTGGCGCTAAGCTATGCCCATGGCCGGGATAACGCGCCGATATTAAGCGCGAAGGGCGAAGGCAGTGTTGCGGAACAGATATTGCAACTCGCTTTTGCCAACGGGATCAAAGTCCGCAAAGACAGCGATCTTGCAGAAATTCTGATGGCTGTGGACGTCGATAGCGAGATACCGCTCGAAGCGTTCGCTGCCGTCGCCGAGATTCTGAACTATATATACCGTATCAACCGGATTTACGGTGATCCGGCGAAGAAACGACCGACAACGTCGAATATCGACCAAGTGTCGGCAAACAGTTTTGCAGATCGCAACCGGGAAGATCCAAATGAGCCCTGAACAATTCAAACCCGATCAGTTCAAAAAAGATCTCAAGCGTGTTTTATCCCTGATCACGGCCAGTCAGCGATTTGTCGATGACGGCAAAGTGGTCGAGCTGAACACACTGGAAACCAAAATTTCCGATCTGTGTTTGCAGGCACGTGCAATGAATGGTGAACAGCGCCGCGAGGTCGCACCACTTCTGGCGGCTCTGACCGACGATCTGGCCCGTCTGGAAACCACGATGCACAAGGAATATTCCGAACTGCAACGCCAGTTGCGCGGTCTTAGCAATAACGCACAGGCAACCAATGCCTATGCGCATGCAGCCCGGACCACCCGCTGAGCAAGTTCCGTCACACCGTTTTGCGGCGCAACGCCGGATCGCGAAATCCGATGGTGGCTTGCCTGTATCGCCTGTGCACGGTAAACAGAACGGGGTCCGAATCATAAAACCGGGCAACATCACAGGTCCGTCGCGGGGAAGGTAACCTGATGGAATTTAGCGCTTATTTCCGGTTTGTGGCTGCTCTTGTCTTTGTACTGGGCATGATCGGGGTTTTGGCGCTGGTTGCACGGCGTTTTATTCCCGGCGCGCGAAACATCAATCGCCGCAACAAGGAACGCCGACTTTCAATCGTCGAAGTCGTTCCGGTTGATACCAAACGTCGACTGGTTCTTTTCAAACGTGACGATACGGAACATCTGGTTTTGTTGGGCCCTGCCGGCGATTGCGTGATAGAGCGCAATATCGGCACACATTTTTCCGAAGTCCTTGGTAACGATATGCGCATTCACGGCGATGATGGCCTCTCCGAAGAAACACCGCTTTCGGCCACCGGGACAGAACCGGCAAAGACCAACGGGAAACAACCCGCATGAGCATCGCGCCCGCTTCACATTCCCGACAAGAACAGGTCAGGCACAAAAAAACAGCACACAGTGGTAACGTGCCGCGTTGGTTGGTACTATCGGCTGTGTGGTCGCTGCTACCACTGATCGCTATCGGATTTGGCGGCGACACTGTACATGCCCAAACATTCAATTTCGATCTTGGCGAAGGACCCGGCGTGACTTCATCGGGTCGGATGATCCAGCTTATTGGCCTGATCACGGTACTGAGCCTTGCCCCTGCCATCCTGATGATGGTCACGTCCTTTACCCGGATTGTTGTGGTACTCAGCCTGCTGCGCACAGCCCTTGGCATTCAGCAATCACCGCCCAACCAGGTCATGGTCAGTCTGGCGCTGTTTCTGACATTGTTCATTATGATGCCAACGATGGAACGCGTTTGGGACGAAGGCCTGCAGCCGATGATCAACGGCGATATCGACGAATTCGAAGGCATGGAAAGATCCGTCAGACCGGTTCATGATTTCATGATGACGCAGGTGCGCGACCGCGATCTTGAGCTGTTCGTTAATCTTGCCAATGTCGAGGTAACCGGCCCGGAAACCATCCCGCTGCGCGCACTGATCCCGGCCTTCATGATCAGCGAATTGCGCCGTGCGTTTGAAATCGGCTTCCTGCTGTTTATCCCGTTCCTGATCATCGACATGGTGGTTGCCAGTATCCTGATGTCAATGGGTATGATGATGTTGCCACCGGTCATCATCTCGTTGCCATTCAAACTGATTTTCTTTGTGATGGTCGATGGATGGTATCTGATATCGGGATCGTTGGTAGAGAGTTTCGGCGGTTAGCGACCATTAGCGCAAACTCCAAAAATAAAAGCCGCCTTGCATAAGCAGGCGGCTTTTCTGATTATCACGGCTTTCAGGTCAGACTGGCCTTTTACCCGTCTTGAAAACATTCTTTTCAAGTGGCTTCAGGCCAAAGCCGCCACGACGTGGTGCAGGATTATCCGCAACATAACGGTCGGCCTGCTGGCGTTCATGGTCATTCATACGTGCCCGCACAGCTTCCATTTCTCGGTATGCCTGGCTTCCCGCCGACGGCGCAGACATCCTGAGCCAGTAATAGGCCATGATATTGTCCTGATCGACCCCGCTACCAATCGCGTAAAGCCGTCCCAGGGCAGCCTGCCCATTGGCTGATCCTTTGCGCGCCGCCCGTTCATACCAGCTTGCTGAACGGACCATATCAACCGGCACGCCAAGGCCATGTTCATACATCACACCAATCAGGTGATATCCGCCCGGATGGCTGAGTTCGGCCAAATCCATCGCAAGATCGAGTGCCGCAGCATAATCGGGTTCGCGATGCGCAACACCAAAGATCAGAATTTGCGTCATCTGGTATTTGGCAGAAATATCGCCCTGATCACATGCATTCATCAACATTGTCCAGCCGCGGTTAAACAGCTTCAAATCGGATGAATGGCAGAAATACATCGCCAGATTGGCCTGGGCATAGGTATCGCCCTCGTTCGCTGCCATTTCAAACCAGCTGATGCTTTCGGCAATATTGCGTTCTGCCCCCAAGCCAACACCAAGGGCATAGCCAAGAGCAGATGCCGCTTCGACACTGCCGGCACGGGCCGCGCGCAGATTATATTCAAACGATTTTGACGGATCGCGTTTTACACCGCGCCCTTCAAGGTAAAGATAGGCAAGTACACTGGCAGCAGAGGGATCATTCGCTTCGCTCGCGCGGCGCAGATATTCCACCGCCATCTCGTCGCTCTGATCCACGCCCCATCCATTGAGGTAACACACCCCAAGGTTATAAAGGGCTGCGATTGATCCGTTTTCAGATGCCTGCTCAAACCATTCGGCCGCAGTTTCCGGGTTTTCCGGCACCCCCAGCCCCTTGGCATACAGATAGCCGAGATTGTTGGCCGAAATACCTTCGCCGCCGAGTGCCTCTTCGCGGAACCAGTAAGCTGCCTCGCGGTACCACTGATCACCTTCGCCCTGATCCTCGGCAACACCGATCCCCTTGGAACGCATGAAGCCATAGCAGATGGCAGCAAAGGCGCGGCTTTGACGGTGAATCTGGTCAAGGATCTTGCGCGTGGCGCCCTCATCCCGCGGCATGCCAACGCCACGAAAATGCCTGAGCGCAAGCGAAAGCTGCGCGAAGATATCACGCTCAACCTTCGCCTCATCGTAATAGACCATTTTAAGTGCACGATCCATCACAGCACTGCTTCCACCAATAGAAAAAGACTGAATTTTTACACCTTAAGGGCGCACCAATCCAATCAAAACATAAATATGACTATTAGTTTATAGCACTAAGCTGCGACTTTTCCAACTGATCACGATAATTGCCCAAAAATCCCTGGAAACTCTCGACCTCGTCAACCTTGCTTGCAAGGGTCCGGTAGTCGATCAAACCTTGAGACGGGCTTGATGTGATCAGGCTAAATGCTTCGGCATAAGGGCTTTGCGCCATGACAATGCCATAGCGGCGTTTGAGCATATTAAGCGTCCGTTCCTGGCCGCCCATCGCAAGATTAACTGCCCAGTTCAGGACATAGCGCGCACGTTCGTCGCCAAAATTCTCGATCATATTGCCCTGATCCTCACCAACGAGACGCTGGAAGGTTTCGGCCGCCGAGAGATAATCACGGGTATCCCGGTAATATTCCACACGCAGCAATTCCGCATCCTTCGAAAGATCGCCTTCAAGGGATGCCATGGCTTCGGGACCGCGATCAGTATCAAGCAAGGCACGTGCGCGCAGATGCCGGCGTTGCGTTTCCAGCTCGTCAGACATGCCAGCCACCTCGCTGTTATCAAGCACGCGAATGGTTTCTTCGGGCTTACTGTCAAGCAGATACACCAGCGCCAGTCTGGCCCCGACACGCGCCTTTTCCGTGCCGTTCAGGCGGAAATCAACCTGATGTTCCAAAAGGGTTTCAGCCCGGTCAAACAATTCAACATCCACCATACGGTCGGCCAGACGGCGGATCAGTTCATCACCCTTTTCACCCGCCGGTGTCAGTTCGCGGAACTCGTCATACAGCGCAACCGCCTTGATAGCTGAAATATTGTTGATCTCGTCACCAAGATAAATCGATTCGAACGTGTCATGCATCATGTCGGTAACTTCTGTCGCCGATGGACTATTGGGGAAGAAAATTGCCGCCTGACGCAAGGTATTCAACCCTTCGCGATATTGCTTGTTTTTGATCTGCAATTCGCCCAAACGGCGCAACAGCGCCATTTCGAAGCCATCCCCGCGCCACGCAAAGCGCAGCTTTTCCAGTTGCTCGATGGCGTCATCAAGGGTCAAACGTTCAAGACGCATCAAAAGTTCGGTGCGATCAAAAATGGCATGCGCGCGTGCCTTGCGATTGTCGCCTTCGGCAACCTCGTCCCACGTGGCGACGGCCTGTTCGAACTCGCCGGCTTCTTCTTCAAAGATGCCTTTCAGATATTCGACATCCTTGATCTTGCTTTCACCAAGCCCCTTGGCCACAAGCATTTTTTCGATCAGGTCCATGCCTGCTTCGGGATTACCGACGATCAGAGCCTGTTCCGCAGCAAGTGGCCCCAGTCGCGACAGCAGTTCCGGCGGATAATTATCAAGGATATGCACGCTTTCAAGAAGGTCCCGCGCACCATCATTCGGTCGACCGCGTGCGGCCGATGTGACCGCTCGCCACAATTGCATTTCGGGAATGGCGCGAAGGCGCTCGTCCTCCAGCAGACGAGCTGCCTCATCATATTCTCGGTCAAGGAATTTGATCGCCGCCTTGAGGGCGCGGAATTGCAGTTTCTGTGCAATCAGCGGGTCGTCATCTTCCATGGTCGAAGCAACAGCATCGGCTTCGGGGCCCAACCCGTTGGCCATGTAATATTGCGCGAGTTCAAGGCGGGCCTTGTTGCGGTGTTCGTCACCGCTTTGCGCCAGTTCCCGACGCAATTGATGGATCGCCTTGTTGTAATTATCAAGACCACCGCGACGCCAGTCATCAAGCTCGAAAATCAGACCTTCGCGGCCCTCTCCCGCACGGGCGCGCACGCCGGTCGCAGAAGCCAGAAGACGGGCACCTTCCGGCGAAATGTTCAAACCATCCGCCGCCGTCACCACAACAGCCTGACCATCATCGCGATTGGTAACCTGGACGGTTTCGTTGACCGGAGCAACAACCACCCCTTGGACGGACGGCAGAACTTCGAAATCGGGATAGCGCAATGCCGTCTCGATACCGTAACCCATCTCGCGGGTTGGCACGACACGCAGCGAATCACCAACTTCCGGGTCTTCGATAGGAATTGTCGGGCTGATATTTATCAGCGGCACGACAAGACGGGCACGTGTTTGATTATCCAGTTCGATGGACGGGCCTAACCGTTCTATCGGCTGCATGGTTCCTTGCTGAAGGGTGACGTTCCAGTCGCCGTTTTCAGAAGGTGTGGTGTAAAGCCCAACCCCTTCCGGGATGGTCATGCGCAACACCGTCGCATAGGGGCTGTCGATTTGTTCTATGACGCCGACGATTTGGGCTGCATCCTGACGCACGGCATCAAGATCAAGATTTGCCCGCACATCAAACACCATCCACAGGAAACCGGCACGCGACCAAATTGCGGCTCCACCCGGCTGCCCGAACGGGAAGCCAAGTGTAAGTCTCGTCGGGTCCTGTGTCACCGTGACTTCCAAAGTCCCGATGCTTTCGCGCGCCGGCGCAACGGCCTCTGGTGAAACCGGGGTACCGGCCTGCTCTGAAAGTCCGCGTGCAATCGGATCATCCGTTGGTGCGTTCGGCGAAGGTACCGATGCGCTTTCCGACGCAGCGCTGGTACGCGGTGAACCAACGGAAGATGATGCATCGGATGCAGTTTGGCTTGGTGCTGGTGGTGCCGCAGGTGCCACCGGGGCAGTTGGCGTCGGGGACGCAGACCGGGTCGCCGTCGTTGTTCCGGGGCCTCCCGTATCGGCGGGATCACCCTGAACGCCCATCAAATCAACGACGACTTTGTTGCCGGACCTGAAATGCCTTAACGCGCGCGGCGGATTGGTCTCGATACCAACAGATAAGGGATCTGTTGCACTTTGGCGAAGCGTGACCCCTTCGGGTAAACGGCGTGTCACGCCAGTCGCATCAATACGGGCAGGACTGGTAAAGGCCAGTGTCTGGTTGCCCTGATCACCATTTAACGCGTAGTCGGTACGATTGGGCCAATCAAAGACCAGTCGATAGAATGTTGGATGCCGCCCGACCCGGACTTCAAGGTCAGGTGTGGCGGCAGCCGGTGTGACCGTAGCCTCTGGCGCCGATGACGTGTTTGGTCGGGCTTGCGGCGTGGGCAACGGTTCGGATGCAATTTCGGCCGGGGGGGTGGGTGCCGGACGGGGTGGTGTCGGTTCCGGCGATGCAGGCTGTACGGGGGCTGGGGCTGGTTTATCCAGAATATCAAGAACCACGTTGTTCCCGACATTAAAAACCCGGGCTTCAAAATCGTCACGCAGAACAAAAGCAACAGTACGTCCGTCAGGATCAAAAAAACCGTCACTCACATAGTCGGAAACAGGTCCGAGAACCCCACGCATTGAGGCAACAAGCGGCTGGTCAAAACGCACGACAAGTTGATCACCGATGATTTCAGCGGTGTAATTGACGGGCTTGTTCCATTGCAGAACGATACGTCCATAGCCACTATGTGCGCCCGAGCGGATGATCACCGGATCTGCCGCTTGGGCGAGTGCGGGGCGCGTTACCATGACCGGCAATACTGCCAGACCGGCTACCACAATAACGGCAGCCAGCAGGAGACGCGCTACGACCAAAAGCATTCTTACGAACCTCCGATCCCGCTTCCGCTATGGGGCTCAATCACAATGTCGACCCGACGAGCCATTGTAAAACGTGCTTGCTCGTCTGCCATAATCGGAAGCTGGTCGTATCTTGATGCCGCAAATCCGTAAATATTTATGTAATCTGTGTAACCGGATCTTTTAAGTTCGTTGGCAACGGCAGCAGCACGGGCAAGGGAAAGTTCCCAGTTGGAGGCATAAAGGCCCCGCCCGCTGACCGGTCGGGGATCAGTATGCCCCTGAACGCCAATCCGGTTTCCGATATTCCTCAGGACGCCACCTAGAACAAACAAAGCCTGACGGGCCTTATCCGTCATATCGGAACTACCACTGATAAACAGGATATCGCCCGGCAAAGAAATGACAAGTTTGTCAGCATCACGACTAAGTGTGGCGTCGCCCAGAACATCGTTGTCATCAATCGCGTCATCAATCACGGCACTGAGGTAATCAAGGTTCATCGCAGGTTTGCGATAGACCCGCGGAATGTTCAGTTGCGCGGTTGGTTCATCACTCTCTTCGACCGGGGATGGCTTGATTGATTGCGACAAAGAGTCGACGACCTCGTCCCAACGGTCAATTTTGACCTTGGACATGGCAAATAACATCACAAAGAATGTCAGCAACAGCGAAATCAAATCCGCAAGGCTTAGCATCCACGGCGGCGGCCCCTTCGGACTATCATTACGCTTAATCTCGTCCATCAGCCATTCCCCCCCGTTTGCGGTGCCAACGGAATGGGCGCGTTAATTCCCGGTCGATTGCCCCCCGGAAGCGGGATCAGCATTTTGCCAGTATTTCCATTCCCCGTACCACTTGATGCCGGAGCAGGTATCGCGCCGTTATCCGTGCTATCCGATTGCGCCGGTGTCGTGATCGGAACAGGTGGCTCTTTCGGGCCGAAATCCCAGAAAAAGCGGAAGGTGACGATGAACGGATCAGCCCCGGGATCAATACCGACATAAAGATTGTTTTCAGGTGCACCGCGATCAATCAGGTCCCGGGCAAACGCCCCTGCGCGACCGATCTGAAGATTGTTTTCAATCTCGACGGCCCCCTTTGACCCGACTTCGCTGCCCATCACCATTTCCATCTCATAAGACGCATAACCGCTTTCATCGGCCAGCACTTCTGCAAGCTGGTCCATGAATTCGTTCTGGCGTTCTCGGATCAAAATGGAATTTGGATCAAAAAGCTGTTCGACATGCATGATGACTTCCATCAGCGTGCCCGGCTGGATGACCTGAACACGAACAACCTTGATTGCAGTCTGGAACAGGGAACCCAGTTTGTCTTGGGTATCTTCGGCCGCAACAACCGGTCCCTCGATTGAGGTGACGGTTTGCAGGCTGGTGGTCGGTGGCAGAATGGCGGCAAAAGCAGAAGAAAGGCTTTCCTGAACTTCGCGGGTTTTGACTTCCTCAAAGGTCGAAATGGTATTCAGCAGGATAAAGAAAGCCAGCAGCAGCAGATAGAGAGCGAGGAACAGCGCAACCGCCCCGTTTGTAGGCGGGCTTGGTGGTCTTGGTCCGTCGTCCTCTATTTCCGCCATAACCGTCCCATTTAGCTAAACATCGCGTCGATGTCAGCCTGCGAGACACCTTTACCGTCGAGCTGCGGCCCGTTCAGCAAGGCCGCTTCGCCTTCGGGTTCCTTCTTCTTCCGGGGATTGGACGCGGCGTATTTGGCAATCTCGTCACCAAATGCCTTGACCAGTCCTTCGACCCGTTCCTCAATAGATTTCAGGGCCTTGATCACCTTGGTGGTACGTTGACCTGTGATATCTTGGAAGTTACAGGCTTCGTAAACACGCATCGTTGCACTGGTAACGATTTCCGCCTGCTCGGGGGGGAGAGTTGCCGCGAACTCCTCAAGCGTATCCATCGCATCAAGGATTTCATGCGTTGCCCCGGCTGTGGCATCGACAATCGCGTCGAGCTCGTCCGTGGCATTGGGGATATATTCCGCCTTGATATCGTCCGGCCGCAAAGATGCGATTTCGGATTTCATCTTGCGAATGATGCCCGAAAGTTCATCCAGTTCACCAAACAGGCGTTTCTGGTCATCCGATGGCTTGTCACCTTCCGACACAAAGCGGGAAAGCTGATCCATCAGATCGGACAACTGTTCGACCTTAAGCTCGTCACCATCAAGGCGCGCCTTCAGGTCCAGCAACAATTGCCGCAGTTCGTCTTTGGACGTTTTGGACATCATGGTATCGCGGGACTAATGCCCCGCGCCCCTAATCAGAACTCACCGATAACGGTGGTGAGTTTGCCCTTCAACGTCTCTGCGTTGAACGGCTTGACGATATAATTCGAAACGCCGGCTTTTTTTGCCATTACAACGTTTTCGGTTTTCGCCTCAGCGGTGATCATGATGAAGGGCAGATCCTTCAGCTTTGTATCAGCGCGAACTTCCTTCAGAAGCTGAAGACCGGTCATCGGCTCCATGTTCCAGTCGGAAATCACAAGGCTGAACGGCTTTTCGCGCAGTTTGCGCAACGCCATGCTGCCATCCGTCGCTTCTTCGATATTGGTAAAGTTCAGCTGCCGCAGGAGATTGCGGATGATACGCAACATGGTTTTGTAGTCATCCACAATCAGGATCGGCATATTCGGATCGACGGCCATTCACCACTCCATCATGCTATCAAATCTCTCACCCTTACCCCTGTATTCCCTGTGCATAAGGGTAAGGCCCCTATAATCGTGATGTACCTATTTAACAATGGTTAATCAAGGCTTTTCACAATTCCCTAATAACGTCCATCATGTTGATGATGCTTGAACAATCCCCCGGCTGACAGCCTTTGATACAGACGGGATTTTACCCGAAGCTGCATATTAGGTATTATTGAAGCGGCAACATGTTGATATCCTGCTTGTAGGCCAGTTCTGTTGTCAGGGCACGGGCGCGGTCTGCGGACATTTCAGCAAGAACAGCGGCAGTATTTGCCTCGCGCATGCCAAGTGCGACCTGCAACAATATATCCATATCAAGATCGTTCCAGATGCGAGCGGCATCCTTTGGTTTCATTTTTTCATAAACGCTGATCAGCTTGGTGATCCGTTCGTTTTCCTGCTCTTCCTTCGTCTCGACCAGACCTTCGATGGCCGTTTTCAGCGATTTCATTTCCTCGATCTTGGCGTCAATCCGGGCTTCGGCGGCTGCCAGCAGGCTCTCGCGTTCATCAAGGCGCTGCTCTTTGCGATCCAGCTCTGAACGCCGGACGGACAGGTTCTGCAAAAGATCGATCTCTTCTTGGGTAAACAGGGTCGGGTCCCCGCCAAGCATCGGCGGAGTATCACCCGCATCTTCAGGCAGACCGGAAGCCCCGTCGCCTTCCATCATCCCCAGAGGATCGTCCAGTCCAGGGCCCGGGGTCCCTTCCGTGGTCGCCGGGTCGGTTGCTGGTGCCGGCTGCTCCTGGGCCTGCGCACGCGCAACTTGCATCACACTGACACCGGAGGCATCAGTGGCATCATTGCCTTTCGGTTCATCCGAAAACAGTCCGACGATTTTGACCGTCAAAACGATAAAACCGACTACGACCACCAACGGCAGGATACGCACAGCAGACATTCATTCACCCGGTAGACGGAACGCTTTCGCGTCCACATTGAATTTCAAATCATATACTAACAGGTAGGTACCAAATTTGTCGAAAAAAGACGCCAATCCTGTTTTTCAGCAAACATAACGATCTTATCCGTTTCTCGACACAGATGCGCCCTTACCGAACAGAACGCAACGCTGCAAGAAGTTCGCGTTCGGCTTCCGACCGCCCCGCATCCTCATCCTGCCCGTAAGGATCGGTCGCAGTTTCCGGTACGGATGATCCGCCAGAACGCGCACCTGAACTATATCTGTCACCTGACGGTTCGGCTGGCGAAGACGCTGTCGGTCCCGTGCCGCGTTCGACATCACGCATCAGACGGGCGGCAAGTTCTTCGGCACGGGTTTCGACACCCTGCCGGTCGTCAACCATATCACTGCGTTCATGTCCGGCGGAATTTCCTGCCCCGGCAAACTTTGCCCCACCGCCGCCACGCCGGGTTGCATTGGCATCGCTTGCCGCCTTTTCCAGCCGGTTGGCAATGCTTTCTCCACGGTCGACCATGAAAGAAATATCTTCATTCAGCGCATTTGCCTTTTCAATATCCTCGCGCAGTTTTTCACCGGATTGCTCTGCCATTTCCTTTAATGCGCGGATCGATATTTCGGCACGTTCGTTGGCAGCGTTGAAAGCCGTCAAAAAATTCTGCATTTCCTCACGATTACGGCGGAAGGCCGCCAAACGACGGCTGAGGATCATGGCATATATGATTGTTGCCACAAGCAGGACAATCATTACCAGATCAAGATAGATGGCATAGTCCATCAACTGTCTTCCTCATTATGCCGCGCCCGGTCACGTACCTGGATCGCGATCCTGTCCCCCTTGCGCCCCATCATCCCCTTGAACAGGGGCACATCGCCGCACCGAACCTCGACAGGCGACGTCGGGCTGGTATTAAGAACTAAACGGTTGCCAACTTCCAGATTAATCACATCACCCAGCGACATGATCTGTTCATCAAGTACGGCAAGAAGGTTGACGTGGGTTTGCCACAACTCGTTCGCCAGGTGGTTTTCCCAAATCGAGTCACGACCGAACTTTTCCCCCATGAACATCTGAAGCAACAGTTCACGAACCGGCTCCAGTGTTGCATATGGGATCAGCAGTTCCAGACGACCACCACGATCTTCCATATCAATGCGCAGCTTCGCCACGATGGCGGCGTTGGCATGTCGTGCAATGGTCGCAAAACGCGGGTTGGTTTCAAGGCGTTCGAACCGGAACGTCACCGGACTCAGCGGATCAAACGCAGCCGATAGATCCCCAAGAACCACATGAATCATGCGCTCAACAAGGTTGCGTTCAATCGTGGTATAGGGACGCCCTTCGATACGCATTGCTGCAGTCCCGCGACGTCCGCCAAGCAACACGTCCACGATGGAATAAATCAGCGCAGAATCGACCGTCAGCAGCCCATAGTTATCCCATTCCTCGGCCTTGAAAACACCCAGCATCGCGGGCAACGGGATCGAGTTCAGATAGTCCCCGAAGCGTAGCGACAGGATGTTATCGAGCGACACTTCAACGTTATCCGATGTAAAGTTACGCAACGAAGTTGACATCATGCGGACCAGCCGGTCGAAAACAACTTCGAGCATCGGCAGACGTTCATAGGCGACCATTGATGAGTTGATGATCGCCTGAATACCTGACTGGTCGCCTGAGCCTGATCCGTCATCAAAGCCCAGAAGACTGTCAATTTCGTCCTGGTTCAGAACACGCGCGGATCCGGGGCCGACATCTTCGTCTTCGCCACCGCCATCTTCGTCACCAAGCATGGATTCCCATTCGGCGGCCATATCCTCGCCGCCGTCATCTCCATCCTCGTCACCACCGGCCATGGCTTCCCATTCGGCGGCGAGTGCGTCATCATCATCTTCATCTGCCATCGGCGATTTGTCCCTGGCTCTTTGGCCCGTTACCTTCTTGATGGTAGCTCTGGCATTGTCGCCGGCACCCTATTGCACCAGCATTTCCTTGAACAGAACGTCGTTAATTTTTGCCGGCTTGGCGGCTGCACTAACCCGGATCAGCAATTCCTCGCGCAGGCGGAACATCCCCTCGGATCCGGCCAGGTCTTCCGGGCGCAACTCGCGAAGATAAACCTGAAAGTTGTCGACAATACGCGGCATCATCTGTTCGATCTGCGGCAACATGGCCTGATCGGCCACTTCCAGACTGACACGTATTTTAAGATAGCTTTGCTTGCCACCACCGGCATTGAGGTTCACCAGAATTTCAGGAAGATCAACAAAGCCGACATTTTCCGGAACTCCCGGTGCTTCCTCGATTGCGCTTTCCGAAATGACTTCCTCGGTCTGCGTGCCTCCACCACCGGTAAGCATATCAATCACCGGCTGCAAAAGCCCGGTAAAATACGCAGCCGCAGCACCACCCAAAAGCAATAATACCAGCAAGATAACAACAACGAGCAGCTTTTTACTGCGCCCGCCGCCACCATCCATTTCTATTTCGTCGACATCATCACCCATCGGCCTGCACTATCCCGTCTTCACACCCGTTACAATGTCCAGCAAACACTATGCCGGAATGATGAGGCATAACGCCTCGACGTTAAAATTCCGTTTCCCGCATCCAACAGAATAGCGGGCATAGTTATCAATCTAATATACGGACCTAGGGTTGCCACCCCTTCAGGGGACCAACCCGACCTGATAGCACGGCAAGTTCTTCCAAAAAGCCCAGCCTTTCCGCAGGGCAACAAATGCCGGCCCCAAATTATTTACATAATTTCAACATGTTATATCAACTGGCACACCTTTCGCAAATAGCTTGCCCAGATCACTGACCCGATTTGGGAAACTGAGAATATGGAAAACGTTACCTACATCGCTTTGTCGCGCCAAAAGACGCTTCGCAGCATGATGAACAACATCTCCCAGAACCTGGCGAACATGAACACGACCGGGTACAAGGAAGAGAAAATGATGTTCACGGACTGGATCGCGAAGAACAAGGATGCGCCGTTCCGGGGCGAGCGTGAAATCTCGCTTGTCCAGGATATCGCGCAATTCCGCGACACACGCGTGGGTAACATTGAAATCACGGAGCAACCGCTTGATGTGGCACTGAGCCAGCCGGACATGTTCTTTGCAGTGCAGACCCCAACCGGTGTGCAATATACACGCAACGGTAACTTCACTGTGGACCCAGGCGGACAGCTTGTCACCAATCAAGGGCTACCGGTCTTGAGCGATGCTGGCCAGCCTATTTTTTTCAATGAAGCTGACGGACAAGTCAAAATCAAAGGCGATGGTAGCATTTCAACCGATATCGGTCAGATAGGCCGGTTGCAGGTTGTAACGTTTGATAATGTTCAGGATATGAATAAAACGGGTAGCTCCCTGTACAGCATCATTAAAGAAAACCCGAACGATCCCGATGGAGCCCAGCCGGTTGAGAATCCCGGCATTGTTCAGGGTGCCCTTGAAAAATCCAACGTCAACCCGATCAGTTCAATGACACAGATGATTGATGTGTTGCGTACCTATCAGTCCGTGACGCGGTCGCTGGAAAGCGAGAACGAGCGTCAACGTAACATGATTAGCAAACTGGGCGATGTTCGCGCCTGATTAAACGGGCGCCCGCCCTAAAGAATTCATATGCGCCCGTGGCGCAGACCCAGGAGACAGAAGATGCGGTCACTTGATATTGGAGCCCTTGGCATGCAGGCACAATCCACCAACGTGGATGTGACATCGCACAACATCGCCAACATGACCACCACCGGCTATAAACGCCAGCGCGCCGAATTCCAGGACCTGCTGTATCAGGATCTGCGTCGCGCCGGGTCCCCGTCATCCGATACAGGGACAATTGTTCCTGTTGGCGTTCAGGTCGGCCTCGGTGTAAAAACCGCGGCCATAGGGCGTTATATGGGTCAGGGCACCCTATCTCTGACCGAGAACGAGCTTGATGTTGCCATCCAGGGACGCGGTTACCTGCAGATCGATTTGCCCAGTGGTGAAACAGCTTACACTCGTGACGGCACTATGAAACTCGATGCCAATGGACAGATCGTAACCAAAGATGGTTTTGCCGTTCAGCCTGGTATCACCGTGCCAGACAACGCTACGTCCATCACCATCAACACCTCAGGAGAAGTGCTCGCCGAAATCGATGGCCAGGTTGCGCTTCAGAATCTGGGACAAATCCAGCTTGCAACCTTCATCAACCCGGCCGGGCTTGATGCGCTTGGCGATAACCTGTTCCTCGAAACTGAGGCGTCAGGTGATGCCACCACCGGTGTTCCTGGTTCTGTTGGTTTTGGTACCGTTCAGCAGGGCTATCTGGAGTCCTCAAACGTCAACGTCGTTCAGGAAATCACCAACCTGATCAAGGCGCAACGCGCATACGAGATGAATTCCAAATCGATCTCGACCACGGATGAAATGATGAGTGCAGTCAGCAACCTGCGTTAATGCCATCCAGTTCTGAATTAACAAAAACTCTCGGAAAATGAATGCGCGGGCAGCTATGGAAAAAACAGTTGCCCGCGTTAAGTGTGTTTACGTGATTTACACAGTTCCGTGCTATGGTTGGCGCATGAGAATGCAGAAAATATTCCTTGTCCTTGCCCTTTTGCTTCCGGCGCTACTGAGCAACCCGGGACCGTCGCACGCGCAATCGTCGTCCAGCTCCCAAGAACTGGATACCAATATCCTGTTGCGCCCTGATGCGGTTGTCGAAGGGCAATATGTGACATTGGGAGACATTTTCAGCGGCATCGACGTTGAACAGGCTGATATTCCGGTTTCCCATTCCCCGCAGCCCGGACGGCAAAGCGTTCTTGATTACCGCTGGCTTTATGGCATCGCGCAGCGAAACAAAATTGCATGGCGCCCCCGAACGACGGCGGACCAGATCGTCATCACCCGCGCAAGCCAGACAATTTCCATCGACGAAATTTCCGAAGCCATTAAAGATGCGCTTGTCGACCACGGAATAAAGCCTCCCTTTACCGTCGACCTTTCCGGCGAGACATTTCAAATCCACCTGCCTGTCGATGTACCGGCCGAAGTCGAGATCACCGGTCTTGACGTCAACCAACGGACAAACCGGTTCATTGCCAGCGTCACGACCGGCACACAAACAGCGCAGCGCCGCACTTACCGCATGAGCGGCAGATATTTCCCCCTGGCACAGGTTCCCGTTGTGATCGAACCCATCCGTCGTGGCGAGATCGTGCGCCCGGATCAGGCTGAATACCGAAATGTCCGCTCGGAACGACTTCCAGCGGGGGCCATTCGCGACATCAACGATGTTATCGGTAAAGAAGCTTTGCGCCCGATCAAATCAGACGAACCCCTGATGTTCCGCGACTTTTCCAATCCGATCCTTGTTCGGCGCGGCGCACTGGTTACGATCCGATTGTTCACCGCCAACATGTCGCTAACCGCGCGCGGCAAAGCGCTTGAAGACGGGTCAAAAGGATCAGTCATTCGCGTCATGAACATGACCAGCAACAAAACCATTCAGGTGGAAGTTGTTGCCGAGAATGAGGTTCGCGCCCTGCCCGCAATGTCGCAGTAACGAGACAATTACCGACCAATCCCAATCAAATTCAAAGACTTGCACACCCGGCAAGCTTTGCCCTAATCACCCAAGAAATCTGGCATGAGGATTGCGTAATTACCGGCAGGAATCCCAGGAGGAATAAATGCCCGGTAATCATTTCCAGATTTCGATGCGCCGTCTGGTGCTCGTAACCAGTTTGGTTGGTGCAACAGCGCTGCTTTCTGGCTGCAATGCCATGAAGCGTCTTTCCGAAGTTGGCGAAGCACCAAAACTGTCGGCAATCGATAACCCGACCCAATCCGAGACCTACCGACCGGTGAGCCTGCCAATGCCGGCCCCGCAGGTCGCGGAAAGCAACCCGAACTCGCTTTGGCGTTCCGGTGCGCGTTCTTTCTTCAAGGATCAGCGCGCCAACCAGGTCGGCGATATCCTGACAGTTGTCGTAGATATGCAGGATAGTGCCGCATTAGCCAACACAACCGCACGATCACGCACCAACAGCGAGGATCTTGCAGTACCAAACCTTTTCGGCCTCGAGTCTGAATTCACCAAAGTATTGCCTGAAACGATCAACCCGTCGTCAATGTTCGATATGGACAGCGCGACATCCAACAGGGGTAGCGGCACGCTTGACCGTAACGAAGCAATTGATCTGCGTGTAGCAGCCATCGTTATTCAGGTTCTTCCGAACGGCAACTATGTCATTCATGGCCGTCAGGAAATCCGGGTGAACAGCGAAGTTCGCGAAGTTCAGATCGCGGGCGTTATCCGCGCAGCCGACATCAGCTCCGCTAACGAAGTCGAATATGATAAAATCGCCGAAGCACGTATTTCTTACGGTGGGCGCGGTACGATTTCCGATGTTCAACAGCCGCGCTACGGCAGCGAAATCATGGATGTCATCCTGCCCTTCTGACCAAACCTGATCGCCTGCATTTTCCTGGGTTTCCGCAGGCAGTCCCCATCAATCAAAACCGGCCTTCCCGAAGGCCGGTTTTATTGTTCCCAGACATGCCGAAAAGAAAAAAGGTCCGGCTGCGCATCGCAACCGGACCTTTGATTTTGGTTATCCCTAACCAGTATTCCCCCACAGAGCCTTGGCTTTTGCCTTTTGGCCGGATCTACGCAAGCGCGACCCTTGTTTGTTCCCGACGCGATCAGTCGTCGCGGCGAGTGCGCTCCATCCGTTCGTGGCGTTCCTGGGCTTCAATGCTCAGGGTCGCAATCGGACGAGCTTCAAGTCTTTTAAGGCTGATCGGCTCGTCGGTTTCTTCGCAGTAACCGTATGATCCGTCTTCAATTCGACGCAAAGCAGCATCAATTTTTGAAATCAGCTTACGCGCCCTGTCACGAGTGCGGAGTTCCAAGGCCCGATCTGTTTCGGCCGAAGCACGGTCGGTCAGATCCGGTTCCTGAAGTCCCCCGCCATCCTGCAGGCTCGCTAATGTTTCCGAAGATTCTTGCAGCAGTTCAGCCCGCCAGGCCAAAAGCTTCTGCCGGAAATATTCCCGCTGGCGCGGGTTCATAAACTCTTCGTCCTCAGCAGGACGATAGTCTGGTGGTAGCGTGATAGTCATGTACGCCCTCTATACAGGACTCATCGAACGCGCGGCAATATAGAGGGCGCGCGCAATGGGTGCAAGCTGATTGAACAAATAAATCTGAATTAGTGAGAAAGCCTTCGAAACCTTGGGTTTCACGACCAAAATCATTCTCGAAACCGCTGATTTCAAGCTAATCCCGAAACCTCAAGCTTTGCCAGTTCCACCTGCGCACGCAGATCAATCTCGTCCAGCACAGAAGAAAGAGCAGGATCGGAAATGTTTTCGCGTTGTTGATCCAGCAGCCCGACAAGCTGGCGCAACCGGTTGGCAGGCAGAGTCCCGCTCAGCAGCGCGTCACGCACTCCCTCAAGCTGCTCAAGCAGGCTTTCAGCCCTTAGAACCGCGTGTTTTTTCGGGGAGTCAAGCGCATCACCACTTTGCTGCAAAGCCAGCAGGGCATCAAGCGCACTAACAGTGCCCGCACTATGCACACCACCGGCTCCGCTTGCTCCGCCGCTGGAATCGAGGGAGCGAATGGCATCGGCAAAACCACCAGCACCGCCACCGCCAGATGTTTTCTTGCGTGACGTGCTGTTTGTACCTGTTGCCTTGGATCCGCTGACCTTCATTTTTAACTTCCGCCTGCTATGTGGTAAGCTTTCCCGGGTCGAACCTGCAGCCTTGATAATGTCAATCTACACTGCAAAGCTCGTAGGCCCGATCCGGATAGCCTTTTGGCAGTGAACCGGGCCGGATCGAGTCTCCCCCAAAGCGCAGCCTGGCGCAACGGGAAAAAAATGCCGGGTCGTCATGCTTCTATCGCCGTGCAGCTCTTCTGCGCATCAAACAAGCACCGATTTTCCTGCAACTTGCGCAATCCACGATCCAAAGCGACCGCTTTCTGTCATCTGGCACGGTTTTCGCAGAAGTGGTTTCCGAATTGTATCGGATGGCTCCCATCCCCGGAAGCGGAACAAAGAATATGATCACAGGTCTTGGCAAATATGTAGTGAAGGCAGCAGCACTTGGCATTCTTGGCATGGTTGCCCTGATGCAGGTTGCTCCGGCGAATGCCCAGTCGCGTATCAAGGATATCGCGGACTTCGAAGGCGTTCGTGACAACATGCTGGTCGGTTACGGCCTTGTCGTCGGCCTGAACGGCACAGGTGACGACCTTGGCGATGCCGACTTTACCCGCCAAAGCCTTGTAGCCATGCTTGAACGCCTTGGCATCAATGTACGCAGTCAGATCGACGACATTGATTCAGAAAATATCGCGGCAGTAATGGTCACCGCCACCCTGCCCCCCTTCTCTCGTCAGGGTTCGCGCCTTGATGTTTCCATCAGCGCAATCGGCACCGCCGAAAGTCTTCAGGGTGGTACGCTTCTTGTCACCCCGATGGTGGGCGCGGATGGCGAAGTGTACGCTGTTGCCCAGGGCAATCTTGCAGTTGGTGGATTTTCTGCCGGCGGCAATGCGCAGACTGTGGTCAAGGGAGTTCCGACATCAGCACGCATCGCCAATGGCGGTATCGTTGAGCGCGAAATCGACTTCAACCTGAATTCCATGCAGAACATGTCCGTTGTTCTTCGCAACCCCGATTTCACAACGGCCAGCCGCATCGCCGAAGCCGTTAATGCCTATCTTGGTGAAGTTGCAGCCCGTCCAAGCGACCCGGGCACCGTTCGCATCAACATTCCGGAACGCTACAATCAGGATGTTGTCGCTCTTTTGACCGACATCGAGCAGCTTCGCGTCGAACCGGATCAGATCGCACGCGTCGTCATTGACGAAAACACCGGCACGATCGTGATGGGCGAAAATGTACGCATCAACCGCGTTGCAATCGCACAGGGCAATCTGACCATCCGTGTCACCGAGACCCCGCAGGTATCGCAACCTTCCCCGTTCTCCCAGACCGGCACGACCGAAACTGTCGACCGGACCAATATCGAAGTGGATGAAGGCGAGGATAACCAGCTTGGCGTGCTTGAAAGTGGCGTCAGCCTGCAGGAACTGGTCAACGGCCTGAACAGTCTTGGTGTTGGCCCGCGCGACATGATCACCATCCTTCAGGCGATCAAAACGTCCGGCGCCCTCCAGGCCGAAATCGAGGTGATGTAATGATGATCGACAGCACCAGCGCCCTGATGGCGCAAGCCCAGGCCTCCGCCCAGTATGGCGCACAAAATAACGTAACCAGCCGTGCCAGCCAGTTGACGGATGGTCACATCAAAACCGAAGCACAGGCCCGTAAAGCCGGTGAAGAATTTGAATCCATGTTTCTTGGCCAGATGCTGAGCCACATGTTTGCCGGCATCGAAACCAACGAAATGTTTGGTGGCGGTCACGGCGAGACCATGATGCGCTCCCTGCTGGTTGACGAATACGCCAAAGAAATGACCCGAGCAGGTGGCATCGGAATTGCAGATGCCGTTACACGCGAAATTCTCAAAGTGCAGGAAGGATAATGACCATGACCACCGAACAGATGGTTATCGAGCTTAAAAGCGTCACATATGACCTTATTTCCCTGCTGGAGCGTGAGAATCAGGGGATGCGGGCTATTCCAATGCAAGAATATGAACGTTTTATCAATGATAAAACAGCGCTTTGCATGCGGTATGAGCAGTTGGTAACAACCCTTCGGAAACATGGGGATGAGCTGAAAAAGCTACCTACAGAAATCCGCGCAGAGCTAAGAGAACTGCAAGAACGCTTTCATGACGTTGCCGACAAAAACCGAATAGTTCTTTTGGCAATGCGGCGCACCACAGATCACATCGTAAAGACAATCGTCGACTCGATAAAAAAGCAGGCGGCAAGCGACTTCAGTCCATATGACAAATATGGAAATGCAGCGTCCGCACCAATCAGCAGCTATTCGAAACCGCAACAGCAAAAGTCTCTCTCGGTTTCACTGAATAAAACCCTTTAACGAGGTATTCTGTTATGTCGTTGACCTCTGCACTGAACAGCGCTGTTTCTGGTTTGAATACCGCACAAGCGCGCATTGCTGTGACGTCATCAAATATCTCGAACGTGAATACCATCGGCTATTCGAGAAAGATTTCCCAGCAGGAAACAATCACCCTTAACGGAACTGGCGCGGGCTCGACTGTCTCAAGCATATCGCGGAACATCGACGAGGGCTTGATGAAGACCCTGCGCGCCGAAATGGCTGACGCAGGGCGCACGGAAGTTCGTCTCAATTTTTATCAGAGCCTGCAACAAATGTTTGGCTCACCTGAGTCTAATTCCGCGATTAGCCAGCGCATAAGCGAACTTGCTAACGCGATGGATCAAGTTGCAACCTCTCCCGAACAGAATGCCCCAAAAATCGAGGTTGTCGAGGCAGCCGAACAAGTTGTGAAATCGTTCGCGACAATGTCTGACCGGTTACAAAGTCTTCGTGCTGAAGCCGATGACCAAATCGGCGCAGACGTTCGCCGTGCCAATCAGCTTTTGTCCGAAATCGGCCAGCTAAACAGCTCTATTGTACAGCTGAAAAATCTGGGACAGCCAACTGCCGACTTGCTCGATAAACGAGACAACGCGCTGACCGAGCTGTCCAAAATCATGAATATCAACTCATTTACACGTGGTGACGGTTCAATCGTTGTCATGACGGGCACCGGTAATCGTGTGCTGCTTGACCGTAATGTTGAACAGCTGACCTTTAATGAAACGTCGAGCTTTTCGGCAGGCTACGGTGGTGACGGATTGTCGCTGAACGGTGAAGACATCACTGACGAGCTCAAATCCGGCACACTACGCGCCCTATTTGATATGCGTGATACAGAGCTGCCGGAAATGCAGGATCAGATAAATGAACTTGCTCAGAACCTGCGTAACGAACTTAATGCAATTCATAATAAAGGCACAGCATTTCCGCCCCCCGCAAACCTCAGCGGAACGCGTCTTGTCAACCTGGGCGATACAATATCGGCTGCCGGCCCAAGCAACACTGTCCGTATTGCGGCCCTGAATGCCGATGGCTCGCTAACGGCCGGAGCCAGCTACCTTGACCTTGACCTTGCCGGACTAACACCGCCAACGGTTAATGAAATCATCAATCAGATCAACAGTGCACCGGGCCTCGCGGGACGAATTCAAGCGCGCCTGGAACCCTCGCCGAGCGGAAAACTCATAATCGAAGGCATCGGTGAAAATAAAGTCGCGATCAACGAAATGGATAGCGCGATTGACGTAAATGGCATCGAAACCAGAGGCTTCTCACACTACTTTGGGCTGAATGATTTCTTTGCCAGCGACGAAACCGGTGCGACCCTCTATTCATCTCCTGTGAACAACCCCGATGCAGCGCTTTCTGTCGCTGGAACATTGACGATTAACGGGGTCAATGTTCCCTACACCACTTCAGACAGCATGGCCGATTTGGCGGCTACGATTAACGCTATCCCAGGTCTTTCGGCAACCGTTATGGAAGATGGAAGCAGAGGCCGACTGAAAATCACTTCCGATAGTGGCGCCAACATCTCTTATTCCGACACGGGAAGTCTCGTGTCCAAACTCGGACTTTCAGAAAACTCACCGTCAACAGCGCTGGGTTTGACCGTAAATAGCTCGATCTCCGACGATCCGGGACGAATTATTCGCGGAACGATGAACGCTTCAAGCTACGCGTCCTCAACAGGACAAGCAACAGGCACGGATGCAATTACCGGTCTCACCGGTGGTGACTTGGTCCTTCGCGGCGAGTTCGGCTCAACAACAGCCGTGACCTTGACTTATCCGGCTGGCGCATCGTTGGACGACATTGCAAATTTGATCAACAACAATGCAACGCTAACTGCTGCGAATGTGACAGCAGAAGTTCGCTTTGATAGTGGTGTTGGCGGCTATGTGTTGATGATCAATGATTCAAACAAAGATTCTCTGGGACTTGAAGACGCCGGCGGCGGCAACCTGATCGCTGCCATCAACCTCGACATCACAACAGGGTTGAGTTCCGGTGACAATAGCGCAGCACTCGCGATGGCAGACCTGTTTGACTCTGATGGTATCGATTTTGATGCAGCAGGTGGATTGCCAAACCAGAAAACCAGTTTTACCGGCTATGCGGCCTATTTGATTTCGACGAATTCCGCCAAAGCATCAACAGCCAAAAGTCAGGCAGATTTCAGCGCGACTCAAACTGCCGACCTCAATAACAGGCTGCAAAATATTGCTGGGGTAAACCTGGATGAAGAAATGTCAGACTTGATCATTTTGCAGCGCGCATACTCGGCTTCGGCAAAAGTTTTTACAACGGTTGACGAGTTGTTCGACAGCCTCATGAACGTCATTTAAAGCCTCGCGTAGCGAAGAGGATATCTATCATGATCGGAAGAGTTGCCACTTTCACCAATCACAATTTGCTGACCAATCAGGCGCTCGGCCAAGCATCTAATATTGTCGACTTACGGAACCAGGCATCAAGCGGCTACAAGTCGCGTGATTACGCAGGCATTGCTTCCGAGGCACAGGGGCTTTTGAGCTTCGAAAACAATCTAAATCGCCTGGAACAATATAATCGCAATGGTGTGCAAACATCTTTGCGCCTGAAGAGTATGGAAACAGCAGTGAGCAACATTCTGGAACTTGCAACGGATATGCAAGCCCAGATTCTGAGTGCAACAAATGCTGATCAGGCAGACGAAGCCGCGATAAATATATCAGCGAGATCGGCTCTTGAGCAGCTTGAGGTCTTGCTTAATACAAAACTTGATGGCCGCTACCTGTTTGGCGGTTCGGACACCGGAAGCAGTGCGGTTAATTTTGACAATGTAGTCCTGCCTGAAACACAAATGTCCGAACGATCCGTTGGTGACGGTACTGCAACACTGGCAAGCCTCGGTGTGACGGCTCCGGGCGGAACACTTGATATCAACGGAACCCTTATTCCCTATACCGATGCTCAAGACGTGCAAACTTTGGTGAATGACATCAATGCTGCCGGCGCTGGAGCAACAGCGACATTGCGCCAGGATCCCGAAGGCGGCGAGGTAAAGCTGGTGATTGAAGCAACAGGCGGCGGGCCGCTGGCAATTGCCGATATCGGCAACCTGCAGACCTCCTTATCAATGGTTAGCGCCCCGAACCCGGCTGCGGACTATGCGTATTACGAGGGAAACCAACAGAAACTCTCAGCACGGTTGAACGAGGAGTTTACTATTGAATATGGAATCAACGCTGACGAAAGCGCATTTGAGGAATTGATCCGCGGATTGAAAATCGCTGCGGAAACAGGAAACCCTGCGTCTCTGAACGTTGCTTTGGGACACGTAAAAAACGCAATTAAATCCCTGACTGATGTTCAAACAAGTATCGGGGTCGACTTACACAATACGGAAAATGTTCAATCGCAGAACACTGATCTGAAACTGTTTTACGAGGAAGCGGTTACAAGTTTCGAAGCTGCTGACATCCCATCGACAATTGCCATTCTCGCGCAGTATGAAACTTCGCTGCAAGCGAGCTATATGGTCCTAAATAAGAGCACACAACTATCCCTTACGGATTATCTTCGTTGAAGCAGTAGGTAAAAAACGCCATATTCAAGATAATTGAGAAATCAGATGATTCTGGAGACCAACATTATGGCCGAAAGCCAGCCGCTCGATGAGCAGGCCAACAGCGTCGAATTGAATACGCGATTTGGACAGCTGACGCTTGACCGAAGCAAGGCTATCAGCATGAACGCGAAAATGCTGGGTTTCTCGGACAGCAGTCATTTTGGTTTGATTGATATTCCTGGAAATGCCAAGTTGCCATACAAACTTTGGCAGAGCTACGACAACGAAAACGTTTCATTCATCGTCTATCCCTATATGACGGGCAACGAAATTGTCGATTTTCAGGAAATTCAGGACGCGGCAACCCATCACGGGGTAGCGCCAGAAGACGTGGCTGCTGTATTTGTTGTCAAAATTGACAAGCACGAAGATGGAAAACTATCTCTAAGTGTCAATCTGCAAGCGCCCATCATCATAGATACTGCCAAACAAACCGCTTGGCAGCATATCTTTCCGCACAACAAATATCCGGTCGACTTTGCTCTTTAATAATCCCCATCTCGATCCCTATGAGATTCCGCGACGAGAAGTTAAAGCTAAAAAGTTTTGAAACGCTGCCATATTGGCGGCGTTTTTTTTTCAGCCCATCACAATCATCCCCTACTTGAAATTGCGGAGGCATTTTTTGCCGGGTCCGATAGCGCATGGCGCAAATGGGATAATAATATTCCTAGCCAGATCATAAGCCGCTCCTTTCGAATAGAGTCCCCGCCGCCAGGCGCCCCAACAGCCCCTAAAATAAATGAATAAAAACAAATAATTAGTCAGATATTCAAAAACTGGCACACGTCCTGCATAGATGATGGAAACTTTTGTACAAAGACCTCGAAAGTAAGAATTCACGAGCAGGCCGGATCCAGAAAGAATCTGCGTGCTCACCCGAACCGCCTGATAGCTCAGGCATTGCGAATGGTCACCGACCGTTCAAACAGACCCGATAATGGGATATGTATTGATCCAGTTTAGGGGGCACTCATGGCTCTTAACGTAATCTCGAACTACGCAGCCAATGTTGCGCACCGCAACTTGGTCGACTCAGATAACTCGGCAACAAATTCCCTGGCAAAGCTCTCTTCCGGCAAGCGCGTCATGAACGCCCGCGACGATGCCGCCTCTATGGCCATAGGTTCGCGCCTGAATGCAGAAGTTGCAGCTTTGAAAGTTGCAACCACCAACGCCACTCAGGCGGGCGCACTCCTGCAAGTCATGGATGGTGCTGTCACAACGATCGACTCGATTCTTGTACGTATGAAACAACTTGCAGTGCAGGCCGCATCTGAAAACTTGGGCGCGGCCGAACGCGGTTTCATCAATGGTGAAGCAACACAGCTTGTCGCCGAAATTGAACGTATCGCACAAGATACTGAATTTAATGGCGTGAAGGTCCTTAACGGTTCTGTGGCGTCGCTGGGCTTCAAAGTTGGTACCGGCGCCGTTGCGGCAGAGGACGACCTGACCTTTACGCTTGTAAACGTGGTTTCCGGTGCTGCTGGTCTTAACATTGCAGCTCTTGACCTTACCACTAAGGCAAACGCCGACACAGGTATTGGTCTGGTTGATACAGCGATCAACTCCTTGCAGACCGCGCGTGCGTCAATTGGCGTCAACCAGAACCGCCTCGAATTTGCCGCACAAAACCTTCGGACGATCACTGAAAATAGCGAAAACGCCCGATCTGTCCTTGTCGACCTGGACGTTGCAGCTGAAATGGCCGCCTTCTCTTCGAAACAGGTTCTGATGCAGTCGGGTATCGCGATGCTTGGTCAGGCGAATCAGATGCCTCAGAATCTTCTGCGCCTGTTGCAAGGTTAACGCACCTCAAATCAAACCTATACGAGAAAAGCCCCGGGAGAAATCTGCGGGGCTTTTTCTATTTTCATGAATTTTCACAGCATAAACAATTATTTACTTTACGTCCTACGTGGAACCACTTACACGCAAAACATCTTCTAAATGCAGGTTAATGCACGCAGAAGAAGCAGAGATACTAGGAAGGTATCTCAAAAAATTCGGCATTCCGCTGAACAATTACAATCCACGTAGGAGCAATGACCATGGGTCTTGGTGTTATTTCCAACTATGCCGCAAACGTCGCTCACCGCAACCTTGTTGCATCTGACGCTTCGGCAACAAATTCCCTTGCAAAACTGTCGTCCGGTAAACGCGTGATGAACGCTCGTGACGATGCTGCCTCTATGGCCATCGGCGCACGTTTGAACGCGGAAGTCGGCGCATTGAAAACCGCCACCACCAACGCAAGTCAGGCAGGCGCCCTGCTTCAGGTGATGGATGGTGGTATGAATACCATCAACGATATTCTTGTACGCATGAAACAGCTTTCCGTTCAGGCTGGCTCTGACAACCTCGGTGCAACTGAACGCGGTTACATCAACAACGAGGCGACCGCACTTGCCGCCGAGATCAATCGTATTGCCACCGATACAGAGTTCAACGGCGTCAAAGTTTTGAACTCGGCAACAGATCTTGATTTCAAAATCGGCAGTGGCGCTGTTGCAGCAGAAGATGACCTGACCTTCACAACGTCTGACAATACACTTGCAACCCTTACCGGCGGTGGCGCAACAGCAATGGACTCAAAGGCTAATGCTGATATTGCCAGTGCGTCTATTGATACTGCTATTAACGCCCTTCAAACAAACCGCGCTGCGGTTGGCGTGAACCAGAATCGTCTAGAATTCGCAGCACAGAACCTGCGTACGATTTCTGAAAACAGCGAAAATGCTCGATCGGTCCTTGTTGACCTTGACGTTGCATCTGAAATGGCAGCTTTCTCATCAAAGCAGGTTTTGATGCAGTCGGGCATCGCGATGCTTGGCCAAGCGAACCAAATGCCACAAAACCTTATGCGTCTGCTGCAGTAATTGCATTCCAATTTCGCAAAAAAGGCTGGCACTTTTTGCCAGCCTTTTTTTAAATCATTGAAATAGCACCATAAAACCATCTCGAAACCCTGAGCTTTTCTATTAAAAAAAAATCAATCAACACGCATTTTGCACTAGACACCCGTATAGAAATACGGTACTAAAGTGACTGTAAGTTGTCTGATATTAGACCTTACAAATCTGTAGGCAGCACCAAGATGGTGCGCTACGGGATTGGCAAGAAGCCGATTTATATTAATCCAAGTAGGAGTAAAGACCATGGGTCTTGGTGTTGTTTCCAACTATGCCGCAAACGTCGCTCACCGTAACCTTGTTGCGTCTGACGCATCGGCAACCAATTCTCTTTCCAAACTGTCATCCGGTAAACGCGTGATGAATGCGCGTGACGATGCTGCCTCCATGGCCATCGGCGCACGTTTGAACGCGGAAGTCGGCGCATTGAAAGTTGCCACCACCAACGCCAGCCAGGCAGGTGCCCTGCTGCAGGTTATGGATGGCGGCATGAACACCATCAATGACATCCTCGTTCGCATGAAACAGCTTGCTGTGCAGGCAGGCTCGGAAAACCTGGGTGCCACTGAGCGTGGCTATATCAACAACGAAGCAACGGCCCTCGGGAACGAGATCAACCGTATTGCCGCCGACACTGAATTCAACGGTGTGAAAGTCCTCAACTCTGCAACCGCCCTTGCCTTCAAAATTGGTAGCGGTGCCACTGCAGCAGAGGATGACCTCTCCTTCACGACTTCTGACAACACTCTTGCGACTCTCACTGGCGGTGGTGCCACTGCAATGGGCACGAAGGCTGCTGCAGATATCGCGAGCGCCTCGATTGATACCGCAATCAACACCCTGCAGACCAACCGTGCAGCCGTTGGTGTGAACCAGAACCGTCTGGAGTTCGCGGCACAGAACTTGCGTACCATTTCTGAAAACAGCGAAAACGCCCGGTCAGTCCTGATCGACCTTGACGTTGCGTCTGAAATGGCTTCTTTCTCGTCGAAACAGGTTCTGATGCAGTCGGGTATCGCGATGCTTGGTCAGGCAAACCAGATGCCGCAGAACCTTCTGCGTCTGCTGCAGTAATCAAAAACAGCTTCAGCAAAAGGCTGGCCATCTTGGCCAGCCTTTTTTATTTATGTAACTTGCCCCAAAAAAGCCGATCAGATTCGCACCGATTTTCGTCAATTGATGCACAGCCAAGACATCACTCAGACAAGCTCGCCATAGCCAGCAAAAGGCTTTTCAACATTTTTTTCTAGACTCCCGTATAAAAAAATCCTATCTTTTGGTTATGTAAGGTCAATGAAATCAAACCTTACGATCTGCACGCAATTCAGGATGAAATGCGCGGCAGGATTGGCAAGAAGCCGATTTATATTAATCCAAGTAGGAGTGAAGACCATGGGTCTTGGTGTTATTTCCAACTATGCCGCAAACGTCGCTCACCGCAACCTTGTTGCGTCTGACGCATCGGCAACAAATTCCCTTGCAAAACTGTCGTCCGGTAAACGCGTAATGAATGCGCGTGATGATGCTGCCTCTATGGCCATCGGTGCACGTTTGAACGCGGAAGTCGGTGCACTTAAAGTTGCTACCACCAACGCCAGCCAGGCGGGCGCGCTCCTGCAGGTGATGGACGGTGGTATGAACACCATCAACGACATCCTCGTTCGCATGAAACAGCTTGCCGTTCAGGCTGGTTCGGACAACCTAGGCGCCACTGAGCGCGGTTATATCGACAACGAAGCAACAGCCCTTGCAAACGAGATTGAACGTATTGCTGATGACACCGAATTTAACGGTGTGAAAGTTTTGAACTCGGCAACCGCCCTCAACTTCAAAATTGGTAGCGGCGCAACTGCAGCTGAAGATGACCTGACCTTCACAACCTCTGATGTGACGGCAACGACTCTTGGTATTGATGCAGCGACGATTGACCTGACGACGAAGGCAGATGCCGACACCGCCAGCGGCCTGATCGATACCGCAATCAACACCCTGCAAACTGCACGTGCAGGCGTTGGTGTGAACCAGAACCGATTGGAGTTCGCAGCACAGAACCTGCGCACCATTTCTGAAAACAGCGAGAACGCCCGGTCAGTGCTGATTGACCTTGATGTTGCGTCTGAAATGGCTTCTTTCTCGTCGAAACAGGTCCTGATGCAGTCGGGTATCGCGATGCTTGGCCAGGCGAACCAGATGCCGCAGAACCTTCTGCGTCTGCTGCAGTAATCAAAAACAGCTTTCGGCAAAAGGCTGGCCATCTTGGCCAGCCTTTTTTTATTTATCTAACCTGCTCCTTCTCACCTCAAAATTGGATCAGATCCGCACCGATTTTTGTTAATTGATCAGCCCCCCCCCAGAACACCAAGCAGCGCGAACTCGCGATAACTGTTAAAAAAGACGCTTCGGCATTTTTTTACTAGACTCCTGTATAAATATCCCCTATTTTATCACCGTGAGGTTTAATGAAATAAAACTTCGCGCATCTGCGGATATCTCAGGATGAGATACCCTGCAGGATTGGCAAGAAGCCGATTTACATTAGTCCAAGTAGGAGTAAAGACCATGGGTCTTGGTGTTATTTCCAACTATGCCGCAAACGTCGCGCACCGCAATCTTGTTGCGTCTGACGCATCGGCAACAAATTCCCTTGCAAAACTGTCGTCCGGTAAACGCGTGATGAATGCGCGCGACGATGCTGCCTCTATGGCCATCGGCGCACGTTTGAATGCGGAAGTCGGCAGCCTTAAGGTGGCCACCACTAACGCCAGCCAGGCAGGCGCGCTCCTGCAGGTTATGGATGGCGGCATGAGCACGATCAACGACATTCTCGTGCGCGTAAAACAGCTTGCCGTTCAGGCGGGTTCTGAAAACCTCGGCACCACCGAACGCGGCTATATCAACAATGAAGCACAGTCGCTGCTTGGCGAGGTCACTCGTATCGCAAACGACACCGAATTCAACGGTGTCAATGTTCTGAATGATGCAACCGTGACACTCAACTTCAAGGTCGGTACGGGCGCAACTGCCGCTGAGGACGATCTGGCATTTACACTGGTCAACGTTACAACAGCTGCGGCTGGTCTTAACCTTGCAGCGGTTGACCTTAGCGGTGCCGACGCGACGAACGCAAACACGGCGATCCCCCTGATTGATGCGGCGATTAACGCACTTCAGACTGCACGCGCAAGTGTTGGTGTGAACCAGAACCGTTTGGAATTTGCAGCTCAGAACCTGCGGACTGTCTCGGAAAACAGCGAGAATGCCCGCTCGGTCCTGATCGACCTTGACGTTGCTTCTGAGATGGCAGCTTTCTCGTCAAAACAGGTCCTGATGCAGTCGGGTATCGCGATGCTTGGTCAGGCGAACCAGATGCCGCAGAACCTTCTGCGTCTGCTGCAGTAACCGGTTGATTATTATCACGGGGGTAGGCAAACTCCCCCCGTGATATCAACTGGTTAAGATGCCGCGCAGGTATTGGAGCCCGGAAAATGGAAGCCGTTAAATTACAGAGTTCGACGCAGCAGGTTGGAGGCCCGGTAGTTGCTTCGTCTTTGCGCAATGTGCAGAACACGTCTTCTGCAAGCGCATCTATTACCGGATCCGCAGCCAGTCTAAATCAAGGCAATGATGTAAGCGGTTTTACTCAAGCGCTTAGTCAGGAAATTGCGCGAAATGTTTCTGCCGAGCTAGGTATAGACAATCTGGATGTCCAGTTGAGCTACAGCGAAGATACAGGACGCGTCATTGCGGTCGTACGCGATGCAGGTGGAGAGGTCTTGCGTCAGATTCCCTCTGAAAGCATGCAGACATTGATCGCCAGATTGCGCGATTCTTTAGGCCCACTGATCGACGTCGAAGTGTAGGCAACATTTTCCGACTGTTTAATGGCACACAGATTGCTTCGTTCGAGGAACATTCTGTAATGCCCATGTCTCGCAAAAATCTTGATTTGCCGGGACAAGCACACATTCCGAATTCCGGAGTAAGGTTATGAGCGGTATTAATCTCGACAACATCTACGTCGGAGCAAACGGCAGGGTTCAACTGTCTGGCGGCAGCTCGAACATCGACTTTGTCAACATTGTTGACAAGATGATTGAAGCGCGCCGGATTCCCGCCAAGAATCTGGAAGACAAGATAGATGTTAATAAGAATGCTCTAACCTCTCTTAATACAATAAAGTCGCTGACGACCGAGCTCAAGAACGCGCTTTCCACCCTCTATGGTGCGATGAGCTTCGACAATTCCAAGGATGCGTTTGAAGCCAAAGGTGTCTATCTAACATCATCCAGCAGTTCGGGAACCGCAACTCCGGCGGCCCAACTTGTTGGCGTAACGGCATCAAATGCGACACCGGAAGGGATTTACGAGCTGGAGGTTCAGTCCGTAGCTCAGCGTCAGAAATTCTCGACAGCAACACAGAACATCACCACGTCGGCCGACCTGACAGCCGTGACCGGAACGGGTACCTTCACTTTGGGAACGGCCAAAGGCTCGACAACGATTTCGGTCGAAGCGGGCGACTCGATGATTGATATCCGCGACAAGGTGAATGCCGCCTCCGGAACGACGGGAATTCGTGCAAGCGTTGTCAAAGTCAGCGACACGCAAAGCACCCTTGTTTTTTCGTCTGTTGATGAAGGTACAGCAAATGCTGTCACCACATTTGAAGATACGACGGGTTCTGTTTTGTCTTCTCTTGGCGTGTTTGACGGCGGAATTTCTGATCCAGAGAATCCTTTACAACTTGCGCATCAGTCACAAGTGGCATCAGATGCGACTCTGGTAGTTGATGGTGTGACGATCACGCGTTCCAGCAACGATATCAACGACATCATTACCGGCGCCAGCATCAATTTGTATGATGCTGAACCCGGAACAACAGTGCGGATTGAAGTTGAGCGTGACCTGAACGCGGCCAAAACAGCCATCCTCGATGTCGTCGAGGCATACAACGCCTTGCAAACCTTCATCAACGAACAGACCTATGTCGATCCGGTAACGGGCGAAGCTGGTGAAGATGCTTATCTGGTTGGTAATCCAACCGTTCGAAGCATTCAGCAGCAGTTGAAAACGATGGTGTCGTCGCAAGCTGAAGGTGTCACCAATCGCGGTCCGGATGAAGAAGATTATTCGCTTTTGGCCGACATCGGCATATCAACAGTGTCCCCTCTGCAAACAGATCCCTATCTGAAGGGCACGCTTGAACTTGATGAAACCAAGCTCAATCAGGCTCTTCTTTCTGAACCACAAGAAGTCATCGAACTGTTTGGGTTAAAAACGACAACTGATAACCCTAACGTGACGGTTACTGGCTTCAACGGAAAAGTGCAGGCTGGCACGTACGCGTTCAATATCACGTCCACCGCAGGCGCCATCACCGGATCAGATGTAGACGGCGTAGCAGGATCGACAGAAACACTCGGCTCGAACAGTGTTTCGGCGACCGATGCAACCAATGCAAATGGGCTGGTATTGTTGTATAATGGTCCCGATGACGCGACGATTACGGCTAATGTTACTGTCTCCGTCGGTGTTGGTGCTCAGCTTTTCTTCGGCCTAGAGAAGCTTCTTGACGAGAGTGATGGCATCCTTTCACAAGAAATTGACAAGCTCCAGACTCAGAATGGGTCGTATAGTGAAAAAGTGACCAAGATTGATGACCGGTTGGCGATCCAGAAGGACAGTCTTCTTACCCAGTTTATCAAAATGGAAGAAGCTCTCGCGCAGATGAAAACGATCCAGCAGTCTTTGACCGAAATGATGGCTGCCTCGCAGAAAGACCAATAAGTACCCGTTTTTATCAGTAGCTATTCTGTCTGCTTAAACATGGTGGAAATCAATAGGAGTATGACATGAACGGGAATGCAGCCCTGGCTTATAAAGCTCAGCAGGTGAATAGCGCCAACCCGGCGCAGATCGTTTTCATGTTGTATGAAAAAGCGATTATCCACTTGCGTGACGTGATTGCCAAAGGCGAATCAAAGGATGTAATGGGCCGGTGTGAATCCAACTGTCTGGCGCAGGAAATCATCTTTCAGCTGATGGACGCGTTGGACCATGAAGCCGCGCCGGACTTTGCAGCCAGAATGGACAAGCTGTACCGATTCTGCATCAATCATCTGGTCTCAATTGATATTGTGGGCAAAACACAGCCTGCCCAGGATGTCATCGACCTGCTTATTCCCCTCCGGGAAAGCTGGAAACAGCTTGCAGAAAAAAGTTCCGAAGAACTTCGTATTGAGATGCGAAAAGCGCACACTTCTCAGCTTAATCAGGCTTTGGGGAATGCTGGTTTCTCGGGCAATGGTTATCAGCCCGCACCACAGCAGAATACTTCCTACAGCCAGGAACAGGAATCTGTTCCACCACGGACAGGTATTTCTGTGTCCATTTAATGCCCGCCTCTACGTGTATTCGTTGCGCAGTAACACACCGCTCTGTCTTGCAGGGCGGTGTTTTCGTATGCACACCGTGAAAAGACAGGCAATTTTTGCCCTTTGGGCAAGACATGCATCATTGAAAGCCTCACCTCAAACCAGTCTCTCTATTAAATCAGTGATTTTCTAGTGACTTAACCACATTGGCGAAACTGGCCCGCCTTTTGCTCTAATCATTGCACTGTCTTTAAAGGGACCTCTGTCATGATTAGTTCTGAAATCAATTTTCGCACCACTGCCGTAGCAAGCGCCGCAGCCCCACGACTGGCTGGCGAGAGCAATATGGCGTTCGGGCAAGTGATGGATGCGATGAAGGCGAGCGATCGCAATGACCAGCCGCTGAGTGATACGAGACATCCCCAACACGAGGTAAAATTTGCCGAGCAGTCGGTAAAAGACAAAACAGATATGCCCCGCGACGAGAAAAAAGACGTCAACCCGCGCGAGGACGTAAAGCAAAAAGACTCAGCTCAACGTGATGAAGAGCCGGATCAGCAGGAAGCTGTTAAAGCTGAAGATACCGAAGGTACCGAAGTAGAGCAGAAGCCCTCATCCGAAGCTAACTCTGGAGACGAGACGGGCAATCCCACCCAGAAAGAAGTTGCAACCGAAGATAACACGGATCCAAAGGCAACTAACGGTGTCGAGGCAACAATAATTACGGTTTTGGCCGAGATGGTCCACCCCACCCAAAAGGTTGGAGAAGGATCGAATTTGGTTCAGTCCCCGGAGACCACCACGTCTGAGTTGATGGGGTCTACCGCGTTATCCAATTCGCCGAGCATGTCAACCGGCAAGTCGGCAAGTGACGCTGCGATCATGTCACAAAGCGCAATGGCGGCTAACGTAACCGGTGCAGAGACCAAAAAATCCCCTCTAGATGGGAAAAATGATTTCTTGGCAAGCCTCCTTGACGATATGTCCGGTGATGGTGTCGCCAAATCAGCCAAACAGGGTGATACGACTTCCACCACCAACAACAATTCAAATGCAAGCAGCGGCAATAATGCAGCAAGCAGCACGACAAGCACGGCCACTGCAAATTCTGCCGTAAACAGCACTGCATCACAACAGATGGCAGCTGCTACAGCCATCCCACAGCAGACAACGCCGCAAAACGGCCAAGCCGCACCCCCCGCGAAAACGGTAAAAACTTCGTCCGTTGAAGGAAGCGCGTCGCCGACAGCAAACAATGCAGGCAGCGTTTCATCGAACAGCGTGAACAGCAATTTGCAAAGCGGACACACTGCGGCAAACGCGCGACAAACCCCAGCCCAGCAAGTGCAGCAACAGGTTGCCGTGCATATTCGAAACGCCGCGAATGATGGCGTTGAAAAGATTTCGGTTCAGCTTCGCCCCGAACATCTCGGGCGTGTTGATGTGAAGCTTGAAATTTCCCATGACGGCAGGGTGCAGGGTGTTATTCAAGCAGACACCCGTGAAACGTTGGATCTGCTGAGACAAGATGCGCGTTCATTGCAGCAAGCGCTGAAAGACGCTGGCCTGAATGCAGACAGTCAAAGTTTCACCTTTGAACATCGTAATGAAGGTGGCAATGGTCGGGACAACCAAGGTCAGCAACGGGTTGGAAGCAATTCTGGATCAAGCCCTAATGACGGCGATATTTTAAGCGGAGCCGAGCTCGCAGAACATGTCGCCATTGGCTATGGGATCAATCCCAATGGCCTTGTCGATATTCGAATTTAGCGAAATAGGGGAATGAAGTTATGACTGTATCCTCCCTATCAAACATTGGCCTTTCTCAAGCCGACAAGAACGCTACTTCCAGCGCATCGTCGCAGCAACTTGCAGCCAATCTGGATACGTTTTTGACGCTTCTGACGACGCAGCTGAAAAACCAGGATCCAACCTCTCCTATGGAGACGGACAAATTTACGGATCAGCTAAGCCAGTTTGCACAGGTCGAGCAAGGCATTCAGACCAACCAAAATCTGGAAGATCTGCTTTCAATGCAGGAACAGCAGCGCCAACTGTCCGCTCTATCCTATGTCGGAGCCCGGATTGAAGCTGTTGGTGATACGAGTTGGCTGGAAAAAGACGGCAGCATCGATTTCAAATACAACGTTTCGCCAGCTGACGTTCCGCAAGTGGAGCTTCAGATTGTTAATCAGGATGGAGATACCGTTTATTCCAAAACTGTATCCGACAAATCCGGCCTTCAAGATTTCAGTTGGGATGGGAAAAGCAATAGCGGCGTCGCCCAGCCAGAAGGTGCCTATACCCTTGTGGTCAAACCCAAGGATGGCAGCGGGAATACGTATGCTGATAAGTCCGGCAAACCAGCAGAAGTCTATATCGGAATTTCAGGAATCGTCGAAAGTGTCGATATTGCCGATGACGGCATTTACCTGCGTATCGGTGGAGTGTCTGTTCCGTTTGAGACACTGACCAACGTCAAGCTTGGCGCAAATGAAACTCCGACAAACGAAACTCCAACCGATGATGAAGAGCAGGACCAAGCGGCCTGACGCTCAGACACGGTATTGTAATTAACAGCCTGTAAGTGCAGGAGAAAGAAAATGAGCCTTTTCGGTGCAATGATTTCCGGCGTTTCCGGTTTGAACGCTCAGAGCCAGAATCTTGGTGTGATTTCCGATAACATCTCCAACATGAATACGATCGGCTATAAAAGGACTCTCGGCCGGTTCTCGACACTTGTAACGGAATCCGCCACTCCGACCCGTTACACTCCTGGTGGTGTTCGCTTCCATCCAACAGCGATGATCAGCAAACAGGGTTTGCTGCAATCTTCTTCCTCGACAACGTCTGCGGCGATCTCGGGCGATGGTTTCTTTGTCGTACGCGACACAGCAACGCCAAATGCGAATGACGAAGTATTCTTTACCCGTGCGGGCGACTTCAGACCTGATGATGACGGTTATCTGAAAAATACAGCCGGCTTCTTTGTACAGGGCTGGGCGACTGACCGCGACGGAAACCTTCTTGATCAACTAGGTAACACAACGTCTTCGAACAGCGCGGCCGTAGGCGACCTTCAGGTTATTGACGTAAACCGCATCCTGCGTGCCTCTGCTGATACCCGTAACATCAGCATTGGCGGTAACCTTGACGCAGATGAAACACCATTTGCCGGGGGTACCGATACCTCGACAACTCTGGGTATCAATGGGACCACAGCACTTGCTGGACAAGCGGGCATCGCCGCTGGTGACAGCTTTGACATTACGGTTAATGGTAACACGACGACAATTACGATTACTGGTACAGATACCCTGAACGATATCGCAGCAAAAATCAGCGCGATACCGGGAGTGAATGCATCGGCGACGTCGACAGGTACTGACGACACATTGACGATCACAGGCCCAGGTGATCAAGACGTTACTGTGACGAACAACAACAACACACCGCTGACTGCTCTTGGTTTTGCAGGGCCATTCCCGGCGACACTGGCCGCAACCTACACACCGGGTAGCATTGCCGCAGGGACTATCGACGAAAACACCACCATGCCGATCACTGTTTATGATTCTCTTGGGTCTGCGCATACCGTTAACCTGCGCTTCCTCAAAGTATCACAGAACCGCTGGGCATTTGAACTTACAGGCCAAACAACGGCAGGAAACCTTGATCCATCGGCACACCCGAATGGTCTTATTCAGTCCGGTTACCTGAATTTCGACGGTGACGGCGTGATTTCCTCATTTACCGATTCCACTGGTGCTAGTTTGGTCAATCAGCCACTCAGCATCACCTATACCAATGGCTCCAACGCATCGGAAATAACCCTTGATCTAGGCAATCCCGGGATCGGTAACGGCATTACCCAGAAGGGCGGTGGTGTTGACGCTAACGGCAATCTGGTTTCCTATTCGACCGACTTTATCAATCAGGATGGAGCAGGTGCAGGCAGCCAAGTTGGTTATGGCTTCTCCAGCGACGGCTTCCTTGAAGTTCAGTTTGCCAACGGTGTTAAACGTCCGATGTTCAAGCTGGCCATCGCAACGTTTGAAGCGCCCGACGAACTCGGTGCTGAAAGTGGCAACGTATACCGTCAGACGCGTGATTCCGGTGACTATGTTCTGCGCGAACCAGGCATCGACGGTGCCGGTAAAGTGGTTGCTTCCGCACTTGAGGGTTCCAACGTAGACCTTGCTGAAGAATTCACCAATATGATCGTCACCCAGCGCGCCTATTCCGCGAACACCAAGACGATCACCACGACCGACGAAATGCTCGACGAACTGATCCGCGTCAAACGGTAATTGATGCCGAAAAAGAGTAATTTTATACTCTTTGGAACTGCTGCATGTGATAGAGACTCGCCCGGCCTCAGCGCCGGGCTTCTTTTTGGAGCTCAAACTACCTATATATCTTTAGGCATATTGATCTTTACAAAGATACAAGCGATTCAAATCGCTGGCGAATTTTGAACACATTACTGGGCAATAATTGCCGGTCGTTAACCTGTTCTTCAATATGCGCTTCTATTCGTTGATGATACCGGTAGCTATTGTGCGGACATCTGCTGGTATTGGGGACAGTGATAACAATCGATCCGGAGCAGTCGAACGTGGGCGGTTTATTGCAAACGCTTAAAGGTCTTGGACCGACACGCCTGATGGCCATCAGTGGCGTCGGGGTGTTGCTGCTTGTGTTTTTTGCATTCCTTATTCTGCGTGTTTCGGCACCGAATATGGAGTTGCTCTACCGTGATCTGAACCCGGCGGATGCGAGCCAGATCGTCAACCGTCTCGAAGAACAGCAGGTTTCCTACCAACTTCTGAATAACGGCACCGAAATTCTTGTTCCCGCCGATCAGGTCAATCGCATGCGCCTGTCTATGGCCGAAAACGGTTTGCCGACCGGCGGATCTGTCGGGTACGAAGTGTTCGATAATGGCAGCGGCCTTGGTGCAACAAGTTTCGAACAGAACATTAACCATGTTCGCGCCCTTGAGGGCGAGTTGGCACGTACCATCACGGCCATACAGTCCGTGCAGCAGGCGCGTGTTCATCTTGTGTTGCCCAAACGCCAGATGTTCTCGCGCGAGACTCAGGAAGCCAGCGCATCAATTGCCGTTAAAATGGCCGGTGGGGAACTTAAACCCGAACAGGTTATAGCGATCCAGCATCTTGTTGCTGCGGCTGTTCCCCAGCTAACACCAAGCAAGGTTTCCATCATTGATGAACGCGGTCGTCTCCTGGCGCGTGGTCAGGGTGAAGAACAGTCTTCAACCTTCCTGACCCAGACCGCCGATGAGATGCGCATCCGCAACGAAACGCGTCTGCGCAACACGATCGAAGATCTTCTGTCCCGGTCTCTTGGCTATGGCGAAGTTCGTGCCGAGGTATCGGTCGAAATGGACTTCAACAAGGTGACGACAGCTGATGAGCGGTTCAACCCCGACGAACGGGTCGTACGGTCCAGTCAGACCATTGACGAAAACTCGACCAATACTGAAACAGATGGCGCAGATCCAGTTACACTTCAGAACAACCTTCCTGACCCCAATCTTAATGGCGGTCAAGGTTCTGGAACCAGTAGCCAGGAGAACCGCTCAGAAGAAACTGTCAACTATGAGATTTCAAAAACGACCACGACCAAGGTCAAGGAAATCGGCGAAATTTCGCGAGTTACAGTGGCAGTTCTGGTCGATGGCACCTACACGACAGATGAGAATGGTGAACGCGTCTACCAAGAGCGATCACCGGAAGATTTGGAAAAAATAGCGGCGCTGGTACGCAGCGCAATCGGCTATGATCCTGCGCGCAGCGACCAGGTCGAAGTGATCAACATGCAGTTTGCCGACGCAGCAGACTTGTTCCCGGACGAAGATGTCGAAACGTTCCTTGGTCTTGATAAGGCCGAAATCTTCCGCATCGCGGAAATGCTGGTCCTGGCCATCGTCGCGATCCTAGTTATCCTGCTAGTGGTTCGCCCGCTTCTGACTCGTGCCTTCGAAACCCTGCCAAATGCAGCCGATATGGCACAAAATCAGCTGTTAGCCGACGAAATGACCGCCGACGGGACACCAGCTCTTACGGGTCCGTCACCGGTTCCAATGGCGCCGGGGATGAGTGATGAAGGCGAAGAATTGATCAACCTTTCGATGGTCGAGGGCCGGGTAAAGGCATCTTCGGTCAAGAAAATCGGTGAAATTGTCGAAAAGCACCCGGAAGAAGCTTTGGCGATCATTCGAAACTGGCTTTATCAGGAAACCTGATATGCTTTACGGTTCATTCATGGGCAGGTTGGCATAAGGCCACCGGCCCGCTTGTCGCCCAAACCAAACCAGCGGTTCGATATGACGGCCATTGAAAAATTCAAATTCTCGCTCAGTTTCGATGATGCCGATAACGTCATTCGTTCGTCCGGTTCGGATGATGAACATTATTCTCTGGGCAAAAAGAAAAAGAAAAAAGAGGAAGAGGCCCCGCCCCCTCCTCCGGCAATTTACACCGAAGAACAAGCCGCCCAGATGGTAGCCGAAGCTGAGGCCGCGGCCCGTGAAGCCGCCGATGCCGAAGGTTTTGCCCGTGGCCTTGAACAGGGACATGCTGAAATTCGATCATCCCTTGAACAGGCGATGGCAGATACTTCGGCACGTCTTGCCGAGACCCTTGCCCGGATTGACGAGCAGCAAAAACGCGCCAACGCCCGCATCAACGAGGACGCCATTCATGTTGCTATCGGCGTGATGCGCAAAATTGCGCCGGCCTGGTCGAAACAGTTTGAACTGATCGAAATCGAAAGCATCGTACGTCAATGTCTGGCAAACCTGTTTGACGCGCCCAAGGTGATTGTGCAGGTCCATCCCGATATCAGCCATATGGTTTCGGAAAGTGTTGAAAAAATCGCGCAGTCGCGGGGGTTCTCGGGCAAGGTCGGTGTGGTTGGCGAACCCGATATCGATCTTGGTGATTGCCATGTTTCATGGGGCGACGGAACAGCGGTTCGCGATACCAAACGCATATGGGCCGAGATCAACGATATCGTGGAGCGCGCCCTTCAAGGCCATGGCGAGGAGTATGAGCTCGACGGCAGCGATATGGGCGATCCTGTCATACAAGACACCAGTCTGGCCGACCTACCGCCCAAACAGCCCCCGGCAAGGTCCGAGGTACCGGCTTCCGATCCGGAACCGGCACCTGGAAACCGGCTTGACGCCGAGGGAACAGGATCACACGACACGACTGTATCGACCGGTCAGACCGAAGAAGGTCATGGCACAGAACGGGTTAATATGCCAACATCCCCCCAGGATGATGCGTCGCACACAGAAATCGGGATCAACGATAAAGATGATCAGCTACAACAGGATGGGGACCCGTTGCAGCCGGATCACAAACCCGATGTCGAAAACGAAACAAAAGTCGATGTGACGCAGGAAGCTCAAGGACCAGGAGACGAAAATGGCCGATGATGACGATCTTGAACTCTCGGAACTCGACAATGACGATATCGAGCTAGAGGGCGAAGGCACCGAACTTCTGGCCGCCGCCGAGATCGGCAGCGATGCCATGAAGACTTCCAAGGATCTCGAAGCGGTTTATGATATTCCCGTTCAGGTTTCGGCAGTCCTTGGAAAAGCAACCATGCAGGTGAGCCAGTTGCTAAAACTGGGGCGTGGTGCCGTCGTAGAGCTTGACCGCAAGGTTGGGGAAGCTATTGATATTTATGTAAACAACCGTCTGGTCGCACGCGGCGAAGTGGTGGTTGTCGAAGACCGTCTGGGGGTAACCATGACGGAAATCATCAAGTCCGAGAAAAACTAGTCTTTTGAGAGGATGAGCGGGTATGGCGGACGGGGGGACTAAAACGTCGTTTGATATCGCGACGGTAGCGGGGTTGGCTATCGGCTTCGCACTTGTGATTGCGGCGATCGTATTGGGGGGATCGCCTGGGGCATTTATCGATATTCCGTCCGTTCTGATCGTGATCGGCGGGACGGCTTCGATTACCGCTGTCTGTTTTGCTTTGGGCGAATTTCTTGGCGCCGGCAAAGTCCTGATGCGCACGATTTTTCACAGATCGCGCAACCCGGCCGATGCCGCCCTACAGATTTTGCAACTGGCTGAAATTGCGCGTAAAGGCGGGGTTCTGTCGCTTCAGGGCCATCTTGATAGCCTGCAAAGCGAAGAATATCTCTGGAAGGGTCTGTCACTTGTTGTCGACGGCACGCCCCCCGAAGAAGTCGAAGCCATCATGCGCAAGGACATGAACGCCACCATCGGACGCCACCAGAAAGGTGCGAACATCATGAAAAAGGCTGGCGATATCGCGCCGGCCATGGGCCTGATCGGGACGCTGATCGGTCTGGTGCAGATGCTCGGCAACCTTGATGACCCGTCTTCGATCGGCCCGTCCATGGCGGTTGCGCTTCTGACGACTTTCTATGGTGCGGTTCTGGCAAACATGGTGTTTATGCCGCTTGCAGCCAAACTCGAACGCAACTCGGGCGAAGAAGAACTTTTGAATTCGGTCTATATGGTGGGGGCCGTCTCCATCGGGCGACAGGAAAACCCCCGTCGTCTGGAAATGCTGATCAACTCCATCCTGCCCCCGTCAAAACGGGTCAGCTATTTCGATTGATCGGTGAAAGCCGCCAATTGAAATTGCCATTGGGAACGAAGCGGAAAGAGATGAGACTATGCAGGTATTGATCGTTGGTGGACTGGGCGGTCAGATCGGCGCAGCCAGCAAGATCGCGATGGCACGCGGCGCAACAGTCCAGTTGGCCGAAAGTGTCACGACATCGCTGAATATCCTGCGCGCAGGTAACCGTATTGATCTGGTCATGGCCGACATCACCCTTGATGTCGCCGCCCTGATCGAGGCAATGCACCGTGAACGGATCAATGTTCCGGTGGTGGCCTGCGGTATCGGAAATGACGTCAATGGTGCGGTCAATGCAATCAAGGCCGGTGCACAGGAATTCATCCCGCTGCCACCCGAAGCAGATCTGATTGCCGCCATCCTCGAAGCCGTTACCGAAGAAAGCCATGCCCTGATCCATCGCGATGCCCGCATGGCCGAAACCCTGCGTCTTGCAGAACAGGTCGCCAAAAGCAGTGCATCCATCCTGATCACGGGCGAAAGTGGAACCGGCAAGGAAATCATCTCGCGCTTCGTACATCGGAAATCCAACCGCGCAGATAAACCGTTCGTTGCGGTCAACTGTGCTGCCATTCCCGATAACCTTCTGGAATCCGAACTGTTTGGTCATGAAAAAGGTGCCTTTACCGGCGCACAGGCCCGACGTATCGGTAAGTTCGAAGAAGCCAATAACGGCACCCTTTTGCTTGATGAAATCAGCGAAATGGATGTCCGCCTGCAAGCAAAACTGCTGCGCGCCATTCAGGAAAAGGAAATCGACCGTTTGGGCGGTAAAAGCCCGGTGAAGGTCGATGTCCGAATTCTGGCGACCTCCAACCGTAATCTCGAGGCCGAAGTCAATGCCGGCAATTTCCGCGAGGATTTGTATTTCCGACTGAACGTCGTCAATCTTGATATTCCCTCGCTGCGCGAGCGGCCCGACGATATTCCGGTTCTGGCGGAATTCTTTGTGAAAAAATATTCCGAAGCTAATGATGTGCCGATCCGCCCGATCAGCCCGCTGGCAATTGCACGTTTGCGCAGCCACCATTGGCGCGGCAACGTTCGAGAACTGGAAAACACCATGCATCGAGCGGTCCTGATTGCCGGTCCAACCGAAATCGGCCCCGAAGCCATCATGCTTTCCGGCGCGGGTAGCAGCGAACCGGGCTGGCAATCAGCTCCGACACCCGAAGCAGCGCCCGCGCCGACATCGGCACCTGCCCCGGCACAACCGGCACCAAGTGCCCCGTCACGCGCAAGTTCGGCCTATGCCAATGCCAACGCAGCTTATGGTGGTGGGGCCTATCGTCCGGCTCCTCCCGCATATCAGGCGCCACAAGCGCCTGCGCCGCAGCCTCATCATCACGAAGATTACGCATCGCCCTGCCCGGCTGAGCCTGTCGACCATGATGCCGGTTCCACAGATCAAACCTATGGTGATTCTTCGGTAACCGCGGCACTGGTCGGTCGAACTGTTGCCGATGTCGAACGCGATCTGATTATTGATACGCTGAAACATTGCTTTGGTAACCGTACGCATGCGGCCAACATTCTGGGCATTTCGATCCGCACGCTACGCAACAAACTGCGTCAATATACCGATGAAGGTCTTGCCGTGCCACAACCCGGCAATGGCCAGGACTGAATATTACAAAACGACCGGTGCACCCCATATCAGAACTAAGGGATGCATTCCCGGGATCGAACAACAATAGGGTAACCAACAGGCAACATGGCCGACGGTCGAGACATCACACCGGCAGGATCTGACGGATCGGAAGGATCGGGCGGCGCAGGCGGCCTGAATATGGCCGGTATCCAGTCGCGCGTCCGCTCGGCCATGAAACGTGGCGACATCGCCATGGCGCTTGGCTTCATCCTGATTCTTGTGGTCATGATGTTCCCGATGCCGCCGTGGCTGCTTGATTTTCTGCTCGCCCTATCGATCAGCTTCTCTGTTCTGATTCTGATGACATCCCTGTTCATTCAGAAGCCGCTTGAATTCAACTCCTTCCCGATGATCCTGCTGGTGGCGACATCGCTTCGGCTGGCATTGAACATCGCAACAACGCGTCTGATTCTGGGCCATGGCCACGAAGGTACCCATGCTGCCGGTGCCGTGATCGAGGCGTTCGGCAGTTTCCTGATCTCGGGCAATTTCGTGATCGGGATTATTGTTTTTGCCATCCTTGTGATCATCAACTTTGTGGTTATCACCAAGGGTTCGGGACGTATCGCCGAAGTCGCTGCACGCTTCACCCTTGATGCCATGCCCGGTAAACAGATGGCGATTGACGCCGATCTGTCATCGGGTCTGATCAACGAAGCCCAGGCAAAGGCACGCCGCAAGGAACTGGAAGACGAAAGCTCGTTCTTCGGTTCCATGGATGGTGCCTCCAAATTTGTGCGCGGCGATGCGGTTGCCGGTATCCTGATCACCTTCATCAACGTGATCGGTGGTATCATCATCGGTACCGCCCAGATGGGCCTGTCATTGGCCGAGGCCACCGAAACCTATACCATCCTTACCGTTGGTGACGGTCTGGTGTCCCAGATCCCCGCCCTGATCGTTTCCACCGCCGCGGGCCTTCTGGTCACCAAAGGTGGCCTTGACGGAGCAACCGAAAAGGCCGTTTTCGGACAGGTCAGCAATTACCCCGCCGCCCTTGGTGTTGCGGCCGCCATGATGGCGGGCATGTCGCTTTTGCCCGGCATTCCGATGGTCTGGTTCCTTGGTCTAGCGATCGTGCTCGGATATCTGGCATGGCATCTTGGCAAAAAGCAGAAAGAAGCCGCTGCCAACGCCCAGATGGAAGAAGCCCAGACCGCAGCCGACGCCGCAGGCCCGCCACCCGAAGAACCGATCGCCAATGCGCTTCGCATGGATTATGTGCGGCTTGAACTGGGATACGGCCTGCTGTCACTGATCAGTACCGAACGCGGCCAGAAACTGACTGATCAGATCAAGGCCCTGCGTCGCCAGCTTGCCACCGATATGGGCTTTGTCATGCCCAGCGTGCGCATTCAGGACAATATGCAGCTGCCCGCCAATACCTATGTGCTACGCGTCAAGGAAATCGAGGCCGGCCGTGGCGACCTTCGCCCCAACATGCTGCTGGTCATGGACCCCCGCGGCGAGGAAATCACCCTTGCCGGTGAAAAGACCATGGAGCCGACCTTCAACCTGCCGGCCATGTGGATCGAACAGGGCATGAAAGAAGAGGCCATGTTCCGCGGCTATACCGTTGTGGACCCGCAAACCGTGATCACCACCCACATTACCGAGGTGATCAAGGACCATATGCCCGAACTGCTGTCCTATGCCGAAACACAGAAGCTTCTGGACGAACTCGACGACGACCAGAAAAAGCTGGTCGAGGATATCGTGCCGGGTCAGGTCTCCGTTGGTGGGGTTCAGCGCGTTCTGCAAAACCTTCTGACTGAACGCATATCGATCCGCGATCTGCCGACCATCCTCGAAGGGATTGCGGAATCAACCGCCTTTACCCGCAATCCGACCTTCATGACCGAACATGTGCGGTCCCGTCTGGCGCGCCAATTGTCGGATGTGAATACCAACCATGATGGCGTCATACCGCTTGTGACCCTGTCACCGCAGTGGGAGCAGATCTTTGCCGAAAGTCTGGTTGGTTCTGGCGAGGAAAAACAACTGTCGATCCCGCCAAGCCAACTTCAGGAATTCATCAACAAAGTGCGTACCACGTTCGAGCGGCTAGGCATGATGGGCGAAAGTCCGGTTCTGCTGACAAGCCCGGGTATTCGTCCCTATGTCCGGTCCATTGTCGAACGGTTCCGGCCAACCACGGTTGTGATGTCCCAGAACGAAATCCATCCCAAGGCTCAACTTAAAACCATGGGGCAAATATGATGATCCGTTGCGAGGGGACAGCATATGCGCCTTAAGACCTTCAGCGCCCCGACCATGACCGAGGCGATGGCACTGGTCAAAGAGCATATGGGATCGGATGCCATTATCGTGTCGACACAGGATATCCCGGGCACGGGTGTTCGCCTTACCGCGGCCCTTGACCGCGACCCCGATCTTGATTTCGATATTGTCGATGCGGGCCCGCCGGGCCATCAGGAACTGCTTGATCACGCCGAAAAGGCCCTGCTGCGCCATAATCTGCCTGAACGGCTGCGACTGCGTTTGACCGATCTTATGGGCCGTGAAAGCGGTGCCACCAATGCCCAGCAGCTTCTGGCATCCGCCCTTGACGAGATTTTCGATTTCTCACCGCTACCGGAAAAAAACACGCCGCGCGCTCTTGCCTTTGTCGGCCCGCCCGGTTGTGGCAAAACATTGGCCGTTGCCAAAACCGCTGCACGTGCCGTGATGAAAAAACGCAAGGTCGCGGTACTGACCACCGATTACAAACGCGCGGGTGGTGTCGCACAGCTTGAGGCCTTCACGCGTATTCTGAACATCAATCTGTCACTGGTCAGAACCCCCGAAGAATTCAAATCGCAATTTTCCCGCATGCGGGATGCCGATATGGTTCTGGTCGACACGGCAAGCTGCAATCCCTATGTCGATGCCGACATAAAGGCTTTGGGCGATTTCATGACAGCCGTTCCCAGCGAACCCGTACTGGTCAATCCCGCAGGGGTCGACGCCGATGAATGTGCCGATATCGCCAGTGCCTTTGCCGATTGCGGTGTTTCGCGCATGGTGATTTCCAGACTGGATGTTGCATCGCGCCTTGGCGGCGCGCTATACGGTGCGGATTCAGGAAATCTTTCCCTTTGCAATGTCAGTATGACCGCACAGGTTGCAGACGGACTGACCGCGATCAGCCCCGTCGCTCTGGCCAAACTTCTGATACCGTCCCATCGCGCCGAGAACGCGAAACCGAGTTTCTCCGAGGTCGTGAAATGACTGCCAAGTCTGATGAAGTATCCAAAACTGCTCCGCGTGCCAAAGGCCGCAACGTCCTTGCCATTGCATCGGGCAAGGGGGGCGTGGGCAAGACCTGGTTTGCCATTACCCTGACCCATTCGCTGGTGCGCGAAGGCAAAAAGGCCCTTTTGTTTGACGGTGACCTTGGTCTTGCCAACATTGATATCCAGCTTGGCCTGATGCCCAAACATGATCTGGGCGGCGTGATTTCCGGCCGGATCGGCCTGCGCGAAGCTGTAACTCCGTTCCCTGACGGCGGCTTTGATATCATTGCGGGACGTAGCGGATCGGGAAGCCTTGCCAATCTGCCGGTCACCCGCCTTCAGGCCCTTTCCGACGATCTGATCCAGACCGGCAAAAGCTATGACAAGGTGCTGATTGATCTCGGCGCAGGCGTTGATCAGGGCGTGCGCCAGATGACCAGCCTTGCCAACACGGTCATTGTCATTACCAACGGTGACCCGACGTCGCTGACCGATGCCTATGCCTTTATCAAGGTCACCCATATGGCCCGACCCAAAACCGATATCCGTGTGGTGGTGAATATGGCCAAGGACCGCAAGGAAGGCGAGGCGATCTATAACAAGCTTCTCAAAGCCTGCGAAGGTTTCCTGAAGATCAGTCCGCCGCTTTTGGGCGTTGTACGTGCTGATCCACGTGTTTCGGAATGCATTCGTTCGCAAACCCCGCTTCTGATGCGCCATCCCAATTGCGATGCTGCCCAAGACATGGAAGCGATCACGCAAAAACTGCTGGAGGGCTGATGCCATGACACTCCCGCCTCAGGCCATAACACCGGGTACCGCAGTCGGCGGTCAGGGTGGTTCGGCGGCAGGTGGGACAGGCACGCCACCGGCACAGGTCAGTGCCGCGCAACAGGTCGCCAATGCCATTGCCAAACTGCCGGTCGAAAGCCTGCTTCAGGCGTCGGTCCAATCACGTTCGGGCAATGAATTGACTCTTCTGACCAGTCTGGGTCAGGTGAACATAAAGCTACCGACACCACTTCCAGCCAATCTTGGTGACTTCCTGTGGGTTCGTATCATGCCCCAGGCGCAGCAGGGAAGCGATCCAGCAGCATCCCTTCGTCTTCAGGTTCTGCCGCAAACACTGACACCGGGGGCAACCGGAACTGGCAGCGGTTTGCCAACTGCGGGCATCAACAGCAATCCGCTGATCCCCGGTCAAACCTTTGGCGCCATCACAACAAGCAGCCTGACGCTGCCCAATGGCAGCCAGTTGCCTGCCGGAAGCCAGACACAGGTTATCTTTGTCGGACAAGGTGCCGTCAGCGCCGGGAAAGCCGCCCAGATTGCAAACATGACTTCCGTGGGAACAACCGGCACACCGCCGACGATTGCTACCGGTGGTACTTTGACAGGGCCTTCGACAGCGGGTCTTGCCGGTCAGGTCGTTGCAGGCGGGTCTGGGGGCACGGCCCCGACACCGCTGGTTCTGACAGGGACGGTTCTGCCCCCTGACAGCGCCGAAGCCCGCATGTTACCAAATGGCTTTACTGCCCTTCGCACATCTGCTGGTGTCGTAGGAGTCAGATTGCCGGTTCCAGCGCCCGTTGGTGCGACCCTTTCATTCAGCATTGATGCCAGCACCACGACCGGACGCAGCCCACAAATCCCCCAAATGACCGAGGCGGAATTTATTGCACGCGGCCAGAATGCTGCCTTGTCGCGTGACTGGAGCAGCCTGCAGCAGGCCGTTACGGCACTCGCACAACATGATCCCGGTGCGGCAGCAGCCCTGTTAAACAGCATCCCGCAGGCCGGACCGAAACTGACCACCACCATGATGTTCTTTTTTGCGGCCATGACCGGCCCCGGCGGCTCGGCACGCGGCTGGATGGGGGACCGTGCCAGCAACAGCCTGTCATCAATTGACGGCCGCGGCAGTGATATCCTCAAAAAGCTTGAAGGTGATTTTGCCACCCTGCGCGGTATGGCCGCCGATGAACGCCCGGATGGCTGGCGTGTGATGCCGATGCCGTTTCAGATGGGCGAACGGATCGAACAGGTGCGCCTTGCGTGGCGACATGGCGACGGTGAAAACGAAAAGGGCGAAAAGGAAGAACCCGGTACGCGTTTCCTGCTTGATCTGTCTTTTAGCGAGGTGGGCCACACCCAGCTTGACGGTCTGGTCAAAGGCGAAGACAGCAAGTTCGATTTGATCGTGCGCACTGAAAATCCGCTGCAATCGGATAATCGCGACGACATTCGCGGTATCTTCCGCGAGGCATTGCAGATTTCCGGCTATAAGGGCCACCTGATTTTTCAGGATGGTAGCCGCTTCGTCGAAATCGCCCCACCGGCCAACGAACCCAAGCCGGGTTCCCATCACGGGATCGAAGCATAAGCTTTTCAGCTATGCCGGGATATGTCCTTGAAATGAAGCCTTTTCGTTCCTGCCGGGCAGGAGTAATCTTGAATATTCATCTGAATAATCACAGGTCGCGCTGATGCTGGAAATATTTGAACGTCGAAACCTGTTGCTGACCGAACATAATCCGGGGGCGCAGCTTGACTATGTCGTGACGTTACAAAGCGAGCTGACCGGATGCGAAACCGTTTTTCCCGCACGCATGACGCTGCGTTATGTTCCTGACCGGCTGATCCTCAGACCGGATTGTCTGGCGGCATACTTTGCCGAAATCGCCCGTATTCCGTTCGACAATTTCGAAACAGCCGCCGTGCTTCTGATGGAAGATTTCAACAATGAGATCATTCCGCGCTGGATCAATTTGCGCCTTGATAAACAAAAGGCCGACAATGCCAGCGTCCAGCACCACGAAGCCGCACTCGAAGACCGCCAGCCGAAATGGCATAATCCACGCCTGCTCGACCGGCTGGAACGCTACTGATCAGCGGAAAGGTGTTCCGTGCACCCATTGGGTTAGGGAGTAACGCAAACCAGCGGTGGTCGGTGCCACGCGGTGCAAAACGAAGCTCGGGAAAAAGATCGCCGTGCCACGTTCCATCGGCGCATCAAAAACATGCCCCGCCGGGTTTAGCTGCAACAAACCGCCTTCATACTGGTTGGGTTCGGATAGCTGGATCACCATGGTCAGTTTGCGACGGCGTGCAATATCGGATGCGCCAACGTCGCTGTGCCAGTCATAATGGCCGCGCTGATCCCCGGCATAGCAGGCGATCTGTGCGTCTTCGGCAAACTCCGACAGAGAAAAATCAAACACATTGCGGTTGACGTCCGCAACCATGTCGATAATGCGTCGCATCACGACCGGTTCCTGCGTTTCGTTGAACCAGGTGATCTGTGAGCGGCGGATATGACTTGCCGATTGTCCCTGAACAAGGCCGCCGTCATCAAGCTCGGTCGAAAATCCGTCAATCAACCGGTCGCAGGTTGCGGTATCGAGCGCATCCGGAACGATTGCATGCATTTCTTCTGGAAACATTCACGACATTCTCCGATGCCGCATGGGCCTTCTGATTTTGTATCCCGGACCCAAGACAATTCTTTGCGGTGGGTTTCTCTTAGGACCAAACGCCCGGATTGACCAGCGTGAAAATCATGCAGAAACCGCCTGCATGCTATACCGGATTCACGATCCTGCCACCCGCCGCAGCCCCGTCCTCGGGATCATGGGTAACCATAAGGGTCGGCAGACCGCGCAAACGTGCCTGATCAAAAACAAAGGTTCTGATCTGGTCGCGCAATTCGGTATCGAGCTTTGAAAAAGGTTCATCAAGCAAAAGCGCATCGGGTTCGGACAGCAGCACCCGCATCAAGGCCACGCGCGCACGTTGGCCCCCGGATAATGTTGCAGGATCACGGTCGGTAAAGCCACCAAGCCCGGCACTTTCAAGTGCTTCGTCAATCCGTTGCCTGCGTTCGTCGCGCCCGCGGATGGTTGACGGCAGGGCAAATGCCAGATTACCCCCAACCGATAAATGCGGAAACAGAAGGTCATCCTGAAACAGAATACCGACATGACGATCCTGTGGTGCCAAACCATCCAGCGACATTCCGTTCAACACGACCTGCCCGCCAACCTCAAACCCGGCGGCACGGCCCGATGGCAATGTTCCACAAATATGCGCAAGCAGGCTTGATTTCCCCGAACCGCTTGGCCCCATCAGCGTCACGATCTCGCCCGGTTTGATCCCGATATCAATATCAACCAGCCCCCGCCCGTTCAGGCGAATGGAAACCCGGCGCAATTCAAGTCCGCTGGATGTGGTGCTATCGGGGTTGAGGGTTCTGCTCATATGCTAACTATACCCTGTTATGGTCGGCCATGCCGCGCCGCTGACGGAACACAACAGCCGGGATCAGAAGAGCCAGAGCAAAACCGGCAAAAGGCAGGATCATTTGCAAAAGCCCGTAAATCCCGATCATCCTCCGGTCTCCACCCGACGCCAGTGCAACCGCCTCGGTCGTTACCGTAGCAAACCGTCCCGCTCCGATCAAAAGAGTTGGCAGATATTGCCCGACACTGACCGCAAGACCGACCGCACAAGCCGTCAGAACCGCACGGGTCAGCAAAGGCAACCGTACCCGCCAGAACACCCGTGCCGGTGATGCTCCAAGGCAAAGGGCCGTTTGTCCATATCGCGGATCAAGGGCGCGAAACGGATCGGCAAGTGATAGAAAAACATAGGGCAGCACAAAAATTAAGTGAACGATCGCGACAGAAATCAACGTACGTTCCAGCCCGATACCAGTGAAAAACACCTGAAGCCCGAACATGAAGCTGATCTGCGGCATCAAAAGCGGCAGATAAATCAATAACATCGCCCCCTGCCCCGGTTTTTGGAACCGGCGAGTTTCGTTTTCAAGACATCCAAGAACAAGTGCAATCGCAACCATCACCGATAAGACTGCAATCACAAGTGTCGTCCACAGTATCGCGCCCAGCATGTCGTATTCCCGCATCCAGAGACGCAGACTGAAACTGCGTGGCAGGAATTCCGGAAACGACCAGTATCCGGCAAAGCTCCAGACCATAAGACTTGCCAGCCCAAGGAACACGGCCCCTGCCGACAGGATCGCCGCACCCGCAGCAAAACGGCGGAGGGTTCCATCCCGTCGCCCACGCATCCCGCCTTCGGCCCAGACACGCCCCCAAAATCCGGCCAGCTTTTCCCCTCCCCGCCAGATCACAATCGCCATAAGGACAAGGATCAACTGCAACATCGCCCCGGCAGAGGCCAGAAAACGATGCGACAGGTCGGGGTCGGACAACCAGCCCAGAATACGTACCGCCAGCGGGGCCGGTGTCGTTGGGCCAAGGATCATCGCGACATCAACGACCGAGGTTGAATAAGCCAGCACCGCCAATACCGGCAAACGGATTTGCGGATAAATCCGCGGCAATACGGCTTTCAGCCAGCCGACCACACGACCATAGCCAAACGTCAGAACCACCTGACGGGTCCGGTCTGCATCTGCCTGCGGCAAGGCGGCAAGTGTCATCAACAACAGAAACGGGATTTCCTTGGCAACCAGCCCGGCAATAAGGGCAATTCCCATCGGGTCATGCAAGGTCACGATATCAGGCGGTCGATCCCATCCGGCAAACGGTGCCACCGCCCGAACAATCCAGCCGCTTGGTGCAATCAGAAATGCCAAACCAAAAGCCGCAGCAGCATGTGGCACGGACAAGATTGGTGACAATAACCGCTGCATCACCGCAAAAATCCGCGTGCCCTGCCACGCCGCACAGAACAGCATGACAAGTGAAAACGAGATCAGGGTGGCGACAAGTCCGTTCACAAGCGATAGCCGCACAGAAATCGCCAATCCAGGCTGACGTAACAAATCACGCCAAGGATCAATCGATATTCCGTCACCACCAAGCGCCGGAAGATACCCGAATGCGGGCAACATCGTTCCGATCAGCCCGGCGCAAACCGGACCGATCATCAGAATAAGGGTGAAAGCCGGAAAAAACCGCAGCATGTAGGTCTATTGGGCCACGCCATAACGTTTCTGCCATTCGGTTTCAACCAGTTCCATCCAGCTTGGATGCGGTTCCGGCAAAACAGTCCCACGTTCGGACGGCGACAGCGACGCGATGCCGAGATCAAGATCGGCAAAGGCCTTTTGCATATCCGCAGGAAGTTTATCCATCGCCAGTACCGTATCGGCCCCCCAATATTGCGGATCCTGTTTACGCAACTGGGCTTCGGGCGACATCAGAAAATCGGCCAGCACAACCGCCCCTGCCTTGGCCGATGCGTTATAGGGAATGGCAACGAAGTTGGTATTGCCAAGCGTGCCGTTGTCAAACACATAGGACCGGACTGTATCGGGCAGCTCCATAGCTTCGATCGCAGATGATACTTCGCCGGAACTGAACGAAAACGCGATATCGATCTCATTATCGGCCATCATCGTGCGCAATGACGCGCCGTTTTGCGGGTAGGCTTGTCCATTGCGCCACAATAGCGGCTGCAAATCTTCAAGATATCCCCAAAGTGGTGCCAATACCTTTTCGGCGTCCGCCTGATTTGCAGGCTGTTGCAGAACTTTGGGGTTTTCAACCAGTTCGGTCAGGATTTGTTTCAGGAAGGTCGAACCCATATAGTTTGGCGGCTGAGGATAGGTAAAGCGCCCCGGATGTTTGACCAACCATTCCAGAAGTTCCTGTGCTGATCTGGGCACGCTATCAAGGCGCGCGGTGTCATAATAGAAACTGACCTGCGCCATGCCCCACGGTGCTTCAAGACCCATGGTCGGTATCGTGAAATCATTGATGACGGTTGGCTTGCCTTCGACATCGACATAGGCAAAATTCGGCGTCTGTTCCGCCCATGGACCGAACAAAAGATCATTGCGCTTCATGGCGGCGAAGTTTTCACCGTTCAGCCAGATCATATCGACCGCCCCGCCGTCATCAACGCCAGCCGTCTTTTCCGAAAGCACCTTTGCCACCGCATCGGCGGTGTCGGAGAGTTTCACCTGTACGACATTTATGCCATAACGTTCCTGCACCTGCGCACCGGCCCATGCGATGTAATCATTGATACGCGGCTCCCCACCCCAGGCATGCCAGTAAACCGTTTGACCGCGCGCCTGATCCAGAACCGATTGCCAGTTGCCGATATCGGGTGCCGGGTCGGCCTTGGCAGGGATGGCAACCGCGGCTGTCGCGAGACCGGCGACAATGCTCAGACCGGCAAGAAAAACGCGCATCTTGGAAATCCTTGTTACTAGATGAGGCGCAAATGACAGCCGATTGAAACAATCGAGCGTCATCCGCGTTACCTGTTTGTTTTTGTTGCCATCATTTTTCCAATCTTGGCAGACTAAAATCAATTCACGCTTGCGTTAGATGGCTGGTGATTACACCTTATCGGTGCTGCGGAAATCGCGGTCAGGAACACAGAAACGGGAACAGATCATGTTTGAATGGGTCACGGATCCGCATATGTGGATGGGGCTTGCCACCCTGACCGCGCTCGAAATCGTGCTGGGCATCGATAATATTGTTTTCCTGTCGGTGATCGTATCCAAACTCCCGCAAAATCAGCAGAAATCGGCACGTCGTATCGGTCTGATCGGGGCGATGGGCATGCGGCTTGTGCTTCTGGCCTGTATCGCATGGGTAATGGAACTGACCGCCCCGATGTTTTCCGCCTTCGGGCAGGAAGTCAGTGGCCGGGACCTTATTCTGATTGTCGGCGGGTTGTTCCTGATTGCCAAGGCGTCCAAGGAAATTCATCACACAATCGACGAACCCGAAGAACACGGGCCTGGCAAGATCATGTCGGGCTTTGCGATGACCATAGCCCAGATCATGCTGCTTGATATCATCTTCTCGCTCGACAGTGTGATTACCGCCGTTGGACTGGTCGATCATATATCGATCATGATGATCGCGGTTGTTCTGTCGGTTCTCGTCATGCTGGCTGCGGCCAAAACCATTGGCGATTTTGTTGAGAAACACCCATCGGTCAAAATGCTGGCACTGGCCTTCCTGATCCTGGTCGGATTTGTCCTGCTACTGGACGGTGTCGAAATCCATGTCCCCAAAGGTTACATCTATTTCGCCATGGCATTCAGCCTTGGGGTCGAAACGCTGAACCTGATCAATCAGAAGCGTAAACGCAAAGCCAAAGAGCTCGGAGCCACCAAATGAAACAGGTCGCACCTCCTTCCTGCCTGCAAAATGTTTTCGACAGGCATGGCCTTGATCATATCAAGGTGCTGGAATTTCCCGATGGCACAAGATCAGCTGCGGATGCCGCATCGGCAATCGGCTGCGATATCAGTGATATCGGAAAATCACTGGTGTTCATGACCGAACGCCACAAACCAATCCTGATCATCATGAACGGTGCCGATCAGGTCGATGAAAAACGCGTTGTCGGCCTGATCGGCGGCCTTTCGATCCGCAAGGCGACGGCAGACGATGTCCGCACCTCGACCGGCTATGCCATTGGCGGCGTGCCGCCCTTTGGCCATGTCGGACCAGTCGAAACCCTGATTGATGAAAAACTGCTGTCGAAAAAAACGATCTGGCTGGCGGCAGGAACACCCAAGACGGTCTTTGCCATGACCCCAGACGAACTCCGCCGGGTAACAGGCGTTGAAACAGGTGTTTCGATCTCGGCCTGACCCAACTTAAATCAGGCCATCATCACGGGTGGCGGAACGTGCACCGATTTCATCAAGTTCGGCCTGTTCCTTGCGGTCTTCTTCCGCACGCTCCGCCTCGACGCGGTTGCGTTCGGCAATTTCGGCGGTTTTCACGGCCTTGAATGCATCGGCGACCTCGTCACGGAACGCGTCAATTTTGGCTTCCTGATCGGATATCCGTTTGACCAGTGCCGCGCGCTCGGCAATGACAGCATTGGCAAAAGATCCATAGGCGAAACCGGCAAGTTCGGGGTTTTCGGCCGCCACCTTCTGCTCTTCGACCACCGCTTTTTCCAGTGCATTCTTTTCCGCCAGAAGATTATTCAGCACACCCTGCATCTCGCCAAGTTCACGGCGTTTGTCATCCAGCGCCCATTTGCGCATACGTATCAGGGTTTTGAAATCCTTGGCCATCGCTGTCAGTTATCCGAAATATCGCTGGCACCGCATTTCAGCATGATCATGATCTCACTGCTGATCACGCCGAAGCGCACGCTTCGCTGCATTCAGATCATTCCCCGCATTTGTGGCGGTTGAACGGCTGTTGACCTGAGGCCGCAGACGATTGCGTTCCATGACGGTTGCGCCTTGTGGATTGGCTGCCGGTTGACCAGCTCCATCAGGGGCTTCCTGCTGGGCAGGTGCCAGATCAAGACGACGTGCCAATTCAGCGTAACCGTCGGCCAGACGGGTGCATTCGGTTTTGCGCTGCTTCAGGAATTCCTCGATCAGCGGGAAGTAATGGATTGCCTCGTCCACCTTCGGGTCCGTCCCCAGACGATAGGCCCCCAGACGGATCAGTTCGGCCATGTCCTCGTATGTCGCCAGCAACTGGCGGGCACGCGAAACGATCTGGTTTTCGTGCTCGTTATTGCAACCGGGCATGGTACGCGACACACTGCGCAAAATATTGATGGCCGGATATCGGCCCTGTTCGGCAATTGCGCGATCCAGCACAACATGCCCGTCAAGAATACCGCGTACCGCATCGGAAATCGGTTCGTTATGATCATCTCCGTCGACCAGAACGGTAAACAGGCCAGTGACCGATCCCTGCCCCGGCCCGCCCGGCCCGGCACGTTCCAAAAGACGCGGCAATTCGGCAAATACCGTCGGTGTATAGCCCTTTGACGCAGGAGGCTCGCCCACCGACAGGCTGATTTCACGCTGGGCCATGGCAAAACGGGTTACAGAATCCATCATGCACAGGACATCGCGCCCGGTATCACGGAAAAACTCCGACAGTGCCATTGTCATGTAGGCTGCCTGACGACGCATCAGCGGCGGTTCGTCCGATGTGGCAACGACGACGACGGAACGGCGCAGACCTTCTTCGCCCAGATCGTCTTCGATGAATTCGCGTGCCTCGCGGCCACGTTCGCCAATCAGACCGACGACCGATACATCGGATGTCGTGTGGCGGGTCATCATCGACAGCAAGCTGGATTTACCCACACCCGACCCGGCGAAAATCCCCATACGTTGCCCCCGGCAACAGGTCAGGAAAGTGTTCATCGCGCGCACACCCAGATCGATCTTTCCGGCAACACGCTGGCGCGAATGGGCGGATGGCGGTGCATTGCGGATCGGATAGGGTGTTGGACCTTCGGTCAGAGGCCCCTTGCCGTCGACCGGCTGCCCGAACGCGTTGACCACACGCCCAAGCCAGCTTTCATCGGGATAGACCTGTGGCTGGGTGTCGGCCAGTTCGACCTCGCAACCGATACCGATGCCGTCAAGCATCCCGAACGGCATCAAAAGAGCGCGTTCATTTCGGAAACCGACAACCTCGCAAATGACGGCCTCGCCATCCCGGCGTCTGACCTTGCAACGATCCCCGACCGATAGGGCGCCTTCGACCCCGCCAATCTCGACCAGCAGCCCCAAAACAGCCGTAACCCGCCCGACAATCCTGTAATCGGGAATGCGGCGAAGTTCGGCGATGATGTTTCGGCCAATCTGAAACACGTTTTCACTTTTCTGTCTGACGGGTGTCAATACGTGATGCGATCCGGAATTTTATCGTCACCACTCTGTCAAAGGGTGGCAAATTCGTCCGCGTCGCACCAGATATAAGTGTCATAAACGGTATTAAAAACCCGTATATGCCAAATCGGCATTAAAAATCCGGTATCGGCATGCATGGTCGTTAACGGCGCAAACCGTTGGGAAACTTCACATTCCGGAACCGAGTCGCCTTTATCGGTGAAAAAAAGTTAACAAGATGCGACTCGCCTGCTTGCCACGAGTCGCAAAGCAACGTATCGTTAACGGAATGGAATAAAATTTCCACACGGCAATCGTTGGGGCGCTTGTCGGAATAAGCCGGATCAACACGGAATTTTTGCGGAACACGGTAACGGAGCGGAACATGCGGGTGCTGCTTGTCGAAGACGACAATGCCACTGCTGACAGCATTGAGTTGATGTTGAAATCAGAAGGCATGGTTGTCGATACCACGGATCTTGGGGAGGATGGCCTCGAGATCGGTAAACTTTATGATTACGATATTATTCTTCTGGATCTCATGCTGCCGGATATCGACGGTTATGAAGTTCTCAGACGGTTGCGCGACGCACGCGTTGAAACCCCGGTGCTTATCCTGTCGGGGTTGACCGAAACCGAAGACAAGGTCAAAGGACTTGGTTTCGGTGCGGATGACTATCTGACCAAGCCGTTTGACAAGGTCGAATTGCTGGCACGTATTCAGGCGATCGTTCGCCGGTCGCGCGGCCATGCCCAATCGATGATTGCCACCGGCAGGCTCAATGTGAACCTTGATGCACGCACCGTTGATGTTGACGGGTCGCCGCTGCATCTGACCGGCAAGGAATATGGCATCCTTGAATTGCTGTCGCTGCGCAAGGGCACGACATTGACCAAGGAAATGTTCCTGAACCATCTCTATGGCGGGATGGACGAGCCGGAACTCAAGATCATCGACGTTTTCGTGTGCAAACTGCGCAAGAAAATCCAGTCCGCCACCAAGGGTGACAACTACATCCATACGGTTTGGGGCCGGGGCTATGTCCTGCGCGACCCCGACGTCAACAGTAGCGCAGCCGCCTGATCGCAACGCATCTGCCGTCGCGTTCCGCTGTGCCCAAAGTCAAAAACGCCCCGATGGTTCATCGGGGCGTTTTGCTTTGTACTTTGTGGCTTACCGAGAAGTACCGGTTTTCTATTTCTTGTCTTCGGGTTTACCGAAACGCGAACGATCAAATGTGGTCGACGGGCGCGTTGTACCGGTTCCCGTACTGCCTGTTCCGCTGGATGGTCGTGCAGGCGGCGTGCTTCCCGTCGAACCGGTCGTTCCCAATGGACGACGATACGTTGATCCGGCTGTGCCGGCGGAACCGGTGCTGCTGGTCCCAGTCGAAGATGGGCGCGAATATGTGCTGCCTGCAGTACCGGTTGTTCCTGTTGTCAACGGTCGGGTCGCTGTCCCGGTTGAACCGGTGCCCGTGGTGGTTGCCGGGCGCGCGGCAGTTCCGGTCGAAAGCCCCGGACGCGGCGGCGTTGCGGTTCCGGCACCGGCAGTCGTACCACCCGCTGCATTCTGCATGTGTTTCGGTTTCGGGAAGGCAAAGCCCCCCGTTGCCGCACCCGCCCCGGCCGTCGCAGCAGCGCCGCCTGCCTGAATTTTTTCCAGCGCAGAAACGTCCACATCCGGGGCTCCCGGACGGTTCAGCTGATAAATGCCGCGCTGACGGGCCAGCGGTTTGAATTTGTCGGAAATGCCCAGAACAGTCTCCGCCCCGCCAAGGAACAGGAAACCGTCATCGGGCATCAATGCGGAAATGCGCGCCAGTACATCGGTCTTGGTCGGTTGATCGAAATAAATCAGCACGTTGCGGCAATAGACGATGTCAAATTGCCCCAAAGGACGGAAATCATCGAGCAGGTTGAATTCCTTGTATTGAACCTTGGACCGGATTTCCTGCGAGATTTGCCACTGGTCCTCTTTCTTCTGGAAATACTTGACCAGAAGCTGGATCGGAAGGCCCCTTTGGACTTCGAACTGGGAATAAAGACCCGCACGAGCCTTGGTCAGGATTTCGCGCGAAATATCTGTCCCGATAATTTCAACCCGCCAGCCTGAAAGCTGGGTTTTAAATTCATCAAGGATCATCGCCAGCGAATAAGGTTCCTGCCCCGAGGACGCAGCAGCACACCAGATCCGCAGATGGCGTTTGGAAGCACGTTCCTTGATCATGTGCGGCAGAACGACATGGCGAAACTGGTCGAACGGCTTGGTATCGCGGAAGAAGAAGCTTTCATTGGTCGTCATAGCATCGACGACTTCCTCGACAAGGACACGGTCACCACCGCGCAACGCCGCGATCAGTTCAGTCAGGTCCTTGAGCCCGCGCTTGCGCGCAATCGGCATCAGCCGGCTTTCGAGCAGATACGTCTTGTCCTGGCTCAGAACGAGCCCGGATTTTGACTTTATCAGTCTGCTAACGAAATCGAAGTCTTCCGGCCTCATCATCTCGGCTTAACGACCCCCTGCAAATTTTTTGATATAGGCCGCGATGCCACCCACGGGGAGAACCGCTGAACAAATGCCTGCATGCGCTGCTGCACCCGGCATTCCCCACACAACGCTTGTCTGCTCGTCCTGCGCAACAACCATTCCCCCGGCACCCACAACAGCACGCCCGCCCAACATACCATCCTGCCCCATACCTGTAAGGATAGCCGTCAGTATATTACCACCATAGCTTTCAACAAGGCTGCGCAGCATCGGGTCAACCGACGGACGACAGAAATTTTCAGGCGGGTTCTGGTTCAGAACAATTTTCCTGCTGTTACCGCGGCCCTCTACCACCATGTGGTAATCCCCAGGGGCAAGGTAAACCTGCCCCCCCTGAATTGGCATGCCGGTCTGGCCTTCCTGGCATTTAAGCCCCGTCAGACGCGTGATGTGTTCTGCAAGGATTGTGGTAAAGGTCGCAGGCATATGCTGGGTGATGAAAATCGGTTGCCGCACACCAGCAAGCCCGCGTAGTACTTCAAACAAAGCCTGCGGACCACCGGTCGAACTGCCGATCGCAATCACTTCGACATTGATGCGTTTTTCCGGAAGAAGACTGATCTGCCCAGTTGTCATCGCGCGTCGTGCTGGCGCCGGTGCGGCGGCACCGGCAGGTGCCTTGGCACGCGCCGCAGCCGCAGCTGCTGGACTGCGTGCGGCCGGAGCCGCGCGCTGGGGAGCCGGTTTAACCGGTGCATTGCGTGCGGTTGCGCCGCCGGAAACAATGGTGCTGCCTGCCGGACGAGATGGCTTGATACCAGCATTAACGGCCTTGGTATCGCCTGCAGCAATGGCTGCCTCACGGATCAGCCGACCCGGATCACGCGGCTGCGTCGCGGCTGCAGACGGGGCAGCATCACGCGTCAAAGCCGATGCACCGGCAGCCTTGGCGTCGGTATTTGCTGGAGCCGGTTGCGGATGTTGCGGTGCCTGATGCTGTGGTTGGGGCATCGGGCGGGTCGACATCGGTCCGTGACGACCAGGCTGATGCGTCGGTCGCGGGCGCAGTTCGGCGGTGAAACGCTTTCGCTGTACCCGTCCCGGTTTATGCAAAGTCTGATGTTCGACCGAAAGCTCGGCCCGGAACGGCGCAGGGGCATCCGTCCCATCCGGCTTTGCATTGCCATGATCATCTTCATCACTGGCTGGTGGAACATCGTGCTCTGACGCGGCATCCGGGTTTTTGGGAACCTGCACGACGCTCTCGGCCTGATCCTCGTAACGGACCTGCTCGGCGCCAAGCATCTTGCGACGCTGTTCGGCCCATGCCTTGACCTTGTCCAGCAGCTCGGCCCGGAAGCCTTCGCCAACATTAAGGTCCTTGGCCGATGAGGGTTTGGGAATGTAGTCCACCGCACCAAGCGTCATCGCCTGGAAACTGATATCGGCATTTCGCTTGGTCAGGGTTGATGCCATGATCACCCGGACCGTCGGATCAATTTCAAGAAGTTTGGGTAATGCCGTCAGACCATCCATGACCGGCATTTCGATATCAAGAACGACAGCCTCGATCCCGATTTCCTTGCGCATAACCACAAGGGCATCCTCGCCATTGGCAACGGAACCGACGACCTCGATATCGTCGTCTTCCTGCAACATACGGGTTACCAGACCACGCACGATTGCGGAATCGTCGACAATCAGGACTTTATAGGGCGGATGGATTGGCGTGTCTTCCACGTACCGACGTTCCCGTTAGAGCAACCGGACCAAAACCAAGGCAAATGCACAGCGACGCTGACAGGAACCTTAAATCAGACCCACCTGCTCAAATTTTGCCTGGATGATCTCGCTGTCGAACGGCTTCATAATATACTCGTTCGCACCGGCCGTAATGGCCTCCTGAATGTGCTCGAGATCGTTTTCTGTGGTGCAGAACACGACGACGGGCTCATCGCCACCAGGTGCTGCGCGCAGTTCCCGCAGGAAATCAATCCCGCTTTTCACCGGCATGTTCCAATCAAGCAACACCGCGTCTGGCATGGCTTCAAGGCATCGATCAATTGCCTCCTGCCCATCCACAGCCTCAATGACCGCAAATCCCATTTCTTCAAGGATACGGCGTGCCACCATTCTGATGACTTTCGAATCATCGACGACGAGACAACTCTTCATCGACTTCCTTCTCGCAAATTAGATCGTTAAGCCAATACCGGCATTGTACCGGATGCATTTTGCACCCGGCACATACTATCATACCTAGCCCGCCTGTTTTACCGAAACGGTAAAATCAAGCAGACGGGTTACGTCCAGAATGACAAGAAGCTTCTTGTCGAGGCGGAAAATGCCATCGGAAAATTCACGCCAGCGCGGATCAAGCGTCGCCGGATTCTGTTCGAATGCCTTTTGCGGAACGCTCAGAACCTCGCCAACCTGATCGACCATCAGGCTGTAAAGTTCGCCACCCTGATCGACCACAATGCTCATGCCCGGTACATCATCTTCGCGTTCACGAAGACCAAGACGTTTGCGAACATCGATGGCCGTCACGATACGACCGCGCAGGTTCAGCGACCCAGCCACTTCTGGCGGAGCCAGCGGAATGCGGGTGATACGCTGCGGACCAAGAACATCCTGAACCGTCAGAACCGGAATACCGAACAACTGCTTGCCGATATAGGCGGTAACGAAATCCTTCGTTGCCCCGCCAAGGTCAAGGGCCGTGCTCTGTTCTTTGCTCGGGACGAGTGCCTTTTTATCGCTCATTGGACTTTTCCCCGATTTACACTGCGCTCAGCGTCTGGATCAGCGTCGATACCAGCGCATCTCGATCGAATTTCGCGACATAGTCGCTAAAGCCAACCTGACGACCCCGTTCGAAGTCTTCCTCGCTGGTGTGCGAAGACAGCGCGATGATCGGGGTATCGCCCCAATGTTCATCATTCTGCAGGCTTTCGGCAAATTCGAAACCGTTCATGCCCGGCATTTCGATGTCACTGATGATCGCGTCGAAAATTTCCCCGCGATTTTTAAGATCAAGCGCCTGTTCGGCATTCTCGACCGCAATGACACGGAAACCGGACACCGACAACATCGGCGTAAGAAGGTTGCGGAAGAACGGGCTGTCATCGATCAGAAGAACACGCTTCTTCTCGCCGCCTGTATCCTCGTGGCCGAACCAGTCCGAGAACGCCAGTTCCAGATAGTAACCGGCATCAATCAGATCGGTTGCCTTGCCATCAATCACCGCCGAACCGACCAGACCATCCTGATCGGCTGTCAGTTCAACGTTCAGGACGTCATCAACAATGTCGACGATCTCGTCCACCACAAGACCCATGGTCCGTTCGCGATCCTGGAATACCAGGGTCGGCTGACGACCTTCGCTCTTCATCTGATAGGAACCATCGATAAAGACCAGCGGCATCAGCTTGCCACGATACTGCACCAGCGGGCGACCGTTCGAGTATTCGATATTTTCGACATCGATTTCCTCGAGACGGGCGACAAGTGCAAGCGGCACTGCACGAATTTCTGACCCGCCAGCCCGGAAGACCAGCATGGAAGTCGTTTCGCGATCACCGGTATCAGAACGCGCCTTGCTTTCGACACCCTGCGAACCGCCAACGGTAATTTCGCCGGTCCGGGTAGCAATGCCGTTCGGGTCAAGGATCATGATCACGCTGCCGTCGCCAAGGATGGTGTTCCCCGAGAACAGCGACAGATCGCGCAGGATCGGTGCAACCGGCTTGACCACGATTTCCTCGGTGTCGAACACGCGGTCAACGATGATACCAAACGAATAGGTGCCCACCTGCGTGACAACGATGAAGGCTTCTTCATCCACGTCATCGACCGTCGTTTCACCATCATCAAGGCCAAGAATTTTCTTGAGCGTGACAAGTGGCAGCAGACGGTTGCGCAAGCGCAGGACCGGCGTATCGTGAATACGTTCGATCGAATGATCGGAATTGCTTGAAGCACGAACCAGTTCCAGAACGCTGATCTGCGGAATGGCAAAGCGTTCGCCGCCACTTTCAACGATCAGTGCCGAAACGATGGCAAGGGTCAGCGGAATCTTGATGATGAAGGTCGACCCGCGGCCTTCGACCGATTTCAGTTCGACCGTACCACCAATCTTTTCAATGTTGGTACGAACAACGTCCATACCGACGCCACGTCCGGAAACCGAAGTCACCTTTTCGGCGGTCGAGAAACCGGCCTTGAAAATGAACTGGTGAATCTGCGAGTCCGCCATACCGTCAAGATCGCTCTCGCTTGCGAGACCGTTGGCAATCGCCTTGGCCTTGATCCGTTCGATATTAAGCCCGCGACCATCATCGGAAATCTCGATGATGATGTGACCACCTTCGTGATAGGCGTTCAGCGTGACAGTACCGGTTTCCGGCTTGCCTGCTTCCCGGCGCCCCGGAATATCTTCCAGACCGTGGTCGGCAGAGTTGCGAACCATGTGGGTCAGCGGATCCTTGATGAGTTCAAGCACCTGACGGTCAAGTTCCGTATCGGCACCGATCATCTGCAGATCGATTTTCTTGTTCATCTCGAGCGCGAGGTCACGAACAATACGCGGCAGCTTCGCCCAGGCATTGCCGATCGGCTGCATACGGGTCTTCATCACACCTTCCTGAAGGTCGGTAGTGATGTGCGACAGACGCTGCAAAGGAACGGTAAATTCGCTGTCATCCTTGCCACGAACCATCTGCAGAAGCTGGTTACGGGTCAGGACAAGCTCAGAAACCAGTGTCATCAGGTTTTCAAGCAATTCAACGTTGACGCGGATCGTCTGGGCTGCGACGGAACTTTCCTTGGCCTCGCCACGTGGCGCTTCGGCCTTTGGTCCCTCGGATGCTGCGGCCTTTGCCGGTGCAACAGCCTGCGACTTTGCCGCTGCTGGCGGGGCTGCCGCCGGTGCGGGTTTCTCGGGCTCTGGCTCCGGTTCCTGAATATCGGGATCGACTTCGGTCGCATCGAAAATCGCCTGCAACCGTTCGTCGTCAGTCATCGGCACTTCTTCGGCGACTTCTTCCTCGACCGGGGTGGCGGCGGCTGATGCGGCGCTGCCACCCATGATCGTACCGGTATCGGCAAAATGGTTAAGACGCGCGATCAGATCGGCATCGTTGCCGTCCGGTTCTGTTTCGTTCTGCTCAAGCTCGCTCAGCAGATATTTGATCGTATCAATGGATTCAAGAACAAGCGTCACCGCATCCGGTGTTACAACCAGTTCGCCATCACGGATCTTGCCAAGCACGTTTTCACCGGCATGCGCAACTGCTTCCAGTCGCGGCAAACCAAGAAATCCGCATGTCCCTTTGATGGTATGCACCAGGCGGAAAATATTCGACAGAATATCCGGATCGTTCGGATTCTGCTCCAGTTTGACCAGCTCGACGTCAAGCGTCGAAAGGCTCTCCGAAGTCTCTGTCAGAAATTCACTTAAAAGATCGTCCATAAACCCCCTCCACATCTCCGACAATCATACTGATTGCCGGAACCGGAACGCCCATCCCCACGACCAGTGCGCGAAACACACGTTCAATCCGTTACTTACGTAGAACCTAGCACACCGTATTACCAGACCCGCATGTGTTTTTTTTAATCATAGATCAATGCAACATTTCCGTCCTCTTGCAAGACTGAAAGCGCACCACCAGTCCGATGCGCAAGATTTCGCAGGAAAAAGCCATGTACGGTCCGGGGATCAAGCTGTTCCGGGGCCACTTCATTTTTCATGACATTTTCCACATCCGGGCGAAACGCTGCACGTTTTCCGGTTGCATTGACCGAAATCCGCCCCCCGGATTCGCATGTAACAACGACATGCCCACCAAACGGCAAAGCTTCGCGGGCCAACATCACCATATTGAGCACAAGCCTTCCATGAGCTGGATCAATTCCAGTTTGATCCCACAGAAGGGTCACCTTGCCTTCGGCCTCGAAACTCTGGGCAACCGCATCGCGCATCGATTTTGTGTCAACGCTATTGCCTGCGCGCCCGAATGCCAGACGGAACAATTGCAACCGGCGCGCGGCCTCAAGCCCGCTTTTGCGCATCAGCGCAAGCGCCTCGTCATCGGCAACACCGGCCTCCCCCATCAGTTCGGCACCAGCATTCACAGCCCCCACAGGCCCGACAAGGTCGTGGCAAATGCGCGAGCTGATCAGCTCGATCAGGATCAGTTCCACTGCTCTGTCCTGTTCCATGTAACGGGTATCTCCAAGAATTCTGTTCAACAGGTCCGCACTGCTTGCCCAAAACAATACGTGGCTCACATCTGGCCGCCCGGTCGATTTTGGGACATGATCGGATCACGGTCGTTGTAAACCGCGCCCAGATTGCAGCCTGATGTGTTAAAACCTTCTTTAACCTGCGGATTTTTGCCGCATTTGCAGACCGGCAAATTTTGCCCATCATCGACGGGCCTCAAAAGATGTGACTGTCATCATTGCGCATTATTTGTTCCGGGCCTATTGCCTGACTATATTAAAAAGACCTACATCAGACAAAAGAGCTTGATCATGGATTTTCTGCTCACACCTGGCACCATTGTCCGCCATCCTGGCCAGCCCGACTGGGGCCTTGGTCGCATTCAGGCGGTAGACGGCGACAGGATCGCCGTCAATTTCGAAGAGGCCGGACGCCAGATCATCCGCCCACGTCATGTCGTGCTTGAAATTGTCGAGGCTGCCGTCGGCTATGAATAACAGCACGTAACCGCCTACGATGGCACGGAACTTGCTGAAATGAAAAGATTGAATAATTCGGCGTCTTGACGGAATTTGATACGCAAGATCGCATCCATCGGCTACCGGGCGAACCAATCCGGTGATCTGATTTAAATGATAACTAAGGTCGGAACGGGTAAATGATTGCAATCGTCAAAGCACCGCGGGACAGCTTCAAACAGCGTCACCACTCCGCCGCATTCGCCGTACTCGAACAATTTGCCGCCGGCCTCATCGAACAGGCCAAGGCGCATGGCGGCACCATCAGCGCCGAACAGATTTCAAGCGCGCTGGAAACCTTGCGCGGGCAGAACAAGCTGTTTGACGCGGCATGGATGACGCTTGAGGCCGATCTTGATACCGTCAAGACCCGCCAGAATGTTGCTGTCCGCCACGATCCGCTGGGCCGCCTTCTGGTTAGTCGTTTTGCCCATCAGCTTGAAGGCCGCGAAGCGGGCGATCTGGAACATGGGGCACTGTCGCGCGAAATCCTGCAACCCTTCTTCAAGGTCATCCGCATGATGGTTGGCATGGATATGCTGCAGGAAATTGATGGCGAAATACAGACCATCATTGAACAGCATGCCGACGAAGAAGATGAATTGCGTGATCCGACAGATTACTGGGATCACCTTGCCGAAGAGCCACAGGTCGCCAACCGGCTTAATCTGGTCTTCTCGCGCATGGCCCTGCATTTCAAGGATTACGAGCGGCGTAAAAACTGGATGATCCAGTTGGTCAATGACAACATGCCGCATGGCGATCATGCATGGACCTTTACCGAGGAACATTGTGTACGATTGTTGCGCGCCCTGTTCCGCGATGTACGTTCCGCCCTGTCCAAGCCGGAACGTTCGGCCGAACTGGTTGCCAAGCTTGGCAGCGAGAATGTCGAAACCCTGCGCAATGTCATGGCAGCCCTTGATCGCGATATCGCAGCCCTGCATATCCGCGAAGCCGATAACTGGAAATAGGCAACTAGTCATTCCCCGACAACCAAAAAAACCGCGGTGGATATTCCCCGCGGTTTTTTTGTCCTATCTGACGGAAAGGTGATGATTTCATCGCAAATCGGGGTGGCCAAATCGATCCCCCCTGTGCAAAAGTCGAACTTGCGTACTACATAGCGTTTCCGGATCCGCAAAACAGAAACAAGCGCCATCGCCATGACCAGACCGCTGATCGACAAATATGGCCGTCACGTATCCTACCTACGGGTATCGGTGACAGACCGTTGTGACTTCCGCTGCACCTATTGCATGGCCGAAAGCATGATCTTTCTGCCAAAATCCGAAGTCCTGACACTTGAGGAACTCGATCAGCTCTGTTCGGCCTTCATCGCACGCGGAGTGCGCAAATTGCGCCTGACCGGTGGCGAACCGCTGGTGCGCCGTGGCATCATGGACCTGATCAGGGATTTGTCGCGCCATCTTAAATCCGGTGCGCTTGACGAACTGACCATGACGACGAATGGCAGCCAGCTTGCCACCTATGCCGATGATCTGGCGCGCCTTGGTGTCAAACGGCTCAACATCTCGCTTGATAGCCTTGATCATCAGAAATTCGCCGAAATCACCCGCCGAGGCCGCCTTGAACAAGTGCTAGGCGGGCTTGAAGCCGCCAAACAGGCTGGGCTCAAGATCAAGATCAACACGGTCGCCCTTCGCAATTTCAACGAAGACGAAATTTCCCGTCTTGTCGCCTGGTGCGGCAAGGAAGGCTTTGATCTTTGCCTGATTGAAACCATGCCGCTTGGCGATATCGACGGGGATCGCACCGATCAGTATCTGCCACTGACCGCTGTTCGTGAACGGCTGGCACAGGAATATACTCTGGTGCCCAGCAACCATGTTACCCCCGGTCCGGCACGCTATGTCACGGTGGCGGAAACCGGCGGGCGTCTTGGTTTCATCACACCGCTTACCCATAATTTCTGCGAAGGCTGCAACCGCGTGCGCGTGACCTGCACCGGCACACTTTACATGTGCCTTGGGCAGGAAGACCACGTTGATCTGCGCGCAGCCCTGCGCTCGGGTGAACCCGAAGCCCTTGACCGGCTGCTTGACGAAGCCATGCTGCTTAAACCCAAGGGGCATGATTTCGTCATCGACCGCAAAGGTCAGAAACCGGCAGTCGGCCGTCATATGAGCATGACCGGCGGCTGATCCGGACATCACTCCATTCCAGTCACAGGCATAAAATGAAAATTCTGATTGTCGGCGGCGGCATCGCCGGTTTGTCTGCGGCCATTGCCCTGCAAGGCGACGGGCACGACATCACGATTGTCGAAACCCATGATGACTGGAAACCGGCCGGGGCGGGGTTGCATCTGCCGGGCAATGCGATGGCGGCCCTTCGTGCACTTGGCATTGATCAGGATGTTGCGGCCAAATCCTGCGCCTTTCCGCGACTGGATTATTTCGATCATCGTGACGAGAAACTGTTTGCGCTTGAAACCGAACAGCTCGGCTGGCCAACATTTCAGGCCCTGACGCGCAGCGACTTTCACGAAATCCTGTGCACCAAACTGACAACACCAACAATACGATTTGGTCTTTCCGTATCCGCCATTCATGATGAACCCTATCAGGCGCAGGTAAGTTTTACCGACGGCACGAGCAGCAGCTTTGATCTTGTGATCGGTGCGGATGGCATCAATTCAACCGTTCGGCGTCTGGCTTTTGGCGCAGAACATATGCCGCAGCCAACCGGTTATATCTGCTGGCGCTGGATCACGGATTACCCGTTTGGCCTGACCGCGCCCAAATTCATTATTGGTTACGGGCAGGTCATTCTGGTGATGCCAGTGGGGGACAACAGGTTTTATATTTATGCCAGCACCTATGACCCGGGCGAAAGAATACGCGACCTACCGGCAGGCGAACTTGCCGCGCATTTTGCCCGGTTTGAGGGCCCGGTGCGCGAGATGCTAGACGCAATCGGCACGGACACCATCATTCACGAAGGCCGTCTTCAGCAAATGATCATGCCAGAATGGGTTACGGGCCGCGTGATCCTGATCGGGGATGCGGCACATGGAACTCTTCCGACCATGGCGCAGGGGGCAACCCAGTCGATCAAGGATGGCCTGGCACTGGCGGATGCTCTTCGCACGCAATCCAATATCAAAACCGCCCTTGCCGATTGGCAGGCCGCCCGCCTGCCCGAAGCACATTGGGTGCAGCAACAATCCCTGAAACGCATGGGTTTTGCCAAAATCCGTGGCGAGGCGGGTGTCTGGTTGCGCAATACCCTGATGCGCAAGATTGGCCCAAAGATTGTTGCGTCGGGTTTCCGCCCCCTTATTGACGGCACGGCGGGCACGCAAAAGGACTAAGCCGATACATTACTGGCTTCAACCATTGCCACCATCCCGGCGGCATGGCTTTCCGCCACCAGCAAATGCGCCGGACAGCTCATGCAGTCTGAACTGCCAAAACCCGCGATTGGCGCATTGATGCCCTTCACAGCCGCCAATGCCATACGCAAATCGCATTCGCATCCGCCGGGCACCACCAATGCCGCAACCACCCGCCCGATGCCGATGGTCAATTCATCGACATGCCAGTGCGGCTTTTTATCCAACCGGCAATGACGTTTGACACGGGCCGCAATGCCTCCCGGCCCGTTGGCCGAACCGCAATAAAAATAAGTTCCCTGACGCAGGATCGCTCCCGCGAAGCGTTTGTTCCGTAAAGCCAGATCGGCAGAAAGCTCGATCTGGAGAATATAGGCTCCGGCAACTTTGGGAAGCTGCCGGAGGGTTTCGGGATTTATGTCCGCAAGAAGCTCAGTCACTGTCACAGCAGCAAATCAACCGAAAGACCGGGGCCGCGCGTACCATTGGCAAGTACGGGTTCGCAATCCTCGTTGATCCGCGAAGCAATGCGTTGTCGCAAGGCACTAAAACGTTCCGATGTCACGACATCAACCGGTCGGTCCAGATGGACTTCGATCCGGTAGACACCGCCGACCGGGGTTTTGGTGACACCGCGAATTTGCCCGCACACTGCGTGCCCCAGATAGGACCCGGCAAACCGTTTGCCGATACCAAGATCGGCGATCCGAACCGGTTCGCGTTTGCGCGTCATTGCAATCGCAGTGTTCCAGTCACGAAAACCGTGGCTTTGCGCCAGAAGTTCAAGGCTGCCGGCGTGGGAAACCGTCAGGTTACGGCTGGCAAGTGCGTTGCGCAGGCGTTTCGCCTGTGCCTTGAGCATACCGACGGAATCACCCGATCCAATTTTCGCGAAATCGGCTGATGTCTGCTCCGGTTTCACGGACAGGTTTTGAGAAGTTTGGCTCATTTTCGTCTCCTGACAGGAGGCCGGGTGTCCGCATTGCCGGTCCGGCGTCAAAGAAGACGGGGAACCGATAAAATCGTCTGCATCACTTTACCATGGGCAGATGCCCGGCGGACGGCCGGTGTGAGCAACCGCGATTTTCCTAGCGCAATCTGCCGCGAAACACAAGCATCGCCGCATCTTTGACCTTGTGAAGCACTTCGCGACTTGCAGAAATTGACAGCCCCCACAGGGACAACATATACCAGAATTAACAAATATCGCCGGGCACCCGGATGGATGCGCAAAACAGGGCGCAAGGGTGTCCGACCAATTATAAGGAATTAACGCCATGGCCATGGAAGCCCACGAAATCGAAACGATGATCAAGGAAGCCCTTCCCGATGCACAGGTCCGCATCGAGGACCTGCGCGGTGATGGCGACCATTATGCTGCAATCGTTGTATCCGAGTCCTTCCGCGGCAAAACCCGCGTGATGCAGCACCAGATGATCTATTCCGCACTCAAGGGCAAAATGGGCGGCGAACTGCACGCCCTTGCACTGCAGACATCTGCACCGGAATAAATTCCGGGTGAAAATGACCGCTTGCGAACGCCACCCCTGATCGCATCCGGCTAGAAGCATGACGGGCGCCGATGACCTTCGGCGCCCCAGATGTTCCGACCTTCCCGCGACTTCCGGTCGGCCCTGCCGACTAACAATTGTTTTGCCAGTATCGGCACATGCCATTTGGCCCCACAAAATGACCATGGTTCAATAACGATGACATCATCCCAAAAACCGGCTTTGATCGGCGCCGGACCACTGGCCGGGCTTGGTGCCTTTGTCATCTGGGGCTTTCTGGGCTTCTATTTCAAAATCATCGATTTCGCGAGCCCGTTTGAAATTCTCGCCCATCGCATTCTATGGTCCGCGATCCTGACATTAACGCTGGTTTTTGTTCTGAAACGTCGCGCCCGGTTGTGGGAACTGCTGTCATCCAGGCGCACCATGGGGCTTTTGTTTCTAAGCAGCCTGCTGATTGCCGGGAACTGGGTAATTTATATCTGGTCGGTTCATATCGGGCATGCGCTTGAGGCCAGCCTTGGCTATTATATCATGCCGCTGATCATGCTGATCCTTGGCCGCATCTTCTTTGGCGAAAAACTCAATCGCATACAGATCGTCTCCGTACTGGTCTGCTTTGCCGGGGTTCTGAACCTTCTGGTGTTTTTCGGCTCCCTGCCCTGGATCGCGCTTAGCCTGTCCTTGCTGTTCGGCTTTTACGGGGTGATCCGCAAATTTGTCCCGGCTGACCCGATTGCCGGGCTTTTTATCGAATGTCTGCTGCTATCCCCAATGGCATTTGGCTATCTGGTCTGGCTCGGCATGTCGGGCAATATGGCCTTCGGCAATCTGGGAATCGGCAATGATATTTTGCTGATATCGCTTGGCGCGGTAACGACAATTCCGCTGGTGCTGTTTGCCTTTGCTGCCCGGAACATGAAGTTTTCCGCTCTTGGCCTAATGCAATATCTCAACCCGACGATCCAGTTCTTCGTCGCGGTGTTGCTGCTTGGCGAAACCTTTACCAAGGCACATATGATAACCTATGCGCTGGTCTGGGTAGGACTTGGCATTTTTACATGGGACAATCTGCGGACCGCACGGCAATTGCGCCGCAAGAGTTGACAGAACCGCCCCTTCCAGCCATATCTTCGGCCATAAAACCATAACCTGAAATATCGCGGCAGAGAGATCGCCGCCTTTGCAGCCAAGGACAACCAACATGACCGACAATCCGGTTTTTGATCGCATCCAGAAAGACATCAACGATAACGACGTCGTTCTGTTCATGAAGGGCACCTCGATGTTCCCGCAATGCGGTTTCTCGGCCGCCGTCGTGCAGGTCCTTGCCGAACTCGGTGCGCCGTTCAAGGACATCAACGTTCTGGTCGACCCGGCAATCCGCCAGGGCATCAAGGACTTCTCGAACTGGCCGACCATTCCGCAGCTTTACGTCAAAGGCGAATTCGTTGGCGGTTGCGACATCGTTCGTGAAATGTATGCCTCGGGCGAACTGGCCCAGCACCTGAAAGACAAGGGCGTTGCTGTCGCTGCCTGAAAAGGCGGATAACACAGACCCGATCCGGCCTGACAGCCGAAGAGATGAAACGCGCCGTGCGGATGCCCGGCGCGTTTTTTTGCCCTGCTGCGATTTCCATCACCTCAAGCCCTGCGTGCATATGGGCCGACGTCGTAAAACTATTCCTTGAAGGCCCTGTTTGCCTGTACCATCTTCCAGATGAGAATTCGTTTTTACGAACAGGACGTTGGGCGGGACATTATGAAAATCACAACAAAAATCCTGATGTGCCTCGGGCTCTGGCTGCTGGTGGCCGGCACTATGTCGGCTATGGCAGACAGGGCACATGCACAGGCTGCCTTGGCTACAATCGCCGCCCAAAACGAAGTACAGACCACGGAAACAACCGACCCGTCCGATGATGCCTTGTCCGAGACGGCTGAAACGACCTTCAGCTATTACGACTTTCTTGATGCCGGGGTTGCACGAACCCGCGAACAGATCGCAGATACCTTTACCGGTCTTGAAACCTTTCCCGATGAAATTGCACGAACCGGTGATTTCCTGGCATCGGATATCGGCCGCAGGGGACTGATGCGCCTTGCGCTGTTTACCGTGATCTTTGTCGGTGTCGGATTGATCGTCGAATTCCTGTATCGCCGCGCTGCGGCCCCGCTTTGCAGCTATCTTGAAGCACAGCACCCCACCAGGTTTCTCGACCGGCTGCGTCAAATGGCGCTTTTATCCGTCCTGTCGCTGCTGTCTTTGACGGTCTTTGCCATCGGCTCGATCGGTGCCTTCATGATCTTTGAATGGCCACCCCTGATGAAGGGAGCACTCCTGTCACTGCTCGCCGCGTTCTTTGTCCTGCGTCTCGTCATGATCGTGCTGCAATTCCTGTTTGCGCCACAGGCCGAAGGCCTTCGGATGATCAATGTCGACCCACAGACTGCAGCAACACTGACGCGCACCATCACCATCGCAAGTGGCGTTTCGTTATCTGCCTTTGCGCTGGCGGGGGTTTTTCGGCAATCACCGGCAATGGTACATGGCGACATCATCCTTTTTGATATCGCGGTCGTGATCAGTGTCCTGGCCTTTTGCCTCGCAACGGTTTCGCTGGCACGTTATTTCGCCACTCACCAGCTCACGGGCGCAGTTGAAAAGATTGCCCTGCCCGTATCGCTTGCCCGTTTATGGCCCGTCATTGTCTGCGCCTATCTGATTGCACTCGGCGCGACGACCCTTCTGGCGGCAGACCGCTTTATGAAGTGCCTGCTGGCGATTGGCATTGCCTGCCTGTTTGATGCGATTTTCCGCAACATCATCGAAAGCCAGCATCGCAAAAAAGCCCGACTGGCCGAAGCCGAAGCAGATGCGATCAATGCCCGTGCCGAAGCCGCCGCGGTGGAGGCCGAGGAAGAATTCAAACCAGTTCAGCCGGACCTTCCGGTCTTTACCCCGGTTCTGAAACGTGGTGTGCGGCTTCTGGCAATTGTCTTTGTCCTTGCCAGTTTCTGGCGCATCTGGGGATTTGATCGCCTTGCGCTGGCCGAGGATGCAGGGATCATTGCGCGTGCGCTTGATGCCTCGACCGAGATCATCATGATCCTGCTGATTGCCGATCTCGTCTGGTCCCTGATCAAGGCATTCCTTGACGAACGCATGAGCCAAAGCGGTGCTGGAGATGGACATGGCGACGGCGAAGGTGGCGGTACCGGGTTATCGCGGATTGAAACCCTTTTACCGCTTCTGAAAAACTTCGCGCTTACCGTCATCGTCATCATGGTGGTGATGGTGACATTGTCAGCACTTGGCGTTGATATCGGCCCGTTGATCGCCGGTGCCGGGGTTGTTGGCCTTGCCATCGGCTTTGGCAGCCAGGCACTGGTACGTGACGTGGTCGCCGGGGTTTTCTTCCTGCTTGATGATGCCTTCCGGCTTGGTGAATATATCGAGGTCGATAACCTGCGCGGGCGGGTCGAAAATATCTCGATCCGGTCAATGCAACTGCGCCATCACCGTGGCCCCCTGCAAACCGTGCCTTTTGGCGAAATCAAATCGATCATCAACCACAGCCGCGATTGGGTGATCGTCAAACTAGAATTCCGCGTGCCGTTCGAAACCGACGTCAACAAGATCAAGAAACTGGTCAAAAAGCTGTCTGCCGAACTGCTGGAAGATCCGCTGATCGGTGACAGCTTTATCGAACCGCTGAAATCGCAGGGCGTTCGCCGGATGGAAGAATTCAACATGGTGATCGGGCTTAAATATACCTCCAAGCCCGGTGAACAATTCACTATCCGCAAAACCGTCTATCAAAGCGTTCTGGCGATGTTCAAGGAAAACGGCATCCACATGGCATCCCGCAATGTGAAGGTCGATGTGCCCGACGACGCCACACCGGAACAGAAAAAAGAAGCGATTGCCGCAGCCGCACAGCAGGCATCCGAACAGGTCGCCCCGCCAAAGCCCTGAAGCCTAAGGCCTTCGCACGCGATACAAATCAAAAGCCCCGCACAGGAAAACCGTGCGGGGCTTTTCATACAGGCTGAAAAAGCAAAACGCCCACTGTTTCCAGCGGGCGTTCTGTGTTCGTCTTCGCGAAATCCGATAAAAGATTAACGCGAGTAGAATTCGACGACCAGGTTCGGCTGCATCTGAACCGGGTACGGAATTTCTGCGAATTTCGGAACGCGAACGAAGGTGCCTTTGAAGGCCTTCGCGTCAACGTCGAGATATTCCGGAACATCGCGTTCGTTCAGGTTGGCAGCTTCCATAACCATCGGGATTTCGCGCGAAGCCTGTTTGACTTCAACAACGTCGCCTTCTTTAACAAGGTAAGAAGGAATGGTGACTTTCTTGCCGTTGACAAGAATGTGGCCGTGGTTAACGAACTGACGCGCTGCGAACACGGTCGGAACGAATTTCATGCGGTAGATAACGGCATCAAGACGGGTCTCGAGAATACCGACCAGCGTTTCGGAAGTATCGCCCGGACGACGCGATGCTTCTTTGTAGTAACGCAGGAACTGTTTTTCGGAGATGGAGCCGTAGTAGCCTTTAAGCTGCTGTTTGGCGAACAGCTGGGTGCCGTAATCGGTCGGCTTTTTACGGCGGGTCGCGCCGTGCATGCCCGGTGCATATTCGCGCTTGTTCAGCGGCGATTTTGCACGGCCCCAAAGGTTCACGCCAAGGCGGCGGTCAATCTTATGCTTTGCAGCAATACGTTTCGACATTTTGTAACTCTCTTTTTTAAGATCACTTTATTGTCCCGATAGTTTCCTGTTTCGGTTACCCTAAACAGGAACGGGGACGAAAACACCCGTTTCGCCCCACTTTCTCGGAAGTGAGGCGCAATATAGAGATCAAGACCGGAGAGTCAAACGAAAAGAATCACCCAAACACCAGCCTTGCCGCCATGTCCGCGACCGTCACGCTTTGAATTTGCCGCCCCGCATAGCAACGATCATGCCTCGAAGTGTTTGAACTTCCTGGTGGGTCAGGTTGGCGCGGTTGAAAATATTGCGGATATTGCGTGCCATATTCGGGCGTTTTGCCTCCACCCGGAAGAAGCCGGAATTATCCAGCTCCGCCTCCAGATGTTCGAACAGACGGTCAAGTTCGTCCCGGGTGGCCGGAAAGGTATCGTTCATCATCATCTGGTAGTCGGGCACATCAACACCGGCCTGCCACCATTCATACCCGATCAGCAACACCGCCTGCGCCAGATTAAGCGACGTGAAACCGGGGTTAAGCGGTACGGTTACAACCGCATCGGCCATCGAAATATGTTCGTTGCGCACACCGGTGCGTTCCGGCCCGAACAGCACCCCGACCTTTTCCCCCCGCGAGACATTGGCGCGCATTTCAGGCGCCAGCCCCTTTGGGGTAAAGACCGGCTTGATCGCGTCGCGCGTCCGCGCGGTCGTCACATAAACCCGGTTCAGATCCGCAAGCGCATCTTCTTCACGCTCGAACACCTTGGTATTGTCGATGACAATATCAGCCCCTGATGCATTGGCCGTCGCCCGTTCATTGGGCCAGCCATCACGCGGCCGCACCAGACGCAGGTCAACCAATCCGCAATTAAGCATGGCGCGCGCTGCCTTGCCGATATTATCACCAAGCTGCGGTTCGATCAGGATGATGACAGGCGGATTGGCAATTCCGCCGGTTTCGGGTCTTGCGCCATCCGGCATAGCCGCGTCTGCGACGTCGCTCATCGCTTGAATTCTCCGGTCTTTGCATGGGGTAAAGTGCGGGCATGCCCGTCAATATTGGCGTTTCTTTACCAAAAGCCAATGCACGATGCCAGTACACATTACACACACAAATAATGCATATATTTTAAACATTTTTATTTTTGTGGTTATTTTTTAATCATAAATTGTGCGGTGCATATATGCATTTCGCACGAGGGGCAGCGCCACCAACACCAGTATTATCCTTTATTTCCATAACACTACCATCATCCGAAGATACATTTCAGGTGACTGGCATATGCATTGCTTCTGTTTGATCGTGCAGCGCGCCTAGGGTTCCGGTTCCGAAAGGGATGCTGGTCCGAGAGGCGCAAGCCGGTCGACGTTTCATAGACCGGTGACACGGCGGGCCAAAATCCCGGGAGACAACTGCACAGGTTTGTCGCGCACAAGCCTTCTCCCGGTTTGTGTGCAAGAGCCTTTCTTGAATTGACTGATCCGAAGTGATCCGCAAAACAAGCAGGAGCGCACACATGTTAAAGACGTTTTTTAAAACACTTTCTTTTGCCGCCGTCCTTTCTGCCTCTCTGGCTTCCCTGCCCGCCCACGCCGAAGAAAAATCCGAATTCAAAGTCTGCTGGTCGATCTATGTCGGCTGGATGCCGTGGGGCTATCTGCAAGACAGCGGCATCATGAAAAAATGGGCCGACAAATACGACATCTCGGTCGATATCGTGCAAATCAACGATTACGTTGAATCGATCAACCAATATACCGCTGGCGAATATGACGGCTGCTCCATGACCAATATGGACGCGCTTTCGATCCCGGCCGGTGGCGGGGTTGATACCACCGCCCTGATTGTTGGCGATTATTCCAACGGCAATGACGGTATCATCCTGAAAGACGCAACCGACCTTGCCGCCATCAAGGGGCAGAATGTCAATCTGGTCGAACTTTCCGTTTCCCATTATCTACTGGCACGCGCCCTTGAGAAAGTAGGTCTGTCTGAACAGGACGTCACCGTCGTCAATACATCCGATGCCGACATGATCGCGACCTATGCCACCGATGATGTAACATCTGTCGTGACGTGGAACCCGCTTCTATCGGAAATCGCCGCCAACGATAATGCAACGCTTGTCTTTGACAGTGCGGGCATTCCCGGCGAAATCATCGATATCATGATGGTCAACACCGAAACCCTTGCCGACAACCCCGCATTTGGCAAAGCACTGGTCGGTGCATGGTATGAACTGATGGGCATCATGGCATCCGACACGGACGAAGGCATTGCCGCACGCACTGCAATGGCCGAAGCATCTGGAACCGACCTTGCCGGATATGACGCCCAGCTTGCCAGCACGGCGATGTTCTTTACCCCGGACAAGGCCGTTGAATTCACCAAATCGGCCGAGCTTCCCGAAACCATGAAATTTGTCGCCGAATTCCTGTTCGACAAGGGCATCCTTGGCGAAGGGGCGCCAAGCCCTGAATTTGTCGGCGTCAGCTTCCCGGATGGTAGCATCTATGGCGACAGCACAAATGTGAAACTGAAATTCAACACGACCTATATGGAAATGGCCGCCAAGGGCGAACTTTGAGCGCAGCGTGTTCGCGTCACCACGCGCTCTGCTGATTAATGCTGTTTAACTCTGTCGGCCATTCGGCCCGGTAACATTCATTGCACCGGTTGCATCGGGTTCGGATGGCCGACCTTTGTGAACTTTGCCCCGTTTTGACACCTACACCGTTTTTGCAATTGCAAGGTGACGGCCATGCGTATCATCAACCGCACTCTTTCAAGACGCGCGGCTATATTGCTGGGTTCGACCCCGTTTGCGCTTTTGATCGGGGCCTATGCCATCGCAAGCCATCTGCGCCGGATCGATAACCCGGCGGACAAACTGCTGCCGTCACTAAGCAGCATGGGGGATGCGATCTGGCGCATGGGGTTCGAGGCCGACAAACGGTCGGGCGATTATCTGCTGTGGCTTGATACAGTCGATAGCCTGTCGCGCCTTGCGGTTGGTATCTTCATTTCCACCCTGCTTGCCATCGGGCTTGGCATCTCCATCGGCTTCATTCCGCACATCAGGCGCGGTCTGGCGCCCTTTGTCGCCACCCTGTCACTGATCCCACCGATTACCATTCTGCCGATCCTGTTCATCATTTTCGGATTGGGCGAAACATCCAAGGTGATGCTGATTACGATCGGCACCGCCCCCGTCATGATCCGTTGCGTGTCGCAGGCGGTGATGGAAATCCCGCGCGAACTGATCATCAAGGCAGAAACGCTGGGCGCATCAACATGGCAAATGATCACCCGTGTAGTACTGCCGCAAGTCATGCCCAAACTGATCACCGCCATCCGGCTTGGCCTTGTCCCGGCGTGGATATTCCTGATTTCGGCCGAGGCCATCGCATCCACGAGCGGCCTTGGCTATCGCATCTTTCTGGTCCGCCGTTACCTGGCGATGGATGTGATCCTGCCTTATGTAGCCTGGATCACGCTTCTGGCCTTTATTCTTGATCGCCTGCTGCTGATGGCATCGCGCAGGGCTTTTCCGTGGAACCACCTTTCGGGGGATAGTCTGTGATGCGCGACCCGAAATTCATGATCCGCAACCTGAGCAAGTCTTACGGCGAATATCCGGTACTTGAACGCATCAATCTGGATATCGAAGCCGGGGCTTTTTGCACGCTGGTCGGGGCATCGGGCTGTGGTAAATCGACCTTTTTGCGCATGCTGCTGTCCCAGGAACTGCCAAGCGGCGGTGATATCCTGATGGATGGCGCCCCATTGCCGCAACAACCGACACCGGATCGCGGCATCGTATTTCAACGCTATTCGGTTTTTCCGCATCTGACCGTTGCCGAAAACCTGATGATCGGGGCGGAATTTGCCGCACGCAAATTGACCGGCCGCCTGTTTGGCCGTGCACGCAAAAAGGCCCGCGACGACATTGCCGAATTGCTTGAAATGATCGGCCTGTCACCGGCGGCCAACAAATATCCCAGCCAGCTTTCGGGCGGCATGCAGCAACGCCTTGCCATTGCGCAGGCCCTGACGATGAAGCCCGGCGTGCTGTTGCTCGACGAGCCGTTTGGCGCGCTTGATCCGGGTATTCGCAATGACATGCATGAATTGCTGCTGGGCCTATGGAAGGCGCATGACATGACGATTTTCATGGTCACGCACGACATCCACGAGGCCTTCAAACTCGGCACAAGGATGCTGGTGTTTGACAAGCTGCGCGACGATCCGGTCACACCCGAAGCCTATGGTGCGACCATCACATATGACCTGCCGATTGACCTGTCTGCGGCACCGGTTCCCGGTGCCAATGGCGAAACCGATGAAACCGACGGCATGAATTTTTCGACCGCTCTGATGGCGACCATGCCCGTTCCCTGATTTCGAACCCGAAAGCCAACCCAACAAAGACTGACGCAACCCGAAGGAAACAACCATGCGCGATTTCTTTGCCCCCCAAAATGTCCGCCGACATCGCGTGGCCGGAACATTGCCCGCCCCCACTGCAACCCGCCATCACCACCCGAATTTCGACAAGCTGCAATTGCGCGGATGGAAATCGGCGGAAAAAGAAGCCCTGCTGCCATCAGCCGCCTGGGAAAAGGAAAAGCAGTGGGCGCTTCGCATGGGTCTGACCGGGTCCGATTGCCTGACTGATAAATCAATTCCGACCTTTGCCCGGGGCGAACTGCCCCATTATGCCGGGATCAATACCTTTCTGAAAGCGCCCTATATCGAAGACGTTACCAAGGTCGGCGCCTATGATGCAGCCGTGATCGGTATCCCGTTTGACGGTGGCACGACATACCGGCCCGGCACGCGTTTCGGCCCGCAGGGGGTTCGCAAAATATCCGCCCTTTACACGCCCTATAACTATGAAATGGGGGTCGATCTTCGCGAACAGATGACGCTGTGCGATGTGGGCGATGTTTTCACCATCCCGGCCAATATCGAAAAGACCTTTGACCAGATCACGCGCGCGGTCAGTCACGTCGCATCCAGCGGCGCGCTTCCGATCATGATCGGTGGCGATCATTCCATCGGTTTCCCGTGCGTGCGCGGCATTGCGCAATGCACGTCGAAACGCATCGGTATCGTACATTTCGACCGTCATATCGACATTCAGGAAAAGGACCTTGATGAACGGATGCATACCACGCCATGGTTCCATGCCACCGATCTTGTCAATGTTCCGGCGGTGAACCTTGTGCAGGTCGGCATTGGTGGCTGGCAGGTCCCGCGCGAAGGGGTCGAAGTTGCGCGCAAACGCAATACCAACATCTTCACCATGCGCGATGTCGAGGAACTCGGACTGGCCGAAACCGCGGCGCGCGCGCTTGAACTGGCATGGAAGGATGCGGATGCTGTCTATATCTCGTTTGATATCGACAGTGTCGATTGCGGGTTCGTTCCGGGCACCGGCTGGCCGGAACCTGGCGGCTTCCTGCCGCGCGAGGCACTGGAACTTGTATCGCTTGTCGCGGCAGAGGGAATTTGCGGCCTTGAAGTCGTTGAAGTTTCCCCGCCTTATGACTGTTCGGACATTACCGCCCTACTGGCAACGCGCGTGATTGTCGATGTGCTGGGCACACTGGTGTCGCACGGCAAAATGGGATCGCATCGCGGCATCATCGACAAACCGGTAAGTATCCCCGCCGGCCCGGATGTGGAGTAACCCGATGCCCCATGATCATCCCCACACCCACACGCATCATCAACATGATCACGACCACCATCATCATGATGTCGGGCACAACCACTCACACGGACCGGGGCATAATCACGCCCCGGACCACGATCACCTGCATTCGCATGTTCACGGCCAAAGCGACGCCGACCATGCCGAAGAATTACAGGTCCTGTCCTCAAGCTTCGTCGAAGGCTTCCGCAAAGCCGATGACAAGGCAAGCTACCTTCGCCTTGCCGACATCCCGTTTCAAAAGACTGGCAAGGATGGCCTGACCATGCATCTGGTCGATGCCAAAATCACCACGCACTGGCAAATCGGCACCGCCTGCCCGGCCTTTGCCACCCGCGAACTGGCCTATCTGCCGTTTCCCGGCAGCATGATCGAAGAACGCGAAACCATGACATTTACCTATGTGTCGATGACCGAACGCGCCGATATCGATTTGCTAAGCTTCATGGCCGAACGCTTCGGACATGCGCACAATCATGACCACCTGCATCACCATCACAGCTAAACAAAAAGGGCGCGGATCAAACCGCGCCCTTTTGCAATTTTATCGCCTAAACCAACAGTCATGCATGCTGGCTACGCACGCCGGACTTGAACAGTTTATAGGTAATAGAATCCCGAAGCGCGTTATAGGACGCCTCGATAATGTTGGTTGAAACACCAACCGTTGACCAACTATTGCCCTCGGCATCGCGGCTTTCGATCATGACGCGGGTGACTGCGCGCGTGCCATCACCACGTGTTATGATGCGGACCTTATAATCGATCAGTTCGATCTGCTGCACGGCTTCGACATATTCCGGCACGGTCAGAAGCACCTTGCGCAACGCGGCATCAAGCGCGTTGACCGGGCCATTGCCCTCGGCCACGGACATGAACTGTCCATCGCCGACCACGACCTTGACGGTCGCTTCGGACATGGTGATGACCTGTTCATCCTGCTCGTCCACCCAGCGGCGTTCGTCAATCACGCGGAACGATGTCACACGGAAATAACGGTCAAGCTCGCCCAGTGCCTTGCGCGCCAGAAGTTCGAAACTTGCTTCGGCACCGTCATAGGCATAACCATCAAATTCGCGTTGCTTGACCGCTTCGACAAGCTTGCCGACTGCATCGGATTTCGGATCGACCTCGACCCCGATTTCGCGGAACCGGGCCAGAATGTTTGAACGCCCCGCCTGATCTGACACAAGGATATGACGCTGGTTTCCGACAAGCTCCGGCTCGATATGCTCGTAACAGGCCGGGTTCTTTTCCACGGCGGACACATGCAATCCGCCCTTATGCGCGAATGCACTATCCCCGACATAGGCCGCCTGACGGGTTGGTTCGCGGTTAAGCCGTTCATCAAGGATGTGCGAAATCCGACGCAGATGGGCTAGCTGTTCGTGTGAAATGCCAACGTCATAGCCCATCTTCAGCATCAATGTCGGGATGATCGAAATCAGGTTGGCATTGCCACACCGCTCACCCAGCCCATTCAGCGTGCCCTGCACCTGCCGTGCCCCGGCACGAACCGCCGCCAAAGAGTTCGCCACCGCATTCTCGGTATCGTTATGGCAGTGAATGCCGACATTCTCGCCCGGAACATGGGAACAAACATCGGTGACAATGTCGAAAATCTCATCGGGCAGGGTACCGCCATTGGTATCGCACAGGACAACCCAGCGCGCACCGGCCTCGTAGGCCGCCTTGATCGCGGCAAGCGCGTAGTCGCGGTTGGCCTTGTAGCCATCAAAGAAATGTTCGGCATCGAACATGACTTCGGAAACCTGGCTTTTGAGATGTGCGATGGATTCCGAAATCATCGCAATGTTCTCCGAAAGCTCGATCCCGAGCGCCTCGGTCACCTGAAAATCCCAGCTTTTACCGACCATGCAAACAATCGCCGCGCTTTGTGCAAGCGTCGTCAATCCCGGATCGTTTGATGCCGAACGCCCCGCGCGCCGCGTCATGCCAAATGCCGTCAGTTTCGAATTTTTAAGTTTCGGTGGATTGGCAAAGAATGCGTCATCGGTGGGGTTTGCACCTGGCCAACCGCCTTCAATATAGTCAATCGACAGCTCGTCCAGTGCCTTGGCAATTGCTGTTTTGTCCGCTGCCGAAAAATCCACGCCCTGGGTCTGCTGCCCGTCGCGCAAGGTACTGTCGTATAGATAGACGCGCTTGTCTGACATATTCATTCCAAAACTGATCGATCTTCTCTTGTTCCGGCATGTGCCGGACGGTCTGGCAAATTGCCGCAAAACCGTCATTTACGCAACCGCATTACAAGACATGCCAATTATGCGCTTCTTTTTGCCCAAAATCGCCTAATTGCCCACCTTTAGGATAGCAAACCTGTCCCCCTGAATGGTTGTAAAGGCATGGTAGTAATGATTAACTCTACCATACATTGTGAAGTGACTGGGAATACACCCCCCCATTTCTTCGGGCTTCGCATGGATAGGGACACCAAGATGGCATTGAAAGCCGCCGAAGATTTTGACGTTATGCTGCTTGCGGGTCTGACCTGGCACCGTGCTGGCAAAAACAGCTGGACGGCGTCCGACCGTTTCGCCGCCTATACGATCTTTCTCGAACCTGATGACCGCTGGTATGGTCAATGGGAACGTGACGGCGAAAAAACGGCGGCAGACTGGTCCTGTCCTACCCTTGAAACCTTTGCCGAATATATGGTCGACAACGCCCGTCGCCAGAATATCGACGGCATGGATTGAAGTTCGCCTCCCCTGTTGGCCGCGCTGCCATCAGAAGCGTCCCACGTGCACACCCCGAAACTCGGATTAGATGATTAATCTACCTCCCCCCGCCGAGTTGTTGCACATATGACGGCCTGTCTCCCCCGGACAGGCCGTTTCTTTTAAGCCTACGCATTTCTGTCCTTGCGTTTGGCTTCATACCGCTTATGTGTGACCCATCCAGATATTCATAAGACAAGGCACAATTCATGAGCAACGGCATCCCGATGCAGATCGATATCGTCTCCGACGTTGTCTGCCCCTGGTGCATCATCGGCTACAAAAACCTTGAACAGGCGATTGAGCGTCTGGACGGTCAGGTCGACATCAAACTGCGCTGGCACCCGTTCGAACTGAACCCGGATATGGGTCCCGAAGGCCAGAACCTGTCGGAACATATCAAGGAAAAATACGGCCTTACCCCGGATCAAAGTGCGGAAAATCGCGACCGTATTTCGATGATGGGTGAAAATGTCGGCTTCGACATCCGCTTTAGCTCGGACAGCCGCATCTATAATACCTTTGATGCGCACCGGATGCTTTATTGGGCGGGCAAGGAAGGCAAACAGACCGAACTGAAACTGGCCCTGTTCCGCGCCTATTTCCAGGAAGGCGAAAATCCCGGCGATCACGGCGTGATCAAACGCGCCGCCGAGGAGGTTGGTCTGTCACCGGAAAAGGCAGACGAAATTCTTGGCAGCGACATGTTCGCCAAGGAAGTCCGCGCCGAAGAGGAAGAATTCCGCAATGCCGGTATTTCATCGGTTCCGACCTATGTCGTGAACGGCAAATACGCCATTTCCGGCGGCCATCCGCCCGAAGTTTTCGAACAGGCATTGTCCGAAATCGCCCGTCAGGTCGAGGTTGCCGACGACGAAGTCATTTTTGAAGACTGATACCGTCATCGGATATGATCATCCAAAGCCCCGGTTGCCTTTCGCACCGGGGCTTTTGCATTCTCGACAGAACTACAACCGGGGCGTACAGTTTTCATTCCGCCACCACGGCATGTTTGCCACCATGTTTGACAAAGGATCGCCCCATGATCGACTTTGCCGATATCGCCCCCTATTTGCCGGGAATATTTCTTGCCTATGCCGCCCTTCTGATGGGCTTGATCAGCCCCGGCCCTGCCTTGTTGGGTCTGATGGGTGTCTCGCTTGAACGCGGTCGCCGTGCCGGTCATTGCTTTGCCATCGGGATCGGAACAGGTTCGCTTTGCATCGGCATTCTGACCCTGACGGGTCTTTCTGCCCTTCTGGCAAGCTGGGCTGATGCCATGACCATCATTCGCATTGCCGGCGGGATTTATCTTTTATGGATGGCTTTCAAGGCATTTCGTTCCGCTTTCCGGCCCACCCAACCGGCTGGCGATGCCATTGCGCGCGATGATAAAACCATCTCGCCGGTCGGGTATTTCAGTCGTGGGTTGAGCCTTCACCTGACAAATCCCAAGGCAATCCTGACATGGATTGCCATCATCTCCATCGGCTTTGCCGATGGCACGCCGCTTTGGGTAGGATGGGTGATCGTGATTGGCTGTGGCACTATTTCAACCTTGGTACATTTCGCCTATGCCACCGCCTTTTCCACCGCCCCGGCGATTTCGCTGTATCGTCGGGCGGCGCGCTGGATCAATGGTTTGCTGGGTGTGTTCTTTGCCGCGGTTGGTATTCGCCTGCTTGCCGGGCGTTAAATAGCGCGGCACGGACTCTAGTCATCCCCGCCGGTATCAGGCAATGACCGGCGGGTGACACCGCTTTTCTGATCCATCCAGCCGCCAAGCACCGTCAACCAGACAGCAATCAGGGGCAGCAGCGCGATATTCTGGTCCATCACCCATAATGTCCCGCTGGACAGTACACACCACACCAACGGCACAGGCAACAGGACCCAGCGCCACGACCCGCGCGCCAGCAGGATAAAGCCAAGCGTCCCGATTGCCGTCGGATCGGCGGCACTGCCAAACAGTTCCGCCTGTATCAGGTCGCGCCCTTCGATCAGACCGACAAAGGGATAGACGAAAATCGCAATCGCGATCATCACCACCCCGGCAATGCTGGAAAAATCACCGCGCCAGCCAAATCGCAACGGCATCCGGCGCGCGGCAAACATCACCATCAACAATGCCTCTGTGATAAATGCCGGAATGAAATAAGGGATTATCCAGTTGATCGGCTGGTAATAATACCAAAGGAAGCCCGCAGTCACCCAGCCCCAGATCATAGCCAACAGTACAAGCGCCACCCGGTTGCCGCGATTGCCATGCCGGATGGAAAGGCCAAAGGTGATGATCCCTGCTACCAATGCGGCGGTAACCGCAAGCCACCATGTGGTATTCAGCGTTTCAAACAGCCGGTAATAAACGCGCGGCGAAAACAGCAGAAAATCTGCCAGACTGTAGCTCCACCACTCGCTCATCACAGAACCCCGATCACGGCAGCAATACGTTGGCGCATGTCGTCATCGGGCATTGGGCCGGTGGCCGCCTGCATGTTTTCCATGGCGTGCATCGGCTGTGTCGTTGCCGGGATCGGACAGGTCACCGCCGGATGGGAAATCAGATATTTCAGGATCAACTGCGCCCAGCTTCGTACTTCGATCTCGGCGGCAAAGTCCGGCAGTTTTTCACCTTCAAGCCGATCAATCAGATGGCCGCCCTGAAACGGTCGGTTGACGATCACGGCAATTCCGCGTTCCAAGGCCAGTGGCAGCAGGTAATCCTCGACCTTGCGATCCACCGGGTTATAGGTGACCTGTACGAAATCAAGCGGCGTGTTTTTCATCACCGCGATCAGATCATCGGTACGCCTGCCATGCGACGTCGTCACGCCAACATAACGCAGTCGTCCGGCATCCTTCATATCGAACAGAAGCGGCAGATTGTCGTTGATCCCCACCAGATTATGGACCTGCAACAGGTCAAATTTGTCGATGTTCCAGTAATCGGATGTTTCGGCGATCTGTTCTGCACCGTCATCCGACGTCCAGACCTTGTCGGTTGAAAATACCCGATCACGCGCTCCCAGTTTATCAAGCCCGTAACCAATCACATCCTGGGACGATCCATACATCGGCGAACTGTCGATCATACGTCCGCCTCCGTCAAAAAAGGCCTGCATGACATTGGCGCACTGGTCGCGCAAAACCGGATCATTACCGACATTAAACGTGATCCAGCTACCCAGACCAACCGCCGGGATCATTTCACCCGTTGACGGGATCGGCTTTTTGATCACATCAAGCACCGCACGATTATCAAGCGTTTGCGCCCAAAGCGGCTTGATCGCGCCAAGGCCCGCTGTTGCGCCAATTGCCGTCGCACCGCGCAGAAAATTCCGTCGACCCAGTAAAAACATCGCAATCCCAACATTGTCGTTTCGAACCGGTCACAGGATAGAAGGTGGTCAGAATGTCATGTCTGCGCAACTGCAAGCTGTTGCACAAACTGGCAAAAAATTTACGCTTGACCTAAAGTACACTCCAGCAGCTAGCCTTTTGAAAGTTCCCCAAGCTGAAAGGTGACCGACATGATGATTGGTGAAGTCTCGGCCAAAAGCGGTTTGCCCATTCACACGCTGCGCTATTACGAAAAAATCGGTCTTGTGCCCAAACCGTCACGCGATGCGGGCGGTCGACGGTACTATGACCCGGAAATTCTCGATTGGCTGACTTTCATAAGCCGGCTTAAGGATCTTGGCATGCCAATCCGCGACCGGGTCCGTTTTGCCCGTCTGCGCAGCGAAGGCGAACAAACGGCTGGCGAACGGCGCGAACTTCTTGAAATCTATCGGACCGGGCTGGCCCAAAAAATCGCCGAACTGACCGAAACCCTCGAAGTGCTCGATTACAAAATCGCCAATTACGACGAAATCGGCCGCAAGAAAACGGCCTGACCTCAAAAATACCTTACAGGAGCCCCTTATGGCTGAACATAAAAGCGCGCTCGACGCCGGGCGCGATGTTGTCGCACGTCTGAACCCGCCGCTTGAAGGCGCCTTGGCCGAAAAATACGATACCCTGGTGCCCGGATTTGCCGAAAGTCTTGTTGAATGGGCCTATGGCCGTCATTACGCCCGGCCCAACCTTGATCTGAAAACCCGTCAGCTCTGCACGATTTCCGCCCTGACGGTTCTGGGCGGGCAAACCGCACCGCAGCTTAAGGTCAATATCAAACATTCTCTTGCTGCCGGGGCGACACGCGAAGAAATCATCGAAGCGATCTGGCAGATGGCGGTTTATGGCGGTCTTCCCGCCGCGATCAACGGCCTGAATGCCGCACAGGAACTGTTTGACGAACTGGACGCCACCGCCAATTAAAGCAAAAAGGCACCGCAGGTCTCCCTGCGGTGCCTTTTCCAATTCAAATCCGACGGATCAAACGCGCTTCCAGCTCGTACCTTCCTTGAAGTCTTCAAGCAGGATACCACGCGCCAAAAGATCGTTTCTGATCTGGTCGGCGGTGGCAAAGTCGCGGTTTTTCTTCGCTTCGGCACGCTGCTGGATCAGGCTGTCAATCTCGGCAGCTTCGTCTTCATCGGCAGAACCGGTGAACCAGGCTTCCGGATCATTTTCCAGAATCCCCAGCAAAGTTGCCGCCGCCAGAACACGGCCCTTGGCTTCGGCCTTATCGTATTTCTTCGTCGCCTTGTTAAGTTCGGTCACCAGTTCATGGAACTCCGAAATCGCAAGCGGCGTATTAAGATCATCACACAGCGCATTCAGAACAGATTCCGGCACCGGGGTGTTTTCCGGTTCGATATCCGTGGTCTGACGGAGGGCGGTATAGAACCGGTCCAGCGCCTCTTTGGCCTGACGCAGGTTTTCTTCGGTCCAGTTGATCGGCTGATGATAGTGGGTTCCCAGCATCGCCAGACGGATCGCCTCGCCCGGCCAGCTTTCGAGCAACTCATGCACGGTGACAAAGTTGCCAAGCGACTTGGACATCTTTTCACCTTCGACCATCAGATGGCCGTTATGCATCCAGTATTTGGCGTAACTAGAACCCTTGTTCGCGCAGCAGCTTTGCGCGATTTCGTTTTCATGGTGCGGGAAGACCAGATCCGATCCGCCGCCATGAATGTCGAAATTCTCGCCCAGATAGCGCGTCGACATGGCAGAGCACTCAATATGCCAGCCCGGACGTCCGCGGCCCCATGGGCTTTCCCAGCCCGGCGTCTCGTCATCTGACGGTTTCCAAAGCACAAAGTCCGCCGGGTCCTTTTTATAGGGGGCGACTTCAACCCGGGCACCGGCGATCATTTCCTTGCGGTCGCGACGCGACAGCTTGCCGTATTCTTCATACTGGCCAACGGAAAACAGTACGTGCCCTTCGGCGGCATAGGCAAAGCCCTGTTCGATCAGGCTTTCGCACATCGCGATCATTTCCGCGATATGTTCGGTCGCGCGCGGTTCGATATCGGGCTTGGCGGCATTAAGCGCGCCCATATCATCCAGATATGCCTGATGGGTACGTTTGGTGATTTCCGAAATGGGCTCGCCACTTTGGCGGGCACGTTCGTTGATCTTGTCATCAACGTCGGTCACGTTGCGCACATAGGTCACGTTTGGATAGATATGGCGCAATACACGCACCAGCGTATCAAACACCACAACAGGCCGAGCATTACCGACATGGGCATAGTCGTAAACCGTCGGGCCGCAGACATAAAGCCGGACATGGTTGGCATCGATCGGCTCGAACACCTGCTTTTCGCGGCTTAATGTGTCATAGATACGCAATGTCGTCTTGGTCATGTTTTCGGTCCATATGGCTTGTGTTTTCGGGTTTGCGGGATATTTCCGGCGGTCAAAGCTGTTTGCTTTAGACCGCCTTTCCACAAAGCCGCTCACACGCCTTTTCACGTCCAATCAGAACCAGCATCGCTGACATTTCCGGGCCATGTTCACGCCCCGTCAACGCCTTACGCAGCGGCATGAAAAGATCCTTGCCCTTGCGGCCGGTCGCATCCTTGATCGCACCGGTCCATGCTTTCCAGCTGGTTGTGTCAAGGTCGCCTTCGGGCAGCATATCGGCCGCCTGCTTTAAAAATTCTGCATCGGCGTCGTCAATCTGCGGGATGACCTGTTTGGTGATCACATCCCACCATTCAACCGCTTCTGCCACGCGCCAGCAATTACCGCGCACCGCATTCCAGAATTCTTCGGGTGCGTCGCCCAGGCCAAGGGCCTCAAGCTTTGGCTTTGCCGTTTCAAACGACATGTCATGAATGACTTTTTCGTTCAGGCTGGCAAGTTCCGCCGGATCAAATTTCGGGGTCGAACGGCCATAATGCGACAGATCGAATTTGCCCAGAACCTCGGTCAGGGTCGCAGGTTCGATCTTGTCCGATGCACCAAGCCCGGTCAGAAGCCCGACAAGTGATGCGACCTCGAACCCGTCATTGCGCAATTCACGCAGCGAAAGGCTGCCCAGACGTTTCGACAGCTGCGAACCACCCGGCCCCGCCAGAAGCGGCATATGAGCAAATTCAAGCGCACCGGGCTTACCCCCCATCGCCATATAAAGCAGGATCTGCGACACCGTATTGGTCACATGGTCCTCGCCGCGGATGATATGGGTAACACCCATTTCAAGATCATCAACGACCGAGCCCAGCATATACAGCAACGATCCGTCTTCGCGGATCAGAACCGGATCGGACACATGTTCGGTATCAAACGTGCAAATCCCGCGCGTCAGGTCATCCCATTCAACCACGCCATCGGTCAGAAGGAAGCGCCAATGCGGTTTGCGCCCTTCCGCTTCAAGATGGGCGATTTCATCATCCGAAAGCGTCAATGCCTTGCGGTCATAGATGAACGGCTGATGACGCTGGCGTGCGGCCTTGCGTTTCCAGTTCAGTTCGCCTTCGGTTTCATAGCACGGATAAAGCATGTTGCGCGATTTCAGGTCGTCAATCGCCGCGTCATATTTGTCCTGACGCAGGCTTTGACGTTCTTCGCGGTCCCAGTCGATACCAAGCCATTTCAGGTCTTCACGGATCGCATCGACATATTCGTCTTTGGAACGGACCGGATCGGTATCGTCAAAGCGCAGGATGAACTCGCCACCATGTTTACGGGCATAAAGCCAGTTCATCATGGCAACGCGGGCATTACCGACGTGAAGAAGCCCGGTCGGGCTGGGTGCAAATCGCAGGACAGGTTTTGTCATTTCAAACTTTTTTCAGGTCACTAAATTCGTGAAACCGTTGGTAATCGGATAGCGGCGGTCGCGGCCAAAGGCACGCGGGGTGATCTTGACCCCGGGTGGTGCCTGTCGGCGTTTATATTCCGCCCGGTCAAGCAACCGCCAGACCCGGCGCACCGTGGCCTCGTCATGGCCGCTTTCGACAATCTCGGAAACAGACCGTTCGCCTTCAATCATCTGATGAAGGATATCATCAAGAACGTCATAAGGCGGCAGGCTATCTTCGTCTTTCTGATCCGGGCGCAGTTCGGCCGATGGCGGCTTGGTAATGATCCGTTCCGGGATCACCATACCATCCGGGCCAAGCGCGCCCGCCGGATGATGGGCATTGCGCCAATGGCAAAGCGCAAACACAGTCGTTTTGTAAAGGTCTTTCAAAACCGAATAGCCACCGCACATGTCACCATACAGCGTGGCGTAGCCGACCGACATTTCCGACTTGTTACCGGTCGTCAGAACCATATGGCCGAACTTGTTTGAAAGCCCCATCAGGATGATCCCGCGTGAACGGGCCTGAATGTTTTCTTCGGTAATGTCCGGGTCACGGCCTTCGAATGCCGGGCCAAGCATCTGTTCGAATGCACCCATGGCAGGCCCGATATTGATGCTTTCAATGCCGGTTTTTAGCATCCCGGCGCATTGTTCGGCATCCTCAAGGCTTTCCTTAGACGTATAGGGCGACGGCATCATCACCAGCCGCACCCGATCCGCCCCCAGCGCATCAACAGCAATGGCCGCCGAAAGCGCGCTATCGATCCCGCCCGACATGCCGATCACAACACCGGGGAACCGGTTCTTGTTCACATAATCCCGAAGCCCCAGAACCAGTGTCTGGTAAATTGCATCAAGCCCGACTGGATAATCGGCCTTTGGTGCATTTTCATCGCACCGCCACGCGCCGTCTTCACCGCGCGACCATGTGCTGGTGACGACTTCCTCGGCAAAGCCCGGCAGGGCCACGACCAAGGAACCGTCACCGTTAAGGCCAAATGAACCGCCATCAAACACCAGTTCGTCCTGACCACCAACCTCGTTGCAATAAATCATCGGAACGCCGGATTCACGTACCCGATCCGCAATCAGGTTACGGCGCAGATCGCCCTTGTCGGCCTCGAACGGTGATCCGTTCGGCACCAGGAAAATTTCCGCCCCGCGATCTTTCAGATGGGCGATAACCTTTGGCGTCCAGACGTCCTCGCAGATCGGCACACCAAGTTTCACCCCGCGGAAGGACACGACATCGGGCATCGGTCCGGCGCTAAAGACGCGCTTTTCATCAAACACGCCATAATTCGGCAGGTCGTTTTTCGCCCGAACCGTTTCGATCTTGCCCTGATCGATCAGAAGAACCGCGTTAAAGCGTTCCCCGTCAATATCCCACGGTGTCGTCAACAACAGGGCCGGGCCGTTTTTGCGGGCCTTGGTGCGTTCGCAGATATCATCGACCGCATGGCGCAGATGGCGCATGAAGGCAGGCTTCATCACCAGATCCTCGGGCGGATAGCCCGACAGAACCAGTTCGGAATAAAGGACAATATCCGCGCCCTGATCAGCCGCAGTTTCCCAGGCAGCCACAACTTTCTCGGCATTCCCGGCAACGTCGCCGACAATGGGGTTAAGCTGGGCAATTGCGATGGCAAGCATATTTGTCATGATGTTGGAATAGGAGGCGTCCGGTTTGGTGTCAATTGCCGAATGCGCAAAGCAGGGCAAACCTCATCGATACAACAGACCGGAACATCATTTCATCCCATATCACAGGGCAAGGGCCGCGTCGATTTCGTCCTGGCTCATGGTTTTGGCCGATCCATGGATAATGCCGCTGGCGACATCCATGAAACGCTGCAATGACAACGTCACTGTGCCTGCGGTTTCACGCAGAAGCCCCTCGTTACCCTCGGCAATCAGCACTTCAAGCTGCTCGTTGGCACGAAACACGATGGCATTCATATGTTCGATGGTTTCCTCGAACGGACGGCGGAACCGTTCGGGCACATGGTCATAGGCCTCTATCGCCAGTTCCTTGTCGGAAAACGCACTGTCGCGGAAATGGTCCTGATAGCTTTTTGGGGCCCATTCCTTGCAGTCCTCAAGCATGTCGGGCATGTCCGGAACCATCTCCAGAAGCATCACGATTTCGTTGAAATGGTTCAGGTAATCGGTCGCAAGCAGTGTCGTCGAGGAAATGTTTGTTCCCTCCACTTTCTTCTGCCATTCGGCGAAATCCGCCTCATCCACCATGTTCTGTGCGACCTCATTGTTTCACATCATGTCTTGTCAGCGCACAGTAATGCCGCGCGATTCTCTATACTTAAGGATGTTGCCCGCATCAGTGTAGGGGCAAAATGCATACATCGGGACAGAATTAACGAAACAGTCCCCGAATGCGCTCCCTTTAAATAGAACAACTCTTATATTCAACCCTCAAAGGACGCATCCCCTATAAATAAAGGCGCCCGGTTGCCCGGACGCCTTTATCAGTTCACGCATTCAGATGGTCAATTATGCCGACGCAGCAAGCTGTTCTGCACGAACGCTGTCACGTTCTTTTTTGATCATTTCGGCCATCAGGAACGCAAGCTCAAGCGCCTGTCCGCCATTCAGGCGCGGATCGCAATGGGTGTGGTAACGATCCGAGAGGCTATCGACGGTCACTTCACGTGCGCCACCAATGCATTCGGTCACATCCGTACCGGTCATTTCAAAATGAACGCCACCGGCATGGGTACCTTCGGCCTTGTGCACGTCAAAGAACGATTTGACTTCCGACAGGATCGCATCGAACGGACGGGTTTTATACCCGTTCGCCGCCTTGATCGTGTTGCCATGCATCGGATCGCAGGACCAGACAACCTTGCGGCCCTCTGCCTTGACCCTCTGCACCAGACGGGGCAGGTGATCCTCGACCTTGCCTGCGCCCATACGCGCGATCAGGGTAAGGCGACCGGCTTCGTTTTTCGGGTTCAGGGCATCGATCAGACGGATCAGGTCGTCTTCTTCGGTAGTTGGACCACATTTCATGCCAATCGGGTTGTTCACACCGCGCATGAATTCAACATGCGCTCCGTCAAGCTGACGGGTACGGTCGCCAATCCACAACATATGCGCTGAGCAGTCATACCAGTCGCCGGTCAGGCTGTCCTGACGGGTCAGGGCCTGCTCGTAACCCAGCAAAAGCGCCTCGTGCGAGGTATAGAAATCCGTCTCGCGCATCTGCGGTGCGGTTTCGGCGGTAATGCCACATGCCTGCATGAAGGCAACGGCCTCATCAATCTGGGTCGTCATCTTGCGATATCGTTCACCCGCGGGGCTGTTATCGACAAATGACAGGTTCCAGCGATGGATTTTGCTCAGATCGGCAAAACCACCCTGCGCGAAAGCACGCAAAAGGTTCAACGTCGATGCCGACTGGTTATAGGCGCGAATCTGACGCTGCGGGTCCGGAACACGGGCTTCGGACGTAAACTCGATGCCGTTGATATTGTCACCGCGATAGCTTGGCAGTTCGACACCATCGATGGTTTCCGTATCCGACGAACGCGGCTTGGCGAACTGCCCCGCCATACGGCCAACCTTGACCACCGGGCATGCCGCGCCATAGGTCAGAACAACCGCCATCTGCAACATGACCTTAAAGGTGTCGCGGATGTTGTTCGGATGAAATTCCTTAAAGCTTTCGGCGCAGTCCCCACCCTGCAGCAGGAATGCGTTGCCTTCGGCAACTTCGCCAAGCTTTTCTTTCAACGCGCGCGCTTCGCCAGCAAATACCAAAGGAGGATAGCTGCCGAGCTCTTGCTCTACGGCCTTGAGGGCCTGTGCATCCGGATAAGTCGGCATCTGCTTCACAGGCAGGTTGCGCCAGCTATCAATGCTCCAGCTCTTGCTCATTTGCTTCCTCTCAATCCGGCATGTTCATCATGCCGTTACTATACCATATAATCAGCGTCACAGCGGATTTCCGCCCATTCAACCGGCGCTGTCAACCGGGCCAAACTTGATACGGGTTTTGCAACCGCATTTCCACCCCTTCCGTGCAATTCGCAAAGAAAAACCCGCAAATTTTTGCCAATCGCCGCAAATAACACGCAAAGTTCCACCCCAAATTACCAATTGCAGATGGATTTGGGGAGTTGCCCGTTCCCGCAAGGACGATGAAAATCCTTCGAATCCGGACATCCCGTCAAACGACACAGCAGGCACGCCCAATACTGTAAGGACAAATAGTCATCAGCATTCAATTGCGCGATCCCCCATATCGCGGCACACTGCGCGCGCCACACCTCATTGCGGAAGCCCCATGTCCATTGAAACAATCGCGATTATTGCCTGCGCCTATTTTGTGGCCGCCTTTGTAAAGGGCGCAACCGGCCTGGGTTTTTCGACATCCGCCCTGCCGATCCTGGCCCTTGGCCTTGGGCTCAAGGCCGGGATGCCGCTTGTGATCATTCCGTCGCTTGTCAGCAATTCGATCATCATGGCCCAGGCCGGGCATTTCCGCGAAACCGTCAACCGGTTCTGGCCGATGTTTGCGGCAACCATTCCGGGGCTTTTGATTGGTCTTGCCGTGCTTGGCATGGTTGACAGCGTACTGGCCGGTGCGGTGCTCGGGCTGGTTTTAATGAATTACGGGGCCATCACGCTGTTTCGTCATGGCAAACCTTTATCAGATAAAGTCGCGCGCTATCTGGCGCCGGTTTCCGGTTTTGCCACGGGGCTGGTGAATGGCATTACCGGTTCCCAAGTCATGCCCGTCCTGCCCTTTTTGCTGTCATTGCGGCTTGATCCCAAACGCTTTATCCAGGCCATCAATATCTCGTTTAGCCTTTCAAGCATCGTGATGGCATTTGGCCTGACACGGATGGGGTTGATGACGCTTGAAACGGTCTGGATATCCTTGGCCGGGCTGGTTCCGGTTTACGCTGGCACCAAACTTGGCAGTGCAGTGCGCAACCGAATGGATGCCGAAACCTTCCGCAAGGTGGTTCTGGTCATGCTGATTATTTTCGGAGCGATATTGATCGGCAAATTCGTGCTGTCTCACCCGTAACACTATGCCGCGCTGGCGCAATTCGCCTGCCTTTGCTATCCAGTCGTGATGAAAACCGTCACCCGCCCCGCATTTGCCGAAACCGAAGAAAAGAAATCGCGCTTTCTGGCCGAGCTGGTCCCCTATGACCATCTCGCGACAAGGCTTGCCGAACTGCGCGTCGCCCACCCCAAGGCCAATCACCATGTCACGGCCTATCGGTATCTGAATGACGAAAACCAGCTGATCGAGCATGGCAAGGATGACGGGGAGCCATCGGGCACATCCGGTGTTCCGTGTCTCAAGGTTCTTCAGGGGCGCGACCTGATTAATGTCGCGGTGATCGTCACCCGTTATTTTGGCGGTGTAAAACTTGGCACCGGCGGGTTGGTGCGGGCTTATAGCGGTGCTGCCAATGCGGTTTGCAGCGTTGCCGACGTCATTGATTATGTCCCGCAGGGTGAAGCAGACCTGTTTGCCGGTTTTTCCGATGCCGGAACGCTGGAGCAGGCCTGCGCACAGGATGGCATCACCGTTCTGGACCGGCAGTTTGATGCCGAAGGCACATTCATGCGGATTTCGGGACCAAAGGAACTCGTGGCCGAGCTTGCCGGGCGTTTCTCGATCCATCGGGATTAGCAACTGGCGCGATCAGGACAGGATATCAGGCCCGCCGTGCGGTGCTTTGACGTTCCTGCAACTGGAAACCAAGATCGACAACGCAGTTTTCCGGACCTTCCCCGTCCAGTCTTGCGCTGATCATATCAACTGCCGTTTTGCCGATCCCGTAGCGGTTTGTCCGGATGCTGGTCAATGACGGACAGGCTGCCGCCATCATTTCAAGATCGTTGAAACCGATGATGCCGAGGTCTTCGGGCACGCGCAGCCCGGCATGCTGGCAGCCGAACAGAACACCCAGCGCCATGTCATCGTTGTTGCAGAAAACCGCTTCTATATCGGGCCTTTCTTCGCGTAACGCCCCGATCAGCTCCGCGCCCAGTGATGTGCTTGATGACCGGGTTGTTGTCATGAACAGCTCCGAATCATACCGGCCTGCTGATCGCAAAGCTTCGGCAAAGCCCTCCATACGGCGGCGTGATCGCGGGTCCATCCGTGCACCGATGAAACCAATATTGCGATAGCCGCGCTGCAACAGGTGAAGGCCAGCCGCCCGCCCGCCTTCGAAATGCGAAAAGCCAACCATCATATCAATGGGGTTCGGATCGACTTCCATGATCTGGACCACCGGGCAATCTGCCTTTTCAAGCAAGGCGCGCGCTGCTTTGGTCTGATCGCCACCGGCAACGATCAGGGCAGCCGGACGCTGGCTCAGGAATATACGGATCAGGCGTTCTTCCTCGGCGGCGACATAGCGCGAATTGCCAAGCTGTACCTGAAGCGGTCCCTGTTCGAGCTCGTCATAAATCGCGCGCAAGGTATCGGCAAACACGTTGTTGGTCAGCGACGGCACGATCACGCCAACAATGTTGGAACGCGAGGATGCCAGCGCACTGGCATGGGAATGGGGAACGTAATCAAGCTTGCGAACCGCGGCATCAATGCGTTCACGCAATGCTTCGGAAACCTTGGCCGGATCACGCAAGGCCCGTGAAACGGTGATCGTGCTGACACCGGCCCTGTCGGCCACATCAGCGATGGTCGGCCGTCCGGCCCCTCTGCGTTTTCTCATGTTTCCCTTCTCATACCTTCTTCCTCATATCCGCGATCCGCAGGTTTCACAATATCTGTTGACTCGATGTTAGCGCTATCATTATGTTAGCGCTAACAAACAATGACGGGCAAGACCCGCATAAAGAAAAGTCGAAAATGAAGTGGCGGGAGGAACAGCCATCAAAGCCGAATTTCTCATCGTGATGGGTGTCAGCGGATCGGGCAAAACCGAGGTCGCGCAACGCCTTGCCAACGCTTGCAATGGTGTGTGGCTTGACGCCGACGATTATCATCCTCCGCAAAATGTCGAAAACATGCGTAACGGCATGCCGCTAAATGACGAGATGCGCTGGCCTTGGCTGGCGTCGCTCAGTGCGGCGGCCAAACAGGCCGCACTTGGAATTGATACCGGTTCCGTCACGCCGAAAATCTTTATCGCCTGCTCGGCACTGAAACGGCGTTATCGCGATTTTCTGCGGGACCATATGGAACCTGCAACATTCGTTTTTCTGGACGGTTCGCGCGAAGTGATCCGGTCCCGGCTGGATCGCCGGGTCGGCCATTTCATGCCGCCCGGATTGCTTGACAGTCAGTTGGCCGATCTCGAACCGCTGGGGCCGGACGAGATCAGCGTGACTGTTTCCATCGACGCCCCGATTGAAGCCGTGGTTTCGGCCATTGCTGCGCGTCTTGCAGCAGGCGAAATCGACAGTCCATCCACCAAAACGCATAAGACCGCCGGAAAACCGGTAACCCAGGGAGAAGACAAATGACCCTATCGTTCAAGACACTCGCCGGAACCGCACTTGCCGCCAGCCTGATGATGGCATCGCCGCTGGCCGCAAATGCACAGGAATTCACCCTTAAAGTCCAGTCAAGCGATGCGGCCGGTGTGCCGAACTTCGTCATCGAACAGGAATGGGCCGCACGCGTTGGCAAAATGTCGGGCGGACGTATTGCTGTTGAAATGCTTCCGGTCAACTCGGTCGTCGAACATGCCGAAACCCAGGACGCCATTGCCGCAGGCATCATCGATGGTCACATCACCGACACCAGCTATTTCACCGGAAAGGACCCGGCATTCGGCCTGATCGCCAACCCGGTTGGGGCATGGTCTGCACCGTCCGAAATGCTGCGTTTCGTCGAATATGGCGGCGGCAAGGAACTGATGAATGAAATGCTTGAACCCTATGGCCTGCATTTCATCGGGGCTGTAACCCCGGGTCTGGAAGCATTCGTTTCGTCCAAGCCACTTGACGGTGTTGCCGATCTTAAAGGCCTTAAAATGCGCGCCCCCGAAGGCATGGTGCAGGAAGTATTTGCCGCAGCCGGTGCGTCGCCGGTGAACATTCCGCAGTCCGAGGTCTTCACATCCCTTGATAAAAAGGTGATTGATGCTGCGGATGCGACCGTGTTCTCGACCAACCAGGCAATGGGCCTGCATGACGTCGCCAAACATCCGGTCTATCCGGGCTTCCATTCCATGCCGATGCTTGAAGTTTCGGTCAACAAGGCGAAATGGGATTCCATGCCCGAAGACCTTCAGACCATCCTTGAGGTTTCGGTCCGCGATATGGCGCGCGACATGGACGCACAGCTTGCGATGAAAGACATGGAAGCCGTTGCCAAGGCACGTGCCGAGGGCGGTGTGACCATCCACAACTGGTCGGCCGAGGAGCGCAACAAATTCCGTAAAATCGCCACCAGCCAGTGGGAAAAAGTCGCCGGTCGTTCGGAAAATGCCCAGAAGGTTTATGATACACTGATCAAGTATCTGACCGCGCAAGGCATGATCTGATTATGACCGCACGGTCATAGGATCACGGCAAAATAAACCCTGTCACCGGCGGTGCCCGGCCTTTCGGGCCCGCCGGTGACAAGCTGATACAATCCGGCCAAGCCCGATATAAGAGACGATATGGGGCGATGCGGTCCTCCCCGTTGCCGGATTGTATTCCCTGTCCCTGCAAGGATTGCGAAAATGGCCCCGACACCGGAAAAACCGGCACATAGCGACATCCCGCCCACCCCGGATCTGGCGATAGAGCCCGATGGCACCCCCGAGCCGGTCCCGACTGTGTCCGGCCTGTTTGGCCGGGCTGTCGACAAAATCAGTTCGATCTTCGCGCTCGGTTTCCTGTTGGCGATGGGCATCCTGATTTTCGAAATTTTCATGCGTCATGTATTCAACAGCCCGACGCTTTGGGCCCATGAAACCACGACGTTTTTATCAGCCGTCGGCTTTGTGTTTGGCGGGCTTTACTGCGCATCGCGCAACAAGCATATCCGGGTTGTCATCATCTATGACATCGCCGGTCCGCGGTTCCGGCGCGCACTTGATATCGGCATTTCAATTGTTTGCGCGATCTCGTCAGGCTTCTTTGCCTGGGCGGCATGGTTGATGGTCAAACGCGCGGCATTCAAACCGGGCGGGGATATCCATCTGGAAACCACCGGCAGCGCGTTCAATGCACCCTATCCGGGTTTGCTCAAGATTTTCATGCTGTTCGTTCTGATCGCCCTGACGATTCAGTTTGTCATTCTGACGATCAATTATATGCGCGCGAAACCTGATTATGCAGGTGCAAATTCCGGTACGGGAACAGGCCATGACTGACCTGCGAAACATCCCGGAACACCTTAAAAGCCACATCATATTACGTGTGAATTTGGCCCCGTCATTCTGCCCGGCAGCATCACAGATGAACGGGTCCACTCATGCACGGCATGGAAACAATTATATCCGGCGTAACAGGATAAATCCCGATGTTTGATTTGCAGTCCCTTGGCATTGAATATGGCACGCTTGCGATGTTCGTGCTGCTGCTTGGTTTTTTGATAACCGGCATGCCGCTGGCATTTGTGACCCTGCTGATTGCCCTGATATTCACCCTTGGCTGGTTCGGGCCGATGGCGGTGCCGCTGATCACCAGCCGGGTCTATTCGTTTGTGTCATCCTTTGTCTTTGTCTCGGTCCCGATGTTCGTGATGATGGCGGCGATCCTTGATCGATCCGGCATCGCCAGGGACCTGTTTGAAGCCATGCGCCTGTTTGGCGGGCGGCTTAAGGGCGGGGTTGCGGTCCAGACGATTTTTGTCGCCGTCATTCTGGCCGCCATGAGTGGCATCATCGGCGGCGAGATCGTGTTGCTGGGCCTGCTGGCCCTGCCGCAGATGCTCCGTCAGGGATATGACAAAAACCTTGCCATCGGTGTGGTTTGTGCCGGCGGGTCGCTGGGTACGATGGTGCCGCCGTCGATCGTTCTGATCATCTATGGCCTGACCGCGAACGTATCGATTGGCGATCTGTTTACCGCATCCTTCATTCCGGGCTTCATGCTGGCGGGTTTCTATGTCGCCTATGTGCTGTTCCGAAGCTATACGGGGGATAATATCGCCCCGCCGCCGCGCACCGAAAAAATCCCGACCGAGGAAAAAATCCGCCTGCTCAAGGGCCTGTTCCTGCCGATCCTTGTTGTGATCTGCGTTTTGGGCTCGATCTATGGCGGGATTGCATCGGTCACCGAAGCCTCCGCCGTTGGCGTTGCCGGTGTGGTTGCATCGACCATCGTTCGGCGCGAATTTTCGCTGTCGATGCTGAAAGCCGCTTCGCTTCAGACGCTGTCGACCTGCGGCATGATCGTCTGGATCGGGATTGGCGCATCAGCCCTTGTCGGGGTGTTCAACCTGATGGGCGGTATCAAGTTCGTATCGGCCCTGATCACCGGCATTTCCGATGATCCGACGATCATCATCCTGTTCATGATGCTGATCCTGTTTGTGCTCGGTATGTTCCTTGACTGGGTCGGGATCGCCCTTTTGACCATGCCGATCTTTGTGCCGATCATCAAACAGCTTGGCTATGACCCGGTGTGGTTCGGGGTTCTGTTTGCGATGAACATGCAGGTCAGCTTCCTCTCCCCGCCATTCGGGCCTGCCGCGTTCTATCTGAAATCGGTGGCGCCACCGGACATAACGCTTGGCACGATCTTCAAGGCGCTGGTGCCGTTCATCTGCCTGCAGGTGCTGGCCGTCGCCCTTCTGATCATCTTCCCGGGGATTACCGGACGGTAAGTTCGCAAAGCTGACAGAAACCGACAAAGGGGAAGCCATAACGGCTTCCCCTTTGCGTTTGCACCACCCCGTCCTCTAGGGAGAGCTGTGGGAGACCAAATTCCCGCCAGAACGGGAATGACGGCGTGGTGCGGGTGCAGGCCTTGCGCAGAGGCAATCAGCCGTTGCGATACAGATAGCTATAGGCATTGATCGCAGGCACACCGCCAAGATGGGCATAAAGGACCTTGGACCCCTTGGGGAAATAGCCCTTTTTGACCAGATCGATCATGCCCTGCATCGATTTTCCTTCGTAAACCGGGTCGGTCATCATGCCTTCCAGACGGCCACACAGGCGGATCGCCTCGTTGGTTTCATCGGACGGTACGCCATAAGCCGGATAGGCGTAATCTTCGATCAGGGTAAGGTCGCGATCAGAAATGCCGCCTTCAAGTTCGACCAGATCGGCGGTTTTCTGTGCAATCGCCAGAACCTGTGCGCGGGTCTGTTCGGGCGTGCCGGATGCATCAATGCCGACCACCTTGTCGGCCCGACCATCGGCGGCAAAACCGACCGCCATGCCAGCATGGGTGGAACCGGTCACGGTGCAGACCACGACATAATCGAATTTAAAGCCAAGTTCGGCTTCCTGGGCGCGGACTTCCTCGGCAAAGCCGACGAAACCAAGCCCGCCATATTTATGCACCGATGCCCCGGCCGGGATCGGGTAAGGCACCCCGCCCTTGGCCTTCACATCCTCAAGGGCGGCTTCCCAGCTTTCGCGGATACCGATATCAAAGCCCTCATCGACCAGCTCGATCTTAGCCCCCATGACGCGGCTCATCAATATGTTGCCGACCCGGTCATAAACCGCATCATTGAACGGCACCCAGCTTTCCTGCACCAGACGGCATTTCATGCCGATCTTGGCGGCGATGGCCGCGACCTGACGAGTGTGGTTGGATTGCACACCGCCGATGGTGACAAGGGTATCGGCCCCGGATTTGATCGCATCGGGGATGATATATTCCATCTTGCGGACTTTATTGCCGCCAAAGGCCAGCCCGGAATTGCAATCCTCGCGCTTGGCATACAATTCGACATCACCGCCAAGATGGGCGGAAAGACGCGGCAGGGCCTCGATCGGGGTCGGGCCAAAGGTCAGTTTGTATTTTTCAAATTTATCCAGGCGCATCGCGCACTCCCTGATTTGCAGAACGACATGGGAAACGAACCTCATGAAGGGGAAATGCTACCGCCAAGCGCGTGAAAGGTGCGCTCGAACTTTGCACCAATTTTTCACGCGAAGCTTTCATCATATGAAAAAATGTGCCTAGAATTTCGAAAATTTACAGAATTCCGGAAGGTCCTTTCATGACGCAGCCTGCCAGTCCCGCGAATGCCGCCCCGATAGACCGCATTGATCAAAAGATTCTGCGCCTGCTGCAAACTGACGGGCGGATGGGCAATGCCGATATCGCCAAACGGGTCAATGTCAGCCCGGCCACCTGCCACCGCCGGATGCAACGCCTGTTCGAAGAAGGATATATCACCTCCATCCGCGCCCAGATCGCCCCGGACAAGGTGGATCGCGCCGCACTGGTGATGGTTGGTGTGGTACTGGACCGATCAACGCCCGACAGCTTCGCCGCGTTCGAAACCGCATGCCGGAAACTGCCCTTTATCCTTGATTGCCATCTGGTGGCGGGGGATTTCGATTACTTCCTGAAAATCCGGGTCCGCGACATGGCGGACTTCAATCACCTGCATGGTGACCAACTGATCGCGCTTCCCGGTGTCCGGCAAACGCGGACGTTTTTCGTAATGAAAGAGGTTGTCGATAATGCGCCGCTGGCGTTTTGACATTTGAAAAGGCGGCACCGCAGGGATGCCGCCTTGATTGTATCTGCCAATCACCGATTGCTGGTGCGATTGGCACCGAAGTCTGGATTCCCGCCTTCGCGGGAATGACGGTAGGTGATGGTCGCGCGTGGTCGGTGCCTTAATCCGCGACCGGGAAGCGCATGGTGACGAATTCTTCCGCTGCCGACGGATGCACCGCGACGGTCTGATCGAACTGGGCCTTGGTTGCGCCAAGGCGCACCGCGATGCCGATGCCCTGGATGATTTCGGCGGCGTCGGGGCCGACCATGTGCGCACCAAGGACGACGTCGGTGGTTTTATCGACGACGAGTTTCATCAGGGTCTTTTCATCCCGGCCCGAAAGGGTGTGGCGCATCGGTTTGAAGGTTGATTTGTAGATTTCAACCGGTCCGCCCTTTGCGCGTGCCTCTTCCTCGCTTAGGCCAACCGTGCCGACCGGGGGCTGGCTGAAGACGGCGGTCGGGATCGCGGCATAGGACATCGACCACGGCTTGCCGCCAAAGACGGTATCGGCAAAAGCCATGCCTTCCTTGATCGCGACCGGGGTCAATTGCACATGGTCGGTCACGTCACCAACCGCATAGACGTTCGGAACGCTGGTTTGCAGGCCCTTGTTGATTTTGACCGCACCGTTATCGTTGGTTTCGATCCCGACAGCCTCAAGCCCAAGGCCCTTGGTATTGGGGGCACGACCAGTGGCGAACATCACGGCGTCGACTTCCATGTCGCCCCCGCCCGTCAGCGTCAGTTTCAGGCTGCCATCGGACTGCTTTTCAATCGCGGTGACATTGGTGTTGAAGCGCAGATCGACACCCTTTTTGACGATTTCCTCGGCCAGATGGTTGCGGATATCGTGATCAAAACCACGCAGAATCTGATCGCCGCGATAAAGCTGTGTGACGCGCGATCCGAGCCCGGCAAAAATCCCGGCAAATTCAACCGCGATATAACCACCGCCAACGACGACAATGCGTTTAGGCAGGTCTTCGAGGTGAAAGGCCTCGTTCGAGGAAATCGCGTGTTCGATGCCCGGAATGTCGGGCAGGGTCGGGTGACCGCCAACCGCGATCAGGATGCGTTCAGCGGTGACTTCCTCGCCCCCCACGAGAACGGTATGGGCGTCCTTGAAGGTTGCGCGGTGTTCGAACAGCTTGACGTTCGAACCGGCCAGAAGCTTGTGATAGATGCCATTCAGGCGGTCGATTTCCGCATCCTTGTTGGCGATCAGCTTTTTCCAGCTAAAGCTGGGCTCCCCCGGAAGGGTCCAGCCATAGGCCGCCGCGTCTTCGAAATCCTCGGCAAAATGTGCGCCGTAAACCAGAAGCTTTTTGGGCACACAGCCACGAATGACACAGGTGCCGCCAACGCGGCTTTCCTCGGCAATCGCGACCTTGGCACCATAGCCAGATGCAACGCGCGCGGCCCGCACGCCGCCCGATCCGGCACCGATAACAAACAGGTCAAAATCATAGTCCGACATGCGGAATTCCTTATTCTTGGTCATTTGGTAATATGGCGCCAAATGTAAGGCGGAATTCACAAGAGTCGAGGCAAAAGCCGAGAAAAATTCCGTTTTCACCGGACTGTGATATCATTGTTGGCAATCTGGCGGTCCTTCCCCTCCCAAAGCAAAAGAGGTTGCCATGCATGACGGTCTTGTTCTGTTTGGAATCCTAAGCGCCCTTTTGATCGGGGCAGTCAGTCCGGGACCAAGCTTTGTGATGGTCAGCCGGATTGCGGTGACGTCATCGCGCCGTGATGGACTGGCGGCAAGCCTTGGCATGGGGGTTGGCGGGGCATTATTTGCCAGCCTTGCTGTGCTTGGCCTGACGGCGCTTTTATCGCAGGTAAGCTGGCTTTATCTGGTGTTTAAAATTGCCGGCGGTTCGTATCTGGTGTTTCTGGGCATCAAGATATGGCGCCATGCGTCAGCCCCCCTGATCATGGATACGGCGGCGATGAATGCCGGACCACAGGAAATACCCCCGCGACCGGCACATAAATCATTCAGGAAATCATTCGGGCTGGCGATGCTGACCCAGATCAGCAATCCGAAAACCGCAATTGTCTATGCCAGTATTTTTGCAAGCCTTTTGCCTGCCAATCCGCCGCTTTGGATGTTGATGATCCTGCCGCCGCTGATTTTCATGATCGAGGCCGGATGGTATGCCATTGTCGCCATTGTGTTTTCGGGGCGGCATGCCAAACGTGCCTATCTTGGCGGGAAAACATGGATTGACCGCTTTGCGGGGTTGGTGCTTGGCGCGCTTGGCCTGCGGTTGATTACCGATGGATTGCGGCCATAGGATCAGCACGATCAACCGGGTAAGGGCCTTTGCGAATTGCAACTTTGTCGCTATATGCAGAAGAATGATCGCGCAAGTAAACCTGCACGACACACAACACAGGAACAACGCCCATGAGTGACCGGATGACAGGTCAGGACGCATCGTTTGACAATGCCCCGCAATATGCGGATACGCGCGGCGGCAATACGGCTGTCGTCTGCTACGGCCTGATGATCGCGACCCTGTTTACCGTCTTTGCCACCGGTTTGATCGCGCTGATTATTGCCTATGTCGCGCGTGAGGATGACGATCACTGGACCAACAGCCATTACACATTCATCATCCGCACATTCTGGATCAGCATCCTTTATGCGATCATTCTGGGCTTTTTCACCTTCGTGATCGGATGGGTGCCGCTTCTGGGCTGGGCGATTGTCGGCCTGATGGCGCTTTATACCACCGCGTGGTTTATCGGACGCAACGTGATTGGCGTTTTGCGCGCCCTTAACGGCAGCCCGATTGATAATCCGAAAAGCTGGTTCTTCGGATAAGATCACACTGATTTGGCGCAATCGGTTTTGCCCGATTGCGCCCGACTCCCCACCCCGTTAAAGTCGGGTTTGCGGACGCACACACGACACGGACAGGGAGTCGCATCGCCATGGGCTCGATGCAACCGGCCATAATGCGCTGGGAAAATCTGCTTTCACCACACCGGCTTGATTTTCGGGATGGCAAGATCCGCCTGCCCGATGGCGATCCGCATCCAAGCCCGGATGGCAGAAGCCCGTTTCAGATCGATGTCGACCGGATCATTTTTTCATCCTCGTTCCGCCGTCTTCAGAACAAGACACAGGTTCATCCGCTTTCGGAAAATGACCATGTGCATACCCGCCTGACCCACACGATCGAGGTCGGATCGGTCGGGCAGTCGCTGGGTCTTATGGCCGGTGCGCATATCGTCAAACACCTGCCAGAAGGAAGCCCGATCACCATTGCCGATATCGGATACATGGTGCAGGCCGCGTGTCTTGCGCATGATATCGGCAACCCGCCATTCGGCCATTCGGGCGAAGATGCGATCAATGAATGGTTCACCACATCGCGCCTTGCCAAAGAAGAACTGACCGGGCGGCTGACCGGGCCGGAGCTTGAAGATTTGCGGCATTTCGAAGGGAATGCGCAAGGGCTCCGCATCATAAGCCAGCTTGAAATGAAGCGGTTTGACGGCGGGTTGAACCTGACTTACGGGACGCTTGGCAGCTTCATCAAATATCCGCGCAGCACGTCGGTGCCTGATGCGCGCCGCCGCGAATATACCGGCCTTAAGAAACCCGGATATTATCAGGCAGAGCGCGACATCGCCCATGCGATTGCCAATGTTTGCGGGTTATCACCGCTTGACGGGTTTGACGGCGCGTGGCGACGCCATCCGCTGGTCTATCTGGTCGAGGCGGCCGATGATATTTGTTATTCGGTGGTCGATCTTGAAGATGGCTGGGAACTTAATTGTGTGAGTTTCGAGCAGGTCGAACGCGCCCTTGCCCCGATTGCCCGCCACCCGGAAAAATACGACGGTGACGCCGAAAAACGCTGGGCCGATTTGCGGGCCGAGCCATGGTATGCCGAAAAATCCGAAGATGACCGGATCGGCTTTTTGCGTGGCAAGGCGATTGGCAATCTGGTGAAGGCAGCGGTTGATGCCTTTATCGAGCATGAGGACGCGCTGCTTTCGGGCACATTGGAAGGCGATTTGCTGGCCAATACGCCGCTTGGCAGGGATGCCAAAAACTGCAAGATGCTGGCGGTTGAACGGATTTATAACGCGCCGCATGTCCTGCCGATTGAAATGGCCGGGTTCGAGGTGATCAACGGCCTGCTTGACAGCTTTGTCCGGGCCGCGATTGACATTGAAGAACATCAGAAACACGGCAAGCGCCTGCCACCGCAGGCCGACCGGATCGACAAGCTTCTGTCGGGCAAGCTTTCGGAAGCCGACGGGCTTTATGCCCGGATCATGCGGGTAATGGATTATATTTCCGGCATGACGGACCGCTATGCGGTGACGCTTTTCCGGAAGCTTCAGGGCATTACGATTTAACGGAAATGCCGCCTAAGGCATTGAGAAACATATCATATTTGTCACAGTAAGTTTCTACCGGGAGCTTTTGATAGGAATTTTTTCCATCATTCTTGAAAAAAGTTCTTGATTTGTTCTTTTGCTTGTGGCATAAAGATAAAGTCAACAGGACAAATGGGTCCGGAGACAAAACCCGCAAAGCGTGATTCGCTTTTGCGGGTTTTTTGCGTTTCGGGCGGCAAAACAGGAATGGGATGATGATGGAGCAGCGATCTGACGGGATGAAAGGACGGCGGCGGCATCGCCGAAGGGGCATCACTGGCGCATGGAAAAGTCATTACGGCGGTGGCGTGTTCGTGCGGTAAGGCCGCGGGAAATATGCGAAAAACGGGTGTTTATCATGACGGGAGAAATGTGCCCTTGGGATAAGGGCGTTTGTTCGGGGCAGCGAGAACCGGGACGAAGTTGGTTCGGTCCAGTTCAGTCCGGGGCCAGTCCGATCGGTGAAGCGTGACAATGCCGAGAATCAGCAGGCCCGAATTGCGTCTGCATCGGATCGGCGGGCTAAATTGGCTGGCGTGGCCTAGCGATGGGCCGATGGTGCATTCGGACATGCCGAAAGGCCGGTCATCGATGGCGGGATTTGTGCCTGCCATGCGACAACGCCGCGGCCCTTGGGGTGAGGTGCGTTTCCTGCATGACGGACCGCGATGCGATGACGCGTTTTCGCATCAGGCTTCCAGCATCCAGTCAAACAGGCGATGGATCGATGAAAACAGGCCGCCGCCAATATCAAGCTTGGCAAACAGGGGCGGGAAGTTTTCGGGATTGGCGATGCGGATTTCGGCAATCTGGGCACGGTCGGTCGGCTCGAATGATCGCTGGAATTCTTCGGGGAGCTGTTCGGACACCGGCAGAAGGGCGGTCACGATCCCGATCAGGTTTCTGGTGCCGTAATACATCGTCACCTGCTGCCCCGGTTCGATATCGTAAAGCGAGCCGTTTTCAAAATAGGCCAGCACATAGGGCGTCCCGGCGGCAATCGTCATGATCGGATCGCCGGGGCGGATCACGCTGCTTTCGATTGCATTGACCTCGGTCACGATACCGCCAGCCGGGGCGACAAGGCGCCCCCCGTCATAGGCGGCTTCGATTTTCTGCATCAGAACGCGACGCTGATCGATTTGCTGATAGAGCGCGGCCAGTTCGGCACGCAGTGCCGTGATATCGGATGTGATCCGTTCAAGGTCCTCGCGCGCGGTGTATTCCCGTTCATATGCGGTATTTAGCGCCGTACCGGTGGAAACACCGTTGGCAAGACCGGTTTCAAGGCGGGCGCGGAAGCTGGTAGCGGAAGACAGACGTTTTTTCGCAAGCGCAATCAGTTCGCGTTGCCCGTTCAGCTCGCTCGTCAGGCGGGCGCGATCCGCCGACAGGGCCGAAAGTTCGAAATGTGAACGCGCGAGTTCCTCGTCATATTGTTTGGATTTCAGAAAGGCAACGACATCGCCTTCATTGACCGCCTCGCCCTGCCGAACCGAGATATCCTGTACGGTGCCGATATATTCCGATGCCACGACATAGGGACGCGCAACCACCAGCCCATTGCCGCGCAGGAAAAAGAACTGGCCGAAAAACACATCGAAGGCCCAAAGACCGATCAGCATCAGCAGGCCGATATAGATCCAGCGCCCCAGATTGCGTTTTTTGGGCATCGCGCGCGGTTCGCGGATCAGGCGGGTTGAAGGTCGATGATTTTTAAGTTTCATGGAGCCTCGTTCTTATTGATTTTCAATTATCGACGCGGGACCTGCGCGCGGCATGACGCACCCGGCGCGGGACATAATTGTCATCAAAGGACCGGCGGAAAATCAGTTCATCAAAACAGGCGACCAGCCGGACGAAACGCAGAAACAGCGAATTGAACACACCGTAACCGAGGACATAGGGCCAAAGCCCCGCCACCCGCGCATTGGGGGCGGCGATCCGGGCCATGGCAAAACCGGCAATGCCAAACAGCGAATAGGCCAGCAGATTGACGACCGCGATGATCCAGCCGAAGCTTCCGTAAACATCAAACAGCCAGATCAGATAGATCATGAAAGACAGCGACAGAAACGCCTGAAAGAACAGGATATCGATGGTGCCAAGCGCATTGGACAGGCGGAACTGCGCATCGGTCGGGTCCAGAAACACCCGGAACCGCCGCCAGCGCATCCGCACCAGCGACCGATCCCACCGCAGGCGTTGCCGGGCAAGCTGGGCAAATGTTTCGGGCACATCCGTCAGGCACCAGGCTTCGGGGGCAAATTGCACCTGCCACCCTGCGCGGCGGATCTTGTTGGTCAGTTCCGCATCCTCGCCCGGGCCGACCGACCAGCCGCCGACCTGTTCAAGCGCCTGTCGACGGAACGCGCCAAACGCGCCCGAAACGATGAACAACACACCAAGCATGTCGGAAACCTGCCGGCCAAGTCCGATGGAAATCTGGTACTGGATCGCCTGCCAGCGGGTCGCAAGCGAGATATCGGGATTGCGCACGCCAAGGTTACCGGCAACCGCACCGATTTTGGGATCATTGAAACCGGCGATCAGCTTTTCAAAGGCATCGCAGTCATAGGTGGTATCGGCGTCCGCGATGATCACGATATCGCCACTGCATTCGGCAAGGCCAAGATTGGCAGCCGCCGATTTGCCGCCGCGAACCTGGGTGCTGCGGACCACATCAATCAGGCCGTCCTTTTGCAGGGCGGTCGCCACCGCAACACTGTCATCGGTCGAACCGTCATCGACCACGACGATCTGATCGGGGGGGATGGTCTGTTCGCGCATCGACATGATGGCGCGCGGCAGGTTTTCCGCCTCGTTATGGCCGGGCAGCAGGACCGAAATGCGCGGTCGCACCAATGGCAGGCCCGGCGCGACCGACCGGCGCCGCACCATCGTGGCGACACAGACCGCAATCCCGGCGCTCACAAAGCGCGGCAATTCCAGCAGAAAGAAATGCCAGAACATCGCAAAGAATGCCGGGAAGCTTAAGGACAGGAGATAATTGATACCATCAACGAACATCACGTATCCCGCGCAAGATGTCGCGAACCGTCCGATCCGACCAGTCTTCGAACCGGCATTCGGGCTGATCGGTCATGTTTTTGCGAAGGCCGTCTTCGATCCGTCTGATGATGGCATCAAGCTGCCCGGCGTCGGTTTCGGGGAAGACAAAGACGATCTGTTCGCCTTCGGCATACAGGAAATCGGAATCCCGCAGGATTTCGCGCAGAAGCTTGATCAGGGTTGCGCGACTTGCGGCATTGACAAGGCGGGGCTGGTGATCGTCATCCTGTCCCTGATCAAAGCGCATGGCGCAAACGCCAAACGGGCGGCCATAACGCTGTGCGGTGCTAAGCCCGTTATCAAGCAGTGCGACAAAGGTTGCGTAATCCTTTGACGGTTCGAAACTGCCCAATGCGGTTTCAAGACCGGGCACGGGCAAACGCCCCGATATAACGGTTTCACGCCCGAGCGAGGTCAGGCTGTATTGGTACCAGTTATTCTGCGGGGCTTCGTCGCTTGGCGTCAGGGTTTTGCAATCAAGGCATTCGAAATTGACTTCGGGTTCCTCGGTCACGGTCTGGCAGTTCTGACACAGCTCGACCCGGCCGGGTTTATCGTAATCCACCCCGAAATGGTTAAGCATCTGTTCGCAGGACGGACAGATCATCCGTCCGCCAGCCGTCAGTTGGAAGGCGTTTTGTGGCCCCTGATGACCGCAGGCAAAATGGTGAACGATATCCATTTCCACCAGATCGGAAGACCGGCATTCCGGGCAATGTTCAGCCACATTCAGCCGGGCCGAACTGCATTTGCGGCACATATGGGTCTTGCGCCAGAAGGTACGTTCAAGCATCCCCTGCCGATGAAGTTGCGATAACAGCGACCGCGAAGCGAGATCAGGCCGCAACCGGGCATAGGTCACCGAACTGCGGCTGCCGGGATGCCAGTCGGGCACGGCATCGATATCGCGCGTCACCAGATACCCCAAAAGGTTCAGCGCGCCGCGATCCTCGTCATTATGGGGGGCGGCAACCTGCCCGATCCGGCGGTATTGTTCCTGTGCATCCCGGTATGCGAGTTGCAGGGTCTGCATTGAAATTTCGGGAAAGACGGCATCGGCAAAGGATGGGGGATTGGCCCCGAACCAGTAAACGGGAAAAAGATCGTGCCGGGCGGCCGCGCGCAGGGTGATCAGCGCATCACGGCTCAGATTTGCGTGTTCGTCACACAGAATGACGGAAAAGTTTTTTGGCGTTTCCACCCGGTGCATGTTTTCAGGGAGGTCTTCGAACATGCCAATGGGCAGAACTTCAAGCACGTTGGCCTGATCTGCTGTCATATGATGTGCCCTTTTGTCCCAAATCTCTGTTTCCGCCTGCGCAAACTTCGTGTCGGTTCACGTCAGGCGACCGGATTTACATGTCCTTACGCATCAGGATCGCGTCTGGTTCACCCAAGCAAAAAGAACTTCCTTTTTATTTTTCAGGTAAATAAGGAACAAATTTGACGAATTCCAATCATTGGGCGTCACAAGTCCGCACCAAAACAAAACGGCCGCCCGTTTCGGGGCAGCCGTTTTTTTAATGATCCGTTTGAACCGAACGGGATCAGATGATGTAGTGGATGCCGCATTCGGTCTTGTCCTGTCCGGCCCAGCGACCGGCACGGACATCGGTTGAATTGGGATCAACGCGATCCGTGCACGGCATGCAGCCGATGGACAGGAAGCCTTCGGCCTCCAGCGGGTGGTGTGGCAGGGCGCGGTTGTCAAAGATATCTTCGATGTCAGACCGGTTATAGCCCGCCAGCGGATTGATCTTGATCCGGGTTCCGGCGGTTTCGATCACGGGCAGTTGCCCGCGTTCGCCACCGTGGAAACGCTTGCGCCCGGTCAGCCACGCGTCATAGCCCTTAAGCGCACGTTGCAGTGGTTCGACCTTGCGCAGATAGCAGCATTTGGCGGTATCCGTGGCAAACAACATGCCGTTGGGATCGTCCGCCGCCAGAAGCTTTTCATCCGGGCGCATGATCTGGATATTGGTCAGGCCAAGCTGATCAACGAGCTGTTCACGATAACGATGGGTTTCGCCAAACAGCTTGCGGGTATCCAGGAAGATCACCGGCAGGTTCGGGTCGACCTCGGACACGAGGGCAAGCAGAGCCGCGGCCTCTGTCCCAAACGACGAGGTCATGGTGATTTTGCCATTGAATTCCTCGTGCACCATCGGTTCGATCAGGGAAATGCCCTGCAGATGGCCGTATCGCGACAGCAGATCAGCTGCGCGGACTTCGGCTTCCTCGACCGACATCGAGCCGCCGGTGACAATGTCTTCTTCGCGCATGACTGTCATCACAACCATCCCCGACGGTCGATATAATCGTCCGTCATTTTCAGAAGCTGCTTCATATCCGCCCCATCGGCCTTCCATTTTTCACGCTGATCGGAAAGCTCGCGCAGGCGCTGATCCCATTTGGGCACCAGCCAGTTTTCAATCGCATGGCGGATACGGCCGGCCAGTCGCGGGCTGTGCCCGTTGGTCGAAACCGTGATCATCAGGTCACCGCGCGTGACCCGCGCCGGCGAGAAAAAATCACAGTATTCCTTGACGTCCTCGACATTGGCGATCGTGCCGACGGCCTTGGCGATGGCGGCCAGTTCGGCGGCCTTTTCATGCGGCAAATCAACAATAAACAGGATTGCGGCCGCGTTGACATCGGCCGAATTCGGGAGATAGCGGTGCAACCGGTCGCCAGCCTGGTCTACCAGTTCGGCAATCGGGTCTTCGGCATAAACGGTGACGTATCTCGCCCCATCACCGTCAAGCTGGCGCAAACGGTTCAGGGTTGCCTGACCGTTGCCCACCAGCGCGACCGAAAGCCGCTTCAGGTCCAGATTGATGGGAAACATCGTCGATCCTCAAAAGAAAGTTTCTGTTGGTTGATTAAGACTATGGGTGTGTATATCGAACAATTCAATACATTTTTTATGTGTTTTATATTTATAGAACACTATTTATTGAGTAAATAGCGTTCGTGATCCGGCCCCGATGACGGACGTAGAAATCGGACGTAGAAACGTTGCGGTGAAGCTTTTCCTGCACTTTTTGAAATTTCACCCTATATTGGGCGCGAAATTAAGCGCTTCGCATGACAAAGAGATCCCGCCGATGTCCTCGATTGAGCAAACCAGCAGCGTATCATCCCCCGCCCCTGCCACCGGTTCCATCGCCCCCACCCCGCACAGGAATGTTGCGATGTGGCTGTTTTCTGTGGCGGCGATGGTGTTCATCATGGTGGTGATTGGCGGCCTGACGCGGCTGACCGAGTCCGGGCTTTCCATCGTGGAATGGCGGCCCTTTACCGGGATCATCCCGCCGATGAACGAGGCGGACTGGATGGCGCTGTATCAGCAATACAGCCAGTATCCGGAATTCCAGAAGATCAATGCCTGGATGTCGGTCGAGGATTTCAAATCGATCTTCTGGCTGGAATTCATTCACCGGCTTTGGGGCCGGTTGATTGGCGTTGTGTTCTTTGTGCCGTTTGTCTGGTTCCTTGCCAAAAAATCCATTGATGGCGCGACCAAATGGAAGCTTTGGGGCCTGTTCATCCTTGGCGGTTTGCAGGGTGCGATGGGCTGGTACATGGTCATGAGCGGCCTTGTCGACCGCCCCGATGTCAGCCAGTACCGCCTGACCGCGCATTTCGGTCTGGCGCTGGTGATTTTCATCGCGTTGATGTGGGTCGGGCTTAACCAGTATGCCCCGCGCGGCATTTCAACCCATGCCTCAAAACGCGGCTGGCAGCTTTTGACGCTGATCGTGTTTACCGCCCTTTCGGGCGGCTTTGTGGCCGGGATCAATGCTGGGCATACCTATAACACCTTCCCGCTGATGGACGGACAACTGATCCCCGACGGGCTGTTTGTTTACAGCCCGACATGGCTGGCCCCGTTTGAAGACCATATGACGGTGCAGTGGGATCACCGGTGGCTGGCGAAACTGACCTTTATCGCGGTGCTGCTGTTCTGGTGGCGGGCCGGGAAATGGAACCTGACGCCGCAGCAACGCCTTGCCACCCATCTGGTGCTGGCGGCGGTTTGCCTGCAGGTGACATTGGGGATTTCAACGTTGCTATCGGTTGTTTGGTTGCCGCTGGGTGTGGCACATCAGGCCGGGGCAGTGGTGCTTGTGGGGGCGATGACTTATGCGGTTTACAGGTTGTCCGGGGATCGGGGGGCTGGCGGGGGTTAATGGCAGAATACCTGCCTCCCGAATTCAGTATCTCAAAAATGAATCTGTCCCCTTTTTAGTCGCATCTGCCGAAATAATCTTAGCTTCCTCTCCTGCCACCGGCATCTGGACCCCCCATGGATAAGCAGGAATTTTCCCCTTCTCATATTGCCAAACCGTTATTTCAGGAAGATTACGCTTGTCGTAGATACGACCCAAAGTAATAACAAGGCTGTTTGGCGCGGCGAGAATTAGGTTCACCCGCTTAACGTTGGTACTGCACAATGTACGCAACACACCAAAAAATTGGTCTGCAAGCGCAGCTTGCTTATCCTTTGACCAATGCCCATCAATCGCTAGGTTATTGAGCTGCATGGAGATAATTGGGAGTCCCTCAAACGCTTGCTCAATACCAGCCGTGTCCGTTGGGTAGGAAACGGAGATGCTCAGAACGATCTCCTTAGCATCTCCAACGTCTTTCAAGCCCACTTCACTGAAACGGTCACCGTCGTCTTTCCCATCCAGCAAATGCCACGAGCCTCGAGCACGATCCCAATCCATTAACGTGATGACACTTTCATCATCTAAAAGAATGCCCATAAGAAAGCTAAATGGCACAGGAGCTAAACCTCCAGCGAAGTAAGCTATGTCTGAGCGATCCGTTCCCGCCTGAGAATTGGCTATTAAATCCGGAAGCTGAATAATTCGCCTTAAGGCTTCATCTGGGGCCAAAATTTGACCGTCGGCACGCCTAATACTGACTAGCACTTGCAGTCTATGGCCTAGAAATCTGAGCGGAATACTATCCTTCAAAGGAGTACCCTCTGTGTCTCGTAAACCTCGAAGCTCTATTGCAAGTATCTTCTTTTTTCCAGATCTGCCCGTCTCGATGATTAAGAGAACTCCACCGAAGAGTATTAACGCGGCAGCCAGAGCAGTCGCCAAAACTACTAAGAATGTTGGCGTTCCTTCGTTTATACTGAATGCTATTTCGAGCTCGCCATATGGGGTTGGGATTACGGTATCCACTCCCCAACTAGCGACGCCACAGACTCCGACAAACAGACCTATACCATAGCGAATAAGAGTCAGCCCCGTAGACCGGCGGCGCCAAAGGCAGTCGATAGCCCCCTCAATGAACCTGTCAACGTGACGCCGCAATTTTCTCTCCTAACACTTCTGCAGTAACTTCGACATTTGAGATAGGCTCTCCTCGACGAAACAAAACTGCAGAGCAATGCAGCCTCTTCCACCAGCCTTTCTTAACTATGAGCAAGACGGCGAAAGAAATACTCTCTTCCTCTTCCAAGAGGTTATTCATTGAAACGATGTCTGTCGCACTAGGAATAGGTTGATGATTGGGGTGCGAGTGCCACTCTCCCAAATAATTGTATCGTGTATAGTCGTTACCTGTTCGCGCAAAGAAATCATCCAAGGCTTCACAGTGATGTTCTGGAGATCGAACAAAATGAGCAGCACTTCCTGTGATTTCATCCAAAGAGAAATCAACAACACGAAACTCACCCGGTTTGAGCTGCTCAGCCATAAGCACTCCGCCGACTTCGCGTCGCCTCGCCCTTGAGAGGCACAGTAACATCCTCTCTTGTACATCTTTGGCCAGCTTAACTTTCATCTTTCTTCTCAAATGCGTCAGGAAACAACTCTTTCACTAGGGCAGATAGCTCTGCTCCAGATTCATCTGAAATTGGAGCCACCCAATCTCCCTCTGGCTTGAGATCAATAGGAAACACTTCGAATGGTTCAGTAAAAATCCACTCTCTCTGCAATCCGATTGCATAGGCGGAATGAGGGAAAATTGTCGCATCTCTCACAAGGATATCAATTGCAAAGCGAGTCATATGCGCGGCGATAATTGTCACCTCAGCGTCATCGGCAACCAACGGAGGAGCATCATCTCGCGTCAAATCATATGCTTCGGACTCTTTACCATCCCAAGGCACCCCTTGTTCAGCACACCATACAGCTAACTGCGCCCGAGCGCTGAGAGGTGCAGGGTCAATGTCTGGCCGGACCCTTGAAACAATTCCCCCAACTCCACCAGAAAACACCTCACCCCACACCATCGGCTTGCGCTCCGCTCGAGCTACTGCAGCACAAAGGCTAAAGATTGTGGCGTCAGCAGTTGCGTCAATAATGATGTCACAAGTGGAGATATTGTGTAGTGCTGCCTCCGTTGACGAGGAACTCTCTTGCCCTCCCATGAGAACACGTCGCACCCTTATTTCAGCTGATGGATTAATCTCATGTATTCTGGCTCTGACAGCGTCTGGTTTATTTAAACCGACGGAACGTTGATCCAATTCATTTCTAACGATGTTGCCGGGGAAGAGGATATCTCCATCAACCAATACGAATTGACCAACTCCCGCGCGCGCTAGTGAAGCGGCAACCTTCGATCCTACCGAACCACACCCTATCAAAGCTACTGACTTTTGACCCAGCGCTTCGTACTCCTCGCCCTGTCGTCGAACATTGCTAGGAACTCGTACTGTCTTGTAGGGAAGCGCTTCAGCTACGTCTTCGCCCCGAAAGAAGTTCAGAAGCTGAAATTCATCTTCCGAGACAAAAAGAATTGGCCTTTCGATTGTTTCGTTTTGGATAAATGCAATCAGTTCATCATGCATTAAACCTCGCGCTATCGCAGTCACCCCCTCAATAGAAGTCGGTAGCGTTTTCATGCCCCCCGCCGGAAGCCGTACTAAATATCCATTGCGCTTTATTGGCATAAGATTTTGCAGTTCTTCCCGCCACAACGGACTCTCGCAGCAGCCCACACGACTTATTCGCGCAACCAACATGGGCGGCCTGTACAACTCCGAGAGCTCCAACTCGGCAACAGTCGACACCGGAATAGCATCAAGGGATGGTATCATAGCGTCAGATACTACTAGACGAAGGAGAGAGCCACGTACGTCTTGCGCCACTGTAGTACGATGACCATCAGGCATCTCTCGTGCGTCATCAGTCCCGTCATTTTCCGCTGATAGCAGACGATACGCACTTTCGATCATCATGCCCCCAGTCATACTGGGCTCCCAGTTATCGGGACGAATTTCAAGACACAATTCCCCACCAGAACCGTACTGATGAGGTGACAGTCTTATGTCAGCAATGGGAAAAATTTGTGGAGGCACTTCTGGGAAAAATGCTGGATAGATAATTTTTAGCGACACATCACCGCCATTTACAGTGATGTCAAACTCTGCGGAGAGACGCAATCCTTCGGTGAGTCCCCACTTTACACGTTTCAACCAATCTGCGCTTTCGAGCAAATCTCCTATTACAACCCGCTCATCAAGCGCCCTTCTCGCCTGCGTCAACCACCAACTCATGCAAACCCCTTAGGCTTCGTAGGTCTGCGTTCTTGTGCACCAAACGCTGGTTGAGAAGATGAAGCGGCAGCAGCACTTGAGCCTCTCATCAAGCTTGAAGTTCCACTGGTACGCTTATCAACCAGCTTTGCTAGCTCGTCGCCAATTTTGGGCGAGAGCTTTTCAGTGATCGCGCTCTTGTTCCTTTCTACCTTTATGACTTCAAACTCATCACGAGCATTATTCAACCACTCAAAGAATGCATCTTTGCGCTCAGGAAACTCTTCCCACTTATCTGCGAAATTTTCCGACGGATCACTTGGATTTAGGATGACAAATTTCTCTCCGTCACGCTTGATAAACTCATCACTATCCATTCGAGACAGAATTGAGAACAGCGCATCAGCAACCTTCTCTTCTCCATTGTATGCGTGCCCAGCGAGTGTAGTAATAATTATAGAAATGGGGCTTTTGTGATCCTTGTCCTCAGAAAAGAGTACATCTCTATGCCTCTTTAGGATCATTATCGCCGACTGCAAGGGAGTTCTCACACGGTAATCAGGGATATCCTCCACGTTTGCATGAGACTCAGTTGCCAATGCCAGCTTCCTCTGAGCCAACTGGACTTCTAACCTCGACTTGAACCAGTCGCGATAACCTTTCGGATTTGAACGAGGCCAATCTTCTGTAAGAACATTGTAACTTTCAATTTCGTTATCGGTAATCGCAATTGCAGTATTCGCCCAATGCGAATCAAGACTTCGCTGTTCTAAAAGCAGTTTTACACTTTGTCCGTTTGATAGAGATGGCACAATATCCATATGGAATTGTGCTTCATCGGCATAGTTTAATGTCCAGCAGCGCCTACCCTCATCCAAAGGCTTATCTATTCCATACTTAAGCCTATAGGCCTCGAGTTCTTTCCCCACCAATTCCTTCAGCCTATGCTGCGTTAAGTTAGATTTTGATAGGTTCCGCAGTTCACAAACTGCGTCTACGTCATATTCTTCTTTATTGGTATACGGTTTGATTACGGTACCGAATGCAAATGAACCTTGTACGTAGACAATTGGGTCAAATTTTTTGATAGCTGACCCTTCTCGGTTCAACCAGTCGCCTACTGCTTCGTAACTAGCATAAGCCTTTTCGTAGCGTGTATCGTTGATTGCTAGTTCGTCTGCTAGTGCTTCAAGATAGTCTCGCGCCAAATCAGTAATCATAGTACCCGCCCCATTAGCTGAGAGTTAACTTGGACCAACCTAAATTAGCAGACATTCATCTAAACTGCACCTACACGTAAAGACAGGAACACAACTCGTCTTGTTGCTCAGCGAGCTTCTACAATGCTTCCAAATAAAAACGCCTCAGCCCATTTCGCATATAATGCGTTGATATTATTATATTAATTGGTAGAATTTGAGCCTGCGACCTTCAAGTTCTGAGCCTGACGGACATTAAGATAAAGGGTTCTCCAAACACCCTCACCCCTCCTCGCGATGAAGTACCTTCCTGATCCGGCGCATGGATATCCAGATGGCACCAAGGACGACGGGCACGGCGATGCCGGTTGCGACGCGGTCGTTGATCGGAAGGCCGGTATCCTTTAGCGCCTTGAACAGGTATCCCAGAAGCCCGACGGCGTAATAGGTGATCGCCGCCACGGACAGGCCTTCGACGGTTTGTTGCAGGCGCAGTTGCAGTTTGACACGGCGGTCCATGCTGGCCAGCAGGTCGCGGTTTTGGGCTTCGAGCAGGATATCGACCCTTGTGCGCAGCAGGTTGTTGGCGCGCGCGACACGTTTTGAGAGGACTTCGAGGCGGTCCCCGATATTCTGGCAGGTGCGCATTGCCGGTGCCAGACGGCGTTCCATAAACTCGGTCATGGTTTGCAGGCCTTCGACGCGTTCCTCGCGCAGTTCGACGAGGCGGGCCTGCAGGATGCGGTAATAGGCGCGTGCCGCGCTGAACCGGTAATTCAGCGATGCGGCCATTTCTTCGGTCTGGGCGGCAAGGTCGGTCAGTTTTTGCAGGGTGCCTTCGTCGTCGGTGTGCGATTTGCTGGCCATTTCGGCGGTGATCGAGGACAGGCGGGTATCGATTTCCGAGACCTTGGGTGTTGCGCAATGGGCCAGCGGAAAGGCCAGCAAGGCCATCATGCGATAAACCTCGATTTCCTTGAGCCGCTGGATCAGGCGCCCGGCCTGCAGGACCTCAAGGCCCTGATCGCGGATCAGGATGCGGCCAAAGCCATCGCCATGCAGGCGAAAATCGGTCCAGACCATCGCCGTGCCACCCAAAACGCGGCTGCCGGTCAGGCCGTTGTGATCAAACAGGCGCGATACTTCATCAGACGAGCGTTCATCGCGGTCCATCGCGATGTGCAAACCCACCAGAAGCTGCCCCGGGGTGGCGGCAAGCCAGTCCTGCGGGATCAGGTTGATGACCGGGTCATCAAACGGATGATCAAAGGCGGCCTGCCGTTTGAAGACATAGACCGTGAATTCCGCATGGCGTTCCCAGATGACGGAAAAGCCGTCGCACCGGGCTTCGTAATATTTCTGATCGGGTGCCGGGGGTGTCAGGCTGTATCGCTGGCAGAAGCCCTGAAAATGATCGCGGACATCGGTATCAAGCTCCTCGCCCGCGTGAAAGGCGATGCAGGTGCAGCGGGCCGGGCTTTGTACCCCGCCAAACGGGCGGGCATGGATTTCGTTATGAAGGGCGACACGCTGGGGATGTTCAACAAACATTGCCACGGGCTTTCATAATTGGCCATTGCGGTCTATATAGGGGTCAGAACCCTAACGCCCCGACACGTTCTGTATAGACGAAAGTCCAAGGTGGCAGATAGCCCTGAAAACGTAAGGGAAAATACTGTCATAAGTGATTTAACCGAAAGGCGAAAATCACCCATTTGGCCAAAGTCGCCCATCTGTTGCCATCCGGCACGCCCGCAAGGAGGTTTCATGACCGATCTGAGCAAAACCGACAGCCTGTTTTTCGCCAATGGCGACCTTGATCGCGACCGGCTTGAAAAGCAGGTTAATGATGCGCTGGGTGCGGCGGAAGACGGGGAACTTTTCCTTGAATACCGGCAGTCCGAAAGCCTGACATGGGATGATGGCCGCCTGCGCAGTGCGAATTTCGACACCGCACAGGGTTTTGGCCTGCGTGCGGTTGCCGATGAGGCCACCGCCTTTTCGCATTCCAACGAGCTTTCCAATGACGCGGTTGGCCGTGCGGCCGAGACCGTCAAGGCGGTTGGCAATGGCCGGTCGGGCAAGGTCGATCTGGGATCGATCGGCACCAATGTGTCGCTTTATTCCGATATCAATCCGCTGGGCGAGGCCACGTTCGAGGCGAAGGTTGATCTGCTGGGCAAGATCGATGCCTATGCGCGCGGCAAAGACCCCCGCGTGGTGCAGGTTTCCGCATCGATTTCAGGCAACTGGCAGGCAGTACAAATCTGGCGCAGCGGCGGGCAGCGGATTGGCGATATCCGCCCGCTGGTGCGGTTTAACGTATCGGTCGTCGTCAAGCAGGGCGACCGCATGGAAACCGGATCGCATGGTCAGGGCGGACGCATTGGCTATGACGGGTTCTTTGAAGAAAAAAGCTGGAAATCCGCGGTTGACGAAGCATTGCGTCAGGCGACGCTGAACCTTGAATCGGTTGCGGCGCCCGCGGGCGAGATGACCGTGGTGCTTGGTCCGGGCTGGCCGGGCATTCTGCTGCATGAAGCCATCGGCCACGGGCTTGAGGGCGACTTTAACCGCAAGGGCACATCGGCCTTTGCCGGTTTGCTTGGCCAGCGGATTGCATCGCCGGGGGTTACGGTTGTTGATGATGGCACGATCCATGATCGCCGCGGGTCGCTTTCGATTGATGATGAAGGCACCCCGACCCAGCGCACGGTTCTGATCGAGGATGGCATCCTGAAGGGCTTCATGCAGGATCGCCTGAATGCGCGCCTGACGGGCGTGAAATCCACCGGCAACGGGCGGCGTCAATCCTATGCCCATGCGCCGATGCCGCGCATGACCAATACCTATATGCTGGGCGGTGACAAGGACCCGGGCGAAATCCTGGCGTCGGTCAAGAAAGGCATTTATGCGGTCAATTTCGGTGGCGGTCAGGTCGATATCACATCGGGCAAGTTCGTGTTTTCCGCATCCGAGGCCTATCTGATCGAAAATGGCAAGCTTGGCGCACCGGTCAAGGGGGCGACCCTGATCGGCAATGGCCCCGACAGCCTGACCAAGGTTTCCATGATCGGCAATGACATGAAGCTTGATGACGGGATCGGAACGTGTGGCAAGGATGGCCAGGGTGTGCCGGTGGGTGTTGGTCAGCCAACACTTCGCATTGATGGTCTGACCGTGGGTGGAACGGCCGTTTAAAGGCCCGATATCATGTTAATTTCAAAGCCTGCTTGCGTTAAACCGTAAGCAGGCTTTTTATTTGCCCATCGCCACCATTGATAACGAGGCCCCGATGAATTTTTCGTCTGATAACGTGTCGCCGATCTGCCCCGAAATCCTTGCCGCGATTGCCGAGGCCAGCGATCCGGCCCTGCCCTATGGTGCGGACGCGGCCAGCCAGCAGCTTGATGGCGCATTTTCGGATCTGTTTGGCAAAGAAGTTGCGGTGGTGCCGGTAGCGACGGGGACGGCGGCCAATCTTGTCGGATTGTCGGCACTGGTGTCGCCGTTTGGCGGGGTGGCCTGCCATCATCAGGCGCATATCAACCGGACGGAATCGACCGGGGTGGCATTTTATGGCAACGGTGCGAAGCTGCTGACCCTGGACGGGCCATCGGCGAAGCTGGAACCCGAGACACTTGATGCGTTTTTAACCCGCGAAAACACCCATGGCATGCATTCGGTTGATCCCGAATGTGTGGCCATTACGCAGGCGACCGAATTCGGCACGATCTATGACGTTGATGAGGTGCAGGCGATTGGCAGGGTTGCCAGGGAGCATGGCATGAAGTTTTTCATGGATGGGGCGCGGTTTGCCAATGCCATTGCTGCCCTTGGCTGCCATCCGGCGGATATCACATGGAAGGCAGGACTTGATGTTTTAAGCTTTGGCGCCACCAAGAACGGGGCGATGGCGGTGGATGCGATCATCCTGTTTGACCCGTCATTGCGCGACCGGGTCGAAAAGGCGCGCAAGCGCGGTGGGCATCTGTTTTCCAAGCATCGTTATCTGGCGGCACAGCTTCTGGCCTATGTGAAGGATGATCTTTGGCTGCGCAATGCGCGCCATGCCAATCAGGCCGCAGGCGCCCTTTGCCAGTCGCTTGAAACCCTTGGTGCGCGGGCGGCCTTTGCCCCGCAGGGCAACGAGCTGTTTGTGCATATGAATGACGATCTGGCCGAACGGTTGCGCAAGGCCGGGCTGGTCTTTCGGCCATGGCCCGCGGTCGGGCCGGATGCGTTCCGCTTTGTTAGCGGCTGGAACAGCCCGATTGAGGCGATCCGCGCGTTACCGGAAACACTATAGGCATCATTGCCATTCGAACGGATCGCGTGTGATAAAGGTTGGTCAGGTTGCGGGGCAATCCCCGCAACCTATGGACGCCACCACAAGATACGGACCCGTTCGATGAATTTTGCCTCTGACAATGTATCGCCCCTGTGCCCGGAAATCCTGGCAGCACTCGAACACGAAGCCTATGGCAACGCGCCTGCCTATGGGGCGGACGAAACCAGCCGTCAGCTTGACGCGGCCTTTTCCGAATTGTTTGACAGGGAAGTGGCGGTTGTTCCGGTTGCCACCGGGACCGCGGCAAACTGCATCAGCCTGTCGGCACTGGTATCCCCGTTTGGTGGCATCGTCTGCCATCACGAGGCCCATATCAACGAAGATGAAAGCACCGGCGTTGCGTTCTTTACCGGCGGGGCGAAGCTGATGCCGGTTGATGGTCCGGCGGCAAAGCTTGAAGCCGACAATCTGGATGCCTTTCTGGCAAGCCGGGTGGATCGTGGGGTCCATTCAGTCGCCCCGGAATGCGTTGCGATCACGCAGGCGACCGAACTGGGCACGGTTTACACCGCCGATGAAGTCGGAGCCATTGGCGCGATTTGCAAAAAGCGCGACCTTCGCCTGTTCATGGATGGGGCGCGGTTTGCCAATGCGGTTGCCCATCTGGGCTGCCACCCGGCCGATATCACGTGGAAGGCCGGTGTTGATGCGATCAGCTTTGGCGCAACCAAAAACGGTGCGCAGGCGGTTGATGCGATTGTTCTGTTTGATACTTCACTGCGCGGCAGGGTCGAACAGGCCCGCAAGCGCAGCGGCCATCTTTATTCCAAGCATCGTTATCTAAGCTCACAGCTTCTGGCCTATGTGAAGGATGATCTTTGGCTGCGCAATGCGCGCCACGCCAACGGGGCGGCCCAAACCCTTTGTGACATGCTGGTGTCGCATGGGGCGAGTTTGGCGCATGCGGCCGAGGGTAACGAGCTTTTTGTCAAGCTTGCGCCGGAGCTTGCGCAACGGATGCGTGATGCCGGGGCGCTGTTTTATCCGTGGCCGTCATTGGGGGTGGATATTTACCGATTTGTGACGGCGTGGAACACGGGTATCGCGCAAATCAGTCAACTTAATGATCGCATTACGCGCAATTGACCCGTGTAAGTGGTTCAGCAATCAAACGAATCTAGAAATTTCAAGAAGATAGATCGGATGGAAAAGCACGTTAGCTTTATGTGTTTTTCCGTTCGGTCATCAGTAGCCCCGAAAAAAATGCACGGCTCCCATACCCGATTGTGGGGGACAATTTCATAAAAATAACAGACACTTGACATAAATTCATCATTCATCCGATCAGGTCGTCCTACGTAGAACCCCTCAGGAAACGTTGACGATACGCAGAAACCCTGATTATTTTCCCTCGTCGATTGCCAACATAACTGTTGGATCGGGTAAACCCGCCCGACCCTTTGCACAAATTGCAATGCATGAGCCGTTCAAGGCCAGCAGCCACCCGTGCAAATTGTTTGGGCCAGCCTTGAGGGAGGCATCTTATATGAAAGCGAATTTCGTCAAAGCGGCGATCGGTGCAGGTCTGCTTGCAGCGACTGCGCTTGCTGCTCCGACTGCCGCTTCGGCAAAAACCCTGGTTTATTGCTCGGAAGGAAGCCCGGAAGGCTTCAACCCGCAGCTTTACACGACCGGGACGACTTTTGACGCAACATCGAAAAACGTCTTTAACCGTCTGGTACAGTTCAAGCGCGGCACGACCACCATCGTTCCGGGCCTTGCAACCAGCTGGGACGTATCGGCCGATGGCACGGAATACACCTTTAACCTGCGTAAAGACGTTAAATTCCAGACCACCGATGCCTTCACCCCGACCCGCGATTTCAACGCAGATGACGTCGTCTTCTCGTTCAAGCGCATGTGGGACAAAAACCATCCGTATCATGGCGTGTCCGGCGGTTCTTATGAGTATTTCAACGGCATGTCGATGCCTGACCTCATCAAGGACATCGTCAAGGTCGACGATTACACTGTCAAATTCGTTCTGAACCGCCCGGAAGCCCCGTTCATTGCCAATATGGCAATGGATTTCGCATCCATCCTGTCGGCTGAATATGCCGATCAGATGATGGATGCCGGCACCCCGGAGCAGGTTGACCTCACTCCGGTCGGCACCGGCCCCTTCCAGTTTGTTCAGTACCAGAAAGATTCGGTCATCCGTTACAAAGCCCATCCAGATTACTGGGAAGGCAAGGCACCGCTTGATAACCTGATCTTCGCCATCACCCCCGACCCAACTGTGCGCTACCAGAAGCTCAAAGCTGGCGAATGTCATATGATGCCCTATCCGAACCCGGCTGATCTGGAAGCGATGGAAGCCGATGGCGACATCAACCTGATGAGCCAGGAAGGTCTGAACGTCGGTTATCTTGGTTACAACACCAAGAAAGAGCCGTTCACCGATGCCCGCGTCCGCAAGGCGCTGAACATGGCGATCAACAAGGACGCCATCATCGAGGGTGTTTATCAGGGTGCGGGCGTTGCCGCGAAAAACCCGATTCCGCCAACCATCTGGTCATACAATACCGAAACGGTTGATGATCCTTATGATCCGGAAGCTGCCAAGAAATTGCTGGCAGAAGCCGGTTATCCGGATGGTTTCACCACCGATATCTGGGCCATGCCGGTACAGCGTCCCTACAACCCGAATGCACGCCGCATGGCGGAACTGATTCAGGCTGACTGGGCGGCGGTTGGCGTAAATGCCGAAATCGTTTCCTACGAATGGGGTGAATATCTCCAGCGTTTGGGCAAAGGCGAACAGACCACCTTCATGCTGGGCTGGACGGGAGATAACGGTGACCCCGACAACTTCCTTGCCGTACTGTTAGGTTGTGACGCTGCCAATGGCGGCTCGAACTATGCGTTCTTCTGCAACGAAGAGTTTGAAAACCTGATTCAGCAAGCAAAGACCACCTCGGACGTGCTTGAGCGTACCCGCCTGTACGAAGAGGCACAATTGGTCTTCAAACGTGAAGCACCATGGGCAACCATCGCACACTCCATCGTGTTCGAACCGCTCAGCACCAAAGTCGTCAATTACAAAATCGATCCGTTCGGCGGCCACATCTTCTACGGCGTCGACATCGAAGAATAAGTACAAAAACAACCAGCCAAAGAGGCCCGGTTTTCCGGGCCTCTTTGCAATTCCGCAATAGAGAGAGACGTCCGCCCGCAGGCCCGCGCGCGGATGCCAAAAAAGGCCCGATGGCATGTTAGGTTTCCTTTTACGCCGTTTGGGTGACGTCATACCGACTTTCTTTGGCGTTACCATTCTGGTGTTTCTGATGATTCACCTGATCCCGAGCGACCCCATACTTATGATGGCAGGGGAACGCGGTATCGATCCCGCCCGATACGCTGAACTGCAAAAAGAATTTGGTTTCGACAGACCGCTTGTTGTTCAGTATTTCGATTATCTGGGCGGTGTTTTGCAGGGCGATCTTGGTGAATCCTTTGTCACCAAACGTCCGGTGATCGAAGAGTTTGCGACCCTGTTCCCGGCAACGATCGAGCTTTCCATCGCGGGGATTCTGTTTGCGATCATTATCGGTTTGCCATTGGGGGTCATTGCCGCGATCAACAGGGGAAAGTGGCTTGACCACCTGACCATGAGTTTATCGCTGACCGGATACTCAATGCCCATCTTCTGGTGGGCGCTGCTGTTGATCATGTTCTTTTCGACGACGCTTGGCTGGACCCCGGTTTCCGGTCGCCTGTCGATCATGTATTACATCGAGCCGACCACCGGTTTCATGCTGATCGATACGTTGCTTAGCGATGAAAAAGGCGCGTTTATCAGTGCGCTCCGTCATCTGATCCTGCCAACGATTGCGCTTGGCACCATTCCGATGGCCGTGATTGCGCGTATGACACGCTCCTCGATGCTTGAAGTTCTGGGCGAGGAATATATCCGTGTTGCCCGCGCCAAGGGTTTGGCCCCGATGAGGGTGATCATGGTCCATGCGCTGCGTAATGCCCTGATCCCGGTGATTACGGTGATCGGCCTTCAGGTCGGTGTGCTGTTTGCCGGTGCGATCCTGACTGAAACCATTTTCTCGTGGCCCGGTATTGGCAAATGGATTGTCGAGGCGTTGAACCGCCGCGATTACCCGACCATCCAGGGCGGCATCCTGATGATTGCCTTCGTGGTTATGGGGGTCAATCTGTTCGTCGATCTGATGTATGGGGTGATCAATCCCCGCATCCGGCACAAGCGTTAAGGGGGCACGGGAAATGACAAACCAGAATACCCAATCGACCACCCCCGAAACGGCAGCAGCCGAAGTGGTGGCAGTGGAAGACCAGAAGATCAATCCGCCCAGCCCGTTCATGGAAACGTGGAATTATTTCCGCAAGAACCGTGGCGCTTATGTCGGGCTGATCGTTATCTGCTTTATCCTGTTCATGGCGGCATTCGCCCAGTGGATCGCACCATTTGATCCGATTGCACAGGACCGCACCGCGTTCCTGAAACCGCCGATCTGGATGGAGGGTGCCGATCCGCGCTATATCCTTGGCACTGACGCGGTTGGTCGTGACATCCTGTCACGCCTGATCCATGGTGCGCAGCTTTCGGTGACCATCGGCGTGTTCGTCGTGATCATTTCAATGATCGCCGGTATCGTTCTTGGACTGGTTGCCGGATATTTCCGCGGCTGGATCGAAGTCGGCATCATGCGCATGATGGATACCATGCTGGCCCTGCCCAGCCTGATCATGGCGATGGCGATTGTCGCGATCCTCGGCCCGGGGCTTGAAAACGCCATGCTGGCGATTGCGATTGTCCAGTTGCCGCATTATGTGCGCCTGTCGCGTGCATCAGTGGTTTCCGAACTGAACAAGGAATATGTCATCGCATCGCAGATTGCCGGTGCCGGTCATATCCGCCAGATGTTCGTCAATATCCTGCCGAACTGCATGGCACCCCTGATCGTTCAGGGCACATTGGGCATTTCCAGTGCCATCCTTGATGCTGCGGCCCTTGGCTTCCTTGGCCTTGGCGCGCAGCCGCCGCTGCCGGAATGGGGCACCATGCTGGCCGAAGCCCGCGAATTCGTGGGATCGGCATGGTGGGTGATCACCTTCCCCGGCCTTTGCATCCTCGTCACCGTGCTTGCCTTCAACCTGATGGGTGATGGTCTGCGCGATGCCCTTGATCCCAAGATGAAGCGGTAAGTCATGGCTCTTCTCGAAGTTAAAAACCTGACAGTCGAGTTCGGCTCCGAAGACCGGCCGTTCCGCGCTGTTGATAATGTAAGTTATTCCGTTGATCGCGGCGAAGTCCTTGGCATCGTCGGTGAGTCGGGTTCGGGTAAATCCGTATCCTCGCTTGCCGTTATGGGCCTGATCGACTTCCCCGGTCGTGTTACCGCCGACAGCCTGACCTTTGATGGGCAGGACCTGCTGACGATGTCGCCCGGCAAGCGCCGTGCGATTACGGGCAAGGATATCGGCATGATCTTTCAGGATCCGATGTCGGCGCTTAATCCGTGCTTTACGGTTGAAGCCCAGATCATGGAAGCCCTGAAAGTCCATGAGGGTGGTTCGAAAAAGGAGCGGCGTGAACGTACGCTTGACCTTCTGAACCAGGTTGGCATTCCCGATCCGAAATCGCGCATGACCGCCTATCCCCATCAGCTTTCGGGCGGGATGAGCCAGCGTATCGTGATTGCGATGGCGATTGCGTGCAATCCGCGCCTGCTGATTGCCGATGAACCGACCACCGCCCTTGACGTGACCATTCAGGCCCAGATCATCGACCTGCTGCTGAAATTGCAGGACGATAGCGACATGGCCCTGATCCTGATCACGCATGATCTGGCACTGGTATCGGAAGCGGCTGATCGCATTCAGGTGATGTATGCCGGTCAGCTTTTTGAAAGTGGCCCGGCCGACAGCATCTTTGCCGCGCCGCGTCATCCCTATACCCAGGCGTTGCTTGAGGCATTGCCGGAACGTTCCGAAGGCCATGATCGCCTGCGCACCATCCCCGGTGTGGTTCCGGGTCAGTATGACCGCCCGGCGGGCTGCCTTCTGGCGCCGCGTTGCCGTTATGCCAATGATCGTTGCGTTGTCGAACGCCCCGATGTTGGAGCCTATAACGGGCGCGATGTGCGTTGCTTCTATCCGCTTGACGACCACGGCCAGCCAACCGGCCAGACAACCGGGGAGACCGTGTAATGAGCTTCCTTGATACAAAACCCGGTGTTCCGCTGCTGGAATCCGATGATCTTGTCCGTCACTACGAAGTCAGCCGCGGCCTTGGCAAACCCAGTGCGATGGTCAAGGCGCTTGATGGTGTTTCCTTTACGCTCGAAGCCAAGAAGACCTTGGCGGTTGTTGGTGAGTCCGGTTGTGGCAAGTCCACGCTTGGCCGTCAGTTGACCCTGATTGAAAAGCCCAGCGCAGGCGGGCTTAAAATCAACGGCGAAGCGGTTGGTGATCTGAGTGACAAGGAAGCGAAACTGTTCCGTCGCACGGTTCAGATGATCTTCCAGAACCCTTACGGGTCGCTGAACCCGCGCAAGAAAGTCGGTCAGATCCTTGGCGAGCCGGTGTTGCTTAACATGGATCTGGGTCGCAAGGAGCGCGAGGAACGTGTGCGCGAAACCATGGCCAAGGTTGGCCTGCGCCCCGAATTTTACGGGCGCTATCCGCATATGTTCTCGGGCGGGCAGCGTCAGCGTATCGCGATTGCGCGTGCGCTGATCCTTGAACCGAAAGTCATCGTTGCCGATGAACCGGTTTCCGCTCTTGACGTGTCGGTCCAGGCACAGGTTCTGAACCTGATGATGGACCTGCAGGAAGAGATGAATGTCGCCTATGTCTTCATCTCGCACGATCTTTCTGTCGTTCGCCATATTGCAGATGACATCATGGTGATGTATTTGGGGCGCGTCGCTGAAAAGGGACCGACCGAAGAAATCTTTGCCAAACCGCTGCATCCCTATACAAGGGCGCTTCTGGCATCGGCACCAAAGATCGATCCGGCGCATCGCGTCAAGGCAGAGCCGCTGAAAGGCGAACTGCCTTCACCGATCAATCCACCGTCGGGCTGTGCGTTTCATAAACGCTGCCCGTTCGCGACCGACCATTGCGCACAAGTTCGCCCTGAATTGCGCATGTATGAAGGCCGCGAGGTGGCTTGCCATCGGGTCGAAGAAATCGCCTGAAAACAGGCGATCGCCCGGATATCCGGGTAGACAAGGGAGCAAGGGGGCGCGCTTTAACAAGCTGCGCCCCTGAGCCTTTCAGGGTCACAAGAAAGCCTGCAAAGACTTTGCTGGCTGTATGGAACCCTGAGAACAAAACTCAGCCCAAGAATGTTTCTTCGTGCGTGGCCTGATATTGCTGTATCTCGCTTCTCATCCTGCCTTGCCAGTTATGCACAAAGTTTAAAACCTCTGACGTTTCAAGATGGGCTTTCAATGACGATTGATCGCGCCAACGTTCGGCAATCACGAGACGCCCCGGGCATGCCGCATCAGGATTAACCGCATAAAAAAGACAGCCTTTCTTGGGCTTTGCCTTACGCGCGATCACCTGAAGGTCGGCGATGAACTGATCAATTTCATGTGGATCAACATGAATGTGCCCCATCAGAATGATCATGTCATTCCACCACGAGCACGATCTTGCCCTGAATGTGCCCTTCGGCCGCACGTTCATGAGCCTTGCGGGCATCGGCAAGCGGGTATGTGCTGTCCAGCACGACGCGAAGTGTGCCGTCACTCAGCAGACCGGCAAGCTCCGCCAGTTGATCGCCGTTCGAGCGAACCTGCGTTGCCGATACCGTAATGCCAAGCTTTTCAGCTTCTTCGTGACTGGAAAAGCCCAGCGGGAACACCGGGAAAAGGGCACCACCCCGTTTGATCGTGCGCAGGAAACGCCCGGCGGTCGGTCCGCCAAGGGCATCAATCACAAGATCAAGATCCCGCACGATGTCTTCGGGCGGGGTTTTCGTATAATCGATAAACTCATCAGGCCCCAAGTCGCGCAGAAGCGCCTCGTGTTTGCCAGACGCAACCGCAATGACCCTGGCACCTTTGAGTTTTGCGACCTGCACCGCAAAATGCCCAACACCACCGGCAGCCCCGTTCACAAGAACGGTTTTCCCCGAAAGTTCAACCGGCTTATGCTGATAGGACTGAAGCGGATTTGGTTCGTCATGTCCCAGATCAACCAGGAACTGCCAAGCGGTCAGAAGCGACATGGGCGCCGCCGCCGCATGCACATGATCAATCCCGACCGGCTTGGGGGCGGCTTCCGATGCAGGGACCGTGACATATTGTGCATAGGCCCTGCTTCCCCCGGCAAGCCCGGACGGGAAACGAACCATGGCGTAAACGTCGTCTCCTGGCGCAAAGCCGGTAACATCATCGGCAACGGCTTCAACGACACCTGATATGTCGGTTCCAAGTATCACCGGGAAGGATATTTGCGGCTGCCATTCCGGCGGCAGCATCCTGTAGCCATCACGCAGATACCAGTCGGGGGGATTAATCCCGACCGCGTGCACCCGGACCCTTATTTCACCCGGTCCCGGATCAGGTATCGGCGCGTCCTCGTAGCGCATGACCTCGGGCCCGCCGAACGCGTGCTGACGGACCGCCTTCATTGTCTTTGTCATTACGGCTTCTTCTTTCATCGCATATGTGCTATCCACAATCGGAGCACTGATCCGCATTTATGGAGCAGTGCTCCGTTTGTCAAGAGGAACATATGCGCGCCGACGCAAAGAAGAACTACGAACATCTGCTTGCCACCGCACGGGAGGTTGTCAAAGACCAGGGTGCGGAAGCATCTTTGCGCGACATCGCCCGCAAAGCCGGGGTGGGACTTGGTACGCTGTACCGACATTTTCCAACGCGCGAGGCACTGCTTGAAACCCTGCTGCGCGAAAGCTTTGACGAGCTGAAAGAATCAGCGCGCGAACGCGAAACCGCAAGTTCGCCGGATGATGCGCTGGTATCGTGGTTACGTGATCTTGTTGCGTGCGCGAACGACTATCGCGGTGTCATTGCCGCGATGGTGGCCGCCATTGAGGATGAAGAGTCCGCTCTTCATGCGTCGTGCGTTACCATGAAAGCCGCGGGGACAAGGCTTCTTGTCCGGGCGCAGGAAAAGGGCGTTGCGCGCACCGACATCGATGGCGGTGACCTGTTCGCCATGGTGGGCGCACTTGCCTGGCTTGGCGATCAGCCATCATCGGCACCACGTGCGGATCATCTGTTCAATGTCATCACCAGCGCCATCCTGAAGAAGTGATGGCCGGGACCATCACATCCGCAAACCGTCGCGGATCAGGCGGTATTGCGCGTCCGGTCCGTCAGCGCCAGCAGCACCCCTGCGGCGATCAGAAGGCTGCCGCTGATGCGGTTAAGCCAGCGCATGTGACGGGCGGAGCGGATCAGCCCCTTTACCTGCCCGCCGACAAGCCCGTAGCCCAGAAGAACACAGGCCTCCATCGCGATGAAGGTCACGCCCATGATCGCGAATTGCGGGCCGTATGAACCGGCCTGATCAAGGAATTGCGGGAAGAAGGCGGTAAAGATCAGGATCGCCTTGGGATTGCCGATTGCCGTCAGGAATTCCGTCCGGGCCAATGACATCGCACCGGGATGGGCGACAAAACCGACGGTATCACCGGGCACCTCGGGCTCGGCAACTTTGGTTCGCCAGCTTTTGAGACCAAGATAAACCAGATAGATCGCCCCACCCCACTTTATGATCATGAAGGCGGTTTCGCTGGCGGCAAGCACCACGCCAAGCCCCATGGCCGTCACAATGATCATCAGGGCAAAAGCCAGCAGTCGGCCCGCCCCACCGATGGCGGCCGACGCAACGCCGTGGCGCGCGCCATTGAACATCGCGAGAAGATTATTCGGTCCGGGGGCCATCGAAAGCGCCAAGGCAGCGCCGGAAAACAGCAACCATGTATCAAGCTGCATTTGGGGAAGTCCTGTGAAAAATGGGTGACCGGCTGATTGCGCCCGAAATTCAGTCACGCGTCAAGGCGGCAATCATCGTTGCCGCAGCCGGCCATTTCGACGAAAGGTCGGCCCGTTTGCCCATCGCAAAATCAGCGAAATCAAAACCGGGTGCCACCGTACAGCCCAGAAGGGCAAATTTGCCACCTTGTTTCAGGCGCGCCCCCTGCCAGACATTTTTCGGCACGATCATTTGCGGTTTCTGCCCCGCCAGCAGGTCATTGCCGATTTCAACCAGCCGGTGGCTGCCATCGGCATACAATTGCAGCTGTTCGACCGGATCGCCAAGGTAATGATGGAAAATCTCGTCACTGGTCAGGATATGCATGCCCGAAAAGGTATCGGGCGTCAGCAGGTAATAGATCGCGGTCCCCGTTGATCGCACGCCAAGATACCGGTTGCCCGGATTGCAGGTTTCCAGCGCGCGGAATGTTTCGGCGTAAAAGCCGCCCTCCGGATGGGGTTGCAGGCCGAGTTTTTCAATCAGGTTTTCGATGGTGATATCGCGGGACATGGCGCACTCCCTGCATGGGATGGATGATGGCCGACCATCATGACAAAAAAGGGGAACGGTGCAAACCGTTCCCCCGTATAATTTGGACATATGCGAAACGAGGACCTAGTGGCCCTTGTGTTCCTGATCGCCCATTTTCATGTCGCCGTGATCCATACCGGCATCGCCGTGCGGACCTTTGGACATTGACCCCATCACATCGATGGTCACCGGTATGTCGCCCGCCTTTTCAAAGGTCAGCGTTACGTCGATTTTTTCACCTTCGACCAGCGGCTTGTGCAGGCCGATCAGCATGACGTGATAGCTACCCGGTTTGAACATCAGTTCACCATGCATCGGCACATCGATCCCACCTTCGACCGGGCGCATCTTCATGACGTTGTTTTCCATGATATGCGTGTGCAGTTCGGTTTTATCGGCCAGATCGGATTTCACCCCGACAATACGGTCTGCCATGCCGGTATTTTCGACCGTCAGGAAAGCCGCACCATTCGGCACCTTGCCAAGCGATGCCTTGGCCCAGGCATCCTTGATTTCGATATCGGCGGCAAACGCCTGGGTCGCGGCAAACAGACCGGCCAGGGTCGCAATAACAGCAAACAGTTTTTTCATGATCTTTGTTTCCATCCGTGTCCGGTGTCGATTGGTTGCATCACACCGGTGATTTGATTTCGGGTGTATCGGGAAATCAGATGGAATGCGGGGGTGCGCGGGAATAGCGCGTGCGCGGCACGGTGATCGTGGCGGCAAACAGGCGGGCTTGCGCATATTCGGCATCATGGATGATTGAAACCGGCGCGCCAAACGGCACGTCCAGACTTGCCATCGCCCCATGATGGGACGCGCATAGCGAACAGAAACCATGACCGGCAGAATGCCCGCCGGAATTTTGTGACGCGGCATCGGGACTGGCGTTGCCAAACGATATGGCGCGCACCCCATCCGCCGTGCAGATGAAAATCAGATTGCCACCGGGTTCGGCATTGGCCCCGGTAATGGCGGTTAACCCGCCACCACTGGCACCGCCATACATCGCGCTTACGAAACCCGACTGCGTCACCCCGGTCATCAGAATGACGAATGCCAGCATCCAGACGCGCAGGAGTTTGCCCGCAGCCCGGATATTCATATGTGACAGCATCGGTTTGGTACGAATACGCATGGATTGGGTATGCCTGAATTTACCCCCCGCGACAATGAGATATATCATTGCCGCAGGATGACAATTGGGGCACGATCACCGCCGAAAAAGCTGATCCAGGCTGATCGAAAGGATACGTTTTTGCCCTACGCGATGGCTGTTCCGATATCCCTGCCCCATCCTGCAATGGTCGATGCCGATTGGGCGGACAGTTTTGCGATCACGATTGACGATCCCGACATCACGCCCGAACAAGCCGCGCAAAAGATCATGGATGGCCGGCCGGTCTGGATGGGGTATCTGCTGGCACTGCGTAACGCGATGGTCCGTCCGCTGGGGCTTAAAACCGCGCCCGAACCGGACGCCAATGTCATCGGCCTTTTCCCGGTGATTGAGCGCGGGGACGATTTCATCGTGCTGGGCATGGATGACAGGCATCTTGATTTTCGCCTGACGGTCGAGGTCGAAAAATTCCAGTGTGGGCAGACGGTGATCCGGTCCAGCACCCTGATCCGGCGGCACAATATGCTGGGCCGGATGTATCTTGGCACCATCATGCCGTTTCATAAGGCAATCGTGCCCGCGATGCTGAACGGGGCGTTCGCATCCCGATAGGCGGATAAAGAACGGGCCGGTCAAAACCGGCCCGCATCATCACATCAAATCAGATCATATCGCGTGCGCGAACCAGTTCATCGAACTTCGCCCCGTCAAGGAAGCCAAGGGCAATGGTTGCTTCCTTAAGGCTGCTGCGATCCTTGTGCGCCTTTTTGGCGACGGCGGCGGCATTGTCATAGCCGATATGGGGTGCAAGGGCGGTCACCAGCATCAGGCTTTGTTCGACATAGTGATCGATTTTTTCCTGATCGGCTTCGAGGCCGACAACGCAGTTATCGGCAAAGCTGACCGAGGCATCGGCAATCAGGCGGATCGATTGCAGAAGGTTATAAATGATCACCGGTTTGAACACGTTCAGATCCAGATGACCGTTTGAACCGCCGACCGTGACCGCAACATGGTTGCCAATCACCTGTGCGCAGACCATGGTCAGGGCTTCGGCCTGGGTCGGGTTGACCTTGCCCGGCATGATGGATGATCCCGGCTCGTTCGCGGGCAGGACCAGTTCACCAAGCCCGCAACGCGGACCGGAACCCAGCAGACGGATATCGTTGCCAATCTTCATCAGCGACGTCGCCAGAACGTTCAGCACACCCGACATCTCGACACAGGCATCGTGGGCGGCAAGGGCTTCGAATTTGTTGGACGCCGTTTCGAATTTCAGGCCGGTGATATCGGATACCTGTTTGGCAAATTCGACGTCAAAACCCTTTGGCGCATTAAGGCCGGTGCCAAGGGCAGTCCCACCCTGTGCCAGTTTGCGAAGCCGGACCAGTGCATCATCAATGCGATCAAGGCCAAGGGCGATCTGGGCGGCATAGCCCGAAAATTCCTGCCCCAAGGTCAGCGGCACCGCATCCTGCATATGGGTACGGCCGATTTTGACGATATCGGCAAAGGCCTTGACCTTGGCATCAAGGGCACTTCGAAGATGGGCCAGGGCCGGTTTCAGGCTTTCCTCGATCTCGACCACGGCGGCGATATGCATGGCCGCCGGGAAACTGTCATTGGATGACTGGCCGCGATTGACATGATCATTGGGATGAACCGGATCGCGTTTGCCCATCGGCTTGCCAAGGATTTCACAGGCCCGGTTGGCGATGACCTCGTTGGCATTCATGTTGGTCTGGGTACCACTGCCGGTCTGCCAGACGACAAGCGGGAAGTGATCAAGCAGCTTGCCATCGGCGACTTCGCGCGCGGCGGCCTCGATTGCCTCGGCAAGGTTGGCATCCAGATTGCCAAGGGCAGCATTGGCGCGCGCGGCAGCCAGTTTCTGTATCCCGAACGCCCGGATCAATGCATCGGGCATCCGTTCGCCGCCAATGCGGAAATTCTGTTTTGATCGCTGGGTCTGCGCCCCCCAATACCGGTCCGCGGGCACATCGATGCTGCCCATGGTGTCCTGTTCGGTGCGGGTGGTCACTGGATTGGTCACGATAGAAATCCTCCGTGTCAGAAAACATACTGACCGGGGCGGGAACCCGGCTGGCAATTACGTTTTGCCGTTCCCGAATATGGGCGCAAATGATCGTTCGCGCAAAGTCACTGTGTTGAAAAAATGCAGTTTTATCGTCAGCGAGAAAATATCAGCCGGCGATTGCCCCCTGATCTGCGGAAACATTGTCCTGCCATGCGACAATCTGAACGCCGATGCGATCCAGATGGGACAGCAGTTTTTCAGGCGGCAAACGATCCGTGATCACCCCGGTCAGGGCTTCGAGCGGTGCGATATTTTCAAGGTAACGCTGATCGAACTTGGTGTGATCGACCATCAGCCAGGTTTCATCGGACCGTTCCATCATGGCGCGTTTGACCGCAACCGCCCGACGGTTAACGTCACTGAACCCCTGCCATGCAACGCCCGACGCCCCGATAAAGGCCTTGTTGGCGTGAAAACGGCGCAGGAATTCGATTGTGTCATTGCCGTAAACCGCATTTTCACGCGGATCGAACTGCCCCGGACACATGATGACATCGTCAATCACCGCCTGTTCGCCCATGCCGTGCACCACCGCATAGCAATTGGTCAGAACCGTGCGCCGCAATGCGCCGGGGTTCTGGGCCATATAGGGGGCAAGCTGACTGACGGTGGACCCGGCATCGATCATGATCACATCGCCCGGCCGGATCATATTGCCCGCCATGATGCCGATCCGTTCGAACCCGGCAACCGCGGTCATCTGGCGCTGGGCCAGATCGGGCTGATGGCCCATGGGCTGTGCGGATGCACCGCCAAATTCACGTTTGATCAGGCCATCGTCGCTGAGCGCGTCGAGATCACGGCGAATTGTTTCAGTTGCCACATCGAATCGTTCCGCCAATGTGGCAACTCTCACATGCGGATGAATTTGCAGTTCCTGAAGAATGCGCTGCTGCCGTTCCTTTTTTCCGATACGCAAAGAGCCTCTCTCCCCTGAATAGCCTAGCCCGCACCACTTTTGGATAAGGTTAGCAGTTATTTTTGTAACCGATTGTTACAGTTTTATGTTGCTTTTCAAACTTTTTGCCACTTTATAATGTTGATAAAAGCAACAACAAAAACAACAAAACCACATTTAAAACCGGCATTAAGCCCGCGTTTACAGGGAAGAAAGGTTCTGTCTCATGTTTTCACATGCGAAAAAAATGGACATTTTGAAAGTTTCTACGCTGCTTGCCGCCATCGGCATGATGAGCTTTGGCAGCAGCACGGCATTTGCACAGGCCGATGATTGCATCGCACGTGGCGATCTTGATCAGATGTATTGCGACATGGATGGCGATCTGGTTGCCGATGCACCGCCCGCCGATCAGCAGGTTGACCCGGACACCCTCGTGTTTGCCTATACCCCGGTCGAAGACCCGGCGGTTTATGCCGATATCTGGCAGCCGTTCCTTGAACATCTTGAAAAAGTGACCGGCAAGGACGTTCATTTCTTTGCGGTTCAGTCGAACTCGGCCGAAGTCGAAGCCATGCGCAGCGGTCGTCTGCATGTTGCCGGTTTCTCGACCGGTCCGACCCCGTTTGCGGTCAACCTTGCCGGTGCGGTTCCGTTCGCATTGATGGGTGGCGATGATGGCCGTTTCGGTTACACGCTGCAGCTTTACACCCGCGTTGACAGCGGCATCGACAAGATCGAGGACCTGAAGGGCAAGCGCGTTGCGCATACCTCGCCGACCTCGAACTCGGGCAACCTTGCACCGCGCGCACTGCTTCCGGGGCAGGGCATCGTTCCGGAACAGGATTACGAAGTCGTCTATTCCGGTTCGCACGATCAGTCGATCCTGGGCGTTGTTGCCGGTGACTATGACGCAGCCCCGGTTGCATCCGAAGTCGTCGAACGTATGGTGCAGCGCGACCTTTATGATCCGAACGAAGTCAAAATCATCTATGAAAGCAAGCCTTTCCCGACCACTTCGTTCAACTATGCCTATAACCTGAAGCCGGAACTGATCGAAAAGATCAAGGAAGCCTTCTTTACCTTCGACATGAAGGGCACCGCCCTTGGCGAAGAATTCAAAGGCGTATCGAAATTCGTTCCTGTCACCTACCAGAAAGACTGGGACGTTATTCGTGAAATCCAGGCTGCCAACGGCGTGAAATACACCCCGGACAACCTGAAGTAATCCCTTCTTTCAAACTGCTTCTGCCGGGATCGGTTTTCGATCCCGGTAGTCTTTTTTCAAGGTATCGTGATGCTGCGTATCAAAGATCTGGTCAAACGCTATGGCAAGGATGAGGCTGTTCTGAAGGACCTGAACCTTGAGGTTCCCGGCGAAAGCGTCGTTGCCATCATTGGGGCATCGGGTGCTGGTAAAAGCACGCTTTTGCGCTGTATTAACCGTCTGGTCGAACCGACATCGGGCTCAATTGACCTTAACGGCACCGAACTGACAACTTTGTCGGGTGGCGATCTGCGTCTGGCGCGTCGTCGTATCGGCATGATTTTTCAGGGTTTCAACCTGATCAACCGTTTGACGGTTATGGAAAATGTTCTTTCGGGACGGTTGGGATATGTTCCGGCCTGGCGCGCCATGACGCGCAATTTCCCCCAAAGCGACATTGATCGTGCGTTTCAATTGATGGAACGTGTCGGTATTGCCCATTATGCCAACAAACGCGCCGATGAATTATCGGGTGGCGAACGCCAGCGCGTCGGCGTGGTTCGCGCCCTGATGCAGGAACCTGAAATCCTGCTGGCCGATGAACCGACGGCGTCGCTTGACCCCAAAACATCCCGACAGATCATGGAATTGCTGCGCGCACTGGCATCCGAGCTGCACCTGCCGGTTCTGATCAATATCCACAATGTCACCGAGGCCAAGGAATATACCCAGCGCATCGTCGGCATGCGGTTTGGTCGCATCATCTTTGACAGTGTGCCGACCGATCTTACCCAGGATGCCATGGATGAAATCTATGCCGGGGTTCCGGCAGAAGAACGTGGCGAAACCGGCGATCCGGAATCCCTGCGCGAGGTTGTATCGCAATGACCAGCTCCGTTGAAAAAACAACGGGCCATCGCACATGGAAAAAGCCGCCCTTTATCGCCAATCCGGCGATACGCTGGGCGATCATCCTTGGCGTATTGGCCTATGTCGTGTGGGCGGTCACCAGCCTGCCCTTTAACTGGGAACGTATTCAGGAAGGCATTCCGCGCGCCATCCGTATTTTCAAGGGCGCTTTCCCGCCGGACATGATCCGGGGTGAACTGGTGCTGCAGGGCTTTCTTGAAAGCATCAAGATCGCCATCGTTGCAACCCTTGCCGGTGTGATGCTGAGCGTGCCGATTGCCTTTGCCGCCGCATCCAATATTGCACCCAAATGGCTCTATAACGTCGGGCGTGGCATTATCATTATCGCGCGCAGTTTCCATCCGGTGATCGTTGCCATTCTGTTCGTCAAGGCGGTCGGTTTTGGTCCGCTGGCGGGGATTCTGACCCTGACGATCTATTCAATCGGTTTCGTTGCCAAAATGCTGGCCGAGCGGATCGAGGAAATCGACTGGGGCCAGGTTGAAGCCATCCGGGCTGCCGGGGGCGGGACATTCATCACCATGCTTTATGCCGTGATCCCGCAAATCATGCCCCGCCAGATCGGTCTTTCGATCTATCAGCTTGACAGCAACCTGCGTGCATCTGCCGTGGTTGGCATTGTTGGCGCGGGCGGGATCGGATCGACCCTGATGAATGCGTTTCGGCGCTATGACTATGACTTCGCGCTTGCGATCACGCTTTGCATCATCGGCGTCATCCTGATCAGCGAAGCCATAAGCGGCCGGATCCGGAGGAACATATGGTAACGACAACACAAAACACCGGACCGGACGCCATCGCCGAACGCGAATGGTCACGCTATACCCCCAAACAACGCTGGCTGCGCTTCGCCATGTATGGCGGCGTGGTTCTGGCAACGGTCTGGTCGCTTTCGACGATCAACATCATCTGGCCGTGGCTTTGGGATGCCCCGAAACAAATGGGCGATCTTTTTTCGCGCATGTATCCGCCATCCCTCAATGATTGGGAAATGATCGCCATCACGTTGCTGGAAACCGTCAATATTGCGACGATTGCAACGTTTTTCGCGGTGTTCCTTTCATTGCCGATTGCCCTTATCGCGGCCCAGAACACCACGCCCAACAAGCTGACCCTGTGGATCGGCCGGTTTATTCTGGTGTCTTCGCGGTCGGTCAATACCATCATCTGGGCGCTGCTGTTTGTTGCGATTTTCGGCCCCGGCGTGATGGCCGGTATTCTGGCGATCATTTTCCGTTCGATCGGTTTTATCGGCAAATTGCTGGGCGAGGCGATCGAGGAGATCGACCGGGCACCGATCGAGGCGCTTGAGTCCGTCGGTGCATCGCGGTTCAAAATCCTGATTTACGGGGTTGTGCCACAGGTCATGCCGACTTTCTTTGCGGTTTCGATCCTGCGTTGGGACATCAATCTGCGCGAAAGTACGGTTCTGGGTCTGGTCGGGGCTGGCGGGATCGGTATTGTCCTGCAAGGCGCGATTGACACCTTTGCCTGGCAGACGGTTGCCACCATTCTTCTGGCGATCATCGGTCTTGTGATCGTGGGCGAGGCCCTAGCGGCCTGGCTGCGCAAAAAGGTGATCTGACGTGTCTGAACATTACGACCTTCTGGTCGTAGGCGGCGGCATCAATGGTGCGGGTATTGCCCGTGATGCCGCCGGTCGCGGCCTGTCCGTCCTTCTGGTCGAACAGCGCGACCTTGCCTCGGCCACCTCTTCATCCTCGACCAAACTGATCCATGGCGGCCTGCGGTATCTTGAGCATTACGAATTCCGGCTGGTGCGTGAAGCCTTGCAGGAACGCGAAGTTCTTCTGGCTGCCGCCCCGCATATCATCTGGCCGCTAACCTTTGTTCTGCCGCACCATAAGGGGCTTCGGCCCAAATGGATGCTGCGTGCCGGACTGTTTCTGTATGACCATCTGGCAAAGCGCAAACGCCTGCCGGCTTCACGTGCCCTGTCCCTGAATGGCACAGCCGAAGGCAAACCGCTTCTGGACCAGTTCACCAGCGGCTTTTCCTATTCCGATTGCTGGGTCGATGATGCCAGGCTTGTGGTTTTAAACGCCCTTGATGCGCAGGCCCGCGGGGCCGTGATCAAAACCCGGACGCGCTGTGCCGCCCTTGTGCGCGGAACGGATGGCTGGACCGCGACATTGCAATCCGAAGACGGCAAGGAAACCAGCTTTTCGGCGCGCGCCGTGGTCAATGCCGCAGGCCCGTGGGTGACCGATATGGTCAACCGTGCCGGACTTGGCGACAAGGCGGCAGGGTTACGGCTGGTCAAAGGCAGCCATTTTGTCGTGCCGCGCATTCACCCGCATGATCATTGCTATATCTTCCAGAACGGGGATGGTCGCATTGCCTTTGCCATTCCCTATCAGCAGGATTACACGCTGATCGGGACGACGGATGTGCCCTATGACGGTGATCCGGCCGATGTGAAGATCAGCGACGGTGAAATCGATTACCTGCTTGAGCTGGTCAATGGCTATCTGGCGACGCCGTTAACGCGGGCCGATATCGTTTGGGATTATGCCGGTGTCCGGCCGCTTTATGATGACAAGAACAGCAACGCATCGGCGGTGACGCGTGATTATGTGTTTGACCTTGATACCGGGGACGGCGATGCCCCCGCGATCCTGTCGATCTATGGCGGGAAGATCACCACCTATCGCCGGTTGGCCGAACATGCCCTGCAAAAGCTTTGTCCGGTTCTGGGCAATCACGCATCGGACTGGACCGCGACATCGGTTCTGCCGGGCGGGGATATGAGCGATGGCAATTTCGAACGGTTCCTTGCCAAGGTCAGGACAAAGTTCGGCTGGCTGCCCGAACAGATCGCCCATCGCTGGGCGCGCTGTTATGGCACGCGCCTGTTTGATATTGCGCCGGATGCCAAGGCCATTGGTGATCTGGGTCGGGAAGTTGCGCCCAACCTGTTCGAGGCAGAGCTACGGTTCCTGATGACACAGGAATGGGCCCGGTCTGCCGAGGATGTCCTTTGGCGGCGGACCAAGCTTGGCCTTGGCATGGAAGAAAGCGATATCAACGCGGTTCGGGACTGGTTTGCAAACCGCGCGGATCAACTTGCCGCACAGTAAGAAACCAGCAACCGGTTACTTGCGCAGATCATCCCATTTGACGAATTCGTGGGCGATGAAATCTTCCATCATCGCCCGCCACATCCGTTCGGCCATGTCTTCGTCAAAGCCATCGATGCGGCACTGGGCACGGACCTTGGTGATCACGTCCTCGATCCGGTCTTCGTCACGCACGGCATCGCGGGTCGGTTTGATGCGCGCGGCCTGTTCGATATAGTTCAGCCGTTCCGCCATCAGTGCCACCAGAAGCCTGTCCACCCGATCCACATTCGCACGTACATCGGACATGGTTTCGCAAGGGTTGGCTTTGGTCGTCATCACGGCAGAACTTTCATTATTCACGAAAAATGAAAAATGGCGGCGATTATTCACCGCCATTTCACAATGTCTAATAGGCGTATTCCCGGAACAGCGGATCAACCGATCCGTTCCATTCGGTTTCATATTTATCAAGGAACTCCTCGGCCAGGGTACGGCCGCTTTCGGCGACGTCTTCGAGGCTTTCGAGGAAGTGGCTTTCATCGTCGCCATAGGCGTCCATGCGACCACGTGCCTTAAGCCCCTGTTTGGAGACGGCCAGCACGTCCTTGGCGAGGTCCTGAACGGTGCCGTTTTTGAACTTCGTGGCAAGGGCGGTACGCGGCACATCGTCGCGAAGGGCTTCGCGTTCGGCATGGCTGAGATCCTTGACGAGATCCCATGCGGCATCGAGTGCCACATCGTCATACAGCAGACCAACCCAAAGGGCCGGAAGCGCACAGATGCGTTTCCACGGGCCACCATCCGCGCCGCGCATTTCAAGGAATTTCTTGAGGCGTACTTCGGGGAAGGCGGTCGTCATGTGATCGGACCAGTCATTCATCGTCGGGCGTTCACCCGGCAGAACGTCAAGCTTTCCGGCCATGAAATCGCGGAACGATTTGCCTGCGGCATTGATGTATTTGCCATCGCGGTAAACGAAATACATCGGCACATCGAGCATGTAATCGACATAACGCTCGAACCCAAAACCGTCTTCGAACACGAAGGGCAGCATGCCGCAACGGTCCGGGTCGGTATCGGTCCAGACGTGGGATCGCGAAGACAGATAGCCGCTTGGTTTGCCATCCACGAACGGGGATGCGGCAAACAGCGCGGTCGCAACCGGCTGAAGCGCCAGCGACGTTCTGAATTTCTTGATCATGTCGGCTTCGGAGGCGAAATCCAGATTGACCTGAATGGTCGAGGTCCGAAGCATCATGTCCAGGCCAAGATTACCAACCTTGGGCATATAGTCGCGCATGATCGCGTAGCGGCCCTTGGGCATCCACGGAATATCGTCGCGTTTCCATTTCGGCTGATGGCCGACACCCAGCATTTCGATATCAAGATCACCGCAGATTTCGCGGATTTCATGAAGGTGCTGATGCACTTCGCCACAGGTCTGGTGAATGTTTTTAAGCGGCGCACCGGACAATTCGATCTGCCCGCCCGGTTCAAGCGAGACGGAACAATTGTCCTTGGTAAGGGCAATCACATTGCCGTTTTCAATGATCGGTTCCCAATCAAAGCGTTCGGCAAGTTGTGTCAGAAGGGTCTTTACCCCCCGTTCCCCTTCATAAGGGATCGGGCGAAGATCGTTACGGGTAAAGGCGAATTTTTCGTGTTCTGTGCCGATGGCCCAGTCTTTTTTCGGTGTACATCCGGACTCGAACCATTCGACAAGCTGACGACGGCTTTCGATGACCGGGCTGTCGCCGGTGGAGGCGCTGACAGTCATAAGGGCTTCCCCTAATCTCTCGTGACCGGAGGTATCGACCAGTCGCCGATGCGATCCTGAAACACGGACAAAGCAGCAATTGCCGCGGTTTCGGCCCGCAAGATGCGCGGACCAAGACTTACAGGCGTTGCAAAAGGCTGTTTGCGGATGCGTTCAATTTCGTCGGCGCTAAAGCCGCCTTCGGGTCCAATCACGATTGCATGGTTAACAACATTGTCGTTGTCGATAGCCGAGCCAGCGCCCTTTGCCAATAGCTGACTTAACACTTCACCAATTGGTGAGCCCGATCCCGTCTCGTCACAGAACAGTAAAAGCCGGTTTTCCGGCCAGTCTGCGAGCCAATCAAGCAATTTTACCGGTGGGGCAATTTCCGGCACGCTGAGGCGTTCGCATTGCTCGGCGGCTTCGATCACCTGGGCCTGCAGACGGTCAAGGCGGACCTTGTCAGTAATGCCGTGTGCGGTGACAATCGGTTGCAGGGTGCCAACCCCCATTTCAACCGACTTTTCGATCAGAAAATCAAGGCGCTGCTTTTTGATCGGGGCAAAAGCCAGGATCGGGCCGCGTTCGACAATCTGGTCACGTAATTGCCGTTCGGCGGTCACCGTGCCCTTCTTTTTGCGAAGGTGGTCGATGGTCGCCAGCCATTCGCCATCAAGACCATTAAATATCTTGATTGGCGTTCCGGGCTTGAGGCGCATCACATGTTCAAGGTAATGAGACTGTTCAGGTGCGAGTTCGATCTCGCATCCCGGCGTGATAGGATCGGAAACGAAGAGGCGTTGCCGGGCGCGGGTGGCGTCGTCTGTCATATATGTCCCCAGGCCGGTTATTCGGCGAAGTTCAGTTTGTTAAAGAGTTACATAGGCCAATTATGTCACAGGTCAACCAACCGATACAGAACACGAAGAACGATATGCCAGCCGATAGCTGGATCGACCGGTTCGCTCCGTTGGCAAGTCGCCCGTACCTTAAACTGGCACGACTTGACCGTCCTATTGGCACGTGGCTTCTGCTTTTGCCTTGCTGGTGGTCAACCGCCATGGCAAGTGACGGCGCGCCCAGCCTGTTGATGATGGTTTATTTTGCCATTGGTGCATTGATCATGCGCGGGGCCGGTTGCGTGGTCAACGATCTGGCGGATCGCAATTTTGACGGCAAGGTCGAACGCACCGCCACCCGACCAATTCCAAGTGGTCAGGTCAGGGTCTGGCAGGCGATTGCATTTCTGGGGCTGCTGCTTCTGATCGGGCTTGCCGTACTGGTGCAGTTCCGGATCGAGGCGATCATTGTCGGCATCTGTTCCCTGCCGCTTGTCATTACCTATCCGTTCATGAAGCGCATTACCTATTGGCCGCAGGCAGTTTTGGGGCTGACATTCAACTGGGGGGCACTTGTCGGCTGGGCGGCGGTCACCGGCACCGTTGCACCGGCAGCGGTTGCAATGTATGTCGCGGGCTTCTTCTGGACACTTGGCTACGACACCATATATGCCCATCAGGACAAGGATGACGACATCAAGATCGGGGTAAAGTCGCTTGCCCTTCGGCTTGGCGATGCGACCCCGAGATGGGCCATGGGATTTTATACCGTGACGACCCTTTTTCTGGGTGTTTCGGGTATGCTGGCCGGGTTGCACTGGATTTATTTCCCGCTTCTGGCACTGGCGTGTTTGCATCTGGCGTGGCAGGTTGCCACGGTCAAACTTGATGATGCCGCAAACTGCCTGAAACGGTTTAAATCAAACCGTGATTTCGGTTTGATGGTGCTGGCTGCCATCATCATTGCCAATCTGGTCGACACCGGACTTTAGGCCCACATACGGACTGATCCACCCAATATCTGCACCATTATCGAAAGACCGCCCATGATCGCACCGCTTGCCCTGATGATTGCCGGATTGATCCTTGCGGGTGTCGGGGCGCAATGGTTCGCATGGCGGGCCGGTATTCCGGCAATCGTGTTGCTATCCATCGTCGGGCTGCTGCTGGGACCGGGAACCGATCTGATCGATCCGGTCAATGATTTCGGCACACTGTTGCAGCCCCTTGTTGCCGTCGCGGTCGCGGTGATCCTGTTTGAAGGCGGGCTTGCGCTTGATTTCCGGGAACTGACGCACAGTGTCAGCGGCGTGATCCGCCTGACGACGATTGCCCCGCTTGTCGCGTGGCTATTGGGTGCAGGGGCGGCACATTATCTGGCCGATCTTTCATGGCCGGTGGCGGCCCTGTTTGGCGGGATCATGATCGTTACCGGCCCGACTGTGATTGCACCGCTGTTGCGTCATGCACGGTTATCCAAACGCCCGGCGACGCTTCTGAAATGGGAAGGCATCGTTAATGACCCGATCGGGGCGCTGTTTGCGGTACTTGCCTTCGAAGTCATTGTCGCCAGCCAGCATGGCAACGGGTTTGGCGCGGCAGTTGGTCATCTGGCGTTAAACATTCTTCTGGCGGTTCTGATCGGCTTGGCGTTTGGCGTGGGGACGGTTCAGATTTTCAAACGCGGCTGGATCCCGGAATTCCTGAAAGCCCCGCTTGTTCTTGGCGTGCTTCTGACCTGCTTTGCCGGGGCCAATGAAATTCAGGAAGAAAGCGGCTTGCTGGCCGTAACGGTGCTGGGCCTGACAATTGGCAATGCCCATCTGATGGCGATTGATGAAATCCGCCGGTTCAAGGAAACCCTTACCGTCATTCTGGTTTCCAGTGTGTTCATCATCCTGACCGCAACGCTTGAATGGTCGATGATTGCCGAACTGACATGGGGGCACGGGCTTTTTGTTCTGGCCATGCTGTTTATCGTGCGACCGGTTTCGGTGATCGGATCGCTGGCATTTTCAAAGGTGACCTGGAAAGAGCGGTTACTGGTCGGCTGGATCGCACCGCGCGGGATTGTGGCGGTCGCGGTTTCCGGCCTGTTTGGCGCGGAGCTTGTCGAACTTGGCTATGCCGACGGGGCGCTTTTGATCCCGCTGGCCTTTGCCATGGTATTTTCGACCGTGGTGTTGCACGGCTTTTCCATCCGGCCCATGGCCCGCCACCTTGATCTGGCCGTCAAAGGACCACCCGGTGTTCTGATCGTTGGCGCGCACCGCTGGACGATTGATCTTGCCCGGCGACTTGTCGAGCTCGACATTCCGGTCGTGGTTGCCGATAGCCGCTGGCACAGCATGCGCATGGCGCGCGAGGCCGGATTGCAGACCTATTACGGGGAAGTGCTTTCGGAAGTTTTCGAACATCACCTTGATACTTCATCGCTTGGCAAGCTGATCGCAACCACGGATAACGATGCCTATAACACGCTGGTCTGCACCGATTTTGCACCGGAATTTGGCCGTCGCGCCGTTTTCCAGACCGGCATGCACGGATCACCCGAAGACCCGAAACGCCATAGCCAGACACTTGGCGGGCTGCCACTGTTTTCCGAGCCGATGACAACCGACGACATCCGGGAGGATTTCCGGCACGGGGCCGAAATTCGGCAAACCCGTCTGACCGAAGAATTCGGCTGGGACGATTTCATTGCGGTTCAGGGATGCGAACCACCGGTCATTGCCCTTGTCCGCGGGGCGCAGCTTCATATGGGACCTGACATTCCCAAGGCAAAGCCACGCGATATCTTGCTGTATCTTGGTCGCAATGCCCAAAACAGTCAGAAGCACGACGAAAGCCCGGATGCGACTTCGCTTGCACCCGGGTCACAAAGCAAGTAAGCCCCGGCAATCAAATTCACCCTGATATGGGCCGATCATGACCGATAATGTTTTCGCCGATGCCTTGGTCCCCGAAGTCGACGATCCGCGTTTTGCCGATCTGATCGATACCTTTACCGTACCGGCACGGGTGCCATTGGCGCCCGAGGTCGAAATGTATCTGGCCACCCATATCACGCCACTTTGGCAGGCGACCGAGGATATTCTTGGCGTGCTGGATATTCCGCCGCCCTATTGGGCGTTTGCATGGCCGGGCGGACAGGCGATTACGCGATACATCCTTGATCACCCGGAATTGGTCCGCGGCAAAAAGGTTCTGGATTTTGCGTGCGGTGGCGGCATGCAGGCGATTGCCTGCGTCATGGCCGGTGCGGACAGCATTCTGGCAAACGACATTGACCCGGTGGCCATTACCGCCACCCGACTGAATGCCAAGCGCAATGGCGTTGCATTTGAAACCACGACCGAAAACTTTGTCGGGACACAATCGGCAACCCGGCGCTGGGATGTGATTTTTGCCGGTGATGTCTGTTATCAGCAGCAAATGGCCAACGCCGTTCTGCAATGGCTGATGGGCGAGGCACGACTTGGCACGCGTGTGATCCTTGCCGATCCGGGCCGGACATATGCCCCGACACACAATATCGACGAACTTGAAACCTATGACGTGCCGGTGGATGTTGCCGTCGAGGATGTTGAAAACAAATTCACCCGGATCTGGCAGCTTTTGCCAGACCGGGAGAATTAGGGTCAGAATCTATTCAGCTTGCGATCTGTTTTACGCAGTCATTCAGTTCGCTGATGCCGGTGAACACGAACTGGATATTCTTTGAAATATCCTGTGTCACGCTGGTTTGTTCTTCCACTGCCGAAGCCACCGCATTGACGTAATCGCTGACTTCGTTGGCGGATGTTGAAATTTGCTGTGTCGAACTGACGACACGTTTGGTGATGCTCAGCATCGAGCTGATCTGCACTTCAATCTGATCGGTTGCCTTGGCAGTCTGGGTTGCAAGGTTTTTGACTTCCCCCGCAACCACGGCAAAGCCCTTGCCCGCATCGCCGGCGCGCGCGGCCTCAATCGTTGCATTCAGGGCCAGCAGGTTTACCTGTTCAGCCAGATCGCGGATGATCTGCACCACGCCAGTCATCGCTTCGGATGTTGTTTCCAGCTCTCCGCGGATTTCATCGGCCATCTGGATTTTTGAAACAATGTCCGTCACGGCGATCTGGGAACGCTGCATGCTTTCGCTGATTTCCTGAATGGCTGACAGCATTTCCTCGGACGCGCTGGCGACGGCTTCGGCACTTGCGCTTGATCCTTCTGCAAGTTCTTCGGCCGTGATACGGGTCTGAACCTGTTTGGTGATGTCGGTGGCATATTTGACCACCTTGAACGGTCGACCGTTCATATCTATCACCGGATTATAGCTGGCCTGAATCCAGATTTCCCTGCCGCCCTTGCCAAAGCGTTTGAATTCCGCGACCTGATATTTCCCCTGTCCAAGGGCCGCCCAGAAATCACGATATTTGTCGCTTTTGGCATATTCCGGATCGACAAACATGCTGTGATGCTTTCCTTTGACCTCTTCGCGGGAATAGCCCATTGCATTCAGGAAATTGTCATTGGCATCAATGATCGTGCCGTCCATTTCAAACGAAATAACCGCCTGCGATTTGCCGATGGCATTGATCTGGCCTGCAAAATCGGCTCTTTGTATTTTTTCGGCTGTGATGTCAGTTGCGTATTTTACAACTTTGAACGGGCGCCCGGACATATCCATGATCGGGTTGTAACTGGCCTGTATCCAGACTTCCTTCCCGTTCTTTCCAAAGCGCTGATATTCGGCCGACATATATTTGCCGTCGCGCAGCCTGGCCCAGAAATCGGCATATTCGCGGCTTTGGGCAAATTCGGGTGAAACAAACATCCGGTGATGTTTTCCCTGCACCTCGGACAATTCATATCCCATGGCCGAAAGGAAGTTTTCATTGGCCTTAAGGATCGTACCATCCATGGCAAATTCGATCACAGCCTGGGATTTTCCGATGGCATCGACCTGTCCGGCATAATCGGCTGATCTCAGTTTACGGGCGGTGATATCTGTTGCGACCTTGAAAACCTTGTAAGGGACACCGCGATGGGTCTGGACCGGGTTATAGGTTGCCTGTATCCAGACTTCCTTGCCATTCTTGCCAAATCGCTGGAATTCGGCGGTAAAGAATTTACCCGCACGCAGTTTTTCCCAGAAATCCCTGTATTCGGAACTTTGGGCGTATTCTTCATCGACAAACATTTTGTGATGTTTGCCGCGAACTTCTGACAGGTCATAGCCCATCAGGTTCAGGAAATTCTGGTTCGCATCGAGTATCTTGCCATCAAGCGTGAACTCGATAGTACCCTGGGATCTTTTGATCGCTTCGACGATATGGGCATCGTCGGACCGCGCACTAAACATTTCATCCTCCCCACGAAATGGTCATTGCTGCAAAACGCAGCAACGCTGGCAGCAGAAAAACTGCGCCAGTTAATCCCCCCAAAGGATCTTTTGATTTTTCCCATTCCGATACCTCTGTTGTACCCCGAGCATCGGAATTGTATTTTCAACGAATACAACCGGATGTTTCTGGTTCATCCGATTGCAGTCATCACGGTCTCTTTGGCTTCAGGCTGCTTTTCCCCTTTGCGAATTACATTCAAAATAAAAGCAATTTCAAATGGTTACAAAACATGAAAAAGAAAGCAACAACGTAATGGAACGATAGTTCTGATGTGGGATCATTCCACCGGTTTTAAATAGCGGCCGACCAGTTTTTTCCGCATTACAATATTATCAGTCAACCAAAGCACGAAATCGGGATGCATCGGATGACCGGCCCGCATCGCGATATGGGCGATCATTTCCCACTGGTTCAGGGACTTGAACCGCCGTTTCGTTGCTGCGATCCCCGCAAGGGCAAAGATATCATTCGCATCAAAAACATGCCCGGCAGTCGACTGATAGCTGCCGATCAGATCGGCCGATACCCCGCAATCAAGATGCAGGTTTTTTCCGTCAATCTGCTGGTACTGGTAATGATCGGGAACAGATTCCGTTGCGTGCATATAGGTCAGTTGCACCGCATTCAGCCACGTCACGGCAACCCTTACACGGGTTCCGGGTGACGGGGCCAATGTTGCCGGGATCGCGCCATAGCCGGTCATATGCGCGGAATAGACGATATCGTGATGATCCATCCATCCAACCGCGACCGGAACCGGGTCCAGATGACGCGGGGCAGCAAATTTTCGCGCCAATTGAAGCGGGGCCCGGTTGGACCCCACCGCCAGAACAGGTATTCGTCCGGCGATGGCATCCTTAATACTGTCGACCGGAAGGGCCATAACCGCACCATCGACAAACAGGAAGTCGTGATCCGGCGCGCTATAGGGATATAAAAACGCGCGCAGGAGATCCTGCGCGCGTGGGTGTTTTTCAATCTGTTCGCGCAAGGAACGATCCGGGATCGCCTGCGCATCAGAAACAGAAAACATCGTCAGTCGGTTCCGGTTTTAAGGCCGGTTCAGCCTTCAACGACGCGATAACGGCAATTGCAGTTATCAACGTGCTGCCAAGCCAGTTTCGACCACGCCTTTTCGGCATCCTTGAAGGTCGCAAACGGGCCGTGGCGTTCTTCTTCGCCGCCAACCGGCTTTTCGAAATCGGTGGTTTCGTATTCGCCACCGACAACCCAGTATTCTTCGAGACGTTCGATGCGGTAACGCGAATTGGCGTCGTCAACCGACTGCCAGGCCATCTTGGACCATTCTTTTTCCGCGTCTTCGAAGCTGCCAAACGGACCGACTTTGGTTTCTTCGCCGATCGGCTTGTCAAAACCGGTATCCTGATAGGTGCCCCCGATAACCCAGTACTTGGCCATCTGTGCGTCCTTCATGCTTTGGTGAATGTCGACAGGCCGCACAGGGTGGTGCTGCGCAACCCGGTTTCTTGCCCCTGTATAACCAAATCCGTCTGCAACCGACACCACCAATTTGGTCAATATTGCCATTCAGTCGACGCATAGACGACCAGAAGGCGACAATTTTCCTTTTTATTCTGACTGTTCGCTCTGCCGGATCGCCGCTTTGGACGGCAGATATCCCAAATGATTTGGTGGGCACAAAGAGCAAAAGGAAAACAAAATGAACATAACACATATCAAGCGTGCCGGTCTTGCTGGCGTTATTTCGATCACCGCGGCCCTGTCTGCCTGCGGAACACCATCGGCGACCCCGGATATTGATGTTCAAAGTGACGACATGGAAGAAGCCACCGCAACGGTTGTTGCGTCGGGATACAGCCCGTTAACCGGCACCGCATTGGTCAATACGATCAATGATCAGACCTTTTCCTATCGTGACGAGGGCAAGGAAACCAATGTGAATGTCACCTATTTCCAGAATGGCATGGCATCAATCACCTGGATTGACGAGGACGGTGATCGCGGCATGCGCGAAAAACTCTGGACCATCGAACAGGGGCAATATCTGTGCCTTTGGGGCCAGGATGAGGAAGATGATTGCATGTCCGTCCTGACCAAGGCGGGCCAGCTGGCAACCATCGATAATGATGGAAACGTCGCCTATTACACCAATCGTTCCTCGTAATTTTCCGGTCTGGCATCCACTCCCTTTGGCTTCCGGAAGGGAGTGGATGCTGGACATCGCGCCTGCACCGTATTAATTCGTGAAACAACAGATTTATTGTTGGCACGGTTTGTTGCTGGTCCAGCTATTGCCAGCTTTGACCGACCGATTTCACAGATTGCGGTGCCCATGCCCTATCAATCCCTTCGCGACTTCATCGACGAGCTTGAAAAGACAGACCGTCTGGTCCGGGTTAGCGAACCGGTCTCCCCCTATCTTGAGATGACGGAAATCCAGACACGCCTTCTGGCCGAAGGTGGCCCGGCGGTCCTGTTTGAAAATGTCATTGGCGAGGATGGCCAGAAATACGACATGCCGGTTCTGGTGAACCTTTTTGGCACCGTGGACCGCGTGGCGGCCGGCATGAACCGCAAACCCGAAGAATTGCGCGAAGTCGGCGAGACGCTGGCGTTTCTCAAACAGCCGGAACCACCCGGAAGCCTCAAGGAAGCATTTTCAATGCTGCCGCTGGCCAAGACCGTGATGGCGATGAAGCCCAAAACGGTTTCCAAGGCCCCGTGTCAGGAAATCGTCCTTGAGGGCGATGACATTGACCTTTCAAAATTGCCGATCCAGTCATGCTGGCCGGGTGAACCGGCACCGCTGATCACATGGCCGCTGGTTGTGACCCAGGGCCCGACCGCCAACGAAAAGGGCGGTGACAAACGCGATGTGTTCAATCTTGGCATCTATCGCATGCAGGTTCTGGGCAAGAACAAGGCGATCATGCGCTGGCTCAAACATCGTGGCGGGGCGCAGCATCATGCGCGCTGGAAAAAGGAAAAGCGCGATCCGTTGCCGGCTGCCATCGTGCTGGGTGCCGATCCGGGTACGATCCTTGCCGCGGTGACCCCGGTTCCCGATACGCTTTCGGAATATCAGTTTGCCGGATTGCTGCGCGGGGAAAAGGTCGAGCTGGTTGATTGCAAAACCGTTCCGCTGAAGGTCCCGGCGACGGCCGAGATCATTCTGGAAGGCTATGTGTCGCTGGATGAATATGCGCCCGAGGGGCCGTATGGCGACCATACCGGTTATTATAACTCGGTCGAGGAATTCCCGGTATTCACCCTGACCGCGATTACCATGCGCAAAAAGCCGATCTATCTGTCGACCTTTACCGGTCGTCCGCCAGATGAGCCATCGGTCCTTGGCGAGGCATTGAACGATGTTTTCGTGCCGCTATTGCAGCAGCAATTCCCGGAAATCGTCGATTTCTGGCTGCCGCCCGAAGGATGTTCGTATCGCATCGCGGTCGTATCGATGAAGAAAGCCTATCCGGGGCATGCCAAGCGCGTGATGATGGGTGTGTGGTCGTTCCTGCGGCAATTCATGTATACGAAATTTGTTATTGTCGTGGATGACGATATTGATGTGCGCGACTGGAAAGACGTGATGTGGGCGATTTCAACCCGCATGGACCCGGTGCGCGACATCACCACCGTGACCGAAACACCGATCGATTATCTTGATTTCGCATCACCCGAAAGCGGCCTTGGCGGCAAGCTTGGCCTTGACGCGACCAACAAACTGCCCCCCGAAACCCATCGGGAATGGGGCGAAAAGATTTTCATGGAAGACGAGATCATTGATCGCGTCGATGCCAAATGGGACCGGTATGGATTGCCGGGATCGGGCAAGAAAATCTGGCGGGATTAAATTCCCTGGAACACCATGTCCAGTGCGTCGGTGAGTGCAAATTTTTCAGAAAACTCACCGACCACCTCTCCGAGTTCGGCGACCGTTACTGTCGCAATGAACTGTGGAAGCAAAACCCATCGGGTATCGCCAATCAGGATGACCGGGTTCAAACGCCCGATTGGTTTTGGTATTTCCGAATGCGGACGAAGCGGTACAACCACACGCGTGGTCATATCGGCAAGAAGATCGGCCTGCACATCCACCACATATCCGTTGGCGAATTTATGAATGTCATAACGTGCCATCAGAATTTTCGATGCGATGCCAGTGGAATACCGTACGTTTCAACATAGTCATTGCTGGCCTGTATCGCCGCACTGTTTTCCTTTTTCCAGATTTCGGCCTGTCGTTTCGTGACAGCGTCTCTCAGTCCGGCCTCGGCACTGCGTGAAATATTGATTCCAAGCTGCTTTGCCGTTTCCAGAAGTTCGGAATCAAGACTGACATTGGTTGCCTTGCGGGTATGTTTGTTCGTGACAGCGCCCATAACTTACCCCATGATTTATGTGCATAACATATGCGTAGTATATCACGCATACTTTCCCGCCTCAATTCCGGAAAAACAGCCAATGCTGTCCGTCATCAGATGGTTTGTCAGACCAGAAAAACTGTGGCGCGTCGCACATGAAGTCGTCGATCCGGACGGCAACATTGCAAAGGTCGCCATCACCCATGACATCACGCATATATTCGGGATCGTTGACCTGCCAGCTCATGACCGGCGGGGCGGTTTTATCGTCGATGCAAAGGGCATATTGTTCGGACTGGGCGAACGGAATCTGCTTTAATTCGGAATGCGCCTGCCCCTTGTGATTGGTCACCATCAGAACATCGAAAAAAGGTCCTTCGGGATTGTCACGATCCACCCAGCCGACGATCTGGTCATTGATATCGTCGCAGGTGAAATCCCCCACCAGAACCTGATGGCGGTTCTGGACTGCATATTGCCCGACCTGAATGCGCATTTCGCGGTAAAGGTCATTGGCGGTTACCGGTACCGCCACACTATTGTTTGGTGTCGCGGTTTCCTGGGCATCAGCATTCAACATCGTCAGGGAAGTTGCCAGAAGCAGTGTTGCCACAAACAGGTTTTGCACGTGTGTTTTCCGTCATTTCTTGCAGGTTTCCGGTTTTTCCCGGTTCGGTTTTCCGGTCATAATAGCAACTTGCGAAGAAAAAATGGCCAAAGATCAATTCCGATCAAACAAACGCCTTGGACACAGGGCATAGGCGAAGCAGACCGTCACCGGCGATGATATAGGCGACAGTTTCAGGTCCCTATCCTTTTCTTGCCCTTTGCGAAAAGCGATCAGCCTGCCTATAACCATAGGAAACCACATTCCGATCAAAGGGAGCTTCCATGCCCAAAACCGACATGACACTCGATCGCATCACCGACCTGCTGGCGCGTGCAAAAAAGGCGGGTGCCGACGATGCGGATGCCGTTTATGTCGAAGGCACGTCACTTTCGGTATCGCAGCGACTGGGCAAGATGGAGAAGCTAGAACGATCCGAAGGTGCCGATCTTGGCCTGCGTGTTCTGATCGGCAAGCAGCAGGCAGTTGTGTCGTCATCCGACACCAGCGAAAGCGCATTGAAAGAACTGGTCGAGCGCGCCGTCGCCATGGCGAAAAACGCCCCCGAGGACCCGTTCTGCGGCATTGCCGACCCATCCGAACTGGCCGAAACATTTGACGTCGAGGCGCTTGAGCTTTGCGAGCCGGGTGAAGTCAGCCAGGAAAAGCTGATTGCATGGGCCACCGCCTGTGAAGAAGCCGCAAGGTCGGTTGAAGGCATCACCAATTCCGAGGGCGCCGACGCCGGTTGGGGAACCCATCAGATCACGCTTGCCGCGACCAACGGCTTTGCCAATTCCTATGCCGGCAGCGGCAGCCACATTTCCGTATCGGTCCTTGCCGGAACCGGCACCGGCATGGAACGCGATTATGACTATGACAGTGCGGTCTTTTCGACCGATCTGCGCGATCCGGTCGATATCGGCCTTAAGGCCGCCGAAAAGACCCTGAAACGTTTGAACCCGCGCAAGGTCAAAAGCACGCAGGTCCCGGTAATCTATGATCCACGCGTTTCCGCATCCCTCGTTGGGCATCTGGCCGGTGCGATCAACGGATCGGGCATTGCACGCGGCACCAGTTTCCTTCTGGATGCCATGGGCAAGGAGATCTTTGCACCGGGGATCAACATCATTGACAACCCGCACCGCAAACGTGGCCTGCGGTCCAAACCGTTTGACGCCGAAGGTGTCGCCAACGAAAAGCGCCATCTGATTGAAAATGGTGTTCTGAAAACTTGGATCATGGATTTGCGGTCCGCCCGCCAGCTTGGCCTGAAATCAACCGGCAACGCATCGCGCGGTGCCGGAAGCCTGCCGGGTCCGTCGACCACCAACCTTTACATGGAACCGGGCACCATATCGCCCGCCGACATGATCAAGGACATCAAACAGGGCCTTTACATCACCGAGATGATCGGCAGCAGCGTCAGCGGTGTGACCGGCGATTATTCGCGGGGTGCATCGGGCTTCTGGATCGAAAATGGTGAACTGGCTTATCCGGTTTCCGAAATCACGGTTGCCGGTAACCTGAAAGACATGTTCAAAACGGCCGTACCGGCCAATGATCTGACCTTCAAATACGGCACCAATGCCCCGACAATCCGGATTGATGGCATGACGCTTGCCGGGCAATAAACCCGAAAATCAATCTGCGGCGATTTGCAACAGGGGTGTGTTTGGCGCATCCCTGTTTTCGTTTTGACGGCCATTGCATTGGTCGGCATAGGCCTGTGGCACCATCACCCGCACCGGATAGGGTGACAGGCTGATTTCACACGGCAGCTTGCCGGCACTTTCGCCGTCAATCTGCAAGGGTGCCGGGCCGCAATGGCTGGTGATGGTCAGTCGTTCGGTCTGTACGACCGACACGTCGGTTTGCGCATGCAACCGGTTCAGGGTCAAAGCAATCCCGTATCGCGCCAGCGCCATAAAGCCGCTACCGGGCATCAGCACGACATCAAGGCTGTTATCGGTCAGTTTGGCATCAGGTGAAATAACGAACGCCCCGCCGTAATGCTTGGCATGTGTCGCAACCACACCGGCGACGCGATATTGTTCGCGCCCGATATTAACCTCGAAATCGCGGTGATGCGGAAAGATGATATTGCGGAGCCCTTCGATAACATATGCCCCCTTGCCGATCAGTCTTTTAAGTTTTAGCGACACATTTGCGACGGTATCGGCATCTGCGCCCATGCCGACCATCAAAAAGAACGCACGACCATTGACCAGACCGGGCCGCACCCAGACCTGGGCCGGGTTATTGATGTAATCGGCAATTGCCTGTGCGCGGATTTCAAGCCCGACCTCGACCGCCAGAACATTGGCCGTTCCCAGCGGAATGATACCAAGCGGCGGGACTTCGTGGCCTTCGATCTGCGCATCAAGCAAACCGTTCAGGGCCTCGTTCAGCGACCCATCGCCGCCGGCAACAAAAAGCCGTTGATGGGCACGAACCTTGCGCGCCAGTTCACGGGCATGGCCGGGATGGGTTGTCTGTAACAATTCAACCTTTATGCCAGCCTTCTGTAAAATGCTTGAAAGGAAACGCTGTTTGTTTCCGCCTGCACGCGGATTGAAGATGACCGTTACCCCGTCATGGGTCATTGCGAAAAACTTTCGAAATAAAAATGAAACATTACTTTCGCGTTCCCTTTATACAAAATGAAATATGTAACAGGATATTGACAGAACCGATAAATTTATATGAACGGGTTATATATTCGCGCCATTTGTTTTAAACAATTACTGGTTGGGGACAGTATCCGGCATGTAAAACCGTCGGATTCCAGCCGTCCTTATGGCAGGATACGGAGGAGCGGCAATGACAGCGATGACGCTGCAACCGCATTACCGCACGGTCTGGATTTCAGACGTCCATCTCGGAACACGTGGATGTCAGGCAGATCTTCTTTTGGATTTCCTCAATGAAGTAACGGCAGATACCTATTATCTGGTTGGCGATATCATTGACGGCTGGCGGCTCAAGAAAAGCTGGTACTGGCCCGAAAGCCACCATGCCGTGATCACCACAATCATGGACAAGGCCAAAAATGGTGCGAAGGTCATCTTTGTACCCGGCAACCATGATGAATTCGCCCGCGAGTTTGTCGACATGACCTTCGGGCATGTCGAAGTCAAGATGAACGACATTCACGAGACGGCGGATGGCAGAAAGCTTCTGATCATTCATGGCGACGAGTTTGATGGTGTCGTCAAATATGCCAAGTGGCTCGCCTATCTCGGGGATACGGCCTACAACCTCGCGATTGTCCTGAACCGTTATTACAACGGCATTCGCCGCCGATTGGGTTACGGATACTGGTCGCTCTCGGCCTACCTTAAAAACCGGGTCAAGAACGCGGTCCAGTTCGTCTGCAATTTCGAAAATGCCGTCGCGCACGAAGCCGCCAAACGCAAGGTGGATGGCGTGGTTTGCGGCCATATCCATCACGCCGAAAAGCGGATGATTGGCGATGTGCTGTATTGCAATGACGGCGACTGGGTCGAAAGCTGCACCGCGCTTGTCGAAGACAAGACCGGAAAACTTGAACTGCTTTACTGGGCGGATATGCGCCAGATGGCGATGACACATTCCCAACCCGGCCGCGATGCTGCCAGTGCGCCGTCCCTTGGACTTGGCAAGCTGATGTCGCTGTTCCGGATAGCCGGGGAAAGTACCCGCACCGCGTCCCGCAGTTCAAAAAAGAACAGCGGCACGCCGATTGGAAAGACCGCATGAGAATATTGATCGTATCCGATGCCTGGTACCCCCAGGTAAATGGAGTAGTGCGCACCCTTGAAACCGTGCGCAACGAACTGGGCGAGATGGGACACGATGTCCATATCATCTCGCCCGATCAATTCCGGACGATCCCCTGCCCTACCTATCCGGAAATCAGACTGGCGCTGTTTGCCAAACGCAAACTTGCCCGGATGATTGATGCCCTGCAGCCGGTTGCCATCCATATCGCAACCGAAGGCCCGCTGGGTCAGGCGGCACGCGCTTATTGCCTGAAACGCGAGCTGCCGTTTTCATCGGCCTATCACACCCGGTTCCCGGAATATCTGCATGCGCGGACGCGCCTGCCGCTTTCGATTTCCTATCGCGGGATGCGGCGGTTCCATAACAAATCACAATCGGTCATGGTGGCCACAGAAACGCTTCGCGAAGAACTGGCGGATCGCGGCTTTAACAAGCTGAATATCTGGTCACGCGGTGTCGATCTTAACCTGTTCAAGCCGCGACCGGATGCCAGTTTCGGGGATTTCCCAAAACCGCACTGGCTGTTTGTCGGTCGGGTAGCGGTTGAAAAGAATATCGGCCATTTCCTTGATCTTGACCTGCCGGGGACAAAATTCGTTGTCGGCGACGGTCCGCAACTGACGGAACTGAAATCGAAATATCCGAATGCGCAGTTTCTTGGCAAAAAAATCGGCGAGGAACTGGCAATCGCCTTTGCATCAGCCGATGTTTTTGTCTTCCCGAGCAAAACCGATACCTTTGGCCTTGTTATCCTTGAGGCCCTGGCATCGGGAACCCCGGTTGCGGTATTCCCGGTTCAGGGACCAGCCGATATCGTGCGCGGGACCAAGGCAGGCGCGATTGACGCCGACCTTCGCGAAGCCTCCATGGCAGCCCTTGAGCTTGACGGTAAAGATGCCCGTGCATTGGCGGAACAATATAGCTGGCGCAATTCAGCCAACCAGTTCCTGCACAATCTGGCACCGTTTTCGGGCGGGTTTGACGGGGCTGCGGCAAAACGTCTGACTGTTGAAGACATCACCGAGGTGAAAGCATCGGTGGAACCGGCAATCGCCATGCCCGTGGAACAACCGGCGCAGTAATCTGCGCCGGTGTTTTATTTGGCGACCAGGGAAACGTCCTGCGGGACGTCCTTGCCACGCAGGCTTCGACGCAGAATGCCATATGCCAGCATCGCATTGATCGCATCCGTCCCGAGCCAGCGACGGAAAGGTTTCAGTGCGATGTAAACCGGTCGAATAACCCGCACGATATGAGACAGCGGTTTCATTTGCGGCGCGGTCATGCCGGTTACCACGAGATATGCCCGCCATCCGGCACGCAAAAGATCAGGACGACGTTTGAAGCCGCGCTGGATGGAAAACAGAAACAGAAGGACATCGCGCGCCTGCGCGTCGGGCAATGGCATGCGTTTATTGGGGTCTTCCTCGAAATCGATGAAGCCGATCCTGCCATCATCCCGAATGGTCATGTTGCGCAAAAGAGGGGCGCCATGCGCAAAACCATTGGCATGCAAATCCGCCAATGCAGTTCCGGCCATGGCAATCAGTTCAGCAACACGTGCTTCATCCCCAGCCTTGACCGCATCGCTGATTACGGTTTGCAAGATCGCCCCGTTATCGCCAATAGCGATCCAGTTATCGGCGACTTCGAGAAGATCAGGCACCAGAACATCTGCACGGTTCAGGGCATGAAGGACTTCAGCCTCGCTTGCCAGACCGGCCTTGCCGCCTGGCGACACCGTCGGGCGCAACATCGGTATCCGCGTCAGGGTTGCGACAAAACGCTGCAGGCGGTGCCAGCCCTTTTGCTTTGGCCGGACAGCCTGTTTGATCCAGATACGCCGTCCTTTCCACCGCAATGGAAAAACCCGTGCGCCAACACCTTGGGCAATCGTCTGTTCCACGATATCGTGGAGTTGCTCTGTCATTTTTTTATCTTATATGTCGTTTTTCGTGGCCTGCATTCCTGCAGGCCCTGTCAGTATCAGTTAAGTTACGTTGCTGCGGCTTGCCGCACCTGCCCGGGCATGCTAGCAACAGCCCGGAAAGATTAAGACATTCATGATGCTTACTCCATATAGATAGTGTCAGGCTGACACAATCGGAAATGGCGTCGCACGACCGGGAAGAATTCATTGCCAAAGCATTCGCTAGATCGCACGATAGAACATTGGAACACATTGCCAATGATCAAACGCATCGTTAAGGATGCGGTTGCCCCCTATTTCGGCAAGATTGTTCTGGCTTTGGTATGCATGGCGCTTATGGCGGCGGCAACCGGCGGCTATGCCTATCTGATGGACCCGGTGATTAACGAGGTCTTCGTCAAAAAGAACCCGGCGATGCTGGTTCCTGTCGGGGTTGCCGTCCTTGCAGCCTTCGCGCTGAAAGGCTTTGCCAATTACGGGCAATCGGTTCTGATGAGCTATGTCGGCGGTCGTATTCTTGCCGACATTCAGAACAAGCTTTACGAGCATGTCATCCGCCTTGATATCGGATTTTTCCACAGTACCAACACCGGCAAACTGATCACGCGCTTTACCAGTGATATCACCGCAATGCGGGCAGCCGTTTCCGTATCGCTGACCGGTTTTGGCAAGGACTTTTTGACTGCCATCGTTCTGATTGGCGTCATGTTCTATCAGGATTGGCAGCTTGCCATCATTGCCTTTACTGTTTTTCCCGCCGCCACCCTGCCAATTGCCCGTCTGGGTCGGCGGATGCGCAAGGTTTCGGCCAATACGCAACAGCAGATCGGTGAATTTGCGACCCTTCTGGAACAGACGTTTCAGGGTGTCCGTCATGTCAAAGCCTATGGCATGGAACCGTATGAATGTTCACGGATGGAAAAGCTTGTCGAAACGGTTTTCGACCTGAGCTTCAAGGCGCAGAAAGTCAGCGCACGTTCGTCCCCCATCATGGAAACACTCGGCGGGGTCGCGATCACGACCATCATCATCTATGGCGGTAGCCGCGTCATTGACGGGGCAAGCGACCCGGGCAGTTTCTTTTCGTTCATCACCGCCCTGTTGCTGGCATATGAACCGGTCAAGCGCCTTGCCAATATCAATATCAACCTGCAGGCCGGTCTTGCGGCATCCCAGCGCGTGTTTACGGTTCTTGATATCGAACCGGAAATTCGCGATGCCGATGATGCCAAAACGCTTGAGGTCAAGGGCGGCGCCATCCAGTTCAAGGATGTCGCGTTTTCCTATAATGATGAAACGACCGCATTGCACGATATCAGCCTTGATATCGAAGCCGGTCAGACGATCGCGCTTGTCGGGCCCTCGGGTGCCGGTAAATCGACGATCCTGAACCTGATCCCGCGATTTTACGACATCAATGCAGGTGCGATCACCATTGACGGTCAGGATATCCGCGATGTGACACTGGAAAGCCTGCGTTCGGCAACCGCACTGGTCAGTCAGGAAATCACGCTGTTTGATGATACGGTGCGGTCCAACATTGCCTATGGCCGGTTTGGTGCGACCGACGCCGAAATCGAAGAAGCCGCCCGCCACGCGGCAGCGCATGATTTCATCCTGCAGCTTGAAAACGGTTATGACACCATTGTCGGAGAACATGGTGTGAAGCTTTCGGGCGGGCAGCGCCAGCGTATTGCGATTGCGCGGGCAATGTTGAAAAATGCCCCGATCCTGCTTCTGGACGAGGCGACGTCGGCTCTTGATACGGAATCAGAACGCCATATTCAGGGTGCCCTGACCGAACTTATGAAGGGTCGCACAACGCTAGTTATTGCGCATCGCCTGTCGACAATTATTGATGCTGACAAGATTTGCGTTATTCAGAACGGACGCGTCACGGAACAGGGACGCCATGAAGAATTGCTTGCACTGGGAGGGGCTTACGCCAATCTCTATAATCTGCAATTCTCGGAAGAAACCGAAAATCAGGCCTAAAACATTCGGGATAAACTGGCGTGCAGTTGCATAAGCGGATCATAAAAAGCGATCAGGCGCGTAGCACTTTGTGCTGGCTTGCGGCAGCCTATATCCGGTTCGTCCGGCTCACCGGTCGCTGGCATACTGAAGGCGGGGATCATCCCGCCCATTTCCTGACGGAGGGCAAACCGTTTATCGTGGCTTTCTGGCATCAGCGTTTGCTGATGATGCCCTACACATGGCGTTCGGTTGCCGGTGACCGCCCGTTTAACATGCTGATTTCATCGCATCGCGATGGTGAAATCATTTCCCGCACCATCGGTCATTTCGGGATTGCCACGATTGCAGGGTCAACCGGGCAGGGCAAAGGCGGTGCGGCAGCGTTGCGGCGCATTCTGAAGGCGCTGAAATCCGGTGAAGTCGTCGGCATGACCCCGGATGGACCACGAGGACCGCGTATGCGGATTTCGGATGGTATTGTGCAGGCGGCAAAGCTTGCAGGCGTTCCGATTTTCCCGCTGACCTATTCGGCATCAAATCGGCGCGTCTTTGGCAGTTGGGATCGGTTCGTGCTGCCGCTTCCGTTTTCCAAGGGTGTCTTCAGCTGGGGCGATCCGATCTATATCCCCCGCGAGCTTGATGATGCCGGGCTGGAACAGAAGCGGCTGGAGCTTGAAGCAGCCTTGACCAAGCTGACACAGGAAAGCGATGCCAAACTTGGCCTTGACGTGATTGAGCCCGCCGGACCGGATGAACTTCCCAAACAGAAACGGTCCGCAATGGCAGCGGCAGAACAGGACGCTGCCAAATGAGCCTGTTTTACGCCTATCGCGTGGCGACACGGCTTTTGGGTCCGGTACTTGGCATTTATCTGCAACGGCGCAAAAAACGCGGCAAGGAAGATGCAGGACGGATCGGTGAACGGTTCGGTCATGCCAGTGCATTACGCCCGAAGGGGAAGCTCGTCTGGATACATGGTGCCAGTGTTGGCGAATCCCTGTCGTCCCTGCCGGTGATTGATGCCATTCGTGCGCGTTTTCCGGAAACCTCGATCCTTGTCACCACCGGCACCGTTACGTCGGCGGCAATGATGTATCAACGCCTTCCCAAAGGGGTGATCCATCAGTTCATTCCCATTGATCGGCAGGTTTGCGTTGCGCGTTTTCTGCATCACTGGAAACCGGATGCGGCTCTTTGGCTTGAAAGTGATTTCTGGCCCAACATTCTGACCAAGGCCAAAAAGGCAGGGACAAGACTGGCACTGCTTAATGGCCGCATTTCGGCCAGAAGCTTTAAAAGCTATTCACGATTTCCATCCTTTATCACGCCGGTCATTTCCGCATTTGACCTGATCCTGACGCAAGGAAGCAAGGAAACCGAACGGTTCGTTTCCCTTGGCGGGAAGGATGTGCGCGCCGTCGGGAACCTGAAATTTGCAGCCCCCCCGCTGCCGGTCGAAGCCGACGCCCTAACCGAACTGCAATCGCAGATCGGCACCCGCCCGGTATGGCTTGCGGCAAGTACGTTTGAGGGCGAGGAACTGGCGTGCGCACAGGTTCATCAAGCACTTTCGCCAAAGCATGACGGCCTTTTGACAGTTATTGTTCCCCGCCATCCGGATCGTGCTGATGAAATCGAGGCGGATCTGATTGCCCAGGGATTGCGCGTTGCCCGCCGAAGCCTGGGGCACAAAATCACCGCAGACATTGACATCTATCTTGGCGATACGATGGGGGAAATGGGGCTTTATTACCGGATTGCACCGGTGTGCCTGATCGGAAAATCCCTTTGTGCGTCCGGCGGGCAAAACCCGCTTGAACCGGCACGGCTTGGATGCGCCATTCTGCATGGCCCCGATATGAGCAATTTTAGCGAGATCAGTCAGGAACTTCTTGCAGCACACGCCTGCCGACCGGTTGCTGACCGTGACGACCTGACAAGGCAGATTGATATTCTTCTGACCCAACCGGAAAAGGCGAGCGCACTGGCAAATGCCGCATTGGCATATGCCAATTCAAAGGCCGAGGTTCTCGAACGAACCATTGATGCGATCACCCCGCTTTTAACCGGGGAGGTTGCCAATGCGCGCGCCTGATTTCTGGCTGGCAGACGGCTGCATGGCCAAGGCACTGTCGCCTTTTTCCCTGCTGTGGCGCGCAGGTGCAGGCATTCGGGCGATGACAACAACCATGCGCCATCCGGGATGCAAGGTTTTCTGCGTTGGCAACTTTACCATCGGCGGTGCGGGTAAAACACCGACCGCAATCGCGCTGTATCACACGTTGCACAAAATGGGCATTCAGGCCCATTTCCTGAGCCGTGGATATGGCGGCCGGGAAACCGGCCCGCACCGTGTTGATCCGATGAAGGACACCGCAGCCGATGTCGGGGACGAGCCGCTGCTTCTGGCGCGAACGGCGCCGGCATGGATTTCACGGGACCGGGGCATGGGCGCCGAAACGGCCAGAAATGCGGGTGCCGAGGCCATCATTCTGGATGACGGACTGCAAAATCCATCGTTGATCAAGGATTGCAGCTTTGCGGTTGTCGACAGCGTTTTCGGGATTGGAAACGGTCGCGTCATTCCCGCAGGTCCGATGCGCGAAACCCTTGAACAGGGATTGGCCAAAGTTCGTGCGATCATTCTGATCGGTGATGGCAATCCGCCGTTCCTGAAAAACCTGCCCGCGTCGGTTCCGGTTTTGCGCGCCCGCATTGTTCCCTGCAATGGCGCCGAATTTGCCGGTCGCAGGGTTCTCGCCTTTGCGGGGATTGGCCGCCCGGCCAAATTCCATGATAGTCTGCGCGCAGTCGGTGCTGATATTGTTGCGACCGTCGACTTTGCGGATCATCATCCGTTCCGTGCGTCCGAATTGGCGGAGCTGCATCAAAAAGCCAAGGCGTTGAATGCGGATTTGGTCACGACAGAAAAAGACCTGATGCGCTTGCCTGCCGGGCAGCGGAACGGCATAAGCACCCTTGATATTGTGCTGGAATTCGAAGCCCCGGACCAGCTGGAGAAAATAATTACGGCGGTGTTGTCCGATGCCTGAACGCAGTGCCTTTTACCAAGCACGACAGAAATATGTTTCACATCCCTTGCAGGGATTGGGAGCCTATTTTCTGTTTGGCTTTTTCCGGATCATGCCGATTGATCTTGCATCAAAGATCGGTGGCAGCCTTTTACGCACGATTGGCCCGAAGCTTGGTCAAAGCAAGAAAGCCCGAAACAATCTGGTTAAGGCCTTTCCGGAGAAATCGGCAGCAGAAATCGAAACCATCATAACCGATATGTGGGAAAATCTCGGTCGCAGTGTCGCGGAAATCCCCCATCTTCCAAATCTCGTCTGCGGCAGCTCCCGCCTTGAAATTGTGGGCCTTGAAAACGGTCTGGTGACCAAGTCCGATAACAAACCGGGCCTGTTCTTTACCGGCCATATCGGAAACTGGGAAGTTTCGACCAAAATCGGCGATGCGCTTGATATGGATATGATGACCATTTACCGCGCACCGGATAACCCTTGGGTCGACAAACTTTTCAAAAGTGTCCGCAGGGGATTTCGCGGTGAACTGGTGCCAAAGGGATCGAAGGGTGCCCGAAAATTTGCATCCTTCCTGAAACGGGGTGGCCATGCGGCGATGCTGGTTGATCAAAAGCTCAATAACGGGATTGCCGTACCCTTCTTTGGCCGCGATGCAATGACCGCACCAGCCCTGGCACAGTTCGCACTTCGTTATGAATGCCCTGTCATTCCGATCAGGGTGGAACGGCTTAAAGGTGCCTATTTCCGGATGACGTTTTATCCGGACATACAGATCAGCAAAACCGATGATCCAAAGGCAGATACGTTGCGCATCATGACCGATGTTAACGCGATCATGGAAAACTGGATCCGCGAACGGCCCGCACAATGGTTGTGGCTTCACAAACGCTGGCCAAACTGATCATCGTTAATCGCACCCGGCATTAACCGAATGGGAACACCCTTGCAGCAGACTGGTGGATACCTCTCCACCTTGTCCGGGGGAAGTTCCCTTTTGCTGCGTTTCGTCGTCCCGCTTTTTCTGATTTTTGTTGGTTCAATGTTTGCCGTCTGGCCGTCATTCGCGCTGGAAGGTGATGTTGGCAAGATAGAAAGCAGTTCAAAGAATGTGCGGATACGGATTGCCGAACTTGATCAGCAATTGCAGGCACATCTGCGAGAAGCCGTTGAAAAGTTCGGTGATCGCCAGATCGAGTGCGGCAAGAGTGCCGAGAAAAAGCCGCTGTCTGATTGCATCGCCGAAGACGGTGATGATCTGACCCAAACCAGACTGTCAATCGCGCGCACCAAAGATGGCGACGTGAAAGACGGCCCGCTTGACGAGCTTGCTGCGACCGAAGAACGCTTTGCGATGTTCATCGAACGCATGAACAAAACCAACGATCTTCTGTCACGTGCCGGGGCCAAGATGTATCGAACGAGTTTCGATATCACACCGGAAATGGATCAGCTTCGCCGACAGGTTATCGCCTATGTCGAACGCAAACAGGAATATGATCTGCGCCTCAATCAGGCCATGTTGATTGCAGGTGTGACACTTGTCCTGATTGCCATTTTCGCGATGATTTTTTTTGCCACACGACGCATTCGGGGAAATTAACAGCGATCATCATTTGTCGCAGGACAAATTGCATTGATAATGCGGTCAATCCCCTTTACCGAGTGGCGTAAGAGCTATCGCCCGAGGAAACCATAATGACACAGGCCTACTGGCAGGACATTCTGGTCGCATTGCGCCAGATCATCCGCGCAACCGACCTTCATTCCAAACGAATGATGAAAGCCTGTGGCCTGACCATCCCGCAGGTGATGGTCCTGCGCGCGATTGACGAATTGCAGAACGTCACGGTGCGTCGCATTTCCAATCATGTGTCACTTAGCCAGGCAACGGTTACCACAATCCTGAACCGCCTTGAACAGCGCGGGCTGGCAGAACGCCGCCGCAGCACCACGGACAAGCGTGTGGTCAATACGGTTCTGACAGAGGCAGGTCAGAATGTTCTGAAAGCAGCCCCCACCATGCTGCACGAAGAATTCATATCGCAGTTCGATGCCCTGCCAGATTGGGAAAAGACGCAGCTTCTGTCATCCATGCAGCGGGTTGCCACCATGATGAATGCGGAAAATATAGATGCGGCTCCGTTGCTTGACGTCCGCCCCGCAGACGAAATTCCGCGTTAAGCTGGTTCAAGCCAGATTACAGATCAGCAATCACCACTTGGTGGCCATTGCGTCTAGCATCACCCACCGCATTGAATTTTTTCCCGTCGTGACTGACCTTGGCGGCGTGAACACCGCCAAAGAACATATCCTCCGCATCCCAGCGCTGCTGGTCTTCCAGGCTAAGTCCATCCAGAAGCGAACCGTCAAATCCCGGTTCGACCGACAAAAGACTGTCTTCGACATGAAGTCGCGGTGCCGCCACAGCCCCATGCAGGGTCATGTCAAAGGCATCGATATTCAGCATCACCTGCAACATGGTTGAACGAATGCGGTTTGACCCGCCAGAGCCCAGTGCAATCGCATCACCATTCGCCGCCAGATACAGGGCCGGGGTCATCATAGATGTCATGCGCACACCGCACGGCCAGTGATGGAACCCGTCAGGCGACAGATCAGCTTCGCCCAGCATATTATTGAGCATGATCCCGGTGCCCGGCACCATCCGCCCGGAGCACGACCCGTTCGAAATTGTCGCGGCGGCAAGATTGCCATCGCCATCAACCACAGAAATATGGGTCGTGCCATTCTGGCTAAGCGGGCGTTCGCCGATCATCGACCGGTAGGATTCGCAGAATTCGTCGGCAAGGATTGCGGGGCTTGCGCCATATTCGCTACGTGCCAGCCCCGTGGCATGAAGAATGCGCGAAATTGCTTCAAGATGGCGGGCAGAGCCAAATGCCCCGAGTTCTATTTCGCGCGCAAGCTTAAGCCCGAACCCGACCAGAACCCCGCCCGATGCAGGCGGCGGGTTTAAAACAAACCGTCCGTTGCGTCCGGCAATCAATAGCGGATCACGGACCAGAACCCGGTATGCCGCCAAATCAGCGCCCGTAAGATAGCCACCATATTCCCGGCATTCGGTCACCAGCGCATGACCAAGATCGCCGTGATAAAAACCATCAGCCCCGGTTCGCAACAAATATTCGATGCTGTCGGCCATATCTGTCTGACGAAGAATGGAACCCTCGTCCGGCAATTCAAATCGGTCTTCATCCTGATGTTCCGGCGCACCGAAAACCGCCCGGCTGTCTTTGGAAAAGGCCAGAAGCGGGGTTACGATCCCCATGACGTATCGCTGAAACGCATCCAGCCTGATCCCGTCGCGAGCCGACGTAATTGCCGGTTCGGCCAGCATCGCCATCGGCAATGATCCAAGATCGTCATGCAGCTTGAAAATGCCGGCAACCACGCCCGGCGTTGCAACCGATCCGTATCCACCGTGAAATTCCTGGGTAACGCCACCGGCAAATGTCGCAAACCGGCTTTCAAATTCAAGCTCTTCGCGCGGGCGTTTGGCAAGCGGGGTTTCGACAAAGAAATCATAAAGCCTTGGCGGTTTTCCCGCCGGACGGGTCATGACAAACCCGCCACCGCCCAGCGACGCCAGAACCGGTTCCGCGACACACGCCGTCCACATCGCGGCGGTCACCGCGTCAAAGGCATTGCCGCCTGCCTCAAGCACATCGGCAGCCGCGCGTGCTGTGACATCATGTCCTGCGGCGACGGCTCCGTGCTTTTTCATGGCAGACGTTCCCTATTGTTTATCCATCGTCAATTGCTGGCCTTTGCCTTGGCGGCTTTTTGTGCGTCTTCCATCGGCGGCACAAGAAGGGCCGCGTCAACGCGCGCATCCCCGACATTGATCCGCCAGTCCAGATGCGGCCCGGTTGCCCGGCCGCTTGCCCCGACCTTGGCGATAGGATCACCCTGACGAACCACATCACCAACTTTCACATCGATTTCCGACAGATGCAAAAACGCCGAAACCATGCCAAGCCCGTGATCAATAAACAGGGTCGCCCCGGAAAAATACATATCCGGATGCGCCAGCGTCACAATCCCGTCAGCCGGTGCGACAACCTGTGTTCCGGTCGGAACGGCAATATCTATCCCCCAATGCGGGGCACGCGGTTCGCCATTCAAGATGCGTTGTGATCCATAAACGCCGCTGATCGGGCCGAGAACCGGCCAGATAAAGCCGTTCTTGTAAAATTCCTGGGTAAATCGTTCGAAACGTGCTTCGCGGGCCTGACGTGAATCATCCTTGATCCGTTCCATAACGTTCGGGTCCGGTGTCACCATCTTGGGCGGCAGGCCATCAATCCGCTGGATATCAAATTCGCGATCCCCGATATCATAGGCGTATTCTTCGACTGCCCCATCAGCCTTGCGCAGGGTCAGCTTGGCGGGGCCTTCGTAATCGCGTGGAAAGCCAAGGATAAAGGCCCCATCCGGCCCGATCGTATCAATCGCCTTGCCATCCAGAAGGATGCTGCCGCCGGGCTCGGTCTGCCCGAACACGATGCCGCCCTGAACAAACTGGCCCTCATAGGTTGGCTCGGCCGCGATAGCACCGAAACACGATACGATCAAACCGGTTGTTGCCAGAAACGTGGTCATTCCGAAACGCATCACAAAAGGCTCCCTTGCCTGTCATCATCTTTGGGGGCCGGGTCTTTTTTCCGGGCCGGTTTCGGTTTGGATGCGGATTTCGGCGCGGCTGTGGCAACCGGTGCCGCCTCGGGCTCTCCAGAGGAATACGTCCCTGCTGTTACATCGGCACGCCCATCCTGCATTTCCAGAATGTAACCCTGCCCGGCAATCAGATCCGACGCCCTGCCGATCAAACTTTCGTCCGCACCGCGCACCACGGCAAAACCGCGTTTCAGAACATTGCGATAGGAATAACTTTCCAGAAGACGGTCATAACGTGCCAGACCTTCGGCTTCGCGGTGCAGGATATTTTTAACCGCCGCCTGCATCCGACCGGCCAGATCGCCGATCTGTTTGTGATCACGTGCGATATCACGTTTGGCATTTGCCGGGCGAAGTCCGGCTGCGGCCTGATCAAGGCGGGCCCTTTGCATCTGGATGGCGGATTTGATCGCACCATCCAGCCGCAGACCAGCATTTTCCAACCGCCCGCGTTTTTCCGAAAGCTGTTCACGCGGGCTAACCAGCCTTGCCCCGGCTTCGTTCAGACGCGCACGCGCCTGCTGTAAAACACTGCCTGCCGCACGTGGTAGCCGATCGGCCCAGTTATCAAGGGTCTGGCTGCGTTCTTCAAGCATCCGGCGCGGATCGCCAAGGCCACGCGCAAGGCTTTCAAGGGCGGTGCGTTTTTCCACGCCAAGCCGACGGACGGCTTGGGTCAGACGAAGGCCGTCTTCCTCGACCTGACCAATCAGATCAAGTCGCACGGGAACGGCCTTTTCCGCGGCCCCCGTCGGGGTGGGCGCGCGCAGGTCGGACACAAAATCAATCAGGGTGGTATCGGTTTCATGGCCGACCGCCGAGATCACCGGAATGTCGGATTCCGCCACCGCACGGGCAATGATTTCCTCGTTAAACGCCCAAAGGTCTTCAAGTGCCCCGCCACCGCGCGCGACGATCAGGACATCCGGGCGCGGAATATTGCCATAAGGCAAAAGATCGTTGAAACCGCGCACCGCCTGCGCGACCTGTTCGGCGGCACCGGTTCCCTGCACCACCACGGGCCATAACAAAACCCGGCGCGGGAAACGTTCGCGAAGCCGATGCATGATATCGCGGATAACCGCCCCGGTTGGGGATGTTACAATCCCGATGACATCAGGCAGGAACGGGATCGGCTTTTTGCGATCCGCATCAAACAGTCCTTCGGCGGCAAGTTTCTTTTTGCGTTCTTCCAGAAGTTTCAGAAGCGCGCCTTCGCCGGCGACCTCCATCGTTTCGATGACAATCTGGTATTTCGATCGGCCCGGGAATGTCGTCAGTCGCCCGGTCACAATGACTTCCATACCGTCTTCGGGTGCGATGCCAAGCTTGGACGCCTGCCCGCGCCAGCACACGCCATCCAGCACGGCCTGATCGTCTTTAAGCGCCAAATACATGTGACCGCTGCTTGCGCGCTTGAAGCCGGAAATCTCGCCGCGCACACGCACGAACGAAAACGCATCCTCGACCGTGCGTTTAAGCGCGTTGGAAAGATCTGAGACCGAAAATTCCGGCAGATTTCCCGGTTTCGCGGGTTCTTCGGGCATGGGAGCGAACGGGTCGAACAAATCTTGCGTCATCAAGGGCACTTTATGCTAAAAGCCCGCATAAATTTTCAAGCGGGATGGGGTGCAAGCCTAGTTCATCCCGTCTGGACCATCAAGCAGTCGGACACGTAATCGAGGTTAAAATCATGAAGGTTCTGGTCGTTGGCGGTGGCGGACGTGAACATGCATTGTGCAGGGCAATTGCCAAAAGCCCGCGGCTGACCAAGCTTTGGTGTGCGCCGGGCAATGCCGGGATTGCCGATTCCGCGCAATGTGTTCCCATTTCCGATAGCGATATTGACGGCCTTGTAAAATTTGCCACCGACAATGCGGTCGATCTGGTGGTTGTCGGCCCCGAAGCCCCGCTGGTCGCGGGCCTTGTTGATGCGCTGGATGCGGTTGGCATCAAATCGTTTGGCTGTTCCAAGGCTGCCGCACAGCTTGAAGGCTCCAAAGGTTTCATGAAGGACATGGTCGCAAAGTTTGGCGTGCCATCTGCGGCCTATGGCCGTTTCACCACGCCTGACGATGCCCGTGCCTTTGTTGAAAAGCACGGTGCACCGATCGTTGTCAAAACCGATGGCCTTGCCGCGGGCAAGGGTGTGACGATTTGCCAGACAGTTGACGAAGCCCTTGCCGCGATTGACGAATGCATGGTTGGTGGCAAGTTCGGCGATGCCGGTGCGGAGCTGGTGATCGAGGAATTCATGACTGGCGAAGAAGCATCCTTCTTTGCCGTCTGCGATGGCGAAAACGTCATTCCCCTGATTGCCGCACAGGATCACAAGGCCGTCGGCGAAGGCGATACCGGCCCGAATACCGGCGGTATGGGTGCCTATTCCCCCGCCCCGGTCTTTACCAAATCGGTTGAAGACAAGGTCATGGAACAGATCATTGTTCCGACCGTCAAGGGCATGGCCGCCGAAGGCCATCCGTTCAAAGGTGTCCTGTTTGCCGGTCTGATGATTGACGATGCGGGCAATCCGAAACTGATCGAATACAACATCCGTTTTGGCGACCCGGAATGCCAGGTTCTGATGACGCGCCTGAAATCGGATGTGCTGGATATCCTTGATGGGGCGGCCACCGGCAAACTCGATACCGTCAAACCCGAATGGCATGATGAAACCGCTATGGTCGTTGTCATGGCCGCCAAGGGTTATCCGGGCAGCTACGACAAAGGTACAGAGATCAGAAACGTCGCCGATGCGGATGCGATGGACAAGGTCAAGGTCCTGCATGCGGGCACGAAAATGGATGGTGACAAACTGACCGCGACGGGTGGTCGCGTTCTTGGCGTTACCGCACGTGGTACGTCGGTGACCGAAGCCCAGAAACGCGCCTACGAAGCCGTTGACGCCATTAACTGGCCGGGCGGTTTCTGCCGCCGTGATATCGGCTGGCGCGCGATTGCCCGCGAACAGAAGTAAGCCTTTGAATTAAAAAAGACCGGGTCATGCAGCCCGGTCTTTTTTCATGCCTGCGTGATAGCGCACCGCACATTCACCATTCGGGCCATGTTCGATGGTTGCCTCGACACCGAACACATCGCGCAGATTTTCCGATGTCAGAATGTCGGCAGGGCTGCCAATCCCCACCAGTTCCCCATCACGCATCATGGCAATCCGGTCGCAATACATCGCGGCATGGTTCAGATCGTGCAGGGCTGCGACCACGGTAACCGGCAATTCGCGCACCAGTTCCAGTAATCCAAGCTGATGGCGGATATCCAGATGGTTTGTCGGCTCGTCCAGTAACAGGAATTTCGGTTCCTGTGCCAGCGCGCGCGCAATATGAACCCGCTGCTTCTCGCCGCCCGAGAGTGTATGCCAGAACCGGTCGGCCAGATGGGTCATGTCGACATCACCAAGGGCGCGGTTAACAATCGCATCATCCCGCTCAGACCAGGGTGACAACATGCTGAGATATGGCGTTCGCCCCAGTGCAACCGCCTCGCGCGCGGTCAGGCGGTCCGTTGTATCGGCCTGCTGTTCGACAAAGCCGATCTGCCGGGCCAGTTTGCGACGGCCATGCTTTTTCATGTCCTGCCCTGCCAGCATCGCACGCCCCTGATCAGGTGGACGAATACCGGCCAAAACCGACATCAAACTTGTTTTGCCCGACCCATTCGGCCCGATCAGGCCAAGGAACTCGCCCGGTTCAACCCGGATCGAGACATTTTTAATGATCTTGCGAAAACCGGCAGACCAGACGATATCGCGCAGTTCCAGGGTCATCGCAAAATCCTTCCGTGGCACAGGATCAGGGCAAAGGCCGGCGCCCCGACAAGGGCAGTAATCACCCCGATTGGCAAAACCTGCCCCGGAACGATCACGCGTGAGATGACATCGGCACAGACCAGAAACAGTGCGCCAATCAATGCAGATAACGGCAATACCAGCCCATGGCGCGTGCCGACAAAAAAGCGCGCGGCATGCGGGATCACCAGTCCAACAAAGCCGATCGAGCCCACGATGCTGACCATCACCGCGGTCATCATTGCCGCCGCAGCAATCAGGACGGCATAAACGCGTCTGACCGGAACACCAAGCGATGCCGCAGATTCACGGCCAAACGTAAAGGCATCAAGTGCGCGTGCATGCCAAAGACACACGACAAGCCCGACAATAGCCACAGGCAAGGCCAGCCACACATCGGGCCAGCGCACGCCGCTAAGATTGCCCAGAAGCCAGAACATGATGCCGCGCGCCTGTTCGGCACTGGCCGACTTGGTGACAATGAAGGATGTCAGGGCGTTAAACATCTGCGACCCGGCAATCCCGGCCAGAATGATTGCCCCCGTGCCGCGCCCGGCCTGTAACGCCAGAAGGGTCACAAAGGCGAATGCCGCCACTGCGCCGATAAATGCACCAAGTGACAGCGAAAGCATCCCTGCCCCAAGACCAAGGATCACGATACTGACCGCACCGGTCGATGCCCCGGCAGAAATGCCCAGCAGATAGGGATCGGCAAGGCTGTTGCGCAAAAGCGCCTGCAGGACCGCGCCGGAAACGGCCAAGGCCGCCCCGCAACTTGCGGCAACGATGGCGCGGCTCAGCCGATAGTTCCAGACAATACCGGCATCAATCGCATCCACCGGATGACCGGCATCCCATAAATGATTGGCAATCGTATTGATCACCGTCCCCACCGGGATCGCTGTTTCGCCCACCGATGCGGCAACCGCCAGGACCGCAGCCAGCAACATCAGCGCGGCAAATGCCACGCTGATGCGTTTCATGAAAACGGGGCTGGAAATGACGTTACCGATCACTGGTTTGATCACTGGCCCGATCACTGAGTAGCCTCGAACGCCTCGATTGCCTTGGCCAGTGTTTCAATGCCCTCGATTGTCCGCATGGTCGGGTTCATCGACTGGGCATCCATGACGACGATATTTCCGCTTTTGACGGCACTCATCTGACTGGTTACCGGATCGGATTTCAGGAACTGCATTTTCAGTTCCCAGTCATCGGCCGGAAAACGGCGGCGATCCATTTTGCCAATCGCAATGATATCGGGATTGGTTCGTGCGATGGTTTCCCACCCGACTGTGGGCCATTCATCGTCACTGTCGATAACATTGTCGACACCAAGGATCGACATGACATAGGCTGGCGCACCTTTCTGACCGGCAACAAACGGATCAACATCGATTTCAGCGCTGGAGAACCAGAACAGGGCCGAAATGCCCTTGCCGTTGACGGCGGCGACTTTTTCACGTGCGGCTTTTTCGCGGGCTTTGAAATCGGCAATCAGTTCGGCGCCACGTTCCTCGACGTCGAAGATTTTCGAAAGGTCGTCTATCCCCTGGTAGATCTGATCCATCGAAAAGGCATCGATTCGGGTTCCGTCGCCGCCAGTGGTGTTGTCCTTGCCCATGCAATCGGCTGGTGCGGTATAGACCGGGATTGAAAGTTCGGCGAACTGGTCAATCGTTCCGACCTTGCCATTCGGGCCGATATGCCATTGGAACTGGGTTGCGATCAAATCGGGTTTCTGGCCGACCACACTTTCAAAGCTGGGATCGTTATCTGCCAGACGCGGAATGGTGGCGTTGACGTCGCGAAACTGTTCCTGTACCGATCCAAGCCACACTGCCGTTCCAACCACCCTGTCGGCCAGCCCCAGAAGATAAAGCAGTTCGGTGCTGCTTTGGCCCAGCGATACGACACGGTTCGGGGCCTGATCAAAGGTCAGAGTCCGGCCACAATTTTCCAGTGTAAGCGGATATTCCGTCGCGGATGCGTATTGCGCGAAAGAAGCCAGTCCTGCAGCAAACACCCCGACTGCAAGAACCCGTTTGTTAAGTTCGATCACTTTGCGTCCTTTCATGGATATGCCGATCCGGGATTTCATCCCCGCCCCAGCATACCAAACCAAAAATGTTATGTTATAACATAACATCAAAGTTACTATGGTCAAGGGACTGGCTAAAGTGCTGAAAAATGGCGGGAAATGTCAGGGTTCGAAGGCAGGCAAAACATATTGCAACCTGCGCGAGACGGTGACATATACCGACATCCTCCGGGGCACCCCGCCCGGTCCGTCGTCGTCATGTCAGCAGGTCTCCTGGCTCGCGAGTCGTTGTGTTTTCCGGCCTTCCCAGGAAACATCCCAGTGGCTTTCAGAAGGAAAACACTCACCGCCTACAGTTGCGGGGGCAGCTTCGGTTAACCGTCCAAGAGGACGGCTTCGAATTCCCTTTATCCTTATCGGATACTGACATCAAGTGATGTCACATAGTCACACAGACCCGTCAAGAGAATTGCAAACCGGTCGCAATCATCAAGGGTCAGGACCTGGTTTCCTAATAGGCGTTCGCTGCCGCCGTACCATCCCCGCCCAGTCGTCCAAGGATGGCCGATACATCACGCATGGGCGGTGCGCCAAACATGCGGGCATATTCGCGACTGAACTGTGATGCGCTTTCATATCCGACTTCATAGGCCGCGGTCGCCGCATCCTTCATTTCCGTCAGCATCATCTGGCGCGCCATCGTCAGGCGAAGGCGTTTCTGATACTGAAGCGGGCTCATGGATGTTACCTGCTTGAAATGATGATGGAAGGAAGACGGGCTCATATTTGCCTGTGCCGCAAGATCATCGACCCGCAGTGGTGCTGCAAAGTCGTCCTTCATCAGACGAATGATCTTGGAAATGCGCTGCATGTTGCTGCCGCCCATTCCGATTTGTGCAATCCGGGCCCCCTGAAGGCCACGCAGCAGGCGATAATGCACTTCGCGCAGAAGCATCGGCGCCATCACCGAAATATCGTCTTTCTGATCGCACAGGCTCAACAGGCGCATCACGGCATCCAGCAAGGTATCGCTGGCATCATCGACATGAAGCCCGCAATCGCTTTCGGATGCGGATCCGACCTGAAGATCGATCTGGGTTACAAGGTCACTTAGCATCTGGCCGTCAAGTTCAATCGACAAACTGCGATACGGAAGGGCTGCACTGGCATTTGTCACACATCCGACAATGGGCAGGTCAACCGACGCCACCAGATACTGACCGGGTGAATACCGGAACAGGTCATCGCCCAATGACACCTCTTTGGCACCTGACGCGATAATACAAAGGCATGGCTTATAGATTGTCGGGACTTTCATCGATGGCCCGGTCGCACGATACAGATGCATCGCACTCACCGGCGTCTGGGCAACGCCTTCTCCTTCGCAGTATTTGTCAATCAGTTCAGACATCTCTTCGAATACAGACATCACCAAACTCCTTTGTTTCTCTAATATGAACTATACCGATCCGGACTGTACTGAAAAGCGGTTTTCGTACCGTTCGGAGGATCAGGCAATTGATCAAGAGTTCTGTGTATTCATCAAATTGCTGTTTGCAATCACATTGAGCGCCATCAACCAAACACGGAGGATGTCATGTCGCTTATGTCCAGCAATGTTGAAAACAAGGTCGTCGTTATCACCGGTGCCAGCAGCGGGATTGGCGAAGCCACGGCAAAACTTCTGGCTGAAAATGGTGCAAAGGTCGTTCTGGCCGCCCGCCGCACGGCCAAACTCCATTCCATCGTCGCCGAGATCGAAGCCGAAGGCGGCACCGCCACATGCCGCGCGGTTGATGTCACCGATGCCGACGATGTCGAAGCACTGGTCTATTTCGCCAAAAACACCTATGGCCGCGTTGATGTGATGTTTAACAATGCCGGCGTCATGCCTCTGTCGCCACTTGCCGAACTGAAAATCGACGAGTGGAACAAGATGATCGACGTCAATATCCGTGGCGTGCTGAACGGTATTGCCGCCACCCTGCCATTGTTCAAGGAACAGGGCGGTGGTCATATCATCAACACTGCATCGATCGGGGCGCATCTGGTATCTCCGACCGCCGCAGTTTATTGCGCCACCAAATACGCCGTATGGGCCATTTCAGACGGCCTGCGTCAGGAAAGCCGGGATATCCGCGTTACCATGGTTTCGCCGGGTGTTACCGAAACCGAACTTGGCAACGACATTACCGATGATAGCGCCAAGGGTTTCCTCGGCGAATTGCGCAAAACCGCCCTTAGTCCGATTTCGATTGCATGGTCTGTCCTTTATGCAATCGCCCAGCCCGACAGCGTCGATATCAACGAGATCATCGTACGCCCGACGGCATCGGCATATTGATCCGTACCGCCCAAGGAGGCCCGCATGGCACGTCATATGTTTGCGTCTTCTATCACCAGTCTTCTGATGCTGTTTTCCAGCACAGCCACCGCACAGGAGGATACCGTCATGTCCGGAACCGCGTCGAACGATCCGCATCCCTATGTCGGCATGTGGGTCACGGCAGACGGTAACATCCGTCAGGAATTGCTGGCCAATGGGCGTTATGACGAGGCGCGCGGCAATCGTCAGTCCGCCTATCAGGGACGTTACGAAATTTCAGGCAATCACATCGATTACTGGGATGATACCGGCTTCACCGCAGATGGCTATTTCGAAGATGGCGTTCTGTATCACGCCGGAATGGTTATGTATCGCCAGCCGCTGCAATAGATATTCTGATTTCAGAGCCCCACTGCACCGGTTAACTCCGATGCAGAACCCGCAAGGAACGGTATCCGATGGATGCCGTTCCTTTTTCATGAGTGAAATCTTTAACGATGATCAGCTCGCTGTCGCGGGCACATTGCCGGTCGGGACATTCAATTCGCCAGCGGCTGCAAAGGTGAATAGATCAATCGGTTCGGAAAGCCCGCGCACGTCCATTTGCCCGATTTTGCGGAAATCATCCGCAGCAAGATACTTCGTCGTTGTCCCCGAAATCAGAACATCGGTCCCGAGTTCCTTGTTCATGACTTCGAGCCTTGCGGCAAGGTTCACCGTATCACCATGCACGGTGTAGCTTTGCCGCCCACCACCACCGACACTTCCAGCAATCACCGTTCCAGTACAGATACCAATCCGGGTTTGAATGTGAATACCGGCAAAATCGCGCTGATGAACAAGATCATTGATCTCGCGTGCGGCCCGGATGGCACATCCGGCATGGTCGTCATCCTCGACCGGGACATTGAATGTCGCCAGAACGGCATCACCCTGAAACTGCGTAATCACGCCATGATGACGGGTGATGATCTGCGAAACCGCATCGAAATAGGCATTCAGGACTTCGACAATTCCTTTTGGCCCGATGGTTTCTGTCAGCTTGGTGAAATCAGCCACGTCCGCAAACAGGATGGTTGCCTCACGCTCAATCGGGGACAGTGTCCCGCGTTTGGAAATCAGCACCTCGGCAACAGCGGGTGGCACGTACTGGCCAAAAACATCGGAAATGGCGCTGCGTTCCTGTTCAGCCTCGATCTGGCGGCGGACCGTATGGCGCGCCCGCCACATGACCGATGCAATCAGGCAGGCCACGATAAAAAGCGCGATGCTTTCCTGTATTCTGCTGCCGGTGCCAATGAAGTCGGGGCTGTAAAAATAAGTCATGAAAGTTTGCGTATCGGGCGCAATACCCATATCGCCCCAGTCATAGGTCTGCGGCATGTTACGGATGGCAAAACCAAATGCCCCCATCCATCCGGCAACCCCGCAAATGCCTGCCCAAAGCACCAGCCCTGGCGAGAAGCTGAAAGCCGCAATGCCCAGAACAACAAAATAGAATGGAAAAATCGGCGCTCTGAAAATGACCGCCTGCGGCAAATCTACGGTGTCAAAGATCGGCTGGGTCGCGATCAAGGCAGACAGAATACCGATATCAAGTGCGACAAACAGATATTTGACCCAGTAGCGATCCTGCGCGGTTCCGATAATTCGGTAATGGATAACGCCCAGTATTGCAAATATCGCGACCGCTGTTCCGTATTCGAACGCCAGCGTCGGGTTACCCGAGCGCGTCGCGATCAACCATCCCCCCATCAGGATCAGCGCGACCAGACGCCCCTTGATCGCCAGACGAAGGCCTTTCTGTTCTGCCTCGTGGAAAATGGCGGCCTGCTCAGATTTTCCAATAACAGTTTGCTGCATGAACATGCCTTTCTGCGATGGCGATCCCGCCATTTTAATGATTGCAAGTTTATTTAGGCAGACATCGAACATACCGCTATGCGAAAAATGCAGATATTACGATCTTGAATTCGCCATGTTTTATCCCGATTACGTCCACACTGTCCGGTATAGTTCCGGACATCTTAAATTAACGGGACCTGATTGATGACGACTTCTGTGGAACGCAGACGATTTCTGAAATCCATGGCCGCTGCCGGGCTGATCCTGCCGGGTATGTCGCTGGTCAATGGCGCATCGGCGGCCAACGAAAAACTTGATCTTGGCGAACCGCAAAGCTTCAGCTTTGACGCCCTGATCAAACGCGCCGAAGCCATGGCAAAATCGCCTTACGAGCCGCCTGTCGCCCCCGATCCCGAAATTGTCGGCAAGATCGATTACGACATTCATGGCAAGCTGCATTACAAGCGCGAATTTTCACCATACGCCGATGGTTCGGGCACCTACCCGCTGACCTTCTTCCATCTTGGCATGTATTTCGCCAAACCGGTGCATATGCATCTGGTTGACGGTGGCAAATCGCGCGAAGTGGTTTATACGCCCGACTATTTCGACATGCCCGAAGACAGCATCGCGCGCAAACTTTCGGAAAACAGCGGCTTTGCCGGTTTTCGTCTGCATGAAAATGTCGAACGTGATGACTGGAAGACCCAGGACTGGGCCGCATTTCTTGGCGCGTCCTATTTCCGTGCGATTGGCGATGAAGGCCAATATGGCCTGTCTGCGCGCGGCATTGTCGTCAATACGGCAACGTCCCAGCCCGAAGAATTCCCCGATTTCCGGGAATTTTATATCGAACCGGCAAAATCGGCCAATGCGCCGGTCACGGTCTATGCCCTGCTGGATGGCCCCAGCATCACGGGTGCCTATCGGTTCTATCTGACGCGCGGCGAAGGTGTGACGATGGATGTCGAAAAACACCTGTTCCTGCGCAAGGATATCGAACGCCTTGGCATCGCCCCGCTGACCAGCATGTTCTGGTATTCCGAACAGAACAAATCGTTCCGCTTTGACTGGCGCCCGGAAGTCCATGACAGTGACGGGCTGGAACTTTGGACCGGGAATGGCGAACGCATCTGGCGTCAGCTGAACAACCCGGAAATCATCCGCACGTCGGCATTCGGCGATAAAAACCCGCGCGGGTTTGGACTTATGCAGCGGGATCGCGAAGTCAGCCATTATCTTGACGGTGTGCGTTACCACCGCCGCCCCAGCCTGTGGGTCGAACCGCTTGGCGCGTGGGAAGACGGTGCCGTGCAGCTTGTCGAAATCCCGACAGATGACGAAATTCACGACAATATCGGCGCTTTCTGGGTACCGAATGCCCCTGCCAAGGCGGGCAATAGCTATCAGTTCCGTTATCGCCTGTATTGGCAGGCCCATAACCCGTTCCCGATGGACAAGCTTGCCCATGTTACCGCCACCCGCATGGGGCGCGGCGGCAATCCCGGCACGGTTCGTCCGAAGGATGAACTGAAATTCTCGGTCGAGTTCGAAGGTGAAATCCTTGGAACCCTTGCCTATGGCGAGTTCCCGGAAGTCATTGTTTCAACCTCGCGCGGGGAAATTGTCCGCACCAAGATCGAGCCGATCATGGATACCCGTATCTGGCGTGCGGCGTTTGACCTTAAAGTCGAGGGCACCGAGCCGGTTGATTTGCGGATGTATCTGAGACGCGGCGATGCACCGCTTAGCGAAACCTGGATGTATCAGCATCTGCCGGGATTGCGCGGACAGACACGCGAATAAGAACAAAGGCCCGTCATTTTGGCGGGCCTTTTACTTTTTATCTTGGGCCTTAGCGCAGCGACCCAAAGAATTCCTTCAGAAGCTTGCCTGCCTCGACCTCGCCGATCCCGCCGTAAACTTCCGGGCGGTGATGGCAGCTTGTGCTTTCGAACACCCGCGGACCATGATCGATGCCACCGCTTTTGGGGTCATAGGCCCCGAAATATACCCGCCGCAGACGGGCAAACGAAATTGCGGCGGCACACATCGGACAGGGTTCAAGCGTGACATACAGATCGCAATTGGGCAGACGCGGTTCGCCCTTGGCCCCGGCAGCGGCACGGATCACAAGGATTTCGGCATGGGCCGTCGGATCATTGAGTTCCTCGGTCAGGTTACCGGCACGCGCCAGCACCTCGCCACTTTCGGCATCGACCAGAACCGCACCGACCGGCACCTCGCCACGCCTTGCGGCGGCGCGCGCCTCTTCCAGCGCCATATCCATATAGCTGTCTGCGCTCATGATTTGCTTTCCATCCCGGAATAATGAGTTGGCCGCAGCATCATCATACACGGCCCATCGCACTGTCTGTTGACTGTTTTTCTTGAGTTTTAAGGATATGAGATTGCAATCTGTGCAAGGATCGGTCAAGCGGTGATAAGATCATGGCCGATTGCACATATGCGTGAATTGCCGTTGCCCTTCTAACGCACCGGGGTTAGTTTCCGGCCAAATTCATGGCATCGCCAGCAAACATAGCGAACAACTGCCACCACCAACGGGATTTGACAGATCATGAGTGCCAGAAAACCGATCATCGGCATTACCCTTGATTCCGAGGAACCCGGTGGCTATTCCAAATTTCCGTGGTATGCGCTGCGTGAGAACTATGCCGGTGCGGTCGCGGCGGCGGGCGGTATTCCCATGCCGCTGCCCCACGAGGTCGAACTGGTTCCCGATCTGCTGGATCTGATTGACGGGCTTGTGGTCACCGGTGGTGCATTTGATGTCGATCCCAGCCTGTTTGGTGCAGAAGAACGCCATGATACCGTGGTGACCAAAGACCGCCGCACCAAGTTTGAATGGGCGATGGCCGAAGGCGCGCTTAAACGCAACATGCCGGTTCTGGGCATTTGCGGCGGACAACAATTGCTGAACGTGATCCTTGGCGGGTCATTGATCCAGCATATCCCAGACAGTGTTGAAAACTGCCTGCCGCATGAACAACCCAACCCGCGCAACGAGCCGGGGCATGATGTGACTGTCGAAGCAGGTACCCTGCTTTCGCGTATTGTTGGCGATGTCAAAAGCCTGTCGGTCAATTCCGCCCATCATCAGGCCGTGGATAAGGTCGGCCCGGATGTGATCATCAATTCCCTTGCCCCTGATGGCGTGATCGAGGGGATTGAACATCCGGGATATCGTTATTGTCTTGGGGTGCAATGGCATCCCGAATTTCATATCAGTTCGGGCGATGCGAAAATCTTCGACGCCCTGATTTCCGAGGCCCGCAAATGAGCGACCAGACCCCGAACCCGACAGAAGATACCGAAGAAAGCAAACCCGAACGCATTGCCAAGCGCATTGCGCGTTCCGGCGTTTGTTCGCGGCGCGACGCCGAACGCATGATCGAGGAAGGTCTGGTGAAGCTGAATGGCAAGGTGCTTGACAGCCCGGCCGTAACCGTCACCGACGAAGACGAAATTTACGTCAATGGCAAACCGTTGCCGCAAAAAGAAAAGCCGCGCCTGTGGCGTCTGTTTAAAAAACGCGGACTGGTCACCAGTCACCGTGACGAACAGGGCCGCGATACGGTTTTCGAACATCTGCCAAGCTATATGCCGCGCGTGATTTCGGTCGGCCGTCTTGATCTGAACTCCGAAGGTCTTTTGCTGCTGACCAATGATGGCGAGCTCGCCCGTTATCTTGAACTGCCCGCCACCGGATGGGCACGCCGGTATCGGGTGCGCGTTCACGGCCGGATTGACGAGGCAAAACTCAAACAGCTTGAAGACGGTGTTACGGTTGACGGTATCAATTACGGTTCGATCCAGGCCGAAGTTGATGTTCAGAAAGACAGCAATGCCTGGATGACCGTAACCCTTCGCGAAGGTAAAAACCGCGAAATCCGTCGCGTGATGGAACATCTTGGCTGGCCGGTAACCCGTTTGATGCGTGTGTCCTATGGCCCGTTCCAGTTGGGTAACTTGGCACCCGGCGATTGCGAAGAAATCACCGGCAAGGTGATGAAGGAACAGCTGGCTGCGTTCTTCAAGGGCGATTACAGCAAGGTTTCCGAAAAGAAATCGGTCGCGCGCGGTGGTACCGGCCGCCCCAAGGCACCGCGCACCGTGTTTGGCAAACCAGCCGCGCCGCGCCGTCGCCAGCAGGGCAACAACCCGAACGCCAGTACCGATGACACCCGGACTGAGAACAGCTTTGAAAACCGGACACGTCCGGGCAACCGCGCCAAACCGGCCGTCGCACGCGGAGAGGTATCGCGTGGTGGCCCTGCGCGTGAAAACCGCGAAGATCGTAACGACCGCGGCGCACGAAACGACCGGGACAATCGTTTTGATGATCGCGACAATACAAACCGCCCGGCCAACAAAGGCCGCGGGCGTTATGCGCCCGGTGGCAAAGCCAGTGGCGAACGCAATAGCGACGGTGGGAAATCGTTTGGTAGCGGTCGCGGCAAGCCATCTGGCAATACCGGCGGCAACAACCGTGGCAGCATTGCCGATGGCAAACCCGGAAACCGCCCGGCGGGACGCAGCGGATCGAAACCGGCGGGCAATCGTCCGCGCGGCAAAAAGGGTTAAGGCAGAATGCGGATTGTTGGCGGAAGTCTTCGCGGGCGGCTTTTGACCGCACCAACCGGGCGCGATACACGCCCGACACTGGATCGCGTTCGCGAAGCCCTGTTTAACATCCTGACACATGCATCGCGCTGGTACGAGGACGACCAGAACCCGCTTTATGACGGGCTGGTTCTTGATGCCTATGCCGGTTCCGGTGCGCTGGGACTTGAAGCCATTTCACGTGGCGCGCAAAAGGCGGTTTTCTTTGACCTTGATCGCGGTGCGCTTGCCGCCATCGAACAGAATATTGCCGATTTGAAACTGGGCGACAAAACCCGCGTTCAGCGCGCAGATGCAACCAAGCCACCGCGCGCGCCAGAACCCGCCAGTATGGTGTTCCTTGATCCGCCCTATCATAGGGAATTGCTGGGACCGAGCATTACGGGACTGGCAAATGCAGGATGGATCAATGCGGAAACGCTGATCATTGCCGAACGCGATCCGCGCGATCCAGTGCCCGATATTGACGGGCTTGAAATCCTCGACAGCCGCAAATATGGCCGTTGCCAGATCGATATTTGCCGCCTTGGCGCAGCGGCTTGAGCCTTTATTGAATTCCCGGCTGTGTTATGGTGGTCTGCCTTTCGAAAAGTCAGGCCGTGTTGAGTGATGAAGTTACTGACCCCGACAGCACCCGATCCTGAATTTGGTCGCCGCCTGCGCCAATGGCGCCGCGAAAGCGAGATCAAGCAATCGCGTCTTGCCGATATTGTCGGAGTCACACAGGCAACCGTGTCACGCTGGGAAAAGGGGTTGCAAAACCCGGCCCCGCTTCAGATCGACCTTTTGCATCAGATGATGACGCGCAACCGCAATTTCCGATTGGATCAGGCGATCAAACGGCTGGTGATCCATTCGCGGCAACGTGTTCATCTGATCGAGGATCGCAGCCATCGTTTACTGTGCGCATCGGGACCGCGCGAAAAGGAATGGCAACGGGATTCCGGAGACCTTATCGGCATGTCGCTTTGGCGTTTTGCCACGCCGGAAATCGCACAGGCGGAAAAACGCCTGCATCATATGGGCTGGCACGAAGATCAGGCCGATCATCTGACTTTCGAAACATCCGGGCGCGACGGCCCACCGATGCCGATTGTCGATAAATTCATCCTGTGGGAACGGTTTTTCCTGTCCGATGGCACCGCTGTTCGCCTGACCACCGGTTTTGATACACCGCCCGTCTAACCCCTTCACGCATATTTCATACGTGGATCGCCCAAACGGGTTTCCGGTAAAAGGAACCCGCTATTTTGGTTCGCCCCGACCAAATCGTTTATTGAATTGACGGATTGCGCCCTCATGCCACCGATTTTTGCCATTTGTGTTCTTTACGGTCTTGGGCTGACAGCCTCGATGCAGGTTGGGCTGGTCGGGCCGATTGCCCCCGATCTTCGTGCCGGTTTTGATCTTAGCCAGGCACAGTTTGGTCTTGTCGCATCGCTGATCACGGCGGCGGGTGCGCTGTTTGCCATTCCCGCAGGGGTTTGGGCCGCACAGGCCGGATTGCGTCGCTCGCTGGTTCTGGGCGGCCTTATGATGATCATTGGTGCTGCACTCTTTGCAACAGCATCCAGCAGCGGGATGCTTTATGTCGGGCGTCTTGTCACCAGTGTCGGATATCTTCTGATTGTGGTGGGTGCGCCAAGCTGGATGGCCAATCTGGGCAATGCCAGAACCGTTGCCATGGCCATGAGCATCTGGGGCACGTTCATCCCGGTCGGCATTGCCATGGGGAACTGGACCAGTGCCGCGATTGTCGCGTGGCTTGACTGGCGCATGGCGGTTGTTGCCTGCACCATCCCGGTCGCGATCCTTTTACCTGCCCTGATGTTGCTGACCAAACCGCGCGAGCAAAGTTTCAACCGGTCCCTGACATCGGGTATTTCCGGCGTCCTTAAATCCCGCCCGGCGATGCAAATCGCACTTACCTTTGCGGCCTTTGCCGGGGCAACATCCGCATCCCTTGCCTTCATGCCCGCCATGATGGCAGACAATCTTGCGATCAGCATTCCCCTTGCCGCCGCGATCATTGGCATCACGGCAATTGCCGGAAACATCATCGGTAGTGTCGGCGCAGGGATGGCACTGGGTCGCGAAATGCCCGGCCGCATCATGCTTGCGATCGGATTACCGGTCATGGCGGCGGCGATCTTCATCCTGTTTGTCAGCCAGATCATCACCATCAGTGTATTGGCGTTGATTCTGTTCAATATCGGGCAGGGCGTCGTTGCCGGTACATGCTTTGCGCTTTTACCCCGTATTGCAGATCGCAATCTTTCGATGCCTGCCCTTCAGGGGATGCTTGCCCAGTTTGCCGAGATTTTCGTTGTAATTGTTCCACCCGTTGCAGGCGCCATGATCGACTGGGCAAACTGGAAGGGGGCGGCATTTCTTCTGGCCGGTTTCTACCTTGCCGGATTTGTCATTTCGCTTCGATACCGTCAGGTCCGTGTCGTAACAGCGGGTTAGTCCGCCTATACAATCCGCTGTCTTGACCTATCCCGTAAAGCAGGCGACCCTCCTTGCCGGATCAGATGCAAGGGGCAAATAACGCTCTGCACAAGGGAAACGGAATGACCTGGATTAAAGCCACCTTTATCGGCCTGATATTGCTTGGCATTCTGGTAATTTCCGCGTTCTTTATCTGGCTGGCCCCTGTGGGGGCGGGTTATACGGCCAAAATCATGTGTTCAGCCATTTTTGTAAATGGCCTGTCCTCGGACCGAGCCCGTGATGAGGATGTACTTGCCGATAACAATCCATTGCTGTCGCTGATTACCGCGAATGTTGATTTGCGCCATCAAACGGTCAGCGCGCATGCATTCGGTTTTCGTACACGTATCGCGGTTTTTCGCCCAAATCTTGGCTGCACACTTTCCGATGATCCGGCGCGGATTGAACAGTTGCGCGCGACGAGCCCGCTAATTCGTCCGATCCCGGCACAACCGCTGCGAACGGCATCCGTGCCAGGCAATATTGACCGGCGGGCCTTTAACAATATTCTTGCCGATGCGATGGATGAACCGGGCACGGATATCTCGCGACGCAGCCGGGCAATTGTTGTGTTGCATCGTGGCAAGGTCATTGCCGAACGTTATGCACCGGGGATCAATGCCACCACCCCCTTGCCGGGTTGGTCCATGACCAAAAGCGTGTTCAATGCCTTGCTGGGCCGGATGCAACAGGAACACATGATACCCGGAGTTGACAGCCCGGTTCTGATCAACGAATGGCAATCCCGGACAAACGATCCCCGTGCTGTCATCACCTATGACCAGCTTCTGCATATGAGCAGCGGACTGGAATTTGATGAAAGCTACTGGAACCCGCTATCGGACGTGGTTCAAATGCTGTTTGTCGAACCCGCCACTGCCGGATTTGCCGTGGCCCGCCCGCTTGAACACAAACCGGGTGAATATTTCTCTTATAACTCCGGGGCGACAAACGTTCTGTCGGCGGCAATGCGCAATATCAGCGGCTCAATCCTTAGCTATCAGCATATCCCGTTTGATATGCTGTTCCGGCCGCTTGGCATCCGCAATGCGGTAATCGAAACCGATCAGGATGGCTATTTCATCGGTTCCAGCTTCATGCATGCCTCGGCTCGTGACTGGGCAAAAATTGGTCAGTTATTCCTGCAGGATGGCGTCTGGAACGATGAACAACTTCTACCGCCAGACTGGGTGAAATATTCGGTCACGCCCGCACCAGCCGCCCCAAACGGTATCTATGGTGCCCATTGGTGGCTTCAATTGCCCGGTTCACGTGATAAAGACGGCAACGCACAAATCAATGACCCAACGATCTCGGATGATGCGTTCTTTGCGCTTGGTCATGATGGCCAGATCATCAGCATCATCCCGTCAAAGGAACTGGTGATTGTAAGACTTGGATTGACCAGAGACGGCAGTGCCTTTGACCAACATCGCTTTGTCGGATCAATTTCGGCACTGTTTCCCGATATTATCGCGCGCAATGGTGATACCACTGTGGAAGTGGAAAACACCGCACAGTCAGCCGAATAAACCACGGCCTGCCATTCAGACAACCGTACCGGCAACGCCGAAATAGCCCATCACGATACCACCGGTTCCCCCCGCAAGAACCAGTGCCCAGACAGGCATCAGCCGCCATTGCAAGATTATGAATGCAATGATCGCAATCACCACGTCCTTCACGTCATGAATTGATCCGGTCCAGATCGGATCGTACAGAACCGATGCGAGCAAGCCCACCACCGCAGCATTGATCCCTGCCAGCCCCGCACGCATTTTGGGCATATGCCGGATACGATCCCAAAACGGCAATAATCCGATCACCAGAAGAAACGCTGGCAGGAAAATGGCGATCAGGGCAATCATCGCCCCTGCGATCCCGCCCGTATCGGTTTGCATCACGGCACCCAGATAGGCAGCAAAGGTAAAAATCGGCCCCGGTACTGCCTGCGTTGCGCCATAACCGGCAAGGAACGTATCCGTATCGACCCAACCGGGCGCAACAACGGCTTCCTGCAGCAGTGGCAGCACCACATGGCCGCCACCAAAAACCAGCGCCCCGCTGCGATAAAATCCGTCAAATACGGCAAGCCATGATGACGATGTGACCTGCACCAGTAACGGCAACCCGATCAGCAGCCCACCAAAGATTGCCAACGCGATCACCGCCACCTTCGGGGAAATACCGGCAGCCAGCTTCCCGTCCAGCTTGACCAGATCAGCCTGCAGGAACAGCGTCCCGGCAACCAGCCCACCGACAATGACGATGGCCTGCATGCCCACACCACTAAATGCGATCATCAGTGCGGCTGCAATTATGGCAACAACCGCACGCGGAATATCAGGGCACAGGCTTCGCGCCATGCCCCAAAGAGCGTGTGCGACAACACCAACCGCAACCAGTTTGAGCCCCCATATCATGGAACCAGTGGCGGCAAGGTTACCGCCAGCCAAACCAAGCCCAAGCGCGACAAGAACAATTGCCGATGGCATGGTAAAACCGATCCATGCGGCAAATGCACCGGGAAATCCGCCGAGCGACATGCCGATTCCCATCCCGACCTGCGAACTGGCAGGCCCCGGCACAAACTGGCAGAGTGCAACCAGATCGCCGTAAGTCGCATCCGAAAGCCATTTGCGGCGTACTACGAACTCTTCACGGAAATAACTGATATGAGCAACCGGCCCGCCAAAACTGGTCAAGCCAAGTCGAAGAAAAATCAGAAAAATCTGCCAAACCGGCAAATCCTGTCTGGCATCGTGATAATCCGTCATGCCTGCCTGCTACCGGATAGATGATATCGCCAAAGAAGCTGGCCGAAGATAGGTGAAGTCATCCCCCCTGCCAAAGCCCAAAGCGGCAGTTTTTCGGTGTTTCATAAAAACATAACAAAACGCCCGCTACCGGATGGTAACGGGCGCCAGACAAAACGGCACAAGCGAAACTAGCGGAAAGCAGGTTCGTCCAACGACCGTAGTTTGCGCGAATGCAGCTGATTGACCTCGTTTCGCAGGGTATCGATGGTATCAAGACCGACCTGAAGATGCTGCCCGATACGCTGCCGATAGAAATTGTTGGCCATTCCCGGCAGTTTCAATTCGCCATGCACCGGCTTGTCGGAAACACACAGCAACGTGCCGTAAGGAACACGGAAACGGAAACCGTTGGCAGCTATGGTTGCACTTTCCATATCGACCGCGATCGCACGCGACTGGTTAAGACGTACGAACAGTTCGCTGTAACGCAGTTCCCAGTTCCGGTTGTCTGTGGTTGCCACGGTACCGGTACGCATGCGCGCCTTCATTTCGCGCCCTTTAAGTCCCGTAATTTTGGTCACGGAATTGGCAAGGGCGACCTGTACTTCGGCAATTGGCGGCACCGGAATCCAAAGCGGCAGGTCCGAGTCGAGAACATGATCGTCACGGACATAACCATGCGCCAGAACGTAATCGCCCAGAAGCTGGCTTCGGCGAAGTCCGGCACAATGCCCCAGCATCAACCAGCAATGCGGGCGCATAACCGCAATATGGTCGGTGGCGGTTTTCGCATTCGACGGGCCGACCCCAATATTGACCAGCGTCACCCCCAGGCCGTCTTCACGGATCAGGTGATAGGAAGGCATCTGCGGAAGCTGTTTGACTGCTTCTCCGCTTTCCTGCCATGCCTTGGGGGCATTCTTGCGTACATGGACTTTTGGCCCCGGCTCGACAAAAGCAACATAGGGGCTTTTGGGGTCTTCAAGCTGCAATTTGGCAAACTCGATGAACTCGTCGACATAGCGCTGATAGTTGGTGAACAGCACGAACTTCTGGAAATGTTCGGGCAATGTCGCCGTGTAGTGGCGCAAACGTGCCAGCGAGTAATCCACCCTTTCACCGGAAAACAGAGAAAGCGGCTTGGGTCCTTCGGTAATGCCGTAATGTACCCCGTTGGCAATATCGTCATCCGTCCTCGCCAGATCGGGCATGTCAAACACCAGCTGAAGCTGGCGAATATCGGTCGGGCCGATATTATCGGTTGCTGTTTCAACCAGGAACGGTAACGGAATGGGACGATCCGAAACACCGACCACGACCGGGACGTCATGGTTTTTAAGCAGCAGTTCAATCTGTTCGCGGTAATATTGTTCGAACAGATCCGGGCGCGTCAGGGTCGTACCGTAAATGCCCGGGTCGCGCGGCGCGCCATACGACAATGTACTTTCGACATGCAACTTCTCGGGCGGCACCTCAATCCCGAGATACGGGTAATAGGCGCGCACAGGCGAGGATTGCTGACCGTTTCCAAACCGGGTGAATGCTTCACGGACTGCCTCGGCACCAGTGGTATAAATATCCTTGATGCGGGCAAGTGCCCTGTCGGCGTCAGTAAATTCAAACAGATCGCGAACCGATCCGTGGACTCCGGAAACCATAATAAGTTGCTCCTTTTTCTTATTGTTGTATTGAGCGGGAGATTTATCACCGCCTGCCCGGACTCTGGCAACCCCCAATTCATGCATGGCTTGGCAAACAGCCAGCATATCAGCCATACACAATATGGCGGATCATGACACACGAAGCGCATAAACCCGCGCAGCACAGCATCATGACTGCTTTATATGTCGGGATTATTTTCAAGAAATCCAAATGACAGTTTTGATGCGCGGGTCATAACCATGACGCGATATTTCCATGCCAACCGACATGAACATAATCGATTCGCCAAGCAGGAAATCCGGCACCAAAATAAAAAAAGGGCCGAAACCAAGAGGTTTCGGCCTATTTCGGAGAAGGGCCTTAGACGTTGAGGGAAAAGACGATCAACTCCGATACAGACTTTATCTGACCATTGGTCAACAAAGTCAATAAAATTTCGAATCAATGCAGTCTTGCGTTTGACGCATCATTCCTGCAGGAACCCGGCACTGGAAGCCAACGATTTCAGCTTCCTGAGACGACGGTAGTACAGCAGGTCAACTGTCCCTCCGTCACCTAAATGACCTTTTTCGATATCCTGGACAATTCCTGCTGCACGCGGATCGGACTGGACAAGACTTTCGATATCGCTCTTGTCCTCATCATCAATCGATCCGCGCACGTAATTTACAATGTCGTCCTTGCCATAAACAGCAAGCACATGGGTCATCAGGCTGCCTCCGCCACGAACCGCGACGCGTGCTCCCGTGTTTCAATCCGCCCGACGGAAGAACGCAGCTTCCGGCGCGCGCGACCTACGCGGGATTTGACCGTGCCAATCTCGACATTCATCCGCTCGGCGGCGTCCTGATAGGAAATTTCGTCAACCGCGGTAAGAAGGATCGCCTGACGTTCCTGCTCGGGAAGCTCACCCAAGATGCGATCCGCATCACGCAGCTGCAACCGGGCCATCTGATTGCTGCCATGACCGTAGACGTCACCAAGATCATCCCAGTCGACATGATGCCCACGGGTCTTCTCGCGACGCTTGGACGAGATGAATGTGTTGAACAGAATCCGGTGCAGCCATGCCTTAAGGCTGGTGCCTTCTTCGAACTGATCTTTTTTGCTGATGGCTTTCAACAAAGTGTCCTGCACGAGATCCTGTGCACGATCCATGCTGCCCGTCAGCCGATATGCATGGCGACGCAGCGCGGGTACGTGATCTTCAATTTCGTTCATCACTTGCTCAGACATCACAACCTCCGTTTTTGGATGTCTTCACCGTAACAAAAGAAAATAATATTTAAAGTAAAATCGTATGGTTCACTTAGGCAATACAATGAAGTGACTTAACGTGCACAACAACATCAACAAACACAACAAACATAATCACATCAACATGCCCATAATACGCACTTAACATTTACTCATTACTTTACATTACTTGCGCAAGTTGCGCAAAATGATGCAACTGAGCAAGGCAGTTGTAATATGGAGAAAACGCAGGTAACGTAAGTTACTCCAAAATTCTCGGATGCGTTGCATATCAATGGTTTCAGACGCATATTGGAACGTCTGAACTTAATAAGGACCCCCGCGTGCCAACCTCGAAAAGAACTGAAAAGCTTCAGATTATGCTCGACGACGATGAACTGAAGTTCATCGACGACTGGCGATTTGAGCATCGCATGCCAACCCGGGCAGCAGCTATTCGTGAGCTGATTCGCCGCGGCTTGGTCGCCGAGGACGTGGAAGATCCGGAAACCGAAGGTAAAACCACCACCGATTTCCGTATCGAACCGGAATAATTCAAAGAAAATTCTCGGATATCTTGTAAAAAAGCCCGGCCAATTGCCGGGCTTTGTTATTCATGTGCTCATGTTTTGCCAGATTACGGGGCAGGTTTTCTATCGCCACCCGGCCCTTTTGAGGGCTTCTTGCCTTCAAAAATCCGGGCAATCCCCGCACCAAAACCAAGAACCAGCACCCAGAGACCGTAATAACGCAAGGCGCGTGAAATCCCGATGGCAACCACAAACAGCCAGAAGGGATAAGTCGTGGCCCCCGCAGCAAGGGCTGCAAGCTGCATCGGCACTGGCGTAATACTGATCGCAAAAACAACCCAGAAGCCACCGGACTCGAACCGTTGCTCCACCTCTTGGAACTCCTGTTGCCCGCCTGCCATTTCAACAAGGGGCCGGATAAATTCATCCGAAAGCCCATAAGCAATCAGGTATAGAAAAACGGCACCCGCAATGCTGCCAAGCAGGGTAACCGTCGCAACGATGATACCGCGCCGACGCGATGCGGCCATGATGGGGGCAATAAGGATTTCGATCGGAACAGGAATGATGGTGGTTTCAAGAAACGACGCAACAGCAATACCCCCAAGTCCCTTGCGGCCGGCGGCCAGCTTTTCCAAACGCACTTGCCAGGCACGCCACCACCGTGCAATCCCGCTTTTCCGGCGATTTTTTTGTTCTTTTTCCATAGACACCCTTGACTGAACAGGGTCAAACGAGCAACGGCCCGCCCATATGGGCGGGCCGCCGACACCCGGAACACCACTTCACCGAGTTAAGGTTGTGATGTCTTATTCGGTGGCGTGATCATCCGAGAGCGCCTGCTCGGCATTATCAAGCGCCTCAAGAGTTTTGGCCTTCACGGTCTCCCAGGTTTCAGCCGAAGCATCCTTGGAATCTTCATATGCCTCGTTCAGGTTTTCCTTGGCACCATCCCATGCTTCTGCGAGCTCATCGACTGCATCTTCGCTGTCATCGCTTACACGTGCGGATACCTCGTCATATTTTTCGCCAAGCTGATTGGACTTTTCTTCAACCCAGGCGAGGAATTCATTTTTTTCCTCATAGGTGAAATCCTTGGCATTTTCATATTCGGCCTTGGCTTTATCACCCATTTTTTCAGCATCCGATTTCATTGCGTCGTCGGTTGCCATAGAGCCTGCCTGATCCGAGCTTTTCTGTGCATCTGCATAAGCCGGTGCAGCCACCGCAACAGACATCATAATAGTACCAGCCATCAGAACAGTCTTGCTAAGCATCACAACCTCCTAGTTATTGAACAGCAGCGCTTTTTCTTTGGCACTGCTTATCGTTTCAAACGGGTGGTGCAAAAGAATGTTCCAATTGTGTTGATTTTAATTTTTGGAACTTTTGTTTCCTGGTCACGTTTTTCAAACAAGCGTTCGGGATATGACCGGCAGCCATATGCTGGTTCAGGATCAAAGCGAATGAACGTGAAAAGAAATACAGGAGTTACAAAATGGCACACAGCAGTATGCAGAGCATTGCGAAAGAATTTCCGGTCAAAACCGGTGTCGGCCGCAAAGACCGTCGCGAACTGGCCAAGATGCTAACCAAGATTATTGGCTCGTCGCACGTACTGTATGCCAAAATTCGTGGCGTCCACTGGAACGTGGTCGGTCCAGCCTTCTATTCGCTCCACAAGATGACCGAGGAGCAGTATGAAGACCTGAACGAAGCTATTGACGATATGGCGGAACGCATCCGCGCAATCGGCTTTCAGGCACCGACCGGGCTTTCGGAAATGATTGAAAATTCGGTGGTCAAGGATCAGACCAAGCTTCTTCCGGCCAACGATATGGTAAAGGAACTGGTCGAAGATCACGATCATGTTTCGCGCCTGCTGCGCGAAGGCGTGGCCGAGGCCGAAGCCGCCGATGACGTCAAAACAGCCGATCTTCTGACAGAACGCCTTGGCGTTCATGAAGAAGCGGCATGGATGCTTCGCGCAACCATTTCCTGATCGATCACAACCAAAACCGGTGCCAGATTGGCGCCGGTTTTGTGTCTCAATCTTGCCGTTCTGTTTACGCATCCTGTAAGGCAAGACTTCCCGATCCCCATGGCGGAGGCCCTCAGGTGAAATCGACCGAACTTACCGGCAAGGTTTGCATCCTTCTGACACGTCACAAGATGCCCGACGAATGGCGTGACAACGGCGCACAGCCGTTGCGCAGCATTTTCGAGGAAGCCGGCTATACAGCAGAACTCGAACTCTGTGATGATCCTGTCGCCATGAATACCTTTATCACGTCATCCTGCGCGCCCGGCGACGTTGTCGCGATTGGCGGCGGTGATGGCACGATCAACGCCGTTCTCGATACCGTTATCAAGGCTGGTGTGGTTATGGTTCCGTTGCCGCTTGGAACCGCAAACGATTTTGCCCGAAGCCTTTATGTTCCCGATGATATCCTTCAGGCTGCGCGCGCTGCCATCAATGGCCAGATTGCCATGCTTGATATCGGGCGGGTCAACGGACAAAGCTTTGTCAATGCCGCCAGCATCGGGGTCCCGGCCGACGCCCGGAAACGTATTGATCCGGACCTGAAACGCTGGACAGGTGCGATCAGCTATGCCGTAGCCAACTGGCAAAGTTGGCACGAAATGAAGCCGCTGGAACTTAGTGTTACCTGTGGCTCAAACCCGCCACAAAACCTTAAACTGCGTCAATTGACCGTAACCAACGGACAGTATTTTGGTGGCGGTTTGCGCCCGCGCGAGAACAAGCGCCTTGATGACGGTAAATTGCATATGTTCGCCATTCAGGCCAATGTTGATACACTGTCAGGTATGGATATCGCTGCCGAACTACTGTTTGGATCAATCGACGACAGCAATTATGCCATCAGTCAGGAATGCGATGAGATTCTCATTGAAGGGGCCGATGGCGAACCCGTGCTGGCCGATGGTGAAATCATAAGCAAACTGCCTGCGCGCTTCACACTGGAAGCAAAAACACTGCCTGTCTTTGCACCAAATGCTTTTCACGGCGAAACAGACCGGTCTGCATCATTCCAGGATCAGGAAATTGTCAATGACATTGCATTGGATGCACTTAGCCTTTCGCTGCGGCTGTCGGCCATATATCCCATGGCCACCGATAGTGGCCTGAAGGCCATATGCCACGATACGGCCAATCGCCTGCGCGACATCAATCGCCGCCTGGAATTGGCACTTCGGCCCTATAACCTGCCGACATCGTCACCAGATCCGGATTTGCACAGTCTGGAACAGTTACGTGACCGGGCAATGTCTTGGATGCTCGCCGATGCGGATCAACGTCTTGCACGTGGCCTGAAAAACCAGGCATCCCTTATCGAAAATGCACTGGGAAGCTGTGCGATTGACAAAACCCCTGACGATATATCCACACCACTCATGGATATGAAAAGTCTGATCCGTGACTTGCAGGCGGGCCTGAACGATTTCCAGCCCTAGTCCTCAAGCCCGGCAAGACTGCGGGCAAATGATTTTGCATCGAACGGACGAAGGTCTTCGGCACTTTCGCCGACCCCGATTGCGTGAACCGGTTTGCCAAATTTCTCGGCCAATGCCACAACAACCCCGCCCTTGGCGGTACCGTCAAGCTTGGTCACGATCAGGCCGGTGACACTGGTGGCCTCTGAAAATACCTCGACCTGGGAATGGGCATTCTGGCCGGTGGTGGCATCAAGCACCAGAAGTGTGTCATGCGGGGCTGCTTGATCGCGTTTTTGAATGACGCGAACGATCTTTTTCAGCTCGTCCATCAGGTGCGCTTTATTCTCCAAACGCCCCGCCGTATCAATCAGCAAAAGGTCATAACCTTCGCGTTGGGCCTGATCGATGGCATCAAAGGCAAGCCCGGCGGCATCCGCACCGGTATCGCGGGCAATCACCGGGCATCCCGTCCTCTCACCCCAGACCTTAAGCTGTTCGACCGCAGCAGCACGGAATGTATCGCCAGCCGCCATCATGACCTTAAGCCCCTGATCGCGATAGGTTTTGGCAAGTTTTCCGATTGTGGTGGTTTTACCCGATCCGTTAACACCAACGACAAGAATCACATGGGGCTTTTTGCCAGCATCAATCACCAGCGGCTTTGCCACCGGCTCGAGGATTTTGGCGACTTCGCTGGCGATGAATTCCTGAATTTCAGCGGGCTCGACTTCCTTGTCGAAACGGGTGCGCGACAGTTCCGCACCCAGTTTTGCCGCAGTGGTCACGCCCAGATCGGACGTAATCAGCAGATCTTCGAATTCCTCAAGCGCGTCATCGTCAAGACGACGCTTGGTGAAGATATCAGCAATCCCGGTGGTCAGTTTCGAGGAGGAGCGTTTCAACCCGTCTTTAAGTCGGGCAAACCAGCTTTTTTTCCCCTCTTCGCTCATCCCGCAAGCTCCGCTTTCAGTTTTCCGTCTTCAAGGCCGATGACCTTGGCCTTTGCAATTGTGCCCGGTTCTATCACGCGATCCAGCAGAACGGGTGCAAAATGTTCGGTGTGGCCGGTATTTTCCTTTTCCACCAGGACACTCTCGATCATGCCGATCCGTGATTTCAGGAAATTGTTCAGCTGAATTTCCCCGGCATCGCGAAGCGCGCCTGCGCGTTCCTTGCGAATATCTTTTGGCACCTGCGGCATACGGGCTGCCGGTGTCCCCGGACGCGACGAATAGGGGAAAACATGCAAGTAAATCAGCCCGCATTCATCAACCAGACGCAGGGTATTTTCCGCCATTTCATCAGTTTCGGTCGGGAAACCTGCAATGATGTCGGCGCCGAAGGTTACATCGGCCCGAAGTCCGCGCACCTTGTCGCAGAAATCGATAACATCCTGCCGCAGATGGCGACGCTTCATGCGTTTCAGCACCATGTCGTCACCGGCCTGAAGACTGATATGCATATGCGGCATCAGACGAGGTTCGGTCTCGATCAGGCGGAAGATATCCTCGTCGACCTCGACCGGATCAATGGATGAAATCCGCAGGCGCGGCAGTTCGGGCACCTGTGCCAGAAGACGGCGCGCCATCTGCCCCAATGTCGGCTTGCCCGGCAGATCATGACCATAGGAGGTAATATCCACGCCGGTCAGAACAACTTCGCCATAACCATTGGCAACCAGTTCACGGACCTGACTGACAATCTCGCCCATCGGTACGCTGCGCGAATTGCCGCGACCAAACGGGATGATGCAGAACGTGCAGCGATGATCGCAGCCGTTCTGAACCTGCACAAAGGCGCGTGCGCGGCCTTCGAAGCCTGAAACCAGATGGCTTGCGGTTTCCTCGACCGACATGATGTCATTGACGACAACACGTTCATGTTCGGGCATCAGGAAGGTTTCGGCCTTCATCTTGGCATCGTTGCCAAAGATACGGTCGATCTCGGTCATTTTGGCGAATTTGTCGGGATTGACCTGAACAGCACAGCCGGTGACAAAAATCTTGGCATCGGGATTTTCCCGGCGCAGGCGGCGGATGCTTTGCCGCGCCTGACGTTCTGCCTCGGTCGTAACTGCGCATGTATTGATGATGATCGCATCGTCAAGACCGGCGTTTTTGGCATGGTCGCGCATCACCTCGGATTCATAGGTGTTAAGGCGACAACCAAATGTAATAACGCGCGGCTCTGTCATGCTCGCCCTTTTACGATCAATTCCGGTCTGGAAAACACTTCCGTCGGCGCGGCACACTTATTGACCTGCTGCCAGTACGGAAAGTCCGGCAAGTTCAACCTCCTTGCCGGGCGCTGGTTTCATACGCTTTTAGCGGTTTTAATGCAAGTCTGGCCGGTTCATGGCACGCATGCACAGAACGGGACGGGCAGGCTATTCGGCAGCGAAGTTACGATTGCGACCGTTCTTTTTCGCCCGATAGAGCGCATTATCGGCACGATCAACGACCTTGGCAGCTCCTTCGCCCTTCAAATATTCGGCCACACCGACCGAAACCGTCATGTGACCGAACGACGTTCCACTGGACTTGGCACGCACCTCGCGCGCGGCGATACGCTTGCTCATATCATCGGCCAGCAGCATCGCGTCCTTAAGCGGTGTCTGGGGCAACAGGATTGCAAACTCGTCCCCGCCGTAGCGCGCCACCAGATCGCGGCCCTTGGTGTTTGCCTTGATCATGGATGCGATCAGAACAAGGATTTCATCGCCGATCCGGTGACCATATTTGTCATTCACCACCTTGAACTGATCAAGATCGACCATCATCACGCAAAATGGTTCGTCAATGCTGCCGGTATCAAATTCAACACAGCAACTGGCCAGTGTTTCCTCGAAATGCATACGATTGGAAACCCGGGTAAGGCCATCGGTGTAGGACCGTTCACGGGTTTCATGCAATTCACGCTGCAGATGGGCGATCTTGTTCAGATAGTCGCCAAGCTGTTCATGCAGGCTTTCGACCGTCGTTTGCATCCGGCCGGTATGCAACGCAACATTGCGAATGACCTCCGCGACCTTTTCACCAGCCAGCAGAGATTCTTCGGCTTTGCCCAGCACATCGCCATAAACGCGCAGTTCGTCGCGCGTACTTGTCAGACTGGCATCGCTGTTTTCGACAACATCGGAAAAATCTTCCATGCCGCGCTGAAGAAAATCGGCCGCCTGACGGTCAAAGATATACCGGTAATAAAGTTGCAGCAGCGTTTCTTCGCCGATTGCCTCCCCACTTGCCTTTACCGCGTCGATAACCCGCAGAATTTCGGGGTTTTCTTCTGCGTAATAGACAAACCAGACATGATAAAGTTCGGGGGTCGGCCTCAGGCCATGATCGCGCAGGGCATCAAGCGTTGCCTTGGCATAGTCCCAGTGCTTGGAAACATGATGATCCGTCGTTGTCACAACGGGTGCTCCGCCTTTTTATTTAACCATTATATTTCAGAGCCCTAGGCCCGCAGAGGCGTTTGCTCGTGAAGAACATAGCCTAATCTGCGGGGCTGGACCACTCATCCGTAATGGTAACCTGTCGGCAGTCTACACCTTGAGCGGCTGAAATCAGCCGCCCCTGATCATTGTGCCAGCACCGCGTTCGGTAAACAGTTCCAGCAATACCGCATGCGGGGCACGACCATCGACAATTACCGCGGCCTCGACCCCGTTGCGGACCGCATCCATGCAGGTTTCCGTTTTGGGAATCATACCGCCCTGGATCGTACCATCGGCGATCATTGCATTGATGCTGTCGATATCCGCATCCCGGACCAGTTGTTTTTCACCATCAAGGATCCCCTTGACGTCGGTCAGCATATAAAGACGGCGGGCACCAACGGCCTTTGCAATCGCACCGGCAGCCGTATCAGCATTGATATTGTATGTCTGACCATCTTCACCAACCCCTATCGGTGCAATTACCGGAATAATGTCGGTGTTGATAAAACAATCCAGCACATGCGGATTGACTTCGACCGGTTCGCCGACAAAGCCAAGATCAAGAACCTTCTCGATATTGCTTTCCGGGTCACGTTTGGTCCGTTGCAATTTGCGCGCCTTGATCAGATGGGCATCCTTGCCACACAGACCAACACTGACACCCCCGGCACGGTTGATGTTCGAAACGATTTCCTTGTTGATCTTGCCGGCCAGAACCATTTCGACAACATCAATTGTCTGCTGGTCGGTCACGCGAAGGCCATCAACAAATTCCGACTGGATGTTAAGTTCTTTAAGCATCTGGCCAATCTGCGGACCACCGCCGTGGACCACAATCGGGTTCATGCCGACCTGCTTCAAAAGCACCATGTCCTGGGCAAACAGGCGGGCCAGTTCCGGGTCACCCATTGCGTGCCCGCCATACTTCACCACAATCGTCTGGCCATTATAGCGTCGCATATAGGGAAGGGCCTCGGACAGAACCTTGGCACGTGCCAGCGTACGGTACGCGCTGGATTCCGAGTTTTCTTCGTCAGAACGGACTTCTTCGTTCATGTCTTTTCCCCAATGTTATACGAGCGCTATCGGGTGATTATAGCAGCGTTGCGATTTCTGCGCGAAGCGCTTCAAGGCCGGTGCCTTTTTCGCTTGATGTCGCGAAAAGCTGCGACAAGGCCGCGGGATGTTTTTTTACCGCTTCGACCACCTCGCGAATGCGCTTTTCCATCTGGCCTTTTTTAAGCTTGTCAGCCTTGGTCAGCACAATCTGATAAGACACGGCAGCTTCATCAAGCATCTTCATCATTTCAAGATCGGCTTTCATGAAGCCGTGCCGGGAATCGATCAAAACAAATACACGCCGCAACGTTACCCGCCCGCGCAGATATTGTTTGATCACATTCTGCCATGTATCGACGATATCCTTGGGGGCCTTGGCAAATCCATAGCCCGGCAGATCGACGATATTAAGCGCACCATCCAGATCGAAATAGTTCAACTGCTGGGTCCGGCCCGGCGTATTCGATGTCCGGGCCATATCCTTACGACCGGTTATGGCATTAAAAAGGCTTGATTTTCCGACATTGGACCGGCCAGCAAGGCAGATTTCAATTTTGTCTTCGGGCGGCAGCTGTTCAAGTTGCGCCACCCCCAACATGAAAGTAACCGGGCGGGAAAACAGTTTCCGCCCGGCTTCGATCTGAGCCGATTCAAATGTCGGGATTGCAGTTGCCGATGGCAATTTTTCTTCGGTCATTGTCGTTCCTTGAGCCCCGCGGGGACGGTTGCCCGCCCCGCGGAGAGGATGGGGATCAAATCCCCATTTTGTACATGATGTAACGCTGTTGTGCGATCGACAGCAGGTTGTTCCATGCCCAGTAGATCACAAGACCCGCCGGGAAGCTGGCCAGCATGAAGGTAAAGATCAGCGGCAGGAACATCATGATCTTGGCCTGCGTCGGATCAGCCGGTGCCGGGTTCAGTTTCTGCTGCAGGAACATGGTGATCCCCATGATCAGCGGCCAGACACCGATCATCAGCATCTGCGGCGGATCCCACGGGATCAGGCCAAACAGATTGAACAGCGAGGTCGGATCCGGTGCCGAAAGGTCCTGAATCCAGCCAAAGAACGGTGCGTGACGCATTTCGATGTTCACGAACAGCACCTTGTAAAGTGCGAAGAACACCGGAATCTGTACCACGATCGGCAGGCAACCCGAAGCAGGGTTGATCTTCTCGCGCTTGTAAAGCGCCATCATTTCCTGCTGCTGACGCTGACGGTCATCCTTGAACTGCTCGCGCATCTTGGTGATTTGCGGTTGCAGTTTCTTCATCGCACTCATGGATTTGTACGACTTGTTGGCAAGTGGGTACATCACTGCCTTCACAAGAACCGTGAAGATCAGGATGGAAACACCGAAGTTGCCAACCAGATGGTTCAGCCACTGCAGGAACAGGAAGAACGGTTTGGTCAGGAAGTAGAACCAGCCAAAATCAATCGCGAGGTCGAAATTCGTAATACCATAGTCATTGGCATACTGATCAAGAAGCGACACTTCCTTGGCACCGGCAAACAAACGGGTTTCCGAAGCAGCTTCGGCACCGGCCGCAACCGTGCGGGCCGCACCAAGATAGTCGGTTTGATATTTGTCGGCATTTTCAGCAACGTGATGGCTGAAACGGGTGGTCAGTGCCTCGTCAGAGGACGGTGCAAGCGCAACCAGCCAGTATTTGTCGGTAATGCCAAGCCAGCCGCCAGTGGTTTTCTTTTCCACTGCACCGTCTTCGGCAAGATCGTCATAATCGATTTCGGTCAGGGTACCGTCAATGACACCAAGCGGACCTTCATGCAGGATGTAGAACCCTGCCGTGGTCGGCTTGCCCTTGCGCGAAATCAGACCGTAGGGATACAGGGTGACATCCGAACCGCTATCGTTTTTGACCGACTGCTTGATCGAGAACATATAATTCTCGTCGATCGAAATCTCGCGATTGAAGGTCAGGCCGCTGCCATTATCCCAGCTCAGCGTGACGGGTTTTGCCGGCGTCAGTTCGTTGGAGCTTGCAGTCCACTGGGTGTCGCTGTTCGGAACACTGACAGATTTGTCGGCGGCAACCCAGCCGAATTCGGCGAAGTATGCATTGTCGCTACCGGTCGGGTTCAGAACGTGGATCAGCGGGCTGTCCGGTTCTTCGGTCTCGCGGTAATCCTGCAACTGGATGTCGTCAATCACACCACCGACCAGACGGATCGAACCCTCGACACGCGGGGTTTCGATCTTGATACGCGGAGCTTTTGCCAGCGCGGCATCGCGGTTGACGACCGGAGCCGCCGGCGCAGCACCACCTGGTACGCTGGGCACGTTCGAGGCAGTCTGCGGTGCAGTATTGCCATTGACGTCAAGTTGTTCGCGAACTTGCGCTTCTCGATCCTGCGGCGCAGGTTCGGGAGCGAAAAAGAATTGGAACCCGACAAGGATTGCGACCGAAGCTGCAATCGCAATCCACAGGTTACGTTGTTCGTTCATCGCCTCTTTCCGCTTTCGTCCGGCGGCGCAAGACGCCTGACCGGTATTCTATTTACATGACTAAAGCGCCGTTAACCGGAGTTCATCCTCCGACGGCGCTTTGTTTTGTTCACAGCCACATCCGGGCACGGGATCATAACCATGACCACCCCATGGATGGCAACGCATTATCCGTTTAAAACCCATCCAGCCGCCTTTTATTGCCCCATGGCGGGCAAGGGCCTCCATCATATAGGCCGAACAGGTCGGCTGATATCTGCAGGACCACCCGATATAGGGCGATAAAAAGAGCTGGTAGCCGCGAACCGCGATTTGAAGAAGACGCGCCAAGGGGCCTACATTCGATCCGGGAAGGTTACTCATTTGGCAGAGTCTCCTGCCTTCGTCGCACCACCGGAATTTGATCCGCGTCCCTTGCGGGGGCGCTGACCATCCGGGGCGGAAGGTTTGGCATCAGGGATACGCCGCAGGGCAAACCGCATATCATCGACCAGTTTTTCAAAATCCCGGTCAATGGTCTGCTGACGACCGATCACGACATAATCCCAACCGGGCAATGCCATTTCGCTCATCAATTGGTCCGCCACAGCACGCAAACGCCGCCGAACGCGATTGCGAACGACGGCCTTGCCCACCTTTTTGGTGACGGTAAATCCGACTCGTGCGAGTCGATCTTCACCGGCGTATTCTGTGTCCGGTTTGATCCCGGGACGCGGAGCGCCCTGAAGGATCAATCCCTGTGTAACCCATTTCCGGCGGGTGCCTGCGACGCGAAGAAATTCTGCGCGCTTTTTCAAGCGTTCCACCGAAACGGTCACAACATTAGGCCGACAGACGCTTGCGGCCCTTGGCGCGGCGTGCGGTCAGCACACGGCGGCCACCGACGGTCGCGCTGCGGGAACGGAAGCCGTGGCGGCGTTTCCGTACGAGTTTGCTTGGCTGGTAGGTGCGCTTCACTGCACTTACTCCGTTCTAATAAAGGTAATCCGATAAAATTCGAGGTCCGCTGTATAGGACTTCACACCATGGCTGTCAATCGCGACAGGGTGAATTCCCCCAGAAAACCGGCAATGCCGCCGAGATTGCGTCCCGACGGCATCCAAATCGTCTTTTCGTCACCACTCGATACGTTCGACATTGGAAAATGTCAACTCGGTTCCATCAGAAAACACAATGGTTCCCGACGAATCGGTGGATAGTTCCATATAGTTGTGTTTCGATTTCGTAATGCTTCCTTCATCGAGAACAAGGGTCCAGTCACTCGAATCGATATTACCGCCATCCGCACCATGCAATTCGATGGTATCGGTAGTCCATCCGTTGGCCCCCCCATCCACATGATCAGAACCATCACCCATGTTGAAAATAAACAGATCCGACCCGCCACCGCCGTAAAGCCGGTCATCCCCGGTGCCGCCGATCAGGGTATCGTCATCATCCCCGCCCAGCAGCATATCGTTTCCGGCTCCCCCGAACAGGGTATCGTTCCCGGCACCACCAGTCAGGGTGTCATTTCCATCGTCACCGTAAAGACGGTCTCTGTCGCCCCCGCCATCAATCGTGTCGTTGCCCGACCCGCCATACAGCGTATCGCGCCCCCAGCCGGTGGTTAGCGTATCGTTGCCCGATCCACCGTCAAAATAGTTCGACCCGCCGTCCGCGTTCAGGATGTCGTTACCGTCGCCGCCAAGGAAGGTGTCATCACCATATCCACCATGGATGGAGTCGTTACCGCCTTCGCCCCAGACAGTGTTGTCCCCGCCGCCAACATCAATACGATCATTCCCGTCACCGGATGCGACCATATCTTTACCGCTACCGGTTGTGATGCTGTCATCACCACTGCCGCTCAGGATGGTGTTCCGGCCTTCGCCACCCGTGATCGTGTTGTTGCCGTCCCCGGCATCAACATAGTCGTCTTTGCTGCCAACACTGATCGTGTCATTGCCGGTGCCCGTCCAGATGCGGTTATCGCCTTCCCCGGCATTGACGATGTTGTTGCCATCACCGCCGACAATGGTGTCATTGCCGCTGCCGGTATATATGGTGTCGTTACCCGCACCGGTCTGAACGGTATTCGCGCCTTCACCGGCATAGATGATATTGTCACCGCCGCTGGCATGGATCTTGTCATCGCCGCTGCCGCCAGTGACATAGTCATTCCCCTCACCGGCATAGATCTTATTTGTGCCTTCGCCACCATGGACGATGTCATTGCCCGCACCGGCATTGATATAGTCGCTGCCGCCATCGCCGGTGATGCTGTCATCACCGTCACCGGCATAAATCACGTCATTGCCGTTCCCGGCCCAGATCGTATCGTTGCCCGCATTGGTCCAGATGGTGTCATGACCTCCACCCGCGCCGATGGTATCGTTGCCGGAACCGGTCTGGAATATCTCGTCTGATTCCGACCCCCAACGGGTTTCATTCGGATCGGCGGCTTCTTCCTCAATCGTGACCAGAAGGATCGCGGTCGTCGTGGCGGTATCGCTGCCATCACGCGACTGGGCCGAGACCGTCAGCTCGAACGTTCCGAAATAATCACTTGCCGGGGTGAGGCTCAGGCCACTCAACTGGGCCGGGCTCAGCGTCCAGGTACCGTTCCCGTTATCGGTCCCGGCAGACAGGGTCGCACCGCCCGGTACACCACTGATGATAATCGTCAGGGTCTCGCTGCTGTCGGTCAATGCCGCGTCGATATCAAGCGCAACAGCATTGCCTTCGTCCCCAGCGGCGTCAGACAGATCAAGTGTCGGCGCATCGGCGACACCGGCAACATCAACCCTAATCGTATCCGTCGCAGTGGCAACATCTTCACCGTCCGCAGATTTCGCGGTCACCGTCAGATCAAAATATCCGCTGAAATCGTCCGCAGGTGTGATCGTCAAACCATTCAGATCCGCGGCAGACAGTATCCAGCTTCCGTCACCGTTATCCGTACCGGCAGACAAAGTCGCGCCATCCGGAACGCCACTAATCGTGACAGTCAGGACTTCACTGCTATCGGTCAGACCCGCATCGATATCAAGCGCGATGGCGCTGTCTTCGTTACCGGCTGCATCAGAGAGGTCCAAAGTCGGTGCGTCGGCAATACCTTCAACATCGACCGTGATCGTACCGCCAATCGTCGCAACATCGTCACCATCTGCAGATTGTGCGATGACCGTCAGATCAAACGATCCGCTGAAATCATTCGCAGGCGTGATCGTCAGACCGTTCAGGTCCGCAGCAGACAGCGTCCAGCTTCCGTCACCGTTATCCGTACCGGCAGACAAGGTTGCTCCGTCAGGAACACCGCTAATCGTGACCGAAAGAACTTCGCTGGAGTCCATCAAGCCCGCGTCAATATCGAGAGCAATCGCACTGTCTTCGGATCCACTGGCATCCGCGACATCAAGTGTCGGGTTATCTGCCACACCAGCAACATCAACAGTAATACTACCCGTTGTAGTCGCGACATCGTCACCATCTGCGGACTGCACGGTCACCGTCAAATCAAACGAGCCGCTGAAATCATTCGCTGGCGTAATCGTCAGACCGTCAAGGTCATCCGAAGCCAGCGTCCAAGTGCCATCACCATTGTCAGTACCCGCCGACAAAGTCGCGCCTCCCGGCACGCCACTAATCGTGATGGTCAGGACTTCTGAACCGTCCATGAGGCCCGCATCAATATCCAGCGCAATAGCCGAATCTTCATTACCCGAAGCATTCGATACTTCCAGCGTCGGGGCATCGGCAACTCCCAAGACCTCTACCGTGATCGTGCCATTACCAGATTGCGAACCGCGTGTAAGACGTATCGGGTCGGAGGTCGAGGCAGTGGAATCACCGTCAGTCGAGTGGGCAACAACAGAAAGATCGAATGATCCGCTGTAGTTCTCGGGTGGAGTGATCGTCAGACCTTCAAGGTCACCGGCCTCAAGTGTCCAGCTTCCATCACCATTATCGGTACCAGCAGACAAGCTTGCTCCGTCCGGAACACCACTGATCGTTACGGTCAGAACTTCACTATCATCGGTGAGGGATGCATCAATATCCAGAGCGATAGCTGAATCTTCGTTACCAGATGCATCAGACACATCAAGCAATGGCCTGTCCGCAACGCCCGCAACCTCAACTGTGATGATGCCGCTTGCGCTGGCAATATCGCTTCCATCCGCAGATTGTGCCGTGACACCAAGATCAAACGAACCACTATAGTTGTGAACCGGACGGATCCTGAGACCATCCAGGTCTCCAGCATCAAGAGTCCAGCTTCCATCACCATTGTTCGTGCCTGCCGACAGGGTTGCACCATCCGGGACACCGGAAATGGTAACGGTCAAGGCTTCGCTCGAATCCGTTACGCCCGCATCGATGTCCAGCGCAATTGTCCTGTCTTCGTATCCGCTTGCATCGGATACTTCCAGTGTCGGCGCATCGGCGACACCCGCAACATCAACCGTAATCGTATCCGTAGCGGTGGCGATATCGTTGCCATCAGCAGACTGCGCGGTAACCGTCAGATCAAACGAGCCGCTAAAATCATCCGCAGGTGTGATCGTCAGACCGTTCAGGTCGGTTGCTGACAGCGTCCAACTGCCGTCACCGTTATCGGTACCGGCAGACAAGGTCGCACCTTCTGGCACGCCGCTGATCGTGACACTCAGAACTTCGGAGCTATCCGTCAGACCGGCATCAATATCCAGAGCAATCGCGCTGTCTTCGGAGCCAGAGGCATCTGCGACATCAAGCGTCGGTTTATCGGCAACACCTGTGACGTCAACCGTGATCGTATCCGTCGCTGTCGCAATGTCGCTGCCATCCGCAGATTGCGCGATGACTGTCAGATCAAACGATCCGCTGAAATCATCCGCCGGGGTGATCGTCAAACCATTCAGGTCGGCAGCAGATAATGTCCAGCTGCCATCGCCGTTGTTGGTTCCAGCAGACAACGTCGCACCTTCCGGCACGCCGCTGATCGTGACACTCAGAACCTCGGAGCTGTCCGTCAGGCCTGCGTCAATATCGAGCGCAATGGCCGAATCTTCGTTACCAGATGCATCCGAAACTTCCAGCGTCGGAGCATCGGCAACTCCAGCAACATCAACCGTAATGCGGCCCGTTGTGGTCGTAACATCGTTGCCATCCACAGACTGCGCGGTGACCGTAAGGTCAAACGATCCGCTGAAGTCCTCCGCCGGGGTAATCGTCAGACCGTTCAGGTCGGCAGCAGATAGCGTCCAGCTGCCATCACCGTTATCTGTGCCCGCAGACAGGTTCGCACCTTCTGGCACGCCGCTGATCGTAACGGTGAGAACTTCGCTGGAGTCCGTGAGACCAGCATCAATATCCAGCGCGATGGCAGAATCTTCTGAACCACTGGTGTCAGAGACATCCAGTGTCGGCGTATCGGCGACACCGGCAACATCAACCGTAATCGTATCCGTCGCTGTCACAATGTCACTGCCATCCGCAGATTGCGCGGTGACTGTCAGATCAAACGACCCGCTGAAGTCATCCGCTGGCGTGATCGTCAGGCCAGCAAGCTGATCGGGACTCAGAGTCCAAGTGCCATCACCATTATCAGTACCCGCAGACAAGGTCGCACCTTCTGGCACGCCACTGATCGTGACACTCAGAACCTCGGAGCTATCCGTCAGGCCTGCGTCAATATCGAGCGTAATGGCCGAATCTTCGTTACCAGATGCATCCGAAACTTCCAGCGTCGGAGCATCGGCAACTCCAGCAACATCAACCGTAATGCGGCCCGTTGTGGTCGCAACATCGTTGCCATCCGCAGACTGCGCGGTGACCGTAAGGTCAAACGATCCGCTGAAGTCATCCGCTGGCGTGATCGTCAGACCGTTGAGGTCGGCTGTCGACAAGGTCCATCTGCCATCGCCGTTATCAGTCCCGGCAGACAAGGTCGCACCTTCCGGAACGCCACTGATCGTAACGGTCAGGACTTCAGAGCTATCTGTCAGGCCTGCGTCAATATCAAGCGCAATGGCACTGTCTTCGGTGCCGGACACATTTGATACATCCAGTGTTGGCTTGTCCGCGACACCGGCGACAGCAACCGTAATGGTATCGCTGATCGATGCCGTGTCGTTGCCGTCCTGCGATGTTACCGTGACGGTCAGATCAAAGCTGCCGCTGTAATCACCGCTCGGGGTGATGCTCAGACCTTCAAGATCACTCGCGCTCAATGTCCAGCTGCCATCACCGTTATTGGTCCCAGCCGACAGGCTGGCCCCATCGGGAACACCGCTGATGGTGATGGTCATCGTTTCGCTGGTATCTGTCAGCCCGGCATCGACATCCAGATCAATCGCGCTGTCTTCGCTGCCCGATGCATCCGACACGGTCAAAGTCGGTGTATCTGCAACTGCGCTGACATCAACAGTGATGACCTGGCTGGTCGATGCACTGTCATCGCCAGCACTTGAAGTTGCCGTAACGGTAAGATCGAATGTACCGCTGTAATCATCGGCCGGTGTAATCGTCAAACCTTCAAGATCTGCGGCCTCCAGCGTCCAACTACCGTCTCCGTTATCGGTTCCGGCAGACAGGGTGGCACCTTCCGGCACACCAGAAATGGTGATGCTCAGGATTTCGGTTGCATCGCCAAGCGACGCATCAATATCAAGGGCAATCGCGCCGCCATCCTCGGCACCCGTGGCATCAGCGACATCGAGCACCGGAGCCTCTGCCGCCGGGTTATAGGAAGCACCATCGACATAAATTTCGAGATTCTCGATATTGCTGACCTCGACCCCGAGTGCGTCAAGCATCAGGCTGCCGCCATCTCCGCTTTCGACATGGGCTTTGAGGTCCTGCAACGCTTCAAGTACACCATCGCCTGAAAGCTGATCCGAACTCAGATAAAGCTTCAATGTATCGGTGTTTGAACCGCCATCGACAATGCCGGTTCCCTCTGCGCTCAGATCGACGGTGTAATTGATCTCGTCATTTCCGGCCTCGCCATAAAGGCTGTCATCGCCCGCCCCTGTCAGCTTGTCGTCCGAATTACCGCCATAAAGCGTATCCGTGCCGTCACCCCCATCCAAGGTATCCTTGCCCGAACCACCCAGAATGGTGTCATTGCCCGCATCACCATTCACGACGTCATTGGCGTTCCCGGCTTCTATGTAATCATCACCGTCGCCACCGGAAATCGTATCTTTGCCGCCGCCACCATAAATGGTGTCGTTGCCAGCCCCGCCATAGACAATATCGTCAGAGCCTCCGGCTTCGACATAGTCATCGCCGGAACCCGCATCAATGATATCCTTGCCATTGCCGCCATAGATCGTGTCGTCACCTGCGCCCGACGAAATTTTGTCATGGCCACCGGCCGCATCGATATAGTCGTTGCCGTCACCGGTAATGATCGTATCGCGACCACCGGTGCCGATCACCGTATCATTCGGGTTGTCGATCACCTCGACGGTCAGGTTCTGCGAAACACTCTGGCTGTCATCGCCATCAACAGAAGTCGCGGTAACGCTCAGATCGAACGATCCGGAATAACTGTTGCCCGGTGTTATTGTCAGTCCTTCAAGATCGGCTGCACTCAATGTCCATGACCCGTCACCATTGTTGGTGCCCGCAGACAAAACCGCACCGTCCGGCACGCCTGCGATTTTGACGGAAAGTGTCTCGGATGCATCTGTAAGGATCGCGTCGATATCAAGCGCGATTGTCGTACCTTCATCACCTGACGCATCAAGTACCTCAAGCAACGGCAAATCGGCAACCGCGGCAACGTTGACCATAATCGTGTCGGAAACCGTCGCAATATCAACACCATCGGCAGATGTCGCGGTAATATCGATATCAAAGCTGCCGCTGTAATTTTCTGGCGGTCGGATTGTAAGCCCTTCAAGCTCCGTCGAATTCAGCGTCCAGCTTCCGTCACCATTGTCGGTTCCAGCAGACAGGGTTGCCCCCTCCGGAACACCCGAGATCGTGATGGAGAGAACTTCGGAACCGTCCGTCAGACCGGTATCGATATCCAGCGCAATAGCTGAATCTTCCAAACCACTGGCGTCAGAAATCTCCAATGTCGGAGCATCGGCAACGCCTGCAACATCAACCTTAATGCTGCCTGTTGTGGTCGCAACATCGTCACCATCCGCTGACTGCGCGGTCACCGTCAGATCAAACGATCCGCTGAAGTCATCCGAAGGCGTGAGCGTCAGACCGTTCAGATCCGCAGCAGACAATGTCCAACTGCCGTCACCATTATCGGTACCTGCAGACAAAGTCGCACCATCCGGCACCCCGGAGATGATTACAGTCAGAACTTCAGATGAATCTGTAAGACCAGCATCAATGTCGAGCGTGATGGCTGAATCTTCACTGCCAGATGCATTCGCAACATCAAGTGTCGGCGCATCTGCAACCCCTGCAACATCAACCTTGATAGTATCCGTCGCAATTGCAACGTCTTCGCCATCCGCAGATTGCGCGCTCACAGTCAGATCAAACGATCCGCTAAAATCATCCGCTGGTGTGATCGTCAGGCCTGCAAGCTGATCGGGATTTAGAGTCCAGTTGCCATCACCATTGTCAGTACCGGCAGACAAAGTTGCACCTTCCGGAACACCGGAGATGGTCACCGTCAGGACTTCGCTGGAATCCGTCAGCCCCGCGTCGATATCAAGTGCTATGGCAGAATCTTCGTTACCAGATGCATCCGAAACTTCCAGCGTCGGGGCATCTGCAACGCCTGCAACATCAACCGTGATCGTATCCGTCGAAGTTGCAACGTCTTCGCCATCTGCAGACTGAGCTGTCACGCTGAGATCAAACGAGCCGCTGAAGTCATCAGCAGGCGTAATCGTCAGACCATTCAGGTCCTCAGCAGACAGTGTCCAGCTGCCATCGCCATTATTGGTACCCGCAGAAAGGGTAGCTCCATCCGGAACGCCAGAGATCGTGACGGTCAGGATTTCGGATGCATCTGTCAGACCAGCATCTATATCCAGTGCGATAGCACCGTCTTCGGAACCAGCGGCGTTCGAAACTTCCAGCGTCGGAGTGTCAGCAACACCGGAAACATTGACCGTGACAGAAGTCTCGGTCGTCGCACTATCGCCACCTGCCACGGATGTGGCCCTGACCGTCAGATCAAAGCTGCCCGCGTAATCCTTAGGGGGCGTAATTGCAAGCCCTTCAAGTTGTTCCGGGTTTAACGTCCAGCTGCCATCACCGTTGTTGGTTCCCGCGGACAAAGTGGCACCTTCCGGCACGCCGGAAATCGTCACGCTTAACGTCTCGGTCGCATCCGAAAGCGCGGCATCAATATCAAGATCGATTGCCGTATCTTCGTTGCCCGAGGCATTGTCCACCTCAAGCTCCGGTGCATCGGCAAGCGGGTTGAAAGCTTCACCGTCAACAAAGACCTGAAGCTCTTCTATATTCACAACCTCAACGCCAAGTGCGGCGAGTGTCAGACTGCTCCGCTCTCCGCCATCGATGTGATTTTGCAGTTCCTGCAAAGCACTCAGGACATCCGGATCGGAAAGCTGCTCTCCTGTCAGATGAAGCTTGAGGATGTCGGTATCACCGCTGCCATCGACAAGGCCGGTCTGTCCGCTTTCGGGCTCGATTGTATATTCAAGAATGTCGTTGCCCGATCCGCCATCAAGCGTATCGCCGCCCGACCCGATCAGCGTATCATCCCACGAACCGCCCGACAGCACATCGGTGCCTTCGCCCCCGTCAAGCGTGTCGTTGCCGCTACCGCCTTCAAGGGTATCATCCCCGGCACCACCAGTGATGATGTCTTCGCCACTGCCACCGTCGAGGTAATCATTCCCCTCGCCACCGGCAATCGTATCGTGCCCGGTGCCGCCATAAACGCTGTCGTCTCCGGCACCGGCATCAATCGTGTCATGGCCATCACCACCATATACCGTATCGTCGCCCGCACCCGAGGCGATGCTGTCATGATCCCAGCCACCTTCGATGTAATCGTCGGTATCACCGCCGGTGATCTGATCCTTGCCATCGCTGCCAATGATGGTCTCTCGCCCGTCCGATATGACATCAACGGTTATGGTATTCGAAACGCTCTGGCTGTCTGATCCATCGGTGGAAGTCACCGTCACACCGAGGTCAAATGATCCCCAATACTCGTCTGGCGGGGTAATCGTCAGGCCGCTCAGGTCGGCAGATGACAGAGTCCAGCTACCATCACCATTATCGGTACCCGCAGACAGAGTCGCACCATCCGGCACACCGGAGATGGTGACTGTCATAACTTCACTGGCATCGGTCAGACCGGCATCAATATCCAGAGCGATAGCAGAATCTTCAGAGCCATTGGCATCTGACACACCCAAAGTCGGCGCATCGGCTACACCAGCAACATCTACCGTGATCGTGCCACTACTCGTCGCAACATCTTCGCCATCGGCAGACTGGGCGGTCACGTTGAGATCAAACGAGCCGCTGAAGTCTTCAGCAGGCGTGATCGTCAAACCGTCAAGGTCATCCGAACCCAGCGTCCATGTGCCATCACCATTGTCGGTGCCCGCCGACAGGGTTGCGCCTTCCGGAACTCCGCTAATCGTGACGGTCAAAACTTCGCTAGAGTCCGTGAGACCAGCATCAATATCCAGCGCGATCGCGGAATCTTCCGAACCACTCGACTCAGAGACGTTCAAAGTCGGCGCATCGGCGACACCTGCGACATCAACAGTAATCGTACCCGCAGTTGTCGCAATGTCGCTGCCATCCGCAGATTGCGCGGTGACTGTCAGATCAAACGACCCGCTAAAATCATCCGCTGGTATGATCGTCAGGCCTGCGAGCTGATCGGAACTCAGAGTCCAGCTACCATCACCATTATCGGTACCTGCAGACAAGGTCGCACCTTCCGGAACGCCGCTAATCGTGACGGTCAAAACTTCGCTAGAGTCCGTGAGACCAGCATCAATATCCAGCGCGATCGCGGAATCTTCCGAACCACTCGACTCAGAGACGTTCAAAGTCGGCGCATCGGCGACACCGGCAACATCAACCGTAATCGTATCCGTCGCTGTCGCAATGTCGCTGCCATCCGCAGATTGCGCGGTAACCGCCAGATCAAACGACCCGCTAAAATCATCCGCTGGTGTGATCGTCAGACCGTTCAGGTCGACAGATGACAGAGTCCAACTGCCATCACCGTTATCGGTACCGGCAGACAAAGTTGCACCTTCCGGAACACCGGAGATGGTCACCGTCAGCACTTCGCTGAAGTCCGTCAGACCCGCGTCGATATCCAGCGCAATGGCACTGTCTTCGGAACCAGTAGCGTTCGAAACGTCTAACGTCGGGGCATCTGCGACGCCTGCAACGTCAACCGTAATTGTATCCGTCATGGTGGCGACGTCTTCGCCATCCGCAGACTGAGCAGTAACTGTCAGATCAAACGATCCGCTAAAATCATCCGCTGGCGTGATAGCCAAACCGTTCAGGTCCGCAGCAGATAATGTCCAGCTGCCGTCTCCATTATCGGTACCTGCAGACAAAGTCGCGCCTTCCGGCACGCCACTAATCGTGACGGTCAGTACTTCAGATGAATCTGTAAGACCTGCATCGATATCCAGTGCAATGCCGCTGTCTTCGGAACCAGTGGGGTTCGAAACTCCCAGCGTCGGAGTGTCAGCAACACCTGCAACATCAACAGTAATGCTGCCCGTTGTGGTCACAACATCGTCGCCATCTGCAGACTGCGCGGTCACCGTCAAATCAAACGAACCGCTAAAATCATCCGCCGGGGTAAGCGTCAGGCCATTCAGATCCGACGCCTGCAATGTCCAGCTACCGTCTCCATTATCGGCACCTGCCGACAAAGTTGCACCATCTGGCACACCGCTAATCGTGACGGTCAAAACTTCGCTAGAGTCCGTGATATCCGTATCAATATCCAGCGCAATAACCGAATCTTCGGAACCACTTGCGTCAGAGAGCTCCAATGTCGGCGCATCAGCAACGCCTGCAACGTCAACCGTAATCGTATCCGTCATGGTGGCGACGTCTTCGCCATCAGCAGACTGCGCAGTAACTGTCAGATCAAACGATCCGCTGAAGTCATTCGCAGGCGTGATCGTCAGACCGTCAAGATCGTCCGAACCCAGCGTCCATGTCCCGTCACCATTGTCTGTACCCGCCGATAAAGTCGCGCCTTCTGGCACGCCACTAATCGTGACCGAAAGAACTTCGCTGGAGTCCACCAAACCTGCGTCAATATCGAGAGCAATCGCACTGTCTTCTGATCCACTGGTGTCAGAGACATCCAGTGCTGGAGCATCTGCAACACCTGCGACATCAACCGTGATCGTATCCGTCGAAGTCGCAACGTCTTCACCATCTGCAGACTGGGCGGTGATCGTAAGATCAAACGATCCGCTAAAGTCATCCGCAGGCGTAATCGTCAGACCGTCAAGGTCACCCGAAGCCAGCGTCCAGATGCCATCACCATTGTCAGTACCCGCCGACAGGGTTGCACCATCCGGAACACCACTAATCGTGATGGTCAGGACTTCTGAACCGTCCATGAGGCCCGCATCAATATCCAGCGCAATAGCCGAATCTTCAGAACCACTTGCGTCAGAAGCCTCCAATGTCGGCGCATCCGCAATACCGGCAACATCAACCGTAATCTCTTCGACTACGACTGCGTTATCCGTGCCGTCAGTTGTCGAGACAGATACGGTCAGATCGAAGCTGCCGCTGAAATTTTCACCGGGTGTGATCGTCAGGCCGTCGAGGTCGGCGATATCAAGGGTCCAGGTTCCAGCACCATTATCGGTTCCGGCAGACAGGGTTGCACCATCGGGCACGCCTGAGATGGTGATCGAGATGCCCTCGTTCGCGTCAAGCAGTTCGGTATCAATCGACAGAGCTATCGCACTGTCTTCCTCGCCAGATGCATCGCTGACATCCAGCGTCGCACCATCCGCAACAGCCGCGACATCAACCGTGAAGGATGTGCTTGTGGAGGATTTGCTGCCGTTTGCCTCGGTGCTGGTTGCGGTCACCGAAAGATCGAAACTGCCGTTGTAATTTTCGCCCGGCGTTATCGTGAGACCCGCGAGCTGTCCCGGCGTCAGCGTCCAGGTACCATTACCGTTATCCGTGCCCGCTGACAAAACCGCGCCATCAGGCACACCCGAGATCGTGATCGAGAGTGTTTCGTTTCCACCATCAAGGTCACGAAGAGCTGCGGACACGTCAAGCGAGATCGCACTGTCTTCGTCACCGGCAACATCCGTGGCAGAAAGGCTTGGTGCGTCGGCGACTTTTGGCACCTCGTTCCGGGTTTCGAGTTCCAGAACCTCGTCCAGTTCGGCGGAATCCGTCGCACTGACATCAGTCGCCGCAACAGCAGCCTCTGATGCCGGTGCAAACCGGGGCGCAAAATCAGTTTCAATATTTTGACCGGAGCGGCCACCACCGCCTTCGCGGGCACCGGGGACAATGGTCGTATCGGGTGTTGAAACCGGTTGCGGGTTATCAGCACCACCTGCATCGTTTGACCGCAGGGAAACCGGGTCGTTTCCTGAGCTGCCACCAGCAGTTTCAGCGCCCTCGCCAACCGTATCGATATTGTTTTCAAGCTCGACCCGCTCGGCCTCGGCCTGTGTCTGCTTTTCCGTGGCGTCGGCCTGAGTTGTTTCCTCTGCCCGTTGATCACCCGCGTTGCGCCGACGGAACTCGCGTTGCTGTTCGCCCTGCGGATTATTGACCTGATTGCCATAATGAACACTGCCCAACTGTTCGCTGGGAATGCCGCCATCGCCATTCTGATCACCATGCAGTTCGACATGCTCATCCGCGTCATCGCCACTGCGATCATCACGCATAAGATCATCACCGACGGTACCGGCATCTGCCCGGTTTCCGCCCAGTTCGTTGCGAGTGTCTTCTGCGTCGCGAGGATCGTCCGCCATCTAGCCCATTCTCCGAGAAATGCGGGAAGGGAATCCCTGATCCGCATTTCTATACAAAAGTATAGAATTCTCTGTTTTACCAGAGAAACGTGCGGCCAGGCAGTAGAAATGAAATGAACATTTCCAGCGGGACCATTATGGAAACTCAGCGTTCGCTAAATGCCTGATCAAGCGAGACATAAACCGGCTTGAGCAGATATTGCAGCAATGTCCTTTCACCCGTCTGGATGTCGGCCTGAACCGTCATGCCAGGGATAATCGGCTGAGCGCGGGCACCTTCACCGACGCGGTCGGAATCAAGTGCCACCCGTCCTTTATAATACGGCCGTCCATCTTCATCAACAAAAGTAGAGGCCGATATCGATACCAATTCACCACTAATACTACCATATCGTATATAGTCAAATGCGCTGACTTTAACAGTCACCGGCTGTCCAAGATGAACATGACCGATATCCTCGGTCGAAATCCGGGTTTCCGCGACCAGTGTATCATCGGTCGGAACCAGCTCCATGACCACCTGTGCCGGGGCAATCACCCCGCCGATCGTGGTAAATTGCAGCCCCTTGATATAACCCTTGGACGGGGCGCGGATTTCAAGTCGCGCGACACGGTCCTTAAGCTTGCGCAGCGCTTCATCGGCCTGGGCAATTTCACCGCCAAGCCGCCCCAGTTCACTCAGCGCTTCCTCGCGCTGGCTGTTTTGAAGTTCGTTCTGGCGCAGATTGGCTTCGGCGATGGTTTCGCGCGCACGCGCCATTTCCGCAATGACACTTGAAAGATTGCCCTGCGCTTCGTTCAATTCACGCTGGATATTGAGGAACAGGACCTTGGAGTTCAGCCCCTGTTCATAAAGCGAGCGGCGCATCGTCACTTCTTGGTTAAGCAGTTCAACAGAGCGGCGCAAAGTCCCTTCCTGCTGCTGGAGCTGGGCCAGTTCGGCGTTGCGTTCCTTGATCTGAACGTCAAGGATTTCGCGCTGGCTGCTATCAAGATCGGTTTTGATCCGATAGATTTCCTGCTGGTTTTTTGCCAGTTCCGGATACTGGTCCATCAGCTGGGTGAAGTCGGGATCACGCGATTCGGCAAGTGCGCGATAACGTTCCGCTTCAAGGCGCAGACTGGCCAGTCTGGTTTCGGCCTGCGACAGTTCGGCCTGCGATGCTTCGGGTTTCAACCGCATCAGAACCTGGTCTTTTTCGACCAAGTCACCGTCGCGCACCATGATTTCGGAAATTATGCCGCCTTCAAGATGCTGAATTTTGTTAACAGCCCCGGTCGGCATGACCTGCCCGAAGGTGGTTGCCGTTTCCTTGATCTGGGTGGTTGCCGCCCACGCGACGAGCGCGATGAAGCCAACCGAAAGCATCACCATTGCCGAACGGACAAAAACCGAAATGCCGCCTTCTTCAAGCAACACGGCATGTGACAGATAGCGTGCCATGCGGCGCGACTGGCGGAACCGTTCGATTGCGGTATTCTGAACTGCTTCGCTCATAGGAAACCTCCGTCAAGCACCTGCTGCTTGATGCGTGCGGGCGGCGCATCGGCACGCACCTGGCCTGCTTCAAGAACAATAATGCGATCGGCCAGATCAAGGTGGCTTGGCCGATGGGTAATCAGGAAAATCGTCGATCCACCGCGCAGGCGGTTGATCGCATGCTGGAACGCCCGATCCGCTTTTTGATCCAGACCATTGGTCGGTTCGTCAAACAGGATGATCGGTGCTTCGCGGACGAAAGCACGCGCAAGTGCCAGGCGTTGCAGGAAGCTTGTCGAAAAGCGCGAGGAATGCTGATCACCGATCCGGGTTTCAAAACCGTCGGGCAGGGCTTCGATTTCGGAAAGAATTCCCGCTGACATACAGGCCATCCGCAATTCATCGGGCGATGCAATCGGATTGGCAAGGCGCAGGTTTTGCGCAATTGATCCACGGAAAAATTCAACATCCTGCGGCACATAGGAAATGGACTGGCGCAAGGTTTGCGGATCCATCTGGCGAATGTCCGCGCCGTCGATCAGGACAGCACCGGCCTGTGGCTGATACATCCCGGCGATCAATTTGATCAGCGATGACTTGCCCGCCCCGTTCGATCCGACAACCGCAACCACCTGTCCGGCCTTGATATCGAAATTCACCCCGACCAGAGCCGGATCGGAGTCCGGCGTATATCGGAAGCTGACACGCGAGAAGGTGACATTACCTTCGAAACGGCGTTGGCCAACCGTGCGCGGCACCAGATCACGTTCCGGTGCCAGCGTCATCAGACGGTTTATCTGCCGGACAGACCCGCGAAGCTGTGCCAGCCGCGGCATACCGACAAAGGCCTGATTGATCGGGCCAAGTATACGCCATGCCAGCATCATCGATGCCACAAGTGCGCCCACGGTCATTGAACCCGCCATGACCTGAACCGCGCCAAAGGCAAGGATAAGCGCCCCGGATGAGACCATCAGAATCTGTGCCGATGTGTTGATCACATTATTGATCATTGCCACCCGGAACCCGGCATAAGCCGTATCGGCCGAAATATCGCGGAAACGCGACAGCCAGCGATGTTCTGTGCCTGTATATTTCAACGCCTGCATCTTGCCGACCGTTTCGACAAGGAATTCCTGACGATTGGCCCCATTGCGACCAAGTTCCGAAACCCGTCGTGACACCACCGGGAAAGACACCAGCCCGATCAGGACAAAAACAACGATCAGCCCAATCGGAATAAGCGCAAGCCACCCCCCAAGGATCGCCAGAACAATCAGGAAGATCGGCAGGAAGGGCATTTCCAGAATGACAAGCGCCATCGGGCCGCTAAAGAATTCGCGGACGCTTTCAAAATCGCGAATCCGCGAAATCTGAACCCCGACCGGGGCACGTTCGGTAAAGGCGGGTGGCAGGGACAGAAGCCGTTCAAAAATGGCACTGCTGACAAGGGTATCAAGGCGCGCACCAAAATGGCTGACCATCTGGCTGCGCAGATTGCGCAGGACCCAGTCAAGGATCAGGACAATCCCCATGCCGATCCCGAACTGGATCAACATGGGGATCGACCGCGTTCCAATAACCCGGTCATAGATCCCCATTACGAAAATCGGGCTGGCCAGCGCCATCAGGTTCAGCATCAGGGTAATCAGCAAAAGCTGTCCACCAAGGGCGGAAAACCGGTCGGTTATTCCTCCAAACCAGCCGCGTTTGTCATCTTCAAAAAACCGTTCGTGACGCCCAGCCTGGGTAAACTGGAACAAACGACCGGGAAGACTGCCGGGCTTGATCACCATTTCACGGCTGGTGCCGCCATCAAACACCCGGATGCCAACATTTTCCGGCTTGATCACCACAAGTGCGGTACCGTTATCGGGCACGAACAGACAGGGCATCAACCGATCATCGATCCGATCAAATGTGGTATCGATTTCGCGCGACCGGTAATTCAGGTTCGCCAGCACATTGCGAAAATCGGTAAGATCAAGTGCCTCATCCATATGCGGCAATGCTTCGGCAACCTGACGGGGCAGCCCGCGCCAGCCAAGCGCCTGCAATAGCGGCCAAAGACAGGCATCGAAATCCGACTGGGCGTCGTGGCTCGCAAGCCCCATACGGTAGTTCAGCGCGAAATCCATGTTTTCGATATTCATGATCGGGCCTCCGCGCGTTCGACTTCTTCCGCCTCGATCACCGGCTGGGTTCCGCTTCGCCGCAAAACCGGCACCAGACGTTTTTCAATCAGGCGATATTGCTTGTCGGCAAGGGCGATCAATGATGGGCGGTGCGAAACCATCACCAGCGTACAATGCTTCCGAAGTTCAATCAGCAGACCGGCCAGAATGTTATCGCCAGCAATATCAAGCGAACTGTTGGCTTCGTCGAACAGTACAATCCGCGGATAGTCGATCAGTGCACGGGCAATTGCGATACGCTGTTTGACACCGCGCGGAAGGGTTTCGGATGCCTGTCCGCCAACCTCGGTGTCATAGCCGTTGGGCATGCGCATGACGATTTCATCAAGCCCCAGACGCCGCGAGATTTCCACAACGCGATCCGTGCCGATTTCCTTGCGGAAGGATGTGATGTTTTCAAGGATCGTTCCCTTGAACATCACACCATGTTGCGGCAGATAGGCAATCTGGCGGCGGATCGATTCCGATGCATATTTATCGGGATCACGACCATCGAGTCGCACCGAACCGCGATCAGGGCGTAACGCCCCCATCAGAAGCCACAGCAAGGTGGTTTTCCCGGTACCGTTTTCACCGGTGATTGCAACAGATTCACCGGGCTGTATCGCAAGCGTCAGATTTTCAAAAACTGTGTCCTCGCCCGCGTGCGAGAAACTGACATCATCAAGCTCGATACGCCCTTCAAGCGGCGGCATTTCAGCAGCATCGTCGGCATCTTCGGGCGGCAGACGGAAAAGCTCGCGGCACCGATCACGCGCAACCCGAATACTTTGAAACTGGGTCCAAAGACCCATGGCACGTTGCAGCGGCTGGATCGAACGCCCGGCCAGCATCGTGCAGGCGGCAAGCCCGCCCACTGTCAGATCGGCATTGATAACCAGAAGACTGCCGACACCAGCAACAAGGATCATCGTGATCATCGAAAAGCTGGCACTTGAATTGATCGCTGCATGGGCGCAGCGCGCGGCGACAAGGTCATCCTCGGAACACTGGATTTGCAGCTGGTCATGGCGACGGATCATCAGGTTTTCCATCGCCATCGCCTTGATGGTGTGAATGCCGGTCAGGGTTTCGATAATGAAATTATAGCGCCGCTCGTCGGCCTGACTGCGTTCATCAAGCGCGCGACGCAACCGCCGCCCCAAGATCATCGCGGTCAGCATGAAGGCAAACAGAATGCCCAGCGGTACCAGCACGAGCTTGCCACCGATAATGGCAATCAAACCAAGGAACAGGATAATGAACGGCAGATCGATCACCGCCCCGATTGCCTGCCCGGCATAAAAGTCACGCAGGACATTCAGACTGTTCAGCCGCTGAAGATGTTGGCCAGGTGCGGTTTTTTCATAATCGGAAAGACTGGTCGCCAACAAATGACCGACAGCAGCCTGCGAACTTTTATGTTCGAACTTTGCCGCCGACAGCGACGATATATAGGCCCGACCAAGACGCAGGGCGGCTTCAAGCACCAACGCACCAAAAACCCCGAGTATCAGCAAAGTCAAAGTCGGGATGGCATTATGGGGCAGCACACGGTCATAGACCTGCAACAGGGTCACCGGCAAAGCCAGCGAAAGCAGGTTAATCACAAGTGCTGCGAGCAATATGGCAAAGCGGCCAGCCCCCAGATGTGACAAAGTGCCGATATGCAGGCCGGGCTTGCGTTTCATAACGCCGTCATTCTCCAAGTCCAAGCGGAACCATACTAAAGTGGGTTAATATATACCTTCATATAGCATGATTAACCTATACCCATGCCCGGAGCAAGAATATCCTGAAGATTATACAACCCGATATATTGTTCGCGCCTTACCTGGCGTTAGATCAAATTATTGTATAAAACTTATTCATCGCCGCGCAACCGGTCCGTTGCGCGCCTTTCGGCCTTGGTCGGGCGCCCGCTTCCAGCTTCGCGCTCGGCAAGCGGAGCGGTCCGTATATCCGATGCAACTTCTTTCTTCGCCACCCGTGGTGGCGAGTGATCAACGTAAAGCTGCTGGGCTTCTGGTGCGGGGCCACGCCGTTCGCCCGGTGCAACCACCTCAATCACACGCAGATGCGGCCCCTGAAAGAATTGCAGCCGATCCCCGGCAACGACCATAACACTGGCCTTCGAGACGGATTGACCGTTCAACACGATATGGCCCGACTGGCATGCCTTGCTGGCAAGCGAACGGGTCTTATAGAACCGCGCATACCATAGCCATTTATCGATACGAACTTTGTTGCCTGTCTGATCAAGTGTCATGGATTGATTTTACCATCCCAAACGCAATGCGGCGACCCCGTAAAGGGTCGCCGCATCACAGAAAACAGGTCGGGATCAGCCCTTTGCCGCCAGCATTTCCTTCAGCTTGGCAAACGGTGAATCCTCATTGATCTGATTGTTTTTGGCCGGTGCATTGTTGGGACGCCCCTGACCTTTGCCGCCACGGTCGCCGCCCTTGTTCGGGCCGCCACGGTTCGGGCGCTGACCGCCTTTGCCTTTCGGCGCACCTTTGCCGTGGGCTTCCTGGCGCGGACCGCCACGCTGGCCTTTGCCGGCACCACCGCGCTTGCGGCGGTCGACACGGACAAAATATTTAACCTCGACGAATTCCGGCTCGGCTTCGGCTTCACCGGCTGCCGGGGCAGCTTCTTCGACGGGCGTTTCGCTGACGGCGTCGGACGGAGCTTCTTTGGCTGCTTCATCGGCATTTACGGCTTCAGCGGGAGCTTCCGGTGCATCTGCGGTCACAGCAACAGGTTCAGCAGCCTTTTTAGCAGCTTCCTTGGCATCAAGTTCAGCCTTGCTGACCTTGACCACCTCGGCACGCCAGCCAAGGGCGGTGAACACACCTTCTGCCTGCTCGACCGTGCAGCCAAGAAGCGACAGCAGATCCGGATCCGGTTTGACCTTGCCATCATTTTCGCGTGCCTTCTGGCGCAGCAACGCGGCAAAACGTTCCAGCATGTCTACACGTGCGGCAAGCGGGCCAACAGGCATGTAACCTGCCGCCAGATAGAAGCCCTTGGAATTGCTGCGATCATTTGGAACCGACGTCCGGCCTGCCGGTGGCAGTTCCGGAAGCGCATCCAGTTCGCGCGAAATCGCCCAAAGAATACCACGCAGTTCCACAGGATCGGGTTTCAGTGCGTCCAGCACATGAACCGTTTCAACGCCCAGACGCACGCCAAGCTTGGCCAGCGCCTTGCGATCCTCGTCTGAAAGATCCTTGATCAGGCTTTCAAGATCGGCACGCGGCACACAGCCCAAACCTTCGTTCAACTGGAACAGAAGACCACGAATCGGGCCTGGCAACTGACAATCGCGCAGGCGGGTCAGCATTTTCAGACGCGCTTCGATATGGGCGTTGACGAAATTCTGAAGACGGGTCCGCACGCGTTCGCGGGTCGGACCATCAAAGAACTCGCTGTCAATGACCTGGACATCAGGGCTGAGGACGGTGTCGCCCTTTTTCAGTCCACCGACAACCGCCCCGTTCCACAGGACTTCCAGTTGGCCATTCACCGCGAATTTATCGTCTTCATCGATTTCCAGTTGTTTGACACGCTGGGCAATTTCGCCAGTCAGTGCACGACGTGCAGCACTGGCGATTGCCTTGCCTTCAAACGCAGCATCGGTTTCATCGGCGATGAAACGGAATCCTTCCAGTCGGCCGACGTATTCACCTTCGACCTGGACTTCACCATTCGCAGTGATGGTAGACATGAGTTCAGACTTGTCCTTGAGACTTTTCAATAAAACCGAAGTTCGTCTGTCAACGAACCTTTGGGTCAGGCGTTCATGTAGCACATCAGAGAGCTTATCCTCAATGGCCCGCGTACGTTCCTGCCAATGATTGGCATCTTCGAGCCAGTGATGCTTGTGCGATACATAAGTCCAGACGCGAATACCCGCCAACCGTGATGACAACTGATCGATATCACCATCATAACGGTCCAGGCGCAAGACTTGTTCGCCTAACCAGTCGACCGGCAGTTTGCTATTTGGTTTTGCCAGATAGCGATAGATGGATGTTAGCAGCCTTGGATGGGCATCGGTATGGATATTTCTGAAGTCCGGAATCTGGCAGACTTCCCACAATAGTTGCACCCGATCCGGGGCCGATGCGATGCGCGCGACGTCTTCGTTTTGCGCCAGATGCGCCAGCATGACTTCATCGACCGGTTCGCGCGCCAGAACAAGCGTCGGATTGTCCGACCGCTTGCGCAGCGATTTCTGCAGGGCATCGACGGTTCTGAAATCCAGTCGCGCATTACGCCAGAAGACTTTGGCAAGCGGTTCAAACTCGTGGGCTTCGATCTGTTCGATAATATCGGGATCAATCCCCGAAAGATTACCCGTAACGCCAAAGGTCCCGTCATTCATATGACGTCCGGCACGCCCGGCAATCTGGGCGGTTTCAGCCGCCGAAAGCCCGCGATTGAATTGGCCGTCAAACTTGTGAAGCGCCGCAAAGGCCACATGGTTCAGCTCAAGGTTAAGGCCCATGCCGATGGCATCGGTCGCAATCAGATGTTCGACTTCGCCATTCTGAAACATCTCGACCTGGGCATTACGCGTGCGCGGGCTAAGCGCGCCAAGCACAACAGCCGCCCCGCCCTTTTGGCGGCGGACAAGCTCGGCAACCGCGTAAACTTCCTGTGCGGAAAATGTCACGACGGCGGACTGGGATGGCAGGCGCTGGATCTTTTTCGATCCGTTATAGGTCAGAGTCGAAAATCGTGCGCGCGTATCAAATTCGACATTGTCGATCAGCTGGCGGATCACCGGGCGGATGGTTTCCGCCCCCATGAACATGGTTTCGCTCATACCGCGCGCATGCAACAGCCGATCGGTAAAGACATGCCCGCGTTCGGGATCGGCGCACATCTGGATTTCATCGATGGCCAGAAAATCAACCTGCTTGTTGATCGGCATGGCTTCCACGGTGCACAGAAAATAGCGTGCTGATTTTGGAAGAATGCGTTCTTCACCGGTGATCAGCGCCACCGCCCCCTTGCCAACACGGGCGACCGCGCGATCATAGTTTTCCCGTGCCAGAAGCCTAAGCGGAAAACCGATCATACCCGAGGTATGCGCCAACATCCGTTCCATGGCCAGATGGGTCTTGCCGGTGTTGGTGGGGCCCAGTATGGCAAGGATACGGGGACCGGTTCGGGTTGAAATCTGCATCAAACTTTTCCAGCAGGCATCGCGGATGATCTCGCGCGCCTAGTTCAATGCGCTTTTCAACACGCCGCATCGCACAATGTCAAGCATTCTGCCATGTCCAAACACATCTGTAACATCACAGATCAGCGTGCCGGGCGTCATTCCAGACAATCGGCTTTCACAGTAGCAGGCATTCCCATGACCGATAATGATGATACGCAATCCGAGGATGGTTACGCGGCCCCGTGGCCAACGGTGAAAGCCACAGCAATCAAACGGACACCGCAGGCAATCTGGAAAGCAACCAAAACAACCGAAGAAATCGATCCCAAGCACCCCGATATTCCACCTGAACTGCCGCAAGACAGGCCCACTTGGGAATATCAATGGCGCAAGGCACTTAAACCACCATCGGAGCAACACAAACCGGGACTCCCGAACATCGGTCTCGGCCCGTTCGACAAACCCCAGACATACTGGCAGCTATTCCAGCGTGTCTCGGACCAGGAGTGAAGGAAACCGTCGTGATTATTTTTTCATCCAGCACACAAACCTTTCGCCCCGTTCTTCCAGGTCCGGAAACCGCTGCTTGGTTCAATTTTTGGCGGTTTGGAATCCCGGTAAATAACGACCGGAATTTTGGATTTGCTGATGAGAACGTCTTTACCTGCCCGACCTGCAAACGCGAGCTGCCCACAGCATACGCTGAGGCTGATCATGTTTTCCCCCAGAAGGCGTTACGTTGCGTAATGGGAGATTTGCTGTTCTCTTACAACAACTGGAAAACATTTTCTTCTGTGGCCCAAGCCGCCAACAAGAAAACATTTGTGGATGATGACGGACAGGATGTCAGATTGAACAATTCGCGTTTCAGGTTGCCGGACTACGAAAACCTGAGAGTTTTTTCTGTTGACGGCTGGAACGGCGGTTACGACGAAATCAAGCTGATCGCCCAAGACAGCAAAGCCCTGAAAAAGGGGAGTTTTCAGATCGCGATCAAGGACGTTCGCGTCAACGACATGGCCGACAATGCCGTTTCCGTTTTTGGGGACAACACTCTGACATTTTATTATGATCTGGCACGATATGATGTAACCAACATTGTTTTTCTGTGTTCTGTCTGCAACCACGCGAAATCTGAACGGATATTTCCTGCACACAAAGACTTTGTCACATCAATCAACAAGCAGACATATTTGGAGCACATCACCCAAACGACATACGGCCCCCGCTTTCTGGATGATAATACTGGTCCGACCTATTGCGAACAGCGCGATATCACGTAGTTATTCGGCCCCAGAACACCCCTATGCCTGTTCCAATTCCAACAAACGCGCCCCAGGCCCATCGCCCGAAAGTTCATCTGCCGGGTTGCGCAGCGGGCAATCCGATATCGACAAACAGCCACAGCCGATACATTGCCCAAGCTGATCGCGAAGCCGGGTCAGTTGTTCGATCCGCTCATTAAGATCATCACGCCAGCGCGAAGACAGCTTTGCCCAGTCCTTTGCTGTCGGCACCGTGTTGGGGGGCAGTTTGTCAAAGGCATCGCCGATCTCGGACAGGGGGATGCCGGTTTTCTGGGCGACCTTGATGATGGCAAGTTTGCGCAACACACCGCGATGAAACCGGCGCTGATTACCATCGGTACGGATCGAACTGATCAGCCCTTTGCGTTCATAGAAATGCACGGCCGAAACGGCAATTCCACTGCGACTGGCGACTTCCCCAACACTCAGGTAACGATGCAACACGCCGCATCCGGCCATTTTCCCCTCCTTGATCGAACCATTCCGAACGGCTGAAATTCACCCTTGACCTTAACATTGGTTAAGGTTCTAGAACCTTACGCATTGAAGCGAAATTATCAAGGGGTCAAATCCATGAAAGAGACATTCAATGTCGCCATTATCTATGGCAGCGCACGCGAAGGCCGTTTCTGTGACACCGTTGCCAACTGGGTCGTCAGCACACTGAAAACCGATCAGGATATTTCACTTGATACGATTGATCCGGCGGTTCTGAACTTGCCTGCCGCCCATGTCGGGGCAGAACATCCGGGCATACAGGAACTTCACCTTGCCCTGTCAGAAGCCGACGCCTTTATCATCGTCACCCCCGAATACAATCACAGCTTTACCGGCGAACTTAAATTGCTGATCGACGCTGCCAAGCCCGAATGGCGCCGAAAGCCATTGGCGTTTGTGTCCTATGGCGGAATGTCGGGTGGTTTGCGGGCGGTCGAACAATTGCGACTGGTTTTTGCCGAATTGCATGTCGTGACCATGCGCAACGTTGTCAGCTTTGCCAATGTCTGGGACCAGTTTGATCCGAATGGTTATCCGATCGACAAAGCCGGGTCCGAGGCGGCCCTTAAACACATGGTCAATGATCTGAAATGGTGGGCGCGCACATTGCGCGATGGTCGCTATCCGAAAGTCCGGGCCGAAATGCCGGAGGTCGCGATATCATGAACGGGGCGGTCAACTGACCGCCCCGTCATTTCAATTACTCGCTGTTGTTAACAGGAACCCTAGTGGGCGCGCATCCGGTCGACATATTCCTTGAGTTGACGGCGCGCCGCCTGATAGCTGTTTTTGAGCGCGATATAGACATCCTCATGGGCATGATCGGCACTATCGCGCTTAACCATAATCTCCTTACCCGGCACATTAATTCCGAAATGAACCGCATAGCGGTTTCCCTGTGCGTGGGATGCATGGGGTCTTTCCACGATGACATGACAACTTGTCATGCGGTCGAAGGTTTCTTCCAGTTTTTGCACCTTGAAGCGGATACGCTCGTCCAATGCATCTGATTGATCAACATCACGGTAGGTGATTTGAACGGGAACCTTCATATTGCGGCCTCCTGTTATAGAGCCTGAGACATTCACAAGGCATTGCACCTTGCAATTATCCGAAACGTTTGCCGTTTCGGGGCAGGACAGGACCCAAGACAACTTCCAGCAGCCTCGCGCCCTGTAATGAAACCGTCTTTTTATATACTTAGGATACAGGGCTTGCGCTGCAAGATGCGTTGACGCATATCAAGCACTGCCTGACGGTTGCCAAATCGGGACCTGATCGCGCAAATTGCACATAGTGGATTGAAATTACAGGAGAACACAGAGGTCATGACGGAAGAAAAAATGCGGTTCGAGGCTGAAGTCAGCCGCCTGCTCGATATCGTTGTCCATTCGCTTTATTCGAACAAGGACATCTTCCTGCGCGAGCTCATATCGAATGCATCGGATGCCTGCGACAAGCTGCGCTACGAAGCAATTGCCAAGCCGGAACTGCTCGCCGGTGATTCGGAATTCAAGGTTCGTCTTCTGATCGATAACGTTCGCAATGTTCTGACGATTGCCGATAACGGGATCGGGATGAACAAGACCGACCTGATCGAAAACCTTGGCACGATTGCCAATTCCGGTACGGCAAAATTCGTCGAAGCACTGTCGAAATCTGACAAGGCCAAGGATGTAGACCTGATCGGTCAGTTCGGCGTCGGCTTCTATTCTGCCTTCATGGTCGCGGGTCAGGTCGAAGTCGTCACGAAAAAGGCCGGTGAAGATCAGGCGTGGAAATGGTCATCGGATGGCAAGGGCGAATACACCATCGCCGAAGCCGAAATGGAAGGCCACGGGACCCAGATCACCCTGCATCTGACCGATGATTTCAAGGAATTCACCGAAGAACATCGTCTGCGCCATATCGTCAAAACCTATTCCGATCATATCGGCATCCCGGTTGTGCTGATGAAGGCGGACGGCAATGACGAAACCCTGAACGAGGCATCGGCACTCTGGACCCGTCCGAAATCCGACATTACCGACGAGCAGTACAAGGAATTCTACAAACACAATTCGCATGCCTTCGACGATCCGTGGAAAACGATCCACTATCAGGCCGAAGGTGCGATTGAATATACCGGTCTTCTGTTCCTGCCGACCATGCGCCCGTTCGATCTTTATGATCCGGCGCGCAAAGGCCATCTGAAACTTTATGTCCGCAAGGTCTTCATCACCGAGGGCGCGGATGATCTGCTGCCGCCTTGGTTGCGCTTTGTATCCGGTGTTGTCGACAGCCAGGATCTGCCGCTGAACATTTCGCGTGAAATGCTGCAACACAACCCGGTCCTGACGAAAATCAAAAACGGCCTGACCAAAAAACTCCTGTCCGAACTTGAAACCGCATCGAATAAAGATTCGAAAGGCTTCGAAACCTTCTGGGAAAACTTCGGTTCTGTGGTTAAGGAAGGCCTGTATGAGGACTACACCAACCGCGACCGTATCCTGAAACTGGCACGCTTCCGTTCCACCCATTCCGATGGCTGGACAACGCTTGCCGACTATGTCACCCGCATGAAGGATGGCCAGAAGGCGATCTATTACATCAGTGGTGAAGACGTCGATGCGCTGAAACGCAGCCCGCAGCTTGAAGGCTTTGCCGCCAAGGGGATCGAAGTTCTGCTGTTGACCGACCCGGTGGATGAATTCTGGTTGCCATCCGTTGGCCAGTTTGAAGAAAAAGACTTCAAATCGGTCACCCGTGGCGGTGCAGACCTTGCCGACGTCAAATCCGATGACAAGGATGATGCCAAGGACGACAAGAAAGACGACGCGGCATCCGATGCATCGCTTGATGCCCTGATTGCCTCGATCAAGATTGCACTTGGCACCAGCATCAAGGACGTCCGTGAATCAGATCGCCTGACCAGTTCGGCCTGCTGCCTGATTGCCGATGAAACCGGTATGGATTTGCGGATGGAACGCCTGATGAAGCAGCACAACCGTGTTGACGAAATCAGCCCGCGCATCCTTGAAATCAACCCGAAACACAGCCTGATCAAAAAGCTGTCGGACATTGCCATCAATGACGCCAAGGCCCCGATCCTTAATGACGCCGCCCTGCTGTTGCTTGATCAGGCCCGCATCCTTGAAGGCGAAGCCCTGCCCGACCCGGTCAGTTTCGCCCGTCGCCTTGATCTGGTGATGGAGAAAGGTCTCGGTAGCTAGGCTTTCCCTGCCCACACCGTACAAAAGATGGCGGCGCGTCGATAGACGCGCCGCTTTCTTTTTGGCTATAACACCGAAACCGGCAAAGGCCATCAAAGGCCGAACAGGGAACGAAGCGACCATGAAACGACTTGAAAACCGGATTTGCATCATAACCGGTGCGGCGCGCGGCATTGGTGCTGCGATTTCAAAAGCCTTTATCAAAGAAGGTGCTGACGTCATAGCAACTGACCGAGACGAAGGTGTGCTTCTGGCATTTGCCAAGGAGACAGGTTGTAAAACCATGCGCCTTGATGTCGGCAACGAGGATGACTGGCAAAAACTTGCCGATGCCTATCCGGCCATTGATGTCATGGTCAACAATGCCGGCATTACTGGTTTTGAAGACGGCATCGTCGCACATGATCCGGAAAATGCATCACTTGCCGACTGGCGCGCAGTCCATCAGGTTAATCTTGACGGTACATTTATGGGGTGTCGCTACGCCATCAGAGCCATGCGCCAGCGTAAATCGGGTTCGATCATTAATATTTCATCGCGCTCGGGAATGGTTGGCATTCCGGCTGCGGCGACCTATGCCTCGTCCAAGGCGGCCATTCGCAATCACAGCAAAACTGTCGCGCTATATTGCGCACAACAGGGTTACAATATTCGCTGCAATTCAATCCATCCCGCCGCCATTCTGACACCGATGTGGGAACCGATGCTTGGCAACGGTCCGGATCGCGACGCCCGCATGGCAGCCCTTGTCGCTGATACACCGGCCAAGCGTTTCGGCACCCCGGACGAAGTCGCGGCACTTGCCGTTTTGCTGGCATCGGATGAAGCCGCTTACATGACGGGAACGGAACTGACAATTGATGGTGGATTGCTGGCCGGTTCGGCAGCAACGCCGGGATAATGTAAACGAGCATGAAATGAAGCATCGCCCGACATTTTAAGCCCGTCACTTTACGATTATGTCATGAAGTTTGCGCCATAGTGCGACACGAATATGTATGCGACCGATAGACTCAGGATGAAAAACCGATGATGAACTGGCAAAAATTGCTGTCGCCTGAACGTCTGGGCACACGACATTCAAGCGTCGGTGCGTTCGGTCGATCCGATTTTCACAAGGATTACGACCGGATCATTTTTTCGTCGGCTTTCCGGCGTCTGCAACGCAAGACGCAGGTTCATCCGCTGCCTGAAAACGACAATGTCCATACCCGCCTGACCCACAGCCTCGAAGTATCCTGCGTTGCGCGATCCATGGGACTTATGGTCGGCCATCAGCTGGCGGAAAAAGGCCACCTGCCCGACGGGATTGAACCCGATCATATGGCCGCCATCGTACAGGCTGCCGCCCTTGCCCATGACATCGGCAACCCGCCATTCGGCCATGCCGGGGAATATGCCGTGCGTCAGTGGTTTCTGGATGCCGATCCCAAATATCTTGCGCCGTTGTCGGAGGCCGAACGTGCCGATCTGACCACCTTTGAAGGCAATGCACAGGGGTTCAGGTTACTGACCCATAAACGAAGCGGCCTTTATGACGGCGGCATGCGCCTGACCTATGCGACGCTGGCAAGTTTTGTAAAATATCCTTGGTCGGCGATTGGCAGTCCCTATCCTGAAAAAATGAAATTCGGTGCGTTTCAGCGTGAAATGGATCTGTTAACCGAAGTCGCCGATGCCACCGGGCTGATCCGAACCGGTGCGCAATCATTTTGCCGCCATCCGCTGGTTTATCTGGTCGAGGCGGCCGATGATGTCTGTTATGCCCTGATTGATATAGAAGACGGTGTGGAGCTGGAACTCGTCGATTTCAGCGTCTTTGAAAACCTGTTATTGCCCTGCATTCCCGACGATATTCCCGCCGAATATCACCGTGAAACCAACATCCGGCGCAAGATGACCTTCCTGCGCGGCAAGATCATCACGGGCCTTCTGGATGCCCTAACCGATGCCTTTGTCTTGCGGGAGGAGCAGTTGCTGAACGGGGCCGTCGATGGCGATCTTCTGTCCTGTGCGGATGGCCCGTTCAATGAAATGATCGCCACCGCCAAACAGTTTTCCGAAAAGCAGATCATCCTGAACCGGCGCAAGGTACAGATCGAGGTCGGCGCATTTGCGTGCCTTGAAACGCTGCTTGATACCTTCTGCAAGACGGCACTTGAAATCCATCAGGCCAAGGATAACGCCGAGCTTTCCTATCGCACCGGGCGGGTTCGCGAACTGATCGGCAATGATTCGATGCCGGTCGGCGCACCGCTTTACAACCTGTATCTGACGATCCTGGATTACATATCGGGCATGACGGACGACTTTGCCGCCCGCCTTGCGCGCGATATCGGCGGCGGGCAGCATTGATGCTAGACAGCAATCCTGACTGCCGGTTGAAAGCATAGGAAAGCGGGGCGATGTGGTTATTTGCACCTTTTATCGGCCGCTATCGCAGGCGTATGGCTTTTCTGGCGGGCGCAGGACTGGCAGCCATCGTTTACGGATTGGTTGAACAAAGCACCCGACCGGAAGTGCAGGCATGGTACTGGCCCGGAATTGCTGGCTTTGTCACATTTGTGATCACACGCTTTACCGTCTCACAACTGATATCCCGGTTTATCGGCGGTGTTCGCCGCCACATGCATTAACAAAAAAGCAGGCCCGAAGGCCTGCCTTTCAGATGCAATGCGGTTACCCGCCAATCATCAGAACACCTGAACGCGTTGCCGGGATTTAACCCTGCCCACCGCCCATTGCCTGACTGATTTTTTTGTCGGTATTGTACTGGCTCAGCGCATAAACTGCCCAGATCGCCGCCGGAATCCAGCCCAGAAGAGTAATCTGAAGGATCAGACAGATGATGCCGGCGATTGGCCGCCCGATGGTAAAGAACAACAACCACGGCAGCAGAAGTGCGATGAGTAACCGCATGAATTCATCCTCTTTGTTGTGTCGGCTTACATGCCGTCTTCAAATTTGACTGTAACGACCCTGTTGCCCTGTTCGGCGACCCCATCAGCCGTCGGAACCGGTACATTGGCCTCACCACTGATGCTGATGGCAAGCTTGCTTGGGCTGATACCATGATCACGCAATGCCTTGACCACCGCATCGACACGCGATTTGGCAAGCATATCGTTATACATCGCATCCCCGGCACGGTCAGCATATGCCGTCAGACTGATCATTTTCGGATCGTATTTTTCATATGCCTCGACAATTCCGGTCACGACCGGCATTGCCTTGTCACCCAGAACAGCGCTGTCGAACGCGAAATAGATATTCATCGGTTCGGGCATCATCATTGGCGCGGCTTTGGCCATGCCCTCCGATGGGGCGATATCGGCCTGAACGATGGCAAGTGCCTGATAGAAAGCCGCACGGCAATTGTCGATATCTTCCTGCTGGATGTTTTCTTCAAGTTCCTGCATCCAGCAATCGAACCCGACCTGCGTACGCCCGGCCGCCTGTGGCGACTTGTCACGACCGCCGGCGTCGAATGCTGCCATCATATCAGCGCGTGCAACGCTGATTTCCGAGAGGCCATTTTCCGGCAGATCACGGTCTGCCAGCGGTTGTGGACCTGTATCCTGTCCCATTGCCGCCATTTTCGCGCGGTTGGTGAAGTAACGTGCATCCACCCAGTCCGCCTCTTCATATTCTGCCTGGGCAAGATCGGAATAACCCTGATGAAGGGCTGCGTCGAATGCCGAACCTTCATCGGCCATCCCGCGAACGCCCGGAATGTCCATATTGGCGCAGGCACCAAGAAATGCCGCAGCGGAAACAGCGAAAAGCAGTTTAGCTCTCATTGGTCTTCACTCCTTGTCTGGATGACGACAATAATGATCCCAATCCCAATCATTTTGTTTTCAGGATGCGCAACCAACCGGTTTATCCGGCTTGATGGCAAACGCCCCTGTGATCGGCACAAGATGCCGGTCCGTATTTGGCGGTGTAAATCGTTGTCGATAACCAGATCGGAAAAGTGACCCGACCCCGAAAATAACCTTGTTCGGTTCGTATTACCGAACAGGGCTCCCCAAGACGACACCGGCCTTTGGTGAAATGTTTCCACACCCCAAAATATATGGAAACCAAATTCATGAAAAAAAGCAGGGGGATAGAGAAAATCGCACATCAGTAATATGCGGACTATCCTTATGCCGTGCGGTCAGGCCGTGAATTCGTTCCTAAAAAGAAAACGGAAGAAGCGATAACCGCTCCTTCCGTCAAGACATTGATTATACGGATATTATTGAAATATCCCGTAATTCTGGTTCCGAGTCCCGTTATTCGGACGAACCGCCAAACAGTCCCTTGACCGCATCCCCGACGGCCCCTGCGCCGTCCTTGACCACGCCACCAGTTCCGGTGGCAGCACCACCAATCAACCCGGTGACACCTTTGCCAAGGTCACCGACCCCTTGCAAAAGCCCATCAACATTCAGGCTGGCAACCGATTTGAACACCGCAGTGTTAAGGGCGGTGATGATTTCCTCGGCAACTTGCGCCGGGGTTGCCCCGCCTTCTTCCTTGCCAATGTCCTTCAGGTGAATTTCCGGAAGCCCCGAGGACAGCTTTTTGCCCTTCAGCATCGCAGCCGATACGCTGACATTGCCATTGCGAACATAAACATTGTCGATCACGACCTTGGTGCCGGTGCCATCATCCGCCGCCGTATCCGCGTTGCCGCCATCTGCACCGCCCGCACCCGTCGGGCCGGAAATACGCTGGACAAAGCTTTCGACATTACGCTGAATGGTCGCAATATTTGACGATCCCTGCCCCAATTCGTAGGTCACGCTTGGTTCATCAACGATCACTTCGATAATACGAATGGTATCGCTGGTAAGGGTTGAACCATCCAGCCGGACCGAAATATTACCCAGTGAAAAGGCATAGTCGGTTTCAAAACCATCCGGGTTCCCGACAACCAGCCCGCCAATCGACGCCGTGTTCTGGGTGGTTTCAATCTTGACGTTGTCCACCGTCACATCGGCCAGCGTCACACGTGTGCCCGCCTCTTCAATGGTTGCTTTGACGATACTGTCGAGATTGACATAGACATAAACAAGCCCGGCAACGACCAGCAAAATGATGGCTGCCAACGCGATAAGGATCTTTTTCATTGCCCGTATCCTGCTTTTTGTTTCATCGGGATAAAATTGCTTAAAGAATTGGGGACGGTTGTGTCCTGTTTCAATCGGAAGCTTCACCCCGGCAAGCTCCCTGATCAAGTCATTTTAGATGAAAAAACAGCGGACTGGATAAATCCAGCCCGCTGTTTGATGCTGAGAAAAACGGTATTCAGATATTAAATTCGACAACCACCGGTGCATGATCGGATGGTTTTTCCCAATCCCGGGCAAGGTCATAGACCGATGCCGTGCGCACCGTTCCGGCCATATTCGGCGTCATCCAGACATGATCCAGACGACGTCCCTTGTTGCTTGCCCGCCAGTCGCGTGAACGATAGCTCCACCAGCTAAACAGCTTTTCCGGCTCTTCGACGATTTCACGCACCGAGTCCACGAAATCACCGGATTTACGGAATGCTTCGAGCTTTTCAACTTCAATCGGTGTGTGGCTGACAACTTTCAAAAGCTGCTTGTGCGACCAGACGTCATTTTCCGACGGGGCAATATTGAAATCCCCAACCAGAATGGCCTTGCGATCCGGATTGGCAACCCGGCGTTCCGCCCACCAAGCGGTCATTTCATCAAGGAAGGAAAGCTTGTGGGCGAACTTTTCATTGATCGTCACATCCGGTTCATCGCCCCCAGCCGGGATATAGAAATTATGCAGCTCGACCCCATTTTCAAACGCCACCATGCAATGACGGCGGTCTTCCTTGCCGCAGAAATGCTTGATGTCGACTTCCGCAAACGGTAACCGCGACAGGATCGCGACACCGTTATAGCTTTTCATACCGTGGTTATGACGATGGACGTAACCAGCGGCTTCAAATGCTTCGTGGGGGAAATGCTCGTCCGGGCATTTCAGTTCCTGAAGACACAGCGCATCGGGTTGTTGTTCTTCTAAAAACTTTATGACCTGTTCGATGCGCAATCGAACGGAATTGATATTCCAGCTGACGATTTTCAAAACGGACTCCGTTTCCTGATGGGGTGAATTGGGCCCTGACCCTTTAATCCCGGTATCTCGATATCCTGATGCTATTTCAGCGTGACCGACAGTTCCGCAACACCAGCAATGACAACATCCATGCGATCACCGCGAACCACCTGACCGACACCTTCGGGCGTTCCGGTAAACAGCAGATCGCCAGCTTTAAGTTCGATCAGTGTCGAAAGATGCACCAGCGCATCAACCATCGGCCAGATCATCTTGGCCGTCGTATCATCCTGTTTGACCGTGCCATTGACCGACAGTTTAAGATTGGTTGCCTGCGGATTACCGGCATCGGACTTGGGCCGGATTGCCGAAATCGCAGCACAATCATCAAAGGACTTTGCCATATCCCATGGCAAACGACGGTCCTTAAGGCCGGCCTGCACATCACGGCGGGTCATATCAAGGCCCGCGGCATATCCGAAAATGGCGGCTTCAACCGCTGCACGATCCAGATTCTTGCCCCCCGCACCAAGGGCAACAACCAGCTCGCCCTCGTAATGCAGGTCTTCGGTACCCGACGGATAGGCAAGATCGCCATTCCCGACTTTAAGGCAGTCGGTCGGCTTCATGAAAATGCAGGGCGGGGTATCGGCCGGGTCGGAACCCATTTCGCGCACATGGTCGGCGTAATTCTTGCCGATGCAGAAGATACGATTGACCGGGAAAAGCTGATCCGAATTCTGCACCGGAACGGTAACAGGTTTGGCAGCAGGAAAGACGAAACTCATGGTGGCCCCCTTGAAGGAAATCCTGATGGTAATATTGTCCTTACTGATACCCAAGCTGCTGATAAATTGAAATGCTTTGAGTACGGATTTAATCCGCCTCCCTGTCAGAAGCTGTCAGGAGGATACTGCACCATCAAATCAGGTGACCTCAAATGGCCGGTTGCTTGACCGGTCACTGATTTAGTGACCTAGTTTGCTGGTGCCTGCCCGTCTGCTCGTTGCTGGTTGCAAAGGTTTCTGCATGTCCGATCATCATATTCAGCCATTACCGGAAATCCTTGCACATCTGAATGTTTCCCCCGAGATCGGCCTTTCGGAAACGGACGCCACAGAACGCCGGAAGAAATACGGCAGGAACAGCCTTGAGGACCAGAAGCACGTCTCTTTCTGGACCATCCTGATCCGGCAATTTGTGGGGCTGATTGTCTATATGCTGGCCGGTGCCGCGGCCCTTTCATTTTATTTCGGCGACCTGACCGAGGGCATTGCCATCGTCGTGGTGCTGATCATCAATGCAGCCATCGGCTTTACATCCGAATTCAGGGCCATCCGTTCGATGGAGGCATTGCTAAAGCTTTCAAGTGTTCACGCCAAGGTAAGGCGGGATGGGCAAATCCACGTGCTGGAGGCCCGCGACATCGTACCGGGCGATATTGTTATCTTTGAAGCGGGCGACATTATTCCGGCTGATATCCGTTTGATAGAATGCAGCAACCTGCAGGCAGATGAATCTGCTTTGACAGGGGAATCCGTTCCGACGGACAAAACCATCAACCTGCCCGATGATGCCAGAACCGATGAAAACCTGCCGCTTGGTGATCGCACGAATATGGTGTTCAAGGGCACAGCCATCAGCCGCGGGGACGGATCGGGTGTCTGTGTTGCCACCGGAATGACAACCGAACTTGGTCATATCGCGGCGATGACCGAAATGGCAGAAGCCGAAACATCACCGCTTGAAAAACGTCTTGATACGCTGGCTGGTCATCTTATCTGGGCCACTTTGGGACTGACCATATGCATCGCCATTGTCGGCATTTATGTCGGCAAAGACATGGTGATGATGCTCAAGACCGGTATCGCCCTTGCGATTGCCGCCGTCCCAGAAGGATTGCCGATTGTTGCAACGGTTGCCCTTGCCCGCGGGATGTGGCGGATGGCGAAACGCAATGCCCTGATCAAGAACCTGTCAGCCGTTGAAACGCTGGGTGCGACCACGGTTATCATGACCGATAAAACCGGAACGCTTACCGAAAACCGGATGACGGTCGTGGCCCTCAGGACCTCGGAAAACGAAGTTGATTTTACGTCATCTCCTGGCGCATTGCTGGCAGCAAACAGCCCGGAAGAACTGGCCATACGGATTGCCGTTTTGTGCAACGATGCAATTCTGCTGCCATCCGGCAGCACGGAAAAGCATATTGGCGACCCGATGGAACTGGCCCTGCTTGAAGTCGCCCGGAATGCAGGCATTGACCAGACAGAACAACAAGCCAGATACCCCGAAATCGCCAAAGAAGCTTTCAGCGCGCAGACCCGCATGATGGCAACCTTTCATCGCGATCAAAATAACCCCGATACCCTGTTTGTTGCGATCAAGGGCGCACCCGAAGCCGTCATAAAAAACAGCACCGGCTTCCTTGAAAATCATGGCTCGCGTGAAATGGACGAAAAAGCCCGGCGGCGCTGGTCGGATTTAAGCAATGACATGACGCAAAAGGGCTTGCGCGTTCTTGCTCTCGCCATGAAAAATGCCCCTGCGGTCGATACGCCCCCCTATCAGGATCTGATCCTGATTGGCCTGATCGCCCTTCTTGATCCCCCGCGAGAAGATGTTCCTGCCGCAATACAGGCCTGTCATGCGGCGGGGGTTCGGGTCATCATGGTAACGGGCGATCATATCGGCACCGCCAGAAATATTGCGACGCAAGTCGGACTTTGCGATGCAACGGCATCCGGGCTTGAAGGCAGGATGCTTCAGGCAACCGACCTGACACAGAAAACAGAACGTGACCGCATTCTTGCCACCCCCGTTTTTGCAAGGGTCAGCCCCGAAGCAAAATTAAATCTGGTTTCCCTTCACCAGCAGGCAGGTGCCATTGTTGCCATGACTGGCGATGGCGTTAACGATGCCCCCGCGCTTAAAAAAGCCGATATCGGCATCGCAATGGGCAAAAGAGGCACAGACGTCGCCCGCGAAGCCGCAGACATGGTTCTGCGTGACGATGCTTTCCCGTCAATCGTAACCGCGATGCATCAGGGAAGGGTTATTTTTGCCAATATACGCACCTTTGTGCTGTATCTGATGTCATGCAATCTCAGCGAGATACTCGTGATCGGCCTTGCCGTGCCAAGCGGTCTTCCCTTACCGCTTCTGCCGTTGCAGATTTTGTATCTTAACCTTGTAACGGACGTGTTTCCGGCTTTCGCACTTGGTATTGGCGAAGGAGACCGGCATGTGATGAACCAGCCCCCACGCGATCCCAAAACACCGGTTCTGACCAAACAGGATTGGGGCGGCATTCTTTTTTACGGCGCATTGATTACGGTCGGAGTACTTGGTGCTTTCGCCATGGCACTGCATGTTTTCAACCTTGGGGATCAGGAAGCTTTGTCGGTATCATTCCTGACACTTGCAACCGCACAGTTGCTGCATGTTTTCAACATGCGTGCCCGATCTTCCGGCTGGATTTTCAACGATGTTACCCGCAACCCTTTCATCTGGATTGCCTTGGGAATTTGCGTGCTCCTGATCGGGTTGACGCTTTATGTTCCCGCACTGTCCCGGCTGCTCATGATTGCACCGCCAAGCGGCACGGGATGGCTTCTGGTGATCGGGGGAAGTCTGGTACCGCTGGTTATCGGGCAGGCCGCGAAAATATTCACCAAACCGGCAAAGCAACCTGTGTCGTCTTAAGGCCAATCACCCTACGAAACGCAATGTGCCGGATAACATTACCCGGCACATCAATTCCACCACAGGTATCGCCAAAGGATATATATCAGGTCCTTACAGAAGCCCTTCAATCACCCGATCCGGCGGCGTGTGACCATCAACAAAGGTCTTGATATTGATCAGGACCTTTTCGCCCATATCAACACGCCCCTCAATGGTGGCCGACCCCATATGCGGCAGCAAAACAGCGTTCTGCAGCTCAAGCAATTTCGGGTTCACTGCCGGTTCATGTTCGAACACGTCAAGCCCGGCCCCGGCGATCTCGCGATCAGCCAGCATTCGGGTCAGTGCCGGTTCGTCAACAATCTCGCCACGCGCCGTGTTGACCAGAATGGCATGCGGCTGCATCAGTTTAAGGCGACGGGCCGACAGTAAATGATAGGTTGCCGGGGTGTGCGGGCAGTTGACCGACACGATATCAACATGCGCCAGCATCTGATCCAGGCTTTCCCACCAGGTCGCATCCAGTTCCGCCTCGGTATCGGGATGAACACGACGGCGGTTATGGTAATGCACCGACAGGCCAAAACCTTTGGCACGGCGCGCCAATGCCCGGCCGATGCGCCCCATGCCAACAATGCCAAGCCGCTTGCCCCAGATACGATGCCCCAGCATGGATGTTGGCGCCCAGCCGCTCCATTCGCCGCTGCGGATCATGCGTTCACCTTCGGCCACGCGACGCGATACCGCAAGAATCAGCGCCATCGTCATGTCGGCGGTGTCTTCGGTCAGGACATCGGGTGTGTTGGTCACGGTGATGCCGCGCGACCGTGCGGTTTGCAGATCGACATGGTCAACACCCGTCCCGAAATTGGCAATCAGGCGCAAATTCGGCCCCGCATGGGCAAGCACGGCGGAATCGATCCGGTCGGTTACCGTCGGGACAAGGACATCTGCCTGTTTGACCGCTTCGATCAGTTCGGGCTTGGACATCGGCACATCGTCGATGTTCAGGCGCGCATCAAACAGTTCCATCATGCGGGTTTCAATCGCTTCCGGCAGTTTGCGGGTCACGATGACGAGCGGTTTTTTCTTGGTCATCTGCCGTTCCTATGCGGTCTTTTAACTCTTTTGCTGACAAGATGGGTTTCATGCGCCAAATGCGCTCTTGCCGCAATGCAGTGATGCCACGGCACAGGGTATTAAAGCAAGAATTTTGACGTCATTTTTGTAATTTTATTTCTTAAAGACTGAGGTTAGCCGATTTCCGGCAGCAGAAGAAAGAGCAGGGAAAACCGTCACAATGCCGCGGATCAGCCGTAAATTCCTTCATACTTTTATCGCCATGATGATCCTTGGCAGCCTTGGCGCGCCGATTGTCACCAGCGCACAGGAGTCAGGTCTGCCGATCCCGCGCTTTGTTGCGTTGCGATCAGATAAGGTTCACCTGCGATCCGGACCCGGTCTGCGATATCCAAAGGTCTGGATTTATCAGCGCCGCAACATGCCGATGGAAGTGATTTCGGAATTTGACACCTGGCGCAAGGTTCGCGACTGGGAAGGCAGCGAAGGATGGGTACATCAAAGCCTTTTGCTTGGATCGCGCCATGTGATTGTTACCGCCGACACCATCACGCTTTATTCCGCAGCCGATGAAAATGCGCGCAAGATCGCCCTGATTTCCAATTCCGTCATCGGCAAGATCGAAACCTGCCCGCGTTCTGTTGACTGGTGCCAGTTGCAGTTTGGCGACTTCGAGGGATGGGCACCGCGGCAGGGTTACTGGGGCATCTATGACGGGGAATATATCGAATAGAGGTCTTTTTACGTCTCTGTCAGGGGCAAGGACAAGAACATCAGGCTTCTATCGATACACGCGATCCACTGGTTCCACTCGCACCACCTGCCCCGCCGCCTGATGAAGCCCCGCCAATTCCCGTGCCACTGCCGTTGCTGTCATAGCCACCAAACCCGGTGGATAGAGGCGGATTACTGGTATTTGTTCGCGCATCCGGCGTGAAGTATTCCGTATCATCCCGGTCAAACGGATCCGCATTTGGATCATAGGCAAACGGATCATCCCGTTCGGTAACAGGTTCTGGCCGCGGTTCTGGCAGGCTGATGCCCCCAACGGTCACGGTCTGGTCCTGCAACCGTGCGGATACCTCACCAAGATAGCCCTGGAATGCCTCTATAATTCCTGACCGTGCCTGATCGGTGATGTTTGGCTCGGCGGCGGCAAGCTGCGCCTGCAGGATATTATCCCCCGCGACCTGCGAAACGCGGCTGCGATCTGCGGCACCGGCAATGCTTTGACGATCCGCCTGTAATGACAGTTCCCGGCTGGAAAGCGCTTCCTGCGCGGCATCGACAAGATCACGCGCATTCGAAACTGCCGCATCATCCGAAACATCAATGGCGGATAAGCCGGTGGCCAATCCCTCGGTACCAGATGCAAACAGTTCGACATTCAGGCGATCACTGGATGTCGTGCCGGACCCGATCTGCAATTCAATTGTCCGATCACTATCGAGCAGATTTTGACCATCGTAATTGCTGCTGGCCGCAATATCGTCGATCTGTTCGAGATAATCCTGAATCTGTGATGAAATAAATGCGCGCTCGGTCCGCGAAAGCGATGAATTGTTTTCAACGCTGGTGACCAGCGTATCAATCTCATCAAGAACCGAACCGATCCGCGAAAGATCGTTGGCAGCAACATCAAGAAGATCATCTGCTCGCCCAAGTGATCCGCGCAAATCCTGCGATGCCGAACTGCTATGACGCAGGGCATCATTGCTGCGGCTGGTATTCTGGGAAGTACTGCTTTGGATGCTGTCGACGGACGCAAGCAGACGGTTCTGCGGCGCAATCGCGCGCGCGGTGTCAGTATAAACCGGATAGGGACTACCAACTGCCTGCAATACCGTTTCCGCACAAACAAGCCGGTTATGCAGCTACATGCCGCGCCCCGGTCCGAACCACAATGGTTCAAATCCGGGCAGCCCATCCTGGAAGTCCGGCGGAAAAACCAGACATAAGTATAGCGTATTTGAGGTTAAATATTAAACCAAAACAAGCAACTGAAGAAGTTTACGACAAAGCCGACTTCGGGCGATGCAAAACAGCAAACAACTCAAGATGCGATGACCATAAAAACTGGTCTACCGGCACCACCTGTTTCAGCTCATAGCCACCATTGCGCAACACCCTGATATCACGCGAAAAAGTTGCCGGATTGCAGGATACTGCAATAAGCCATCTCGGCCCGTCGACAGCAAGATACTCGCACTGCGCCAAAGCCCCTGCCCGCGGCGGATCAAACAGCACCAGATCAAGCCCCGAAAGATCGGGTTTATCCAGCGGCCGCCGGAACAGATCGCGTTCGACAACCTTGATCGGACTCGACGATTGCCCCACCGCATACTGCAGGCTGCGCACTGCACGTGGATCACTCTCAACCGCCACGACATTGCGTCGATCCCCGCCGAGTGCCAGCGCAAAGGTAAAGCTGCCAATGCCGCAAAACAGATCGGCAACATGGCGGGCCGGAATGCGTTGCAAGGCCGTCTTGATGGCATTGACAAGCGATGCCTCGCCACTTTGCGTCGCCTGAAGGAAACCACCGGGCGGAACCGGGACATCAATCCCCTCGAATGCCACGGTCGGCGTACGGCGTGCGGCAACCGGCTCATCATTTGCGTCGCCGACTTTCCAGCTTAGCCTTGCCAGATCAAGATTTTCGGCAAATTCGGCCAGATCCTGCCGCATATCGAGCCCCGGCTCGATCCCCGCATGTATCACCACATCAAGGCCGTTATCGGCACGGGTCGCAAACACTTCCTTGATCGCCTTGGCAGCATCCGGATCACATTTGCCAAGAAAGGTTTCAAAGGCATCACGAAACGCCATCAGGTCCGGATGCAAAACCGCACAGTCGGTAATGTTGACAACAGTATGGCTGAACCGGCCATGGAAACCAACATGAACACCGGTTGCCCCCACATGAACCGCAAAACCGGCCCGGCGGCGACTTGCCGGCGGCGAAATTTCGACAGCCCCCACCAGTTCCTCTGCCTCGTCGAGATCAATTCCGGCACGCTGAACTGCGATAATTGCCTTCTGGCGCTTCCAGTCGCGATAACTGTCATCATCAAGATGCTGAAGCGCACATCCGCCGCAGCTTTCATAATGGCTGCACCGCGGGGCACTGGCAGGCGCACTGCGCACAATCAGTTCGACCAGTTCCGCACCATATCCGTCACCGCGTTTTTGGCGCAACGCCACACGCACTTCATCCCCAGGCAGCACGCAATCGACATAGGCGATGATACTGGAACCATCCGGCCCCGTGATGCTTGCAATGCCGTCACCCCGCGCACCGATTTCACGGATAGTCGTCGTCGCCTCAAACCCGATCAACGGATCGCGACGCGGCGCGGACTTACGACGCCCACCGCGGGCACGGGGATTACGGTGATGATGTTTCATGAACTCTCTCTTTGGATCGATATTTCTAAGCACCTTGCGGGATGGCGCTTCGGGCATCGACATACACCAGATATGCTATGGCGAACAGACCCGCACAATGCATGGCTGCCCAAAGGCCGGAAATCCGCCTTTCGCACCGGCAAGTGACCTGCCGGTCAGTTGAAATTTGGCTTTTATTGTCTTTTGCGCACGCTCAAACCCTTAAAATCGTGTAAGAATGCCCCCATAAACAGCGTAGTGGATTAATCTGGGGGCCACAAAGCGCGGTGAGGCTATTTTCGATAATCACAAGAACGCCGTCCCGTCAGTGCAATCATTGTGACAGTTGCCCATAGGAGCAATCTGTCCCTTGCGGTCGAGACGCAGAATAATATCACGGTCCGCCATAACCGTGAGACTTGGGGAAGACATGGAAGACGATAACCGGCCAACTGAAGAAACAGCAACCGAGCGCAAAACCGGCATTCGCAAGCAGGCACTTCTTGCCAGCTTCATGACCGCTGTGCTGCTGGCACTCTCGACCTTCCTGCTCTGGAGCAACGCACTTCAGAACCGCGATACAATGCTGCTGTCGTCTGCCCGGATCATGTCTCTTAGCATCGCACGGCAGGTCAAACAGATCGTCGATAACAATCTGCATGTGCTGGAAACTTTCGCCGATAACTGGCAGGACGGCGCACCGACGGAAGAACGCGATTATCTTAGCCTCGCCACCCCGCTGCAGGCCCGCTTCCCTGCCCTTCAGGCCGTAAACTGGGTCACGCCCAATTACATCATCATGTATGTCGCCCCGATCAAGGGGAATGTCCCGGCAATGGGTGCGGATCTTAAACGCCATCCGCTTGCCGGTCCGGTTCTTGATATCGCACTTGATCAGCGCCGCACACAGATCACCCCGACCCTTGAATTGCTGCAGGGTGGTCGCGGCTTTGCCGTCTATACCCCCGTACTCAGCCGGGATGGGCAGATCATTGGCGTGATCAACGGTGTTGTGCGCATCCGGACCATGCTGACATCGGTTATCGATGACGAGGGTATCATCGGTTATTCGGTCCGTGTCCGCGAAGGCGACACCGTCTTGTTTGACCTTCAGGGCGAAGGTGATGATCCCAGGCTGGAACAGACCACCGCCGTCGACATTGCCGGTCGCCAGTGGCATGTCGATGTCACAGCTGATCCGGCCCTCGCAAATCAGGCCATGTTCAGCCCGGAAATGGTTCTGTTTATCGGGGCGGTCATCACGATCATCATGACCATCGTGGTCTTTGTTCTTGCCAATCGGCAACCGCGATCCTCGGGCCGCATTATCCATCATATGCGTGCTCCTGATGATATCAGCGACCTGTCGCTTTCCATCACGCGACTGGACGGTCATCTGAAATCCATGACACCCGAAACCGCAGATTTCTTTGACCTGCGTGAAGAAGACTACGGTTTCATACGGTTCTATAATCTGGCGCCGGAATTCCAGTCCGACGGCACCGCATCACGCCGGGCACAGGAAAAGATGTTATTGGCACTCAGCCGCGGTGACGAGGAAATCCGCCGCGAATGGGTGGTTCGCAGTGCCGAAGGCGTCCATGTCGTTTGCGATCTGTCCATGCGTCCGTCGGTCAATCATGACGATTGCGTGGATATCACCCTGCATCACAATCCGGCGGCCAACGCATCGGTCAATCGCCTGCGCTATCTGGCAACGCATGACCCGATGACCGGCCTTCCCAACCGGGCCCTTTTTGACGACAGGCTTAACCAGGCCGTTGCCCACGCCAAACGCTATGAAAAACTTCTGGCTGTGCTGGTCGTTGATATCGACAATTTCCGTGCGATCAATGACAGGTTTGGTTCCGATATCGGTGATGAAACACTGCGCACCGTTTCTGGCCGTCTACGGGCGACCGTTCGGGAAAAGGATAGCTGTGCGCGTTTTTCCGGCGATATGTTTGCCGTGATCGCAACCGATCTGTCCGAGGCCGAAGGTGCCGCCCTTGTCGCGGAACGGATCGTCGAAGCAATGTCCCAGCCAATTCAGGCGGGTGGCAACGATGAAATCCGCCTGCATGTCAGTGTCGGGGTTGCCCTTTATCCAAATGATGCACGGGCACCGTCACAATTGCTGGCAAATGCGGATGCCGCGATGTACCGCGCACAGAAATCCGCGGAATCGTCCTATTGCTTCTTTGTGGAAACGATGAACAGCGTCATGCATGCGCGCCTGTCTATGGAAACGCAGTTACGCCGTGCAGTCGATGAAAAACGCTTTATTCTGGAATTCCAGCCGCGCTATCGCACATCGGACAGAACCCTGACCGGGTTCGAAGCTTTGCTGCGCTGGATTGATGAAAGCGGCAAGCGACGCCTGCCGCCCGATTTCATTGCCGTTGCTGATCGCACGGGCCTGCTATCCCCATTGGGGCGCTGGATCATTGAAACGGTCTGCAAACAGATCGCGCAATGGCGGGATGACGGCTACATCCCGGTTCCGGTAGCATTGAACGTATCAAGCCGCCAGTTCATTCAGGCAGACTTGCTCAAAAGCATTGTCGAATTCACCAAGGCGCACGAAATCGATCCCGCGATGATCGAAATCGAAGTATCCGAAGAGATTGCGATGCGCGACCCGGAACGGGCACTTGGCCAGTTTTATCGCTTTGCGGAGGCGGGCATTGGTCTGACGCTGGATCATTTTGCCGCGGCCAATACCTCGCTCCGATATCTGAAACGGTTCCCCGTACAGCGGATCAAATTGTCCAAGGCATTGTTTAATATCGCCCTTGATGAACAACCCGAAAACAGCATCCTGCAACCAGCCATCCGACTGTGCAAAAGCCTTAACCGCAAGGTGGTTGCTGTCGGGGTCGAAACCGAGGACCAGCTTGCCGTCCTGCAATCCGCCGATTGTGATGAATTACAGGGCTTCCTGCTGTCGCCGCCAGTCGATGCGATTGAAACGACCGCACTGCTCAGCCATCAGAACCCGACGGACAAATCACCATCGCGAAACTGAATTCTACTGACCTTCGGGATAAGCCCGAAAACAACAAGGCCGGGTATTATGCCCGGCCTTTCGTTTTCAAATTTATCGTTGTTACAGCAGGAAGGTCGCCGCCAACCCCAGAAAGGCAAAGAAGCCAACCACATCGGTAATCGTCGTCAGGAACACCGATGAAGATACGGCCGGATCAATCCCCGCCCGCTCCAGGCCAAGCGGGATCAATGCGCCAAACAATCCCGCAAACAGCAGATTGATGATCATGGCAGCCCCGATCACGGCCCCCAGCAAACCACTATCAAACCAGAACCATGTCACAGCCCCGGTCAACACGGCAAACGCGAGCCCGTTCAGGCCGCACACGGCGACCTCCTTGCGGATGACACGCCAGGCGTTGGTGCTGGTCAGTTCACGCGTGGCAATCGCGCGTACGGCAACTGTCAGGGTCTGGGTCCCGGCATTGCCCCCCATCGAGGCCACAATCGGCATCAGAACCGCCAGCGCAACAAGCTGCTGGATGGTTCCCTCAAACACGCCAATGACCATCGATGCCGCAATGGCGGTAAAAAGATTGACCAGCAACCAGGTAAATCTCGATCGGGTGGTATCAAAAATCGCACTTGAAAGGTCGTCTTCCTCACCAACACCGGCAAGGCGCATCATGTCTTCTTCATATTCTTCATCGATGACGTCAACCACGTCATCGACCGTGATCACGCCGACCAGTCGGCCGCTATCGTCGACAACCGGCGCCGAAATAAGGTCGCGCTGACGGAACAGGTGGGCGACGTTTTCCTGTTCCTCGGTCACGACGACCGTGCGCATGTTCTCAGAATCCATGACATCACGGATCAGAACCGGGCGGTTCGTGCGGATAGCCCGTGAAAGCGGCACAATCCCGACCGGGCTGTAGCGCGGATCAACCACGATGATGTCATAAAAGTCATCCGGCAGATTTTTCGCAGACCGCAGGAAATCGATGGTCTGGCCGACCGACCAGTAATCCGGAATCGCCACCAGCTCGCGCTGCATGATACGGCCGGCGGTATATTCCGGATAGGATAGCGCTTCTTCAACGCGCGCACGTTCGATATCGGAAAGGGCCCCCAGAAGTTCTTTCTGGTCCTCTTCTTCCAGATATTCGACAACCTCGACCACGTCATCCGAATCGAGTTCGGAAATCGCTTCGGCCACCGCCTCGGTACCGAGCAGCGAAATGACCTCTTCGCGCAACTCGTCATCAAGCTCGGTCAGAAGTTCCGGATCAAAATCCGGGCGGATCAGATCAACAAGTTTGACGCGCTGACTGCTACTCGCCCACCCCAGAAGGTCGGCGATATCGGCAAAGTGAAGTTCGGAAATCAGTTCTTCGGCGCGCGATACGTCATCGTCGCCCAGTGCATCAAGAATCTCGCGCGCATATTCAGGAGTAAGATCGACATAGTCGTCACCAGACGACGTATTTTCAGCCGGACGTTCCAGTTCTTCGACCTGATCCGTCATCTGTCCCTCCTCTGAATGTGTTGCGCGCTAAGTTCGTTCCTGCACTTCAATTAAAAATGCCGTGCCGGGCCATTTTGCCCGACACGGCTGTTTCTGCGCTATCGGTCAGGCCCGGTCAAGGGCCGCGCGATAGCAATGCGCGGTTAATTGTGTTCCTGACTGCGATTGATGGCATCAACCACGGCAATCGCACTCATATTGACGATACCGCGCACCGTGATCGACGGGCTGACGACGTGGGCCGGTTTGGCCGCACCGACCAGAATCGGACCAACCGGCAAACCATCGCCCAGCATCTTGACCATGTTGTACGAGATATTCGCTGCATCAAGCGTCGGCATCACCAGAAGGTTTGCCGAGCCTTTCAGCATCGAATTCGGGAAAATGCGGGACCGGATTTCTTCGGAAATCGCAGCATCGGCATGCATTTCACCCTCAACCTCAAGGTCCGGTGCCAGAGTACGGATCAGCTGCAACGCATCGCGCATCTTGCAGGCCGATTTGTTTTCATGGCTGCCAAAGTTCGAATGCGAAATCAGAGCTGCTTTCGGCGTGATCCCGAAACGTTTGACCACGTCGGCGGCCATGATCGCGGTTTCCGCAACATGTTCCGGCGTCGGATCAACCGACACATAGGTATCGGTCAGGAAGAATGTCCCCTGCTTCATGATCATCATATTGACGGTCGAGAAGTCGGTAACCCCCTTCTGCACGCCAACAAGGTTCCGCACATAGCGCAGATGACGCAGGAAACCACCCTGGCAACCGCACAGCATCGCATCCACCTCGCCGCGACGAAGCATCAGGGCGGCAATCACAGTCGGTCGGGTACGCACGATGGAACGGGCATATTCCGGGTTGATGCCACGGCGGCCCATGATGTTGTGGAAATCCTGCCAATCCTGTTCGAAATGCGGATTGTCTTCCGGATCATGGATTTCAACCTGTTCGTCCGGGATCAGGCGCAAACCAAGCTCGGCAATACGTTCAAGGATCACATCACGACGACCGATCAGGACCGGATGGCACACACCGTCATCGACCAGAACCTGACAGGCCTGCAGAACACGGCGCGATTCGCCTTCGGGATAGACAACGCGTTTCTTATGCGCGCGCGCCATATCAAAGACCGGCTTCATCACCAGACCGGACCGGAAGACAAAGCCTTCAAGCTGCTGACGATATGCATCGAAATCCGTGATCGGGCGTTTGGCAACGCCACTATCCATTGCGGCTTTTGCCACGCGCGGCGGAATTTCAAGCATCAGGCGCGGATCAAACGGCTTCGGAATAAGGTATTCCGGGCCGAAACGCAGCTCCTGCCCGCCATAGGCCGCGGCCACAATGTCGGAAACCTCGGCGGTTGCGAGATCGGCAATCGCTTCGACCGCGGCGATTTTCATTTCCTCGTTGATCTCGGTCGCACCAACGTCAAGCGCACCACGGAACAGGAACGGGAAACAAAGAACGTTGTTAACCTGGTTCGGGTAATCCGTACGTCCGGTCGCCATCACGGCATCCGGGCGGATTTCCTTGACCAGTTCGGGTGACACTTCCGGGGTCGGGTTGGCCAGCGCCATGATGATCGGGCGTTCGCCCATCTTGCGCAGTTCTTCCTCGCCCATAATGTTCGGCGCCGAAAGACCCAGGAACACATCGGCCCCTTCGATCACGTCATTCAGGGTCCGTGCATTGGTATCGATGGCATATTCCGCTTTCCACGGATCCATCTCTTCCTTGCGTCCCTTGTAAACAACACCGAACCGGTCGGTTACGGTGATGTTTTCACGCGGCATGCCCATGGAAACCAGAAGGTTCAAACACGCGAGTGCCGCAGCCCCGGCACCCGATGCAACAAGGCGCACCTTGCTGATATCCTTGCCAACAACCCGAAGCCCGTTGCGCACGGCTGCGGCAACGCAAATCGCCGTACCATGCTGGTCATCGTGGAAAATCGGAATGTTGCAGCGTTCGCGCAATGCCTTCTCGATAATGAAGCATTCCGGCGCCTTAATGTCTTCCAGGTTAACACCGCCAAATGTCGGCTCAAGTGCCGCAACAATATCGATGAATTTCTGCGGGTCGGTCTCGTTTACCTCAAGGTCGAAGACATCGATATTGGCGAATTTCTTGAACAGAACCGCCTTGCCTTCCATCACCGGCTTGGATGCCAGCGGACCAATCGGGCCAAGACCGAGAACCGCCGTACCATTGGAAATCACGCCAACCAGATTGCCGCGCGCGGTATATTCGGCAGCGGTTTCAGGGTCTTTGACGATTTCCTCGCAGGCGAACGCAACACCCGGCGAATAGGCCAGCGCAAGGTCACGCTGGTTTGCAAGCGTCGTGGTTGCCGTAACGGACAGCTTCCCCGGGGTGGGATACCGGTGATAGTCCAAAGCCGCTTCGCGCAGCTTGTCATTTCTGTTTGCCATAAGAATACCTTTTAATTTCAGGTATTTGAGCCAAATTAACCTTAAATTGGTTAAATCCTGATTATTTTGTCTTTAAGTGGGGCGCACAGCGTAGAGCACTTTCAAGCCGGTTTGAAGCATTCAGTTCAAAGAACCGCCTAAACACGGCAAGGGTCAGCATTGCATAATTTTCAACGCCACACCGCAACTTTCCACGTTCCCGACCCGATAAGCGGTCCCGTTTCATATGGGGATCATCCGAAACGAAAAAACCCGCCATCTCTGGCGGGTTCTTTTTCGTGACCTCTCCCGAAGGAAAGATCCAGATAATGGTGCGGTCGAGAAGACTCGAACTTCCACGGGGGTTAGCCCACAGCGACCTCAACGCTGCGCGTCTACCAATTCCGCCACGACCGCATATGTCCTGTCTGCAAACCCATGAGGTAATTTTGCGGGCTTGCCTTGGTGCGGAAAGGGAGATAGCAAAAAGGTTACCCCTGATCAAGGGCTCATTTCACTTATTTGACAGGAAAAATGCAAACCATCGCCCCTGCCGCGCAAATTCCCGACTGGCGCACCGCCTCCGGGTTGGTTTCCTACCCCGAAGCACTGACCGAAATGGAAGCACGCGCCGAAGCCATCCATGAAGGCAAAGCCACGGAACTCGTATGGTTTCTGGAACATCCGCCGCTATATACGGCCGGAACCAGCGCGCATGCCGAAGATCTTGTCGATCCGGATCGCTTCCCCGTCTATGACGCGGGACGCGGCGGCCAATATACCTATCACGGACCCGGACAGCGCACTGTCTACCTGATGCTGGACCTGAAAAAGCGCGGTCGGGACGTTCGGGCCTATGTCCATAACCTTGAAGAATGGGTGATTCGCACGCTGGCACTGCTTGGTGTTGCCGGCGAACGCCGCGATGGCCGGGTCGGAATATGGGTTACCCGTGAAGGCGGACGCGAAGATAAAATCGCCGCCATCGGTGTGCGGGTGCGACGCTGGGTCACGTTCCACGGCATTGCAATCAATGTGAACCCCGATCTGTCGCATTTTGGCGGGATTGTTCCCTGCGGTATTTCCGATCACGGCGTCACCAGCCTTGCCGATCTTGGCGTCGATATTTCTATGGCGGAACTCGATAGGCTGTTAAAACAGACCTTTGTCGAAGTGTTCCCCGGATTCGCAGATGAGTGACAGCCCGAAAAAGGTTGCCAAAAACAGCAAAGCCAAACCGGACAATTCCCGGAAGATGGGCGAAAGCATCGCCGAAGTCGGCATGGCCGACGCGGAACGCGATATTCTGGCCGAACTCGACAAGGCGTTAAGCGAGCATATCTCGCTTCTGCTTGGATGGTGCCGTCGCCTTACCCTGCCTGCTGGCAAGACTGGTCCAGCCCCCCTTCATGACCACAGCGATGATCACGATTGCGACTTCGGGGCATGGTATGCGCTTAATCGCCACAACAGGCTCATAGACCAGCCTGCGATGCATGCGCTTGCCGCCACTCATGAACAGCTTCACGCATCTGCCAGACGGCTTCTGGAAGGCCACGAGATCGACGGCGATGTCGACGAAGCCGAATTTGAAATGCTGTCACTGCGCGCCGAATCGTTTTTTGCGCAGCTTCGCCGCCTTGAACGCGCGTTCCGAACGGCGCGCTCCGATGTTGATCCGTTGACGGGGACCTATAACCGGCAAACCATGCTGGGCGATCTTGGCACCGAACGCGAACGCGCGGTGCGAACCGATACACCAACCGCAATTGCCCTGGTCGATCTGGATCATTTCAAGGCGGTCAACGATACCCACGGCCATCAGGCCGGTGATCTGGTTCTGCAATCGGTTGCCGGTATCCTGCAATCCCATGTCCGCCCGTTCGACAAGGTGTATCGGTATGGTGGTGAAGAATTCCTGATTTGCCTGCCAAATGCCGATATGAAGCAATGCGCACGTGTCCTTGAACGCCTGCGTCGCGTCATCGAAGCATCCCCGGTTACGCTTAATGACGGCACGATTCTGCCTGTCACCGCCTCCATCGGGGCCGCCCCGATGACCAAAACCCGCACCATCGAACAGATCATCGAAAAGGCCGATCAGGCCCTTTATGCCGCCAAGGAAGGCGGCCGGAACAAGGTCCGGGTCTGGCGCAATCCCGATGGTGAAAAAGATAGCGGCAAGCCCGACAAATCAAAATCCCGCGACTAAACCCGACACGCCTTTGCGTTTTCCAGCACAGGCAAGGCCCCTTGTCGCGGGGAATAGCCCAAACCACCCCACAATATCGAAAATGTGATCGCCTTCCCAACCAGCATCAAATCGCCGGCACTTCACAAAATTTTCCATATTTTTCATCGGCTAACGCGTAACCCGTGGCAAAAATCCGTCCGGAAAACAAAAAATTCTACTAAAGCGCAATCTTGTCTTCACAAGATGGAAACATATCTGCAAACTATAATAATAAAAGGCAGCAGGGTTCCGGCGACGGGCCTGAAAACGAGAGAGAGAAGCTGCCAATGGGAGGGAATTCGGTTCGGACAGAACGGAGGCTCCTGATGTCCACTGCGACTGATTTCGTGCCTGGCGATCCCGCCTTGATGTTGACGGTACTACGCGGTGCCGAAGGCAACCTTGACCAAAGCGTCCTTCTTGAACGCATTTTATCCCTGTTTTGCACTGATGATGATGGCAACCAGATCATTGTCGAAGACACGCCCGATCTTAGGCGGCGGATCAGCATAGCAATTTCACATTTGAAAATTGCTGGTCTGGTACACACCGAAACGGATGGCAGCCTGTCCATCACGTCTCTTGGCCGTGCCATGATGATGGCCTATCCAATGGGCATTGATGACGGGGTATTGTGTTCGCTACCGGCATTCCGTAATCAGATTTACGACACCAATGCGCCGGTTGTGCATGAACGCCATCTTCCCAATCCTGCTTATGGATCGGGCTTTTCGGCTGGACTGGGTTCCCATCGTCTGACCGAGAACCCCTATCCATCAGACAGCCGCGACCATGAAGACTGGCTGATGGGCTGGGACGAGGCCCTTGACCAAAGCAAACGCGAAGCGGAAACGCTCGTAAGCTAGGGGACCATCCCGGACGCCCAAGGCGATCCGGAATGAAAGATTTGCGGACCGGCACCATTTGGGGGAACCAGGGCGGTGCCGGAATTGACCAGACCGGTATCAATCCGGTCGGCCCGGATGCCCGTCCGATGGCCACTGACTTGCCCGCCGACTGTGCCCGGGTACGCATCCGTACCGCCACAGCCAACAGCCGGGCAACGTACGCTCGTCACCCTGTTTTCCCGATAATACGATGCTTGTGATGTTATCGCGCGGCAAGGCGAATCAACCCGGCCACGGTGTCGCCATTTCTAGTCGTTGTCGGGTTTGGAATTCGGATTGGCTGCCCGAAAGAATGAAACCACATTATCCGTATCGGACGACGCGGCATCGGAAGCTCCGTCATCGGCGCGATCACTATCACCGGCATCTTCGCCGCGCTTGGCCGCTTCGATGTTATCGTCCATTCCATGGGGCTTGGTATCATCGGCGGACGACACGGCACCTCGATAATGGCCGTCATGCTGCCTGTCGGCCTTACGGTCCTCGGCGTCCTTTTTCGTACGCTCGCCCCGCGTGCGGCCATGCAGGGCCCGATTGGCATCGGCCTGCCTTTCCTTGGCACTGCGTTTCTTCTGCTTGCGCACCTGCCGCAGATTGACAAGATCGCCCATGCGAACGTCCCCTTTCATCCCGGTCCAAAATGACAAACGGGCACCCCGATTGATCAGGGCACCCGCCTAGAAGCTTGGCAAACCGTTGATAAAACCTGCCTCAATCCGTCTTAGCGGACGAAGACGTGGACCTCGTTGGCCGAAACCGAGGCACTGGTCGCATCAGAAACACGAACACGCGCGCTGGGCATTCCCATATCTGTCAGGGAACGCAGAACCGACTGTGCATTGCGTTTTGATTTGTTGCTGTTCAGCGCAACCTGCGCCGGGGTCCCGCGATTCGGCGTTACCGCAACAACATCAAAGCTGGCCTGCGGGCGGCGCTCCAGAACGCGGTTGACCGCGTTATAAAGCGCCTGCTCGTATTTCACGCTCGGGCTGTCGAAACGGATAACGACCAGCGGACGATCGCTGGTCGATGCCATGCTGCTACCGGCGGATGCCGGTGCAGCCTGCGACTGGAAGACACGCTTGGAAAGCGCGTCGCCGAAAATCTCGCCATTCTTGACAGCCAGCGCCAGCGCATTGAGGTTCGCACGCTCGTTGCTGACATAAGACGTCTGACGGGCAAGGCCTTCGCTGATCTCATTGAGAAGACGATCAATCAGCACCGTGGTGCGGTTGGTTTCGTCTTCCAGCAGTGCGAGCTGACGGTGATCTTCGTCAACCGCGCCGGAAACCTGATAGGCAGACCGGACAGATTCCAGAAGGAAAGTCGACAGCGTCGAATCAGCGGCCACTTTATTGGCCAGCGAATTCATCGCCGCGATATCGTCATTCACACGATCAAGTTCCTGCTGTGCAGTATTCCACTGCTGCACCAGAACCGGGTTGCCCGGCGTGGTACCAACCTGAAGCCGCGCGCTGATCGCTGCCACAGTCCCGTGATAGGCCTGCGAGTTGCGAACGGTCTGCGCACGAAGCTGCTGCAATTCGTTGCTGTGATCACTCAGCGCCGATTTCAGGCGATTGAGTTCGGCCTGCATGTTTTCGACCTTGGACCCGACAAAGGTCCCGGTCTGCGACATGCCGGTCAACGGTTGAGAGCTGCGCGCAACATCGGTCGACGTCGTAGCATCTGCCCCGCTTGTATCGGCCATTGCGGCCGAGTTTTCAGTGCCGGCATTCTCTTCGCCAGCCAAAGTCGGCCAAAGGGCCTCTGAAGAAAAAGAACATCCCCCCAGCAAAAGGGCGGCGCCGATTACGGCGAGGTAGGTTTTACGAACGGCCATTTCGATCTATTACCTAAGTAGGAATAAGCGAATCTCCCTGAGCCTGCTTTTTTATGAATTGAAACAAGCCCCTGCTCCCCCGGGATTGAATGCATCTTAGTCCACGACCACGTGTGGAACAAGACGCATTTGCCCCTTTTTTAGCCATAGTTTGTCATATCCGTGTCAAACGCAACAAACCGGGGCAGAACAAGGCCCTAGCAGCGTGAAAAAACCTGCTGTCGGAAAAAATACGGTTTTTTGAAATTTACCGCTTGCAATGCCCCGCTCGTTTGCATAAGTTCCGCTCCGCCGACGGGGAGCACCAAACGCAAACCGGCGGAAACCAAGGCAAAGCGCCCGTAGCTCAGCTGGATAGAGCATCTGACTACGAATCAGAAGGCCGGAGGTTCGAATCCTTCCGGGCGCGCCATTCAAAGGCCCGACGTTAACGCGTCGGGCCTTTGCCATTTCCGGACCATGCCGCGCCGCGGCCCCGCTTTCATCCGATAAAACCGCCGAAATGTGAACCGGATTACACCTTTTGGCCAATTCCCCGCCCTTATCGTGCAACTTTTCCCCGCCATCCTTGCCCCTGCCGATCCCTCAAACATATCAGGAGAACGGCCCCGTAACCCGCAAGGAGACAGGAATGGATATCGGAAAAATTCTCGGCGGCGTACTCGGCTCCGGCAGTACCGGCCAGATCGGCGACCGGATCAAGCAAGCCACTTCCGGCCAATCATCCGGCGGGATCGGCAAGGCACTGGGCAATAGCGGCCTTGGTGGCGGTCTTGTCGGTGGCGCGCTAAGCGGCGGATTGATGTCTGCGGTTCTCGGGTCGAAAAAAGGTCGCAAAATGGGCGGCAAGGTGCTGGCGTACGGCGGCACCGCACTGGTTGCAGGCCTCGCCTACAAGGCATGGCGCGATTACAGCAACCGCCAGAAACCGCAAAGCCATGCCCGTGATACCGATCTTGCCAGCATTCCTGCCGATAGCGGCTTTGCCCCCGAACAGGAACGCGGCGAAGGTGATGTTGATTTCCGCCTTGCATTGGTGCGCGCGATGATCGCTGCTGCCAAGTCGGATGGTCATATCGATCAGACCGAACACAAACGCATTGCAGCCCAGATCGAACAATTCGAACTGGGTGCATCGGAAAAGGCTTTTCTGTTTGATGCCTTTTCCGCCGATGCTGACCCATTGGCGATTGCCCGTCTGGCCCGAACCAGCGAACAGGGTGCGGAAATCTATCTGGCATCCAGTCTGTCGATTGATCCCGATGACCAACTTGAACAGCAATATCTTTCAAGGCTCGCCGGATGTCTTGGCCTGCCCGATGAATTGCGCACCCACCTTGATACGCAGGCCGAAGGTGCGCGGCAGGAATTCGCAAACGCTTAAGCCCAGACAACGAAAAACAGGCCCGAACAGTGTCGTTCGGGCCTGCAGTTGCAATATCCTGTCAGCCCGGCTCACATCGCAGGCATGATGACCGTATCAATCACGTGAATGACGCCGTTGTCGGCTTCGATATCGGCCTGGGTTACTGTCGCACCATCCACCATGACGCCGCTTGTGGCATTTACATCAATGGTGTCGCCCTGCACGCTGGCAACTTCCATTTCCTTACCCGCGATATCGGCTGCCATCACTTTGCCCGGTACAACGTGATAGGTCAGAATGGCGACCAGCTTTTCCTTGTTTTCCGGCTTCAGAAGGTCTTCGACCGTGCCCGCCGGCAGCTTGGCAAAGGCTTCGTCGGTCGGCGCAAACACGGTAAAGGGCCCTGCACCCTTAAGGGTATCGACAAGCCCGGCTGCCTGAACCGCGGTAACAAGCGTTTTAAAGGACCCGGCAGATACCGCCGTATCAACGATGTCAGCCGCCTTTGCCGGAAGACTTGCCAATGCAAATGCCGCTGCGGCAACGGTTGCGATCACGGTTTTCTTTAAAGCAGTCATGTTTCGAACTCCTGTCCATATATTGTCGGATGTGCCCGACATCTCTGCTGTCGAAAAACCTACGCGCAGTGCCCGGTAAACGGATCCATCGTGATGCTTCATTTAATTGTGATAGCCGCCCTGACATCCACATCAGGCTGGCTTGCGTACAGGAACGCTTGTGCGTGTTGAAAACGGGAAAAAGCCCGTGCCCGGAAGAGGCAAGGAATGCTATGCTTGATGCCATCTGACGACCGCCTCAAGGAGCCCCACGCATGAACGCCAATACGCGCATCACCATTTCCTGCACCGATCGTGTCGGCCTGGTATCGGATATATCCGGTCGTCTGTTTGATATCGGGGCCAATCTTGGTCCGACCAGTTTCATGCTTGATCAGGGACGCGCAAATTTCATTACCACCTGCGAACTTCCCGACACCTGCCCGATCACCGAATGCGAAGCCGCCCTTTTTGAATTGCCGATGGAACAGGCCGAAATCACGGTCGAAGAAATTCAGCCCGCCCCACTTCTGACCCGCGCACCGGGGGCAACCCATATGATTGAGTGTTCCGGCATTGATCAACCCGGCCTGATTGCCCGGCTGTCAGAGATTTTCATCGAATTCAACGCCAACATCGTGCAACTGGCGGCATCGGCAACCGATGAAAAGGATGCACGCATCTATACCACACGCTTTGCGATCGCCATTCCGGCTGACCGTGCTGCCGCCTGTCTGGCAACCCTTGCCAACACTGCCGGGTCAATGCGCATGCTGTTCCGGTTTGAAGAACTTTAAGCTCAGGTAACAACCCGGTTGCGCCCCGCCTGCTTGGCGGCATAAAGTTTTTCGTCTGCCTGTTTCAGCACCGCCCACGGATCGTCAACATCCTCGTCACGTTCCGAAAGACCAACCGAAATTGTCACGGAAACCGTCTTGTTTTTGTCGGGCAGGGCAATTTTGGTTGCGGCAATCCGCTTGCGAAGAGCTTCCAACGGTTCGTGGGTTTTCTCCGCACTGCGCCCGGCAAAGACAACGGTGAATTCCTCGCCACCATAACGGAAGGCTTTTCCCCCGCCGCCAACGCGCGCCAGTTCGCGTGAAACCTTGCGCAACACGATATCGCCGACATCATGACCATATGTATCGTTGAATTTCTTGAAATGATCGACGTCGAGCATCGCAATCGCATACTGGCTGCCAAGTTCGGCCAAGGCATGGCCTAATGCCCGACGACCGGGCAAACCGGTCAGATCATCAACAAACGCCATCCGCCACGCTTCCTGCGCCAACCCGGCCAGAACCACACCCGTCGCCGCCAGATAACCGAACTTGATGAAACCCGGCCCCATAACGGTCGCCACCGCAATGGCAATGATCGCGGCGGCAAAGCTGGTTTCAAGCGGCCGATGCAGCGCAAGCAGAATACCGACCGAAACAACCGCCAGAATCAGGGCCGGTTGCGGCATGTCGGCCATAAAGGTTCCTGTATCGATCAGCCGGTAATTCAGCACCTGATAAAGGGCCGCCCCGACATCGGCCTTGCCAGCCAGCATCAGCATGACAAAAAGCTGCAATCCCAGCACCAGCATCCGGGCAATGCCACGCGGATTAAGAACCCCGCGTTCCTTGGTAAAACCGAGCACCAGCAGATTGACCGGGATCAGATAAAGCGTCGCAATGCGCATGAAGGCAAGGCCATCGGCGGAAAAACCGCCACCATTCCCCACCAGCAGCCAGTAGCAGACCAAAAGCAGGATCATGACGAAAACCGCCCGACCGCGGTTAAACCACCACCCGATTGCACCGCCAAGCACCGCAAGGATGAACGGCCCGTATCGCACAAGCCCCGCCAGTTCACCCGGAACCAGTCCGGGCGACAGCGCAAGCACAAGACAGGCCCCCAATATCAGAAAGGGTGCCAGCCCGGCCGTAACAAGAATGGAATAAGCGCGACGCATGGGCCGTTTGGTTCTGCCTGAAATTCCCCCAAGGATACGGTATCGGGCAGGCCCGATCCGCAATATCGCCGGTAATCTAACCACTGCATGCTTAAGGGGCCATTGCTTTATGCCGTGTTTCTTCGTTTTTTCTAATTCAGCCGCAACGACCCGTTTCGGTGTTGCCTTCCGATAGGCATCAGACAATGGTCGTGTGCGCAAAATGGCTTGCATCTGTTAGCATGCGCACCATAAGTTGGATCAAATTCGCTCTATCTCACTGCGGCGCACAATGATCGCAGGCGCAGAATTCTGTCACGGCGGCCACGGTACGATCCCGAAAACGGGACAAAAGCATTTAACGCCGGAAGCTTGGCCCAAACACAAACAGGCCGATCCTTCCAGAATGACAGGCTTTGGAGAGACGTTACCATGAGCTTCACCACACCGACCCCGGCACCAGCACGTCTGAACCGGTCCGAACTGGCCGTTCCGGGCAGCCGCATCGAATTGTTTGAAAAGGCCGCCAGATCAAGGGCCGATGCCATCTTCCTTGATCTTGAGGACGCCGTCGCGCCAAACGACAAGGAACAGGCACGCAAAAACATCATTGCCGCGATCAACGATATCGACTGGGGTGACAAGGTGCTTTCGGTCCGCATCAACGGCCTCGATACACATTATATGTATCGCGATGTCGTCGATGTGCTCGAACAGGCCGGTGACCGGCTTGACCTGATCATGATCCCCAAGGTCGGAACGGCGGCCGATGTCTATGCGCTTGATATGATGGCAAGCCAGATCGAGGCCGCCAAGGGCCGCAAAAAGCGCATCGGGTTCGAACTGATCATTGAAACCGCCCTTGGCATGCAGAATATCCACGAAATTGCAGGTGCATCCAAACGCAATGAAAGCCTGCATTTCGGGGTTGCCGATTACGCCGCCTCGACCAAGGCAATGACGACCGGCATCGGCGGCCCGAACCCGCATTATGGTGTGCTGACCGACAAGGATGGCGATAATCCGCGCGATTATCACTGGGGCGATATGTGGCACTACGCCATTGCCCGCATGGTGGTGGCCGCACGCGCCAATGGTCTGCGCCCGATTGATGGCCCGTTTGGCGATTTTTCCGATCCGGATGGCTATCGTGCACAGGCCGCGCGCGCCATGGTTCTGGGCTGCGAAGGCAAATGGGCCATCCATCCCAGCCAGATCACCCTTGCCAATGATGTCTATTCCCCGTCCGAGGGCGAAGTCACCAAAGCCAAACGCATCCTGGAAGCCATGGCCAAGGCACAGGCCGAAGGTGCCGGGGCCGTCGCACTTGATGGCCGTTTGATTGATATCGCATCCATCAAACAGGCCGAGGTCATGGTCCGGCAGGCCGAAGCGATTGCCGCACGCGACGCTGGCTAGGTCGAAAACCGGACAAGATTGATCAAAGGGCCGAACACGCTGTTTCGGCCCTTTGATACATTATGATCACGATGCCAGACGCCGGACCGTCCCGCGCAGGATTTCTTCCGGATCACCAGATTGCACCAGATGCATGGCCGTGCCGCCCGCACCCTGTCCCAATCCGGGCTTAAGGCGCTGTTGCGCGTCATAGTGACCGCCATTTTGCGCGCGATAGGGGATCGGCGCATCGCTAAACAGACCGTGCAGGCGCTGCTTTAAATCCTTCACCGCATCATGCCATCCGGCCTCATCCATCCGGTCAGTGTGATAAACCGCGAATGGCGGCATGATATCCATACCCGGATAAAACAAACCCCCGTGATGGATCGGCCAAAGAATGTCTTCAAGACTGCCATTCACGCCACGTTCACTGTAATGCGGTGCACGGCCGCCAATCGGCACAATCACCATCGCGCGGCGCCCGGCAAGGGTTCCCTCGCCATACCGGTCTCCCCAGTGCTTGTCATTATGCTCCCCCACGCCATAGGCAAAACCATAGGCAAACACCCGGTCGAACCAGCCTTTCATGATGGCGGGCATCCCGAACCACCACATCGGAAAGCTCAACAGAACCGCATCGGCCCATAAAAGCTTTTCCTGCTCGGCTGCGATGTCCGCACTTTGGGTGCCACCGGCATAGGCATGCTTGGATTCGGCTACATAGATCAGCCGATCCGGATCTTTCGGCTCGGTAAAATCCGCCTCATCGGCGACGGCCTTCCACTTCATTGCATAAAGATCACTGACTTTAACCTCGTGCCCCTGCTCGCGCAGAGTTTCAACCGCAACGTCTTTCAAGGCGCTGGTCAACGATTTGGGTTCGGGATGGGCATGAACGATCAGAATATTGGGCATGATACCAGTCCTTTTCCTATGGATCATGTTCGATGCGTGATCATGGACCCGGCATGTGGTATCTTTGAAATTCAAAAATTTTTGTTTTGGTATAAATCAAATGGATATCAACAAGCTTGATCTCAATCTCCTGCTCACCCTTGATACGCTGCTTGTCGAACGCAATGTGACACGCGCGGCCCAGCGCCTTGGCATCAGCCAACCGGCCCTCTCAACGCGGTTGACCCGTCTGCGTGATCAACTGGGCGATCCGTTATTGCTGCCCTCCCAGCGCGGCATGATCCCGACCGAACACGCGCTTGAATTACAGGAACCCCTGCATGCCGCCCTTGAAGGCGTCCGTCAGGTCCTACTGCAAAACAGCCGGTTTGATCCATCATCCATCACGGCAACCATCGCCATTGCCGCCAGTGACTATGTCCAGTATTCGGTGCTGATGCCGCTGCTTGATGTTCTGCGCACCGAAGCACCGGGCATCCGGGTGGCATGGCGCACGATTGATACGGCAAACCTCGAAACACAGATGATCCACGGGGATGTCGGTCTTGCCCTGACCACGCCGGAAACAGCCCCGGAAACCCTGCGCATGCGCAAAATCTATCGCGAGGAATATGTCACGATTGCCCGGCTCGACCATCCTGCCATCAGGAATGGTCTTGATATTGAGACATTCTGCCAACTCGATCATGTGATCGTGTCGCCCCGGGGCGGCGGCTTTTATGGGCCTGCCGACGAAGCCCTCAGCGCATTGGGGCAAACACGACGGGTTATGCTTTCCGCCCCCGGTTTTCTGGTTGTCCCGGAAATTGTCGCACACAGCGACATGATCGCACTTGTTCCCGGTCGCCTTGCCCTGAACCGGAAAGACCGACTGCAGCAATTTGCACCACCCCTGCCGGTAACCGGGTTTGACATGGCAATGGTCTGGCATGACCGGACCACCACCCACCCCATGCACCGTTGGCTGCGTGACAGACTGATCACATTGGTAAAACAGAACCAATAGCCATCAAAACAGGTCGCAAGGCACATGAAAAGGCCACCCCGCACTCAAGCAGGGCGGCCTTCGTTTGTTTGATCAACAGGGCCGTGGCCGTTAGGCGCCCAAACCGTCAAACGTGATCTTGCCAATCGCCTTGCCGGATTCCAGCAACGCATGCGCCTTGCGCAGGCTTTCGGGTGTTAAGGCCCCAAAGCTTTCATTGGCAGTATTTTTAAGGGTTCCGGCATCGATCAGATCAGCAACGATCGACAGCAGCTTGTGCTGCTCGATCATGTCCGGGGTCTGGAACATCGAACGGGTAAACATGAACTCGTAGGAAAAGCTGGCCGATTTTGCCTTCAGCAGATCGACATTATGGTTTTCCTTGGCTTCGGTAATCGTCGCGATCCGGCCTTGCGGGGTGATTATTTCGGCCATGACATCGAAATACTGATCGGTTTCCGACGTGCACAGAATGTAATCGACATGGGTAAAGCCAATTGCCTTCAGCTCGTCATTCAACGGATTGCGATGATTGATCACCTGATCCGCACCAAGATCTTTGACCCAGTCGATGGTTTCCGGGCGCGATGCGGTCGCGATAACGGTCAAACCAGCCAGTTTGCCAAGCTGGATCGCAATCGATCCAACCCCGCCTGCACCGCCAATCACCAGAAGTGTCTTGCCCGCATTGGCATCCTTGGCATTGCGATCAATCATCATACGGTCAAACAGGGCTTCCCATGCCGTAATCGCAGTCAATGGCAATGCCGCCGCATCAGCAAAACCAAGCGACTTGGGTTTTGGTGCAACGATGCGTTCATCGACAAGCTGGAACTGGGTATTGCTGCCCGACCGGGTAACATCCCCGGCATACCAGACCTCGTCGCCCGGACGAAATAGGGTGACATCCGCGCCAACAGCTTCAACGACACCGGCCGCGTCCCAGCCAAGGATTTTGAAATTGCCGTCATCCGCCTTGCCACGGCGTACCTTGAAATCAACCGGGTTGACGGCAACACCTTTGACCCGAACCAGAATATCCCGGCCTTCTGCCTTTGGAACTTCCATATCAATTTCACTAAACAACCCGTCCGTCTCGACGGGGGCGGCTTTATAAAGTCCAATAGCTTTCATTGTCGGCATCCTTTGTGAAAAGGTTTGATTTGCGAATGCCCAAGACCTAACGCATAATATCGATAAACGTAAGTACGCACAATTCAAGCCACTAGTGTCAATTTGTATACTATTGGCGTTTTCTGCGGATTTTAAGGAATAAATGAATGGCAACGACATTCAATTGCCCACCGAATCGCAGCCCCGGCTGCCCGGTCGAAGGCACGCTTGATGTGATTGGTGGCAAGTGGAAGGGTGTCGTCCTGTTTCACCTGCTCGACGGCACCAAGCGGTTCAATGAATTGCACCGTCTGATGCCCGGTGTCACACAACGCATGCTGACCCGCCAACTGCGCGAGCTGGAGGCCGACGGCCTGATCCATCGCGAAGTCTATGCCGAAGTCCCGCCACGCGTGGAATACAGCATGACCGCGAAGGGCGAAACGCTTCGCCAGATCATCCTCGCGCTAAAGGATTGGGGCGAAAGCCACGTGCCCTATTATGCAATCAAGCCGGAAACCGACGTCGCCTGATTACCTCTGTGATCAGGCCGTTTTTGCCAGCCGTAAGGGCCGCGCCATTTTCCAGAATGTCGTGCGATCATATCCATCATGAACGCCTTCACCGGCGATTTCAAAACCGCGCGATTTGAAAAAGGCAATGTTGCCGGTCAGTTCGACCCGAACATGAAGTCGCATGTTTTCCTTGCCCGCACTTTCGGCATGGGCGCAGGCGGCCTCGACCAGTGCCTTGCCGATGCCACCACCCTGAATGGACGGATCGACCGACAATTTATAAAGATAGGCGTCCTTACCGACATCCTCGACCCAGACCTGACCGATGACACGGCCTGCTGAATCATGCGCCAGAAACAGCGTATCACGGGCAAACCGCCATTGAAGTTCGGCAATATTGACCGATTTTGCCGAGCTGGGCGGATCGACGATATCGTCCTGAAAGGCAAAGGCGGCCAGCAGGATTTCAACAAGCCGGTCGAACGGAACAAGGGCGGGATCGCGGGGCGATGTGATCTCGATACTGGATGTCATGGATTTCCGTATGCAAAACTGTCACTGTGCAGGATGAAATATACGATATAACCCGTGTATCGATGGAATTTATATGCGTATCGGACCTCAACCCTTGACGTGACGGGTTGATCTACTATGTTCCGCCTCATTGTTTCCCAGCCGGATATGATGCCCTGATGCATAACTTTCTGGATTTTGAAAAGCCGATCGCCGAACTCGAAGGCAAGATCGAAGAATTGCGCCACCTGACCGGCAATGATGAAGTCAACATCGCCGACGAGGTTGCGCGCCTGCAGGACAAGCTGACCAAGCTGCTGCAAAGCACCTATGGCAAGCTGACCCCGTGGCAGAAAACACAGGTCGCCCGTCATCCCGACCGGCCGCATTTCACCGACTATGTCGCCCACCTGTTCGAGGGTTTCACCCCGCTTGCCGGCGACCGCCTGTTTGGCGAAGACGAGGCCATCATTGGTGGCCTGGCGCGCCTGCAAGGGCGCAGCGTGATGGTGATCGGCCACGAAAAAGGCCGCGATACTGAATCGCGTGTGAAACACAATTTCGGCATGGCCAAGCCCGAAGGCTATCGCAAGTCGATCCGCCTGATGCGGATGGCCGAACGCTTCGGGATTCCGGTTGTGACGCTGGTCGATACCGCCGGTGCCTTCCCGGGTGCCGACGCCGAGGCACGTGGCCAGTCCGAAGCCATCGCACGGTCGATCGAAGCCTGCCTTGATATCAAGGTTCCGCTGATTTCGATCATCATCGGCGAAGGTGGTTCTGGTGGTGCGATTGCACTTGCCGTTGCCAACACCGTCATGATGCTTGAAAATTCGATCTATTCCGTCATTTCGCCGGAAGGCTGCGCCTCGATCCTGTGGCGTTCGGGTGACGAAGCCAAAACCGCTGCTGATGCACTGCGCCTGACGGCACAGGATCTGCACCAGCTTGGTGTCATTGATGAAATCATCACCGAACCGCTTGGCGGCGCACAGCGTTCACCCGTTGATGCCTGCAAACGCGTTGGCGATGCCATCATCAAGGCACTTGAATCGATGGACAATGTCGAAGGCGGTGTGCTGAAGGCACGTCGTCGTGACAAATTCCTCGATATGGGCCGTCACGGCCTGAACTGATTTCGCAGGGCGCAGTCATCAGCACGTCTGACCTGCGCCCTGTTTGTGTTTTCTTTCCGGCGCTGTCCCGCCCGTCGGTGAAAACCCCGGTCGCTGCGCCTTTTGAACCGGCACCCGCCGGGAGGGCCTAATGGAAAAGCTGCGCCGGATTGTCGAATCTTCAAAGTTCCAGAATTTCATCACGGCCGTGATTGCGATCAATGCCGTCATTCTCGGACTTGAAACATCCCCGACTGTTATGAATGCCGCCGGATCGATCCTGCATCTGCTTGATCAGATCGCGGTTGCGATTTTCGTTGTCGAACTTCTGATGAAACTTGCCGTATATCGACTGGGCTTTTTCAGGCGTTCATGGAACATCTTTGATTTCACGATTGTTGCCATCACCCTGCTACCGATGGGACAGGGTGTATCGGTCCTGCGTGCGCTTCGCATCCTGCGTGCCTTCCGCCTGATCTCGACCGTATCGTCGATGCGCAAGGTCGTCGAAGCCCTGATGAAAGCCATCCCCGGCATGGTTTCGGTTCTGACCCTGCTGTCGCTGGTATTTTACGTTTCGTCCGTCATGGCAACCAAGCTGTTTGGATCGGGTTTCCCCGACTGGTTTGGCACAATCGGCGCATCGCTTTATTCCCTGTTCCAGATCATGACGCTGGAAAGCTGGTCAATGGGAATCGTCCGCCCGGTTATGGAAATCTATCCACTGGCGTGGATGTTTTTTGTGCCTTTCATCTTGGTTACGACTTTTGCCGTCCTCAACCTGTTCATCGCCATTGTCGTCGATGCGATGGCGACCCATGTTGACGTCGAAGAAACGCAGACTCGCAGCGAACTTGGTCTTGATCACCATGAAATCCTTGCAGAACTGCGGGAATTGCGCGCCGAAGTCACCCGGCTTGCCGATGGCAAAAAAGACGTCGACACGGTTCGCCAACCCGGCGAATAGCGCATAATATCTTGCTGAACGACGGGTCATCCCGCGGCTTTTATCGGGAAAATTAGCATTTCTCTATCAAAGGGGGTGGTTCTTTGCCCCAAACCTCGTCTAATCTTTCGGCAAAATGTCGGGAGATCGGGGAATGAAGCTTACTTTTGCGGGGACAGGTTCGGCATTCTGCATGGCGGCTGACAATTTCCAGAGCAACATGGTTCTGGAAGCAGTTCAGCCCGGCAGTGACCAACCGACGCGCATGTTGATTGACTGCGGTTCAGATGCGCGGCACTCGTTGCGCAATCTGGGTCATATGCCCAATGACTTTGATGCTGTCTATATCAGCCACCTGCATTCGGACCATATTGGCGGTCTCGAATGGATGGCGCTTGCCAATTATTTCATTTTCGAAGGCCACCGGGTCAAACTGCTTGCGGTTCACGATCTGATCGAACCGCTTTGGGAACACAGCCTGCGCGGCGGCCTGCAAATCAGTGATACGGGCAATAGCAGCCTGTCATCCTATTTCGACATCAAGGAACTCAGCCCCGCCACGGGATTTGACTGGCAGGGTGTGCATTTCGATGTGATCCCGGTTGAACATGTCGTTACCGCGCAAAACACCATGCTGTCCTATGCGCTTTTCGGGCATGGAAAAAAACAAAGCTTTTTCCTGACGACAGATGCGATTTTCAATCCTGATGCCCATATGCCGTTGTACCAAAAAGCAGATATCATCTTTCAGGATTGCGAACTTGGCCCCCGCCATTCCGGCGTTCATGCACATTACGAACAACTTGTGACCCTGCCCGCCGATATCAAAGCCAAAATGTGGCTCTATCACTATCAGGCCTATCCGAGGCCCGATGCGGTTTCTGACGGCTTCTGCGGATTTATCGAGCCCGGTCAAAGTTTCGAGCTTGGCTAACGCCTTACAGGCCGGGTACATTTTGCGCCAAACGAGCAATAGGAACATGCGATAACGCGCGTTCCGACAAAAATATGGGACCCGTGAATGCCGAAGTCGGTTTTTGCCTATATCTGGCGCCACAGCAGTATGCAGCAGATCATCCTGACACTGGTCACGATGATCTCCTTTCCTTTTCTGTATTACTCGCTGGATTTGCCGAAACTGATCGTCAACGAGGCGATCGGTGGCGCAGGCGAACCTTATGACGTTCTCGGGATCGAACTGAACCAGATCGAATACCTGTTCACCCTGTCTGGTATTTTCCTTGCGCTGGTTTTCATAAATGGCGGGTTCAAGTATTTCATCAACGTCTATGTCGGCGTGATGTCCGAACGGCTTTTGCGCCGGTTGCGCTATACCCTGTTTGAACGGGTTCTGCGTTTTCCGTTGCCGCATTTCCGGAAAACCAGTCAGGGCGAAATCGTTTCAATGATCACCGCCGAAGCAGAACCGCTTGGCGGTTTCTTCGGCGAAGCATTTTCGCTGCCGCTGTATCAGGGCGGTATTCTGGTCACGATCACGGCCTTTATCTTTATCCAGGACCCGTTGATGGGTCTGGCCGCGATTTCGTTTTATCCGTTGCAAGGCTACCTGATCCCGAAACTGCAACGCCGCGTGAACCAGCTTGGCAAACAGCGCGTGCAGAATGTGCGCCGGATGTCCGAACATATCGGCGAAGTCGTCGCCGGTGCGACCGATATCCGCGCCCACGAAACCCAAGGATACGAACTTACCCATTTCACACAGCGGATGGGCCGGATTTTTGAAATCCGCAAGGAAATCTATTTCCGCAAATTCTTTATCAAGTTCCTGAACAACTTCATCGCCCAGATCACACCGTTCTTCTTCTATTCCATCGGTGGCTATCTGGTGATCATGGGGGATCTCAGCTTCGGTGCGCTGGTCGCAGCCCTTGCCGCCTACAAGGATATGTCCGCCCCCTGGAAAGAGCTTCTGGCCTATTATCAGCGCCTTGCCGATGCCCGGATCAAATACGAACAGCTTCATGAACAGTTTGAACTGCCCGATCTTGGCCGTGAACACGAACTGATCGCGCCGAAATCCGAACACCTGCCCGGACCGCTGGATGTCGCGGCCCTGTCGTGGGTTGATGATGACGGTACCCGGGTTGTTGAAAATGTGTCCTTCAACATGGCGCTGCCGGGGACGGCCCTTCTGACCGGCTCGGCCGATAGCGGAAAGTCACAACTTGCCCGCCTGATCGCCCGGTTACTGACACCGACCGGTGGCCGCATTCAGTTTAATGACCGCAATGCCGAAGACCTTCCGGCATCGACACTGGGGCAACGCCTGGCCTATATCGGCAATGACGCCTATCTGTTTAATGGTACCATCGCCGACAACCTGTTTTACGGGCTGAAACATCGCCCGATCCTTGCCTCCCGATCAGATGACGGCGATGACGGCTCGGAAAACCTGAAACTGCCATTGCCGAAATTCGTCGATAATGTCGAACTTGCCGACCCGGCCGATCTCCCATGGCGTCTGACCGACGAGATGTACGACGAAATCAAGCGTTCGGGAAATATCCCCTATGACCCGGCAGCGGAATGGATCGACTATGTCGGGCCCGGCTTCAATTCGATTGATGAATTGAAGGCCGAACTGATGCGCCTGCTCGAAGTCGTTCAGCTTGATCGCGACATTTACCGCATCGGTCTGCAACGCCGCATTGATCCGAAAGAACGCCCCGATCTGGTCGAGGCCGTTCTGGTTGCACGCCCGAAACTGAAGGAAATTCTTGCGGAACGCGGCCTGTCTGATCTGGTCGAACCTTATGACATTGACCTTTACAACGACAACGCGCCGGTCGGTGTAAACATTCTTTTTGGTGCCCCGGCCCGGTCCGATTTCGAACGCACGGCATTCCTGTCACATCCCTATATGCAGGAAACCCTGCGCGAAACCGGGCTTTACGAAGTCATGATCAGCATCGGTCGCGATACGCTTGATCTGATGATCGAACTGTTTACCGGCCTGCCGCCCGGACATGAATTCTTTGACCGTTACAGCTTTATCTCGGCCGACGAACTGCCCGAGGTCAAAAACATGCTGAAACGGACCGACGGGGTCGCGATCAAGGATATGCGCGCCGAGGATAAGCTACGCCTCCTTGATGTCGCCATGAACCTGACCCCGGCACGCCATCGTTTGCGCGTGATCGATGACGAATTCCGCCAACTGGTTTTGAAAGCACGACCGAAATTCTACGGCAATCTACCCGACGATCTCGCTGAAATGATCGATTTCTTCAAGGTCGATGAATATGCCGCCGCCGCCCCGGTCATCGATAACCTTCTGTTCGGTCGTTTTGCCTATGGCCGTGCAAATTCCGAAGAACGCGTCGGCGAAGTACTGTTTGAAATCGCCCATGAAGGCGGCCTTTACGAGGCGCTTGTCGCACTCGGCCTTGAAAGCCAGGTCGGTGTTGGTGGCAGCCGCGTTTCGCAAAGCCTGCGCCAGAAAATTGCGCTGGTCCGTGCCCTGATCAAAAATCCCGACCTGATGGTCGTGGACGAAGCCCTTTCGGCACTGGACCGTGAAACACGCGAACAGGTCATCGCCTGGCTGACCGGACAGGCTGAACATCGAAGCGTGATCTGGGTCGATGGCGATGACACCGACAGTCAGCGTTTCGGGACTTATCTGCACATGGCGAACGGCAAGATCGTCAAACGCCAGAGCCATGCAATCGACGACGCCACCGCCGAAGAGGCCGAGGAAGAAGCCGCCGAAGCCGCACCCGATACAAGCGATGGCAGCATCGAGGAAGAAGTCCGGTTGCTTCGAACCATTCCGCTGTTTGCCGGTCTTGACCCCAGCGTGATCAAGCTGCTGGCCTTTACCAGCCCGCGCCTGACCTTCAAACGCGGCGAGGTGCTGGTCAAACAGGGTGATCCGGGGGATGCGGCCTATATCGTGATTTCCGGTCGGGGCGAAATCTGGCTGACGACCGAGGAAGCCCAGACCATCAAGCTTCGCGATGTCGAACCCAAGGAAGTCATTGGTGAAATCGCCCTTCTGGTCGATGCCCCCCGCTCCGCAACCATTCGCGCGGTCGAGGAAATGACAGTCCTGAAGCTCGATAAAAACGAGTTCCTTGGCCTTGTCCGGCAGGACCAGGCGGTTGCCGTCCAGTTGATCCGTGTTCTGGCACACCGCGTTGATGTCACCACCAAACAGCTTACCAGCCGGAATAATTGATTGATTTTCGCCCTGTCTGATCCGTCATGAACAAGATTGCCTCCATCATTATCGCCGCCGTTTTCGCCATCGCTTTGCTTGGCGGAATGGCGGCAATGATCGGTGGCGGCCTTTTGGGGGCAATTGTCTTTGTCATCGGCATCCCGGTCGCCTTTCCGATGTCAACCAGCATCGTTGTCCTGTTCTTTGCCGTGATCATCATCCGCACCATCATCCAGAAACGGCGCGAACGCCGCGAAATGCGGGCTTTTCTGAAAGATAATCCCAAAGACTGACCCCCGGCACGGCAGACCAGCAGAAAAAACATCTGCTTTCGACCACGGCTTGCCAAAAAAACCGCATCAAATCGCATCGAGTTCGGAAACCTCCTCTGCCAGCTTGTTGATAGGCTGCTGGCAGTTCAACAAACAGGCTGACGCCATATGCGCGGCCTTGTTTCAAGGAGGTTTTCATGACGGCACAACTCAAAGAACAGCGCTGCGTGTCGTTAAGCCAGCTGTCCGATCTTCGGCTTCTGCGCGAACATGCCTATATCGACGGGCGCTGGTGCTCGGCCGACAATCGCCAGGTTATCGAAGTCACCAATCCGTTTGACGGCGCGTTTCTTGGAACCGTGCCCAATATGGGCATTGCCGAAACCCGTAACGCGATTGCCGCGGCCCATGCGGCCTTTCCGGCATGGGCGGCTCTTCTGCCGCAGGATCGTTCCGCACGTCTGCGCCGCTGGTTTGACCTTCTGATCGAAAACAAGGAAGACCTGGCTCTTCTGATGACGCTTGAACAGGGCAAACCGATTTCAGAATCGCGTGGCGAGATTGACTATGCCGCAAGCTTCATCGAATTCTTCGCCGAAGAAGCCAAACGGGTGAATGTCGAAAACATTTCGTCCCACCTGCCCGGTCGCAATATGACCGTCAAACGCGAACCGGTTGGCGTCACCGCAGCAGTAACACCATGGAACTTCCCCTGTGCGATGATCACGCGCAAGGCCGCCGCCGCACTGGCCGCGGGTTGCACCATGATTGTCCGCCCGGCCACCGAAACGCCGTTTTCGGCCACCGCCCTTGCCGAACTGGCCGAACGGGCCGGTATTCCGGCCGGTGTGTTTAACGTCGTGACCGGTGATCCCAATCCGGTTGTTGGCGAACTTTGCGGCAACCCGGTTGTGCGTGCGCTTTCCTTCACCGGCTCCACCGAAGTCGGTCGGTTGCTTCTGTCGCAGGGCGCACAGACGGTCAAAAAGATGTCGATGGAACTGGGCGGACATGCACCCTTTATCCTGTTCCCCGATGTCGATCTGGATGAAGCCGTCAAACACGCCGTCGGTGCCAAATTCGCCACCAGCGGGCAGGATTGCCTTGCAGCAAACCGCATCTTTGTCCACCGCGACATCTATGACGCGTTTCTTGATCAATATGCCAAGGCGATTGGCGAACTCCGCGTTGGCAACGGGCTTGATGAAACCACCGAAATCGGCCCGCTGATGCATGATCGTGCGATTGCCAAATGTGATGAGCATGTTGCAGATGCCCGCGCGAAGGGTGCCCGTGTTCTGACCGGTGGCAAGAAAATGGGGGGGCTTTTCTATGCCCCGACCCTTCTGGCCGATGTGACCGAGGATATGAACATCTATCATCAGGAAACTTTTGGTCCGGTGGCACCGGTGATCCCGTTCGATACCGAAGAAGAAGTGATCAGCCGCGCCAATGATAGCGAATATGGCCTTGCAGCTTACGTCTATACCAGCGACCATGATCGCGCAGCGCGTGTTTCGAACGCACTTGAATACGGCATGGTCGCGCTGAATTGCGTGAAGATTACCGGCGCCCCGGTCCCGTTTGGCGGGGTCAAGCAGTCCGGCCTTGGCCGCGAAGGGTCGCGCCACGGCCTCGAAGAATTCACCGAGCTTAAATATGTCTGCGCCGCGTTCAAACCGTAACGCGCGCAGCGGCCACCGCATTCACATGGGAGAAGCACAATGAATGTCATCAAAAACACCACCGCCGATCTGCAGGAAATGGATCGCGCCCATTTCATGCATCCCTCGACCCATATGCGCCAGCACGCGGCGGGTGAAACCCCCAACCGCATCATCAATGGCGGCAAGGGCATTTATATCCATGACACCGAAGGCAAAGAGTCGCTTGATGCCTTTGCCGGTCTTTACTGTGTGAATGTCGGTTATGGCCGTACCGAAATCGCCGATGCGATCTATGCGCAGGCCAAGGAACTGGCCTATTACCACACCTATGTCGGGCACGGGAACGAGCCGGTCATCCGCCTGTCGGATCGTATCGTCAAATCGGCACCAGAAGGCATGCAGCGCGTCTATTACGGTATGTCCGGTTCGGATGCGAACGAAACCAACATCAAGCTGATCTGGTATTACAACAATATCCGCGGCCTGCCGCAGAAAAAGAAAATCATCTCGCGCTGGCGTGGCTATCACGGTTCCGGCATCATGACCGGCAGCCTGACGGGCCTTGCCGCCTTCCACAACGCGTTCGATCTGCCACGCAGCCCCATCCTGCACACCACCTGCCCGCACCATTACTGGAATGCCGAGGCGGGCGAGACAGAGGCCGAATTTGCCAAACGCTGTGCCGATGATCTCGAAAAACTGATCCTGCGCGAAGGCCCGGAAACTGTTGCTGCCTTTATCGGCGAGCCGGTCATGGGCACGGGCGGCATCATCACCCCGCCCGAAGGATACTGGGCCGCGATCCAGAAGGTTCTGAACAAATATGATGTGCTTCTGGTTGCCGACGAGGTCGTCACCGCATTCGGCCGCACCGGGTCCTATTTCGGTTCGCACCATTACGACATCAAACCCGACCTGATCACGATTGCCAAAGGCGTGTCTTCGGGCTACCTGCCGCTGTCGGGTGTGATCATCGGCGAACGCGTCTGGAAAGTTCTGGAACAGGGGTCCGATAAAATGGGGCCGATTGGTCATGGCTGGACCTATTCCGCGCATCCGGTCTGTGCGGCTGCCGCCAACGCCAATCTTGATATTGTCGATGGTGAAAACCTGACCGGCAATGCGGCTGATACCGGTGGCTATTTCCAGAAACGCCTGCGCGAAACCTTTAACGAGCATCCGCTGGTTGGCGAAGCGCGCGGTGTTGGCCTGATGGCAGCACTGGAATTTGTCGCTGATAAAACCAAAAAGGAACGGTTCGATCCGAATGCGAAAATCGGCCCGCGCGTTTCGGCCGCCTGCCTTGAGCGCGGCATGATCGCACGTGCGATGCCCCATGGTGATATCCTGGGCTTTGCCCCGCCGCTTTGCATCACCAAGTCCGAAATCGACAAGGTCATCGACATCGCCAAACAGGCCGTCGATGCTGTTGCCGACGAAGTTGCCGCTGGCAATTAAATCTCGCGCGCTATTCTGATCTCCACCGCGTCAGACCTTCTTCCCGACGCGGTGCACACAGGGGCCGGGCCCATGACCGGCCCCTGTGTCTATATTAGGCGGCGCTATTCACCGAAGTCCCGCCCGACCATAATTACGCCCAGGGATTACTCAACAGGGGACTGGAAACTATTTTGCCCCGAGACGCCAACATCCACTGACTTTATCAAAGTAAATATCCAACAGGTTCAATGAAAAGGTCAGTCAATCCAAGTGTTCCTCGGAAAGCGCTTGAGCTACGGCAGGTCGTATCTTCATGTGATCAAAATAGTTCCGCAGTGGTGTCGGCAACTCGACGCCACTCCTGGGCGCGACCATGAGTACCCAAAACAGATAGCAGTCGGCGATCGTGATCTCGTCGCCCACCAAAAACATCTTGCCTCCTATCTGGTCGGATAGAATGGAAAAAGCCTTTTTCAGCTTTTCGCGTGCTCGCTCTTTCTCTGGTTCCGAGAAGTTTCTGAAAAACGGCTGATAACTCCCATGTATTTCGGATGCCATGAAGGCGAGAACCTCGAGCACCTGCCATCGAATGCCCTCCTTTTTTGAAAGAAGCTTGCCACTCTTCTCGGCAATATAGTTCAGAATAACTAGATTCTCCGTAAGGACAGTACCGTCTTCCAGTTCAAGAGCCGGAATATAACCCTTTGGATTTATCGCGAGGAAGTCACGGCCGTCGGCGGTCTTCTTCTCATGATTGATACTGACCAGTTCGTAGGGAAGTCCGGTCTCGATGAGGGCGATGTGATTAGCCAAGCTGCAAGCGCCCGGATAGTAAAAGAGGATCATGGTGGTCTCCGTGTTGCGTAGACCTCACGAATTCCTATCGAAATTTTAAGTCTACTTTATTGACCACATCTATTTATGAGGCTTAAAAATACCCGTCAAAAGCATATCTTTGGGAGTTGGTCAGATGGATGTGACTGTGTCCCACGCGGAAGCCGATTGCAGAGGCGTAAGTGAAGTCCTCAACCGTGTTGGCGACAAGTGGACGATTCAAGTGGTCGTTGCACTTCGGCTGGGTTCGCTGCGTTTCAACGCCATTAAACGGCAGGTTCGAGGTATCTCGCAGCAGATGCTGACGAGAACGCTTAAGGCCTTGGAGCGTGATGGGATGGTCGAACGGACAGTTCACCACAGTACGCCGCCGCAGGTGGAATACAAGCTAACGGCGCTTGGACTGTCCTTGTCAGAAACCGTGCGACAACTCGCGGAGTGGGCGAAAACCAACCGGAAACTAATCGAGGAAAGCCGGCTCGCCTACGATAAACGACGCTGAATATGAGACATAGTCCCATGCCAGCCTCTGTTTTTTATACACAGCGGCCCGCAAGTCTGTCTGGCCTGCTTTAAATCACGGCGGAAAACCGACCGCGTTTACCGCGTCCTCGATCCGTTTGGCCATGTCATCCTGTTCAAGCACAACCGGGCCTTTGCAGAAATAGCCAAGCTGGATGCTGCCGGTCAGCATGTTGATGAACAGTTCGACAAACTGGCGCGGGGCAATCGCGCGCAGGTTTGACGGCAAATGGGTTTGCGTCATCAGCTTGGCCGCTTTTTCGTAGGTTGCCTCTGGCCCAGCATTCCAGAAGATTTCACCCAGTTCCGGGTGGGTCGGGGTGCGCGCAACAACATAACGATGCAAATCCATCACCGGAGCACGTAAAATGCCATCCGCAAAGGCCGTGGCTATGGCGATCAGGGTCGCGCGCGGATTGTATGGCCAGACGGTGACCCCTTCCAGAGGATCGCGGGCACGTTCACACAGCCACGCGACCATGGCGCGTTCCAGCCCGATCTTGTCCCCGAAATACCGATAGATGGTCGCCTTTGACGTTCCGGCACGCGTGGCAATCCGATCCACCGCCGTGCTGTCATCACGCATATCAAGCAGTTCGGTTGCAGCCGCCTCAAGAATCCGGGTGCGGCGTTCCTGCTGCTTTGGGGTCAGGCGTTCGGCAGACATATGGCCGGGTTCCTTGTTGCTGGTTTCGTCATCGGCATCGGCATCGTCACAGGCATCAAGCGGGCGGGTTCATTCCGGACCGGGAGTTCCCCCAAGCTCGTCGAACCGCCAAACAGAACTGTACGGTTTCGTTTCATAGCCATCCTTTTTGTAAATCCCTGGACGCGATCAGACTACATTTTTCATTTGTCAAAATTGAAACTGTACCGTACAGTTTCGTTTTGAGGGATCATTCTTAACATATGTCGGGGAAACCGCGATGAATAATTTGCCACGCATTTGCTGGACAGTTTCCGCCTGTCTGGGGCTTGCAGGTATGGTTTGGGGCATGCAGATGGCCGGAAGCGGCGATCACAGCAATCTTGCGGCGCATGCCCATCTCAATCTTCTGGGCTGGGTCGGTCTGGCGCTGTATGGCACCTATTACCGGCTGATCGGACTGACACGCTCTAGGGTCGCCAGCATTCAGGTTGGCTGCGCAATCGTCGGATCGGTCATTATGGGCATCGGTATTGCCATCGCCCATCAGGGCGGCACCGAAGCCATCGCCATCATTGGATCGCTTCTCACACTGGCGGCGGGTGGGCTATTTGCCGCCATCACATTCCAGCGTCCGCTTCGGATCAATAGCGGCCTGTGACCGGCACCCCCGCCAAAAGCAGACAAAAAGAAACCCCTGCGGCCAACATTGCAGGGGTTTCAGATATCATCCCGCGAAGGGGAATGGCGTCAGAGACGATTACATCTCGGTGCCAAATTCCTTGCGGAGCGCATTCAGCACTTCTTCGGTGTCACCACCGACTTCGCTGACAAGGCTGTCGCCGATACCGGCCGATGCCTCTTTGAAGGCAGCGCGCTGTTCTTCGTTCAGCTTGATGACTTCGATGCCCGGCTTGGCTTCCTTGATACGGTCAAGTGCCTCGGCATTTGCCTTTTCCTGGGCTTCATAGATGAAGTCGTCCAGTTCGGATTTCACTTCCTTGAGCATCTCTTTGCGCTCGTCCGACAGACCTTCATAGAAGGCCGCGTTCGACACCACGGTGGTGGTGTATTGCTGCTGACCGGCATAGATCAGATAGTCGGTCACTTCATAGAATTTGGCACTTTCGATGAAGAAGATCGGGTTGACCTGTGCATCGATCACGCTGGTCTGAAGACCGGAATAAACTTCACCCCACGGCAATGCCACCGGATCGGCACCGAAAGATTCATAGCTTTCGATCAGGATCGGCGATGTCATGACACGGAATTTAACCCCGTCAAATTCGGACGGCTGGGTCACCTTTTTCTTGGTGGTCCAGACCATCTCGCCTTCCGGATACATGGTATAAAGCTTAAGACCCTTGGACTCGAAATCCTTCGCCAGACCATCATAGATCGTCGGGCTGCTCGACAGGACTTCCTTGTTCACCTCGTTATCCTGCGACAGCAGATAGGGAACACCGAAAACCTGGATTTCCGGAACAAAGGTGCCAAGGTGCCCCGGCGACGCGTTCGAGAACTGGACAGCCCCCGCCGCAGTCAGCTCGGTAATGTCGTTTTCGGTACCCAACTGGCCATAGGTGTAGATGGTGACTTCGACCTCACCATCGGTTTTTTCCTCAACCAGGCGTTTGAATTCCTGTGCATACAGATCCTGCACATCGCCCGGGCTTTCCTCATGCGCAAATTTCCATTCTTCGGCATGGGCGGCTGTCCCGGCAACCGCAAAGATTGCGGCGGCAGACAGGGTCGCCTTGAAGAGCTTGTTCAAACTCATATCGAAGTCTCCCTTATTATGCCGCGACGACCGGGATTGAACCCTGGACCGGCGGCGATTAGTTGGCACATCAATGTCATGAACGCGCAAAGTGTTGAAATGTTCCTGCATCAGGTCAATGTTAGTTTTGTATCATGACAAAATAACATTGACGTCTACACATTAACCCACAGGTCATGTTAGGGTCGGAAAAACCCCCAAGGAAGCACAAGGGTAGACAAGGGTAGGAATCGACAGGATGTGGCTGCCAAATATTGACCTGAGCGGCGATACGGGACCGAAATACAAGGCCCTTGTCGAAGCAATCATCACGGATATCGAGGCCGGACGCCTTCGGCACGACGTCCGGATGCCGACCCATCGTGAACTGGCCTATCGGCTGCATGTCAGCGTGCAAACCGTCAGTGCGGCCTACAAGGAAGTAGAACGACAGGGTTATCTCAGATCGGAACGAAGAAGGGGCACATTCGTTCAGGCACGCCTGACAGATCGCGCATCGACCTTTATTCTGGATAACCGTCAGCCCGACCTGATCGACCTGTCGATCGTGCGCACGGCCTATACCGATTTCCACAATGATCTATCGCGCCAGATACACAGCAGACTGGCCGAGGAAACCCACCATAACTGGATGGAAAGCTGCCGCCCGGTTGCCGGTTTTGAATATCATCGCGAAATCGGCAGCAAGTGGCTGGAATCCATGGGTATTTCGGCCGATCTTCCCAATATCCTGATCACCAATGGCGCCGCCCAGGGGGTGTTTACCGCCCTTGCCACCGTGGTTCAGCCCGACGATGTCGTCCTGACCGAAAGCCTGACCGATCATGGGGTTATTGGCACCGCCAGCATCCTGCGGTTCAAGCTGGGCGCATTGCCCACCGATGACGAGGGCATCCTGCCTGACGCGTTCGAACGCGAATGCCGCGCGCGCCATATCCGCGCCCTTGTCGTTACCCCGATCTATACCAACCCGACCAACTGCCTGATGGGACTTGAACGGCGCAAACGAATCGCCGAGATCGCCGAACATTACGGCGTTTACGTCATCGAAGACGATGTATACCGCCCGCTTCTCGAACAAAACCTGCCGCCGATCACAAGCTTCCTGCCGCGTCTGGGCTTCCATGTTTCCAGCCTGACCAAGATTGTCATGCCGGGGCTTCGCACCGGTTTTCTCATCGTGCCGCAGCATCTGTCGATCCGTGCCAGCAGCGTTCTGCGAGTCACCGGCTGGATGGGCACACCATTAATGGCCGAGATCGGCGCACGCTGGATTGCCGATGGCACCGTCGATCAGGCCGTAACGGTCCAACGCGCCCTGATGCGCGAGAGACAGACCCTTGTTGCGGAAATACTGGGCGATGCCGTGGTTCGCCACCACCCCACCTCGCTAAGCGCCTGGGTGCGTATTCCGCATCACTGGCAGGAAGAATGGTTTGCCTCGGAACTGCGGAAAAACGGGGTTGCCGTGACGATTTCCGATCCCTTCATGACCGTCAAGGTCCCCCGCCCGAATGCCATCCGGATTTGTGTTGGCGGGGCGGTTGATACCCCGTCCCTGCATCACGGCCTGATGCAGATCCGTCACACGATGGAACAGATGCCGGGCGTGCATGCCTTCGACGTTATGTATTGATTTTTGTCTCATGACAAAAATCTGATTGAACCGTCACAAACCGTTTTTATTCTGGCAGTCTGGCGTGAAGCGAGCAGGAAAACGTGTGGGAGGGAACCAACAACCACACACAACGTTCAGCAAGAATGTCTCGCACGCGCATCATGGAGGTCGTATGTCGGATTCTAACGGGGAGGCTCCCGCGCCGAAAGGCGGGGTGCTGTCGGTGCTGAAACGGCTCGATGATGGATTATCTGTCGTCGAACGTCAGTTGCTGGGGTGGAGCATCGTGATCATGGCCGTCAATACGGTCGCCAACGTGATCATGCGTCTGGGTTTCAGTTCGAGCATCTTCTTTTCCGAAGAGCTCAATCAATTTCTGATCATTCTTGTCACATTCGTCGGCATCAGCGAGGCCGCTCGCATGGGGCGCCATATCCGCATGTCGGCCTTTACCGATATGCTGGGTCCGCAGGCCAGCAAGATCATGATGATCATCATCACGCTGGGCACAGCGGCCCTTCTGTTTCTTCTGGCATGGTATTCTATCGGCTATGTTTCATCGCTGATCCAGTCCAACCGCCTGACGCCTGCCCTTCGCATCCCATACTATCTGACCGTCCTCATCGTACCCTTTGGCCTGACCGTCACGGGGATCCAGTTCGTACTTGCCGCGGTAACGAATATCGTCAGGCCCGGAACGCATCTGTCGTACCGGGTTGAAGATACGTTCTCCGAAGCTGACGACCATCATCTGTAGGGGGACGGAAAAATGGATCTTGGAACCACAATTCTCATTGTGATGCTCGTCCTTCTGGTGCTGGGTTTCCCGATGATGGTGCCGCTGACCATGGCCAGCGTCGTCGCCTTTACCTTCTACATGCCGATTGATCCCAAAATTCTGATCCAGCAAATGGTGACCGGGATTTCACCGGTGGCACTGATTGCCGTGCCGATGTTCATCTTTGCCGCCGATATCGTGACAAAGGGACATACGGCCAACCGGCTGATCGACCTTGCCATGACCTTTGTCGGTCATGTGCGCGGCGGCCTTGCGGTTACCACTGCCCTTGGCTGTACGTTGTTTGGCGCGGTATCGGGTTCGACACAGGCAACCGTGGTTGCGATGGGCGGACCATTGCGCCCGAAAATGCTTAAGGCAGGCTACAAAGACAGCTTCGCCATGGCCCTGATCATCAATGCCAGTGACATCGCGTTTCTGATCCCGCCCTCCATCGGCATGATCGTGTTTGGCGTGGTTGGCAAGGTATCGATCGGGGAACTGTTCCTGGCCGGGATCGGTCCGGGCATTCTGATCCTTCTGATGTTTTCGGCCTATTGCGTCTATTACGCAAAAAAGAACAACATCCCGACCATCCCACGCATGAGCTGGGCGGAACGTGGCAAGGCCGTTATCAATGCCGGCCCGGCCATCATGTTCCCGGTTCTGATTGTTGGCGGCATCTATCTCGGCTGGGTCAGCCCGACCGAAGTCGCCGCCGTTTCCGTGGTCTATGCCATCATTCTTGAGGTTCTGATCTTCAAGTCGGTGAAATGGTCGGAAATGCTGGAAATCGCCCGATCGACCGGCCTGATCACCGCCGTGGTCTTCATCCTTGTCGGCGCGGGTACAACTTTCTCCTTTGTAATTTCCTTTGCCCAGATCCCGCAGCATGTGATCGGTGCATTGGGCCTTGAAGGCGCGAACAGCTATCTGATCCTTGCTGCCATCTGCATCGCCTTCTTCATCGGCTGCATGTTCGTTGATCCGATTGTCGTCATTCTGGTTCTGACACCGATCTTCATGCCGCTGGTACGTGATGCCGGGCTTGATCCGGTGCTGGTCGGTACATTGGTGACCCTGCAGGTCGCCATCGGGTCGGCAACGCCGCCATTTGGCTGCGATATTTTCACCGCCATCGCGATCTTCAGGCGACCTTATTACGAGGTCATCCGCGGAACGCCGCCCTTTATCTTCATGCTTCTGCTGGCCGCCGTGATTCTGGTCTTTGTTCCGCAGATCGCATTGTTCCTGCCGACCATGGCTTTCCGTTAATCGGCAGGTAACCGGGATCGTCCCGGAAAGAACAACCACAATATCAAACCGGGGTGCGGGCATTCATTGCACCGCCCCATCAAGGAGTTCAGGACGATGTCCGTTGCCCCCGCGGTCACGCCAGAGCCGGTAGACCTGTCCTATTTGCCCGATCCGGTTGCCCCGGCCGGGCGGATAGGGCTGATTACGCTCGCCACAGATTTCAATAGCGAGGATGACCTGCGTCGCATCATTCCCGACGATGTTGGCCTGTTCACCACCCGCATTGAAAATGCCAATCCGATCACCGTCGACACCCTGCGCAGCATGGCCGACGATCTGCCGCGTGCCGCACGCACCCTGCTGCCGGGCTATGGGGTGGATGTTGCCATTTTTGGCTGCACGTCGGGCACGGCGGTCAATGGATCGGACCGGATCGAAGCCCTGATCAACAAGGGAATGCCGGGCACAGCCGTGACCAATCCGTTGCTGGCAACAGATGTCGCATTGCGAACAATCGGTGCGCAAAAAATCGCCGTGGTCGCCCCCTATGTTCTGGATGTCACCCGATCCGTTGCCGAACAACTGATCGCGCGCGGTTTCGATGTGACCCGGCTCATGGGGTTCGGGCTTGAAAACGATATTGATATGACGGCAATCCCGCCCGACGCCCTTTTGGCTGCGGCCCTGCAGGTCAACAGCCCGGATGCCGATGCCGTGTTCATTTCCTGCACCGCTATCCGGTCTGCCGAGATTGCCGAACGTGCAGAAAAGCTTCTGGGCAAGCCCGTGATCACCAGCAATCAGGCAATGATCTGGCATGCCCTGCATCTGATGAAATACGACAAACCGGTCGCGGGGTTCGGAACCCTGTTTGACCACGCCCCACACAAATCGTAACGAGGTCGCCATGAAGGAACCCATCACGCTTGGTGATGTGCTTTCTGCCCGCAAAACCATTGCGGGCCACGTGATCCATACACCACTGCGCCCGTCTGCCAGTCTGTCTGAGCAGATCGGATCGCCCGTGTGGCTGAAATGCGAACACCAGCAATATACCGGCAGCTTCAAACTGCGCGGGGCGGCAAACGCCGTTCTGAAACTGTCACCCGAACAGAAGGAAAAGGGCGTTGTCGGCGTATCGACCGGCAATTATGGCCGCGCCCTTGCCAATGCGGCCCGCAATGCCGGGGTGCGCGCCGTCATCTGCATGTCCGAACTGGTCCCGAAAAACAAGGTCGAAGGCATCCGCGCCCAGGGGGCTGAAATCTGCATTTCCGGCACCTCTCAGGACGAAGCCCAAAAGGAAGTCGACCGTCTGGTATCGGAAAAGGGCATGACCATGCTGCCCCCCTTTGACCATGCCGACATCATCGCCAGTCAGGGAACCCTTGGCCTTGAAATCCTTGAACAGCTTCCCGAAACCGACACGCTTCTGGTGCCATTGTCCGGTGGCGGACTTCTGGCCGGGGTGGCCTTGGCCGCAAAGTCAATCAATCCGGCCATCCGGGTTGTCGGCATTTCGATGGAACGCGGCTGCGCGATGATCACAAGCCTGCAGGAAGGCAAACCAACCGCGGTTAAGGAACTGCCGACACTGGCCGACAGTCTGGGCGGCGGCATCGGGCAAAACAATCAATACACATTCGATATGTGTGCCGATCTGACCGATGACTTTGTTCTGGTGAACGAAGCCCAGATCGCCGACGGCATCCGGGCCGCCTATCACGATGACCAGCAGGTGATCGAAGGGGCGGCTGCTGTTGGCATCGCGGCCCTTCGCGCCGGATTGATTGACAATCCCGGCACCACGGTCGTTCTGTCGACCGGCTGCAATATCGATATGGATTTGCATAAACGTATTGTCGGCGGCGAAGACGTCGACCTGATGGCGGAGTAATCATCATGCCCAACATCAGAATTCTGACCGAAACCGACCTTCGCAACGTGATCACCCTTGATACCGATGCGATTGCCTGTATCGAAAATGCCTTTCTGGCCCTGGCGACCAAGGATGTGCGGATGCCGCCGATCCTTCGACTTGATATCGACGACCACAATGGCGAGGTCGATGTCAAAACCGCCTATGTCCCCGGACTGGACAGTTTCGCCATCAAAATCAGCCCCGGCTTCTTTGACAATCCGAAACTCGGCCTGCCATCGGTCAACGGATTGATGAACCTGTTTTCGGCCAAAACCGGCCTGCTCGAAGCCGTGATGCTCGATAACGGGTATCTGACCGATGTCCGCACCGCTGCCGCCGGAGGTGTTGTCGCCAAACATCTGGCACGCAAGGATGCAAAACATGCCGCGATCTTCGGGGCCGGGGTGCAGGCGAAATTGCAGCTAAAGGCGCTTAAACTGGTACGCGGCATCACATCGGCCACCATCTGGGCACGCGACATGGCCAAGGCCGAACTCTGTGCCGCCGCCTGCGCCAGCGAGCTTGGCCTTTCCGTAACCGCAACGCCCGATGGCCGGGCCGCGGCACAGGATGCCGATATCATCGTCACCACCACGCCTGCCCGCGAACCCGTCCTTTTGTCGGACTGGGTCAAACCCGGCACCCATATCACCGCGATGGGGTCGGATGCGGAACATAAAAACGAAATCGACCCGGCATTGATTGGCCGGGCAGACCTTTATGTGTGCGACAGCCTTTCGCAATGCCGGATTCTGGGCGAACTGCATCACGCGATTGATGCCCGGATCATCAAGGCTGACCGCACATTTTCAGAACTGGGGCAGGTTATCGCCGGATCGGCATCGGGACGTACGTCCGATGATGCGATCACGGTTGCCGATCTGACCGGTACGGGTGTCCAGGACACCGCAATCGCCACCCTCGCCCGTGCCCGCTGCGACGCAGCCAAGGCCGGGACCGAGATCACGTCGTAATAACAAAGGGAAACAGGGTCAGGAAAAACTGAAACCCCGCCTTTTTTTGGAGGCCTGCGATGAGCCAGGTTGAATTGAATTTCACGCGCGAGGAATATGCCGAGCGTCTGGAAAAAACAAAAAAAGCCATGGTGGAAAAGGGGCTCGATCTTCTGATCGTGACCGATCCATCAAACATGGCCTGGCTGACCGGCTATGACGGCTGGTCGTTTTATGTTCACCAATGCGTCCTTGTTCCGATCGAAGATGATCCGATCTGGTTCGGCCGGTCGCAGGATGCAAACGGGGCAAAGCGCACGGTCTATATGACCCATGACCGCATCATCCCCTATGCCGATTATTATGTGCAATCCACCACCCATCATCCGATGGATTACCTGTGTGAGGTGATCGACTATCGCAATTGGGGCACGCGCAATATCGGCGTGGAAATGGACAATTACTATTTCTCGGCCAGATGCTATGCGCAATTGCAGGCCCATCTGCCCAATGCAAAGTTCCATGACGCAACCGCACTGGTAAACTGGCAGCGCGCAGTAAAATCCGAGACCGAGATTTTCTATATGCGCCAAGCCGCCCGCATCGTCGAAAACATGCATGAACGCATTTTCGAAGTTGTCGAACCGGGCATGAAGAAAAACGAACTGGTTGCCGAAATCTATCGTTCCGGGATCGTCGGCATTGACGGGATCGGTGGGGATTACCCGGCGATTGTGCCATTACTGCCATCGGGTGCCGATGCCGGTGCGCCGCATCTGACCTGGGATGACAAACCGATACCGGGCGATGCCGGAACGTTTTTCGAGATTGCCGGTTGCTATAAACGCTATCATGCGCCGCTGTCGCGCACGGTCTATCTTGGCCAACCCGAACAGCGTTTCCTTGATGCCGAAAGTGCCCTGATCGAAGGCCTTCAGGCTGGCCTTGAAGCCGCCAAACCCGGCAATGTCTGCGAAGATATCGCCATCGCCTTCTTTGGCGTGCTGCAAAAATACGGCATCCACAAAGACAGCCGGTGTGGCTATCCCATCGGGCTTTCCTATCCGCCCGACTGGGGCGAACGCACCATGAGCCTGCGCCCCGGTGACCGCACGGTTCTTGAACCGGGCATGACATTCCATTTCATGCCCGGCCTCTGGTTTGATGACTGGGGGATCGAGATCACCGAAAGCATGATGATCACGGAAACCGGCAGCAAGACGCTGACCAGTTATCCAAGGCAGTTATTCGTCAAAAACTGACGCGAATACCGCCGATCAAAATCGCATCGCAGATAAAATGCCGGTGCAAGACTGCCACGCAGGATACCGACGGTCGCGGTATCCTGCCTTTATGCAAGGAAACGGCCATGACAAAGAAATCCCCGATTACGCCAACGATCCCGTTCGATCAGGATGGTGTTCATCACGGCTTTTTAAAGCTGCCCTATTCGCGTGATGATTCCGCGTGGGGGGCTGTGATGATCCCGATCACGGTCATTCGTAACGGCAATGGCCCCACTGCCCTTCTGACCGGCGGCAATCACGGTGACGAATACGAAGGTCTGGTATCGCTGTTCAAACTGGCGGGGAAACTGTCACCTGCTGAAATCACCGGGCGGGTCATCATTTTACCGGCGATGAATTTCCCGGCCTTCCTGAATGCGTCGCGGACATCCCCGATTGACAAGGGCAACCTTAATCGCAGCTTCCCCGGCAAGGCCGATGGCACGGTGACACAGAAAATCGCCGATTACGTTCTGCGCCATCTGGTACCCGAAGCCGACATCGTCCTTGATCTGCATTCCGGCGGCAAGACGCTGGACTTCATCCCGTTTGCCGCCGTCCACGTCCTTGACGACAAGGAACAGGAAGCCCGTTGCGTAAACGCGATGAAGGCCTTTGCCGCCCCCTATTCGATGATGATGCTCGAACTTGATTCGGTCGGCATGTTCGACACCGTGGTCGAGGAAGCCGGCAAAACATTCGTCACCACCGAACTGGGCGGCGGTGGCTCGACCACGGCCGAACGGGTGGCGATTGCCGATCGCGGGGTGCGCAACCTTCTGATCCATGCCGGTATTCTGACCGGTGAACCGGACGTCCCCGACGATAGCGGCGTCATGCTGGATATGCCGGACGGCAACTGTTTCGTTGCGTCGGTTTCAAGCGGCCTGTTTGAACCCTGTGTCGATCTGGGGCAGATGGTCACGCGCGGTGATCTGATTGCGCGTGTTTACGATGCCAACTGGACCGGCGGGGTGCCAACCGAATACAAGGCACCGCGCGACGGTATTGTCGCCTGTCGCCATTTCCCCGGCCTGATCAAGACCGGCGATTGTCTTGCCGTCATTGCCGAGGTGGTCGGGAAATGATCAGGCTGGATGATCAGGATCTGAAAATCCTGCTCACGCTGCAACGCGAGGGGCGCATCACCAAGGTCAAACTGGCCGAGGCGGTGAACCTTTCGCCAAGCCCGTGCTGGGAACGGCTCAAACGCCTTGAAGACCTTGGCGTGATCTCGGGCTATCATGCCCATATCAATCTGGAAATGCTGGTCAAGCCGACCCTTGTTATGACCGAGGTAACACTTCGTCATCACCAGCACGAGGATTTCACGATTTTCGAAAAGGCCGTTCAGGACATCCCCGAAATCGTCGAATGCTATGCCCTTGGCGGCGGGGTCGATTATATGCTCAAGATACTCTGTCGTGATGTCGATGCCTATCAACGCCTGATCGACGGACTTTTGATCGCAGGCATCGGTATTGACCGATATTTTACCTATATCGTGACAAAAAAGGTCAAAACCACACCGGTCCCGCCAATCGACGCCCTTTTGGATCCCTCGATCCGGAAATAACGGTCGGCTGGCAGCATCCGGAAAGGCAAAACGGGGGTCATCGGCATGAAGGATGTGATGGAAAGCTGGCAATTATGGGCTGCCCTTGCCGCCTGTTTTGCTGCACTGACCGCGATTTTTGCCAAGATCGGGATTGAAAACATCAATTCCGACTTTGCCACCTTTATCCGCACCGCAATCATTTTCATCATGGTCTTTGCCATCCTGATGATTGGCGGTCACTGGCAAAACCCGGCAACCGTATCGGCCAAAACATGGTGGTTCCTGATCCTGTCCGGGCTTGCGACCGGGGCATCGTGGTTATGCTACTTCCGCGCACTCAAGATTGGCGAGGCCGCAAAGGTCGCCCCGATTGACAAGCGCAGCGTCGTACTGGTTGCGATCTTCGGCGCAGCATTTCTTGGTGAAAAACTGTCCCCCGCAAGCTGGCTTGGCGTCGTGATGATCGGCACCGGTGCCGCGCTTATTGCCTGGAAAGGCTAAATTTAAACGCTTCCCAACCTGCCAAAGTTGTGGCGAAATCGGTTTTATCATTTGGCCTCTGGGGGAATGGGTGATGAAACCGGGCGTTACCATGATCAGGACCGTGACGATTGGCATTTTGGGCATAAGCCTTTCTGCCTGCCAGACAGTCAATACAGCGCCCGCTCCCTCGCCCGCACCATCGCAAACATCCCTTGCCCCGGCCAGTGTTTCCGATCCCGGCAGCATCGCATTCCGGATCAACCCATCCGGTAACGGCGCTTACTACGGCTGGCAGATGCAGGTCGTAAAGGCTTCCCGCAACAAGGGGTTCAAGCCCTTCACCACCGAACAGCTTTCCGCCGGACAGATGAAGGAATACACCCTGTGGCCGGACAGCTATCTGGTCAGGGTCTCTCGACTGGGCGAACTGAAATCGGAAAGCTGGGTCGATGTGCTCCCCGGCGAGGTAACGGTGGTCTATGCCGATTACGGCCTGTTTTCCGAAGACGTCAAAATAAGCCGCGAACCCGATCCCGCCCGGATTGACCCCAATATCGACACCACGGTATGGCGCATACCGATCACCACCACCTATGGCCCCGAAGTCATGTTTGCCCATGACGGCTACCGGGCGGAATATACCGGCCCGCAAAATAACGGCAATCCGGTCGGCACCGGCACGGTCGAAATCACCCGCAACGAACAGCCCTTTGCCGAAATCGACAATGCCGACATTACCGGCGACAAAATCACCGGCGACATCGAATATGCCGATGGCCGCGAGGTGGACGGCGAATATCTAAGCGACAGCCGCCAGATCGAACCGGGCAGCACGACCAAATGGCCCGATGGCACAAGCTTCACCGGCACCTATCGCGTGTTTGACCCGCGTGAGGGTGAATTGCGCATGGCGGACGGCAATGTCTGGCAGGGACCGGTGCGCGAACGCAAGCCCGCCGGTCAGGGTCGCCTGACCTGGTGGGAAGGCGGCTGGATGGAATTGCCCGAAGGATCGGCATTCCCAAGCCAGACCGGCCAATTCGTCTGCGGCGGGGAAACCGTCCCGGCCGGTGATTGCTATTACTATGGCGGCAAAAAGCTTTCGGGGCCGGATGAACTGGCCACCCTGATGGAACGTGATCGCCAGCTTGCCGCAAAAGCCGCTGCCGAAGAAGCCGCCCGGAAAGCCGCATCCGAAACCACCCAACCGCAGGCCACGGCCCAAAGCGGTTGCCGCAATGCCAGTGGCACATTCCGCGACAATACCGGTAATTCCACCCTTAAACTCGACTCGCCCGGTCAGGGGAACGGTAATTTCGTCAGCTACACCTATGGCAGCGCGCAAAAATTCCGGTTCGAAATCGGCTTCACCTATGTCACCACGCCCGACAGCATTTCGGTCACCTATGGCAACGGCACCTATAGCGATGCGGCAACCGGACAGGTTCTGCAACGCATGAGTGCACCGTCAGGCACTGTTTCGTGCCGGTTTGACGGTAATCTTCTGGTCATGGACGGGGTGGAATACCGGCAGTAATCAAACAAACAAACCGCCGAAAAACATCCCTACTTACAATTAAACTCTTGGGCGAAACAAAGGCGAAAAGCGGCCAAACCGCCCCAATCCCCTTGATACTGGCCGTAAATTTGCCCGGAGGCCCGCGTAACCTTTTTGTCAGATGACAAGGAGATTACCGCGTGCCTGCACCTCAACAGACAGATGAATCCGCGGAAAACAACCGCGGCGATAAAATCTTTTTTGCTGCCTTCATGACCGGCGTTGCCGCGATCAGCTTCGGTATTGGTGCGTTTGTCATACTGGCCGAAGTACCGCCCTATCAGTCGATGAAAAACGCGTGGCGTGCGGGCACGGCCCTGTGGGAACAACGCACCAAATACAGCAGTGTCGAACGGCTTGATTTCTGGTCCCCCGCCCGGACCGAAGAAACCGGTGTCACGATCAATAAAGCCGACAAGACCCAGAAAGGTCTGACCCTGTATTCATCGGGTGACGGGCCGCATGCGGTGCTGGTCGATATGGATGGCAACATCGTCCATGAATGGCGCATGCCGTTCAGTGAAATCCACGATGAAACATCGCCGATCCCCAACCCGCAAAAAGACGATTTCATGCATTGGCATACCGCCAAGATGGCACCTGATGGTGACCTGATCGTGCAATATACTGCGGCAGGCGACACGCCATATGGCTATGGCATGGCCAAGATCGACCGGGATTCCAAACCGGTCTGGAAATATCTGGGAACCGCACATCACGATTTTTCGATTGCGCCCGATGGCCGGGTTTATGCCCTGACCCAGGAATTCCGCTTTAACACATATGACAACCGCAAACAGCTCACCCCGCCGCGGCTTGATGACTTCGCGGTGATCCTGTCGCCCGAAGGCAAGGAAATCAAACGTGTCTCGATCCTCGATGCGCTGATCAATTCCAGCTACGCCAACATGGTCGATTTCGCGCCCTATTTCTCGAACGAGGACGTGTTGCACACCAACACGATCCAACTGATTACCGAAGAAACGGCGCAAAACTTTGAGCAGGGCAAGACCGGCGATGTTGTTCTGTCCTTCCGTGATCTTGGCATCATTGCCGTCCTTGATATGGATGCGGAAAAAGTCGTCTGGGCAACCCGTGGCCCCTGGCTGGGGCAGCATGACCCGGATGTCCTGCCAAACGGCGACATCCTGCTGTTTGACAATCAGGGCCAGCTTGCCGATCCGGACGCCGGTCAATCCCGCGTGCTGCAGATTGATCCCGCAACCAACGGCATCACCTGGGAATACAAGGGCACTGCCGAACACAGGTTTGACAGCAACATACGTGCTGATCAGCAACGCCTTCCCAATGGCAATACCCTGATCACCGAATCATCGGGTGGCCGCCTTTTCGAAGTCACCCCGGAAGGCGAGATCGTCTGGGAATACCACAACCCGATCCGCCGTGATGATCCCGACAACCCCGGCCAAAAACTGATCCCCGTCGTATCGCAGGCCGAGCGCATCAGCGATGAACGCGCAGCCCTTTACAGCGATACCAACTTCACCCCGACCTCCCCTGATGGAGAAAAGCAATGAAACAGAACATGAAACTGCTTTCGATTGGAACCGCGACCATTGCCGCCGCAACACTTCTGACGGCCCTGCCTGCACAGGCCTATGTCGGACCGGGTGCCGGTCTTAGCCTTCTGTCTGCTTTGTGGGCTGTTCTGGCCGCCGTATTTGTCGCGGTTGGCTTTGTCCTGCTATGGCCGATCCGCAAAATGATGCGCAACCGCAAACGTGCGCAGCAAAACGGCTCTGGATCCACCTCGCATTCAACGCATTCGGCGCATTCGCACCAGCCGAAAGCCTGAACGGTCAACGACCAACAGGAACGATGACGCATGGGAATACTCGATTGGCCCGCCCCCGCCTTTAGCACCCTTGATGCCCTGATGGCAGATGCCCTCGGACCGTTTGGACGCGTCCTGATCTGGGCGCTGGTCTGTGCGGTGATTTCGATGCTGCTTTATAAGGTGCTGTCGCCGCAAACACGCATCAAGGCGATCAAGGAACGGCTGAAAGAAGCCCGCAAGGCCATGGCCGAAGACGATGGCGAGGATTTCGGCGAAGGCATGAAGCTGGCCAAGGCACAGCTTGCCCAGTCGCTGAAACTTGTCGGTTTCGTCATCGGCCCGGCGGTTGTCGCATCCCTGCCTGCCCTTGCGATGATCGTCTGGCTGGACGGGCAGTACGGTTATAGCTGCCCGGCACCGGGGCAGCAGGTTTCCATCAGCGCCCAGCCGGAAAATGTCGCCATCGAACAGGTCGGCATCAATCCGACCGGATTGGAAGACGGTGCCTGTCCTGTTGTTCAGGTGCCCGGTGCCAGTGACGGTGAAACCTATCTGGTGGCACCGGCCGCCGCCATTCCCGTGATCCATCAAAAACAGTGGTGGAACCTGATTATCGGCAATCCGGCGGGCTATCTGCCCGACGACAGCCCGGTAACACAGCTTCGTTTCGAATTGCCAACCCAACAAATCATCAGCGCCGGCCCGGATTGGGCACGTGGCTGGGAACTGACTTTCTTCCTTGCCCTCGTATTGGGGTCGCTGGCGATCAAAAAAGGATTTCGCATCGAATGACTGGCCAAACGACATCCGAAAAATCAACCACACCCGCGTCTAATGGCGCAGCCTTCCATGTATCGGGCTGGGATAACTGGCTAAGCGGCCTGATTGCCCGCCATCCGATGCAATGGATCAGACTTGGCAATTTCGAAACGAAACTTGCCGGTGATGCGATTGAAGATGTCCAAATAGAAAAGCCGGTCTTTATCGCAGGGCTCGCCCGATCCGGCAGCACGATCCTTCTGGAAACGCTGGCCCGCCATCAGGATGCCGCAACCCATCGTTACCGCGACTATCCACCGGTTTTCACGCCCTATCTGTGGAACAAGTTTGTCGATCTTGCTCCCAAGGGCAAGGAGGTTGCGGTTGAACGCACCCATGCGGACGGCATCAACATCACGCCCGAAAGCCCCGAAGCGTTCGAGGAAATGATCTGGATGGCGTTTTTCCGTCATCTGCATGACGTCAATGAAAGCAACGTCCTTGATGGGCAGATCAGCAACCCGGCGTTCGAGAAATTCTATCGCGATCACATCCGCAAACTGATCCATGTGCGCGGCGGGAAGCGTTATATCTCCAAGGCGAACTATCTGGTCACCCGGATGGAATATCTGCTGTCGATCTTCCCCGATGCCAGGTTCGTCCTGCCGGTGCGTGATCCGCTGTGGCATATCGCATCCCTTGCCAAGCAGCACGACCTGTTCTGCAAGGGCGAACAGGATAACCCGCGCGCGGTCGCCCATATGCAGCGTGTCGGCCATTACGAATTCGGCCTTGATCGTCGTCCGATAAATACCGGCGACCTGCACGCCACCCGCCAGATCATGAAACACTGGAACGAAGGCGACGAAGTCGCCGGCTGGGCCCATTACTGGAGCGACCTGCACCACTACATCGCTGATCGCATGACCGTGAACAAGGCGCTTGGCGACGCGACGCTGGTGGTCCGTTACGAGGATTTCGTCGCCGACCCGGCAAATCAGTTACGCCGCCTGTTTGATCATGTTGATCTGCCCGATGCCGAACCGATCATCAATGAAGTCGCCCCGACCATTCACGCGCCGACCTATTACCGGCCGAAATTCAGCGACGAAGAAATTGATCTGATCCGCGATGTCACGGCAATTGCAGCCGCCCGTTTCGGATATGACGGCAAACCGGAACAAGCTGCCCACATGGCCAAAACAAAACGCGCCTAGGGATTTTGAAATCCCCGGCGCGTCCCGAAACAATTAGCGTGAATTAAAAGCGATCAGTGATGGTCGCTTTTTCGCCCTGTGGCCATATGCCAGAAATCCCACGCACACAGCGCCAGCGTGATCCCGACCATAATGCCAAGATCCCAGCGCGTGACATAGCCAAACAGAATGCCAAGAAAGCCCCCAAAGACGATAAAGGCCAAAATCGCCATTGCCTGATCAAGACGTGACGGTATCATGACGATGCTCCTTCATTTTCAGAATTCGTAACAAATTCAACGAGCCAGCGCGCCGTTCGAAGCAGCCGGGCATCATCACCGCGCCGCCCGACAAGTTGCACGCCCATCGGCAACCCGTTTTCCGCCCAAAGCAACGGCAGCGTAATCGCAGGCGTTCCGCACAACGTCCAAAGACCGTTGAAAATGGCATTCCCGGTCGTATCAAGGTTTCCGGGGGCCGGGCCTGGTGCCGCCGGGGTGATGATCACATCACAACGCTGGAACACTTCATCAAGCGCAACATTGTAAAGATCGCGCCAGTCCAGTGCGGCAAGATAATCCCGCGCCGTGACCTTGTTCCCCGCGTCAAGCGCCTCTGTCATCTGCGGGGATAATTGATCGCGTCCGCGCTTTTCATAGCTGTAATAACATTTCGCCATTTCGGCGAAATTGATCTTTGCCCGCAGGTCGGCGGCATCATCAAATGCCTTGGGCAGGGGTGCCTCAAAGCACTGTTCGCCCAAAACACTCGTCAATTCGCGAAACGCCATGACGGTATCGTCATCGGCCACACTGTCAAATTGTGGCGGGCGGACAAAGGCCAATGTCGGCGTTACCAGCGGCGTTGATTTGGCGGCTTCCTGCAAACGCGGGGTGGGTTGCAATGTCGTCGCCCGGTCACGCGCGTCATGCCCGAACAGGATTTCGGCAATCATCGCCGCCCCTTCGACGGAACGGGCAAACACACCAATGGTATCAAGCGACGGTGACTGGGCCAGAACCCCGGTGCGCGAAATCGCGCCAAAGGTCGGCTTTAACCCGACCACCCCACAAAACGATGCCGGCCGGATGACCGAACCGCCGGTTTGCGTCCCCACGGCCAACGGCACCATTGCCGCGGCAACTGCCGCCGCCGATCCGGCCGATGATCCCCCCGGTGTATGGGATATGTTGTGCGGGTTGCGTGTTTTGGACGGGCACATGAAGGCCATCTCGGTCGAAACCGTCTTGCCCATGATGATCGCGCCCGCCGCACGCAGCTTTTCAACCAGCACCGCATCCTCGGTCGGCACCCGTCCCTTATCAAGCGGCGTGCCATTTTCGGTTGGCATCCGGGCCGTATCGATAACGTCCTTCAACCCGACCGGCAGACCATGCAACGGGCCAATCGGCATGCCCGACTGGCGGCGCGCGTCAAGCGCACGTGCCTGTGCCAGGACATAGTCACCATCAAGATAGGCCCACGCCTGAACTTCCGGTTCAAGTGCCGCAATCCGCTCAAGGCAGGCCTCGGCATACTCGACTGCCCTCACGGCACCGGATGCCAGCCGGTCACGCAGTTCGACCACGTCAAGGTTAAGCAACGGATTAAGTGTCATACCGACGGCCTCCTAACGTGCGCCATAGAACAGATCCGGCAGATGGAACACGATCTGGGGGAAGGTATACATCAGAACCATGCTGACAATCACCATGAACAGGAACGGCATGATCCCCTTGAAGATATCCGTCAGCAAAATACCCGGAGGCGAAACCCCCTTAAGGTAATAGGCCGACATCGCCATCGGCGGCGTCAGGAAGGACGTCTGCAGGTTCAGCGCAACAAGGATACCAAAGAACAGCGGATCAATATCAAACAGCGGCAGCAGCGGCAGGAAGATCGGAACAAAGATGATGATGATTTCCGACCATTCCAGCGGCCAGCCAAGCAGGAAGATGATCAACTGCGCCAGCAGCAGGAACTGAAGCGGTGTCAGGTCAAGCCCGCCAACGAACTCGGCAATGACATGCTCGCCACCAAGATACGAGAACACCGACGAGAACGTATAGGACCCGACAAACAGCCAGCACACCATCGCCGATGTCCGCACCGTCAGGTAAACGGACTCGCGCAGCCGGTCAAAGGTCAGCGCACGATACGCCAGCGCCAGAACCATCCCGCCCAGCGCCCCGATGGATGCCGCCTCGGTCGGGGTTGCCAGACCAAACAGGATCGACCCCAGAACCGCAAGGATCAGGAATGCCAGCGGGAAGAACGACGTCCCCAGCATCCACAGAACCTTGGGCAACGGCACATCGGGAATTTCATCGGATGTCGGACGCGGTGCGGCTTTTGGCTGCAACAACGCACGCCCCACGACATAAAGCAGATAAAGCCCGACCAGCGTCAGGCCCGGCAACAATGCACCGGCATAAAGCCGCACGATCGACACACCCGATGCCGCGGCATACACAATCAGCATGATCGATGGCGGGATCAGAATGCCCAGCGTCCCGCCGGCACAGATGATGCCGGTGGCAAAGCTTTTGTCATAACGGGCCTTGATCATCGCGGGCAGTGCCAGCATCCCCATCAGGGTCACCACCGCACCGACAATCCCGGTCGCGGTCGCAAACAGCGCACAGGTCACAAGGGCGGCAACGCCAAGCGACCCGGGGACATTCTTGGCAGCGATATTCAGTGTCGAAAACAGCCGGTTTACGATATTGGCGCGTTCAACGATGTACCCCATGAACAGGAACAGCGGAACCGCGGTCAGGACCTCGTTCGACATCACCGTGTATGTCTGGTTGATAAACAGATCGAATATCCGGTTATTCACCGCCCCTTCGATCCAGGTTATCGCCGATGTCAGGGTATCGCTGTCCTCGGCCAGACGGTCAAAGGCACGCCACATGCGTCCTGCGTCAAAATACGCGTAGTAACCAAAACCAATCCCCAGCGCCATCAGCGTAAACGCGACGGGAAAGCCAAGGAAAACAAGCATAATGAAGATGCCAAGCATCATCAGGGCGACATGTGCGTCAATCACGTTTGCAGCTCCGTTCGGACCGGTTATCGCGGGTTTCGATTTGGTTAGTTGTCTTTTGCGACATGCTGCTTCATCAGCAATTCTTCGGTTTCTTCAACATCGTCATCGGCACCGCGCCAGTATCCTTCACGCATGCACATGATGCAGCGCATGACCTGCGCGATCCCCTGAATGAACAGCAGAATCCCCGCAGCCACCATAATGGCCTTGAACTGAAAGATCGGAACGCCCGCCGGGCTGTTCACGCTGACTTCCCCGTATCCCCAGGACCGCGATGAATATTTCCAGCCTGTCAGGATCAGGGCCGTAATGCCGGGGAAGAAAAAGAAGATGTAAAGCACAAGGTCGACAGTCGCCTGTGTTCTTGGCTTCCAGAGACGGTAAAGGAAATCACCCCGCACATGGCCCCCGCGCGACAGCGTATAAGCCCCGCCCATCATGAATAACGAGCCATACATGATGAAGGAAACGTCGAGCGACCATGTCGTCGGCGCATTAAAAACATAACGCGCCATCACTTCGTAACTCATTCCCAACGTCATCAGGATGATGAGCCACCCGAAAGCCTTGGCAAACCAGGCCGAAAGCTTGTCCGCGAATTCAATAAAGCTGATCATGAAGTCTTTTCCGTTACCGTAGCAACCGCCCCGGAGGCCATATGGCCTCCGGGGCAGCCTTTGGGTCAGACAAACCGTATGAAACCAGAAAGTTTCATTACAGTTTCAGTTTGCCCGGGAAGTAGTGGTCATAGGCAAGCTGATAATCGGGCGAGTTCATCAGTTCATAATAGGTCACGCGCTCAACCCAGGCACGCTGGCTATCAAGAACCTTCTTCATGAACGGATCTTCTTCAAGCTGCGGGATCAGTTTGTCCCAGGCATCAAGCTGGGCAGCCAGAATTTCCTTCGATGTACGATGGATGGTAACGCCTTCGTCTGCAAGTTTCTGCAGGTCGGACGAATAATTGTCCATCGCAAGTGCGGTGTTCGACGTCGAAGCCGCTTCCACGCCATAGCGCAGGATCGCCTGCAGATCAGGTTCGAGGTCTTCATAGAAATCACGGTTGAAGATGAACTCGAAGCTTTCGGATGCCTGATGATAGGACGACAGATAGTAGTTCTTCGCCACATCCTGCGCGCCGAAACGCATATCCGAAGACGGGTTGTTGAATTCAAACGCGTCAATCACGCCGCGTTCCATCGCCGGAACGATCTCGCCACCCGGAAGCTGTGCGACCGACATGCCCATCGATTGCAGCAGATCGGCAGCCAGACCAACGGTACGGTATTTGAAGCCCTGGATATCGGCGACAGAATTGACTTCACCCTTGAACCAGCCGAACGGCTGGGCCGGCATCGGGAAGCCAAGAAGACCAATCACGTTCAGCCCCATAACGTCCTGAGTCAGCTCGCGATAGAATTCTTCACCGCCACCGGCATAGAACCAGCTCAGCATGGTGGTTGCAGAACCACCAAATACCGGACCGGTACCAAACAGCGACGCCGCCTTGTTCTTGCCGTACCAGTAAACCGGCACGGAATGGGCGATATCGATCACGCCATCATTGACGCCGTCCAGAACCTGGAACGCGCCGATAACGGCACCGGCTGGCAGAAGGTCAACCTTCAGGCGACCACCCGACATGGCTTCGACACGATCAGCATATTGCTTGGCAAACGTCATCCAGATATCGGATGACGGCCAGGACGTCTGCATTTTGACGACCAAAGGTGCAGGTTGTGCATGAACTGCCGGGGCGGCGAACAGCCCCGAAGCAGCAGCGCCACCGGCAACAACACCGGTAGCACCCTTGGTAAGGAACGAACGGCGGGACACTTGCTTCGACTTCACGTCTTCAGGCGTAGGTATCTTTTTCATTACTTCCTCCCAGAATTATCGCCGCACCCGACAACTAATTGGCGGAAAATAGGCGATGATTTTCAGCCTTACATAGGCCCTGACCTGATACAAGGGACATCGAATATTTGGCCTTCCACCATGTGGAAAACTTTTTTCGATTATTATTTTCCGAAACATGACGTGTTCCGGAATTTAGCAAGTTCTTGTTTTTGGCGCGCCGTCAGGCAACGCGATCCTGCGGTTGCCCGCCGGAAAAGAAGGCATCAAGATTATCCAGCGCCCGAAAGCCCATGGCATCACGCGTTTCTTCAGTCGCAGAGCCTATATGTGGCAACAGGAAGACGTTTTTCAACGACGACAGATCAGGGTTTCCACCGGGTTCCTTGCGGAACACATCAAGCCCGGCCGCAAACAGCTTCCCGCTTTGAAGCGCCTTGATCAGGGCATCCTCATCAACCAGATTGCCGCGCGCCGTGTTGACCAGAATGGCCCGATCCGGCAGCAATGCTATGGTTTTTTCATTGATGATCCCGGTCGTATCGGGCGTCGCCGGACAATGCAGCGACAAGACATCCGATACCGCCAGAAGCCCCTCGACCGTGTCGTGGAAAACAGCACCCTTTTCAAGGTGACCCGGCAGACGGGTGCGATTGTGATAATGCACTTCCATGCCAAAGCCGCGTGCGCGCTCGGCGGCAACCTGCCCGACACGGCCCATGCCCAGAACGCCAAACCGCTTGCCGGTCACCTGCCGCCCGACCATGAAGGAGGGCGACCAGAAATCCCATTTCCCGGCCCGCACCATGGCATCACCTTCCGCACCACGCCGGGCCGCGCCTAACATGCACAGCATGGCGATCTCGGCCGTCGCATCGGAAAGCACATCGGGGGTATTGGTGACCGTGATCCCGGCCTTCTTTGCCGCCTCAAGATCAACATGGTCAACACCGACCGAATGATTGGCAATGATCCGCAACCGATCACCAAGATCGGCAATGACATCGGCACTGAAATGTTCGGAATGGCAGGGAAGAACCGCGTCAACATCCTGACAGCGCGCAATCAGCTCATCACGCGAAAAGACGTGATCCGCGTCGTTCAGAATGACCTGATAATCACGCGCCGCACGCGCCTGGACCGCATCGGTCAGGCGCCGGGTGATCAGTAGCACAGGCTTCTCCGCCATCGTCTACTCCCTGTTTCCTGCATGGATTGCAGTTTTCTTTATACCGCATTGAAACACTTTCGCGGCAGATAGAACAATAGCATATCAACCCAACAGGGTGACTTTTCCACCAGATGGAATACCAGACCGCTTTGCCCGTCATCGCAAAATCCCCGGATGCCGCCTTTCCGTGACGGCACCCGGCCATGAAAAAGCAGGCGGTCGATCACAAGGATCGCTGGCTGAACTGAACTGCACCACGGCCTCGACAAATTTCATGTTGTTGTGTTTGCCTTTGCCTCTTCCCCAATTCACCCTTCTATGCACAAATATTGATATGTTCGATCTGCATTGGGGGGGATCTATGCAGAAAGCTGTTTTCAAAGCACGCCGTCTGTCACATGCAAGCACCCTGCTTGTCGCACTCATTGCCCTTGTCGGCTGCCAAACGACCGACATCACCACCGCGACCAGCGACTTTTTCAGTACGCTCACCAATGCGAGCGAAACTTCAGGAACTGCGCCTGCAACAAAGCAGGCCGCCTCCGCTGAAGCAAATACCGCGTCTGCAACGCCTGAAAGCACGATAAAAAAGTCGCCATACAAATGGGGATTACTGACCCTCCTCGTTGGCGGGGGTGGACCAAGTGGGGACGATTGGTATCTTTTTGTCTATCCCACCGCCAACACCCAAAATTTTGTTGGCGTCAACGGGCCAATGCTGACCATCGCCAATACGCATAGCGTTCAACTATGGCCCGGCGATTATCGTGTCATCGTCCGACATAATACGGTCGATAAATTCGACAGGGTCGTTACGATTTCGGCCGGAGAAACGCTGCGCCTGACCGGGGAATACGGCTATTTCTCCAACTCCGTAAAATCCGAACGCTTTCCGTTTTACAACGAATTCCAGCTCCAGTTGGCCACTGTACTCAACAGGGCCGAAGACATCTTTCTGCCTCTCGTCGTTGCCTGGAGCGGGCAATGGAAGTTCGAGTTTTTCGGCCCGCAACTCAATGGTGAGGTCAACGGCCCCGGACCCGTTCGGATATCGAAGGATGGCAATGAAGAAGCCCGCATCATCGAGGCTGAAGTCACCCCCGAAAGCATCACGGGCACGTTCGAACTGTCCGATGGCGGCAGGTTTGAGGGACGCTTTGACCAGTCAGAATTCAGGCTGGACCCCAGCCCCATCGTAAAATGGAAGAATGGGGAAACCTTCGAAGGCACATTTGATGTTGTTGTGCCCAAATCAGGAAAACTTACCCGCCGAAGCGGCTCGGTCTGGGAAGGCGAGATCGCCAAGGGCAACCCGACGGGCAAGGGCCGCATGACCGCCCCCGATGGTCACTGGGTTGAATACGACAATTATGAAATGAAAGAAAATTTCATCGGATTGCGCCCGTGTGGTTCGGTCTCGCAGCCTGATGGAACCTGTCCGTATTACAAGGGCAAGGAACTGGCATCAGAAGCCGAACTCAACGCAAAGATTGCCGAAGACAAACGCCTTGCCGAAATTGAACGCCAGAAACGCGAAGAACAGCGCAAGGCTCAAATGGCCGCCGCCGCTGCGGCAGCAGAAGCACAACGCAAAGCCGCTGCTGAACAGGCCGCGCGCGAAGCCGCCATGCCCCAAAAGGCTGATGACTGCACCACCGCCACCGGCACCTTTAGCGCCGATGGCAACCTGACCACCTACACCATGAACGGATCGGGCAGCGGCAGCGGGCATTTCCGGCAATTCACCTATGGCGGCGGGGCGCAGTATCAATTTGATATCGATTTTCGATTTGATACGACCCCGGACAGCATCACCTTCCAATATGATGAGGGCATATATCGCGATGCATCAAGCGGTGCGGTTCTGCAACGCACCTCGATCCCCGGCGGCAGTGCACGATGCAGCTTCAATGGCCGAATTCTGACCATTGATGGCAAGGAATTTGTGCAGAACTGAAAAATATGGGCCGCTACCATGCTGGCGGCGGCCCGATAGCCTGACACAGGATCAGACGGGAAGAACCCAAAAACGGGAACAGAATGTCTGGTTTATTTTCCCGGATAATACCCGGGCAATAACCGTTTAAATCTTGGTCCAGACTGCGCCGCTCTTTGCAGAACGTACAACTGCCTCGACAAATTTCATGCCTTTGACACCTTCATTGATCCCCGGGATCAGCATCGATGCAGGATCGGCCTTGCCATTAGTAATCCGCGCGATCAGTTGATCGGCGAAATCGGTGTAAAGATTGGCAAAACCTTCAAGATACCCTTCCGGATGGCCCGGCGGTACGCGCACACCGCGCAATCCGGCCGATCCAATCCCCGCCCCGCCGCGTGTCATCAGTTCCGGGCGACCGTCAAGCGGGCGGAAATGCAGGTGGTTTGGATGTTCCTGCGCCCATTCAATGCCGCCCTTGTCGCCATAAACCCGAAGCCTGAGGCCATTTTCATGGCCAATCGCCACCTGGCTTGCCCACAACATCCCGCGCGCACCATTATCGTAACGCAGCAGGATCTGGACATTGTCGTCAAGCTTGCGGCCCGGCACGATGGCGTCGATATCCGCACACAGTTCCGAAATCTCAAGCCCGGTGACAAAATCGGCAAGGTTATGGGCATGCGTTCCGATATCGCCCAACGCCCCGCCCATCCCGGCCTTGGCCGGATCGGCACGCCAATGCGCCTGTTTGTTGTCGGTATCCTCGACACGCGTTGCCATCCAGCCTTGCGGATATTCAACCTGCACCAGACGGATATCGCCAAGCTTGCCATCACGCACCATCTGACGGGCTTCGCGCACCATCGGATAGGCGGTGTAATTATGCGTCAATGCAAACAGAAGCCCGGTTTCGCGCACCTTGGCCGCCAGCAATTCGGCCTCTTCAACATTCAGGCAAAGCGGCTTGTCGCAAATCACATGAATACCGGCATCCAGCATCGCCATCGCGGCCGGGAAATGCAGGTGGTTTGGCGTGACAATCGCGCAGGCATCAATGCCATCCTCGCGGGCGGCTTCCTGTTTGGCCATATCGGCAAAACTGTCATAGGACCGATCGGGTGCAATAAACAGTTCCGCCGCCGATGCGCGTGCAATATCGGGTTTGGACGACAACGCCCCCGCAACCAGTTCATACCGGTCATCCAGACGCGCTGCAATGCGATGCACCGCGCCGATAAATGCCCCCTGCCCGCCGCCAACCATGCCAAGGCGGATGCGCCGCGCCGGATTTTTCGTCTCAGTCATGTCAATCTCCGTCCTGAATGGTTTTCTGCCGTCGCCTTAATCAAGCCCCAGCAGACGCCGATTGGTGGCCTCGTCCGTGCCGCCATCGGCGAAATCGTCAAATGCCTTTTCGGTCACGCGGATAATGTGGTTGCGGATGAAATCGGCCCCTTCGCGCGCGCCGTCTTCGGGATGCTTCAACGCGCATTCCCATTCCAGCACGGCCCAGCCATCAAAATCAATCGCCGCAAGCTTCGAAAAGATCGCGCCAAAATCGACCTGCCCGTCGCCAAGCGACCGGAACCGCCCCGCACGCCCGACCCAGCCCTGATAACCGGAATAAACGCCCTGCCGCCCGGTCGGATTAAACTCGGCATCCTTGACGTGGAACATCTTGATCCGGTCGGCATAGATATCGATGAAATCAAGGTAGTCGAGCTGCTGCAAAACAAAGTGGCTCGGATCGTAAAGGATGTTGCACCGCGCGTGGTTCTTGACCCGCTCAAGGAACATCTCGAACGTCACGCCATCAAACAGGTCCTCGCCCGGATGGATTTCATAACAGACATTGACGCCATTTTCCTCGGCCACATCAAGGATCGGTAACCAGCGTTTTGCCAGTTCATCAAAGGCGGTTTCAATCAACCCCGCCGGGCGCTGCGGCCACGGATAGACATAGGGCCACGCAAGGGCGCCTGAAAATGTCGCATGATCACCAATGCCCAGATGGCGTGATGCCCGGATCGCGGCCTTGACCTGATTGACCGCCCATTCCTGGCGCGCCTTCGGGTTGCCGCGCACTTCGGGGGCGGCAAAACCATCAAACATCTCGTCATAGGCCGGATGAACCGCCACAAGCTGCCCCTGCAGATGGGTGGAAAGTTCGGTAATCTCGACACCATGTTCGGCCAGAATACCCTTGGCCTCGTCACAGTAATCCTTGCTTTGGGCAGCCTTTTCGACATCAAACAGGCGCTTGTCCCAACTTGGGATCTGCACCCCCTTATAGCCTAGCGACGCCGCCCAGCGTCCGATATTGGAAAGGCTGTCAAACGGGGCTTCGTCCCCGGCAAACTGGGCAAGGAAAATCGCCGGTCCCTTAAGCGTTTTCATACTGACCTCGTGTGTTTTTCCGGGTGGTCCGGATGTCATCTGGTGACGAAAGCGATGTAAAATTCGAACCCCGCCCGGCCTGTCGTGACAGGGCGGGGTTCCTTCTGCTTGCTCGCGTTTATGCGCTCATGCCATTACGGATCAGCCAGTGCCGATCAGCCAGTGCCAATCAGAACGGGCTGTCCGGGAAATAGAAGTTCTCGGCATTTTCCTGCGTCACGACGGTCGCGCCCAGAATGTAACGGCCTTCGACCGCCGCATTGGAAACGAACTTCATCGCCGTAATATCCATCGCGGTTGCGATCATTGATGGCGGATACAGAACATCAATCGGGGTCAGTTCATCGCCATCCATCACGCGTTTGATGATATCCTTCATGCCAGCCCCGCCCACGATGAACATTTCACCGGTCCGGTCGGCCTGCTTGACGGCTTCGATCACGCCAAGCGCGATGTCATCATCCTGCGCCCAGACCGCATCGATTTCCGGGAAGCGCGACAGGAAGTCCTGCATGACTTCATACCCGTCATCGCGGTTCCAGTTGGCGTGCTTCATATCAAGGACCTCGATATCCGATCCTTCGATTTCCTTCATGAAACCTTCGACGCGTTCTTCGTCAACCACGGTCGGAATGCCGCGCAGGACAACGATCTTGCCTTTGCCATCCAGACGATCCTTGATGTATTCGCCCGATACACGGCCGAGTTCCGGGTTGTTACCCGCAACATAAACATCCTCGATCCCCGGCAGGGAAAGACCACGGTCAACCACGGTCACAAACTTGCCCGCTTCCTTGACCTGCTGGACCGGCACGGTCAGCGGATCGGATTCAAACGGCAGAACCACCAGTGCATCGATATTCTGAACCGATACCAGATCTTCAAGATCGTTGGCCTGTTCACCCGCACCATTGGCGGTAACAACAATGATATCAAGGTTCGGATAGGTCGCCTCAAGGCGCTTTTCGGCCTGTTCCGCGTGATAGTTCAGACCACCGGCCCAACCATGGGTCGCCGCCGGGATCGAAACCCCGATCTTTACCTTTTCCTGTGCCAGTGCCGTGGTCGATGCCAAGGTCGATGCAAGACCAAGACCCACAACGCAGGCCGCCCCGAGAAACTTTGTAATCGTTTTCATTCAAGCTTCCTCCTGATCAAAAAATGATTCTGTACGTCATCTTGAGCCGGACGTTGATCGCCGGTTATTTGCTTTTCTTGCGTCGCCAGTCCCCGCGCTGCAGGAACACGGCAACGATAATGATCAAGCCCTGAACAGCCCCGTTCAGGTAATTGCTGATCGCGTCAGTAAGGTTAAGGATATTGCCAATCGTGGTCAGCATGATCGCACCAACTACCGTGCCCCAGATGCGGCCATAACCACCCTTGAGCATCGTGCCGCCGATGATCACGGCTGCAATGGCTTCAAGTTCCCAAAGAACACCGGTCGAACTGGATGCGGAACCAAGGCGGGGCACATAAATGATGGTCGCGATCGACACGCAAAGCCCCTGAATGACATAGGTCATCGTCTTGACCCGGTCGACATGGATCGCGGAATAACGCGCAACCTGCTCGTTCGAGCCGATGGCAAAACATTTCCGCCCGAACGGCGTCATGTTCAGCAACACATAACCGGCAACCGCCACTGCAAGGAACACCAGAACCGGCACCGGAATGCCCAGCAATTCGCCGTAATAAACCGGGCGATAGGTCCCGCGCACCTCAAAATCAAGCGACAGCGTGCCGCCATCGGCCATATAGGTCACAAGCGATCTGTAAATCCCCATCGTGCCAAGCGTCACGATAAAGGCCTCGATCTTGCCCTTGGTACTCACCAGCCCGTTGACCGCCCCGGCCCCGATGCCAAGAATGATGCTTAACACGATCCCGATCAGAACGGTTTCAAGCCCCGGTCCGAGTGTCTCGACCAGCGTATTCATAACGACAATCATCGCACCGGATATGAACGCCGCCATCGAACCGACCGAAAGGTCAATCCCGCCTGCCGTGATCACAAAGGTCGCACCGACCGCGATAATGCCGATAAAGGCCGCACGGGTGAAAATATTCGAAAGGTTGCCGCCACTCAGGAAGGCATCATTGATCGCCGTTCCCAGAACAAACAGCACCACAAGGGCCATAAACGGGCCAAGTGCCTTGAAATCGATGGAAAAACGGGGCGAGGCACTTGCCTCGCGGCGCTCAAGGCTACTCATGAACAGACACTCCCTCCTGGCCTGATATTCCTGTCGCGTGCCGCATGATTTCATGTTCGTTGCGGTCGTTGCCTTCAAGAATGCCGGTAATGCGTCCCGCCGCCATGACCGCGATGCGATCCGACAGGCCAAGCATTTCGGGCATTTCCGACGACAGGAGAATGACGGATTTTCCGCGATCGGTCAGACCGCCGATAAAATGGTAAATCTGGCTTTTGGTGCCGATATCGATGCCGCGTGTCGGCTCGTCGATAATCACGATATCCGGATCGGTTTCCATAACCTTCGCCAGCAAAAGCTTCTGCTGATTGCCGCCGGAAAAATCACCGACCTTTGCCTTGCGGTCGGCTGCCCGGATATCAAACGCCTCAATCGCTTTTTCAAGCGCGGCTTCTTCCGCCTTGCGATCAACAATCACGTTGCCGAACTTTTCCAGCGCCAGCAAGGTCAGGTTGGGCCGCATATCCATATTCAGCAGCAACCCGCTGCCTTTCCGGTCCTTGGTCAGATAGGCGATGCCGCTGTTTTTGGCGTCCTGCAAACTTGCGATCCGCACCGGTTTGCCATCGCGTTCAATCGTCCCTGACGACCTTTCGCGAAGACCGATGATGGCTTCCATCAAGGCGGTCCGCCCCGCCCCGACGATCCCGGCGAAGCCAAGGACTTCGCCCTTATGCAGGTCGAAACTCGCATCACGCACCTGTCCGGGCACCGAAAGATCGCGCACCGATAAAACAATCGGCGCGCTGGTATCCGATACCCGATGCGGGAACATCTGTTTGATGTCGCGCCCGACCATCAGGCGCGCCATGTCATCCTTGCTAAGGTCAACCACCGGCTCGGTCACGATGTGGCGGCCATCGCGCAGCACGGTAACGCGGTCGGCAATGGCTTTGATTTCATCAAGCTTGTGGGAAATATACAGGATCGCGACACCCTGTTCGCGCAGACGCCGGATCTGATCAAACAGTATTTCAACCTCGCGCCCGGTCAGAACCGCGGTCGGTTCGTCTAGGATCAGGATATCGGCCTTTTTGCTGAGCGCCTTGGCAATTTCGACCATCTGGCGATCAGAAACCGAAAGATCACGAATACGGGTACGCGGATCGACATCGCATTGAAGCTGTTCCAGAAGCTTTTTGGCTTCGGCGCGCATCGCGGTTTTATCAAGGAACCAGCCGCGTTTGATTTCGCGACCCAGGAAAATGTTTTCTTCAACGGTCAGTTGCTCGGCAAGGTTAAGCTCCTGATGGATCAGGATCACCCCGTGCCCTTCACCCGCCTCGCTATCGGCAAAGCTTATGGATTTGCCATCAAGGACCAGCTCGCCCTCGGTCGGTTCGTGATAGCCCGACAGGATTTTAACCAGTGTTGATTTGCCTGCACCGTTTTCGCCCAAAAGCGCGTGCACCTCGCCCGCATGCAGATCGATGGACACATCGAAAAGCACCTGTGCCGGGCCAAATGATTTGCAAATCTTCCGGCCGGAAAGACGTACCTCGCCCCCGATACCGGGATTAACGGCATGAACAGCCGCATCCGTCATTTATGTAGCCTCCCTAGCGTCGCATTGATGCGATCAACTTTTGATTGCCTCTTGTGTAAACGTTTTCATTCATTATGTAAACCTTTACATTTTTCATATGGTGATGAAAATCACACCGGTTATCAGGGCCATTACCGCGCCATCAATGCCGCTGGACAGCTTGCAAGCGGCAGAGTAGGAAGAAGAATGATCGAAAAAATCGCGACGATTGAAGATGTTGCCGAACATGCCGGGGTATCCATTGCCACCGTCAGCCGTGCCTTGCACAAACCCCATGTGGTTTCCGAAAGCACGCGCGAAAAAGTGCAAACCGCCATCGCCGCGACCGGTTATACCGCCAATGTCATGGCCCGAAACCTCCGCCTGAACCGGTCTGGCATGATCCTTTTGCTGGTCCCCGATATCGGAAACCCCTTCTTTTCGGAAATTCTGTCGGGAATCGAACAGGGCGCCAGCAAGGCGGGCTACAACGTCCTGATCGGCGATACCCAGAACGAACCCGAACGCGAAGCCACCTATGCCGCCTATCTGCGCAGCAATCAGGCCGACGCCATGATCCTGCTAAACGGGCGCCTTCCCGCACCGCTTGCCAATACGCCGCGCGGGATCATTCCGCCCGTGGTCATTGCCTGCGAACGCATTCCGGGCTGCAACCTGCCGACCGTGATCATCGACAATGAAAAGGCCGCCTATAGCGCGACAAAACATCTGCTGGACCTTGGTCACAGCCGCATCGCTCATATCGCAGGCCCCGCCAGCAACATCCTGACGACCGACCGCGTTGCCGGCTATCGCCGCGCGCTTTCCAGCAGCGGCATCGAAGTAAACCCGTCCCTGATCTATCGCGGCGATTTTTCGATTGAATCGGGGATTTCGGCGGCCCGTGCCCTGCTTAAAGACAGCAAAAACCGCCCGACGGCATTTTTCTGTTCATCGGACGGTATGGCAATCGGCGTCATTGTCGCAGCCAAGGAACTCGGCCTTCGCGTGCCCCACGACGTATCCGTGGTTGGTTTCGATGATATTCATCTGGCCGCCAATTACGACCCGCCGCTCACAACCGTGCGTCAGCCGCGCCGACGATTGGGTGAACAGGCGATTTCGCTGCTGCTGGCCCGGCTTGACAAAGCTGGCGCGATCCCGGAACCGGCGGAAAACCCGGTTATTGTCCCGACCGAACTGATCATCCGCCAAAGCACCGGCCCCTGCCCGACCTGACCTGAAGCCTAATCACAAAATCTGATCAGCGATTGGCGATCTTCTGCCATTCTTCATAAACCGAACGTGCCCGATCTTCGTGATCGTCACTGTATTTCGGCTGATCGGCGGCAAAGATTTCAAACCGGATGCCGTTCGGATCGCGTATGAACAACCGGCGCGATTTCCCGTCATCCTCATTATGGTAAACCACCTTGTGCTGGAACAAATGGTTCTGCCAGGCAATCACATCGCGCGGCGTATCGCACCGAAGCCCGATATGAAACACGTCATTGGGCATGTCGGGATCATCGGGATACGGTCCGGTATCGGCTGGCCAGTCAAAGAATGACAGCCGCGTTCCATCGGTCAGCGCAAAGGTAATCAGCAGAAAATCGCTTTTCCATGACGGGCTGTAACCGCTTTCGGCATGGACCAGCCGCGCCTTCAGAACACGGGAATAAAAATCATCCGTCGCCGCAAGATCGCGGGTCGGAAAGGCCAAGTGATCGACACTGACGGGTGCAGGCATGGACGCCTCCTCATTTGTCGCTTGGAATGATCCGGGGTCAGGCCCCTAAATCACTATAAAACTTAATCATCGCATCCCGATGATCAAGGGCCGAACGGTCGGCAATTTGTCATTTTTTGATACCGTGATGGTATCATACCCCGTCAGGGTTCCGTGCGCCCGCTTCCCTGATCCGGCCCCGCCAGCAACCCGGTTTCAACCCGCGCCATGGCGCGCTCAAACACCGCCGTATCGTCCATCGCGCGCGATAAAACCAGCGCCCCCTGGATCGATAAAATCGCATCTTCGGCAATGTCCGATGCCCGGTCCGCATCATGCCCGACCCGGACAAGCGCCTGCTGCAACGACCGCTGCCAGACCGCAAAATAATCGCGGATTGCGTCTGAAAAACGGTCGCGCACATTATCAAGCGCAAACGCCCCGATCAGGCACACCCGCCTCCCCGACCAGAAATAGGTCGCAACCGAACGGCACATTTCCAAAATCGCCGCCCGCGGGTCATCCGCATCACGCAGCGGCTTGTAAACCGCATCCTCGAACCAGCCATCGATCTCGCGAAGCACTTCGGATGCCATCTGCTCTTTGCCACCGGGAAAGAAATGATAAAGGCTGCCCTTTCCCAGACCCGTCCGGCTGGCAATCAGCGAAAGGCTCGCCCCTTCATAGCCATACTCGCGGAAAATCTCCGCAAGGACGGGAATAACATCGGAACGCTCCGCGATAATCTTTGGCATGGCTTACTTATAATCCCAGATCGGACAGGCCCGGATGATCGGCCGGGCGCGGCCCCGAACGGTCCCAGAAGAATTTGCGGTCTTCTTCGCGGATCGGCATGTCATTGATGCAGGCAAACCGGCGATGCATCTGGCCATTCTCGGCAAATTCCCAATTCTCGTTGCCATAGGCCCGATACCAGTTCCCGGAATCATCACGATACTCATAGGCAAAACGCACCGCGATCCGGTTGCCGTCATGCGCCCACAGCTCTTTGATCAATCGATATTCCAGTTCCTTGTTCCATTTGCGGGTCAGAAAGGCAATGACCTCCTCGCGACCATTGGCAAATTCCGCACGGTTCCGCCAGACCGTATCGGGCGTATAGGCCAGCGACACCCGCGCCGGATCACGGCTGTTCCAGCCATCTTCGGCCATGCGGACTTTCTGGATTGCGGTTTCCCGCGTAAAGGGCGGCAGGGGTTGGCGTAGCTCACTCATCGTCGGCTCCATCAGTTTTATTGTACCAATCGGTAAACAATTATCCATTCGGTACAAAAAAGCAATAGCACAGATGCCATCGCGGGCTTTTTGCCCCGCCACCATGCAAAATCCGCGATTTAGTGATAGTGTTGGAAATCCGGCTTGCGCAAAGCCCCGCCCGGCAGACCCAAGTTTCACGAAACGGAAACCTGCATCTGATCGCCGTCTGTTTCCCTATGGAATCAAACTGTTACCCTTGCAAATCCTGCATCAAAAGGCCCAAAGGCCCCGGTAATTTAAAGGCCACGCGATCAGACAATGTGGTCACACTGTTGACCCGTATGCGCCCCGCTGCTATTGGGTCGCGGCGCATGCGATACAGGCACAAAGTGCCTTCGCATCGATGGTATGAAATTCGTTGGCGCAAACCGGGCTTGAATGCCGAACCTTGCGGGGAATGTTTGCCGGTCGACGGACGTTTTCCGTGTTGTCTTTTCGGTCCCTGAAAACAGGGCCTTCGGTCGAGGAACCAGAATACGATGCCGCATACGCCTTATTATCTGATCGATAAATCGAAACTGCTGCGCAACATGGAAAAGATCGCCTATGTGCGCGAACATTCCGGCGCAAAGGCGTTGCTGGCATTGAAATGCTTTGCAACCTGGTCGGTCTTCGATTTCATGTCGGACTATATGGATGGCACGACGTCCTCGTCGCTGCACGAAGTCAAACTGGGCCGCAAGAAATTCGGCAAGGAAACCCATGCCTATAGCGTGGCTTATGCCGATTCCGAAATCGATGAAGTCATCGAAAACGCCGACAAGATCATCTTCAATTCCATCAGCCAGCTTAACCGCTTTGCCGATGCCGCATCGGGCATCGTGCGCGGCCTTCGCCTGAACCCGCAGGTTTCAAGCTCCAGCTTCGATCTGGCCGATCCGGCCCGCCCGTTTTCGCGTCTGGGCGAATGGGACGTCACCAAGGTCGAGGCCGTCATGGACCGCATTTCCGGCTTCATGATCCACAATAACTGCGAAAACGCCGATTTCGATCTGTTCGACAAAATGCTGGGCGATATCGAAACCAAATTTGGCTCGCTTCTGTCGCGCGTCGAATGGGTAAGCCTCGGCGGCGGCATCCACTTCACCGGGGACAATTACCCGCTCGATAAATTCTGCGCCCGCCTCAGGGCCTTCTCGGAAAAATACGGCGTTCAGGTTTATCTCGAACCGGGCGAAGCATCGATCACCAAAAGCACGACCCTTGAGGTCACCGTGCTTGATACGCTGTTCAATGGCAAGAACCTTGCGATTGTCGATAGCTCGATCGAGGCCCACATGCTCGATCTTCTGATCTATCGCGAAACCGCCAAGATTGAGCCGAACACGGGCGCTCATACCTATATGATCTGCGGCAAGTCCTGCCTTGCCGGTGACGTTTTTGGCGAATTCAATTTCGAAAACGAGATCAAGGTCGGCGACCGTATCTCGGTACAGGATGCCGCCGGTTACACCATGGTCAAAAAGAACTGGTTCAACGGTGTCGGCATGCCGTCCATCGTGATCAAGGAACTCGACGGCAGCGAACGCGTTGTACGTGAGTTCACCTTCGATGATTATGTTTCGAGCCTTTCGTAAAAAGGCGCTTTGGGTTTCATCTATTCGTAAAAAGGGAGTTTTTGGCCCGAAATGAAGAAGAATGTTCTGATTATCGGCGCAGGTGGCGTCGCACAGGTGGTCGCGCATAAATGTGCACAGCATAATGATGTGCTTGGCGATATCCATATTGCGTCGCGTACTGCGGAAAAATGCCAGAAAATCATCGACAGCATTCATGAAAAGAAAAACCTGAAGAATGCCGGCACGCTCGAAGGTCATGCGCTTGACGCAACCGATATCGATGCCACCGTCGCCTTGATCAAGAAAACCGGCTGCGAAATCGTCATCAATGTCGGTTCCGCCTTCATCAACATGCCGGTCATGTCGGCCTGCATCAAGGCGGGCGTTGCCTATCTCGATACCGCCATCCACGAAGAACAGGACAAAATCTGCGAAACCCCGCCATGGTACGCAAATTACGAGTGGAAACGCCGTGAAGAATGCGAAAAGGCCGGTGTCACCGCGATCCTTGGCGTCGGATTTGATCCGGGCGTGGTCAATGCCTATGCCAAACTGGCGGTCGAGGATTACTTCGACAAGATTGACTCGATTGACATCATCGACATCAATGCCGGCAGCCACGGCAAATATTTTGCCACCAACTTCGACCCGGAAATCAATTTCCGCGAATTTACCGGCACGGTTTATTCCTGGCAGAACAACGCCTGGCAGGAAAACAAGATGTTCGAGGTCAAGAAAATCTGGGACATGCCGGTTGTCGGCGAAAGCCAGACCTTCATGACCGGCCATGACGAGGTCCATTCCCTGTCACAGAACCTGGACGTCCCCAATGTCCGTTTCTGGATGGGCTTTGGCGATCATTACGTCAATGTCTTCACGGTCCTGAACAATATCGGCCTGCTGTCGGAAAAACCGGTCACCACCGCCGAGGGCCTCGAAGTCGTGCCGCTCAAGGTCGTCAAGGCCTGCCTGCCCGATCCAAGCTCGCTGGCACCCGATTATACCGGCAAAACCTGCATTGGTGATCTGGTGAAGGGCAGCAAGGACGGCAAGGAAACCGAAGTCCTGATTTATAACGTTGCCGACCACAAGGACGCGTACGAGGAAGTCGGAAGCCAGGGCATTTCCTATACCGCTGGCGTTCCGCCGGTCGCAGCCGCCATGCTGATCGCCACCGGCGAATGGGATGTGAAAAAGATGGCCAATGTCGAAGAACTGCCATCCAAACCGTTCCTGAACCTTCTGAACGGCATGGGTCTTCCGACCCGCATCAAGGACGCCAATGGCGACCGGGCGCTTGATTTCGCGTAAGCCATAATCCTGATGATCCAAAATGCGAACGGCGGGCTTTGGTGCCCGCCGTTTTTATTTAAGCGACCCCAGAACCGCGAGGCTCTCATAGCGCTTGATATAGGGCTCATGAAAAACCCGATCCACGAACGCGCTATATTCATCCATGTCGGCGACCTGAATGCGCAGGACAAAATCATGCGCCCCGGTCACGTGATGGCATTGCACGACTTCAGGCATTTTGCCGAATTCCTCGCGCATCAGCATGTACCGATCCGGCCGGTCGCGATCCATGGTCAGCAACACAATGATCATCATCCGTTTGCCAAATACCTTGGGTGACACAATCGCAACGTCGCGTTCGATCACGCCGGTTTCGCGCAAACGCTGCACCCGGCGAAGACACGCCGCAGATGATAGCCCCACCTGTGCCGATAATTCGGTTCCCGTCAGACGACTGTTCTGCTGCAACAGTTCCAGCAGGCGATAGTCGAATTTATCAAGTTCAGTCAAAATGCCCCTGCCCCAAACGCATGGTCGTCAATACGCCCGAAACAATGACCGAACCGGGCCGATAAGAAAAATCGTTTTTACGCAAAATTTGCGGAAATTTCGCACGCTTTTGCGATCTTTGCGCACCGAAGTCGTCAAAGGCGGGCTAGTTTTTACCTGTGTTCGAAACCGATTTCGAACCTCATTAGCAAAGCAAACTAGCGAGCCAGCATCATGACAATGCACATCACGACCAACTCCCTCGCCGCCACCGCCCCCCATGCCGGGTCGACCGCGAATGCGTCGTTCGGCAATGTTGTCTGGCGCTGGCTCGTCCTTTCGATCCGCCATATCGCAACACAGCGCAAAATCGCGCGCGATGCCGCATGGCTGCGCCAGTCCCCGAACGCCATTCTGCGCGATATCGGCATCAATCGCGACGAGATTGATCAGACCTGCCGACATGGCCGCCTGAAATAGCGTCTTGCTGCCGGGCCGGATCCACGGCACCCTTGCTGTCAAAATAAATGATCAGTCAGGGAAGCTAGGGAAGCCAGATGTCCGATTTCATCTTCGAAACCACCCCGCGTGCGATCTGCCGGTTTGGCGGTGCACAGGAACTTGGTAAACTGTGTGCCGAAACCGGGGCAAAACGCGCCTTCATCCTAAGCGACCCCGGCCTTGAAAAGGCCGGGCTGACGTCGGGCCCCTGTGCCTCCCTCCGGCAGGCCGGGGTCGATTATCTGCTCTGGACCGGTGTGCAGGCCGACCCGCCCGAGGAAAGCATCCTTGAAGCCACCCGCCACGCACAGGAATTCGGTGCCGATATTATCATCGGGCTGGGCGGCGGCAGTTCGATGGATACCGCCAAGCTGGTGGCGCTGCTATGCGGCAAACCGCAAAACCTTGCCGATATTTACGGGATCGGTCTGGCGACAGGCCCGCGCCTGCGTCTGATACAGGTCCCGACGACGGCTGGCACCGGGTCCGAAGTCACCCCGATTTCCATCGTCACCACGCCGACATCGGAAAAAAAGGGTGTCGTTTCCCCGCTGCTCTATCCCGATCTTGCATTGCTTGATGCGGAACTGACCATGGGGTTACCAGCCCCGATCACGGCGGCCACGGGCATTGATGCCATGGTCCATGCGATCGAGGCCTATACGACAAAACACAAAAAAAATCCCCTGTCCGACAGCCTCGCCATCCGGGCATTGCAATTGATGACATCCCATATCGACGATGCGGTTTCGGCAAATCCCGGCCGTGCCGCGCGCGAGGCAATGTTGCAGGGATCCATGATGGCCGGAATGGCATTTGCCAATGCCCCGGTGGCCGCGGTCCATGCGCTGGCCTATCCGCTGGGCGGGCATTTTCACGTGCCGCACGGATTATCCAATGCCCTCGTCCTGACCGAGGTCCTCAAATTCAACCGCGATGCTGCGATGCAACATTACGGCGAACTCGCCAGTGCCGTCATGCCGGACCAGCGTTTTTCCAACGATGCCGACGCCTGCGACGCCTTCATCACCTTTATCGCGGCAATGGTCGCGCGCATGCCGTTTGCGCAAAAACTGCGCGATGTCGGTGTCGCACAATCCGACCTTGATATGCTTGCGACCGATGCGATGAAAGTCGAACGGTTGCTGATCAATAACCCGCGCGAGGTCACGTTTGACGATGCCCGCGCGATTTACGCCCGCGTTCTTTAGGGTCCTGACCCTAATCCTTCGGCTTTGCAAGATCGGGATGGGCGCGCGCAAACGCGTCCATCGCAAGGCACCGCTCGGCAATCTGGTTGATCATCGGAAGGTGGCTTAAATCGACCTCCCACCGCCGGGCATTATAAATCTGCGGGATCAGACAGATATCGGCCATTGATGGCCGGTCACCGTGGCAAAAGCTGCCCGTGCCCGGATGATCCAGAAGCCGCTCAAACGCTTCAAGCCCCTCGCCGATATATTTCCCCATCCAGTCCAGCCGCACCTTCGCCGGGTCCTCGCCATGGGCTTCGGCCTGCTTCATGATATTGCCGACAACCCCCAGATTACAGACCGGGTGAATATCCATGGCAATCGCATGCGAAAGGGCGCGCACCCGCTGCCGCCCGACCGCATCCTTCGGCAGGAAACCCGCATGGCTACGGGTCTCATCCAGATATTCGATCATCGCCAATGACTGCGTCAGAACAAGCCCGTCAATCTCAAGGGCGGGCACCAACCCCTGCGGATTACGCTCCCGGAAATCAGGCGCTTTATGCGCCCCCGCCAAAAGGTCAACCGCAACGGATTGATACGCCATATCCATCAGCGAAAGCGCAGTCCTGACCCGATAGCTGGCCGAAGACCGCCAATAATCATACAGGATGACATCGCTCATGGTGCGTACTTCACAACACTCTGGTCAATCGCGCCAAAGATCGACTGGCCATTTCCATCAAGCATCTCGATCCGTACCCGGTCGCCAAACTGCATGAACGGGGTTTCCGGTTTGCCATTTTCGATGGTTTCGATCATGCGGATTTCGGCAATGCAGGAATACCCCGCCCCGCCCTGCGCAACCGGCTTGCCCGGACCACCGTCAAGCTTGTTGGAAACCGTGCCCGACCCGATGATCGATCCGGCACAAAGCGGGCGGGTCTTGGCGGCATGCGCGATCAGTTGGGCAAAATCAAAGGTCATATCGACCCCGGCATTGGCGCGCCCAAACGGCTTGCCATTCAGATCAACACAAAGCGGCAGGTGAACCTTGCCACCATCCCACGCATCGCCAAGTTCATCGGGCGTCACCGCAACCGGCGAAAAGGCCGAGGACGGCTTGGACTGGAAAAAGCCAAACCCCTTGGCAAGCTCGCCGGGGATGAGGCCCCGCAACGACACATCATTGACCAGCATGATCAAACGGATCGCATCACGTGCCTGATCAAGTGATGCGCCCATCGGCACGTCACCGGTCACAACCGCGATCTCGCCTTCCATATCAATGCCCCAGGCCGTATCGGCCATGCGGATGTCATCACGCGGACCCAGGAAACTGTCCGAACCGCCCTGATACATCAGCGGATCGGTCCAGAATGTTTCGGGCATTTCCGCCCCGCGCGCCTTGCGCACCAGTTCGACATGGTTGACATAGGCCGACCCATCCGCCCACTGAAACGCCCGCGGCAGGGGTGAATGCAGCTTGGTTTCATCAAGCGCAAAACGTTTGGCAATCGTCGATCCGGCGGCAATCTCGTCGGCCAATTCTTTCAGGCGCGGTGCAACTTTATCCCAGTTATCAAGCGCTGCCTGCAATGTCGGCGCAATCGCACTGGCATCGACATATTCCTTAAGGTCTTTGGTCACCAGAACAAGCTGGCCGTCACGGGTGCCGTTTTTAAGGGTTGCGAGTTTCATCGGTTTTTATGCCTCCGGCATTCCTGTCGTTAAGTCCTGTGATGTTCTTTTTACCGGTCGCCGTTTACGGGCGACCTTCGGGCGTGCCATCAAATTTGCGTTCCAGCCCGTCCCAGCACTCAAGATAATCATCCTGAAGGGTCTCAAGCTCGGCGGCAAATTTCGTCAGTTGCTGCGGAAAACGCGTTTCAAACATGAAGGCCATCGTGCCCTCAAGCTTCTGCGGGCCAAGCTCCCCGTTCGATGCCTTTTCAAAGCCGAACGCATCGGGCCCATGGGGCAGCATCATGTTATGCAGGCTCATGCCACCGGGAACAAATCCCTTTTCCTTGGCATCATATTGACCACAAATCAGCCCCATGAATTCCGACATGATATTGCGGTGATACCATGGCGGGCGGAAGGTATGTTCCGCCACCATCCAGCGCGGCGGAAAGATGACAAAATCGATATTTGCCGTTCCGGCCTCGCCCGACGGGGCGGTCAGCACGGTAAAGATCGACGGATCGGGATGATCAAACAGGATCGCACCGACCGGCGAAAATGTCCGAAGGTCATATTTGAACGGCGTGTAATTGCCATGCCACGCCACCACATCCAGCGGCGAATGCCCGATCCCGGTTTCATGGAACTGCCCGCACCATTTGATCAGGATACGGCACGGGGTTTCCTTATCCTCATAGGCCGCCACGGGTGTCTTGAAATCACGCGGATTGGCAAGGCAGTTGGCACCAATCGGCCCGCGTTCCGGCAGGGTGAATTTCGCACCATAGTTTTCACAGACATAACCCCGCGCCCCGCCATCAATCCCGGGTGTTACGATCGACACCTTGAACATCATACCGCGCGGGATCAGCGCGATTTCAAGCGGCGCAACATCCATGATGCCAAGTTCGGTAAAGATGCGAAGCGTGCCGCTTTCGGGCACCACCAGCAATTCCCCATCCGCATTGAAAAAATAATCATCCACCATATCGGTGTTGCACACATAAACGTGGCTTGCCATGCCGGTCTGGGTCATGGCGTCCCCGGCCGTGGTCACCGTGCGCATGCCGGAAATGAAATCGGTGGGTTTGCTTGGCATCGGCACCGGGTCCCAGCGCAACTGACCAAGCGCAAGGCTATGGTCATTCACACACGGGGCGGTTTTCCATTCCGGAAGGGCAAAGGATTTGAACCGCCCGTTATGGCGCACGCTGGGCCGCATCCGATACAGCCACGACCGTTCATTGGTGCCACGCGGCGCGGTAAAGGGAGACCCCGAAAGCTGTTCGGCATAAAGGCCATAGGCGCATTTTTGCGGGCTGTTCTGCCCCTGCGGCAAGGCACCGGGCAGACTTTCGGTTTCGAAATCATTGCCAAAACCGGGCATGTAACGCAGATCGTTCGCAACGCCGTTTTCAGCACTTCCGGCGGTTCCCTTGGTAACGTTGTGATCCGTCATTGCCTTTTTCCTACCAATCTTCGATATAGTTACATCCGTAACTGTAATTTTTGTAACTATCAAACAGCCTTTTAAAGCCATGAAATCCGAGAAATCCGAATTCGATCTGCACCGCTTTCTGCCGTTTCTGATGCATCACGCCAGCGAAAAGGTCAGTCTTGGCTTCCGCGATATCTATCGCGACCGATACCGGATGACGCGATCCGAATGGCGGGTTCTGGCAACCCTCGGGCAATATGGCGCGCTTACCGCGACCGAAATCGTCACCCATACGGGCCTTCATAAAACCAAGGTCTCGCGTGCCGTTTTTTCCATCGAACAACGCCGCTGGCTCCGACGCGTCCAGAACGAAAATGATCGTCGCGTTCATCGCCTTGAACTGACCTCACAGGGCCAATCGGCCTTTCAGTCGCTGTGCGAGGCGGGCGTGGCCTATGACAAAAAGGTCCACGATTTTCTGGGCGATGCGGATTTCAAACGCCTTTCCGACCTCCTGACAAAGCTGAACGATCTTTGACAATTACTGTTTGAATGTCCTCGGCCTCATCACGCGGCTTCCCGCCCCAGCTTTGGGTGAAATCGGCAATCGCGCGCAAAAACACGTCAAAGGCCGGTTGCCCCGGCTGGAAATAATTGGCCTTCGGGTTCATCAGCGTCACGCAACACGCCACCGCCCCGTCCAGATTATAGACCGGCGCACTGATCGCCGATAAGCCCGGCACGATATCGCCTTCGATCACCGCCGCACCGCGTTCGCGCGTTTCGATAATCAGCCGGTCCACCGTGGCATCATCCCAATGCAGGATATCCTGCTCGGCGCGAATGACATGCTCAATCGCGCCCCGCGGCATGGTCGATAAAAACGCCTGCCCGGTGGCGGATCGTAATAACGGCATCACCGTGCCAAGCCCCATGGTCGATATGATCGGCGGGCCACCATGCTCGGTCCGGATCAGGACCGGCCCGCGTTCGCCCCAGATCGCCAGATGCCCGGACGACCGCAATTCAATCGCCAGATTGCGCAAAAGCCGCCCGGCCCGCATGACAACATCATTGCGTTCAATCGCCGAAATACCCATCCGCAACGCCATCGGACCCAGCCCGTAAAGCCCGGTCAGATCATCCTGCCAGGCAAGACCGATCCGCACCAGGCTGGCCAGATAGCGATGAACCTTGGCCGGTGGCATATCCACCGCCGCCGCCAGATCCTTTAACGGCACCGGGAATTTGAAATCGCACAATGCGGCAATGATCACGCCGCTCACCTCGACCGACTGAATGCCCTTGCGCGTATCCGCAGCATCAACAGCATCAACCGCGTCCGAAATATCGATGTCGCTATCGGCAACCGGGATGTTTTTCGATGGGGCTTTGGTCAAAATTTACCTGCATAAATTTCATATTGCGTAATTGATTATATATATCATAATTCCAATTCAAAGAAAAAACAGCATTCCATACAGACCACAACAGATCAGATACCGATGATCAGGACGCGGAAAACCCATCAGCAACCGATGCGCCCTTGGCACCCGCCCGATCAAAAGCCCGACCAAACACACGATCAAAAAAACAGGGAGAGGAACATGAAACCGATGAAACTTCGCAACACATTGCTGGGGCTTCTGGCCGGGGCAACGATCCTTGCCAGCGCGGGCATGGCCCATGCCGCCGACATCACGCTAAAGGTCAGCCACTATCTGCCGCCAAGCCACGGCTTCCAGAAAGACTTCCTCGAAAGCTGGGGCAGGGAACTGTCGGAAAAAACCAACGGCAAGGTCGACGTCAAAATCTATGACGCGACATCGGCCTTTGGCAAAATCGACCGACAGGCCGATCAGGTCCGCGCAGGTGTCATGGATATGGCCGTCGGCCTGAACGGCATTCCGCGTGACCGCTATCCGGCGGCCTCGATCATTGAACTGCCATTTCTGGTGAAATATGCCGATTCCGGGTCGGAAACCCTCTGGACGCTTTATAAGGAAGGCCTGCTTGGCACCGATTATAACGATTTCAAGGTGCTCGGCCTGTTCACCCATCCGGGCGGCCTGATCCACACCCTTGATAACCCGGTTCGCACCCTTGACGATCTCAAGGGCCTTCGCCTCAGAACGCCAAGCCCGGCGATTTCGGCCATGCTGGAATCCTTTGGCGCATCCCCGGTCGGCCTGCCGCCAGCAGCGATCTACGAAAACCTGCAAAAGGGCAATATCGAAGGTCTGGTTGCCACCTGGGATCTGGTCAACGCGGTCAAGGCCAACGAACTTCTGAAATATCACACCGATGCCGCGGCCTATACCGCCGGCTTCTACTTCGTGATGAACCAGAAAAAATATGACAGCCTGCCCGATGATGTCCGCGCCGCCATTGACGAAATTTCGGGCGATGTCCTTGTCGGCAAATTTGGTGACTGGTGGACCAAATGGGAAGCCGTCGGCAAGGCCGATGCGGAAAAACACGGCAATGAAATCATCACGATTGATGACGCCACCCGCGCCAAATGGCAGGAAGCATCCCAGCCGATGATCAAGGAATATCTGGCCGGGCTGAAGGAAAAGGGCGTCTCCGACCCCGCCGCCATCTATCAGCGCGCGCAAGCTCTGATCGCGGAATTTGACGCCAAATATCACGCTGGCGACAAATGACGCAACGGGCTGAAAAATCCGGTGGATCGCGGCTTTATGCCGCGGTTCACCAAATCGACCGCTGGATGAACCGGCTGACCGACATTCTGGCCTTTGTCGGCATGGCGGCCTTGATCGGGGCGATTGCCATTGTGGTTGTCGATATCATCTGGCGGCGCATTGGCGGACAATCGCTGGTCGGCGCGGTTGACCTCACACAGTTTTGCGTTATGGCCGCCGCCTCATGGGCCATCCCCTATGCCTTTAGCGCCCATGCCCATGTCACCGTTGATCTGATCGGCAAGAACCGCCTTCGCATCCTGTTTAAAACCATTGATCGATTGATCCCGCTTTTATGCGCCGGGCTGATGGCCTTCCTGCTGTATCTGTCATGGGGGCGCGCGATGGAACAATGGACCTATGGGGATGTGTCGCAAAACCTTGCGATCCCGATGATCCTGTTCTGGGCCTTCCTTCTGACCGGCATGGCGATCTCGACACTGGTGTGTCTTGTGCAATTTCTAAAACTGCTTTTAACGGACGAGAAGAACTGATGGCGACGGAATGGGCGGGATTGATCGGGTTTGTGGCCGCACTCGCACTGGCCCTTTTGCGCGTACCGGTCGCGGTCGCAATGGCACTTGTCGGCATCATCGGCACCCTGCTTCTGACCGACTGGATGTCGGCAAGCTACGTCATGGCAAGCCTCCCGTTCGAGGCGATATTTCCCTATGGCCTTTCGGTGGTGCCGCTCTTCATTTTCATGGGCGTGTTTGCCTCCCATTCCGGGCTATCAAACAATCTGTTTCGCGGCATCACCGCATTTTCCGGCCATCGTCCGGGCGGCCTGGCAGCATCCAGCATCGGGGCCAGCGCGGTATTTGGCGCAATTTGCGGATCGTCCCTTGCGACCTGTGCGACCATGGGCCGCGTCGCCCTTCCTGAAATGCGCGAACGCGGCTATGCCAAAAGCCTCGCCGGGGCATCGATTGCGGCGGGCGGCACCCTTGGCGTTCTGATCCCGCCATCGATCCTGCTCGTGATCTACGCGCTCATGACCGAACAATCCATCGGTGCCTTGTTTGCCGGTGCAATGATACCGGGCCTACTGGCCACGGTACTTTACATCATCTCCATCCGAATTCAGGTGATGCGAAATCCTTCATTGGCCCCGGTCAGCGATTATGTCCCCTGGTCGCAACGTTGGGGTGCCTTGCTGCGCATGTGGGATGCCATCGTTCTGATCGTTCTGGTGATCGGCGGGATTTATGCCGGCCTGTTTTCCCCCACAGAAGCCGCGGCTGTTGGTGCCGGTGGTGCCCTGCTATTTGCATTTTTGCGCAAACGCCTGAACTGGACGGTTTTACGCACCGGCATTCGCGAAACCGCAGGCATGACCGGGATGATTTTCCTGATCCTGATCGGGGCCGCACTTTTCAATTTCTTCATCGAAACCAGCGGCCTGACCCAAACCCTCGTCGACTGGATCACGACACAGGGCTATTCGCCGCTTGTCGTGCTAATCGCCCTTCTGGTGTTTTATGTCGTGCTCGGATGCTTCATGGACAGCCTTTCCATGATCCTCCTCACCGTGGTTCCGGCATATGGCGTGATCACCGGGGTTGGTTATGATCCGATCTGGTTCGGGGTTGTTCTGGTATCGGTCGTTGAAATCGGCCTGATCACGCCCCCGATTGGCATGAACCTCTTCATCATTCAGGGCGTGTCATCGGACATGACCATCACCACCCTGTCCCGTGGCATCCTGCCCTTCCTCGCCGCCGATTTCATCCGCGTCATCCTGATGGTCGCCATCCCCGGTCTGGTCCTGTGGCTGCCGCATCTTCTGGGGTTTGGTGCCTACTAGCGATCAGGCCCCGGTGTAACCGTTTTCGACCCATGCCGGAAACCCGCCCCAACCCCGGACAAGGGCAACAGCATCATCGATGGCAGGACACACACCCCGCCATCGATGACCGACCTCCCGGCATGCCCGAACGCACAATCGGCCTGCCGCCAAACAAGTCCGATGCCCCTCGGCGTCGCCAATCACCACCGACCGGCGAACCGGACAGACTGAACGGGACCAGTCTGGCCGCGCTCAGTTCCCGCTGCCCCAAGCAAACCCTGTTCGCCTTCGACTGACGCCGGAAACGCTCCATCGTCCCCTCGGCATGGCCAAACGCCAACGGCCGAACCGGCCTCGCCTCGAACCTTCCGGCCCCAAAGAACCGTGGCTTTTCGGCATGTCCAAACGCTCCACCGGCACCACTGGCAATCCCCCCGTCAACCAAGCCAAGCCGATCCAACACCACCCCAATCCAAGCCCGCTGCCCCTGGCATTGCCAAACGCTACCGACCGGGTGGGCTAGACGGAAGCGGAGAGGACGAGACGGGGATGAACTGAACCGGGCTGCACCAAACCGGCCTCCCCCAGTCCCCGCTGCCCCAAACAAACACCTCTGGCTTTCGATGAACACCGAAAACGCACCTCCCCCCCCAAAGGGCAACCGCGTTGTCGCATGGCTGGCACACAACTCCCGCCATCGATCACCAGCCTTTCGGCATGTCCGAACGCTCCATCGGCCCGCTGGCAACCGACCCCGCCAGCCACTCCCGGCAACCCGGCCATACAATCCCGTGCCGACCCAATCCGGGCGCAATTCGGGCCCGCTGATTCTCGACATTCTCACGCTTCACCGACCGGATAAACCACGCCCCGAGCAAACACCCGCCGCCCTCGGTTGACGCCGCAAACGCACCTCACCCCAAAGGGCAACAACGTTGCCGCATGGCAGGCACACAACTCCCGCCATCGATGACCAACCTTTCGGCACCTCCGAACGCACCATCGGCCCGCTGGCAACCGATCCTGCCTGCCACCCCGGCACCCCAGCACCCCGGCCAGTCGATCCCGTGCCGATCCAATCCGGGCGCAATTCGGGCCCGCTGATTCTCGGCATTGTCACGCTTCACTGACCGGACTGGCCCCGAACTGGGCCCGGACTGCACTGAGCTGGACCTAACCAGCTTCACCTCGCCCCGGCTATCCCAGCCCCGAACAAACGCCCTTGCCCCAAGGACACATTTCTCCCGTCATGATAAACACCCGTTTTTCGCAAATTTCGCGTGGCCTTACGGCACGAACACACCACCACCGTAATGGCTTTTCCATGCGCCAGTGATGCTCCTTTGGCGACGCCGTCCCCGCCATCTCATCCCGTCAGATCGCTGTCCCATCATCCCATTCCTGTTTTTGCCGCCCGAAACGCAAAAAACCCGCAAAAGCGAATCACGCTTTGCGGGTTTTGTCTCCGGACCCATTTGTCCTGTTGACTTTATCTTTATGGCACAACCAAAAGAACAAATCAAGAACTTTTTCAGAAAAACCGAAAAAAAGTTCTTATTCAAAGCTCAATGCGGCGATAAAGGTATATTTCTCAATACCTTGGGCAGGCTCATCCTATTCCGCCGCATCGACTTTCAGGACACCGCGACGGATCTGGTCTTCTTCGATGCTTTCAAACAGGGCGCGGAAATTGCCCTCGCCAAAGCCTTCATCGCCTTTGCGCTGGATGAATTCAAAGAAGATCGGGCCGATCACGGTTTTCGAGAAAATCTGCAACAGGATTTTGGTCATGCCGCCATCCACAACGCCCTCGCCATCGATCAGGATGCCGTGTTTTTTCATGCGCTCAATCGGCTCGTCATGGCCCTGCACGCGATCATGGGATTGTTCGTAATAGGTATCGGGCGGACCGGGCATGAATTTAAGGTCATTGGCCGCAAGCCTGTCGGTGGCGTCATAAATGCCATCCGTCCCGACCGCGATATGCTGAATACCTTCGCCGTTGTATTTTTTGAGGTATTCTTCGATCTGGCTTTTGTCATCGGTTGATTCGTTTAGCGGAATACGGATTTTGCCGCACGGCGATGTAATCGCGCGGCTGACCAGACCGGTGATTTTACCAGCAATGTCAAAGAAGTGGATCTGTTTGAAATTGAAAAGCTCCCGATAGAAATCCCACCATTTATCCATGTTGCCGCGATAGACATTATGCGTCAGATGGTCGAGATAATAAAAACCAACCCCTTCGGGTTTCGGGTCGCGTTCGCCCAGCCAGTCAAATTCCGCGTCATAGGCCGAACCGGTTTCACCATACGCATCGATGAAATACAAAATCGATCCGCCAATGCCGACAATCGCCGGGACATCAAGGGTTTTGTCATCGCCCGTATACGGCTCCGCCCCCTTGGAAACCGCGTGATCAAAGGCATGCTTGGCATCCACCACCCGCCACGCCATCGACGGCGCACAGGGACCATGCTTTTCAACAAATTTCATCCCGTGTGAACCCGGCTCGGCATTCAGGATGTAGTTGATGTCACCCTGACGCCAGACGGTGATGTTTTTTGATTTGTGCTTGGCAACCGGCATATAGCCCATGCGCGCAAACAGGGTTTCAAGCTTCTCGGCCTCTTCATGGGCAAATTCGACAAATTCAAAGCCATCGGTTCCGGCCGGGTTATCGGCCGTGATTGTTGCGCGGGGGGCATCATGTGGAAACGGTCCCATCGAAGGCTCCTTGATCTGGAATTGGAATGGTTCTTGTTATGGACCCATCTTGCGCCAGATCGCCCGCAATGTGCGTGCATTCCCGGTTGATTTTCGCCATTTCATACACATATCATGCATCAATCATCGAAATGGTGCATGAATGACGCAACTTGATAAACTTGATCTGAAACTGCTTGCCGAATTGCAGCGCGACGGACGCCTGACCAACAATGACCTGTCAGAACGGATCGCCCTATCGCCGTCGCAATGTTCGCGCCGCCGCGCCCGGCTGGAGGCCGAAGGTTTCATTCGCGGATACCGCGCCGATATCGACCGGCAAAAAATGGGCCTTGGCCTGATGGTGGTGATTTCCGTAACCCTGGCGACGCATAATCGCGACAATGCCAAACGGTTTGCCGAATTGCTCGCAGACCTTCCCGAAGTACTGGAAGCCTATTCCCTGACCGGGGAAATGGATTATCACCTGAAGGTCGTAACCAAAGACCTTGCCGCCCTTTCGCATTTCGTAAACGAGGTTTTGCTGCCGCACGATTCCGTGCAGCATGTCAAAACCTCGATTGTGCTAAACGTGCTCAAGGACTTTGAGGGACTGGCCGTCAATCCGCAATAAGCCCGATGGCAGGCCGCTCCTCAGGGGCGTTTACCCATCGGTTACCCCAACTCATCCGAAGATAAATCACAGTTTATCGAGAGAGATGAGGCGGCCATGCAGTATCAGCTGAAAATAAACGGAGAATCCCGCACCGTCGAAGCAGAACCCGGCACCCCGCTATTATGGGTTCTGCGTGACGGACTGGAACTTACCGGCACCAAGTTTGGATGTGGCGTCGCCTATTGCGGCGCCTGTACCGTTCACATTGACGGGTACCCGACCCGTTCCTGCCAGACCTTTATTGAAGACGCTGTCGACAGCGAAATCACGACGATTGAAGGCGCAACCGACAAGATCGCCCAAGCGGTCCAGGCCGCATGGCGCGAAAAGGACGTCGTACAATGTGGCTGGTGTCAATCCGGACAGATCATGTCGGCCATCGGCCTTCTGACCGAGAATCCGAAACCAACGGACGATGAAATCAAGGAATACATGTACGGCAATGCGTGCCGTTGTGTGACCTATGTACGCATCAACGAAGCCATCAAACTGGCGTCTGAAAAGCTGGAGGCATAAGTCATGACAATCAATGTATCACGTCGCGGCTTCATGATCGGATCAGCCGCCGGTACCGCCGCCCTTCTGGTCGGCGTCAATGCCAAGGGCGTTCTTGCAGCAGGCAGCGGTGTGGTTGCCGCAACCGATCTTAACCCGTTTGTCAAAATCGATGCCGATGGCACGGTAACCGTCATCATCAAACATTTCGAAATGGGTCAGGGCACCACAACCGGCCTGACGACACTGGTTGCCGAGGAACTCGACGCCGATTGGGCGACGGTTCAGACGGCATTCGCCCCTGCCGACAATGAACGTTATGCCAACCTGTTCTTCCATGCACAGGGAACCGGTGGCTCAACATCCATCGCCAATTCCTTCATGCAGTATCGCGAAGCCGGTGCAGCAGCGCGTGATCTTCTGGTCCGTGCGGCTGCCCAGAAATGGGGTGTCGATGCCAGCAGCATCACCGTTGAAAACGGTATGCTGAAATCCGGTGGCAATTCCGGGCATTTCGGAGAATTTGTCGCGATTGCAGCAACCCTTGAGGCGGTTGAAAAACCAACCGTTAAAACCCCAGATCAGTTCAAGCTGATTGGCAGCAATAAACTGCATCGCAAGGACAACACCGACAAGACGAACGGCACCGCAATCTTTGCAATGGATGTCAATCTGCCGGGGATGATCTATGCCGCGATCATGCGCAGCCCGAAATTCGGTGGCACCGTCACCTCCTTTGACGACACTGCGTCCAAAGATGTTGCAGGGTTCATTGCTGCACAAATTCTGCCGAACAAGGCAGGAGTTGTGGCGTTTGGCAAAAACACCTGGGCTGCGTTTCAGGCACGTGATGCCCTTTCTGTTGAATGGGATTTCAGCCAGGCCGAAACACGCAGCACGGATGCCATGATTGCCGATCACAAGGTACTGCTTGATGCGCCGCAGTTTGACGCCAATCACGAAGTGCCGCTGGCATCCGTTGAACCGCTTCTGGCCAATGCCACCAAAACCATTGATGCAGAATTCACCTTCCCGTTCCTGGCTCACGCCCCGCTGGAACCGGAAAACTGCATCATCGAGCCAACCGAAAATGGCATTCGCCTACATGATGGCTGCCAGTTTCCGACCCTGACCCGGCCAATGGTCGCAGCCGCCCTTGGACTGGAACCGTCACAGGTCGAGATCAGAACGCTTTATGCCGGCGGTTCGTTCGGTCGTCGTGCCAACGGCGCCTCCGACTATAATGTCGAAGCCGCCATGGCCTTTGCCGTTTCGGGCCGCAAAGTTCCGGTCAAACTGGTCTGGAGCCGCGAGGACGATATTCGCGGCGGTTATTACCGCCCGATGGCCGTACACCGGGCAAAAATCGGTCTGGATAGTGATGGCAAGATTATTGGCTGGGATCACCGGATGGCTGTCAAATCCATCATGAAGGGTGGCCCGATGGAAGGCATGGTACAGGATGGCATCGACCCGACATCGGTCGAGGGTGTCACCGAAAGTCTTTATACCATCCCGAACCATGGCATCGGGTTAAGCGACTTCCAGACCCCGACCCCCATATTGTGGTGGCGTTCGGTGGGACATACCCACACCGGATATGTTATGGAGACACTGATGGATATGCTCGCAACCGAAACGGGGCAGGACCCGATCGAAATGCGCCTTGCAATGCTTGATCCGGCAGGCACCAATCAGGCCCGCATGATCGAAGCCATCAAGCTTGTCCGCGAGATATCCGGATGGGAAAAGGGCGACAAACGTGGTTTTGCCGCACACCTTTCGTTCAATACCTGCGTTGCGGTTGTTGCCGACGTCACGATCGAAGACACCAGTGTGCATGTGAACAAACTGTTCATGGCGGTTGAATGCGGGGTAGCTGTTAACCCCGATGTCATCCGCGCACAGATGGAAGGCGGTGCTGGCTATGCGCTATGTGCCGCCTTCCGCAACGAAATCACCCTGACGGATGGTGAAGTCGATCAGTTCAACTTCCCGGATTACGAACTGCTTCGAAATGCCGAAATGCCTGCCATCGAAGTGGCAATTGTTCAATCGAACAATGCCCCTACGGGCGTTGGCGAACCGGGCGTCCCCCCGACCGCTCCGGCTGTTGCCAACGCCATTTTTGCCAAAACCGGAAAACGGATCACGGATCTTCCGATGACCAAAGCCGGTTTCGACTTCGTGTAAGGCATGTTGCCCGGGGGGCATTTTCGGGTCCCCACCCGTCCCCCGGGCAGCCCCTTTTTCGGGAGCACATCATGAGTAACCAGTTATCGGCCATGCTACGCGTCTGGCAGGAAAACAAGACAGATACCGAATGGGTTCTTGGTACCGTTTATCGCACCGAGGGTTCGGCCTATCGCAAGGCCGGGGCCATGATGCTGATCAACGGGCAGGGGCAGCAATTCGGGCTGCTCAGCGGCGGCTGCCTTGAAGCCGATATCATTCGTAACGCAAGGCGCGCCATGGTTACCGGCAAAACGGTCATGCTGGTTTATGATGGAAATGACGAAGACGACCTGTCTTTCCGGCTGGGCGTTGGTTGCGGCGGCAAGGTATTCATCATGCTGCAACCCCTTGACCACTCGAACGATCTTGGGCTTTCCGACCTGTGCGATGCTTTGATGGTGCGCCAAAGCGGTCTGTATTTTCAGAAAGTCGGCGATACCCGCGGATATTTCAAACGTGCGGACCATACCGGCCAGCGCACCGGCTATATCGAAAACCGGTCTGATGGTGACTGGCTTGTAACCCCGATTGTGCCTGAACCCCACATCCTGATCGTCGGGGGTGGATTGGATGCGCGGCCTGTGGTTTCCATCGCACATGAAATGGGCTGGAAAACCACATTGGTTGACCCGCGCCCAGCGAATGCCCGCCCCGAACATTTCCCCAAGGCAGGCACCATCCTGCGTCAGATCGACACAACATTGGTTGATTATGTTGCGCAACATCGCGTCGATACGGCAATCCTGATGTCGCACAGCATTGATATCGATGCCAAGGCGCTTCAGATTCTGAAATCCAGCCAGTTGCGTCATGTTTCCATGCTGGGTCCGCGGCATCGTTTTGTCGATGTTCTTGAACGTGCGGAAATTGCCAAGCTTGCCCTGCCCTTCCCGGTAGCCAGCCCCGCCGGGATCGATATTGGCGGACAACTGCCCGAAAGCATCGCACTTTCAATGTTATCGGGTATTCATGCGGCACTTTACAAATTTGATGCCGCCCCGGCACTCGCTCAGGCGGCAGAATGATGAAAATTGCCGGTCTTATCCTTGCAGCGGGTGAAAGCACACGATTTGGCGGACGCAAACAGCTTGCAGATATCGATGGCAAGTCGATGCTGGAGCACGCCATTGATCAGCTTCGCCCCATTTTCAACGATGATCTTTATGTCGTGCTGGGTGCATTTCGCGATGAAATCCTTTCGGTGATCGGCAATCGCGCAAAAACCATCGCCAACGACAACTGGCAATCCGGTATGGGATCATCGATTGCAGCAGGGATTGCCGGAATTTGCGCAGCCGGTACGCATGACGGCGTTCTGATCGCCCTTGCGGATCAGGTCGGCTTGACCAGAAATGACTATCAGAAACTTCTGAATGCCTTTGCCGGAAGCCATGTCATCGCATCGCGGTATAAGGAAATGAACGGCGTCCCCGCCCTGTTTCCAGCCGCATATTTCCCGGAACTTTCCAAGTTGGACGGCGCCCGCGGCGCACAACAGGTGCTCAATAGCAGCAGTCACGATATCAGTGCGATCGCCATGCCAAATGCAGCGTTCGACATCGACACTCAGGATGATCTGAAACTGTTTGCCAACCGGCTTTTCGAACCGGGCTGACCTTTCACCGCTTTTAGGGCAATCTGGTATCTTCAGCATCTGGCAAAAACGCCGAAACCGGAACCACAAGCACATGAAATCAACCGCCAACATCATGGTCCTTCTGGTCGAGGACAACATGGATATTGCCGGAACAATAAGCGATTACCTGACAATAGAAGGCATCGAATGCGATCACGCCTTTGATGGGGAAACGGGTTTTCAGCGCGCACTGACTGGCGAATATGATGTGATATTGCTTGATATCATGTTGCCGTTTCGCGATGGCATCAGCATCTGCAACGCCTTGCGCAACGAGGGGATCGACACCCCGGTTCTGATGCTGACAGCGCGCGATACACTCGCAGACAAACTTGAAGGTTTCAGTGCCGGGGCGGATGATTATCTGGTCAAACCTTTTGCGCTTGAAGAACTTCTGATGCGTACAAGGGTTCTGTCGCGCCGCCGCAGTGGCGAAATCCGGCGCTTTTCGCTTGGCGATCTGATCGTTGATTTTGAAAACAGACATGTTGCGCGATCCGGACAGGCAATCAATCTGTCCCCGACAAGCTGGACCATTCTGGAAGTTCTTGCCCAGAACAGTCCGCATGTCGTGACACGGTCACGATTGTCGATGGCATTGTGGCAGGGCGATCCGCCAGATACCAATGCGCTTAAAACGCATCTTTACAAATTGCGGATGCGCATCGACAAACCATTCGATCAAAACCTGATACATACAGTTGCCGGCCAGGGCGTGGCCCTTCGCGAGTAAAAGAAATGCATTCCTGCGCACCAATCCAGAAAACTTTTTCCCGCTTTGTGCGGAACTACGTTTTGCTGGCACTTGTCGTTACACTGGTGATCTATACCGGTGTCGTTAATTTCTACATGCTGTACGGCAAATGGATGGTCGCGAGTTTCCAGTTGCAGACCATTGCCGATCAATATGATGAAATGCGCAGCAATGACCCAACTGCCCCGCTTCCCAATGGCTTTAACATTCAGACCTTTACAGACTACAACGAATTGCCGGAGCTTCTGCGCAACCGCTACAAACCCCAAGATATCGATCCGGGCGAGCTTTATTATCTGAACACCGATAAATATGCTGCACAAAAAGATCCGGATAATCCGGTCTTTCTGGTATTCCCCCATATTCTTGCCGACGGCACGCAGATCATGCTGCTACAGACCTATCACGCGGGAGATGAAGACAGCGTCTATTTTGCGCGCCTTCACAAACTGGCCCTTCTTTCCATCCCGTTTGCACTCGGAGTTATGGCGATATTTGCCTATGTGCTTTGGCTGATCGGCAAACGCATGACGCAGCCATCGGAAAACCTGCAAAGCTGGGCGAAAACCCTGTCACCCGAAAACCTTGACCAACCGGTACCCGATTTTGGCTTTACCGAACTGAATGATGTCGCCAGCGAACTGCATCAGTCACTGGTAAGGGTCGACAGGTTCGTGACACGCGAACGCGAATTCCTGCGTCAGGCCAGTCATGAACTGCGAACCCCGGTAACGATTGTCAGCGGCAATGTTGAACTGCTTGATAAAACTCCGTTAAACGAAATTCAGGTTCGTCTGGCTGCGCGGATCAAACGAGCCAACCGCAATATGCAGCAACTGATTGAAACCCTGCTTTGGCTCGGGCGCGAAGCAACGCCTAACGGCATACACGAAAAGATCGACTATCCGGCTTTCGTGCGCGAAGCCATTGTTGATCTTGCCTATCTGACCGACGGCAAGAATCTGACATGTGAATTCAGTGCTGACGCAGAAAGCGGCGAGATCGAAGCATCACCTGCGGCCCTGATGATTGTCGTATCCAACCTGATTCGTAATGCGTTCGAACATACGCCGAAGGGGCAGGTGGCGGTTCGGCTTGAAGCCAACAAACTGATTGTCGAAAACAACCTGATGACCTGTGCCGGGGATTGTGCCCGCGATCAGGGTGAAGGCATCGGCCTGCATCTGGTGCGCAGTATTTGCGAACGCTGCAACTGGCATTGCGAGACAGCTTTCCTTGCCTCTGGCGGCATGCGCGCAATTTTCACAGTCAGTAATCACACCTGAGACCCCACGGCACGCCAAGACCCGTTATGGAAAAAGAAATGCCATTATAGAGCAGCTATTTCCGGAACAACTTCAAAAATCGACGAACAACAAGTCCGCGCAGAACGCCGTGAACAGGATATTGTATAAATTTACCCCTCGACTCTTTAAAAAGAGTCCGGTAGCGTATGATTAATCGATTAACCAATTAATCAATGTTGCCAGATCACATCTTTTGGATGTTTGACGGGGGTATTAAGTGGCTTCACCGCGTTCCGGACCGAATATGAGCATGATTGCCGACGCCTTAGGCGTGTCTTCGGCAACCGTATCGAACGCACTGTCGGGGAAAGGACGGGTATCGACCGATCTGGTCGATAAAATCCGCAAGAAGGCCGACGAACTTGGTTATGTTCCCAGTAATGCGGGTCGCGCACTGCGCACGGGCCGATCAAATGTTCTGGGGCTTGTCCTTCCCGATATTTCCAATCCGCTGTTCCCGCAAATTGCGCAGGCCATGGAAGCGGCAGCATCAAATGTCGGATATGGGGTTCTGATTGCGGACTCGCGTGGCAAGGTCACCACCCAGACACAGGCCATCAGTCGCCTGATCGAACGAGGTGTTGATGGTCTGGTCGTCATTCCGCGTCGTGGTACACGGATCGGCGATGTTGGATGTCCTGTCGCAATGGTCGATACCCCTTCAACACCGGGCAACACCGTCTCGGCGGACCATTGGGAAGGCGGGGCGAAGGTTGCGCGCCATCTGGTCGATCTGGGGCATAAGAATTTTCTTCTGATCGGGCATGATCCGGCATCGAATGTGCAGAATGACCGGATCGGCGGCATGAAATCGGCCCTTGGTCGCAATACCCGTCATACGACGGTCTGGCTTGAAACATTGATGCACGAAAGTGGCGAACGGGCATCGCTTGGCCTGATTGACCACGTTAAAAACGGCGTCACGGCGATTGCCGCCGTTTCGGATTTGCATGCCCTTCGCGTTCTGACCGAATTGCAGACCGCCGGGATCAAGGTCCCCCAGCAGGTCAGCGTGACCGGTTTTGACGATCTGATTTTTTCCCCCGTGGTGACCCCTTCGCTAACCACGGTGCATATGGATATGGCCCGGATTGCCGAGCTGGCCATCGCCGCCCTTGTCCGTGAAATCGAACAGGGAAAATCCACCGTTCAAAATGGCAAGGCGGCAAAACAGACCGTCACTGCCGATACGTCGAAGGTTTCGATGGAACTGATGGTCCGCGCGTCAAGCGGACCGGCGGCTTCCCCTGACGCACCCTTCCCAACCGGAGAAACGCTGTGATGCCGATCAAAAAACTGCTTATGGCTTCTGCTGCCCTTTTGCTGCCCGTAAGTGCGGCAAAGGCCCAGGAAAAGACCCTGACCATTTCGGTCTATGGTTTCGCACAGGATGAATTCAAGGAACTCCTGTATGACCCGTTCGAAGAAAAATGCGGTTGCGAACTGGTTGTTGAAACCGGCAACTCGGTCGAACGTCTCGCCAAAATCGAAGCCAACAAAGCCGATCCGGTCATCGACCTTGCGGTTATTTCCATGCGCGATGCACTGGCCGCTGCCAAGGATGGCCTGACCGACAAGATCGATACGTCGAAGCTGTCGAACTTTGACAAGCTTTACGACATTGCCAAAGACCCGAATGGCGATGGCATGAGTGTTGGTTACACCTTCTATGCCAGCTCGATCGCCTATCGTTCTGACAAGATGACAGTCGAAAGCTGGTCGGACCTTCTGGCTGATGACGTGGTTGATCATGTCGCCCTTCCGAACGTCACGACCACACAGGGCCCGCTGACCCTTTATATGCTGGGCAAGGCACTTGGCGATGAAGACCCGTCGCTGAAAACCCCGATTGCTGCCGTTGGCGAAAAGAAGAACGAGATCGTCACCTTCTATGTCCGTTCTTCCCAGCTGGTGCAACTGATGCAGCAGGAAGAAATCTGGGCAGCACCCATCGGGCGTTTTGCATGGTCCGGCTTCTCGAAAATGGATTTGCCGATCAAATGGGCAACCCCAAAGGAAGGCCAGTCCGGCGGCATGAATGTCATGGTCCTGACCAAAGGCAGCAAGAACCGCGATCTTGCACTTGAATTCATGGATTTCTGGCTTTCGACCGAAATCCAGACGGCATTGGCGGAAAACCTTGTCGACAGCCCGGCCAACAAGGACGTCAAGGTTTCCGACGAGATTGCCGAAAATCTGACCTATGGGGCCGATACTGTTGCCAACCTGCATCTGATCCCGTCACAGGTTGCCATCGACAATCAGGAAACCTGGCTGTCGGAATGGAACAACAAGGTCGGCCAGTAACCGACACCGAACCCATTATCGTATCGGGGCATGTCGCCATTTACCCCGATCCGGCGAGCCTCGCTCGCGCCACCACTTATTCACTTTAACCGACGATAAGGTTGCCGAGATGTTTCAGAACCGGGCCGAAGCCTTTGCGCTGGTCCTCCCTGCCGCGATCTTTGCCGCTGTGGTCTTTCTGGCCCCGGTTCTGATTCTTCTGTCCGAAGGTTTTCGATCGGGCGACAGCTGGACGATACAGGCCTATATCGATTTCTTCTCCCAGTCGCTGAATCAGACGGTCTTTTTGCGCACGCTTAAACTTGCGGCACTGGTCACGGCAGCCTCAGCCGTGATCGGCTATGCCGCAGCTTTTGCAATCGTGAACCTGCCGCCGAAGGGCAAGGGCAGGATCACCGGCCTTGTTGTCTTGCCGCTAATGATTTCGCCGGTGGCACGGACCTACGCGTGGCTGGTCATCCTTGGCCGAACCGGCTTTGTGAACAAGGCACTGGTTGCCGTCGGGCTATCGGATGAACCGATCCGTTTTCTGTTCACCGAAACAGCCGTTTTCATCGGGTTGCTGCAACTGTTTCTGCCGCTGATGATCATTTCACTGATCAGTGCGCTTGAAAACATGCCGCGCGATGCGGTGCCGGCTGCTCGCGTTCTTGGCGCCAACTGGTTGCAGGTTTTCACCAAAGTCATCCTGCCGCTAACCAAAGAGGGCCTTGTGATCGGTGGTACGCTGGTCTTCACCGGATCAATGACCGCCTATATCACCCCGGCCATTCTGGGCGGTTCCAAGGTTCTGATGCTTGAAACCCTGCTGTATCAGCGCGTGACTGTTGCCAATGATTTCGTATCGGCCAGTGTGATCGCCCTGATCCTGATCGTCATGGCATTTGCGGCCAATCTTCTGCTCAAACGCCTTGCCACCGCGAGGAACAAGCGATGACCAACAAGCTGTTTTCCCCGATCATTCTTTTACTGGTACTGGCCTTTCTGATTGGTCCGTTCCTGATCATTATCGCGGCATCGCTGTCGGCCGGCGAAACGCTTGCCTTCCCACCACAGGGGCTGTCCCTGCGCTGGGTGCTGAAAGTCTTCGAGGTCGAAAGCTTCCGTGCGAGTTTCGGCATCTCGATGTTTCTTGCCATCGGCGGCACGCTTGCCGCCCTGATCCTTGGCATTCCGGCAAGTTATGCGCTATCGCGCTACAAGGTCCCCGGTGCGGAAACCATCCGGACCATCGTATCGTCACCGATCATTGTGCCGGGCATCATTGTCGGTCTGGCACTGCTGCGTTACTTCGTCGTACCTTTCAATTTCGGCATTCTTTTTGCGCTGTTCCTGGCGCATACCGCATTGATCCTGCCCTACGCCGTGCGCGTGGTGTCGGCCAGCCTGAATAATTTGCGATCCGACATTGAAGAAGCCGCCGTGCTTTTGGGGTCGTCGCGGATTGGTGCCTTTTTCCGCGTGGTGATGCCAAATATCCGTGGCGGTATTCTTGCTGCCTTCATTCTCGGCTTTGTCACCAGTTTCAATCAGGTGCCGGTTTCCCTGTTTTTGTCCGGGCCCGGTGTCCGAACCCTTCCAATCGACATGCTCGCCTATATGGAAATCACCTATGACCCGTCGGTCGCAGCCCTGTCCGCGCTGCTTGCCTTCATGTCGCTGGGCATTGTCTTTCTGGCCGAACGTTTCCTAGGATTTTCCCGCTATGTCTGATGCCCGCTTTCTCTGTCTTGAAAAACTGACCCTGTCTTACGGTAAAAATGTTGCCGTACCGGAAATGGATCTTGATATCGGCAAGGGAGAACTGGTTGCCCTGCTTGGCCCGTCGGGCTGCGGCAAAACCACCACCATGCGCGCCATTGCCGGGTTGATGGAGCCGTCATCGGGCAAGATCATCCTTGATAATGTCGACATCACCCGGACCCCCGCCAACAAACGCCCGGTCGGGCTGGTGTTTCAGTCCTATGCCCTGTTCCCGCACCTTAACGTCTATGAAAACGTTGCCTTTGGCCTGAAGCTGATGGGAGTTCGCGGCAAGGAACTGGACGACAAGGTTCAGGAAGGCCTTCGTACTGTCGGGCTGTCCAAATTCGCCACCCGCAAACCCGCCGAGCTTTCCGGCGGCCAGCAGCAGCGCGTTTCGCTGGCGCGTTCGATGGTGATGGAACCCAAGGTGCTGCTTCTTGACGAACCGCTTTCAAACCTTGATGCCCGTCTACGCCTTGAAATGCGGACCGAATTGCAGCGTGTGCAAAAGGAAAGCGGTGTCACGATGATCTTCGTCACCCACGATCAGGTCGAAGCCCTTGCGATGGCGGACCGGATTATCGTGATGCTTGATGGTCATATCGAACAGATCGGAACACCAGAAGATATCTATAACCGCCCTGTTTCCGATTTTGTTGCGGACTTTGTCGGGTTTGAAAATGTCTTCGCGCTTGAAAACGGCAAACTTAAAACCGCGACCGGAACTGTCGAACTGTCGGGCACGGCCCCTCTTGATGCCAAAGGCCTTGCTTGGCGACCGTCGATGGTCTCCCTTGGCAGCGGACCGTTCGAGGGCACGATACGCGGTACGTCTTTTGCCGGTGGAACACGGGAATACCTGCTTGATACCCCACTTGGCCCGATCAAGGCGGAATGCGATGCCAGCCTTCCGGCCCATGAATTCGGTTCTGTCCTGAAATTCGATCTGCCTGTATCGCAGGCCGCACCCCTATCGCGCGTCGGGAGCCTCTGATGGGACTTTGGATCGACACCGATATGGGCTTTGACGATCTGGCTGCGGTGCTGGTTGTCATCCATGCCGGAAAGCGGATCGACGGAATGTCCCTGATTGCCGGGAATTCCCCGCTTGAACGTGTGCGGATCAATACAGCCAGTGCCGCACGCCAGTTTGGCTGGGGTTTCAAAATCCATACCGGCCGGGAAACGGCGGTTATGGGTGGACTTGAAACCGCCGAACGGATTCTTGGCCCCCTTGGCATGCAATCAAGCGGCGTACATCTTCCCGATTGCCGTCCGATTGCCGAAAGCAGCGCGTTCGACGGTATTTGCAACTGGCTTGAAGGCAAATCCGGACCGGATGATGAACGCCATATTCTGGCCCTTGGCCCGCTTGGCAATATTGCATCCCTGGTTCTGGCCCGGCCTGATCTGGCGCGCAAAATCGACCGTGTGACATGGATGGGGGGTGCCGTAACGCGCGGCAATCACACCGCACTCGCCGAATATAATGCCTTTGCCGACCCCGAAGCTGTTGCCATTACCCTGTCCCATCAGGTGCCCCTGCGCATGGTGGATCTTGATCTCTGTCGGCAGGTACTGGCCACCCCGAATGATGTGACACCTATCCGCAATGCTGGCGGAAAAAATGCGGAACTTCTGGCCGATCTGAGCGAAGGATACATCAATATTGCCCTGTCACGCGGGCGCGATGCGATGGCGATTTTCGATCCTTGCGCGGCGGTCGCCGTGATTGATGAAGATGCGATCAGCTTTGCCGATGCACATATCGAAATTGATACCAGCCACGGTCCTTCGCGTGGGCAAACCATTGTTGACCCACACCCGACCGCGATCAAAAACGCGCAATATGCCGTTTCTGTTAACACGGAACGTGCGCGCGACCTGATCTTTTCAGCCCTCAAGGCGGAAGCAGCGAAATGAATAATCGCACGACAGAACCCGGCGATCTAACCTGCCATAAATTGCGCACACGTGCCGTCGCCGCCGCACGCGGCGATGAACCGTTCGATATCCTGATTACCGGTGGCAAGCTTGTCGATATGGTGACCGGTGAAATCCGCAAGGCCGATATCGGCCTGATCGGACCAATGATCGCAAGCGTCCATGAACCGGCAACCAGAAGCGACGCCCGCAAAATCGTCAGTGCCCGGGGCGGTTATGTCAGCCCCGGCCTGATCGACACGCACATGCATATCGAAAGTTCGATGGTCACACCGGCGATCTATGCCGAAACGGTCGTTGCCCGCGGCGTCACCACAATCGTCTGGGATCCGCATGAATTTGGCAATGTCCGGGGGCTTGATGGTGTCCGCTGGGCGATTGAAGCGACACGTGACCTGCCATTACGCGTTCTGGTTCTGGCACCGTCCTGCGTTCCCGCCGCTCCCGGCCTTGAAATATCCGGTGCTGATTTTGACGGTGAGGCAATGGCCGAAATGCTCTCTTGGCCGGAAATCGCCGGAGTTGCGGAAGTCATGAATATGCGTGGTGTGATTGATCGTGATCCCCGCATGACCAATATCATGCAGGCAGGGCTTGCTTCGGGGAAACTTGTCTGCGGTCATGCGCGAGGCCTCAAAGGACCCGATCTTGCGGCCTTTATGACGGCCGGAGTCAGTTCCGACCATGAACTTGTTTCAAACGATGATCTGATGGCAAAACTGCGTGCCGGTCTTGCGATTGAAATGCGCGGATCGCATGACCACCTTCTGCCGGGCTTTGTCGAGACGCTTAATGAGTTGGGTTTCCTGCCGCAAACCGTCACGCTTTGTACCGATGACGTATTCCCCGATGACCTGTTTCATGCTGGTGGGCTTGATGATGTGGTGCGTCGGCTGGTCCGTTATGGCATGAAGCCCGAATGGGCGTTGCGGGCGGCAACACTGAATGCCGCGATGCGCCTTGGCCGTTCCGATCTTGGTTTGATTGCTGCCGGACGGCGTGCAGATATTGTCATCTTTGACGACCTGACCGATTTCAGGGCACGCCAGGTTGTCGCAAATGGTGAAATCGTCGCCGGGGTCGGTGAAATGGCATCACGGGCGGTTTCGATTGATCCCGCCCCCCTGTCTGACACCATGAAGATGGATGTCCTGACCATCGATGATTTTCGTGTTCCTGCATCCGGGGATCGCGTCCGGATCGCCACCATTGACCGGCCACGCTTTACTCGCTGGGCAACAGACGACGCCGATGTCAAAGACGGCTATGTGGTGCCGCCTATAGGCACGACCATGATCGCCGTTGCCCATCGCCACGGAAAGGCAGACAGCAAACCACGCGTTGGCTTTCTGACCGGATGGGGTGACTGGAAAGGTGCCGTTTGCACCACCGTCTCGCATGACAGCCACAATGTTACGGTGTTCGGCGGCAATCCGCGCGATATGATGGTCGCCGCCAATGCCGTCATCCGTGCCGGTGGCGGTATGGCGGTCGCATCAAACGGCAAACTTGATGCGCTTCTTCCGCTGCCACTTTGTGGGTTGGTGTCCGACGCACCGATGGATCATGTTGCGCAGCAATTTGCCGATATCCGAACCGCGACAGATGCAATTGTCGACTGGCAACCGCCCTATCTGGTTTTCAAGGCCCTGTTCGGCGCAACATTGGCCTGCAACCCCGGCCCGCATCAAACCGACCGCGGGATCGGCGATGTTACCACCGGTCAACTTCTGACCTCGCCGGTTCTCGAAGTCTTATAGATCGCCAAATACCCCTCGATATCCATCATGTTATCGCGGGGAATCACCTATTACTTCGCCGCGTCCAGTGACGCAAAATAACCCGGCTGATAATCGATTGGCAGGAAGCGGTCATGCAGTTGTCGGAACGTTTCATCGGGATCAAGATCGGCAAACAGATCCGGATGGAACCATTTTGCCATCTGCTGGATCGCGACGAACTGATAGGGGCTGTTATAGAACTGATGCCAGACAACGTGGAACGCATGCGTTTTTTGCGCCGCAATTCCAAGATAGGCCGAACGTGTCGGATAATATTTCAGCTTCTTTTCTACCAGTTGCGCATCCGCTCCCGGCCCGACCGGCACCCATTTTCCGCCCGGCACATAGGCATCCCACGCGGCACTGGTGATAATCACATGATCAGGGTTTGAAACCATAACCTGTTCAGCATTGATTTGCCCGAATGTTCCCGGGATCAGGTCCTTGGCGATATTGTCGCCCCCTGCCATTTCGACCATCGAGCCGAAATTGCCATCCCCGAATGAATGGCAGCAATCCTCGTAAAAACCGGCAGCCCGGTCGATGAACACCTTTGGTCGCGACGGGTTCGCTTCCGCCAGTTTATCGGTCACGCGGGCAATTTCGGCGGCGCGGAATTTAATAAACTCTTCTGCGCGAGCTTCCTGATCGAACAGCTTGCCAAACAGCCGGATGGATGGCTCGGTATTGTGTTCCGGATCATGCCGAAAATCGACATAGATCACCGGGATACCAAGCGCACCAAGCTTTTCAACATAGTTCGCCTCGTCCACGGCCTGTTGTGTTTCAAGGTTCAGGAAAACTACATCTGGCTTTTGCGCAATCGTGGTTTCGATATCAATCAGGCTTTGTTCCAGCCCAGCAAATGCCGGTATATCGCCAAAGACCGGGAACTTCGCCAGATAGGCCTGATAGGTGGCCGGGTCGGCCTCGATCAAATCCTTGCGCCAGCCGACAATCCGCTTTGCCGGATTTTCACGATCCAGTGCGGCGATGATATAAAGCTGCCGCCCTTCACCCAAGACAGCCCTTTGGATCGGCACATTGACCCTGACCTCTCGTCCAGCAATGTCGGTGACGGTGATCATTTCGGCCTGTGCCACCTGGATGAACAGCAGGCTTAAACCTGCGGCGGCAATCAGGCGCGATATCGTTTTTACGATCATTATTATTCTCCGGGAATTTCTGATGGTCGGGCACTCGTGAATGCACGCGCACGTGCAAAAACGGTCAGGATAAACCCGATGGCGTAGACAAGACCGACAAGAAAATAGATATTTGAAAGACCGGCGGCCTGACTGAACCAGCCGCCAAGGGCGATGCCCGCGATGGATGCAAATTGCGCCGTACTTTGTGCAAGGCCGAGCACATGCCCCTGACGGTAATCACCCGCCGCGCGTGACACAAGGGCGGTCAATACCGGCGTCGTCGCGCCAAGCAACACCCCCCAGATGAAATACATCGCGGTAAAAACAAAGATCGACCGGGTGGCGCCGGCCAGCAAGGTCACCACAACACATCCGGCAATCACCAGACACATGCCGCCCAGAACATCGCGCGCGGCACGCCCTTCGAAATGGCGTGCCCAAAGGGATGCTGAAACGACAAAACCAAGTGCCAGCAAGCCATAGCAAAGACCGACAATCCAGTTGCCGACATCAAAGATGTTCAGCACATAAATCGAAAACGGCGATTGTGTCACCATCCGGCCCAGCAACAAAACACCCAGAATGGTCAGAAGAGATACGATCTGTGGTGATCGCAAAATGCTAATCTTTTCCGTGGGTGCGACATTGACAACGGCACCACGCCCTGCATCTTTTGGCACCACAACCGGCAGCAATGCCCAGACCGAACCCAGACAAACGGCGCACAGAATGGCTGCTGAAAAGTTGATCCAGAAGAAAGCCGCATGATCAAGGATCACACCACCGACCAATGCGCCGCCAAGCGACCCGACATTGGTTGAAACCTGAAGATAGGCAAAAAGCTTTGCCCGCCGTGCCGGACTTTCGATGCTGACGCCATAAGCCTGTGCCGGCGCAATATAGCCCGCACACGCCCCTTGCAGGAACCGCAACATCAGGATCAGCCACACGTCATTGGCATAGGCCAACGCAAGCTGGGTAATCGCAAGCCCGAAAAGGGCGCGCATCATCATCGCCTTGTGACCAAACCGATCCCCAAGCCGCCCCCAGAACGTGCTGGTCAGCATGATGCCCAGCATCGGCCCGATATAGACCGCAATACTGGCAAATGTGAACAGGTCGTCTGATTGGCTTAATGAACGCAAATGAACGGGCCAGAACGGCCCGCTCATCTCCATCGCGCCCATCGAAACCAGCTGGATGATAAACAGAAGGTGTATCTGCCAGCGAACGGACATCAGACTAGAAGTCAGCCGTTACAGACAGCAGAGCCGTACGAGGTGCCCCGACAGAAACCATGCTGAACTCGTTGACACCGTACCAGTAGTCTTCATCCGTAACGTTCTGGATGGTAGCGCGGAATGTAACGGGTGTTTCCGCAATTGAAGTTTTGTAGCGTAGCCCCAAATCAAGTGTGGTCCAGTCGGGAATGTCCTGAGTATTGGCAGTATCGATATACTGTTCCGACGTATGGGTGATTGTCCCGCTTAGCGTCATCCCTTTGACAAAGGGAGTATCCCATTCAGCGGTCAGGTTGACCTGCATTTCAGGTGTCCCGACGGCGCTATTTCCGCGGGTCGTAGAACTGTTGGTTTTAGTCAGTTCCGCATCAAGGAACATGACGCCACCCAACAATCGTACATTTGGCGTCACCTCCCCAAAGACGTTCAGTTCAAACCCTCGGTTCCACTGTTCGCCGTCGCTTTCATAACTGCCACTTACATTTTGGGCAAAGGGCTTCGTGATCTGGAAAATCGCTGCTGTCGTGCTTATTGAACCGAAGTCCAACTTCACACCCGTTTCGATCTGTTCAGCGACATAAGGCGACAAGGCTTCGCCGGTTATGGGTGCGTTCGCACCTTTGCTAAGACCTTCGAGATAGTTTGCGTAGACAGAAACATTTTCCCAAGGCTTGAACACCACGCCAGCCATCGGAGTGACAACGCTTTTATCGTATGCAGCCGTTACAGCACCTGTCGTAGCGCTGAAGTTATTGGTTTCAACGCGCTGCTGGCGCGCACCAACTGTTACCAAAAACCGCTCATCCCAAATCGACATTGTGTCTGCTAAAGCAACACCGGTCATATAGGATTCAGATATCTTTGGTTTTGACGCAGGCGCCGCCACAGCAATCGGTGCGTTTGCCACGGGATTGTAAATGTTGGAAAATGGATCAGTTGTCGAGAAAACCTGCCCACGCTTGAAGGTATCTTCATAACGGCTGGCTTCCAGTGTGACCTTATGCTTGACTTCGAGTGTCTCAAATTCGCTTCTTACACCGGTACTCGCAGTCCATCTTTCTGTCTGAAAGCGCATGAACGACAGACTGTCATCTTCAATCGTTCCGTCATTTGCCCGGATGATCGGATAACCGAACAAACGATCCACTTCGGTCTTGCCACCACCAAAACTGCCAAACAGAGTGAAACTGCTATCAAGGTCGTATTCACCCTGAAGTACGGCAGACTGATCAACGGCATCTGACCACTCCCAGTCGTGAGTAACATTTTTATTACCGTCAGGTGCAGACGGCATCGTTAAGCCGGAAGCAATACGATATTCGCGAAAGGGAGCATTCAGGTTTTCACGCTGATCAATAACGTCAAGCGATAGCCGTAGATCATCTCCACGATAATCTAGGGCAAGTGCGCCAAGTGACGTTTCGCGTGTCTGATGGTCCAGATAAGTATCACCATTGTGATATCCACCGTTAAAGCGAACCCCGAACTCACCGTCATCGCCATATCTGCGGCTGAAATCAACATTGCCACCTGCCTGCTCACCAAGTCCATAATCCGCACTGACCCGGTTAAGATCTTCGTCACCGGCACGTTTTGGAACAATATTGATGACACCGCCGACACCGCTATTAGGTGCCATTCCGGCAAGAAGAGCTGCTGGCCCTTTCACAACTTCAACGCGCTCGGCAAACCCGGATAATGCGCGATAGGTTGGCGCAACACCGTAAACCCCGTTGAACGCCATTTCACCAGAGTTGCCGGTATTCACATTGAAACCGCGGATCTGATAAGTATCGAGCATACCACCGCTGCTATTGGGCGTTCTGACCGATGGATCGTTTTTAAGAACATCCGCAATGGTCTGGGCCTGCTGATCGGCAATCTTTTCGCTGGTATAACTCGTGATGCTGACCGGCGCGTCCATGATGTCCGTGTTACCCAGCATGCCAAGACGGCCACCCGTCGCGACCTGGCCACCAGCATAGGCGGGCGGTAGATCGGATTGCGTGCTGTTGGCTTCAACGCGGATCGGATCAACAACCGCCGCACCGCTTTGCCCGGCTTCCGCCGCCGGGTCGATCAGGATCAGGGAATGTTCCCCGGCTTCACGATAGGAAAGTCCGGTACCGCGCAGCAATGCATCTATCGCGGCGGGAACGGTCATATCGCCGCGAATATCGCGCGCACCATCGATAGACGGCAGATCAATCGTATAGGCGATCCGCCAGCCTGATGCGGCACCGATTTCAGCAACCCCTTCAGCAAGGGAGGAAACCGAGATATCAAATGAATAGGTCGCCTGTGCAATTTCGGTCTGCACATTTGCCGCCAGCGCCCCCGATGTTGCTGGCACGGCCATTGCGGTTGAAACCAGCAATGCCGAAATCAGAGAGTATGTTCTTGTTCTTGCTTGTTTGAATTCCAACTTCCCACTCCATAAACGTCTTTTCTGTCAGGCAGGTCCCCCCTGCATCTAAAAAGACAAACGAACGGGAAATAAGAGTCCTCACATCGGAGGATGATTTTTTGCGAATTTTTCGCAATCTCAATAAATAACTGTCAACCATGGCGAGGTTCTAACGACCTTTGCGCCAATTGCATCCGCAACAGTTTCAAGCGATCCGGGGATATCGGTCGTCGGAAAACTACCGGAAATACTGCGCGTTCCTACATCGCCAATCACAACGATGCGACCTTCGTCAAAGTTTTCCAACCGGGCGGTCAGCTCTGAGACAGGCATGTTGTGCACACTAAGACGCCCCTTCATCCAGGATAGCGCAAGTCCGACATCACCGATTTCGGATGGTAAAAGTGTTCCGTCATTGACAACAACCTGCTGCCCCGGTCCCAGCAGAACACCGTTTTCATCCTGCGCGCTTGACACACGAACAGCCCCGTCCTCGACAATCACAACAGTCTGTTGTGAAAGACGATCCACATTGAACCGGGTGCCAACGACCTGCACTGTCACGTCACCGGTATGGACTCTGAACGGATCGCCGTTGCGATGAACAACTTCAAAAAATGCCTGCCCGCGCAATAATTGTATCTCCCGGCGACCACCACCAAAGTTGGTCGATAGGGCACTGTTTGCGGCAAGCCGCACAATCGAACCATCGGGCAATTCAACCGCCGTGACATTTGACTGACCACTAACGATATCGGCCTGAATATTATCAATAAAATCGGGATGCAGGAAAAAGATCGCGCCAGCAACAAACGCCATTCCTGCAAGTGCGGCAAAGGAGCGCCGGGGCCGAAACATTGACAGGAAACCGGAAAGCATGGGCTTTTTTCGTGTCTGCGCCAAACGCCTTGAGGGTTCTTCGATCCGGGCCCAAAGCACACGCATCTGGTCAAAAGCCAGCCGGTTGTTCCGGTCTGCATTCAGCCATTCTTCGAACTCGTATTCCTGCACAGCAGACAACGACCCACCAGCGCGCCTTGCGTGCCAGAGTGCCGCTTCGTCCTTTTGCTGTTCAGTCGGTTCAAAAGCGCCTTGCATAGGTTCCCGGTTCGCCCGTTATGATGTGACGTTCATACCAGCAAATGATGTGACCCGCCAAATTCCCTTTCTATATACAATAACGGATGACGATAAAATATCCTCAAGGAGCGTAAGGGATTTATCAGGCGTCGTCGCGATAGGCTGCCAGTCGTTCCTGGCAATGGCGCATGGTCCGGGCCAGTTGTTTTTCCACCGCACTGATAGAAATCCCGTACTTTTTCGCCAGTTTCGCGTTGGATATGCCGTCGACACGATGAAGGATGAACATTTCGCGCGCCTTTGGTGAAAGTTCTAGCAAGGCGCGATCCAGCGCAGAAAGCGCCTGACGGGCTTCGGCATGATCGTAAGGAGATGACGTTTCGCACAGCCAGAGCTGAGCCGGGAGAACACCGTTCATTGCCTGCGCACGGCCAAAGCTGCTGCGGTGATGATCGATGACCGCATTGCGTACGGATGCATAAAGCATCTTTGTATTGGCTTCCGGTTCCCCGCAATCACCGGACTGCATCAGGCGCGCATAGACATCCTGCACAAGTTCGGCCGCAACTTCACGATCACGTATCCGCCGAACCACCATCGCGACAAGCTGACGCCGATGGTCTTCGAACAGCTTTGCAAGTGTGTTCCTCCAGAAACTCATGCGCAGGTTCTATCATTGCCTATGAAACCCTGCCAAACGGCCCGTTTTACGAGCCCCGACAGACAGCCCCCACAACGGTGACGAGCGGACCGTATCAGTAATGATAATCACTTTCAATATTATCGATATGTTTTATGGCCGCACCAATCAAAACCACATGAAGCATCGGCAAAAATGCGTCCCTATGGCTACGGGTTAATCAAATGCCCTTTCGATCATGCATTCATCGACTAGAGGAAACTAAAGCAATGTCATGCACTGATCTCGTGCCTGATGGCGGCATCGGCGCCGTCCGACATTAGTATCGACAGGCGTTCAATCACGGCTTCACGCCAGAACTGGCTATCCTGCAACTGTTTGGGCATCCAGCCCTTAAGACCGGAAAGTTTTTCGTATATCGCGGTTGCATCCTGATGATCCGCCAGTGCTTCCATGATTTCGTTTGCACGCGGATCATTGAGCAGTTCAGCAGTTCCATCCTGTGCTGTATTGACGCGCTGGCGCATCACAGCCATCCATGCAGCAAAACAAAGGGCAAACGTACCGAGCATCTTGCTTTCCTGCGGTAGATCACAAGCCGGGGAGAAAATCCGCTGCGGGAGTTTTTCCGTGCCATCCATGGCAATCTGACGGGTTTCGTGTGCGATTTCGGGATTGCGGAAACGTTCGACCAATTCGACCCCGTAATCGGAAAAATCAATCCCGGCAAGCGGTGCCATCGTTGCGGCAGCATTTTCCATATGTTGCGCAACAAGTTGCGAGAAGGCCTCATTTGCCATTGCATTGCGAACATAGCGGTAATCACCGACTTGCCCCAAATAGGCGATCAGGGAATGGCTGCCGTTAAGCATACGAAGTTTCATAAGTTCGTATGGCTCGACATCGTGAACCAAAATCGCACCGGCTTCTTCCCAGGCGGGCCTGCCATCGGGGAAATCATCCTCGATAACCCACTGCGAAAAGGGTTCGGTTTCAATCGCAGCCGGATCGTCCATTCCGGTCAAACTTTTGGCATCTTCAAACGTGCGAGCTGTCGCCGCTGGCGTAATCCGATCAACCATCGTTGAGGGAAAGGAAACGTTATCCGCGATCCAACCTGCCAGGTCCGGGTCGACACGCTTGGCAAAGTCAATCACACCGTTGCGCAACAACACTCCGTTCGATGGCAGGTTATCACAGGAAACGACAGTAAACGGTCGAATGCCTGCCTGTTTGCGGCGCTTCAGCCCGGCAACCAGTATCCCGAGAAGCCCGGTTGGCGTGTTGGAATTTGCCAGATCATGTCTTACGGCCGGATGTTCCGCCTGAACCCATCCCGACACCCGATCAATGCCATATGCCTTTTCGGTGACCGTGATGGTCACGATCCCGATTGCCGGATCGGTAAGCGCGTCCAAAACCGGTGCAATATCACGCGAAGCCGCAATTGCCTTTGACAGGCTGGTGATCCTAAGGGCTTTGGGGCCGTCGGGATGACGTTCAATCACCGTAAAGGCGCAGTCCTGCGCGTTCAGAGCATCGACAATTTCAGTGCTGCGCAAACTGACACCGATAATTCTCCAGTTCCCGCCTTTGGCCTGCATCGCCACGTCGGTATAAACCGCCTGATGGGCCCGGTGGAAGGCACCGATCCCGATATGCACGATACCGGCCATTGCCCTGTCTGCATCGGGTGCACCAGCGGAATTATCGGAAGATGTCATTTTTGGACCCCAAGCAGATCAAACCTTGCCGAAAGTGCCGTCAGCACACCGCGCAACTCGGCAAGGCCCTTGAGGCGCCCGATCGCCGGATAGCCCGGCTGCCCCTTCCGGTTCAAGTCATCAAGAATATCCTGCCCATGATCCGGACGCATCGGAATGTTCCAGTCTAAGCGTCCCGCTGCTTTGCGACGTGCCTCTTCGCGCAGGATTTCCTCGATGAGATCGACCATATTGGTATCGCCATCCAGATGTTCTGCTTCGTGGAAGCTGCATGGCAGCCCTTCGCTTTCACGTTTTGTATTGCGCAGATGAATGAAATGCACACGGTCACCCAAGCGTTTCATCATCCCCGGCAAATCATTTTCCGGATGTACACCCAGCGACCCGGAACATAGCGTTATGCCATTTTCCGGAAGATCCACCGCCTGCATGATGTAGGCATAGTCGGCCTCGGTCGACATGATCCGCGACAATCCCAAAAGGGCAAAGGGCGGATCGTCGGGATGGCAGCACATGCGAATACCAACCTCGCGTGCGACAGGTACGACTTCCTCAAGGAAGGCAACCAGATTGCTACGAAGCGTATCGGCATCAATATCGGCATAGGTTGCAAGCAACGCACGCAAATCATCCAGCGAGAGGTTCTCGACCGAACCGGGCAAGCCGAAGGCAACCGTCCGTTCAAGTTCACTACGGCGATCTTCGGACATTTGTGCGAAACGACTTTTTGCATCCGCAACAATTGCGGCCGGATAATCATCGACAGCACCATCGCGGTTCAGAATGAACAGATCAAATGCAACAAAGTCGACCAGATCAAATCGCATGCAGGTTGCGCCGTTTGACAGACGCCAGCTCAGATGGGTTCGGGTCCAGTCAAGAACCGGCATGAAGTTATAGCAAACGATGTTGATCCCGGAATCGGCAAGGTTACACAGGCTTTGCTTGTAGGCTGCGATATGATCGCGCCACGGACCTACCTGCCGTTTGATCGATTCGGAAACCGGAAGACTTTCGACGACATCCCAGGTAAGGCCCGAAGGCGCCCCATCCTTCATGGTCGCGATTTCAGCATGACGTTTGGCAATCTCATCCGGCGTCCAGACAGCACCACTTGGCACATGATGAAGGGCGGAAACCACGCCATGTGCGCCAGCCTGGCAAATATCGTCAATGCTGACCAGATCGCGCGGGCCGAACCATCTCCAGGTTTGTTTCATGTGTTTCTCTCTGTATTGGCGTGGTGTCTTCAACACCGACTATAACGATTAGGAATAATATCACGTCATAATTTTGTTGACTAGTATGGTAGTATGCATCATGACTCAGAAAAGCAAGGAGAGATTGATGGGCGATCCCGAACAAAATGACTGGGAAATCACACACGATCAGGCCGTAGGCCCACAGATCCATCGCATTATTCGCGAACGGATCGTGTGCACGGATCTGCTTCCCGGCGTGCGCCTGTCCGAAGCCGAACTTGCCAAACATTACAATGTCAGCCGCCAACCCGTCCGCGAGGCCTTCATCAAGCTTGCCGACGAAGGCCTTCTGGAGGTTCGCCCGCAACGCGGAACCTATGTCCGAAAGATTTCCGTCGCCGCCGTTCTTGATGCGCGTTTTGTCCGCGAAGCCATCGAGGCCGACATTGCCCGTTTCGTCGCAATCAAGCCCGATGATGCATTTCTGGCACGCCTTGAACAACTGATCACCGATCAGCGCAAGGCCATGGAAGGCGATGCGCGTGCATTCCTGAAACTGGATCATGATTTTCATCGCTGCCTCGCAGAAGCGGCAGGCAAGACATACGCATGGAAGGTCGTTGAGGATGTTCGCGCCCAGCTCGACCGAGTGCGCTACCTCAGTTACTTCCAGTTTCCGATGAACGAGATCATCGAACAGCATATCCGAATTGTTTCCGCGATCACATCCCGTGATCCCGAAGCAGCCAGCGCAGCCATGCGTGAGCACCTCCGTGAGATTCTGCATACGCTGCCTGATATTGCCCGCTCCAGAACGGAGCTTTTTGACAACGCAAATTCCACGTTGTCGCCCTAAGGCCTCAACCGAACAGGGAGGAAAAGATGCTTAAAAAAACGACCAAGAAACTGATGATCGCCGGTGTAGCCGCCATGATGATGGGTAACTCTGCGATTGCCGCAGAAATAACCCTGAAACTTGGTCATCTCGCCAATGAACAGAATGCCTGGCACAAAGCTGCCGTGAAGTTCGGCGAGGAACTTTCGACCCTTACCGACGGCCGTATTGATGTGCAGGTCTTCCCCAACGAAACACTCGGCAAGGAAATCGACCTGATCAACGGCATGCAGCTTGGTTCGGTCGACATGACCATTACCGGTGAAAGCCTGCAGAACTGGGCACCGATGGCGGCCCTTCTGGCTGTTCCGTATGCCTATCAGACGCTCGAAGACATGGATGCCGTTGCCAGTGGTGAAATCGGCGACAAAATCGAACAGCAGATCGTCGAGAAAGCCCGCATCCGCCCGATTGCCTATTTTGCCCGTGGCCCGCGCAACCTGACGTCAAACCGCGAAATCAAAAGCCCGGACGATCTGAACGGCCTGAAACTGCGCGTTCCGAACGTTCCGCTTTTTGTTGATGTCTGGAAATCGCTTGGTGCGCAACCGACACCGATGGCGTTCTCGGAAGTCTTTACCTCGCTTCAGGCAGGCACCATCGATGCACAGGAAAACCCGCTGGCACTGATTGATTCGGCAAGCTTCAACGAAGTGCAGAAATTTGTGAACAAGACCGAGCATGTCCGTTCATGGATTTATCTGACCATTTCGGAAATCACCTGGGGCAAACTGTCAGATGCCGACAAGGAAGCCGTCATGGAAGCTGCAAAACGGGCCCAAGCATATGAGCGCGACCTGTTTAGCGCTGATGAAGAACGGTTGACGAAGGAACTTCAGGCAAAGGGCATGACCTTCGTTGAAGTCGACACGCAGGCCTTTGCCCAGAAAGCAAAAGACGCTGTTCTTGCAAATGTTTCCGACGAAATCCGTCCTGTCGTCGAAGACCTTTTCGCAAACTGATTGCTACCGGTTCGGTTGCGTACGCGCGACCGAACCTTTTTTCGACGGGGAAGTAACGTGCTTTCTGCTAGATTATACGCATCCATCATTGCACTTTGCCGGATCGGAACCGGTGCCGCTTTCGGCATTCTGATCGGCACGGTCCTGATACAGGTTGTGTCGCGAACCTTTTTGACCAGTTCACCGGTATGGACCGAAGAACTCACGCGTCATGCGCTGCTGTTTCTTGCGGCTTTTGGCGTCGGACTGTCTTTTCGCAATGGCGAACTGGTTAATGTCGACATCGTTTGCGAAATGCTGCCTTTGCGTATTCAGCGGGCATTGATGTTCATCTCGGCCGGGCTGACGGCGGCATTTTGCCTGATACTGCTATCCCCTGCGTGGATGTTTGTTTCAATCGGTGTTCTTCAAACTTCACCCGCTTTAGGCGTCCGGATGGACTTCATTCACGCCACCGTTTTCATTCTTCTTGCCGTTCTCGGCCTTTTCGCGGTCCTGCGGATGATACGTGTCATCGCCGGGGCTTCTGACGGAAAAGCTGAAGATACGACGAAGGACTTCCCATGAGCCTCGCAATTTTACTTGGCGTTTTTGCCCTCGGCCTCGTCATCGGCCTTCCGGTCGCCGTGACACTGGGTCTGTCCTCGCTATGCTATTTGCTGCTGGAAGGCATTCCTCTTGTTGTGATCCCGCAAAAAATGTTTGCCGGGATGGATGTGTTTGTCCTGCTTTGTATTCCCGGCTTTATCCTTGCCGGGAACCTGATGAATGGCGGGGGAATTACACCGCGTATTGTGCGGTTCGCCAATGCGATGGTCGGATGGATGCGGGGTGGCCTTGGCCTGACCAATGTTACCGGTTCCATGCTGTTTGGTGGCATTTCCGGAACCGCTGTTGCCGACGCGGCATCAATCGGCGGCATGATGATCCCCGGCATGGTCCGCGCCGGATACACGCCTGCTTTTTCCGCCGCTGTTACGGCGGCATCATCAACGGTCGGGCCGATCATCCCGCCAAGCATGCCCATGATCATCGTTGGTGCATTGTCTGGCATTTCTGTCGGCAAGATGTTCATTGCGGGTGCTATTCCCGGCATCCTGATGGGTCTCGCAATGATGGTCACCTGCTACATCATCGCGGTCCGACGCAATTTCCCTCACCAGCCGTGGCAGGGATTTGGTGAACTGGCCCGATCCTTCGTCGGCGCCTTCTGGGCACTTGCCATGACGGCCCTGATTGTCGGCGGTTTGCTGAGCGGCATCGTCACCCCGACTGAAACCGCAGTCATTGCCAGTATCTATGCCCTGATTGTCGGCTGTTTCATTTATCGCGAACTGCCGCTGCGCAAGGTTCCGAAAATCATCATCGATAGCGCGGTGACCGCCGCCGCCATTCTTGCGCTTGTCGGTCTGGCAAACGTGTTTGGCTGGATCCTTGTTTCCGAACGCATCCCGCAGATGATTTCAAACGCGGTATTGTCGTTCACCGATAACAAATATGCCGTGATATTGCTGATCAATCTGGTTCTGCTCATTGTCGGCATGTTCATGGAAACGATTGCGGCATTGATCATCCTGTTTGTGCCACTTCTGACCCTTGCCACCAATGTCGGTGTCGATCCGATCCATTTCGCGGTGTTTGCGGTTCTGAACCTGATGATCGGTTTGACGACCCCGCCGGTAGGCATTTGCATGTTCATCTGTGCGAACATCGCCAAAGCCCCGGTGACCACGGTTATAAGGGCGCTGATGCCGTTCCTTCTGACCAATATCCTTATCCTGTTCCTTGTTTCCTATATCCCGGCGCTGTCAACCTGGTTGCCGTCCCTGATGGAGTAATCGATGCAAACACGCGTTTGCCGTCTGTATGGCCAAGATGATCTTCGGATCGACACCGAAGCAACCACCGCCCCTGTTGGTGACGAAGTCCTTATCCGTGTTGGTGCCGGTGGTGTGTGCGGTTCGGACATGCATTACTATTTCGAAGGCGGCATTGGTCAAATCCGCGTGCGCGAACCGATCATCCTTGGACATGAGGCCTCGGGTACCGTCGTTGCACTTGGCCCGGATGCAACCAGTCTGGCCGTCGGGCAAAAGATTGCAATCAACCCAAGCCATCCGTGTGGCACGTGCCGTTATTGCCAACAGAACCTGCAGCAGCATTGCCTGAACATGAAGTTCTTTGGGTCGGCAATGCCGATGCCCCATATTCAGGGTGCGTTCCGCGATCTGGTCAATGTGCGCGAAGGCCAGTGTTTCGTCATCAACGATCAAACCGACATCGGCAAAGCCGCCTGTGCCGAACCACTTGCCGTATGCCTGCATGCAGTTGCACGCGCAGGTGATCTTGCGGATAAAAAGGTTCTGATTACCGGTGCCGGCCCGATTGGCAGTCTTTGTGCGGCGGCTGCCAAACTTGCCGGTGCCAGCGAAATCGTTGTGACCGACTTGCAGGATTTTGCGTTGAATGTTGCAAAGCAGATGGGAGCAACCCGCACCATCAACATCGCCACGGCCGCCGATGACCTTAAACCTTATGAACAGGATAAGGGCCAGTTTGACGTTTGCCTGGAATGCTCCGCCGCCCCGGCGGCCTTGCGGTCCGCCATCAGCGTTTTGCGCCCGCAAGGCATCCTCGTTCAGGTCGGCGTTGCCGGCGAAATTCCGGTACCGTTCAATCCGCTAGTCGCCAAGGAAATCACAATCACCGGCACCTTCCGTTTCCATACGGAGTTTGCCGAGGCCGTTCGCATGATCGATAGCGGTAAAATTGACGTAAGCCCGATCATCACCCAGACCTTCCCGCTTGAAACCGCCAAAGAAGCCTTTGACGTCGCGCGTGATCGCAGCAAATCGGTCAAGGTTCAGTTGTCTTTCGCCAACTGAACCTGTTTCCTGTTTATCCGGATACTAGAAGGCTGTGGCATTATCTGTGCTGAAGCCTTCTCCATATGGACAATCTAGGATATGTCAAAAAATGCTTTAGAAAACAGGTCAAGACACGCATTTAATCTGCGCCGTATTTTACCGTTTCATATCTTTTGTAAATTGAGAAAATCTGCAACCAGCGGCAATCCGCTAATTTGCAGGTCGATGGTGCCCCCGGGGAGAATCGAACTCCCACTCTCAAAGAGAAACAGATTTTGAGTCTGCCGCGTCTACCAATTCCGCCACAGGGGCAGGCATATATGGGTGCGTTGCGCACCCGCCATCGTGGGGGCGGATAATAGCTGTAAATTTCGTCCGGTCAATGGGGCTTTGCGCAAAAATTGCGTTGCCAGCCGCATAGAGCTTTCTGCGGGAAAAGGTCATTGCGGCACAAGGCCAAATGCGGTTACATCAGCCCCATATCGGCCACCGCGCCGCATCGTTTTGATCGTCTTAACCGCAAAGGGCGTTTCCGTGCTGCGCAGCCTTTATGACTGGACCCTTGGCCTGGCCGCCCATCGCCACGCTGCCATTGCGCTTTTCATTATCGCCTTTGTGGAAAGTTCAATTTTCCCGATCCCGCCCGACGTCCTGCTGATTCCCATGATAATCGCAGCACCAACCAAAGCATGGCGTTATGCCTTGATCTGCCTTGTCGGGTCTGTACTGGGCGGCATTGCTGGCTATGGCATCGGTTACTTCCTGTTTGAAAGCATCGGCCAGCCGGTATTGCAGCTTTACGGCTATGGCGCAAAGTTCGATACATTCCGCGACTATTATAATGAATGGGGTGCATGGGCGGTGTTTATTGCCGGCGTAAGCCCGTTCCCCTACAAGGTCATTACCATTCTGTCGGGTGTGACAGCGCTCGACCCGGCAATATTCATGGTTGCATCAGTTCTGGCGCGCGGTTTGCGCTTCTTCATCATTGCAGCCCTGATCTGGAAATTCGGCCCGGCTATTCGCGACTTTATCGAAAAACGGCTTGGCCTCGTTTTTACCATATTTGTTGTGATTCTTGTCGGTGGATTTGCCGCCATCAAGCTGATCCCGCACGGTTAATACCGCAAAACGATAACGGAACGACCCGATGATGAAATTGCTTCGCGCACATTATGCCCCGGCCCTGCCACCGGTTGCCATTTTCCTGATTTCTGCGGGAAGCCTCGGCTTTGCCTTCTATGCCCAGTATGTGCAGAAGCTTCTACCCTGCGTGTTGTGCCTGTATCAGCGCGTTCCGTTTTATGTAGCGGGCGGCCTTGCCATCCTTGCCCTGCTTTTGCTTAGGATACCTGGCGCGTCACGCGTTCTTGTTTATCTGTGTGGCATGGCATTTGCCATCGGAACCGGCATTGCGATCTATCACGTCGGTGTCCAGGAACTATGGTGGGAAGGCCCGGCAATGTGCGGCGGCCTGACAAGTGGTGCGGCTTCGGTCGCGGACCTCAAGGCACAGTTGATGACGCAGCCGATTGTTCGCTGCGACAAGATTGACTGGGCCCTGTTTGGCATCACGATGCCAACGGTCAATGTCTTCTTCTCCGCCATTCTTGCCATCCTGTGCTTTATCGCTCCGTCGCGCTGGATGAAGCGGTAACATTTGCGATCTGCCCCACGAACCCGCCTGTAACGATCTGGCGGGTTTGAAGACCGACACCTAACGCGGTCAATATCCGCCCGATTAAAATTGCTCCATTTCTGCCTTTTCCAGGTTGATAATGCGAATTGTTCTTGTTTGCATGCAATTCTTCTTATAGTGTCCACCAATCCAACCATTAATTGATCAGGCAGGATCGGGGCATTGAAGGCAACCGGCTTCTGCCAGAACACAACAAGGACGATCCCCGGAATGCCGGACATGACATTCCATCCCCAAATGACAAGCAGGATTGAGGGCATCTCGCTTCTGGACGATCTGCGTTTTCGTCGCTGGAATTCTGCGATTACCGATCTGTGGCATGTCGAATGTGGTGAAAAGGCTGGGGGCACCTACGTTTCCTGTGCACCAAGACTGGTCGCCATTCTTGATTGCAGCGGACAATCGAACTTCCGCGTCAAAACGCCCGAAGATCCTTTTGGATTTTCTCGTCGCGAACAGGGGTGCCTGTCATATATTCCGGCAGGAATGGAAATTTCTGCCGAAATTCGTGAAAAATGCCGGTTACGTCACCTTGATATCCATCTCGATATCAACAGCCTTGAAAAGCATCTTGATCAAGAGATTGATCGCACAATCCTTGAAACGCCCCGGATCGGTTTTTGCGATCCCCGGATCAGATCACTTGTGCACATGATCGCTGACGACCTCGCCAGCGATATCGCCTCGCCCGACCTGTACGGAGAGAGTCTGGTAACGGCTCTTACCAGTGCGTTGCTGACGCCACTTCCCGAAAGCGAAACATCACGCAAACGCGGCAAACTTGCCCCGCACCACTTGCGCAAATCGGTAGAATTTATTGAACAGAATTGCGGTCGCGTTATCCGGCTTGATGAACTGGCGGAACTGACTGGTCTGTCACAATCCTATTTCTGCTCGGCATTTCGCGAAACAACCGGCATGCCGCCCCATCAATGGCAAATGAAGGCACGCATTGAACGCGCCAAATCCATGCTGCGCGACAACACAACACCGCTTGCCAGTGTCGCGGCACATGTCGGCTTTGCCGATCAGGCCCATCTGACCCGCGTCTTCCGCCGCATCACAGGCACCACACCGGGCGTATGGCGACGCGAACAATCCGCCTGAAAATTAAACCAAAATCCGTTCAATACGGGCAAATAGGGTTCAATATCCGGTTTTCCTAATCGTGCTATCGGACTGTCACACATGACAACCGATGCAGGAAATCCCTCAAATGACGTTCTTGACCCGAACGCGCTTCAAAACAGCCCTTCTCGGCAGCGTTGCAATTCTATGCACCAGCTTGCCCACACAACTTCGCGCCCAGCAAGCCACGGACGAAACCAACGAGGAAATCGTTGTCGATCCTCTTTTAATCGAGGCAGAGCGCCAAGAAACAGCAACATCACCGGTCAAGGGATATGTTGCCGGACAAAGTGCTACAGCGACCAAAACCGATACCCCAATTGCAGAAACCCCGCAGTCCATTTCAGTGATCGGGACTACGGAAATTGAAGCCCGCCAAGCTCAGTCCGTGTCAGAAACACTGAACTACACGGCTGGTATTCAACCTGACAAATTTGGCTATGACAAGCGTTTGGACTGGTTCAACATTCGTGGGTTTGATGAAACCCAGAACGGTCTTTATCGGGACGGCCTCCAGCAACGCTCCTATAGTTTTGTTTCTTGGCAACAGGAAACATACGGATTGGAACGCATTGAACTGATGCGTGGCCCAACTTCAGTCCTTTATGGGCAAAATGCTCCTGGTGGCCTGATCAATACAGTATCCAAACGGCCAAGAGCCGACATGGAAAACGAAATTGAACTCCAGACCGGCAGCCATAATCGCAAGCAAGGCTCATTTGATATTGGTGGAAAAATTGTCGAGGATGGTTCGGTTCTTTTCCGTGCAACCGGGCTTCTCCGAGACTCTGACACGCAGGTTAACTACGTCGAAGATGACCGAGTTTATTTCGCCCCTTCCCTAACATGGGAAGGAGAAGATACCAGTTTGACTCTATTATCTTATTATCAAGAAGATAACACCGGTGGCGCCAATAGTTGGCTCCCTGCAAACGGCACATTCCGCGACGCTATCAACGGTGCCATTCCGACAGATTTCTTCACCGGTGAACCGGGTTACGATCACTATGATCGTACTCAGTATGCCATTGGCTATGAATTCAGCCATAACTTCACTGATTCCCTGATGTTCCGTCAGAATGCTCGCTATAGCTATGTTGAGGTTGATTATGACAGCCTTTATGGAAATGGCTGGGCAGACGAAGCTGCGGGAACACTAAGCCGTGGTGTACAGGAGACTGATCAGGAAGGTGACTCCTTTGCCATCGACAACCAACTGCAGGCAAAGTTCGAGACTTCCGGCATCCGCCACACCATGTTGGGTGGACTGGATTATCAGCGATATGTTTTTGATCGTTTCCTGCGCTACGGAACGATTGATTCCATCAACGTTTACAATCCTTCCTATGGAAGCCGTCCAACCAGTTATTTCACCCCAACCGATGAAAAGCTCACAGCAGAACAGGTTGGTGTTTATTTACAGGATCAGATCGAGTTTGATGAACACTGGGTTCTGACCCTCGGTGGACGTCATGACTGGGCGGATGAATCCACACTGAACCGGCAAAATGGAACGGAAAGCAGTCGAAACGATAGTGCTTTTACAGGACGTACCGGGCTTGCCTATAAAACCGATTTTGGTCTGACTCCCTATGTCAGTTATTCTGAATCATTTAATCCGGTTTCCGGTTCAGATCGCTTTGGCAACAGCTTCGATCCTGAAGAAGGTGTTCAGTATGAAGTTGGTGCCAAGTACGAACCAGAAGGTTTTGATGGCTTGTTCACCGTGGCCCTGTTCGATATCACTCGTGAAAATGTTCTGACAAATGATCCTTCTGGTGGTGCTTTTGATAACATTCAGGAAGGTGAACAGCAGTCCCGTGGCCTTGAGATTGAAGGCCTGTTTGAACCTATTGAAGGCCTGACGACAAAATTTGCCTACACTTACCAAGATGTCGAGATTACCGAAACCAACACCGCATCCGAAAAAGGCAATACTCCATCCGGTATTCCAGAGCACACTGCATCAGCATGGGCTGACTACACTTTGAATTCTGGCCCGTTATCTGGTTTGGGAGTCAATGGTGGCATACGCTATCTGGGATCAACATTTGCAACTGATGCAAACAATGTCAAAGTCCCTTCAACGACTCTGTTTGATGCAGGCATTCACTATGATCTGGATGCTTATCGTTTCGCACTTAATGCCACTAACCTGACAGACGAACGTTATGTGACTTCCTGCGCCGATAGCACAAACTGGTGCTATTACGGTCAGGGACGTACGATATTGGCATCGGTCAAATATCGCTGGTAGTTACCACCTGACTGCGATGAAACACAAAAAGCACTGTTCTTAACTGGGCAGTGCTTTTTGTTTATTAATTTGTTTATTAAGAAGGGAAGAGAACGGGACGTTCCTAAAAATCGTATTCCAGTTCGGTATCCCAGTACAAAAAATCCCGCCAACTTTCGTGAAGATAGTTTGGCGGGAAGCGGCGTCCGATGGTCTGGAGTTCGTGCATGCTCGGCTGTTCGGGGGTCCTGCGCAGCCGAAGTCCGGCTTCCCGGATCGATCGACTGCCCTTAAACAGATTACAGTCCGAACAGGCCGTCACAATGTTGGACCAGTTCGTGCGACCGCCCCGCGACCTTGGGATCACGTGATCAAATGTCAGATCACTGGTGGGCAGACGATCCCCGCAATACTGGCAGGAAAACTGATCGCGGAGGAACACGTTGAACCGGGTGAAGGCCGGGCTGCTTTTGAGCGAAACATATTCCTTGAGCGATATGACGCTTGGCAGTTTCATTTTGAAGGACGGGGAATGGACTTCACGGTCATATTCTGAAAGAACATCAACGCGTTCCAGAAACACTGCCTTTAGCGTATCCTGCCAGGACCACAAGGACAGCGGAAAATAGCTTAACGGCCGGAAATCGGCGTTAAGAACAAGTGCCGGACACGCATTGGGCGATAAATGCATACCATCCGCTCCACCGTGTTTACCGAGTCGCACCCACTATTTAGCAGGTTCGCGAATCGCGGGTGATGAACATATCGTGACGTTTCATCAAGCCATGCGACGCGGTCGCGTAAATCACTGATAGAGCAAAGTATAGACCAATTTTCGCAAAGCGCAAATGCCGCTTGAAGCCGAGTCGCAAACATTTGCATAAAACCGGCATGAACAAAGACGACTCGTATCTGCGTCCTGCCGCCCGAACAAACAAAAAGGCCGCGCATCGGTGATGCACGACCCTTTTATGGCCCCGGAACAGGGCGATCTGAATTCTTTGAAAAACGAAAGGCCCGCAATCGCGAGCCTTCGTAATTCTTAAAGCAGAAAGCGTGCCTTAGGCAGCTTTTGCTTCAACAGCCTTGGCGACCTGGCGTTTGATTTTCACCAGCTCTGCCGACAGCTTGGAAGCTGCAGTACCGAGCACATATGCATCCAGACCACCACGTTTTTCAATGGTGCGGATCGCATTGGTGGTCAGACGCAGACGCACCGAACGACCGAGCGCCTCGCTCAGCAGCGAGGTCGGCTGCAGGTTCGGAAGGAAACGACGTTTGGTGCGGTTGTGGGCGTGGCTCACATTCATGCCGACCAAAACGCCTTTGCCGGATACCGGGCAGCGACGTGCCATGACCTGATCTCCTGGTCTATAATTCGCAAAAGGACGCTTGGCCTGACATGCAGGCCCGCGCTTGGAGCCGGGTTATTACCGCCTCTGGCAGATGCCGTCAAGCCTTCATCCACGCTTTTACACGACAAAAACGCCTGTTTTGCACATTCCGTTCATATTGCATCGCGCAATAACGGCTTTTCCCATCTCAACCACACAGAATCAAGCGATTTTCCCCGACATGCCGCCATACCTCCGGTTCGGTTTGGCGCTCCGTATACCTGCGGGATACCCGATTCTGACAGATCGCGACCAAGCACATATAATATCAAGGTGAGGGCTTCCCTCTGTCACCCTCCGGATACTTCTCCAACAGGCCAGTCGATTTTTTTCACAAAAAATGCCGGGCCATGTCACTTCTGCAAAATCCGTCTCGTCTTGTTTACGAGCGTCGACGGAATGTCATTCCGATGTCCGAGCGCTCGAGACCAGCTTGAAGGGTTCAGACATGAAGATCGTCATTATCGGTGGTACGGGCCTTATCGGCACCAAAACCGTCGCGCGTCTTGCCGCGCAGGGCCATGACGTGATCGCGGCCTCCCCCAATACAGGTATCAATACAATCACCGGCGACGGGCTTGCGGAGGCACTTGAGGGGGCTGAGGTCGTTATTGATCTTGCGAACTCGCCTTCGTTTGAAGACGCGGCGGTCATGGAATTTTTCCAGACATCTGGGCGGAATCTTCTGTCGGGCGCAAAGGCTGCCGGTATCCGCCATCACATCGCCCTTTCGGTTGTCGGTACAGATCAGTTGCAGGGCAGCGGATATTTCCGCGCCAAGAAGGCGCAGGAAGACCTGATCAGGGCATCAGGCATTCCCTTTACCATCGTCCATTCAACACAGTTCTTTGAATTTGTCAGCGGCATTGCCAATGCCGGTACCATCGGAAACGATGTTCGCCTTTCAACAGCCTTTATCCAGCCAATTTCATCGGACGATGTTGCCGATGCAATGGCGGCCTTTGCGCTTGGCAAACCGATGAACGGCATTGCCGAAATCGCCGGACCGGATCGTTTCCGCATGCATGAACTGGTCGCGAAATATCTGCGTGCCATGCTGGGCCCTCGCGCCGTCATTGCCGATCCCAAAGCTCCCTATTTCGGTGTTGAACTTTCCGAAAAGGCACTTGTCCCGGATATCGATGCGCGGCTTGGCACGAACCGGTTTGAAGACTGGCTCGGGCATTCAATTGCAGCCCAGTGAATGCCCCAGACATCCACAACCTACGGCCACCTTTGCTTGTTTACCCATCCCCGACAGGAGGCAAAAATGATCAGGAAATTTCTCTTCGCGTCCGCCCTGCTTGCGCCCATCACTTTGGCACAAGCCGCCGCGGCCCATTCAGAGGACAAAGACGCCAAAGTCACCGTTGTCTATGAGCACGAACTACCCAATGTGCCTGGCAAAAGCATGAAGGCTGTATTGGTCGAATATGGCCCTGGCGGCTTTTCCTCGGCACATACCCATCCGGAATCGGCATTCATCTACGCAACCATCCTTGAGGGTGCGATCAACAGTCAGGTGAATGATGGCCCGGTCATTACCTATCGCGCCGGCGAGAGCTTTTCCGAATATCCAGGCGACCGCCACGGTGTCAGCGCAAATGCCAGTGACACCGAACCGGCAAAACTGCTTGCCGTTTTTGTTGTCGATACCAACGAGACCGTCCTGACCACCCCGATTGAGAAATAACCCATCGGCGGCCCCCTCCGCCGGCACGGATCGCCGCATCAGTTTCCCCCGACCCGGGTGCGGCGATCCTTATCCGACATGTTGGCTGCACCGAGAACCTGCCAACCGGTTCACCAAGCAAAACAAGGAAAACAAACCATGACACTGCGTGTTGAAAACCATTTCAAACTTGCATCAAAATGCATAAAGCCGATGATGGCATTGGAAGATGCCATTCAGGAAAGCAGCCTTGAGCATCGCCTGCTTGAACTCGTTAAAATCCGTGCGTCTCAGATCAATGGATGTGCATTTTGTCTTCATATGCACACCACCGATGCCCGTGCTGCCGGAGAAAGCGAAATGCGTATCTATATGCTTGATGCATGGCGGGAATCATCGCTTTACAGCGAACGGGAACGGGCTGCACTTGCCTGGACCGAAACCTTGACCCTGATCGCCAACAACGCCACCTCTGACGAAGAATATACCGCCCTTGCCAGCGTATTTACCCCTGAAGAACAGGTTTATCTGACGATGGCTATCGGTGCGATCAATAGCTGGAACCGGTTCCAGATCGGTTTTGCCGCATCTCATCCGGTTAATGCGTCCGATGTACCCGCCTGATGATGCAATTGCGGTGTTCGAAGAACACCGCATTCAACTCAAACGGTTGGCTTACCGAATGCTCGGCTCTCTGGCCGAGGCGGATGACGTTGTGCAGGACGCCTGGATTCGTTGGCAACGCACCGATCAAAGTGTTGTCCGGAATCCCGGTGTTTTTCTGAAACGCATCGTCACCCATCTATGCCTTGATGTAATGAAGTCCGCTCGCGCCCAACGTGAAATTTATGTCGGAAACTGGCTTCCCGAACCTTTGGTCGAAGTCGAGGAAGAACCAAAGACCGATGAACTGACCCTTGGATTAATGCTGGTGCTTGAACGGTTGTCACCGCTAGAGCGCGCGGCATTTCTACTTCATGACGTTTTTTCGGTCTCGCTTAATGATATCGCCGAAACTCTGGATCGTGACCCGGCGGCCATCCGGCAACTTGCCGTGCGCGCCCGAAAACATGTCCGGGCAGCCAAACCTCGATATAGCGTCGAACGCGACGAAGGCGAAAAAATCACACTGGCCTTTTTCAAGGCCGCGACCCAAGGCGATATCAGCACATTAAGTACCATGCTGGCCGATAATGTTGTAATGCACGCTGACGGGGGCGGCAAAGTTCACGCGTGGCTTAACCCGATCCGTGGTGCCGACCGGATCATGCGGCTGTTTGCCGGACTGTTCCGCAAACGGTATGGCGAAGCTGAAAAGCTGCTGTCTTTTCTTTGGATCGACGGATTGCCAGGATTTGCCAGTCTGGAGCGCGGCAATGTCTTGCAAACCACCGCCCTTGAAATTCGGGACGGCAAAATCACCCGCATCTTTATCACCCGCAATCCGGACAAGCTTCAGCATGTGGCCAGATTGCTGAATATGTCTGATCAACATGCTCACTGAACAAGTTACGTAGCGATCACTCTGTAATTTGCTCCATGTCGCCGAAGCACAGATTGATCCTTGTCAAAACATCATCGCGCATTCGGTGTTAGCGTGCTGTCATAGTTATTCCGCACACGCTTGGGGAGCATTGCGCAAGATGAAAACCGATTCCAAGGTATCCCTGCCCCTTTTGGGCATTTTACTTGTCGCTGTAATTGGTCTGGTTCTGTATCTGGCTGGGTATGTGCTTGCGCATTTCGGTATTCCTGTCGCATCGATCTGGATTTATGTCGCCCTGGCGCTGGTTCCTGTCTGCTTTCTTGTGCTTCTGGATTTCAGCCGCTAAGCATTTGCACTGCACGCTGACAACAAAACGGCCAGCCGCATTGCGGACGGGCCGTTTTGTTTATCCGACGCAGGATTAAACGTTTGATTCCGTTTTCTGCCAATGCGGATCATCACAGGGGCTGCTGGATGGCCGGGCAAAGAAATAGCCCTGATAGGCGTCCACACCCATCGCGGCAAGTTCACTGCGCTGTTGCTCGGTTTCAATACCTTCGGCAATCACATCAAGCCCAAACCGGTGCGCAATCAAAATCGCCCCTTCAATCACCGCACGTGCATTGATATCCATGTTCAGGATGAAAGATTTATCGATTTTTACGGCGTCGACACGGATCTGATGCAACCGTGAAAGGGATGAATAGCCGGTGCCGAAATCATCAATATGGATTTCCACCCCCTGATCATGCAGATCAGACAGGACTTCCGAAATCAGTTGCGTGCGCCGGATATCAAAGATCGATTCCGTTACCTCAATAATCAGACGGTTGGCTGGCAACCCGGTTTCAAGCAGAAGGTTCTCCACCATACGGGCAAAATGCGGAACCACGATCTGACGGACCGAGACGTTAACCGCCACCTTAGGCCCGCCTGCAAAACCGGACCAGTCAAGAATGGTTTTGCAGGCCTCGCGCATAACCCATTCACCGATATCGACAATCAGCGCGGATTCCTCGGCAATCGGGATAAACTCGTCGGGCGGTATACGCCCAAGTTCGCCACTTTCCCACCGCAGCAAAACTTCGTAGGCCTCGATTTCCCCAGTTTTTGCACTTACCACTGGCTGATATTCAAGATACAGCTCGTCGCTTGGCATCGCCTGACGCAGGGCCTGATTTATGGCAAGCCGACGTTCCTGTTCGACCAGTAATTTGCTGTCATAACTGTGCACGCTGCCACGTCCTGATCGTTTGACTTCCGCCGCAGCCAGGTCGGCCCAGTGGATCATTTCGGCAATTTGCGGGTTTTCCGTCATCCCGAAAGCAACGCCGGTACTAAAACCGACATGCAATGTCTGTCCCGCAATATGGATGGGCCGGTTGACCGCCGCACGAACCTCACCGATGGTCTGATCAACCAGTTGATGCAGGTTTTCGGGCTGGTCGGTCAGAATCATGATGAATTCATCACCACCCCAACGCCCCACCGCATGACGTTCATCAACATATTCCCGCAGGCGGGCCGAAACTTCCTTAAGCACCAGATCGCCGATCGCATGGCTCAACCCGTCATTGATCTGTTTGAAATGGTCAAGATCAATGAACAGAACCGCATAAGAATGATTACCGTGGCTTGCACGGGCTTCTTCAAACCAGGACACAATGCCGTCGCGGTTCAGCAATCCGGTCAAAGTATCACGCACCAGAAGATTGCGAAGTTCCCGCGTCCGTTTCGCCACGCGGGTTTCCAGTGTCACATTCCAGTCCCGTGTGATCCGGTTCTGTTCGCGCAGATCATCGACCAGACCGTCATTTTCATGTTTAAGCGCAAGCGACCGATAGAGGATCACATGATTGTTGCGATGGGTAACCATCATGACAGTCAGAAATATGAAGCCCAGTCCAGCCAGCACATAGTTCGGTTCGGGCATGACGATCAATACAATGCAGGCCGGCAGCAGCAGCATCACAAGATAAAACCGCCCGACCCGGAAAACAGGGGCCAGAATACCGGTTGCCCCGCCGGCAAGCCCGGCAAGAATGATGAGCATGACGAACCGGCTTTCATTGCTTTGTCCCGGCAGATCAAATATGGCTGCCAACGCCCAAAGCGTTGCCCCAGAACAAACACCCGAGGCATATCGGACAAGCCATTTGTGGAAATCCGTATCATCAAACGCCGAAACCAGTCGCCGTTCAGCATGATAACGATACCCACCAAACAACCGGATCGCGGTCGTTATAATGATAACGGCAACCCATACGCTCATGCCAAATGACAGTTCGCCCTGAAACCACAGGGTCCCTGCAAGGCCGCTTCCGGCCGCCAGATTGACAAGAACGTTCGCCCAGTTGTTACGATAGGCAAGGTCAAGAAGGTCCCGGCGAACCTTCTTTTGCAGCGCCGGCCCTGCTTCGTTCCCGTGTCCGGGTTCCAAAAGCAGCCGTTTCAAGGTTTTGGCCATCCTGGCCGTTAACTGCCCCATCCGGTATTTCCGTTACAGCCGTTTACACGCTCAACCATCGGATGCGCAACATTAGCTGTTTGGATAGTAAGCAGTCGCCCTGCATAATTCCAGATAGAAAGTATGGTTTTTTCGGAGCAAGGCCCCTTGTAATGCCCGAAACCGGCCAAGACATGATGTCCCGACCGGTTTTCCTCAACTGTCGTTAGAAAATCTCGAAAACCTGACCGGTTTGAAGACCTTCGACCGACTTTGCATAACCAAGGGCTGCACGTGCTGCCGGAACGGGGTCATGCCCGCGGAAATACGGTGCATATCCTTCCATTGCCTCAAGGATCACACCCGGGCTGACTGCATTGATTCGCAGGCCCGGCTTCATTTCAATCGCAGCGGCACGCACGAATGACTCGATTGCGCCATTCACCATCGAGGCCGAACTGCCATAACGGATCGGGTCTTTGGACAGAATACCGGTAGTCAGCGTGAATGATGCGTTATCCGCCACATGGTCACGCCCGACCAGTACCAGATTGACCTGCCCCATCAGCTTGTCATTGATACCGATGCGGTATTTGTCATCGTCCATTTCAGAAAAGTCACCGAAATGAACCTTACCCGTCGCTGAAACAACCGCGTCGACCTTGCCTACCTTGGCAAACATTGCCCTGATTGATGCAATATCGGTCAGGTCAACATTGACATCCCCGCTTGAACGGGACGCACGAACGATTTCGTGACGTTGGGATAATTCGGCATCAATTCCACGTCCGATAATTCCCGATGCGCCCACCAACAGAACTTTCATTTAATCCTCCATCGTCGGAATATGTTGTAATGGAGAGATCGTCTCATAGGACAATGGTGATGTTAATCTGGTGATTTTCAAACATTTTGTTTAATATTCTAAACAATGAAAGATTATCTTAGCGAAATGCGCAGCTTTGCGGCCGTGATAGAAAATGGTGGCTTTACGCAGGCCGCCAAGGTGCTTGGCGTGTCCAAGGGCCTGATCAGCCAGCATGTCAAAAGACTGGAATCAGAACTGGGTGCGCAATTGCTGTTCCGGTCCACCCGCAAGGTCGAACCGACCGAGATCGGTACGACCTTTCTGGAGTATTGCCAAAACATCACCCAAAGTGCCAACGCCGCATTCGAGGCCGTCGAAGCCCTGCGTGGCGAGCCGGTGGGAACCGTACGCATCACGGTTCCTGTTTCCTTTGGGGAAATGTTTCTTGATGACATCATCGTCGCGTTTCAAAGAACCCATCCGCGCATCCAGATCGAGATGGAGCTGGAAAACACATTTCGCGATCTGCAATCGGCCCATATCGATATCGCGATCCGTGCGGGACTGACGAACGATCCGGAACAGGTTGCCATTCCGTTGGGACAACTTTCCGAACTGGTATGCGCAAGCCCGGTCTATTGGGCAAAGCACCCAAAACCTGAAACACCCGCCGATCTGGCAAACCACAATTGCCTGCTGAACTTTCAGTATTACAAGGATGGCAACTGGGTTTTCTTTTCCGATGACGGCGCACAATCCGTCCCGGCAATCGGTAATTTGCGTCTGAACCATTATCCGCTGCTGCGCAATGCCGCAATCCGCGGACTGGGTGTTGCCCGACTGCCGCGTTATGTTGCCCTTCCGGCAATCTCCGAAGGACTGCTTGAAACAGCACTTGATGGCTATTCATCGCCCTTGCGGCCAATCTATCTGGTCTATCCGTATCAGGCGAACCTGCCGGTCAAGAACCGGCTGATGATCGATTTCATCCGCAGCTGGTTTATTGAACGGCCGGACCTTCTGGAAACCAGAACCGCATCGCTCAGACAAAGCCGGTCATCGTAATGACCTCGTCCGCGGTCATGCCTTCGTCGCGCATGGAACGCAGCGTTTTGGATTTGTCGCGTTTGGCAAAACGTTTGCCATTCGGCCCGGTCAGCAAGCCGTGATGGTGATATTCAGGAACGTCGTACCCCAGTAATTCCTGCAGCAACCGATGCAGGTGGCTTGCGAAAAACAGATCTTCGCCACGGGTGACAAGGTTGATGCCCTGCAAATGATCATCATGAGTCACCGACAGATGATAGCTGGTCGGTGTATCCTTGCGGGCAAGCACAACATCGCCAAATATTTCCGGCGTTGCCTCCTGCTTGCCGGCCTTGCGATCATACCATGACAATGGGCCACCAACCTGCCTGAGGGCCCGCCTCATATCCAGACGCAGGGCATAGCTTTCACCGGCGGCAATGCGGTCCGTACGTTCGGACACGCTGCAATCGCGACAGGTTCCCGGATAATGCGCCCCATCCGGGCCGTGAGGAGCATTTCCAATCCGCGCAATTTCGGCCTGGATGTCTTTTCGCGTGCAAAAACAGGGATAAAGCAGACCGGCATCGGTCAAACGATGAAGCACCTGCTGATAATCGCTGAAATGTTGCGACTGGATGCGAACAGGTTCTTCCCATTGAAGCCCCAGCCAGCCGAGATCTTCGTAGATCGCATCGATATATCCCGGACGACAGCGGGTCTGATCGATGTCCTCAATCCGCAAAAGGAAACGGCCATTCGGCCCGGCCTGTTTTGTGGAAAACAGGGCCGAAGCCGCATGGCCAAGATGCAGAAAGCCGGTCGGACTGGGGGCAAATCGGGTAATGGCTGTCATGACGGCCCTATCCCCTTTGCCTACCAACGGTCACGATCACCGGTCGCCTTGTCCTTTGCGTTATCCGCAGGCACATGACGCATCGGGCGTTTGGGTTGGCGCGCGCCCTGTTCATCGAACAGATCGGACAATTCGCGCAACATGGTACCGCCCAATTCTTCCGGATCATTGATCGTCACGGCACGCTGGTAATAGCGTGTGACGTCATGCCCAATGCCGATTGCAAGCAATTCAACCGGCGAACGGGTCTGAATCCAGTCGATAACCTCGCGCAGGTGGCGTTCCAGATAGTTTCCGGAATTTACCGACAGGGTCGAATCATCGACCGGTGCCCCATCGGAAATCACCATTAATATCCGGCGTTGTTCCGAACGGCCCAGAAGTCGTTCATGCGCCCAGAGCAGCGCTTCGCCGTCGATGTTTTCCTTAAGCAATCCTTCGCGCAGCATCAGGCCAAGATTCTTGCGTGCGCGCCGCCAAGGTGTATCGGCTGCCTTGTAGATGATGTGACGCAGATCGTTCAAACGACCGGGTTTCGGCGGCTTGCCGTTTTCAACCCATCTTTCACGCGATTGCCCACCCTTCCACTGCCGGGTGGTAAAGCCAAGAATTTCGACCTTCACCCCGCAACGTTCAAGGGTACGCGCCAGAATATCGGCCGAAAGGGCGGCAATCGTAATCGGTCGGCCGCGCATGGAACCGGAATTATCGATCAGCAGCGTCACGACCGTATCGCGGAAATCCGTATCCTGTTCCTGCTTGAAAGACAGCGAGGTTGACGGCGTTGCAACAATGCGGGCAAGCTTTGCTGCGTCAAGAATGCCTTCTTCAAGGTCGAAATCCCAACCGCGGTTCTGCTGCGCCATCAGGCGGCGTTGCAAGCGGTTGGCAAGGCGTGAAACAACGTTCTGCAAATTCGCCAGCTGTTTGTCGAGCATCGCGCGCAGACGCGACAGTTCAAGACCTTCGCAAAGCTCGTCGGCGGTGACGATTTCATCGAATTCACGGGTAAATGGCTCATAGCCGCGTTCAATCGGTTCGTTCCGGCCATCAAATTCCGGCTGTTCGCCCGGTCCAGCAGGCTGTTCTTCCTGCGACATGGCTTCAAGCTGCTGGTCGTCGATATCGCCTTCGCCTGCTTCGGCTTCTTCGGTACCGGCATCCTGTTGCTGGTCCTCGCCATCCGGTTCGGACTCGTCGGCCTGCCCCTGCTGACCGCCCTGACTGTCGAGTTCTTCGTCCGGGTCGGTCTCGCCGTCTTTTTCGTCTTCGTCCTCTCCTTCGTTTTCAGGCGGAGCATCGTCGATATCATCTTCCAGCGAAAGATGGTCAAGAAGACGACGCAACCCACGGGCAAATGCGTCCTGATCGTCAAGCACGTCACGCAGGTCGGCCAGATCCGCACCGGCATTTTTTTCGATATGGGCACGCCACAAATCGATCAGCGGACGGGCCGACTGCGGGGCCGGTTCACCGGTAAAAATCTCGCGCGCGAGCATGCCGATAGCATCGGCAAAAGGCGCATCTTCGCGCGCGGTCAGACGATGGAAGTTCTTTGCACGACAATCCTGTTCGGCATGTTCCCGAAGGTTCTTGCGCACACCGGGGAAATAACGCGAACCGACCGCCTCGCAACGCGCCGTTTCCAGCGCATCGTAGACGGCCTGTGCCTCGGCCGTTTCGGGCATGCGCCGGGCATGAAGTGCCACGTCATGATGACGCAGTTTCAGAGCCCAGCCATCGGCAACACCGCGCAGATCGGCAACCTCGTCCTTCGGCAGCGCCTGTTTGGGCATCGGCAGGCGCACATGTTCGCCATAGCCACCTGCCCGGCCGCCTTTGACAAAGCCGACTTCAAGATCATTGCGTCCGGCAAGCGCGCGAAACGTCGCCGCTGTGCCGCGCAAAAATCCGGAGAGCGCTTCATCATTCTTCATTGCACTACTCGCTTCTGGAATCAGGTCGCCGATTTGCTTTAACAATGGATGGTCCTTAACGGACCATCACATTGATGGCTTCTTCGGGCAGTTCCTCGCCAAAGCAACGCTGATAATATTCGGCCAGGATCGGGCGTTCCACCTCGTCGCAGCGGTTCAGGAACGTCACGCGGAAGGCATAGGATACATCCCCGAAAATCTCGACATTTTCGGCCAGCGTAATAACGGTACGCGGGCTCATGACGGTCGAAATGTCACCGGCGACGAACCCCTGACGGGTCAGGTTGGCAAGGGCCACCATGGCTTCGATCTTCTTGCGGCCTTCGGCATTATCGAACGACGGCACCTTGGCCGTGACGATGTTGGTTTCATCCGCGACCGAGAGATAGTTAAGCGTTGCCACAATCGACCAACGGTCCATCTGGGCCTGGTTGATCTGCTGGGTCCCGTGATAAAGACCGGTGGTATCGCCAAGCCCGACCGTGTTCGACGTCGCAAACAGACGGAAATTCGGATGCGGGTGAATGACCTTGTTCTGGTCAAGCAGGGTCAGCTTGCCATCGACTTCCAGGACACGCTGGATCACGAACATCACGTCCGGACGACCGGCATCATATTCATCAAACACCATCGCGACCGGGCGTTTAAGCGCCCAGGGCAGAATGCCTTCGCGGAATTCGGTAATCTGTTTGCCATCGCGCAACACGATGGCGTCCTTGCCGATCAGGTCGATACGCGAGATGTGGCTATCAAGGTTCACACGGACACATGGCCAATTCAGGCGTGCAGCGACCTGTTCGATATGGGTCGATTTACCCGTCCCGTGATACCCCTGGATCATCACACGGCGGTTATGGGCGAAGCCCGCCAGAATGGCCAATGTGGTATCGCGATCAAACCGGTAGGTTGGATCGATCATGGGGACATGTTCGCTGCCCTGGCTGAATGCCGGGACTTTCATGTCGCTATCAATTCCGAACGCTTCGCGGACGGATATTTTGATGTCGGGTGCATCCAGCGGATGTTCGGCGGCTGCACCTGTCGCTTCGTAACCTTGGCTCATAAGTACTCGCGCATTTTATCGGACCGGTGACGCGGTCTCGTTTGAAACTAGCTCATTAATAGCGGCTAAGATGCGCGTGACAAAGGGAAGATGCGCAAAAAACGTCTATCGCCGCAAATGGATCGAACAATGAAAAGGTCCAGGGCGTGAATTGCAAGACAGATTTTATCAAAATCTGTTCCGGCATCGTGTTCAGATCAAAGGGGAACCCGTGCTTCCAGATCGCGGATATAGCTCATCAATGATGAATAGGCGGCGCTGATTTTCTTGAACCGTTCCTCGGCCCCCTTGTCTCCGCCATTGGCATCAGGGTGGTATTTCTTCGACAACGTTTTGTATTTCGACTTCAATTCATCCTTGGAAAACGGCCAGCCAAGATCGAGTGTCGCCATCGCCTGCTGCTGTTCGGATGGCATGCCCATCGCGCCTGCTCGGCGCTGGGCGTCTTCACTTTTGCGTTTCCGGTCACCGGCCGGGTCACCGCCCGGGCCATGGTGTGTCGGGTCCCCATCTTCGTTAAAGAAACCGAAACCGTCGCTGAATTTGAAGTTGAACGGCTTTTTGGCACCGCGAATATGACCAAACCGCCAGGTCGGACGCTGCCAATGGGTATCGCGCCGGACATCATTTTCAATGTCTTCGGCCTTCATGCCCTCGTAGTAGTTCCAGGACTTGTTGTATTCCCGGACATGGTCGAGGCAGAATTTGTAATAGTCGCGCAGCTTGCGATCTTTGGGTGCGCGAAATTCGCCATGACCTTCACAGCCCGGCCACTCGCATTCGGGCAGGTCTGGTTCTTCGTGGTAAAGGGTTTTGCGCTTGTTGCGTTGGCCTCGGTTCATCTGCGTCTATATGTTCTGATCATCCGGCTTCGCAATATCATACGGGCCGATTTAATGCGATAAAAGGCTTGAAAAACTGCCATCGCATGCCAGAACGTTGCCAACAGTTAGATTTTCGCATTCATCAATGTGAAACACACCGAAACAAGAGGCCATTGTCATGCAGGTAGCCCAGCAGATTCGAGACATCCTGACCACGGAATTTTCCCCCGAGAAACTCGAAATCCTCGACGATTCGTCAAAACATGCCGGTCATTCCGGGGCCGACCCGCGTGGCGAATCCCATTTTTCGGTGCTGGTGGTGTCAAAAAAATTCGAAGGTGAGAATCGCGTCAATCGCCAGCGGCTGGTTTATATCGCCCTTGACCAGCTTCTCAAGGACCGGGTTCATGCACTGGCGCTCAAGACCATGACGCCTGCCGAATACGCTGCTGCCCTCGCCCAACAATAACCAATGCGTTTATTCCACATGGTGAAATCAACTTAGACGACCGTTATCTTTCGGCGCAATATCTGCCCAGAAGTTGCACGTGCAGTTCGCTGCACATGCAACACGGGCGCCGGTCAAATCTGCGTCCGATACAAACGGGAGGACTATGTGATGAAAACACGCCTTGTCGGGGCGAGCGTCGCCCTGTTTATGTCCGGAACGGCCTACGCGCAGGCCCCTGCCCCGGACAATCTCGAAAAGCTTTCCAACTTCCAGTCGACCGGAACCACTGAATTCACCAGGATTGAACAAACCGGAGACTATGCCGACGGCATCAAAAAGACTCTTGAACGCATTACCCTGCCTGCCGGTTTCAAGATCGCCCTTTATGCTGTCGTGCCCGATGCCCGCCATATCGCGGTTGGTCCGCAGGGGGTTGTGACATTTGTAGGCACGCGGAAGGATAAAGTCTGGTCGGTGACTGACCGCAACAAGGATCGCGTTGCGGACGAAGTAAAAGACTTCGCCCCGTCTTTACGATTTTCCATTCCAAACGGTCCATGCTTCTCACCAGATGGCATGCTCTATATCGCAGAACAGAACCGGGTTCTGACATTCCCCGCAGCCGAGTTTTTCTATGAAAGCCCGGATGTTGCGGCATTCAATGTGGTTAAAGAGGGTGAACTGGTCCCGCCATCCGAAGAAAGTTACAATCACACCGCACGTGTTTGCAAAATCGGCCCGGATGGCAAACTTTATATCTCGCTTGGGCAGCCGTTCAACGTTGCTCCCAAAGACAAGCTGGAACTGTATCGGGAACACGGGATCGGTGGCATCATCCGGATCAATATCGATGGAAGCGGTCGCGAAGTTTACACCTATGGTGTTCGCAACTCGGTCGGACATGATTTTCACCCCGAAACAGGTGAACTTTGGTGGACCGATAATCAGGTTGACGGCATGGGCGATGATATTCCCCCGGGTGAGATCAACCGACAAACCGCAGCCGGTCAACATTTCGGCCATCCTTGGTATGGTGGTGGCGACGTTCGAACCAACGAATATGCCGGTGAAGAAGTCCCCTATGACGTCGTGATGCCGGCTGTGGAAACCGTGGCACACGCCGCTGACCTTGGCATGAGCTTCTATACCGGCAAGATGTTTCCCGCCAAATACAGCAATGCCATTTTCTCGGCCCAGCACGGCTCTTGGAACCGAACAACACCGGTCGGCGCGCGGGTAATGGTGACCTTTATCGACAGCGACGGCGATGCGAGTACAGAACCCTTTGCCGAAGGCTGGATTGATGAAAATGGCGAATATCTTGGCCGCCCGGTCGATGTCGCACAACTTCGGGATGGATCGCTGATCGTGTCCGATGACCTTGCCGGTGCGCTCTACCGCATCTGGTACGAGGGCTCCTGATGCGGATAGTGCTTTTCATGATCCTCGGCGGGCTTCTGCCCGCCCGGGACTCCTTGGCGCAGGATATTGATACTGGTCGAAAAGTTGCGGGAATGTGCCGCACCTGTCACGGGCTGGACGGTTTTGCCCGCGTCCCTATTGCGCCCCACATCGGTGGCGAACCTTCGGAATATATCAAAGCCCAGTTACGCGCCTTTCGCGATGGCAGCCGGGAACACGAAATGATGACCGTCGTCGCCAAAGGCCTGTCAGATCAGCAGATTTCAGACGTGGCCGACTGGTACAGCCATTTTGAAATTACCACCACATTCCCCACCGGAAAACCCGGCGACAATGCGCCAGAACTTTGCGTGGCATGCCATGGCGCGAACGGTATCTCGGAAATGCCGGATGCCCCGAACCTTGCGGGCGAAACCAATATCTACATCGAAACCCAGTTGAAAGCGTTTCGGAACGGCAAACGAAATAATGAAATCATGTCGCCGATTGCGACTGACCTGACGGATGCAGATATCCAGGCAGCGGCCGACTGGTACAGTTCCATTGAAATAAAAATCATCGCCCCGGCAAAACCGAACTGAACCGACGATCAGCTATCGGGACGCAAAGCGCCCGATACATCAAGGCCAACCGTCATTGCCGCAATGATATTTCCGGTATCGGGATCGATAACCGGCACTGTCACCTGCGACAGGAAGGTACGGGTCGATCCGTCAAAATAGATATCGGCGATCTGGCTCAGATCGGGGTCCTGCCGGATTATGACTTTGAATTTCGGTTCGTCGGACTGATCGAAATCAGATGTCAGGCGGTTCATGCCGATCACCGCGCCCTTGGTGTTGAAGACAAATATTTCCGCGATATTGTTGGCATCGTCTTCCTGGAATGAACGCAACATACCGGAAAGAGGATTTTCAAGGATCTCGGTCGCCTTGGCACTGGCGACACCGCGTTCACTGTCCCGCCGCCATTCACGATCCAGATCGGCAAGTGCCCCTGCGCGCACATCAGCCCCGCCCAATGCAGTCCGGACCGCAGCAATCAGCTTTGGATCACCTGCCATCGAACGGATCATCGGCAATTGTTGGCGGGTAATAAGGTCGCGTTCCCAATCCTCAAGCCGCATGGGCAAAGTTTCACAGGTACGAAGTGCCGTGTTCAGGGCCGCAATCAGATCCGGATTGCGGCGGGTATATTCGCGCCCAAAATAGACAACAAGCGGCGCATATCGTTCGAACTGAATATTGAACTGGGTTTCATGATGCCCCATGTCGTCGCGTGCGGCTTCAAATGTCTGCTTGTCCACCAGCGCATATTCCACCCGCCCGGCCAGAACTTGCGAGATCAGCGAGTTAATCGACGGCACCTTGGCGATTTCATGATATCCCTGCTCGACTAGCCACTCGGCCTCGTTCGAACCAAGAATTGCGCCAACAGACAGCAGGCTTTCAGGTGCCGGGATTGCCGCGAAACTGCCCTGTTGCCCGGCTGCTGAAATCCAGACCCATTTTTCAAGGGCTAGCGGCAAGGTAGGATCGGCGTATTCGTCCATAATCGGGCTTATCCGCGCTAGGAAAAAGCCATCCGCCTGCCCGTTTCTAACCATTTCCCGATTACGCTGGCGGGGTGCAATTGCAATTCCGTAGCCCACACCGATCCGGTCAAACGCACAATTCAATACGGTTATGGAATAGCCTTGAAGAATGCCATCCTGCAATTGCTGATAGGGGGGTTGCAGGTTGGTTTGCAGGATCAGAAACGCATCCTCTCCAGGTGAACCGGGGAAATCCTGTGCCCCTGCAGACGAATTATTCAGGATTAAGGCAAAACCGAATGCAGCCAGACAAAGTCGCGAAATGAAGATACAGGCAAATGCCGATTGCCTGAAAATATTTCGTCCCCATGACTGCGTGTGGCGTCCCATGCAACACCTGATCTTCACCGAAAACCCATCACAGATGATATTGTGGCTGGTAATTGTCGTTACAAGATCGCGGTTCAGTCACCGGTATACATATCCGGGGCGATGCGCTTGACCGCAGCACCGTCGCTGCGCCATCCATGGCAGCTATTGACCAAGGGGGACCTGCGTTTTTTTGGCAGGTTCGATGCGGTGCCGTCCTTTTCCTGCTGTTTACGCCGTTCTTCGGCTTCTCGGGCACGGATAGGAAAGATTGTCTGAAAGGCAGTTGTTGCAACCGGTCCCATCAATTCCGTCAGATGGGTGCATCCGTGAATGCCGCCGACCCTCTCGCGGATTTGCTGTTTCAGCCCTGGCCCGATCCGAAGTCCGACCAATGCCTCGTAATTCGGGGCGATTTCATCGCAGGCATTGAATGGTGCATGGTCTGTAACGGCTTCAACCGCATTAATCACCATGTCATCTCCAATAGTGATGCGCAGCCACATTTCATGGATTGGTACACCCGCCGGTATTTCCCCACGGTCGTTATTTTCAAACCCGTATGTCTTGGTATCGGTAATATGGCCTTCGATATCCCAAAGACCGTCCTTCCGGCGATATCCGGTGCAGGTGACATTGCGGGTGTGGATATGTTCACGCTCAGCAGCGGGGCTGGACAAGGGCATGGCGCATCTCTCCTTTACGTAAACGTAAAGACATTAACCGCTACGTTGTCAACCTTCAAAAATGCAAAACGGCTGACGCGCAAGCCCGCATCAGCCGCGATAAAGCATAATACATCGACAGACTCTGATTTACGCAACGCCGTAATCGGAACCGAAAATAAACTTCTCGCGTTCCCGCAAATCTTCTTCGAGCTGTGCCTTGACGACATTGAAAAGGTCACGAATGGAGACCATGCCGACAACAGTTTCTCCGTCAATTACCGGAAGATGGCGATAACGCCGGGCACTCATCAATTCCAGAGCATTCATTGCTGTGTCATCGGGACCAAGCGTATCAGGATTGGCCGTCATGACCTGTTTAAGAGGTGTGGATGCCGCATCCAGTCCCTTCGCCACAACCCGGTTCACAAGGTCGCGTTCGGTAAAGATACCGGCAAGTCTGGCTCTGTTATCAACAATGATTACGGCACCGATCTTGCGTTCGGTCATCATATTGACGGCATCCATAACCGAGTCTGCGGGATTCAAGGTTGCGATCGACTGCTCTTTGACCACACCAGGTACGATTTTCGTATCCATATTTTTCTCTCTGCGGGTTGCTGTTGCCACGTGCCCTGCCCCGATCAGATTGCCTGAAACAGCGCTTCAAACGCGCATTGGGGCCCTTATTTGCAAGTGGCCCTGCAATCACATCGATCAAGACCTTTGATGATCATTTTAACCGATAAGTAGATTTAACAGAACAGTTTTGCGCCGAATAACGCAAAACAGGCAGCACGGGAAGCCGTGCTGCCTGTCTGTTTTGGCGGGTTTGGTGCTAGTTCAGTTCGTCGGTGGCGACTTCGCGAACTTCGCGCAATTTGATCCGGGTGATCTGGTTGCGAATACGGCGCAATACTTCGAATTCCAGCCCGTGGAAACGAAACTGCTGTCCGACATCGGGAATACGACGGGTTTCGTAAAGCAGCAAACCGGCAACGGTGGCGGCTTCTTCATCCGGCAGGCGCCAGCCAAATCGACGGTTCAGATCGCGAATGGTTACATCACCGCGTACAATGACCGAGCCATCCGTTTGTGGTTGAACTCCGACAACCTCGACATCGGTTTCATCAGCGATATCGCCAACGATTTCCTCAAGGATATCCTCCAGCGACACAACGCCTTCGAAGGCACCATATTCATCCACGACGATGGCAAAATGTTCATGACGTTCCTTGAACGCTTTAAGCTGATCGGCAAGCGTGGTGCTGTCAGGGATGAACCATGGTTCGGAACTCAGTGCGCGAACATCTTCAGCAGTTTCCGGTTTGGCCCCGCGAACAATCGCCTTTAACGCCTCCCGCGCATGCAGGACACCTACGATATTGTCCGGGTCCTTGTCATAGATCGGAATACGCGTGTGCGGACTTGCGAGAACCGTATCAAGAATTTCTTCCATTGGGCGGGTGATATCGATCATCTGCACCTTGCGACGGTGCACCATGATTTCCCAAACCCCGACATCTTCAAGGTCAAGTACTCCATGCAACATCGTGCGTTCGGCATGGTGATCGCCAACAACCACATCATCTGCATGCAGTTCGATCGCACCGCGCAATTCACGCTCGCGATCCGTTCCCGGACCTTCGCCGCTGCCGAACAATCGCAAGGTAGCACGGACAATCACCTGAATGGTCTGGGTGACGGGTGCAAAGACAACGACCAGAATACTCATCGGTCGCGCAACGCGAAGCGCCATGCTGTCGGCATGTTGCAACGCATAGGTTTTCGGCAGGATTTCAGAAAATATAAGCACAAGTGCTGTCATGGCTGCAGTTGCATAAACCACACCGCGCTCGCCAAACAGTTCGATCATGACGGACGTCGCCAGGGCCGAGGCCAGAATATTGACAAGGTTATTACCCAACAAAATCGCCCCGATCAGACGTTCCTGATACTGACGCAACCGGTTGACGATACCTGCCCGTGGATCCCCATCCTGTTCTTTGTGATGCATGACAGGCTTTGATGCCGCCGTTAGCGCAGTCTCCGAGCCAGAAAAGAAAGCCGAAAGCATCAGCAGGATAAAAATCACGACAATCGTGATTGTCATTCAGGTCCGTCTCCAATGGGTACACACAACAGATCATCACATTGTGCTGTTGCGAGGTATCAGGTCAATCATCGATCCGGCAAGTCATCGACTTCACAGCGATTTATTTAGCCCTACCCGATATCAGGCGTGGCAGGACCGGGTAATGGCTGCACGCATTTTCTGGATATCCATCGCCTTGGATGTAAAGGCCTTGCCGATTCCACGCGTCATCACAAACGTGATCTCGCCATCGCTTACCTTTTTGTCACGCGACATATGACTGATCAAACGGTCGATGTCCCAGTGCATGCCGGGCACTTCAGACGCACATACCGGCAATCCGACAGATTTAAGATGGCTGACAATCCGGTCTTTTTCACCAGCCGGAGCCATCCCCATGGCACCGCAGACATCATGCGCGATGACCATGCCCATCGCCACCGCTTCGCCATGCAAAAGCTTTGCACCGTATCCGGTTTCAGCCTCCAGCGCATGGCCGAAAGTGTGCCCAAGGTTAAGCAGGGCACGTTTTCCGGACTCGCGCTCGTCCTGCGAAACGATCCGTGCCTTTGCCGCACAGCTTCGCATTACGGCAACACGGCGTTCCGGGCCATCATTATTCAGAACGGCTTCGGCATTGCTTTCAAGCCAGTCGAAGAATTCCGGATCATCAATCAGGCCATATTTAACGACTTCGGCATAACCGGCCAGCATTTCGCGACGCGGCAACGTATCGAGTACCGCCGTATCAGCCAGAACCAGCCGCGGTTGATGAAACGCCCCGACAAGGTTTTTGCCCGATTTCGAATTAATACCGGTCTTGCCTCCAACGGAACTGTCGACCTGCGACAGCAGGGTTGTCGGGATTTGAACAAAATCAAGACCGCGCAAAAGCGATGCGGCAACATAACCGGCAAGATCGCCAACAACACCACCGCCCAGTGCAATGATCAGGGTTGAACGCTCAATCCCCATCGCAAGAATCTGTTCAACGACATCCTCGAACACGGTAAAGCTTTTGGATTTTTCACCCGCGGGAACGATAACTTCACGATGTGCAATCCCGGCAGCATTCAACGATGTCAGAACCGTTGGCAAATGACGGTCGGCGACCGTCGCATCGCTTATAATGACGACACCGGCCTTTTTAACGAACGGTGCAATATGACCGGCTGTATCTGCCAGAAGGTTACTGCCGACCAGAATGTCATAACTGCGTGCGCCAAGTTCAACGCGAAGGACGTCATGACTTTTTGCAGCGGAGGGCGTCTGATTGCTCACCGGATTATATTCCCGTCTTTATCAAATGAACGTGCGAGCAGGGCCAGAACCCCGTCGCGCGTTTCTTCCTTGGAAGATTCGTCACAATCAAAAATGATGTCAGCCCCGGCATAGACCGGATAGCGCGCCTCGATCAGATCAGCGAGAATCTGACGCGGATCGCCATTGTTCAGCAGCGGGCGATGCGTCCGTCCGCTGGTACGTTGCAGCAGTAGATCAAGGTCGGCACGCAGCCAGACAGAGATCGACTTTTCTAGAATAAGCGCACGGGTTTTTTCGCGAATAAACGCACCGCCACCCGTCGCAAGTACAAGCGGCTCGCCATCAAGCAATCGGGCGATCACACGTTCCTCGCCGTCGCGAAAGGCTTCTTCGCCATACAGTTTGAATATGTCGGCGATCGAACAGCCTGCGGCTTCCTCGATCTCACGATCGGCATCGACAAAATCCAGATCAAGCGCCTTGGCGACCATCCGTCCGATGCAGCTCTTTCCGGCCCCCATAAGACCGATAAACACCAGCGGTCTGCCTTTCAGGCTTGTCCGGATATTTGCAAGCACGTCATCGCGCAAACCCGACTCGGCAATATTGCTCTCCATGATCGGTTTGCAGTCCTGTCTTTAATCCGGTTATCACACAATTTACCCATTTCTTTAGGCCAGCTAAGGTCTAAACGCAAGCAAACCGCACTATTGACCGACAAATTCCTTCGTCACACAGAAGATCTACGCACTATCGGGTAGCCGGGTCATTTGCATACCGACCGAAAACTTTTGCCAATCGCGTTAACCCTCTGTGAGGACCCGGACCCTAAACTGCCTTTATATCGCCGAATTGGAATGTCAGGGAAAAGGTTCGGGGAACGGGGTTGGAGAAATCACAGGCTGAATTCATGGCTAGGGCCAAATCGGTTCGGCTCTGTCTTGCATCCTGTACCGGGCTCCGCATACTTAATCTTTGCGCATATCGAACCAACGCACTGAAGTCTGGAAACCATGAAGATAATTTCGCGTCTCATTTTATTGCTGATCATTGCCGTCATCGTTGGTGGCGCAACGTTTCTGGTCACCTGGGATATACCGTCACCGACAACCCAGATGGAAGAAACCATTCCGAATTCGAGGTTTAACTGACATGCGCTTGCGTTCTCGCCTGCTGATGCAATCCTGTTTCATCACCATGATGACAGGCGCCGGCATCACCTTGCCCGCGGCTTTTGCCAATGCACAGGCACCGGTGCCACTGTTTTTGAAACAGGAAGCAGAACAGAACGCAAATTCACAATCTGCGCCGCCCTCTTCCACCACAAACAACAATTTCGGTCAGGGTGACGGGACACAACCCGAAACATTCCCCAGCGACCCCGATGCCGTACAAACAGTAACTCTCCAAGCGGTCGATGCCGAAGCTGTCGGCACACTGGGACGTGAACGTGGCGGACTTGGCGTTGACATGTGGAATGGCACCAGCCGTGAAACTGCTGCGCGCCTGCTTACGGATCTTCCGGCAACACCCGCCACACACACAGCCCGCGATCTTGCGCGTCGCCTGCTACTGAGCATCGCGGCAGTTCCCGATGATCACAAGGAAATCAGCATGCTCGAAACGCGTGCGGCCAAACTGATCAATATGGGGGAACTCGATGGTGCAATTGATCTTGTTCGTGCCACTCCGCAAGGCGCACGCGGTTCGCTTCTGGCCCAGGCAGAAGTCAATGCCCTGATGATTTCCGGCAAACTTGACGAAGCCTGTGCCGCGATTGATGGTTACGGCAACAGTTTTGATGATCTTTTCTGGCTCAAGGCCAATGTCATGTGCGCCCTTCATGCCAATGACCGTGCATCGGCGTCGTTCTCGACCGATCTGGTCCGCGAAATGGAAGGTGAAACCGACAAGACGTTCTTTGGTCTGGTTGCCGCCATCAGGAACGGTGCCGCCGCATCTTCGGACATTCTGGTCAATCTGCGACCGATTGACATCGCCCTGCTTGAAATCGCCAAACAAAACATCCCGACCAGTCAACTTGAGACCGACAATCCCTCTGCCATTCTTGGATTGGTCAATGCGTCGGCAACATCAACCGATATCCGGCTTGAAGCCGCACGGAAAGCTGAAAGTCTGGGCCTGATTGATACGAAGAGGTTGCGCAACATATATGGCGCAGTGTCATTTGATGCCGATACACTTATCAACGCCCTTGATGCAGCCCCCGAAGCCGTCCCGGCCCGTCAGTATGCCAAACTTTATCAGGCGGCGGGCAAAAGTGACGTTCCGGCGGTACGTGCGGAAATCCTCGCAGCTCTTTACGACAATGCAATCATCAATGGTGATTTTGCACAGGCATCGCGTCTGACATCTGATCTTCTGGCCGATATCCCCGTGAATGGCGATTTTTCCTGGTTCGCAATTGATGCGCTCAAAGCCTCGGTCGCCGCAGACAATATGGAACGTGCGGCCGGCTGGCTGCAAACCGCCAAGAACAACGCCAATCCGGGGAACGATATCGAATCCCGTCTGATCCTTCTATATCCGGTTCTCGCACTTGCCGGACTGGAGGATACAGGTGCCTCGATGATGACCGAGGCCGATGACGATGCGTCCAACGGCAGCATTACGGTTAATCTGCCCGATGATACGGCCACGACACCGGTGCGATATGGACTTGGCGGTGCTGTGACACTTACCCCGCCAGCGACGACATCCGCCCCGATGAGCGACGCGCAAGCCAAACATCGTGCCCGCATGACCGAATGGCAGGAAATGGACGCGGCGCGTGGCGATCAGATACAGGCAAAGCGTGATGCAGAACTGATCTTCAGCCTTTTTGACGGGTTCGGGATCGAAGTACCGGTCGCACTTTGGAATGTGCTTCTGACCGCCCCCTATCTTGACACGCGCCAGACCATCAGCACGGCTGTCAGCCATCATCTTGAAACCGCAGCAATGAATATGCAACGTGGCAAGACGGTTGCCCTGGCCATTCAGGCACAGCAGGTTGCCGGCGCCCCGGATGGGGACCCAAAGGACCTCTCGGATGCGGTTGCCGCACTCAACCATATCGGACTGACACAAGAAGCACGTCGCCTTGCCGTCGAAATACTGATGGCACGCAGCCAGTAACGGATATGAATTGTGGCCCAGCCGCTTAACAGTAATCTTGTCGCTGCCTTTCTGGAAATGATGGCGGCAGAACGCGGTGCGAGTATTCATACGCTCGATGCGTATCGCCGCGATCTCGAAGATTATGTTGCCAGTCTGACCGGGCAGAAATCAGACCTTGTCGGGGCACAGGACATACATGTTCGAAAATACATGGCATCACTTGGCGATGCCGGTCTGGCGCCGCGTACCCAGGCCCGTCGTCTTTCAGCCGTAAGGCAGTTTCACAAATTCCTTTATGCCGACGGATATCGCAATGACGATCCATCCGCCCATATAGATAGCCCCAGACAGGGCAATACACTGCCCAAGTTTCTGACAATTGATGAAATTGATCGGCTGATTATCACCGCAACCCGCCATGACGGCATCAAAGGCAAGCGGCTTCTTGCAATGGTGGAACTGATGTATGCCACCGGCATGCGCGTTTCGGAACTGGTTGAACTGCCTTTTTCCGCCGCGGCGCGCGATCCGCAAATGTTGATCGTGCGCGGCAAAGGAAGCAAGGAGCGCCTCGTGCCGTTGTCCGATCCGGCACGTGATGCTTTACGAAACTACCTTGAAATCCGGGACTCTTTCATTCCGATGACAAAGGCAAAACAACCCGGCCACTCACCCTATCTGTTTCCGTCGCGCGGGAAGTCCGGTCATCTGACGCGGCAAATGTTTCTGAATATGGTCAAAGACCTTGCCGCCGAAGCCGGAATCGCCCCGTCACGGGTATCACCGCACGTCTTGCGTCACTCGTTTGCCAGTCACCTTCTGGCAAACGGTGCTGATCTGCGCAGTCTGCAACAGATGCTAGGTCATTCCGATATTTCGACGACACAAATCTATACGCATGTTCTCGAATCGCGATTGCGCGGCCTTGTGCAAGAACATCATCCACTGGCGCAATTGCTGCGCAGTTGATCACGATCAACCGGAGATCGCCAAATTTGTCTAGCTTTCCGTATAAGAATACTCGACCAAATCCCGCAAAAAATGTCGGTTTTCTGCGGATGTCATATATTCGTAACTGTACTGTCATCAGGTTGTTGCCGATCCTGCGATAGGAGCGGTACATCATTCATGATGCTTTGCTAACCAAAGGGTCGGTAAAATTTTTCAAGATCGGGGAACAGCCTTGGCATTTGATGCGGAGGACGAACTGACTGCTGACAGATCGGAGGGGCCAGCTATTCGCCTTCGAAACTGGAAGCAAATCGTCGAGAAAGTCGACTTTGCCTTTCAGCCCATCGTCAATCCGCATACCGGTCATGTTTTCGGATATGAAGCCTTGCTGCGTCGCTGGGAAGACAGCGGCTTTAGCTCTATCCAGTCTCTTTTCGATACCGCCTGGGAAACCGGAAACCTGCACGGTGTGGATATGATGCTGCGCGAGAAGGCGATTGCAAAATTCGCGCGTCTGCCCGAAGCCCGCCGTTTAAAGCTTTTCTATAATTTTGACAGTCGCGTTGTCCGCACCCGGGATTATCAGCCCGGTCGCACCGCGGAACTCCTGCGCAATGCCGGACTTGAACGCGACACCATCTTTCTTGAAATTTCCGAACGGCACGACATCAGCAACGCTCAGTACCTTCAGGATATCCTGCTGCGATATCGCAGTCAGGGTTTCAAGGTAGCAATTGATGATTACGGCAGTGGCTTTGCCCAGTTGCGCGCCCTATATGAATGCGAACCCGACATTATCAAGATTGACAGGTTTTTCATCGACGGCATTGATCGCGACCGGCGCAAGGAACTGTTTGTATCGCAGATCACCGCTTTCGCGCACATGATTGCCGCACAGGTTGTCGCCGAAGGCGTTGAAACCCGAGAGGAATTTCTGTGCTGTCGCCGGATCGGGTGCGATCTGGTTCAGGGTTTTTTCATCGCGCGGCCATCTGTCGATTTACCAGAACGTACCGACATTGTGCCTGCCATTTCCGGTGTTTCACTGGAAAACCGGCGCGGTGTTGAACGTGATGGTGATGTGCTGCGGTCATATCTTCTTGAAACACCACCAATCGAAAACAATATCAACCCGGTCGAGATTCTATCCTATTTCCAGAAAAATACCGACATTGCCATCGCACCGGTTATCAACCGGCAAGGCGAACCGCTTGGCGTTATCCGGGACTCTGATTTCAAGGCATTCATCTATACCCCGTTCGGACGCGAGCTTTTACAAAATCCGGCGAACCGAACCAATATCAGCCGGTTTTTACGCCGTTGTCCCATTGCTGACATCAATACCAGTCTCTCAGAACTGCTTGAAACTTTTGTGGCAGCAGACTCGCTTGACGGTGTGATCCTGACCGAGAACGGACTTTATCTTGGGGTCTTGGATCAAAGTGCACTGTTACGTGCTGTCAATGAACGCAACACGCTTAATGCCCGCGATGAAAATCCGCTGACGCGCCTTCCGGGGAACAGTGCCATTTATCGATATGCCGCAAATGCACTCGCCAAACCGCGTCGCCGTCGATTTGCTGTCTATTTTGATTTCGACAATTTCAAGCCGTTCAACGATCTATACGGATTCCGGCAGGGTGATCGCGCCATACTGCTTTTCAAGGACATACTTGGCAAAGCACTTAGCCAGAATGACTGGTTTGTTGGCCATATCGGTGGCGATGATTTCTTTGCCTATGTTCAGTCGATTGATTTCGAGGATGCCGTCAACGCGGTGCAACGTGCCCAATACATGTTCGATGAACAGATCAAAAGCTTCTATGATGCCAAAACCCGCGATCAGGGTTATCTGATTGGCAAGGGACGCAACGGTGAAACAAGCGAATTTCCACTTATGACCGTAAGTGCCGCATTGGTTCGTATCCCGCCGGAGCGTACGGACATCACCCTTGATCACATATCAATCGAGGCCGCCAAGCTGAAGGCAGTAGCCAAAAACAGCCCGACCCGGTTTGCCAGCGGTCATTATGATGCCACCGATACCGCCACATCGACGCAACCAGAAGCCGGATAACCTGTGTGGTTCGCCTTATCGTTGCAAATAAGACTTTTCTTTAAAATCGCTGACGCTAAAATCCGGATTATCGCAGCATGCCTGTCATGCTGCCCGTAACAACAAACGTATCGAGCCATCCCGCCATTATGGTCAGCGTTACCAGCACGTCTGAAATTCTGCCGCCGATCCCGGTTCGCCCTGCGAGCCCGGTTTCTCCGCGCACGTCCGAGGCCCAACACGAACAGCAGAAACAATCCGTAGAGCAGGTCGCAAATTCGACCCAGCTTTCGGACGACGAAATCGAACGTGTTCAGCGTGCCGCCGAAACAGCCCGCAATGAACGCCGGTTTCAGGACGGGCAGAATCCCCTGACGCTGGAAAACAACCAGTCAGAAGATGCCGCGAACGGTTATGGCGCCAAAGGGCAGTCTAACAGCAGTTTCATCAACGCATCCAGCAACCGCGGCAGTCTGGTTGATTTCTATGTCTAGCAAGGCGGCAATATCGCGTCCTTAAAGCCCGATTGCGCGTTTCCAGCCATCCCAGTTCCAGATCAGTTCTGCAACCCGGTCATAACCAGCGCGGTCAGGGTGATATCCATCCCCGCGACGAAGCGCACGCTGCCAATCCTGATCGGCAAGGGTTGTGGCATGCAAATCAAGATAAGGCACGTCAAACCCACGTGCCGTTTCGGCATATATCTGATTAAGCCCCTCAAGACGTTCGTTGATTTCCCTGCTCGACTTGCTGCCATCAATCACCGCCTGCGGCCCGATCCACAATGTCGGTGCCAGTTTTGATGCCTCGCCAATGATATCGGCAGCATTGGCTGCCGATTTGCCAGGGGAAACCCGCATCGTGGTTTCTTCGCCGCGGTCTTCGGCATGATTGGCATCATTTACGCCAAAGCTGAACATCAGGATGGTGGGGAATTCCGGCACCATGCGAAGCTCTGCCTCGAACTTCCAGCGGGATTTAAGCCCGTCACTGGTTTCAGCACGAATACCCAGATTATAGATCGTCGTTTCGCGCTTCGCCTCGTCCAGCAAACGGCGGCCCAACCGCATTGGCCAGCCCCCCTTTTCGCTATCGCGCACACCATTGACCAGACTGTCACCAAAACAGCAAATGCGATGACCTGTAACACCTTCGGCCATAATTACTCCTGCAACTTTGCGACACTTTGCGCCGCCAGATAGGCCATCAATTCGTCGCGCTCCGGTACAAAGGCATTGGCAAGCCAATATTCCTCGGCAAGCTTTAACAACCGCCCCATTTGCGGTCCAGCAGGTGCAAGACCAGCCGCCAGAATATCACGCCCCTGTATTGGCAGTGTCGCGGGCGTCCAATCGGTTGCCGCCTGCAACAAACCCTGCCATTGCTTATTTTCAACGCTTCCGGGACGAGGCGGGACCGAAGCCCGGGTGGCCCAGGCAATCAGAACCGCATCACGAAATGCGTCGGCCCCCAAACGATAAAGATCACGGCGGGTTGTTTCCTCAGACATATCTGCGCTGATCAGGCTGGCATTGGAAATCATCGCAGCGAAACGTTCGGCTTCATCGTTTGATAATCGCAATGCCTTACCAAAATCGGTTGCTGCCAGAAAATCATCATCGGTGTTTTCCGGCGCACGATAAAGGGCTGCCAGGCGACGCAACGGATCGGGCATAATCGATGGATCGGCAAGGGCGGAACTGTCAAGCCATTCCATCATGCGAAGCCGCGACGTATCTGCCAGATCCGGCAATATAACGGGCATGACTTTAAAGCCGATCATGTCCTTGATCGTGGCGGCAGGACTGCGGGAACGCAGCAGTTTCAGCATTTCATCACGAAGACGTTCCGGGGAAATACTTCGAAGCCCATGAGCCCCTTTGCGGCATGCTTCGGCACCGATCGGATCAAGCGGCGGTCGCCCGAACCACGCATGGAAACGGAAGAACCGTAAAATACGCAGGTAATCCTCTGCGATGCGATCCTCGGCAATGCCAATGAAGCGCACCCGGCCTTCGCGCAAATCGGTTTCACCATCAAACGGGTCGTAAATCGTCCCGTCTGGATCGCAATAAATTGCATTGAAGGTGAAATCGCGACGTTTGGCATCGCCAAGCCAGCTATCGGTGAAGGCAACCTCGGCATGGCGGCCATCGGTTGTCACATCAATGCGCAGCGTCGTGATTTCATAGGCAGCCGTATCGGTAACCGCTGTCACCGTGCCATGTTTAAGCCCTGTCGGGACAACTTTCAGTCCTGCCTTTTCAAGGGCGATAACCGTTTCTTCCGGTCTCAGATCGCAGGCAATATCCACATCGATCAGATCGCGCTTCAAAAGCGCATCCCTCACAAGGCCACCAACAAAACGTGCCTTGCCGCCGTGTGCTGCAATTGCGTCAAACACGCGTGCCGTATCGGGATGGGTCATGACCCCGTAAGGCTGCAAATGGCCTGTTGCTGTCAGTGCGGTCATCAGTAAATCTTTGCTGGCCTGAAACCTTGCAAGCAGATGGCTTGTTCCGGATTATTCCTTGGGTTCGAAATATCCAGGTTGAACGACGCCATCCTTCAATGTCGGCGCATGATAGATGGAATCAGGTGATGCGCCAGTCCCAAGTGCCGTCACAATCAGGATTGCCGCCGCCAATGCCACACCGATACCAAGCAGCAAAAGCCATGGCCCTTTGTCCCAAGGCGGGATCACATCATGGCCTTCCCGAATGGCCTTTGCCCGTGCCCATTTAAGCCACAGACCATAAACCAGAAACGGCAGGATAACGGGCAGGACGATCTGGATAATCTGTCGCAACATTACCAATGGTCTCCAATCATTATCGCTCTGCGCTGGCTTTCAGGACTTCGCTGAAATTCACCAGCATCCCCGCCGTTGCCCCCCAAATGTAATATTCCCGGTACGGAATGGCGAAATAACGGCGTTTCGCCCCTTCAAAGGTCACGGTCTGCAGTTTCTGGTTTCGAGGCTCAAGGATGAATTCCAACGGTACTTCAAATACTTCTGCCACTTCATGTGCATCTGGCGCAAGGTCGAAAGGCGGCGTGATCAATCCAACAACCGGCGTAACCTGATAACCGGTTACGGTATAATAATCATCAAGACGGCCGATCAGTTCGATATGCACACGCGCCAGTCCTATTTCTTCCTCGGTCTCGCGCAGCGCCGTTTCTTCCAGCGTATTGTCATGGTCTTCCTGACGGCCACCAGGGAAACTGATCTGGCCAGCATGATCGCTAAGATGGTCGGTGCGGCGTGTCAGAATGACATGCAAACCTTCATCGCGCTGCACCAGTGGCACCAGAACCGCAGCCGGGCGGGCGATCAGTTCTCCTTCGGCGAAAGCACGTGCCCGTGATTTCGAACCGGGATAATCGACCGCATGATCTCCGCGTCGCTGCAGGATATCGCCGCGCGGTGCGTTCAGTGCCGCAATGATCTGGGCCGGTGTCATTGGTCGGCCTCCTCCAAGGTTCCGATCTCGAAGAACTTATTATGACTGTAAACACCGATACGCACTTTGCCGTTCTCCGGTTCCATAATCTCATCGGCCATGTCCACAAGCTGGTAGAATACCGCCCGGTTCAGCCGTGCTTCAAGCCCGCGATCAAGCTGCACATAAGGCGATGGTTCACCAGTTTCGGGATCGTGCTCCACGCGCAAACCGTGGCTTTCATCAAGCTCAACCCACTGATCGATATTGGTTCTGAACCGAATGACCGATGTCTCCCCCCTGCCGCTTTTTTCCATCTCGACTGCGATAAACGCAACGTCTTCAACCTCGATCCGCGCCATTTCGGCCGGAGTCACAAGCCAATGACCGCCTTCTTCGTCACGTTGCAATACGGATGAGAAAAGTTTGACAAGTTCGATCCTGCCAATCGGACCACCTTGATAGAACCATGTTCCATCCCGACTTATAGACATGGGTATGTCGCCACAAATCTGCGGATGGCGTCCGCCTGCCGGTTTTCCGGCACGCAGACGGGTCCAAAGCCTTTCAGCGAGATCGACGGTTTTTTCGTTTTTGCTCATGCTATACACTTGAGTCCGGAACCAAAAGATTGCGCACCTGTTCTACGCTGATACCATCCTTCTTGGGTAACCGGCATCCATTACCGGCACAACAGAGGAAGCAAAGTTTCCTGTCATGACAAACGCGCCACGTTTTCCCGAAGAAATGGGACTCTCACAAGACAGCAGCCTTGAACGCGACGCAGCGCGACTTGACGCCTGTGTTGGCCGTTTGGACGAAGCCCGCAAGATGGTTTCATCTGTTATATTTGGGCAGAATGAGGCCGTAGAGCAAACACTTATCGGCATTTTATCTGGTGGTCATGTCCTGATGGTCGGTGCACCCGGCCTTGGAAAGTCATTACTTGCACACACATTGGGCAAGGTCCTTGGCCTTCTCGATAAACGCGTTCAGTTCACCCCGGACCTGATGCCAGCAGATATCCTTGGCTCCGAAGTCCTGGAAGAAGGCGCGGATGGCAAACGCGCATTTCGGTTCATCAAGGGGCCGGTATTCTGCCAGTTGCTACTGGCCGACGAGATCAACCGCGCCAGCCCGCGCACCCAGTCCGCCCTGTTGCAGGCCATGCAGGAACGCGAGGTATCCGTCGCCGGTTACAGCCACAAGCTTCCTGAACCGTTCCACGTTCTGGCCACCCAGAACCCGCTGGAACAGGAAGGCACCTATCCTCTGCCCGAAGCACAGCTTGACCGCTTTCTTCTGGAAGTCCGGCTAGGCTATCCCGATCAGGATGAAGAACGCCGCATCGTGACCGAAACCACCGGACGCTATCCGGTGCGCCCAAGGCAGGTTCTTCAGGCGGACGATCTCGCCGAGGCGCAGGATTTTGTCCGTCGCTTGCCGATGCCTGACCGCGTGCTTGATACCATCATCGCCCTTTGCCGCGAATGTCGCCCCGAAAGCACGCATATGGCCGATATACGCGATAATGTTGCCTGGGGTCCCGGCACGCGCGCGGCACAGGCGCTGTCACTTGCCTGTCGTGCGCGGGCCATGTTGTTTGGCCGTTTCGCACCCTCAATCGAGGATATAGAAGCCCTTGCTGTTCCGGTTCTGCGCCATCGCTTCGGATTGACTTACGGTGCCCGGGCCGAGGGCTTTACCGCACGGGGCCTGATTACCAACGCGCTGGATTATCTGCAGGAGAAATAGAAATTGGCATTGGCGGCAGTCCACGATCATGTTGCAGCCGCGCGTGCACTGGCGGCCCGATTGCCGCAACTGATCGATGAAAGCCGACGCATGGCGATCAGCCTGCGAAGTGGCCTTCACGGCAACCGCAAGGTTGGTCCCGGCAGCGATTTCTGGCAATTCCGCCCCTATATCACGGGTGATCCAACCAACCAGATCGACTGGCGCCGTTCCGCGCGCAGTGATCATACCTTCATCCGCCAGACCGAATGGCAGGCAAGCCACAATTACTGGATCTGGCCGGTTCTATCCCCGTCCATGTACTGGTCATCGGCACGGGACATCCCGTTCAAGGCTGAACGTACCCTGATCATTTCCATCGCACTAGCTGATTTGCTGCTGCGCAACGGGGAAACGGTCGGAACATTCGATGCCGAACGAACCCGCATCACATCTGCCGAACATCTTGAAAAACTGGCTCATGCCATGCTGGCAAGTCCGGGCAACATCACCGATCATGCCGGTGCCATGCATGCCGGTCGCAAACATTCGGTTCTGGTACTTGGTGATTTTCTGGAGTTCGTGGACAGTAACCAGTCACCGGTTCGCGCGATCAAAACCCTTGGCCAGTATCAGAATGACGGCGCGCTGGTACATGTCCTTGATCCCGCTGAGATCGAGCCCCCCTTTACCGGACGGGTCAATTTCATGGATACCGACGACCAGATGATTTACCGCAGCGAAAGGTTTGAAGATCTTCGGGAAGGTTTCCGGCAACGTGCTAAAACATGGCGTGCCGACATTCGCGATGCTGCACGCGAAAATGACTGGCTGTGCGATCAGCATGTGACATCGGAAAGTGCAAGCCCTACGCTGCTTGCACTTTATCAGCATCTGAGCGAACGCCAGAGCCAAAGTGGATCGAACGGGCGCGGGCGTCCGGCGATGAACCGCAATAGCACGACGAGGCCGCGATGAACCTTGCGGCGATAACGTTTTTATATCCTGCAATGCTTGCCGGTTTGCTGGTTTTGCCGATTGTCTGGCTTATTATCCGCTCAGCACCCAGGGCTCCGAAACAAATCGTGTTTCCGGCGGCCCGGCTATTGCGGGGGTTGCGTGCCAACCGGCGCGACATGCAACGCGCACCTATCTGGCAGACGATATTGCGTTGCCTGATCCTCACCATGCTGATTTTGGCGGCCTCCCGACCGGTTCTGAACCGGACAGAGTTTTCGCAAAACGAAGGTGCCCTTCTTGTCATCGCCGACAATAGCTGGTCATCCGCAGCAAACTGGACGGAATATCGGACGGGTCTGCGTCAGATTATAAATCAGGCACGACTTGACCTGCGCAGCATCTATATCGCGCAAACCGCGCCGGAAGCTTCGGGGGCAACCACAACCCGCCTCCCCGACATCATCGGCCCGGTATCCCCGCATGAGGCCGAACGCTTCATTGATCGTCTGCATCCTCGCCCCTGGGCACCGGATTATGCCGCTTTGTCCAATCAGATTGCCGATCATCAGTATATGGCCAATTCCATAGGCAGCATTTTGTGGCTGACCGACAATATGGAACAATCCGGCAAAGCCGATCTTGCCAATGATCTGGCAACAATCGCCCCGATTACCGTACTTGAACCTGATCGGGATAACCGGATTGCTGTGCAGTCGCTGATCCGTAACCGGACCGGACTTGGCATAACGCTGACCCATCAGAATATTGATGCTCCGCGCGAAATTGTCCTTCTGGCCCGAAATGAACGTGGCCGGGTTCTATTGCGGCACAAGGTAAAAATTGCCCCGGCCACAAACCGGACCGAAGCCGAAATACCACTGCCCAGTGATATAACCAATTCGATCCAGTCGGTCGGAATTGAAGGCATTGAATCCGCAGCCACCATCTTTCAGACCGGTGCCCGCTGGCAGCAGCGCAAAGTTGGTGTGATTGTAAGCTCCGGCGACAGCCCGGTCCTCCTGTCAGATCGATATTTCTTCCTTGATCGCGCAATTTCACCCTATGCAGATGTGACCTATGCACCGCTTGGAAAACTGCTTGAAGGTGGGATGGATATTCTGGTTGTGGCCGGTCCGATTTCGGGCCTCGGGAGCCAGTATAACTCCCTTGAACGCTGGCTCAGGGATGGTGGCATGTTGGTGCGGTTTGCTGGTGACAGCACAACCGAAGTCGAACCGGAATTCCTGCCTGTAACCCTTCGCCTGGGTAATCGTGATTTCGGTGGATCGATGTCATGGGAGAAACCGAAACGTCTTCTGACATTTCCTGAAACCAGCCCGTTTTCCGGGATCACCATTCCCGAGGAAATTACTGTAAACCGACAACTTCTTGCCGAACCTGATCCGGATATTGTTGCCAAGACCTGGGCGCGTCTGACCGATGGTACCCCACTTGTTACCAGTGCACCACGCAATGCTGGGCGAATTGTTCTGTTCCATGTAACCCCGTGGGCGGACTGGTCGAACCTGCCGATGTCGGGTTTGTTCGTCGAAATCTGGCAGCGCCTTTTGCCTCTTGCCAGCCCAAGTGATCGCTCGGACGCGGAACTGCAAACAAGCCTGCCCCCTCAGTCCGTCCTTGACGGCTTCGGGCGTGCCCATCAGCCCGATGCGACGATCCTCCCATTGCGGATGCCGCTACCGGTTCCCGGCCCACGGCACCCACCTGGCATATATGGGGAAAACGGCCAGGCTGTTGCCTTTAACCTTGGTTCATCCCTTCAAAATCTGGATCATCAGATTCGCTGGCCTTCTGACGTAACAATGAGGCAGATCACCAATCAGGACCAGATTGATCTCGCTGCGATGTGCCTGATGGTAGCGATGCTGCTTCTGATCTTTGACGGGGTTGCATTGATACTGGTTCACCATGTCAGTTTAAGACGCTCCCGGCGCAGTGATGCTCTTACCTCTGTGCTTATGATTGCATTTATTGGCACTGCGGCAACAGCAATGACTGTTGGCACCAGTAATAGCGCCCAAGCTGTCGAAACGCAGGCCGCCGCATTACAACCGCGTCTGGCCTATCTCAAGACCGACGTTGCCCCGATCGACCGCCTCAGCCAATCGGGACTTGCGGGCCTGACCGAAATTCTGCGCCGACGTAGTGCCGCCGATCTGGCACCGGCAGATGCGATTGACCCCGAAGCAGATGATCTTAGTTTTTATCCGCTGATCTACTGGCCGCTGGTTGACGGGCAACAGCCGTTTTCGGAATTTGCCCAGACGCGTATCAACCGGTATCTCGACAGCGGAGGAATGATACTGATCGACAGTCGTGATCAGGAAGTTGAGCCAGCCCGACTGCGTCGCCTGCTTGCCGGGCTTGAAATTCCGATACTGGACAAGGCACCCGGCGATCACATCCTTTTTCGCAGCTTCTATCTGCTTGATCATGCCTATGGGCGTTTCGCGGCACCGCTTTGGCTTGATGCCCGTCCGGATCAACGGCTGGATGGTGTTGCATCTGTTTTGTTTGGCGGTAATGACTGGGCATCCGCCTGGATGCTGGAAGAAGGCCGCACAGCTGAGAACCGCACGGATGATATTTCCCCGCGGCAGCGCGAAATGGCATGGCGCTTCGGTGTCAATCTGGTGATGTACGCGCTGACTGGCAGCTACAAGGGGGATCAGGTTCATTTGCCTGCGATCCTTGAAAGGCTTGGCCGATGAACCGAAACTGGCAGGACTTTCAGATCGCACCGTTACTTGATATCGGACTGCTTCAGATCCTTGCGGTAATCTGCGTCGCCGCAATCCTGCTGTTTGCCGTGTTTCGTCTGCGTGGCACGATCTGGCGGGCAATCGTAATGGTGATCATGTTGCTGGCCCTGATTGCCCCGCAATTTACCGATCAGAACCGCGAAAAACTGAGCGACATCGTCCTGGTGCTGGTTGACCGTTCTAGCAGCCAGAATATCGGCAGTCGTATGGACCAAACCGATGCCGCTATTTCGCAGATACGTAACCGTTTTGCCGACGATCCCAGTATCGAGCTACGTATCGAGGACGTTCCGGGCGAAACGGACACCCGTATGTTTTCCGCCCTTGACCGGCTTCTTGGCGGTATCCCGCGCGAAAGACTGGGCGGTGTCGTGATGATCACCGACGGCCAGATTCACGATATTCCGGCTAATCTGGATTTGGGCGCACCGCTTCATGCCCTCATCACCGGGCGCGAAGACGAACGCGACCGGCGTTTGCAAATCCGCCAGACAGCCGATTACGGCATCGTTGGCAAGAATGCGGATTTTATGGTCGAAGCCATTGATCACAGTCTTGCCACCGGAAGCCCCGTATCGGTGAGAATGCTACATGAAGACGGAAGCGAACGTAATCTCACACTACCCGCAAATGAACCGCATCGCGTAACCATTCCCGTTCCGCATGCCGGACCTGTCATCGCCGAACTGCGAATGGAAGAAAGTCCGAACGAAACAGATCAGACAAACAACCGGCTGATCCTTGAAACGACCGGTGTACGCGACCGGCTGCGCGTTTTGCTGCTTTCGGGGGAACCACACCCCGGCGAACGGGCCTGGCGTAACCTTCTACGTGCCGATCCGGGTGTTGATCTGGTGCATTTCACCATCCTGCGCCCGCCGGAAAAAGGCGACGATACACCGATCAACGAATTGGCCCTCATCCCGTTTCCGATCCGGGATCTGTTTGAGGTTCGCCTTCGCCAGTTCGACCTGATCATTTTTGATCGCTATCAGATGCGTGGCGTCCTTCCGCCGCATTATCTTGAAAAGGTCGTGGATTATGTAAAGTGGGGCGGTGCCGCACTTGTCGTCGCCGGGCCGGAATATCTGGGTCCTGACGGACTTTCGAACACGGTCCTGGGTGATTTGATGCCGGTTCGGGTCACCGGCCGCGTCATTGAACAACCCTTTGTCCCGCAGGTAAACACCGCCGGGCGCATTCACCCGGTTACGGCCCCGATTGCAGGATCGGTCAATACACCGCCCAAATGGGGGCACTGGTACCGTCAGATCGAAACCCGCGAAGCCGACAACAATGTCATGACCCTTTTGACCGGCGCGGATCAATTGCCATTGCTGTCCTTGCGCCGGATCGAAGAAGGTCGGGCGGCCATGCTGAGCTCGGATCAGATGTGGCTTTGGCAGCGCGGCCATGATGGTGGTGGACCGATTGCTGAAATGCTGCGCCGATTGTCGCACTGGCTAATGAAGGAACCAGCCCTTGATGAAAACACCATCACCACGGAACGCAGTGCCGATGGCAAAAGCCTGACCCTGACCTGGCGAAAGATCGGGGCGGAACCAACAACCGCAACCGGCGCCAATCCGGAAACCGGCGAGATTGTCCGCACCACCTTTGAACGGCAGTCCGACCAGACTTGGAAGGCTACTTTACCGATTGCGGAACGGGGCCTGATTCGCGTTCAGACACTTGATCGCGAAGGTAGCACCCAATCAGCCCTGCATGTTGACCGTGATGTTTTGACCAATGAGCGCCGCAACACCAATTCCACGCCCGATCTTCTACGGGATCTGGTTCTAGCCAATGGCGGATATATCGACCGTATCGAAAAAGGACTTCCCGATTTCCGCCGGGTAGAGGATGACCGTATCTGGAACGGTACCAACTGGGCAGGTCTGATGGAAACGGAAAGCTATCGTACCGTGATCGGTGGCATTACCAATCTTTTGCCCCTGCCGGTCGTTGCTGTTCTGCTCGGGCTTATATGCCTGATTGGCTGGCGGATCGAAAGCAAGTAGTCCTAATCGGACGGAAACATTGTTTTGTGGAAATTGCACAATCCGCCACGAAACTTTTCAACCAGAAAATCGATAAAGATACGTACCTTGGTCGGCAAATGACGCCGTTCCGGATACACTGCGTAAATCCCGCCGCTGGCCAGTGAATTATATTCATTCAGGATTGAGACCAGTGATCCTTTTTGAAGTGCCTCGGCAACGATAAATTCCGGTTCGCGTGCAATACCAAGCCCCCGGATGGCCGCGAACGAAGTGAAATCGCCATTGTTGCACGACATGACCGGATTGACGCGGACATTGATCTGGCCTTCCGGACCTTCAAACTCCCATACATTCGGGTTCGCCAGATTGGTATAGGCAAGCGTCCTGTGGTTCGCCAATTCGGTCGGGTGTAGGGGTTGCCCATGTTCGGCGATATAGCCCGGCGACGCCACAACGTAACCGTTAAAATCGGCAAGCTTGCGGGCAATCAGGCTGGAATCTTTCAACCGCGTGATGCGGATTGCCATATCGAACCCTTCGGCAACAAGATCAACCATATGATCGGCCAGATGAATGTCGACATGCAATCCCGGATGCAGACCCATAAATTCCGACACCAGATCCGGCATGTAACGCTGCCCGAATGTCAGAGGTGCCGAAATCCGAAGTGTGCCGCGCGGCGTACCGCGCAAATCGGTCAGGGCATGTTCGGCTGTTTCGATTTCCTCAACCACGCGCGCGCAATGCTGATAAAAAGTTGCCCCTGCGTCGGTCAGACTCAACCGGCGTGTCGTGCGATTAAGCAGTCGGATGCCAAGACTGTCTTCAAGCTTGGTGACATGCTTGCTGACTGCAGATTTGGACATGGCAAGCTTGCGCGCGGCACCGGAGAAGCTTTGCTCCTCCACAACACGGGCAAAAACCGTCATTCCGTCCAGATTGCCGATCAGCATCACCCTGCTCCCCGCCCTGCTGCGTCACTGCTATATCACTGCCGCGCAATTGTTGCTCATTTGGAAACAAATTAATGTCATATCCCCTGATTGCGTTCAACGGGGAAATGACGATGATGGGAACAACCATCCCGGCCGCACGTAATCGGCATATCACGGGACCAACAAAAAGCCGGAGGATACGATTATGGGCCTTTTGGTCGATGGTGAATGGAAAGACCAATGGTACGACACGAAATCGACCGGCGGTAAGTTCAAGCGTCAGGATTCCGCATTCCGAAACTGGCTGTCGAAAGACAGTGGCGCAGAATTTCCAGCCGAAGCCGGTCGCTATCATCTATATGTTTCGTATGCCTGCCCGTGGGCGCATCGCACACTGATCTTTCGCGCCCTCAAAGGACTGGAAGATTTGATTTCGGTGTCGGTTGTACATTGGCGCATGCTTGAAAACGGTTGGGAATTTTCCCCCGATGAAGGATTGCCCGATCATCTTGGTAATCACCGTTTCATGCATCAGATTTATACAGCAGCAAAACCCGACTACACCGGGCGCGTTACGGTGCCGGTACTGTGGGACAAGAAAACCAACCGGATTGTCAGCAATGAGTCTGCTGACATCATCCGGATGCTCAACACCGCCTTTGATGATCTGGGTGCCAAACCAGGTGATTATTATCCCGAAGATTTGCGCACCGAAATCGATGCGATCAATGACCGCGTCTATAATGATGTAAATAACGGTGTCTACAAATCCGGCTTTGCTACGGCACAGGATGCCTATGCAGATGCGGTAACGACGCTTTTTGGCACGCTGGACTGGCTCGAAGACCGTCTGACATCCAATCGCTATCTGGCCGGTGATCGATTGACCGAGGCCGACTGGCGGCTATTCACCACCCTGATCCGTTTCGATCCGGTCTATCACGGGCATTTCAAATGCAATCTGAAAATGCTGAAGGATTACCCGAATCTTTGGGCCTATACACGCGAGCTTTATCAGGTCCCCGGCATCCAACAGACCGTATTCTTTGATCACATCAAGGGGCACTATTACGAAAGCCACCTGATGATCAACCCAACGGGTATCGTGCCCAAGGGACCAGTTCTTGATCTTGATCAGCCACATGGCCGGGATAAACAGTTCGCCATTTAGGTATCCCCACCGGGCTTGAGCACTGCATGGCGAACAGATCTCAAAACAAAAACCCCCGCAGAAATTCTGCGGGGGTTTTGCGTTCCGGAAAACCGGAAATTCTTAGTTCAGGCGACCTTTGATTTCCGCGATCGCATTATCGACAAGCTCGTCTGCCTTTGCAGCGGTAACCTTTTCGGAAACCAGTGCAAGCGTTGCCTGTGCCGCGATTTCGGCCACACGGGCACGAACTTCGGCAATGGCCTGGGTTTCGAGATTGGCAATACGGTCCATGGCCTGCTGTTCACGACGCTTGAGCGACGCTTTCAGTTCAGCCTGGGCGTTCTCCAGCATGCGGTCGGCTTCCGCCTTGGCATGAGCACGGATTTCATCCGCTTCCTTCAATGCTTCGCGCTGTTTGGCCTGATATTTGGCCAGAAGCTCCTGAGCTTCTTCACGCAGGCGCTGTGCTTCATCAAGCTCCTCGGAAATTTTCTGCGCACGCTTGTCGAGTGCGCCGGAAATACCCTTAACAGCCTTGAAGCCGCCGAAACCGGCAACCAGCAAGAAGGAAAGCGTGGTCCAAGTATAGGGATCGGTAAGGAACGTAACCTCGTGCGGGGTTGCCATCTTCTTACTCTCCTACGATCGCCGAAACAGCCTTGTCGGCAGTTTTGGCCTGAACCTTGACACCGATAAGCTTGTCGGTTGCTTCACGGGCGATTTCGGATGCGGCTTCTGCCACACCTTTCATCGCGTCGTCTTTCGCACCGGCAATGGTCTTCTCGGCATCAGCGGTCTTTTTCGACAGTTTCTTGACCAGCGCTTCGGTTTTCGCAGCATGCTCTGCAGCTGCTTTTTCCGTTGCTTCGCGAATATCTGCCTGTGCGGCATCACGAGCTTCTGCCAAGGCAGCCTCGTATTTCGCGATGGCGGCATCGGTTTCGTCTTTCAACGCCCGGGCCTTGCCAAGGTTGTCTTCAATGGTTTTGTGACGGCGTTCCAGAACTTCGCCAACCTTCGGCAGCGCTATCTTCGACATCAGGAAATACAGGATGCCAAAAATAACGAACAGCCAGAAAATCTGTTCCGAGAACGTCGCAATATCAAACTGCGGCATAGCCTACTCCCGAATTCAACGACACCGGCGAGGGGTATCCTCGCCGGGCCGAGTATTCGCGCAAAAGGCGCCGATTAGCCGAACAGAACGATCAGCGCAACGACGAGTGCGAACAGTGCAATAGCTTCGGTAACGGCAAAGCCGATCCAGCCATACAGTTCAACGTCGCCTTTTGCAGCCGGGTTACGGCCAACAGTCGCAATCAGGCTCGACCAGATGTTACCAACCCCGATACCGGCACCAATCATGCCAATAGCAGCCAGGCCAGCACCGATCATCTTAGCAGCATCGAGTTCCATAACTTCACCCTTTCGAATTTCTTAAAGGCAATCAGAAGAGATCACACCGGTCCACTAGCATTAGTGCATGTGGATTGCATCATGGAGATAGATGCAGGTGAGAATGGTGTAGACATAAGCCTGAAGCGCAGCAATGCCGAACTCCAGAACCGTAATCCCCGTCAGAAGAGCGAACGGAAGGACGCCGAAGATGCCGATCAGGCCGACGAACCCGCCAATCACTTTCAGCATGATGTGTCCGACGGTCATGTTCGCAAACAGTCGGATCGCCAAGCTGAACGGACGAGAGAAATAGGAGATGACTTCAATCGGGATCAGAATGAAGGCCGTTGCGATCGGCGCACCTTCCGGGAAGAACATCCGAAAATAATGCGTACCGTGGCGAACGAAGCCAATAATGGTCACACCGATAAAGATCACCAGAGCCATCGCAAAGGTAACCGCGATATGGCTCGTAAACGTAAAGCTGTGTGGGATCATGCCAAGCAGGTTCCCGAACAGAACAAACATAAACAGGGTGAAAACGAACGGGAAGTACTTGCGACCCGCAGTTCCCACGTTATCTTTCAACATATTGGCGACGAATTCATACATCACCTCGGCGGCACCCTGCCAACGGCCAGGTACCAATGCCCCGCGACGCATGCTGAGCGTCATGAAGCCCGTTACGAGAACGGCTGCGATCACCATCCAAAGTGCGGAGTTGGTGAAGGAAACATCAACGCCAGCAACCGAAAGCTCGGCCAAGGGCTTGATTTCAAACTGCTCTAGCGGTCCAGCCACCGTAATCCTCGCTCAATCTTTTGAGGGCCAAGGCTAATCCTTGTCCCCCTGCTTGCGCTCCCCCATCGCGCGCCCAAGTCCGACAGCACTGTCAAATCCCTTGGCCACCCGATAAGCGTTAAGACCACCGGCACCTGCTCCGAGAAATACAAACAGAACAAGCAACCAGGGCGTCGTATCAAGCACCCGATCCAGCGCCCAGCCAATCAATAGTCCAACAAGAACCGCAGCTATCATTTCCGCCGAAATTCTCATTCCTAATGCCATCCCTTGGGATGGCTTGCCGGTCGCCCGGTTCGGGCTATGCGTTTCTTCACGCTTGCTTGCTACAGCCGCCAACTTGCTTTCAAGCTCTGCTAATGAAGCGCGATCTTTATCATCGCTCATTGTCGTGAACCCCGCTGTGGCAGCCTTGCAAACGTCGCAAGGAAATGCGCGGGCAACATACTTAGCGCCCCATAGGCTGTCAAGCCGTAAAACCCTGCCTTGTCGGGGGGATGCAATTACATTTAACCATTTGTTTTATAACAATTTTATTGTCGAAATGTGCGATCATTCACATTTGACGTTAGGCGATAGTCGCACCCGCATTTACCGGAGATTTACCCAAAAGCCGTCGCGCAACCGGCGGTTTCCCTTGGTTCCTGCCCCTTTGAACCGCAGAACTGGCCTTCTGTGTAACGAGTGTGAATTCAATCGCTTTTTATCGATTTCAACCTTTTGCCGCGCGGTTTCGCACCGGCTTCCTGCTAACGGCTTCATATCCACGACAAGAAACCGCGTGACATCAAGCCGATTCATCTGAAACCGACCCTTTTAATAAGAGGCAAATGGATTGCACCAAAGCAAAATCGTTAACTTGGCTCAAGCAAATGATCAGTTGGTAAAATCGAGCTCTTTTTGCTCTTTCTGGGAATATACCTCGGCCTGACGCAGATCCACCGACACCAGCGAGGAAACGCCGCGTTCCGCCATGGTCACACCAAACAGGCGGTTCATGCGTGCCATAGTCATGCGATGGTGGGTAATCACAAGGAAGCGCGTATTGGCGTGGCGACCAATCGCTTCAAGCAGCTTGCAGAACCGGTCCACGTTGGCGTCGTCAAGCGGTGCATCAACTTCGTCAAGCACGCAGATCGGGGCCGGGTTGGTGAGGAACACCGCAAACAGAAGCGCAACAGCGGTCAATGCCTGCTCGCCCCCCGAGAGCAATGAAAGGTGCTGCAATTTCTTGCCCGGCGGAGATGCCATGATCTCAAGACCAGCTTCAAGCGGGTCATCCGCGTCGGTCAGCATCAGATGCGCACCACCACCGCCAAACAGCCTAACAAACAGCTGTTGGAAATGCTTGTCGACTTCGTCAAATGCCGCTTTCAGACGGTTGCGTGCTTCACGGTTCAGCTGGTTGATGCCGTTGCGCAATTTATCAATCGCTGCAATCAGGTCATCGCGTTCGGAAACCAGCGTGTCTTTCTGTTCTTCCATCTCGGCCAGTTCGACCTCGGCGCGCAGGTTGACCGCACCAAGGTTTTCGCGTTCGCGGGACTGACGCTGCAAACGGGCTTCGATATCGTCTTCGGAAGGCAATTCCTTGGTCTGGTCGATCTCGGCCAGTTCAACAAGCTGATCGGGGGTGGCATTAACCCGTTCGCGAATGCGTTCAATCAAATCTCGGCGGTGCTGTTCTGCCTGTTCCAGAAGTGCTTCACACCTAACCCGGCCTTCGCGGGCCTCGGCAAGTTTCTGTTCCGCTTCTTTCAGGTTGTGATCTGCTTCGCGCTGCGCATTTTCGGCACGTGCCAATTCATCAGCCGCATCCTTGCGCGCCTGGTCGGCTATTTCGATCCGGTCCGAAAGGATCGCACGGCGTTCCTCGATCTCGTCAGGCTTAAGTTCAAGCTCCTCGATCTCCATCCGCGCTTCTTCCTGACGCTCGCGAAGCTGGGCCACACGTTCACCCGCCCCCGATGCGCGATCATTCCAGGATGCGATTTCGCTTTCGACAAATTCAAGGCGCTTGCGACGGCCTGATGCGTCACGCTGCATCCGTTCAAGTTGGCTTCGCGCTTCCATCTGATCGGCACGCGCATCCGAAAGCTCGGCACGTTTTTCAATCAGCTCGGCCTTGATTTCCATCAGGCCTTCGCTCGATTCCTCGGGCGTTGCGGCAAGCTCTTCCTGCTCGGCGATCAGTTCGTCCAGATCCTGCTTGGCGCGCTTTTCGGCTTCTTCAGCATGTTGCAGACGACCTTCAATGGCGCTGGCGTCACGTTTGATATTGGCAATTTCCTCACGTGCGCGGGCCAAAGATCCCTCCGCCTCGCGAAGGGCACGGTGGGCTTCCTGTTCGCCATTGCGGGAAGCTTCAACATCTTCTTCAAGACGTTCGACATTTTCACGTGCCGTATCGGCCTTTTCGACCGCAAGTTCGACCGCTTCGTCGACCTCCTCAAGCTCATGACGCAATTCTTCAAGTCTATTACGCTGCCGCAACCGTGCAGCCGCCGGAAGTTCCGCACCAACCTTAATACGATAACCATCCCACCGCCAAAGCGCACCTTCGCGCGACACCAGCCGTTGCCCGGTTTTCAGCGTTTTGGCCAGCCAGTTCCCGGTTGCCTCGTCATCGACCACCCCGATCTGCCAAAGTCGGCGGTTCAGCAATGCCGGACCTTCAACAAATTTCGCCAGCGCCTGAACCCCTTCGGGCAGGGCCGGGTCATCCGCGCCGGGATCGACCGCCGACCAGTGCATCGGCGCATCTTCGGTATCGGGTGCATCAAGGTCTTCGCCAAGTGCCGCGGCCATCGCCATTTCAAGACCGCTGGTCACCGAAAGCTTTTCGATCACCGCCGGGAATTGCTGATCGGCACTTCCCTTGACCAGACTTTCAAGTGCTTCGATTTCGGCCACAAGCCGTGCCTTGCGGCTTTCAACATCACGAAGCGCATCGCGCGATGCGGTTTCGGCTGTTTTCAGGCTGTCTTCACGATCCCGCAATTCGGCAAGGCGCATCTCGGCTTCTTCGATGGCAAGCTTGCGCTGCTCGCAAAGTTCCTCGCATTCCTCAAGCGCCAGACCGGCTTCTTCAAGGGCATCGGTAAAATCGGCTTCAACCCGGATATCATCAAGGCGTGCAACCGCCTCGTCATAGCGTTCTGTCAGACGCGACCGGCGGGCGGAAAGTTCGCTTAGCCGCTGCTGAACGCTTTTAAGTCGGGCTTCCTCGGCCGCGGCCCGGCTGGTCAGCTCGTCAACCTGCCCTTCCAACGTCTCGACCCTTGCGGCCTGCTCGACGGCGCGTTCCTTTGCCTCATCAAGCTCATCATCCTCGCCGCCCTGCGCCTCGCGCAGTTCTTCGCGTTCATTTTTAAGCTTGTTCAGGGCACCTTCGGCGTCACTTGCCAGTTCGGCTTCACGTGCAAGATCGGCATCAATCTGCTGAATGCGCGCGCGAAGCTGCGACATCTGGGTTTCGATCTGGGCCTTGTCCTTGTCCAGCCCTTCGCGCTCGATCAGCATGCGCTGCAGGGCCGCTGCCGCATCGCTTTCCTTTTTGCGAAGTTCGGGAAGGCTTGCCGCGATATGGGCCTGAATGGTGGTGGCCTCGGTCACCTGACCGGTCAGGTCACGCACGGCACTTTCACCAAGCACCAGCAATTCGCGGGCATCTGCCTGCCGTTTGTCGGCATCGGTCCAGCGGATGTGGAACAGCAATGCTTCGGTCTGGCGAATACTTTCGGAAAGTTTGCGATACCGTTCGGCCTGTCGGGCCTGCTTTTGCAGGGACGCGATCTGGCTATCAAGCGTCACCAGAACGTCTTCAAGACGTTCCATATTCTGTTCGGCATTTTTAAGCCGAAGCTCGGCCTCGTGGCGGCGCGAATGAAGGCCGGTGATCCCAGCGGCTTCTTCCAGAACAAGCCTGCGCTGGCTTGGCTTCGCCCCGATCAGGGCCCCGATCTTGCCCTGCGACACCATGGCGTTTGACCGCGCCCCGGTTGCCGCATCGGCAAACAGCAGTTGGACGTCACGCGCGCGGACATCCTTGCCGTTAACCTTGTAATTCGAGCCACCACTGCGTTCGATGCGTCGAACAACTTCAAGTGTCTCGTGATCGTTGAACATTGCCGGGGCTTTACGTTCCGCATTGTCCAGAACGACAGTAACCTCGGCAACATTTCGTGCAGGACGGGACGATGTTCCGCCAAAAATAACGTCGGACATGTCCGAGCCGCGCATCTGCTTGGCCGAGGTTTCCCCCATGACCCAGCGCAGCGCTTCGACAAGATTGGATTTGCCACAGCCGTTCGGGCCGACAACCCCTGTCAGCCCGTCTTCCACCAATAGTTCGGTTGAATCGACGAAGGATTTGAACCCCGTCAGCCGTAGCGATTTAAACTGGACCAATCATGCCCCCGGTCCGTTCCTTCCCCTGATTGCCGGATGCCGCATTTGCGGCATCTGGCAAGATCACATTTATCAGTTGGTCAGTTCTTCGACCTTGTCTTCGAAGAACTTCAGATCGCGCGAACCGGCAAAGGTTTCGCCATCGATAACGAAGCTCGGCGTTGAATTGACCTTGAATTCCTGTTCACCGCGCATGCGCGATGCAACGATCCCGTCAATCAGGGCCTCGTCCGCCATGCAGGCATCAACCGCATTACTATCCATACCGGCAAAACGGACCACCTGTTTGATCCCTTCGATCGGGTCGGTTGCACGTGCCCAGGTCATCTGCGATTTGAACAGCATCCCCAAAACACCAAAATAACGATCATCCCCGGCACATTGCGCAACAGCAGCGGCGCGCACAGCAACACCATCAAGCGGATAATCGCGGAAGATCAGTTTCGCCTTACCGGTATCGATCAGCGATTTCTTGATTTCCGGCAGGGTTTCATTGTGGAACGCGGCGCAATGCGGGCAGGTCAGCGACGCATATTCAATGATCGTCACCGGCGCATCCGGATTACCAAGCACATGTTCCTTGTAAGGTCCATCCTGCGCTGGAACAGCCGACACTTCCGGCGCCTCTTTCTGTTCATCCGAAACAATCGGGGCCACATCTTCCTGAACTGTCGGTTCTTCGGCGGCCGTTTCTACAGGCTCAGAAACACTGGAAACCTGAACTTCCTCGCTCTGTTGCGTCGTCCAGAAATAGGCACCACCGCCAATTGCAAGCACAGCAACAATTGCTGCCATGACCTTCACACGATTATGCAAAGAAACCTCCGTTAAAACAATATTTTGTGATTACAAGCCTGTTGCAGCGCGGGAGTCAACACGCCCCCCAAAAGCGCTAATGAGCCAACGAGTCGCCAACATCGTTTGGAAATACGGCAACTCCGTGATCACACATTATGGGAAAATGATTCGATCCGGCCCGCACCGGAATAAGGCTTTGGGCCCCTGATTGGCAAATGACTTACACGTGATTTAAAATACAATTTCACCGGCTATTTCTTCTGTCCCGGTTGCCCGCGTGAATGGACATCCCCCGAAATGCGACGTCCAAGTCGGGTCAGCACTTCGCGCAGATGCGGGTCTTCGATTTTGGCGATATCGACTTCGCTGGTTTCGCGGATTGGGCCTTCGGGCACGTTTTCCGGTCGTTTGACCTTGCGTTCGGGGCGGGAAATATCACCCTGCATCATCTTGATGCGTTCCACCGCGCGATACCCGAAATAGGTATTCACCCGGTCGATGATCTGCGGCATGCGATGCTGCAATTCAATCGCCACCGGCCCGGTCACCCGGATCACAAGCGTCCCACCCCCGGCATTTTCACCCCGCGGCGGGTTGTATTTGACCGGCATGGTGAATTGTTCAAGGTCACGACCGACAATTTCCGCCCAGTGCAAAATAATTTCGGCCTGAAAGAAACCTCGTTTGCGCACCAGTGGGCGCGTCAGATTGCCAACCATGGCAGCGATATTGCGCAGGCCCATCCGGCGTTCCGAGCTGCCCATCGGAGTAATTTTCTGTTTCTTTTTGACCGCATTTTTTGCCGCGACCATATCGGCACGCTGATCGGGCGTGCTATGTGTCGGCGTATCGGTCATATCTTTTTGCTTGCTCACGCCCGCTTCTTTCGTAGGGTCTGCTAAGAACCTAAACGTAATTACCCGTTTTCATCCCCGCAACATAACACGGGAACGCCGTGCATTTCACCAACGACGAAATCCATCACCTCGGCCGGACCATGCTGGACTGGTACGACCGTCATCATCGCACCCTTCCATGGCGCGCCGAACCGGGCAACGCACAGGACCCTTATCGCGTCTGGCTGAGCGAAATCATGCTCCAACAGACCACCGTGATTACGGTCGGTCCCTATTTCGCAGCATTCCTGCAACGCTGGCCGACCGTAACCGATCTTGCCAATGCCGATCTCGACGAAGTTCTGCATTCCTGGCAGGGGTTGGGATATTACGCACGTGCGCGTAACCTGCATAAATGCGCCAAGGTTGTTGCCGATGAATATGGCGGCCGGTTCCCTGATACCGAGGAAGACCTTCTGAAGCTGCCCGGCATCGGTCCCTATACTGCCGCCGCCGTTGCAGCCATCGCCTTTAACCGCCATTCAAGCCCGGTCGATGGAAATATCGAGCGAGTCATTTCCCGTCTTTTTGCCCTTGAAACCCCGTTGCCAGACGTCAAACCCGAAATCAAGGAAAAGTCGGCGGCCCTGACCCCGTCCGACCGGCCGGGCGACTATGCGCAGGCGCTCATGGATTTGGGGGCAACCATCTGTACGCCGCGTAATCCCGCATGCGGCATTTGTCCTTGGCAGGCCTCATGCGAGGGCCGCAAATCGGGCATCGCCCCGGAACTGCCGAAAAAACGCAAAAAGCCTGCCAAACCCACCCGGGTCGGATATGCATTCTGGATACGGCGCGATGACGGGAAGATCCTTGTCCGCCGACGCCCGGAAAAAGGATTGTTGGGCGGACTTTACGAAGTCCCCGGTAGTGACTGGCGTGCGATTGAGGCCCCGGACGACGTGATGCTGTCCGAAGCCCCGATCAAGGCCAACTGGACGGAACTGGATGGCACTGTCGGGCACACTTTCACCCATTTCCATCTCGATGTGACGGTTCTTGCCGCCAACATATCTGAAAGCGATGCCGCGAAGCTTGATGGCAGCTGGACAACAATTGACGGGTTATCGGAATTTGCCCTGCCGACGGTGATGAAAAAAATCGTCCGACATGCGCTAAAGTACCGCTGAACCGGGTTCAATCGATTCACCTGAACAAAAAGAAAGGCCCGCTGCCATCCCGGCGCGGGCCTTTTAAACTCGTATGCAATCGGTCAGGCGTAGATATCAATGACCTGTCCACGACCCGTACTGCTGGGCGGGGCCGATTGTTGCGATGTATCGGTTTCCGCCACCTGATCGACCCGTTGGGTCGGCGGTGACTGAAGATCGTTACCACCAGTTTCGGCGATCGGCGCAGTTGCCTGCTGAATCTGGACCGGGTTCGGTGCGTAAGCGGCACTACCTGTTGCGCCAACCTGCATGGGGCTCTCCATCTATCCTTACGGATAATTCCAATATTCAAGATATAACAAGAATTGTCCCCAAATGCAAAAGGCCGGACGGTTTCACAACCGTCCGGCCTTCCAGATCAGATCATTTTACGCGTGCTGCGCCGCAAAAAATCAGGCGGAAACCTGTCCCATTTCCTTGCGAAGCTGACTGCGCAGATTATCGATCACAACCAGACGCCCATCACACTTGTAGTGCCAGTAAGTCCAACCATTGCAAGCCTGTGCGCCCTGAACATGGGCCCCGATCTGATGGATCGAACCGGCATTGTCCTTATGACTGATTGAGCCATCGGCACGAACAAGCGCTGCAACATTGCCGCGGTTGTCATAAATCTTGTCGCCCGGCGCCAGAAGACCGCGTTCGATAACCGCACCAAACGGAATACGTGGAAGCGACCGCTTCGACTCCGTCATCTCGAGGCTCTCGCCATCAAGCATCTGAACCTTGGCAATGCGTTCCTTGGCGGCCTTGGCATATTCTTCTTCGCGCTCAAGCCCGATGAAATGACGGCCAAGACGACGCGCGGCCGCACCGGTGGTGCCGGTACCAAAGAACGGATCAAGCACAACGTCGCCCTGACGGGTCGTCGCCAGCAGAACACGCTGCAACAATGCTTCGGGTTTCTGGGTCGGATGGACCTTTTTGCCCTTTTCATTCTTCAGACGCTCGGACCCGGAACAGATCGGCAGCAACCAGTCGGATCGCATCTGCAATCCTTCGTTAAGCTGCTTCATTGCTTCGTAATTGAACGTGATCGCCTTTTGTTCGGCGTTTTTAGAACACCACAGCAGGGTTTCATGCGCGTTGCAGAAACGTTTGCCACGGAAATTCGGCATCGGGTTGGTTTTGCGCCACACGATGTCGTTCAGGATCCAGTAACCGATATCCTGCATCACCGTGCCGACACGATAAATGTTGTGATATGAACCAATCACCCAGATCGCACCGGTATCCTTAAGGATACGGCGCGCGGCGGTCAGCCAGTCACGGGTGAAATCGTCATAGTGACGGAAACTGTCAAACTGGTCCCAGTGATCGTCAACTGCGTCGACCTTGGAATTATTAGGGCGCAGCAGATCACCACCCAGCTGCAGGTTATAGGGCGGATCGGCAAAAATCAGATCGACCGACTTTTCCGGCAGGCTGTTCATCAGTTCGATGCAGTCCCCGACCATAACCTGATCAAGCGGTAAGGATGTCTTCTTTGTCATGATGCGTTCCAGGTTCCCCCATATTTCTTGAGGAAAGCATCACCGCAAAAAGTTAATAGACTCCGAAAATTTCCAAGGAGTCGCGACAGTTTCAAAGTAATTTCAGCCGTTTAGACAATCTTAACCGGTTCGGCTCAAAAACAGGAAGATTTTCGTCCCCGACATCAACAGCCCAAAACCCCGGATATTATCGTCGGACTCCATGTTTTATTCTGGTCTGACCGGATTGATGTGGGCCGACATGCCATGCGCATTCGCTGGTTCTGAATTCACGCATCCGTAAATCCACGTAATTCAATACATCCTGATGTGAATTTGATTACAGCAATTTAGCCGAAAACGGCAATTTGACCATTTGGACAACTCTGTATTTGCCCTTCTTCTGATCATGTATACAATCTGCATATCAAATACGCAGAAAAGTAGAATTTCCAAGATTGGCAATAACCTGCAGGGGGACATCATGAAGTCTGGTACTTTCCATCTTTCCCGTCGCGCAATGCTGTCGGCCATGGCCGCAGTAGCCGCGGTGGTATCTTTTGGCCTTGGCGCACCGGCAATGGCCGCCGACCCGATCAAGGTTTCGGCGATCTACACCGTTCCGGTCGAACAGCAATGGGTTTCACGTATCCACAAGGCGCTGAATGCGGCCCAGGAACGTGGCGACATCACCTATGAATTTTCCGAAAACGTCGCCAATACCGACTATGAACGCGTGATGCGTGAATATGCCGAAAATGGCTCGGCCCTTATTCTGGGCGAAGTTTTCGGTGTTGAACGCGCGGCTCGGAAGGTTGCCGCCGATTATCCCGAAACAGCGTTTCTGATGGGTTCGAGCTTCGGCCCCGAAGGCGACAATTTCTCGGTCTTTGACAACTACATCCATGAACCAAGCTATCTGGTCGGCATGGCGGCTGGCAAGGCGACCAAATCGAACAAGATCGGCATGGTCGGGGGCTTTGCCATTCCGGAAGTCAACCGCCTGATGAATGCCTTTATGGAAGGTGCCAAATCGGTCAATCCGGATGTCGAATTCACCGTGACCTTCATCAATAGCTGGTATGACCCGCCCAAGGCAAAAGAAGCCGCGTTTGCGATGATCGATAAGGGTGCCGACGTCATGTATGCCGAACGCTTTGGCGTTTCGGATGCTGCGAAGGAACGCGGTGTTCTTGCGGTTGGCAACGTGATTGATACCGCAGCCGATTATCCGGGCACCATTCTGGGTTCGGCACTCTGGCATATGGAACCGACCGTTGATCACGCTATTGCCGCCGTCAAGGCGGGAGAATTCAAGGCCGAAGATTACGGCAAGTTCAGCTATATGGCACCGGGTGGCGGCACCGTCGTTCTGGATGGCGCCCTTCTGCCCGATGGAACCGTTGCCGAAGTTGAAGCCAAGCAGACTGAAATTCTTGATGGCAGCTTTACCGTCAACGTAAATGACGAAGAACCGAAATCTTCCATGTAAGATTTCTTCCACTTTGCGGGCAGTCCGGTTTAAACATCGGACTGCCTTTCGTTTTCGGGGAACACCCCCGCCGCTATCGCAATACGGCCAAGGCGTGACACATAAAAATTAACGGATCAGCCGGATGTCATCTGCTGCAAACCCATCTTTGGAAACGTCCCCGCAATTGCTGCTGCAACTGGCTGCAATCACCAAGAAATTCGGCCCCCTGATCGCCAATGACGCCATCGACCTTGATGTGCACAAGGGTGAAATCGTTGCCCTGCTTGGCGAAAACGGTGCGGGCAAAACCACCCTGATGAACATCCTGTTTGGCCATTATGTCGCCGACGGGGGAACCGTGATGGTCGCGGGTGCGGATGGCATCCTTGCCCCGCTTGAACCCGGCGCACCGCAGGCGGCCCTTGATGCCGGCATCGGCATGGTTCATCAGCATTTCACGCTGGCCGAAAATCTAAGCGGCCTTGATAATATTGTCCTTGGTACGGAACCGATTTTCCGCCTGCGCCGCGACCGCACCGGTGCACGGGCCAAACTGACGAAGCTGATGGCGGGATCAGGTCTTAACGTCGATCTTGATCAGCCGGTTCACAAACTGACCGTCGGCGAAAAGCAGCGCGTTGAAATCCTTAAAGCCCTTTATCGCGATGCCCGTTTGCTGGTGCTTGACGAACCGACCGCGGTTCTGACGCCGCAGGAGGCAGACAGCCTTTTTGCAACCCTTCGCCAGCTTGCCGCGACCGGGCTTTCAGTCATTATCATTGCCCATAAACTGGCCGAGGTTCTGGCGGTTTCCCATCGCATCGCGGTTCTGCGCGGCGGCAAAAAGGTTGGCGAAATGGCAACCGATCAGGCCGACCGGCGATCAATTGCCGAATTGATGGTTGGCCGCGATGTTCCGGTCAGCCGACGCAGCGAACGCGTACCGGGCAAACCGGTCATAGGACTTCGGGATGTTACGATTGATCGTGGCGATGCCAGACGCTCCCTTCATGGGGTGAACCTTATGGCGCGTGAAGGCGAAATTCTTGGCATTGCCGGGGTATCGGGTAACGGGCAGGCGGCGTTGGCACAATTGATTGCCGGGCTGGATCAGCCCGATGTTGGTTCAGTCGAGATTTTTGGTGAAAAAGTCACGAAATTCGATGCCCATCAGTTCGCCCAGAATGGCATCGCTCGCATTCCCGAAGACCGCCATCATGACGGCATGGTCGGATCGATGACGGTGGCGGAAAACATCGCCATTGAAGATGTCCGGTCCCGCGATTACCAGAAATTTGGCTTTCTTGATTTCGAGGCAATCCGCAAACGGGCCGAACATGCAATTGTAGATTATGATGTGCGCTGCCCGGGCCCGGATGCCCCTGCACGCCTATTATCTGGCGGGAATATTCAAAAACTTATCCTTGCGCGTGTTCTTGAAAAATCACCAAAACTGATCCTCGCCAACCAGCCATCACGCGGACTTGACGTTGGTGCGCAATCCGAAGTCCACAGGCGGCTTCTTGAGGCACGAGAATGCGGGGCGGCGGTGGTTCTGATATCCGAGGATCTCGATGAACTTCTGACCCTGTCCGATCAGATTGCGGTGATTCATGCCGGTCATGTATCGGCAGCAATTGCGGCACATGATATCAACCGGTCCGAGCTTGGCCTGATGATGGCCGGACAGAAAAAAGGCGATACCGATTTCGGGCCTGATAATTTTGAGTCCAGCACAAAGCCCCGCGAAAAAGCCGATGAAAATGCCCCAAGATCAGGAGACCCGGCGTGATTCGGTTTGAACCCCGCACCAATCCACCCGCAATCATGGTCTATGGCGTGCCTGTCATGGCGGCAATTATCGCCATTCTTCTGGCGGCGATCCCACTTGCCTTGGCCGGGGCACCGATCATCAAGGCCTATGGCCTGATGATTAGTGGCGCTTTCGGATCGATGTTTTCAATTTCGGAAATGCTGACACGTGCGACACCGTTGATCCTGACCGGGTTGGCAGCCGCCATCGCATTTCGGGCCAAGCTTTGGAATATCGGGGCCGAGGGGCAGCTTTACATGGGGGCCATGGCCGCCGTTGCCATCGGATCAGGTGTCATTGACGGGCCAAGCTATATCATGATCCCGGTGGTGCTGATTGCCGGGGCTCTCGCCGGGGCAGTGATGCTGATCGGGCCGACGCTTTTGAAAACGCGGCTGGGGGTGGACGAGGTCGTGACCACCTTGCTTCTGAACTTCATCGTCATTCTGTTTGTGCAGATGATGCTCGAAGGTGCGCTGAAAGACCCGATGTCGATGGGGTGGCCCCAGTCCGAACCGGTAATCGATAGCGCTGTTTTGCCGCCGCTGATCGAACGGATGCGGGTGCATCTGGGATTGGTGATCGCGCTGATCTGTGCCGTGGCTTTGGCGATTTTCGTCAAGCGCACCGTCTGGGGATTTGAAATCCGTGCAGTCGGTGAAAATGCTGCGGCGGCGAAGTTTTCCGGCATTTCGGTGACCAAGACCATGGTGCTGGTCGCAATGCTGTCTGGTGGTTTGGCCGGACTTGCCGGTGTATCGGAAGTGGCGGGAACCCGTGGCTACCTCGCGACCGATCTGTCGCCGGGTTATGGCTATGCCGGGATCGTCGTTGCCATGCTGGCCCGACTATCACCGATTGGCGTGATCATATCCGCCTTGTTTGTGGCGTCGGTTTTTGTCGGTGCAGATTCCATGAGCCGCGCGATTGGCGTTTCAAGCTATCTGGCCGATCTGATTGTCGCAATGGCGTTGCTGTGCGTTTTGATTGGCGGGTTTCTGACCCGGTTCAAGGTCCATTTCGAACGCCAGAAATCGGCGGGTTGAGGGGAAAGACCATGGAAATCATCGATATCCTTTTGACCGCAAATTTCTGGGCCGCAGCCCTTCGTATTGCAACACCGCTGATTTTCGGGGTGCTGGGCGCGCTGATTTGTGAACGCGCCGGAGTTCTTAACCTTGGCATCGAAGGCATTTTCACCGCCGGGGCGATGGCAGGATGGATGGCTGTCTGGCTGGGTGCCGGATTATGGGGTGGCGTTCTGGTCGCCGCCCTGGCCGGGGGCTTTTTCGGCCTGATCCACGCGATCCTGACCGTGCCGCTTGGCCTGTCGCAACATGTTTCGGGGATCGGGGTCACCTTGCTGGCGACCAGTCTGTCGTATTTCACCTATCGCACGGCATTACCCGATGTGTCGTCCCCGCCGCGGATTATCCCGTTCCAGCCGCTTGATATCCCGATCCTGTCGGATTTGCCGTTTATCGGCCCAGCACTCTTTTCGCAAACAGCCCTTACGATGCTGGCGCTTGTCATGGTGTTTGTCACCGGCTGGGTTTTGTATCGCACCCCTCTTGGCCTTGCGATCCGGGCGGTTGGCGATAATCCGTCCTCGGTCGAGGCGCAAGGGTTATCGGTTTATGCACTACGCATCGGGGCCGTGGTTGCCGGATCAAGCCTGATGGCTTTGGGCGGTGCGTTTCTGACCATGTCGGCGTTTGATGCGTTTTTCTTTGGCATGATCAATGGCCGTGGCTGGGTTTGTATTGCACTGACGGTGTTTGCAAGCTGGCGACCGGGCAAGGCGTTGCTGGGGGCGTTACTGTTTGGCGCGTTTGATGCATTTCAGGTCCGCCTGCAAACCGAGGTCGGCGCGTTCCTGCCATCGCAGGTTTTCCTGATGATGCCTTATCTGTTATCGATTGCCGCCCTGATCATTGTCGCGCGCAAGGCCGATTATCCCAAGGCATTGCTGGTGCCATGGTTCAAGGGGCAGCGTTGATTTGCATCGCTGCCTAAACACAAGAGTCTGATGATTTACACGCCCCACTTCGAAGGATGCCGTCATGCAAGCCGATCTGATACTGAAAAATGCCTATCTGCCCGATGGTCGTACCGGCATTGATATCGCATGCAAGGATGGCAAGATCATCGAAATCGGGCCACAATTGCCGATCCTGGCGGCCGAGGAAATCGATTGTGACGGAATGCTGGTCAGCCCGCCCTTCGTCGACAGCCATTTCCATATGGATGCAACCCTGTCGCTGGGTCTGCCAAGGATGAATGAGTCGGGCACGTTACTCGAAGGCATCGCGCTTTGGGGCGAACTGAAACCTCTTTTGACCATTGAGGCGGTGATCGAGCGCGCACTTCGCTATTGTGATCTGGCAGTGTCCAAGGGCCTGCTTGCCATTCGAAGCCATGTCGATGTTTGTGATGATCGTCTGCTCGCCGTCGATGCGTTGCTGGATGTCAAAAAACAGGTCGCCCCCTATATCGATCTGCAACTGGTCGCCTTTCCGCAGGACGGTTATCTGCGCAGCCCGACGGCAAAGCAGAATGTCATTCGCGCACTGGACAAGGGCGTTGATGTTGTTGGTGGCATCCCGCATTTCGAACGCACCATGGCGGACGGGGCACAAAGCATCACCGAACTTTGCGAAATGGCGGCCAAGCGCGGCCTTCGGGTTGATATGCATTGCGATGAAACCGATGATCCGCTGTCACGTCATATCGAAATACTGACCTATGAAACGCAGCGCCTTGGTCTTCAGGGGCGAGTTGCCGGATCGCATCTGACATCGATGCATTCGATGGATAATTATTACGTATCGAAACTGATAGCGCTGATGACCGAGGCTGAGGTCAGCGCGATTGCCAATCCGCTGATCAACATCACCCTTCAGGGTCGCCACGATACCTATCCCAAACGTCGCGGCATGACGCGCGTGCCGGAATTGCACAAGGCGGGGCTGACCGTTGCGTTTGGTCATGATTGCGTGATGGACCCGTGGTATTCGATGGGATCGGGCGATATGCTTGAAGTTGCATCAATGGGACTGCATGTGGCCCAGATGACCTCGCGCAACGATATCCGGGCGTGTTTTGACGCAGTAACAACCGAACCTGCAAAGATCATGGGGCTTGAAGGATACGGGCTCGAAGTTGGCAACAATGCCGATTTCGTCGTGTTACAGGCCCGCGATACGATCGAAGCCATCCGTCTTCGCGCCAACCGGCTTTATGTCATCCGGCGTGGCAACATCATCGCCGAAACCCCGTTGCAGCAAACCCGACTGCATCTTTCGGAACGGCCGCAAGCCATACGCGGCGATGATTATGCCCCCCGTTCGGGCGATCAACAGGAATAGCGGAAACACCATGTTTTACGAACCCGGAAAAACACCCCATAACCTGCCGCATGATCCGTTCAAGGCCTGTGTCGCGCCGCGTCCGATTGGCTGGATATCGACGGTCGATAAACACGGGCACGCCAATCTTGCCCCCTATTCATTTTTCAATGCGGTCTGTGGTAATCCGCCAATGGTCATGTTTGCATCCGGCGGATCGATTGACAGCCTGAACAATGCCCGTGAAACCGGCGAGTTTATTGCCGCCGTCGCCCCGCGTGCCATGCTGCGCGAAATCAATTTCTGTTCGGCTCCGCTTCCGCCCGAACAGGACGAATTTGATTATGCCGGTCTTGAAAAGGAACCGGGTCAAACGGTCGCCGCCCATCGGATCAAGGGGGTGCCGATCCACATGGAATGCAAGGTGTTCCAGATTGTCAATCTGCCTGGCCCCACCCCGCAAAGCAGAAACGCGATGGTAATCGGTACAGTGGTCGGCTTGCATATCGATGATGCAATCATTCGTGACGGCATGGTCGATGTCACCCTGTTCGAGCCACTGGCACGACTGGGCTATCACGAATATGCCTGTGTTGCGGAAACCTTTACCGTCCGGCGCGAGGATTTCTGGTAACTGTCCCGCCGGTTTGCGGGGATAAATCACGACTTTCTGTTGTTTCATGGAAACGACCCGCAACCGCAAACAAACTGTCACAGTAAAATTCTAATGTGAACTCCATCACTTGCGCCTGAACCGATGCTTAAACCGGGTTCGGGCGCTTCTTCGTATGCATTACACGATGTGGGGGATCACACCATGAAACGGACGATTGCAGCCGGTTTTGCCGGTATTGCTGCCGTGCTTCTTGCGACAACGGCGATGGCGGGTGAGGCCAAGGTTTTCGAAACCAAAAGTGCGATTAACAATCTGTCGACTGTCATGGTGGATGGCGGCAAGGCACGTGACCTGACGGTTGGTTTCGGCTCGGGTGCCTATCGCCGTCCGGGTGATCCGGCCAATATGTTTTATGCGGTATCGGATCGCGGTCCGAACTTTGTTTGCGATGACGTGCAGGACGTGCTTGGCGTTTCCGAAGATGTCGTTTGCCAGGGCCGCAAGGTTCGCGTCTATCCGACCCCGGATTATTCGCCGTCGATCTACACCATCTTCCTGAATGATGACGGCAGCTTTGACGTCAAGGATGTCATTGCGCTGAAAGACCAGAATGGTGTGCCGCTGACCGGTTTAACCAATAAGCTGTCAGTTGCCAAAACCGAAAAGCCGGTCGATGCCAATGGCAAGGAACTGGCACAGTCGGTTTCGTCGATCGATGCCGAAGGTATCATTCGCCTGTCGGATGGTTCGTACTGGATCGGTGAAGAAAATGGCCCGTCGATCCTGCATGTCGCTGCTGATGGCACGGTTAATGAACGTATTGTTCCGGCCGGCTCGGAAAAGGACTTCGAAGGCGCTGCCTATAAGGTTAGCGGCGGCCTTCCGGCGATCCTTGTCACCCGCCAGACCAACCGCGGCATTGAATCGATGGCCGTGTCGCCCGATGAAAGCAAACTGTATTTCATGGTGCAGAACCCGCTGGCGAACCCGAATGCCGATGCGTACAAAACCGCCAAGAATACCCGTCTGTTTGTCTATGACCGCGTAAAGGGCGAGCTTGCAGGCGAATATATCTATCAGCTTGATGATCCGCAGACCTTCCGCAACGATCCGTCCGATAAACAGAATGCTCCGCGTATTTCCGAGGTCCTTGGCCTTGGCGATGACCGCCTGCTGGTTCTGGAACGGACCGATGGCACCACCAAACTGCATGAAGTCAAACTTGATGGTGCATCAAACATTCTGGCATCGCGCTGGGACGATATGTCGACCAGCCCGTCGCTTGAACAGGAAAACGACCTGTCGAAGCTTGACCTGAAGGCAGTTGTTAAAACCCTTCGTTTTGACAGTGCCGATTATCCGATGGCCCCGACCAAGATCGAAGGTCTTGCGGTTATGGGTGACGGTGCGCTCGCCCTGATCAATGACAACGATTTCGGCATCAAGGGTGATGCCACCAAGGTACTTCTGATCGACGGTCTGGTTCAGGCCGACAAGTTCTGATCGGTAATCCGGGCACCTGACGAAGCGGGAAAGCTGTTATGCGGCTTTCCCGCTTTTTTATTGGGCGAAATCAGCGTAAAAGCGGCCCATGAAAAACGATCAGACACACACCACCCGGACTTTTGACATCCCCGACGGTATCGATGCAGTCATCGAACCGATGGATGCGACCGGCTATCTCGCCCCTGTCGGCTTTGAAGATCAGTTGCGCGCCGAACTTGGCGACGTGATCGAAAGCCACGACCGGCTGATGTTTGCACCCGGCCCTGAACGCCGGGTTTTCTGGGCACAGAATGTCTGGCGCAACCCGGTGCGTATGGCAATCCCGTCGATCAAGGGTGCGGCCAAGATCCTGAAATTCAATCAGCGCAACTGGGCCATGTTCAAGTTCGATCATTTTTCGCGTGCGAAACTGATCGAGGCCAACCTGCCGCATGTATCGGCCAAACGGCAGGTTTTTGGGGAACCGGCCCCGACCGCGCCACTGGGTTCATGGACATTGACCGATCCCGATACGATCATCGCGTCGATGGAGTGTTCCAGCCCATGGAAAAACGGCGAGGTCGAGTTTGAAGAAGACAAGACCACCCCGCCCAACCGCGCCTATCTGAAACTGTGGGAAGCCTTTACGCGACTTGGGGTAACACCGCAAGCCGGTGATCGTACCATGGATCTGGGCGGCAGCCCCGGCGGCTGGACATGGGTTTTGCATGAATTTGGCACCAATGTGATCAGCATCGATAAGGCACGGCTTGACCCCAAGATCGCCAAATTGCCACGTGTCGATTTCCGGCAGGAAAGCGCATTCGGACTTAACCCCGATGAAGTCGGTTATATCGACTGGCTCTGTTCGGATGTGATCTGTTATCCGGACCGGTTGTTCCAGTTGGTCAATCAGTGGATGGATGCCGGGATGGCAACCAATTTCATCTGCACCATCAAGCTGCAGGGCGACACTGATTATGCCGCTATTACCCAGTTTGCCGACATTCCCGGATCAAAGGTCGTGCATCTTTACAACAACAAGCACGAACTGACCTGGATGAAGGTCCCCGGCGTGACCGATCAGGACTGACTGCACATCAACTCCTCCAATCAGGCTTCGTCATCCCCGTCATAGGCGGGGATCGCCGGATCAATCGGGTAATAGTCGCCCTTGTCCTTACAAAACATCTGGGCAGATGTCGATATGCCCGATGCACTATCAAGCGTTCCGGGTGTAATCGCAACTTCCTGCGAACGGACCGGTCGCCAGAACAGGGATGATCCGCATTCCTTGCAAAAGCCCCGGTCGCTTTGATCGGATAGGCGATACCAGCGCAATCCTTCTTCGCGGATCAGATGCAGGGCATCCTTTTCCACCCGGGCATATGAACTGACATGGCCATGCAGTTTGCGGCACAGTTTGCAGTGACACATCTTGGTATCATGCAATTTGCCGTGCACTTCATAACGGACTTCGCCGCAATGGCAGCCGCCAGCATGAACTTTCCCGGATGGTATCGATGCGCTCATCTACCTTCCCCTTCTGATCAAATTCCGTTTCCCAGTATCTGGGCGATGGTGCATGTCATGCAAGCATGACATGTTACAATATCAATGTAATTGCTGGCAAAATTGCGACGATAATGTTTGAGCTTCGTCGCAAGCAGTCCTATTCTGCCGCTTCTGTTCGGGCCCCGGATGATGACGCCACCGCGCCAGACGCCATCCGTCGCCTTGCCTCACAAGCGATGGGATATCATGACCGATCTGTCCTTCCATTATGATGTGCTTGTCATCGGCAGCGGTGCTGCCGGTTTATCCACCGCACTGAAACTCGCCCCGCATGTAAAGGTAGCCGTTCTATCGAAGGGCAAGATTGACGATGGTTCAACCAACTGGGCGCAGGGCGGGATTGCCGCCGTTCTTGATGCCGCCGACAGCATCGAAAGCCATGTCGAAGATACCCTGATTGCCGGTGCCGGACTGTGCAAACGCGATACCGTCGAATTTGTAGCGCGCAATGCCCCCAATGCCATCAAATGGCTTGATGAACTTGGCATTCAGTTGACCCGTGATCCGGAAGGCGGCAATGACCAGCCCTTTCACCTGACACGGGAAGGCGGGCACAGCCACCGCCGCATCGTTCATGCCGCCGACGCCACCGGGCGCGCGGTGCAGACCACCCTGCAGGGCGAGGCGGTCAAACATCCGAACATCAAGATTTTTGAAAATTACCTTGCGATTGATCTGGTGACCGACCGCAAGCTTGGCGGTGAAGGTCGCCGATGCATCGGTGCCTATGCGCTTGATCTGACAACCGGCAAGGTCCGGTCGTTCAATGCGCGCACCGTGGTGCTTGCCACCGGGGGGGCGAGCAAGGTTTACCGGTTTACGTCCAACCCCGACGGATCAACAGGCGATGGCATTGCCATGGCATGGCGTGCGGGTTGCCGGGTGATGAATATGGAATTCAGCCAGTTTCACCCGACCTGCCTGTATCATCCGCAGGCCAAATCATTCCTGATTACCGAGGCCGTTCGGGGCGAAGGTGGCAAATTGCTGCTGGCCGATGGTACGCGTTTCATGGACCGGTTTGACGAGCGCGGCGAACTGGCCCCGCGTGATATTGTCGCGCGCGCGATTGACCATGAAATGAAGCGGCTGGGTGCGGATTGCGTTTACCTTGATATCACGCACAAGGGCGAGGATTTCATCCGCGAGCATTTCCCCACCATCCATGAAACCTGCCTGACATATGGCATCGACATGACCAAACAGCCGATACCGGTTGTTCCGGCAGCGCATTATACCTGCGGCGGAGTTTTGACCGACCTTCGCGGGCGCACCGATCTGACCGGGCTTTATGCGATTGGCGAATGTGCGGGAACGGGCCTTCACGGTGCGAACCGGCTGGCGTCGAACTCGCTTCTGGAATGTCTGGTATTTGGCGAGGCGGCGGCGCGCGACATTGTCGAAGCCCTTCCGGTTGATGACCGCTTCAACGACCTGCCGGACTGGGACGAAACCGGGATTACCGATTCCGACGAGGAAGTCATCGTTGCCCATAACTGGGAACAGTTGCGCAACGTGATGTGGGACTTTGTTGGCATTGTGCGCACCACCAAGCGTCTGCAACGTGCGCAGCATCGCATTGATCTTCTGTTATCAGAGATCGACGAGTATTACGGCAATTTCCGTGTCACCAATGACTTGCTTGAATTGCGCAACCTGTCGGTGGTTGCCAAGCTGATCATCCAGTCGGCATTGTGGCGCCATGAAAGCCGCGGTCTGCATTACACCACCGATTACCCGGAACGCGATGACAGCGCCACCCCGCGCCAGACCATTCTGGTGCCCGAAAACTTTGCCGGCCGCTGGGTCGTATCTGGCCAATGGAAAACCTGATCGGAGAAACAGCCATGACCGCCACCCTGATAGGTATCGCCCGCAAGACCCGGTCCCTTGCACCGATGGAAACACTGGACAGGGTTAATGTCAGTCTTGATCTCGGTGTTGATGGCGATTATCGCGGCAGGCTTCGCAAACGCCAGATCACGGTTCTGGCCGAAGAAGACTGGCTGGCGGCCTGTGCCGAGATTAACCGCGCGGACTTGCCATGGACCACGCGCAGGGCCAATTTGCTGGTGCGGGGGATAAAACTGCCACGAACGCGTGGGGCACGTATCCGGATCGGTGATCTGGTCCTTGAAGTCACCGGCGAAACCGATCCCTGTAACCGGATGGAAGAAGCCGCCGCAGGCCTTGAAAAGGCGCTTTCCCCCGATTGGCGGGGTGGTGTTACGTGCCGCACCATCGAACCCGGTGCAATCCGCGTTGGGGACGCGGTTGTTTCTGTCTGACCGGTACTGCGTTCCATCTGGAAATCCCCTGTCGGCTTCCCACTTAAAAGGCAGAAGCATGGTCGGGGGAAAGAATGGAACTTGCTCCAATACCGCATAACGAAGCCGAACGTCAGGCCGTCATTACGCGAATGCGCATCGCAACCTTTGATGCAGAACCGGAACTGGATCGTATCACGTCGCTTGCCAAGCGTATCTTTGACGTCAAATCGGCCACGGTGACGGTTCTGGACCATGACCGGCAGATTTTCAAATCACGGGCAAATTTCGAAAAACTCGAAAGCAGCCGTGATATTTCGTTCTGCGGACATGCAATCACCCGAACCGGACCAATGGTGATCAACGATGCGCGTGCCGACCAGCGATTTTGCGACAATCCGTTGGTGGCGTGTAACGAACCGATCATTTTTTACGCCGGAATGCCTGTGCATCATCACGAGGGTTATCCGATCGGAACGCTTTGCATCTTTGACAACAAACCGCGCGAGATGAGCGAACGCGATATCGATAACCTCAAGGACCTTGCCTATCTGGTCGAGATGGTTTTGCTGCTGCGGTTTGCGCAATTCAGCCAGAAACGCCTTTTGCAGAACCTTGATGATGCGGTGCGCCAAAGCATGATGGACCCGATGACCGGGCTGTGGAACCGGCGCGGGCTTGACGAAATCCTTGATCGCGAGCTGGCGCCGGATGGCGCACCGGTCCCCGAACCCTGTGGCGTTCTGTTGTGCGATATCGATCACTTCAAAGCGGTCAATGATACTCACGGGCATCTGATCGGCGATGAGGTGATCATCAGCATTGCGGGAATGCTCAAAAATCATCTGCGGGAAAACGACATCATTGCCCGTGTCGGCGGCGAGGAATTTGTTTGTGTCATTCCCGGCATGACGCGTGACATGACCCCGAAAATCGCCCAGAAACTTTGCGATATCCTGCGCAATACCCCGATTGAAACCAGCGAGGGTAAAACACTTAATCTCACAATCTCCATCGGGGCGACGTGGCTTTCGCCTGTTATGGGCCCGATCAACCGCAAGGCAGTTTTTGAAACGGCGGACGAGGCACTTTATAGCGCAAAATACAGCGGCCGTGACAGGGTTGTCTTCAATGCTGAACCGCTGAAAGATCGCACCAAAGGACTACTTGAACGACACTAGATTCTACCTAAAATAGATCAATGTCGTCACAGGAGATTCAGCTTGAAAGTTGCACCGATACCGGAAAACGAAAGCGAACGGCAGAAATCGCTTGAAAGCATGGGTATTCTGTCGACACCTCGCGACCCGGAGCTTGACCGGATCACGCGCTTGGCCGAACGCATTTTCAAGACCGAGTTTACAGCAATTTCGCTGCTTGACGGCGATCGGCAGTTTTTCAAATCACGGGTCAATCTGAGCGCGTCCGAAACATCGCGCGATATTTCGTTCTGCGGGCATGCCATCATGCATGACGCGCCGCTTGTTGTTGGCAATGCAATCAATGACGAGCGTTTCAGCGACAATCCGCTAGTGGCGGGTGCCCCTCATATCCGGTCTTATGTCGGTGTTCCGCTTTCGAACGCGGAAGGTTTCAAGCTTGGTACACTTTGCATTATCGATTCAAAAACACGCAATTTCTCAGATAGCGAAATCGAAACCCTGAAGGATCTGGCCCACTGGGTCGAAACCGTTCTGGCGCTGCGCTATACCGAACGCAGCCAGAAACAGCTTCTGGCCGACCTTGATGCCGCCCATCGCGATGTGATGATCGACAGCCTGACCGGGGTGTGGAACCGCCGCGGGCTCGAGGAATTGCTGGCGCGCGAAATGTCGAGTTCGCGGATAAAAGGGGGTTCGGCGGGTATCTTCATGCTCGATATCGACCATTTCAAAAAGGTCAATGACAGCTATGGCCATCTGATCGGTGACAAGGTGATACAAGGGATTGCCGCGATCATGTCATCCAGCCTGCGCGATCATGACATTGTCGGCCGGTTCGGTGGCGAGGAATTTGTCTGTATTCTGCCCGGGCTTCGCCTCGAACAGACCATGTATCTGGGTTACAAGCTGTGCGATACGGTGCGTGATCAATGCCGGGTCAGCGATATGAACGGCAATCCCGTTCCGATCACGGTCAGTGTCGGGGCAACCTGGATATCCAATGAATCAACGGGACAGTACGAGCCTCACGACATCCTTAGAATTGCCGACGAAGCCCTTTATGAGGCCAAGGAAAGCGGACGTGATACCGTGCGTTATCGTGCGCTTGATACGTTTGGCAGTCTCGACGATCTTAAGGGTTGATCGCGGCCATAACCCGATCACGAAGGGCATCAGGCCCTAGTTCATATAATCCATCAAGGGCGATATAGGGGTCCCCGCCAAGCTTCAGCAGGCGGGCAAAGGCAGGCTCGGTTTTAACTCCGCCCCGTTTCAATTGCCGGATATCTGATGCAAAGCGTTCGCCCAGAAGAGCGATCACACGCGCCTCGACCAGCATATGGCGAAAGCCGAACTGGCTTTGCGATGGCGTGCCTGTGGCAAAAATTTCGACCGGAAGGTCATCCAGAACAAACCGCACGACAATGGCCGAACCGACATGCTGCATCGCTGGACGGTGATGCAACCCAAAACCATCAAGATAACCAAACGACGTCTGCACCCGGGATTCGAAACCGTTAACATCCGGGCAATAGCACAAAATATCGACATCTGATCCGACGATATCAAGATTTATCGGAAAAGTTCCGGCGACAATGGGATCAAACCCGGCAAGTTCATTCCAGATGCCATGCTGCAAAAGCAGACCGGCGGCCTTTTGACCACGCGCGGAAACGGATCGCAAAACATCAAGACCGCGAAAGGCATCGGGCATGAGGCTTTCGGGCCAATCCATTACCGGTTGGTTCATTGATAAATCCATTCCATTTCTTGACCCGTCTGCCATTGCACGGGATATGTAATGAAATCAAATATTTTTGGCGCATGCGCGATCTGTTGATCAGATACCCACGCCGATTTCGGGACATGCCATCATATGCTTGACGTTCTGGCCATCACCAGCCCCATCTTTCTGATCATCGCCTTGGGCTATTTCGCGGTCCGGCAAAATATCATATCGCAGGATGTGGCGCGCGGCATGGGCGCGTTCGTGATGAATTTTGCCCTGCCTGCCCTTCTGATCAAGACGCTATCGGGGCGCGAACCGGCCGAAATCATTCACGGCGAATTTCTGATCGCCTATGGCGGCGGGTCGCTGATCATGTTGACGCTGGGCATCGCCTATACACGCTTTATTGCGCGGAAATCCTTTGCCAATGCGACCCTGCAGGGTCTTGGCATGTCCTTTTCCAATAGCGGCTTTATCGGTTATCCGGTGGCGGTACAGGTGCTTGGCCCACCGGCAGCAATCGCGCTTGCACTATGTGTGATGATCGAAACACTGGTAATGATGCCGCTTGTTCTTGTCCTTGGTGACAGTGCCAATAACAACGGACACGGACGCCTTCACGTTCTTGGAAATGCGATAAAAAGCCTGTGCAAGACACCAATCATCATTGCGATTTTTATTGGACTTTGTCTTGCCCTTACAGGAATCAACTTGCCGGGTCCGGCCCTGAAGGCAATCGATATGCTGGCCATGGCATCCGGCCCGGTGGCCCTGTTTGTCATCGGTGCAGGATTGGTCGGGTTGAAGCTGAAAGGCATGCGGATTGACATGGCCCGCATTGTCTTCGGCAAGTTGGTCCTGCATCCGGTTGCCGTATTCACTCTGGTTTGGATACTGCCGCCAATGGAACCGGTTTTACAGATTGCGGCAGTCAGTTTCGCCTGTTCTCCGATGCTGAGCATCTACGCCATCTTTGGGCAACGTTATGGCCATGAAGGATTGTGTGCCGCATCGCTTATGGTTGCGACATTGCTATCCTTCATCACCATTTCAACAGCACTTTGGCTTCTTGATATCACGCAGGTCTTTGGGCCCATGCCCTAAGTGGGCTTAACCACCCGGCCCGCGACCACCGTTACGGCCGAATGGCGGCGGAGGAGGAGGACGATCTCCCGGAAAACCTTTTGGCCCGCCGAAACCACCGCCGGGTCGTTGGCCGCCCGGTCCGCCACCTGGTCCACCGCCCGGTCCAAGACCACCCGGCCCCCGGGCAAAGCTTGGATCGGATTGGCCCGCAAGAAAGCGCGGAATGAAGGGGAAACTTTCTGTCACGAAATAGGCATAGGTACCGCCGGGGTATTCCGGGGTAACGGTTTCACGGCCATTGGCTTCGTCAAGGTCACCAAGGCCGGGGACAAATTCATAATCTTCGCCAAAGGTGCCATCATAACTGCCACCCGGCCCGCCCGGACGCACACCTTTTTTCACGCGCCACGAACTATTCAGCGCCTTGACCCCGGCATCGGGTCTCTCAGGATCATGATAGCCAAACAGGGCATAGATCGGGAAACCATCTGCGGCGAAACCGATGCGGATTGAATGCTGTTCCGGTGACCAGCTTTTGATCAAACCCTTTGGCATGCCGTGATAGTGATACGTGCCATCGGGCTGCACATGGGCGTTGTTTTCATCAAGACCAAGATCAAGCGTGGGCGATATCGCCTCGTACCGCCATCCGGATTGCCGATCACGCTGCCAGTATTCAGCGGTGAAAGGGTCAAACGGCACCCCATTGACCGCAATCCCGAACAGACCGTGGGTGTTGGGTATGAAGCGCCCGGTTCTTTGCGGATTGACCGGCAGACGAAATTCAAGCGACTGTGCCTTGATGCTGTTAGGATTGTGACGATTGGGGAAGCTGCCGGTCGCGTGATCCGGGATCGCGTTGGAGCGGATGTAACGATATTGCCCGTCTTCGCGGATATTGACCTCATTGCTGATCGCCCAGGCCTGCCGCACCGGGTTAAGCACCATGGCCGCGAGCGGCAACATGCCAAGCCCAACCAGCATATTGCGACGCATCCGGTCAATTTCGGGTGCGTGATTATCGCGATAAACGCCTTCATCCACCTCATGATCGTGATGAGGATGAGGATGAGGATGATGGTGATCATGACCTTGATGATCATGTCGGCCTTTTAGTGTCATTACTGTTCCCCCGGTTTCTTCCCCCGACCGGACGGCACCCAATGCCATCCGATTTTATAGTGGGGATTGAAACGGGAGGATTCCAGTAAAAAAACGTCCTAAGTGGTCGCTTCCCCGGCATGGGCAAGGATTTCTTCGGCCTCCCGGATTTCCTGCTGCTGGGCCCACATTTCGGCATAAAGGCCGTCCTGTTCCAAAAGGTCCTGATGGCGGCCACGTTCCGCGACCTGCCCGTCACGCAACACGATGATTTCATCGGCATCGATCACGGTCGAAAGCCGGTGCGCAATCACCAGCGTCGTATGCCCGCGCGACACATCGCGAAGTGCCTGCTGGATGTCTTTTTCGGTACGGGTATCAAGGGCCGATGTTGCCTCGTCAAAGATCATGACTTTCGGACGTTTCAGCAACATGCGCGCAATCGACACTCGCTGTTTTTCTCCGCCGGAAAGTTTAAGCCCGCGTTCACCGACCATGGTTTTAAAGCCCTGCGGCAAACCGGCGATAAAACCATCGATACTGGCGAGTTTGGCGGCATTGGTGATTTCCGCCTCGTCCGCGCCGGGACGACCATAGGCGATGTTATAGGCAATCGTATCGTTAAACAGGACCGTATCCTGCGGGACGATACCGATCGAGCGACGCAGGGATGTTTGCGACACATCCCGGATATCCTGCCCGTCAATCGTGATCCTGCCCGATGATACATCATAGAAACGGAACATCAGACGGGTCAGGGTCGATTTTCCCGCCCCGCTTGGCCCGACGACAGCAACGGTTTTGCCCGCCGGGACATCGAAACTGACACCTTTCAGTATCTGGCGGTCAGGGTTATAGGCGAATTTGACATCCTCGAACCGGATTGCCGCCTCGCCGCACGCCAGTGGCGGTGCGCCCACCTTGTCTTCGACTTCCTTTTCAACGTCGAGTAACGAAAACATGCGTTCCATGTCGGTCAGCGACTGCTTGATCTGGCGATAGACAAAACCAAGGAAGTTGAGCGGCATATAAAGCTGCAAAAGATAGGTATTCACCAGCACAAAGTCGCCAACGGTCATATTGCTGTTTTTAACGCCATTTGCCGCCAGAAGCATGTTCAGAACCAGACCGACTGCAATGATCGCACCCTGCCCGATATTGAGTTTGGACAGGGATTCCTGTGACTTCACCGCAGCCGTTTCATAGCCGCGCAGGGCATTGTCATAACGACGGGATTCGTGATCCTCGTTATTGAAATACTTGACCGTTTCATAGTTGATCAGACTGTCGATGGCCTTGGTGTTGGCCTCGTCATCGCGCTGGTTCATTTCGCGGCGGAACTTCATCCGCCATTCGGTGACGATCAGGGTAAAGGCAATATAGATCACGATGGTGACAAAGGTGATCAGCGCGAACCAGAAATCATACAGCACCCAAAGAATACCCGAGACCATGAAGATTTCAAGCAGGGTCGGCAGGATGTTGAACAGCATGAAGGATAAAAGGAATTCGATCCCCTTGACCCCGCGTTCAATCGCGCGCGAAAGCCCGCCCATCTGGCGATCCAGATGGAACCGCAGCGACAGGGCATGCAGATGTTCAAAAACACCAAGGGCGGATGTCCGAATGGCGCGTTGCGCGACCTTGGCAAAAACAGCATCGCGCAATTCCCCGAAGGCCGAGGATAAAACACGCACAAGCCCGTAGGCGACGATCATCCCCACTGGCACAACGATCAGGGATGTCGTGTCCACCCCTGCGGAGCCGGTACCAGCTTTGCCGCCGCCAAGGGCATCAACCGCGTATTTATACAGAACCGGGACATAAACGTTGGCGATCTTCGCCCCGACCAGAAACAGCAGGGCGATCACCACACGGGTCTTGAGCTCGAACTCGCCACGCGGCCACAGATACGGCAGAAAAGTTTTAACGACACCAAATTCAGCGCGGGCTGATGGCTGGTTATCACCCATGTTTTTCAACTTCTTACCCCCTGGTGGGCACCATGTGGCGTGTCCGACACAGCCCCGGCTTTCTGATTGACGTCCCGCTTTCCCAAAACAACAGATGGCCCGTAATCAATGATTTGGCAAGCAAGCCGGACAAGAAAGCGTGTATTGCCGTCTACGGGATAGTTCGCAAAACATTGATTTATCGACGCTAGACGATTGCAGTTGCGCGGTCAGAGGGATATTTTGTCAAATTGTCGATAAAATTGCGATAAGCCCGCCCCGGCAATTCCGGCCCGCGGGACATCTTCAAGGAACGGAACCAGGACCATGACGGCACTTGCCAGCATCGAAAACCAGAACATCGCGGCATTAATGCGCGACATGGGCATCAATGCCCGTGAAGCTTCGCTGAAACTGGCACTGGTCCCGTCCGAACCAAAAACCGCCGCCCTTAAAGCGGCCGCACGCAAATTGCGCGAAAATGCCGATATCATTCTGGTCGCCAATGCACGCGACATGGAAGCAGGCCGCGCCAAGGGTCTGACGCCCGCACTGCTGGACCGTCTTGCGCTTGATCCCGCACGCATCGAAAGCATGGCATCTGGTGTCGAGGCGGTTGCGGACCTTCCCGATCCGGTTGGCCGCGAACTGGCCCGCTGGAGCCCGGAGCGCAACGGGCTTGATATCGCACGCGTATCGGTACCGCTTGGCGTGATCGGTATCATTTATGAAAGCCGCCCGAATGTGACCGCCGATGCCGGTGCCATGTGCATTAAATCGGGCAATGCCGCGATCCTGCGCGGCGGTTCGGAAAGCTTCCATTCATCACGTGCGATATTCGATTGCATGCTTGCCGGTATTCTCGATGCCGGTTTGCCTGAACATGCGCTTCAGATGATCCCGGTTACGGATCGCGGCGCGGTTGGCGAGATGCTGAAACTGTCCGATTATATTGATGTCATCGTCCCGCGCGGTGGCAAATCGCTAATTGCGCGGATAACCGATGAAAGCCGCATTCCGTTGTTCAAGCATCTGGAAGGGCTTTGCCATACTTATATCCATACCAGTGCGGACCAGTCCAAGGTCGTCGATATCGTGGTCAATGCCAAGATGCGCCGGACCGGCATTTGCGGGGCAACCGAAACCATCCTGATTGATCAGGCGGTTGCCGATGATCTGTTGCCGAAAATTGCCGCCGCCCTTGCCGACAAGGGGTGTGAATTGCGCGGCGATGCCCACGCGCAGAAGGTGGATGCGCGTATCCTGCCCGCAACTGACGAGGATTGGGTCACCGAATATCTTGATGCGATTGTGTCGATCAAGGTCATCAACGGGGTCAATGAGGCAGTCAGCCATATCAACACATATGGATCGCACCATACCGATGCGATCCTGGCCGAGGATGCCGATGCGACCGCGACCTTCCTGAACGGTGTTGATTCCGGCATCGTGATCGTCAACGCATCGACCCAGTTTGCCGATGGCGGCGAATTTGGCATGGGGGCGGAAATCGGCATTTCGACGGGCAAGCTGCATGCACGCGGTCCGGTCGGAGTCGAACAGCTGACCAGCTATAAATACATCGTGCGCGGCACCGGCCAGACCCGCCCATGAGCTTTTCTACGCCCAGAAGCCATAGTGCCCCGCCCCGCGTAGGATTGCTGGGCGGGTCCTTTAATCCGGCACATGAAGGGCACCTGCATATATCGCTTGAAGCGTTGAAAAGCCTGCGTCTTGATGCGGTCTGGTGGCTGGTGTCACCGCAAAACCCGCTAAAGCCGACGCAGGGCATGGCAGACCTTGCCGACCGGTTCGATTCGGCATTGATGATGGCTAAGCATCCCCGCATTGTTGTTTCTGCAATTGAATCAGAACTTGGAACCCGCTATACGGCCGACACTCTCGCAGCCTTGCAGCGTCGTTTTACCCGAACGCGGTTCGTATGGCTGATGGGGGCGGACAATCTGGCCCAGTTTCATAAATGGAAATGGTGGGACAGGTTGATTTTGCGCGCTCCCATTGCGGTCCTTGACCGTGAGGGGTATTCTAACAAGGCATTGTCCGGGACGGCAGCCAAGCGTATGGAACGCTGGCGCATCCCATCGGACAGGGCGGGTTTGCTGGCCGATCTCGATGTTCCGGCCTGGGTTTACCTGCCAATAAAGCGCCATCCGGCCTCTTCGACCGCAATCCGCGCCGAAGGCAGATGGCAGGTTTGACCGGCGGGAATTTCCCGAATCCGAATTGGATCGGGATTTCTCGCGTAAATTGAGGTGGCGACCATAGGTACCGCAAAAAAGACTCTGACCCCGGGCGAGCTCCTTGCCCTTATCCAGAGCACGCTCGAAGACGACAAGGCCGAAGACCTTGTCACCATTGATCTGACCGATAAAACCTCCCTTGCCGATCATATGATCATTGCAACCGGCTCATCCTCCCGCAGGGTCGCGTCGATGGCAGAACATATTGTCGAAAAGCTGAAAGATGCCGGCCAGGGCCGTGCAATGGCCGAAGGCAAGGAACAGGGTGACTGGGTTCTGGTTGATGCCGGCGATGTCATCGTTCACCTGTTCCGTCCGGAAGTTCGCGCTTTTTACAACATCGAACAGATGTGGGGCGTTGAAAACCCGGCACTTAAACAGCAGGCGGCGCGGCTGTATTAATACAGTCCGCCCCGGTTTGCCCTGACCACCGCGGGGATCGGCTATCGGTGGTCCCCATGCGGGCCAAAGCCGGATCGGAAAGATGCAAATTACCCTTGCTGCAGTGGGCCGGATGAAGAACGGCCCCGAAAAAGATCTTTTTGACCATTACGCGGCGCGCCTGCGCTGGCCCTTTGCCGTGCGGGAAGTCGAAGAAAAGAAAAAGCTTCCACCCAATCAGCTCAAAGACCGCGAGGCGGAGCTTTTGCTGGGCGTCATTCCCGATAATGCCTTTCTGATCGCACTTGACGAGCGCGGGCACGAATACGGTTCCATCGATTTTGCAGCAAAACTTGAAGGCTGGATTGATCAATATGCCGGAAATATCGCCTTTGCCATTGGTGGGGCCGATGGGCATGGGGACGCCATCAAATCACGCGCCAATACGCTCTGGTCACTTGGCAAGGCGACATGGCCCCATATGCTGGTGCGCGCCCTGATTGCCGAACAGCTTTTCCGCGCCCACGCGATCCAGACCAATCATCCCTATCACCGGGAATAATCCCAAAGTTACCAAAAGCATCGGCTCCCACACTCTTGGATAAGTTGTTTCAAAATTTCTCCCTGAGTATTCCTCCATCTGTTTGAGAAGGGGAATTAACGATGCAAACCAAATGCTTAAAGATCGTCACCGTTATTGGCTTGGCGATGCTTACCGGCGCGTGCGCAGCTTCACGTAGCGTTGTCGAAATTCAGGAACCGGCCAAAATTGAGAACCCGGCGACTGGGCCGGCCGTTAAAATCGTTTCGGTCGAAGACAAACGCCAGTTCGAGATTGATCCGTCCACACCAGATATCCCGTCGCTGTCGAATGACGAGATTGATGATGTCACCTTTACATCGCGTGCCTATGCCCGAAAACGCAATGGTTACGGAATGGCGATGGGAGATGTTTTGCTGCCCGAAGGCAAAACCGTTGCCGATGCTGTCAACAAAGCAATCTCCAACGGCTTCAAACAGGCCGGATACCGTGTTCTTGAACCGGGGGACGCCGAATATGACAGCGCCGACGCCGTCGATGCCGACCTGATCAAGTTCTGGTCATGGTTCGAACCCGGTTTCTGGCAGGTCACGGTGCATAACCAGTCCGAAGTGACGTTGAAGGGCAACGAACTGAACAAGGGCGAACCGGTTACAGTCACCGACAGCTATCAGGAAAAGATGCAGATGGTCCTCGACAGCGACTGGCAAAGCAGTGCTGTTAATGCCCTTCGCGAACTTTCATCAAAGATTGCCGAAAAGCTGGAAACTTTAAAATAACCAGCCTTACCGCAAATCATACTGCATGCGCACAACACCGGACTTGTAGTGTTCCGATGCCACCAGTTTCAGTGTTGTGCCCGCAGCATCCCGGCCAAACAGCCGGATGCCATCCCCCAGAATTTCCGGAATGATGAACATTTCAAGTTGATCGACAAGACCGCCAAACAGGAACTGGGTCACGACACTGGCCCCGCCGACGATCCAGACATCGCCGATATCGGACCTGTCATCGCGAAGCAGTCTTGCCAGTTCGACAAGACTGCCGCCATAGGCCTCTGTATTGGCTGGACGTTTATCGGGTAAGTCGCGCGATGTCAGAACAATCGTGCGGCGATCCTCATAAGGCCATTCACCAAATTCCATCACCTGATCAAAGGTTTTTCGCCCGATGACCAGTGTTCCCACGGCGCCCAGAAAGCCCTCAAAATCGAACTCGGCCGGATCGAAATCATCGAGCCAGTCAACCGCACCATTGGTGCGCGCGATATAGCCATCCAGACTGACCGCAAGATAGATGCGGAACAGTTTCTTTTTCATGCTTTGCCCAACCTGTTCGGGGTCTTTGCCCCGTTATCAATTACTTGAGCATATCAGAATACAGATCCAAGGTGGCAAGAATCAGGCCGGACGAAAAACACCACCGAAACAATGGCTTCGGAGGTGTGTGAGGGTCATTTCGACAGGCGGATCAGCATTCAACGACGTTGACATTAACCGCAAGCCCGCCCTGGCTGGTTTCCTTGTATTTGCTTTGCATGTCGATACCGGTCTGGCGCATGGTTTCAATCACCTTGTCGAGGGACACTGTATGCTGACCATCACCGCGCATCGCCAGACGGGCGGCATTGATCGCCTTGACCGCCCCCATGGTGTTGCGTTCGATGCAGGGCACCTGCACCAGACCGCCAATCGGATCGCAAGTCAGGCCAAGGTTATGTTCCATGCCAATCTCGGCGGCGTTTTCAACCTGTTCTGGCGTGCCGCCCATAACCGCACAAAGGGCACCGGCTGCCATCGAACAGGCGACACCAACCTCACCCTGACAACCGACTTCGGCAGCCGATATCGAGGCGCGTTTTTTATAAATCGAACCAATGGCCGCCGCGGTTAACAGGAATTCGCGTATTTTTCCCTGTGTGACATTGGCCCCGAACCGTTCGTAATAGCGCAGCACGGCGGGAATGACGCCTGCTGCCCCGTTGGTCGGCGCCGTAACCACGCGCGAACCCGCAGCATTTTCTTCGTTCACCGCAAGGGCATAGAGATTGACCCAGTCGATCACGGTCAACGGATCCTTAAGCCCCGCTTCGGGCCGTTCGGTCAGTTCAAGGTAAAGTTTACGCGCGCGCCGTTTGACATTCAGCCCGCCGGGCAGGATGCCATCCGACTTGCAGCCCCGTTCGATGCAATCCATCATCGCGCGATGCACGCGATCAACGAATTCCTCGGTCTCGGCGGGTTCGCGCCAGCTTTTTTCATTTTCGGCCATGACTTCGGCAATAGACAGCTTTTCCTGTTTGCAGATCGCCATCAATTCGTCGGCCGAGGAAAAAGGATAAGGCAGCGTTATGTTATCGCCGGAATATTCCGCCCCACGATCATCTCCCGAGACGATAAATCCACCTCCGACCGAGAAATATTCCTGTTTGTGCAAAACAACACCATCATGGTCGAAGGCGGTGATCCGCATACCATTGGGATGTTCGGGCAGGCTTTCGGCCATGTGAAACACAAGATTGGTCTCGCGGTTAAAGGAAACCGGATGGCGACCGTAAAGCTGTAATTCGCGGTCACGGTCAATCGCATCCATCGTCGGTGCGATCCGGTCGGGATCAACCGAACGCGGTCGTTCCCCCGAAAGCCCCATGATCACCGCGGTATCGGTGGCGTGCCCTTTGCCGGTCAGGGCAAGCGATCCGTAAAGATCAACAATTACCGAGCCGATTTTTTCCAAAATGTTCCGGGCTTCGAGTTCCAGACAGAACCGATAGCCTGCCCGCATCGGACCGACGGTATGCGAACTCGATGGCCCGATCCCGATGGTATAAAGATCGACAACGGAAAGGTTAACGTCTTGCGGACGTTGTTTGTTTTCTTCGGTCAAAAGGGCCTCCCACGGCTCTTTGTCATGCGGAAAAATGCCGCACGACGTTATAGAACCGGTGTCTTGCCCCCTCTGTCCCTTGACCTGAGATTGTGCGCCCTGCCACCAAAAACAACCGCCTTTGACAACATGGCTTCATCCTTCGGTGGAAATATGGTGCCGGGCGTTGGCCCCGTACCGCTTTCTCTCTCCAGAGCCTCAATCCGCAACGGTCCATCTGCCTGAGAGTTTTCGGGGCTATTGCTCCTTCGGCGCCGATCTGATCGCAGAATCAAAGCGGGCTCTCCCATCGCGGTTATTCGAGGTATCACCGTTGCATGCCAGATTACAGGCAGGTGGCAAGCCTTGTCAAAAAGCAGCTTTGCAACCGCACAAAAAATACCCGGCCGGAAGGCTGTTCAATGCTTCCATTCATGATAGATTGCGCGTTGAAAATGCTATGATTGGCAGCGTCTGATGGCGGACCCACCGCGCCCGACGTCATTGTACGGATGGTGAAATTACCGGAAAATAACCATCTTTACCGGTAATTCAGCCTTTTACCTTATTTCGTGTACCTTACTTCGTGGGATTATGATTGTGACTGTATCAAATACCGTAAAGCGCCCGCGTCCGGTGGTGCTGTGCATTCTGGATGGCTGGGGTTATCGCGAGGAAAGCAAGGACAATGCGGTTGCATTGGCCAATACCCCTGTTTGGGACGCGCTTTATGCCAATAATCCGACTGGCTTTTTAAAGGCTTGCGGTCTGGATGTCGGCCTGCCCGAAGGGCAGATGGGCAATTCGGAAGTCGGCCATATGAATCTGGGTGCCGGTCGGGTTGTGATGCAGGAACTGCCGAAAATTGATGACGCGGTCAAAACCGGTTTGATTGCCGAAACCGACACGGTCAAAAAAGTCATCGCCAAGCTTAAAGAAAGTGGTGGTGTTTGTCATATCGCAGGGCTTCTGTCCGAAGGTGGGGTGCATTCCCATCAGGCCCATATGGCAGCCCTTGCCAAAATCATCGCATCAGCAGGTGTGCCGGTAAAAATCCATGCCTATCTGGATGGCCGCGATACCGCGCCCCAAAGTGCCGCCAAATTCCTTGAAAAATTCCGCTCCCTGATTGGCGATGCCAATGTTGAAATCGTGACCGTCACCGGGCGTTATTACGCGATGGATCGCGACAACCGCTGGGAACGTGTCAGCCAAGCCTACTTCACGATGGTGCAGGGCAAGAATTACGCCGATGGCCGCACCGCCGAAAGTGCCGAAGCCGCGATCAAGGCGGCCTATGATGCCGATACCACAGATGAATTCGTTCTGCCGACCGTAATTGGCGATTATGACGGCATGAAAGATGGCGACGGGCTTTTGATGACCAATTTCCGCGCCGACCGCGCGCGTGAAATTCTGGCCGCCATTTGCGCACCGGACTTTGACGGCTTTGACCGTGGCACCCCGATCAAATTCGCCGTACAGGCCGGCATGGTCGAATATTCGTCCGACCATGCGAAATATATGGATGCGATCTATCCGCCGCAGGTGTTGCCAAATATCTTTGGCGAAGTTGTTTCCAGGGCGGGTATGAAACAGTTGCGCATTGCGGAAACCGAAAAATATCCGCATGTATCCTTCTTCTTTAACGGCGGCGAAGAACAGGTTTTCGAAGGCGAAGACCGTATTCTGGTACCCTCGCCCAAGGTTGCGACCTATGATCTGCAGCCCGAAATGTCGGCCCCGGAAGTAACCGAAAAGCTGGTGGCTGCGATCAGGGCAGAAACCTATGACGCAATCATTCTGAACTTTGCCAATCCCGACATGGTCGGCCATAGCGGCATTCTTTCAGCCGCCATGAAAGCCGCTGAAGCAGTTGATACCTGCCTTGGGCAGGTTGTTGATGCGGTTAAATCGGTGGGCGGTGTGATGTTCGTTACCGCTGATCACGGTAATTGTGAGATGATGGTCGATCCGGAAACCGGTGAACCGCACACCGCACATACGCTTAATCTGGTGCCGACCATTCTGGTAAACGGGCCAGAAGGTGTCACACTGGAAAATGGCCGCCTTGCCGACGTGGCGCCAACGTTGCTTCAGCTTCTCGGCCTGCCGCAGCCCAAGGAAATGACCGGCAAACCGTTGATCAAGGGCTTGAAAGGGAATGATGCGCTTCTTGCGAGCTGATCTGCGTTCCAGGACCGCCCTGCCTGCGCTGGCTGTGCTTGCAGCCATGATTGCGGGCGGGGCTGCGCCCTCTTTTGCGCAGTCGCTGCGCAAGGTCGACAGCCAGCTTGATAAACTTGAAAGCCAGTTGTCCGAACAACAGAAACAGGAAGAATTCCTGTCACGCAAATCGCGAGAACTCTGGACCGAGGAACAGGCGCTTCAATCCGAAGCCATTTCGGTTGCCAGACGTGCCCAACGCCTTGAGACAAAGCTGACCGAGCTTGAAGACCAGCTTGCCGAACTTGAAATCCGCGAAAAGCGCGCCGCCACCAGCCTTGAAGACAAAGCCGGGCAATATGCCCGCATCCTGATGGCCCTGCAGCGGCTGTCGACCACTCCGCCAGAAGCCGTGATCGCCCTTCCGACCAGCCCGCAGGATACGTTGCGATCCGCGATCCTTCTGAAGGCCGCCTTGCCCGGCGTTGAACAGCATGCTCGTGATCTGCGGGCCGAACTTGAAGAAATCGGCACCCTTCGCGAAGACATCCGCACGCGCCGCAGCGAAATGGCATCCGCCACCGAAGAATTACAGGCAGAACGCCAGTCATTAGCCGCTCTGCTTAACGAAAAGCGCAAACTGCGTTCGGAAACCGAGGCAGAGGCCAAAATGGCATCGCGCGCCGTCAACGAACTGGCGACCGAGGCAAAATCACTGGGCGATCTTCTGGAAAGCCTGAAAAAGCGGGCAGAAGGCGTTCCCGAACCCCGCATGAAACCGGAACGCCAGATTGCCAAACGTGAAGAGCCCAAACCTGCCCCGCCCCCATCGACCATTGCCAGAAACGAACCACCCGCCCCACCTACCGAAAAGACGGCCCCGGCAAGCAAACCGTCAACCGCCCCCGATGAAGAAATGGCCGTTGGCAGTTCGATCACGCTGGCACACGGACAATTGCGTATGCCTGCAAGCGGGAAGGTCGTTACACTGTTTGGCGAACGGTCCCGCGGACCGGACGGATTGGCGGTTACACATTCCAAAGGGATCGAGATCGATACGCGCCCAAACGCGCAAGTCGTATCCCCCTTTGACGGCAAAGTTGTATTCGCCGGGCCGTTTCGTGGCTATGGCCGCCTCTTGATTATCGAACACGGCGAAGGATACCATAGTCTTATCGCCGGTTTTGATCGGCTCGACAGTGTGGTAGGACAGTATTTGTTGGCGGGCGAACCTGTTGGAATAATGGGTGAAATATCGCCTAAACTCTATCTGGAGATGCGCCATGACGGCGAAGCGGTCAATCCGCTTCCCTGGCTGGCCTCGAAAAACGGCAAGGTAAGTGGATGAAAACCTCTCGATTGGCAGTATTCGCACTCGCTACCGGCATGACTTTGGGCCTTGCTTCGCCCGCGCTGGCGCAATCTTCACCAACAACTTCGGCCGAAACCTATCGGCTGCTGAACCTGTTTGGCGATGTGTTTGAACAGGTGAAATCGAAATATGTCGAGGAAGTCGATGACAAGCAGCTTATCGAAGCTGCGATCAACGGCATGCTCACATCGCTTGATCCGCATTCCTCATATCTGAATATGGATAATTTCGAGGAAATGCAGGTTGATACCCGCGGCGAGTTTGGCGGGCTTGGCATCGAAGTCACCATGGAAGAGGGCTTTGTCAAAGTCATTTCCCCGATTTATGACACGCCAGCGGAAAAAGCCGGTTTGCAGCCGGGCGATTACATCACCCATATCGACGGCACACCAATCCGGGGCCTTGGCCTGAACGAGGCGGTCGAGATGATGCGCGGCAAGGTCAATACCGATATCCGCCTGACCATCATGCGCAAGGGCGAAGCCGCACCGTTTGACGTGACGCTGACTCGGGCCGTGATCAAAATTCAGTCGGTCCGCTCCGAAGCAAAAGACGATGTCGGATATATCCGCATCACCAAATTCAACGAACAGACCTATAGCGGCCTGCAACGTGCGATCACCGATATGCGCGATCAGATCGGCCCGGAAATGAAGGGCCTCGTGATTGATCTGCGCAATAATCCGGGTGGATTGCTTGATCAGGCGATTTCGGTTTCGGATGCGTTCCTGGACAAGGGTGAAATCGTATCAACCCGTCCGCGCGATACCGAAAACACCGAACGTTACAACGCCCGTCCGGGTGATCTTGCCGACGGACTTCCTATGATTGTATTGGTCAATGATGGTTCGGCATCCGCATCGGAAATCGTTGCCGGCGCCCTTCAGGATCACCGCCGGGCGGTCATCATGGGAACGCGCAGCTTTGGCAAGGGGTCGGTTCAGACCATCCTGCCGATGCCGGGCAACGTGGCACTTCGTCTGACCACAGCGCGCTATTACACGCCGTCGGGTAAGTCGATCCAGGAAGTCGGCATTGTGCCTGATATCATCGTACCACAGGCACGTGTCGAAAGCATCGAAGCCGCCCAGCGCCGGTCCGAAGCCGACCTTAACGGTGCCTTGCGCAACGAGGACGAAACCATCAGCAATGCCGAAAGCGATGCAAATGATCGCCGCAGTGCCGCCGAGGAAATCGCGCTGGAGGATTATCAGCTGTCACGTGCACTTGACATGATCCGGGGCATTGCCCTGTTCGCACCCCGCCCGCAAGGGTGAGGTGCGAACCGAATACCGAAAGAGACTGACCTTTCGTGATCAGGAAACTCATAAAATCCTTGCGGTTTGGCCGAAAGAAGGAACGGGATCCTCTCGATGACATGGGCGATGAAGAAACAGATGATGTTTCAAACACCCTGTCTGACGAGGATCTTGCCTTTAACGAGCTGCCGATTGAGGTTCAGTGGGAACGCCTGCCCAAGCATCCGCCATCGCGGCGCTGGTGGTTGTCCAAGCTCCTGATCATTGCCCTGTTTCTAAGCCCCATCGGGGCCGCGGCAATTGGCCTGATCCCGATCCTTGATCCAGAAACCGGATGGCGGCTGTTCCATATGGGCAGCCCGAAAACAATCGCTGCTGTTCCCGGTTCCGAACGCGAACTTCAGGAAGAAATCGCCAAGGGCGTGCGTGACGTTGAAGAACGCACCCGTGCCGAGCAGGAGGCCCTTGCCAATGCCGGCACCAACCAGTCCGGCGAACCGCAAAATGCAGAGGACATTGCCAAACAGCTTGAAGGCGTTGCCGATCTGGTTGGAACACCGGGACAGGATGGCACGACTGACGGCAGCACAACACCGACTCCCGAAGAACTTGCCGCCCTTGCCGAGGAAGGCGCACTTGATCAGCCCATAGAGCCAGATCCCTTGCGCCCGGCCCCCATTCCCGGTCTGGATGAGGAAGGCAGCTTTGGGCGCATTCCGCGAATTGCCGATGATGGCACGACGCCGTTTGATGCTTATAAACGCCCGTTTGACGTGGTTGAAGGCCAACCCTATGTCGGTATCATTGTCACCGGTATCGGCCTGAATAGTGACAGAACACAGGCCGCAATCGAAGATTTGCCGCTGAACATTTCGCTGGCGCTGTCACCCTATTCGAACAATCTGCCCGAGGTCGCAGCCAATGCAAGGGCGATGGGTCACGAAGTATTCTTGCAGTTGCCGATGGAGCCAATCGACTTCCCGCTGTCCGATCCCGGTCCGCGTGCGCTTCTGACGAGCCTTCCGGAAGGTGAAAACCTTGTCAGGCTGGAATGGTTGCTGGCGCGGTTCCCCGGCTATGCTGGTGTGGTCAGTTATCTTGGATCAAAGTTTGGCAGCCTTGACAGTGCCATCCGCCCGGTTATCGAGTTCATCGACCGGACGGGCCTGATGTATGTTGAAGGCACGAATTCAGGATCGATCAGTCTTGGCGCACAACTGGCATCGAATGCCGACACCCCGAATGCCATAGGCAATATCATGATCGACGAAATACCAAGCCGACGGCAAATTGACGCCCGCCTAAACGATCTGGTTGAGCAGGCAAAAAGCAATGGTGTCGCCATCGGGATCGCGCAATCCTATCCGGTCACCATTCAGCGCCTTCGCAACTGGTCGGCACGGCTTGCGCGTCAAGGGGTTCAGCTTGCACCGGTTTCGGCCCTTGCAAAGATGCAGGTCACACCGCAATCTGCGGTCGAGGCGGAAGCCGCCCGGCGTGAAGCGGCACTGGCCGAAGAACGTGCGCAGCAGAATGCCGCCCCGGAAGATACCGGCGACGGCGCAAATGAAACAATCGAGAATTGACGGCATAGCTGACGCGTAAACGCGGACAGGGGGTAAAAATGGCCAAGAAATCAGGTAGCAAGTCGAAGAAAGCTGCCAAGCCGGACAAGGATCAGCCGATCGAAAGTACCGGCGGAGCTGGCCTGACCGCGGAAGATTTACCTTATCGTCCATGCGTCGGGATTGCGCTGTTCAATGATGACGGACAGGTCTGGATCGGCAACCGGATCGGATTTGAAGGAGCATGGCAATTGCCGCAGGGCGGCATCGACGACGGCGAAACCGCAGAACAGGCCGCACGGCGCGAGCTGTCCGAGGAAATCGGAACCGACAGGGCAGACATCATTGCCGAAACCCCCGACTGGCTCACCTATGACCTGCCCGACCATCTGATCGGCAAGGCATTTGGAGGCAAATATCGTGGCCAGAAACAGAAATGGTTCGCCATGCGCTTTACCGGCAAGGAAAAACATATCAGAATCGATGTGCCTCATCCCGAATTCGACGCGTGGCGCTGGACCGATTTCGGAACTTTGCCCGATCTGATCGTGCCGTTCAAAAGACCGGTTTATTTGCAACTGGTCGAAATCTTTCGTGATGTACCTCAAAGAATTCGAAATTCGGGGACGGCATAAGACGCCACGTTATTTCTTGATCACTGCGCGCAAAGCGCTAGATTGCAGAAAATCAAGATACATCAGAAGTTTAGAGGAGTTCTAAGATGGGTGCAGATCGCTTGATCTTCGGTGTTCTGACGATCGTGGTAGGTCTTTTTGGCCTGTTCTATGCCTCGGGTTCGCTTGACGGCTACTCGTATTTTGTGGGTCTGGCACTGTTCATCGGCGCGGTGCTGTTCATGTTCCAGTTGATCAAGGGACATTATGACCAGCAGGAAAAGGACTCCCATAAGTAACGCCGAAACGGTTCGCATCGCCTTAAAGGTTTTCTTTCAGGACCATGCGCGGTATGGATCAGGGTATGACCAATACACACTGGGACCCCGTTCACTACGGCCTGTTTGGCGATGAACGCCGCCGCCCGGCCAAAGATCTGATCACCCGCCTGCCCAAGCCGGCGGATGGCTTTGTACCGCGTCACATTGTCGACCTTGGCTGCGGACCGGGTTCAATCACCGCATTGCTAGATCAGGCGTATCGGACACCAGAAAATCCCGATGTCCGTATTGTCGGGATTGATTCATCATCGGAAATGCTCGAAACCGCCAGCACACGCGGTGAAAATATAGAATGGCAACAGGCTGATATCGCGCAATGGGAGCCTGACGAGCCAATCGACATCCTGTTTTCCAATGCCGCCCTGCAATGGGTTCCCGAACATGCAAAACTGTTCCCGCGGCTGACACGATTTTTACGACCCGGCGGCTTGTTGGCCATTCAGGTGCCGAACAATTTCCTGGCCCCCAGTCATCAGCTGATTGGCGAAGCCGGAATTGAATGGCGCGATGCCGTTGCCGAAGCAACCCAGCAAATCCGGATCATGCGGCCAGGCGACTATTTCGATGTTCTTTCCCCGGACTGTGATGCCATTGATCTTTGGCAAACCCAGTATTGCCATGTCTTGCATGGTGAAGACCCGGTGTTTGACTGGACCTCGTCAACCGCCTTGCGGCCGGTTCTGGCCGCCCTGCCCGACGATGATGCGCGCGCCGCATTTTGCGAAAAATACAAAACCCGCTTGAAACAGGTCTATCCCCCGCGTGAAGATGGCATCACCCTGTTTCCGTTCAACCGGTTATTCATGATTGCCCGCAAACGCGACGCATAAGTCCGACACGCCGTTTTATTGGCGGGCATCCGAAGGAGCAATCCATGCCCGCCTTTCGTGATCATTTTATTCCCTGCTGCGGTTATGAAGTTCATGTCCGGACATGGGGCACACCGGATAAACCGGCCCTTGTCATGAGCCACGGTCTGGCGCGGCTAGCCGATGATTTCGATCATGTCGCCCCGCATTTCACGGATTCCTATTTCGTCCTGTGCCCATCCATGATCGGACGCGGGCTTTCCGGGTGGGCCAGGAATCCCGACAGCGAATATACCCTGCCTTTCTACGTCGCACAGACGTTTGAAATGCTTGAATATTTCAAAATTTCAAGCTGCAAATGGATCGGCACATCGATGGGCGGGCTGATCGGGCTTGCCGTTACAGCCGAAGCTGCCGGATGGATCGAAAAGCTGGTTTTAAACGATATCGGCCCGGAACTTGATCCAACCGCCGTTGCCCGCATCAAGTCATATGTCGGCACAACGCCCGAGTTCGAAACAATTCATGATGTCGAGGAAATCGTCAAACTGATCTATGCGCCGTTCGGGATCACTGACGAAGCCACATGGTCATTTACTTCTGCGCGTTCCGTCCGGCGCATGCCCAACGGAAATTTCATGATGCATTACGATCCCGAAGTGATGCGCGTTTTTGCCGAACATATTGATTCCTTTGATGCCTGGGATCAATTCAACGCCCTTCCATGCCCCGTAATGCTGATCAGTGGTGCGAAATCTGATCTGATCCCGCCCGCTATCGTAGAAAAAATGCGGGAACAAAAACCGGAAATGCCGGTTTTAATAGTGGCAAATTGTGGTCACGCACCCCACTTGAATGACGAGGAACAGATAAAAGCCATCAAGGCGTTCCTCACCGACTGATAAAGCCGGGACCGGAAACATCCAGTATTTGTTCGCACAAGGGGATGTGCATCAACTGGGATCAGGCTGTCGGGATACGAGGCATGAATGTATCACGTCCAATAATGTGGCCGATTGCAAGCCTTGCAATTGCTGTGATGGCAAGCGGGTTTTCGCAAACGGCCCAAGCACAGTCGACACTAACTGCCACGCCAGATGAAACCGGTGTAACGATTGGCTTGCCCAAAATCGATGGCTCCCCCAATTCGCTGGTTCCCGGTATTTTACCGCCCGCATCCCCGGGTGGCATGCGCAACTATTTTTCCACGCGAGGCAATCGCGGGATCGTGCTGAGCAATCCCGCCAGCGATTCCGAAGATGACCAGTCCCTTTTCTGGCTTGAAATGGACAGCCAGCCAACATCAAGTAACGGTATTGCCGCCCAGATTGGAATCGGTTTTGCGCCACGTCCCGATCTTGGTTTTGCCTTCGGCCCGGTTTTCGAATTGAATGGCCCGATTGGGCAAAGTGCCAGCATCGGATCAGGCAATGATTACGATGTGACACCAACCAATCGTCCCGGTGGCGTATACAGTCAGAACTTTTCAGGCAATCCTGCGGGAACAGATGATGCAGGCATTGCGGCCAGCCTGTCCTACATGCCGTTCCAGGATATCTGGATCGGATTGCACGGCCGTGTAACCAGCGACCTTTCATCAGGCCCCAATGCAGCAGAACCCGACCGGTTCGATGCAATGCTTGGCCTGACCGCGGGTTATCGTCTGGAATTCTGAGCCCGCTTTCAACCAATCCTGCACGCGATGCTCAATTACCCTTTTGTCAGCCCGAACGAGGCTGTATGACTCCTAGGGTCAGGACTCATTAGGGAAAGACGACGCGAAGCATGACCACCACGCCAGCACCGATAAACGGGCCGAATGCCGACGCCTTTTCCGCCTGCAACGACCTTGCCGCAGCCAAAAATGCCAATCTGTATCGTGCGGCCATGCGCCTTGGTCCGGAACGGCAACGTTTCTTTCTGGCCGCCTATGCGTCGATGCGGGTGATTGATGATATCGTCGATGACGGGTTCCTTGAACTGACCGATCATGAACGGGACTATGCCCGCGAAGATACCCTGATCGCGATTGACCAGTGGCAGCAACAAATCGAAGCAGCCAAGAAGGATAACGACAATCCCCATCCCGAAAGCGGCCCGCTCAACCAGCGGGTTTTCGATGCCCTGCGTCTGACACTGGGACGCAGCGACCTGGAAGTTGATCCGTGGGTTGATCTGGCCGATGCATTGCGCCGCGATGTTGCCGAAGACCCGATGGATGAATGGGACGATTTCATTGCCTATTGCGAGGGGGCAACGGCGGCCCCGGCATCGATTTTTGTCTATCTGCTTTCGGCACGATTCGATAACGAGATCGGATATACATCGCCCCTGACCAATCCGCCGCTCTATCATGCGCGCGACATGGCAATTTTCTGTTATGTGGTGCATATCCTGCGTGACCTGCCCGACGATATCAAAGGCCCCGACAGGCTGGTGACGATACCGGCCGAAATCCTGATTGCCGCCGATATAACGCTTGGCGAAATCCGAAATTCCATCGGACAGAAGAAATATGATGATCTGGATCGGTTGGGCACCATCCTTCTGGAACGCGCGTGGGAACATTTTGAAACCGGACAGGCCCGGTCGGCCGAACTTCTGGCGATCCTTGACCCGGAAGAAACCGATACCCTGTCACGCCTGTTTGCCGTCTATATCGAACTGGCCAGTGCAATGATGGATAATGGTTACGCAGCCTTCCTGAAAGATCGCGATACAATCATCGCCCAAACAGCAAACAACAGCCTGCCCGGATAACAAAAACCCCGCCAATCGGCGGGGTTTTGCATTTAAGAACCGGCAGATTGCGGATCAGCCACGCAGGGCAGCAACCCCCGGTAGCTCTTTGCCTTCAAGCCATTCGAGGAAGGCACCGCCCGCCGTCGAGACATAGGAGAAATCCTGATCGGCATCGGCATGACGAAGGGCCGCAACCGTATCCCCACCACCCGCAACCGACAGAAGTTTGCCAGCCTTGGTCAGTTTTGCCGCCTGCTGTGCAACCGAAACCGTTGCCGTATCGAACGGTGCGATTTCAAACGCCCCCAGCGGACCGTTCCAGACCAGCGTTTCGCAAGTCTCAAGGCGTTTGTTCAGATCGACAATGGTTTTCGGCCCGGCATCAAGGATCATGCCATCGGCTTCGACATTATTGATGTCCGAAACCGTGTGATCGGCATGCGCTTTAAATTCCTTGGCGACCAGACCATCAACCGGCAGAACGATTTCACAATTGGCGGCTTCGGCCTTGGCAAAGATTTCGCGCGCGGTTTCCAGAAGGTCATGCTCGCACAGCGACTTGCCAACATTGACCCCCTTGGCCGCAAGGAAGGTATTGGCCATGCCACCGCCAATGACCAGCTGATCAACCTTGGCAACCAGATTGCCCAGAAGGTCCAGTTTGGTTGAAATCTTGGCACCGCCGACAATCGCCATCACCGGATGTTTCGGTGCTTCAAGCGCATTGCCAAGAGCTTCGAGTTCGGCCTGCATCAGACGACCGGCATAGGCCGGAAGCTTGCGCGCCAGTCCCTCGGTCGAGGCGTGCGCACGGTGCGCGCAGGAAAAGGCATCATTGACGTAAATATCGCCAAGCTTCGCCAGTTCGGCAACAAAGGCCGGATCATTCTTTTCTTCTGCCGCGTGATAGCGAAGGTTTTCCAGAACCGCGATTTCGCCGTCCTTAAGGCTGTTCACCACGTCTGCCGCCGCTACACCAATGCAGTCATCGGCAAATTTCACCGGACGACCAAGCTGTTTGGCAAGAGCATCAGCAACCGGCTTAAGCGACATTTCGGCAACGCGTTCGCCCTTGGGGCGGCCAAAATGGGTAATCACAACCAGTTTCGCACCGGCATCTGCCAGTTCGATCAGCCCCGGAACCGTTCGTTCGATGCGGGTGGTATCGCCCACAACGCCATCTTTCATTGGAACGTTAAGATCAGCGCGCAGCAAAACGCGCTTGCCAGCGACATTGACACCGTCAAGCGTATTGAAGTCAGCCATTATCTGAACCTGCTTTTGAGTTTAACAAAAGACGGGAGGGGGCGTCCCGACATGGGGTGAACGGAGAACCCGTTCATAACGACACCGACCCGTCATGTTGCCCGCGGGGTCGGCACCATAAATCCAATCAATGCTGTCCCAGAAGGGATCCGTGCAAAAAGCCCGAGAAGCTGGTCGCAACCGGCCCGGTCATCAGGACATGATCATCGGGCAGCCATTCGATGGTCAGCGGACCGCCATCCAGAATGATTTCAGTTTTCCGGCCCGTCAAACCACGGCGCGCAGCCGCAACACCGGCAGCACAGGCACCCGTGCCACATGCGCGCGTCACACCGACACCGCGTTCCCAGACCCGCATGCGAATCCGGTTTTCGCCGATGATGCTGCATACCTCGATATTCGCGCGTTCGGGGAACATCTCGTGATGTTCTAGGACGGGACCAAGCTTTTCGATATCAATCGACTCGGTATCATCGACAAAGAACACGGCGTGCGGATTGCCAACATTAACACCGACCGCATCCGACAGGCCGCCCAGAGACAACGGAATATGGTTGGTATCCACCGCCTGACCCAGCGGAATATCGCGCCAGTCCAGCCTGACCTGCCCCATATCAACGGTGACACGGCCATCGGCCAGTCCATTGGCATCAAGCAAACCGACAACGGTTTCAATAATGACATCCTTGCGACCAAGTTCACCCATGACAATGTTTGCGACACAGCGCGTGGCATTGCCACAGGCCTCAACCTCACCGCCGTCATTATTGCGAATGCGCATGAAGGCATCTGCAAGCTCGTCTCGCGCCGGTTCGATCACGATCAACTGGTCGCAACCGACTCCGGTCTTGCGATCCGCAATGCGGGCCGCGGTCGCGTTATCAAGATCAAGCACGGCGGGATCGCGTCGTCCGTCAAAGACAACGAAATCATTTCCCAGACCATGCATTTTGACAAAAGGAATACCGTTCATAACCGCCTTATAACGGTGTCAGCGGATGCCGTCCACCAAACTCAATGCGATCAATGCTGTCACTGCTGTGCCGCTGGGGCACAGTAACGGATTTTGCGCGGCACAAAGCCGGCTCCGCTGAAATAATCGCGCAGGCGTTCTTCCATTTCGCCGACCGAAACATGAACCGCCGCACAATGATGTTCACGGCCCAGACGGTTCATCGCATTGCGCATCGCATCAAGCACATAGGGCCTGGAAACGATTTCGACCGCCATGATGTTGTCGACATGCAGGACAAGGCCCTCGGCAATGTCGTCGCGCACCTGATAGGAAAACAGACCGTGGATATACCCCCTCTCATTGGCGATCACGATGATGCCGCGCGGGCGCTGCCACAGAATATCGTCGCATCCGGCACCGATTACGCTGTTGCCGCGATCCGCACAGAACTCGGCAACAAACTCGCGCCAGCGTTCCACCGTAAGGCCGGTTTGCATCATCTGCACGAGCGGAAAGGTCATATCCGCCGTGTGATGTGTTAAGGGCCGTGCCTGATAGGTTGTTGACATGATTGCTGCTCTTCCCGGGAATTTTGGCGATCATGCCGCAAAGAATTCGGGGCCACCTTGACCTGTATCAACACCTTTGCAGACCCGAACGCGCATAAACACACTTAGCAATCAATTGTCCCGCAACGCGGGCGAGCTTTGCCTGAAGATTGAAAGACACGGGGCTTTTACACGCCGATATTGACGTGGATCAATGGCGCCGGCGGCTCCTGCCCGCATAATCATCAGACATTCAAAAGCCTCGTCCGTTTTGCATGTGATGCCGCAAATAGCGCATCACGGCAGCGGTGGGGCTTTTGGTGCAGGTGGCAAGGGGATGGCATGTGTCGCACCCGGTCACCGCCGGGACTGATGGAGTTGACCGATCGGATTGGGGACAACTCACCCGAACACCTTGAACGGGAGTCAAGCATGAGCCAGGGGAGCATGGCACAGACAGCATCAACGCCAGTTGCTGTTGATTACAATATGGACGTTGTGCGCTGGGGCGCACTGGCGACTGTATTTTGGGGCGTCGTCGGATTTCTGGCGGGCGATTTAATTGCCTGGCAGCTCGCGTTTCCGGCGCTTAACTTTGATAACGAATTCCTGAACTTCGGACGTCTGCGCCCGCTGCATACATCGGCAGTGATTTTTGCCTTTGGCGGCAACGCCCTTCTGGCGACGTCGTTCTATGTGGTGCAACGAACCTGCCGAACGTCACTTTATGGTGGCAAGGCGCTTCCGTCGTTTGTTTTCTGGGGCTACCAATTGTTCATCGTGATGGCCGCAATCGGCTATGTCACGGGGGTTACCCAGGGCCGTGAATATGCTGAACCGGAATGGTTCGTCGATATCTGGCTGACCGTGGTCTGGGTTGCGTATCTTGCCGTTTTCGTCGGTACGCTGCTTAAACGTACGGAACCGCATATCTATGTGGCGAACTGGTTCTATCTGGCCTTCATTGTCACGATTGCGATGCTGCATCTGGGCAACAACCTGGCGATTCCGGTTTCGTTCATGGGTGCCAAATCCTACTCGATGTTCTCGGGTGTTCAGGATGCGCTGACGCAGTGGTGGTATGGCCACAACGCGGTTGGCTTCTTCCTGACGGCAGGCTTTCTCGGCATGATGTACTATTTCATTCCGAAGCGTGCTGAACGTCCGGTCTATTCTTATCGCCTGTCGATCATCCACTTCTGGGCGCTGATCTTCCTGTATATCTGGGCCGGTCCGCACCACCTGCACTATACCGCACTTCCGGATTGGGCGCAGACACTTGGCATGACTTTCTCGATCATGCTGTGGATGCCGTCCTGGGGGGGGATGATTAACGGCCTGATGACGCTTTCGGGTGCATGGGACAAACTGCGCACCGACCCGGTCCTGCGTTTCATGGTGGCGGCTGTCGGTTTCTATGGCATGTCGACCTTCGAAGGTCCGGTCATGTCGATCAAGGCAGTCAACGGCCTGTCGCACTATACCGACTGGACCATTGGTCACGTTCATTCCGGCGCACTTGGCTGGGTGGCATTCGTGTCGTTTGGCGCGATCTATCACCTGATCCCGGTCCTGTGGCACCGTGAACGCCTGTATTCAATGCGTCTGGTTGCCCATCACTTCTGGCTCGGCACCATCGGTATCGTTCTTTACATCACGTCGATGTGGGTATCGGGGATCATGCAAGGTCTGATGTGGCGTGCCTATGACGATCTGGGCTTCCTGCAGTATTCCTTCATCGAAACCGTTGAAGCCATGCACCCCTACTACATCATTCGTGCAACGGGCGGTCTGCTCTTCGTGCTGGGGTCGCTGATCATGGTCTGGAACGTCTACAAGACGATCAGGGGTGATCTGCGTCGCGAAGCACCGATCGGCACACCTGCCACCGTGGCCGCCGAATAAGGGGGATGGGAAAATGCTTCTGAAAAAACACCATATTGTTGAAAAGAACGTCTTTGTTCTCGTCCTCGGAATTTTCCTGACCATCATCATCGGTGGTATTGTTGAAATCGTCCCCTTGTTCACGATGGAACAGACCATCGAGAAGGTCGAAGGAGTACGTCCCTATTCACCGCTCGAACAGGCGGGACGTAACATCTATCTCCGCGAAGGCTGCTATAACTGCCATTCTCAGCAGATCCGTCCGTTCCGTGACGAGGTCGAACGTTATGGCCATTACAGCCTTGCCGCGGAATCGATGTACGACCATCCGTTCCAGTGGGGATCGAAACGTACCGGTCCGGATCTTGCCCGTGTTGGTGGCAAATATTCCAACGACTGGCATGTTGCCCACCTGATTGATCCGCGCGCGGTCGTGCCGGAATCGATCATGCCGGGCTACCCGTTCCTGGCGGAACGCGAATTGAAGTTCGATGACGCCCAGGCACACCTTGAAACGCTGAAAATGGTCGGTGTTCCTTACACCGACGAGCAGATCGAGAATGCCAAGGCTGACCTGTATCTGCAGGCAATGGCGGACGAGGATTACGAAGAACTCCTTGCACGCTATCCGAATGCGGCAACCGGTGACTTTGATGGCAATCCGGCAAAACTGACCGAAATGGATGCGCTTGTCGCGTATCTGCAGGTCCTGGGCCGGATGGTTGATTTCACCAGTTACAACCCGCAGCTGAACCTGCGCTAAGGCGAAGGGGAACGTCATGGAATTCTTTACGCAACTCGCTGACTTTTTCCGCCCCTTGTGGGGTCTGTGGCTGATGCTGCTTTTCGGATCGATCATTGCGTGGGTCATGTGGCCCAGCAAGAAACGCCGCGAAGATATGGATGCGCATGCCCGGATTCCGCTTCGGGATCAGGATTAGGGGGAGAACCGAGCTATGTCGACACATGTCGAAAAAGACCAGGTTTCTGGCCACGAAACCACCGGTCATGAATGGGATGGCATCAAGGAGCTGAACACACCGCTGCCTTCCTGGTGGGTGTATGTCTTCTGGGCCACAATCATCTGGTCGGTCGGCTATTGGGTGGTTTATCCGTCCTGGCCAACCGCAACAAGCTACCTCACCGGTATGTTTGAAACCACCAACCGTACACAGCTGCACGAAACCATGGCCAATGTTGCCGCCGAACGCGCCCCCTATATGGAGCGTCTGGCAGCACTGGATCTGGATGAAATCGTCAATGACAGCGAATTGCTGAATTTCTCGATGGCAGGCGGCAAGGCGGTATTTGCCGAGAACTGCGCACCGTGTCACGGCACTGGCGGTTCGGGCAATCCGGGCTTCCCGTCCTTGCAGGACGATGACTGGCTGTGGGGTGGTTCGCTTGAAACCATCAATGAAACGCTGCATGTCGGTGTCCGCTGGGATGCAAATGAAGACACCCGTTTCAACGATATGCCCGCCTTTGGTCGTGACGAGATACTTGAACGCGAAGACATCAATGATGTCGTTCAGTATGTCCTGGCCTTTACCGGTCGCGAGACCGACAAGGCAGCGGCCAATCGCGGGGCCGAAGTGTTCGCCGATAACTGCGCTTCCTGCCACGGCGAAGACGCCAAGGGTGTTCAGGAACTGGGCGCGCCCAACCTGACCGATGCAATCTGGCTGTATGGCGGCGATGCTGCCAACATCACCGAAACCGTAAACAATTCACGCGGTGGCGTGATGCCGGCTTGGGGTGGTCGTCTTGACGAAGAAACCATCAAAATGCTGACGGTTTACGTCCACTCGCTTGGTGGCGGTCAGTAACCTTTAAAATCTTCTGCCCGCCGCACCTTTCTGCACTGTGATCTGATCAAAAATTGATTTGTATCATGGTGAGGTGCGGCGGGGTTTT